>FLOH01000011.1_pt1 | contig 1058147 bp, 870 predicted proteins | sample 756751 | NCBI WGS metagenome assembly FLOH01 (sample SAMEA4026879, study PRJEB14308) | marine metagenome | biome: coastal water; material: water | depth 74 m
TCTGGAGAGGAAGCAGATTAACATGAAATCGCAGCACCAAGAGGTGTTTGCTTAATATGTTGGATGCCCGGAAAGTGTCTCTTATTTTTTAAGCGATCTTGTCCGAATTACTTTGACGACATACATTACCAGACCCACTCACACCGGTAACCACCACAAATTTATTGCGTGGAATGTCCAGATCGATGTTCTTTAGATTATGGGTTCGAGCTCCCCTGATCTCGATATGCTCCATTATTTTAGCTCTGCTTTTAGACCGGGAAGAAATTCATCCAGCCACTTCAGGACTCCTTCCCATTGATAGGCTGGTCGTATGGCGACGGCGAGACGGACTGCGGAACAGTTCTGCTCTGTTAAAAAATCTTTGAGTCTGCCATATCCTGCAATCATCTCCACCACAGACTCCCGGTAGAACTCCAGACATGAAATAAGTTCATCCTGCTTCAGTATATCGGCATTGTAGATACCAAGATGGAAGGGGTCCTTCAGCACCTCAGGTCGTCTCAACAAGGCGCGAAGCTTGATCTCAAGACATTCCCGTCCCGCTTCAGAAATGGAATATATCTTCCTCGCACGATTGTCTTCCGTGAGGGCTATTTCGCTGGACACCAAGTCTTGATCCTCCAGTTTTTTTAATAGTTTGTAGATTGACGACATAGACAAATCGGTCCAGGTGCGCATCTCCCGGTACTCCACATCCTTCTCGATCTGATACGGGTGTTTTGGTTTTTCTGCCAGCAAACCCAGTAGGGCAGCCTCTGCATTTGAAATCGTTTCCGGATCCATATTTCTCTCCAATTATTAGATGCCTATATTGTACCCATCCAATATCATATTGCAAATATGTTTTTGAATCTTTTTAGATTGTGAAATCATCTCGGGGAAGGGAATAAGTTGTACTATTTATTGGGGAGAACTTAGGGAAGAAATTGAATACGAACCCTCTGAGGGGCCGTCATCATGCTGGGTTTGTATGTCGTCTGGGTTAGCTGTTTCCTGTCCAGAGATGCACTCCCCCTGCAAGATTGATCAAATTTTCAAAACCATGTTGAGACTGGAGGTACTCGATAACTCGCTTTGATCGAACCGCATGCTGACAGATCACCACAAGGGTTTCTGTCCTTGGAATCATATCAATAGCCTGAGGAAGTTGATTCATGGGGATATTGATTACGTTTTCACCCCTGATCATGGGGGTTTCCCAGGCTTCACGCACATCCAGAATTGGGATATCACCGCCTTCGTAGATGCTAATGAATTGCAGCAGTGTAATTTCTTTACCCATCATAGGACGCTTCGCCTGATTCTATTTTATTGTACGTATTCAATTGCTTCATCAACCTGATTCTCTCTTCTTGCTTCTCTACTTATCCTTATTCATAAAGTATTCCAGGAGGTTATGGTGTGCAATGTGATTTATTTTGTCATGTTTATGCTTTACTAAGAGGTAATCCCTCATAGATTCAGGGATTCAAAAACTTGCCCGCTTACAAATGGAAATATTTTTGAGTCAAAATTCTATGCTTGATGAGGTCCAGTAAACGGCGATTGGGTCAAAGGTTTTATTCCAGCCGAATTGAAAGGATTATTATGGAAAAAGGTATGATAAAAGTTAGTGTTCTGTATGCAAACGGAGAGAGTAAAACCTTTGATATGGATTACTACCTCAACAAGCACATCCCTCTGGTGGGTGGTCTGCTTGGAGACGCTGTCAAAGGTGCATCAATTGAAAAAGGCCTGGCAGGTGGAGCTCCTGGATCCGTGGCACCATTTGCCACCATGAGCAACCTCTATTTTGAAACCGTTGATGCCTTTCAAAACTCTTTTGGTCCAAATGTTGACCAAATCATGGGCGATTTACCCAATTTCACAAATATTGAACCCACCATTCAAATCAGTGAAGTGATGTAGCACTTCAATAGAAACTACTGTTGTTTCACCCCCAGCATCATTACAAATACCTATATGCTGGGGGATATTTCTCTTCATTGTATGATGGATTACTCTTTGAGATGAATGACTAGTTTTAAATTGGTATTGTTATCAACAGAAAATGAAACCTCTGCAAATTTAGGGGGCCCGAACCGTCCAAATACATTGTTCGAAAAAGCATAGGGTTCTGTTGGTCTTCTATAAATATCTCGATTTAATTCATTATCACCATTCACATCCTGGAACACAGCGATGGCATAATTCCCGGCCAGGATGTTCTCAAATGTGTGAGTAGCCTTGATATCTCGAACTGGAATTGTGTCGCTGACAATGGCCTGACCCGATTTTGGAAACCCGTTTTTCTCAAACAGGCCAATTATTACCGATCCTCCCCATTCCGCAACTACATCCTTGACTATTACTTCTACCACTCCACTCTGAGCATTAAGAGTCATTGCAGAAAGTAATAATGCGATCACAATTATTCTGTTTTTCATATTCATCTCCTTCTCGATGATTTTAGTTACGGATCAAAGATAGGTACGGGAATATCCGAGAATACTGCTCTGTGGTAAATGGGATTTATTTGGGGTGAATGGGACGAGTCGGACAGGCAATCAGACGAAAAAACTATTTCTGCTGATGCCCCTGGATACAGGGATTCGGTCGTCGCACATACTAAAATGGATGCTATAAGCTCTGGCATTACCGGTGATCTTGGAAATCTTTTGTCTGTTTACCATATACGACCGATGACATCTTTTCATGTCTGGGAATTCAGATAGTTGAGTTTCAATGTTCTTCATGGTCGTTCGAACAAGTCTGGTCGCAATCTTCTCATTTTCAAGGTAATGAACATGGACGTAATTGTCACTGGCCTGGACAAATATCAATTCTTCCACTTCAAGCTCCATAGCGTCACTTTCAGAGTCACCAATGATCATCTTCTTTTGCTTTGCTTCAAATTGATGTGCCAGGATCCCTGATTCAATTTGCCGGGTGATCTTCGAGGCATTTTTCTGATGTCTGTCATTGAGATACAATTCGTTTATAAAAACCATGATAGTGAGGGGGAACGCCCCCACTGAAGCAGTGATAATGATGAAAGACAATATGGCACTGGGCTCGAAACTTTGCCCTCCAACTTTGCCATGGTACACATAATTGAACAGTGCTATGGAGATGATTATCCAGAGACCATAGAGGATATCCTTTCCCACCGTCCACCTGTCTGCATCAAAAAAACCGGGGATAATTCTCGGTGTAAGTGTGTAATTGGCAAGCATGACCAATGTGGTGATCAGGCCAAACCCGAGAACATACAGTGATTTATTGACATCCATATTACCTAGACCAAAGGGTTGAAAGAATCTCAGGAATAGAAAGATGAACAGACCAAAGGAAATGGATATCAGGAGCTGATCCCTGAATCGCGAAACAAGGGGATAAGGCCTATTGATCCATTTTAGTCTATGCGTGCCCATACTAGGTCGATTCAGCAGATTGCTTTCTTGGCTTGAGAAATGGTAGTAAGATGAGGGGTATAAAAGCTATCCAGCCATCCATAAACAGAACTTTTGCATACCCATGCAGATCTGCGTATTTGCCCTGCCACAGACTGGAATAAGAATAGACAAAATTATGAAGAGCCATGTAGCCCGTAAATTGGGTAGCTGCTACAGCCGGGCTGGTCAAACCCATGAAAACCGCAGTAGAGGTTCCCTGAACCAATCCGCTGGCAAAACTGTAGGCGATTGAAACATAAAAGAACATGTCGATGGTGACACCGGCAGTTCCATCAATCCCGGTAAACTGTCGGGCCAGAAAAAAGGTGGGGATGGTTGTTAGAACATACCAGGCACCCAGGGCTTTCCGATGTCCTACCCGGTCAGAGATCCATCCTCCCAGGACACAACCTGATGCGGCGAAAATCGTACCCAGCATGGTTAGCTTTGCTATTTGATTCTCATTCATGCCCAGATCCACCTGCAGTGCGCTCCCTAGCACCAGACCCAGAGCCAATGCCCCGAAAGGCAGCAGTGAAAAGATTACACCGGCAATAGGACCTGTCCCCGATTTAAAGAATCCCTGGAATAGCTCTTTGAAAAATTGTTTAAGGGTATTGATAATTTCTCGTGCAACACCCTCGTGGGAAACAGCTTTGTCAATCACCTCAGATGCCGGCTCCTGTAACCGTAGCGTAACAAAAAAGAGAATCAGGATCAGCATAAGCAAGACGAAGGGGAATGATAGAGCGAATCCAAACTTACCAGCGATGAGCAAGGCCCCGCTTCCACCGATAGCCTGTCCCAGATAGGAGGAACCAAACATAAATCCATTGGCAATTCCCCGTTCATTCTCTGGAAGGACCTTAATGGCCAGGGCATCAATGGCTACGTCTTGTGTGGCTGCAAAAATATTATGAATGACTATGAGGGTAGTCAGCAATTGAATATTGGCTGAATAGTCAAAAAAGACCACAATCCCGAGCGTACCTATCATAGCTGCCTGCGCTCCGGCGATCCAGGTCCGTTTCGACCCAAAGCGTTTGAATTCTATGAGATCTACCAGGGGCGCCCAGGCCCATTTTAGTCCCCAGGGGGCATAAAGGGAGGCTGTGAAAAGGCCGATCTCAGTCAGACCAACACCGCTCATGCGCAGGTGGGTTGCCAGAGCAATGGCACTGAACCCAAAGGGAATACCCTCGGATAAATAGAGAAGAGAAAATGCCAGTAGTCGGCCATTTTTTGTCTTAAGTGCGTTTTTAGATAGCATGTGATTCAATCATTTCCATCTATAATGATGTTTTTATCAGTCTTTGATATTTGAGATACCAGGAGAGTCTCAGTCTTAGGATAAGAGAAATTTCAGCTGTTAAAAATGGTTTTTTCAGGATACAAAATACTTTTTCCAAGTAAACCAGGCTGAAACAGAGTGGCTGGACTGTTATCAGACAAGATTTGGGACTTTATTCCATGGGATTAAAAGTAGATATTAGTGAGTTTTGGTGTAAATTTTTCATTATGACTGCATTGAAACGTATAGGCCCCATAGCTATTATTGTCTGCATCCTGCTTGCTTGTGAAGACCCCTCCTCATCTCCAGGCGAAAAATATACTCAGTATGGCAGGCCCATGGCCAACACGCCCGCCATTGAAGATATCATTATGTATGAGGTTAATCTGCGAGCGTTCAGTCAAAGTGGTGATCTGCAGGGAGTGATTCAACGCCTGCCAATCCTTGATTCAATGGGGATCAACGTGATCTGGTTGATGCCCATTCATCCCATAGGCGAAATCAATTCAGTCAATTCACCCTATTCAGTAAAAGATTATAGGGCCGTAGCAGCAGAATATGGCACTCTGGAAGACCTGAGGATGTTGACGGATGAGGCACATGCCCTCGGTATGGCTGTCATCATGGATTGGGTGGCCAATCATACTGCCTGGGACAATCCCTGGATTGAAAACAAGAGTTGGTATACCCTAGATACCAATTTTGAAATCATTTCTCCCCCAGGAACGAACTGGCAGGATGTTGCAGATCTGAATTTCTACAATGAGAGTATGCGCGATGCCATGATAGATGTCATGAAATATTGGGTTTTGGAAGCAAATGTGGATGGATATCGTTGCGACTATGCCGACGGTGTCCCTCAAGATTTTTGGGCAGAAGCCCTGAACACACTCTCCGACATACCGGATCGGCAGCTTATTTTTCTGGCGGAAGGGAATCGACCGGACCACTACCAGGCTGGATTTGATCTCACCTATGCCTGGTCTTTTTATGGGACCATGAAAAATGTTTTTCACGGGGGTGCTTCAAGCCTTTTATTCGATACGGATGTTTCAGAGAATTTGAATATTCCCCATGGATCATCTATTTTACGCTTTAGTACCAACCACGATGAATCCGCCTGGGACGCCACACCCCTGGTCCTTTTCAATGGAAAACAGGGCGCACTGGCCGCCTCGGTTACGACATTTTTTTTGGGTGGGGTTCCCCTGATCTACACGGGACAGGAGGTGGGCAGATTACAAACGCTTCCATTTTTCTCAAATTCACCCATCGACTGGAATACAAATCCTGACATGTTTGCCACCTATATCCAAATGCTGCGATTCTACTCCCTTTCAAATGCCGCAAAAAAAGGCGAGTTGTCCATCTATGGAAACGAAGATGTCCTGTGTTTTACAAAATCGCTCACCCATGAGACCCTGCTCATCCTTGATAATGTCCGCAATGAAACTATCCAGTTCAGTATTCCAGAAACGCTGCAAAACACTGAATGGCAGGATGTGTTAGCCCAAGATAGTCTAGGTCTAAGCACCCAGGTTTCGCTGGCTCCTTACCAATATTTTATCCTGCAACAGATAAGCGATACATTTTTAGCTTCATCCCGATAGCTGTTTGGGGAGTAAGCTCATTTGATAGTTTTTAAACTGGTTCAGTTTGAAAACGTCTGACCCCCGATAATACCTCCAACATATTCCCTTAATCTGGTTACCTGGTCGGTTGCCTTTAGCCTTCCCATAGCCAGCCATCCAAAAGTTGATACAATGAGTATACCGGACAGAAAAGTCACCAGGAGCGACAAAACAGGTGATTCACCAACTGTCATTTGGGAAAGTGACCACATTAATGCTGCCAGAAAAACGACTGAACCGAGAATCACAAAAAACATGGCGAGAGTAAACAAGGATGAGTTGGGACCGATGGATTCAAAGATCATGGTCTCGCTTTCCTCATTTTCCAGGCGTAGCGTCATCTCGGGTGACCACCAATGGTTTTCTTCCTGTTTCACATTCAGAGATATTAAATGATTGGAAATTTGGATTGTGAACGGCTTCTCCTCAGCCTTTTGGAAATTGACAAACTTCCTCATGATTTCTTCTTGTGAAAGGGAGTGACCGTATGTTCTACGAAGGTTTATACCCACTTGAATTCCAATCTGATTTGTTTAAGTGATACATTTTATCATATTTACTCTGTAAAGTCAAGTGCTGGAATGATGGGGCAAACCAGTTTGAATCAATTTAACTAGATGTTTATGATAACCCTGCTTTTCAGATATGGATATACCCACAACTGAGTTATGGGTAAAAAAAAGGCCTCCGGATGGAGGCCTTTTAAGGGAGGATGTGTTACTTCAAAAAACTTATAACGAGCAAAGCATTCAAAAGAAGAAAGATGGATGTTCTCACGACTATTTGCAGTGTCTTTGATTGTTTCTTTGGATCGGTCATTATGTATAGATTCCTAATTTTATCATCATTCATTTTCGGGCAATTCATATGCATTTTCTATGCCAGTGGAACAAGGAATTATTGCCAATCATTGAGAAGCTTAAAAAAATATTTGTACCTGCTAGTTTGAATGGATGTCCAATAATGTTTCACTTGAGATTGTTGTGGATTTTCTGTGTAATCAGGGGATTTATAATGTACTTGCTCGTCTATCTATAACCAGATAACTTCATGCAATTACAATAACAATAGGATTTGCTAATATTGCAGGGGGCTGACACCTACGCCCCTGTTATTAATGTATTTAACAGAATAATAAAGGAGTCGACATGTATGAATCAATGGTGAATTATTGGGCAGTTTTGGTCTCTGCTTTGGTCTTTTTTGGTATTGGAGCGATTTGGTATGGTCCAGTATTTGGCAAAGCCTGGATAAAATCAATGGGCTTAAGTGAAGCAGATCTGGAAGCACAGAAGGCTGAAGAGAATATGGTCATGTCATTTGGGCTCATGTTTGTCTCCTCCCTACTTATGGCTCTAGCCACAGCCCATTTGATAGATTATCTCCTCTTTGTATTTCCAGATTCCGGTGCTGTAAAAGTGGGGTTAACGACTGCTTTTTTTGTATGGGTGGGCTACACATTCTCATATCTCATAACGGCTCCGGCTTTTGAGAAGCGACCCTGGTCCTATGTTTGGATCAATGGTGGCTACTGGTTGGTAGGCCTGGCGGTCACGGGCATCATCGTTGGACTTTGGCGTTAAAATATTCACATAACATTGATCAGAAAATGGTCAATTAATCGTAAACAAGAGGTTGATATGGCAGAAGAACAAAGGAATGTAGGACAAATAGACAGTATCATCAGGATCATCCTGGGTGTCATCGCCCTGGGATCCGTAATATATCATTTTGTTGGTAATGGTTTATTCCCAGTATACATACTTGTAGTGGTCATCGTTTTGGTGCCCTTCTTTTTAAAGACGGGTTTAACCAAAGTTTGTCCCATCATGAAATCTATGGGCGTCTCAACCTATAAAGGGGATTAACCTCAGCTATTTAGTTTTAAAAGGACCTCAAAGTCCTAAAAACTGTATTGAAATACCACACAGGAGAATGGTTACACCGGCAATTGCGTGTGTAAACCGTTCCAATTTTTTCATGGGGATCATTTTAATGCCATAACTTGCCCCAAGTACAATGACCAGCATAGTTCCTATGGTTGCAATGGCAAAAACCAGAGTCACCAGAACCAAACCGATAGTGCTACCCTCTGATGCAGGATACATGAGGAGGGGGATCAAAGATTCACAGGGACCAAATACAAAAATGATAAAAAGTGCCCAGGGTGAGAAAAGTGCTTTGCCCTTCACCTTGTGGACATGGCCATGGTCTTCGATGTGTTCATGGAGATGTTCATGCTCCTCCTCTTTATGGAGGTGAACATGTGTGTGTGGGCGATTCTTAACGGCATGCATGATACCCCAGGCGGTATACAAAAGCCCCAGAATGATGAGACCCCAGGCAGCTATATCACCTCGGAAGGCTTCAAATGCTTCCAGCTTCCCCAGGGCCAATCCAAGTGAAACACCCAGGAGACCAAGTACGATGGACCCAGCCACATGCCCTACCCCACAAATAAAGGTGATTATAGCGGTTTTGATGATACTCCACTGACCGGATTTTGACATGGCCACAAAGGGTAAATAGTGGTCTGGACCAAGGACAGTATGAACAAAACCTACAGTGGCAGCAGCGGTAACGAGGGTTGAAATATCACTTTCCATTTAGCAATAGCTCCTTTTTGCGTGTATTAAGATAATGAGTCCTACTACAATTCCAATCTTGCAATTTAAACGCAGAGCATTGCTGTTGAATTACCGGGAATTATGGATGGTATCGAAAAAAGGGATTACATCCCCAGGGAGATGGATCAGGTGATCTTGAAGCTTTGTCGCTCTTGAGGTGCCACGCAAATGGTCTTCGAATTCCACTCTTTCAGTAGTTCTTGTGCAGTTTTAAATTTAGCATCAATATCATCATCGTTTTGATCAGGATCATGATGAATCAGATGCACCTCTTTGACCTCTGCATCATGAGCAAGTTTGGCAACTTGAGATACTGCCGAATGACCCCACTTACTTTTTTTGAGGTATTCCTCATCTGTATAGGTGGCATCTGTTATGAGAATATCGGTTCCCCGGATAAATTCTGTCAATTTACTCCAGTAATTTGAATTATAGTCGCGGGTGCCCTCAGGGAATAACTCATTGTCTGTGATATAGGAAACAGATCTATTCTTGTATTCCAGACGATACCCCAGACAGGTGCCTGGATGCGATAGCAACATGGTCTTAACCAGAATATCATTGATTCTGAATGTTTCTTCTCTCAAATCCCGAAAATAGGTTCTGGCGGCGAATTCTTTAATCCGGATTGGGAAATACACCCCATCCATCTGGGCTGAGATTAACTCACGCATGGTGACACTGCCGTGGGATGCACCAAAGACCTCAAACTCATTCCCTGGTATGTAGAGGGGAACAAAAAATGGAAGGGCGTTGATATGATCCCAGTGGGGATGTGAAATAAAAATTTTGGCGTGCAGCGCCTCTCGCTGTTGTCCCATGAGGTGATCAGACAATTGTTTGATACCAGATCCTGCATCAAGTATAAAGAGGTTGTCTTTGGGGAACTGGATTGACGTACACATGGTGTTGCCACCATAACGAAGGGACCCTTTACCTGGAACGGGTAAGGTTCCTCTTACACCCCAATAGGTTACTTCAACTTTCTCCTCAACAATATCCTGCAATTTCGAGATAAACTCATCGGTGATGAGCGGTTTGGTCAGATAGCCATCTGCTCCAAAAGAAAAGGCACGCTGTTGATCCTGTTCATAAGACTTACCAGAAAAGATCACTATCTTTAGCTTTTCCAGATCTGTCTCCTTACGTAGAAGACGGGTCAAGTCCAGGCCATCCATTTCAGGCATCATCAAATCGAGGATAGCAAGATCAGGTTTGTCTTCTATGATTTCGCTCAAGGCTTTTTTACTGGAGGTGCTGGTCTTAACCTTGGCTCCAAAATCCTCAAGCAAGGCCTTTACGACCACCAGTACATCTGGATCGTCATCGACCACGTGAATTTTTAAATTTTTAAGTACGGACATTGGTTCAACTTAATTTTATTGCCAATTAAGAACCAGCAATTTATGCATGCGAACTGATTGAAGATGAGCTGCTATTTGTATTCCTCAATCTCTGGTCGTTGCATATTCTCCAGCCCTCCATCTCTGACCAGGCTGCCGTAGGTAACCAGCTCAATTCCCCTATCCTTGACCAATAGCCTTAACTCAGGATTCAAAACTGCTTTTAGCTCATCCTGGCGGTGACGGCTCATCTCCTTAAGTCCAAATTCATTTAAATCCTGCATAGCCTGCATTTCAGGCTCATCCAGACCGACATGGACGACTTGCATATGCAAGCCCTCTCCCATCTCAGAAACGTGGGCCAGAAGGCTGTCACTTTTGCTTCCTATTTCAGTCGCATAAGTAATGTTGGAATATATCTCACCAAAATATCCTGACATAGCCAGTCCATATTCGGCAGCCAATCCTTCCACAATCTCTCTAAGCTCCAGGGTCTGCACAGCTGCTCCCATGTGGTAGTCAACATAGTCTATCTTCAGACCAGTATCCATGGCGCGGTCTATCTGGGCTCTTAATTCTCTGGTGATTTCACCCACATCTGGATTGTTCTCGAAAAGTTTGGTTCGTGATGGAAAAAAGGTTCCCACGCTATCCACAAGGCTGGGCACGACTTCTGGTCCCAATATCGGTCCCCAACGATATCCTGCCCATTCAGCATTTAGCGTCAGATGGATACCCACACTCACCTGGGGATGCTGCTTTAGAATTTCAACAGCTTCTTCATACCAGGGACAGGCAAACATAACCGAGGTGGAAAAGGGCATACCCGTTTCGGCGACCTGTTCAATAGCCATGTTGACTGAGTGACACATCCCCATATCATCAAGACGGATGAGATAGCGGATATTCTCTTGTTGAACGGAGCAGGTCATAAGGCTGAAAATCGCAATCTGTAGAACTATTTTCTTTAACATGGAGCCCCCTCTTAAATTTTGCCAAAGATAATAGACAAATTAAGCCCTCATAAGTTTTTATCATTCAGGCCATGAGTTATTCATCAAGTGGACCCTTCAGCACCATATTAATTTGATAATATTTGGCCATTGATAACTTATAATTTTAATAGTATTCACGATGTTGGTTATTGTTTGCTATATATCCAAATCAGGCGAGAACGTTTATGACAAACATCCTTACCAACATAAGACCATATCATATTTTCGTAAATCGCACTGGCTTGTATTTTGCCGTTCTTGTCTGCAACCGCAGGTATCGAGACCAGGTTAAACAGTGAATTGAAAGTCCCACAAAATGAGCACACGCTATATCTTAGTCATCCTTTTCTCAGTCATTCTGCATTTCATATCGTGCGATGAAGCACCTACTGAACCCAAACCACCAGATAATACTGACACCACTGTTACTATTGCAAAAAGCCCCAAACGAGGGCTTTCCTTTGACTTGAAAGAGGTTGCGGATTTGGACACCTTGAAAAGTGGCGTTTCCTGGTGGTATAACTGGTACTTCAGCACCGATGCTCCTGATGGATATTATGCTGACTACCAGATGGAATATATTCCTATGCTCTGGGGTGGCAACACTGCTCAATCGAATCTTTCTGCGGCAAGATCCTTTATTCTGGATCACCCTGAAATTGAATATCTACTGGTCATGAATGAACCCAATTTGGTTGATCAGGCCAACCGGACACCTGCTCAAGCAGTAACAGACTGGCTCATCTACGAACAATTTCTTTTTGATCTGGCCAATGATGATGGTCGTGAATTGAAACTGGTTGGTCCTGCAATGAACTGGGGAACCATGAATAACTATTCGGACCCTGTCGTCTGGCTGGATGCGTTCTATTCGGCCTACCAGAATTCACAGGGCCGTGAGCCACGGATTGATTATCTGGCCTTCCATTGGTACGATTATGGTCTTACCCAGCAGTTGGATCGCTTGCAAAAGTATGGCAAACAAATCTGGATTACTGAAATGGCCAACTGGAATGCAAATATCGATTCTTACTCCAAGCAAATCGTCCAGATGACTGAAATGGTAGCAATTTGTGAGAGCCGCGATGATGTCTTTAGATATGCCTGGTTTATTGGCCGGGGTGGTTTGCCAGACAACCATTACACCTATTTATTCAATCTGGATCCCGGTGATTTAAACAATCTGGGATATACATATATCAATTTGCCCTATGCGAGTGAATGAACCCCTTGAAGGAGGATTCGTGAGAAAACTATTTAACGCTATCATTGTTGCAATCTTTATCCTGTCAGTTGCCCAGGCTCAAATCGGAGCCTTGATCTGGGAAGAAAATTTTAATGATCTAGGCAATTGGAACCAAGAATTGGGCAATGGTGCCTGGGGTTGGGGTAACGGCGAACTTGAATATTATCATCCTGACAACGTGACAATCTCAGACGTCCCTGATGAACCTGGTAATACGGCCCTGCATATCACGGCCAGGGCTGAGAGCCTACCGGGATATACGGATCAATGGGGGAACCAGCTCAGCTATACTTCAGGTAAAGTGACAACAAAAGCAAAAGTTTCTGTGCATTATGGTATGATTGAAACCCGGGTACAAATCCCGGATCTTAATCTGGGTGGTTGGCCTGCTGTCTGGTTATTAGGCACTGCAAACTACGCCTGGCCCTACAATGGTGAACTGGATATGATGGAAATGGGTGCCCGACAGGAATTCAGGGATGCACACGACACCCATAATGGCGGCAATGGTTTGAACAATTCTACTGTGAACCAGTCCGTGGGAGCTAATGCCATTTATTATTCAGATGAAGCGGTAACTCCAGAGAATCCATCAGGCGCTGCCAGTATTTCCTGGGATCCAGATGATGATTACAATCGACTTTATTACAATTATGACAATCCCCTCATCGACCGCTTTGTCATCTACCGTCTTTATTGGGATGATACAAGTTTGCGCTTTACCGTGACGGACAATGGAACAGAATATGATCTTTATACAGAGCCCTTCCCAATAGACAGTGTTTCCAGCGAGTTTCAACAGCCCTTCTATCTTATTGCAAACCTGGCCATTGGTGGTGCATTCACCGATGCTTACAACCTGGGCGATCCAGGTTCAGGAGCACCCGTGACCATGCCCTTTCCAGCAGATATGTATGTGGATTATATCAAAGTCTACGAATGGAATGGACAGGGTGAAGTGAATGTGGGTCCTCCCTATCCAGAGAGCGGTACTTTTGGGGTCTACACGGATACAACCCCTGTAAATAATGAGCTTGAAGCAGGCATTTCTTCGGAAATCTATGTCTGGGGAGGGACGCTTGTTGATGGTAGCATTCCACCTTATGAAGGTGAGAATGGTATCTCATGGCAAACTACGGGGAATGGCTGGTTTGGCGCTGGTATCTTGCCTGTCCAACCCCTGAACCTGACCAATTTCAGTGAGGGGCTCCTCAAATTTATGATAATGATCCCGGCTAATGTCACCTTCAAAATCGGAGTCATCGACACCTGGAATAATCAGAATTATGTGACCTTCCCTGCAAACCAAGCCACATACGGGCTGGTCCGTGATGGTGAATGGGGTCAGGCCTCCATTCCTGTCAGTGATCTCCGTGGCGTGGCCATTGACATGCGCATGCTTAGCTATGCTTTTGTCATTCTGGAGGAGAGTGGTGCAGCCTGTGAGTTTGGACTGGATGATATCTATTATGAGGGGGGTGGTGTATCCAACCCACCTATCGCCAATGCTGGTGCTGATCAGGTAATTCTCGATGATGACAATGATGGAGAGGCAACAGTTACTCTGAATGGATCCCTCAGCATTGACCGATTTGGAAGCATTGAACTCTACCAGTGGATGCACAGTGATACCCTCCTGGCAAGTGGCGAAATTGCTGAGGTCACACTGCAGTTAGGTGAGTATCCCATCACACTAATTGTTACTGATAATGAAGGCAATACCGACTCTGATGATGTTGTGATCTCAGTGATCGACAATTATCTCCCAACTGCTCACGCAGGAGAGGATCAGACGGTCATCGATATGGATGGGAATGGTTCAGAATCCATTGTTCTTGATGGTTCGGCCAGCACGGACAGTGATGGCGATATAGTCAGTTATAGCTGGTCTGAGGCAGGGGCTGAATTAGCCACTGGAGAGCAGATTACTCTAAATCTCGGCATTGGGGTTCACCTCATCACATTAACGGTTACTGATAACGATGGCGGTCAGGGTACAGATGCCCTCACCATTCGGGTGAATCGCAACCTTCCCACCTCTGCACCAGCCATTTATTATACTGGCACAGCAATCGTCATCGATGACCAGGTTGATGCAACCTGGGTCAATACACCTGAAATGGGTATCAACAATGTTACAGTAGGTGCCCGAACTGCAGACTTCCAGGCACAGTGGAAGGCAATGTATGATGCTGATAATCTCTATCTCCTGGTAGAAGTGAATGATGAGGTTCTGATCAATGATTCTGGTGCCGGCTGGTATATGGATGATGGCGTAGAAGTTTTTATTGATGCGGATAATAGCAGCGGCGGTGTTTATGATGGTATCAATGATTTCCAATTCGGGTTTCGTTGGGATGATGGTGAAATCAAAATCGGGAATAATTCTGTGAACAATACCACGGGCATTGAATTTGTTCAATATGCAACCCCGGTGGGCTATAACCTGGAGGTGAGCTTCCCCTGGAGCCTGTTGGGCGTATCGCCGGATAATATTTCTATCATTGGATTCGATGTAGCTGTGGACGATGACGACAATGGCGGAGACCGTGAGTGTGCAGTTGCCTCCATCTTTACTACAGACAATGCCTGGCACAATCCCAGTGTATTTGGGAATGTCCCCCTGGTGGTAACTGTTGGAGTTGATGGGAATGGTGATCACACCCAGCCCAGGGAGTTCGCTCTTCATCAGAACTTTCCCAACCCATTCAACCCGAGTACTGCTATTCGATATGAACTACCTCGCTCTAGTGAAATTCAGATTCTGGTCTACAACACGCTTGGACAGGAGGTTAGCAACTTATTTCAGGGGGTTAAATCGGCAGGGAATCATGAACTCATCTTCAATGCTCAAGGACTTAGTTCAGGTATCTACTTTGTTGTGTTGCGGGCTGGCAAAGAGCAGCTTAAACAAAAGATACTGCTTATAAAATAAGCACCTGTGGAATTTGAAAAATAAAGCCCCTCAATGGAGAGGGGCTTTATCTCATCCAGAGTGTTTAGAAAGCTATTTTCTATTTGGAAGTACTTCCTTATTTCAAGTAAAGCATCTTCACCACATCAGCATGGGTTCCAGCCTGTAATCTGGCCAGATAAACACCCGTAGGAATCTCCGCCCCAGAATCGTCCAGCCCATCCCAGATGGTATGCTGCCAGCCAGTGTTCAGCATTCCCAGTTCTACCCTTTTAACTGCACGTCCCTGGATATCATAGATACGCAAGGAGACTTGGCTTGTTTCAGAAAGATGGTAGCGCAGGGTGGTGCTGGGATTGAAGGGGTTGGGAAAGTTTTGAGACAAGACGAAACCACTGGGTACCGCTATCGGGGCACTGTGGGTGCTGGTGGTTGAGTTGTTTGTAGCATTGAAGCTGGGGAACATTCTTTCAAAGGATCCCAGACCATTAGGATTACGCCCCAGGGAGGAATCTTCCACCTGAGCGGTAAAAGTGATCTCATTGACTACAATTGTATCTGGGGACGCTAAATAGAGCGTCTCTCCTGCAGCCGAGAGTTTAAAATTGGCATGTAATCCTGACTGCTCTTCATCATTATCGGCCCAGATCATGAGAAAAGCATGAGCTGATATTGACGTGTCTGGAAAACGCCACTGGGTCAGATCAGTACCATCATCAGATAAGAAATATCCATCCAGAGCGATAGGAGCATCAGTATTATTATATAGCTCGATCCAATCATCCCACTCACCATCCTGATCAGCCACTGCGGTTTCATTATCGGCCAACAATTCATTGATGACCACATCTGCCATAACTGCGATGGAGAAGAATTCTCGCTCGGCATGCTCTGGCAGGAATGCTCCTGCATCACTATTCTCAGCATAGAAGTAATACTGCACATCTGAATTGACCGTGATTTCACCAGAGCCATAAATGTTATCGCCAGCTAGACTATCAGCATGCAAGCCATCATCCCACATCACCAGCTCCTGAAAGGGTTGAGAAACACTCTCACGATAGTGCAACATGACTGATGATGCATTTTCAACACTCAGCTCAAGCGTTAGTATTGAACCTGCAGCTATTTGAGTGGGAGTAGCCAGGGCTACAGATATCTCAGGTGCCAGGGCAGTGAAATCAGATAATCCAGACAGATATGACCCTCTTGTTTCCATCAATTCTGCAATCCCGACAATGGATTGTCCAGGAGGGGGTCCCCCGCCACCGACGCTGTTGTTGATATTGCTCAGGAAATTTGCATAGGTAAAAAACTTATTGGGATCAGCCAGGACTTCTGCAGCAATGATATCCTGAATTTCCAGTGCCCGCTCAGAATACCAGCCATTAAGAATGATCTCTTCTAACATGGTTTTCATATGCGCGATGTACATTTTTCTATATCGAGGATTACTCAAAATTTTACTGATAACGGGGTATTCACTTTCATTGAGGTTTACAAAAGGGGTGAGACGCTGGAGCTGATAGGTACTTTGTGGACCACTACTTTGTAGATTTGTAAACACACCGAAACATTCATTCAAATCCCAGGGAATGGGGTTAAAACGTCCCAGATCATCCTGATAGAGGTAATAATTCTGGGGATTATTGATGGGGCCATCCAGGTTGACCAGCAGATTTTGAAAAGCCAGAAACCAGAGATGGCTATCCACATTGAGAACCTGTTCCACGGCATCCGTATAATTATTCAAGGTATCCAGGAATTCTACCAACTCTCCCCACCCCTCGTCTGATTCCAGGGCGTATTTACTGAAGTAGTCACTGGAGTCTGATCCATAATACTCCCAGACACCACCCATACTGCCAGGTGGCAGACCGCTGGCGATCTCTCCCTTGATGCGGGCATTTCCCCCGCTCCCAAAGTGGCTGCGCATAAAATATTTATCCACATCCTGGTCACTGGTATAGAGACCGAGATAGGTGCCATTAATGGTCACCCTGGCATAGTTGGATTGACTTGCCGGGAAATACTTCCGGGCTATCTCATAACCCAGGGTTTCGCGGACAAAACTGGGGTCTTTGTAAACATTGGCCAGCTTCAGAGTACCATAATCCTGGATTTCCTGGTTATTGATGATGTAGTCCAACTTGATATTGAGGGGATTCTTCACTTGATTAGAACGATAAGAACTGTTGCCCTTATAACGCACACCAACACTGTCAAAAACTTCCCCATTTATGGTAACGGAGCCCATGAGGCGATCCTCATTACCTGCGCTGACCAGATTGTCCAGGAGATAATCCCAATTTGATTCCTGGAAGCTGATCTCAATATCGTTTATCGTATTGATATCGTAAAAATCCTGACCGTTGGTCCAGGTCGATATCATGAGCACGATACAGACACTCAAGCTTAGTTTTTGCATAATGACTTATTTCCTAAAATGTAATCTGTAATTATCTATCGCGGGGTGGTGGCGTTCCAGGACCGGGACCCTGCCCAGGTGGCGGTGGTCTTCTGTCCTGAGCTCGTCCTTCTGGGTGGGAAGGTCTTCCTTCTGAACCCATCCCCTGGTGTGGTGGTGGCTGTGCGCCTCCTCGCATCAATTCACCAGCCAGCTCTTTCAAGCGAGCCTGTTGTTCAGGGGTGCAGAGCGCATTAAGCTGGACAAAGTGGTTGTACAAGGCCCGATCCATGTCGATATGGATATTGGAAATATTATGTACAAGCTCCTCAGCTCGTATTGAATCCGTCATGGGTTCGAAGGCCTCTGAGACAAGCAGTTCCAGTGAATCAGCCAGAGATGACAGGAGTGGATGGGCGTTGTCAAAATGTTGTTTTCTGATGGAGTGCATGGCTTGTGTTTGACTGTCCGTCAGCCCAAGCTCCTTTTTTAAAAAGCCTTCCAATCCCATTGGATGATCGGGGCCATCCTGCCCTGGTCTTTTATTGATTATCATGCTGGAAATAAGTGCCAGGTTCAAAATTACCAATAAGGTGATGGTAATCTGCATCATTCTTTTTTGTTTGATAATATCCAGCATTTTATCACTCCCCTTCTTCACTTAGCAGGTAGGTATCAGCATAATTGAGACCGTACTGTGATGACAAATTTTCAATGTAATTCGACCGACCAGATGAGCTTGTCTCATTGGGAATAGCGATCCAGATCATCATGATCAGATTCAATGCCACAAGACCAACCAGCATCCCAGGTTTCACCGCCCGGCTCCACCATGCTTCAATCGTGGGCGAATCATGGTTGTGCTCATGCTCAATGCGATTTGTCAGACGATCATAAAACCAGGGATCCATTTCTGGTGGGTCATCCTGGTGAAAGGCATCCAGTGTCAGTTTGACCTGTTCCTGGATCTCATCATGGTTGCTTTTTTTCATAGCTTCCTCAATTCTTAAACTCTCTATCCATCCCCTCAACGCGAAAAATGTCCTGTGAGGTGTTTTTTTAAATTCTTACGCCCCCGATGCAGCAATCCCTCAATTGATGACACAGAGGTGTTCATTATATCAGCAATCTCCTGATTGCTATAATCCTCATAGTTGCTCAAGGTGATGGCCACTCGCTGAGTCTCCGGCAATTTTGCTACAGCCCAGGCCAATATCCGATTGCGCTCTGCATCCATGAGCTCAGTTTCCGGCGTAGATTCACCTGCAACATCCACTTCGCCTTCAGCGCTGCCAATTGACAGCAGGGCTTTTACTGAACCCAACCTGCGTTTACGATTCTGCCTTCGAATCAAATCAAGACTCTTGGTCACAGCAATGCGGTATATCCAGGTGGAGAGCTGAGCTTCACCCCTGAAATCATCCAAAGACTTATAGACCTGAATGAACACGTCCTGGGAAACATCCTGGGCATCTTCTCGGGATCTCAAAAAACGATAGCATGTACTGTATACCCGTTCCTGATGTTCAAGTACGACCCTGCGAAAATCTGTTTTTTTTGAAGTTGTTTGCTTCGTATTCACTCCAGAATCCTGGTTTTCCTCAATATAGGGTGGTTCCACACATGGGACACAACATCATTTAATCATCAAAAACAGTCCTGCAACCCTTCTGACGTCCTTTTTTTCAAAACCTTTTGCTCAAAATTATAATAATTAAAAGTGCAAGGTTTGGACTTAGCAGACGTCTCAAGCAACAGAACGAGACCTTCAATAAAAGGCAAAAAGGAGCATATCATGTACACTAAAATCTTAAAGAGAACCATCATACTAATCAGCTTGTTAATAATGACCAGCATAGCCCTGGCACAGCGTAACCAGGGACCACCCCCACAACCTTCACGCCAACAGATCAATCAGATGATTGAGGAGCTTTCCAGCGAGCTTAATCTCTCCTCAGCTCAGTCATCCCAAATCAGCAAACTTTACAGTGAGCATTTTGATGAGATGAAATCCAGGAGGAGCAAAAGATCAGGCAACAAGCGTCCAGATCGTAGAGCCATGGAGAGTTCACGACAAGAATTTGAAGCTCAAATAAGGCGGGTGCTCTCTCCTGATCAGATAGAAGCTTATGATAAATTTTTGCAAAGTCACGGTCAACAATCACAACCACCCAGACCATGAAACGCATTCTCATGGGGAAAAATTGCAGCCGGCCTCCTGGAAAAGGCGGTACGGGATATTACTACTACTTACCAACGGTTCGAGACACCTCAGATTAGGAGAATTGTTATGTCTACAAAAATATTTATCAGTATGACGCTCGTAGTAGTAGTAACGACTTTCAGCTGCTCAGAAGCTATCTCGGATCCTTCAGCAACGCTGTATGACCTTGAATTTGAGCCAGAGGACTGGACTACTGAAACCCATGGAAAAAGTGCATCTCCTGATTTCGATGAAGTCTTTGACAACTCTGAGGTGAAACGGATTGATATTGTCTTCACATCGGAAAACTGGCAGAGCATGCTGGACGATATGACCTCCCTGTATGGCAGTTTTGGCAGTAGTGGTGGACGACCTGGAGGTCCAGCCAGTGACGGTTCAGATGATCCCATTTTTGCACCGGCAGAAGTTTTTTACAACGACATTCAATGGTATAAGGTGGGTGTCCGCTTTAAGGGGAATTCCAGTTTACAAAACAGCTGGTTATCTGGGATTTTGAAATTGTCCCTCAAACTGGATTTTGATGAATTCGAAGACGATTACCCCCAGATAAACAATCAGCGGTTTTTTGGTTTCAAGAAACTCAGCCTGAAGAACAATTATGAGGATAAATCATTTCTACGGGAGAAAGTAACCGCTGACATTTTCAAAGATGCAGGACTGGCTGTTTCTCATACGGCTTTCTATGAGGTGTATATAGATCGGGGTGGTGGTCCTGAATATTTTGGTCTCTATACCATGGTTGAAGAAGTAGATGATACACTCATCGATACCCAGTTTTCAAGTGATGATGGGAATCTTTATAAACCTGAATATACTGGGGCTAGTTTTGAGTCCGGGAGCTTTAGTGAATCCGATTTTACCAAGAAAACCAATGAGGATGAAGGGAACTGGTCAGATATACAGGCATTATTTACTGTCCTCCATGATGAGACCCGACTGACTGATGCCGAGTTGTGGAGAAGTAGCCTGGATTCCATTTTTGATACTGATGTTTTTCTTAAATATCTTGCAGTTAACACCGTTGTTCAGAATTGGGATACCTATGGACGCATGACCCACAATTATTATCTCTACAACAATCCAGATAATGGGAAACTGACCTGGATTCCCTGGGATAACAATGAAGCGCTTCAGGAAGGCAAAATGGCAGGTTCGCCCGCACTGGATTTTTCAGATGTTGTATCCGACTCCTGGCCACTTATCGGATACCTCTATGCTGATGATGTATACCGAGCTAAATATGATGCCTTTGTCGGCGAGACCAGAACAGGGGTCTTCGAGCCTCTCACCATCCAGAGTAAATATGGAGCGTATGCTAATCTTGTTGAGCCCTATGCTACCACAGAACAAACTGGATTCACCTTTTTGCAGAACGCCGGAGAATTCCAACAGACAATTACAACATTGAACAGTCACGCAGATAGTCGTGCCAGCGCCGTTGATAACTATTTATACTAAAGGAGTTTTTTTGAGGATAAGAAAATGAACAGGTCAATTCGAAAAATTCAGTCCAGCTTGATGAGCCTTTTGCTCTTATTGCTGGTCAGTCAAAGTCTTTTCGCACAGTCATATAAAATCGTTGATACAGGTCAAACCATCTTTTATGACAACCAGAATGAAATCAGCGAACCTCAACCAGGGGAGTCCTTTTATGGCCAGGATGCCTCCTTCAGCGGTCACCAACCCGAATACACTGATAATGGAGATGGTACTGTTACCGATAATGTGACTGGTCTCATGTGGCAGCAGAGCGCGGATCTTACTGGCGATGGTATCATCAATATTGATGATAAACTTAGCCACGCAGAGGCGCTGGCCGGAGCTGACACCTTCAGCCTGGCTGGTTATTCGGACTGGCGCTTACCTTCAATCAAGGAAGCCTATTCTCTGTTCATGTTCACGGGTGAAGATCCCAGTGGCTATCAAGGCACTGATACTGAAGGATTAATTCCTTTTATCCATACAGACTTCTTTGATGTGGCTTATGGCGACACTGATGCAGGGGAGCGAAGTATTGATGGTCAATTCGCAAGTAGTACAGTTTATATGGGAACCACCATGAATGATGATTCCACCATGTTTGGGGTCAATTTTGTAGATGGTCGCATCAAGGGCTATCCCATGGGTCCCATGCCGGGGCAAACTGAGGACAAGCAATTCTACGTGCTTTATGTTCGAGGTAATGAAGCCTACGGAATAAACGATTTCACAGATAACGGTGATGGTACTGTGAGTGATGAAGCCACTGGTCTCATGTGGATGCAGGAGGATAGTCAGATCGGTATGGATTGGGAGGCAGCTTTGGAGTACGCCCAAACCAAAAACACTGAGAATTATCTTGGCTATAATGATTGGCGAGTTCCAGATGCCAAGGAACTTCACAGCATTCTTGATTACACGCGTTCACCCCAAACCACCAACTCGCCTGCCATTGATCTCGTTTTTTCCTGCACGTCAATCACAGATGAGGGCGGAAGTGAGAATTATCCCTTCTATTGGTCAAGCTCAACTCATGCCAACATGCAGAATGGTGCCTGGGGTGCTTATGTTTGCTTCGGAGAAGCCCTGGGTTTCATGGAAGAGCCCTTCCCGCCCTTTAATGTGTCCCTTCTGGATGTTCATGGCGCAGGCGCTCAACGCAGTGATCCCAAAGCAGGTGATGCAGCGGATTATCCTGAAGGTCATGGACCCCAGGGTGATGTGGTTCGCATCGATAACTTTGTAAGATTGGTTCGTGATATCCAGACATCGACTGGCCTGAATGACAACCCTGAGATGGAGTCTCCAAATTCATTTTCTCTGGAGCAGAATTATCCCAACCCGTTCAACCCTTCAACCTTACTGAAGTATAGCCTCCCATCTGGATCTCACGTTGAGCTCAGGGTCTATAATATACTGGGGCAGGAAGTAGCAACCCTTGTAAATGAATATCAGGAGAGTGGAATGCATAGCGAGCTGTTCAATCCTGAGGGGCTGAGCAGCGGAACCTACTTCTATGTATTTGAATCAGATGAATATCGAGAAGTACGTCGAATGCTATTGCTAAAATAAATCATCCCGATTATGGAAGAATAGTGAATTCTCAGCATTTTCTCAATTCTTCCAGAATCAATAGTCATCAACTTGATCACATGGACAATGCATAAGCCACTCCATTTCCCATGCTACCCAGTCCACTTGAGGTAAAAGTACACCCCTTATCTGCATGATTGACCATTTGTAGAAATACTCCCCAGGGATTTCCTCCCCTTCTATAAATTGAATCACTTCGCAGCCCCTTACCAAAAGGAAGGTATCAAATGTATTTACTAAGAAAGTGCGAATGGAGTTGTCTACTCCTCCTGTCAATCATGATCCTCAGTTGTGAGGAGTCATCGTCCCCTGAGGTAGAAAAAACAGCTGGCGGACTAATCCGATCAGAACTCATTCACAATTACAGTGCTGAGGAGATGGGTCAACTCCTGGCTATGCTGGGGATTCCAGACCCTCCCAGCGTTCAGACTTCATTTCGTGCGGTGAAGCTGATTTACTATTCTCCCGATGTGGAAGGTGAAATGCAGCGGTTGTCCGGGGCTATCATATTCCCAGTAGATGATTTGGAGCATCCCGTGTTGAGCATGCAGCATGGCACTGTTACCAGACGAGATGAGGTAGCGTCAGTAGATCCTCTGAACTCCTCGGCAGGAATCACAGCACTCCTGACCGCATCCCTGGGATACATCACCCTGGTTCCTGATTATGCCGGGTATGGTGACTCCAACGATCATCATCCCTATATGCATGGAGAATTGCTGGCAAATTCGGTAATAGATATGATCCGCGCTGCTCAGCGTTACTGCGATGAAGAGGATATTAAGCGGAATGACCAACTTTTTCTCGGCGGATACTCCGAGGGGGGCTATGCCACCCTGGCTACCCAACAGCTCATGGAAACTGACTATCCAGATGAGTTTAACCTCACGGCGGTTGCTCCCATGGCAGGACCTTACGACCTGCAAGCCACGGCAAGACTGGTTCTTGAGGGGAGTGAGTACACCTGGCCCGCATATATTGGTTTTATGTTTGTTGCCTATGACCAGATCTATGGTTTAAAAAATCTGGATCAGGTCTTTGTAGCGCCTTACAATGAACAGATCACAGCAATGTACTCAGGGAATCTTTCATTTTTTGAGATTAATAATCAACTCCCATTGGGTATTGAGAATTTGATCAGGAGTGAGTTTCGCGAGAGCTTTTTGGAGGGCACTGAACATGTTTTCTCCGACAAATTCATTGAAAATAGTTTGCTCAGCTGGCAACCCAATGCGCCACTCAGATTTATCCATGGCACTCAGGATGCAACCGTGCCCTATTCTGTGGCAGTAGCCACCGTGAATGCCCTTGTGGATGGTGGTGCTGAAAATGTGGAATTGATCGGTATTCCAGGGGCAACTCATGAAACAGCAGGAATGCCTGCGGTTATGGAAATGCTGGCATGGTTTTCAACTTTTGACAGTCAATTCGGCACAAACCTAATACCTATTTAATACAGTTAATTAATTGCTCTTTATCATTGATTGTGCTTGGTCTTTATTGTAGCTTCCGCCGAATAAAGGGGGTTCATATGTACAAGACTATAATAATATTTATCACTCTTTTTAGTCTTTTCCCTGCCAGTACTGGCTTTGCACAAGACTCACTCTATACGAGTATTTCTAATGATACACTGACAATCCATCATACTGGAACGGAACGCAATTGCGCCGCACTTTTCACCTGGGATGTAAGTATTGTAGATCATCTCATTACTGTTACTGAGATTGATACAGGTGATCAGGCCTGGTGCATGTGCCACTTTGATCTCCAAGTAAGCCTGACAGGACTGGATCCAGGCTCCTACCAGATTGATGTCTGGAGTAACGATATTGGTTCTGATCCTGTTTTTCACGGATCACTTGATCTGGACTGGGGGAACATTTCAGTTACGGGACACCAGGAATCTGATTGTCTCAGCGCACGGGATGATACTTCCTTTGTTGAATTGTCCGTAAACGGGGACACCTTGACCCTATTCTGGAACACGCCCATGCTCAATTGCGCATTCCTGCCGGTTTGGTCTGGATGGCTCAGTGCTGATACCTTTTGTGTTTCCATGGTGGACACGGGGCCGCCTGCAGACTGTGTGTGTCCCTTTGAAGTAGAAGTTTCTTTCGCACCCTTTCAACCAGGATCCTACACGCTCGCTTTCTGGGATGGGGAATACGGTTATCCCCAATTCGACATTGCCAGCTTTCGTGATGGATTGGAAATTTCAGGAGAATACCAGAGCCCCTGCTATAGCATTACTTCAATTCAAAATGAGGAGGATAAACAACTACCCAACAAGGCAATACTAGATATCGAAACTTACCCCAATCCATTCAACTCACAGACCAAGATTACATTCCGAGTCATGGATCCCGTGGAGTTGGAAATTCAAATTCTTAATATTGATGGTACGCCTGTTAGAACGTTACGGAATCGTTCCCCGGCACAACCTGGATACAATGAGATTTCCTGGATGGGATTTGATTCACGAGGGAATTCTCTCAGCTCGGGTGTTTATTTGTTGGTGTTTCGTTATGGTTCAGACAGCTCTGTGAATCGATTGCTGCTGCTAAAATAATTCTACTACACATTTGGTGGCATGGTCACCATCATTATCAAACTCTTGAATAGACTAAATACTTGTGCTGGGTATATAAGGACATTTTACACCTCTCAACGATCATTCACTCCTTTAATCGGACTTGACTAGAATCTGAAATGAGCATGTATATATTTCAGCCATCAAACCTTTTCCTGGAGGATTATGAGTTTTTTTGTTGATCGAGAGCGACTTTTTCTACCCAATCGAATCAGGTTCATTTTCCTGGCTCTAGGCGGGATAGCCTTCTTTATTACTGAATTATTCAGATTACGCTTACGACCATTAATCAGATCTCTTGAAATCGAGGATTTTGGTTTTACCGATACTATTGGTAACAGCGGTGGCATTATCGTTCAAATATTCATCGGCCTGGCTCTCATAAATCCAACGCCACGTCAGAGTTATAGATTGGCTGTTTTCTTTTCAGTTGGCTATATACTGTATGAATTTGCCCAACCCTACTTACCAAAGGGGACATTCGATTGGTATGATGTTCTGGCGACTTGTGTGGGCTACTGCATATCTCTGTTGCTGTTGAAGTTTGCCTGGAAGTATCATGAAGAAGCTGCTTAAGATTCTTGGAGGATTCTTGGCTGGAGTCTCTTTCCTGGTAGTAGTTGCCTCAGCCTGGTACGTCATCAAATTTTATCCCCGGCATGTTGATGACATGGAAATTGGCAACCCTGTTTTCTCCGAAAAGATTCTTATTGCGACCCAGGGATCTACCTACAAAAATGAAGTGGTTCAGCGACTTGCTGAGAAGCTCAGTTCCCGTGAGGTATATATCAAGATTACTGATGTTTCCAATCTTGATTCCATCGCTCCTTCTGCGTGGTCAAACATAATCATTTTAAATACAAGCATTGCCGATAATATGAACTCCCATGCCCGTCAATTTGTTGATAGGGTTGGTCCCTCGGATAAGATTATGGTCATTACCACTTCAGGTGGAGGTGATTTCACACCCCCAAACCTGGAAGTTGATGGTATCACAACTGCCTCAAAACTGAATGAAACAGAGAAAATGGCCACTCGTATATTCCAAATGGTTCGGATCAATAATAATTCATAAATGAAGCAATTTGAAACTTGATTTATTATCTGGATTAAGTAACTAGAACCCTGGGCTTGATCACAACAAAAAGGGATTAAAAAAGCGATGAAACAAATAAGTTTTTTGCTAGTTGTTGGTGTGGTTTTTTTGGCGTGTTCACCCATTGGGGAAGATGCTGCCGGGATTCGGAAATTCTCAACCAGGGACAGAGTTGTTTCTGTCTATACCACTGCTGAAAATACGGATCTAAGACTCACGCTCACAGGGACAAGCTCATTTGAGCCAGCAGAGCAGGCTAAGGAAACTGAAGTTTCCATTTTTGTAAACCCTGCAAAATCATTTCAGACCTTCTGGGGTATCGGTGGAGCTCTAACGGATGCTTCGGCAGAGGTGTTCGCAAAGTTGCCAGCCGAAAAACAGGAAGAATTTCTCAAATCCTATTATGATGTGAACGAAGGAATCGGCTACACACTGGCACGCGTACCCATTCACTCCTGTGATTTTAGCAGTGGCAGTTTTACCTATATTTCTGATACAGACAAAGAGTTAAAGACTTTTAGCATTGAGCATGATCAGGAATTCCGTATCCCTTTCATTAAAAAAGCCATTCTAGCTGCTGGTGGCAAGCTCCCTCTATATGCGAGCCCGTGGAGTCCCCCACCCCATATGAAAAGCAATGGTGAAATGCTTCATGGGGGCAGTTTGCTCCCGGAGTATTATGATTCCTGGGCACTGTACTATACAAAATTCATCAAAGCATATGAAGCTGAGGGTATGCCCATCTGGGGTATTACACTCCAAAATGAGCCCATGGCTACACAAACCTGGGAGTCCTGTATCTACACGGCTGAACAAGAGAGAGATTTTTTGAAAAATCATCTTGGACCCACCATGGTTCGGGAGGGATTACACGACAAAAAAATTATCGTCTGGGATCATAATCGCGATCTCATCGCTGAACGCGCTCATACCATTTTTGGTGACCCTGAAGCATCCAAATATGCCTGGGGTATCGGATTCCACTGGTATGAAACCTGGACAGGTAGTGACCCCAATTTTAACAACCTGAACAATGTGACCGAAGCCTATCCTGATAAAAAGCTGGTCTTCACAGAGGGTTGTGCCGAACGCTTTATTGACGGACGATATGAATACTGGCCCAATGCCGAGCGCTATGGAAATTCAATGATTAATGATTTTAATCAAGGTACGGTGGGGTGGACAGATTGGAATGTATTGCTCGACGAAACCGGTGGTCCAAACCACGTGGGTAATCTTTGCTTCGCTCCAGTTCACGCCAACACAAAGACCGGCGAATTGGTCTATACTCCCAGTTATTACTACATCGGACATTTTTCAAAATTTGTTCGTCCCGGTGCCAGGCGTATCAGTACTTCAGCCAGCAGAACTCATCTGGAGAGTACATCCTTTATGAATGAGGACGGCAAAATGGTGACCGTCGTGATGAATAGCACTGATGAGTCAATTGAGTATAAACTCTATATCAGGATGCAGGCAGTTACAGAGACGATCCAGGCTCACGCCATGCAAACGCTGGTGTACTAAACAGGCAGATTCCTGCAAACAGCTGGAGTAATCTTTTAGGTTTTTGCGTCTCGGATTTTGCTTACCAACAAAGCGATTCCGGATACAATCATCCATATCAGAAGCATGTACAAGAGAATAACTCGCGTGACATAGCCCCCACTTATGGTATAAACCACGACATTTGACAAAGTCGGGATGCTTGCGGATGATATTAAAAAGACCAGGGTTGGGATAATGTCCAGCAAGGCAATGGCAATAGCAACTATTGGGAATATAAAAGCAGATTTGGCCAGACGGGACCCTTCTGGAATCCGACGAGCCAGCATTAAGCTTAATGAAAAGAAGGTGAGCATAAAACCGGTCATTGAAATGAGATTCAGATTGAAGGTCCAGATAAAGGTCTGCAACTGACCCATGTCTTCCAACTTTTTGAAAAATGCCTCAAATGCAGAAGCATCAAATGAAAGCCAGACCGTATTAAATTCAGTGGTTTCGATGCCCATTTTACCAAATAGTTGCACGATATAGGTATAGATTGGCACAAAAATGAGTAAACCAAGAATAAGTATGTTTCTATTGAGCTTTTTACCTGGATTGTGCTTAAAATATTCTATCATGATGTTTCTTCCCATTTTTACTTAAATAGTTTATCCGTAATAGTTTTATACTTCTATTTATATGACACTGCAGCTTTTTAAAACTAAAAAAATGATTTTTGTTGCTCTCCAAATTAATGAATATTGAATTAATGTCTTATTTATTTTAACCAACATTGGTGACATCCAGAAGAAATGGGTGTTGTCTCAACCAAATTGGATATCTTGGAGGCAATCATGCAAGAAGTCGATCTATATCCTCCACTGAAGTCCTATCTGGAGGGGCAGGGCTATGAAGTAAAAGGTGAAATCCTTAACTGCGATGTGGTGGCATTCCGTCCAGAAGACCCTCCTATCATCATCGAGTTGAAGTTGTCATTAAACATGAGCATTCTTCTTCAAGCTGTGGACCGAATCAAAATCTCAGATACCGTCTATATTGGAGTCCCCAAAGGTCTGGCTGTTCTCAAAAAACGACGCAAGCAAATCATAAAACTGATGCGAATGTTGGGTCTTGGATTAATAGTTATAGATCCCAGAGCAAAAATAGGTGGAGTGGATGTTCTCTGCGATCCAGGTGAGTACAAACCACGCCAGATTAAAAAGCAGACCCAGAGATTACTAAAGGAATTCCAGGAACGTGTAGGTGACCCGAATCAGGGTGGCACCAGCATGAAGCGTGGTCTCATGACCGCCTATCGTCAAAAAGTCCTGGCCATCGCTACCTACTTAATGACCCACGGTGAAACCAAGGCTTCAATCATTGCAAAATCTCTGGAGGAACCTAAAACCCGTGCCATCCTCTACGACAATGTGTATGGATGGTTTGATCGTCTTGGAAAAGGTGTTTATACCCTCTCGCCCAAAGGGTTTTCTGAATTACCAGATTGGTTGTCAAAGAGCAACTTCGATTAAACTGTATTTCTAAAATTTCCACACTTTAAAAGAGCTTATGTGGTTTACAATTTTATTGACATGTCTCTGACAGCCTACTCCCTGAGTGAAGCTTTAGTGAACATATATTCAGGTATATCTACACCAAATTTGATGTCTTCAATGATGTATCGTGTACCCTGACCCTTGGCCATGACATCCTTAAAAAACATTTCTTTGGGATACCAGCGATCGTCAATTTTCATCACAGAGCGAATCTCAAAGTTTTTTAAGAGAGTGGTGCCATTTTTCGCATAACGTTCTTCTTTCAAGGGAAGGTATCTCTCCTTGTCAACCCACACCTTTCGTTGAGCATAGGCTACATCCTCAACGCCGGCTTTGGATCGCAATCTGAGGACATAGCATGGTCGATCCATGAACACCTCTTCTCCAACCACTGCGGCATCATATATATCGAGAAGTTTCCCATTGTCGACCATATCCTCGTATGAGAGATCGGAACCAGATACGCTCTGTCTTAACATATGTCCACTGATTTGAATCACTCGATCAGCCTGTGGTGTATACATCCAGAGCACATCTTCCAGACGCAGCATCTTGACGCCTTTTTCCCTGGCTGGAGAGAGATACTCCACCAGAGACGTGGATTCACCTTTGGACCAGCTTTTTGAAGTGATCCTGGTTTCTCTTCCACGGCGATTTGTGATAACCATGGTAGCTGTCGCTTCGGCAGATTCGGTAACCATCTGCTTGTCAATGCGACGTAATATCTCATAGGCGTCAGGCTGGGCCATGAGCATGGCCGGCATGGCACCGAGGAAAAGGAAGGGTAATAAGTTTCTCATGTCTCTAATTCCTTAAATAAACTAGCCGTATCGCGTTTGAATATTCGAAGACCGGAGAGTGCCGATCCAAGCAGGGTGGCAAATACGCCAGGAAAGAATCCGATATAGAAGGCTGCTGGTGTAATATGGGCACGGATTACTGTGGGCATGAGCATGGTACTCTCCCCCATCATACCTTCAATATTGAAACCCACTTCCTGTAACCAGTATGCGAATCCCAAACCAAAGATAGTGCCCACAACTGTACCCATGATGGCAATTCCCAGACTCTCTATTATTAGGCTTCGATAGACATGACCCTTGGATTCTCCAACAGCCAGACGCAGACCCATCTCTCCATAGCGTCTAATGGCGCCCATGAGACCGGTATTCCAGAGCACAATTCCCATGGCGAAGATCATGATGAAGCTCATAATGCTCCCAGCTTTTTCAGCATAGCCAAAGTAGTCTCGCAGTCCTGCGTCATCCAGCATGGCAACCATCCGGGGACTAAACCGATCTGATGTATCACTCTTAGCTGCATTAAATTCAGTCGTAAGCGCCGTTGCTCTCAGGTCATCATAATGAGCAGTTTTGAAGTACCCTACAACCTCTGAGCTCCAATCCGACATGTCCAACATGCTACGGATATCTCTGATATCAGCCAGAAAAATGCCTTTGTCCAGGGGAGGTGTCCCAAAATAAATAATCCCAGCTACATGGAAGTTTTGCAGCACCATGGAACCATTTACTGTTGAGCTGATCAGGGTGACCTCTTCTCCTACACCAAGTTCCATTTGTGCAGCAAGGGTTTTCCCCATGACGATATCCCCTGGTTTTTGAGGAAGCGTTCCCGCTTGCAACCCAGCATTGAGATTCCATCGATTCTGTTCAGCGACATCATCACCAAAAAAATCGAGACCAATCCCACCAGCGCCCACCTGGGCTCGGGTTTCACGATTTTCATCAAAAGCATCGAGGAGACCACCAAATTTTATCCGCTCTGACCATTCCAGGTCGGGATATTCACGCCTCAGCATTTCCATGAGTTCTGGTCCACCTTCCATGGCCAGGTCATTAGGTATAACATCCTTTTCCTCATAGTATGCCCGGGAAGTAATTTTTACATGACCTGAGTCATACAGAGCAGCATTATTAAAAAAGTCGTCAAACACGCCTTTCAAATAGGTAAACATAAACACTGTCAATAATACACCCATGGCGACGACGATACTGGGCAGCAGGCTACGATGACGATCACGGAGCATACCTTTCATCAGAAATCTGAACATATTATTTCCCCCTCAGCGCATCAGTTGGGGTGAGTTTGGAGATTTTCCGCGTGGGTAGATAACTCACTATCACCACGGTTAGAAATAATAGAAAGGTGGTTCCCAGTAGGAGATCTGGACCGTATTTACCATAGATTACATTCCCCAAAGCCATACCATAATCATCCATATCACCCGGGATGGCATAACCCTTCGTGGTCATCAGATAAAAGAGCGGCGATCCAAGAATGAAGCCTGCTACGAAGGCAATGAGTCCATGCATACTGCCTTCAATAGTAAAAAGCCCAATGACCTTTGCTCGGGTCAAACCCAAAGCCATGAGGGTACCCATTTCTTTTTTGCGACGGAAAATGGCTAAGACTTGAGTATCAAAGATGGCCAGAAGTGCAATCGCGAAGAGAATCCCATACATAACATTTCCACCAAAATTCTTACTCTTGATCATGTCATTCATGTCTTTCATAAGAAAATCAAGATCGCGATACACCCAAGCTGCACTCGTAGGTGTACCCACAAAATCATCATCCAGGGCAATTACGGTTGCCTGGCCTTCCAGATTTGACATCGCTTGTAATTCTTCCAGGGGTATCCAGATTTGGTTACGATCTACGGTCTGCACGACAGTGTTCATGATGTGGACAATCTCCACTTCCCTCGCATCAAAAGTGCCACTGGCATCCCGCCAGCGAACCGTGAGCAAGTCCCCCACTTCCAGACCCGATTTGTCAGCCATTTTTTGTCCGATGAGAGCAGGAGTTGAACCAGTTGCTCCCATGACAATCTTATCTGTGGGTAAATCCATTACCTTTTGTTCGGGCGGAATCCCTTTGACCAGGATGGTCTGCATTCGGCCATCTGGATAAATGGTCCCCTGTCTGATGAGTATTGGCGCGGCTGAATGATCTGATAATCGAGCGCTTATTTCTTCAGGATAAAGAGCATGAGAATCTTCAATGGTGAGAGGATCTGTGGCATCGAATTCGCTGTGCCAGAGTTGACCCCCCTTACCAAACTCGATATTGGTCATGGCATCGTTCAATTGATAGGCCATTCCATCCACAACACCTTTTCCCCAGATCATGAGTATAAATGCCATCGCTAATACCAGGACATTCAACCAGGTTCGTAAACCGGCACCTACTAGGTTTCGCCAAGCAAGTTTAATTAAAATCATGATATCCTCCTCCAGTTCAACTGGTTTCGTCGGATTGAATTGCACCATCCACCAGGGTGACCTTACGACGTAAATAACTGATCACCTTCTCATCATGGGTGGCAAACACAAATGTGGTTCCCAGCTCCTGGTTCAGCTTGACCATGGTTTCCAGAATATGATGACTATTCTTGGCATCAAGATTGGCAGTCGGCTCGTCGGCCAGTACCAGTTTGGGTTGTTTCACCATGGCCCGGGCGATGGCAACACGCTGACTTTCACCACCAGAAAGCATTTTGGGACGACTCTCGGCTTTATCAGCGATACCTACCCACTCAAGCGCTTGCATAACCATATCTTTACGCTCTTCAGCTGATTTCCCCAGGAGTAGCAATGGGAATTCAACATTCTCAAAAGCTGTATAGACCGGCAACAGATTGTAGGTTTGGAAAATAAATCCCATAAATGCGCTGCGGTGTTTGGCAGCCTGGGCACCAGTCAGAGTCGAAAGGTCTTTTCCCAAAACCTCTACTTTGCCTTCACTGGGTGCGTCTAGAGCCCCAATAATATTGAGTAGTGTTGTTTTTCCTGATCCTGATGGTCCAACCAGTCCCACAAATTCCCCCGAATCTACGTTTAGGTCTATTCCCTTCAGGGCTGTAAAGTGACCTGTCCCCACAGGATAGCGTTTCACGAGACCTTGAGTTTTGATCAGTGTGCTATTTTCCATTTCGATTTCCTTTTAGTTCTTGTTGAACAAATTTGTATTAATGATTAAACGCAATATTGAGTTGGATACCTGTGCCTGAGGGTAAAGCCAAACTACCCCGGTTTGCCAGTTCAGGCATGTCGTATAGTGCCAAATAGAATAGCCAATTTCCACTGGTATGCTGCCAGCCAAACATTGGCATGTATTGGGTTTTGATATTTGGTGCTTCTATCACGTACAGATAGCTTGTGAGTCCATCTGACAAGCCTAAGGTATAATTTCCCATAAATGCGGTTGATCTCACTATCCATGGCATCTCTTCATCAAAATTACCAAAGTGAGATGTAAGGGATTCCATGGACACATAGAGACCATTCCCAATACTAAAAGTGTAGTCAACCCCTATCATTGCGGTAATAATATCACTTAGGATCAGATACTCCGAATGACTGACCATGATTTCTGTCCATAATCCCAGTACAAAATCTAATCTAAGATCGAAAGCGGCACGTTGTTCGTAGATCACATCTTCAATTAACAGGTTCATTGAATGAAAAGTGAGACCCATGGTACCTGCCGGAATGGGGTATTCAAGTCGGGCACCCAAATCTAACGGCCACTCATCATTGCCTGAAAATATATCACGTCTGGGGTCTGGTGCATCAAGCATGGTCCAGAGACGCAAATTCGATCCATTATTAAAATAATAGCGCCCCATAACCGCCCAGACTCCTGGTGACAGAGCCAGGGGATCTCTGGGATCAAGCTGGTCGAACCATTGCAAGACCCGCAACATGCGTGCCGGTCCAAAATTGATCTTCTGCAGTCCCACCCTGACCTGGGTTCTGGGGGTGTCGTAGCGGAAGGTGAAGCGATAAAGTTCGCCATCCATCTTTACCAATGAATCGCCCAGGGAATAATTGTATACATCAACCGCGGCATCAAACCCCAGTCTGCTGGCTGTGCTGGATTGATAGTCCATCCTCAATTGGGGGATGTAGCGCAGGGTCGTAGGACTCTCATCAAAGGCGCCTGCAAATGAACTGGCGTGGATGACTGATGCCTGTCCCTTCCATTGAAGATCGAAGTCATTCCCCTCTGCAAAAACAAGGGAAAGTGAAAACAGGGTAAAAAGGGTATAGAATTTCAATTTATTAATCCTCTGGCGGAGGTCCTGTGGTTCCAAAGAATAAGAAATTCATGAAATCTTGTGACAGCTTGACCATATCATCCTGATACATGGCCATCATGGCTTCAGATCTGGCATCTGCGGCAACCACTGTCCAGATATGAAGCAAAAAATCCACGGAATAGCCAGGATAAATCTCACCACTATTCTGACCGTCCTCTAAAAAACTACGCATGGCATTCATACTTTGAGCAATCCACTCCTGCATAAAACCCTGGACCAATTCATCTCCACTCAACAAACTTTTATAGAAGATTGGTGTGAAATGACTCACTGCAGATTCCTTCATGGCAATTAATGCTGTCATCTTTTCCTGGAGACTGGCATCAGCTGTCCGGATTTTGTTGAAGACTTCCATCCCTAATTCCAGACGAACAGTCATATACTCGTCTAATACGCCAAATTTATTCTTGAAATATTTATAGAAGGTTACCTTTGAAACGCCTGCCTCACGACAAATCTCCTCAACACTCACCCGATCATATCCAAACTGCATGAAGAGGTCTTCGGCCGTACGGAGAATGTCCCCCTCCTTTTTTGGTCGATCCTGAAAGTCTGGTAATTGAACCTCTGATAGTATTCGATGTGGCATAAAATGTACGCTTCCCGTATTTTATTTAAACAATCGTCTGGAATATCGACAATATTTTGAACGTGTCAAGGATTATTTTACGGTTAATATAATTTTAATCGTTATTCGTTCATTATGAATATGTTCGTAAGTCAACTAATACCAACCAGACTATTTTTCAGTACCTTTATTTGACTCAACGTGTAACATGTTTTGAATGAATATTTTAGGCATATCAGCCTTTTACCACGACAGTGCAGCCTGTCTTATCATAGACGGCAGGATCATTTCAGCTGCCCAGGAAGAACGCTTCACCCGCAAGAAGCATGATCATGGCTTCCCTTCCAATGCCATTGAGTATTGCCTGAAAGAAGCTGGCATTGAGCCACAAGATTTGGACTATGTTGCCTTCTACGATAAACCATTTCAAAAATTTGATCGTCTACTCAGCACCTATCTGACTTATGCACCTCGGGGGTTTGCCTCCTTTCTCAAGGCGATGCCCTTATGGCTGAAGCAAAAGCTGTGGATCAAAGATTTTATTGCAGATGAACTGAAGTTCGAAGGAAAGATTCTTTTTCCCGAACACCACCAATCTCATGCAGCCTCGGCATTTTTCCCCTCCCCTTTTCAGGATGCTGCGTTTCTTACTGTAGATGGCGTGGGAGAATGGACAACCTCCAGTTATGGCGTTGGTGAGAATAATAAGATCGACATCATGGGAGAATTGCACTTTCCCCATTCCCTGGGGTTGCTGTATTCAGCTTTTACCTATTTTACGGGATTCAGAGTTAATTCTGGTGAATACAAACTCATGGGTCTGGCACCTTATGGGAATCCTGTTTACGTCGATATCATCAAAGAGAAGCTTATCGACCTCAAAGATGATGGCTCATTCAAAATGAATATGCAGTATTTCAACTTTGCTGCCGGTTTGACCATGACCAATAGAAAATTCGCGACACTCTTTGGTGGACCTCCACGAAAACCAGAATCAGAAATCACTCAGCGGGAAATGGATATTGCCCGATCCATCCAGGAAATCAGCGAAGAAATACTACTGAAGATGGTCAACCACGTATATAACCAGACCAATAAATCTAATCTGGTCCTGGCCGGTGGCGTGGCCCTAAATTGTGTTGGAAATGGACGCATTTTAAGAGAAGGCCCCTTTGAAAATATCTGGATCCAGCCTGCCGCTGGTGATGCTGGTGGCGCTCTGGGAGCTGCCTTATTTACCTGGCATCAGTATCTTAACCAGGCCAGAGAACCACAATCCAAAAGGGATAGACAGAGGGGATCATATTTAGGACCAGACTTCTCTGACATAGAGATTAAAGCATATTTAGATTCCAAACAAATCCCATACCATCATTTTAAGGACAGCGAACTATTCAGTTCTGTCGCTCAACTCATTGCAGACGAGAAGGTCATTGGTTGGTTTCAAGGTCGCATGGAGTTTGGTCCCCGTGCCCTGGGGAATAGAAGTATCATCGGAGATGCTCGATCCCCTGAAATGCAATCGACCATGAACTTGAAGATTAAATATCGGGAGAGTTTCAGACCATTTGCACCAAGTATTCTCAGCGAAAAGGTAGCAGATGTATTTGATCTTGAACAGGAAAGTCCCTACATGCTCCTGGTGGCTCAGGTAAAAAAGGAGTTGTGGTTAGATATGGATAAGGACCGTTCCGGGTTGTCCATGATTAATTCTCCCAGATCAACGCTACCAGCCATAACACATGTTGACCAGTCCGCCCGAATACAGACCGTCAACCCCCAAGACAACCCCAGATATCATGCACTCATCAGCAGTTTTTACGAACTCACAGGAAGTCCTGTTATCATCAACACCTCCTTCAATGTCCGCGGGGAACCGATTGTCTGCACGCCTGAGGAAGCCTTCACCTGTTTCATGCGAACGGAAATGGATCATCTGGTCCTCGGGAATTATATACTTAATAAAACTGAGCAAACTGCCCTATCCGCCGATGTGGATTGGAAAAAGCAATATGAACTCGATTAGCCGGAGACAGGTATCATGCTGAAGCAGGAGTTGAAAACTATCTGGACAGGAAAGGACCCGGGCCAATTCCGCAAGTTTGGCAAAACCATGGGTATCTTCCTCATACTTAGTGGTTTCATCTCATCATTTCTTGCCCCTGATTATGCAATTCCCATGCTTTTAATTGGAGGTCTCATTTTGCTATTGGGTCTTATATATCCCGCTGCCCTTAGACCTGTTTTTATTCTATGGATGAGTTTTGCTACATCTCTTGGATTTATTATGACTAGAATTATCCTTGGGCTCATCTTTTTTCTTATATTCAGCCCTATTGGTCTGGTATTCAGACTCATCAAAAAAGACCACCTGGATGAGGCTATCGATCATGAGGCTGCTTCCTACTGGAGGATAAGGGACCCCAAACCATATGAACCTGATATGTCAGAGAAACAGTCCTGAGAGATCTTTGGAGCCTTATCAGGCATGAGTAAGCTGTCCATTGCCAAAGAATTCGTCGTTTTTCTCCGCGAAAATAAAAAAACCTGGATGATCCCCATTGTCATGATGTTGTTGTTTCTGGGCGTTATCATTGTGGTGGGACAGGGTAGTTCACTGGCACCCTTCATTTATGCCATTTTTTAAGCACTTGAGATTATCATGAAAAGTAAAAAAATTGTATTCACCATTTTTGCTGCACTCATCCCTGTTGCCTTTCTCGCATTAATAGAATTATCCCTATGGATTGTGGATGCTTATCCTCAACCCCCGCTTTTTTTCGAAGTAACAGAAGGAGATACATCCTTTACTCAAATCAACTCCCAGGTGGGTGAGCGCTATTTCGATAAAGCCATCATGCCGGTTCCCAATCTGTATCCCCAGAAATTTAGCTCGGAAAAACCTGCCGGGACCATACGCATATTCTGTCTTGGTGGCTCCACCACGGCAGGATTCCCCTATGAAATGACTGCACCTTTCCCAAAGCAGCTTGATCTGCTTCTGAAAACAGATTATCCCCAACGAAACTTTGAAGTCATCAATATGGGGCTGTCCGCCATTAACAGTTTTACAGTTGTGGACTGGATTCCTGAAATACTGAAGCAGGACCCTGATTTGATCCTGCTTTATATGGGTCATAATGAGTTTTATGGGGCCTATGGTACGGGCTCCACAATTTCCCTTGGCCATGATGGCAGAATTGTTCGTCTTGCTCTAAAGTTTCAAAAATTCCGGGTCGTACAGATGATCCGCTCCATCATCCGAGGTTTTGCTGATCCCACGCCTTCCGTAGGCAACCCGACCCTCATGGAGAAAGTGATCGATAATAAGTTTATAGAAACCAATTCTGTTCTCAGGATAAAAACACGGGATAATTTTTCAGCGAACTTAGCTGTTATTCTAACAGCATGTAAATCCGCAGGTGTACCGGTTATCCTGAGCAACCTGGTCAGTAACATAAAAGATCAAATGCCTCTGGATGTGACATCCAACCCACAGCAGACCTCAACCAAAGCACACGAGCTATATCTCAAAGGTCTCCGTGAATTTCGACAGGGTGATACAACAACTGCCCGCATTTCCCTTACCCGTGCAAAAAATACCGATCAGGTTCCCTTTCGTGGGAATGATTATCTCAACGAGATACTTCAGCTGCAGGCCGGCCGATATGGTCAACCCATTGTGAATATGAAGTCTGCCTTCAGGCGCGCTTCCAATTCGACTATCCCAGGGAATGACTTGTTTTGCGATCATCTCCACCCCAACCCCATTGGTTACCATCTCATGGCACGGGAATTTCGCAAGGCTATGAATAGAATTGATTTGCTACCCATGACTCCCATTCAGGATACAACCATGCAACCGATCTTGGTTACCGACCTAGATTGGGAAATTGGTGCATTGCAGATATTCAAGCTGAGACAGCGTTGGCCCTTTGGCAACAGCAACATAGATTACACCGATTATACTCCCCTGTACAATGACATGACCGTCCAATTGGCCAAGGAATACCTTTTCGATCATACCATCTGGGGCAAAGCCCATAGTGACATGGCAGACTATTACCTGAAGCAGGGCGATTTCAACAAGGCTTGTCAGGAGTATCAGGCAATTGTTGAAATACATCCTGAAAAAACGGAGTATTACACCAAACTGATTGAATGTGCAAAAGAACTTCGTTTGTGGGACCTGGTAAAACAAACCAGCCAGAATGCGCTTGTTACTACCACATCAAGAGGGATGTTTTATTATAATCTGGCGATTTCGCATAGAATGACTAGCGATATGGAGCAGGCTATATCTATCATTGAAATCGCGCTCAAAGCACCTGAATTGACCCGGATCCAACTGGCAAATGTTCGTTTTACCTATGCAAGGTTTTTGCTGGAGGTTCAGAAACCTTCCGAGGCAGCATCAGTTCTGACTGAACTGGTGAGCGAAGTCCCTGAATTTGTAAAAGCCCAGGAACTTCTTTCAAAACTAATCAATTAGGTTCTCGATTATTCGGTAGAGACTTTCCCCACTCTAAGAATTTTATCTGCATCAATCTCCCTGAAAACATCATGCAGAAATTCGACATAAATCTCTTCAGTTTTACGAATTTCAGTATGAAAGGGATAGATAGGCAGGAGTAGTACCTCGACCCATTTCTTTGTGTTTGCACTGCGAGAATAGGTTTTAATCAACCTGCCTTGGTCATCAAACACTTCAACATCCAGATAGTATTCCTGGGTGTATGGTATGGGAACAAGCGTCAGTGAAAGTACAGATCCTATCGATCCCAGGAAGTACTTACTAAATGATTTCTCCTTCCTGAACTGCATAGCTATTCTTAGTTCGTAATTAGCCATGAGAGAATCTTTCAAAGCGAGACGCTCAGGATCCGACATATCCGAGGCAAACTCGGTGAAAGCTGCGAATCGATTGAGATTTGAAAACTCATTGGTAGCGTCAAGCAGAATATCATCATAGCCATCTAGAATTCTGTATCTGTTCTGAAGTTTAGGCACTGCATCCAGCCCCCTGGTTTGCACGAGATGTCTGGAAACAAAAAGGACATCCACTGGCGCTTCCCCAAGTGTTTTATTTGGGCTGAGGCCACTGGCACCTTCAATGTCTGTTTTGAAGGTTGCACAACTTGAAACCATTATGCACATGCCGAGAATCGAGATTAAAATGAACTTCTTCATGTCTATCTCCTTTTCACGTGTTTTGAAGAACCCTTATGGATTTTTGCGGAGGGTTATTGCTCCTGGCCGCATACTCAAATCAAATATGAAATTGTTGGCAAGATGAAAATCTCCAATTGTGGCATTATCATGAACTGCCTTCATGAGTAGCGTAATGCGTTTTTTGTGAAACTCACTGTTTGGAAATATTTGCCCCTGGATACTTCCTTTGATGCTATAGCCACCATTCCAGTCATCCACCTCAATTTCTGCATCCACTATTTGCGCATTGCCTACAGAACCTGTGATATCCATATCTGGTGTCACTCTTAAGGTAAAGCGAACCACCCCAACTTCTCCACCCAGGTTAACATTATAAAAATGTCCTTCTCCCCGCCAGTCACCTATGAATTGCTCCAGATCTGACGGATCTGTCTGTCCCATGACCAGGGTGCATAGTCCCAGCAATAATATGGTGACAATATTCAATCTGTTTTTCATTGGACCTCCTTGCAAGGTTTTGGTTTGAGATGATTCCATTTTTTATGAAAATTCATCCTGTTGGCCCCTATTGCGAAGTAAAATTATTCCACTGGCTAGAAGTGGTCCTATAAAAAGCACAATGACCATCCCCCGTCCTTTTTCAAGTGGATTGGGACCAAATATTTCATAGAGATCAAAGAAATAGAAGAAGAAGGCTGAAACTGTTAGTAAAATCACACCAGCAATTTTGGGCCATCTCTTGGCAACATAGGCCAGAAGAAAAAATGGAGCTGCCACCAGTGATTGCATGATCAGGGCAATTGGGTTCATAAGGTGACTAACGATATTGAATATCAACCACACCCACCCAAAGCCATAAAGAACACGAGAGACCGTTTTTTGAGGACCCCAGAAAGAAAGTAGTGAACTGAGAAACCAGGTAAACCAGAGCACAGCAAGGATCAAGGATACCGTAACCTCTGGTTCTTCCACATTGCGCTCTCCAGATCGCAGGTAGGAAACCAGGAGAAAAGTGAACAGACCCGCCGTAAGAAAAGCATGGTAGCCTGCCCGTCGATCTGCACGGCGTTGAAATTCATCCTGATCATTTAATATTCCCATTTCCCTGAGAATGCCGGGACCAAACGTACCCAGGGCAGCCAGAGATAGGAAGGTCCAGCTAATTTCAGAAAGACCAAACCCGAGGAGAACCACCACACCAGCGATAAGCGTTGCATGAGTGGGCTGCCAGTCCAAACGGTTAAATAATTTGTTGATCATCATCCTACTCCTCCAATTCAAATATTTCTTCTACGGTAGCTCCTAGAACCTGTGAGAGACGCAACGCCAACCCCACTGATGGTGAATAGCGACCTTTTTCAATAGAGAGAATGGTCTGGCGAGTGGTTCCAACTTTTTCAGCCAACTGCTCCTGGGTCAAATCCCCAGCTTTTAGTCGGCACAACTTCAAATTGTTTCGAATATCATACTTGGGTCTCATACACCAATATACAATAAACTGTACATAATGGAAAGTTTATTTTACATTTTTGCTTGCATTGCTCTCCTGGTTACCATATTTTCAATCACATCAAAAGCCCATCTTTTGATAAACCTAATGGAGGGGAGCACCATGAAGTATTGTCTAACGCTTGTTTTTATGATGATTTTCCTTATGTCATGCAGTGTCATTGACAAAGACGCTCAAAAATTATTTTCAAACCGTACTGGACCATTCGAGGTAACTGTTTACCCCGTCCATGTTGTGATTTCAGAAACAACCTTTGCAGATACATCACTTCAAAAAGAGCTTGTTCAGTTTCTGAACGATAGTGGACTGGCCAAGGCTGTAGCCTCGGGGAAAGATGTGGACATCCCATTTCAATGGGGAGCCAATCAGGCAAAGATGTACCGCAGAAGCGCCCAAGCCTTTGCTGCTGCCGTCGCGCTGGACAAACCAGCTACATCCTATGCTCTACTCATAGAAACCCTGAGCATGGGGGCTGAGAACAACATGGGGGGTGTTCATTTCTACCTCGTCGATACGACAGGCAAAGTGGTCGCTGGTACTCTTTCAAACTCCCATTGGGAGGAATTTAAATCCATATCCCCAAATGATAGAAAAGCAGGTATGCAGGTCGCCTATTCGCTCCTGAAAACACTTACTATCGAAACCTCTTGAACACACAGTCATCCCCACAGAAACTTCTGCGGGGGTGGCTAACATTCTCACTCTTTTAGCACTCCCTAACTATTTCCACACTTCTCTTAACCTTTTTACTTATGTCGTGTCTCAGTTATGTTGTCGGCCAATTGCAATAGTAATCGCTGGCCAATGATCGGTCTCGATTTGATAAAGGAAAAATTCATGCTTCGACCCATAAAACTTGTACTCCCCTTAATATTGACAGCCCTTTTAGCCACTACCCTTTTAGCTCAAGCTCAACACGGTCAGGGAAGAGTTAGTGGGAACCGACCCAGCAACGGCATTGTTGGTAAAGTTCTGGATGATGTATCAGGAGTTCCAGTACAATACGCCAATATCATGCTCCACGATAGTGATACCGAGGCAGCCATAACAGGTACCATCACGGATGAAAGAGGCAGATTCAACATAACACCTGTCAAACCTGGCCACTATTTCGTGACCATCAAATTCATGGGTTATGAAGAATTGAGAATCGATAGTCTTACCATCACCATGGCGACACCCATGGCCATGATAGGTGAGGTCTTTATCGTACCGGCCACCATGTCAGGTGAATCAGTGGTGATTGAACGAGAACGTACCACCATGGAATACAAGATTGATAAAAAAGTGATCAACGTCGGTCAGGATCTCACATCAAGTTCAGGGACGGCAGTTGAAGTGCTGGAGAATGTGCCTTCAGTTCAGGTAGATATAGAGGGTAATGTTGAACTCAGGGGTAGCAGTAATTTTACCGTTCTTATTGACAACCGGCCTTCTATTCTGGATGGAAATGAAGCCCTCCAAACCATCCCCGCCAGTACCATCGAGAGTATTGAAATCATCACCAATCCATCAGCAGCATATGATCCAGATGGGGTTTCAGGTATTATTAATATCATCACCAAGAAAAGTAAACTTGAGGGTATGAGTGGTATAGCTAACCTGAATGTAGGGACGTTGGGACAAGTGGGTGGTGATTTCCTTCTCAATTATCGCAACCATAAATACACCGCCTACATCAGTGCTGCCTACCATACTCGCATATACGAAGGTCAGGATACAAGTCTTAGCCAGACGACAGTTGGGGATACAGTTTATTCTGTGGGTCAGCTGGGTGATAATCGCTTTCAGCATGGTGGCTACCGACTTCGCACGGGAGTTGACTTCAATATCTCCGACAAGGACATTTTTGGTGTCAAGCTTTCCTATGGGTCGAGAGGGTTTAGCCGGTCTGGCGAAAACTCATTCTCTGAGTATACCAACTTTTTTATGGTTCCAATACTATCTACTTCAGAAGCCATCTCTGAGCGCGGAGGTGCCTATTATAGTCTTGGGGCCAACTATGAGCATCAATTCAATGGCCCCACCCATCGCCTCGCCATAGATGGAAGCTACAGTATTCGAAGATCAGATGAGGAGAGTACGACGGAACAATTTGATGTTAGCGGGAACCAGATAAGCGGAAAAATCACGACAGAAGAAGGACCCACAACGCGAGGTCGTCTCGAGGTTAAATACGAACAACCCTTCGCCAATGACGGCAAGTTGGAAGCTGGTTACCAAATTCGTTATGGACTTTCAGCAGATGAAAGTGGTCTCCAGAGATGGGATTCCGGGACGGCTGATTATGTGACTGTGACTTCCTATGATTATGATACAGAGTACAAACGCGACATTCAATCTCTGTTTGGTGTCCTTTCTACAAATATTGGCAAGCTGGGTGTACAGGGTGGTTTTCGTGCAGAGTATACATTCAGAAACATCTCTGTAATTGATAGCATAGATTTTGAGATCGATCGTTGGGATTATTTCCCAACACTTCACCTGTCATATAATATCACGCCAACCAAGAAATTCATGACCAGCTATTCCAGACGGATACGCCGTCCCCGGGGCTGGTTTCTGGAACCCTTCGAAACCTGGACAGATGCCTATAATGTGAGAGTGGGAAATCCCGGACTGCTTCCCCAATACATCAACTCCGCTGAAGCCGGGTATATGCAATATTTTGGGAAAAACATGCTCTCAGCTGAGGTTTATGTCCGCGAAACCACCAACCTGGTTGAGGGGGTTCAAAGTGTGTATTCAGAGAATGTCATTTTGCATACTTTTGATAATGTGGGAAATTCGCTCTCCGTCGGTAGTGAACTTTCCTTGCGTCTTTTGCCGTTTAAGTGGTGGGATTTTAATCTCATGGGCAATATATATCATTACGAAATCAATGATCAACCAGCCAGTTTCAATCAGAACATCGAAAGCGACAACTGGTCCCTGCGTTTCAACAATAACTTCACTGTCAATAGCATGATCAAGTTGCAGATGAACGCCATGTACAATAGCCCATCTGTTACCGCTCAAGGCGAACGCGAAGCCATGTTCTTCCTCAATGGCGGTGCTCGTATCAATATTATTGAGAACAAGCTCAGTGCTTCAATCAATGTGCGTGATATCCTGGATACTGGTGACCATGAGTTTACCAGTCAGGGTGACGGCTGGTATCGTTATCAGTCCTCTGATAGAGTAGCACCAATCTATTCAGTTTCCCTCAAATACATTTTCAACAATTATCGGTCAAAGGACCGAGGTGGGAATGGTGATGCAATGAATGGCGGTGAAAGCGCTGAAGGAGATGATTTTTAAAACTGTCTCCCACTAATACTATACTAAATATGAGACCCTCTGCGGAGGGTTTCTTGTTAATAAGTAGATTTCATTTTCTTATCTTCTAACTCATATTCACTAAAGCCATACCAATAAAGGGGATGACATGGGTTGGCCATTCAAACACAAAGGCATTGGAGCGATCCTGATCGTATTAATCTCTCTGCCTGCAATGGCCCAATTCCCCAGTAGCGATACCCTCTCGCTTATTTTTGTGGGCGGTCAATCGAATGCCCTAAACCTACATGCAGACGCCAACCTGCTTCCCCATTCGAACCTGGATTCTACAATAAAATTCTATTTCCATTCCGGACTTGCACCCGATCAAACCTCCTGGCCTACAGCATTCATAGCCACATCAGACAGTAACTGGATCACTCTTCGCACACAAAGCCAAGACCCTTTTGTAGCATTATTTGAGGATTTTTTCGGTCCTGAGATGAGTATGGCCAGGACGCTTGTTCAAGGAGGGGTTCCTAATCTGGGCGTTTTTAAAGTGGCTTATGCCGGTACCCATCTGGCCCACGACTGGAAAAAGGGTGATCATTCCATGGCAGATGCCTATGATCATTTTCTACGTCAGCTGGATATCGCAACAGACTCCTTGATGGCCTGGAATATTCCCTGGAAATTTATTGGGATGGCCTGGATGCAGGGAGAGAGTGACGCCTCAGACTATCAATGGGCCCTCGATTACCAAAACAACCTGTCTACTTTTCTTGCAGATGTACGTGCCGATATAATGGCTCCTGATCTCCCCGTGGTTCTGGGTCAAATCGCTGATGGAAATAGCTATCCATATACTAATGAAGTCAGACTTGCCCAGCAGGCAGTGGCAAACGCTGACCCCCTGGTAACCCTGGTGAACCTGGACGATCTGGAGATGGAGACAGACAATGTCCACTTCCTGGGCCAAGGCATTATGTCCATGGGTGAGCGCTTTGCTGAATCCATCATCAGCACTTACAACCCACTAAACTTAAAACCGAGAATTTATCCCCTCTCACCCCATATGTGCTTCAAGCATATCCCAACCCCTTTAATGGCAGCGTTGTCTTGTCAATAGTCCTGAATGAATCAACACACATGAAGCTCCAGATACTTGATGCGTCAGGTCGTCAGATCAAAATGCTTGTTTCAGGGAACCGGATCTCTGGTCTCCATACATTCCATTGGGACGGTAGGGATGATGCAGGTCAGATTCAATCCTCCGGTGTATATCTGATGGTTCTAAAGACACCTCAATGGTGTGGAACCACAAAGCTATTACATTTGAAATAAATATTGTACCCCAGTTGTGGGCCTACTCATACATTTTTAATTGCATTCATGTCTGAGAATTTTAACATCACGGTGTGATGATGAATATGAAATACAAGAACCTGTTTTTTTACGATACCAAGGGCATTGAAGCCCCTGGAGCAGCTTGTTTATGGAGACCCTGTATTTCATAGTACGATAATTTAATTTCATATTATTTTAATATTCAAAACCCCGCTGATCCCCAGAGATAGCGGGGTTTTTTTATTTCAGGAACCTTAACCAAATAACCAAGAAAGGGGTTAGAAATGAACCTGAAAGACATGGTAAAAGGAGGACAGAAAGTAAGAATCAGTTTTTATAGCCGCGGGAGTTTGTGGTACATCACCGATAGTGGTTTTGAATTCCCCGTACCTGTAGGAGACCGAGCTGAAGTTGGCAATGCCACCTTCCTGGCTGAGGATAAGGCCATCTATTTCATGCGCTACATTCGGAAATACATGCAGTTTCTGGAAGACGCACGCATGGAAGCACAAAAAAGATCATAACAAGACAAGAAGCTGCCCTGAAAGGGTGGCTTCTTGATTTAAGAACGAGGAACACCGATTGAATATTGAATATTGGAGAGTGGTTTATACATAAATCTGTGGTAAAAGAAAAAAGACTATTTCAGGTTCTGAGACAGCCTCTTGTATTTAAATCTTCAAACCTGTTTTCGAAATTTTATATAGAAGGAATTACCACCCCGAGATCTGGGGCGTACACCGACCTCGGCATTGTGTGCCTTAGCAATTCGATTCACAATGGCCAGACCTATTCCATCACCTGCTTGAGAACTATCCAGTTGGACACCACGCTCAAATATTTTCAATCCCACATCCTCACCAAGCGTCTCACCCTCATCATTAACTTCAACCAGTATGGATGCATCGTCATCTACTGCCACAACAGAGACTTCAGTACTATTTCCAGCATATTTAAGTGCGTTGCTAAGATAGTTATTGAAGACTTCAACAATGATTGGATTTGCATATACGGACATATCCGATGGGATCGAGATTCTGGTTGCGATACCTTTTTGGGCAAAGGCTTTTTCATACTCACCCTGAGCAGATTGAACGATTCTAGAGAGATTGAGTTCTGTGAGATCGATATGTTCATTCATCGATATTTGAGTCAGGGCTCGGGCATTTGAAATCACTTCAATGAGCCTGAGACTACTTGCATTAATGGCTTGAATCTTTTTATCCTTTGGTAACTCATTCTGTAACATGTCCGAGATACCATAAATAGCATTGACTGGATTCATAATATCGTGATTAATGATATCTAATAACAGGGTCTTAAAATTGTTCTCCCACTCAAGTTTCTCTGCCAGGTCTTTGTATTTTTCATTTGATTTTTCGAGAGCTAGCTCATGTTTGATTGATTCTTCAATATCCCTATCAATTCCTCTAAAACCAATCAATACGCCATCTTCATCAAAAAGCAGTTCTGCAGAACTTTCAAGAATTTTCATTTCACCACTTTTATGACGAAATCGACCTCTGAACTGTCGCCAGGGGACACCATCTTTAAGCTCGGTATTGAATTTTTTAATTGCTTCGGGACTGGCATCCTCAACAGGCCAAAACATGCTCACGTGTCTACCAATTAATTCCCTGGCTTCATATCCCAGAATCGTTTTTACAGCATCATTGGAATAAGTGTGGATTCCATTCACATCCATTTCCCACACCCAATCGGTCAGGGAGTTGAGAAACCTTCTTAATTCGGTGTTTTCTGGACAGGTCTTTTTTAATTGGGACATCGTGGCTATAAACTAAAGTAATTTTTTAAGAGTAAAAGTGATTGCCGAAACTCTTAAAACAATTCAGTCAAGCTCCAGGTCGAAATATCGTTAATAAATGATATTGAAAAACCGAAGTCTATAAATCATTGTGTACCACGAGAATGTTGATAGCAAATCCAGTATTGCCTGAGGCAAGGGAAGCTTTAGCGGCCATCTCAATTTTATGTTTTCCTTGAGTTGGGTTCGAAGACAGGCGCTCCAATCCCTCACTATATAGCTTGTAGTAGTCAGACTCGAGGTTGGCTGGACCAAGATCGCCCAAATATTGCCGTGCGGATTCTGGGGTAGGCAATTCTTCTAATGATCCCAGTTTCCCCAGGTCATTTCCCGAAAGAATGCTTGATTCTCGTATACCCCTCGGTAACTGATCAATACCCATGCCCTGTCCTGTGGGTTTATCAACCGTGAACAGAGCAGCTCCTGAAGCCCGTGTGTAGTAATTAAAGCCATTCCGCCCAACCAGGTCTAAAGCATCAGGAGTCATTTTTCCATCTTGCATCACTGCTTCAGCGATATGGAATCTCACCACCTGGCACAAGACCAGATTTCCAGATCCCTTTGTACCACCCAGGGGAATAATCTGTTCCACCTGACACTCCATATGGAAGGGGGAATTTTTAACCCGTTTTGGTCTCACCACATCAGACGCCAGCGTATCAAATCCCGCCTTGATAAACTCACTCAAGTCTGACCCATAAGCAGTAGAAGCCAGGCTTACCTGCTCCACCAGGTCAAAGGGTACGGCGTGGACCACACACTCCGGTATATTTTCCAGGTTTAACAAGGTATCCTTGGCAGAACCATCCTTGCCACTATAGGCAGGTGAAAAAGCGATGTAGGGAGGATTGGCTCCAAAGGCGTTAAAAAATGAAAATGGAGCGAGATTATCAATGCCGTCTTCTGAGATGGTCGAAACCAGAGCAATGGGGCGAGGGCTTACCCCGCTGAGTAATAGATTGTGAACCTCTCTGAGGGGTTTCTGTTCAGGATCAACACTGATAAACCCACTGGATTTTGCTTCATTCACACCAGTTATTCCTTATTAACTCATTTTCTTTTTGGCAAGCAGTGAGTGGTCCAAACCACTTGACTTCATGGTGTTATTTAAAACACCCAAACCATCAATCCTAAGTTCAATTTCATCATCGGGGAGTAACCAGACCGGTGTAAAATCTTCGCCAGCTTCTTTCGCTTCAAGAGCAGCCGTTCCATTCAATTCCAGATAACATCCACTGCCCACAGTGCCTGATCCAATCACATCGCCTGGGAAAAGCTCCACCCCATAGGAAGCTCGCTCGATAATTTCAGCAAAGGTCCAGGTCATATCCTTCATATTCCCATCTGAGATCTGGGTTCCATTGTGGAAGGCCTGCATTCCCAGGGAATAGGTTGCTCCAAAATCAGTCTCAATTTTGTAATCATCCAGTTCATCTGGTGTGACCAGCCAGGGTCCAATGGTGGTGGCAAAATCCTTACCTTTGGCAGGACCCAGGTTGAGTTTCATCTCTTCCATCTGAAGCAGACGTGCCGACAGATCATTCATGATGGTGAAACCTGCGATATACGCATCTGCATCCTTTGTAGCGATGTTTTTACCCCACTTCCCAATAACTACGGCAACCTCCAGCTCAAAATCAAGCTTATGCAGATGATCCGCTTCAACAGTTACCTCACCTGGACCGAAAATGGCATTGTGATTGGTGAAATAAAAAATGGGAAATTCATCGAATTCAGGGATCATGGGGACACCCCGGTTACGGCGGGCAGTAGCCACGTGTTGCCTGAAAGCATAGGCATCCCTGCATGATGGCGGGTATGGGATGGGCGCCAGAAGCTCGGCGTTTTTTACTGCTGAGACACCCAGACCGCGTTTGATTCGCAGATTCAGAGTTTGAAGGAGCTCCATGCCTGATTCCTCCAGGTTAAGGAGCTCCAGAACGGTTGAGGGCAATTCAACCCCGATAGTTTCTCCACCTTTTTGGATATCATATACCCGGTCCTGGATTATGAGTCCACTTCGATGTGTGTCACCGGCTTTATAAGAAACAATTTTCATTTACTTCCCCTGATTCAAAATTATTTGATAGACTTCTTCCATGATATCCACTGCAAACTCTGTTTCTTCCATGGTTCCTGAATTCACCCTGATCCCGTTGGGAACACCAAATTTGTCTACGTGACGTACAATTAACCCACGATTAGCACATTCCTCAGCAAAGCGGGCGGCATCAGATTCTGTGGGCATTAAGGTAAGTATAAAATTGGTGTGCGTTTTGACTTGAGGAATCCCGATGCGGTCAAAGTTCTCTTTAAGCATGTTTAATGACCGTTGATTAAGCTCTATGGTCTTTTTAAGAAACTCGTCATCGTCCAGAGCGGCGATTCCAGCCTGCTGGGCCAGTAGGTTTGGTTCAAAAGGCAGCTTAACCTTATAAAGCGCCTCAATGACTTTATCTGGTCCCACAGCAAAGCCAATACGCAAACCTGCCAACCCTTGTGCTTTTGAAAGAGTCCGCGTAATTACCAGGTTATCATAATCGTATCGGATGCCGTTGGGATAGCCATCAAACTCACTGGCATAGTCGGTATAGGCCTCATCCAGGATCACCATTATATGGTCTGGCACTTTGGCCATAAAAGCTTCAAATTCCTTATCTGAAAACATGGTTCCAGTCGGGTTATTGGGATTGGCCAGATAGATCATACTGGTTTTTTCAGTAATGGCACCCTGCAGAGCTTCCAGATCGAAACCATAATACCTGAGAGGCAATTTGATAAGTTTCCGCCCGGTTTTGCTGATGGAAACATAAATCCCAATAAAGGTACCCTCGCAGGTAATGATCTCATCACCTTCTTCAGTAAAAGCGGAGACGATATAGGCCAGAAGTGAATCTGTACCGTGACCGCAGATAATGTGGTTGGGTTGAACCGAGTATTTCTCTGCAATAGCCTGCACCAGATCATAGGAAGCTGGATCGGAATATCGATTCAGACCTGAGAGGGCTTCTTCTATGGCTTTCAGCGCCTTGGGGCTGGATCCCAGGGGATTCTCAGCTGAAGCCAGTTTCACAATACGAGTCAGGTTTTTCTCTCTGGCTAGTTCAGAGATGGGTTTCCCTGCTTTATAGGGAATCAATTGTTCGACAAAGCGTGGTATTTTTATCATATGTTTACAACCATGATTTTGGATAATTATCGTCTTGGCATTCCCGAACCTTCACAGTGGGCTTGAGGGGCTCAAAGGTATCAATCATAAATGCGTATTCATCAGTTCGCTCTACCCCAACAGAAGCTTCAGTTCGACCTGGTTGGGGACCATGCGGAATCCCACCAGGATGCCAGGTCAAGGAACCTGCACTGACGCCCTTGCGTGACATAAAATCACCATCCAGATAATAGAGAACTTCATCGCTATCAATATTATTGTGAAAATAGGGTGCAGGGATTGCCGCTTCGTGAAAATCAAAGGGTCGCGGAACGAAATTGCAGATGACAAATGATCCTGTGGTAAACAGCAGATGGACGGGCGGTGGCAGATGGATACGGCCCACCTTGGGGTGATAATCCTTAATATTGAATGTGAATGGATAGAGATACCCATCCCAACCAACCACGTCAAAGGGATGATGTGGGAGAATATGTTCAGCGAATTGATCATCCATTTTTACCAGAAGTTTGAACTCGCCACTTTTGTCAACGGCTTCCATATACTCAGGAGGCCTGAAATCCCTTTCACAGAAGGGAGCATCCTCAGTCAACTGTCCATATTCATTGCGGAAATGTTTGGGAATATCAAAGGCGGAGGTGGACTCAATAATCAGCAGTTTATTGTTATCATAATCTTCGAATTCCATGGAATAAATCGTCCCCTTGGGTATGACGATCTGATCTCCTGGGCCAAATGGATTCACGCCATAGGAACTTTTGAGAAGACCTGAGCCATGATGTACAAAAATCAGCTCTGAAGCCCTGGCATTTCGGTAAAAAAGATCTGAATCCCGGCTAACCCTGGCAGTGGAGATGGCACATTGTGAATTTTCCAGTAATTTTTCCCGGCTGTGAATATAGTCACCTCCCAGGGGTGACTTATCGGTATTGCAATGGGTATAAACGACAGGGGCATCAACCCAGGCTTTTGAAACCTCCAGGGATACTTCCTGTATGGCACGAGTTGCCGAAGGGATATGATGGTGGTAAAGATTTGAGTAAATACCGGAGAAGCCCTTACTGGACACCAGTTCCTCGCGGTACAATTCCTGCTCATCTTCTTTATAAAATGTAGTATGTTTGACTCTGGGAATCTCTCCCAGTTTATGATAAAATGGCATGCCCCGCTCCCTCTATTCCTTGATTATCATCATTCGGTCACAACAATTTGACTATAGATTTCCTCTTAAGCCCTGATCCTCTTCAATGGCTTCAAACAATGCTTGAAAATTGCCCTTCCCAAATCCCTGGGCACCAGCTCGTTGAATAAACTCAAAGAAAAAGGTGGGTCTATCTCCTATGGGCTTGGTGAATAATTGCAATAAATACCCACCAGATTCATTATCACACAGAATCTTCAGATCCTGGAGCTCATCAATATTCTCTTTAATATTGATATCATCCCTGGCTCTCAAGGTGTCATAGTAGGTATCTGGCACATTAAGGAACTCCACCCCATTTTCACGCAGGGTGCGAATAGTGTGTATGATATCATCGGTCTGTATGGCGATGTGTTGAACGCCTGTTCCATGATACTGCTCGATGTATTCTTCAATCTGAGATTTCTTTTCCCCTTCATAGGGCTCATTGATGGGGTTTTTGATAGTGGATTTTTCTGAACGAACAACCTTAGATAAAAGGGCTGAATATTTTGTCCCAATATCTCCCTTTTTAAAATCAATAAAGGTTTCAAAGTTCATTGTGCGAACATAATAGTCGGCCCATTTGTCCATTTCATTTTCACGCACATTACCCACGATATGATCTATACCGATCAAACCTGCATTCCCTGAGGTCATCTGGATATCCTGGATCGGTCTGTCATAATCAGGTTGGAATATATGCTTGTAGTTGTCCCGATTGATATAAACCAGTTCAGTATCGTCGTACAGACGAATCGCAGCTTCAGTGATATAGCCGTGCTCATTTTCAATTTTTTGAGGACGTCTCTGAATGACAGCTCCCTGCTTCACAGCATGATTAAATATTTTCTCCACATCGTCCACTTCAATGGCCCAGCGCTTCAACCCATCACCATGCAGATTGAGGAAGGCTGATATATCAACTGTGCTGGGTTGGAGACTTCCGGTGATTACAATTTTCAAGTCGTTCTGGGTGAGATAATAAGAAATTCTGTCTCGACAGCCCGTTTCAGGTCCAGAGTAACCCTCAATTTTCAGTCCCAGGGCTTTTGCGTACCAATAGGCCACCATCTTGGCCGAGCCCACATAAAATTCTACATAGTCATACTTGCGGATTCCCAATGAATCAGACATTTCACTTCCCTCTTTGTTCATGCGGAGCATCCTGCATGAGATGTTTCATTCCAAATTCAATTAAATGTTTATTCTGTGGAGACCTTTGTCCCTGTTGATCCAAATAAGTCTGCAGGGTGTGTGATAGTTCACATCCAGCGTCACACATCTCCAACAGTTCCAGACCCAGCAGCCAATCCTCAGGATGATCTTTCTTAAGTTTGACATAGATATCTTTGAGATCAATTGACATGTTGTCTTCCCGGGCCAGTCGCACCTTATGATACAATTGCTCCAGATTCTTAAATTTTTGCGATGGTTCCACCTGAATGGTTTGCTCTTGAGGTACGCGGATAATTTGATCAAAACTTTTGGGATCTGCAGGACCACCATAGGCTGAAACAACATCTCTGCCCACAGCCATATCATAGACACCCCATTCAGGAGCAAATAATATCTGATCCCCCAGAGTCACAGTACAATTCTCAAAGCTGATGAGAACGATCTTCCCCTGTAAATTTCTTTTCCCTGTAACCACATCTCCCTGCACCAGGATACCACTCTCAAACTCGATGGAGGTCTTTTTACCCTCATAGATATCATAAGCCATAAGATCTCTGGGACTCATGTCTTCTATGGCGAGATTTACACCCTTTAACTTTCCAAGTGGAGAACCAAACCCTTCATGATGATATGTTGTTCCATGCCCTACCAATTCACGGTCTCGTAAAGCCAGGGCAGTTGCACCCATCGTGTGGATATATGCAGGTTTATCATCCACAGTAATGACGTCATCAAAGACACCGGAAATTTGCAAGCCTGTACTTAATTCGATAGTCCCCAGTCTTTTTGAATCGACAAGTTTCTTGACCCCTTGGAGACCTCCCCTTCGAAGCGCCATTTTGTTGGCCAATTCCTCGAGGACCAGGCTAAGATGGGCAAAGTCTGGCGTGACATACAGCTGGGGTTGGGGTTTGGTGATATCAAAATCCTGATAGGCTGCATCCAGGGTGTATGGTAGTTTCACAACCTGATCACTTAGACAAGCGCTGCTTTCCCCAATAGATGAAAGTAAGCCAGCACCATAAATTTTTACTGCTTCTCCGACCTGGATCAGGCCATACTCCACCGTCCACCAGTGCAAGTTGCGAATCAAAGCCATCTCACTGGGTTCACCCATGTTCTGCTGCAGATCATTGATACGTTTTTCAGCGATGAGGAGCTCGTCCTGCTTGGTACCAGGGGCTTCTTTAATAATTGAGAGGTGTCTTACGGCTTCATAGAGCTGATGATCTTTTTCGCTCCCAATGGCCTTGGATCCCACCTCTCCAAAGCGTCTGATATACTCAGCATATTCGGGATTGGCGATGATGGGGGCATGTCCTGCGCTTTCGTGTATAATATCAGGTGCCGGTGTGTATTCAATGTGTTGAAGTTGGCGGATATCGGCTGCAATGACGAGCACATTGTAGGCCTGGAATTCCATAAAGGCAGCTGGCGGGATAAATCCATCCACTGATACAGCCGCCCAGCCAATCCGGGTAAGCACCTCGTTCATGGTTTCCATATCAGGAATATTATCCACTGAGATACCTGTCTTGGCCAGTCCATCAAGATAGCTGGGATGGGCAATCATCTGCAGGTGGCGAACATTCATGCGCATGACAAAACGCCAGACCGCCTGATCGATTGCTGTGTAATCACTATAAATTTGGGGCTTGATAAATTGTTTTAAATGGACTGGTAAACGGTCCAGGATTGGATTCCCCAAGTCTGTCATTGCTTTGTCCATGGACTCCCTGTAACGTTAATACCTACTGGTAAAAGCGCTAATAGACGATCGCTAACCTGTTATTATCAAGCGACTTTATCACCACTTCTGGATTGGAGAAGATAATCTTGAAGGCAGGGTGCACAAGTTTTGATTTGAGATAAATATTATCCCATTACAAGCTACTCACCCCCGTATGGTCTACGAAAATATTGAGTATACTTTTGTCTTTTGCTTCAATTAAAGAGTCGGATAGGGTTGTGAGTTCAAACCAAACAGCTTTTCAGCTCATCAATCATGAGGAGGCATGGCTTCCCTTATCCCAGGCATAACTAATTTCTGGAATATCCCATCCATCCGAGCTGGTGAATAGGGCTTATTATTGTCAAACCACCATCGGAGAAGGGTGAGTAAAACACTGGCCACATGGTGACCCAAAAGTGAAAGTGGCACATCGGGCTCTTGATCATTATGTAGCCACTTCTTCAATTCTTCTTCCACATGCTGCCCCAGATGCCGCTGAATCTTCTGTATCATTAAATTAATGCCCTGGCCTCCCATGATGGCCTTATGAAGCGGGAATTCCTCCTGGGCATGTTGGAATAGTGGTTCAGTTGACAGGATTTTTTGGTGGTCACAATTATCTGGATGTTCGAGAGTAAGAATGAGACTATGAAGAATATCATCCATCCCACTGAGCAGCAGTTCTTCCTTATCACGGTAATGGGAATAAAAAGTGGATCGTCCTACATCGGCACGATCTAAAATATCCTGGACTGTTATAGCATCATATCTCTTCTCAGTCATAAGTGACATCAGGGCTCCTCGTAGAAGGGTTCTGGTCCTTGTCACTCTTCTATCCGTTCTACCTTGGTCCAAATTTATAGCCTCCCTTTCCGAACAATATTCCAGGATTGTTCACAATTGAACAAATCATACTCCTTGTCTGTTGACATACTATTTTCCCAATAATATACTATTTCCGAACAAAGTGTTCAGTATTGAATTGTGTGTTTTAGAAAAGGAGCAAAAAATGAGTGCAAATTCTTCAGCCCCCACCACAGCTGGACGAACCATACCATGGGCATCATTTTATGATACTCTCGTGAATGTAGCATCACTGGGTAAAGCTAAAAAATTACGTCAGGATATAGCAACCAAAGCACCCTACAAATCAGGTGATATGGTGCTGGATGTAGGTTGTGGAACTGGCGACCAGGCTATGTTAGCCAGCGATTTTGTTGGAAAAGGAGGCGCAGTGTTTGGGTCAGATGCTTCCCCGAAGATGATTGATATCGCGCGCTTAAAGGCTGAAAAATCGAATTTAAATGTAGACTTTCAGGTAGATCTAATTGAAAATATTTCCCACCCCGATGAAACTTTCGATGTGGTTATGAACAGCCTGGTCATGCACCACCTTCCAGACGACTTGAAGATAAAAGGAATAAGTGAATTCTATCGAATTTTAAAACCGGGGGGCTCAGTATACATCGTGGATATGGAGTCGGTTGGCGGGAACTTTTTCCAACAATTTAGTGACCTGATCATTCACCTTCACGGGGGTAACAAGAAACTAAGGGACAACGTTCAACGACTCACCCCTCTGCTAAAGGATTGTGGATTTACAGATATTTCTACTGGTAGGGTAAATCGACAACTCGCATACATCTGCGGAAAAAAATAATCTAAGGATAACTCTGTGTCACACTCACATCACCATCACATGGATCAGCAAGAGAACGAAACTAAAACGTGGCGGGTATTTGCCCTGACCTTTATTATGATGTTTGTAGAAATCGGAGCGGGGTATTCCACGGGATCTATGGCTCTGCTGGCTGATGGCTGGCATATGGGGACCCACGCCGCTGCCTTTGGGATTGGGATTTTTGCTTATCGATACGCCCGACGAAATATTGGTAGTAACCGGTTTTCCTTTGGACCGGGTAAGGTGACCACCCTGGGAGGTTTTGCCAGCGCTGTTGCTCTGGCTGTTGTCGCTCTCTTCATGATCATAGAATCTATTGAGCGGTTTGTTGAACCGGTTTCAATTCAATTTAATGAGGCCATTATTGTTGCTATGATAGGATTAATTGTCAATGTGATTTCAGCCGTTTTGTTAATGGGTACCTCAGTGGCGGATCATACCCATAGTCAGGATATTGAAGATCACAACTTACGCTCTGCCTATTTTCATGTGTTGGCAGATGCGCTAACGTCAATCCTGGCTATTGGAGCGCTTCTTATGGGAAAATTTTGGGGCTGGCAAATGATGGATCCGCTTATGGGAATAGTCGGTGCCATGATTATCCTTAAATGGTCAAAAGGTTTGCTATCCTCGTCGGCAGAAATCCTGCTGGATCGTGCCGCAGGGAAGGAAATGGAATCAATAATTCGTCGAGAAATTGAGAATAAAGAAAATTCTATTCTTGATCTTAAGCTATGGTTTGTGGGACCCAATGAGATGGCTGCGGCTATGAAAATATCAAGCACCACGCATGGGAAACCGGAATGGGTGGAGGGCATATTGAAGAATATCCCTGGATTATCCTATCTGAATATTGAAACGATTAGTAATAAGAACCAGAATTAAAGAAGGAGGGTCTCAATCTCTTCAGCCGACCAGCGGCGTGTGCCGTCAATATGTATCACATCAGGATGATCCATGAGCCATTCATCGTGCAAATCTTCCAGGTTTTTCAGATAGTCCAGGGGCATTTGTTGTTCTTCATTGCGGCCCCTTTGTTTTATGCGTTCAAGACACAGCTCAGCCGGCGTTCGCAGATAGATTATTTTTTGAGGTTTCTCGCAATAGTTAGAAGCTAAAAACTCCCAGAGTTGTTGATAGACCTGCCATTCTGAATCGTTCATGGCACCACCAGCATACAGGTTTTTTGCAAAGACGTTTCTATCCGTGTAGATTGATCTCTCCAAAACGACACGATCCCCTTGCACCTTCTGTAGAATTTCCGACCAGGTTTTTGCCCGCGTAGTAAATGCCATAATCTGGAAAGTAAAGGACCATCGCGGCATGTCTGAATAAAACATTTCAAATAGATTTCCGGCAAAACCATCGCGCCAGGTATCCACGGGTTCTTCCAGAAACTCAAACTGATTTGAGTTTTTCAGAATGTTTCCCAAACTGGTCTTCCCTGCTCCAATATTGCCTTCAAGGAGATACATGGATCGAGGTCGTGGTTGGTCGTTGGTGATGTCACTCATATAAAATTTAACCTATTCTATGGTTACTATTCACTCCCCTGAAGGTCAGGTGGGAATCCATTAAGGAAGCATGGAATCAACATTCTGGGTGGCAGTTAATCTAATCGGGAATGGACAAGTTGAAACCTTATGATATCTGGTGGAAGCATTGTCAGGGGATTCAAGCTTTCAAGTGAACTGTGGGGTAAAAAAAAGACCCCCAACCAATGGCCGGGGGTCTTGAAAAACCGGATTTAAACGATTTTTATTTTAGATACGTCATCTTCCCAGATTTTGAGAACTCTGGTGTGGTGAGACGATAGATAAACATACCGCTACTAACTGGCGTACCATTTTTGTTCAAACCATTCCATTGGAGATGATAAAAACCAGGTGCCTGATCTTCATTCACCAGATCAACCACATGCTGACCAAGCATGTTATAGATAGAGAGCCTTACAAAGGTATTCTCAGGTATATCATACTTGATATTTGTGATTGGGTTGAAGGGGTTTGGATAGTTGTGATGCAGTGCAAATTCTGTTGGCAGACCGGCAAGATCTACACCAACATAAGTTTCTACATCATTATACCAGTTATACACTACACTGTTCGAATCTGGAACGACATAAACACGGTTTGGACCACCACCAGGAAATTCAGATGTATCCCAGTTACCGTTGATCCTGAATTTGTATTCCAGGCTTTCACCAGGATATAGACCTGCTACTGTGTATGAATAAACACTGTCAGCATCAGGACCTTCCATAACCATGGGTGTGCCACCCCAGCCATTAAAGGAACCAGCAACGTCAACAAAATCAGTTCCCAGAGCGAAGGTTTCCATGAGTGTCTGAACATTCATGTTCACATCAAATGTGACTTCCACTGGATCAATATTGTAGCGTTCAGTAACCATGTCGAAGAACAGAGTGGTTGTGACGTCTTCTGAACAACGAATCTGAATACAGTCAATGGCAACACTTCCACCTGCTGCATTAATCGTACTATTTCCAGTTATCCATCCAACAACAGGATCAGTTTCAAGATCCAGGGAAACGACTTGCCAGTCATCTTCAGCATGTGTGATATCACGCCATGGACCAGCTTCGTATCCATCGTCATCCTTGATCACAATACGAGCCTGCATATCAGCATTACCACCACGGAGATAGAAGAACATCTTCGAATCGGCATCAATTCTGTCGACTCGGTTGATATTCCACAATCTGACAAACCAACCGCCATCTACGCCGGGATCATCAAGGAGAACCATCTCACCTGAATGAGTACCAGCAAATGCCAACGAATCTGAAGAGGCAAATGTAGAAGTTGTCAGGATACCTGAAGTTGAACCTGAATAGGTTGGATGTCCCCAGTTTCCGACATCGACGGTAAAGTCATTCATGATTCGGTCAATGAACAGTGATCCTGGTATATCGAGCATGAAATCTATCATGGCATCAGCCTCAATAGCATTACCGAACATATCATGGATACCATTTACAGTCAGGGTATAATCCATATTGGGTGTGATCGCAGCTACAGTCAACAGATAAGTGAAATCATTGATCATGGTAACTGCAGTTGGATTTCCAATGCCACCACTCACACTGAAGTTGGTCAGAACCATGGCATCTGCAGAAGCAATAGGTTCAGTAAATCGAACCTGAAGTTCAGTCTCAGATACAGCTACGATCCCAGCTAGCTCTGGACCAGCCAGATCAAGCTCCATCACATCGCCCATATTTCTAGGACTAATGATGTAGTGACCATAGTAGTAGCTCACAATACCAACCAGATTATACGTGGATCCAACATCTAGTGCGATATTGGCAAAATGATAGTCAACATCATCACCCAGGAGGAAACTTGTCACACCATCATCACTCAACTCATATCGATATCCGGCTTCATCATGAGCAAGCACGAGTGCAGAATCGATTTTTACCAGTTGACCTTCCCATTGTTCAGCAGGATTTGTATCGGCAGCAAGTGAGCTGTCAATATCGGCTCCTGTGATCACAGAAGGAATTGTGGGATTGTCACTGGAGGTGTGTTCTATCAGATTAATATGTTTCAACTCTGATAGGTTATTGTATATGTCCAAATCACCAGCAAGTAACACTTGATCACCAACATCAAGAGTATCACCAATATCATAGTCATATAGGAGGACACCATTATAGGCACCCACACCATCGTTAATCCACACATTGTTGTATTCATCATCAGCAGTAATTAGACCAGAGACTGTCACTGGATAACCCACTTGGATTTGACCGTCTGGATTCAAGGCATTGGTGAATGAAATTGGTGTAATTCCGGCATACAAGAATACTGTGTCAGCATTGGCTGCGTCTACCAGGGTATCGGCAATACCGTCTGCGGTAATTGCTGCAGAGGCTACCAGGTGTACCAGCATGAGATCTTCAGTGTCAATGGTTGCAGATGCAAAGGTCACAGGAGTTCCTGCAATCGAATAGTCAGCAACATCAACAACGCCTACTTCAAGTGTGTAGGCCACATCAATTTCAGTATCACTCAGGGACATCACAGATGCAATGCTGGGTAATACTGAAAGATCAACAACATCTTCCATATCCCGAGGATTGACCCGATAATTACCAGCGGTATAATCCACAACACCGACAATATCGTAGGCCGTTCCTACATTTAGAGAAACAGCTCCCAAATGATAATCTACATTATCGCCAACGAGGAATTTGGTGACACCCTCGTCATCTGACAATTCGTAGGTATAGGAAGCGCCATCATATGCCAGTACTGTGGCACTATCGATTTGTACCAACTGACCTTCCCATTGTTCAGCAGGATTGGTATCAGCAGCCAGAGAGCTGTCAATATCGGCACCTGTGATCATGGCTGGAATAGTTGGATTCCCAGTGGATATTGTTCCCAGTAAAACAGGATTCTTCAATTCTGAGAGATTATTATAAATGTCAAGATCAGCTGTAAACATGATCTCGTCACCAACAGCTACGAGTCCATCAAAGTCATAATCAAAGACCATGACTCCCATATAGGCTTCGTTACCATCATTGACCCAGATATTGTTAAAAGCATCATTGGCTGTTACGAGTCCCACAAAGGTTCCCGTAATACCTTGTGCAATTTGTCCGCCTGGGTTTAGCGTATTGGTAAAACCAATGGGTGTTATTCCAGCGAGGAACTCAAAGGAGCTAGCATTGGCTGCATCCGTAAGTGTATCTGTAATTGCATCTCCTACTATTGCAGCTGAAGCAACGAGGTGAACCAATGAAGCGTCAGCTCCATCTAGCGTTGCTGATGCAAAGGTTACTGCGGTTCCAGTCGTGGAGTAATCCGCTACATCAACAGCAGTCAGGTCACCGGAGTACATTACTTCGATTTCTGTATCGCTGATTGACACGGCCGAAATAACTTCCAGAGGAATGATAGTTGGCCAGACATAAGGATCAAAATCATCTGGAGCATCTTGAGGACCGAAGCCAGAAGGTGCATCGCTATCAATGGCCCATTCAGCAGGATCCCAGGTAGGATTTCCCACAGTTACAGTAGCAAGGCGTACAGCCCGGCCATCTTCGAATTCATGGTTAGTTCCCGATCCATCTTCACCAGGAACACCAAACTGGTCGACAACCATACCGCTTGGATCTACAAGTTCAAGGTTATCATCACCGTTACTTCCGGCAACATTATTGTCTGCACCATCAAACATATCTGGCGCCATACCGTATGCTGTTTCAAAGTCAGTATCCACAACACCTGTGGCGATTACAAAATTACCAAGTGCAGGGATGGAGCCTACGAGAGGCAATGTCTGACTTACAGTCGCTGCATCATTTGTGTATTTGCGAAGTTCCCAACCTGTGAGATCCAGAGCCAGATCAGCTGAATTGTGAAGCTCAACAAACCTTAGTCCAGCATCATTGTTTGGATCTGCCAATTCACTGATAAACACCGTGTTAATAGAGGCAGGTGTTTCAATTGATATGGTTGCCAAACCAGGTGTTGTGAAGGAATTGGCTCCATCTGGTGCTGACCAGATATGCCAGTATTCGCTGCCATTGTCAATTGTATACAGGTTTCCAGCAGCATCAAAAGCCAGATCTTGTGTTCTGGATTGACCTGTTGCGATTGTATTGAGGAGGGCACCGGTAGTCATATCATGTATGTAGACAGTTCCAGAATAATAAGAACCCCATGCGACACGATTGCTGGATTCATCCAATGCAATTCCCTGTGCCCCAGTATAGGTCATGGGCACTGTCCATAGAGTATCTGCAAGCGCCATGGCTGTATCACCATAGGCAGGATATTTCAGGAGTGGATAGGCCTGATTCGGGTCTGCACGCATCTGACAAAAATAGATATTGCCCTGAGAATCAACTTCAACATCTCTCTGATAATACCCATTGTTTGGTCTTAACACAGTCAGCTCACCGTAATTGCCAGCCAGGAGTGTGTCCTCCAAACCAATCGTATATTTGAGAATTCCCTGGCCAGTTGCATAGTGACCATCAGCTGTGTAAATCGCGCGGTCAGCACCAGAACCTGTAATAAAATTTCCCTGGACCCATTGGTTTTCAACTTTGTTATCAGCGTCTAAGAGACGAAAGCCTGAGGCTGGATCAACCATACCATCAAATACATAGAGTTCATCTGTACCATAATGGGTTACATAGATTCTATCATCAGAACCGATGGAGGTTTTTCCGGGGGCATTGGATGAACTTGACCAATCCACACCACCATCTGAAAACCCCAGACTGTCCTGGGCAGAACTAAAGAGGAAAACCCCATCGCCATTATAGAAAGCTCCTGTGTTTCCGCTGGTACCGGGATATCCATTTGAGATATACACGGTTCCAAAAAGAGGGCTATCCAGATTACGATTAACTGAAACACCCTTTGGTGAGTACATAACGGTCTTTAGATCATCACTGATCTTCGTCCAAGTGGCATTTCCATCATCCGAAGCTGTCACTTCGAAGGTGTAATCTCCGTCGGGAAGAGTTGCCCCACCTGCATCTGTACCATCCCAGGTTACAGAGTTGGTTCCCTTGGTTGCTGTTGCCAGCGTAATGGTGCGCACAAGGCTTGCACCACTATAAATTTCTACATCAACTCCGCTGTCAGCATCTTCATTCAATACAAATGAGATATCAACAGATGTGTTCGTTGCTCCTGTTGTAATCACTTCGGCACTTACTTCTATGTTTGTTGCATATACATTTGCATATGAACTGGACATAGTACCGAGGACAAGCAACAGAGCAGTAATAAAAATACTACTTTTCTTCATTACGGTTTCCCTTCCCTTTCGGACTTTGTTGGTTAGCGGGTTAGTTTACAATCTTTACATACCTTCACCAAGGCTTTCGATTCCAGTTTTTGAGGAATTCTTGAAGCGAATGACTCCTCAGGATTACATTCCCGAGACAACTAATAACACGTGCATCATTCGTCAGGAAATCATAAGTGTCTATTATTACTGAATTTTTACAAAGGGAGAAAAATGCCAATCCCAGACCTTGTCCTGTTCGATTTCTGAATAAATTGAAAAAAGAAAAAAAGAAGCTGCCTGGACAACAAAAATCGTGGTAATTCAGGTAGTAACTCACCCCTGAGCTACGGAATGACACTCCCCATGGGGCAGTGTTTCACTCCACTAGAACATGGCATGTTCGCCTGATTTCGGGACAATTTTTACCTCAATTTAGACGGCTTGATGATGATTTCATCTCTCAGCGCCCCATCCACTGTGTAGGAAGACAACTTGAGTTTCGAGGGTTGGACATCTATGACATGATAGAATTGCTGATCAGCGTCAGTTACAGCAAACACATTTTCAATCGCTGGCTCCAGCTTGTATTGTTTCGACCCAGAGACTGAATTGATATAAACTGTTCCCTTCTGGCGACCCCTAACTCGCTTACTATTTTTCAAGGGATAGGTACGCCCGAAAGTGTGATCGTGCCCCTGGAGAACCAGATCCACCTCATATTTGTCGAATACTGGCAAAAATGCATCTCGCCTTTTGGTCCCATCTCTGCCCCGTCCAGTAGAATAAAGCGGTTGGTGCATGCTAACGATGATCCAGGTACTCTCAGTTTGATCCAAGAGTTGATCCAGCCAGATTGCCTGCTCTTTCAATTGCTCGCTCCCATTCAAGACGACAAAAAGCAATCCCTGGTAGTGAAAGAAATAGTTTGTCTCAGGAAGTATAGCCAGACCATTTTCCGGCAAAGTGAAGTGGGGTCGCCAGTAAGGAGAGTACTCGTCCAGCCATTTCCCATTGATGTAGTAGGCATGGTTTCCCATCACGGGCACCTGAGGTACCTGACCAAAAATCCAGGATCCTGCATGGAAAAGATCTGCCCATTGCTGATCAATGCCAGGCACCGAGACCAAATCTCCAGCCATGGTAAGGAAAGCCGCCTCAGGCGCCTCCCGGTATCCAGCCCTGATCGCTCTTGACACGTGGCTGAGTAATCCGTTCTGGGGATCTCCAAAATAGAGAAAGCGAAAGGAGTCTTCAGTGCTTTTGGCCGTTTCGAAAACAAACCACTCGCTCCACTGCTCCTTGGAACCCACTCGATAGGTATATGAAGTTCCTGGCTCCAGGTTTCTCATTTTTGAGGAATATGCAAACACTTCGCTGCTATCGCTCAGTACCACTGCTTCTACATGAGCACTAAATTCACGATGATCCTTGTAAAATTTTACCAGTGGCGAATTAAGTGCAAGCTGCACGTGGGGACTGTCCAGCTCCGCCACAGTGCGCCAGGACACATTCATCTGATGTTGCGGATCGTCAGAGATGCACAACGCAATTCGCCAGCCTTCAGGACCAGCAATAAGACTTGTTGAAAATAGCATTGTGATAAACAGGTGGCTAAATCTGAACATGTGTCCCTCTTCTCTTGTATTACGCAGATGGAGAAATAACTATCCATCAATTTGCATCTCAACTTCCCAAATATATCCAAGAAAATGAAGAATTATTCAACCTGGTTTTAAGAGTATTTTGAAAATAGAATATTATTATATCAGGGTATCAAAACTATAAAACCGACAAATAGGATGGGGCAAATGCGACTGATATTATCTACGCTACTACTTGGAATCTTTTTTGGGTGTTCTGGTCCAGAACAGACTCAAAACCTTTCACCAAAAGAGGCATTTATTGATTCTCTCCTCAATGAGATGGATCTGTCTGAAAAAATCGGACAAATGAGCCAGGCCACAGGTAGTTTCGAATTTACAGGTCCCATCACGTCTGACTCCAGCACACTGGAATTGGTACGTACAGGACGCCTCGGCTCTTTTCTAAACGTTGTGGGCGCGGAGAGAACCAGAGAAGCACAAGAAATGGCTGTAAATGGTTCTCGTCTGGGCATCCCACTGATTTTTGGCTATGATATGATTCATGGATATGCCACCACTTTCCCCATTCCCCTGGGGGAGGCCGCCTGCTGGGATCTTGATCTCATCAAAAGATCTGCTGAAATCACAGCCATCGAAGCTGCAGCTGCAGGTGTTCACTGGAATTTTGCCCCCATGGTGGATATCGCCAGAGACCCTCGCTGGGGGCGCATCATGGAAGGTGCCGGTGAAGATCCCTGGTGGGGATCAAAGGTAGCTGTTGCCCGGGTTGAAGGATATCAGGGTGATGATCTTTCAAGCACCAGGACCATTGCTGCAACGGCAAAACATTTTGCTGCATACGGCGCTGCTGAAGGTGGTCGTGACTATAATACCACCGAAGTTTCCGAACATACGCTACGCGAAATATATCTCCCCCCCTTCATGGCAGCTGCCAAAGCTGGAGTTGCCTCTTTCATGAATGGTTTTAATGATCTGAATGGTACGCCAGCGTCAGCCAGTCACCTGCTGGTTCGCCAGATTTTGAAGAAGGAATGGGGTTTTCGGGGCTTTGTTGTCTCCGATTGGGCTTCTGTTCAGGAAATGACTGACCATGGCTATGCTGCTTCTGACAAGGACGCCGCTCGTCTGTCCCTGGCTGCCGGTTGTGATATGGAAATGGTTTCTACAACCTACGAAACCTACTTAGAGGAATTAGTCGGCGAGGATGCATCCTACATCGCGATGATTGATGATGCGGTAAAACGAATTCTCGGTATCAAGTATGACCTGGGATTATTTGAAGACCCCTTTCGTTATAGCGATACGGAGAGAGAAGCTGAATATGTTCTTCACAATGATCATTTCAAGCATGCTAGAGAGGTTGCAAAAAAATCCATCGTGCTTCTTGAAAACAGGCACAATACTCTCCCTCTGAGCATGGACCTGGCAAAAATTGCTATCATCGGTCCCCTGGCTAATGATCCTGTCACGCCTATGGGAACCTGGTCTGCGCAAGGGAATAGCGAAAATGTCACGACCCTTTTGGAAGGGGTCAAGCTTGCAGTAAGTGAAAAAACAGAAATTTTGACAACACCTGGTTGTGAAGTCAATTCTGATGACAAAACCGGCTTCAAAAAAGCCCGTACTATGGCCAAACAGGCTGATGTCATTGTAGCTGTTGTGGGTGAAGAAGCCCTGATGAGCGGGGAAGCATTAAGTCGTTCAGATATTGGCCTTCCTGGTGTTCAACTGGAACTACTCCAGATGCTCAAAGCTACTGGCAAACCAGTGGTCGTTGTTCTTATGAATGGACGACCCATCGCTGAACCCTGGATGTATGAGAATTGTGATGCTGTTCTTGAAACATGGCATCTCGGGGTACAATCTGGTCCCGCCATCGCTGATGTGCTTTTCGGTGCCTACAACCCCTCTGGAAAGCTTCCTGTGACCATCCCGCGTTCAGAGGGTCAAATACCCATATACTACAATCATAAGCACACGGGTAGAGCCTTTGATACCAATGACCGCTACACCACAAAATACATCGATGAAGAGCACGGTCCACAGTACCCCTTCGGATATGGTTTAAGCTATACTGAATTTGAGTATAGCAATCTTGAATTGGATAAATCCAGCCTTCACGCCAGAGAGATCATGTCTATTGAAGTGACTGTAAAAAACTCAGGTCCTGTAGCTGGTGAAGAAGTGGTCCAATTATATGTTCGTGATATGATCGGGTCGGTTACACGCCCGGTATTGGAGCTGGAAGGTTTTCAAAAAATCATGCTCAACCCCGGTGAATCACAGACAATTCATTTCACTTTGAGTGCTGAGGAGTTGCGTTTTTGGGACCAGGACATGCAATTCAGCTGGGAGCCTGGAGATTTTAAAGTTTTTGTCGGCCCAAACTCTGGGGATTTACTGGAAGCTGACTTCAAACTGCGATAGTTTGACTAACAATTAATATATATTTCCTGTTTTTAACTATTTTCGCCATAATGTGGTGAGAATTCTTGACTTGCTGGTTTAGCAAGCATGGATTATCTTTTTCCCAATCAAGTGGGGAATATGCGAATATCAGGTTGATGTTGGGACATCATGGAGGTTCACGCATCATATGCCATATCTCCAAAATCCTTCCTCAGCCCAAGTCCTATCGCAGCCACGCACTTGATAATTAATGGTGGAGTATGGAAGCTATGCACAATTACAAACGAGAAGAGCATCAATATTTTGATTTTCTCCCCGGTGCTTTGATTGAAATAGATCTCGCCAGTCGTAGTATTATATATATGAACCGCATCGCCTTCTCCCTATTCGAATTCACCCAAACCGATATTGAGGCTGGCTTACCTCTCAGAGATATATTCCAGAATGACAATGAATACGCGCGATCCATCAAGGTAGCCGAAAAATTTGGCCTGGAAAATTACCAGAATCATACTGCCTATACCCGTTATGAAAAACAAGACCTCTATGACTTCATGATGATGAAGAAAAATGGTGAAGGTTTTTTGGGAGAATGCCAGGGAGCCTTTGTTCTGGATAATGACATGGTTCCAGTCGGAGCCCGCGTTTATATCAGAGATTTATCTGAACAACGGGAAATGGAAGCCCTGCATATTGTGAATGAAGCAAAATATCGCACCCTCCTGGAGTATTCATCTGACATCATTTTTCTAATAGATAGCAAGGGTGTGGTGCAATCCGTCAATCGCGCCACCACAAAATATTTAGGTCGCAGCATTAATGAAATTGAAGGCAAAAATATCTCTGAGTTGTTTCCACCTCAGACAGTTGAAACTTTTAAGGGCTATCTGAATAAAACCTTTATCAGCGGTGAAAGTGCTACCTACGAAACCCCCATGCCCACCACGAGCAAGGCCATATGGGTAAGTACCTCCATTAACCCTGTCCGCGATCGATCTGGGAATATTACCGCCGTTCTGGGGGTAAGTCGTGATATCACGGGTTGGAAGCGCGCTGAAGAAAGTCTGGAGCAAGCGTTAATCGATGCCCGGAATGCCAATAAGGTAAAAGACCAGTTCATTGCAAATATCACCCACGAAATCCGCACACCTCTCACAACGATTACTGGCTTTACCGGACGTCTCAAGGAGAGTCTTGGAGATAATCTGAAGCCGGCTGATGAAGATTACTTCAAATTTATTAATAATAGCAGTCAACGCTTGCTGCGCACGCTTGATTCTATCATTAACATATCAGAGTTGGAAGCAGGGACACTTCGACTGGATTCAAAAATGCACCGTTTGGGTCAACTTATTCAATTGCTTTGTGAGAAGCTCGCCCCAGATGCCGAAGAAAAGGGGCTCAAGCTTAAATGTGAACTCCTCACCGAAGCTGATGAAGTCCAGTTTGACCAATATTCCGTTTATCATGCAATCCATAATATTCTGCAGAATGCTATCAAGTACACCGATAAAGGCAGTGTTACTGTTCTGCTTGACCGGGTGGATGGTAACCTCCACCTTACTTTCACCGATACTGGTATAGGCATTTCTGATGAATATCGCGAGCGCATGTTCCAGGTATTCTCACAAGAAAGTGAAGGTCTTGCAAAAGACTACCAGGGTATTGGACTTGGCCTCGCCTTGTCCAAGCGCTATCTCGATATGAATCATGTAAAAATTAACGTTACCAGTGAAAAGGGTTTTGGGTCCACCTTTACCTTAATCTTTCCCGATCCGACAGATATCTAGCGCCCCATTTCAAAACGATATGGGACCATTAAAAAGATGATTCTGCAATTTGTGAATCAGGCTAATTTAGTGAAGCGAATCCTGGACAAACCCTGATTAATAAGCTTAAGAGAGAAACCTCTTAATCATCAGCTTCGGTTACTTCGAGAATTTTCAAACCACCAAGCCCGCCAGCTATGAACAAATAGTCCTTTTCGACTTTAACAGCATTAACTGATTCTAAATCATCCAGGCGAAACTGACCAATCAATTGAAGATCATCAACATCACAATCTCTTGAATTAAATTTATCCCTGGTATAGGCGATATAAACACCTGCCTCACCGTTGGACATATACAAGGTCTTACTGTCAGTTGAGGCAGCATTGGTAACTGTCACAGATGGATCCAGATCATCTACTACCGGAGGCGCGATCTGTTCGATAACAGAGCCATCTTCCAGACATATAATTTGGGTACCACCATCTCCAAGTGCCAAAACAGCTTTTTTCCTATGGATTTCAATGGTTGATTTTGAAAAATCAATTGATGCGCCTTCCAGGTCATAGTCATTCAGCATCTCGCCTGAATCATAGTCAAAGGTAACCATGCGGGCTGGAGTTCCGGCGACAACAGCTACATCATCTCCGTCAGTATCAACACCACGAGCGTCCTCAACGGGATACGAAAAGACAACCTCATCATTGCTAAGCTTAATCACGGTCACATATCCACTATCTGCTCCAGAAGTCACAAAAAGGTGGTTGTCTGTCACTTCAACATCTGTGGCTGCCCAACTGGGGACATCAAATGTTTCTGTTTCATCCGTCAGAGCATCATTTCTAACACGGACTTTTTCAACAACAGCAGGAGAATTAAATTCATCACGGTTCGTAGCCATGGCTAGATACAAATTGTTATCCTTAAAGGTTAAGCCATTAACGTCTGAATCAGTAAAAAGCATGGATGATTTTAACTCTGGATCATCTTCATCCTTAATATCAAAAATATCCACTGCGCCTAGATAGGGCTCACCAATCATGTTATAGGAAACATAGGCTTTATCTCCCTTAATATAAATATCTGTAGCTTGCAGGACTTGCCCATCAATGGTTGGCGGGTCAACCTCTGCAATTAAGACAAGACTTACTGGATCAACTGCAGGTTTTACCAGACCTCCCGTTTGTAGCGTTGTATCAATTTCAATGATCTGATTGACGTAAGTGATCCGATTTAGAAGTGTTGACTGATTATTTACCAGAATTATACGGCCATCATCCGGTGGCTCAGTACAACTACTTAGAATTCCTGCCATGAGAAATGGGATGGCGAGTGATATTATTGGTGTATTTCTTTTCATTTTTTTAGCCCCTGTTTAATTCTTTCATCCCTTCAAGATGACTTGAATTAGCTCAAAACCTAATCAAGATATTTTTAATCATATCTCAGTGTAATATATGTCACTTAGGCGAGCCTAATTCCAACAATCATGACGCCCTTGATTCCTCTAATAATGTTTCGTAAATGATATCTGTAATCCAGTATCTCCACGAAAAGCATCAGCCCTGGTTTCAAGATTGGAGAGATGTAACCCAACATTCACATCATATTGTGGTTTAACAGTAATTCTCAGGGTAATACCAAAACTACGACTCCCCAAAAACTCAATTTCTTCTCCACCCAGGTTTGCATCAGGCGAGACGCCTGAACCTGCGTAGACGTCAATAAAATTTTGGGGATTGGAAAGATATTTCCGCACAGAGAATATCCATGATTTAGATAGACTTGAATTCGATGGTGAAATATACGTTTTAAAATTGAACCAGTAGGATTGCCAATATTTTCCCAGGGAGCTCACATAAATAGGGATTTGTTTATCAGGAACCTGGAGATATCTAAAACCCAGCGAAGCTTCAAAATCTTTGGGCAAAGACTGAAACACCTCTAGACCCAGTCTAAAAGAAGGGAATAAATCTGATTTTGACAAGCCGATACCAGTGTAGAGATAGGTTCCTTTTTTAAGCACTGGATATGATTCCACTTCGATCTGACTAGCCGTGTTTTGGAATCGACTGGCATAATTCAGTTTGAAGATAACAGGACCAAATGAAAATAATTCTTTATGCTCTAGTGACACCCAATGCCACGGGTCTAGACTTGGCTCCACGACAACAAATTGCCATTCTGTGTTTGTTTCAGCTAAACGATTGTATGTGTATCGCAACGTAGTAGAACGTGTGATTTCAGAGACTTCGACACGCTCTATAAACTCTTGTGCCATGCTATTGTCTGGATCAAGGACTAAAACTTCCTTAGCAATTGTCATCGCTTCAGGGATTTTTTCCTGCTTTTCAAGAATCTGAAGCTGCTTGATTTTATACCCCAGGTCTTTGGGGTACATCTGTACTGAGATTTCTAATAAGGCCAGGGCTTTCTCATCTTGCTTGGACCAGATATAAGTGTCAAGCAGGGCATTCCGGGCATCCTGATACGATGAAGTAGCTTCTACAACCTGGGTAAGCACCTCTTCGGCTTTGTCGTAGTTCCCTCCCCAACTATAGCATCGCCCCATGAGGATTTTAAAATCGTGGTAATTGGGATTGATTTCGAGGGCATGTTGACACAGCTCAATGGCCAGGTCTCGATCACCTAATTCTGTAGCTGCTTTTCGTGCTTCAATAAAGAGCGAATCCAGATTTTCACCTGCTTCGACTGGACCTACAGTGACCAGGAAGACCAATACGAATATAGATTGAAGGATGTGGTGTTGGAAAGATGGATTGGCGTTTCTCATAAAGTTTCCAGTGGAATTTTTCCCGTTCAGGGGGTTGTCAATTATCAATCAGTAATTTATATAAACTGTTTATTCACAAATAACAACATCTCAACTCGACTAGCTGAGTTGAATAATCTGTATAAGAAACTCAGGGTTTTTCTCCCTGAACCAGACCCCAGAAATAAAGTAGCGCTACAGCAAAGAGTATGGGTCCAAAGATCATTAAAATGAGCTCTTGAGACAAAAACAATAATTGTCTTCCTGCTGCCAGGAATGCCAGGGAAATACCAGTCGCACTTATCAATGCGCCTCCAACTGAAACTGAGAGAAAATGAGAATTCATAAGCCCCTTTTTGGCTGCGATTATCGGAGTGGCAATTACAACTGATGCAGCGGTGCTATGAAACACTGGATAAACAATTCTCGCCATTAATGGTGCATCCATAAATCGACTCAATGTGATAAGACCTAGACCGAGGATCATCAAACCCAGGAAGAATTTTTCATATCTTGGAAAAAACCTTGAAATCAACCCCGTTCCCCACGAGAACGGGATGATTGAAGACACAATGGCCACTAGTTTATTGCTCGTTCCTTCACCCATAATTCCTAGAATCCCCCATCCAAAGATGCTTAGGAGCAAGCTGGCAATGCCCAAAACTGCAAATGCACCGGAATGATAATAGTCGGAGGGATATCTCATGCCACCATCGCTTTTTCTATTCCTCAGAGACCATAACGCCAACATGGCGATGATGTAGGTGCCAACTAAAAACACTTGATCAAGTAAACTCATCCCCGTCCCTTCTAACAACTAGAGTGATTCCTACCCCCCAATCTAACTTCTAAGATGCAGTGGAAAACCAGTTGTTTGCTGGAAAATACAGATCCAATGTCGTTACGTTCATTTTTATACTATATTAAATATATAATAGTTTTTTTCATTTTTCTCTTGCTTCTCCCTGTTTCATCTTATAAAATATTCCCAATCAAACCAACAAAAGGAGGGTATTATGCAGCGCAATAGCGTGAACAGAGTGCTATTGGTTGGACGTACAGGCAGCGATGCTGATGTGCGTCACACAACAAAGGGATTGGCCATCGCAACCATCAGTGTAGCCACAACAGAGACCCGTAAAGATGGGAAAGGAGAGTTTCAGGACACGACAGAATGGCATCGGGTTGTGGTTTTTGGAAAGATCGCCGAGTTCACAGAAAACTACGTCAAAAAAGGTGCCCTGATTTATGTAGAAGGACGTCTTCAGACGCGTTCATGGGATGACAAAGAAGAAAAGCGTCATTACATGACAGAAGTTGTTGGGGAAAAACTCACCATGTTAGGTGGCTGGAAAAAGGGTGCTGAAGAAAATGCAACCGTTGCAGTCGCAGAAGCAGAAGAGGAAGTTCCCTTCTAACTGAGAGTTATCTCTGGAAGCCAGGCCGGCCGGCACCTCTACGAGTAGAAACGCTTCCTAAACGGGGTTGGTTATCGCCCAATTGATAACCATTAAAAAGCAAACAAACAGAAGCTTACAATTAAATCCTAAAACCTGTTCCAAAAGCCACGAAACCTGCAACAGCAGTAGTGACTTTACGAAAATGGAATATGACTATTCATACAGGTCATTGAGATCTGCATTGGCGATTTCAATAAACAAATTGGCCATTTTTTGAGTGACATCTTTAAAATAGGCAGCACCTTTTTCAACGGTGGCTTGTCTGGGATCTCCTATACCCGTATCATCGGTTACCTCAGACCATTTCCGCTCAGTCCAAGCCCAGCCTTGCTGAATGCTTTCGATTTTTATTTTATGCTCTATTCCAGGACCTGCATCAGAAAGCGGGCGGACCAAATCTGGTCTGATATGCAGCATGAGAGATGTCTCCATTTCATCTGCATGATCGCCATCATTCTCAAAATACTGGGATTTATCAACTGTGGAGAACCAATTGGTAAACGCCATAAACATATCTGGATACTGGAGACCCAATTCCCTCAAAATAGGTTTAAAATCATTCCCGCCATGAGAATTGAAGATCAAGAATTTGCGGACACCCTGTCGATCAAGTGTTTCAAGCACATCCCCTACGATAGCCGTCATCGTGCTGGGATTCAGATTAATATCCAGATAAATATCTGTCTGCCCCGTGTTCACCCCAAATGGTATGGTGGGTAGGACCATTACCTTCGCACCTTGTTCATGTGCCAACCGAGCGGCTTCCGCTGCAAGATGATCCGACTGCAGAACATCTGTAGCATAGGGGAGGTGAAGATTGTGTGCCTCAGTGGCACCCCAGGGCAAGATTACCAGATCAACTTCTTGCTCTCTGACCTGTTTCCAGGTGCTTTCTCCTAATAAATATGGTCGCATACATCCCTCAATCTTATTGGGTTTAAATTCGATTCACTTTTACCGAGAACCCCACGATATATACCAAGAATCCCCCTGCAAAATAAGCCAGGATATCAAATGGATCCCGGATGGTGCTTGTATCAAAGACAGGTATGATGCCTTCAAATATTAAACTAAAAATAACTACTGCTGCAAGGATATGGGTGAAATGCAGCCTATAATCCACGGGAATCAGGTGAAGTCTCCAGGCAAAAAAAAGCGAGACTGGCAGATAAACGGGGAGAGCTAGTATATCACTGAGATATTGTCTCAGAAAACCAAACTCCGGCATCATCTGAATGAAGAGTAGCCGATTTAAAGCATAAACTGTCGCTGAAACACCTGCCAGAATCATCAAGCGTCTGAGAGGCAAACCCAGCTCATGATTAGTTGTCAATCACCTGCCCTAAGTCTTTTTTATATGTTTCACGTATATAGGACTCCAACCATTTATTGTATTTCTTCAAATCTCGGTCCCGTAAGCCCTTCTTGCGCCACTTGGCTTGCATGGCCATCGTTTTTTCTATAATTTTATTCTCAGCAGGAAGAATGATGTCTAACAGGCCGGTTCCAGCTTGATTGGTCAGCTGTGAATGGAGCAGATAGTCCGGACCGTTGCCTCTTTTAACAGGGAAACAGCTCGCTTTCAATTCCATGGCTGCAGCATTTATGGGGGCTGGGGCACCATTTATGGATATAACCAAGTCTGGGAGCAGAGCAGCTGATTTTACCCATACCGGTGTTACCAGAGTCACTGGTTGCCAACCGAGCACCGTCCACAAGGTTGTGAGCTGTGGATCTTCTGAGGGTAGGACGCCCTGAATTAAAAGGGTTGAGGCGCTTAGTGTACGGACGACATAATCTTGAAAAAGGACATACTTCTCATCACTTCTGTCCAGGGGTAGTGGATCAGAACGGAGATCATTTTTCAATAAACCATGCTTTAAATTGCGGGTGGCAGCCTGAAGAATGAAATCGACTGAAATCGACTTCCGTTCGCTGAAAAGCTCGCTGGTTACACCATGGCGGATAAATCCGTAACCCTTGTCTGTAGTGCCGGACATTGAAAAATTGGTGCGGATGAGATATCCCTCTGGAGCGATATCTGGATCAGTCACATCATATTTGGTATAATCATAATATCCTTTTTCATAGTAGGCTGCACCTCCCCTGGCATCGATAACTCCAAAATTGGCAGCCAAACCCCAGGTCCCCTCTGAGCTATCCATAAAAGCTTCGAAATCACTCAGGTCAGAACAGACTTCCAAAACAGCGCGCATGAACAAGCCTTCCTGATCATCCGGCACATCACACACTTGTCCTTTATTCAGATTATAGGAAGCCGTATTCATGATGGCAAAGCCAACTTCATTGGAACCCATCCAGATTTGCTGCGAGAGCGTGTCCACTCTGTTTGCAACTCCGACGAAGTCATATTTACTACCTTCTGCGTAAACCAGCTTGTTTTCCAAATCACCCGTATCCCGGTGCTTCCAGAGCAGCGGTCTGCCATCATCGGTCGCTTTGCCACTCACCACAGCAGAGGTACATGAATATCCCGGTGCAATAAAACTCATGAGGAAAAAACATATTATAAAAAGATGCTTCATTTTTCATCCTTTCCAGGATTCCATGGAAATGGCCTGCAAATACTTATGTCTAAAAGATAAGCGAAGAGGCCAATAATTGTAATTGGGAACTAGCTTAAATATTCAAGAGCACAATCAAACTCAAAGCGATAACATTCAGACCCACCCATAAAATAATATTTCTGCTTTTCTTAGACATAACTTCCCTTTTTCACGTTTCAATTTCCTGGGAGTTCAGTTTAAGCATTACCCCACGCTTTGAAACTGGTTTTCATTTGCTCCCAGAACATTGTACAACACGCTAATATATGCTTTGACCTATGCTCTCATTTCAAGCATATTTTGGCATTATGAATCCAACCCATAAAATTTCTGCACCTCTTATCGTTCTTTTTCTGATTGTCACTACATTCTCTCCAGTCTCTGGGGATATCCTCCATTTAAAGACGCCCTCAATAGCCTTGTCCGACAGTAACAGGGTAATCGTTGCCACCCCCTCACAATTCGACCCCCATCGAAAAGGTGGTTATCCCTTTATTGTCATGCTGCACGGGTGGAGTGGGGATGAAACCCAATGGGAAGATGATTCAGATTTACAGAGTTTGTGTGATACCTTCCAGATTCTATTGGTATTACCAGATGGTGGCTATGATGGTTGGTGGGTTAATTCCGAGGTAAGTCCGGGACGTAACTATGCGACACACATCCTCCAGGAGATCAAAATCTGGATGGTTGTGAATTTTAACGGCTCAATGGATCCTGCGAATCACGGGGTCATGGGGCTCAGTATGGGTGGTTTTGGTGCCATAACTCAAGTCTTGAAGTATCCCGACAATTATGCAGCCGCCGCCAGTTTAAGTGGTGTCATGGATGTCACCCGGCATACTGAAAATTGGCATCTAACTGGAGCACTGGGATTATATGTCGATGATCCCGACCGCTGGAAAAGAAGCAATCCTCTCCATCTCGCTGAGAAGCCAGCGCCCCTCAATAGTCCCAATATGCTCCTTGTGTGTGGACGTGATGATTTCACATTCAAGGAGAATCAAGAGATGGCCAAACTATTGGAGCTTAAGGGATACAAAATTGTTTTCAGGGAAGAATCTGGGACACATTCTCACACTTTCTGGAAAACCCATGTTGAATCGGCCATCAAGTTTATCGTGTCACACTTTTCTGAGTAAAACAGAATAAAAATCGGCTGCGGACGGATATTTACCAGTCCTCCAACATCTTAAAATTGGAGTACCGCCGATGCGTATCAACATTCCGCAGCCTTTATTTTCAAATGACCAGCCATAAATTACATTGAAGACACATCATTTTTGTCATCCCAATGACAGATGAGGTCTATTTCTTCGGTAAAGGGTTTTTATGGGAGGACGATTGGTCAGCGATCAGGGATAATTTGATCGAGAGGTATCATAGCGCGTCGTTTCCATTGCTCCAGTTTCATCACTAATTAACCGATATAAGTTTGGATCTCTTAATATTTGTGTGAGCTCCAAAACTGAGTCATTCAACAGACATCTGTTTACGATGAATCGAATCCCATGGCTATAGTCTGCATACCAATTTGCATGCCCGCTGTAAAGTGGCTGTATGGGATCACCAGTTGAATAGTGCCAACCATAAATGGATACCTTTTCAGGTTTGGAAGCAATTTGATTGGATAATATCACATCTTTTTTGTGGCCGCTAACCAGACTTCCAAGAGGATGGTCACTCAAAAAAGCTCCACGGGATGTCTCCACAATGGAGTGGTGCTCAAGGAATACCCCTACGGTCACCATGGCGGCACTGGGAGGAATTGGTTCAGGGGTTAGTTTGACCGTAGAAGCAGCCCAGATGAGGTCAACCATCTTCCTGGTTGGCAAAACACCACCCAATTCATCCATCACTTTTTGAGCCAGGATGGGTGTCATGGGCATGAGGAAATGATCTGACTCTGATCCAATGGACAGATAATCCGGCATAACAAAAAATGTCAGGGAGTAATTTGAATCCGCAATTGTCATGCTGGTTTCAACGGCCACCAGGTCTCTGAGAAAAGCTGGCATATTGCCCTGTTTTATTTCATCCAAAATGGCCTGTTCTCTTTGTGCTAACTCCATTGATTTAATGGATTCAGCAAAAGCGGATCCTGAGAGAGCGTTCTCATGTCGCGGAGTGATCTTTAGCTCAAAATTATCACGTCCAAAACCAGTCGGATAAAACAATGTCATGAAAACGACAGTGACCACACTATAGGTGAGCTGGATTTTTGATTTCATCTGGGCGTTGCTTTCAGAATAGCTGTATAATTTTAATGCTCTGGCGGTTTAAATATAAGAGTGCGAATCGAATTCCAGTGTCTTTTCCCTTCCCCATGGGTGCATTCACCTTAATTTGTTTCAATGCAGACACCCTTTCCATCCGTGCCCACCATAAACCGCTGGGGCAATCCAGAAGGAGAAGTCCTTTTTTTTCTTCATGCAAACAGTTTCTCGTCAAAAATGTATGAGCCATTTCTTGAACCTCTGTTCATGGGATATGATATCTGGGCTCCCGATCTTCCCGGTCATGGTGATTCGCGTTGGAATGGTCGTATCGAGGCCTGGGTGGATTTGGCCACCTATTATATAGCTCATCTTGATAAGAATCCACCAGGGAAGCCCATGGTTGCCATGGGTCATTCAATCGGTGGAATAGTCATCATGCTCATGGCCATTCAAAGACCAGACTGGTTTAAAAAAATTATTCTCCTGGATCCGGTTCTGCTCCCGAAGCGAATTCTGGTCTTGTTCCGTGTCTTAAAGCTCCTCTCCCTAACTCATATCATTCCATTGGCAAAGGCTGCCGAGCGTCGTAAAAATCATTTTCAGGACAGGACCTCTGCCCGTAAACACTATGCCAAGAAGAAAATTTTCTCTCGTTGGGAACCCAGATTTCTGGGAGCCTATGTTGACACCTGTCTGCGTGAGGATGGAAAGGGTGAATTTCAGCTATCTTGTGCTCCCCAACTTGAATCAAGTATTTATCAGTCCATCCCATTAAATGTCTGGCGACTCCCCAAAAAGTTACCTTTGCCTGCCCTTTTCATCATTGGTGAGATATCCGATACTGTGAATCAGCGTGGTTTTAAACGAATCAAGCGGTTCAGTGGAAATCATATTGTTAAAAGCGTCGATGCAGGGCATCTTTTCCCCTTTGAAAAACCAAGGGAAAGCATGGCTATCATAAAGGATTATCTTGCCACATGAGAATTGAGATTCACGGAAATACTATTAATGATCGAATTGTCGATCAAGCCGTGGATATTCTCAAAAATGGCGGTCTGATCATCTATCCCACTGACACTGTTTATGGGCTGGGATGTGATATCACCCAAAAAGCCAGTATCGAAAGAATCTACCGGGTCAAGGGGATGGAGAAACAAAAACCCCTGAGCTTTGTCTGCTCAGATATTAAAGATATTTCCAAATATGCAAAAATATCGACCGCAAACTATCGAGACCTGCGGAAGTATCTTCCCGGGCCCTATACATTTATCCTGCCAGGGACTAGAGAAGTCCCCAAAGCACTGCTATCAAAACAGAAAACAGTAGGGGTAAGAATCCCTGATCATCCTCTCACACTGGCCATTGTAAAAGCTCTGGGCAATCCCATTATTTCTACCAGTGTCAATATCAGTGCAAAGAGTTTTGCAAGTGATCCCCAGGAATTTTCGGAGTATTATGAAGGCCAGGTCGATCTTATTCTGGATTCGGGCCCGACCTGGGCAGAGTTATCCTCTGTGATTGATATGACCGATGATGATCAGCCCGTTGTGATCCGTGAAGGACAAGGCGATGTCAGTTGGTGTCTGACATAATCATTTTGAAAGGAAGCTAATATGGCTCAAGTAACCCTTAAAAAATTAGATAAGTTTTATGGCGAAACACAAATACTCCATAGTATTGACCTGGAAATCCAGGATGGTGAATTTGCAGTATTGGTTGGACCTTCTGGATGCGGAAAATCCACCACATTGAGAATCGTTGCCGGCCTGGAAGAGGCCAGTGGTGGTGATGTATACATTGGTGATACTCGAGTAAACGATGTTGAGCCAAAAAATCGTGATATCGCCATGGTTTTCCAAAATTATGCCCTTTATCCCCACATGAATGTTTATGAGAACATGGCTTTTGGTTTGCGTCTACGGAAGTACTCTGACAAGGAAATAAAGGAACGAGTTGAAGAAGCTGCAGACATTCTCAGTATTGAAGATTATCTGTATCGCCGCCCCAAAGAATTGTCCGGAGGCCAGCGGCAGCGTGTCGCCGTGGGTCGCGCCATCGTCAGGAAACCTTCTGTCTTTCTGTTTGATGAACCCCTGTCCAATCTTGATGCAAAACTCAGAGTTCAGATGCGGACTGAGATTAAAAAACTGCATGCCCGTCTAAAAACAACCATGATTTATGTTACTCATGACCAGGTGGAAGCCATGACCATGGGTGATCGCATTGTGGTCATGAAGGATGGTTACATCATGCAGGCTGATGAACCTCTGGAAATATATAAACGTCCACAAAACCATTTTGTGGGGAGTTTTATTGGTTCTCCATCAATGAATTTTTTCCAAGTGGAGATTCAGGCTGGTCAATTGGTGAATGAGAAATTCTCTTTACCCATAGTTGATGCGCATCCCAATACGCTAAAAGCCTTTAATGGTCGCAAGGTCAGATTGGGAATTCGTCCAGAGCACTTTCAATTAATGGATGCCCCTTCGAGTATACAGGCAAGCCTTGAAGTAAGCGAACTCATGGGCAACGAATCCTATCTATACTGCACTACCGGGGTGGATACATTTATTGCACGAGTTGCTGACAATGCACCTCGCAAAATCGGAACTGCGCTGAGTCTTTATGCCGAACCGGAGACCTATCAATTCTTTGACCTGGAGTCTGGTCAAAGGATAGATTAACCCTGTCCTGCTATAGTTCAGAAGTTCGTTTATTCTTTACAACGAATTGAACGAATTGAACGAAGCGAGCGAAACAGGCTTTTTATTTATTCGTCTTCTTCGTAAGATTCGTTGTTATCAAGAGGAACCTGCTCAATGAGTCTTATTCAGGCCCTCTGATCATACGATACATGGCATCCCAGGGTGGCAGCACGATGGGTTTAACCTCCAGCGCCATGGCAGTCTTTTTATCAAGATACTTTTTGGGAAGAATCACTCCGTACAGATATTGATCAAACCAGGCATCATCCATGAGCCAGTAGCCCTCGTTTCCTCGTTCGGTTCCCCATGAATTTTCCACCCGCCACTGCCTCGCCGTTTTATCCACAAGATCGACCCCCACAAAGACCATGGCGTGAGTAGGGATAGATTCACCATAAAGGATTTGCTCGCTTTTGGTCAGGCTAAAATCCACACCCAGCAAGGCTTCGTAATCATAGATTCCTCGGACCATGAGTCCATCTGATCCCAGATGCTCCTGCCCAACATCACAGGCAAACCAGATCGGCTCGTCAGCCAGAACAGCCTTCAAGGTCTGAGCTTTGATAACATCTCCAGGAATATTTAAAACAGCCATATCAGGCTGCTCAACCATATCTCTATCAAGCATAATACTATAGGTTTGATAATAGTCTTTTGTGGGATTTTGAAGCAGATAAACATAATCAGCCAGATCATGATTTACCACATCATCCCGAAATTGTTGAGGCGTGAAAATTTTTGCCTTGCTCAACTTTCCATCATCATCTTCATACTGCCAGGTGAATGATTGGGGCGGTTCACCCAGGGCAAGAGCCAGAATTCTATAGACATCCTCCATGGTTTTTTGATGAATTATTGCCTGGGTCTTGGAATCAGCAACCATGCGTATTTTGGAAGCCGCTTTTCGTAATCTTTTCTTTAAAAGTTTATTCATGTCGTTGGTATTAGAACTGGCATAGGTTTCCGGCATGGCAATCATGGGTACCAGACCATACTTGGCAACCAGATCAACAACCATATTCCACTGACCTCCATCACCGATAGGGGAATCCAACAGGAATTCCAGCTCACGGTCGTGAATATCCCGCTCTCGCATGAGTATCATCTGATTTAAGAAGAGATTTGATTTTTCCAGCTTGTCATAAAAAAAGAGGAAGTTTTGAGAAAATTCAAATACTTCGAGATCATATTTCTCCATCACCACGGGGCGCAAAATATTGAGTCCGGCAAACAACCAGCATCTCCCACTGCTCTTCTGATTACTGATTCCTTTTACATCAATTTTATCGGAGAAGAGATGTTGTTGCCTTGTCCGGGTGGCTTTGTCAACAGAAAGGGACTTGATGCTATTGTTCGCCAGAGCATTCTGCCGCGCCACGTTGCTCTTGTCTGCATTGAATATTTTTGAATAGACAGAGATCGCAGCTTTGTCAAGTGACTTCATTTCCTGGCCAAAGCTTACCGAGACTAGTATGCATAACATGATCTGAATACGGTTTTTCATGATGTATCCCCTCTTTTGTGAATGCCCCCAAGCTATCTATGAATGGTGGTTTAAAAAAATGCTTTTCCTTAGACCATTTATACCGGTTTCAGTTCCAAGCGGTCTATGGTTATAAAGACTTTTTTGCCACAGTTGGACACGGATTTTTACAGATATGATTGAATGGAAACGAATAAAATCATGTAGAGCTATTCTACGAAATCCCCCGGTTTCAATCTGTGATGATCAGTGCTCATCCGTGGCTAGGAATAATCTATTTCAGGTCATTATTTAGAGGCACATTTTTATTTACATCCATGACCAAAATGGAAGTGCATATGGTATTATTCTAAACCGATTTCTTGATGATGGCTTCATGGACCAGGGACACCAGTGGCTGATAGGATTTATCCGTAGCCATGGTCATCCCAATCTCGCAGGTTCTGCTGGTGGAGTAATAGCCATCTGCGTCAATATCATTAATTTCATTTGACTCCATCTCAGTAGCGCTTTCAGCTAATCCGGGAACCAGCAACCCCCTATCCCCTGCAAAGCCGCAACAGCCTGTATCGTGAGGGATGATGACTTCCTTTGAGCAGCGCCGTGCAAGGCCTTCCATTTTGGCTCCCAGCCCCATATGACGGGTGGAGCAGGTCAGATGTAGGACCACTTTTTCTTTCACATGCCATAGACTGAGTTTATCCAGGACGATATCATGGAGGTATTCCACCATATCATAAATTTTCAGCGCCCGCCAACGGGCCAGGTGGATTCCTGATAAAAGCTCATCATAATGAGCAAGATGCTTTGAGCAGGGGCTTGTATCCATAACGATGGGTAACTCACCTTCCAGAGAACTGATCCAAAGGTTCTCTGTGGTATGAATAGCAGCTTGCAGGGCAGCTTCTGAATAGCCCTTTGAACTATAACTGAGACCGCAGCATAAATTTGAAATATTTTGTGGATACCCAAATCCAATACCTGCATGGGTGAGTATTTCAGTGAAAGTCTCCGCCGTTGTTAAACCTGTTTTCTCTGGCTTTCCCAAACTACGTGTTAGACACGAGGGGAAGTAAATCATGTCCACTTCTTTTGACTGGGGTGGCAAAATTTCAGATGCAGCTATTAAATGTGGATTTAGAGCAGGTATGGAACCACCGGAGAGCCTGTTTATGACTTTCATCCCCTGTTGAATTTTCTCATTCCTCATGGCGTATCTCAGGGGTGTGATTAAGCGTAGCGCTGTTCTCACGCCACGCAACGTCCAGGAGAAATGCTTCTCCGCGAGTCTATGCATGAACCTGGCTGGGACCCCGTGGCTTTCTGCTCGGAATTTCTTCATCATTTGCCCGGTATCAATATCTACTGGACAACTCATGCTGCAGAGACCATCTATGGCACAGGTATCAACCCCGTAAAAACGAAAGGCTTTCTCCAAACGCTTGATGCTGGTCTCGTTACCAGCGGTCTCTCCCAGGCTTTCGATTTCTCGTAATACACCAATCCGTTGTCGTGGGGTTAGGGTGAAGTCCTTTGAGGGACAAACGGGCTCACAGAGTCCGCATTCGATACAGGGATCAACAATGTCATCTACCAGGGGAATGGGTTTGATATGCTTCAAATGAATCTGTTCATCGTTGCTGAGCAGCACATGTGGATTCAAAATACCATTGGGGTCAAGGAGGGCTTTAATATCTTGCATTGTTTTGTAGGCAGTCCCGCCCCACTCTTTTTCGACAAAGGGCGCCATATTCCGACCGGTTCCATGCTCTGCTTTGAGGGAACCATCATATTTATCCACAACCATCTCAACCAGATCAGACATGAAGGCTGAATAATTTTCAAGCGTATTGGTCTGATCCAGATCCAGGCTCAGTTTGAAATGGAGATTTCCATCCCCTGCATGCCCAAAAATGACCGCATCATCATAAGCATAGCGATCGAACAAGGCTTTGAGATCCTTGATGGCTCGGGCAAGATCCTTCACTTTGAAACAGACATCTTCGCTAAGGACGGAAGTTCCCGGCGGTCGGGTTGCGGCGTGGTGGGGACCCAATTCTCGTCGAACCTTCCAAAGCCGGTCCCTTTTTATGGGATCACTGAAAAACTGTGGGATGCTGGAGGCATGCTTTTCATTAATAACCTCTACCGCTTGCTCCACCATGCCATTTAATTGTTGAGAGTCATTTGATTGATACTCAATCAATAGGGCTGCAGAGCCTGGAGCAATGTACATATCCTTATCAAATGGTAACCCAGGGAGATGCCTCACGGCTTCCAGGGCTGAGTCATCCATAATTTCAAGCGCAGAGCTACCTACTTTCTTTAATTTCGGCACCAGTCGAGCAGCTTCAATAATGGAAGGCAGAAATAATAGAGCGGTGGCCTTTTGTGAATAAAGAGGAACTGTTTTCAGTGTCACTCTGGATATAAATCCCAAAGTGCCTTCGGAGCCCACCATTAGATGGGCCAAAATGTCAAGGGGTTCCTCGTAATCCAAAAAGCTATTCAAGGAATAACCCGTGGTATTCTTTAGCTTGTACTTGTTGGTTATACGTTGTTTGAGGGTCTCATCTCCCCTGATTTGATCCCGGAGACAAATGAGGCCTTCATGTATTTGGGGAGCCTGAGATTGAAGTTTCGATCTATCCTGGGGATTTGCAGAATTGAGGACCAGACCATTAGGTAGCACCATCTCCATCCCGGCCAGTGTGGCATAGCTGTTAAAGCGAGTTCCCGATCCAATGCCACTGGCATTATTGGCTACAATGCCACCAATCAAAGCGGAACGGATGGATCCTGGATCCGGGCCAATCCGATACCCCAGGGATTCTAGTTGTTGATTCGCGCTGGCAGCCACAACACCAGGTTCCAGAACAATGTACTGACCCTGTTCAAGGACCTGTATATCGCGCCAGCCCTGTTTGACCTCAACCAGAATGTCATCACTGATTGCTTGACCGGAGAGACTGGTTCCTCCCGCCCTGAAAACCACATGTCTCTGGCGATAATTGGCTTCGCGAAAAATATTAACAATATCATTTACTGTAGTGGCTTTGATGACCATGTGGGGGAGTAATCGATAAAATCCGGCATCCCTGGCATAGGCATGTCGGTGTATCAGATCTGTGAAAACTGATGCTTTGGGGAGCACTTTTTTGAGTGCCCGGAGGGTGAGTCTTCTAGAGTTTTTAATATCCATCAGACCGAGTGAATGAATGGATATAGCACATTAGATTACCCTTAATTAAAAAGTAAGTGTCAAAATTCTTTCTGTAACTGTTGAGACTGGTAGACAGGCTGGCGTAACTGCCACATTAGCACCCATATAGCTCACACTGGAAATCGTACGCTCATCAACACTTTGCATGGACTCATAGATGACTTCCAGATGATCGCTTGATAAGCTAAAGGATCCGTCAATATCCAATGCATCAAGAACCAGATCGAGGGTGAATGTGCCTGTAGTGGTATCTGCAGACCAGGTACCATCTGAAGTTAGCCCGGAGATCTGGACGCTAGGTGCACATCCGGTTCCCCAGTTAACAGGTAAGTTTCCGGAGAGCGTTCCACTGAAGTCATTCCTCAAGGTCACCGTACCACCGATGGGATTCGTATCCGCATCTGTATACAGGTCTGATTCAACCAGGATAAGCGTCCCAGCAGCTATGGTAACAGAGTCAACACCATTTTGAGGAATAATGAAAGCCAGGGTTGTGTCCCGAAGCGTGGTTGCTTCAACGTTAATAGTCATTTCCGTTAAGGTATATTCCCCGGTAAGGGGATGGTTGATTTCTGGAGTAGCTTCATCATCCTCACAGCCAATCAACAATCCTCCAATGATTGAAATGATCACTCCAACCCTAATGATATTTAACATGACAGTCACTCCTTAAGAGCAAAAAGGCCGCAGGTGCGGCCTTTTTGCACATCTTTTACTATTACTTAAAAACTTTTCTGAAGACCTATTGCAAACGAGGTTGCATCCTTCATATAAGTTTCTGTTCCTGTTGGGAGGCCATCCATGTAGAGAACACCACTTTTTTCGCCTTCTTCATAAATCGTTGTTGAGAAGCCGAGGGAAATAGCCATCTGAGGGTTAAGTGTATACTTAAGTCCTGCACCAATTGTGTTTGAATTCAAACTGTAACTAAGGTCAGTTTGATAAGCTGGCGTGGCACCGGAGGTTGCCATGAGATATCCACCACTAAGGGTCAATGCATCGGAAAGAGCGAACTCAACACCAACGGCAATCTCTGAACCGTTATCAACATCATCTTCCTTGCCATCCCAGTTTGCATCTTCATTGAAATACATATTGTAATCAACAGCGATGTTTAATGAGGGCATAGCGAGATAGGACAGTCCAATACCTAACAAAGCAGGCATATCAGCATTGGTTTCATCGCCATCAGTAAAAAGACCTGATCCATCAACAGTGGTTTCGTTGGTAAGAACCAGAGGGGCCAGCATTTCATAGCGAACACCAATATTGAGTTTGTCCATGAGACTGATGTTTAATCCAACAATAGGAGCAAAACCAGTACCGGTTTGCTCTGTATCAACTTCAATATCTGCTGTCATAACATCTAGACCAACACCTTGAGCTGTATAGCCAGCTGCGGCACCATTATAAGCGCCCTGGGCAATATTTGGAGTCCAGGTTGCAGCATCAAAACCTGCTACACCAAGCTGACCAAGACCAGCTGCAATTGCATCAACATTGGCCTGTGGTAGTGAACCACCCAATACGAGGTTAGCAAAGCTGACATCACCAGCTCCACCATCTACGAGAGGTTGTAAGGCCGTAGCACCACCTGTTGCCTGGGCAGCAATTCCACGCATGACATCACCAGGAAGGATTCCAGCAACACCACCAGCTGTTACGGTGATATCTTTCAGATGACCAACATAACTATTGGAAGCTTGAAAATAACGTACACCGGCAGATACTGAGATCATATCGTTAATAGCATAAGATGCTGAGAACTGACCACCCATATAGATTGATGATCCTTCAAATACTACATCAACAGCATAATCTGTCACACCTGTGGGGCTTAACAGTGGGACCAAACCAGAGATAGGAGCTTCAAATGAAGGTAAACCATCTTCAAATGTTGCACTTCCACCACCACCTACAGGAACAAAACCTCCTGCAAGTACCAGGCTACCTGTTTTATAGGCAAAATAGAAGTTTGGAAATACTGGGGCAAAAGTTGTACCCTCGAAGGTATTTGAATGTAAGTATGGGAAATCACTGGTGATTTCTCTTCCCTGAGTGATGGTCTGGCTGCTAAAGTAAACATGCACTCCATCGTTCAATTTCGTCAAACCAGCAGGGTTAAAGAATACAGCATCCAGGTCTGTGGATGCATTCCTAGCCAGCATGCGATGAAATTCAGCACTCTGGTTCGTGTTTTCTACCATACCGCCACCAAATGCGATGCTGATCATCAGCAGAAGGGGTAATACGCGCAAAAGCTTACTCATCATTTTCTCTCCTTGTTTTATTGTCTTAATACAGAATCGACTTGAATATCCGTATCTGTTAAAAGTGATCACGTAAAATAGAAGTGCTTTTCAACGAAGCAAATTAAAATGTGCTTATGTAAAATGCCCCAGTTTGTAAATTAGAACTGAACATACCAGTCGGTCTGTTCGTTAATTTGTTTCTCACGGATCACAATTCCCCGTGGTGCAGAGTTTTCAGGAACGACAATATAGTTTTGAATTTCCTGAAACAATTCTTCATTGGCCAGCAATTGAGCCGGGTCTAGGAGGAGGCCAATCACCATAAGTTGATACTCACCAGCTTCCAGTTGGATGAAATAATCGATACTGGATGTACCTGGATTTATGGGGTCGCCATAAGTAATGAAATGGTCAATGACCTTATAACCTGGTTCGTCTATGCGATCAAAATTCAAGTTTATATCGAAAACCACCACCACAGCCCCTTCAAGCGAATCTGACCAACTGGTAAAGATTACGGTTCCATCAACACCAGCGATGGCTTCCAGACTTTTGGGTTTTTCACAAGCAGTCATGGATATGAGTGATACCATAATAAAGGTGAGGGCAAACCGCATTAGAACCGCCTCTCAATTGTAAAAGTTGCAATGCGTTCTTCTTCAATATTCCGCTCGAGCTGGGTATAGTAGTATTGAAAAACGTTCTCCACCCGTATCAAAAAATGCCAATCTTTGACTGATCTACCAATTCCAGCATTCCACACATGAATAGGAACCCGGGCATCTGCGCCAGTAAGTACGTTTTCCTGAAAAAGTTCAACGCTTTCCATACGACTAAGATATCTATATTCAATTGAGGCATCCATCCCCCAATAGTGTATTCCCATGGTGCTGATCCAGTGATATCGATGGCGATAGGACAAGGTATCCAGAATCTCACCCTTTGAATCTGTTTCCATTGGGTCCAGCACCGTAAATGCTGACTTATAATCTATTAGATTGTTGAAGGCACTCAATCCCAGACCAACTTCCAGGCCCATTATGCGGGCATCGGCAATATTCTGGAAATGAATAACCGCATCTGAGTCGGGAATGGGCTCAATAAAATTTTCAAATCTGTTATGAAAAATAGCCGCATCCAATTTAAGCAGATCCAGAACCCCTATCTGCCCCGCCAGAATGGTAAGCCCAAATTCACGGTTTATGCTGGTCTCTGAAATCAAATCTGGATTTGGTTCAACGGTAAAAATACTTCGGCGGGCAGTGGTAAACATCTCAGCCACAGTCGGGACCCTGAATCCTTTACCCGTAGAAATGCGTAAACCCAACCATGGAGATGGTTTCCAGTTTAGTGCAAGTTGAGGGGTAAAAACATCATCCTGATTCCGACCATCTACTTGATAGGCTTCCCAGCGACTTCCTGCAGAAAGGGTGAATTGATGTAACTTTTTTTCCAGGAGGAGAAAAGTGGCAAAGGAAGAGCTGGTGTGATCACCAAAAATTTGTGCATTCACCTTATTCTGCTGCATAGTCAGTCCAAAAATACTGCTAAGGCTAGTGGTCCAACTTTTACTTGCCTGCACTTCTTCGTAGAAGCGATTTTCGTTTGAGTAATCAGGATCTACACCAAAACTGGTCCATTCATTCCAGTAGGCGCTGGTCTTGGTTTTTATGGCCAAATCTGGGGAATACACATAATTGTAATGGCCGTTGAGGACCACTTTTCTACCCTGAGTACCATCTCTCGAGGAACCTTCAGGCGCTTCAAAGGGATTCGCAGAACTCTTCCAAATAGATGTCAATCCTTCTTTATCATCAAGGACATTGATAAAAACTGCAGCGGAGTGAGCATTACCGAAATTCAATTTGAGTTTAGCAGAAATGTTGATAGCCTCTTCCCAGTTCAATTCCATAAATCCATCATCGTCACGTTTCTGAGCTCGAATCCAGAACGCATGATTTCCAATACTCCGTGAATGGGATATCTCTGTATTGTACAACAAGCCACGTTTTTCACGCCAGCGCCACTCGTCAACCCGGGGATGACTATAAACGCCTGTTTTTGTTGATAGTCGGGTTTCAGGCTTAAGCGGAGCATTGCGAGTGATAATATTTACCACGCCACCCATGGCACTGGACCCATACAGGGCGGATCCACCGGATTTGACAATTTCGACCCGATCAACTTCTGAGGTGGGGATGGTAGCCCAGGTAACATTTCCTGCCGCGCTTCCCAGCATGGGGATGCCATCCAGCAAGAGCAATGAGCGAGTGCCGGCTCCCATTGTATATCCCGATGTTCCCCTGATATTCAATTGCCCCTTAATGGTCGACACCCCTGATTCAAAGGAGAGGATATCTATCATACTGACCACTGCCTTTGCTTGAATCTCTCTTGGTCCAATAGCTGAAACTGAAAAAGGAGATTCAAGAATATCCTGTTCTTTACGGCTGGAAGTGACCACCACCTGGGGTGATGCCAGGACATTGGATTTGAGTTGCACTGCCAGTTGAACTGGGACATCAAGAATTACAGCGATATTTTTTTTATTCAGGGGCGCATAGCCCATCATTGAAAAAGAGAGGGTGTACTCTCCCGGGCTGAGTCCTTCAAGTTTGTAATAGCCCTCCAGATCCGTCGTAGTGCCAAAGGAGCTGCCCTGAATTTGAATATTTACACCGGGGAGTCCTTCACCCGATCGACCGTCAGTGACTCTCCCATTGACCGAGCCCGTGGATTGCCCAAGTACTGAGATAGATAGCAGTGTGGACCACAGGAGAAGCCACAAGTGTCGCCTCAAGGGGTTTATTATTTGATAAATATGTGATTTCATGAAGTTGGCGAATATAGAATCGTTGCCAAAGTCAGACAACGTGAAAAGCAGAAATTATCGAACGGAGTGTCTCTTGTTCAAATACGCGAGCAGAGCCACATCCAGGGATTGATCAGTGGTTAAGGGGACGTAATCCACATGCTGTTCACGGCACCGCGCACCAAGCTTGGTTCTGAACTCATCCACAGCATTCTGATAGTCTTTCTGAATATGCCAGGGTTCAGTTGCCATGACCTCACCTGATTCCATATCCTTGAATTTAGCCTGGGCATCGAAGGCAAAATCCACTTCGCGTGGGTCCAGAATGTGGAACACCAGGACTTCATGTTTATCATGTCGGAAATGTTTGAGACCATTCAGAATATTGTCCAGGTCATCCAACATATCTGAGATTATAATTACCAGACCACGACGGTTTATTCGATCCGCAAGATGGTGAAGGCTATGACCTATGGCGGTTTCCTCGCCTGGTGAAACATGCTCGAGATGGCTGAGAATATTATTCAACATGGAGGGGCGTGATGAAGGTCGGATATGGGTACGAATTTCAGTATCGAACAGGGTCAGGCCTACTGCATCCTGTTGTCTGAGCAAGAGATAGGTAAGCGCGGCTGAAAGATAGCTGCCATACTGCAATTTGCTGATATCTCCAGATGCATAGGCCATGGATTTGGACATATCCAGCATGAGGTGGGCTTTGAGGTTGGTTTCTTCTTCAAATTGTTTGACATAAAAGCGATCTGTCTTGCCATACAGACGCCAATCCAGATAGCGCAGGTTGTCGCCGGGACCATAGGCTCGGTGTTCAGCAAACTCAACTGAAAATCCATGATAGGGGCTTTTGTGGAGACCCACAATAAATCCCTCAACCACCATACGAGCGCGGAGTTGCATATTCGCCAGAGTCGCCAGGGTGCGGGGATTTAAATATTTTCGTTTATCAGTTGCCAAATTATGTTCCTGTATGTTTTAGTCCTGCTTCTGTATTCGTCTCCTTCGAGAGCCTCAGGATGACGAAACCCCTAACCTAACTCCCAACTCCTAACTTCTAACTTCTAACTTCTAACTTCTAACTTCTAACTCAAAATGGATTAACCAGAGCCATCCTCAAATACGACCTATCCCAAAAACTTACTTCACTACCTTCAGCAGTGCCTGCCCAGTAATCCGCGTCCCCGCCGAAGCCATAGGCAAGCGTAACCAGGGGAAGTTTAGCCACGCTGATATCAAATTTCAGTTCAGCTCCATAGGTTTCCAGTGCTTTTTGTGACTCTGGAATATATCCAAAATCATAAAAAAGTGCCGATGTAATATTCTGCACACCGAGACCAAAAATATTGACCGGGACGTCTTCTAGAATGGGCATGCGCAATTCTATTACAGAAAAAATGAGTTCGCTGGCTGGATATTGACCGACCTGTCCACGCAAACTATAGGATTCCGGACCGTCAAATAAGCCCGTACTCCGAATAGCTGTCATGTATTGTGTTGAAAAATATAGTGGCCCTGTCTCCGAAAAGCCCAGCTCATCCTGGATTCGTATGTCACCTGATTGACCCACATATTTCATCCGTCCATAGAGAACCACTGGCAGGGTGGGGATATCATAATTGAAAAAGCCTTCTACCCAATATTTGCTGAAATCATTCTCTCCCCAGACACTGGAAAGAGCCCGCTCTGCATGGGCGAGTATTCCCAACCCGTGACGTGGTAGAAAATAGGTTGATGCATGGGGTCTCTGAGATTTCCAGATATAGGTCAACCCAACATTGAATTCCTCAGTTGTCGGTGTGGGAACTATTTGCCCTGTCTCTGGATCTTCAAGGTCATCAAAATTCATCAAATCCCGGCGCATGAACTGAAACCTCCACAAGAGACTATGATTCGAAGACAGAGATTGACCCGTGTTCATTGGAAAACTGGCTGCCAGGCCAACACCATTCCGATTTTCGATAAAATTATACCTGTAGGTGCTGTAATAATTCATACTCAAGTTTTTCATTCCATAAAGATGGAGCGCCGGTAAAAATTGAAGATTGGTATAGCTGAAATAGCCTCCGAAATAATTATCGAAGTAGGGGATAAATCCACCCAACTGAAAAATATGTTTTCCCAGAGCATCTTCCACAGCCCCCAGTAGGAGCAAGGCATCACCCAGAGGCCAGATAAACTTAAACAGGGGTCGTATTGTTTTCAGGGATCGATATGGCTGGGGCTTTTGTAACAGCATATCAGCCTTATAGTCAATTGGTGGCAACTCAATGTCTGGAGCCTTTGTCCTCCAGGCATTAAATGGCTCTCTGATCTGGAGACCAAGAGCTGGAGCCACCCGAGATGCTTCAACTGCCACGATTCTCACCGTATCAACATCGGCAAGTGTGGAGGAAATTATCCTGTTCGAATTTGGAAGTCTTTGTCTGGAATAAATCCCCTCCGCCACATCTGTCATCTGAGTCACTAAAAGACTATCCATATCTACTCGATACAGATTAGGCGTTGAATTACGATATGAGGTATATACAATGGCTGATCCATCACTTGACCAGACGGGATAGACATCTTCTTCCGGATCGTTGGTGACCTTCTGGAATTCCGTACCGTCCACATTCAAGATGGCAATATCTACATCACCATTGACATCCTGAATCATAAAGGTCAGTTTTTTTCCATCCGGTGATAAATCGAGATCTTGAATCTGGACATCCCCCTCAAAGTGACTCAATTGAATTCGCTTCCCTGAATCGATATTCTGATATAAAATATGAGTGGTCTCCAGGGGGTGAGCCACAAAAAATACACCCTGTCCATCATGGGCAAAGACGGGATGAAGAGCTCTGAAGTTTTCAGTGATCCAGCGAATCTTTTTTGTCTCCACATCAATGAGGCGCAGATCGTTTAAAAGCGAACCGTGGCTCCCACGGTGATATTCAGCAACAACAAGTTGTTTTGAGTCTGGAGACCATGCTGGATCTCCATTAAATCGTCCGTAGTGAATCTCCTTTACCTGGCGAGTCGAGTCAGTGCTTTGCAAATAGAGCCCAGAGTCCCGCATTTTTTTATCGCGCCGACCCACTACGGCGATGGTTTCAGTATCTGGTGATATTGATGCACTTTGCACCCTTGTGAAACCCTTGAAAGAAAGAGGTTCCCCCACCTCGCCAATGGTCTCCTTTTGGGCTTTATAGCCAAAGTAATACGTATTCATGGCTCGGCGCCACTCTTCATCAAAAGCTACCAAAGATTGTCCTGTAGCTTCCTTGAAGGCCGTTTTGAAGTCATACCAATACGGGTATTTTTTTTGTTCTTTCATTAGATAAAGACGATGATTTGAAATTTTGACCAGGGTAGAATCACCATACTTCCAGGCCAGATATAGAACTTTTGCATAGCCATCGTCATGGGCATCCAATTGATCCATGGTATTCCGGTAAGTGTGTATTTTCATTCTGGAATCACTGCGACCTACACGCCAGACTTCCGTCATGTATTCAGCCATCCCTTCAATCCACCAGGCCGGAATACTGATAGCCCCGAATATTCCTGCCCAGGTTCCATGGGCCTGAAACTGGACGATGTGCTGAAATTCGTGGGTTATCACCAGCTTCAACCATTTGTCCGAACCGCCAAAATGTCCAGCCACATCATTCTGGCTGACCCAGATAAAAATCTGATTGCTGGGCATGGCAAATCCATTCATGATTTCATCTTCAGCAGAAAAAACGATATCGGTTTTACCGAAGTCTTTAACCTGGAGTTGATCCATGATGGGCTGATAAGTCTGTTCGGCAATCAGAGCACCTTTTTCAGCAATGCTTTCCAGTCCCTGATGATAGTGAAGATTAAAATGTTCCGTTTCCAGGGTGTGCCATTCTAATTCGGGATGGGTACGTTGATTCCACATCCACATATTTTGGGCTGATACGCTTTGGGTATACAAAAAGATGACTAGGATTGCTGCCCATTGAATAATCACGCAAGGTGATAAATAACGACGAATCGACCTGGATAAGGAACGAAGAGAATCAGGGGATCTTTCGATACCTATATCGTTGGGATTACTATTCTCATTATAACAACTCTGGCAGTTACGAAACATGACGGATATGGGATTTGATTAGTACCAATTTCTGTCCTTCGAGGGCCTCAGGATGACGAAAGTAGTAATCAACTGCGAAGGGATTCATATTCATAAGCCTCTGTCCGTGTCATCCCGAGCGGAGTCGAGGGATAAGGTATTAATATGCTCAAAACAGCTTCTTGATAATCTCATCCACTGAAACACCATCAGCTTCTGCATTAAAATTGGTAAGAACACGATGTCGCAGAACAGGGAGAGCCACTGCTTTGACATCCTCAATAGATGGCGTGGGATTGCCCATCATAGCAGCTCTGGTTTTCGCACCCAGTATGAGATATTGTGAGGCTCTGGGTCCAGCACCCCAACCAACCCACTTCTGAATAAAATCAGGTGCACTCTCTGAATCAGGTCGTGTTTTTGCCACCAGATCCACTGCATAGTCAATCACGTTGTCAGCAACAGGGACTCGACGAATGAGATCCTGGTATTCCATGATGGCTTTTCTATCCAAAATTTTATTCAATTGAACAGATGCTCCTGAAGTGGTTTGACCCACAATCTGGCGTTCTTCATCACGACTTGGATATTCAACCTGCAAATTGAACATAAAACGATCGAGTTGGGCTTCAGGCAAGGGATAGGTTCCTTCCTGTTCGATGGGATTCTGCGTCGCCAGAACGAAAAAGGGTTCATCCAGGACGTAGCTTTCCACTCCTGCAGTCACTCTGTGCTCCTGCATTGCTTCTAATAGAGCGGCCTGGGTCTTGGGCGGCGTTCTGTTGATTTCATCAGCAAGTACGATGTTGGCAAACACTGGTCCCCTGACAAAACGAAACTCACGTTTGCCAGTGGTGTGATCTTCTTCAATGATGTCAGTACCCGTTATATCCGAAGGCATCAAATCTGGTGTGAACTGGATACGTGAGAAGGAGAGATCCAATACTTCTGCAAGACTTTTGATAAGGAGAGTTTTTGCTAATCCAGGCACTCCAACCAGCAGGGCGTGCCCCCGTGAAAGCATAGCAATGACCAACTTCTCAATGACCTTATCCTGTCCAACAATTGCCTTTGATAATTCTTTTTTCAAGCGCTCGAAAGCTTCAACCATTTCATTTAGTTTCTTAACATCATCAGTCATCTTTATTACACATCCTTCAGTTGTTTGTCAAAAGTGACGACTCGAATCATCGTCTTCGCGAATCCCGACAAACTTGTCGGGTTGAAGCGATCTCTTCTTAGACACCGGAATTCAGGAGATTGCTTCGTCATTAACATTCCTCGTAATGACACATCGGTCTAATTCACAGGGAAGTTATTTGTTCATAAGTTCAATAAAATAAAAATCCCCCGATTACTCGAGGGATTTTGAGGTTTGTACTGGAATCCAGGCTAAGCTTCTGGATAGACGCTTACCTGTTTTCTCGTGCGGTCTTTACGTTCAAAGGTCACAAAACCATCGATCTTTGCGAAGAGGGTATCATCCCCACCGATGCCAACATTCTGGCCGGGGTGGATGGCGGTTCCGCGCTGACGGACAATGATACTTCCAGCAGAAACGAATTCTCCACCATAACGTTTTGTACCCAGTCGCTTGGAATGACTCTCGCGACCATTTTTGGAGCTACCAACACCTTTTTTATGAGCCATTGCTATTCTCCTTTTTCAGCGGCCGGTTTAGCTGCAGCCTTTTTAACGGCTGGTTTCTTAGCAGCTGGAGCTTTCTTAGCTGCTGGCTTTTTGGCGGCTGTTGCCTTTTTAGCGGCTGGCTTAGCTGCTTTTACTTCAGCATCGGCCTTAGCTACGGTTTTCTTGGCAGCAGGTTTTGCAGGTGCAATACCTTCTACTTTAATCTGTGTAAAACCCTGGCGGTGTCCTTGTTTCTTCTGGTAACCCTTGCGGCGTTTCTTCTTGAAGACGATGATTTTCTTAGCGCGACCATGAGCCACAACTGTTCCTTCGATGTCAACATTGGTTAGCTCAGGTGTGCCAACCTCAAGACTTTTACCGTCAGAGTAAGCCAGTACGCGCTCGACATTGACCTTATTACCAGGTTCAGCATCGAGTGTGGGAACGTTCAGGACCATGCCAGGTTTCACCTTGAACTGTTTCCCTGCAATTTGGATAATTGCGTACATAACTTTATCTCCTTTATTAAAAAGCCAGCGAATATAGACGGCACCTGTTCCGCTGTCAACGGATTATCCTCATTTTTCCCATTCAAGTTCAATCATTCCAAGCAGGAATTACCTGGGGATTAATTTTAATTGAATACCTGAGATATGAATCTGATATTGACAGATAATTATGGAGAACAATATGGTATTCAATGTGACCCAACAATGGCTGGAAGCGCATATCAATATTTGGCATTTTTTCGGTTACCTGAATGTCTTGTTGTCCACTGGCGTCCTGCTTTTTATGGGTTACAAACGAGGGTGGGATCACACGCGTTGGACACTCCTGGTCACATCATTCATTTTTGGAACCGGTTTGGGTACCATGTTCCTCCCCAGCATTATAGGAGCACTTCTTGGAGGTCTCCTGGTTTTCATGCTGGCAAAACACCTCCTACAATTTCCTCACCCTACTGCAGATCTATTTACCATCTATGCTATAATATTTATCGGTATTGGTCGCCTTGGATGTCTTTTTTCTGGTTGCTGTTTCGGAACCCCAACCGACCTACCGTGGGGAATAGCATATGGCCTGGGCAATCTGTCTCATTGGCTGCATTTCCATACAGGTCAGATCAATGATATAAATGGCTCCAGTCTGAATATTCATCCTGTCCAACTCTATGAATCATTATTCCTTCTTTTAGGAGCCTTACCTGCAGCGCTTCAAGCGATGCGGCGAAAAATCGACGGACGAATAATTCTGTCCGGGTTCATAAGCAGCTACTTCCTGTTTCGCTTCGGCATTGAATTTATCCGCGACATGAGCAATGTCTGGTGGAGCGAGGTCTATCTTGGTCCTGTATCACTGTTCCAAATCTTTCTTCTTGGCATAAGCGCTTTGAACCTGATCTACATAGTCCGACTTTCCATGTATCCACTGGCTGAGATTTCGCTGCTTAAGTACTTCAGTTTCAATCCCCAAAAGGCTATATCCCCCATACTCTTCACTATGTTTATGGGAACCATTCTGCTGTCAAATCATTTCCAACGAATCCAAATCATCCTTCTCTTGATTCTTTTGGCAGGATTGGTTTATCTGAGAGTCTCAACTTATTTAGCGTCCCAATCAATTCTGAATCTGCGTTTTTCACCGCAGACATTTGGAGCACTGGGACTCCTTCTCCTGTTTAGCACCAATACGTTTCTGGCTTCACCTGATCAGGATGAATCTCCCCTGGTAAGCAAAAGTAAATGGCTCTATGGGATAAACGAAAACAACCAAAAGCTGGTCCGCATTGGCAATCAAAATTTGACCTTCAATAATTATGCACGTGTCAAGAAAGTCTTGAGCAAACAGAACGGTATTTTCTTTGAGGATTCTACCCTCCACAGGCAAGCAATGCAGGATTTACAGACACCTCGCCTAAGCTATTCAGTTGGCGGAAGCTTTACGAAATTTGAATATGAACGGGTTTCCTGTGGTGGGGAAAGCATGACAGAGACAGTGACCTCCAGCAGTCTTATTGCAGTAATCGATAAAGAGAAAGCGGTGAACAATCGCATGTCGTCATACTTGAATGGCCGGTTAGAATACAGTTCCGGGACGTTTCAAACTGATGACGAACCATCCCGTGGCTATAGATATGCTTTTGGTGTGGTCAATGCTGGTCTCGAGCGAGAAATTATTGGTGGTGGATTGGGTCTTGGTGTGGCTTACAGCCCAGGACTTGATGGTGACGATGTACCCTTGATTCCTAGTCTGTATTTAAGACTGGGACCCCGTGAATTCCACCTGGAAGCAGGGCTCAATGATCGCTACTATGTCCAACCCGGATTCGCAAATATTCGTTTTAGTCTGGGCCATAAATCAACCCGAGGACAGAGTTATCAAGTGGGCATAGGGAACCGCGGACCCTTACTTTTCGTCACGAGTGGACCGTATGCGACTGTATCTAACCTGCAGCTTGGGAATCTTCCTAAACTGGATCTGACTTTTCACATGATCGGTGAGGGTTATGGTTTTTCTACAACTGTGGGTTTTAAATTCCCCAGGCACTCCAGAGCAGGGCGCTGACTTCCCGCAGGAGCACATAGCCTTCATTGTCTTCACCCCAGGATTCGTCTTCCTGATTCTTGGTGATCACACAAAACACATAGTCACCTGGAGGAGCGTTTACCAGAAGCACTTCCGAGCGTGAGGCGTTTACGGCGCCTTGTTTTGAGGCGGCTTGAACCGTCCGGGGAATAGATGACAGTGCTTCGTCATCCCAGTAGATTCTGGTCAGATACCGGTACATCTCTTCGCTGGCCCAGGGGGAGACTGCCTTATTCTCATGAATTAATTGGACCATTCCGGCCATTTCCCGAGGTGTGGTTTGCCCCCATCCGTAAATCTCCCAATCATCCTGGCGATCCGGTGTGCGGGAATTCATGCGGGTCTGGGAGAAACCGTAGGCATCCAGCCACCGATTGATCTCAATCCCTCCTCCTGATAATTGCTGGCACCACAAACTGGCCAGATTGTCGCTGTATGTGATCATGAGAGAAATGATTTTAGTCAGTGAAATGCTTGAACTGTCCTTAAAACAACTCAACAGGCCATCATCTGAGTAATTCACCACATCAGCGGACCAGATAAAGGTTGAATCGTAATCAATATCGCCATTTTGTATTTTTTGGAAGAGTGTGAGTAAGATGGGCACTTTGACCGTGCTGGCAGTGGGAAAAAGAACATCAGCATTGATGGCTATTTCCTCACCGGTCTTCAGATTTTTGGCGTAAATCCCGACATCTCCCCTGAAAGGTGTGACCAGATTGTTGAGATTCTGCTCTAAGGTTTTCACATCGATTGATGATGATTTCATCGTCGATGAGCAACCTCCAACAAACATGAGTATGCTCAGCAGGATGACAACTTGGCCGCATCTATGAAAATGCATGGAATGACCCCTTTAAGTGTCTATCTGGTGATGACCTAATCGGCTAGATGAATCAACTCGATCTGAGCTTCTTTGGCGTGGGTTTTAATTCTTTCATCTCGATACAATTCACCATAAAAAATACGCTTGATACCAGAATTCGCGATAAGCTTGAAACAGTTGTAGCAGGGACTGGCTGTGACATAGATATCTGCCCCCTCAATACCAGCACCATTTCTGGCAGCCTGAACGATAGCGTTCGCTTCAGCATGGACAGTGCGTACACAGTGACCGTTATCCATTTCATGGCCAACTTCATCACAATGGGGTAAACCACGGATGGAGCCATTGTATCCTGTTGATAGAATCATTTTGTCGCGGACAATAACGGCACCCACAAATTTACGATCACAGGTGGATCGCGTGGCAACATCCAGAGCAATTTGCATGAAATATTTATCCCAGGAGGTTCTATTTTTTACCATTGAAGTTTAATCCTTATATTTGACAACGAAGAAAACGAAATGAACGAATGCTTCTCCACATTTTGCTCTGTGTCTTTTCGTACTCTTCGTCAGATTCGTTGTGAATCTTTTCATTATTATTCTGAAATGATCGTTTTGGTTGTGCCAATGACAAGCTGGGCATGATTTTTTAATTCCGGTTGCCACCATTTCATCAGCTTCTCGGACAAGGGCTCTTTGGCAAAGCCAATGTCTTCCAATAGCTTCAGCACCATCTGCCCTATGGCCCGGTAATTACCATCAAGAACTTTCACAGCCAGACCATAGACCTGGCCGTCAGGCATGATAAAACCGGCTGCTGAAACAGCTTCAGCACCCCCCTTGGACATAATTCTCTCTGGATAACTTTCCATGAGCGCTGTATCAAAACGACCCTCACCGCCAACCAGATGGGGGTGACCATTCATGGCCTGAAATATCTGGCGACTTTCCTGATTCTCCTGCTGGCTTATTCGAGCAAAAGCCATGGCAACTTTTTGGAGTGGCAGGTGAAAAACCGGAGCCGAGCAACCGTCCACTCCTCGATGAATATGATCAGAAGCGGTGTATTCTTTCACAATGTCGTAGATGTATTGTTGCACGGGATGTTCTGGATTCAAATAGTCCAGCGGAGCGTGTCCCAATTGAACTGCGGTGGCCAACATGCCAGAGTGCTTCCCCGAGCAGTTATTGTGAATTTGCTGCGGAGTTATACCGGCATTTTGAAGGGCCTGGGCACTCTCTCTGTGAATGGGGGGATGAATTCCACAGGCCAGGAGATCTGGACCGATCCCTGCTTTCGAAAAGATTCGGGATACGGTTTCAGTGTGAACAGGTTCACCACTATGGGAGGAGCAAATGACGGCCAATTCTTCTGGAGTAAACTTGAAATCGTCGTAGGCACCTGAACGTAAAACTGCCATTGCCTGAAGGGGTTTAGCAGATGAACGGACATAGGTTAAGTATTCTGTATCACCATAGGCTCTGACAATTTTGCCAGTAGCATCAACAATAACCCCATAACCCACATGGAAGCTTTCAACATGACCCGATCTTGTAACCTGGGTGATCAGTGATTTCATTGAACCTGGGCTTTGAAGTCCCGAACAGCCGTTTCCAGCCCAACAAAGATTGAACGACCAATGATAGCTCGACCGACAACCACATTCTCTACGGCTTCAATACTCACAAGGGGCAAAACGTTTTGGAATGATATGCCGCCATTGACAGCAACGCCCAGACCATTTTTCTCAGCTGTTTTTGCCATGAGAGCTATTTGTTCCTGTGCCTCAGCCTGACCGGCCACACTGATATTCTCAGAGTAATGGCGCACATTAAGCTCAACCATATCCGCCTGCTGACGATAAGCTTTCTTGAGCAGCGATAATTCAGGTTCCAGACAGAAAGAAATAAGCTTTCCTGCATCTTTCAATTGAGGGACAAAGGTTTCAAGATCGGCACCGAAGTCCTCAAAAATATTGTCCCCGGCAAAAGTTACCTGACTTATTGGGAGATTGAGAGCAAGCTGAAGAAGATCAGCTCGTGGCGTAATCCTCAAGGCAAATCGTGTACCCATGGCAGCCGCAATGGTCAATTCCAGATCCTTCTCAGTAAAGTTTGGGGAACGTCCGTCATAAGTCAGACTAAAACCATCCACTCCTGATAGCCCTGCAATAGTCACCACGCCAGGCAAGGTGAGACCATCTACTTTGAGTTGCTGTTGGGCACTGATAAAGCCGTCCAGATTGAGTTCCATTTGAGCCATAGTATCCTCGATTTATTGCTTTATGTGATCATTTCGCCAGTTTTGAAACTGGAACCAGATCAAATCCTGCCTCAGCCAGTGCAGGTAAATATTTTTTTAATGTCTTTAATGTATTCGGTCTACAGTGACCAATTCCTATGGCCTCCCCTTGTTCCTTGGCGATACGAGCAAGACGAAAGAGTTCACCTGCAATGGCTTCCTGGTCATCAACCTCGTCCAGGAAAACGTCCCTGCTGTTGGTCGGCACATAACGTTCTCTGGCAACAGTTTCTCCGACTGAAGCCGCGATGGTCCTGCTATCGATGAAAAACATTTTCTGCTCATTTAGAAAATCTGTCACACCAGTCATCACTTTGCGGCTCTGGGTGCCACCACTTCCCTGATGGTTATTCATCCCGATGGCCCTGGGAACATCTTTGCGAGCTTTTTTCAAACGCCTGACGATTTCACCATCACTAAGATCTTCAGACAAAGCATAATCTGGTTCACTGGTTGAGTTGGTCACTGTCACCATGGGCATATGAATCAAGGTCTGTATGGATCTGCTGTTTAAACGCTCATCAACCTGGGTAGAATAGGGTCGCCCTGGAATGACAGCTGCTGTAAAGGGTTCCTTGAGTGAGATAAAACCGGTAATGGTTTCATTCATGGAATAACCAAAATCATCAATAATGACTGCCAACCGGGGTCTTTTTGTGACCTTTGCAATATCCGCTGGTAATATTGATGTGGGAGCAGCCTTTTCCTCAGGATACTCAAATCTGTATACCGACCACACGGTTGAATCGCTACCAACCTGAAATTCCCAATAATCAGCATTTGCAGTCTGTTCAACCTGGAAACCGAAACCACCTAATGTGCTTTCCAGCAATTTTTCAATATCTGAGGATCGAATTTTTTTCTGATCCGTAATTTTAAATACACGAGTACCAAGACCATCATCACTCAATCGACCCTCAACAAACTCCAGGCTTGGGAAACGACGGGTCAGGGTCTGATCCATTCTCGTATTGAGGGTGAAATAACCTTCATAAAAACCCTGCTCAGACATAAGTTCAGGTTCATAAGTGTTGGCCTGGTTCCACATGATGACCCAGACTACTACTACAATCAGGATCAGGGCCATAAGGAAGATTTTAAGAATATTACCGCTATTGGGACTGGCTTTTATACGCTCTTTATAATATTGATATCGCATGATGACTTATTATACTTTTCTACTGGGCTGAGTCCACCGAAAAACATTGTTTCCAGCAGATAATTCACCCCGGTTGCTCTGTCTTTTTTCAATTATTAAAATTCCAGCTTCATGATGACTTCTCCCTCTTCCATGACGCCAGTATCCATAAATCCAAGCTTCTCATAAAATCTTTTTGGATTGCCTTGTTCTGGAACATAGCTGAGGAGAAATTCAGTGCTGTCAGGGAGGTTTTTAACCTGTTCAATCACCAACTCCAAAGCCTTCAAGCCATACCCCTGTCCTTGAAATTTCTCGTCTATCATAAAACGCCACAGATAGTATTCCGGTTTGTCCATATCAAGATCAAGCATGACAAAACCTACTGGAGTATCATCATTATAAATTCCCCGATACCAGGCCTGAGGATGAAACAGTGCCTGGGCCAGTGAAATTGCATTTGTGGCTACAAAACCGGTTTGATTGTCAGCCACCTTTAGTTTAAGAATATCCCTATAATTGGACTTATTCAGTTCACGTAGCTCGATTTTGGTTTCAGTCCTCATATTTTTCCATTAGCACAGAGTCGATCTTTGCACGTATGAGATCTACTGCTACGTGGTTCATCCCGCCTTCAGGAATGATCACATCAGCAAGGAACTTGTTGGGTTCAACAAATTGGGAGTGCATGGGTCTTACTGTTGATTTATACTGCTCAATTACTGAATCTACGGATCTTCCACGTTTCATAATGTCACGCTTCAGCCGACGAATAAAGCGAATGTCAGAAGGCGTATCCACATAGAGTTTCAAATCCATCTTTGCAGTTAGTTCAGCAAAGTAGAGTGCCATTATTCCTTCAATGATGATGACCTTATGGGGTTTTACTGTGCGTGTCTCTTTGGCTCTATTGTGCGTAGTAAAATTGTATATGGGAATTTGGACCGTTTTCCCCTGACACAGCTCATCCACATGTTGAACTAGCAGGTCAATCTCCAGAGAGGAGGGGTGATCAAAATTGATTTCAGCCCGCTCATCAACACTCAGGTCAGACAAATCCCGGTAGTATGAATCAAGATCCAGACATAACACCTTACCAGGCTCGTATTCCTGGACAATATTTTTAGCGATGGTGGTTTTCCCTGAACCAGTACCACCTGCGATTCCAATTATTATTGATTTCATGCCTTTTCCTCAAGCAATTGTATTGTAGGATAGTTCAACTAGCTAAAAGAGTACTGCCCGGAAAATATAGGCGAATGCAACACCCAGATAATTCCCTATGGCGTATCCTATAATTCCTGTTGTTAAACCAGACAAAATAATCTCTTTGTTGTTCAGAGCTTTGGCCACAACAGGGACAAAGGGTGGTGAACAAACTGCTGAAACCGACGTGATCAGGAAAGTATCCGTATCAATATTGAAGAGTTTACAGAAAACAGCATGGAGTAGCATGGTACCGAACACAATGAAATTGACGAAAAACATCATGGACCAATTAATATTTACCAGTTGTTCCAGGTTGGCCATGGATCCTACAATGAGACTGAAGACCAGAATGATATACATCCCGAATTGAAAGGTCATGGGAATCATTCTGATCTTTGGAATAAATGAAGAGCCAATACCAAATGTGGTAATCAGCAGCATAATGGCAGCAGTTGAATATTCTTCGGGAATCAGTTGAGACAATCCAAAGCTCACACCCAGGATGACGATTGAAATACCCAGACCAGCCAGGAGGCCCAAAAGGATTCGTGATTTGAATATACCTTCGTATGAATGGATGTTCTCGCTGCTTTCAAGATTGTTACTTTTTATAATCACAGATCTGTATTTAGGCAGCACCCTATTAAAAACCTTCTGCCCAAAACTCATGACAAAAATGAGATATATAATTCCATTGACTGCATCATAGGTATGCATCATGATGTACTGGGTTGAATCCACATTCAAGGCGGTTTTGATCGCAGCCAGATTGGGCGTACCTCCGGTATAAAGCCCAATGGCCATGCCGCCAAACTGCCAGGCGTTTTCAATATTGCCTTGAACCATCCAACTACCCAGACCCGCCACAAAAACAACCAGGACCGTGGCACCAAGCATGGATAGAATGGCCTTCCCTGCAGAATGCACCCAGGAAGGAACATCCATGGAAAACAGGAGCAGGGGTAAGGCCAGAGCCACGGTAATTCCACTTAACTCATCCTGCACACCAGCCGCCCCCTCAGGTAAGAGACCACTATTCCCCAATAGAATGCCAAATACATAGGCCAGTATCACCGACCCAATTTTGTCAATAAGGGTTGATTTATAACACAACCACAATATCAGTGCTGGCATAAGGAAGTAGAACACAATGAGGACTGGAATTGGTATCATGTGGTTAACCTTTCAACTTAGGTGGTGAGCCAGACTTCAGCAGCTTCTCTGTTATCATAAAATCTAAAATGATTTGATCTGCTCATTTCAAACATCAGTTCTTTAAATCTCTGGGATTGCTCGGCGTTTGGAGGCAGAAGGATGGCCACCTTCGCCTGATAATTGGCAAATTTTTGCATGGCAGCGCCAGCCAGGCCACTTCTTAAATTAAAAAAATCGGATGATAAATTTTTGTCACTCAACAGCAGCAGATTTGAATTGTGGTAATAGCACAAACTCAGGAGATTATTCAAATCCCCCTCGCCATTGATACGCGAATCGGTTTCTGTGAGATCAATGTAATTCACACCTCTCAAGGATATTAAGGCACTATCCATCCTGCATACTCTCCTGTTATTCGTAGGGAATTCAATATACACTAAAACAGCACGATTTTTCAAGCATGACTCTTACTATGAATTATTAAGTTGAATTCCATGTTCTCATTGGCAATTATGTGGAGTGATAGATTCAAATTGGATAAATAAGTTCTTTCCCAGAAAGCTCGTGTTTAGTATTGTACCATCCATAATAATTGTTGAAAAATCGTGCGGACAGTTTGTTGCAACAAAATCATGAACTATTTTAAGTTAAAGAAGAAGCAACTATAAATGGATTACCATGACCCTCATTGATCCTGCATCATTTGAAAAAGAAACCGTCGCCTTTCTTGAGCGATTTGATTTTGGTGGGGAAAAACCCTCCCTTGAGCATATCGCCGAAGTCTCGAGGTTTTTCAGCAGGCTGCCCTATGAGAATATCAGCAAGATATTAAAGCGAGACCAGGCACTTGGAACAAACCGACTGAGGTTGCCTGATGAGGTTACCCATGATCATATGGCCTGGCATCTGGGAGGGACCTGCTTCTCTCTGACTTATTTCCTGTGCGGGATATACAGCATACTTGGTTATAAGGTCCAACCCTTAATCTGTCATTTGAATTGGGGAGAAAACACACATTCAGCAGTCGCCATTCAATTTGCAGGATCAAGGTATCTCGTGGATCCTGGGTATATGATTTTCAGACCGCTTCAGTTAAGAAAGTCAAATATTGAAGCTCGACTCTCTGCTGAAACCGGGCTATCACTGCGTTTTGATGGAGATTTGGATGAGTATGCTGTTTATACCTACCGCAAGGGACAGTTTGTGAGACGTTATCGATTTATGGACAAGCCAGTCTCTTGGGAACAGTTTGCTACATTCTGGGAGGATTCCTTTCAGATGCCTGGTATGGATGATCTCACCCTCACCCGTGTGGAAGGTAATGAGATGATTTTTGTTCAGGGAGATTTTATAAAGATAACGTCGCCAGAGTCCATTGAAAAAGTTCGTGAGGTTAATCTTGCTGAGAAAGTGATTAAGGAACGATTCAGGATTCCCCTTGAGAAGCTTGAAGAAGCCCGATATATATTGAAGCAGAGGCAGAAATGAAAACCACACAACCGCAACCGGTTAAATATTTTATTGGTGCCCTATACTCAGACGCTGAACTCCTGGAGCAGGCCATATCTCATTGTGAACAACGGATTGGAGAAATCGACTTGAGATCCGATCCATTCCCTTTTGATGTGACTTCCTATTATGATGATGAGATGGGTACTGCCATCTCCAGAATCTTATTCAGCTTTGATGCCTTGTTATCTCCTGGTGAACTGGCACGTCTAAAAGTCATTTGCAATGAAATTGAAGATGCGTTGATGGTGGATGGATCCAGGAAGGTGAATCTGGATGTGGGCTATCTGGATTTTCACAAATTGGTCTTGGCCTCAGCCAAATACAATGGTCAAAAAATCTATTTAGATCGAGGCGTTTACGCAGATCCCACACTGTATTTTGAGGGAGGGCAATTCCATGCGTTTGAAAACACCTTCCCAGACTTTAAATCAAACACCTATCATTCAGTTTTTCTCAAAATCCGCAACACCTACAAGGCTCAGCTCAAGACCTGAGTCATTCACTATACTTGAGATTCAGTTACCTTCTGTAACTCTCTTGCTCTGGTGTAGAATTCTTCCAGCTCCATCTCTTTCAAATAGACCAAACCATGGGCAGCTCTCACCCGTGGATGTGCGTTTTCGTACCAGAAATCGCGTCCCATCACCCGTTTCATATCCTGATGCTGCTGCACCTGAATGGCCTGGGCTAAACCTGAGAAGGGTCCGTTGAATTCGTGGCTGGGAAAAGGAGCATCCACCTGTGACTGGAAACAATACTTGAATGTTTCCTTCATGATGGCCATGGAATTTAATGACACCGGCACAAAAATATTGGCATCTGTGGGTTGAAATTTGAACCAGACATTACGATACCCCCACACCCTCAAGGGTGCTTCGGGATGTCTCTCTTTATAGAGCCGGATGGCTTCGGCAATAGCCTGCATCACTTTGTAATGGGTGTCGGGGCCACTGGCTTCAGGATCCAGGGCCAGGGTGACTACTGTAGGTCGAATTTTTTCCATGTACTCGAGGATGGGCTGGACATCACGATCCATGGTGGGATCCTCTGTGAATATATCTCCCTTGTAGAACCCAAGGCGCAGGTGGTGAACATTTTTAATGGGGGTTCCATAATGTCCCCAGACCAGGTCTGCTTCCCACTCTCTGATACGCCCTTTGAGTAACTGCATAATGGAGTCATCTTTTTGACCGGGATACCGTGAATCCAGATACTCAATGAGTTCATTCATCTTAGCCTGGAGAGTATCCAGGTTATACTCTGGATATAAGATGAGCAAATTACGGATAAGACGGCGGGATGAACCGTTGTTTCGCAGCGTTCTACTATGATGTGCAACACCATCCAGATAGGTGTATATATCTCTCTGGGCACCTGCATCATTGTCCGCATCGTAATAATTTTCTGCCCTGAGACGATGATACTGATCCGTCTCCATATGTTCCATGGCATTGAGTATCTGGTTTTTTACAAATTCGTTGGTCACTGCATTAAAACCGCTGGTCATGTAGGCAAAATGATGTTCGTTGCGAGGTGTTCTAACGAGATGAACAATATGGGCGAGATATCCCAGCATGATATCATCATGGTGGGGAGCAGTATGGAAAAACACATCGTCTTCTACTGGCGTCAGTCCTCGATTGAGTTTTGCCTGCAGGCTTTGGAAAATCCTCTCCTTGATTTCTGGCAGCTTTGCCTTGCTCCGTTTGAGAGCAATTGAAGGGACTTGCTTTTCTGCAACTTGCGCCTCGGTAATATTATGAATAGGTGTTCGTGAGCGCATGGAAAGGGTGATGAGATGTTGGTCCACAATCTCTTCAGACACTTCTGCAGCACTTTCAATTTCATGAACCTGTCTTCGGTCCAGAAAGACTGCGGCTCCTGCAGTGATATAAAAGCGAGCATTTCGCATGCTATGCAGGGCCCCAGCAGGATAGGTATTGCTGGCTGGTTTCTGGACAGATCCAGCTACAATTTTTGCTTTAGCTTCCCCTGCTGCAAAGATCAAGCAGGTTGCATCGGAGTTGTAGGTAATGGTCTGAAGACCAATGGTAATAACCAGACGTTTTTGAGAGACCTCAATACCACCTAAATCGCCGGCTGCTGCTGCCTGTGTTTCAAAATTGGTGGGTGTCAGACGTGTCGTCGAAAAATAATCGGATCCACGAACATTGAAGGCGATGTGGCCATCAGGTCCAATACCCCCCAGGAAGAATCCAATGCCCCCTTTCTCCCGAATCCGTCTTTCATAATTGGTGCAAAACTCATCGACCCTTTCGATGGCTTCCTTTTGCAGACGACCTTTGGTTGTATTGGGCTGACTAAATCTCAGGCTGAGATCAACCACATCGTCAGGGAATATCTCGCGATACGTCTTCCCCTTGGGCAAGTTGATCTGGGTTGCATCAATGAGTTGAGCTCGTTCAGCGCTGATCCCAAAGCCATTGATATAATATTTCATCACATAATCAAAGAAGCTGTTATGCTGAGTGGGAGATATGGGAAAGAATTCATCTATCTGGACAAACTGCAAATCCTGCAAGCGGGGTTTCCGTGAATGATCTATACCCACTTCTTCCAGGAAGGCGCTGGTTGATTGCTCTTCCCAATGCTTCAAATAGTGTTCAGCATAGCGGATGAAATATTCAGGTGTTTTGCCAGTTGGTAGCGAAACAACTCCTTCAGGATTGTTCTGAACCCACTCCAAAAATCTCAAGGCCGTCAACTGGCCCAGATTGGGAAAGTTATTTACCTGGATGACAGGAATTTTTTCCTCTGGATCATACCTAAAAGCAAGCTTTGAACGGTTAAGGAAGTAGTTTTCTACAGGCGTGGGCGGATTAAAAATATTCTTTTTATTCATGGCCGCATTATGCTTGAGAAAAAAGCAAATTACAACAATTTATTATATGACGCTTTTTCCATAACCACAATATTATCAATATCTGCATGTTATCGTTTGTTAATCTAATTTACCAACCTCAACTATTTATTTACTTGGAGATTAAGACCAATGAGAAAATTGTAATCCCCGGGATTCTTGGCTATGTTAAACGATATGAATGGAAAAATGAATTCATCAATCATTGTAGCAGCCGGGAGTGGCAGTAGGTTGGCCAGTGAAACCCCCAAACAATTTCTAAAATTGAAAGATGTGGAAATCCTAGCCTATTCAGTTCAATCCTTTCTGAAACATCCGGAGATTAACGAGGTCATCATTGTCACATCAGCGAATTATTTAGATCATGTTATACACCAATACCCTGACTGCAAGGTGGTTGTGGGTGGCGAAACAAGACAAGATTCCGTTTTCAATGGATTACAGGCCTGCTCCCCAGATACGGACATCGTGTTGATTCATGACGCTGCCCGTCCCCTGCTTCCTTCCAGAGTTATTGATAATTGTCTCTCCAGCCTGGAAACATACGATGGTGTTGCACCGGCAATAATGCCAGTTGATTCCATGGTTCAACTCGAGGATTCTGGGTTCAGAAATTTAAGGCGCGATAGCCTGCGGACTATCCAAACCCCGCAATGCTTCCATATGGCTATCCTCAAAGCCGCTCATGCATCGGGTAAAATTGATACTGATGAAATGGGTCTCGTAAAACAGAGTAATCCTCACGCATGCCTCGGTTTCGTGGAAGGTGCACCGGAAACTATGAAAGTGACCAGATCCATTGATCTGGAAATTATTGAGATCTATCTCGACGCAGCAGAAAAATAATTAGTCAGAAATCTTATTTATGACACCAACCCTCGATTTAGTCTATTCAACTACCAAGGGATATGCCAGCCTCCTCCCCCTCTTCTCCCACATGAAAGCCATGGGATGGCAGGTCAGGCTGGAGAAAGTCCATCGCAACTGTTTCCTGAATCGAAAGCTGCTAAAAACGATCTCTTCAATGGTTGTCATCGCGTATGACAAACCCCTTGTCCGCCTTGAAAAATGCGGATGGAGGGGCGAGTTCATCTATATCGAGCATGGTCTTAGCCCCATGAAGTATTACACGTATAAGTATGACTTCTTCCAGAGGGCGGCTCTGCTTTTTTATCCTGGAGAAGTTTTCAAGCGCAAAATGGAAGCCATCAATCCACAATTTGAGCGCGGGCTCCTGGGAGGTTATCCCAAAGTGGACGAGCTGTTAAAATTAGAGATTAATAGAAATCAATTGTGCTCGAAATATGGCTTAAATCCTAGTAAACCGGTCATCCTTTTTGCCCCTTCCTGGGGTGGTAAGAAGAACAAGAATTCAGGCATTCACAACGCTAAGCACCTCACCGCTCTTGAGAACCTCCTTATCGTTCCCCATTCTGCAGACTACCCCCTGGCAAAAAAGTATGGGGCAGTGAAACCGGGTGACGGTAATATTAATCAGTTCCTGCATCTTGCTGATGTGGTGATCAGCGATATTTCTTCAGTACTGGCAGAGGCTGCGATTTTAGATAAGCCCGTGGTCCAACTAATTCTGCCGGCTTATCCTGGATGTTTCCCTGAGGTTGAAACGCGGAAAACGGGGAACTGTGTTTCTGAGGATATCCTGGCCAGGGAGCAGCTGACAGACCGTTCTGTCCGTCCGTTTAAGATTCCCTATGTGGATGAAGATTGGATTATGGGACACACTGCAGAAGCCCCTGAACTTGAAGCAGCGATTCAGGATGCTCTACAAAATCCTCAGAAGTTCGCAGCACAACGAAAGTACTGGGCTGAACAGAGCTGTTGGAAGGCCGATGGCAAATCATCAAGTCGAATCAGTCATATGATTGAGCAATATTTGAAGGATGGCTCAGCCACACAGGTAACACACTAATGTCAGTGAAACCTTGTCTTTACAGTTTGCTTAATTATATAATCAGGTCCTGAAACTGTAGGGCGGGATATTCATCTTGAATGATATTAAAATCGTAGGTTTATGAAAAAAATAAAGGTGTGATGTGAGAGCAATAATTCTAGCAGCCGGTATAGGTTCCCGCCTTGGGAATCCCCGTCCTAAGCCCCTGACCAAACTTTCCACGGGGGAAATGATTATGGGCAGACAGGTTGATTATCTAAAACAAGTTGTCTCAGTAGATGACATTTTTGTTGTGATTGGGTTTAAAAAAGACCTTATCATGGAAGAATTTTCTGAACTGACCTATGTCTTTAACAACGTCTATGATAGAACGAACACCTCAAAAAGCCTGCTGAAGGCCATGCGCAAGGTCAGAGCAGATGATGTCATCTGGCTTAACGGCGATGTGGTTTTCGATCCTGAAGTTTTGGCTAGAGTAGTTGATTCAAAAACATCATGTATGGCAGTCAACACCTCATCAGTGGCTGAAGAAGAGGTCAAATATACCCTGTCTACTGATGGTTCAATCAATGAGGTCTCCAAAACGGTAAAGAATGCCCTGGGTGAGTCTGTGGGCATTAACAAAATCATATCAAGTGATGTGCCCCTCCTGATTGAGATGCTGGAACGTTGTGAAGATGATGATTATTTTGAACGTGGCATTGAATTCGCCATTAACGCTGGGTTGAAAATCTATCCTGTTGATGTTTCAGATGTGCTGTGTATTGAGGTTGACTTCACTGAAGATCTCGAAAAAGCCAACAGTGAATTAGGAGAGGTGTGAGCAATTCCTTTTCCACAGCCCTGAAGGTCTTCCAACAATCAAATTTAAGCTATACCATTGGCGCTGAATCGCTGGTTGGCCTTGTTGAAGGTGACATTTACAAATACACCCACAATCTGCGCATCTACCTGTTCCCCACCTCTATCCTTCGAATCATCTTGCTGGCCTTTAAGCTTCTGAAATCCGGTGTTATTTTTAAGCCCAAGTATACCCAGGGGCGACTATTCTATAAACTGAGGTACAAGCCGAGTCTCCTGAAAAAGGAATCAACATTTGTCAGCGTTATACCTCTGGAATCCACCAATGAAGGGTTTGTTGCATTTTTAGGAGGGCATGACACATTTTTCTCAACTGAAGATTTAACCGAAACTTCCCTTCAGAAAATCGAAATAAACGATCTTTCCGTCATGGTTCCAGAAGATCACATCAATTTTGAGCAAAAATACCGTAGTGAATTGATGTCAGGTTTTTACCAGAAACATGGGGTTCAGTTTGATTCTGAATCTGAGAAAAAAGCTGTCCGGTTCATGCATAAAAATGTGGCAGCAATGAATGAGGCAGGCATTGATTTTTGGATAGAAGGCGGAACCCTTCTCGGAGCTCTCCGAGACCAAAAATTAATTCCCTGGGATCATGATCTTGACTTTGGAATGAAGTACGAATCTGAAGCCCAAATGAAGCGACTCATTCGAAAGTTGCGTCGTCACTTTTATGTAAGTGTACGATCCTTTCCCAGGACCTCCAAAATCTGGCATTTGGGGAATTATCGAGTGCTAAAAATATTTCCACGGAAAAACCTGTTCTTTAAAGAAGATTTGTGTCTCGATCTCTTTGTTTACTACGAGGGGACCCTGCCCGGCAAGGATGAGCTTGTCTACAAATATGTGGTCTGGGACAGAAATGCCTACCACCGCAAGGAATTCTTTGACAACACAGAGACCATTAACTTTTATGGCGGCGAAGTTCCCGTCCCTGCCAAAGCAGAGCAGTTTATTGAGGTCAAATATGGCAAGGATTGGCGTACCCCCAAAAAGGAGTGGAATGTTGCCCTTGATGATGGATCCATCTACAAAGAAGATTGAGACATGACCACCTTTAGCTTAAAAGATCTCCCCCAAGAATATCAGTCACTAAAAGATGCCTCCATCCTCATCATTGGGAATGGACCCAGTGCTGCCAGGCACGAGATGGGCCAAGAGGTTGACAAGTTTGACCAGATCATTCGTATTAACAATTTTGTCACCGATCATATGGAATCACGACTAGGATCCCGTACAGACATCTGGGTGAATGGTGCCAATCAGGGTTTAAAAAAGCGAATGACTCCCCCAGAAAAGATTCTGGTGATGATACCTCCTGTGGTCTTGAATCATAAAGGGCAGGCCATCCACGGCCGAATTCAAAAACGACTTGGGACCAAAAACTATTCTCTTTTACCCCTGGAAATCATGTCTGAGATGGAAACAAGTTGTGGTCTTGACCGACCGACCACTGGATTTTTTGCCATTTATTTCTTTTATTTATTGGGTCTTGATGTGACGCTGCACGGTTTCGATTTCTTCGTCGGGTCAACAGCTCATTATTTTGATAGTCCCCTGAAGCGCTGGCTCAAGGATAAGGGATTTATCAAGAAGGCTGCCAAGCATGATGTGAGTGGTGAAAAAGAATTTATAGAAGCGCTCATCCACAAGGGGCAAATAAAGGTTTTAGACGCTAATTAATCTCGTTTTAAGGTGAGCAGTACCAGACCTGAAAGGGTGATTGCCCCTCCGATTATCACGTTCAATCCAACCATTTCCCCAAAAAACAACCAGGCCAAAATGGAAGCCAGAATGGGTTCCCCAAAAGGCATAGAGCCTACAATGGTTGGGCGAAGATATTTTACGGCATAGCTCATGCTATTATGTCCGATAAGGGTTGGTAAAATAACCAGTCCCAATAACCATTTTGAATCTGCGAGCTGAAAGCTTATGTCAATCCCCAGACTGAAGATGATCAAAGCCAGTGTCAGAGCGGCAAACAAATACAACCATCGGGTGTACATGATATTGGTGATTTCACTACGTATACGTTGTGCAATGATAAGCACAACTGACATAAAAGCTGAACTGGCCAGGGCATAAAAATTTCCCTGGGTTGCTTCAGACCCCCAGGCAAACTCTGTCCCCTGGACAATGACTGCGCCTGATATAGCCATCCACAGGCCAACCAGCGCACCCACAGGAAATTTATGTTTTAAAGCGAAGCGTTCATAGACCAGCGTGAAGATGGGAGCCAGGGTGGCAAAAAGGGTGGCGCTTGCAATTGATGTCAACTTGACGGCAGAATAGAAAAATGCAAAGTGCAGAGCCAGAAATATTCCGGCAACGATAATTGCTGGAAACTTACTTCTCCCCAGAGGCTCTTGCTTTTGGATAACTCCATGACTCCACAACAGGGTTGAAGCGCCAGCCATCCGCCAAAATGCGATGGTTAGTGCAGCCATTTCTGGAAGAAACCTGGCCAGGGGAGCTCCAAAGCTGACCCCCAGGAGTCCAAATACAAGAATGATATAAATTCTGTTGTTCATGGCTTTGAACATAAACCGGGTGGTTGTTATGGGCACGTGTTGATTAGGTACTTATTGTATAAATCTATATCATCAGATAAGTCCCAAAAAAATGTGGGCTGTGATGGGCGTCTCTCCATATATATTGAGGCATGTCAATTTTTTGTATTATTCCGGCTCGTGGTGGCTCAAAAGGTATTCCACATAAAAATATTGCTCCATTTCTGGGACAGCCATTGATCAGCCATACCATCCAATATGCTATGGCATCCAAATCTGTTGACCGTGTATTTGTATCTACTGATGATGATGAGATTTCTCAGATTTCCAGAGGCGATGGAGCTGAAGTAATTCCGAGACCCACTGAGATTGCTGGTGATACCGCTACAACCGAGTCTGCCATTTCACATGCAATCGAATGGTGGAGAGGGCAGAATTTAACCCCCGAAATCATTGTTTTATTACAGGCTACCAGTCCCCTTCGGCCCCATGGCTCACTGGATGAGGCTCTTGAAAAGTTTAGGACTGGGGGTTTCGATTCCCTGCTTAGTATCTCTCCCACTCATCGGTTTTTCTGGAAGGTCAGCGGGGAAGAAGCACATGCTGAATATGATTTTATGAATCGACCAAGACGTCAGGATATGGTAGAATCTGATATCAGATATGTTGAAAATGGGTCTGTTTATATTTTTTCAACAGGCCATTTTGAACGCGCTGGGAATAGACTGGGTGGAAAGATAGGCTATACCATTTTCCCCGAAGCATTCAGTCCGGAGATAGATATTTCAAGTGATTTTACCTTGCTGGAAGAAATTGCTAAGAATTTGAAAAGCTAGATCGCTTTATTTAAATATTGGAGGTTGCATTGCCAACTTTACAGCTAGGTTCACAAATCGTTGGTGAAAGTGAACCAACCTACATCATCGCTGAGATAGGTATTAATCATCAGGGTGAAGTGGAGATTGCAAAAAAACTTATTAAAGAAGCTGCTGATGCTGGCGCTAATGCAGTAAAATTTCAAAAGCGGAGCATCAAGCGCATCCTGACCCACGAGGGTCTTGAAATGCCTTATGATAATCGCAATTCATTTGGCAAGACCTACGGCGAGCATAAAAAAGCTCTGGAGTTATCTGAAACCGATTATCAGGAACTCATGGGTTATGCCAGCGAGCATAATGTTGACTTTATTGCCTCTGGTTGGGATGAAGAGAGTATCGATTTTCTGGATGCCCTTGGTGTGCCATTTTTCAAAATGGCTTCAGCCGATTTGACCAATATCCCCTTGCTGATCCATACTGCAAAAAAGCACAAACCCATGATTCTCTCCACTGGTATGGCTGATATGGAAATGGTGGAAACAGCTGTTAATGCCATTAAGCCATATGATGTACCCCTGTGCCTGCTTCAGTGCACATCGACGTATCCGTCAGTATTTGAAGAGGTAAACCTGAGTGTGATCAACACTTTCAAACAAAGCTTTCCCCATGCTGTGATCGGCTATTCTGGTCACGAATTGGGAATTGCCATCACTGAGGCAGCGGTGGCCCTGGGGGCAAAAATTGTGGAGCGCCATTTCACCTTGGACAGAACCATGAAGGGTGGGGATCATGCAGCATCTCTTGAACCAGGTGGGTTTTCGAAGCTTGTCCGAGATATCAGACATATCGAAGCAGCTATGGGTGTAAAGACCAAACGAATACAAGATTCAGAAGCACCCATATTCAAGAAATTGGCCAAAAGCATTGTTTCCCAGGTAGACCTTTCTGCAGGCACAGTTCTGACAAGAGACATGCTTACCACAAAGGGTCCGGGAACTGGGATTTCACCGGCTCGGATGGATGAGCTCTTAGGAAAAATGGTTATCAAGGATATTGCTGCCGATGTGGTTCTCAAGGATGAAGACATCAACTGGTAAACAGGAGTTTAAATGATATCTGAAGCACTGCGAGCCAAAGCTCAAAAGATCAAGTTAGTTGTAACGGATATTGATGGTGTCTGGACAGATGCTAAAATCTATTATACTGAACATGGGGAATTAATGAAAGCCTTCAGTTATTATGATGGGATGGCAACAGCCCTCTTAGCAAAGGCCAACATTAGAACAGCCATCATAACTGGAGAGGACTCCCAGCCTGTGGCCCGGCGAGCTGAAAAGCTGAAGATTGAGGATGTCTTCCTTGGTGTCCATGATAAGTTGGAAGTCTTTGAATCTCTTCTGGTAAAGTATGATCTTTCTCCTTCTGAGGTAGCCTACATTGGTGATGATTTGAATGACTATACTGTTATGCAGGTTGCTGGACTTACAGCTGCCCCTTCAAGCACACCAGCTTTTCATATTCTCAAACCGGATATTTTATTAAGCCGTGCCGGGGGCGATGGAGCATTTCGTGAGTTTGCCGATCTCATCATAGCATCACAGAAATGAAAATACTCTTTTATTTAATCTACAATCTTCTTCTTTACATCGCCTTACCCATAATATGGATTGGTGCTTTCATTAATGATAAACTTGGTGGTAGTTTTACGGGGCAGAAAGACATAACTTCGAGAGTTTTACGTTTTCAAGATAAAGTTAAGTCTGATCCAAAGCCAGTCGTCTGGACCCACTCTGCCTCCGCTGGAGAGTTTGAACAAATGCGTCCAGTATTATCTCGGCTTTCTAAAATGGATGTATACATCTTCCAGACATTCACCTCTGCTACCATCTACTATAAGGCTTCGCAGAACAAGATTTTTGATGGGGTTTGTTTTTTGCCCTGGGACCTATACCCACGAGTGAATCGTTTCGTTACACTGCTAAAACCTGATTTACTCATTAATACCAGACACGATATTTGGCCAAACCTCCAGCTCTCAGTTCAACGTAATCAGATCAGGAACATCTTGATCAATGCCAACCTGTATCAGGATTCGAAGCGACTTCTACCTGTCTTTCGCGGCGTCAACTCCCTGGTTTTTAATCACATCAATCACATCTATACTGGATCTGACAGTCTTAAATCTTTGTTGAAGCAAATCTACGCTGGTCCAATAGACGTGGTAGGTGACTCACGATTCGATCAAGTTCAAGAAAGGTCTCTTGGCAACACTGAAATGTTGATAACTAGGGAGTTGATCTCTGACCGGCGGGTCGTTGTGTATGGATCCGTAGGGAATACTGATTTACAGATTATTGCTGATTCAATCGCTCAGGCCGCTGCTGACAAGGCCTTCATGCATATTATCGTACCCCATGAGACTGCTGAACGGGATCTTATTCCCTGGGAGGCGGAACTCTTTCGACAAAAAGTAAAATCAATCCGCAAATCTGAAATTGATCAGTATAAAGATGAAAGCGTGATGATCTGGGACAGTGTTGGCCAATTGGCAGACCTGTATAAATACGCTGATCTAGCTTTTATTGGTGCTGGATTTGGAGCTGGAGTACACTCGGTGACTGAAGCCGCGATATATCATGTTCCCAGTGCACATGGGCCAAAGTACGACATCCTCGCTGAAGCCATAGATTTGGTGGATGAAGGTCTTTCAACAGTTATAAATGAAGTTCATGACCTTATCAGCTTTTTGATGATGCCAGAGAACAACATTAATGAGCTCTCATTAAATATTGAATCCTTTGTCAACCAACGGCTTGGAGCCACTGATAAAATATTTGCAAGCGAACCCTTACTTCGATCGCTTATTCCACGATAAAATTAAGCAGCAATTCCTGTCCAAAATCCGCCGGGAAAATCAATAACGTATCCCCAGACGTTGATTCGAACTGAACTGATCCATTTATACCAACCTGATTTGGAGCGGCGTTTCTATTCCACCAATGTTGGGATATACCATCTTCCATATCATCACTAAACTTGAACTGATAAACACCACGAGCTAACTCGACAGGGATATGATAGGTTGTACTATCTTTAAACTCGTCTTTATAATACCAGATCATCCCTGAAACATCACTTATATAATATTTATTTTCAGATGCCCGTCCAAGATTGTTTGTTTGGATTGATAAGATGAACTCTTGAGGAAGGCTAAGTGGTTTTTCGAAGTTGGATCTCAACAAATTGTTTTCAGGGTACTCATCTTGAATAGTTCTGGGAAGCACAAGTTCCACTTCAAACGCCCCGGATTTCCTCACATGTTTCCAATTCAATGCAGGAAGCGTGACCTCTTCAGCCTCAAGAAACTCCAGATTCCCATTCCAGATTATCCTCTTCTTTCTGTGACCTGCAAGGCCATATTTAATAATTATATCTTTTAATGGATACGCGCCCCTGTTTTTAATGACAACAACCGGATTGCCAGCACTTGGATTCATCCTGGAATAGCTATCTTTTGAGTTAGGTATCAAAATCTCAACCACTGTTGCATCATATCTAAAACTAGGTGGACCATAACTAAAGAGCTGATGGCTCATTCTTAAAGTTCCCTCCTTCTCACCATTGTCTGAGAAAGGCTCTATACTGTAATCCAGAGTAATAGTATCTCCTGGTGAAACCAGTGGAGTGAGTTCGAATTCGTTTTCGTCTACTTTTGATCCCGGACACCACCCAGCTCTATCAAAGGGCCAGGTTCCCCCTTGTGGATAAATTGGATTGTTGCCACAGTCTTTCCAGACATTCCATCTGAAGATTTCCCTACCATTGATACGATAGGTATGAGTTTTACTATCCCACTCACAGCAATTGTATGACCCTGCATGTCCGTGTCCAGAGATAGTCGATTTTAGGCTGAAAGCTGACGCATCCTTAGATAAGATTAGGTGCCTCTCTGGCAACAAGCTGTCAGTGGAAAGATATTCATACTTGTACTCACCATAAGGATATACGTTCTCAACAGACAACACTTCCCTGGATGGCACACCTCGAATAAACACAAACTCCAGATTCAATAACTCCTGATTATTGCCTGTAATCAATTCACGAGGTCCCTTCAACAATGGCGCATACTCACTTATATCATACACCCACTCCCAACCCTTCTCACCGCCAAGTTTTAAACGTTTTCCATATGGTGTCACAAAACTTCCCAGGGAAAAGACCTCAGTGCTATCGCCTTGTGGAACTTCAATAAGGGTATTCCAGATATAATCCCATTCACCACAAGGATACTTGTCTCCTGCTGTGGTGCTATCACACTTTAATGTCTGAACCATAAGTATTTTGGACCACCGTATTTTATCCTCAGGGAACTGAACGATAGTTGTATATTGGGCATTCCATCCGACGGGACTCGGATCATTAAAAGTTATTGGGTTAATTCGTAATGTATCACCTGACCATGTCTGGCCACTAGCTACATTCGCAATTAAAGCTAGCCCAAAAATGAATAACTTAAATCTTTCCATATTGCTTTCAGTACTCATAGGGGTTACTCAAGAGTTTTATGTTTAAAACATTACGTTTTAATCTAAATCAAATCGCCTCACTATTTCCCGTGGCTCTTCATGGTAATAGTCAGGCAATTAAATGTATGCAATTATAGCAAAGGTTTTATCCTAGATGAGTGACAACCTCATCATAGTTGGGTTCATCTGACAAAACCGGAACCTGTTGTGTGTATTCCACCTTCCCATCGGCGGAAACAACAATGACCACACGTGAAAGAAAGCCCTTCATAGGACCATCAATCATTTGAAGTCCATAGTCCTTTCCAAATTGACCCGTTTCGAAGTCAGAAAGTGTGTGGACATTTTCAAGTCCCTCGGCACCACAGAATCGTGATTGTGCAAAAGGAGTATCCCTGGAAATACATAGTACCTTCGTATCAGGAAGCTTTCCTGCTAATTCGTTAAAATATCGGACAGAAGCTGCACATGTACCTGTATCAAGACTTGGGAAAATATTGAGCACAAGTCTCGATCCACCAAAGTCAGCCATTGAAACGCGAGCTAGATTTTTTGCCACAAGTTCAAAGTCCTGGGCCTGTGTCCCTACTTCAGGCAATTCGCCGATGGTATGGATAGGATTGTCCTTAAGTGTTATTGTAGCCATATTTTATACTCCTTACTTTATGATATTAATGGATGAAATTGTGGACATGAGCGAATATATCGACACGTATCCAGAATTTAAATTCACTTTAACGCCCTCAATTTACTTCTTCAGGTGGAAGATCAAGTAATAAATCCTGGAGGGCTGTTTTAAGTTCAGGATGGATAAATTTATAACCAGCTTGCGCGATCTTCTCAGCTGAAACCCTGGACCCCTTGAGAACAATAGCAGCCATTTCACCCAGAGCCAGACGCAAGACAAATGCTGGAACTTTTGGCATGAGCATAGGTTTTTTCAATATATCAGCAGCAAGTTTTGTAAACGACTCATTGGTGGTTGATTCGGGAGCCACCGCATTGTAGACACCCTTCATTTGTTCATCTTCGATTGACTTGAGTAATATTCCGATCAAATCATCCACATGAATCCAGGGGATATATTGATTACCATCACCCAATGCTGACCCTACACCATATTTTATGGGCGATATCATTTTTTGTAAAGCGCCGCCCTCACGAGCAAGCACTACCCCAATGCGCAAAATTACTGACCGAATCCCTTGCTTCGAAATTGCACCAGCTGGTTTTTCCCACGCTTCACAGGTACTCCCCAAAAAATCAGAAGCAGGATAATCAGTTTCGCTGAATATTTTTTCGCTGGTTTCAGCGCCGTAATACCCAACAGCTGAAGCGGATATAAATGCGTTTATCTTTTTGTTGTTCTTGCGGATACTATCCATCAAAAGTTTACCAGATTTGACGCGACTCTCAACGATTTCTCGCTTTCTGGCGTCCGTCCACTTTTTCTCGCTGATATTTACCCCAGCCAGGTGAACGACGTAATCAGCTCGGGCAATAGCATCGTGGGCTATCTCCTGCTCATCAGGATTCCACTGGTATGTGGAATAGGTGAAATCGGAGGCGTCCTTCCTGCTTAAAAGCATGACTTCATACCCTCGCTCTGTTAATGCTGCTGCAAGTTGCTGGCCCACCAAACCGGTTCCACCTGAAATTAAAACTGTACTCATATCTGTGATCTCATAAAATGTGACATTTAATTAAACTGCTACTTCGTGATTTCCCATGCTTCAACATCTCCTTCGATCAAATTGAACAAGGGATGAAGCTGTATATCGATAGTCTCGTTCAGTTTATGATATTTAGACAAATCCCTGACCCTGAGCTTCTCCAAGAGATGATCTTTTTCATAGCGAATCTGTCCTGTCGTCACTGGTATAAATTTTACCTCTACAAATGATCCAATTTTGCTCTCATCAAAATTGTATCCTCGATATTTGGCTTCTTCCAGAACAGCTGAGAGATACGAGTTAATGTGGTACAGGGGATGACTTGTTGCCTTAAAGCGCTGAAGTTGGGGATGATTTAGATACCCCTTGGTTTTGCCCTCCAGGACATGTTTGGCCAATAAAGTCTCTCGCCAGAGAGCAACCAATCCTTTACTGTCTATATACCTTGGGTGAAGCGACCATATTCTCATTGTCTCAACCCATATTACTTACTAAGAATTAGGAAATTAAATCTAAGCACAAACTTTGAGCATTTACTCTGGTGTTCTGCGACCTGATGAACGACGGCGCTTTGGTCGACTACCTCCACTACCAGAGTTTGAAGGTCTCGATTTTTTCCGGAGTCCATAGGGCACTGCTGCATCTTTTGCAGCGACCTCCGGTTTATAATTCACAAAGGGGTGCTCAGACACAATCTTAATTTTCTGTTTGATCAATTTTTCGATATCACGGAGAAATGCTTTTTCTTCCTCATCGCAAAAGGAAATGGCTATACCACTCAAACCAGCTCTCCCTGTTCGACCGATGCGATGCACATAAGTCTCGGAAATATTTGGAAGATCATAGTTAACCACATGGGACAATTCATCAATATCAATACCACGTGCAGCAATGTCGGTTGCAACCAGAACTTTAGTCTCTCCACTTTTAAAGTTTCCCAGCGCCCGTTGCCGAGCCGTCTGTGACTTATTGCTGTGAATTGCTTCAGCTGAAATGCCTGCTCGATCTAATAGCTTGACAATTTTATTGGCACCGTGTTTTGTCCGGGAAAAAACCAGGACAGATTCCATTGATATAGATTGTAATAAATGAATGAGTAGTTTTGTTTTAGCTGGTTTACTGACAAAGTAAATGGCCTGTTCAACTTTTTCAGCTGTGGTCTGATCTGGCGTCACAGAAACTTTTTCAGGATTCCCCAGAATCTTACGTGATAAAGCCACAATATCCGGTGGCATCGTTGCAGAGAAAAACAAAGATTGACGCTTTGGCGGTAGTAGGGCTATGAGTTTTTTTATATCATGGATAAACCCCATATCCAGCATTCTATCTGCTTCGTCCAGAACAGAATATTCCACGTCCTTCAAACTGATAAATCCTTGTCCAATGAGATCGAGGAGACGGCCCGGGGTTGCGACCAGGACATCAACACCTCTTTCAAGTATCTTTGTCTGTGCTCCCTGTTTTACACCGCCAAAAATGACTGTATTCTTAATGCTGGTATGCTTTCCATACACACTGAAACTCTCACCGATCTGTATAGCCAGTTCCCGCGTAGGGGTAACGATGAGGGCTTTAATTTTCCGATGGCCTCTTTGGTTCTGCTGATTTTGCTGTTTCAGATATAGATGTTGGAGAATAGGAATGGCAAAAGCAGCTGTTTTTCCTGTGCCCGTCTGAGCACAACCAAGAAGATCTTTTCCCCTCAATAAAATGGGGATGGATTGTTCCTGAATGGGCGTTGGATTTGTATAGCCCTCAGAACTCAATGCCCTTAGGATTGGGTCAATAACCCCTAACTGTTGAAAGGTCATACTAGGCTATCACTTACTACGACTTCGACGCGGACTAATTCCGCTCTTTTTACTTCTGCTGCCACGTCTTCCGCCCTGGGTCATTCCATATTCTTTTTGCTTGGAAAATTTTTTGTTTTTGGTTGGCAAGGGAGTTGGCTTGTCGGTGGAAACCTCCAATTGAACTTTGACGCCCTCATGTTCCTGACCATGCAATTTCTCAACAAGTCTATTCACCACGCCCTGTTCGATATCGAAGAATGCAAACTTCTTCATTATTTCGATGGCACCTACATCAGCTTCATTGGAGTTTAAAGTTTTATTGATTAAACCTATCAGGCGAGTTGGTGTTAAATCGTTTTTCATTCCCAGGTTAATAAACAGTCTGGTGAAAGTTTTATGATGGGGACCCTGCTCTTTTCTGCTGTCCACCCTGTCACCCCGCTTTTCACTCCGCTTGTTTCTGTCTCGTCGGCCGGGGCGTTCCCCACGTTCCGGTTTGTCATCTGCCGAAACATTGATATCAGTAGCATGCTTGTAGTAGGTCAGAAAGCGATTGAATTCTGCTGACACAAAATGTTTTATAAGTTCTTCCCGGTTCAACCATTCCAGTTTTTCATAGATAGCTGGCATGAAGGGACCGATTTGCTTTTCGTCAACTTCAACTTTTTCAATTTTATCTATCAAAGAGTAAAGCTGTTTGGTACAAATATCTTTCCCTGTTGGGACGAGCTCTTTTGTGAATTGTAGCTTGAACTTACTTTCAATGGCTCTGATTTTTCCATACTCACGAGTATGGATGATGGCAATAGAGATACCATTCTTTCCAGCTCTTCCCGTTCTACCACTTCTATGGATATACACTTCTGAATCATCGGGCAGGTTGTAGTTAACCACATGGGTGAGATCGTTAATATCCAGTCCACGTGCAGCAACATCAGTTGCCACTAGAATCTGAATTTTTTTAGATCGAAATCTTTGCATCACTTCATCGCGTTGGGCCTGCGACAATTCACCATGCAAGGCATCTGCATTGTACCCGTCGTGCATAAATTTATGGGCTGTATCTTTTGTCTCTTGCCTGGTGCGGCAAAAAACGAGACCATAAATGTTTGGATTTGAATCGGCGATTCGCTTTAGAACTTCATATCTATTCTTGGCCTGAACCATATAGTAAATATGCTTAACGTTTACAGCACCGGTATTCATTTTTGTGGCAGCGATTTCAAGGGGATTGTCCATGTATGTCTTGGTCATCCGCTGTACTTCTCTAGACATGGTCGCTGAAAAAAGGAGTGTCTGTTTTGTGGTCGAAGTCTCAGCCAGGATGGCATCCAGGTCTTCCTTGAAACCCATATTGAGCATTTCATCAGCTTCATCTAAAATGACCCGCTCTACATTCCCCAGGAGCAGTCTTTTTCGCTTAATCAGATCTTTGGCTCGGCCAGGTGTGGCCACTACGATTTGAGCAGCTTTTCTGAGTGCCTTAATTTGAGTGTCAATCGCTGCGCCACCATAAACTGCGACGACACCGATTTCTTTGATATTTTTAGCATAATTATTCAAATCCTTTGAAATCTGGATACAGAGTTCCCTGGTTGGGCAAAGGATAAGTGTCTGCGTTCTTTTATCTTCAGGTTTTGTGAGATGTACGGCCGGTAAACCAAAAGCTCCAGTTTTTCCTGTCCCCGTTTGTGCAAAGGCTACCAGGTCCTGAGTTGAGGTTAATAAATGGGGAATTGTCTGTTCCTGAATAGGGGTTGGGTTTTCAAAACCCAGTTCTTGAATAGCCTGAACAATGTCATCATTGAGGCCGAGTTGAGCAAAAGCATTCATTGTGATAGTTTGATCCAATTAATATTTAGTATGTTGTTATTTTCATTTCGTTTAGTATAAACGAGTTCAACCCTTCAACTAACCATATCTGAAAATGAGAGCAAAACAGTGTTTTTTGATTTGAATGGTGACAGGCAAGGGATGTGGCCAATCTGCATACCCCAAAAATACAGCCATAAGCCCTAAATGCTTGGAAATTGGGAATAGATGTTAGGCCTTACAGGTCAAAAACGGGAAGCGACGTTGTTTCAACTGACCATATTTTATATTACTTAGGAGCGCTTACTTACTTCCTTGAGTGCCAGCTTAAGTAGTTCTGACATTTTGATATAGCCTGCCTGGTTGGGATGCACCCCGTCATAGGTGTATTTTTCCTTCAGACCATTTTTACTATCCGCCATGGGAGTAAAATAATCCAGATAGATGATCTCATTTGCTTTGGCATATTCCTGCAACATTTTATTCAGCTCTACGATCTGCTCTGCAGGCTGAATATCCTTCTTCCAGGGATACTCGAATGCAGGTAATACAGATGACAGAACAATATTTATCTCGTTGGCAAGCGCTAACTCACACATGGAAACGATGTAGCCCTGAATCTCATCCAGGGTCATGGGACCAGTGTTCCCGGCAATATCATTCGTTCCTGCCAGAATAACCACCACATCAGGTTTAAGATCAATGACATCCTGCCTGAAGCGCAGCAGCATTTGGGGAGTGGTCTGACCGCTGATACCCCGCGCTATGTAGGAGGAATTCTCAAAGAATTCAGGATAGAATTTTGGCCATCCTTCAGTGATGGAATTCCCCATGAGCACCACTCGTGATTCTCCGGCTGCAGGAGCGCTCAAGCTCAGGTTTTCTTCCTGGAAGCGCTTCAGGTTTGCCCAATCCTGAGCTATTACATCCAGGGACAATCCGACGAATACCAGGCAGACAAAAACGATGTGATGAGAAAGTTTCATGCTTTCCTCTGGTTTAGACCAAATATTAAGTTCTAATTTTAAGCTGAATTCCTGCTTGCATTAATGTTTCCGTATAGGGATCGCTTAACAATCTTCTCATAGCTGCTTTTTTGATCCCCACCTGTATCAATCTTTTGCATGGCGTACTGTTGAATCAGCAAAAGGGGCAGCACAATTCGTTTTCTAACTTCAATAGATTCTCTGGATACAGCTTCCTCTTCCATGAGATGATCAAATTCTGAGATGGATAGAAGCATTTCATTTGACAGGTTATATTCATCCAGGAGAATATTCCAGAATTCCGTATACTCGATATCATTGGCTATATATCGCGTCAGATCAAAATCGCATTTAAAAAGGGACATCATACTATTGAGCATGAGGGCTTTGAAGTAAGGAACATCCACAAACAGTCGTTTCAGCTCATCCAACTTCCCCTGATCAACCAGGGCTTTGATGGCCGTACCCACACCGAAATAACCTGGTACATTTTGTTTCATCTGACTCCACGAACCAACAAAAGGAATCGCTCGCAGATCATCCAATTCCAATTTCTTTTGAGTTCCCCTCTTAACCGGTCTGCTCCCAATATTGGCTTCCGAATAATATTGTAAGGTGCTCTTATTTTCCAGATAGGGAATAAACATTTCATGATTCTTGAGGTTGACATATTTCTCGTGGCTCAACTTCGCCAGATCCTCGAGCAGGTCCCGCTCCACTTTAGAAATCGTGATCTCCCTGTCGTAAATGACATTGGATAATCCTGCTGTTAGTAATTGTTCGCAATTGTGTGTGAAATGTTCTTTGGTTCCATAACGACTGGTGATGGTCTGTCCCTGAATGGTCATTTGAATTTCATGTTTGGCAATCTGCTTACTCTGCGACGCATAGAAACGATTTGTTTTGCCTCCACCCCGAGCCGGTGGTCCCCCACGACCATCAAAAAAGATGGCTTTGATATCATGACGTTCACAAGTGGCTGACAAGGCTTCCTTGGTTTTAAAAATTGCCCAATTTGCCTGGAGATAGCCGCCATCCTTGGTTCCATCAGAGAAGCCCAGCATGACCGTTTGTTTATTATCGCGCTGCACCAGATGATTTCTATATATAGCAATATTAAAGAGTGTATCCATAATCGCCTCTGATTGACCCATACCTCTCATAGATTCAAAAAGAGGAACAATATCAAAGGGTAGTTGATCGCCCTTCCAACCGCACCATCTAAAAAGTGCAAAAACAAACAGTACGGAAAAGATATCCTCAGAATTACTGATGATATAGCGATGACAGCCTATCTCTCCATTCTTTTCCTGGATCTCTTTCAGGGAACAAATGGTTCTGAGGGTATCTCTGATGAGTTCATCATCATACTGAGTAATATCCAGTAACAATTCTTTTGTAGTGAGGATAGCTATGAGCTCATCTGAATCAAGCTCTTTCAGGTTGGCATGAACCAGCTGTTCTTTCACCAGGATAGCTTCGATTGTATTATAGTGAACATCGTGATTCTGGCGGATATCCAATGATGCAAAATGTGATTTAAATATTTTCACTTTATCAATCACTCGGTCCAGATCATCCAGATACAATCCCTTGTTTTTTGTTTGAACTGTATCCCTCACCAGCAGCAGAGGATCGAGGATATCTCTATATGGGATACCTTTGTCAGAATCATATGTGGCTTTGTAGAGTTTGTTTCGCAATTCACCGATAATTTGATCCACGCCCTTAAAGGTCAATTTTGATGCAAGGCCTTTGAGGTCCCAATAGTAGCACTTCATCAGACTCATTCTGAGATCATTAGCGACCTGCATGGTCGTTTTTGAAGTGACAAAGGGATTTCCGTCTCGGTCCCCCCCTGGCCAAAAACCAAGCTGAATAATATTGGGGTTGTCAAAGTCATCACTGCCAAGCTTATGCTTGATTTTCCAATACAGATCCCCAATGGCATCATAATATACATATTTGAGGTAGTAGATCAGATTTTGGGCTTCTTCAAATGGTGTGGGTCGTTTGGCGTTGAGCAACGATGTCATCCCCAGCTGCTGAAGCACCTGGTCGATATGATTGATATCATTCTTCTTGATGAGTTTACGTAAATCCCTGATGATATCGAGAACAGCCTGGGGGTAGAATTGAGTTGGATGGGCAGTAAGAACCAACCGGGCACTAAATACAGAGAGTTTTTCTAAAATTTCATCGCTTTTGTTTCTGGAGTTTAAGAGGGTAAAAAAATCATTTAAGGAGAGATCTGTGTTGTGTTTTTGAAGCTCACCAAAGGAAGCATCTTCAACACTGTCAAACAAGACTACCTGCCGTTCAACATATTGGATAACATTGAACATGAATTCAATATTTTCAGTTTCCGTACTAATATTTGTATGGGTATTGAAAAATGTATCCAGAATTTCCAACGGTTCCAAACCATCCGCCAGACCCTTCTTTGCCACTTCGTGCAATAGTGGAATGAGGATTCCAACATTACTTATACTTTCCGACGGAAGATTTAAAAACAGACTGTTGTATATATTAAATTTGTTTTTAACCCACTTTTCGTAGGTTTCGATTCGTGCAGATTGATTCTTCAATTACCTATTTATCCTCATAAGCTGTCTCCTGGTCATCATGAGCAGGAGACAACTTATCTTATCCCAGGGTGAGTGGATTACAACTGTATTATAACCACCCTAATCCCAGACCAAAAATCAACACAGCCAATACATCAATTCCCCAGATAGCTCCTACAGTGACCAGCTTTTGTTTCATAGTGGGCATATCATAAACCCAGAAGGCAACGACAAAAAAGGTGAGATAGCCAAACAGGAAAATAAGGTAGGGAGTATTAGCATCCCAGAAGGTCCAATCCCAGGTAAGTGCGTCCACAGCATTGAGGAGTACCTCGATAAACACACAAAAAATGGAGCCAGCAATAGCTATAAACCATCTGTTGGGAACGCCTAGAATCCTATCCTCTTTATTGGGGAGTAAAAACTTTGTCCAAATAATACCTGACACGGCAAACATAAACATGATTTCAATATTCAGCCCGATGAGGATGAGATATGAGGTGTCACCTGGTGTACACCAGAGTGGCGCCCAACCTGCAAGTTTAAAAATGACTGAGTTCATGATCTCATTGAACCAGTCCATGCCCCAGAACGCCAGCCCTGCCAGAACTGCTACATAATTTTTTTTCTCCATCTCTACGGCATAGACATAAAACACAAATGCCAGCAATGGAATGACGTACCAATGGAAGTTTGAACCATCACGTAGATGTGTCAGTGCTTGTTGCGAAAAATCACTGGGCATATTGCCTCCCCTCGTTAGAATTTGCTAAGAAGTTAACTCTACAGCAATATAGTTAAAGCTCTGAGTAAGTGGGGGCGAAACAATCCTGTGAGAGTGACTATCAAGTTATGAGTGTCTACACTTTTTCCATTCAATAATGATGAGGGCAGTTAGTCCTGCAGCAATAATAGTTAAAGCTACTGCAGGGGGTTGCCCCACAGAGAAAGCAATACCAATTGCTGATATCAATACAATTATCATCCGAGGGACCAGAAACAATTTGCTCATGCGCCAAACTGAAGCAGCTGTAAATGACACAAAAAGTACATAACCGCCACCTAGAGCCAATGCCACTGGTAGTGAGAGCACATCATGGGGATGACCAATAATTTTTTCGAAGCCTATGGCTATTCCAATAATACCACATATCAGGGGGAAATGCATCACGGAGTAGGCGTCCCTGGCTACTCGACCCTGTTGGTCTTTCTTTGTTTTGGCAAAATGGGCTTCGAGATGTTCACTAACCCATGAAAAATAGCTCCACCATAAGAGGCAGGTGACCATGACGGCCAGCCCACCATTGACTAGAAGTGCCTGGGTTCGCTCTTGAATATCAACGGCACTGGCAGCCACAATGAGTGATTCCCCCAAAGCGATGATCACTATCAGACCATGACGTTCAGCGAAATGCTTTGGTCGCAACTTGAAACCGCCTGAACGCCCTCCAATTCCACTTGCCACTAAATCAAGAAGAATGGCTGCGAGCCACCATATAACTCGTTGACCCGGGGAGACCAAAGCCCCGCCAATCACAGCCGCAAGACCCGTGATTGATAGAAGTGCGAACATAGTCGCTGCCGATTGCTGATCCTTATGATTCGATGTAACTCGAATATACAATCCAAGACCTAATACCCTGATAATGACGTATGGAATGGCAAACCACATCACTTTATCATTGAAGGCTTCAGTGATTGAAGCTGCCAGGACAAAGGCTACAGCGGTGGCGATTAACACACCCATCCTGACTTCGGCAATTCTGGTATTGGCCGCATTTAAAGCCCAGGTGAATTGTGTCCACCCCCACCAAATCAGCCAGAAGATCAGTACGGATTGGACCACACTCGTAACGCTGAAATGCTCTGCGGTAATGCCTGTGATTCTGGTGATGGCAAAGACAAAAATCAGATCAAAAAACAGTTCCACAAAATCAGCTCCCTGTTCATCTGGGGAAACCAAATATTCGACTGGTGTTAATATATTTTTCATAACAATTTTTACTTTCTATCTGGGTTTAGTGGTGCACAAATGATGATCGAGAATCTGTCTTATCGGCATGTGGAAGCCAGGGGAGAGCCATAATTTCTGCGACGCTCCACCCACTTACTCCACTATCTTCAGATATGATTATTCCTAGGAAGTTTCTGGTTTTGTCTTCAGGAAAAAAGCAACAATAGCACTTGTGATAACACCCATAACCGGTGCAAAGATCGTACTCTGAATGATATAGTTTTTGAGATTAAAATAGGCCTCTGCTTCTTCCAGTGTCGTCAGGCCATTTGCTACACCGTGACTGATGGCATTTTCAAAATAATGTGGACTAATGACATAAGCGGTAATCAGTTGACCAAAGGGGCTTAGCACACCAACCATAATTGAAATGACTATACCACTTATCAATCCTTCCTTATACATCATTTTTCCACCCAGATCGGTGGCTCGCTTATCCCTTAACGCAAACACATAGACTGCAATGGCTATAGGTGCAAAAAAGTTCGTATAGGTAGAATGTTTATCGATGTGGGTACTATGTAGACCAGTGAGACGTTCCAGAAGCATCCAGACCAGGGTCACTCCCATAAATATAAAAGCCCACTTTATCTCAGTTTTATATTTGTTCATTGCCCCCCCTATTGCCTTGAATGGACCCCGATGGAATTACCTTCACTATCTTGAAGTATGGCAACAAAGCCATGTTCTCCAATGGCGTGTTTAGGCACTAAGACCTTGCCTCCCGCTGCAACCACACGTCCTTCCTCCTTAGCACAATCAGCCGAGTTGAAGTAGACCATGGTTCCACCTTTTCCTGGTGAATATCCATCACTCTTCACCAGCGCTCCAGCTGCATAAAGACCGTTTTCAACCCCTGGGAAACCCATAAGCTGTTCACCGCTAAAACTAAAATCTGTGAACTCCCCACACTGCAGTATTGACTTATAAAAACTGACTGCTCTATCCATATCCTCGACATAAATCTCAAACCAGCCAACGACGTTTGATTGACTCATAAAAAACTCCTTAACTTGATTAAATACATGACTCCATCGGTCACCTTTTAATATTCACCTTGTCCAGTTAAAATACAAGCCCGTTTAAAGATTTAGCTTTTCAGCGACGATATTTATCAGATAGACCCACACCATCAAGAATCATGGGGATGATTTTTTCCAGACGATTGAGTTTTGTTTCCGCTCGTTTTGCGTTAGAAATATATTCAGCATATTCCCGTTGTTTTGAGAGGGTCAATGCATCAAAACACGGACGCAATTTCGCAGGGGATTTAAGGGCGACTTCAAGTTCCTCTGGAATAACAAGAGCCTTCCTGGTCTCTGCTTTGATTTCTTTACCAGCTCTCTGGTTGTCAATCGCCTCAAGAGTATATGACTGCACTATGGCATCATTTATTTCATCAATATGATGGAAACGCATCTGACGCTGAGCTTTGGTCACACCTTCCTGTGCATTTATCAGCAGACCCTTTTCATCCTTGAGCAAGGCCCCTTGATAGTACCACAAACTGACAAATGATTTGTAACCACCAATACTGACAATATTCTTTTTCTCATACATGTAAACCGGACCACCCCACTTAATGGTCTCCTCTAAATTTAATTCTTTTAGGATTTTTCTGAGCTTCGTAATTGCTTCAGCCCAGTGGGGTTGAGATTGGATATATTGATCTACATTTTTGGCTTTAAGCATATTTACATCTAAGCGGGTTTTGGGGGTTTATCCACTACGACGGCTCACCAGTTTATTTAGGAAAATAGATTTTAGGGGCTCAATAGCCATGAGTGCTTTTACAGGTGATGTTTTTTCCAGGACACTTAGAACACGTCCCAGAGTTCGATGACTAAATCCATCGTAGTCATAAAAGATTAGATCCGAAAGCTTACCCCGTTCTATGGCCATGGCAGCATATTTATCAAAACTGCTTTCAGGGGTATAAATTCTCTGGGGACGCGCTTTCATTGTTGCTGAACCCGTAGTACAATAGGTTGGACAAACACCGCACCCCAGGCAAACTTCTTCATCCCGCGTGGCTTTTTGCTTCTTGCGACCATCCTGCTCATACTTCACCATTTCAATGGCATCAACTGGACAGGCAGCTTCACATTTTGCGCATCCCGTACAGGTCTCCTCATTGATATCCAAAATCCAGCTTGAAGACACAATGGCATTATTCATATCGAAAGTCTTTATGGCTTCCATCATCCCACAGCAACATCCACAACAATTACAGATATAGCTCAAGTCATTCTGGACATTGTCTCCTGTTTGGGCCAGGCCTGCCTCCTTGCTCATTTCCAACAGGCGCATGGATTCTGAGACAGAGATATGTTGAGCCAGACCATTGTGGACCAGGACATCTGCGGCTCCTCCAAAGGAGAGACAATTACTCTGCTCGTGGTCACAAGCTTTTCCAAGATGCTCGGCCTTGTGCCGACAAGCGCACAGAGAGACTGCATGGGAACTGGCGTTTTTAACCACATGAGATGCTCTATCATAATCCAGGATTTCGATATGATCACCCTGGGGTAGAGACTCCTCTCGGGGGAGCGAACGCCCCACCTGGGTTTGTCCTTCAAAAACAGCTCGACTGAAACGATCATTTTCAAGCATATATTTTTCGAATAATCGGGCTATTTCTGCCATGGGAGCATCCGGTCTGGATCGCATAAAGGTGTATTCAAAAAAACCAATGACTACAGGTGGGAGGGCAACATAGCGGCGGCCTTTACGCTCCATATCCACCACAAGCCCACGATGCGCTAAATCCTGGATCAAATCGTTTAGCCTGTCCTCGTCCATATTGAGTTTTACTGCTAATTTGGCGGTTCGAGTTGGTATTGTCGGGAAACGGCGTACGAGTCTGGCTTCATCAGGTGTAAATAGGAGTTCTAAAATTTTGGTAAAGGTAGGTGAGGCTGGCGCGCCCGTGATATGTCGGTCAAAACGTTGCTGAAGCAGACGGTAGTCTCGGTGCTCACTGACAATATGTCCCATAGTACCCTCGAATTGATTAGCGAATAATATAGCTGCGAAGAGCAACAATATATGCCCTGTTTTTCATTGAAAGAGCTTGGCCTTGGGAGACCTTTTACTATATTGCTCCACATGAGAGCTGGCATTCATGTGACCCAAAATTTCCCCCTCATCTCGGACCTCTCAAAAGCAACAACCCTGGCAGGTTATGCTTTAAACCGATGGAAGCTTCGCATACGCTAAACCATGCATTTCAAGGTGGAATATATCAGTCCCAACGCTTTCACACTGGCACTGTCTCCACCAGCAAAACAGACATCACCTAACTTACAGTCAATTAAAATAAATATTTGAGGACATTATGGAAGCGCATCAAGCCAAACACATCATTGTAACAGGGGGTGTCATCTCCGGTCTTGGGAAAGGTATTGCGGCTGCTTCCCTGGGAATGTTGCTGGAGCTAAAAAACAAAAAAGTAACCATCCAGAAACTTGATCCCTACCTGAATGTTGATCCCGGCACCATGAATCCATTCCAGCACGGAGAGGTATTTGTTCTTGATGATGGGACAGAAACCGATCTGGATTTAGGTCATTACGAACGATTTATTGATGCCGACATGACCAAGGCTAATAACAGCACGGCTGGCAGTATCTATTATGAGGTTTTGGAGAGAGAGCGTCGCGGGGACTATCTGGGTGGGACTGTACAAATCATTCCACATGTCACTGATGAGATCATCAAAAGAATTGAAAAGCCGGAACGAGTTGATCCAAACCTGGATGTGGTTATTACCGAAATTGGTGGAACCGTTGGTGATATCGAAAGTCTTTCCTTCCTGGAGGCAGTTAGACAATTTCAACAGGCTCGTGGTCATGAGAATGTCATCATCCTGCATGTTACCCTCATTCCATACATTGAGGCCAGCGAAGAGCTAAAAACAAAACCCAGTCAACATTCTGTCATGCGCTTAAGAGAGATAGGTTTGCAGCCAGATATTCTTTTGTGCCGTACCCAGTATGAGCTAACCGATGATGTGAGACAGAAATTGGCCTTATTCACAAATGTAAAGCCCAATGCTGTGATTCAAGGTCTTGATGCAAAATCAATTTATGAAGTCCCCCTCCTCCTGCAAAAAGAGCACCTCGCTGGTATTGTCATGGAAAAACTTCACATGGAAAACGTTGAGTCTGATACCTCAAAGTGGGAACAATTTGTCCATCACATTTTAAATCCTGAAGATAACATTACCGTAGCAGTGGCCGGTAAATACACAGCCATGGTGGATGCGTATAAGAGCATCATTGAATCCTTTATTCATGCTGGAGTCGACAATCGATGTGAAGTGAAAGTTGAATTTGTGGATACCGAAGATCTGGAGTCTGATGCCGGTTTGGAAAAAGTATTGGGCCATGTTCATGGAATTTTAATACCCGGTGGGTTTGGCTCTCGAGGCATCGAAGGTAAAATTCGAGTCGCCCAGTATGCGAGAGAGAAGAAAATCCCATTTTTGGGTTTGTGCCTTGGTTTACAGGTGGCAGTCATAGAATATGCCCGCAATGTCCTGGGTCTGGAAAATGCAGACTCTGAAGAGTTTTCAGAAACCTCCCCTCATCCTGTTATTCACCTCATGCTCTCACAACATCATGTAACCCACAAAGGTGCATCAATGCGTTTAGGCGCTTATGATTGTGTCCTCAAGGAGGGAACCAAATCCTTTAATGCTTATGGTGAAGTAAATATTTCTGAACGTCACCGACATCGATTTGAAGTAAATAATGAATATCGGGATCAACTGGAAAAAGCTGGTATGATCATTTCGGGAGCATCTCCAGACAACGAGTTGGTTGAGATGGTTGAGGTTGCCGATCACCCCTGGTTTATTGGAACTCAAGCCCACCCCGAGTTCAAATCCAGAGTAGCTAAAACACATCCTCTGTTCAAAGATTTTGTAAAGGCGGCACTTACCTTTAAAAATCAATAAACTGAGTGCGAACATTTCATGTGTTCAACAAGGCGTGATCTTTTCCATTCCTGGCATTGAACTTCAAACAATAATTTTTAAATTTACATCCTGATCAGCTAACCCTATCTCAGTAGTTACAATCGACTGGTGTCAATGACACCAAATTTCACTTATCTAGATTGGGAGTCTACCATGAAAGCAAAAGCTGTTTCAAGTTCAGGTCATCGACAGAGATTGAGAGAACGATTTTTTCAAAACGGAATAGAATCCTTCCACGATTATGAGGTTCTGGAACTTCTCCTCACCCTTGCAACACCTCGAAAGGATATGAAACCTCAGGCAAAAGAATTGATTAGACGATTTGGAAGCCTGGCCGGAGCGTTGGAAGCTCCCACTTCGGTTCTCCTCGATATAAAAGGCTTGGGGCTATCAAATGTTTTTGCCCTTAAACTTCCCAATGCTGTAGGCCGGAGGTATTTATTTGAACAAACTGAGGGTAAAGATTATCTCAGATCCAGCAAAACAGTTAAGGATTACCTCACCCACAACTTGCGGGAAAGGAATCGCGAGGTCTTTCTGGTCATTTTTCTGGATGGTCAAAATCAGATTATCAAAATGGAAGAGCTCTTTACCGGATCGCTCACTACTTCGGCCATCTATCCCCGGGAAGTCATCCAAAAGGTATTGAGTTATGATGCTGCCAGCGTCATTCTGGTACACAACCACCCCTCAGGGTCCCTCACCCCCTCAGGAAGTGATCGGGCAGTGACCAAAAAGTTGAAAGTTGCGCTGACATCCATTGATGTTGAAATCCTGGATCATCTCATTGTCGGTGGGAACGATTTTTTCTCATTCGCCGATCATCGACTTTTGTAATATCCCATAATCCTTCATAGCAGTCAAATAAGACCTGAAAGTGTAGACATATCCCACATCATGTTTAGAATTGCATCTTATTATTTTACCTAAACCTACGACAGACCAAAACAGCATTTTATATTGACAAATATTAAATGTGATATATATTCTCATCATTAAGATTTAATTATCACCGGGGAGAATGTTTGAGAAATATATATCTAATTCTATTGGTGGCAGGGTTATCATCTTGTGGCTTGTCGCCCAATGCTGATCCAACTGCCCGTCACGCTTCAAGGAGAGCTCACTCAGGTAAATATATCATCGAGCAAACACATGTGGCCGGGAGTCGCAATCTATTTGTCCAGCCAGACGGCATGAATTGTCTGAACTCCAGCAAAGCGGTGTCAGAGTACCTGAATACGCATCATCGTGATCGTAATCGTGATGCTATTTTAATCATTCTTCTTGATAAAAAAACCAGGTTATAGATATGAATGAGTTAGGACCAGAAGTCCTCTCAACCCCCTCGATTTACATGTCAGAGGTAGCACAAAAAGCCACAGATCACAAAGCCGCCTCAGTAATTTTGGTCCAGTGCCTCCCTTCACGATCATCAACGCCTTATAAGAACGACCGGGAAATTTCTAAAAACTTGAAGCAGGCTCTAGAAACCATCGATGTTGATCTCTTAGATCATCTCATTGTAGGTCGGACCCAGTGCTTCTCCTTTGCAGACAATCAATTGCTATAATACGGAATAAGTCATGAAAACTATTTTTGTGCTAGTCCTCACATTTTGTTTCATCTCCTGTGGTATTTTTTTGCCCATCAAAGTTGATCAGGCTGAAGATATTGTTGTGGAACCGACACCTGAACGTCTTGACCGAGGTGAATATCTTGTTGAACATGTCGTGGGATGCGCGGATTGTCACAGTCAAAGAGATTGGTCTATTTTTATGGCACCCGTCAAACCAGGTACTCGCGGTGCAGGAGGCGAAGTCTATAACGAGGAAATGGGAACTCCAGGAACCATCTATGCTCCCAATATTACCCCCGCTGCTTTAGGATCCTGGACTGACGGTGAAATTATTCGAGCCATAACCAGTGGCGTGAACAAGGATGGAATCCCGCTTTTTCCCATTATGCCATATCCTAACTATGCCCGAATGAGTCGGGAGGATATCTATAGCATGGTGGCATATATCAGAACCCTGGACCCCATCCCAAATGAGGTTCCTCCGCGAAAACTTAACTTCCCCCTTAACCTGATTGTTCGGACCATCCCAAAGCAAGCTGAGTTTGGTAGCCTCCCCTATAAAACTGATGCCATCGCCTATGGGAAATACATGACCACGGCGGCAGGCTGTACTGACTGCCATACCCCTATGGAGCAGGGAAGGCCCATAGATGGGATGGAATTTGCAGGTGGCTTCACCATGGGAATGTTGTCTGGCGGTACTGTGAATTCAGCCAACATTACGCCCCATGCCACAGGAATTAAAAGCTGGACGAAAGAGGCCTTTATCCAGCGCTTTAAGGTCTTGGACAATCCTGCAGCCCGCGAAATTCCTCTTGCAAAGGGTCAGATCAATACACCAATGCCCTGGACATATTATGCCACAATGAAAGCTGAAGATTTGGGGGCGATTTACGAATATTTACGAAGTATTCCTGCCATAGAAAACACAGTTATTAAATACCCCGAATTGTAGGGCGTGAATTTAGGCTTCTTGCTCTTCTCTCAAAATGATGTCTGACTCAAGTTCAGGATGATCTCCCCTGATATCAGCATAAAACTCCCGGAGCATATCCATATCCTTCTTGATATCTCCCGAGAGGTTTATTAGCGGACCCGTTCCCACAGTTTTTGTGGGAAAATCTACATATCCAAGCAAAAGTGGTACCTGTGCCGAAAATGCCATATGATAAAATCCAGATTTCCAGTGATCTCGCTTGGCTCTCGTTCCTGAGGGCGCCAGGGCAATCATCAAATTCTCATTTGCTGCAAAATGGTCTGCTATCTGCTCAACGACACCATGAGTACTTCTGCGATCAATAGGTATTCCACCCAGCCATTTCATAAAACCGCCAAAGGGCTTTTTAAACAAGGTGTGCTTACCCAGCCAGGACACTTTAATACGATCCATAAACATCGCTGCCAATAGAAAGATAAAATCCCAATTGCTGGTGTGAGGCTCACAAATCAGAATATACTTACCCCTTGTAGGCAGATGCCCTTCGTATTTCCAGCCCGTCAATTTCAGCCAGATTTTACCCAGCATCAATTTGATCACCCCTGAGCGTTTGTTCTTATTCATGATTTACACTCCCAGATTCTTGTTTCGCATCGATCGTCCTGCTAAATATCCAGTTGACCAGCTTGAGGTCAGATTATAGCCACCCGTTTCACCATTTACATCAATAACCTCGCCTGCAAAATACAGATTCTCCGCCAACTTGGATTCCATGGTAGTTGGGTCTATTTCTTTTAAGGAAATCCCACCTGAAGTTACTATGGCATGATCATAGGAATCATGACCAATAACTTGCATGGGAAATTCTTTGAGCAACATCCTCAACCGTTTCCGCTCTTCTCCAGTCACCTGATGTAATTTCTTCTCTGGATCCACCTCCAGCAAATCCACAAATAGATCGATCATTTTCAGGGGCAAAAGAGATTTCAGCAAGCTTCTGAAATTCTTTTTGCTGTTATTTGACAACTCTCTAAGCAGTCGTTGATCCAATTTTTTATGATCCAGAGCAGGTTTGAGATCAATTTTGATTTGAACTTCCTTCCTGTAGTCAAGCATGGTCACCAGGGTTTCACTTAAGGTCAAAATAATTGGACCTGTCACTCCCTTTCGTGTGAACATCATTTCCCCAAACATTTCAGTGACTTTTTTGCCCTCATCCCAGATTGAGAGAGAAATATTTCGCAAGCTAACACCCATCACTCGTTTTGCAATATCACCGGCAGTTAATACGGGTACGAGAGATGGAGCCGTATCAACGATGGTATGGCCAAAGGCTTGAGCCATGGCGTATCCCTCTCCAGTTGATCCAGTTGCCGGGTACCCCAATCCTCCAGAGCAAACACACACCTGATCCGCCAGCACTTGAGTCTGATGTTCTCCCTGTTTTACTTGAAGAATATATTGATCACCATCATTTTTTTCAATTCTGGTCACATGTGCTTTCATGGCGATAGGGATATTTAACTCGCTTAGTTTCTTTTCGAACGCTACAGCAATATCCGTCGCTCTATCGCTCTCACAAAAGTAGCGCCCACCCCGCTCCAGCTTTGTAGGAACCCCCAGATCATTTATATATTTGAGCAAATCATGATTGAAAAATTGTGAAAACGCATACTTGAGGAAACGACCCTTCTTCCCAAATCGGTTCAGGAAGCTCTGCATGCTCTCTTCATTGGTGATATTGCAGCGGCCCTTGCCTGAAATACGCAACTTGATACCTGTTTTGTGCATTTTTTCCAGAATAACAATACTGTGATCAGGGTTGTGGGCCTCAACGCCAGCAATAAGTCCAGCTGGGCCAGCACCAATAATGACAGTATTGTAGTGAGGCTCTAGCATATCAAATCATTGCGTATGTAGCGCCAGCCAGGTTGATGACAGTATCCCATAGACGGCCAGATCAACATACTGATCCCACTTGAGGGCATGTTGCTTGAGGACACCTTCAGGCTCCATGCCTATTTTTTGCATGACCCGTCCAGAAGCTGGATTCCGCGTCATGTGACTCGCATGAATTTTGTTCAATTGCATTTTCTCAAAGCCATATGCCAACACCGCCGTTGAGGCTTCAGTGGCAAAGCCCTGACCCCAAAAAGGTTTACCAACCCAGTAGCCAAGTTCGGCACGATTGAATCGACGGGTAATAGTAAGGCCAACAGCACCCAATAATTTGTCTGATTTCAGATCAACCATGGCGAAAACCAAACCTTCGCCTGATTCAAAATCTTTTTGATGGTTTTCCATCCAGGTTTCGGCCATACCATCCAGATAGGGGTGGGGAATATTGAGGGTCATTTCAGCAACCTCAAAAGTGCCAGCTAACTTCTGTATCTCCAGGGCATCAGATGGTTGAAATCCTCTAAGTAGGAGACGATCTGTTTTGATTTCCGGATAATTTTTCATGGGATACTTACACCCACGCTGGTGTTAGCCATCATATGGATTGCATGTCGTTATAATAAATCCTGAATCTCCGTTTTAAACTCACTCACCAGAGAAGCTGCAATGGTCTGGGTCGAAGCTTCAGCAAAGATACGGACAATGGGCTCTGTGTTTGAGGCACGAAAATGAACCCAGCGATCCTTCCAGCTAATCTTTACCCCATCTTCAAGATTGGGAACAAGGCTGGCATATTTTTCCGCCAGAGACTGAAGAATTTCTGCAGGTTGATACCCTTGCACATTGATTTTATCCTTCACCATCTCATACCGGGGAAGATCATCTGCGATTTCACGTATTGATTGCTTTGTTTCAGCCATAAGCGACAGAATCAGTCCAGATGCTACCAGGGAATCACGACCCAGGTGAGATTCAGCTAAAATTACACCGCCATTACCTTCGCCACCAATCAGTGTGTCTTGTTGTTGCATTTTACGGGCAACATGAATTTCACCAACGGGTGTTCTTATAACGTGTCTTCCATAACGCTCAGCCAGATCATCCAGAGCTTTGGTTGAACTTAAATTGGTTACCAGGGGTCGACGATCATCCTCGCTGGCATGTCGCAGGGCATGGTAGGCGGCCAATACCAGTGTGTATTCTTCAACCAGGGGATTTCCAAAAGCATCAACAACAGCCAGCCTGTCAGCATCAGGATCCGTAGCAAATCCAATGTCAGCACCTAACCGACTCACTGTCTTTCTAAGTTCCATGAGATTTTCAGGCAAGGGTTCAGGGGTATGGACAAAATTTCCATCATTGTTGCAGTTGATGGGAAATACTTCGCATCCCAACCGCTCCAGGAAGGCGGGTAAAACTTCTGATCCAGCACCATTAATGGCGTCAATAACAACCTTGGGTTTCAATTCTCGAATAGCGCTCACATTCATGAGGTCCAGGGCCATTACATTCTCAATATGCCGTTCAAGTCTATCATCAAGTTTGGTTACGGAACCGCTCCGCTCAGTATTTAAGGGACCAGATTCCTTTACCTTTGCCAATTCGATTTGAAGCTGCTTGTGCTCATCTGAGTCAAGAAACAGACCTTCAGCACCAACAAATTTCAAGGCATTCCACTCAATGGGATTATGACTGGCGGTAACAATGATTCCACCTCTGGCATTCAGGTCTTTCACCATAAGCTGAGCAGTTGGCGTGGGACATATCCCACAATCAATGATTTCACACCCCATTTGGCTTAAGGTTTCTTCAACTATCCCCTTGAACATTTCTCCTGATGGTCGACTATCCTGGGCAATAACGATCCGCCCCTTATCCATGAGTTGAGCAAAAGCTCGTGTGTATACTTTAACGACCTGTTCGTCGAACCCATCATTGATGATTCCGCGGACTCCTGAGATTCCTGAAATTAAAATTGGCATATTTCCTCCCTGGGGGATAAATCTGATTTAGATCAGTTTATACCCATATAGATGTTCTATGGTCGTTTTACCGATGGTAAATGGTTTGCTATCCTCAAAGATGAATCCCTGACGATTATACCAGTCAATAGCTGGCAGATTTTCAACCATGACACCCAGCCAAACACGATCAACGTTATAATTTGTTTTAGCGATATTGATTCCGTATTCCATCATACGCTTTCCCAGTTTCAACTTTTGATACGATGGCAATACATAGAGCGATGTAATAAAAAATTGGAGGTCCTGTTGATTCCAGTATGTTTTACTATAGCCTACAATGAGATCGTCAACCAGAGCGACACAACCATCAACTATTTTTGAATCATACAGATTCTGAAGTTTTTGAAGAGCATAGTAAGACTCATGGAAATCTTTTCGGTCTTCCTCAGGAACGAAGGCCCCATAAGCATCAGCCCAGGTTTCCCAGGCAACCCTTTGGATAGAGGGCAGATCGGATCGACGCCAGGGACGTATTCCATTCATGATCGAAAAGTAGCCTTAAATAGTGAGATTGCTAACCATGACCACCCTAAAATAAGTGCAACACCACCAATGGGGGTAATGGCTCCAAAATATTTCTTTCCACTGAGAGCCAGAATATAAAGGCTTCCTGAAAACAGCAAAACACCCGAGATAATCATGTACCCAGTAACATTCAATGCTTTGGGGGTTAAGTAATTTGATAAAGTTGGCAGAAGTAGGAGCAGGAGGGCATGAATAGCCTGGTAGAAAACTGCCTTCTCCCAAATGTTTTGGCCGTAGCTATCCAAAATTGATTTTAAGGCATGTGCTCCAAATGCACCTAAGGCAACCGTTAGGATTCCAAATAGGGCCCCTATGAAGGCAAAAAACGTTGCCGGCATCATCCCTGTATGTCCCTGGCTCGTTTACGCCCGCGTAAAAAGTATTGAAAGAAAATGGATCCGCCATACATCCTTCGCAGAGTCGCCGTTACTGCTTGAGGTTTTCGCTTTTTACCAGCTTCTTGATGTTTCTTTATCAGGAGAAAGGGGTGGGAAAAATTCCATCCAATAGACATGGTAATGGCAGCCATGCGTTTCCAGTCACGAATCAAGGCTGAGAATACAAAGGCCACTCCTTCAAGAGCAAGACGGGCTGGTAATATGGCAGCGAGATAGGCAAAGGGGTAATTCTTGACAATCATCATCAGATTATTGCGATGATTCAAATACTTTTTCTGGTAGCGATCAGGTGGAAGGGTCCAGCCGGAATGATGAAATATTCTGGATTTTGGGGCATTGACCACACGCCAACCTGCATTATGGAATCGCCAGCATAGATCAATTTCTTCCATATGGGCAAAAAAATCTTCGTCAAACAAGCCAACATCCTCAAGGGCTGCTCCGCGTATCAGGAGGGCTGTTCCGCTGGCCCAAAAGATATCTCTCGGTGTATCGTAATAGCCATCATCCTTCTCAGTAGTCGTGAAAATTCTACCCAGAGCGTAAGGGAAGGCCAATATATCCATCAGCCCACCGACACCTCCTGCATAGTCAAAAACTTCAGGGTTTTGAGCGGACATAATTTTGGGTTGCACTGCCGCAATATTGGCATCCATCTCCATCTGTTCAACCAGAAGGGAAATCCAATCCGAATCATGAGTTGTATCGTTATTTAGTACGAGGTAATATTCTGATTCAATTTCTCGCAATCCAACATTACAGCCACCTGCGAATCCCAGATTTTCAGAATTTTGAATAACTTTTACACCAGGGAATTCTCGTTGAACAAAGGCAACACTATCATCTGATGAAGCATTGTCTACGACAACAATTTCCAGATGATTATACCGAGTGGCTTCCAATGAGCGAAGGCAGGGTTCTAACACCTCAATTCCATTCCAATGCGGAATGATAACTGTCACTTTGGGACCATTTTTTTGTATTGTTGTCATAGCTTAAAAGATACACGAGAGGAATAGTGATTCAAATCATTGTGGATTTAAAAAGTTCAATCAACCAGAGGTTTTCTGCAACAACACAAATGGATGGCATCCTAAATGCACCAGAACGCTTGGTTTAAGACAAGTATTTGATACTGTTGAATTATTTTGTAAATAAGAGGCTCGAATAGAGAACAAGTAAAATGATCAAAAAGGGAGGCGAGAGGCTTCAATGGACAAGATTAGCGTTCGTGATTTTATGACAAAAGAGCTGGTTGTCTTTACTCCTGAAACGGATATCTACGCGGCTATAGATGAATTGGTAAAATCTGAAATCTCAGGTGCACCTATTGTTGATAAGGATGGCAGGCTGGTTGGCATTATCTCGCAAAAGGATTGTCTGCGTACCCTGGCAAATGGTGCTTTTCACAATGCACCAGCTGGTCCTGTTAGCGAATATATGACTGAGGCTGTTATGAGCATTGGACCGGATATGGATATTTTTACGGTAGCTGACCTCTTTTTAAACAATGTATACCGTAGAATTCCCGTCGTACAAGATGGTGTGGTCATCGGCCAAATCAGCCGACGTGATATCCTTCGGGCTATTCAGCATATGATTGGCAGCGCCAAAACTTAATTGCCTCGCTCGCCCTGGACCCAGTTTACATCGAGCACCAATAAGATAAAAAAACTCCTCTTGTCAAGGGCTCATGTTCAGATATCTTGGCGCCATGAAATTTGATACTAATATTGTAATATTAACAAACACAGGAGAGACCCAGTGAAGATCGGTATACCCGTCGAGACAACTTCTGGTGAGACCCGCGTTGCGATGGTCCCAGGAATGGTTACTGCATTTACTCGCTTGGAGCATGAAGTCATTATCCAGAAAAATGCCGGAGCTGGCTCGTTCATTTCAAATGCAGAATTTGAAAAAGCCGGAGCCAGTATAGTTGATGATGCACCATCGCTTTTTGCCGGAGCAGATGTCATCTTTAAAGTTCAGCCACCCACCGTTGATGAAGTCAGCATGATGAAGGAGGGGGCCATCTATATGGGTTATCTCGCCCCACTGAGTAATCATGAGACCCTCAAGGCTATGAATGCAAAAAAGATTACCAGTTTTGCCACTGAGTTCATACCTAGAATTTCCCGCGCTCAGAGCATGGACACCTTGAGTTCCATGGCTACCCTGGCCGGGTACAAGGCTGTGCTTATTGCTGCCAACCATCTTGGCAAAATATTCCCCTTGCTCATGACAGCCGCTGGATCAATTCCACCGGCCAACACTTTTATCTTAGGTGCTGGTGTTGCCGGACTGCAGGCTATTGCTACTGCAAAACGTTTGGGCTCCCGAGTGGAAGCATTTGATCCCCGTGCTGCTGTTGAAGAACAAGTAAAGAGCCTGGGCGCTACTTTTGTCCACATGGAGGTTCCTGAAGAGAATGTTGAAACAACTGGTGGCTATGCCAAACAGCAGTCCGATGCATTTCTCATTGCTGAGCAGAAAGCTATCGGCGCACGTTTGCCAAAGGTAGATATTATTATTACTACGGCTCAGATCTTCGGAAAAGCTGCTCCCATCCTCATCACTGAAGAGATGGTGAAAATGATGCGACCTGGGTCGGTCATTGTTGACCTGGCCATTGAGGGTGGCGGAAATTGTCAGCTCTCCGAAGCTGGTAAAACTGTGGTTAAGCATGGCGTCACAATTGTTGGGACATTGAACCTGCCTGCCACCTTACCCATCAATGGAAGTGGAATGTTTTCCAAAAACCTGCTCAATCTTTTCAAAAATATTTTCCAGAAAGAAGATAACTCCCTCGATTTCGATGAAGAAGTCACTGCAGGAGCTTGCATCACTCACGCTGGAGAAATTCAGAACGATCTCGTTAAAAAATCTATATCAGGAGGGAATGCATAATGGAAAGTCTAGTTGTATCCATCTATGTTTTCACTCTCGCCGTTTTTATCGGCTTTGAGTTGATTACAAAGGTTCCACCGCTGTTGCATACCCCTCTCATGTCTGGTTCAAATGCCATTTCAGGTATTACCGTAGTGGGTGCCCTGTTGGCTGCCAATGCCAATAATTGGAAAATCAGCACCGTCCTGGGAGTTCTGGCCATCGTTTTCGCCATGATCAATGTGATTGGTGGATTTATGGTAACAGACCGCATGTTGGGGATGTTTAGAAAAGATAAAAAGACTGAGAAAGGAGCTTGATGATGATCTATTTAGAACAGTTCACCTATCTCCTGGCTTCAGCACTTTTTATTATTGGATTGAAGTACCTTGGTTCAGCTAAAACTGCCCGGAAAGGCAACCAATATGCGATGATGGCTATGGCCATCGCCATTGTAATCACCCTGGTGGTCTCTGGTGTAGCCGGTCCCATTCAAATCATTGTCGGTATGGTTGTGGGTGGACTCATTGGTGGAGTCGTTGCCAAAAAAATCGAAATGACCTCCATGCCACAAATGGTAGCCCTTTTCAATGGGTTTGGTGGTATCGCTTCAACCCTGGTGGCTTATTCAGAATATCTTGAGCCAACCACGCTGCCTGTGACACTGGATGTGAATATTACGCTCATTCTGAGTTTGTTCATCGGTACGGTCACCTTGACCGGTTCATTGATTGCCTTCGCTAAACTACAAGGTCTTATGCCAGGTCGTCCCATCGTTCTGCCCATGCACCAAATACTTAACTTTCTGTTGATGATCAGTGTTGTGATTTTCGGTGTCATGTATGTTTTGGCTCCCGATGTACCTATGTGGCCACTCCTCATTATCGCAATTGCTGCTGTCTTTGGTATTACCTTTGTAATTCCAATTGGTGGCGCAGATATGCCGGTGGTGATTGCCCTCCTGAATTCCTATTCAGGTCTGGCTGCTGCTGCAACAGGTTTTGTACTATCCAATAATGTATTGATCATTGCGGGTGCTCTGGTTGGTGCCTCTGGGTTGATATTGACCCAATTAATGTGCGATGCCATGAATCGCAGTCTTTTCAATGTCCTCTTTGGTGCTGTAGGTACCGATGACAGTACAGGTGATGCCGGTACAGGCGGTGGCGAGCAAAAGACAGTGACACGCTATACTGCTGAAGATGCTGCCATGATTATGGATACCGTTCAATCCGTAATCATTGTGCCAGGTTATGGTCTGGCTGTTGCTCAGGCTCAACATGTTCTTAACGAAATGGCTGAGATCCTTACAGCACGGGGAATCGATGTTAAATATGCCATTCACCCAGTTGCTGGACGAATGCCTGGTCATATGAACGTTCTCTTGGCTGAAGCCAACGTACCATACGATGTGTTATATGAGATGGATGACATCAATGATGAATTCCAGAACACAGATGTTGCCCTCATTATCGGAGCAAATGACGTTGTAAATCCGGCTGCCCGGACCAAGAAAGACAGTCCACTTTACGGCATGCCCATTTTGAATGTTGATTATGCCCGAACCGTTATGTTTGTCAAACGATCCATGGGTGCCGGTTTTGCCGGTGAAGCAAATCCATTGTTCTTTGATGATAAGACTATGATGGTCTTTGGTGATGCCAAGGCTGTGATTACAGGTCTTGTGAAATCCCTGAAAGAAGAGTAAAACGCTTTATATAATTGAATAAAAAAACCTCGGTCCCCGGGGTTTTTTTATGTCAGTTAAATGGAATTCTAAGAATTTCCTGCCATTGATTTGGCGCGCCATTGGTGTCGACCAACACAGCAGCTTCGATTCTCACCGAGAGAGGGGATTCAAGGGCAATGCCGTCCATCAAGATCTTCTTCTGAGATATTTGAAGATTGCTGTAGAGCAAGCTTAGGTGTGGCATAAATGCATCTCTCATCTCTACCTGAAAATGGATTTTTGCGCTGGCCTGCATCTTTTCAAGGTCAGGATTGGGATGGGTGTGCAGGACGATACTTCTGAAGTAGGTATCAAACATCCCGGTATGACTGAAGCTGAGATAAAATGAGGTGGCATCTTTAAAAAACGCCATCATTTTAGATTTTATCCAATCCACATCTGATGTCATTTGACCTAACAAGGTAACATGTGGCGAGAATAGCGCTGTAGTTCCTCTCTCGGAGAGTTGGGTTATCAAGTGTTGCAGATTGTCATATTCTGGACTTGCCGGGATGAGCCAGATTGAATGGCCCTGTGTCTGTTCAGCTACGATAATTTACCCCTTCATCTCACGCAACACTGCGATCTATTCAAGATGAGTCAAAATATGCTGTTTAGATTTTCTACCAAGAGCAATTCTAGCGAATCAAATATACTTTTTTGAGACAGGTCCAGACTTTTCCAGCCTGATCATCGAATAGCAGTTTCATGATATATAGGCCTGTTACGGCCTTGCCCCCATAGTTTGCTTCACCATCCCACCAGACCTGCCCGCGATGACTGACTGGTTTTATTTGAACAGGCCAGGCTATTTGTCGGCCTGCCATATCAAAAACCATAATGGACATCAGACCCCGCTCAAACGGGAGTTCATATCTGATGCCTATTTGATCATCTTGTCCATCCCCATTGGGTGAGAAGGGATTGGGACTCAAGTCAACATTAAGCTTTGATCCAAGAGCATCCAGGTAGAGGCTGTTCTCTTCACCAGGTGTTGAACCGAACTCAGCTATGCAAATACTCCAGTTTCCCGGGTCCTCACCAGACGTGTGTGAGCGGATTCTTTCCAAAGAGCGTCCCGTTACCAACTCTGTAAAGTTGTTATAGGACATCTCATCCATGGTAATGCCCTGGGGATCAAATAATCTAAGCATTTCTTCCGTATTGTTGAGAGTCGGGAAGTGTTGAATTCCCTGATACACCCCTTCAAAGATGTCTGGCCCCATAGAATCATCAGGACCAAAAACGAGGTAATGCTTCGGTTCCAGAAGCAGACTGGTATCAGAAAGACTTACAGTTGCCCCTGAGTTATCAGCCAACAGCCACCCCATCAGGTCAATGGTTTTATCAGATCTATTGTAAATTTCCACCCATTCGTTCTGTTCCACCACGGGCAGTGACATCACTTCATTGAGGATAGCACCTGTGGCATTTTCAGAGATATATATTTGTTGGAAGATGGTGTCATCATAGGGGGTTTCATCCCCTTCATAATGAATCGTGACTTCCAGGGTAACCCAGCCTGCGGTTTCTGAAATCAGCTCGATGTCCTTGGTAAGAGTATCTCCTGCGGCCAAATCAACCAGTGTCCATGACCAATTCCCGATTGGCAATTCATTTTGTGCCAGTATTGCATTCAGGACGGCCTCCTCTACAAAATCAACCCCTGCATTCAGTACGGGAATACGGACAAAAAAACCTTCACCCACCCATAGAATCGAATCCAGGGTTGTCAATTCCTGGAGAGCAAGGTTACGGGGTGTCAGAACCGTCGAATTTTTCACCCCAGGAGTAATGCCTGCCGGATCTTGACAGACAGACCAACTGGTTACCAATTCTTGTGACTTCCAGAGCGCTAACCGCTCAAGACTTTTCCCGAACTCAGCATCGGGAGGAGATTCGTACCCATGGGCTATCATTCTGTGACCCAGGGGATCAAGAATGATTATTGAATCTGAGCTATTGTTCAAACTTGGCCAATTTGAAAGCTCAACCATACTGGCAGATGGAGGAGACCAATCAGAGAGCTTGAGGACATCACCCGTCCATAAAAACAGGCTGTCTGGTTGGACAACCAGCTGAGACACCACATCGCCTTCAGCACCACTTCTATCCCTGTAAGTCCAGCCTCTCAAGTCAATTTCTCTTGAGCTTATATTTACAAATTCGAGGAATTCGACCTGATCTTCATGGGGAATATAGTGAATCTCGTTAATTGCTATTTGACCAGGCTGATAACCCAAGATGACCTGCATTGAAGTATCAGCCAGAACCTCCTCACCATGAAGGATGCGAATTGGAATCTCGTTATAACCGGGCCACAGCATGGAGCTTGCGAAAGTAAGGGAGTCAAGTCCGAAGCTTGATAGGATGCCAGACCAGTAAATGTCAGCATCAGAATCAAGTTCCAGTATATGCAAAGTGTCCATCCCCATATTTTGAAATTTTAAAACCACTTCAGCCTGTGTCGGCCCAATCATGGTTGGCATTTCTATCTTGATTTCATCGACCTTGATCTCCACGGGAAGCAGATGTCTGGTATTCATTTGAGAAGGGGTTCCCCCATCTGCCTGAATACTGGCCGCCCAGTTTATCTCATCACGGGGATAGATGTCCGGATGACGTCGTTCCAGAGAAGTGGCGGATTCACCCCAACTGCCTCGATAAAATACTGATGCTACTTCATGACCACTGGCATCAAACAAACGAACAGAATCGGACGAGCTATTTAAGGCAGGCCAGGAACTGAGTTCGTGGACTTGTTCTAACTCAAGACCAAAATAGTTCGCCACATTTGAGGAAGCACATAAGGTCAAATACTCAAATGGATCAATAAACAAGATTGTGTCACTAATCCTATGTCGAGTTTGATTGGCATCTGAAAAAGTCCACCCCTGCAATGAGACCCTTCCATCACTTCTATTTTGAATTTCGATCCATTCCCCCTGTTGATCAGAAGATGGACTGTACATGATCTCCGTAATACTGATGCTGTTTCGAGGGTAGGAACCAATTACTTCAAATCGCAGAGAATCGTCTTCTCCATTTTCATCATTTGCAGTGAACACCCCGGCCTCAAGTTGATGCATTCCAGGGATGAGGGGAAATAGCTGAAGTGGATATGCAATCACTTCCTGTGGCTGTACCTCTGTATTTACCTGTGAGACCATTTCCCACTCGCCATTATTCTTTTCACCATTTTGGTTATCATCGCGATAAATAGAAATTGAAAAAGTTGGCACCAGATTTTCCCCCGTATTTTTAATTCCCAGTATGATTTCCACAGGTTCACCAGCTGTAGACGATTCGATTATCACTTCTACTAAACGCAAATTAATAAGAGGAGGGGTGACTGAATTGCGATATCCAGGTGTACCATTTATCTCCAGGGATTGCTGCCAGACACTCAATGAATCCTGGGTATTCAAAGACACTCGTTCCCAGGAAAAGCCATTTTGAGTTGATGAAAACCATGACATTTCACTGGATACTGACGAGTCAGGACTTTGTATGAAAACCAACTCCCCGGCATTGGAAAGTCCACCACTACCAAAACTCCCATCTGTGGAAATAGTATATATTGGAAGCGTGTCATTCAGGATGTCAGTGTACGGTCCTGATAAAAAATTATACCCAGGATCCAGGATAAGGGCGTACCTGGCAGGTTGAATCTCAGTTGGTCCTGATAAATGAGAAATGGTATCCACGCCATTTCCATCACTTAGAATCCAACTATTGATGTGAATCACATGATCTGAGGCATTATAGACTTCGATAAATTCATTTTCATATTCCGATCCCTGAGGATTTGACATCACTTCAGAGATACGTATGTCATTGGCATGTAAGCATATAGCCAATAACACAAGGCATGTCTTGTGCATAATAATCCCATCTGTTTGTTTTGAGGTTTACTCGATGTTTGGAAATTAGTCAGGAACAAAACCCATTGCCAACTTTTTCATGATATCAGCGAGAATTAACTTATATTAAAATCGCTTCGCCAAAGTGAGTTTGAATAATTAGGAGGAAACATGAAGATAGTAAAACTAAGTTTTTTAATTGTACTGACCGCTTTGGTCATGCTTAACTGCTCAGGTGGAAAAGAAGTCATCGATATGCCCGATGGGGCCAACAATCCCAAGGGACCCGCTGATTTACCCGATTGGTTTACCAATCCCCCTGAAGAAGATGATATGTATATCTATGCCGTGGGAATGGGTGAATCCAGAAAAATGGATTTAGCCATGGACAAAGCCAAACAAGCTGGTAAAGTTGAGCTGTCAGAACGCATTTCAGCCAAAGTCCAAAGCCAGGTTAAAAGTTTTACCCAGGAAGCAGGTATGTCTGAGAATACTCAGATTGTTGAATTCTACCAATCCACCTCAAAAACGGTAACTGACAACACTCTAAACGGTGTTACCGTATTGAAACGCTATCCCTATGAGAAAAAGGGTGGTACCTGGATTGCTTATGTTCAGCTCGGTTTGAAAAAAGATGCTGTTAGTACAGCAGTCGTAAATGTCATCAAGAACGAAGAAGCACTTTATGCTGAGTTTAAAGCTTCACAGGCATTTAAAGAACTGGAAGCAGCCACCCAAAACGCTAAGTAAATATTTCTAAATATGACTAAAAAAGGCTCCCGTCCGGGAGCCTTTTTTTATTCAATTATTGGGACTGTACTAATTTCCAATAAAGTTAACTCGCTGAAAGAATTCTTTCTTAAAGGCATCCCCTATGGGTATTTCCTTGCCCTCGATCTGAATAAACTGCTTCTGGATGACTTCAATTTTTTTCAAAGCAACCACATAAGAACGGTGAACCTGAATAAACTCTTCGGCGGGAAGTAGGTCAAGTAGTTGATTGAAGGTCATGCGGGAAAGCAGCTCCTTACCATTGATTTTGAAAATGATGTAATGACCATCTTTTTTTATATGACTGATCTTGTCAGACTCAACCTGATGAATCTGGGAGCCACTTTTAATAAATATTTGTGAGCGACCCAGATTTTCTGTTGCCTTGTTCAAGCTCGGTTCACCAGGATGTGATCTGGTATGGGCACGATTTGCAGCTACCAAAAACCGCTCAAAAGGAAGTGGCTTTAATAAGTAGTCCAGCGCCTGAACTTCATAACTCTCCACAGCATGTTCCGGATAAGCAGTACAAAAAATGATATCTACCCCTAATTTTTGAACCATCCTTGCGAGTTGCATCCCATCAAGATCCGGCATATTGATATCCATAAACACCAGGTCAATCGTCTCATTTGACAAAAAGTTCAAAGCCTCAATTGGATCAGAAAAAGTTGCTGACAACTCCAGCCAGCTCACCTTTTTGATAAAGCCTGATAGCACCTCAATGGCCCCCTGCTCATCATCAACCACGACACAACGTAAATTATTCGTCACAATGATATCCTCATGATTACCTGATATTCATCTTCTGTTAAATTTATTTCCAGCTTGTGCCTCTGAGGATAAAGGTATTCAAGTCGACGTTTGACATTCTCTATACCGATACCCTTATGCTCCCTCGAAGCAATTCTATCTGGGAATCGTGAATTGATGAGTGAAAACTCCACAGTATCATCAGATGTTGCCAACCTCATATGGACAAAACCTTTGCCATGATTATCAATCCCATGTTTAAAGGCATTTTCAACTAAGGGTAATAATAAGAGGGGTGACACCTTAATATTTTCCGTCTTCCCTTCGATGTCAAACTCGATATCCGGGGGGGTGTCCCTTTTGTATTTCAACAACATGAGATCTGTAAAATTTTGAAGATGCTCAATTTCCTGGTTTAGCCCTACACTTTCCCCAGCACTATCATAAAGCATATAACGCATCAGGCCCGAGAGTCTCAGTAGAGCATCACTACCCTCCTGATCCTCATTCCTCTGAGTAATCGCATAGATGTTATTTAAGGAGTTGAAAAGGAAATGGGGATTCAATTGGGATCTCAAATATTTTACTTCGGCTTCCAGATTTTGTAGCTCAAGTTTTTCCTGGCGTCGAATTTGCGAATTTCTTTCTCGTGCCAACCCGAAAAACACCCCCGCCGTCATCACAATGACATTTCCAGATAAAATCGTCAATGTCAGGGTTTCTCTGCTGGTGTACATGAGCATTTTATCTGAGACCTCTCCCGGGGCTATGGGTAGATTAAATACTCGAAGCGTCAATTCATCCCAGCCATATTCAAGTAAAGAGCCCACCAGGAGAACAACGCCAAAAATAATCCCTATTCTGAAGAGGGATTTTAAATCGGTATGATTGGGAATGAGGTAGCGGGAAGTAAAGAGTATTAAAAAAGTCGAGAGAATTACATCCATAAAACGGACGGCATATAGACTTCCGTCGAGATTATTAAACTGCCCAGAGAATACGGGTAGTTTAGACATTTCAATGGGAGTTATATAAATCAATCCAAACAGGATGACTAAAAAAAAGGGCTCAGTCCATTTTCTATTCTCCATGGTGTGAATATATGTTTTTTCAAGGCTTCTTCGACACTAAAGGCTTTCAACATCTCCTTCCATGTCATGAAAGGGGGTGCCTGTGTCATGAATCCACATTTACCTCCATACCATGGTTTTGCACCCAGAAATACGGAGTTTGTGCCATTTCCATATTTTGCAATAATTCCTGGTTACTTTTGGCCAACAAACAAGGAGATACCAAGTTATGAGCTCAAAAAAAGTATTACTCATTTTAGTCATGGCCGGTCTGATGGTAACAACAGCCACTGCCCAAAAACGACAAGTCATCGTGCAAAAGACAACAAAACCTGGGGACCAACCCGTCATGATCGAACTTGATTGCGATCATGATGTCGACTTGGAAGTGTGTGACTCCTCGCATCCTTCCATTATTTTCAAAAAAGAATTTATTGAGATGGATTCACTCATGCAGGGATTGAAAATGGTCACAGAGCCATCCCTGAAAAATGTTATTATCCATAAAATGCCACATCTGGAAAAACGCATAGCCCGCATTGTCATTAAAAAATCCGGCTTCTTTAGGAAAAATAAAATTGTTATCGATTTTGATCCCTTCACGCGTGACATCCTGAAGGTCGTAGACAATGATAAAGACATATCTCCAAACAAGTTTCATAAATATCAGGATTATCTGGAGGATGCAACCGAACTCTCTGAGCTCGAGGCCCTTCATCCAGCAATGGAAGAATTTGACCTTCAGATTGAATTGGGTGAGTTGCCTAATTTTGAAGTTTTGGAAGGCCTGGATTCAATGATTATCAAACTGGATGGTCTTAAATCGAAACACGCTGTGGTTAAAAAGCATCATTACAAGTCTATGAAGCAGATAGTAGAACTTGAAAATCTTGCAGAGGAGTTTCAGGATATACTCACTGGTGCTGGCCTCACTCCGCCGCAAAAAATAAATGATATTGCCATAAAGAAGCGAAAGTTCTACATCAATGGTGAAGAGATTGAAGGTGAAGTCGGTAGGAAATGCATAGAGGCATATATCAATCATTCAGACCTAACCCTGGAGGATCTAGAGAAAAAGGGTGAGGAAATAAGTATTCAAATCAAGTTTGATTAAATCGGAGTTAACTCTTCCACTAACGCTCGACTATCGGGGTCCGCGCTAGTTAAAAACCGCTCGCAAGGGCGGTTTTTTTATTCATCCCCCTTATGCGGACGACGGTCTCGTTCATTTCCGAACTTAAATTTTCCTGTAATCTTGGCCATAATATGTTGAGAGTCCAGATCGCCAGCACCGCTAATTTTAAACAAAAAGCGCTCCGCTTCTTTCCCCTTGATAGTTTTGGCAAGTCGACCTGAATAAAATATCTGGATCTGCCCATCTTTTATTTGCTCATAAGAAAAAGGCTCATGGGACAGGGGATCGCCTTTCTTGAATTGATTCATGTTAACCAACCTCCATACTCATCATTAAAAAACCGGTGAACGCAGCATTGTTGGGTGCCAGTCTGCTATCAACTTTGGATTTCATCTCATTGATGATAGAACGGAATTCATGATAAAATTCCCAACTGGGACGGGGTTTGTATACCAGGGAATCCAATTCGAATTGTTGAATCACCCCCTTGGCCGTTGTGGGTTTAACAAACACTTCTTCATATGGCTTGTGATACACAGGAAGAATTGAAATGAGAGACCACTTGGCCAGTTTTCCAGTGAGCAGCACATCCAACATCATATTAAAGCCCTGCTCTTGATTACCATGCAACATTTCTTTCAATCCATTGGCAAGAATAGTCTCATGCTGATGATTTAGTGTGTTTACAAAATCTCTATACTTGGGTTTCTCAAATAGACTTACCATGGACGAGCGACTCACAAACTTGCTCATGGTTTGAACAATGGCTTTAAAATCTCCAAATTGATCCTCTGAGAAGGCTTCCTGAACCTGAATAATGGTCTTGTCCATATTATGTTTTTTACCCACAGCTACCATATCAGGGTGTTCAAATCCTCCGGGATACATGTTGAAGAATTTCTCTTCTGCCAGTTTTAGCTTTTTTAAATTCATTATCTACCTTAGCATCAATTAAGTTGACTATTGAAATCTTGGGACACAAATAAAAGTTATTTAGTAAGTATCAGAAACTTCCTACACTAAAGAAATTCTCCACCATTTCAAGCCCACAGCTTTTAGCTTCGGATACACTCCCCTGGAACAGGATCTTGCCTTTATCCAGAAAAACAATGCGGTCGGCGATTCGATGGATGCTAGCCAGTTCATGGGTTACCACAACAATACTCATCTTTAACTGATCACGCAAAGTCAAAATGAGTTCATCAAGCGCGGCGCTGGTAATGGGATCCAGTCCGGCTGAGGGTTCATCACAAAACAGCAATTCCGGATCCAGAGCGATAGCTCGGGCAAGTGCGGCCCGTTTACGCATACCCCCAGACAGCTCTGAAGGGAGCTGAAAAGCAGCATGAGCCAGGCCCACCATTCCTAATTTTACTGTAGCCATTCGACGAATCATTGCCTTATCGAGGTTTGTGTGCTGCTCCACTGGAATAGACATATTGTCTAGAACGCTCAAAGAATTCAGCAGTGCCCCATTCTGAAAAAGGACCCCGATTCGCTGGAGGGTTGTCTTGACACCCTGTTCATCGAAGGCATTAAAATCCTTGCCAAAGAGCTTGACCTCTCCTTCATCAGGTATTACCAAACCCAGGATACTTTTAAGAAGTGTGGTTTTGCCGCTCCCGCTGCCACCAAGTATTACCGCGACCTCACCGCGATAGAAGTCAAGATCAATGTGGTCAAGAATGGTTCGATCACCAAAACGAGTCACCATGTTCTTGATTTGAATGATGGGTTCAGTAGTCATATCAGAGCATATATATCAGGCTGAAAAGTGCATCCAGAATTATTACAGCAAAAATAGAGCTCACAACTGCAGAAGTGGTCACACGACCCACACCTTCTGCTCCGCCCTGGACTCGAAAACCAAAATAGCTGCCAATGATGACAATGACCCCGGCGAAGAACAGACTCTTGCTTAGACCAACAAAAAAATCCTCCAGGGTTAAAACGCTCAATGTTTCAGTGAAATATGAGAGAGGAGTTAAATCCAGATAAGTAATCCCGATTATAAAGCCACCAATAATTCCCAGGATCATTGAAAGGATCACCAGCAGCGGCATACTAATACAAAGAGCGATAAATTTCGGAACTACAACATAACGAATGGGATTAATGGCCATCATACGCAAAGCATCGATTTCCTCACTGACCTTCATTGAGGAAATTTCTGCGGCAAAGGATGAACCGCTGCGTCCTGCAACAATAATGGCAGTCATCATGGGACCCATTTCGCGGACCATGGAGACAGCAATTAGATCTGCGACGTAGATACTGGCACCAAATTGTCTGAGTTGAGCTGCCGATTGCAGCGCCAGGATTAGTCCCAATACCAAAGAAAGTAGAGCGATAATGCCAACAGCATCACTCCCAACAAGGAGGATCTGATGTAAAATCGCGCCTTTTCGACGACCTCTTCTACTGAATATTCCAACAGCGGACCAAAAGGTAACTTCGGAAATCAGCAGAACTAATTCACTGATGGTGTGGCGTAGGCTGTAGACCCCGGCTCCAAGCCTCTCGAAGAGACCAGTAGCTGGAGGAAGGGTGGGTAAGGCGTGATTTCTAGAGGTAAATGTTTCCAGGGATTGCCGATGTGTTTCTGACATATTTGTGAGTTTAGCTTCTGGACATTGTTGCTCAATGACCTGATCCAGAAATGCAACTCCAGCACTATCCAGCTTGGTGATCCCGGAAAGGTCAAGGCTGTTAATTCCGATGATTTTCATCCGTTTGAGCTGTTTGTGAATATCCGGAATCGAATCATGAGTCAGGGGGCCATTCAGATATAGGGACTGGGCTTCGACTTTAATATTTGAATTGTCTTGATCCACTTTTTAGCTATCTCGGAGATTATGCATTAGCGCAGGAAATAAGTTAACCTTACAAACAAAGCGTGACGATACTCTAGGTAGTCCTTCCCGTTTTCATCTTCCTTGTTGCGCAAGCGTATACGATCATCAATGGAAATATGTTTAAACACCTTGATGTTGAACACATTTTCCCAGTCGATGGTGGTTGATTCAGTATTGTCGAACGGGATCAGAAAATCAGCACTGGTGTAATAGGTCAGATTAAAGGGTAACTGAAAATTACCTACAATGGATATTTCAGTTCCTCTTTTGTTTAGAGATTCCCGAGAATTCCAGATTTTGTAGGTTACGCCATTGCTATCGATTTCAGTGACATCAGAAGGTAGAAAAACAGAATTGTAGTAGTCCTGGCGCAGACCTAGTCCAACACGGATGTTTAGGTTTGATCGCCCATTGTTCAAAGCTCGGAAATTTAGCCCCATCCCTTCTTTGAGTGTAAGCGGCATAAAACTGGGGCTAATCTGAACTGTTTTAACACTATGTCCATAAGCCACAATTTTATCCTCAAGATCCTTCTTGCGATAATTGATCGATTCTGTAAAATACTGAAACTCATTCAAAATATGGGATTCAACATCACCACGACCGTAAAGACCAAGATTCTTCATGAAATAGACCACCAACGTATTCCTGAAATAAAATTTGTCATTGGAAATACGAAACCCTGAACCTGTCTCTGAATCCTGTGTGGTTCCCAACTCAACAAGACTGCGCAGGGTGTAACTCCATGGGAAATCGTCATATGTGATTTTATTTTCAAACTGGGTGTTCAGGGTGATTGACGATTCATCCTGGTTCCGGCCTTTTTCATTGTCACCCACATAGGTGGCATTCCCAAAGACTGCGTTGAGAAAACGCCAGTTACCAGTTCGACCTGCAAGTTCATTTTCCTCAAGCAAACCTGCGCCAACTAGATTGTTCGGGGTGCCATCCTCATTGGTCCCCACCACAATGGTCAATTTCTGGTGCTGTCCTTCCTTCAGATAGACTGTTGAAAAATCCAGGTAGGTATTAAATGGCTCACTGTTGAGTGTGATTTTGTATAATCCCGGCTTTAGCAGCCAAACTTTTTGGGCTTCACCATATTCACGATCGACAGGGATATGGGTCCCATAACTCTCCCCATTTTCTGAGGAAAAAACCTCATATCGAACTTTGGCTACTTCTCTGCGTTCGTCAATAATGTCAACAATTAAAGTGCTCCAATCAGGCTTGAGAATAGTTTTATAGCGAGGAATGATCTCAATATTTTCCTGCTTTAATATTTGACTTGTGCTTCCAGACCCATATTCGATTTTATAGTTCCCTGCTGCCAACGGCATGCCTTTATCAGGAATTCCTATGCTCTCCTCGCCGGTTTCACTAATAATTTTATAGGGAAGCTCATTATCTGTTTCTGAAATGGCTGGAAAGAAAAGAATCCCCAACCCTTTTGACCCCCCGTCTAGAGAATCAATGAAGGTGGAATCTATTTCTGTGATCAGACGGTCTTCGGGCTTCTTTTCCGTTCCATTGAAATGTTGTATGACTTCCGTGAGAAAGTTGTCCGTCTCTTCAAGGATGGTTTCGTTGATGACCTGTACAAATGTTTCCATCTGATCATCGGCCAGGACCACCTCGCGGTTGACTGAATGTTCCACCGTATATTCCTTGGTACCCAGGCGCTGCAGAGTAAAATCCATATTCAAGCGCGAAGCTGTTAAATCTTCTGATTCATAGACCTCAATATTGTTGATCTTTGCCCGAATCTCATAATCAGGACGTGAACTCAGAAACTCGCGGGCCACCTGTCTGAAAATGCCATAGCGACTGATGCGTTTTGTCATAAGACTTGGGATGATTTCAGTTAGGTCAACCGCCCAAATATCGTTTTCAGAGTAGGTGATCCGCGGTCCAAAATGGCGAATGACTATTTCTCTGCGGTTATAGGTATTGGGAATGGTTACATCGCTTACCTGCACCGCGAAATTGAATGGCTCTTTTTGAAATAATTCCCGTTTCTCCGTATGCTGAAAATATTCCAGCACATAGTAATTCCTTGATATGGGTGCCTGGCTGGCGCAGGAGATGAACAGAAATGTCAGCAGCGCTGCATGGAAGCGTTTCATTGCATCACCTTGATTTTAACGTTTTGAGCGCAGCAGGAGCGAAGGATCATCATTCACTTTTCGTGAAAACTCACTCAAATATTCTGCGGATAATTTTAAAGATTCAATAGATTTAATTAGATCCGGACGTGTTTTTAGAATCGTCAGATCAATATGGGTAAAAGTTTCATTTACTGTTTTAAGCGTCTTGTTAATATCGGCTGTGATGGCAACGATATCAGCATCAGCCAGCTTGTCACTGAAAATTGCTGCATTATTTAATACCGTGTCCAGTTTGCTTAAACTCTGTTGTGTGGATACCATTATGCTGGCCAGAACCAAGCTGGCAGAGTCCATTTGGCTAAATGTTTTGTGGAGTGGAGCACGACTTTCCTCAATGAAGGAATTCGTGTTTTTTAGTACCAGACTGATCGTGGATCTATTTTCATCAATGAGTTTGTTGAACGAATTGATAGTTTGCTTTAAGCTTTTGCGATTTTCTGCAAGGAGAGCATTCATGTTTTCAAGGCTGGTGTTAAGAACTTCCCGGTTTTCTGCAACCATTTCCTGAGTGCTGGTAAGGATATTACCCACCTTAATTCGATTATCTTCTGATGTCAGAGCAATAAAATTGTTTAGGAGTATTTCAAATTTTTCTGCGATCAGCTCTGCTTTTCCAGTTATATCCTCCATATAGGAGGTACCCGGTAGAATATTTGAGCCCGGGCTCAAAAGTTTGGCCTCATTGGTGCCGCCAGTTAATTCCACTTGCTTTATTCCAGTGATTCCAACGCTCACCAGGGTTGCCAGAACATCTTCCTTGATGGGTGTGCCCTTTTTCAGACTGAGCTTCACCGTCACATTATTAATGTCATTGTTATCAATACTGATATCATCCACCTGACCAACATTAATACCGTAATATTTGACCGAACTTCCTGACTGTAAACCAATAACGGAAATGTTGCTGTATTGAATAAAGTAGTGGTCCCGTTTCTCCAATAAGCTTTTCCCTGCGACAATTACCAATGTCACCAGTAACAATACCGTGGTAATAAATAAAAATATGCCTAAGCGGATTTTTTGTGCACCGGTAACCATAGCCTACCTTTCCGAGATATCCCACGAACATTTGAGCATCGAGACTGCGTCGCCTTATTAATCTTGCTTAACGCATGCCCTGTTGAATTATTTTTCCTCACGATTCCGTGGAGTGATCAGAACAATATAAACCGAAAAAATGATGGTTCTGATAGAGTTCTGAAGTTTGTTTGTTTAAATCAATTGAATTGGTCTTCTGGCAAGAATAAAAGCAGGAAAACTGTTTATTGACCTGATACTTAATGTAAAGTGGAACTATTTTTATCATATATCGTAAAGAAGCGCATGTATATTGTGGTTAGATTAATTAGAAAGAGGAGGCCATGCGAAGCCAAAAAGAATCGAAGTGCTGCCCAAAATCATTGGCCATCCTGCTTATTAGCCTATCATTTTTTAACTGCAACCAAGCGCAGGAGCCTATGAAATACAATAAATTGACCCCGGAAGAACAACGAGTGATCCTCAAAAAAGGCACTGAAAGACCATTCAGTGGTAAATATGAGCATCATGACGATACTGGAACGTATACCTGTAAACAGTGTGATGCTCCCCTCTATCAGTCCGGCGATAAATTTGATGCCCAGTGTGGCTGGCCCAGTTTTGATGATGAAATCCCAGGTGCTGTAAAACGTGTAACTGATGCAGATGGACGGAGAACTGAAATTCTTTGTTCCAATTGTGGTGGACATCTCGGACATGTTTTTCTCGGCGAAGGATTTACTCCCAAGAATACCCGGCATTGCGTGAACTCAATTTCTTTAAATTTTGAACCTGTGGAGATACACATGGATAAAGCTATTTTTGCATCGGGTTGTTTTTGGGGTGTGGAGTATCAACTTCAAAAACTGGATGGCGTCATCTCAACCAGTGTGGGCTATACGGGTGGGTTTCTGCCCAACCCTACCTATAAACAAGTTTGTACGGGAACCACAGGACATGCAGAGGCTGTAGAGGTTGTCTTTGACCCGAAAAAAGTAAGTTATGAAACGTTAGCCAGGCTGTTTTTTGAAACCCATGACCCCACTCAGGAAGATGGACAGGGTCCAGACCTGGGCACACAATATCGATCAGGTATCTTCTATCTCTCTGAAGAACAGAAGGCTACGGCTGAAAAGCTTATCGGCCTGCTTGAAAAGAAGGGCCTGGATGTGGTAACGGAAGTGACCCCCGCCAGTGAGTTTTATTCTGGTGAGGATTATCACCAAGACTATTATATCAAGTCAGGTGGTACACCCTATTGTCACACCTACACAAAGAGATTTTGAATAAATATTCTCTAAACTAGGATTTGTCTATTTCAACATCCCCATAGAGTTTTTGCAGTCTGACTAATTCTTGTTTGGTCTCCTGAACGATTTTGGCATAGGCCGGATCTGAATAAACATTGTTCATTTCAGATGGGTCTTTCTCCAGATCAAACAGTTCCCAGAAACCATCTTCCTCATAATAGTGAATCAACTTGTAACGTTCGGTTCGAACCCCATAGTGCCGTCTCACATCATGCCAGCCATGGGGATGCTCATAGTAGTGGTAGTATATGGATTCTCGCCAATCCGCAGGTGGATTTCCCCTCACGATGCCCCGTAATGAATGGCCCTGCATCTCACCTGGAATCGCAATCCCGGCGAAATCAAGGAAGGTGGACGAAAAATCCAGATTCATAACCATATTATCTGATACCTGACCTGGCTGAATCTCCTGGGGGTAGCGCATGACCAGGGGCATGCTCAATGATTCTTCATACATAAACCGCTTATCATACCAGCCATGCTCACCGAGATAAAACCCTTGATCTGATGTGTACACAACCAGTGTGTTCTCAGCCAGACCATTTTGGTCAAGATAGTCAAGCACGCGACCAACATTTTCATCGACAGACATGATGCAGCGTAGATAATCTTTGAGATAGTGCTGATATTTCCAGTTTAGCAATTCATCACCAGTAAGTTTGAGACGCTTAAATTCCTCGTTCACTTTGTCATAATGTGCATCCCAGCCAGCCTTCTGCTCATCTGTCATCCGGTTGTAGGTACTCTTCCAGGTCTCGGTGACCTTTTCTGCAAAAGATCGCTTGCCACCAGAGCCTGTCTCTTCTTCAATGGACTCGGAGTGGAGCTTCAAATCGAAAGTGAGATACATATCATCAATTCGCATGTCTGCCTCACCTGCTGCTATCCGACCTACATATTCATCATGAAAATTTGCGGGAAGGGGAATTTCCTGATCGGTGTAGGCATCCAGATGTTTCAAGTTGGGCATCCAGTTGCGATGGGGCGCTTTATGATGGATTAGCATACAAAATGGGTTTGACTTATCCAACTTGTCCAGGGTCTCAATGGCCTGGTCAGTGATAATGTCAGTGGCGTACCCGATGTGGGTTTTCTTTTCGCCATTTTCGTTAAATTCTGGATTATAGTATTGCCCCTGACCCTTGAGAATATTCCAATAGTCAAACCCTGTTGGCTCAGTCTTCAGATGCCATTTGCCGACAATTGATGTGTGGTAACCTGCCTTTTGAAGCAGCTTGGGAAAGGTGAGCTGGCTGCCGTCAAAGGTGCAACTATGATCCAACATCCCATTTAAGTGTGAATACTTTCCGGTGAGCAGGGTAGCTCGACTGGGTCCGCAGATAGAATTGGTGACAAAACTGTTCTGGAATCGAACACCCTCAGATGCAATACGATCAATATTAGGGGTCTGGATCAAGGAGTCGTTATAGCAACTGATAGCCCGCTCGGCATGATCATCACTCATAATGAAAATGATGTTGGGGCGAACCTTCTTCATACACGAATTCAAAAATAAGTTTGGCGCCATCAAAGCAGTGGTACCCATACCTACGGATTTGAGAAATTCTCTGCGTGTTGTTTTCATAGTCTCCCCTTTTCTATACTGTCTGAACTGACAGTTTACACATTGATAATATTAAGCCTATATCAGAATATGTTTTAATTAAGTTTTGCAGCAATAAAAGCTGTGGTCCAGGCTGCCTGGAAATTATAGCCACCAGTAATGCCATCAATATCCAGAACCTCACCGGCAAAATACAGATTTTTACATACTTTGCTCTCCATGGTTTTCCCATCAATACTGTCCAGGCTTACTCCTCCGCAGGTCACAAACTCATCCTTAAAACCTGTTTTTCCAGATACTTTATATGAGTCGTTGGTGAGGGCTGTAACCAGCTTATTCAATCCCTTATTGCCAAGCTCACTCCACTTTTTCGTCGGAGACAATCCACTTTTTTGAAGCAGATAGCGCCACAACCTATCTGGCAAACCGAAGGGTCTTATGTTGGGTAGGAGCTTACGGGCATGTTCTGCAACCACTTCCTTTAACTGGATCAAAACGAGTTCATGATTGGCTTGATCCAGCCAATTGACTCTGAGATTAAAATTATAGTCTTTTTCATTGAAAATTCTGGCTCCAAAAGCTGAAAGCTTCAGAATAGCTGGCCCACTAAATCCCCAATGCGTGATGAGTAGGGGTCCTCTTGTTTTCAAACTGGTGCCTGGTATGCTGACCAGCACCGGATCTACTGCAACACCTGTAAGCTCAACAATGGATTCATCGGGCATATTGAATGTGAACAGGGATGGTACAGGTTCCACAATGTGATGCCCAAGCTTTGCCAACCACTCCAAGCCCTCAGATTTAGGTGATCCACCACTTGCCACAATCACCTTATCAAAAGTCCTGGGGCGTAAATCCTGACGGGAAAATTCCAGTTTTAACTTATTCCCTATAGGAGAAATAGCTTGAATGCCAGACCAATACTCACAGGCAATACCCTTTGCTTCCGTCTGGTCCATAAGGCAATGAATAATACTTGTAGAATCCTGGGAAACTGGAAATACGCGCATATCTTCCTGGACAAAGAGCGGCACACTCCGAGATTCAAACCACTCCATCGTATGTTTGGTGTTAAAAATTTTTAATGCTTTTTTCATGAGTGCTTTGCCCCGGGGATACCCGCTGGCCAGCACGCTGATAGATGTATTGCCATTGGTGACATTACATCTCCCCCCACCGGATATCTTGACTTTGGCCAGGGAGAAATGTGTTTTCTCAAAAATAACCACATCGGCGTCTGGATAATTTTCTTTAACGGATATGGCTGAAAAATAACCTGCTGCTCCTCCCCCGATAATGGCAACATCCACGTCATTATCCTTTACGATTATTTGTTCAGAAGATACTGGAAGTAGCTGGGAATTTTTGCCTCAAAGGTCATTCTTTGTTTTGTGCCGGGGTGCTTGATGTTGATGGATCCTGCATGGAGGGTCAATCTCTTGATACCTTTAGCACTATCGCCATAGACTTTATCTCCAGCTACTGGACAGTTAATATCAGCGAATTGAACTCGTATTTGATTTTTTCGTCCTGTGATCAAATCAATTTCAACTAGGCTATATCTTTTAGACTCCTGGAGAACCTTATAACCTGTTTTGGCAAGTTTGCCCACTTTTTGATCCTCGGTGGAATACATTTTGTGGACCACATTTTCCGCCAGATAGGAAGAAAGTATACCCTCCTTCTCATCGAGATTCCCGTGGATGACTGCATAGTATTTTTTGGTGAAGTTTTTCCACTCCTCCTGCAGATAGCGTTTATTCTTTTCGCTTTTTGCAAAGATCAGGACACCTGAAGTATCTCGATCTAAACGATGAACGATATAAATCCGTTTTCGAGATTTTGCATTCCCCTTGCGGACATAATTATTCAAGACAAAATAGGCTGTTCTATCACGGGTTTTGGCATTACTCATAGACAGGAGGCCACTCATCTTATCAACAACCAGAATATCGTTGTCTTCAAATAAAATGGTGAGCCCTCGTGGCTGGTGGCGCTTGGAAGGTTTTTTGGTTTTCTTGGTTTCGAAAGGATCCATGGGTTTAGAATTTACCTTAATTATGCTTTAAGAATAGCAGGATCTTGGAAATAATCTCGTTTGAAATAAACATAGGCTACGAAGCCCCACCAGGCGACCAGTGTGGCAACAACCGTCAATGCAGAAGCCTGGGCCACGACATCTTGCCCCCCAGCTCCCATCATCTCCCCGTATTCACTTAAGAGGCTGGATGTAGCTTGACCATACATGATAAATAAAAGCCGGTCAACCGTGTAGATCAAGGTTCCTGAAAACAGCATTTGAAAACCCCAATGTTTTGCAGTCCACAAGCCCAATCCCATGCCCCCATAAATACCCAGATATAAAAAATGATATACCACTGCGATAAACCCGCTGCGCTCAGCACCAAATAAGGATACTGGAGAACCAATTGTAACAACCTCTATCAGTGCCGAGATGAAGAAAAAGAAAGCGGCAAACCTCATGGTAAAACGTGGTCCCATGAGACCACCAGATTCAGAACTTTTTCCTGTAGAGGGCGGTATCCAGAGATCATTTTCTTTCATTGCTGAACAGTAACGGCAAAAAATTGCACCATCCTGGATTTCTTCAGCACAATATGGACATTTCATTCAGCACACCTCATGGTTTGGTGAGAGTATAATACTATTTCCCCCTTTTCCTCAATGAAGCTTAAGACCTCCAGCGAATAATAATTGATTCTCAGCGACCCTTTATCTGAACGATATCGTATGAATAGTGAAAAATTGTGTAATCATAATCCATTTTTAATTCAAAATAGAATTCTGTTGAGTAGCCTGGTTTTAGGGGTTCACGGACCACAAAATTCTGTGAAAGAAGTGCTTTTGAAGAATCCAGAGAATCTGCTCCGGTGTATATTTCAAATTTGAAGATAGATGAGGTGATATTATGGGTGCCATTATTCTGAATTTTACCTCTGATATAATCCCTATCCATGTTGACTTCAAAGTCGCTGATCTCCACCTGGGCAAACTCATCCCTGGGGATGGAATTATCATCCATTTTAGAACAGGTCATAAAGAGAACTGCTGGCAACATCATTAAGATTGATTTCATTCTTGTCAAAAATCAGCCTCAAGATTCTTTGATTTCTTCTCTACCATCAGCGTATCTGGCAAACCTACCCTGCTCTACAGGGTTTACGGGGTCATTTCTGTCCCAGGGCCATCCTCCAAATTGTGTCGACCTAAAATCATAAAAGGCTTTCTGAATCTCAGCCTGAGTGTTCATGACAAAGGGTCCATAACGAACAACGGGTTCGTCGATGGGCATGCCCTGCAAGAGAAGTATCCGTGACTGCTCCCCTCCATTTTTGATCTTGACTTTATCTGGCGTTGTCAGTTCTACGGCATGATATCCTGGGATTTTTTGACCAGCAATATTTATGGAGCTGCCCTCGTAAAAGTAGAGGTCTCGATTTACTCCCGCCTTACTCGATGGGAGAACAAACTCAGCCTCAGCCTCCAGTGTGATCACCCAGATTGCTACCTGGTTTGTTGATTGGGCTGCCCAGGAGTCAGGTGCAGGAGCCGGTGCAGATGTTTTTTCAAAATTGCCGGCAATGACACGAGTTTCTGTTTGTCTTCCTTCTTTGTCATGAGATTTGATGACAGGAATGGATTCTGACCAGAGCATTTTAAATGCTGGTTCTGCAGTTTTTGACCTAGCTGGAAGATTTATCCAGATTTGAAAGAGTTCCATGGGATTGGGTTGGTTTTCATGGACCAGAGGGAACATCTCTGAATGTTGTAGGCCACTTCCAGCAGTCATCCACTGCACATCTCCATTCCCATAGCGACCTGCAGCTCCAGCTGAGTCATGGTGATCCACCAGACCATCCAGTACGACGGTCACCGTTTCAAATCCTCGATGCGGGTGGGCCGGGAATCCTGGAATCTGGCGTCCATGGTACATATTCCAGCCATCTTTTTGGTCGAAATCCTGACCCATATTGCGTCCAGATAACGAAGCTGCCGGACCCATTTTTCCATCACCCACAGGGTAGGCATCGTTATGATGAACACAGAAGAGAAAGGGGTCTCTGGTTTCCCACATGAACCCCAGGGGTTTTATATTATTGATCATAAATTATTACTTCCTTATATCCCCCGAGATACAAGTCTAACAGGCCTCAACATGAATCGTTGAATGGTACGCAGAAAACTATTCTTGATGCTTTGAGATACAAGGTGGATATAGGGCAGGAAGCCTGGAATTTTTGCTCATTCTGATTTTATGGGCTCAGCCCAAACAGCAAATTCGTTTCCATTGGGATCGGAAAAGTGAAACCGTCTCCCCCCTGGGAACGAAAATATTGGTTTAATGATCCTACCCCGGGCCCGTTCAACTTTCGCAAGCGTTTCCTCGAGTGCATCACTATAGAAGACAATAAGCACGCTTCCTGAACTCGTCTCAGCGGTCAGATCTGACTTAAAAAACCCGACATCAATCCCTGCATTGGCACAAGCGACATAATCAGGTCCATAATCAACAAAGGACCAATCAAACGCCTCCCCGAAGAAGGTTTTGGTCTGCTCCATATTTTTCGCAGGAAATTCCAGGTAGTTAATTTTTTCATGATCACTCATGTGATATTCCTCCATAAGCTACACCACTGAGGTCTGCCATCTCGCGTTTCCAGGTGGTGAGATCAGTATGATTAAATTGATTTAAATGAGTGTGTCCACAGGCTCTTGCCATGACTTGCATCAACTCAGTAGACGCTCTGAAAAAGTTGTTCAGCTGTTGGGCTCCTTTTTCAATTTTAATGCGTGCTCTCAATTCAGGTTTCTGAGTTGCTATACCCACGGGGCAGTTATTGGTATGGCAGGCGCGCATCCCGAGACACCCAATAGCCTGGATAGCAGAGTTGGATACTGCAATAGCATCAGCACCCAAAGCCAAGGCTTTAATAAAATCTGCCGGTAATCGAAGTCCTCCTGTGATAACCAGTGAAATATCCTGACGACCTTGCTGATCCAGATAACGGCGAGCACGAGCCAGGGCGGGTATGGTTGGTACAGATATATTGTCTCTGAATATGAGCGGTGCTGCACCGGTTCCTCCGCCTCTACCATCCAGTATGATGTAGTCCACTCCAATATCCAGAGCTGCCTGAATGTCCTTTTCAATATGCTGGGCTGAAAGTTTTACACCAATGGGGATTCCACCGGTAGCTTCTCTGACCTCCTTAGCAAATTGTTTATAATCTTCTAAGTCTTCCCAATCTGGAAATCGAGGTGGTGAAATGGCTGGTTCTCCCTCAGACAGGCCACGGACTTCAGCGATTTTACCTTGAACCTTGTTCCCTGGGAGGTGACCACCTGTTCCCGTTTTTGCGCCCTGGCCGCACTTAAAATGAAAGGCCTGACATTTTTGGACCTTATCCATGGAGTAGCCAAATCGAGCTGAAGCCAATTCATAGAGATAACGACTATTGGCTGCCTGTTCATCGGGAAGCATGCCGCCTTCACCAGAGCAAATACCTGTTCCTGCCAGTTCGGCGCCTTTTGCCAGGGAAACTTTGGCTTCTTCAGAGAGGGCGCCAAAACTCATGTCTGAGACAAAAAGGGGTCGGTCCAAAACCAGAGGTTTCTTGGCGTTGGGACCAATAACCACACCTGTTCCTACCTTTGCATCATCCAGAAGGGGCATTTTATATAACTGGGCAGTGAGTAATTGAATATCATCCCAGCTGGGTAACTCTTGTCTGGGAACACCCATGGCGTCAACGCGCCCATGATGCCCTGTTTCACTGAGTCCTTTTTCGGCCAAATGTTGAATGTATTGGGCGTGTGGTTCTTCTGGACCACCATGAACATCCTGATAAAGTCCCTGATAAGCATCTCGATTGTAGGGCTGGGGATTTTGGATTTCCCAGGCTTTAATCTCATCTTCATCTACCCAGACTTGCCCATCCTCAACCCATGCAGTAAATTTATGAAGTTTTTCTTCATTATTGTAGGCACTAACCCCTGACTTATAATTGTAATCCCAATTATGCAAGCCACAGATGAGGTCATCCCCCTGAATATGTCCATCTGCTAACAAAGCGCCCCTGTGGTGACACCTCCCATAGAGGACTGAGACCTCATCTTTATCTTGAAATCTGGTGATAACCAGATCAACATTGGCAAGCATGGCATAGACTGGCACCAGTGGTTCAAGTTTATCCCATGCAGCGATGGCGATTTTATTCATATTTTGGCTCTTTCGGTTAATATTTCAGGGATTTATCTAATCAATCTGCTCAATTTCCTTTGACCGCTCTTTGCCAGGTAATCCGGTTCAAATTCATTCTCAGAAGCGTCCATTTATCATTTTCCAAATTTGGAATGGTTATGTATGGCTCGAATCCAAGCTGCTTGTAGCAATGTACGGCTGTTTTGTTAAACTTGAATACACCAAGATCAAGATTGTCCAGTGCCAGATCATTGAATACAAAATTCAGGGCTGACTGAATCATTGATTTGCCCCAGCCCTTACCTCGATGATTTTTGGGACCAATAAGTATTCTGGCAAGTACGCCACGCTTCTCAACATAATCCACAGCCATGATTTCAACATGACCAACTGTGACGCTGTTTAACATCGCTTTGAACATGAAATGGGAAGGATGAGCGCTTCTGGTTTTTTCGAGAGTACGATTAAGTTGCGCTTCATCCAGGGGAAAAACATACTCCGGGCCGGCCCACTGCAATAAAAAATCAGAATCTGGTATCCAGTCAATCAGTCTCTGGATATCGCTTGTTCCAAATATTTCCAAAGTAATCATTGATACCCGGTTCCTTTTCCAATCTCTGAATAACCAAGCGCCCCGAACTCTAATTGATAGAGCAGGACGCTATAACATTCTTTCCGTGTATACAATAATATTTTTATGGAATCATTGTGTCTTCAAGCTTACACATAACCAAGTTGGATTAGATATTTTAAAACCCCATTAAACCACAACAGCGGCTGCACTGAGGCAGGGTTCCCCCTTCTTTATTCAGAAGGGTTCTGAATTCACGAAAACGGTCATTGTTCCACAACTCGAGTATGGGCGCTTCCTGAATGTTACCCACTTTTACATCAATATAATCTCGGCAGGTCACAACATCTCCGTTTGGCATGATATCAATCATCAAGTAGGGAGCAACGCAGGGACCATAACCCAGGAAGTTTTCAGGCTCCTCATAGTAAGGAATAAGCTGGTCAGGTTTAATAAAGGGTACGGGAAACCAGCCAAAGGGATATTTCTTTTTAGCAATTTTCTCCAGGCTTGCTTTCACCCCTGGCGCATTAATCCTGGTGTTTTGTCCGATATAGGATTTCCAGGTATTGGCATCTACATCCATTTCTGTTTTAAGAATACTGGCGTGTTTCTCACCAATTTCCTGGGTGGTGAACCAGGAGAGATATAAAATGAGGCCATCGGGACCAAGCTCAGCGGCTGTATCAAACATTTCTGATAGATGATCTTGATTGGTCTCAGACACGGTAGAGGAGAGCAAAAAATAAGGGTCGGGTTTTCGCCCCCGTTCTTCAAGCAGCAATTTTATTCCACGAGCTGTTTTCTTAAAGGTTCCTGGAACGCCGCGGGCTTTATCATGAATCGCCTCTGGTCCGTCAAAAGAACAGGTGAGCATATCCCATTTCTGTTCAACAATCTGCCTGGCATTGCGTTCAAGAGAGGCGCCATTGGTGATCACATAGACGTAGCAGCCCTTTTCTTTGATATATGCTGTAAGCCTGAACAGATCCTTATATAAAAGGGCTTCCCCTCCTGTGATATAGAAAATTGGTTTATAGTGAGATGTGTCATCAACCACTTTTTTATAATGTTCAAATTTCAGCTCCGAAAGCAGATAGTCACCCTCACCCTCATTCATATATCCAGTATCACCAAATTGTCCGCAAATGGCACAGCGCTGATTACAGCGATTGGTGATGCGTAAACTGATTTGATAAGGAGGTCTTCGGGCAAATCCGTTTCCGGCTTTCAGGTCACCTTGAACATGGAGGTGTTTACGCCAGGCAGCACGAGTAACAATAGGTAGGTATTTTAATCTGGGTGCCAGGGCTTTGGCGAACATTCCAATGGGGAGGCGACTTAACATGTAAAAACCTTTTTAGAATAATTGGTTAAATTGATTCAACTCAATGAGCGTCAGTTCAAGCTGTCAATTTCTGGTGTTAAATATTGCTCAGCTTTGATTATAGCTCAAGATTACCTAAAACAATTAAATTTTATGGATCAAAGATTAGAATCCATAGGCTTCTGGTATAAAATATTGTCCATATCCCTTGATGAGGTATTCCAGAGCCTCTGATTCGTTTTTGGGTAATGATTCCAGAGCTTGGGGGACACTTTGTAACCAGCCTAGATCAGCATCTTTGATCTTAAGCGTTTTCTGCTTATGGGCGGTGATAATTGATTCGTAGGCTACTTCTATGGCTGCTTTAGTTTGCAGATATCCATCTGTTTGACCAATAATGGCACCTGCTATTTTAATCACAGTTTCAGGTTCAAGCATGAGAGCTTCGGGACTGTACTCCAGATCACTTTTCACCAACATGTCTCTAAGGGCAATTGGATTAGATTGAGATGCCGTATTAAACAAACGACAATCATAGGCCAATAATTCCATAAAGGCTTCAGGAGCTGAGCCGCTGAGAAGTTGGATGTTCTGTACTGACTCATTACTCCATAGGTCTGCCATGGCTCCGGCTATGTTTCCCAAAGGGCTGAAGTGAGCACAACATGAAGATCGGCCTTCCATGCTGATGGGCACACCTGTGATGGCCTTGATAATTGGACCCTCGTAGGCGCAATCCTTTGACGGACCCACTGCTCCATGTTCAAAGGCAGCCAGACTTCGGGGAGCAGACGCGGCTCTATCCAGGGCAGCCAGAGATGAGGGCAACATGCCCTGTCCTGCCAGTTGCATGGCGGTATTTGAAAATCCACATGCTGTATCGCCACCTGCAACGACACCATGCCTTTCTGCGATTTCAGTAATCTCTTCCCATAACCAGGCAACGTCCCGGAAAGCCAGGACGCCAAGACTGGCAACGATTCCTGATAAATCTGCATAGAGTAAAGCTTGATCGTGAACCTCTTTTCCACCCACAGACTCAATGGACAAAATATCAGCACCTGCCTGGGCAGAAAGTTCGAAAGCGTTGCGAGTATGCTCCCAGCTTTCACCCCTTCTCAGCAGAGGCGGCTTGTCAGCATCGCGCAAATCAACCACTGTAACACGCAACGCATTGGGGATGCCCGAAGCTTTAAAGAAATCATCAAGCTGTTTTTTGATTAGCATGGTGATTTCAGCACCCCACTCAGGATGCATAGTCATAACAGGAAGTTGCTCAAACTCAATGACCAGACCTGGCACTTCAAGTGTTCTGGCTCGGTGGATGACACTTTCACATATACTGGTGTAGTGGTCTAGCACTGTTTTCCAATTTGCTTCATTTATGAGTATTGTTGGGAGGGTAAAATTGATTTCCGGGATTACCAGACCATTACCAATGACGAGACCATTCCCGCAGTGCACTTTTTTTGGGGATACGCCGAAAATTAGATCTTCCGGGTTACTAATAGCTAGCGAAGTATATCTGCTCATGATAAAATCTCCAATTATCGGGTGCGGAGAGACCGGGCAAAACTGTGTGGATCCCGAAAGTAGCCATCGGCACCAATTTCTTCTGAGAACATCTGTGAGACTGGAGCTCCTCCAATGAACACCCGTGTCTTTGGATTTCTGTTCTTTAGAGCCATAATCACCTCCTCCATATTTAGCATGGTGGTAGTCAGCAATGCACTCAGCCCCACCAACGCCTGAGGATTCGCATCAACTGCTGTTACAAATTCGTCAGCGCTGACATCTGTCCCCAGATCGATAACGTCCCAGCCATCTCCTTTCAGGATCATTTTGACTAAATTTTTACCTATATCATGGAGGTCGCCCCTGACGGTTCCCAGAACGAGGGTACCCGTTGACTTTATCTCTCCAGATTCAAAGAATGGGCGTAGATGTTCCATAGCCGCATTCATAGCCTGAGCAGAAATGAGCATGTTGGCGATAAAGGCTTCACCCCTGGAAAACTTTTCCCCAATAACACTCATCCCCAGTAAAAGACCTTTGTTCAAAATCTCATTGGGAGCAATACCGAGTTTAACTGCCTGGGCAGCAAGTTCATCGGCACCATCCATTCCAATCATATCCGCAGGCCGAGGTGTATTTTTGTTAATTTTTCCAACTGCAACCATATGACCTAATCGAGCCAAAATATTGTCCATTGCTCTATCCTTTGATAATTCTATCAAGTTATTAAAATTCACTTCTTGCAGATATCATGGCGAAGTAATTCTCATCAGGTATATAGTCAGGAATGCTATTCCCAGACCCCAGAGCGTAGCCACCTCGTGCCATACCGATTCGGAGCATCTCTAGCGATCTTTGCTTAATTGATTCGGTGTCTTTCCTTGCCAGAAAATCCATATCGATACCACCGAGAATAGCTATGCGATCTCCCCATTCCTCATAGGCATCTTCAACTCTGGTGATTTGGTCCTCGAAAGAGTGCTTGGCATCATACTGCATATCATCTATGACATCATCCATGACATCTTTGAGCTGGCCACAGGAATGCAGGATGGCTGGCTTACCTGATTCATGTATGGCAGAAACGATTTTTTTATGCCATGGAAAGACCCAGCATCGCAGCATTTCAGGTGAAAACATGGTCTGATTTTTAAAGCCCCAATCATCATTTACGATACAGGCACCTACCGTTTCGATACTGGCAACGATTTCATAGAATTTTAGTAATCTGGAACCAACAGCATCAAAGATTTCTGTAGTCAACTCTTCATCTAGAATTGTCATGAGACTCAATGCTTCGAACCCAACCAGATCAATGACATTTTCCAAAAGTCCGCCATTTCCACTAGCTATCAACTTCATACCTTCTGGTAGCTCGGGCTTCAAATCCAAATACAGGTCATAGTCTCCGACATTTGGGTCCGGCCACAGGTATTTATCAAAGCTCTTGTGGTCTGTAATCATGCATCCGGAGTTTAAGGATTTACTTTTCTTTTCCTCAATTTCACCCTTGGGAAAACTCAATGTATTGGTACGAAAACCTGATACCGTTGCATAATCATATCCTGCTCTATGGAAAGCTTTGATAATCCGGCTGAGTGGCGCCAGACGCTGTGTCCTGTTTTCTTGAATTTCTCCAGACAAGATGCCCAATAAACGATCATTGATACCAAACTCAAAAAGTGTAGGTCGACCAGGGATTTGACGGGCCAGGACCTGGCTGATATTATTGAAATCTGCTGCTGTCCTGGTCACTGGAAAATTCGATGTCATGATTTTACCTCTTTTAATTGATATCAATTTAGGTCCTTTGCAGCACAAGAACTTCCACCCCATTTGCAAAGAATTACACTATTTTGATGTTTTTATGTGTTTAATCAATATAGTGTGTTATCATTAGCATAAATTTTTACTGCAAGGCCAATGAAGATTTGAAGTTAAAACAAGAGAAAATCATCTTTCCTGTAAGAAGTGCTTTTAAGGCTATTAAGTACTCTGTCCCATATTTCGACATGTCATTTCATCATCATCCTGAATTTGAACTTGTGTATATCGTTAGCGGTACTGGTACGCGAAACATTGGAGCGTCTGTTCATCGATACAAAGCTGGTGACATGGTGTTTATTGGACCTGATCTGGCTCATGTCTGGATGAGTCCCAAGGTATACTTCACTGAGGATTCCACTCATATTGTTGAATCCATCGTGGTTCAATTTTCTAAAGACCTTCTAACATCAATGCTTGATATTCCTGAATTTCTCGATATCAAAACAGTGTTGGAAAGAGCGCATCTTGGGATCAAGGTCGGCCAGAAGGCTGTGGCAGAAATTGCAGAACTCCTGGAGGCATTATTAACTCATAAGGGAGTTGATCGGATACTGGAGCTAATAAAAATTCTGGATTTATTGTCCAGAGACAATCAACAAGTTTTACTAAACACGCCAGATATTCTTCCACTTTCAAGCAAGTCAGGTGGACGGATTAATGCAGTGCATCAGTTTGTTCTTTCCTGTTCAGATCAGAATATAAGTAGTCGGGATGCAGCCCGCCTGGCGAACATGGACCATGCTTCCTTTTGCCGATTATTCAAATCCAAAACTCAAAAGACCTTTACTGAATTTCTGAACGAAACTCGAATTGATCAGGCCTGTCAGCAGTTACTTAGACGACAAAAAACGGTTACCAGCATTGCCTACGACTGTGGATATAAAAATCTTGGGCATTTTTATAAACAGTTCAAGAGAATTATGGCTATGACACCGCAAGAGTATGTTCGGGATTCAGAGAATTGATTGCCGGAAAGAACCCTTGAGGTATATGCGAATGGTCAACTTTTCTTTCTCTATATTCAGATATCAGACTAAATTACAGACCGGCTCAAAAAGAAACCGACTAGAATTGATCATAAACATGTACTTGAGATTGAGACCATGACATATAACTCCTTTTCCCTCTCTGGAAGCATTGTTGATGTTTTAAATCAACGCATTTTTTCCGGTACTATCCATATTGAAAACGGCAGAATTAAGTCTGTAATTGAAGAAGCCGTTATCGAAACCCATCATATCCTGCCAGGGCTCATTGATGCCCACATTCATATTGAAAGTTCCATGTTGGTTCCAACTGAGTTTGCCCGTGCTGCCGTTATTCATGGAACAGTTGCCACCGTTTCTGATCCCCACGAAATTGCCAATGTTCTGGGTATGAGAGGTGTGGAATTTATGCTGGACAACGCAGGTCAAACACCCTTCAAATTCCATTTCAGCGCACCATCCTGTGTGCCGGCTACCCCTTATGAAACCGCCGGCGCTGAGTTGTCCGCATCGGAGATAGAATCTCTTTTAGCAAGACAAGATATTGTCAGTCTCTCAGAAATGATGAACGTGCCCGGTGTCCTGAATGATGCCGCAGATGTGACCGAAAAATTGAAACTCGCCAGGGTTGCCGGGAAAGTTGTTGACGGTCATGCACCAGGATTACGGGGCGCGGCAGTTAAAAAGTATGTGGAATCAGGAATTAGCACTGATCATGAATGTTTCAGCCTGGAAGAAGCCCTGGAGAAACTGTCGCTGGGGATGAAGGTGCAGATTCGTGAGGGTTCTGCTGCGCGCAATCTTGATGATTTGATGTCCCTCCTCAATGAACATTATAAAGAATGTATGCTGTGCAGCGATGATAAACACCCTGATGACCTTGCTGAAGGACATATTAATGAGATGGTCAGACGCGCCATCGCAGCCGGAATAGACCCCCTGAAAGTGTTGTGGAGTGCTACAGTTACACCAATCAAAACCTATGGTCTTGGTGTAGGACTATTGCAAACAAATGACCCGGCTGATCTAATCATTGTAGATAATCTGACCGACTTTAATGTTCTCAGCACATATATAGATGGAAATCTCGTCGCAGAACAGGGTGCCACAAGGCTTGTATCTCAGCCAGTTATCGCCGTGAATCGCTTTGAAGCAGAACGTCAAAAACCTGCAGCTTTTAAAATCAAAACAAGTCTCTCTGATGTACCAGTGATTGAGGTTATCGATGGCCAGCTCGTAACCAATAAGTATATGTGGCAACCAGAGTTGGATTCAGACGGATTTATCAAGACGAACCTGGATGAAGATATCTTGAAAATCGCTGTTTTGAATCGCTATTCGATTTCCCAACCTGCCGTGGCCTTAATTCGAAATTTTGGACTAAAAGAAGGTGCTATCGCGTCCTCCGTTGCCCACGATTCACATAATATTGTAGCAGTGGGTGCTTCAGATGAAAGCCTGGCGAGGGCCTTTAATTTGATTATTGAGAACAAAGGTGGCATTTCAGCGGTTACCAACACCCATGAACACATCCTGCCTTTGCCTGTTGCTGGGATCATGTCTGACAATGATGCTTTTGCGATTGGGAAGCAGTATGGGAAGATGGATGATCTGGCTAAAAAGATGGGCTCACAACTCAGTGCCCCTTACATGACATTATCCTTTATGGCACTTCTGGTTATCCCGGATATCAAGCTCAGCGATAAAGGTCTTTTTGATGGGGAAAGCTTTCAATTTATGGATGTCTTTGAGAATGGGTCTGGGTAGGTTTAAGGGTATAATGGTATAATGGGTATAAGGGTATAAGGGTATAAGGGTATAAGGAGCTTAGTTAGTGGTAGAAGAGAATCAAGATTACCAAATTATGGATGAAACAGTTTTGCTTGATAGTTCTATCTCTGAACCAAAGAATGGATATCAGAACCAGAAAGATTTTACTACACTTATTGCATGGCAAAATGCTCGAGAGGTAAAATTGTTTTTCTATAAGAAAGTGGTTCCCCTACTCCCAGCTTCAGAAAAATATGCCCTTAGCAGCCAAATCCAACGAGCCGCAGTCAGTATTACTGCTAATATTTCTGAGGGATATGGCAGATTTCATTATAAAGAAAGTGTGCAATTTTATAGAATTGCCCGAGGCTCATTGTATGAGCTAAAAGACCGTCTCATCACCAGTCTAGATTTGGAATATGTTGATAAAAATATTGCGGTAGAGGGGTTCACACTCATAGAAAAAACAAAGATAAGTCTAAATGGTTTTATTAATTTTATCCGATCAAAATATGAGAAGCGATAGCCCCTCAATGGCCATTTTCACTCTATACCCTTATACCCTTTACCTTCGAGAATGCTGGTCACATATACGAACTGTTTGGTTACTCCAGTGAACTCTCCCAAAACAGGAATAGGTGCCAGACTCCAACGCATTGATGCTCGTGGTAAGACTACTGGTGAAACCAAGTTTCTGACTGATATCAAAGTGGATAATATGCTCCATGCAGCACCCGTTTTCTCGCATGTTGCCTCTGGACATCTGCTGGGAATTGATACTGCCGTGGTTGAGAATGACCCTGACTTTATTGCCTTTTTCTCTGCAAAGGATATCCCTGGGGAAAATCAGGTCGGTGTCATTCTGGAAGATCAACCGCTTATGGCCGATGACGTGGTTAGATACATTGGCGACAGTGTCGGTATACTCGTTGCCAGGACAGCTGAATCAGCCCAACGTTTATCCAGGTTGGTTATGATAAACATTGAACCCTCTCCTCCCATTTTCTCAATCAATGATAGCCGGGATGCAGCTGATAATTTTATACATGAAACCAATCTTGCCTGTGAGCATCAGGTAAAACGGGGAGATCCTGATAGTGCTTTTAAAGAGGCGGATCACATCATCGAGGCTCGTTTTGAAACACCCTTTCAGGAGCACTATTATCTTGAACCTCAGGCCTGCATCGCCCAGGTGACACCTGAAGGCGGAATTGACATTCTGGGATCCATCCAGTGCCCCTTCTATGTTCAAAAAGCGGTTTCCAAAGCCCTGGCCATCCCCTTTTCCAAAATACGAGTAGAACAAGCACCCACTGGAGGTGCCTTCGGCGGTAAGGAGGATATTCCCTCAGAAACCTGCACTCGGGCTGCCCTGGCAGCTCTGATTCTCAAACGACCCATTAAAATGGTGTATAATAGAACCACAGATGTTCAACTTACCAGCAAGCGCCACCCTTTTCAAATGCACTACAAAGTCGGTGTCTCTAACTCCGGGAAGCTGCTTGCCGCAGAAATACTCCTGGAGGAAAATGCTGGAGCGTACGCCACCCTGTCATCCGTAGTCTCTTATCGGTCAGCCATGCAGGCCATGGGTCCGTATGTCATTGATAATATCTCAGTCGAATCTAAATCCTATTACACCAATCTGCCTCCCACTGGAGCGTTTCGTGGTTTTGGGTCGCCCCAGGCAGCCTTTGGCCATGAGTGTATGATGGATGTCATTGCCGCCGAGTTGGATATGGATCCCATTGAGTTACGTCTGGGCAATATCTTGAAAGTCGATACACCAACGCTAACAGGTCATCATCTCAAAAGCAGCGTTGGAGCGGAAGAAACTCTTATGACAGCATCAAGTGCTTGTGACTGGACAAACCGTGAGTCAAACCACGATGCTCGCTGGAAAATTGGCTATGGCGTTTCGCTGATTCACTATGGTAATTGCCTTGGGGCAGCCGGCTGGTTTATGGATGGTAGTGCCGCTAAAATAAAATTACACCGGGATGGATCTATTTCAGTGGCTTTTGGTCTTGTTGAAATGGGACAGGGAGCCCTTACTATCGTCCAACAGATGACAGCTGAAGCCCTGGGTGTGGAACCCTCGAGAATTACCGTTTTGCCAACAGATACGGACCAGGTACCAGATAGTGGTCCATCAGTAGCCAGTAGAAATGTTGTGATGACAGGAAACGCGATTCGTGATGCGGCGAGAAAATTACTCCCCATCCTGAAAGAAGCCGCAGCAGAACTCTTGCAATGCGATTTGAAGGAGATTGGTATTGAGAATGGTCTGGTAAGCAATGTCAGGAATAAAGAGATCTTAAGCTTTTCAGAACTTACTAATTATCTCTATTTGTCCAACCGCCCTATGGATGTGTTGGGCTGGTGGCACGTGCCTGAACTCGAATACGATCCAGCTATGGGAGTCGGTGAAGCTTATTTTACATATTCTTACGCTACACAGATAGCCCGAGTAAAAGTGGATACCCTGACTGGAGTGGTGAAAGTGGTTAAGATCTGGGCTTCCCATGATGTGGGAAGAGCCATTAATCCAGCTGGTCTGGAAGCTCAAATCGAAGGTGGGACCGTCCAGGGAATTGGTTGGGCACTCACAGAGGATTTCATAGTTGATGAGGGGCGGGTGCTCACTGATAACCTCACGACCTATCTCCTGCCAACAGCTATGGATGTAGGTGAAATCGAATCAATTCTGGTTGAAGCCCCTGAACCTGAGGGCCCCTGGGGCGCCAAAGGTATTGGGGAACCCGCCATCATTCCAACAGCCGCAGCCATCGCCAATGCAGTGAGTAATGCCCTGGGGAAATCAGTTACTCACATTCCAATAAAACCAGAGTACATTTTAGAAATGGTAGGTGATTGAAATGGGACAACTCTTACTGCATAATTTGCGCATTATCGATCCATTTGGTGAAAGAGAGTTTCTGGAGCATGCTTCCATTCTCATTGAAGATGAAGTCATCAAATTTGTAGGACGCGGCTTCTCACATGTTGGCTTTGAGGGGCAAATTTTGGACATGGAGGGCAAAACGGTCCTGCCTGGAATTATCAACGCCCATACCCATCTTTACTCAACTTTGGCCCTGGGAATGCCACCACCCCAGAAAACCCCAAAAAACTTTGTTGAACATCTCGAAGAAGTCTGGTGGAAACTTGACCGAGGACTGGACAAAGCTTCTACCCGGGCCTCCTTTGAAGCAGGACTGATGGACTGTATTCAGAATGGTACAACCACCATCATTGATCATCATGCAAGTCCTAACCTGGTTGAGGGATCGCTGGATATCCTGGCTGATCTGGCGGAGTCATTCGGGCTTAACATCAGTCTTTGTTTTGAATGTTCGGACAGAAATGGCGAGTCCAACTTTAAGGATGAGTTGATAGAAAACATCCGCGCAATGAAGAAATATGCCGCCAACCCTCATGTCTCTCCACGGCTCGGGCTTCATGCTTCATTCACATTGTCAGATGAGTCTTTGGAGCTGGTTAGCAAACACTTGCAAAAATTCCCTGAATGCGGCATTCACATACATGTCGCCGAAGATCTTGCGGATGAAAAAGACGCCCAGGCCAGGGGATATCGTTCAGTTATTCAGCGTCTGGATGATTTTAATCTCTTATCCAATCAATCCCTGATTATTCATGGTATCTTTATGTCTCGTGAAGATCGCCATATCTTATTGAAACATGGCTGCAAGCTGATTCACAATCCTTCGTCCAACGCTAACAATCAAGTCGGTGTTCTGGAGACGGAGATCATTGAATCGATGAATCCTGGATTGGGTACTGATGGCATGCAAAACAATATGCTAAAGGAAGCCAAGGAAGGTACACTCATCCGCTCAGCCACCGAGAGCCCGGCGGTAGATTATCTAGAACTTCTTTTTCACAACAATCCCGATATTGCCGTGAAAATTTTCGAAAAACTTATAGGTCACATTGAAGAAGAAGCGCAGGCTGACCTGGTCTTTTATGATTATAAACCCCGTACTGATTTAAACGCTGACAATTTTGGCAGTCATCTTCTCTTTGGATTTGGAAAACCCAGTGATGTCATGACTCGAGGTGAATTCCGGATGCGAAATAAACACCTGGTCGGCATTGATGAATCCCGGATTCGCGAAAATGCCCGCAAACAGAGCAAACGCCTCTGGTCCGCAATGAAGGCACTGTAAGTACATTAGTGATTGATTTAATAGAAAGAAGCAATATGAATATTGATTTCCAACAGATACTCAACCAGGCCGAAAAATATCGCCCGGAGATTTCCAGGTTTTTGCGAGACATGATTGCCATCCCCAGCGAAAGCACTCAGGAAGAACTTGCCATTCTGCGTATCAAGGTGGAGATGGAAAAAGTTGGTTTCGATAAGATCGAGATTGATGAAATGGGCAATATTTATGGCACCATTGGTCATGGTTCACATGTCATCGCCATGGATGCTCACATAGACACCGTAGGTGTTGGTAATCTTGAGAACTGGACAGTGGATCCCTATGAGGGGTTTGAAGATGATCAAATCATCATGGGACGGGGAGCTTCAGACCAGGAAGGTGGCATGGCCAGCATGGTCTACGCTGGGAAAATCATCAAAGATCTTGGACTGGAAGGCGATTATACATTAGTAGTAACCGGAACGGTTCAGGAAGAAGATTGTGATGGCCTGTGTTGGCAGTACATCATGGATAATAAAAAGCTGCAACCAGAATTTGTGGTAAGTACTGAGCCAACGTCCTGCAGAATTTATCGTGGTCAACGTGGGCGGATGGAAATCAAGGTTACCACCTCTGGGATCAGCGCTCACGGGTCAGCCCCGGAACGAGGAGATAACGCCATCTACAAAATGGCTCCAATTCTCCAGGATTTACAGGAATTGAACACACATTTGGCAGACCATGATTTTCTGGGGAAAGGTTCTCTCACTGTATCTGAAGTCTTTTTCACCTCACCATCTCGATGTGCTGTGGCTGATGGTTGTTCTATCTCGGTTGATCGACGTCTCACTGTAGGTGAAACTGCGGATTCTGCCATGGATGAAATTAAAAATCTTCCCTCAGTGATCGCTGGAAAAGCCATGGTGGAGATGTATGACTACGAGCGACCAAGTTATACAGGATTCAGCTATCGAACCGAAGCTTATTTCCCAACCTGGTTGATTGAAAAGGATCATGTTGCTACCACCTCCTTGGTTGATGCCTACAAAGGTTTGTTTAAGGAAGAGCCTGTGGTTGATAAATGGACTTTTTCTACCAACGGCGTCGCTATTATGGGAAAATACGGAGTGCCATGTATTGGTTTTGGTCCAGGCGCCGAAGAGGAGGCACATGCCCCCAATGAAAAAACCTGGAAAGATCATCTGGTAAAAGCTGCAGCCATGTATGCGGCCATACCGCTTACCTATTTGAATAAATTGGAAAACTAGGCGGGGATTCTAATCCCCGCCTGGAAGGATATGGTTAAAACGAAGTACTATGGAAACGCTAATAAATAGAGTCAAAGCGCTGGATCTGAACAACTATGGCCATGATTTTCTATTAACCTGGAACAAAACGCCAGATGAACTGGAAGCGACCTTGCTCCTTGCAGAACTCCTGAGAGAAAGACATCGTCTGGGAAAACCAAACCTGGTATTCGACTCCGGTCTGGCTGTTTCCATATTCAGGGATAACTCTACCAGAACTCGTTTCAGTTTTGCCTCAGCAGCCAATGCTCTCGGGTTAGCAGTCTCGGATATGGATGAGGAAAAATCTCAGGTATCCCATGGAGAAACGGTCCGTGAAACAGCCAATATGATCTCATTTATGACCCGCGTGATTGGTATTCGGGACGATATGTATCTCGGTGAAGGTCACTCCTACATGAAGGAAGTCTCTTCTGCTGTTCAAACTGGTTTTGAGGAAGGTGTTTTACACAACAGACCCGGGTTAATCAATCTCCAGTGTGACATTGACCATCCCACACAGAGTATGTCAGATCTGGCCATGCTAAAAAGCTATTTTGGATCCCTGGAAAATCTCAGAGGTAAAAAGATCGCCATGTCGTGGGCTTATTCGCCCAGTTATGGCAAGCCCCTTTCGGTACCACAGGGTATTATTGGATTACTCACCCGCTATGGCATGGATGTTACTCTAGCACACCCTCAAGGCTACAACCTCATTCCAGAAGTAGTAAAATTGGCAGCAAAACAGGCCCAGGTCTCAGGTGGATCCTTCCAGACCACCAATAGCATGGATCAGGCATTTTCCGGCGCGGATATTGTGTACCCAAAGTCCTGGGCGCCATTCCACGTCATGGAAGAGAGAACAACACTCTTAAAACAGGCCGATCATGCGGGGTTAAAAGATTTAGAGCAGAGCTGCCTGGCCAACAATGCAAAATTCACAGACTGGGAGTGCACAGAAGAGAAGATGCAACTCACCAGGGATAGTAAGGCACTATATATGCATTGTCTACCTGCTGACATCACCGGAGTAAGCTGCAAGCAGGGAGAAGTGAGTGCCTCTGTTTTTGATCAGTACCGCAAAGACACGTACATGGAAGCCAGCTTTAAGCCATTTATCATAGCTGCCATGATGTTTCTGACAGGACTAAAGGATTCCCTGGCAGCACTGGAAAAACTAAAGGATTAATAACTTTTAATTTTCACAACGAAAAAAACGAAAACAACGAATGATTTTTAAACTGAAACCAGGGATCAAGCAGATTTAATCACGAGAGTTGAGAAACCTTAAAATTGATTTCGTCAACTTCGTCTAATTCATTGTAAAAAACTAAGGATACCTAGAGTGAACACAGAACAGATTCTCAAGAACACGATTCAACGCTGTAAAGAACAGAATATTATTCTACCCACCTACAAACAGATGGCTGATCCAGATTTGATACCGGAAGGGATAAAGGCTGAACTTACTGATATTGGACTATGGGATCTTAACCCCCGAAACTTATTTCGAATCAGCTGGCAAAATGAACCTGTCCCCAGGGGTGGTGGATTTGGAGATGTCAACTATCTCGAACTACCTCTAGAATTGACGGGAGTAAAAGCCCGGATCATTGTACTTGTTGGAAAATTCTTCCCCACTGGTGCCCACAAAGTTGGTGCAACCTTCGGTCCTCTCGTTGAAAAATTGATCTCTGGTCAATTTGACCCAACCCGTCAGAAAGCACTGTGGCCTTCCACAGGAAATTATTGTCGAGGAGGTGCCTATGATGGCTATTTGCTGGGATGTCCTTCCATCGCTGTGCTCCCAGAAGAAATGTCCCGGGAGCGTTATGAGTGGCTTGAAAAAGTTGGTGCTGAAATCATCCGAACCGAGGGTGGTGAAGCCAATGTAAAAGAAATCTATGACAAGGTGAAACAGCTGGAGGCTGAACGGGGGGATGAGATTGTTACCTTGAACCAGTTTGATGAAATTGGCAATGCCTTGTGGCACTATGCAGTTACTGGTAGAGCCATGGAAAAGGTTTTTAACAATCTAAACTCTGGCGAGCACCGTTTTAGTGGGATGTTTCTGACCCAGGGTTCTGCTGGTACTCTGGGTTCAGCAGACTATCTAAGAACCAAATTTCCAAAAATCAAAGTGGCTGCTGGTGAAGCACTTCAAGTACCAACACTACTTCAAAATGGGTATGGAGCTCACCGTATCGAAGGTATTGGCGACAAGCATGTTCCCTGGATTCACAACATGAAAAACATGGATATGGTTATCGGAGTAGATGATAATATTTCCATGAACTTGATACGTCTTTTTAACGAGACCGAGGGGCACACTTTGCTGAAATCTCATGGAATCGATCCTGACCTGGTTGGGAAACTGGATTATCTGGGCATTTCAAGTATTGCCAATATTGCTGGTGCCATCAAAATGGCCAAATATTACGAGTATAATGAAAATGATGTGGTCTTCACAGTAGCCACAGATTCAATGGAAATGTATCAGTCCCGCCTTACAGAGCTTCAGCTGGAGCATGGTGATTATACTGAAATTCGAGCCAATATTGATTTCGAGCGATACTTGCTGGGCCTAGATGATGAAGGTGTGCTGGAATTGAGTTACCGAGACAAGAAACGCATGCATAACCTGAAATACTTTACCTGGGTAGAGCAGCAGGGTAAAACAGTGAGTGAATTGGATGCCCAATGGTACGATGATGATTATTGGTCCTCAAAATTCGCTCTGGCAGATGAATGGGATGCGAAGATTGAAGCGTTTAATGCGGAGACAGGGTTATTAAAAAAGTATGTCTGACATTAGTTTAACTGATGATAAATACTTACCCTGCGCTTTAGCGCGGGGCTCACAAACCCCACTTGAAACAGGGGGTTTTAACCCCAGGTTAGGACTAAAGTCCGCTTTTATTCGTGCCTGCGTCCCTGGGCTGAAGCCCGGGGTAATTGTTAGGGCTACAGTAGCCAAGGTGAGGAGCACTTTTTGATTCCTGAAGCGATAATTGGTTTAAAGTGTTTCCAATGTAGTTGGGAAGGACTAGCTGAACCTTTTACCTATACTTGCCCAACATGTGGTAAAAATCTAGACTTCATCTATGATTATGATCGCATAGCGGCATCTTGTGGTCCCTTATCACTGAACAAGGATCATGATGCTTCCATGTGGCGATATCTTCCCCTGCTTCCAGTGCAGGCTGCACCAGAAAACAAATCTCTGCGTGTGGGTGGCACACCACTGGTGGATTTTCCGCACATTGCCAGACGAATGGCGATAGGTCGTTTACAGATTAAAGATGATACTCGCAACCCCTCTGGATCCCTGAAGGACCGGGCCAGTGAAGTGGCCATTCAACATGCCAGGGAACTGGGCAAAAAAACAATAGTTGCTGCTTCTACAGGTAATGCCGGTTCCTCGCTGGCGGCACTTTCTGCATACCATGGAATGGATAGCATTATTCTGGCTCCTGCCACAGCACCAATAGCCAAGCTGACCCAAATCCTTCAGCATGGGGCTCGACTGGTTCCAGTGGATGGGAATTATGATGCAGCATTCGATCTGGCGTTTGAATGGGCTCAAGAACACGAGAGTTATTGTCGCAACACCGGCATTAATCCCATTTTGGCTGAAGGCAAGAAGACGGTAGTCCTGGAGATTGCTGAGCAAAATGACTGGAAGGCACCCGACCACATTTTTGTACCTGTTGGTGATGGCTGCATCATATCGGGGGTATATAAAGGATTCTTCGATCTCCTCTCACTCAAATGGATTGATCTAATGCCAGCCATCCATGCTGTGCAGGCAGAAGGGTCAGCGGCTATTGTGGATAGTCTTACTCAAGAAGGTGACATTCAGTCAGTTTCAGCCAATACCATTGCTGACAGCATCAGTGTGGATCAACCTCGTGACGGAGACAAGGCGAGACGGGCCATTATTAAGAGTGGTGGCAGCGGTTTTAAGGTAAGTGATGATGATATTCTAAAAGCTCAAAAACTGCTCTCTGAAACAACAGGAATATTTGCAGAACCCGCTGCTGCAGCTGCCTATGCAGGGTTTCTGCAAGCGTCTGAAGCTGGCATTTTTAAGGCCGGAGACCATGTGGTAGTACTCATAACAGGCTCAGGACTAAAAGACACAGCAAACGCTCAAAAATTACTCAAGCCCGTAGAAGCTGTTAAGGCAACGCTTGTTGATGTTGAAAAATATCTGGAAAAACTCCAGGGCTAAGCATGTTACATCATCCCCAACCCCATACCTTTCAGCTGGAAGTCACCATCAATGGTGAGCTCATTCAACGCGAGATTCCAACCCACTTAAGACTATTAGATTTTTTAAGAGAGGACCTGGGTCTCACAGGGAGCAAAGAGGTTTGCGGTGAGGGTGAATGTGGTGCCTGTACAGTCATTTTAAACGGCCAAACGGTAAATTCATGCCTCATTCTGGCTGTGGAAGTCCACGGAGGCTTCATCATTACTATTGAGGGTCTGGCTGATACACAAGAGCTGACTGAGATGCAAAAATCATTTGAAGAACATCACGCAGTTCAATGTGGTTATTGCATACCAGGCATGGTACTCACAGGTGAAAAACTTCTGGAAAGAAACCCCCATCCCACCAGGGATGAAATCAAGTACGAATTGTCAGGAAATATATGTCGCTGTACAGGCTATCATAAAATTGTGGATGCCGTAGAAGGAGCCGCAGATGATCGCGGATAGGCACGCCTAAAATGAAATTTTATCAACCCACTTCTATACGCGAGTTTATAGAATTGAGCGCTAGCCTGTCGGATCAGTTCGCAACCTTGCTCGCGGGTGGAACTGATTTATTGCCTCGCTATGAGCGTGGACAAGCCCTGCCCGATCATCTCATCGATCTCAAAAAACTGTCTGATCTATACCATATCAACATAAAGGATGACGCAGTTCAAATTGGGGCCTTGACCAGTATCCAGGTCATCCAGGAGAAGCCGCTGATCCAGTCTGAATTTACGGCCCTGCATATGGCAGCCCATGATTTTGCCGGCGCTCAGATTCGTCATCGGGGAACCATAGGAGGCAACATCGTTAATGCTTCTCCTGCAGGAGATTTGTTGCCAGCTCTTTATGCCTTCGATGCCATGCTCACACTGATCGGACCAGATGGTGAGCGACAACTACCCATTCAAGATTTTATCCTGGGTCCTGGAAAAACGGCATTGAAGCAGAGTGAAATTCTAGTGTCCATCAGCTTAAAGCGAAGCGGATATAAATCCACATTCCAAAAAGTGGGTCTCCGTCAATCCATGGCCATTTCAGTGGTGAATCTGGCCTTCGTTTATTCTGAAAAAGAGGGCGTTTTTGACTATCTAAAGATCGCCTCTGGAGCTGTGGCCCCCACAGTGGTGACCCTGGATAAATTGACCAGCACAATTCTTGATAATGCCAGTAAACCAGAAGATTGGCCCCTGCTTATTGAGGCAGATATTTCGCCAATAGATGATATCAGAGCCACAGCGAGATATCGAAAACAGGTCGTGATCAATTTGGTCCAAGCATTCTTGAAAGGAGAGTTAGGTGTCTAAGATTAGTGATGCTGAGCTTGCAAAATGGGCTGAAATCAGGGAAAGAGGAAAGTGGAAATACATTTTTGATTATGGGCTATTGAGATTTGGGCTGTCGATGTTGATATTTTTTCTAACCTATATCTGGTTGTTTCAACCCAATATTTTTGGTTTGCCTCTTATCCTTCTTTCAGCACTTATTTTTCCTGTGGCGGGAATTGCCTGGGGCAGATGGATGTGGTTTTATCTGGAAAAACTCCACTCTAAAATGTTAAAAACACACGAGGGTGAGATTAATAACGATGAACGATAGACTCTACCCTGTCTCCATTCAACATCTTGTCACATGGATGTTATCAGAACTCAAAAGCGATCAGCTGTTTGGGATTCATAAAGATTTATTTTTCACACCTGATAAAGCAGACCCTTTTCGCATGCAGCGTTATGGGCAGATGCTGGAAACTCCCATTGGTGTGGCTGCCGGTCCCCACACTCAACTATCTCAGAATATCATCGCGGCCTGGTTGTGCGGAGCCCGCTATATGGAGCTCAAGACAGTTCAGACACTGGACGAGCTTGAGGTCAGCAAACCTTGTATTGATATGCAGGATGAGGGCTACAACTGTGAGTGGTCCCAGGAACTCAAGCTAAAGCAATCCCTGGATGAATATCTCAATGCCTGGATAGCCATTCACATTTTAAAGGATCATTTCGGCTGGCAATCTGATCAGGGTGTTGGTGTGATTTTCAACATGAGTGTGGGTTATGACCTTGATGGGATCATGAAACCCAATATTCAACAATTCATGGACCGCATGGAAAACAGCCAGGATTTGTTGAATGAAAAATTGAATCTTATCGAATCCATTTATCCCAACATTAAGAACCTGAATATTCCGGCGCGCATGACGGATAATATTACCCTATCCACCATGCATGGATGTCCCCCCGATGAAATTGAACGCATTGCGACCTACCTCATTAAACAGCGCAAATACCATACTGCTGTAAAACTGAACCCCACTTTACTGGGTCCAGAACAGCTTCGGCTGATATTAAATCATGATCTCGGTTATGAGGCTTCCATCGTTCCAGATGAGGCTTTTGAGCATGATCTGAAATATCCAGATGCCTTGAACTTAATCGGGAATCTTCAAGCTCATGCTGATGAGGCCGGTGTAGAATTCGGGCTAAAATTGACCAATACCCTGGAAGTTGAAAATCACCGACCTGTTTTTCCTGAAAATGAAACCATGATGTATCTCAGTGGTCGGGCGCTGCATCCCATCAGTATCAATCTCGCAGCAAAACTTCAAAAAGATTTCGATGGAAAATTAGACATTTCATTTTCGGCAGGGGCAGATGCTTTCAATGTGGCTGACATTCTGGCTTGCAATCTTCGTCCCGTTACCACCTGCACTGATGTGTTGAAACCAGGGGGATACACGAGACTGGGACAGTATGTGTCGAACCTGAAACAGGCCATGCAAAAAGCCACAGCCGCAAGCCTGGAGCAATTCATCGTGGGAGATGAGAATCCCTCTCTGGATATGGACAATGCCGGGTTAAACACCTTGACTCAGTACGCAGAAAAAACCATTCAGAATCCCCATTATCAAAAACATAGTCACCACTTTGATTCCATTAAAACCAAGCGTCCTCTGGGAGCATTTGATTGCATTTCTGCCCCCTGTGTTGATGCCTGTGTAGCCGATCAAAATATTCCGGAATATCTATATCAAACGTCACAGGGCAATTTTGGCAAAGCCTTTGAAGCCATTCAGGACACCAATCCACTTCCTGGTGTCACTGGTCATGTCTGTGATCATTTATGTCAGTTAAAATGCACTCGGAATAATTATGACTCTCCCCTCTTGATCCGTGAGATAAAGCGTTTTGTGACTGAGCAGGAAATCGCAAAGGTAGAGGGTACTGAAATAGCCAGGCGAGATCACAAAGTTTCTGTTGTTGGAGCAGGTCCAGCTGGATTGTCCTGTGCTTATTTTTTGGCTAAAAAGGGCATCGCTGTGGATGTCTACGAGAGCAAATCCTTTGTTGGGGGCATGGTCTCTGGAGCCATCCCAGAATTCAGACTAAGTGATGCAACCATTAATCTTGATATTGAGGTTCTGAAAAACCTGGGGGTCAATTTTCATTTTGATAGCCCGGTGGGTCCCGAACTCTATACACAAATCCAGGAATCAAGTGATGATATTTTTATAGGTGTTGGCGCTCAGCGTGCTTTGAAACTGGGGGTTGAAGGTGAAACCCTCTCTGGCGTACTGAATCCATTAGAATTTCTCGCTGAAGTCAGGTTGGGCGCTCGTCCAGACCTGGGCCAGAAAATTGCCATCATAGGAGGGGGTAATACAGCCATGGATGCCGCCCGCACATCACTTCGATTGGCTGGCGAGTCAGCTGCCGTCAGTGTCATCTATCGGCGAACCATGTCAGAAATGCCAGCAGATATTGATGAAATCGAAGCTGCGCTGGCAGAAGGCATCACCTTCCATGAGCTCATGGCACCACTACGTTTTGAAGGGCAGGGCAAGGTCAAGCAGATTCATTGTCAGAAAATGGAGCTGGGTGAGCCAGATGCCAGCGGTCGCCGTCGTCCAGTACCTCTGGATGATGAGTTCCTGAAATTTCCTGTAGATACCCTTATACCAGCCATTGGACAGGCCATTAGTATAGATTTTATTGGCGAGGATGATCTTCAGGTGGACTATGATACCTGTAAAACGACCCTTCCCCATGTGTATGCCGGCGGCGATGCCGTGCGGGGTGCCTCCAGTGTCATCAACGCCATTGGTGACGGACAAAACGCAGCCCGTCATATTCTCCAGAGCATTGAATTACCGACAACTCCCCTGGGGAATGCACCGCGACTCATATCCATTAATGATTTGAAAGTGAAAGCTGCTTCTCGTGAGTATGGAATTAATCCCCCCCTGGCTAAACCAGATCACTCCCAGGAATTTCCAGAAGTCCACCGCACCCTGACTCAGGTAGAAGCAATAGAAGAAGCCAGCCGCTGTTTGTTGTGTGATGATTATTGTAGTGTCTGTGTCGGTGTTTGTCCAAATCTGGCAAACCTGACCTACATGATAAAACCTGTCAATTATGAAATTCATGATTTTCGGATGGAACAGGGTGAAACAACATTTCAATCGCTGGGGTATCTGAATCTTAGGCAGCAGCCTCAAATTGTAAACATTGGGGATTTCTGCAATGAATGTGGAAACTGCACCACCTTCTGCCCCACTTCTGGTGACCCCTACAAAGACAAGCCTAGAATTCACCTATCAGAAATAAGCTTCAATGATTCCAGTTTCGGATACTTCATTCATGATCAGGGGATATCCTTTAAAGATGACGATATTCAAAATGAATTGTCTCTTGATGGAGAGTGTTTCCTGTTTCAGTCAAGCCATGGGTGGATCCGTTTTAATCGGGATTCAAAACATATCATTTCGGCAAAGCTGGAAAAATCAGGTAGCATCAATACTGAAGCCGCCCTGGCCATGATGGTTTTATATGAAAATCTTAAAGATCATCCAATGCCAATTAGACACGAATCCCACGAATGAGCACTAATAGTCACAAAAAGATCTGTTCGAAAAAAAGAGTCTAGCAAACGAACGATAGAAATATTATGGATGACCTGAAATTTGAAACTGGAAATTTGGCTTGTAAAAGGGGTAGATAAATTTGATACTATGCCTACGGTTTAAAATCAATTCAGCCCAATTTCCTGGAACTAATTATGAAAGAGCTCACAACGCTTGACATTTATGTATTGTCCGAAAAACTATCAGATTATATCTGGCATTTGTTTGATGCCTGGGATAGAAAAGCTCAAAACACACTTGGATATCAAATCATTCGAGCAGCTGACAGTATCTCTGCAAATATTGCTGAAGGGTATGGATGCTATCATTACGCGGATAGAAAAAGATTTTATTTTTATGCCAGGGGGTCATTCGAAGAAGTCAAAACATGGCTCGGTAAGGCCCGGAGAAGAAACCTGCTATCAGATGAAGACACCATATTTTTACAGAACATCACCCATGAGTTGGGACCAAAATTGAATGCTTTTATCCGAAGCACAAATAAAGGGGCGAAAAATTAAAGCTATGATCCAACACCTCTCCAAATTTCAAGTTTCTAGTTTCACTTTTAAAAAGTATCGAATTATATGAGTACTCTCCTTATTAAAAAGTCTCTCGCTGTTGCCACCATGAATGATTCTCAGGAAGAATTTTCTGGTGGACATATTCTCATTGAAAATGGTGTGATAAAATCAATAGGGCCTGAATCGCCAGATATCCAAGCGGATAAAACAATCGATGCCACTGGGATGGTGATTACGCCTGGATTCATAAACACCCACCACCATCTATATCAAACCCTGACTCGAAATATTCCTTTAATGCAAAACCAGCCGCTTTTCTCCTGGTTAACCAATCATTATGAGGTGTGGCGAGAACTCACCACTGAGGCTGTTGCAGTAAGCACACAAACGGGATTGCTGGAGCTGATGAAAACCGGTGTGACCACCAGCTCTGATCATCTATATCTGTTTCCATCAAAGGCCAGCCCAGAATTGATTGACACAGAAATCGAGGCAGCAAAAGCACTGGGCATTCGCTTTCAACCCACACGTGGCTCCATGTCCCTTGGCAAATCCAGAGGCGGTTTACCACCTGATGATGTGGTCCAGACAGAAGATGTCATTCAATCGGATACGGAAAGACTACTGGCAAAATATCATGAGGATTCAGATGGCGCCATGATCCGTATTTCGCTTGCCCCCTGCTCACCTTTTTCTGTGACCACAGAATTGATGAAGCAAACGGCAGCATTTGCCAGGACCAATGGTCTTCAAATTCATACCCATCTTGCTGAAACACTGGATGAGGAAGCGTTTTGTCTGGAGAGCTTTGGATTAAGACCCGTAGGACTCATGCAGGAGTTGAATTGGCTCACCTCAAACGCTTGGTATGCCCATTCCGTGCACTTGAACGATGATGAAATCAAGCTTATGGGTGAAAATCAGGTTGGGATTTCACATTGCCCGTCATCCAATATGCGACTTGGTTCCGGGATTGCTCGAATTCGTGAACTCCTCGATGCAAACGTCAATGTGAGTCTGGGTGTTGACGGCAGCGCCTCAAATGATTCAGGAGATATGCTTCTGGAAATGCGCAATGCCATGCTCATCTCACGATTAAGGGAGCAAAATTACTGGCTCAATGCCAGGGACGTCCTGAGAATGGCAACCAGAGGAGGAGCTGCAGCCCTGGGTCGTGATGATATTGGACAGCTCAGTGTGGGCAAGCAGGCAGATCTGGCTCTGTTCGAGATGAATGGCTTAGCTCAAGCTGGCAGTCTGGCCGATCCCATTGCCGCCCTTATCTTTACTACCCGCCAGCGTCCCGTGGATTGGCTGATTGTTCAGGGCAAGATCATCATGGAAAAAGGTGATTCAAAAGTAGATGAAACAGATCTGGTCTCCAGGCACAATCGGATCGCCGCTGAAATGCTGCAATTGGCGACCCAACGAACTAAAATCGAATTCTCAACCCATCAATAAATAGGTCAATCATGTGGTCTTCAATTGAACAAATTATCAAACCTGACACCCTGAGTGAAGCTTCTGTGTTGCTCAAAGAATCGGGCTCAGTACTTTTTGCAGGCGGAACTTACCTCGTTGGACAAAAAGATGATGCTGTACACACCCTCCTTGATATCAATCATTTGCTAAACGATCAGATAAAAATGCAGGGGGACGAAATTCACATTGGTGCAGGCTGTACACTTCAGGAAATTATCAATTTTGATGATGCGCGACTCAATGGTGCCATTCTTTCAGCCTGTCCTTCCAAAAACATTCGCAATCAGCGGACCATTGGCGGCGAAATTGCCAGATTAAGAACTGATTCCGATCTCCTGATTTTTTTATTCGCGTCCAGAACAAAATTATTCCTAAACGAGTCTGAGTCATCAGTTGAGTTATGTGACTGGAATGGCGAAGGTATTATTGAAAAGATGATCATCCCTTCTCATGATGTGACACTTGAGCGGGTAGCCTTGCTGGATTCTGCCCCGGCCTTTGTTATCGTTGGTATCAATGAGCTGAATGATTCCATTGCTGTTTGTGTGGGTGGCAAAACGTCTAAAATTTTATTCTTTCAAACCAAGCCTGAACCTGATGAGGCTGATGTACAAAAATTTATGGATGAGGTAGAAGCAAGTTTCAGTAATGATCATCTTGGGACCCCAGCCTACAAGCGTCATCTGGTTTCTGCATTGCTCCAGGAAATGGCGGTGGTGAAATGAACATCCAATTCGAGCTGAATGGTCATCTCGTCCAGGCCAGCCCATTGCCTGGAACCACACTCCTGGAATATTTGAGGAATGAAGAATACCATAGCGTAAAACATGGTTGTGACCATGGAGAATGCGGTGCCTGTACGGTTCTCATGGACAATAAAAGTGTGAATGCCTGTCTGATCCTCATGCACTCAGTGAATGGACGAAAAATAGAAACCCTTGAGAGCATTTCCACCCATGAGGAACTGCACCCACTTCAACAGGATTTTCTGCATGAGGGCGCAGCGCAATGTGGTTTCTGCACACCGGGAATGATCCTCTCCCTGGAAGCTCTGGACCGTGAAGGTGGTGAGATAAAGGAAGTCAATGTCCGTGATGCCCTGAATGGAAATCTCTGTCGTTGTACTGGCTATGTAAAACCAGTAAAAGCAGCACTTGTTACCCTCCAAAAATCCAGCAACACTGGAGGTGGCTCATGAAAGTGATTGGTCAAGACACTCAGAGGGTCGACGGTCATGCTCTGGTCCGGGGAAATGCGGTTTTCGCAGATGACATCAAATTGAAGGATGTACTACATGTAAAAATTCTCCATAGCACCGTAGCCCATGCCAACATTCTCAAAATTGATGTTTCCAGGGCCCAAGCTCTGGAGGGTGTTGTAGCTGTCTTCACCCATAAAGACTTTAAGACCCATTACTATACCACAGCAGGCCAGGGTTATCCTGAGCCGGGTCCTCGAGATATGCGAATTCTGGATTCAACTGTACGTTTTGTAGGCGATCGGGTCGCTTTTGTAGCTGCGGAAACGCTTGAAATTGCTGAAGAAGCTCTGGGTCTTATCGAAGTGGAATATGATGAGCTGCCAACCATCTTTGATGTAGAAAGCGCCATGACATCAGATATTTCCCTGCATTCTGAATCTGGCAAAACTGGTATTCACGATGCAGCTCATAATGTGGCTGCTCATCTGGATGCTGAATTGGGAAATGTGGATAAAGCCATGGATGCTTCTGCACATGTATTCGAAGGCACGTATAGCACACCCTTTGTTCAAATGGCTTCCATCGAACCCCATATTTCACTGACCTGGCTGGATGAAAATAACCGTCTGGTCATCCGAACCTCCACCCAGGTTCCATTTCATGTGCGACGCATTGTTGCCGAAGTATTGGGCATCCCTGTGGGTAAGATTCGAGTAATAAAACCTCGTATCGGTGGTGGATTTGGAGGGAAACAGGAAATCCTCAATGAGGAATTAGTATCTGCTGTTACCCTGAAAACTGGCAGACCGGCTCGCATTGAATACACCAGAGCAGAAGAACTTTTTGCTGCTCGATTACGACATCCCGAGGTAGTGACTTTCCGGCTGGGTTTTGATAAAAATCAAACCTTAACAGCCATTGACTTAAATATACTGGAGAATTGTGGTGCCTATGGTCCTCATGCCCTCACAGTCATGTCAGTCACAGCACAAAAAGCCTTGAGTATGTATAAAGCACCCAGCATCCGGGTCAATGGAGATGGTGTATATACCAATCTACCCATTGGTGGCGCATACCGTGGGTATGGCGCACCCCAAGCATTTTTCCCTCTGGAAAGTCTCATGGATGAGGCTGCCAACGCAATGAATATTGACCCCATTGAGTTGCGTCTGAAAAATATTTTCAAGGTCGGTGATGATATACCCATAGCCAAGATTTTGGGTGAGGGACGTGAAGGTTTTCCCATGGTCCTTTATAGTACCGAAGTAGCGGCCTGTCTGAAACAGGGACGGGAGCTTAGTGGATGGGAGCAACTCAGAGCTGAAAAGCAAACCGGCCGATACAGAAGAGGTATAGGCGTTGCCGTTGCAGGACAGGGCTCGGGAATCCCTGGAATTGACATGGGCTCGGCCTTTATCAAAATGAATGAAGATACCAGTTTTAACCTACAGGTTGGAGCTACAGATATTGGAACCGGATCTGATACTGCACTGGCTCAAATTGCAGCGGAAGTTTTAGGTGTTCCAGTTGAGAAGATTATTGTCTATTCATCAGATACTGACATGACCCCTTTTGATACCGGTGCCTATGCATCAAGTACCACCTATATATCTGGGTCAGCAGTAAAAAAGGCAGCTGAAAATTGTAAAACTATGATCCTGGATCAGGGAAGACTCCTGCTTGACAATGATAAGGCAGAAATTGAGGGCACCTTTGTTGTAGGTGAGGAGGGTAAGCAAATCTCATTCGAAGATATCTGCACAAAAAGTTTTTATACGGATGAGCAAAAGCAGATTATGGGTACCGCCTCCTATATGAGCTACGATTCTCCCCCACCTTTTAATGCAACCTTTGCAGAGGTGGAAGTGGATACGCTGACTGGAACGGTGAGAGTAATCAAGATCGTATCGGTGACAGATGCTGGTCAGATTATAAATCCTAAAATGGCTGAGGGTCAAATCGAGGGTGGTATTCCGCAGGCCCTGGGAATGACACTTTCAGAATTCATGCCCTTCGACGAAAAGGGCCGCCCCCTCAATCTGGATTTCAACAGCTACCACATTTACACGGCTAAGGACATGCCTGAGTTGGTTGTACGTTTTGCAGAATCCCATGAACCAACAGGTCCTTATGGCGCCAAGGCCGTAGCTGAAATCCCCATAAACGCCCCAGCTCCAGCAGTGGCAAACGCTGTCTACAATGCTGTGGGAGTGCGGGTAAAACATCTACCCATCAGTCCTCAACAAATACTGGAAGAAATGGATATGGACTGATCAAGCCACCCTATGAAAATGACAATTACATCAGCGCTCCTTCTGCAACTGCTCTTCCATACCACTTTTGCCGCGAATACACCCAGCGAAATTTTATTCCTGCCCTGGGGAGTTGATAAAGGTCAGATCCAACTTACAGAAACACCATTTGGATGGGAAAGTGTTGAATCATTCCAGGTAATTGGCGACAACTACTACCTGCTCACCTCAAATACAGGGCAAATCCTGAAATATTCAGACCAAACCTTGAGTATTTGGCATAGGAGTGATCATATTCAGGCTATAGACTTTCAACTTAGTCCCTTGGGCGAGCTTCTGTATTTCATGGATGTGAAGCAAATTTATGATATGTCAGGTGAAAGTGGACCAATTACCTGGGTAAACCACCTGGATATGCGACCTAATAGCCGATTATTAAGGTCTAGTAAAAATAAGCCAGCCATTTTGCTGGGGCTTTCAGAAACACTATTACCCACAGTATCGACCCGAGATACGCATATGGGAAAATTAAACCTGAGCGGTGAATATGGGCGTCTGGTTAGACAGTCTGGTTCGGAGATGGATTTCCTGCTGGATGAAGTAGCACTGGCTTCTTTTCAACTGGAGAGAGGCATCTGGGGTTCAGGTCAATACCTTGGGTCAACTGAAAAAGGTCATCATTACTTGCTGTTGGAAACCCTTCTGGAGCAAAACCCGCTGATTCTCAAGCGAGAGGTCTTCATTATTGATGCTTCTGGTAAACTGTTAATGATTCTGGAGATACCCCACACTCAGCACGTCCCCGTTACGCGGGAGTTCCAGTTGGATAAAAATGGCACTCTCTTTGGTCTTTTCACAACCACAGACGGAATCCATCTTTTGGGATGGGACCTCTCCCGTCCAGGTGATACTCCTCTCCTGCAATTTTCACTACCCCAGGAATTCCATAATATTCATCCCCGCCCTTTCCAGGGAGACAACCGACTCCCCGGGGAAAGGCATGATGAAAAAAGCGCTGGGTCCCTAGAACTCGATCGCCTGGACTTCCCGCCTGTCGGTCGCGAAGAAGCTCTGAACACTGCTGATACCTATGTTGCATTGATCTGGACGGCTGGTCCAGAGAATCTCACAGATGGCGTTATTAATGACCCTGCTGGGCATGCCATCCAGACACCAACCTGGATTCAGGTGGGTCAAAATCAACGCATGGCTTACCAGTGGGGTGGTTTCTCAACCATCGATGGATATGTAACTGGTCTGGCAAATGGTAAGTATGCTGGAGATATGGAAACATCAGATGTTAGCGCTTATGCTGTGGGAGTTGACTGCTCCGGTTTTGTTTCGAGGTGTTGGAACATGCCACAACACTACTCAACCTATATGATGAGCAATCATCAACCCCTGATTACCTTGCCTCTGGGTTCCTGGTATGATCTACGACCCGGTGATGCCATTCACAAAGTAGGTCATGTTCGGTTAACTGTGCTGTGGAACACCAATGGTACTATTCTCGCGGTTGAAGCTGGAGGTGGTTGGATAACCCACTATCAATCCTATACCATCAGTCAGCTTGCTGACTACCAGCCCCGATATTATATCAATATGGAAGGAATGCCGGCCACAATTGACAGACCCATCGTGGGCAGTGTTACGACGTCTGACAGCACGACAATTTCCTGGACATTGTCTGATACTGCTGGCATCCAGGGGGTTCAGCTCTACCAGAAAGATGTTTTTCAAGTGCAGGACTGGGAAGCTGTGACAGATGGTCTACTTTCCGTTGATCAAACCTCAATAGCATTCCCCTCAACTGACCTGTCACTGGCCTGGTGCTTTCGATCGGTGAGCGACAACACCCCCCCAACAGAAAGTTATCCTTCTGATGCCTATGCCTCAGCCCAGAAGGGGTCAAATGAACGCCTGTTGATCATTGATGGCTTCGATCGCACGACGGGGAGTTATCCTTTTCCCTATCATGATTTTGCACTTGATATGGCCAGGTCTCTGGGTCATTTCAACTATTCCTATGAGACGGCTGATAATGATGCAGTGCTGGCTGGATCTGTAGATCTGACTGACTATACAGCGGTTTTCTGGTTGCTGGGAGATGAGAGTACTATTCATGAAACTTTTTCAAACCAGGAGCAGGACATTATTGAGGCCTATCTCAGAGGAGGTGGAAAGTTATTCGCTTCCGGGTCGGAAATTGCCTGGGATCTGGACTCTCAAGGAAACACTGCAGACCAATCTTTCTTTCACGAATACCTCAAAGCGGCTTATGAGGCTGATGATTCCGAAAGTTATACGATCACCGGTGTAGCGGGGACTCCTTTTGAAGGGCTGGCTTTACATTATGATGATGGTAATGGTGGTGTCTACGAAGAAAACTATCCTGACGCCTTCCAGACATCGGGAGGATCCGAAGCTGTTCTGAGATATTCCAACGATATGATTGCAGCGACGGCCTATACTGGAATTTTTGGTAATGGCTCCAGCGAAGGGCAGGTCGTGCTTCTGGGTATCCCTTTCGAAACCATTTACAATGGAACTGAGCAACTTGAATTGACCACCTCAATCCTATCCTATTTTGGATTGTCGGTTCAATTGAGTTCTGGTCCACAAAATTTACCTGTGGCACTGAGATTGTTAAATCCCTTTCCCTCCCCATTTAACAGCACAACACAAATAGGTTTTGAATTAGCTGAGAAAGCTCACGTTGAACTAAATGTTTATGATATCCGGGGACGAATTGTCACCAACCTTGTCAATCAGCCTTACCCAGCTGGTCGCTGGCAGATTCCGTTTCATGCTGATGGACACCCTGGAGGTATCTACATCATACAGGTCAAATCTGGCAGTATGATACAATCGAAAAAGGTCATTTTGTTAAAATAACACGCTAAATCTGAAGGGACTTCTATGCCTGACAAAACTCGCTGTGGTTGGGTACCACTCAACAAGCCAACCTATGTTAAATATCATGATGAAGAATGGGGTGTTCCTGTACGAGATGATCAAAAAATGTTTGAATTTCTCATATTGGAATCATTCCAGGCAGGATTGAGTTGGGAAATCGTGCTCAATAAGCGGGATAATTTTCGCAAGGCCTTTGCAGAATTTGATTTTAAAAAAGTGGCGCTTTTCGGTGAGGATAAAGTTCAGGAACTGCTCCAGGATAAAGGTATTGTAAGAAATCAGCTCAAGATCAGGGCCGCGATTAATAATGCTCAACGCTATCTTGAAGTTATTGAGGAGTTTGGCAGTTTCTGCGTGTATTTCTGGGGGTTCTCAAATGGAAAGCCACTCACAAATCAGTTTAAGATTCTAGATGATATTCCTGCCAGCACCGACCTATCCACTACCATTGCCAAAGATTTAAAGACGCGTGGATTCAAATTCTTGGGGACTACAGTGGTGTATGCACATATGCAAGCTGTGGGTATGGTGAACGATCATCTCGAGGAGTGTTTTAGGTATTCACAAGTTTAATTGATACTTCCAGTTCGGGATTCGAATCCTCGCTTTGAGTTACACATCCAACCCCAATGATAATTGACCATGTGGTTCACTGAAGTGTGACCCACCGACACCCAAGAGGCGTACGGGCTCCCCGGGCATCCAATTTTTAACCAGTAACTTCCTGGCAATTCTGAAGATTTCAAGACCATCATCCAGGGGTTCTGGAACCGTGTGTTGTCGGGTAAAGGTTGTAAAATCTGCATAGCGAATCTTGATGGTGATGGTGGCAGCCATGAATTTTTTCTTTTTTAGCTGCTCCCCAACTTTGAAACTTAATTTTTCTACAATTTCCAATAACTCGGTTTGATCTTCAATGTTTTTTGAGAAGGTTCGCTCAGTACTAATGGATTTTGTTTCATGATCTTCGTGAACGGGACGATCATCGATTCCCTTAGACCACCGGCTCATGGCCTCACCCATTTTACCAAATCGCTGCTTCAGGACATCTTCCTTGATGACTGCCATATCTGCAATCGTGTATATTCCATACTTGGCCAGACGTTCATTCGCTTTGGGACCAATGCCTGGAATTTTCTTCACCGGCAGGGGAGCCAGAAAGTCGATTTCGGTACCTGGCGGAACCACGGTGAGGCCATTGGGTTTTTGGAAGTCTGATGCGATTTTAGCGATCATCTTATTGGTAGCAACGCCTACCGAAGCAGATAGTCCAATATCCCTGGATATCTTTAATTGAATCTTGCGGGCAATCTCTGTGACTTCAACCCATTGATTAATCTCATCACTGAGATCCAGATAGGCTTCATCAATGCTGACCTGTTGTATGATTGGAGATTCTGCTCTTAAAATACCCATAATCACTTTCGAGTACATTCGATACATACCATGCTGAGATGAAATAACCACAAGATCTTTGCACCGTCTGCTGGCTTCAATCATGGGCATGGCGGAGTGAATCCCATATTCCCGGGCTGGGTAAGATGCTGCTGCGACCACCCCCCTGTTTTCACTCCGACCTCCCACCACAATTGGCTTACCAGCCAGAGAAGGGTCTCTCAGGACTTCAACTGAGCAGAAGAATGCATCCAGATCGAGATGGATAATGGCACGGGGTTTATTGGTATAGGGCTGGGGGTTGAGCATCCCTCAATTTAGGATGATACGATGCACCTATATATGGGAATAATTATTTGAATGTGATGTTCAAACCTATACCTGGTAAAAGCGTCACCTTTTTATCTGGCCCAAAAGATGGTATCACAGTTGGTGTTATTGACATGCGTGTGGACTCTGACTGGGCCAGACTCCCATTTGGTTCGATTTCTAGAATTTTTCGAGTCAACCATGTCCCTGCACCATAACCAGCAATAGCCATGGATAGCATTGGTTCCTTATCTGTCACGTCTAACAGGATTGCTGTCCCAAAACCAAAAAAGGTCCCTGAAGCTGAACCCAGCAACATGAGAGTCGATTGCCCAAAGCTAAAGTCATCGTTCTGGATATAGTGATCATACGCAAAGGCGCCTCCGATGGCTCCCAGACCAGCCACCATAAAAAAAGTATCCTCATCTCCACCATCAAAAAGAATGGATTGGAGCATCATGGTATTAAAATAGCCAAAACCCCAGCCTTGAAGGAGCATAAGAGCGTCCCCGAAGGTGTATTGCTTATCATGGGTAAGCCGATACCCATAGTATGCTCCAAGGGGATATGACAACAACTCGACCAAGGTTTTATTCTTTTTCCATTGTTCATACTCATTATTGTATCTATTGTCAGGGACTTCGTTGACCACATTATAGATAAGTCGGGCAGTTACACCAGATACACCAGTCCACATGGTCCAGGCCCAGGCTTGACCATTGCTGGGTTCATATTTATCAAAGAGAATCTCACCACCATAGTGACCGGCTGGCAGTGAGGCCATGAGCATCCACATCCAGAGTGTTTCTCTGTCCTCGCCATCACCACTATCCAGATCCAACAATTGATTTAATCCCAGGCCATAGCGCAAGCCCAACAATGAACCGTATCTCATCATCTGGGTACGAGCATGGGTCATTTCCATGTCCCTGGTGTATTTATAGGTGAGATAAAAAGCTCCCCCGGCTGAAACCATAACACCACCGACATACCATCGTCCATCCTCAGCATCCAGCACATAGGGTATACCCCAACCATACAAGCCCGAGCCAATCACGATATTCTGCAGCACCAGGGGCCAGCGACCAGACTGATCCAGGGGTTTATTAATATGGGGCTTCCAACTTTGTTCCCACACCTGGCTGCTGTCTGTGGACAGGAGTAGAGATTCAACCATAATATCAAGAAGGACCCGTTCTTCACTGCTTATTTTGCCATTGGCATTGGCAGCATCCCAGGCCTTTTTATATGAAGATCGGTTGTTTAGAGTGTCTTGCTGTTGAGCTATTAAATCACTTGATGTGAGAAGAATTAAAATAACGATAAGCATTGCTTTCATAAACACCTCCGAGAGCTGCCAAAAGATAATGATTTTATCAAACTCACGAAGTACAATCGACAATCATGCCTTAAAATCAAAACAATCCCAAATATTTGATAGACCAATCCTTGTAATGGGCAAACTCTTGGTTTAATTAGCATGACTCGCAATTATTGAGTTTTAAGAAAGGACAGTCTTAAGCTTTTGTCTACTCCTCTGAATACGGAACGCATTGGAAAACTTCGCAGACGTCTGAATCATCGACGATCCAGATACGTCCTCCTGCAGAATGCTTTATTTAAGATTAAGTCATTTGATCAACTATTTGTGATTATTATTGCCATGCTTATTGGTGTGTTTGCTGGTGTGATTTCCGCAGGATTTAGAACGCTTATTGAATTTTTCCGTCATACTCTGTGGGGAGAAGGTTCCTTAATCGATGTTGTCAAGGCGGCTCCTCTTTACCTGAAAATCGGAATCCCGGCATTCGGTAGTGCCCTGGTTGCCTGGTTTGTCATGCGTTTCGCACCTGAAGCAAAGGGTCATGGCGTGCCAGAAGTGATGAATGCAGTGGCAACTCAAAATGGCTTTATTCGTATGCGTGTGGTTATTATCAAAGCATTTGCTTCCGCCATGTCCATCGCAACGGGTGCTTCTGTAGGTCGTGAAGGTCCCATTGTTCAAATTGGTTCAGCCTTTGGCTCAACTATTGGTCAAGTATTCCAGGTTTCCGTTAGAAGGATGAAAACATTTATCGGTTGTGGTGCTGCGGCTGGAATTGCAGCAACCTTTAATGCCCCCATTGCCGGAGCTCTTTTTGCATCAGAGGTCATTCTTGGTGATTTTAGTGCCGCAGCAATCGGCCCCATCATTATCGCATCGGTTTTTGGTACTGTCATTAGCCGAGCCCTGTATGGGAATTTTCCGGCCTTTGTTCCCCCGACTTACACCCTCCACTCTCCCGTAGAAATAATATTTTATATCATCTTGGGTCTTGCTACCGGTGTGGTAGCCTGGATTTTTGTGCGTTCACTCTACAAGACGGAAGACCTCTTCGATAGTTGGAAAGCTCCAGTTGCTCTTAAGGGCTTACTGGGTGGCGCTCTTCTCGGTATTGTCGCTATTTATCTCCCAGAAATTTTAGGTGTTGGTTACGAAACCATGGATAAGGTGTTAAGCGGCAATATTGGATTAGCCCTTGCGGCTGGTTTGGTCCTGGCCAAAATTTTTGCAACAAGCCTTTCCATGGGATTTGGTGCCTCTGGAGGTGTTTTTGCTCCTTCTCTTTTCATAGGATCAATGCTGGGAGGTGCAATGGGTGGTGTAATCCATATGCTTTTCCCGGAAATTACTGCCACGAGTGGTGCCTATGCACTGGTAGGAATGGCTGCCATGGTTGCGGCAACGACTCATGCTCCAGTTACTGCTGTATTAATCATCTTCGAGATGACCAAGGAATATACAGTCATTTTACCTCTGATGATTACCAGCATCATTGCCATGGTGATTTCATCAAGACTGCTTAAGGGTTCAAACATTTACACGCTGAAGCTGCAGAGGCGGGGAATTGATATTTACGGTGGAAAAGACATCAATATTCTTGATAAAATCAGCGTAAATGACTTAAAAAAGAAGATCATAGATACGGTGCCTGAGTCCATGACACTACAGGAGCTTCTTGAAAAGCTGTCAACCAGCTCTGCCTTGAATACTTATGTTAAAGATGACGTCGGCCAACTTATTGGGATCATCACTCACTCAGCCATGCGCCGGTATTTGAATCACCATGAAGAAATTCCAGACCATGTCACAGTAAAGGACATGATGAATCAAAAGTTTGAGGTCATACACGATGAGACGCCCATTCATGAGGTTCTGAGAAAAATGATCGAAATGGATCTGGAAGCCTTACCCGTTGTTGATGAGAACCAAATGCTCCAGGGTGAAGTGGAGCGAACCTCCATCGTACACCAGTATCAGGAGTTGTTGATCCATGCAGAATCAGCCAAAGCCATGGCCACTTCAATGAAATATATTCACAGACAGTATCATGAAAAATCTGAAGTGATTCCCGGCTTTTTTCTGGCGCGGATCAACGTCCCCTCAGCGTTTATCAATCAGTCCTTACGTTCGCTAAATGTCCGTCAATCCTACGGTGTGGATATTTTATTAATCAGGCGAGCTGAAGCAAACAAGGAACGGGATATCATTCCAGATGTGAATGACAAGCTTCAATCTTCAGATCAGTTGCTCATTTTTGGCGAACAAGCCAAAGTCGAGCTTTTGTGCAATACAAACTAATCAAAACTATCGTTTAATAGACTATCCAGACTAGGGTTTGATCACGCCCAGTGTGTTTTATTAAAAGCTTATGAAATAATGTTTTGCAATTGAGACTTATTCGCATATACTTGATGCGTGTCAATAACAATTAAATCTAAAGGATAAAAATGAACATAAAATCACTGGTACTTATTTCCTCTCTCCTGCTTGCTGCAAATCTCCAGGCGGATGGGAGGCGTTATGTCTGGACCTACGAATACCAAACCCTGCCTCGCGGTGAAGCTGAGTTGGAATCCTATACTGAGTTCTCACATCTCGATACAGATTCAGGTAGACAGGCCACAACCACTTTACAGTATGAATATGAAATCGGAATGAATGATTGGTTTGATGTGGGTATCTATCAAAAATTCAAGCAGACCCATGTCTCACCCATTGCTTATGATGGGTTTAAGCTGAGAATGCGCTTTAGACTCGGTGAAAAAGGTCGCTGGCCCCTGGATCCACTGATCTATCTGGAATACAAGGATAATGCAGCCTTTGATCACTCTGCCCTTGAAACCAAACTCATTCTGGCTCGAGATTTTGAAAAGCTCAACATTTCACTCAACCCCGTTATAGAATTTGAGTTTGACGACGAGGAAACCGAGATTGAATTTGAATATACCGCAGGTCTCAGTTATCGGATTCACCCCCTCCTAAGTCTGGGTCTTGAGATCAAGGGCGACGCTGATCAATTCTACTGGGGTCCAACCCTCTCACATGGAAAAGAGGATTTATGGTTTGCCCTGGGGCTGCTGGTCCCGGGTTCAGAGGATGCTGGAGCAGATCGCTTGCTGCGCTTTATTATGGGAGTTGGTCTTTAAGCTTGACCCAAATATCTCAGGACTTCCTGGATTTTTTCCAATAATTTTTAAGAAGTTCTGAGACCCATTGGGGCTGTTTTGTATCTCCGGGAATAAACTCTTGAAAAACGGGTTTAATATCCAGGATGGGCGAACCATCTACAGCATCCAGGCCCTGCACTGTGAGAACGCTTCCAACAACTTTTAAGATTTTTGCTGTACACAGTCCAATTGGATTGGGATGATAAGAGGAACGCTGAGCTAACAATCCAAGTTTTGGCCAAGCCTGGTTGTCGCGGGGGTGCCTTGAATCTGGCACTTTCTTGTCAGCGGGGATGCGATGAAAAACAAAGATAATCTCAACATGTGAAAAGGTATCCAGCCCCATAAATAATTCTGCAGAGAGATCCTCTCGAAGATGAATTTCTGAGATAACTTCACCCCAATCATCATCCTCCAGATGATGCCGATCATTGGATACATAGGCTATGGGAGTGAGGTCGATTGTTTCCATTTGTTAGTACTATCTCACCAGGAGTAATTTCGTAATCGCTGTGTGGGAGTCAGTTTCCAGTCTACAAAAGTAGACACCTGCCTCAACTGGATGCCCCTCGCTATTCTCACTGTTCCAATTAGCGGTATAACGACCACCACTCTGAGAGGTGTTTAGCAATTGACTCACTTCTCGGCCCTGAAGGTCAAAAATGCTCATTCTAACAGTGGTTTGCTCGTCCAGACTATAAGGTATCGAAGTTGATGGATTGAAGGGATTTGGATAATTTTGCCCAAGCTCAAAACCCAGAGGAATAGTCGGTTGATCATCGGTCAAGCCCACCAAATATGCCGTCGACTTCAAAATCCAGTCATCAGGATCCACAATCAAGTCGGTGACGATTTCACCAGCGGGGATGTCCAAATGAATGGTCATGGAATGTTCGCTAATTCGCAAAACCGTATCAATGACAGATCCTGTTGTCACAATTCGAAAATCCACTGGTAAATCAAATGACAATCCCCATTGGGTGGTTTGCACCAGAAGATCCGTACCATTCTGTTCACGATAAACACGATACTGGGGGAAGCTCTCACCATAAATCCATTGTTGGAAAAAATTGGTGAAATCGAGACCACTGACTTCTTCCACGACCATTTCAAAATCTTCAGTTGTTGCGGTCCCGTATTTGAATTGTGGATCATCAGCGTAGGTCTGGAGAATTTCAAAAAAGGGTTCATCACCAACAATATGCCTCAACATATGCAATACCCAGGCCGGCTTGTTATAGGATAAATTCAGACCAAATATGGACTCATTTTCCGGGTCTTCCACATAGATGGTTCCCCCTCCATAATACTCGAAAGATGCCATTTTTTCACGGTAGCCAGAGGATCCATAATGTGCTTCCCACCATAAAGCCTCAGCATAACGCGCGAAACCTTCATTGAGCCAGATATGATGATAACTATGACAGGTGATCATATCTCCATACCACATATGTGCTAATTCATGAGCAACTCGTCTTTCAGTGGGGTCACCCATGGAGGTCAGGGTTTGATGCTCCAACCCCCAGTTTTCACCCCATTCTGCATGACCATATTTTTCATCCATGAAAGGATAGGGTCCAAATTGGCTTTCATACAAACCAATCATCTCCGGCAAGAGTAGATAGTTAGTGGTCATATAGGATGGGTTGGGATTATCAGGAGGACTGTAGGTATAAAACTCAATGGGCAAGGTATCGTTATTGGCATCTACATAAATGTCACCCCAGACATAAAATTCATAGATGGACAGTGAAACCAGATATGTGGCGATGGGGTGTCCAACATGCCAATGCCAGGTTTTTGTACCATCACCATTCTCAATCCTGCTAATAAGACGACCATTCGAAGCCACGGTCATGTAATCATCAATAGTCACCACAATATCCACGGAATCAGCCTTATCTCTGGGATAATCTACTGAAGGCCACCAATCCCTGGCGTTATAGGGCTGGGAGCTGGTCCAGATTGCCCGTTGGCCCATTTCGTAGTCCCAGTTAAAACCATAGTTGTCCTGGTTACTTCCAGGTCCAGCTTCAGCAAATATTTCCAGCGTCATGAGTGCATTCAAAACCGGGGTTGATTGAAGTGGAATTGACAACATATCATTGGTATGCGTAAAAGTCACTGTGTCGCCATCCAGAATAACCAGATTAACCGTGACATTTCCCACCCCGGGATTGTTTGTGGAATAATCAAGTTCAATGGTTTCAAGACTGGTATCTACCACCACAAATTTCACCACAAAAGCTTTTTCCATTGATGTGGTTGCTATATCCAGATCAAGATTTATTCCATAATATCTGATATCAATTTTCTGTTGTTCTGGGGTTGGCTGCATGTCACGGAGAAACTGATCTCCATGTGCACGGCCGCATGGTTTATCTTCGTCAGTAAATGACATTCCACCAATTGAAACTATGAGCCCCAAGACGAACAATATCTGCTTTATGCTCCTCAGCTGCACGTCTATAATTCTCCTTTTAAATATGCCTGACGTCTTTCCTCGGGAAATTTTTCGATGGCATATCTCAGCATGGTTCTCGGCATAGAGAGGTAATGTTTTTGAAGAAACGTCTCTTCTGTGGGTCTACTCTTGTTACCCACTTCCCGCAACATCCAACCCACGGCCTTGTGAATGAGATCTTCTTGATCATGGAGCAGAATTTCTGCAAGGGTCAGCGTGTCCTGGAATTCATATTGCCGGATAAAATAATAACTGGATATGATGGCTACTCTCCGCTCCCAGAGGTCTTTTGATCTGGCTAATATTTCAAGATGGGAACGTTCTTTATCAAAAAGATAGTGTCCCACAATTTGAAGCGCGGAGCTGTCTACCAGGTCCCAGTTGTTGATGTATGGTATATTTTTGAGGTAATCCTCATAGATCTGTTTTTTTTCTGAGGCATCGGCATGGTTATATAGATTTACCAGTAGAAATAGGGCCGTGAGTCGGGCTTCATGGTACTTGGAATGGAGTAATTCAAGAGCATCCAGCCTATTGGCCTGTTTATGCCTTTTGGCCAGGGCCCGTAAATGTGGTACTTTAATGCCAAGAAAGATGTCACCTTCGCCATACTCGCCTTTGCCTGTCTTGAAAAACCGTTGGGAATGGCTGGCTCTTTCAGGATCACCCAATTCTAATAATTCGTTGAGAATTTGATCTGAGAGCTTAGACATAGGTGGTAACAATCCTCAATTGATTGATCAACATATCCCTTTTATAGACTTGGCCAGTTGAGTCTGTTAGCGTAACGCGCCAATCCTCTGGTGGGATTGACAATAACAGGGTAGCCCACATGCTTTAATATAGGGATATCATTCTCTGAATTACCATAGGCATAGGATTGGGAAAAATCAATGCCATGGTCTTTCGCCAGATCATTTGCCAGCGTCACCTTCGCCTCTCCAACGCACACCTGCCCCGCTGGTCTCCCTGTAAGGATTCCATGCGCATCCACCTCCAGGTGAGTACATAATAAATGGTCTATACTGAGAGCTTCCATCACCGGTTTGAGATAGTAGTCAATGGAGCCAGTCACCAACACAGTTTGATGTCCCTGCTCCTGGTGCCAGCGTAACTTTTGGGTCACTTCAACTGATAAATTAGGCGCAAGATGCTCCTCATAAAAAGGCTGGGCTGAGTCTACAAAGAGTTGAAACTGGCGACCCTTGTAAAAACTCAGAAATGTCCGCGCCATGTATTGCTCATCAACCAGCCCAAGCTTTTTGAGGAGTACACCAAGAAGCAATTTCAGGATGAATGTCTTTGAAAGATAGCCTTGATCCTTGAGAACCTTGAATCCTATAGTAGCACTATCAACAGCCAGAAGGGTTTCATCAAAATCGAAAAATGCGGCAATAGATGATTTGGGGCTCTGGTTCATGACAACTCTTTTACATAAAAAATATTTTGTTTCAAAAATTGATCCATCCCTGGTTTCTCTATATTGAAATCTGGGTTACTTTTTAACAGAATAATCCATCATATACAAGGATTTTAGCGCGCATAAACGATCTTAATTAGTTTGTAATCTTTACTAACTAATGCTTGATCTAATTGCCCATAAATATTATTCTATTCCCAATATTTGAACATTGAGGTTGAACTATGAATATCATTGATCAGTTCACTGCAACGGCACAGAAAAATCCCGCCCGTATTGTATATCCTGAAGCGAGTGATCCACGGATTTTAAAAGCTGTGGTGCAGGTGCAGGAGCTGAAGATCGCACGCCCCATTCTGATTGGGAATCCAGAACAAATTCGCACTGTGGCCAAAGCGCATCATTGCGATCTTGGCAGTATGGAAATCATTGACAGTAAAAACGATTCACGTCTGGAAACCTATTCTCAAATTTATGCCGACAAACGAAGTCTCCGTCAAGCCATTGCCCAAAAGCTGGTTCGCAAACCGCTCTCCTTCGGCGGCATGATGGTGAGTCAGGGTGCAGCCGATGGGATGGTAGCAGGTGTGGCCACTGCCACCAGCATTGTGATCCAAACTGCAACGCTTACTGTGGGTTTTCAGGAAGGACTCTCCACCCCAAGTAGTTTCTTCATCATGATTATCCCTGAATTTCAGGGTGAAAAGGATAAGATCTTTCTGTTCGCAGACTCAGCAGTGAACATTCAACCCACCGCCCAACAATTGGCTGAGATCGCTATCGCCTCTGGGACAAATGCCCAAGCCCTCCTGGGGATAGATCCCAAAATCGCCTTTCTTTCATTCTCAACCAAGGGTTCTGCAGGACATGAGGATGCAGACAAGGTGCTTGAAGCGCTTGATATTGCTAAAAAGATCAAGCCTGAATTTGACATGGATGGTGAACTACAGCTTGATGCAGCCATCGTTCCTAGTGTGGCTGCAAAAAAGGTCAAGGAAAGCGCAGTCGCTGGCCAGGCCAATGTGTTGATCTTTCCAGATCTTGATTCAGGAAATATTGGTTACAAGCTGGTCCAATATCTGGCCAATGCCAAGGCTATCGGACCAATACTTCAAGGGTTTGCAAAGCCCGTCAATGACATGAGTCGTGGAGCCAGCGTTGATGACCTCATCGCTGTTACTGCTATCACTTCAGTCCAGGCCAGGGGATAGCTCTTCATGAAAATTCTAGTCTTTAATTGCGGGAGTTCTTCCATAAAATTCAAACTCTTTCACATGCCTCAAGAAAATGTTCTGGCTGAAGGACTGGTTGAGCGTGTGGGATCCGAAGATGCTTTTGCTTCCCTAAAAACACCTCGGGGTAAGATCGAAAAAAATCAGGGAATCGCTGACTACCCCGCTGGATTTGCAGTCATCAAAAACATGCTTCTCAATCCCGAAAGTGGTGTCATTCATTCTCTATCTGAAGTCAATGCCTGCGGGCATCGTGTGGTTCATGGAGGGGAAAGCTTTGGTGGATCTATGCCTATAGATGATGAACTGGAGGAAGGTATTGAAGCTGTATTTGAGCTAGCCCCTCTTCATAATCCTCCCAATTTGACTGGAATACAACAAGCCCGGCGCATGTTTGGTGATATTCCTCAGGTTGCCTGTTTCGATACAGCATTTCACCATAGTATTCCTGAGGTGGCCTACCGCTATGCCCTGCCGGAGAAGTTGTATTCTGAATACCAGATCAGACGCTACGGTTTTCATGGTATGTCCCATCAATATGTAGCTCGACAGGCAGCCCAGATGATGGGAATGCATAAATACTCTGTAAATCTGATTACCTGCCATCTGGGAAATGGATCTTCAATTGCTGCCATTAGAGATGGTCACTCCGTTGATACCAGCATGGGACTCACTCCGCTGGAGGGTCTTGTTATGGGAACCCGCAGTGGTGATCTGGACCCCGGTATTCTTTTCTATCTCAATCGCAAAGGTTATGACACGGATAGCCTGGATATCATGCTTAACAAGCAATCTGGTCTCCTGGGGGTCTCTGGGAGTTCCAATGATGTCCGTGATCTTGAATTAAAAGCCGATGGTGGAGATGATAGAGCAGAGTTGGCTCTTAATATTTTTGCCTATCGTATAAAAAAATATATCGGTGCTTATATGGCTGTGCTAAACCGTGTTGATGCCATCGTTTTTACTGGAGGTATCGGCGAAAATGGTGCCGCCATGCGCCATCGAATTCTGTCAGACATGGATCAACAAGGTGTCGTAATTGACGAAATGAGAAATGAAGTTCATGCAGGGGTGGCAGGTGAAATTCAAGGAACCACATCTAGAATCAAGGTCATGATTATCCCAACCAATGAAGAATTGGCCATTGCTCGAGATACTTTCAAACTAACCACAAAAAAACATTGATAAATCGGGAGATAAACTATGTCAACTATAGATCGAATTAAGATTGTCGCCGCTGAGCTATTAAAGATTGAAGCTTCACGAGTCCAGGATACCTCACGATTTGTAGAGGATCTTGGTGCTGACTCCATGCAATCCATTGAGCTTGTGGCCGCTTTTGAAGAAGAGTTTGACATTGAAATGGATGAGGATGCTGCACTCGGTGTAAAAACTGTAGGCGATGCTGTTGGGTTTATCGACAAGGTTTTGGCTGAGGGATAGCCACTGGAGGAAACCACTATGAATGCTGAAGCCTATTTAGCCTTAACCCCGGAAGCCATTAAAATCCTGAAAGGAAATGGCTGCTGGTCAAGAAGCTGGCCCAAGGTGAAAGTAACCAAAGGCTTTGACCCCACACGTATCGCTGGAACCATTTTTCGAGGGGAGGTTCGAATTGGAAGCCTCGATGGGGAGTTCGTACCCCGCGATGGTATTAGACGCTATGCTGGAATATTTGACGCCAACCTCCACAATGTCATAATTGGTGACAACTGCCATATTTCCAACGTCAATGGCTGGCTTTCCAACCTGATTATTGAAGACAATGTGCTCCTGGAAAATGTCGGGTCCATTGTATGTCAGGGAGAAACCAGTTTCGGGAACGGTCATGCCATTGAAGTCCTTAACGAGGGCGGGGGCCGTGAACTCAAGATCACAGCCATGACAAGTGCGCAGACTGCCTATCTTTCAACCATGTATCGCCATGATGCTGAACTGATCAAAGCCCTGGATCAAATCGCTGAGAATTATGCTGGAAGCGTTCGTTCCGATCGAGCTATTATTGGTGAGGGGGCGAAATTATTTCACTGTCAGAACATTGTGAATGTGAATATTGGACAAGGTGCCATCCTCAGGGGTATTCAGAACCTGAAAGAGGGCACCATCGCCTCATCTCATGCAGCTCCCACATTTGTTGGTGATGGCGTGATTGCCAAAGACTTCATCATTCAAAAGGGTGCCCATGTATCAGATGGAGCACTGCTTGCCTCAACTTTAATCGGTGAAGCATCTAAAATTGGCAAGCAATTCTCAACTGAAAACTCAGTCATGTTTTGTAACTCGGAGGGATTCCATAGTGAAGTCTGCTCCATCTTTGGTGGTCCCTATACCGTAACCCATCATCGCTCAACACTCCTGATTGCAGGCATGTTTTCCTTCTTTAATGCTGGCAGCGGTACCAACCAATCAAACCATATGTACAAGTTGGGACCGCTGCATCAGGGGATTCTAGAGCGAGGTAGCAAAACCGGTTCCTCTTCCTATCTCCTCTGGCCATCGCGGGTGGGGGCATTTTCAGCTATCATGGGCAAGCACTACGCCAATTTTGACAGCTCTGACTTCCCCTTCTCTTATGTCAATGAGGATGGTGGTCAATCTACCCTGGTGCCAGGGATGAATTTTTTCACGGTAGGAACCATGCGTGATGGCTTGAAGTGGCCAACGCGGGATGGACGTAAAAATTCAGATAAGCTGGATCAACTCAATTTTGAAGTGCTTTCACCATACACAGGCCAAAAAATGATGCGGGGACAGTCCATCCTTCTGGATTTATATGCTGAAGCAGAAAAAGGACAGGAGTATGTAAGTCATCAAGGTATACTCATTAAGCGTCTGCTCTTGAAAACCTGTAGTCGTTATTACCGCCTGGCACTAGAAAAATATTTAGGGGATGCCCTGGTTGCCAGGCTGGTTGCAAATCCACCCAATGAATTAAAGGCTTTGACCGCTCCAATTGATGGTGCAGAGGACGGCAACAGCAACTGGGTTGATGTCTCAGGTCTCCTGTGCGCTCAGCCCAGACTCAACAATTTACTCGAAAAGATTAAGACTGGAGAAGTGACCACGCTGGTCTCTCTCCAAAAAGAGCTGCAAAAGATTCATGACAGCTATGAAGTGGATGAATGGTCCTGGGTTCAGCAGGCCATGCCACAGGTTTACGGTTTTGAATCCATCACCTCAGAAAACCTTAAAACCGTCCTGGAAAAATGGAAGGTCTCCTCGAACAAACTGCTCAATATGGTAGAGATGGATGCCTCTAAGGAATTTGAGGGGAATGTAAGAATCGGGTTTGGCATTGATGGACACCAGGATGATGATTTTGATAAAGTTCGGGGGAAATTCGAATCCAACTCGTTTAAAAAGCAATTAGATGAGATGAGAGAGTCGTTGGAAAGCAATTATGACCGAAGTCAGAGCATCTTGAAAAATTTATAAACTGGAGAAAAAATGAGACTTATTATTCAACCCGATTATGATCGACTGAGCAATTGGACCGCCCATTATATTGCAAAGTGTATCAACGATTTTGCCCCGACAAAAGACAAACCTTTTGTATTGGGACTGCCCACTGGATCCTCACCGGTTGGGACCTACAAGGAAGTTGTTAGGCTGGTGAAAGAAGACCGTGTCTCCTTTGAAAACGTCATCACCTTTAACATGGATGAATATGTCAATATTCGTGAGGGCCACCCTGAAAGTTATCATTCATTCATGCGACAAAATCTGTTCAACCACATTGGTATTCCAGAGGAGAACATCAATATCCTGGATGGGAATGCAAAAGATCTGGTCGCTGAATGTGATGCCTTCGAAGCCAAGATAAAATCAGTTGGGGGCATTCGCCTTTTTCTGGGGGGAATTGGACCGGACGGGCACCTCGCCTTTAATGAGCCCGGCTCCTCTCTTCACTCCAGGACACGGGTGAAAACCTTGACCTACGATACACGCATTGCCAACTCCCGTTTTTTTGGGAATGATATTGAGTCCGTCCCCAAGCTCGCTTTAACCGTTGGTGTCGGTACCGTTACTGACTCCCTGGAGGTCGTTTTAATTGTCAATGGTCACTCCAAAGCCAGAGCACTTTATAAGATGATTGAAGAAGGCGTCAACCATATGTGGACATCTTCAGCCCTCCAATTGCACCCAAAATCCATGGTCGTGTGTGACGAGGATGCCACCTACGAGCTCAAACATGGAACCTATCGTTATTTTAAAGATATTGAGCAGAAAAATTTGGAACCATTTACCGTTTAGTCAGCGGTGATGTGTACACCTATCTCCATAGAAGAGGCTGTCCCAAAAGGGCGGCCTCTTCTTTTTGTTATGAGTGATGGGGTATAGAGGTATATGGGATTGTGCTTGTATATATGACTGTTAATATGATAGTTGTTCATGCAGAATCCCATATACCTCTATAGCTAGCTTTAAAGCTTATGAACAACATCATTTCCAACGCCTTCCCTTTATCCTGATGAAGCTATGGTGGAAGACAGTTTGGGGGGAGAGGAAAGTGTCATTGCGCTGTCTCCGTGAAATGATTTGGGTTCCAGTGACTTGAAAATGATGCTTTAGCTTGGATTTTAACTATATCTGTGATAATCCGTGCGAATCTGTGGCAAAAATAAAAAGAGGCCATCTCTTGTTATGAGACAGCCTCTTCGTGGATTTAGTTCTATTATTTGAAGAGAGAACTGTTATTTAAGTAAAAGGATTTTCCTCGTCTCCAGCCCTCGATTATGGGCAAGGGTGGCGATGTAGACACCACTTGGGAGCTCAGCGCCAGAGTCATCTCTGGAATTCCAGATTACCTGATGTGAACCAGCCGATAAGTTTGAAGCAAATAATTGCCGTACTTTACTGCCTTTCCCATCAAAGATTGATAAGGTCACAATACCTGAACGAGGTAGTTCAAATTCAATCTGAGTTTCTCCATTAAAGGGATTGGGGAACACTGATATCAACTGGTGTTTTTCAGGAGATTCCGTCTCACCCACCGTCCCAGTCACTGATAGCAAGTCATCCAGAACAGCTGTTATTGCAGATTCATTAAATCCAATTGAGTTATACCGAACCACACCATCTGTATCGATGATGGCATTTCTGGGGATGGCCCCTGTACCAAAATCACTCCAGATACTGGAACCACGATCATCTGCTATGGGGAAGGTAGCCCCCAGGTTTGCCCAGGCCTGACAATTCAGAGAATTAAAATCATTTCCAAGCCCTACAAGCAAGAGCCCCTCATCGCTTCGTTCTTGGTGAAAATCTTCCAAGTGCGGAACCTCCGCACGGCAATTACCTCACCAGGATTCAAAAAAATTCAGCCAAACGACACGGGTAGCAACCCCGGGCTCTGGTGCTAATAACTCCCCCAGGGAGATGTTTCCAGCATCATTGGCACAAAAAGTCACAACCCTGTCCCTGGTAACCTGGGCAATGGTCTGACCCACGCTGTATTGAGCAAAAGCCGCTGATGCAAACATATGTAAACTTATGACAAGGGCGATGACGAGATGCCTTGACCTGCCTGATTTTTTCATACCAACTCCATTCATATTTTTATTCGACCAAAGACGAATCCATTTTCAGTATTAAATTTAGACAATTATTCAAAATAAAGTGTCAACTCAACGACATTTCAGTAAGTGATCCCGGGATTAAAAACAAGGAATCAAAAGGATTTTGTGCGGTTTATCTGTATAAGTAAAAAGATGAGATTTTTAGCTATTTGTCTCTCTTATTCCCTTAATTCAATAATATTTTAGGATATATTGCTCCGCACTTAAAATATTTCAGGAGATTAATATGATAGACGATCGCGATATCCAGATATTGGAATTACTTCAGGAAAACGGACGCGCCACAGCCAGCGAAATCGCCAGGGTTGTACAACTCTCAATCCCCGCAATTGGTGAGCGGATTAAAAAACTCACAGAAAAAGGCCTCATTAAGGGTTATTCAACAGTTCTGGATCATAAAAAAGCGGGGCTAGACCTCACGGCCTTCGTCTTTATCGTCAGTGAACACTCCGATCATTATGACAATTTTGTTAAAAAAGCTGCCAGCTCAAAATCCGTTCTTGAGTGTCACTCCATCATCGGAGGTGGCTCCCACATTCTCAAGGTCAGGGCCCGAAATTCACAAGCCCTGGAAGATCTACTGTATGAAATCCAGAATTGGCCAGGAGTTAATCGCACGCAATCCAACCTGGTTCTATCTACCTATAAAGAAAGTACTGCAATTGATCTCCAGGCGCTAATAGCATAGACCTCGACAATTCTGAACTATTCTGACCATTTCCCCATATTTACTTTAATTATTTAAACATTATCCTGTAACATCTTAAATATTTATTGACAATTGACTGATATGCTTGTTAATTGTCTGTCATGATACTCAGGGATACCAAAAAATCAATCGTTCCAGTAAGGAGTCTTTCTCGTGGCAAAAATTAAAGCTGAATATATCTGGATTGATGGGCATAAACCCACATCCAAGCTTCGTTCAAAAACAAAAATTATTGAGGGACCCATCACATCACTAGACCAGATTCCAGAATGGGGTTTTGATGGCTCCAGTACCAATCAGGCTGTGGGGCATGATAGCGATCGCTCATTGCACCCGGTTTCCTTCTATCCAGACCCCATACGCGGAGGCGATCATATTCTCGTCATGAATGCAGTGGCCTACCCCGATGGAAAATCTCACGAATCGAACAAACGTGATCACCTCGTTGAAGTTGCTAAAAAATACGAAGTTGAAGAATCCTGGTTTGGAATTGAACAGGAATACACTTTTTTTCAGGGTCGCGCCCCTCTGGGCTGGCCTGATGGCGGTTACCCCGCTCCACAGGGACCTTTTTATTGTGGTGTCGGTGCCGATGAAGTTTTTGGTCGCGATATAGTAGAAGATCACATGGAAGCTTGTCTTCGTGCTGGCATTGGTATTTCTGGTGTTAATGCTGAAGTGATGCCTGGTCAGTGGGAATTCCAGATTGGACCATTGGGACCTCTGGAGAGTGGCGATCAGTTGTGGATTGCCCGTTGGTTGCTCTATCGCATAGCTGAAGAATATGGTGTCAATGCCAGTATTCATCCAAAACCGGTTAAGGGTGATTGGAATGGAGCAGGTGCCCATACCAATTTCAGCACCAAAGCCATGCGTGAAACTGGTGGATATGATGTGGTGGAAGCAGCCTGTAAAAAATTAGCTAAAAAACATGAAGAGCATATTGCGGTTTATGGTGCTCATAATGAAGAACGCCTCACAGGTCTGCATGAGACTTGTTCCATTCACGAGTTCCGTTATGGCGTGAGTGACCGTGGTGCTTCCATTAGAATTCCGCTTCAAACCGTGAAAGATGGCAAGGGTTATCTGGAGGATCGTCGTCCTTCAGCCAATATGGATCCGTATGAAGTTTGTGCCATTTTGTTGGAGACTGTCTGCTCCTAAAGACTTCTCCCCTTCATTAGGATTAACAAAGCCACCTCTGTCAATAGGGGTGGTTTTTTTATCATTTATAAAGGGATTAACGATAATCCAATGCCGCTTGTACATCGCTGTCATCTGGAGAACTCCCCCGGTTCTCCAACTCTTGCTTGATCAAGTCAAGCTGTTCTAAAAGTACCAAGCTATTGGTATCTGAGGATAATTCTTTCACAGCAGCTTTATCAATAAATAAACTTTTAATTGCCTCGGCAACACGACCTGGCTGGTAAAACCCCGGTTCTATGTAAGAGCTTAGAGCATGCAACTTGATGTGCATCCTACCATCCCGCAGTTGGCTTTCATAGCTGTACGCCCTAACGGAATCAGGCTGGACCTGCTCGGTGCCAATCACGGAGTTGTACATTGAGGTGAAACCAGCCTCTTCATCTGTGAATGGTAGCTTGGTCGAAGTATAGCCGGTAAAGGGCATTTCAACCGTACTCTGAAGCAGGATGGTACTCGATTGTTTTCCTGAATAAACAACACTCTCAAATAATTTGCCTGGGTTGATAAAGAGACAGTGACTGGCAAGCGCCTTTGATTCATACTTTAGGGCCAGAGCTGATCCTCTTAGACATCTGTTCCTGATAAAGAGTACATCCTCAAAAACAGTATCCGACCAATTCCGGAGATAGGCTGCCCCACCCAGTGTAGTACCGACATTTTCCATGAAAATGACATTACGAAGGATAGACTGAGATTTTTCTTTGCCATAATATCCACCACCAACATCAGCGGAATAATTTCCATACAGGAGGCTGTTCTCCAAAAGAATGGAGGATTTAAAACAATAAATACCTCCTCCGCCGCCAGTTCTGCATTTATTCCTGGCAATAATCAGATTGGACAAATGGGGATTTGACTCAACAATATGAAAGCCACCGCCGTATCTTGCAGCGCCACCCTGGACCGTCAGGCCAACAATAGCAACCGGGCTGAGTTCAGTTTCCAGGATGGATACTACTGATGTTGAACCATCTCCTATAATTCTGGTGTTATAAATATCCTCACCATCCTTTGAAATGAGATATCTTGAGCCCACCGTAATTGATTGGTGACCATTTATGGTGATATTCTCATGATAATCTCCAGGTGCAATCAGGACAGTATCACCCTCGTCAGCTGCCGCAATGGCGGACATGATCGTTGGATAATCTTCGGGGACACATCTACGGGTTTGGACACAGGAGGAATGTGCAATCTCCTTATTTGAGGAATCTGGTTCCATTTCCTCAATGGCGGTTTCAGACTCCACTTCTTCTTTTGACTTATCAGCTTTGTGTGGATCAGGATGTTCGATATCCGTATAGAACAACGTTTTCTGTACAGGTGGTTTCACCGTGCTGGGTTGATCAACCTTCGATGTCCCCTGGTTTTCAGAGCACCCGCTAATGCAACAAAAGAGTATTGCTGTAAAGAGATAGCGTTTCAATTTCCGATTCACTGAATTGTCCCCTCGCTTGTAATGGCATCTTGTAGACAGAAGCTCTAATCTAGAGTTTTGATGGATTTCTACAAGTCGGTTTCTAAGGAAACGCTAATTTAGCACAGCAGGCGATTGTAGAATCGCTAGACATGTTAAAGGGCAATATGATTTAGCTTAACCTTAATCGTGGGCAAAGAGAGAGCGGTACTCGGGATGCAGACGCAGCAGGTCGGCATGCTGACCCTCATGATGAATCTGGCCATCCTTGATCCAAATGACCCGGTCCATTTCGGCGGCGGTTGCTTCACGATGGGTTGCAACCAAAAAAAGTGCTTCTGAATAATCAGTGTTGATATTTCGCCACAGAATTTTTTCAGTATTGAGATCCAGGGCTGAGGTCACATCGTCAAAGATATAAATGGAGGTGTTCCCATAAAATGCACGAGCCAGGGCTACCCGAGCCCGTTGTCCCCCACTTAAACCCACACCGCCCTGTTCCAGGACCTTATCCAGATCAAGCTCTCCTCCAATCACTGCTGCTTGAGTAATCGACTCCAGACTTTTGATGGATTCACGTCCCATGCTGATATTATCAGTCACCGTACCACTGAACAACTCGATGTCCTGAGGTACATATCCAATGATCTGAGCCCTCGATGCATCGCTGAGGTCATCAATACGAAGATCGTTGACTTCCACACTACCTCCTGAAGGGACAAACCAACCGGAGATCAATTTCAGCAGGACAGTTTTCCCAGAACCAACTTCCCCCACAACCCCTATTTTTTCGCCAGGAGTGGCTGAGAAGTCAAGCGATTTGATGATATCCACCTCTTCACCAGCGAATCGAAAATGCAGATTGTTGATTGTGAGCCGTTTAATGGGCAATTCAACCACGTTATCATGCTCGGGTTTATTTTCAAATTTTTCAATCTCTTCCAGACGATCCACTGAGGATTCAGCCATCTTTAAGGAAACAAAAAACCAGGAAATGGTCCAAATGGGTTCAGTAATACCCGCCATATAAGCAATAAACGCGTAAAAGGTACCCAGGGTGATTTCGTCATGGATGACATAATATCCACCAAGAAACAGGATGACAACCAAACCGACCTGATTGATAAGACTCCCCAGGCTTTCCAGAAAGGATCGTATATAAACCACGCGCTCCTCAGCGTTCTTGCGATCCACCATATTGGTTTTGAAGAGGTGCTCCTGGGCTTGCTCCATGACAAACCCGATGACAATCCTGATACCCGAAAAAGCGCTTTCCAGGATATTGTTGGTTTGAGAAATGGTCTGCTGACGCTTCTTATAGGCTTCGTGTTGTAAATGCTCAGTCTTGCTCATGGCCCAGACAATGAGAGGTAAAGGAGAAATTGCAAGCAGGGTCAACTTCCAATGAAGTGTCATCATGACACCAATGGAAAACAGCAGGGTAAATCCAGCTTCTATAGGCCGCATAATACCTGAATTTCCAAACCAGGCCAGCTTCACATCACCGTCAATATCATCAGAAAATCTGGTGATAATATCACCTGATCGGTATTCGTTAAAAAAAGCAGGATCTTTGCGAAGGAGATTCTCGAAATGGAAGAGTTTGATATCCAAACCCAAAACCAGATTCATGATATATCGCGATGAGGGCAGTATCCAACGGGTGAGGGTTCGGGCAAGTCCAACCAATAAAATGATCCACACATAGAACTGTACATCCCCGGTCTCGCCACCTGCTGACAACGCGTCGATGACGTACTTAAAAATGATTGGATAGGCCGTACTGAGAGCAATACTCACAACCGTGATGAGCATAACCCAGCTAATTCCCTTCCAACGTCGCCTCCAGTAGGGAGCAAACCAGCCCAGGACGTGTTTTGTTGCGCCGAGGAGAGCCATTATAGCATTTCCTTCTCAGGATCCACGTGGGACAGCAGGTCAAAATATGCTCCACGTTGCCGTATCAGCTCATCATGATTTCCAGATTCAATAATCGCTCCATTCCTGACAAAAATGATTGATGTCGCTCGACGAATGGTACTAAGGCGATGGGCCACTATAAAGGAAGTCCTGCCTTCTGTAAGTTTTTTCATGGTGGCCTGAATCCGTAGTTCTGTGCCTGGATCAACTGAAGATGTTGCTTCATCCAGCACCAGCACTTGGGGTTTGACCGCCAGTGCACGCGCAAAGGCAATCAACTGTCTCTGGCCGTAGGAAAAGCCTTCACCACTTTCCTTGAGAACGGTTTTATATCCCTCTGAACGAGTGAGAATACTGGCATGTATATCTGTGAGATTGGCTGCTGCTTCCAGGTCCTGTCGCGTCACCTCAGAACGGAAAGCCCTCAGGTTTTCTTCAATGGGAGCCGGAAACAGAAACAGATCCTGTAGTACCAGCCCAAAACGGCGTCGATAATCTGCTACATCAAATTCACGGATATCAATTCCATTTAGTAAAATACGACCTGCCTGTGGATCTCTGAAGCGACAGATGAGGTTGATAATCGTCGATTTTCCGCCACCGGTTGGTCCCACAAAAGCAACCTGATCACCACCCTTTATCTCAAAGCTCATATCTTTGATAATCATGATGTCATCAGAATAGCCAAAACTGACATTCTCAAATACGATACTCTCAATTTCAAAAGGTAAATCAACTGGCTCTGCCTGGGTCTCGATATAGGGCTTGTCTTCCAGCGTGGAAAAAATTCGATCGGCAGCACCACCTGCAGATTGGAGTTGAGAGATCTGCTCAGTGAACATAAATATGGGCCAATAAATCTGGGCGATGTACTGGGCAAACAGGACAAGCGCACCGATGGTCAGACTCCCATCATTCACCCATTTGACACCCAACATGAGCACGATCACAGTGGCTCCAACTTCCATGAAGCCCAGACCTTGAAAGATGCCATAATTGATAAAATTCATTTTGATACTGAAACTGTTGAATTCTTCTGTGGATTTGCGAACTCGTCCAATGGCCCAATCGGTCCGGTCAAAGACCTGGAGGATGCTTGCCGATCTCACAAACTCGCTGAGCACACCCAACATCTTTGAAAAATTTGATCTGTCCTTACGGAAATAGGGTCTGAAATATCGAAACGAAAACCAGGCAATAAAAATGACCAACGGAAAAATTGCCAGCGTGATGATCAAAAACCGCATGTCTACTGAGGCCAGGATAATAAAGGCTCCGATGATCATCCCAAAAGACATGAGCAGACGTTGAGCCATGGTAGATGTCACGGCTATGATTCGCTGGGGATCAGACTCTATTCGGCTTACCAATTGCCCAGTGGAAGTAGACTCAGCAAAGGGCAACCCCAATTTCAGGGCGTGGGAAAAAAGTGAAACCTTCAAATCATTTACGGCAAATATGCCTGCCTTTTGGGCCATCCAATTGCTGTAGAATCCCACGATGGCTGAGAGAATCATGGTGAGGAGATACAAGCCAGCCGACCAGGCCAGGGCTGTAAAATTTTTACTGGGGATATCCGAATCAATAATATGTTTCAGGATAATGGGTTGAAATAAAACCAGGATGACACCCACAAAGGCCCAGACCAACGCAAAAAAGAAGGTCCTGCTATAGGGTCTTATAAACGGATAAACACCCCTGACCATCTCCTTCAGGGAGTAGGTTTTGGCATTGTCATCATCCAGGCTAAAGTCTTCGTCCCACCACATGCTAGTAGGTAATAAGGATCATTGAAAAAGAGAAGCACAGATTCTTATGAATTCAAATATTTAAATCTGAGTCGAGCAAAGAGAAAAAGGATGTGCGATTTTGCCCGGATTTAGTTTCTGAATGCCTCAAAGCGAATGGTTTTGCTCATGCCTTGTTCATCCATAATCGTCAGAAAATGCTCTCCTGCTGACAGATCAACGGCCAGGGTATGCAATGAATCTGTTTCTCCAATAATCTCCTGATCAAGCAGCCGGAAAAGGTGAGCATTGCTCATGGGGTGGATGGCTTCCAGAACGATTGATTCATAACTCCCATCGAAATTGCGTGGGACAAAGACCCGCACATTGTGTATGGGATAGATAATTTTCAATTCTTCTGTTGATCGAATGGCTTCACAGTCGGCCCTGTGCATGGGTGGCACGATATAGCCATGCCCAATACTGCGTAAAACTTTCTGAACTGCAGGAGGCTCAACATACAAAACCTTTTTCTCCCGTTCCAAACCAGTCCAGCATTGTGAGCATAACGCTTCCCCTGTTTTTGCTTCAACGATGAAAGATTTATGATAGGGACACAAACCACTTTGATGACTCCCCATAGGTACTTCAGCCATGACATGGTCAGGGCAATCTGAATTCGGTGGATAGCCGCTTTGCTTGCAGATTTCAATAAATCGAAGACCCATTTCCGGTTTTTCAAAGGGCGCTACACCCGAAGGATCTGATATGGCATTAATGACATCAAAGAGGACAGGGCCGGCGGACTGGGCACCACCCAGTTCAACATTTCCTTCACCATCAAAGTTGCCCACCCACACACCCACCGTGTACTCTGGTGTCGTTCCGATTGCCCAGGCATCTTTTTGTCCATAGCTGGTACCTGTCTTCCAGCTGACAGGTGTTTGATAGCTGAAATTTTTCCAGTAAAAATCACTCCCTGGTCTGGTCAGATTCTGTAGGGTCATGAGCACCTGATAACAAGCACCAGCGCTGAAGGATCTTTCCCTTATTGATACGCGCTCTTTTTGGAGAATGAACAGATCAATCGGTTTCCCCAGATTTCCAAGATCAACATAGGCCTGGACCAGTTCGTATAATGATGCTTCAGCTCCCCCCAGGATCAAGGCCAGGCCATACCCTTCGGCACTTCGAAAGAGACCACGCAGGCCCATATCTTTAAAAATTTCATACATGTCCGAGATACCAATGGTATTCAATAATCTCACTGAGGGAATATTCAATGAGCGAATCAGCATCTCATCCAGGGATACCATTCCAGAAAAGGTCTTGGAAGCATTTTGGGGGCTGAAGGTTCCAAAAAAGGTGGGGACGTCCTGAATTTGTGATTGCATGGTGAAGGGTCCGCGATCCAGTGCCTTGGCAACCAGAAATGGCTTGAGCAAACTCCCTGTACTCCGTGTTGCCTTAATCCCATCTACCTGTCCTGAAAAAGTATTATCAAAAAAATTCTGTGAGCCAACATAGGCACGGACTGCTCCAGTAGAAGTCTCTGCAACAAGAATAGCTAGATTATGAATCCCTCTCGTTTTTAGATTTCGATGATGAATATCTGAAATCGAATTCACCATATTTTGCATGGACATGTCGAGAGTTGTTTGCAGCCTATTTCCTGAACTACGCTTTAATACTTGCTCAGAAAAATGGGGGGCTTTAAAGGGCAACTTGATCCGGGTGCCAGGCAAAGGTTCTGCCTGTGCTAATTTTAGAGTGGCTCTATCCATATGACCCTGGTCGTACAAACGTTCCAGCAACCTATTGCGTTTTTGCAGGAGCAGTGGTCGTTGTTTGCTCAGGTTTAGCATGGATGGGGCATTGGGGAGCAGGGCAAACAGGCAGGCTTCAGACCAGGTCAATTCGCTGGAGGGTTTCTCGAAATAGCAATACGCCGCCGTGTTTAAACCGACAATATTCCCACCCATAGGGACCTGGGATGCATATAGCTGAAGCACCTCGGCCTTGCTATAATGAAGTGTAATTTTGAGCGCGCCAAAGAGCTCCTGAAATTTATGGAAGTACGTTCTGGACTTCGGGGAGGCTAAGCGGGCCACCTGCATGGGAATGGTGCTACCCCCACTAATACGACGTCCAGATGTCAGGTTTGAGAGAAAAGCCCGGCCCATGGCAACAGGATCAATACCAGGATGCCGGAAAAATCGTTTGTCTTCCCAGGTTATCAAGGCTTGTATGTATTTCTCCGGAAGCGCATTATCCAGGTAGGGTGCCCGATATTGATCATCTTCAGCCAGGGTAAAGCGAAGCAACTCATGGTTTTGATCAAAGACAAGGGTGGAGTACCTATCTGGAAATAATTCACCCGGAGGAACTAAAAACCAGAGCAGAAGAAGTATGCCCGCCAGACTGATCAGACGGGCAATACTGAATGGTTTCACCCCCAAAAACTGTAATACGACCCCCGGGTTATCAGGTTTCAGATTGAAAATCCTATCTTACTTGAACCTCTTCACCCATTATGCGCGCATAATATTCAGGTGAATACATGGTTTCAACAGATACTGGTGGCAACCAGAATTCTCCCTTGAAAGTAGGATTGATTTTGACACCAAACCGTTGTTCCCGGCGCCCGTTCAGATCAAAGAACCAGTTGACACGATCGTCACGAATGTCCATATATTCGCCCTCTGACAAGTTCATGTTGGCGATCCACTGCGGGGGTTGCTCACCTGTCAATCTGAGATTAACGATTTCCCATCCAGATGGTATAATGGAAGTCAGTGCAACTTCTTCGAGTGTTTTTGATTCACGACTATTTACCTTGTATACCACCCAGAATGCCTGACCCTGACGTACGGTTTTCACCTGCTTCGGATTCCCTTTCTCATCATAAAATTGTCGAGAAAGATTAATGCCAGCAAAGCTCGTTTCAATTCTGTTATCCAGAGGAATCCCTTCCGTGTAGAGCGTCAGGAAGAGCAGATTCTTTGAGTCAGATTCGATGGTAACTTTCTGACCCCAATGCTCATCAAGGGCAAGAATTGTCTGAGATGTTTTCAATGTCATCTTTTCAGGATCAGCATCTCCATATTGTATAGAGAAATTGACGTCTGATGCATCCAGACTATTCGATTTGTAGAATGAACCATAAGCCAGCAAGGATATGGCTGTCTCCTGGGTTGAGTACCAACCCCTCTGATCAAATTTTTCCACGACATCCTTAACCAGTTTTGCCGCGGTGTTCATATCCTCCATCTTGATCGCCAGATAGGCTGAAAATGCCATATCCCTGAGCGAGGAGCCGTAACTATACCCTGTCTCCCGGACACTATTAAAACGATAAGTAGCCTGATCGACTTCCCTGGCAATAGCCTTCTGTCCAGCCAGATGATAGGCTGTCGCCAGCAGTTTTCTGGACAGATCATCCAGATCATTGCTATAGTTTTCTCTCATAAGATTCATACCGCCATCATTGGCCTCACCAGCTAAAGCCAGCAGGAAAAGTCTATAGGCAGCTACCCGAAGATTCTTTTTACTGATATCTCGGGCATTCTTCTTGGCTGTTTTTATCCAGTGTTTGTATAAATGATCTGGAACATGATAGCCCAGAGCCTTGGCCTCAATGAGGAAATGTCCGGCGTAATTCGTACCCCAGGCAGATGAATTTGAACCACCAGGCCAATATGAAAAGCCCCCTCTATTCTTGAACATGGCGAGCCGTTCAATGCCTGCATTGATGGTCCTGGAAATCATCTGCTCGCGGTGTGGATCCAAATCCAGGAGATATGGCAGAAAGAGTTGGGGAAAAACTGAAGAAGTGGTTTGCTCAATACAACCATAGGGGTATCTGATCAGATAATTCAATCTGCGATTCAGCTGAATATCAGGAATACGTGTGATTCCAAGTCGGGCATGATTGCTACCCACCAATCCGAATTTCTCAGCTGTAAAGCTGATTTTCGAACCACCTTCCAGCGTCTTTTCATCCACCTCGGTGATAAATGGATTCGGGGTGGTTACTGGCATATAGGTCACACTATGCGCTTTAAAATCACCTGCAACTCCATAGACATAGATCGTATCTGTACCAATACCCTGTTCGACTTTCAGGTTAAAGGTCACATCCTTTTCACCTGGTCGTTTGAAACTTACTGACTTCTCGGCTAACCCCAGGACTTTGATATTACTTGACGTTTTCACGCTGATTTGAGCATCCTTGATTGCGCTGTCATTTGCAAAAACAGAGACTGGGAGCGTAAAAGTATCGTTGGGTCTTAGAACCCGAGGTAAGGTGCTCAGGATCATCAGGGGTTGCTTGACTTTTACCCACTCTTCAATATGATTATAGCTGTTTTCAGAAGTCCCAACCACCATGATGCGAACCTCACCCACATAATTGGGCATGTCGAAATTCAATTCCTGGGTTGCACCTGGAGCAATTTCAATGGGACCCTTAAACATGGCGACTGGCTTAAAACGTTTACTGTCTTTATCATCTGCTCGCTTTTTCATCATCTCTGCATCCATACCACCACCAATGGAGAAGTATTTATCGATATCAGGGAAAAGCGCACCAATGATCTGATTCAAGTTGTCGGTGGTTCTGACAGACAGACCCAGTTTCTCGAAAAAATGATCCCATGGTCTGGGTGTTTTGAAATTTGTGAGACTGAGCAGTCCCTCATCCACAATGGCAATGGTATAACTTGCCGGTTTTTCAGCATGGGAGGTAATCTGTACTGAAAAACTTTCCTGTGGCTTGAGTTCTTCTGGCGCTGTTAACTCCAGAGCCAGATGCGAGCTGGCCTGCTCAACCTTGACAGGGATAACGCCAAACATGCGCAGGGGTAAATCATTTCCGGTGTAACCGTGGGGTTGAATCAAGCTGACACTGGCATAGACATTGGGTAACATGGCTTCTGTTGCTTCAACAGTGAAGGAGGTCCGTGAAGATTCCAGTAGTTTCCATTCACGATGAAGAATCTGATTTCCCTGTTCAATACTGAGTAAAGCCATCCCCTGCTCTGGAGATTCGAAAGAGACTTCAATGTCATCACCGGGCTGAAAGACCTCGCGGTTCAAGTTCAGGGCTAAATGATTTTCAAAGCTACCCTCTTCACCAGATCCTCTTGAACCCCAGGAGGAAGCGTAGAAGAAAAATCCGGAGCTGTGGCCACTATTCAGATCTGTTACTTCAAAATAATGACGACCCCAGTCTTCGACACTCATGGTATGTTCAATCACACCATCAATGCTGGAATAGGTTTTTTCACTCACCAGATAGGTGCTGGCGCGTTCTCGGAAATCCTGTCGATTGTTTCTATCATAGTGCCACCACCAGTAGTGACGATTCACATAAACTCGTACACGCATTCTCTGGTTCGGTACGGCGTTCCCTTCAGGATCAACAATGGCAATGGGGATTTTATGTTCTTCATTCTTTTTAACAGAGCGTCTCTTGAAGATATTTTTAAATCCTGCATAATGTTCGAAAGGATAAATTGTAGTGTGGGCGCGACTCTCCTGAAAATTTCCACCCTTTTCATAGACTGTGGTTTTCGTGAAAACATCAAGGGCAGAATTCACCTTACTTAGATCTGGAAGGCGATAATTAATTGATGCATGTCCATTACTATCCAGTCGACCATCATAAATTTCCAGGTCCTGTCCTCGATACTCAACGATTGGGTTATCAAATGTGAAGGATTCATAGCCCTTGATTTGAATTTTCTTATCTCTCAACTGAGCAACAGCTTTCAGTTTCAGCATAGCTGCCGGAGCCCCAAAGAGATAGCGGGAATCCACCCCTGCCTTAAGATATCTGACTGGAAAGTGAATTTCTTCAGCGACATCAATTGCGGTTTTCAGACGGACAGGTTTAACCATTTCCACTTTCATCGTATGGGTAAATTTCTGGGCGCCGACTGTTAGCTCAGCCTGCCAATCGCCAGTAACATCATCGCTATTGGTCTGAATTGGGAAGTCAACCAGACCATTGGTACCACATTCTCTGCGGTTTTCACTCACAAGCTGCCCCAAAGGGTTGGTTACTTTTAACAGAACCGGCATGCTCGCTGGTGGTGATTTGCTCTTCATGCGGATGATGGCTGAGAGATGAATAACATCGCCTGGTCGATGGACGCCACGATCTGTATAGGAAAAGACATCCGTTCCACCTTTACGCTGGGTTCGGCCTCCGACATCAAAGCTGGTGAGGTTCCAGGGGGTATGATCCACCCGTAAAATGGCGATTCCTTCCGGTGTTTCACCAAAGATATAGTGACCCTTTTGGGTGAAGTGAATCACACCATCACCATCGGTGCGGCCGGTTTCCAAAATGCGATTCTGATAATTGACCATATTCAATTCCATCCCCTTGAGAGGTGTGGCATTAATCAAGTCAATTGCTGTGATATCGTAGCCGTCATCAGAAGTTTTAAGCATGAGGCCTACATTGGTTGAGATGAGAATTTTACTCAGGTTTCCATTACTGTAATAGAATCCATCCCGTGTGGGATCGTCATAATAATTCCCCGATTCGTAGTAAAGATACTGCTCCCCAATGTTATTCCGGGAAGTCGTGGGACTTCCTACCAGATCATTTTTGTCAAACCTTACATCCACCATGAAAACAGCATTTTTCTGGTCTTTGAAAAGTTCACTCAAATCAAGCTCAGAATTTACCCATTGATTTCTTTGGTCGGTAATTTCGATGGTCTCAGTATGAATGACCTCACCTACACGATCTTTATCCTGATATCGATCACTGCGATAGCGGGTATTATCATTTTTTTCCAAGTCTTGTAATGCATTTTTCTGAACAAAAAAGCCCAGGTTCTGGGAGTGAACTCTAAAGATTTTCAAATTAAGAGCTTTTACATTTACAGATTTAAACTGAAGCTTGTAATTGTTGTCCGGTGGCAAATAAATACCTTCAGAAAGCCATTCTACACTTGGCTTTAAATTGTTAAAACGAACTGAAGCAGCATAGTCTTCATCCAGTTTGGGTTCGAACGCCGACGGTAATCCCTTGGCCAGAGTAATGGTATACTGCCGTCCAGCCTCAAACTCACCTTCTACAATGAGGCTTTTTCGTTTTATCCGAACCTGAAATTCAACATCAGGCTCAACGGATACAAAGCCCGATAAATCGACATCCTTCTTGATGCGATCACTAAAGCGAAAGATATAGGAGAGATTTCCATTATCAGACACATCACCCTCCATCCGGGTGATAACCTTGAAAACATCAAGACTTGACAGGAAGGCTGTGTACTTCCATTCTCGATCATCGGCAGTATATCTGGAGGGCAATCTAAATTCAAAGGTTCGACCCTCAGCATCTCTTTGAATATCATCAGTAATGACCACAATGCTGTTGGCATTGGCGTCAGAAGAGAGTTCCAGATTCAGATTCAAACTCTTATTTCTTGAAACACACTTCAAATCTCGTGTGATTTTTTCCAGATCAACGGGTTGTGCAAAACTCAAAGTTCCTCTTAAACGGACAATATTACCACCCTGATCACCTGCTTCGAAATCCCCGGCAAACCCAAGCACTTCTTGTTCAGCAGTACTAAATTTGAACGTTAGCTCATCTGTGCTCTGCGTTGATCCCACCAACAATTTACCGGAAATGCTCCCAGAATAGCTGGCTCCGGCCTTTAGATCTTCGTCAGGGATGAAGTGTATCTCACGTCTGTTTATCCAACGAGCGACACCTTTTATATCAGGAGAAAATGTGAAGGGGTTATCTGAAAGAATGCTGCCAACTTTATATTTTGGTACAACAGCTTCCCTGAAGGAAACCACAATATGGGCATCTGTGGCAATTCTTTTCCCAGGGGTTGAAATGAGAAGCGCCTTTAGGTTCACAGGTTCAATATCCTGCCCTTCCACCAACTTGACTTCTTCTGGAGTGACTTCCTCCTGATAAAAACTAGCCTCAGCCTCAGTCGTTTCACTTGAAGGTGTGGAAGCGGGAGCTTGTGAGTCAGCCTCCTCTTTAGAACAGGATGTCCATAACAATACAACCAGCACCAGCACTAGATAGCGTTTCATTTCTTTTTTTCCTTAAAATGTGACAAATTAAAGATACACTTGTATCTCTCTGTAGTGACAAACAATGGCAGGCTTGACTTCACAAGTCGAATGATGAATGAACCCCCAAAACCATTAAAAATATTTACTGCTTATTATTCGTAAAAAGTAATCCGACCCGCAAACAAGACAACCAATATCCCTGCCTGACTATAGAATATTCAATTTTAGGTTATAATTAAATTGAGACAATTGAATGGTGGATGGACCTGGATATTGAGATTACTGGGATAATTTTAGCAGGAAAATATGGATTGGATCTGAATAGCGCCGATTGAGTTCTGCTTCTGAATAGCAGGTTAGAGCAAAGGTTGTGAATAAGCGTCTGGGATGCCGTTCACTGGCCTCAAGTTTAATTGGTTCCTGTTTAAGAATCTCCAGATGAAAATGATCAAACTGCCATCCCCAGGTATTTAATGCCTCAAGGTTCATAAAGCGTGCAATTTGAGAACCTGTATGGACTGAATCATTAAGATCAATCTGAATTCCAGCTATATGCTCATAGACGGTCCAGAAGGGTTCTTCACCTGGTACTTCATGCGAAAGTATGATTTGAGCAAAGGGGCCATCATCTCTGATACTGATCACTTCACCGGTATAGATGGGAAAGATGGGTTCATTCTCATAATTTTTACCTGGTCTACGAATATCAATACCGGTATGCAAGTGGGCTGGAATGCCTGGGCGGGGAATTCTTAATAAGCCAAATTCACCGATTTCAGTCAGGTTGAGCTCCTCCACGGAGCTTCTGGTTTCACTTAAAACAGGTATCATGAAAGCGGACTTCTCCCCTGCCACACCCTGCAAAGAGTGCAGCGTGATCAACCCAATCAATGCAAAAATGAAGGTCCTGTTGTGCGGTTTTATAAATGGATAAACACCCCTGACCATCTCCTTCAAGGAGTAGGTTTTGACGTTATCATCATCCAGGCTAAAGTCTTCGTCCCACCACATCCTGATAGGTAAAGCAAAAAATACGGATTCCAAAAGGAAGAATTGCTTTCCCAGACACCTCCTAAGCTACAAATTGTGATCTGAACTTTTAAGACTGGAAAAGATGATGAAAATTCTATTAACAGGTGGATCTGGGGATTTAGGGCAAACATTATTGCCCCTTCTAACTGCAGGCTGTCACTCCCCCATTATTTTTGATATTCGGGCACCTGAGATTGGGACGGAATATTTTCGCCAGGGATCACTCCTGGATATTTCCCACATAGAAGATGCCTTGGTTGGCTGTGATCTTGTAATTCACATTGCCGCATGGCATGGGATTCACGAAGCGAGAGGTTTAAAAACGCCCCGGGATTTCTGGGATCTCAATGTGAACGGTACCTATAACCTTCTACAAGCATGTCTGAATCAGCAAGTCACAAAGCTAATACACATTTCCAGTAGCAGTATCACGAAACTGTCCGGGTATTATGGCTTTACCAAACGACTATCTGAAGATGCCGTAAAACACTTCCATGAGGAACACAATCTGCAGACAGTCACCCTCAGGCCACGTGCCTTCATCCCTCACTGGAATCAGGAGGTATATAGCGATTTTCAAGAGTGGGTAAAACGATTCTGGCCTGGAGCTGTTCATATTGATGATGTCGCTCAGGCTGTGATGCTCAGTGTTGTTCTCCTGAGTAGTGATGCCTATCAAGATCGTCCTACTCTTACCGTGGACAGAGAACCAGATTACCCGGCAACAGAACTTTCAAACTGGGATGCTGATGGTCCTGGGAGCAGTTTTTTGAAATATTATGCCCCGTTTTCAGAACTGCTAACCTCTTGGGGGTTAGACCCTAGCCTAAAACCCGACACCCGCGATATATCAGAAACCAAAAGGATATTAGGTTATCATCCCCATTATGGATTGAGACAACTTTTAACTGAATTAACCCATCATTCCGAGCTTGACTGATCAGCCTGTGAAATGTGTTTCAGAACATTTTTACCGTTTTCATTCTCAGGGTTAAGTTCAATTGATATTTGATAATGTTCTGCTGCCAGTTTTTTCTTCCCAGCAGTCAACAATGCCTCCCCATAACTGTCATGTGTATTCCATGATTTGGGATACTCGAGTATGTTCAAGTTGAAGATTTCAAGAGACTCATCAATTTTATCTGCAAAAAGGTATTCATAACCCAGAGCATTCATGGGAGCTTCAAAAAATATTTGAAGCTCCGGATTGTCGGATTTGGCTTGTTGATAATACTCCATTGCTGGACCAACACCGGACTCTTTGATCAGAGCTATAAATTCTTTACTACTGGCGATCAAAATCAGACGCTCACCGATAAGCGCTTCAACTGATGTTGTCCACTTTTCCAATTGTGGACCCATGGGAGATGTTACTGTTCTAAACCAGGCTTTAATTTCATCCACAAAGCGGGTGGGTTCATCAGCGTAAATATTGTGACCTGAAGTTTCAAAAACCACAATTCTGGCATGGGGATGAAACTCGGCCATGATGGCGGGGCGGTCAAATTCCCAGACGACATCATACTTGCCTTCAAAAACCAGGGTGGGAACTGGACATTCAATAAAGACATTTTCAAAATCATATACCGCCCAATCTGATGCATATGCAGGATCTGCAATAAAATCGTAAAGTGCATTCTGTGCAATCCGTTCGCGGGAAGGCTTATAGTAATACTGACGTTTCCAGCCCCCATTAAGATCCCGGTTGATCAGATATTGAGGCATGCTGATTTCTCTGGAGATGGCCATGTCGCGCAATTCTTTAATTTTATCAGCTTCATTTTTTGTGTAGTACTTTTCGCCCCGTCCCCCACGGAATTCATCCCGATCAACCATTGGGATGGAGGCTACCAGGACCTGCCCAATCACATTTTCTGGATACTTGATGGTATAATATTGGGCCAGACCACCACCAAAGGAGTGTCCAACCAGAATCCATTTGTCGATATGGAGGGCAAGACGCAATTGCTCCAGATCATCCACTGCCTGTTCAAATGAATATCCTGGTCCCGGTTCATAGTCTGACAGCCCACAACCCCTCTGATCATAATAGATAACCTGGAAATCCTTTGAAGCGGCTGAAAGCCAGGGGTGAAAGATGTGGTGGGAATCTCCTGGCCCGCCATTGATCAACACCATGGGTGTGCCTGTGCCCTCGATTTCACAATAAAGTTTGCAGTCACCAATATCCACATAGCGTTTCTCAATATCCATGGCATCACAAAGTCTTGGAATCTGAGGCAACTCCAGAATCAGACTATCTTCATGATTATTCCTATATTCGAGAATATTTTCACGACCCTCTAAATTATCAGTTGTGAGAGTCGTGTGACTGCAAGCTGAAAACGAAATGGTCAGCACGATCATAGTGATGAGTGAGCTGTAAGACTTCATAGTTATCCCTCTTATTGAATAATTAGAATTATTGATGCAAAAAAATAATTCTTGCTGCCACAGGTACCAATCATTCCGGTTTGAAGGTAATATCAATCTGTGAGTGGTAGTTCGTTGTGGTTGGAATTTATCCTGAGTCCGCCTGCGCGTCTGTCACCTTGTCATTTTGTAATACTGGAACGCTAGATTTATTATTTATAAGCATCATCATGAACTGCTTTTACTGCCCGGCCTGAAGGATCATTCATATTCTGAAATGATACATCCCAGGCCAGGGCTTCTGGTGTGCTACAAGCCACTGAAGGAACAGAAGGCACACATTTAGCCGCTGAATCTGAGGGGAAATGCTCGGCAAAAATCCGTCGATAGTAATACTCTTCCTTGCTCTGGGGTGTATTGATGGGAAATTTGAATTTAGCCTTGGCCATTTTTTGATCGCTAACTTCCTTCTCAACCAGGGTTTTCAAACTATCAATCCAGCTATACCCCACACCATCAGAAAATTGCTCTTTCTGCCTCCAGGCCACACTTGCAGGTAAATAATCTTCGAATGCCTTTCTCAATATCCATTTTTCCATACGTTCCCTGCTAATCATTTTGTCTTCAGGGTTCAAACGCATAGCCACATCCATAAACTCCTTATCAAGGAAGGGTACGCGTCCTTCAATGCCCCAGGCTGCCAGCGATTTATTCGCTCTGAGACAATCATACAGATGGAGTTTCCCCAGTTTTCGAATGGTCTCTTCATGGAAAGCCTCAGCACTTGGAGCTTTATGGAAATAGAGATACCCGCCAAAAATTTCATCAGCACCTTCTCCAGAGAGTACCATCTTGATCCCCATGGCCTTAATTGCCCGGGCTAACAGATACATGGGTGTTGAGGCCCTCACCGTGGTTACATCATAGGTCTCGAGATGATAAATCACATCATGAAGGGCATCCATTCCCTCCTGTATGGTAAAGAGAATTTCATGATGAACTGTATCTATATGTTTAGCCACCTTTCGCGCAGCAGCCAGATCTGGAGAACCTTCCAGTCCCACTGCAAAGGAGTGTAGACGTGGCCACCAGGCCTTCTCTTTATCATGCTCCTCGACTCTGAATTCAGCATATTTTTTGGCTACTGCAGATATAATGGAAGAATCAAGTCCCCCTGATAGCAGCACACCATAGGGGACATCAGACATGAGCTGTCTGTGAACTGCCGCTTCCAGCGCATCTCTTAACTCCGAAATATTAGAATCTTGTCGCTCAACAGCCTTGTAGTCTGACCAGTCCCGCTGATACCATTGCTTCAACTTACCATCTGCACTGGAAAGATAATGTCCTGGGGGAAAAACTTCGATCTTGTTACAGACCCCTTCCAATGATTTCAGCTCAGATGCCACATAAAATTGACCACTCTCATCCCAGCCCATATACAGGGGAATGATCCCCATATGGTCGCGGGCAATCAGATAGGTGTTGTTTATTGCATCATGTAAAGCAAAAGCGAAAATCCCATTTAGCTCATCCAGGAAGTCCACACCTTTTTTCTCGTAAAGTGCTAGAATAATTTCACAATCGGAATGGGTCTGAAAGTGATAACCCTGACATTGCTCCCGTAACTCTTCATGATTATAAATTTCACCATTGACAGCCAGGACAAGTGATTTTTCCTCATTATAGAGGGGTTGCCCGCCTGAAATCGGGTCCACAATAGCCAGCCGTTCATGGCTCATCACAGCATGATCACCACAATAAATGCCAGACCAGTCGGGACCACGATGTCGCACCTTTTTTGACATCCTCAACACTTTGGGTCGCAGTTTTTTGGCGTCCACTTGCAAATCAAAAACACAAACAATTCCACACATAATTAATACTTTCTTATTTAGTCAGATCCTCATCCTATATCAGTCGTGTCTCGCCTTCAATACGCTGACCACATCATTCAGGGTTAAGCCCCTGGACTTGATGAGTACCAGCAGGTGGTAGATTAAATCTGCACTTTCGTCCAGGAACTCCTGATCATCCCCAGCTACAGCTGCCAGGGCAGTTTCAACCGCCTCTTCACCTACTTTTTGCGCGATATATTTTGGTCCCCGCTTCAGCAGTTTTGCCGTATATGAAGTTTCAGATGGAGTGGTTTGACGATATGCAATAACCCCTTCCAGCTCGGAAAGAAATGTTAATCCAGGCTGCGGACCTTCTTCCCAGCAAGTGGCAGCCCCGGTATGACAGACCGGACCTGTGGGTGTGGCCAGAATCATCAAACTGTCACCATCACAATCGGATACTATTTCCTTGTAATGCAGGGTATTGCCAGAGGTTTCCCCCTTTTCCCAGAGACATTGGCGGGTTCTGCTAAAGAAGGTGACTCGCCCAGTTTCAAGTGTCTGGATTAAGGCTTCCTGATTCATATAGGCCTGCATCAATAACACGCCTGTGATGGCATCCTGAATAATGGCTGGAATGAGACCCTGCTGTTTGTCCCACGCTAACTGATCGAGATTTTCTCGAGTAACTTTCACTTCCGTACCTCCACACCTGATTCTGATAAATATTTCTTCAATTCCTGAATATCCAGCACGTGCTTATGGAATACGCTGGCAGCCAGGGCTCCGTCCACACCACTTTTTTCAAACACCTCTTTGAAATGCTCTCGGGTTCCTGCCCCACCTGATGCAATAAGGGGGAGATCACAACTCAATCGCGCTTGCGTCAACTGAATGGTATCATATCCCTGCCGCACCCCATCCTGATTCATACAATTGAGGACAATTTCACCGGCACCCAGCTGCTGAACCTCATGAATCCAATCAAAAGTCTTCCACGGAGTGAGCTGTGCGCGTTCAGCATCTCCAGTATACTGATAGACCTGATATTCTCCTGTGACCTCATCCTGATAGCTATCAATCCCCACCACGACACACTGTTGACCAAAGCGTTCATTCAGATCACAAATGAGACTGGGGTCATTCAGGGCTGGAGAGTTAATGCTGATTTTGTCTGCACCCATCTCCAGAACTTCGGCAGCCAGATCCAGAGTTGAGATTCCACCGGCCACACAAAAGGGAATATCTATGACCCGGGCAACACGTTCAATCCAGCTGCGATCCACGCTGCGACCATCACTACTGGCAGTGATATCATAGAACACCAGTTCGTCCGCGCCCATTTGCGAGTAGAATTCAGCAAGCGGGACGATATCTCCAACAATTTCATGGTCTCGAAATTTGACGCCCTTGACGACTTTCCCATGACGGACATCCAGACAGGGTATTATTCGGCGAGCCAGCATGACTGAGCCTCCTTCAGGGTGAATTTTCCATCTAAAAGTGCCTTGCCCACAATGATTTCAGCTACGCCTGTCTGGGCAACTCTGGAAATATCACCGAGGCTTCCGATCCCACCTGATGCCTGCCAGGTCAATTGTGGATATTTTTCCTGGAGTTCTGTATAGAGCTGATGGTTTGAACCTTGAAGGGTTCCATCGCGACTGATATCTGTACATAAAATATGTTGAACCTTGACTGCGAGATATTGATCAAGCACGTCCTCGAGCAGAACCTGCCCCCCCCTCTGCCAGGCCTGGGTCGGGAGCCATTTTTCCCCCTGCTCCCCCAGAGCTACATCCAGAGCCAGAACAATCTTTTCAGGACCAAAATTTTGAACCCAGGTTGACACCATCTCGGGTTCTTTGATCGCCAAACTACCGATAACAACACGGCCAGCACCAGCTTCAAGTAATTCAGCAACATCTTGCTCGGAGCGAATGCCTCCACCTGTTTGAATGAGTACATTGGTTGAGTAGCTGAGTGCTCCGATGAGCGAGAGTTGTCTCTGATTTATATTTCTGGCACCCTGGAGATCCACAATGTGAATCAGTTCGGCTCCATTTTTTGCATAATCTTCCACCAAACAGGCTGGGGTTTGATCATAATAGGTAACCCTACTGTAATCCCCCTTAAACAGGCGCACGGTTTGACCGTCAATGATATCAATGGCTGGAATAATCATACTTGAATCTCCAGAAAGTTTTTCAGAAGTTGAGCTCCAGCCGCGCTTGATCGCTCAGGATGAAATTGAACACCCATGAAATTTTGGTGTGCAATGGCAGCTGAAAAACGACTCCCATATTCACACTGGGCAATCGTTGTATCCGACACACCCACCCCAAAGCTGTGAACAAAGTAAAAATACATATCCGAACGTATCCCGTATAGAAGTTGATGATCGCTACACTCAGTAAGTGTATTCCAGCCCATATGGGGCAATCGTAGGCCCTGGGACTGCAAACCCCTAACCTCACCCGGTATCAGGTCTAAACAGGCGATATCACCCTCTGACGAGCTTGAGGTGAGCATTTGCATTCCCAGACAGATTCCCAAAACTGGCTGGGTCAGGCTCTGAATGACCGGAAGGAGACCCTTTTCCTCTAAAACACCCATGGCATATTGGGCACTTCCGACACCTGGAAGAAAGACGCGGTCTGCTGAACTGATGGTTCCGGGATCACTGCTGATGACCACATCCTGTGTCAAGCGCTCAACAGCGAATTTCAGTGACGTGAGATTGGCGCAACCCGTATCTATGATGACGCTCACAAAACCCCCTTGGAACTGGGAATTATATCTCCCGTTTTTTTGATAGCCTGTCCCAGGGCTCTGCCGAAGACCTTAAACAATGATTCAACCTGATGATGACTATTTCCTTCCGTCGTAGAGAGATGGAGGGTCACACCCATACTCATTGATAGTGATCTAAAAAAGTGCTGGACCATCTGGGTGCTCATTTCACCCACCCTTTCAGTGCTAAAGATTGCTTGAAACTCCAGGTGGGGACGTCCCGATATATCTAACAAACATTCTGCCCGACACTCATCCATGGGCAGAGCAAAGCCAAAGCGCCCAATTCCCTGTTTACGACCCAGTGCTTGTGATAATGCTTCTCCCAGGGCCAGGGCTGTGTCTTCGATGCTGTGATGATCATCAATTTCAAGATCTCCACTCACCTGGCATTTCAGATAGAACCCGGCATGGACGGCAATCTGATCCAACATGTGGTCAAAAAATCCTATCCCTGTGATTATTTCTGATTGCTTGCTGCTGTCCAGATTCACTTCAACTATGATCTGGGTTTCTGATGTCGATCTGACGATACTTGCCACCCGGTTTGATTGGGTGAGCAATTCTACAATTGATTCCCAGCCCATACTTTGGGGTTCATAGAGAATACTTTGAATACCCATGTTGGCGGCTAATTCAACATCGCTTGGTCGGTCTCCAATGACCCAGGAGCCCTGAAAGTCAATCTTACCTGCCTTCAGGAGGGGTTGTACGAGACCTAATTTTGGTTTCCGACAGGAGCAAGCATCTGCTTCGAAGTGGGGGCAGAACAAGGTGTCTTCAAAATGGATCCCCTGTGACGTGAATATCTCCATGAGTTTTTCCTGAGGAGCGAGGAAGTCTGCTTCGGGGAAGGACTCTGTTCCACGGCCATCCTGGTTTGAAATCATGATCAGGGTATAGCCTGCTTGCTGTAGTTTGAGGAGTGCAGGGACCACATGGGGCTCAATCTCCAGTTTCTTAAGTGAATCTACTTGAAAATCTATAGCTGGCTCTTTGATCAAAGTTCCATCCCTATCGATGAACAAGGTGGGTCTGGCACTCATAGGCTGGCCTCGTATGCTTTCATCTTCTGATAAAATTCTTCAATTTCGCTTTCTGTTCCTACGCTGACCCTCAAGGTGTTATCCAGACCAGGTTGGCTGGATTGATTTCTGATGACCACGCCTCGATCCAGCAGGAATCTCATTACACCAGTAGTATCCTTAACCTGAAACAGAATAAAATTGGCTGAACTTGGGTAGATTTGCCTTATGAAGGAGAATTCCTTTAACAAATCACTGAGTTTATCACGATCTTTGGTCAGGGTTTCCACATCACGCATCATGGAATCAATACCCCTTTCACTCAGTGCTTCTCTGGCAATATCTACCACGGGTACTGGAATGGGATAGGGTGCGCTGACTTTCTGCAGCACCTGTATAATCTCAGGGGAAGCCAGGAGGAAACCGCATCTCAGTCCAGCCAGGCCAAAAGCTTTTGACAGGGTTCGCATGACCACCAGGTTGGGACATTTTGACAGGAGTGAGACCATACTGGATTCAGGGGTAAACTCCACATAGGCTTCATCCACAACAACCAGAGCCTCACCAGCCGCAGCTTCAATAATTTTGCATATCTCCTCCCTATCCAGGAGGCTTCCTGTGGGATTGTTGGGAGAACAGAGATATATCAATTTACTTGAGGATACCTCCTGCAGAATTCCTTGAACATCCAGTGACCAATCTGATTCAAGAGGAACTGCCATCACACCTATGTTATTGGTTTCTGCGGAAATTTTGTACATCCCATAGGTTGGGGGTGTGTAAATGATGCTGTCTTCTCCAGATATACAAAAAGCTCGTGTAAGCAGATCAATGCCTTCATCAATGCCACGGGTCACCAGCACCTGTTCCTGCTTCACACCAGCATATCGGGCGAAACCGTCAGTAAGTTGCTCAGGTTGAAACTCCGGATATCTATTGAGCTGAGATAAGCCCTCAGGAGTTGGGCCTGTATAGGGATTCTCGTTGGCATTTAGCCATACCTCACCCGTTGATGCCTCGCGGCGTGCCGAAGCATAGGGAACCAGGTCCTGGATATGCTTGGGTGATATCTCATCCAGCCAGGTCATGGGGTTTCCTCCTGCAGCCGAATTGCTGCTGAATTTGCGTGTGCATCCAATCCTTCACCCCTAGCGATTGTGATAATGGTATCACTTAGAGATTCCAGTCCTGCCTTGCTAAGGATCTGGACGGTGGATCGTTTCTGAAAATCCTTCAAAGACAGGGCATCTGTGAATCTGGCATAACCATAGGTTGGGAGGACATGGTTGGTACCAGAGGCATAATCCCCAGCACTTTCAGGCGACCAGGGACCCACAAAGATTGATCCCGCATGTATGATTCTATCCAGGGTCTCCTCAGCATCCCGGACATTCACTATCAAATGCTCAGGGGCATAGAGGTTGCTGATTTCAAGTGCCTGATCAACATCTCTGGCCAGTATATATCTGGCATGCTGCAAAGATGCTCTGGCAATTTTCCAGCGACTCAATGCCTTCAACTGATCCTGGATGGCAGTTTCTACATTTTGGACCAAAGCGGCATCATCTGAAACAAGAATGACCTGGGAATCGGGTCCGTGTTCAGCCTGGCTGAGAAGATCAGCTGCTACAAAGCGGGCATCTGCTGTTTTATCTGCAATCACAAGCACTTCAGAAGGCCCTGCCGGCATGTCTATTCCCACCTGTCCCTGAAGCAGACTAACCTGCCTCTTTGCTTCCGTAACATAGCGGTTTCCCGGGCCAAATATCTTGTCAACTCTGGGAACTGATTCTGTACCGAAGGCCAGGGCTGCAATAGCCTGGGCGCCGCCTACTTTGTATAGGGTGTCTATGCCACACTTTGATGCCGCATAGATAATTTCCGGCGCCATTTGACCATCTCGTCCCGGAGGACTAACAATTATTGAAGAAGGACATCCCGCCAATTGAGCGGGCACACCAAGCATCAACGCTGTTGATATCAAAGGCGTGCTACCACCAGGCACATACAAACCCACTGACTGCAGGGGTCTGATTCTTAACGTGCAGCTTACCCCTGGTGTGGTTTCAACTTCAATATCATCTTGCAGCTGTGCCTGGTGAAAGATATTGATCATTTCATAGGCTTTATCAATTGCAGTGCACATTGCGGGGTCAAGACTGGCGAGTGCCTGTTTGATTTCTTTATCTGAAACTTTGAAACTGTCCAGTTCAACACCATCAAAGCGGGCAGTCAGTACTCGCAGGGCATCATCTCCTGAGTCTTGGACAACCCCAAGTATTTTTTCTACAGAACCTTGCAACTCCTCGCTGTCAGCCATAAGGGGTCGCTGAAGCAAATTCTTTCGTTGAGATGCATCAAGTGTTTGCCAATCGATCATACCTACTCCATCATTTTTTCTATGGGGAGAACCAGAATTGAGCTTCCACCAAGCTGCTTTAATGATTCCATGGTTTCCCAGAATACGGTCTCAGTACTCACTGCATGTATAGCAACCAGGTCATCTGAACCGGCAAGGGGTAGGACTGTGGGTTTCTCAGCACCGGGCAGGAGGTCTATAATGGCATCAACCTGATTTTTGGGGGCGTGGAGCATGATGTACTTGCTTTCCTTGGCAAGCATAACGCCATTGATGCGCACCATGAGACGATCAACCAGTAGTTTCAGGGATTCATTCTCAATGGTGGGTCGTCGTACCAGTGTGGCAGATGATCTGAGAATGACTTCATCTTCTCTCAGTCCATTGGCCTCCAGGGTCACACCTGTCGAAACCAGATCGCAAATGGCATCAGCCAGACCCGCGCGGGGTGCTACTTCAACCGATCCAGTGAGGTGGACAATTTTTGCAGCGACTCCCTGCTCCTCCAGGTATCGACCCAGCGAATAGGGATAACTTGTGGCTATGCGACAGCCGGACAGGTCCTGAATACTGGTATATTTTTGTTCTTCCGTGGTTGCTATGGAAAGTCGGCAGTGACCATAATCCAGGGAGATAAGCCTAACAAAGTCGGCCTGCTCACCAAACTTTGCCCGCTGAAGACTTACTTCCTGCATAATATTGTCTCCGACAAACCCTAAATCCACCACGCCTTCCATGACCAGACCCGGTATATCATCATCTCTCACAAAGAGAATATCGATGGGCATGTTTTTGACGTGAGTGATCAATTTGTTTTTGGATTGATTGATCCGCAGACCACATCGTTTTAGAATATCCAGGGTTGCCTCACTGAGGCGACCTGATTTCTGAACTGCAATTTTTAATCGTTTCTCAGTCATTTTCTCTCTTTAAACCTTTCGATATCTCTTTCTCTCTGTTACCAATAAATGTCTCTGGGATGGTGGGGGTAGGTTCCTAAAACAAAAAACCCCCGGAGTTGGCTCCGAGGGTTTTAAAAATTTTGTCTCGAGGCGGCCAACTGTGCGCTAGCCATCCCGGATATGTATTCCGAACAGCTACATCAGATGATGATGATTATTATGACGATGAATCATAATCAGGTTCGGGATATTATTTATGCGAGTCATTTCCATGCTGAACGAATTCTAATGAATTAACTTTCTAAATACAAGCGTTAAAATCTCCTGAAATGTTTTCGTAGCAATGACTACCTTCAGCCCACATTTAAAGCCATATTTATAAAGTATGGAAAATGATTCAGTGATCAGGAAAAGGTGATAAAATGCAAAACAGCAAACTGGCAATTATCGGTACTGGAAATATAGGGATGTCCATCGCAGATGGACTTTTGGATTCAGGCTCATTTCAACCTGACCAGATGATGCTGACACGTCGCAAAATCAATCGTCTCGCTCGTTTTAGTGAGCGTGGTGTTTTGACCACTTCAGATAATGTCGCTGCTGTTGAGTTCGCTGACATTGTTTTAATCGCTGTTGAGCCACAGCAAATCGACGAGGTGTTGACTGAGATTGGACCCCTCCTGGAATCAGATAAACATACACTCATTTCAGTGGTGACAGGCGTATCCATTGACCAGATTCAGGCACATGTTGGCAACGGAGCAGCCATTGTCCGAGCCATGCCCAACACAGCAATTTCACTGAGGGAATCCATTACCTGCCTGACTTCAAACGATCAGAGTGCGGCCATCGAAATTGGTAAATCAATTTTTAACACTGTGGGCGAAACTGTTGTTATTGATGAAGAACTTATGGGGGCCGCTACTGCACTTGGTGCCTGTGGCATCGCATTCTTTCTCCGTGCTATTCGGGCCGCCTCCCAGGGGGGCATTGAAATTGGATTTCACTCAGATAAAGCCTTATTCATCGCAGCACAGGTTGCCAAAGGAGCGGCTGAACTCATCTTGAAATCAGGACACCATCCTGAGTCTGAAATTGATAAAGTTACCACTCCAAGAGGCGTCACCATCGCTGGACTGAATCAAATGGAACATGAAGGCTTCAGCTCAGCCATGATCAAGGGGATAGTAACTTCAGCCAATATGGCCAGTGGGGTTTACAAGAAGGGTTAACTGCGGACGGAGGGTTGTCTGCCCCTGAATCTGTAGGGTGGCCTGTCATACTTCGAGAGCCTCAGCATGACGATAGGGGTTGTCTTGCTGAGGTGTCACAATGAGCTCGTGCTCCGACGGCTGAGTTTATCGAAGCCAGAGGACGCATTGTCAGGTACCTGGGTATTTCGTCCTTCGGCGGGTTTCAGGCTTCGACCTGGCGAGCAGGATGACAATACCTGATTAATCCAGAGCATCCCTTAAATACTGCCTGAAATCCTCATACTCTGTTGACATTTGCACCGCCTGCTTTTTTCTTTTTAGATACTGAGCCAGTTGGGGTGGTACTGGTATTTTCTTTCCAATAACTGGTTCAACACTTTCAGGGAATTTTGCTGGATGCGCTGTGGAAATTACCACTCCCGGCAGGGTGGATTGATGCACCTCTTGATATTTTTCTAAACCCAGGATACCCACAGCTGTATGGGGATCAATGATGTAGTCATATTTATTGAATATCTGTCGGATCATCTCCCTGGTCTTGATATCATCGAAACTCCAGCTGCTGATTTCTGCCCGAATCCTGTTGATATCATCATCAAACAAATATCGAATCCTTGAGAGGTTGCTGGGGTCGCCCACATCCATGGCATTTGAGATGGTTTGATCGGACGGTCGGGGCTTAAAGGTCCCTGATTTCAGATATTCAGGGAATACATCATTGCTATTTGTGGATGCAATAAAATGTTTGATTGGAACTCCCATACGTTTTGCCATAAGGCCTGCAGTGAGGTTCCCGAAATTTCCGGAAGGCACTGAAATGACAAATTCACCTGAATTCCGGCTCAATTGTCCCGATGTAAAGGCGTAATAAAATGATTGAGGGATAAGACGGGCAATATTGATGGAATTTGCCGAAGAAAGTAGGTGTCTCTGACGTAACTCTCTATCAGCGAAGGCCCTTTTTGCCAATCGTTGGCAATCATCAAAATTACCTGAAACTTCCAGAGCCTGGATATTCTGACCCTGGGTTGTCAGTTGCTTTTCCTGTGAGGGACTCACCTTGCCGCTGGGATACAGGATGACCACTCGGATGCCAGGAATTCCCAGGAAACCACTGGCTACAGCACTCCCTGTGTCACCAGAGGTAGCAACCAGAATTGTTAACTCTCGCTCATCTCCCTCAATGAGATACGACATCAAACGTGCCATAAAGCGTGCGCCAAAATCCTTGAAAGCCATGGTGGGACCATGAAAGGTCTCCAGAATTGACATCCCCTGACTGAGTTGGGTCAATTTCACATCCAGATTCATTGAGTTAGCCACAATGTCACGAATCTCACCAGATGGAATATCTGTGGACAAAAATTCTGAGGCTATGATTTGGGCAATTTCCTCAAAGGACAGGGTACTTAAGGCTTTTATCTGTTGTGGCGTAAGGGTGGGAATTCTTTCAGGGAGATATAAACCCCCATCTTCTGGTATGCCCGAAAGGACTGCATCCTTAAGAGACACAGGTGCGCTGATATTTTTTGTGCTGATGTATTTCAAGATTTATTCCAGGATTCTGGCACCCTGCTGGCTGATGGCAGAAATAAACAGGTCGCTTTCAAGACCCTCCTCGAGAAAAACCTGCTCCATGGCATAACCTGCCCTGTGGGCAATATCCGCATCTGGACACAAAGCAAACATGGAAGGTCCTGAACCGGAAATCCCACATCCCAGCGCACCCTGTTCCAGAGCAGCAGCTTTGACCCTCTCATAACCAGGTATTAATTGTCCCCGATACGGTTCAGCCAGTTCATCAACGAAGGAGCGGCTGATGAGATCAAAATCCTCTTGATACAAACCAGCAACAAAACCGGCGATATGGCCCATTTGTCTGGTGGCTGTTCCCATGGGTACCGATTTAGGCAAAATTTCTCGGGCATCCCTGGTTTTGATATGCATGTGGGGATGCACCAGAGCACAAGTAAAGGCCGCCGGGGTTGCCAGGGAAACAACATCAAGGGGATCCAGACTATGTATCAAAGTAAATCCACCAAGAAGTGAGGGTGCAGCATTATCTGCATGGGGAACACCTGTTGCAACTCGCTCGCTTTCCAGAACAAAAGGAAGAAGCTCACGGGGAACCAGTTGTAAATCGAATAACTCATTAACAGCTATAACAGCGGCTACAGCGCTTGACGCACTCGACCCCATACCTCCCACAATGGGAACACCCTTTCTAATTTCCAACTCCATCCCCAGAGAAAGATTTTTAGCGTCCATAAGCGCCTGGACAGCAACACCTGCCGTGTTGAACTTTGGATCATTGGGTAGGGAGCTGAAAGCCCCTGTTAGAGGAATAATTTTAATCCCAGGAACATCTGAAGGCTTGGCAATGACGATATCCCCTGGCTCTTCAAGGGCAAATCCAAGAACATCAAAACCACTCGATGCATTGGCTACGCTGGCCGGGGCATAGGCACGAACTGCTTTTTTCACTTCACCCCCTCGTTGTTTTCAATCCCATCAGCAATCATCGAAGAATCTACGGTGTAATTCACGTTTGACCCGGACTTCATCGTCTCTGGAGATAACAATTGAAATATTACGCTCAGAAGAGCCCTGGGCTATGGCTACAACATTTACACCGAGCTCCCCCAGAGCACCAAAAACCTTCCCTGAAATGCCTGGTGTATGTCGCATATTCTCACCAACCACAGCTACAATACACAGGTTATCCTCGATGAGAATTTGGGCAATCCCATGGACTTGCATCTCCAGTTCAAATTCCTTTTCCAGGGCTGCTTTCGCTTTTTCAGCGCTTTCTGGCTCGACAGCAAAACAGATGGAATGTTCACTGGAGGCCAGAGAAATGAGCATGACGCCCACATCAGCATTAGCCATGGCCATAAATATCCTGCCGGTCAACCCGGTCTTGCCAATCATCCCACTCCCCTGAATCCGGATCAATGAAATGGAACTCATGCTTGAAATTCCAGTGATTCGATAATCCATATCCTGCCCCTCTTTGGCAATCAAGGTTCCAGGAAATTCGGGATTGAAAGTGTTCAAAATACGAATGGGAATTCCTGCCTGCATGGCAGGCTGTATGGTGGGAGGAAAGATGACCTTGGCGCCAAAATGGGACATTTCCATGGCATCTTCATAGGTCATAACTGGAATGGGATAGGCCGCTGGAACTTCACGGGGATTGGCTGTGAGAATGCCATCAACATCCGTCCAGATTTCTATTTCACTGGCTCCCAGGGCTGCTCCAAATATAGCCGCAGAATAATCAGAGCCGCTACGCCCTAGCGTCGTTGTCTCACCCTGGCTATTTGAGGCAATAAATCCAGTTATAATTTGTGTGGAATCATGTTCCTTGAAATAGGTGGAGATATTCTTGTTGGTTACTTCAAAATCTACTCTACCAGAACTATAATTATCATCCGTCCTCACAAAATGTCTGCTGTCAATAAATTCTGCCTCACTGCCCAATTCTACAAGACTGGCAGTAATAATTCGGGCCGAAAGACGTTCTCCATAACTCAAAATCTGATTGTATGTCTTGGGGGCAACATGTCTGACCAGATAGACCCCTCTCAGGATCTCACCCAGTCTAGCCGTGTACTTCTTTACGTTTTGTAGTAGTATTTCCTGACGATGATTTGTGGTCATGGCCTTGATCATACCAGCATGCTTAGCCCGAAACGATTTAAACTCTATTTCGTAGGCATCATCACCGTTGCCCGCCAGCTCTACCATCTTTATCAATTGATCTGTTACGCCCCCAAAGGCGGATACAACCACAGCAATTTGAGTTTCCTTTTCAGCTTTCCTGATAAGTTCCAGAACTGCAGCGAGGCGTTCTGGGGTGGCAATCGAGGAACCACCGAATTTCATTATTTTCATATGTCGTGTTTCATTTCCCCTTGAGTTTCAATGATAAATCTACCCGGGTTAACCCTTGTGTGCTACACCAAATCCTAGAGTCTATCAGGACTCATTGACATAGGTTAGCCAGGATTTGTATTGGGGATTACGACCATGTACAACATCCATATAAGCTGTCTGCAATTTCTCGGTGATGGGTCCCCTGCCGCCAGGGCCTACCACTCGGTGATCCAGCTCCCGAATGGGGGTCACTTCGCTGGCCGTTCCAGTGAAAAAGGCTTCATCAGCAGACAATAACTGCCCTACTGAAAGCCGTCCAACTTTAACCCTGAATCCAAGATCACGTGCAATATGAATAACCGTTTCTCTCGTGATGCCCATGAGGATGGAAGAGTCTTCAGCGTTGGTATAGAGTTTTCCATTTTTGATGAGAAAAATATTCTGACCAGCACCCTCTGCTATTGTGCCTTCCTGATTTAAAAGGAGACCCTCATCAAACCCCTTGGATTTGGCATCCTGCACAGCCAGAAGCGAGTTCAAATATTGACCGTTGGCCTTGGCAGTCGTGGGAAACGAACTGGAATGAAATTTTCGCCAAGGCGATACAGTTACTCGGACACCCTTCACCAGGGCATCCTGACCCAGATAGGCACCCCAGTCAAAAGCACCAATGGATACTTCCACAGGACAATCTTTTGGATGAACCCCCAGTGTATCATATCCATAAAAGGCAACGGGTCTGATGTAGCCGTTTTCAATCCCATTTTCTTTGATAATATCAAGACAGCCCTTGAGCATGTCTTCTTTGCTGAAGGGAAGATTTATGCGATAGATTTTCGCTGAAGTGAAAAGGCGATCTATATGGTCTTCCAGTTTAAAAATGGCAGGACCATCTTCTGTGGTATAGCACTTGACCCCTTCAAAGATGCCACTTCCGTAATGCAATCCGTGAGACATAACATGTGTGGTAGCCTGATTCCAATTCACAATTTTCCCGTTAAACCAAATTTTTTCACAATGATTCGGCATAATTACACATCCTGTTTCTTAATATTCTTGTTCTTAATTTTTGATTTCATCAGCTTATAGTTCAGGCTGTCAACCAGCGCCTGCCAGCTTGCCTCAATTATGTTTTCGGAAACGCCAACTGTGGACCAACTCTGTTCTCCATCAGTACTCTCGATGAGCACCCTGACCACCGCCCTGGTTCCATTGGTTCCATCCAGGACACGTACCTTGTAGTCTTTCAAGTGTACATCGGACAATTGTGGATAAAAACGTGTCAACGCTTTCTGGAGTGCCTTATTCAAAGCGTTCACAGGTCCCACTCCATCAGCTGCGGTGTGTTCAACCTCCCCATTGACCCGTACCTTGAGCATGGCATCTGCCAGGTTGTGCCCTTCTCTTTCATAACTGACAATCACCCTGGAGTCCTCAACCTCAAAGAAGGGTGAAAAACTTCCCATTTGCTCCTTGAGAATGAGTTCAAAAGAAGCTTCAGCAGCTTCATATTGATATCCGCCATGCTCCATTTCCTTAATGTGCTGGACCACTTGTTTGGGAAGTTCACCTCTGCTATTCTGGAGATTGATATCAAGTTCTTCGGCCTTGTAGCGGATATTACTCTGTCCTGAAAGGTCTGAAATAAGCACCCGCTGTTTGGCTCCCACATCTGTGGGGATAATATGCTCGTACATACGGCTGTCTTTCATCACGGCACTGACATGAATGCCACCCTTGTGGGCAAAGGCTGATTTTCCAACAAAAGGAGCCCGATCATCGGGATGTAGATTCATGATTTCGAATACATAATTTGCCATTTTTGTCAATTGCGTAAGATCAACAGGATGTTTCAGGTCCAGACCGAGCTTCAAAAGCAGATTTGGAATAACGGTGCTGAGATTTGCATTCCCACAACGCTCTCCCACACCATTCATGGTTCCCTGGACATGATTGGCGCCTGTTTGGACAGCTGTGACGGTGTTGGCAGCAGCCATGCCACCATCATTGTGGGCATGAATTCCAACGGGGACATTAAAAGTATCCAATACATGCCGGGTTGCCTGTGCTACCTCATGGGGCAGGGTTCCGCCATTGGTATCACACAAGACCAGGGTGTCGGCACCACCAGCCTGAGCAGCTCTGAGCATCTCCATGGCAAATTCAGGTGAATCTTTATACCCATCAAAGAAATGCTCTGCATCAAACACGACCCGTCGACCTTCCTGGACCAGATAGGCCACTGATCTTTCAATCAATTCTGAATTCTGGCTGGAGCTCAGACCCAGGCCCTTTTCAGCATGTAGTCGCCAGGTTTTTCCAAAGATAGAAACCACCTCAGTTTCAGCTTTTAGCAATGCATTCAGATTTGGATCTGAGGTGACACCCTCAATGGTTCTTGCAGTAGAGCCAAAGGCACAAATCTTGGCCTGTTGCCAGGTCATCTTTTTTGCCCGGGCAAAAAATTCCTGATCTCTGGGATTTGAGCCTGGCCAGCCCCCCTCAAGGATACCAATTCCGAACTCGTCCAGACGTTGGGCTATATGCAGCTTATCATCTACTGAAAGGTTTACGCCTTCCCCCTGGGTACCGTCCCTGAGAGTTGAATCAAATAACTCGATGGTTCTCTGTTCAGACACGTCAACGTACCTCTTGGGTTAGCCAGCTATGTTTTTTGAGATGATTGCTTTCAAAATCAGCAATTTCCTGTTTGTAAGATAGGGTTTGACCAATTTCATCCAATCCATTCAACAGACAGTATTTTCGATAGGCATCCAGGTCAAAGGAATAGCGAGTTCCAGCACTGCTAGTGACCGTTTGCTCCTCAAGATCAACACTGAGTGAAAAGCCCGGAATGCTCACTGTTGCTTTGAATAGCTCCTCTATTTGATGGGCTGAGAGAACAATTGGCAACATCCCATTTTTGAAGCAGTTGGAATAAAAGATATCAGCAAAACTCTCTGCCAGAATGACTTTAAACCCATAATCCAGAAGTGCCCAGGGAGCATGTTCGCGACTGGAGCCGCATCCAAAATTCTCTCTTGCCAATAATATGGTAGCGCCTTGATAACGGCCATGATTGAGGACAAATTCTTGATTCAGCGGTCGATTGCTGCAATCCTGACCAGGTTCGCCATGATCCAGATAGCGCCATTCGTCAAATAAATAGGGGCCAAAGCCCGTTCGGCGAATTGATTTCAGGAATTGCTTGGGGATGATAGCATCAGTGTCCACGTTGGATCTGTCCAAAGGGGCAACCAAACCGTCATGTGATGTTAATTTCTGCATCTTAGTTCTCGTAATATTTTGTTACATCGGTGACATGACCGGCAACTGCTGCTGCGGCTGCCATGGCCGGACTTAATAAATGAGTACGTCCCCCCTGACCCTGTCGACCTTCAAAGTTTCTATTTGATGTGGATGCACAGCGTTCACCGGGCTCAAGTCGATCTGCATTCATGGCCAGACACATGGAACAACCTGGCTCCCGCCATTCAAAACCTGCATCAAGAAAAATCTTATCCAGACCCTCTGCTTCTGCCTGGGCTTTCACTGGTCCTGATCCAGGGACCACCATAGCCAGGGAAATCGTGGTGGCGACGCTCTTGCCCTTTACAATTCGAGCAGCTTCCCTGAGGTCTTCAATACGTGAATTGGTGCAGGAGCCGATGAACACCTTATCAAAAGTGATTTGCTCTATAGGCATTCCAGGGGTAAGTCCCATATACTTCAGAGCATTAATGATTTGTTCGGCTTTGATGGGGTCAGAAGCATCTGGGACAAATCCATCTACTGGCGCAACCATCTCTGGTGACGTTCCCCAGGTGACCATGGGCTTGATGTCAGACGCATCAATCACAATGGTTTTATCATATTGTGCATCTGCATCAGATTGAAGGGTTCTCCAATGAGCTTCCGCATCTTCCCAGGCTGATGCTTTGGGAGCAAAATTGCGTCCTTTGACATAGTCGATGGTGGTATCATCCACGGCAATAAGACCAGCCCTGGCTCCAGCCTCGATGGTCATATTACAGACCGTCATGCGACCTTCCATGGACATTCGCTGAATGGCTTCACCACCAAATTCGATGGCATAACCAGTCCCGCCGGCAGTACCAATTTGACCAATGATAGCCAGGATCAAGTCCTTGGCTGTGACGCCTGGACGAAGTGCTCCATCCACACGTACCAGCATATTTTTGGATTTTTCCTGTACCAGACATTGGGTTGCCAGGACATGTTCAACTTCCGAAGTGCCAATTCCAAAGGCCAGGGCACCTAAGGCACCGTGGGTTGAAGTGTGGGAATCACCGCAAACGATGGTCATCCCAGGCAGGGTTATCCCCTGTTCAGGACCGATGACATGGACAATTCCCTGACGGGGGTCAGACATGTCAAAATTGGTGATGCCCAATTCAGCAGTATTACTGGCCAGCGTGTCTATTTGCAGTTTTGAGACAGGGTCTTCAACACCCTTGTCCCGATCTTTGGTGGGGATGTTGTGATCAGGAACCGCCACATTGGCATCCTTGCGCCATGGGGCTCTCTTGTTTATCCTGAGACCCTCAAAGGCTTGAGGTGACGTAACCTCATGTATCAATTGTCGATCGATATATAGCAGGCTGGTGCCATTATCGTTCTTCCGAACTTCATGACTTTCCCAGAGCATATCGTATAATGTTTTTGCTGCCATTAGACGTGTTCTTTCACCGTTTCAGTAGTTAGATCTAATTCCTGTTTCTTTTTGTGCTGATTCAAGGCTTCCAGATAAGCTTTGGCGCTGGCTTCAATGGTGTCTGTAGAGATTCCGCGACCGGCGTAAATGTCCCCGTCATGGTGCAATCTCAAGGTCACCTCTCCCAGAGCGCTTTTTCCACGGGTAATGGAACGAACCTGATAGTATTCAAGCTTGAACTGCTGGCGAATACCCAGGGCTCGTGCAATGGCTCTGAAACAGGCTGCAACCGGACCATCACCAGTGGCTGAATCCTGATATTCCCCTTCAGGTGTTAAGACGCGTACGATGGCTACAGGAATGGTGGTGGTTCCAAGATTGACATGCAAATAGTCCAGCTTGTAGAAAGCATCTTCCTGGTCAAGGACTTCACCCATGATGGCGCGAAGGTCTTCATCAAAGACTTCCTTTTTCTTGTCTGCCAGTACCACAAATGCTTTGTAGATGATTTTGAGGTGTTCTTTATCCAGATGATATCCCAGCGCTTCCAGGCGAGATTTCAAGCCAGCCCTTCCAGAATGTCGACCAAGTACGATTTTACTTTCTCCAATTCCAATTGAATCTGGATTCATGATCTCATAGGTGTTTCGGTTTTTAAGCATGCCATCCTGATGAATTCCAGCTTCATGGGCAAAGGCATTTTCACCAACAATGGCCTTATTGGGCTGGACCAACATGCCGGTGTACATGGACACCATGCGGCTGGTGTTCATTATTTCCTGGGTATGGATGTCGGTATGACAATTCCATAAATCAGCTCGAATCTTCAAGGCCATGACGATCTCTTCCAGGGAAGCGTTCCCGGCCCGTTCGCCAATCCCATTGATTGTACATTCAACTTGTCTGGCTCCTTGAGAGATCGCCGTTAATGAGTTGGCGACAGCCAATCCAAGATCGTTGTGACAGTGTACACTGATAATGGCTTGATCGATGTTGGGAACTCTTTCTTTCAATGCGGCAATCTTTTGACCGAACTCTACGGGGAAGGTATATCCTGTGGTATCGGGAATGTTGACTGTGGTGGCTCCGGAAGCAATCACCGCTTCAGCGATTTCAACGAGATAGTCTATATCAGTCCGTCCTGCATCCTCCGGAGAGAACTCTACATCCGGGGTAAAAGTCTTGGCATAAGCCACAGCATCACAGGCCATCTCCAAGACTTTCTGGCGTTTTTCAGCCAGATTTTTACCATAACGATTGCTTCCGAACTTTTGAGTGATATGGATATCTGAGGTACCCATAAAGGTATGGATCCGGTACTTTTCTGCTTGCTCCAGGGCACGTCTGACAGCATCAATATCTGGCTCAAGAGCCCTGGCCAACCCGGCTACCACAGCTGACACTTCGCCACCAATACGTTGGACAGCATTGAATTGAGTTGGTGATGAAATGGGAAATCCTGCCTCGATCACATCTACACCGAGTTTATCAAGCTGACGTGCAATTTCCACCTTCTCAAGCAAGGTCAGAGAAGCACCTGGTGATTGTTCACCATCCCTGAGGGTGGTGTCAAATACGATTACCTTTTCACTCATGGGTATTTCCCTTTTGGCACTGTCTTTCTGCTTCGATCATGCCACCCTCTCACTGACCTGTTTCAATTGTTTAATGACCAGATCGCTCATTTCTGTTGTTGTAACCAACTTGTCTCCATCCTGGTAAATCTCACCAGTACGGTATCCAGCCTCCAAAACTTCAGAGACTGCTGTCTGAAGGGCTGCTCCGGCTTTCCCCATATCAAATGTGTAACTCAACATCATGGCTACTGACATGATCATGGCCAAAGGGTTGGCTAAATTTTGTCCTGCAATATCTGGAGCTGACCCATGAACGGGTTCGTAGAGAGCATATTTCTCACCGAGACTGGCTGAAGGGAGCATACCCAGGCTACCTGTAACCATGGAGGCTATATCACTGAGGATATCCCCAAACATATTCGAAGTGACGATGACATCAAACTGCTTGGGTGTGCGGACCAGTTGCATGGCAGCGTTGTCCACATACATATGATCCAATTGCACATCGGGATACTCCTGATGAACTTCAATGACGATATCGCGCCAGAATTGGGAGACATCCAGCACATTGGCTTTATCCACTGATGTCACACGGCCACTACGTTTACGGGCAAGATCAAAGGCAACGCGGGCAATTCGTTCCACCTCGTGTCGTTCATAGACCATGGTATTCCAGCCCTTGTTGGCATCAGCACCCTTGGGTGTCCCAAAATAGATGCCTCCTGTCAATTCCCTGACAACCATGACATCTACACCTGAAACCACTTCCTCGCGGAGTGAGGACGCACCTGCCAGGGCAGGAAATACAACTGCAGGTCGCAGATTCGAATAAAGTCCCAGGCCGCCCCGGAGTTGCAGAAGGGCTTGCTCCGGTTTTTGGTCTTGAGGTAAGGATTCCCATTTGGGACCACCAACGGCGCCAAGGAGGACGGCATCTGAGCGTTGGCACATTTCCAGGGTTTCCTCTGACAGGGGTTTCCCCGTCTCATCAATGGCACAACCACCGACCTGGGCATATTCATATTCGAACTTGACTGACTCCATTTCTCCCACAGTATCCAAAACCTTCAAGGCTGCTTCCATGACCTCGGGTCCGATACCATCTCCAGGGAGAACGGCAATTTTATAGGATTGCATTGAATTCATTAACTCCTTTTTCCAATAAAACTCATCATACCGCGCAATTTCTTGCCCACAACCTCAATGGGATGTTCCTGGTTGGCCTTACGCAATTTTTCAAAATTCTTCCCGCCTGAATTGGATTCTTCGAGCCATTCCTTTGCAAAAGATCCATCTTGAACCTCTTTTAAAATGGCTTTCATGCGCTCTTTTGTCCCAGCATCAACAACACGAGGACCTCGGGTCATGCCACCATATTCTGCAGTCTCACTCACGGAATAATTCATCCGTGTCAGACCGCCTTCATAAAAGAGATCAACAATGAGTTTGAGCTCATGCATACATTCGAAATATGCCAGATCGGCGGGATAGCCAGCTTCAGTGAGAGTTTCAAATCCACTTTTCACCAGATCGGCAACACCACCACACAGCACAGCTTGTTCACCGAAAAGATCAGTTTCAGTCTCATCTTTAAAATTGGTTTCCAGCGCTCCAGCACGGGTGCAGCCAATCCCTTTGGCCCAGGCCAGAGCCAGGTCTTTGGCATTTCCGCTGGCATCCTGCTCCACGGCAACGAGGCAGGGCACACCTTGTCCATCCTCATAGGTTCTGCGAACGAGATGACCGGGACTCTTGGGAGCAATCATGATGACGTTCACATGATCCGGCGGCACAATCTGTTTGTAATGGATGTTAAACCCATGCCCGAAGGCCAGGGTTGTCACACCCGCCAGATTGGGAGCTACTTCGGCATCATAAATGGCTTTCATGGTCTGGTCTGGGAGAAGGAGCATGACGATATCCGCCCAGGCAGTAGCCTCAGCAAGCGTTTTAACTTTTAAACCAGCTGCTTCAGCCTTCTGCCAGGAGGCACTTTGCTTACGAAGTCCCACACAGACATCCACACCTGATTCCATGAGATTCAAGGAGTGTGCGTGACCCTGACTTCCATAGCCCAGAACTGCACATTTTTTCCCTTTTAATAGTGACAGATCAGCATCACTGTCATAATACGCATTTACATTCATTCTAAATTCCTCTTAACTAATCGCTGATTGAATTTGTTTGGTGGTCCACTGTTGATCTGTGGACATCATTTCTAATTTTGCCTTTAATTCGAGGTGACTTCCCCGACGCATGGCCATCTTGCCTGAACGCATAAGCTCGACGATATCGAACTCCTTGAGCTTCTGTAAAAAGGATTCGATTTCCATATCATAGCCAGTGGCTTCCACGATGACAGCCCCCTCTTCAGAGTCGATAATCTTGGCTCCGTATTCACGGGTGAGGAGGTCCAGCTCGGTTCTATCGCCATTGCTTACTGAAACCTTGGCCAGCATGTATTCACGAATAACAGCAGGCACATCAGTGACATCTTCCACCGTATAGGCATTCACCAATTTTTGAATATTGCGAGCCATGTTAACGCGACGGTGCTGATTGGATTCATCAGTAACGATGGTCATTCTGGTAAGACCAGCCCGCTCCGTTGCTCCGGCGACAATGCTTTTGATGTTAAAGTTTCTACGTCTGAGTAATGAGACGATCCGGTTCAGAACACCCGGTTCATCTTCCACAAAGGCTACAATTGTATGTTCTGATTTCTGCATGATTAACTCCTATATCTCCATATCTGCAAATTGTTCTTCGGCCAGAGGACGCTGCATCATTTCATTAAGGGCTGAGCCGGTGGCTACCATGGGGTACACCATTTCCATGGGTTCAACCACAAATTCAATGAGGGTTGGACCATCGTGGGCCTGGGCTTCCAGAACCGTAGGAATAACATCTTTTCGCTCTGTGACCCGATAACCCTTCAAGCCGTATGCTTCTGTAAGCTTGAGGTAATCTGGTCCAGAGATGGGTGTTTCACTGTAGCGGTTATCATAGAACATCTCCTGCCATTGACGAACCATTCCGAGATACCCATTATTGATCAAGGCAATATTGATATTGGCATTTTCCTGAACTGCAGTTGCCAGTTCCTGGATGGTCATCTGGATACCGCCATCTCCCACCACGGCCCAAATATTCTTTTTTCGTCCAGCGAAACTGGCACCTATGGCAGCGGGAAGGCCATATCCCATGGTTCCCAAACCCCCAGATGTAAGCAATGAATTTGCATGGTCCTGATAATAGTATTGGGCGACCGTCATTTGGTGTTGACCCACATCGGTTACCATGAGGGCTTCGCCTTTGGTGGCTTCCCACAGATCGCGTACCACAAAGGCACCATAGAGTTTGTCTGATTTCCTGTTGAGGATATCCTTGGTTTTAGACTGTTTCATCCAACCCTTGATTTGATCCGACCAGGCATCATGTTTTGTCTCTTTGATTTTGGGAAGCGCTGCAGTCAGAACGGCTTTCAAATCTCCCCTGATACCCACATCCACAATGATATTTTTATTGAGCTCGGTGGGATCGATATCGATATGAATCTTTTTAGAATTTGGGGAATAGGTCTCAAGTTTCCCCGTGACCCGATCATCAAAACGCATCCCGCAGGCAATAAGTAAATCTGCTTCCTGAATGGCATGATTTACCCAATATCCTCCATGCATTCCCATAAATCCAATACACTTGGGATGGCTGGCAGGAATACCACCTATCCCCAGCAGGGTTACTGCCACAGGGATATCAGCCTTTTCCGCCAGGGTTGTGAGTTCATAGGTAGCTCCTGATAAAAGCACACCGTGACCGGCTAAAATCACCGGATTTTTGGCAGCATTTATTAATTTAGCGACTTCCTCCAATTCATTTTCACTGGCACGAATCACAGGATTATATCCAGGTAAAACATCATGGGTTTCTGGATAGACAAATTCAATGGTCTCATTTTGGACATCTTTTGGGATATCAATGAGAACTGGACCAGGTCGACCGGTGCGAGCGATATAGAAGGCATCCTTAATGGTGGCTGCCAGTTTGTTGATATCATTGACCTGATAGCTGTGCTTGGTCAGGGGGATCATAGCTCCCAGGATGTCTGTTTCCTGGAAGGCATCACTTCCCAGTGATTCTCGTCCGACCTGACCCGTGATGCATACCAGGGGAATGGAATCCATCATGGCTGTGGCCACGCCTGTGATCAGATTCGTGGCTCCAGGACCAGATGTGGCCATACAAACACCAACTTTTCCACTGGCTCTGGCAAAACCATCAGCAGCATGGGCAGCATTTTGCTCATGTCTCGTAAGCACATGATGAATCCGGTCCTTGTATTTTACCAAAGCATCATAGATGGGAAGATTGGCGCCACCGGGATAGCCAAATACCACTTCAACGTCCTCCCGGATTAAGCATTCCCAGACAATGTCTGCGCCGGTGATTATTTTATTGGGTGTTTCCGTCTTACTCATTTGAGCACTGCTCCTGTATTTGCTGAGGTTACCATGCGACTGTATCGCGAGAGGTATCCTGATTTTATTTTTGGTTCAAATGGCGGAAGGGCAGCCATTCTCTGTGCGATCTCAGCATCTGTCAATGCGACGGAAAGCTGTCTGTTGGGTATATCAATGGTAATCATATCACCAGCTCGAAGACTGGCAATGGGACCACCGGAGGCAGCTTCTGGAGAAACATGTCCCACACAAGCGCCCCTTGTTCCACCGGAAAATCTTCCATCTGTGATCAGGGCCACCTCTGCTCCCAGACCCATGCCCATAATGGCACTGGTTGGAGCCAGCATCTCAGGCATGCCCGGTCCGCCACGTGGACCTTCATAGCGAATGACCACAACATCCCCGGATTTCACATCTCCTGTTTTTATACCGCTTACGGCTTCATCCTGGGATTCATATATGCGGGCAGGACCAGTATGGACCACCATTTGGGGATCTACGGCACCTGTTTTAATGACAGAGCCATCAGGCGCTAAATTTCCATAAAGGATGGCTAGTCCTCCCTCTTGGGAATAGGGGTTTTCGATGGATCGAATGACATCTTTATTCAAGCGGACTGCTGACTCGATGGTCTGGCCCAGCGTTTTTCCAGTAATGGTGGGTCGCTCCAGATCGAGCAGACCATCCACACGGGACAATTCTTTTAATATGGCTGAGATTCCACCGGCAAGATGGACATCTTCCATGTGTACTCGATCGGTTGCCGGGCTCACTTTGCATAAGTAGGGAGTTCTTCGACTGAGGGTATTCAATTCATTGAGATCAAAATCGATTTCAGCTTCTGTGGCTGCTGCCAGGGTATGCAAGACTGTATTGGTACTGCCACCCATCGCCATATCCAGAGCAAATGCGTTGAGGATGGTTTCACGGGTAACGATATCTCGGGGTTTTACATCCTTCTCAACCAGTTCCATGATGGCAGTGGCACAATCTTCAACCAGTTTTAATCTGCCATTATCAGTGGCCAGCATGCTGCCATTTCCAGGTATGGCCATACCCAGGGCTTCCAGGAGACAGTTCATGGAATTGGCAGTGAACATACCTGAGCATGAACCACAAGTGGGACAGCCCTGTTCTTCCAATTCCTTTAACTGTTCATCGTTAATGGTCCCAGCCTGATGCTTGCCCACGCCCTCAAATACAGAAATGAGGTCAACTTTGTCTCCGTTGGCAATTTTACCGGCCTCCATGGGTCCTCCCGCAACAAAGACAGCAGGAATGTTCATACGCAATACAGCCATGAGCATACCGGGGACAATTTTGTCGCAACTTGAGATACAGATGAGACCATCCAGACGATGAGCTTCCGCAACAGTTTCAACACTGTCGGCGATGAGCTCCCGGCTGGGCAGAGAATAGCGCATTCCCAGATGTCCCATGGCAATACCATCATCCACACCGATAGTATTGAATTCGAAAGGTATGCCACCAGCTTCACGCACCGCTTTTTTGGCAACCGCGCCGAAGGCTTGTAAATGGACATGACCAGGTATCAGGTCTATATATGAATTGGCAACACCGATAAATGGTTTTTCAAAATCAGAATCTTTTTGAATGACGCCAGTAGCACGCAAAAGACTGCGGTGCGGTGCCTTATCGAATCCTTTTTTTATGAGATCTGATCTCATACTTTGCTCTTCCCTTCAGTTTGCGCAAAGCTGAAGCCGGAAAGAACTTTTCGATCAGGGGTACAAGCGAATTTAGTCGGGGGTTAGCCGCCTCTCTGCTCAATCCTGATGTGTTTGTAAGTTCTATCAGGCGATCAGAGTGGCGTTGATAATAATAAGTACCAGGCCCAGAAGACTGAGGACATTGATACTTAAAATCTCTGTAGCTAGAATTGACTCATGCTCTGAGCATACTGCCAGAGCCTGCCCGGTGAGGGGGCGATTTGAATGGGTCATATTTCTAGTCATGCTTCTCATGGTTTTTAACCAGGTATATTCTATCTCGGGTTAACTGCTTTATGCAATACTTTTTAAAAAGATTGTGTTTCTTCATATTTTTGTCTTTTACCAAGGTCGCGGGGCAAATTTCCCGCAAATATTTTGCATTTATTCTGATTTCAAAAAGAGCCCTACTCCCAAGCAAACCAAGAACTTAAGTGGAGGGATTAGAGATATTATTTGTCTCGAATCCCAAAGATCCAGGAGAATTCACCAGGTTAATATTTTTTGTAGTAACAACATTCTGAGTGACTAACAAGACTCGGGTCCCTGCATTTTCTGTTTTTCTTGTTAGAGGCGAATATTTGTCAATATAGTGGGGAAGGCTCACTCGTTATTCATTGAGCACAAGACTCAAACGCTGACTCACCTGTTGGTCATAGAGTGCTTTGCTATCCAGGAACTGCATGACCAGAGGGGTGATTTTTGAAAACTTGATCTTCTCAGCTTCCCAATTCTCAAGAATATCTGATGTCTTGAGCGACCCCGTATGAAATCGATGTCGTTCCAGCAATCTGGTGATAGTAAATTCATCAGATTCACTGATGGTTTCTTCCAGGACAAAGTCTGTATTCAAATGCTCTCGATCGTCTTCGCTGAGATTAAATAGATAGGCTGTTCCGCCTGTCATGCCACTACCAAAATTGAACCCAATCTCACCAAGAACAATGACCACTCCCCGGGTCATGTATTCACAGGCTTGATTTCCTACACCTTCAACAACTGCTGAAGCACCACTGTTCCGTACTGCAAATCGTTCATTGGCTCGTCCTGCGACAAACAAAGTGCCACCTGTGGCTCCATATAGAGCCACATTGCCAATCATGGTATGCTCTTTCCCATGCTCCCGAATATCTCGGGGCATACGAATGGTTATCAAGCCACCACTCATCCCCTTACCTACATAGTCATTGGCAAGACCCTTTAGCCGCAATTCAATCCCGTGGGTAAGGAAGGCACCAAGACTTTGACCGGCAACCCCTCGTAATCGATATTGCATGGTCCCATTAAACTGGCCCTCACCAAAAAGAAAAGCAATTTCACCTGCCAGACGGGTTCCCACAGCCCTGTCTTTATTGCTTACCGTATCTCTAATGACGGCCTGACCATGGGTCAACAATTCTCTATGAATACTCTCCAGAATTTTCTCATCAAAGCTGGGAAATTTTCTGATAACACTTTGGTCATGATCTCGTTTCAGCCAATCTCTTGGAAGGATCGGGTCTAGAATGTTTGAGAAGTCTACATCAGGGAAATCATCTTCAGTTTCCAGAATATGCTTTTTTACCAGTAGATCATTACGTCCAATGAGCGCTTCCAGGCTGGCCAATCCCATTTTTGACAACTGATCACGAATATCTTCTGCAAGAAGCTTGAAAAAGGAAGCGAGCTGTTCAGGTGTACCCTTGAATTTTTTTCGCAAGGCAGGATCCTGGGTGGCAATGCCCACGGGACAAGTGTTTTCATGACAGCGTCGCACCATAACACAGCCGATGGCCATAAGGGCGACCGACCCAAAATCATATTCTTCAGCCCCTAAAGCAGCTGCGACCAGAATATCTTTTGCTTCCTGAATGCCACCATCCACCCGGAGAATAACTCTGCTTCTTAAGTGTGTAGCAATGAGGGCCTGATGTGTCTCAGCAAGTCCTGTTTCCCAAGCCATACCAGTGTGTTTCATTGAACCAAGGGGACTGGCACCTGTTCCTCCGTCTCCACCTGAGACAACCACAATATCTGCACCGGCCTTGACCACACCGCAGGCGACAATCCCAATACCAGGTTGGGATGCCAGCTTCACGGATATGAGGGCGCGGGGATTACTCTCTTTTAAATCATAGATGAGCTGTGCTAAATCTTCAATGGAATAGATGTCATGATGAGGGGGGGGTGAAATGAGGGGTATTCCAGGTGTTGATGACCTGGCTGTGGCAATTTCCACACTCACTTTTTGTCCTGGCAGTTGGCCGCCTTCTCCAGGCTTGGCACCCTGGGCAATCTTAATTTGAAGTTCCTGGGCGGCTGCTAGATAATCGGCTTTCACTCCAAAGCGACCACTGGCGATCTGTTTTGTATGTGAATTCATATGGTCGTTATGCTTAAAAAGCAAATATCGATCTGGTGTTTCGCCGCCCTCACCCGTATTGCTGCGACCACCCACCATGGCTATGCCCTGGGTCAATACTCGATGGGACTCATCACTGAGAGCTCCAAAGCTCATGGCAGCAACGCCAAAGCGCTTGGTAATCTGGTCACCCGACTCAACCGCCAAACCTGGTGAAGCAACAATACTCTTTAGGTCCATAAGATCCCTCAAATACACAGGACCTCTTGGCTTTCTAGGCTTCTCAGGTTTATGGGTAGCTCTATTCCTGATCTGTTTTGCTATGGCAGGACTGTATCCATGGTTTTCTCCATCACGCTTCACACGAAAAAGGCCAATATCCTCTAGCTCTGGATGATCTGAATGGAATGCCAATATATGGCGCTTTCTCACTCGGTCTTGAATGGCTGCAATACCATCACCACCAATGTTCGGTCTTAGGGAAGGCATCCAGCTTTTGAGGAAATCTCCATGTAATCCAACGGTATGAAGCAACATGCTTCCCTGGTATGAGCTGAAGGTTGAAATTCCCATTTTGGCCATGCTCTTTAACAAACCCTTCTCAAGAGCATAGCGATAGTTGGACATTCCAGTTAGCCAGTCACCACTATCCAGTTTTTCCCGAATGAGTTCATAAGCCATATACGGATAGACAGCGCTGGCACCGAGTGTGGTTAAAACTGAAATATGATGATCTTCGAAGACATCTCCTGCCAGGCATATGAGAGAGACATCGCTGCGGCTTTTATGTTTCACAAGATCATGATGAACTGCTGACACCACCAGGGCCATGGGTATAGGGACCTGGTTCTCATCCACATGCTCATCACTGAGAAATAGAATCCGCTTACCAGATTCAACTGCATGAAAACACTCCTCTTGAATTTCCTTGAGACGTGCTTCAAAACTCTGATCCACAGGTGCCAGGACAGAAACAATTTTATGTTTGAATAGTCTGTATTTCCTCATCATCCATCGGACTTCCCGTGGCGATAATACGGGACTGGATATCCGAATGGCTCCGTGGAAGGCTGGTTCAGAAGCCAGCAAGTTTTCCTCACTTCCTATATAGTGATACAAACTCATCATGAGCCGTTCACGAATAGGGTCTATGGGAGGGTTGGTGACCTGTGCAAAAGATTGGACGAAGTAATCATAAAAGCTGCGACTCTTTTGCGAGAGAAAGGCAGGCGGTGTATCATCACCCATGGCCCCAACTGGTTCCAGGGGAACAGCACTCAGAGGTCCAGTAAATCGATCGACTGATTCCTGATGCCACCCTAAAGCCAGACGATTACGGTGATCAAAACCGCTTTCAGGAATGGCAAAATCCCCAAACTCAACAGTGTCGTCTTCTCGATTGAGGCGGAGAAAATTTTTCTTCATCAATTGGCCATATTTTGCCTGATGCGATATACGGTTTTTAATCTGATTATTGTTCTCAACCCCTCCGTTAAGGGATACTGAATATATTTCACCTGAGGACATATGGTGATGGACAATGAGGTCGTCATCATCCACATCCACGACACCAGCTTCTGATGCCATAATCACTAAGCCACTTTTTGTCCGTGTATATCGTAAGGGCCGCAGACCATTTCGGTCCAATTTGGCTCCCACTGTTTCACCATCGGTATAAATCAGGGCAGCAGGTCCATCCCAGGGCTCCATAAAATTTTCATGGTACATATAAAAGTCGATGAGGGCTCGATCCATTTGAGGGAAACCGCTATAGGGGTCCGGCACCATCATCATCATGGCATGATTGGGATCCCTACCCGTTTGTGTCAATAAACTAAAGACCTCATCAAAGCTTGCAGAATCACTAAATCCAGGTGTAATAATAGGACGAAGTGTCTGAAAGTCTTCTCCCCAGAATTTTGACTGAAGCTGTCGCTGCCGGGCATCCATCCAAAGCCGATTGCCTCTGATGGTATTAATCTCTCCATTATGGGCTATTCCGTGGAAGGGTTGAGCCATTTCCCAGGAGGGGTTGGTATTTGTGGAAAACCGCTCGTGAAAAATAGCCATACGGCTCTTGAATTCAGGGTCTCGTAGATCTGGGTAAAATTGTCCTATCTGATAGGATGAGAGCAGGCCTTTATATACCATGGTCCGTGTTGAAAAACTGCAAAAGTATAAGCTTTGTCCAGACTCAAGAGGTTTCTTCTCGAGGCATTTTCGCATGAGATAGGTCTGCTGTTCTGCTGCATAATGGCCATCAGACGGAATGGCAAAAAAAGCGTGTTGGATATCAGGCTGATTCTCTTGGGCTATACTCCCGAGATGTTCAGGCTTCACAGGCACCTGCAATGAACCAAGATACCTGGAACCTCTTGCTTTGGCTTCTTTCGAGAGTGTTCGATCTAGAGCGGAGCTGGTAATATTTCTCGAGAAGATGACAGCCAATGCCAGCGTTTCACTCTTTCTGGCCTTTTTCAGACCTGCAAATTGGATGCGATCCTTAAAATAAGGCCAGGGAATATCAACCAGGATGCCAGCCCCATCCCCTGTATCCTGATCAAAGCCCTTGCCTCCCCGATGCTCAAGACGATTTAACGCTTTGAGGGCCAATTCCACTACCCTACGGCTTGGCTGTCCAGATTCTTCAGCAATAAAGCCTACTCCGCAGGCATCATGATGCTCGTCTGGGTAATAAAGGGGAAAAGTGCTCATTCTTTGACCTCTGCTCTAATACCAGATTCAAATTTCTGTCTAATATTTTTTAAAGTTCGCACTCAAACATCCCTTTTTATGGTCCACTTTTCTAATTAAACTAATTATCACGATTTCCGAAATATTTTTCATATATTTCACCATATTCATTAAATTCTTAATTGACCATTGCCTGTTACCACAAATTTTGTTGTGGTGAGCTCCCTCAATCCCATGGGACCAAAGGAATGAAGCTTGGTGGTACTGATACCGATTTCAGCTCCCAAACCAAGCTGCCCACCATCATTGAAACGCGTTGATGCATTGACAATAATTGCTGAGCTATCAAGGGCTCTGGTAAAGGTCTCAATATTCTCTTTGTCTTCACTGACAATGACCTCGGTGTGATCACTTGTATAGGTCTGGATATGATCGATGGCTGCAGGAAGATCAGGCACCACCCTAACAGCTAGAATGAGATCCAGAAACTCTGTATCAAAATCTTCCAGTGTAACGGGAGTTACCTTTTTTGAGAAAGCCTGTGTTTTTTCGCAGCCCCTGATCTCAACATTCTGCTTGTCTGCTTCTATCAAGAATGCCGGTAAAAATTGGTGGGCAATTTTTTCGTGGATGAGCAGAGTTTCCAATGCGTTACAAACACCTGGTCGTTGGGCTTTGGAGTTCATGGTGATAGAAACGGCATTCTCCACAATAGCAGATTCATCAATAAACATATGACAATTGCCTTTGTAGTGGGCTATGACCGGAACCGTTGCAATTTCATAAATATGGCGAATCAGCCCTTCCCCACCCCTGGGTATGATTACATCCAGAACATCATTCATTTTTGCCAACTCATCCACACTTGATCTCTCTGTGGTCGGCGCAATATTGATCACGTCTTCCAACCCATGTTCAGCCAAAGCCGATTTCAGAATCCTTACCAGGATTTGATTGGAATGAAAGGCTTCGGAGCCACCTCGAAGCATTAACCCATTCCCCGCAAAAAAGCACAGAGAGGCCGCCTCCACTGTCACATTGGGTCGCGATTCATAGATCACTCCAATGACACCCAGGGGGATCCGCCGCCTCTGGATAAGCAAACCGTTTGGACGCTTATATTCTTCAGTAATTGCCCCAACTGGATCTTCCAGTCCTGCAATTTCCAACAGGCTATCTGCCATAGCCCTTATCCGCTCATCGGTTAGTGTGAGACGATCAATCATGGCGCTTGATAGACCCCGTTTCCTGGCACCTTCAAGATCTTTCAGGTTCTCAGATTTAATGTCATCGCTGGCCTTCAAGATATTTTCAGCCATCTTTTTAAGAACGCTTTGCTTTATCTCCGTACTTACGGTTGGCAGAACTTTACTGGCTTGTTTTGTACCTTGTCCAAGTTGTTTTAAAGTCATTTCCACCTCTTAAACCCCCACCATGTTTTCTCTGTGAATCACACTGCGACGATGTTTGTATCCCAGGATGTTTTCAATTTCATTAGAGCGACGACCAGCAATTTTTTGAACCTCATCTCGATTGTACTCCACAATTCCGCGCATCACTTCAGTTCCGTCCTCAAGACAGCAGCTGATTCCATCACCGCGGTCAAAGGTTCCTTTTGTGGTGAGGATCCCAGATGCCAGGAGACTGGCCTTGCTATTTTTTAACGCTGCAGCTGCACCATCATCGATGATGATCTTAGCCTTGGGTTTCAGGGCATGTGCGATATATGCACGCCTGGAATTCAGTTGATTGACTTCAGGTCTGACCAGGGTCCCCAATGACTCTCCTTTGACAACTCGGAGTAAAACATTATCCTCGCGACTATTGGCAATAATGGTGGGAACACCATAGCTACCGGCCATGGATGGTGCTTCCAGTTTGGTGGCAATTCCCCCTCGTCCCAGCCCACTTACTTTCTCACTGGCGAATTTTGCCTTGAGGTGGTCAAGATCGGCCAGGGATAGTTCTTCATAAATTTTTGCATCCGAATATTCCTGGGGATTTTTATCTGCGATGCCGTTGATGTTTGACAGAATGATAAACAAATCAGCACTCACAAGATTGGTGCACAGGGCACCGAGATAATCATTGTCGCTAAATCGGATTTCCTCAGTTGAGACACTATCGTTTTCATTGATAATTGGAATCACCTGATTATTCAGGAGATAATTAATGGTGTTGCGGGCGTTTAGATATCGACGACGTGATTGAAAATCATCATGGGTTAGGAGCAATTGTGCTGTATTGAGATCATAGGCCTGGAAATATTTCTGAAAGTACCCCATGAGTATGGGCTGACCGATTGCGGCAGCAGCCTGATTATTCTCCAGAGAGGGGATTTGATCAATAAGATGTCCAACACCTGCAGCCACCGCCCCACTGGTGACCAGGACCAACTCAAGGTTTTGCTGGATCAGAGAAGCTACCTGTCGAGTGAGCTCAATAATTTGACGTTCCTGTATCTTATTGTCGGCTCCACATAAACTGGAGCTGCCAATTTTTACTACGACTCGATTTAAATGGGGAAGCGTGCGGGTCATGCATCCTCTTTCAGGGATTGGGCGATCTGAATGTACGCATCCCTAAAAGGGACACCCTGCTTAACCAGGGCATAAGCCTTTTCAGTTGCATAAAGTTCTGGACTCATAGCTGCCTGACAATGTTCTTCATCCACCTCAAGGTTTTCGAAAAGAAGCACAGCTATTTCAAGACAATCCCGGGTGACTTTCAGGGCCTTCATAACTGGTTCTTTTGTTAATTGGAGGTCACGATTATAACCAGATATCAAATTCCCAGTAATACTTGATACCTCAAACTCACAAGCCTTAACCACGTGGTGTTTGGCTCTCATCAATTCCAGAACATCTGGATTCTTTTTCTGGGGCATGATGGAGCTACCAGTACAGAATTCATCTGGCAATTTGACAAACTTAAATTCACTCATATTAAACAGGATCAAATCGCTGGCTATTTTGTTGAGATCCGTTGTTACAGCTGAGAGGGAATGTATAAGCAGCGCCTCAAATTTACCCCGACTGTTCTGGGCGTAGATTGGGTTCTCCTGAACCCTGGCAAACCCCAGCTCCTGGGCGGCCATTTCCTGATCAATCTCAAGTGGAACACCATAGCCAGCTGCTGTACCCAGGGGTGACTGATCCATTATCTTTGATACTGTGGTAAGAAGCATCCCATTATCTTCCATACTTGCAATAAATGCCCAGCCCCACATCGCAAAGGATGACGGCATGGCTTTTTGCATATGAGTATACCCTGGATACGAGACCTGTCCATAGCGCTCTACAAATTGCGCGATGGTTTCAATGAGTAAGATTCTCAGCGACTCCACGTCCTTGAGCTTATCCCTGTAGTACAATCGCTGAGCCGTTAGAACCTGATCATTTCTTGATCTGGCAGTATGGATCTTTTTGCCCAGCTCACCCAGAGAATCAGTTAGATAGGCTTCGATGGCTGTGTGACAATCCTCCTGTTCGGGAGTGATCTCAAATTCACCCTTGTTCTGAAGTTCGATAATTTCATCCAGCCCTTGCTTGATCTTTTGTGCCTCATCCCGGTTGAGAAGTGATGCTTTTTCCAGAACACTTGCATGGGCTTTTGAGGCGATACAATCATAATAGACCAGGCTTTGATCTAGCAGATAATCATTGCCCACAGTGAAAGCTTCAATCTGTTGGTTTAATGATACTCCTTTATCCCAAAGCTTGCTCATGCTTCTACCTCTCTCCAGTTATAAGGTCTGTTTTTCTGGAGCACCAGTTTATGCGCTTTGAGTCTGATGGCGTTGATATTGATGAAACCAGTGGAGTCAGTAGCATCAAAACCTCCTTCGATATCCATGCTGGAAAGATCCTGATCATAGAGGGAGTAAGGCGAGTCCCGACCAATGGTCACAACATTTCCCTTATAAAGTGATAGGCGTACCTTGCCTGTGATTGCTTCCTGACTTTTGTTGAATGCACTCATAATGAAATCCATCTCAGGTGAATACCAGAATCCATTATAGATGAGCTCGGCAAATTTGGGGATAAGCATATCGCGGAGATGCATCACTTCCTTATCCATGGCAATACCCTCGATATCTCTGTGAGCTTCCCACAGGATGGTGCCTCCTGGTGTCTCGTATATCCCACGGGATTTGATGCCGATGAAACGATTTTCAACCATATCAAGCTGGCCAATACCATTTATTCCACCCAGTTCATTCAAATATGTGAAGAGTTCAAGTGGCTTAGATTTCTCAACACCATCTTCCAGATTCACAACATGAACAGGGATCCCATTTTCAAATGAGATTTCAATTTTGGTTTCCAGATCCGGTGCATCCCTCAAGAGACTTGAGATACTGTATACTGAGTCATCTGGTGCAATAGCTGGGTCCTCAAGAATCCCAGCCTCATGACTGATATGCATGAGATTTTCATCTTCGCTATAGGGACGTTTTTTTGAAGCGCTAATCTCGATCCCATGTTTCTGAGCAAAGTTGATGAGGTCCGTACGCCCCTTGAACTCATTGAGGAATTCAGGATCCTTCCAGGGAGCGATAAGCTTAATTTCAGGGTTCAGGGCATAGTAATTCAATTCAAACCGGACTTGATCATTACCCTTGCCGGTTGAACCATGGGATACGTATTGAGCACCTTCCTTGGCTGCAATGGCGATCTGGCTTTTTGCCAATAGAGGTCTTGCAAGGGAAGTCCCCAACAAATATCGACCCTCATACAGGGCATTCCCCTGTAGAGCTGGCCAGATATAATTCACTACAAATTCTTCCCTTAGATCTTCGGTATACACTTTGGTAGCGCCTGTGGCATATGCCTTTTTTTCCACGGCATCAAAATCTTCAGTTTGTCCCACATTCCCCACGAAGCAAATCACTTCATAGCCCTTGAGTTCGAGCCACTTTAGAATTACTGAGGTGTCCAAACCTCCACTATAGGCCAGGACGACTTTTTCTTTTTTCAACTTGGTTTCATTCCTTTTCATTGGTCCATTCATTTCATTTTTGCACAAAAAAAAAGCCCTCGGGTTGAACCGGGGGCTTTCTCTTATTAATTTTTATGCTTATAGAGTTACACGCCGGTTCCTTGTCTTTCAGAATGGCGTCGTCGGTTATTAATAAGGGTAATATTTACATGTGTCATATTCATATACGGAACAATTATACATTATTTTAGGCATGAAGTGCAAGTTTATTTTATTTCTTTGCTAAAATTGTATTTAAAACCTAATATTATTCTGCGAGTGAATTTGTAAGCTTTGAGATGCTTAATAAGGAAAATACAACAAAATGCCATTAGTCGCCCATACGCCACTCCCCACATTTGACCTGCTGAAAGCTCAGGGTGAAGAAATACTTGATCTGGGCCAGGCTCTTCATCAAGACATTCGAGAATTGCACATTGGCTTTTTAAATCTTATGCCCAATGCTTCATTTCAGGCGACTGAAAGACAATTTTTACGTTTAGTAGGTAGCTCAAACCAGATTGTTCAATATTACATCTATTTATTCACCATTGATGGGGTTCAGAGGGATGAAAAGACCCAGAACTATATCGATTCCTATTATACAACCTTTGATGCAGTGAAGACTTCTGGTCTGGATGCTCTCATCATAACCGGAACGAACCCCGCCAACCCCTCTTTGGAACAGGAACCTTTCTGGGACCCACTTGGTGAGGTCATTGATTGGGCTACAAAAGATGTGACGTCAGTGCTCTGTTCATGTCTGGCCGTTCACGCCATTGTCAAGCACTTGCACGATATTGAGCGCAAACCCCTGGAAAGAAAACGTTGGGGAGTATACTCCCATCGCATTACCCATTCCAAGCATCCCCTTCTAAGGAACATCAACACCCGTTTTGATGTCCCTCATTCCAGGAATAATGATGTCAGTCCCGAACAATTACAGGCGGCTGGTTTCAAAATTCTGGTACAGGGTTCAGAGAGTGGCGTTCATATGGCAGTTAGCCCTGATATGTTCAAGATTGTATATCTTCAAGGCCACCCTGAATATGATCGAGTGAGTCTACTGAAGGAGTACAAGCGGGAAGTGGTGCGATACTTTAAAAACGAACGAGCAACCTATCCAGAAAGTCCTGAAAATTATTTCAACATGGATATTGACAAAATTATTCAACGCTATAAACCGGCAGTAATTCAGGCGCGGGAGAATGGTGAGGAAATGCCAGCATTTCCTGAAAATGAAATCGAGCCTCTTCTGGATAACACTTGGCGTGATACAGGCAAGTCCATCTTTGACAATTGGCTGGGTCTGGTTTATCAACTCACAAATATTGATCGTCACCTTCCATTCACCCATGGAATCGATCCTGACGATCCTTTAAAAATCAAGTAAGTCCAAGAGGGGCATTAGAAACGGAGAAATATCATTAAACTAGCAACCAAAGCAATTCATAGCGGCTACGAATCAGAGGGAACCACCAAGGCGGTTGCTGTTCCCATCTATCAAACGGTGGCTTATGAATTTGATAGTGCCCAACATGGGGCTGACCTGTTTAACCTGGAAGTCGCTGGAAACATCTACTCGCGAATCATGAATCCCACCAATGCTGTACTGGAGGCAAGAGTAGCAGAGATGGAAGGTGGGGTCGCTGCATTGGCAGTAAGTGCAGGAAGCGCAGCAGTGAATTATGCCATCTTGGCCATCGCTGAACAGGGCAATAACATTGTTTCTACACCCCAGATTTATGGCGGAACCTTCACCCTTTTTAGTCATATGTTCGCCCGTCTGGGTATAGAAGCTCGATTCGCAGAAGATGAAAATCCAGAAAGTCTGGAAGCGCTCATCGATGATAAAACTTCAGCTGTTTTTTGTGAGAGTATAGCCAATCCCGTTGGTGCATTTATGGATATTCAGGCCATTGCCGACATGGCTCATTCTCATGGCGTTCCACTCATCGTTGACAATACTGTCGCCACGCCGATGCTGATGAGACCTTTTGAATTTGGAGCGGATATTGTGGTTCATTCCCTGACAAAATATATGGGAGGTCATGGCAATTCTCTGGGTGGGATCGTGGTAGATTCCGGGAAATTTCCTTGGGCTGAAAACGCCCAGCGCTTCCCCATGCTCAATCAACCCGAACCGGCCTATCATAACATGGTCTATACTGAAGCTATGGGTGAACTGGCCTACATCGCCCGGGTTCGGACTGTCCCTTTGCGGAATACTGGTTCTGCCTTAAGCCCCTTCAATGCTTTTCTCATTTTACAGGGAATTGAGACCCTGGCATTACGCATGGAGCGTCATTGTGAAAATGCCCAGACTGTGGCAGAGTATCTGGACAAGCACCCCATGGTTACCTGGGTGAAGTATGCTGGATTACCATCGTCCCCCTCTCATGCCCTGGCTCAAAAATACAGCGAAGGCAAAGCCTCTGGTCTCATGGCCTTTGGTATCAAGGGCGGTATGGAAGCCGGTGAAAAATTCTATGATGCCTTGAAGATTTTTAAGCGTCTCGTTAATATTGGAGATGCTAAATCACTGGCTGCACACCCCGCGTCCACTACGCACCGTCAACTGGCTGGAGCAGAATTAGAGGCTTCCGGCGTAACACCTGACATGATCCGGCTATGCGTGGGTATCGAACATATCGATGATATCATTGCTGATTTGGATCAAGCACTGAAAGCCGCAGAGTAAAATTTCAATTGAATCCAGACGAGGATTATAATCCTCGTCTGGTAAACTGTTACCTTCGTATTGGAAGTGAAATAGATATTTGATGGGTCATGACCCTCGCCTCTTGAAGGGTCAGGTCGTCACTGGGTGCAATTATAAAATCACCTCCCATACTCACATCTTCCAAAATACCACCTCGCCAGAGCCAGGGGCTATCAACACCAGGACGTCCCGTTCCCATGGTGGTTTTTCCAGAGTAGCGAACGGTGAAATCATCAAATTCCATCGCCATTCCCCAGGTGGTGGTCCACTCTACCCAATACTCTTCCTGATCTCGTTCTGTGACAGCAACAAAGTCAGTCTGGTCCAGCCAGTAGTGGATAGATCGCATCTGCATACCCAACTGAAAAGTCCGGTTATTATTTTTCCATCCCAATCCAGTCCGTAGTACCCAGTTGGAAAAATCGAAATAGTTTTCAACTGTTTTGTCTCCGGGTCGGATCAATTCGTCATCACTGCTGACCATATGTGTGTCTGCCTCCGCCCAGGTATGGCTTTTTATGGGCTCATAAATAACATCGATACCGAAGGTGCTGTTTCCGTTCATCTTGGAGATGCCACCACCAAGATTAAAGCCCAGAGTGGTCCCGGGATCCCTGGGAATATTCATGATCTCATAATTCGGAATCTTAGGGTGGGTTTTCTGATTCACAGTGAGTATGGAACCATATGCCCAACCGAATTCATCAACAGGACTTTTATGTGCGAGATGAAAGCCCTGGGTAACTGTATGGTCAAGATTTGTTTCGATTCGTTCGAAAGGCTCAACAATGCCCCAATCCATATACATGACATCATGCTGCATATCCAGCTCATTGCGAAGATAGAGCAATTCTAGTTCACCCCCAGACTTGAGAGTTCTGCTCAGGCCAACTCGAACATCTGTTAAATCTCCCTCCTGGTGGATACGCTCACTGTTAGAATAGAGTAAATCAACGCCATCCAAGGCTGAGAGAGATGCCCAATACGCACTTACACCAATGCTTGTGTTGCCCAATCTTCGTCCGATAAAACCTGCGAGATATTTATTCTCTGCAATATTTTGACTTAAGGTGCGAATCTCAGGGTTCCACCAGTTCTGATTGTTTTCAGCAGTTTTCATGGCCTGGAGGGTAAAAGAAGCACCTCCGAACCAGATTCCTTTATTCCAGGTGACAGCCAAAGGCATGGATCGGGCACTGCCATACCCCTCTCCAATTCTATAATAAACAGGAGAACTTGAAACCTGCAACCCCCTAATATTGCTACCGGAAGCTGGATTGATCCAATGATCCAGAAGGGAGTCCTTTAGGCTAATATGGACACCCCCCATACTCAGGTTCTGGCTGGGAAAAATGAGAAACTGGTCACCGGTGGCAACTGGAACAGTCTTCAGAGATATCAATTGAGCTGAGACACTACTTACAAATAGAAGTATGAGTAGGGTAGCCGTGCTCCAATTTGCCAATCGATTGAGGTGAAGTTTAGATAAAACATCCATGGTGTTATTCCCCTATATCATTCAATTCTGTGGTGCTTCATAAAAAATATTTTCACTATAAAGTCTGCGAAAATTTACAGAGTCCATATGGGTGATATCCAAAACCAGACGCCAGGTGCAGCTTGATGTGGGCTTGTTAGCTAGAAATTCTACCCGTGAGTTCGACTCTACAGTATAGAATTCTGCACCTGTGCCACACCAACCCCACATCAAACTGGTCCAACCCGTATCACTGAGAGCTTCTGCATTATACAGTGGGTAATCCTCACTGTATCCAAAAAATTGAATTGCCTCAGTGCTGTCATTCACCAGCACGAAGGCAGCAGCCGTCCCCCCTTCCACGGGCACTATTCCCAGATAATCTATATAAATCGTCCCTTGGTCATTTTGTGAGAGAGGTGTATCATTTTCAACCACACCACATGAAACCAGGAGAGCCATCAGCACAAATCCGATATAGCTTGCTCTCATATTCTTAGCTGCCTTACTCGATTGTCTGAAGAAGACGGATCAACTCCAGAAGTTCGGTGTCCCGATCATCTGAACCTGTTAGTGAAGAGGCAATGAGCGCTTCCACAGTAGGCAGTGAGGTCTCCACATAGGGGCTCTCCCTGATGATCTCTGCGTATTCTGCAACACCAACGGTAAACCTGAATCGATCGCTGGCCTGTGAGAACGAATCTGCCAGATCATTTCTTGAAATTGGCACATCGAAAGGAATGTCAAACGCCCCTTCGGGTGTTTTGTAGCGGAGATGTACAACGCCCAGATTATCTGCTCCTCCCTGGACCAGCTCCAGCTCATAAAGGGCTGTGACCCTATGACCAGCACCGATGTCACCTGCATCTGTGCTATCATTTTCAAATTGCTCGTCTTCAATATCACGGTTTTCATAACCGATGAGACGATATCTCAGAACAGAAGCAGCATTGAATTCAACCTGGATTTTAACATCTTTAGCAATGACTTCCATGACACCTGAGAGTTCTTCAGTAAACAGACGTTCTGCTTCATCAATGGTGTCGATATAGTAGTAATTTCCATTGCCCTGATCAGCAAGCTGTTCCATGAGGTTGTCATTATAATTGCCACTTCCAAAGCCCAGAGTTGACAGGGTGATACCTTGATCCACATGCTCTCCGATGAACTCCAGGATGCCCTCATGGGTGGTACTGCCCACATTGGCATCGCCATCTGAGCAGACAATTACACGATTTACACCACCATCCAGGAATCCCGAACTATTAACGTTATAGGCATTTTGTAGGCCTGATGCCATAGCTGTAGATCCACCTGATTCCAGCTCAGCAATGATGGCTTTGATGGCAGCAGCGTCATTTTCCTGTAAATCTGTTGGATTTAAAACCGTCCCCACACTTCCAGCATAGGTGCAAATGGATACCTGGTCCCCCAAGCGCATATTGTCAACCAGGATATATAGACTTTCTTTCACCAAGTCCAGACGGCTACGCATGGATCCAGAGATATCAATCAAAAAGGTGAGATTCCAGGGCACTGCTTCAGAACTTACCTCTTGTCCCTTGAGTCCGATTCGCAAAAGATGGAGACTCTCACCACGGAATGGGGAAGGTGCTCCATCAACGTTTACAGAAAAGGGTTCACTGTCTGGTGCAGGGTAGTCCTGATGGAAGTAATTGATGTACTCTTCAACTCTCACGGATGAGGGCGCTGGAATAATGCCCTCATTGATCTTCTTGCGACCAAAGGTGTATGAGCCGGCGTCGACATCAATTCCAAAGGTGGACAGGTTGTCTTCATCAGCCATGATAAATCCGTTGTATGTCAATTCTCCATGGCGTTCGGAACCAGGATAGTAATCATCCCCGCCTATAAAGAGGCCATCTGAATTTGAACTATATTCATTACTGCCCCCCCTGTCTCCAGCTTTGGTTTCTTGTGTCATCACATCGGAATCGAGTAGTGAATTTTCACAACCATTTAAAAGCATAAAGGCTCCCCACATAATCAGAAGCAAACTGAACTGAACTTTGATTACTCTCACCTGCATCACATTCTCCTCAATCATATTTTTTTCAGAAACTTCGTTGACTAATTCGACCTTATAAAGACAAGTCATATGCCAGTTGGTGGGAATGTGGGAGGGGATAGAAAGCCAGGTCTTCAGGGATACCATTTGACGCAGAAAAAAAATAGAATATTTATTTCTATTTAGATTTTTAGTGTGAAATGGAAGAGGAGATGTTTCAGATTTCTGAAACATCAGTCAATATTCTGAAACAAATGTCGGAGGAAGCGCGGCTTCTAAAGGGTGAGCTTGACCCCTGCTTCCAGGAGGCTCTTATTGTAATACCAGTGGTTGAAAATAGTTTCATTCTTGATAAAACTGTACTGAATGTATAGCACACGTGACGGTTGGATTACACGTTCGAGTTGGATGTGAAACTGGTTCTGAATATTCTCCTCAGGATCTCGATAGGGTGTGGCCTCAAGAATTTCAGTCTGAGCATAATACTTTTTCATTCCGTTAAGAACCACATGAAAGAATAGCTGGTCCGAAAGCCGACCAGACGCATATAGCTTGGCTGACCAAACATTGGATTCAGCTGTGGTGCTATTAGAGTTGATATCTTCAAAGCTGACCGCGATTCCCCAGATCATTTTCCCCAGATGTTTGAGATGGAATCCAATTGTGCTGGTGAAGTCCTGCTGGTTTTCAGTACTGCTCAATTCCAGAAAGTTACCTGTGAGGGTTCTTGCTGGATAATCCTCATAATCAACCTGCCCGAATTGAAAAGATAATTCAGATTGAAAGGCCGGTGCTATTTGCCTGGTAAAATTCAGAAAGACCCTTTGATCTGAGTATAAAAATAGCGTCCCATAATCAATATGAGCGGCTGTTTTTTTTACCCCTATTTCCTGGTGCCTATTTATTGATTTTAGACGTCTTACTGAAGTACTCAAGGTGGTCCGACCTGATCGTTGAAGTTCGTCAAAATACAATTTCTGAAAGGTCTTTATTCCTGCATATAAGCGATAGCCAGAAACGATTTTGTAGTGGCCACCCAGTTCTCCATTGACAACCATCTTTGAATCAAGAAAAAGTGCCGGCTCAAGGAAGCCTTGTCCTAAGATAGACCCATAAATGCGGATCTTTGGAATCGTCTTCTCAAACTTTAACAGTCCTTTGACTTTCAAGCCAAAAGTTGATTCAATATTTGTAAGGTTCTCGCGGGGATTTGAATCAAAATAGGTGGAAAGGTTTAGTTGCTGCTCATATGCAAACAGGGGATTCACAACCAGGCATGTGAGGAGGATAATCCTCATGAAGTTCTGTACCATTGACACCAAGAGATTCCGGTTTGGCAAGCAGGTTATCAGGGCGATTGGTTTAGCTCCTGATTAATTGACTCCAGCTGAATTTTGTATTCTGTAAGTTTCTTTTCCAAATATTTCAAATCTTTACCAGAGCGCTGGTCCAAAGACATTTCTCTGACCTCCCCGCGGGGAGTATTAATATTGATCAGATCTATTGCTTCCTGGCTTAAATCGCTGGGTAAGTCTAACCCGCCGCGATTGTCCGCGAATTCATTTGCTGCGTCTTGGGAGGTCCATCCCATGAGCTTCTCTGAATTACCACGGGCATCACGCTGTGTTGCATCCTGATCTGCTTCCATCTGCAGACCAAGATCCTCATGGAAACTGGCCAGCCTGAGGGCGAGCTCTTCTTCCTCCTCGCGGACGACTCTAATAGAGTCCAACTCAATGATTTTGATTTGGAGGAGGTTTTGTACATCTGCAAGAATCATTTTGCGGCGTTCAGGGTTGTTTAATTTGAGATTTAACAAATCCGTGTAGTCAGGGAATAAAATAGGGCTATGACTAATGACTCTTCTCCCCAAGGGATATTGCTGCATATTTTGGAGACCTTGTCCAGCTGGGATGACACCCCTTTTCTCATAATCCTGCAATACATTTTCATAGGCGAACTTTAAATCTTTGATCTCACTTTCCTGAAGCGTTCGCAGTCGTTCCAATTCTAAATCGTACACCCTTAAAGAGTCCAGGATTACCAACTGGCGTTTGCTGTGTACAGATAGTAAATATTTATTAATCCAGGCATTGTACCAGTCAGAACTATTTTGAAGTTCATCTACGTCACTTTTAATTTCTAATTGTTCACGCGAATATGTATCTCTTTTGGCTTCCAGGTTGACTATGCTGGCGTTGGTGGCCATATAGGCCTGCCAGATACTATTCAAGTCCTGACCCATCAAGGGTATGGCGAGGAAAAAGAGTAGCTGGAACCTAACTCTGAGAGATGTCATGCATCGTCTCCTGACTGGTTGTTTTTTCCGCCAAATTCATCGAAGAGATCGTATTTTTCCATTTTGTAGTAGAGGGTGCTTGTTTTGAGTCCCAGTTTACGTGCAGCTTTCTGTTTAACGCCGCGGGCCCAATTCAAGGCATCTCGAATCAATTCACGCTCGGTTTGTTCTAGAACCTCATTGAGTCTACCACTAGACTGTGGTGATTTCCTGTGGGCATTTTCGAAGTAGATCTGATCTGGCGTAATAGCAGGACCTTCGCTGAAGATGAGCAAGCGCTCCAGGAAATTTTCCAGCTCACGGATGTTTCCAGGCCAGGCGTACTCACCGAGTTTGGACATGGTTCTATTGCCAATTTCTGGGATGTCCCGCTTCAATCTGATACATTTCATCTTCACAAAATGGGAGACAAGATCAGGGATATCCTCAGGTCTCTCCCTAAGAGATGGAATATTCAGTGGCAGCACATTCAGCCGAAAGAATAAGTCCTCCCTGAACTGCTTTTTTTCCATAGCTGTTTGGAGATCACGATTGGTAGCTGCAATAACTCTTACATCTACTTCAATCTGCTCTGTACCACCTACACGCTGGAAGCTCTGATTTTGTAAAACACGTAAAAGCTTGACCTGGAGTTGGGGTGAAATATCACCGATCTCATCGAGGAGAATGGTTCCTCCATGGGCTTGCTCAAAGATCCCCTTGTGTTGTCTTACGGCACCTGTGAAAGCGCCTTTTTCATGACCAAATAGTTCACTTTCCAGTAGGGTATCCGTGAGGGCACTACAGTTAATAGCCACAATTTCATGACTGGATCGAGGACTTTCAAGGTGCAGGGCCCTAGCAATGAGTTCCTTACCTGTACCGCTCTCACCGGTTATGAGAACCGAGCTATCAACTACTCCAATCTGTTTGATTTGAGCTATAAGCTTTTGCATCTGTTCTGATGTACCCACCAGACCATGGAAACCATCGAGGGCAGATTCCACAGCGGGTTTAGCAGGAGGTTGAGACTCAAAAATATGAGCCACCTTGGATTTCAGCTCATCAATGGAGAATGGCTTGGCTATAAAATCTCTGGCGCCCAATTTTAGTGCATTGACAGCCAGATCTATGGTACCAAATGCTGAGATCAAGATGAAGGGGGTTTCTGGAGATTGCTCCTGAAATTCCTGAAGCAGATTCATGCCGCCTTTTCCAGGTAATTTCATGTCAGATATGACCAGATCGGGTTTGAGCTCGCGGAACATCTGAGCTCCTTCATGACCATCTTCAGCAGTGTGAATGGCATAGCCCTGAAGCTTCAGTACCGTGGCAATACCTTCCCGCATGGTTTTATCGTCTTCGATGACCAGGATCTTTGGTTTCACAGCTATTTCATACCCTTCTGAGGGAGGTTCATTCGAAAAATAGTACCCTCTGTATCACTCTTTTGGACAACTATTGTGCCACCCAGTTCTCCCACAATGCTCTGGACAATGGACAATCCCAATCCAAAGCCACGATCTCGTGTAGAAAAATAGGGTTCAAAGATACGCTCTCGATCCTCATTGGGAATTCCAGTTCCTGAGTCTATAAAATCCAATTCCAGATTCCCTGGGCTATCATGAACCTGAATGCGAATCTGACCCGAATCTCCTGATGCTTCCAGGCCATTCTTGATGAGATTCAGAAACACCCGATGCAGTTTGGAGCGATCAGCTTGTATGTGGGCATCACCCTCCAGGTGAATTGACTGATCATGGGCCAAGAGTTCAGGTTGCATGATCTGGGTGATATCCATGTAGATTTCTCTAATGGACAGGGTTTCAATAACACTCTTCAGGGGTCTGGCATAATCCAGGTATTCTTGAACGATGCGTTTCAAATGATGGAGTTCTTCAGTGATCTTTTCCAGATAAGATTTGTATTCTTCAAATTTTGCATCTGGAGGTAGTTGTGAAAGTTCTTCGCTGAGCAATCCGCTATAAATCTCCATGCCACCCAAAGGATTTTTGATTTCATGGGCAATACCGGCCAGAAGTTGTCTAGCGCTTTCTTCCTGCTTCTGGATATCCCGATGCATATCAATTAGAGATTGATTAAGATCGCCAAATTCATCGGAACGATGTAGTTCAACTGGCTCTGAGTAAATATTGGTCTGAATGGATCTGGCATAACTGGAAAGGGCTCGAACCGGCTTGATCAAGGATCGTGAAAAGACCAGGGTCATGGCAATTGCGATAAGAAAGGACGCCAACATAATCCACAATAGACTGCCAGCCATTTGATTGATTACCGCCATATAGTTGGCGCCTACCCAGACCACCAATATTACCTGTGATCCTTGATTGGTCCGGACCGGAATCGCAGAGGCTTTAACATATTTATCTCCAGCCAGTCGATAGATCTCCGAAACGACTGGCTCGGCATCATTCTTAAGGGAAAGCAAGGTTGGCAAAGCAGGAGATAGCTCAGCGATATTTTGCCTGAGCTGTCTATCCTGGGCCAGAATGGTCCCGTCTTGCTTGTAGAGGGTCAACCCCTCAATCCCGGGAACAGCCAGTTTAGACAGGGAAACTTCAAGTTGCTGTCGAACACTTGTCAGTCCAGGCTCAACAGATAACATACTGATTAACTCCTGATCCAGGGTGGTTGCCATGATTCGATTGATCCGTTTTAGCTGGTCACCTAGCTCTTCTTCCAGGGCAGCTCGAGAATACCAGTAGAGCGGGATGGATAGGAGGCTCATTGAGACCACCAGGACACCTAACACCAGCATGATTACTTTTGGACTTAATTTCATTTTTTATTCTATCGCAAAGATTGATCCATATTCAGGGTTCATTGAACTTAAATCTAATTGGGTTCCCAGAATACACAAGAGCCCGCTTACTACGGGCTCTTGTTGAGGAGTATGCCGACCGGGGAGATCAGCATATTTGACACACGGTATTACTTAGCCAATAGCATCAGGACCTGTTTCTCCTGTTCTGATGCGAATCACCTGTTCCACAGGAAGAACAAAGATCTTACCTCTTCCCAATTCGTCATGGTTGCGTGCTACGGTGGTGATAGCCTCCACCACAGCATCAACAAACTCATCATTGACTGCGATTTCCAGACGCACCTTATTCAGCAGGGTAATTTCATGTGAAATTCCACGATAGACCTCTGTTACTGGAATTTCCTTGCCCTGACCCTTGGCGTTGGTGACGGTAAACTTGTATATCTGTTTTTTGAGAAGCTCTTCCTTGATATCTGGAAGTTCTTCTGGCTGAATAATAGCTATAATTAATTTCATCTCATTTCTCCTTCATCACTCTGCAGTAAAAATCTGGAATCCGGCATAAGCCTCTTCCTGGTGTTCACTAATATCTAGACCACGAATTTCTTCACTCTCTGAAACACGTAGAAAATTCAGGGCTTTGAGGATGCTAAAAAGTGCAAACATCGTCACAAAACCCCACACTGAGATGGCGACGGATCCAATAATCTGTGCCATCAAGGGATGTCCACCGAAAATTCCTGTGGCAACCCCACCCCAGAGACCTGCCAAACCATGGACGGGCCAGGCTCCTACTGGATCATCTATTCTTAGTTTTTCAAGGAGCATGATGCCTAGAACCACAAGTACCCCTGAAACCAAACCGATTAATATTGCATCCATATTTGTCACAGAATCACAGTTTGCGGTTATTCCTACCAATCCGGCAAGAATACCGTTTAATGCCATGGATAAATCAGGCTTTTTGAATCTAAACCAGGCAAAGGCCATGGCCATTATACCCCCTGCTGCTGCTGATAGGGTCGTATTCACGGCAATCATCATGACTGCATTCGTATTGTCTATACCCACAATAGCGAGTTGACTCCCTGGGTTAAAACCATACCACCCAATCCACAATATAAAGACGCCCAACGTTGAAATAGTCAGACTGTGACCAGGCATGGCTCTTGAGCCCCCATCTCGCTTAAATCGACCCAGGCGGGGTCCTAACACAATGGCGCCTGCCAGTCCTGCAAAACCACCCAGGGCATGGACGATGAGAGAACCAGCAAAATCATAAAAGCCCAATGCGTCCAACCAGCCACCACCCCACTTCCAGTAGCCACTTATTGGATAAATGAATCCGGTGAGAACAATTGAGTAGATCAGGTAGGCAGAAAATTTCATCCGGCCTGCAACAGCGCCTGAAACAATGGTGGCTGCAGTGGCAGCAAAGGCAACTTGAAACAGCCAGTTCATCTGAGGATTAAGTACACCAGCCCCAGGTTCACTTGCTTCTCCAATAAAACCAAAACCAGAAAATGAGAGGATTCCATTTCCATCAACTGGGTACATAAGGCTGTAACCAATGAAGTAAAACAAAAGAGCTCCTGCACTTAGGTCAATAATATTTTTGAATAGTATGTTGACTGTGTTTTTGGCACTATTCAACCCTGACTCGACCATGGCAAAGCCGGCTTGCATGAATAGAACCAGGACAGCACAAATAAACAGAAAGAAATTATCAATGGCGTAGGCATGTACGGCTTCAGATGAAGCAATGGCAAATGAGTTCAGGCCAAGGACTAGGAATACAAAATAGATATGTCTTTTTTTCATGGTAATAATTCCCTGGATGGCTAAAGGCTAATTCCAAAGACCAGGAAGGACGTTTCCTGTTCTGGATTCAATATGTAAGAGACAGAATAGATATCGCGACTTGCGGAAATACCGAGGCTGACCATACCAAAATCCGGGTCATCACCCACAGTATAAAAGCCATTACCCATTCCCAGAGTTACGGGTCCATAGCCCAATTCCACATAGGCAGAATTATCATCATCGCCACTAACGTTGTATGCCACCAGGGTTGCAATAGGCCCCAGATCCATACCTGCACTGAGTTCGATTACATGATTGTCCAGGGTAAAAATGTCATCATTTCCGGCATAGGCTGGGAAAAAATAGTCGGTGATCGTGAGACCTACAGGTCCGACACTGGTTGATAGAAATAGATCGTTCTCGTTTCCACCTGGAGCACCGCTGACTGACCAGGCACCCCAGGCGCCTATGGTCACGGCTCCTAAAGCATATTCGATGGATGGTTGTACTGAGGCTGAGTTTCCAAAATCAGTCCCACGCCATACATAGCGATTAAAAACATCCACCCCCATAGTGACTTGAGCCAGGGCGAGACTGCTAAGAGCCAGACTGAAAATGAGGTAAGTAATTGTTTTCATAAGCATCCTTTCTGCGGTGCTTAACTAATTTAAGCACACAATAAGTTCGGCCTTAATTAATTAAGTATAAATGATCAAGTCAAGATAATTTTTAAGTATAAATAAGCTATGCCCTAATAATATGTTGTATTTTTGGCAAAACTCTTAATTGTATTAGGGGGTGAGGGGCATTGAGAAAAATATCTTATGTGGGATATGGGATTGGTAAAGCCAACAACAGGTCAATACCCTGTCCGTGTATATCAATATTATATGGCTACTATATAGAAATGATTAAAAAGTATAGGTATCGTATAGGTGTCCCGTAACAATACTCATCATATATGCATATAATACAAGGTGTTATACATAAGTCTTGGGTGGTTGGCATAACCCTTGTCACTATGAACCGCATGACATCTGCTAGGACCATCTCAAGTTCTTCTCATCGTTCTATGTTTTTATGAGCATCACTCAGAAGAATTAATTATATCCATGGCAGTAAATATTAAGAATGAATGGATAATTATATATGAGCATCTCACCTATTTATAATAAGCGTTGGTTTCGAGTTGGAACCGCTATTTCAATTTTGGTTCTAGGCGTCGCTACCATGGGCATCCTGGCTGCGACCAAGGAAGAAGCTAAAAAGAAAGAGGCCACCCAACGGGTGCGCCAGGTCGCCACAACCCCTATGATTTATGGTGATCACACGCTTCAAATCCACGGTAATGGCAGTATTGAAAGCCAGCAGCTCCTGGATCTCGTGTCCTTTGTCGGTGGCGAGGTGATTTATTCTCGTGATGATTTAAAATCAGGTCTTTTTGTAAAAAAAGGAGACATTCTCCTAAAAATAGATGACCGTGAAGCCCAGAATCGTACCCTCCAAGCTCGCTCCGGCCTTATTAATGCCATCGTTTCCCTCATTCCAGAGCTTCGTGGTAATGCCCAGGATGCTACCTATAAAAAATGGAACATATATCTGGAACAGCTCAACATGAGCAACACCCCTGATTTACCATCAATCACTGATGCTCAGGAACGTATCAGAGTATCCATGCACAATATTTTTAATCAACATGCCACTGTAATGAATGCTGAGATTACTCTAGACAGACATATTATCAGGGCTCCCTTTGACGGATATCTGGTGAATGATGGTGTCATAGCAGGGACCTGGATCTCACCAGGACAGGTGGCAGTTTCAATGATCAACCCATTTTTGCTGGAAATAGCCGTCCCCCTGGCCCTGTCTGAACTGGAGTTGCTCACAGAGGACCAGATACCCACAGCAATTGTAAGTCCTTCTGAAAACCCCAAAAAGCACCTCATGGGTATAGTGCGTCGACAAAATGCACACATTGATAAACGCAGCCAAACCGTGACTGTACATATCGAGCTTAGTAACCCCGGGTTGGACCCAGCCTTTCTACCTGGCAACTACATGGATATCTATATTCAAGGAAACAGGCTCCAGGATGTTGCACGACTTCCCCGCGATGTCATTGCGCCTGGACCTTTTATATACACCATGGAAGATTCTCTGCTTGCCAGATATCCAGTAGAGATTGTGGCTGTAGAAGGAGATTCTCTCCTCATAGCTCGAGGTGAAGTTGCTCAAGGAGCTCAGGTTGTCACAACTCTGCTCCAAAGTCCAATAATTGGAATGCGCATTGCACCCCTTGATGACGAATCATCAGCAGATACCACGTCCCTATAATCTGATGAGAAAAGAGACTCTCCTATGCTAAAGAATTATCTCGAGTTTTTTACTCGTCACTCCAAAATCACCAACTGGATCATGATTGTTATCCTCATGGCTGGTGCCGTTTCTTTGACATCCCTGAATGTCCGGGTCATGCCCAAAATGGATCTCCAAGGGGTTCAGGTAAACATCCCTTATCCAGGTGCCTCTGCACGTGAAGTAGAAGAAGGCATCATTACCAAAGTAGAAGAGAGCCTCCGCGGACTTGAGGGCCTGGGTCGGATATATTCCGGTAGCCAGGATGGTTATGGCTGGGTCTATATTGAAATTTTACCCAGCATAGAGATGATTAAAGCTATCGATCAGATCCGAAATGCTGTGAACTCCATAGCCACCTATCCCACAGATGCCGAAAAGCCTGTGATCTATCAGGATACCATGTGGCAGCGTGTGGCCATGATCACGATCTATGGGGAGACTGACCTGCTCACCCTGAAACGCATCTCTGACGAATTCAGGGACGAATTAACCAAATCCGGGGCAGTTAGTCTCATTCGCTCTTTTGGAACCCCTCATCGAGAGATTGTGGTTGAAGTTTCTCCTACCAACCTGGAACGATATGGTCTCACAGTTGGAGATATCGGGAATTCTATTAGAGCTGCAAACCTGAACATTTCATCTGGATCCATTCTTACCAATCGTGAACGGATTCAAATCCGATCCTATGAAAAAAAATACCAGGCTGACCAGCTGGAGAATATTCCAGTAATCTCAAGTATCGACGGTCAGCAGGTGAGCCTGAAGGAAATCGCCTCCATCCGTGAGCAGTGGCCTGAAAACTGGTTCTACGAGGAAACAGACGGCAAACAGACCATTGATCTTCATGTTATGTACAGCAACGATGAAGACGTACTGGATATCGCCAAGCTCATCGATGAAAAGATCGTTGAGGTGGAAACTCGTTATGGTGGTCTCATTCATATTGATCAATTCATTCGAGATACTGATGAATTAGAAGAACGCATTCTGACCCTAGTTCAGAACGGATTTCTGGGTCTTGTGATGGTGCTTATTATCCTCAGCTTCTTCTTGAATCTTCGCCTTGCATTCTGGGTGGCTCTGGGAATTCCCATCAGTTTTATGGGCACCTTTTTTATGCAATGGATGATGGGCATTACCATCAACGAGATGAGCCTTTTTGGTTTGATTCTGGTGCTGGGAATACTGGTGGATGACGGTATTGTTATCGCAGAATCTATTTTTTCAATGCGTGAACGCGAGGGCAAGCTGGGAGTCGATGCGGCTATAGCAGGGACCCTGGAGGTGATCAAGCCTGTAACCATTTCCATTTTGACCACCATGGTGGCATTCATGCCCTTCTTTGCTCTCTATGGAGACTTAAGAAATTACACCTGGCAGATTGCCTTTGGAATTGTGGTTGCTCTGGGTTTCTCACTTGTAGAAGCATCCATGATATTGCCGGCTCACCTGGCACACAGCAAAGCTTTAACCAAGCCTCCAGGCGAAGGCGTTTCCAGCCCCATGCGACGCAAGCTGGAATCAAGGATTAATCATTTTATTGAAAATATCTATGGGCCATTCTTAAAGCGGACTATGGATTACCGTTGGAGTGTGGTAGCAGCCACTGTGGCAGGAATATTGGTCATGGCAGGTGCCTTTGCAGGAACCCACATCAAGGCTCAATTTTTCCCTGATATTGAATCACCCTTTGCCCAGGTTCGCATAGAGCTACCCCTGGGTATTAATACCGATATTGCCAACACTATTCGCTATGAGGCCATTGAAAAAGCTGTAGCATTTGGTCTCACCAAGGCACAGCCTGAAGACGGTTATGAAAATGCCATTCTGAGTCATCACTCCTGGATGAATGGGAATACGATTCGCATCTTTCTCATACTCATTCCTGCCAAAGATCGAGATTATACCGTCAAATCATTTTCAAATGAACTTAATGAAGCTCTCGGAGAGTTCCCTGATGCTGAGAATGTCCAGGTAGGTACAAATAGCTTTGGTGGAAGTCCCATTTCTGTACGTTTTCTCTCCATGGATATGAATGAATTACAAAAAGCTAAGGACCTTCTCAAAGAAGAATTGAGGACTATTGATGGGGTACAGGATATCCGCGATGATACTCCCCTGGGCACCAATGAATTTGTCGTCAACCTGAAGCCCAAGGGGGAAGCTCTGGGCCTCACGGTATATGATGTTTCCAGCCAGTTGCGTCAGGGTTTCTATGGCCAGGAAGTGATGCGGTTGCAACGAGGACGCGATGAGGTCAAAATCTGGGTGCGCTTCCCTGAAAGCGATAGAGAGAGCGTGTCGCAGTTGGAAAATCTAAAAATCCGGACTCCCATGGGCAGCTTTGTTCCATTTAAGGAAATTGCCACGTATCGGATGCAACGCAGCTTGCAGCGTATTCGGCATGAAGATGGCTTTCGGGCAGTTTCCGTCCGGGCAAAAATGGATTACACCAAGAATGATCTTGCTGTTGTGCAGGAAGAGTTGAATAATGTCATTATCCCTCGTGTTTTATCTCAGGTGGATGGCGTTACCACAGCATTTGGTGGGCAGAATGAATTCGTTAAGAAATCCACAGAATCAATTCAGTTCACGCTGGTTCTGGCTTTTGTGATCATGTTTACCATCCTCATGTTTCTCCTAAAATCTTATGCCCAGTCTTTTCTGGTCCTTGGCTTGATTCCTTTGGGAACCGTAGGTGCAGTGGCTGGCCATGCCATCATGGGCCTACCCGTTTCATTCTTGTCCTTCCTGGGAATTATTGCCCTGGGTGGAATTGTCGTCAATGATTCTGTGGTGCTGATTGACCGTTACAACAACTTGAAAAGCAAGGCGAAGCTACCCCCTACAGAAGCTGTTTATATGGCAGGGATCCAGCGCTTTCGACCAATTATCATGACCACATTAACTACGGCAGCCGGACTGGCACCACTGATTTTTCAGAAGTCTGAAGGTGGACAATTCCTGGTGCCCATGGCCGTGTCTGTGGCCTTTGGCGTGGTCTTTGGGACATTCTTGACGTTGCTCATGCTTCCAGCTGTTCTGCTTGTGATAGATGAGGATTTACCCGTAATGCGGGCCAAAGTTTTTAACTGGTTCAAGGGATCTAATTAATTCATTCTGGGGTGTCTTGCTGAGGTTCTCGAAGTATGACACCCCACTCCACAAAACAAGGGTGAAACGCGCTGGATACTGAGCTTTGCCAGCAATTGGTCTTTGATCTGGTTATTGGCCCTGCAATAACTCCACCAGGAGAGTCGCATCCAGGACATCAAGCTCACCATCAGAATTAAAGTCGGCTCTTTCAGCTTCAACCGAGCTGGGTGACTCCAGGAATAGGGCAAAATCAATGAGGGCTGTGAGATCCTGGATGTTGATTAAATAGTCGGCATTGATATCTCCGTATGGAGGTGTCCCGTGGATGACTTCAAGAAGAATATTTATGGGTGTTTCAAGCAGGTTGGTGGCATTGGATGTAAGGACCAGAGGCACAGAATAACTTCCCTGGTTGAGATTTCTGGTATATGTATCAACCTTGAAAACACTGGTTTCACCAGAGGCAATTATATCTGACCATTTGTTCACAGTAAGCCAGCTGGATTGCCGATGTATGAGAATGGCAGTGCCCTCATCGATTGAATTTGGGCTGTTATAACAAATTTGCAGCCCCTTGTTTTTATGAAGATTTTGAATACCCACTGTGGAACTTGTGACTATTCCCTCCATTTCCAGATATTGCAATATCATATTTCCATCTGCTATAAGAATCAGCTGGAAGGTATGGCGGTCATCTGTCCCGAATTTTGGAAAATTATCCCAGGTTATAACCGTAGTATCTTGCCCATTGCTCCACAGATAAGGTTTGCCCTGAACACCATTATTGTTGTTCAAATCATCCCACCACGGGGCAATCATCGCTGGTGGGGCTGATCCATTGGGCAGGGGCAAATTGCTCCATGGATATTCTGCTGAGGTGAATGAAATCAAGCCATTGCTGCTTAGATTGAATTCTGTATAGACCTCTGAAAAAAATGGAAATTCAAAACCGATATCAAAGGGTCCTATGGAGGAATCATCTGGATCTCCAGGGAAAAGTAATTCATTTTCTGGATGTGAGATATCTCGCCATTCAAACACAGGTCCACCAGGATCATCCTGATCCATCCACTCATAGTCGAAAATATCGCGGCTGGAGCCGGCGTAAGGCTCTCCATCTGGTTCAGCACCACCTTTGACAAAGTTAAAGCCTGCAACTGGATTGGGTGCTGGGGTAGGATCTACTTCTTCAGGTGATCCAATATTGTAGACCAGATCTGAGCCGCCAGTATTGACAATTTCAATGGAATCTGAAGCTGTAGACCATGGATTTTGGACAAAGTTCAGAACAGACTGACTCAGAGCAATCTCAGGTGCTTCAAATCGCTGTCCCCGTTCTGTTGAAAATAGCAAAGCCTGCCCAGAGCGTATTTCTCCAATGCTTGGATCCGCGTTATTGTTAAACCCTGCCTGTATTCCAGTGGAATAATCTGGGGACTCAATTCCTGAAGTGGAGAAGTTGGCGAATGTATCATAGTTGAAATAATCTTTATACTGGAACTTGATGAGGTTGTCTCCAGAGGATGTGGGGTAACTCTCAAGACCATAAATGACCACCTGAAAATTGAGAGAAGAAGTCACGCCTACATTGCTCATCATGGCCCACTCAATAATCAGTTGATCGTCCCCAACATAATAGCTCACACCTCCTGGTTCTGTGATCAAGTCATCCCAAAAGGGTGCAATCATGGCATTGGGACCAGCGGCCGACGGAATAACCCGATTATAAAAACTAACTTCAGGTGAACGACCCATTGCCAGCCAGCCATTTGAGCAAATCGTAATCTCCTCATATGTTTGACCGTAATAACTCACACTAAAAGGCAAATCAAGATGCACCGTCTCATCATCCTCTTCATGGTCATCATAAAGAGGTAAACGTGCACCAACGCCCCCATAATTGGGATCAATTTCTATCCATTCATAATCTGGTGCCATGGAGTATGAAACATCCTGATTATCAAACAGGCGATAGCCATAACTGTCTGGAGCTGAAGGAGAGAAGCGATTAATTGCCTCTACAGTAATCTCGGCCCTAAGGGTTTCGGTCCTGCCATCAGACTCGCCAACAAAGACCAGGGGTATAACTTCACCTGGAAATATTTGATCCGAAAGCTGTAGGGAAAATGCGCCTTCAGTTTCTGCACTCAAATCCCAATCTATAGGGGGTAATCCTTGGGGGCCAGCAGTGGATGATACCTGGTCCTGATTCTGAAATTCAAGCATCATGGGTGGCGATCCTGCACCGCCCCTATTCTCTATTGTTAAGCGAATGCTTAATGAGTCGCCAGCCACCAATTCACCTGTTTCAATGGTCAAATCTGTGATATGAAGATCTGGTGCTTGTATGGGAAACTGCTTACGCCAGGTGAAAACTTCAAAACCATTATCCAGGTTAATGGTAAAATCTACAACCTCCCCATGGCGACAATTGGGGCTCACTTCAAAAGAAAAAAGATCATTCATGGTCAGGCTCTGGTCAGAGTCTAAAGAGGATATCATGTACACTGAATCCACAATATTCACAGTTTCAGAGTTGGTGTGAAGAGAAAGGATCAGGTTTTCCAGGGCTGTGTTGTTGTTTACAAGAGTCATTTCAAGATGATGCAATCCACCAGCCTGAATAACCCCACCTGAAGCGATGCTCCATGACTCACAACTCAATGCATCAACAGAGGATCCTATGGGGATGCTGGTTAATACTGGATTCATATTTTTACCGGTTATGGTTAGCAATAGCTCTGATGATTCTCCAGGAGTAAAGGGCAACACCACTTCACCTGATCCACCCGTTCCCAAACCACTACCATTTTCAGAATTACTCACAAAAACAAAGGCGTCAGAGACAGGTAAACCGGATTCATCCTCTACCACTATTACAATATGGTCATCATCCTGATTTAAACTGTCGGGGTATCCAACCACAAGCATACGGGGGGTGTCCGTCCAGATTGCCATCCCTGGATCCCCCAGGATATTGTAGACATTCTGATAAAACTCAGCAGATTGACCAAAGGGTAAAAATTCGGATTGATGATAATTTCTCCAAAGTTCTAATTTTGCGTATCCCAGTGCTGGCCCCAATTCATTCATCCCAAGGTCAAAAATACCGGAGTACAGGGCAATATCGATGACATTGTTAAACTGGGTGTGGGTATGTACCTCACTGGGACCAATAAATGCCACAGCCCCCTTGGGAACGGAGCTTGTGCCTGCCCGAATCCACTTCTCACCAAAAACAGGGTCAACAGGAGCAGCATAGTTACCGCCGCCGCAAACAATACTTGTCAGGATAGGCAGCTTGTGCCCGTTGAATAAACTTTCAATATCAGAATTATAAAAATATGGTCCAATCCAGTGATCCCAGGCTCCCAGGCCACGGTAATTAACAAATCCAACACCATTGTTAATGGGGGAACTGATATGTGAAAGGCTCGACTGCATTGGGTAGTAGGCAGTATCGATTTGGGTAAACCCATTTTCCATTAACTTGCGTCCCACCCAATTATTGACGTGCTGTGTGGATATGGCCGCTGATACCGTTCCAACCAGGAGCGCTCTTTTAAACCAGCCAGAATCATCCATAAACGGCTGGCTTTCGTAGGACAATATTTTGCTCATCACCACAACCAGCTCTCCGATGGTATCAACCGATAGTCTACCAACCCAGGCCTCTGGAAAACTGTCGTCTCCCTCAAGGAGGACGTAGGGATGATCGGTTACCAGGGCCTCATTATCAGGGTTATAAACATAGAACCCACCAATCCCCCGATCTTCATCACCAATGAGCAAAACATACTTAGGTGGATTCTCCCAGGTATCATATGCTTCCTGGATATATGCTTTTATCGCAGTAGGGCTTTGACCTGCAACATCGGTTGATGTCACAGTAACGGGATGGCCCTTACGCCGTTTCCAATCCACAAGATACGTCAAATACGGTTCGAAGAGAGGCGGTGTAATAATGAGGTAGTGACCCAGCTGTGAATAGATCCCACTATTCGGAATAATGGAGTGTATGGCGGCAGATCCATCAGCCTGATTTTCAAGTCTTGGGACGACTCCATAAATCTGAATTTCCACCTTTTCTGGAATGGTTACTTCCCGGTTGCCATAGTCCACACCTAAGGGAGAAATACTGAGGGGTAGAAAAGCGTCTCCCATAAGGTGAACGACTTCTCCCACTTGAATATCCAGTTCACTCACGACATCGATTCTGGACCAATCATAATTTTTAATCATCTCAGACGGGTCTGTTTCTCGTCGACCATTTGGCGTTTGTTTCAAGGTGGCCATAGGCATTGAATGGCTGCTGTAACCAAGAATGTTTACAGTTGGTGTCAGGAGCAATGCGATAGGGATAAGCTCAGTGAATTTAGGAAGCGCTGGATCCCCGGCCTTGCCAGCCAATCCATAGCCAGCTTCATGAATCCGGTCGGGATGCGACAACAGGCTGGACCATTGCTGATCTTCAATATTTCTGAAGTCGAGATTAACAATTACAGATTCGTCTAAAAAGTTCAGCTCTATTTGAGGTCGCATTTTTTCCAGAGCCAGTAACTTCGGGGTAAGACAAACCACAAGAAATAAGCAAATGCTTATTGTCTGAATACTCCTCAATGCAGGAACGCGATCTACACTATATTTTTTCATGGTCTTGGGAGTAAGTATCGAGTCTGAACTAACTTGAAACAAGAGCTATTTCTTAACGCTTGTGAGTCAAAAGAGGGCCCGTTAGATTGATAACCCAGAGGACCGCATAAAACCAAATAGCTGATTTTACTTGCCTTAGCTAATTGTGATAATTATTATCTCTTGAATCAATTACACAAAGGCGGGAATAGACCAAACAGGGGGACTTTGCTGTTCACCACCGTTATGATCCTGAAGGAGATGGTTGGCATCTTCTCATGATTGTGTGCTGAAAAATCTGAATAGGAGTGTCTCATGAAATCAATTTTAAAAATACTAAAGTGGACCGGTATCGTGCTTGGAGCGTTAATTCTGATCCTGGTTGTATTTGTCAACATCCGAAGCTATCGGACCTATGATGCACCCCTGCCAGATCTGTCTGCGAGTCAGGATTCTGCGGTCATTGCTCGTGGAAAGTACCTTGCTTTTGGTCCAGCCCATTGTGCTTCCTGTCATATGCCAATGGATAAATTTTCCGAAATTGAGAAGGGTTTGGAAATGCCTCTTGTTGGAGGTTGGGAGTTAAACATCCCCCCTGGCTCCTTCCGAGCACCCAACCTTACACCAGACATGGAAACTGGTATTGGATCGTTTAGTGATGGGCAGCTTGCACGCGCTTTGCGTTATTCGGTTCGCCACAATGGGAAAGCATTATTTCCATTTATGCCGTTCCAGAATATGAGTGATGAGGATGTGATTGCGCTCATCTCTTTTTTACGGTCCCAACCTGCTGTCAAAAACAACCTCAAAGAAACTGAGCTTTCCTTTCTGGGAAAGGCTATCTCAGCTTTCGGCTTAATCAAGCCAGAAGGACCTATTACCACTCCCCCTGTCAGTGTTGAGATTGACTCTACCATTACCTATGGTGAATATGTTGCCAATAGCGTGGCCAATTGCAAAGGCTGTCATACCATGAGAGATCTCAAAACAGGCGCATATACCGGTACAGCATTCGCCGGTGGAATGGCCATGGAATCCGACCCCATGATAGAAAACTTATCCTTTGTCACGCCTAACATCACGCCACATTCGACTGATGGAGTCATGGCAAAATGGGATGAAGCTACCTTCATTAATCGCTTTCGTGCTGGCCGTGTCCACAAGGGTTCACCCATGCCCTGGGGTGCTTTTTCAAGAATGACTGAAGTCGAACTAAAGGCACTCTACCGCTATATTCAATCGCTTGAGCCAGTAGCCAACAAGGTTATGAAAACGGTTCTCAATTCAGGAGAGAGCTTGGCCGGCTAATCAAACAGAGTCAGTGTATGAGTGTTTGATCCACGCTAACTAAAATTGGTAAACAGTATATTTTTGCTAGATTAGTCCATGAGAATACCTGACCCATTTACCTTGATTATTTTTGGTGGCACTGGGGACCTGTCCCACCGTAAACTATTTCCAGCACTCTTTAAACTATATTTTCAAAAACGTCTGGCAACCTCCTTCAAAATTGTGGGGCTGGGCCGCAGGACCTATTCAGATAAGGTGTATCGAGAGCAAATTGCTGAATCGTTAAGTGAAGAGAAACAAAGTGACTTGGAACGTGAGAAACTCACGTCGTTTTTGGAGCATATTCATTTTCAGCCACTTGATGTCTCTAAAAAATCAGATTTTGAGGCACTTCAAGATCGTCTGCATAAGTTTGATAAAAAGATTCAAAAAAACATCCTGTTCTATCTGGCCACGGCGCCTGCTTTTTTTGCCCCTGTGGCCAGAGAATTGGCAGCACTCAATCTCCAAAACGAAGTAGATGGACAACAATGGCGACGAATAATTCTAGAGAAGCCCTTTGGCACAGACCTGGAAAGCGCCGAGGTTTTAAATACCGAACTCTTGGAATGTTTTAATGAACATCAGATTTACAGAATAGACCATTATCTTGGCAAAGAATCAGTTCAAAACATATTGGCTTTCAGATTTGCCAACGGTCTCTTTCAACCCCTCTGGAATCGGCGCCATATTCACCGCGTTGAAGTCACTGCTGCCGAGAGCCTTGGTGTAGAAGATCGTGGTGGGTACTACGATCAATCAGGTGCCATGCGAGATATGATCCAAAATCATCTCCTGCAGCTCCTGGCTGTTATTGCCATGGAACCCCCCAATCATTTTGATCCAGATTCAATTCGTGATGAAAAAGCGAAGGTGCTAAAGGCTCTGCGTCCCATCAAGGGCTCTGAAATTCACCAGCATGTCATCCGCGGTCAATATATCGGATCTAAAATTCGTGGCGATAAAGTTCCAGGGTATCGGGAAGAGCTAAATGTAGACACCAAATCCTCCAGGGAAACCTTTGTGGCCATAAAAGCCAATATTGATAATGAACGCTGGCAGGGTGTTCCTTTTTACATCCGCACAGGCAAACGACTCCCCACCCGTGTAAGCGAAGTAGTCATCCATTTTAATGGTCCAGGACATCAACTCTTTCATGAACAGTCCTCAGACCATATTGGTGAAAATCAACTGGTGCTGCGTATTCAACCTGATGAAGGTGTGCTTTTGAAGTTTGGCCTCAAAGTTCCTGGTGCTGGTTTTAAAATTGCTCCCGTGGGAATGGACTTTCATTATTCTGATATGAATGAAGATGATTTACCAGAAGCCTACGAGCGGCTCATCCTTGACGCCCTGGTGGGTGACAATACACTCTACGCCCGGGCAGATGCAGTCCAGGCTGCCTGGAAATATGTGGATCCCATTCTTGAATACTGGAGACAAAACCCCAACACCAAACTATATGGATATCCAGCTGGCACCTGGGGTCCTCCAGAAACCCTAACACTTTTCGAGAATACTGAGGAAGACTGGCGCTATCCCTGTAAAAATCTTAGTAGTGATGATACTTATTGTGAGTTATAAATGCATGAATTGAATATTTCACCGGATAGTGAGCATTTAAGTGCCAGCCTTGCAGCCGCTATGGTTGGCCAGCTGGAACAAGTACTAAAAACCGGAATAAAACCACTGACCCTGGCCATTTCAGGAGGTAGAACCCCCCTGGGCTTATTGGCCCACCTGGTGGAAAACTATAGCCATTCTCCTGTCTGGAAACAGGTCGACATCATCTGGGTGGATGAACGGCATATTCCCTTTGATGACCCCGACAGCAATTATGGCAATGCCCGTCCCTTTATTGAAGCACTTCATGTTCATCCTGATCGTATTCATCCCATGGGTGGTGACTCTGACACAGCAGTGGCAGCTAGAGAATACCATGAATTTCTAGTTCGACTAGGAAATCAGAGACCTCCAGGAGAAGCCCTTTTTGATGTGACCCTCCTGGGATTGGGGCCTGATGGTCACATGGCCTCCCTTTTCCCTGGAACTGACCATACCCATGATACAGACTTGTGTAAAGCCGCCATTCAACCTGAATCAGGACAAGCGCGCATCAGCATGACACTACCGGCATTAAACAGTACGAATTGTTGTATTTTTATGGCCAGTGGAGCTGGCAAGGCCGACATCATTTCGCGGGTTTATAAGGCACAAGCAAACCCAGATCTACCAGCTACCCTCATCGCTCCTGGCCATTCACCAATCTGGTTCATAGACGAAGCAGCAGCCAGTCTCCTCTAATTAATCTTCGTCCCATTCAAAGGCTTCATCCACCACCTTCCACATATACCAGGATGCAAGGGAGCGATATGGTTTCCAATGCTCAGTGAGTGCCAACATCTCATCAGCTACAGGTAAATGGTCCAGCTCAAAGAAGGACTGCATGCCGTTTCTAATCCCCTGATCATTCAAGGGCAGGATATCCAGCCTGGCCAGTGTAAATATCATAAACATATCGGCAGTCCACTGCCCTACACCGCGAATGCTGGTGAGCTTCTCCGATACTTCTAAATCTGAAAGCTCATCAATGTTCTTCCCTAAAAAGTCGTGAGCCAGAAAGGTCTGCCCTATTCCAGTAACATACTCTGCTTTGCGTCGGGAAAGACCAGCTGCCCGAAATTGCTCTATTTTGGCTTGTGCCAATTCTCCAGGAGTTGGAAAGTCGGAGTCAGGAAATAGTGCCAAAAAGCGATTATAGATTGCGCGTGCTGCCTTGCCGCTAATCTGTTGAAAAATAATGGAGCGAACCAGAGCCGCATAAGGATCACCGCCTCTATTCAAACTGGGTGGTCCAAATGTATCTATGAGAGCCTTTAGGCGCACATCTGAAGCAGAGAGTTGCGTACAACCCAATGCAATCCTGGCTGATAATAGATTACTCATCTATATCCTGATCTGCCAAGGCTTTCGAAAAGGGTCATAGCCAAAGTATGAATTTGCATCCATGCTTAAATCAGAGGAAAAACAGCCAGCAGCATCCAGCTCACAAACAAGGCACCGCTCAGGCCAAAGATCCAGCTGCCTCTTTGCACCATATTCGGAATAACGTGAAATAAAAGCACCAACGGGAAAACGGGCAAAAGCAACATCAAGAACCCCAGAGACGGGCTCAGTTTAATAGCGAACATCAAGCTGCCAAAAAGCGTCAGACTATGTCCTGCCCACCAGCCCAATCGACTGCCACCATGGCCAAAATTACTTAGCGTACCCAATAGCCAACACCAGGGTAGCATCCCAAGAGCTACCAGTGGCCATAACATCAAACGCTTATAAATCAGTAACCAGGGAAGCCAGACGCCCCCGCCAGCCAACCCTATTCCTAACCATAATGCAGCAAATATTAATGAAGCCCTGAATAGTTCCTGCCTGTTAGGCATTATTATTTGTGACTTTAGCATAAAAACACCAATCAGGCCAGCCACCAGAAACCAGAGGATCAAATAGCCTCCAGCACGGATTCCGAATAACGTACTTAAGGATAGTCCCATGAGACCGATCAACCATAAGATCAAAGTCGCACTGAGGGCACTACCCACCATGATCAGAATTCGTCTCTGTAAAGACAACTGTTTGTTGGAGGGGATCATAGAGTGGCGGGGAATAACCGTGGATGCCACCACCAGTGTCCCTATAACCACCAGGCCAAACCACAGTAAACGCCTATCTTTATAGGGTTGAGCCCCATTCTGAATGCCAAAGGTTCTGTCTAGCCAATTCAAGGCAAGGGCGTGAGTTGTGGGTGAAAAAATGATGGATATATGCTCCACGCCGGGAATAACCTGGAAGTCCCTGGCATCTCCAGAAGCAGGGTCACCTCCTACACCGCCAGCCTCAGCCAGACGATTTCTGGCATTATCCACAAAATCGGGCTCTAACTGACCTGCCATGAGCAATAAATTTTTTGGCAATTCAGGGGTAACTGGAGTTCCCACTGGCGAGATGGCAATGGTTGCCTGCGTGGCAGGATGGCTTTGACTGAAACCTAAAGCCGCGGCTGTTCCCATGGAATGACCTACAATTGCCATCCGTTCTGTATCAATTAGTTCGTAGTCACTGACTGCCTCCAGAACTGTTTCCACATTAGTCAGTAACCAGGGACTGTAAATATCCTCCTCCATGGGATGGGAGTTTCCTGCGTGGCCATCAAAATCCCAGGTAGTCACCACATAGCCTGCATGGGCAAAAGTTAAGGCCAACCCTTCCATGATAGTCCCAGAACCTGCCAGGCCGTGCGCAATCAAGACCAGGGGTCGTTTCCCTGAGTCAATATTTTCTAGATGGGTGATTTTATAGGGCAACCCAGAATGCATACCTGATTTAACTGCCAACCCACTTCTGGATAGGTTTAGCTGCCAGAGGGATCCGCTGATAAGCACGGCACCCAGGACGGCGAGTATCATTATAAATTTACTTGGCTTCAGAACATGCATAGCTATCTCCGCTAAAGGTTTTTGAGCACCATGAAAATCACTACAACTGCTCAATCATCCCGCTGTGGTTTTATTGTCCACTTCAATTGATTCTCTTTTGATTTACATCATTCAGTTGGCTAATCAAATACAAAACAGGGGGAATCTCCATAGCGTTATCCCTTCATAGAGAAATAAATCCTTTTACAGAATATGGTTTTTCAAGCAGGTCACCTATTAGATATTTGATGCGACTATAAACTGTATCCTGTCAGAGCAACTCAGAGCAAATAGCATGATTTTCTAAGAGATACTTTTGGGTTATCCTGAAAGCAAAAAAGGATATAAAAATGAGCCCAAAATCGAATGTAGAAAAGCGTGTTAAAGATATACGTAGAAACACCCGCAAGAAATACTCAGCAGAAGAAAAGATTAGAATAATACTGGAAGGTTTGAGAGGTGAAGAGACCATTGCCTCAATCTGCCGTAAAGAGAACATTGCCCAGAACCTGTATTACAAATGGAGCAAGGATTTTCTGGAGGCCGGTAAGAAGCGCCTCGCTGGTGACATAGTACGTGAAGCCAATAGTACAGAAGTTGATGATCTCCGGAATGAAAACAATCACCTGAAACAACTATATGCCAGCCTGGCCATGAGAGCGGATGTGTTAAAAAAAAGCTGCGTTGGTCAGGGTATCGCAGTGAGCGGTATATGAGATATAACCAGGCTGAGAAGTATGAGATCATCCGCACTGTGGAAGAATCTCAGCTACCAGCCAAACAGACTCTGAGAGAACTGGATGTTCCAGTCAGCACATTCTATGGCTGGTATGGTCGCTACCATGAGAATGGCTATGATGGACTTGAGGATGCAAAGCCCTATGCTAGGCAGTTCTGGAATCGTATCCCTGATGAGGAACGAGAAAGGATCAAAGACATTGCTTTGGAGCGGACTGAGATGAGTCCTCGTGAGCTTGCCTGGCATATCACAGATACTGAGAAGTATTATATCTCTGAGTCCAGTGTATACAGGATACTGCGTGATTATGACCTAATCACCAGCCCCCACTATATCGTTATGGCAGCCGGTGATAAGTTCCAGAACCCCACAACTCGGATCAATGAAATGTGGCAGACAGACTTCACTTACTTCAAGGTGATTGGCTGGGGCTGGTTCTTTCTGTCAACGGTTCTTGATGATTACTCCAGGCGTATCCTATCCTGGAAGGTATTTACCACAATGAATGCCTCTGATGTACAGGAGACCTTGGATATGGCCATTGCAGAGACTGGAACAGATCAGGTCATTGTGAAGCATAAGCCACGGTTGCTATCGGATAATGGCCCCTGCTATATCTCTGGTGAGCTGAAAGAGTATCTCAAGGATCAAAAGATGGATCATACTCGTGGCGCACCCTATCATCCACAGACTCAAGGGAAAATAGAGCGGTACCATAGATCGATGAAGAATGTGATTAAACTGGATAACTATTACCTGCCTGGGGATCTGGAGCAAGAGATCGCCAAATGGGTAGAATATTACAATAATGAGAGGCTGCACGAGTCGCTTGATAATGTGACCCCTGCAGATATGTATTTTGGAAGAAAGGAGAAGATCTTAACACAGAGACAGATCATTAAACAAAAAACGCTTCTCGAGAGGAAGCGAATTAACTTGAAACCGCAGCACTCAGAAGTGCTTGCATAATGAACTGGACAACTCGAAAGTGTCTCTTAACTTTTAGCTATTAAGTTCCGAAATGCTTTGAAGACTTACAATGATACAACGATATTAGTCATATGGGAAAGCTGTAGTAGTAGTATAATCAACATGTTAAGGTAGTACCCGGGGCCGGAATCGAACCGGCACGGCTTTAAGGGCCGAGGGATTTTAAGTCCCTTGTGTCTACCAATTCCACCACCCGGGCCAAAAATTGAATAATAAATTGTAAATGATAAATTCACAATTCGTAATTCATAATTTCAAAGAGGCGTGGGTCGGATTCGAACCGGCGAATGATGGTTTTGCAAACCACTCCCTTAGACCAACTTGGGCACCACGCCATCAAAAAAGCCGCGCAATATAGTTTACCAAGAAGCATAGGTCAACTACAGCATACAGAGTGTAAGATAAATCTATTCCATCCCATAATTGAGTTCGTTATCTTCGTTAAATTCGTTGTAAAAAAGATCCCGCAGTCGCTACCTGCCTTCGCAGAGAAGAATCTAATAGTCCTCTGCCGGTCTCTGTGCACTTTGCGGTTATAAAACCATTCGCAATGTTTGTACAATTCGTTGTGAAAAAAAAGAGATCGCTGCGGTGGTTATACTCCTCTGTTGATCCTTATCCTATACCTTACAATTCGATGCGTCTTAGCTCGAAAAGCACGACCTCACAGGCAAGCTCAATGTATAAATAAAAAAGGCCGATCAAATGACCGGCCTTTTGATAGTGCAGTATTACGGGGTGGTTTAGTACATGCCACCCATACCGCCCATGCCACCCATACCAGGATCCATCCCTGGACCTCCAGCTGATGATGGTTCGGGCTTATCAGTAATGGCACATTCCGTGGTCAGCAAGAGACCTGCAATTGAAGCTGCATTCTCAAGAGCTGTACGGGCCACCTTGGTTGGATCAAGGATACCAGCTTCAAGAAGATTCTTAAAATCTTCAGCGCGGGCATCAAAACCAAAGTCATCTTTGCCTTCTTTAACTTTCTGTACCACAATGGAGTCTTCCCAACCAGAATTCTTGGAAATCTGACGAATCGGTTCTTCCAAAGCACGACGAAGAATATCAATACCCAACTGCTGATCACCTTCAAGTGTGAGTTTTAATGCCTCTGCGGCACGCAGGAGAGCAACACCACCACCAGGGATGATTCCCTCAGCGACAGCAGCACGTGTGGCATGCAAAGCATCTTCAACACGAGCTTTCTTCTCTTTCATCTCAACTTCAGTAGCAGCACCAACATTCAGTACAGCAACACCACCAGCCAATTTGGCCAGACGTTCCTGAAGTTTTTCACGATCATAATCAGAAGTTGTGTTCTCAACCTGAACCTTGATCTCATTGATGCGGGCTGTCAATTTCTCTTTTTCACCAGCTCCATCAACGATGGTTGTGTTGTCTTTGTCAATGATGATAGTTTTGGCAGTACCCAGATACTCAAGGGTTGCATTTTCTAACTTGTAACCCTGGTCTTCAGATACAACGGTTGCACCAGTGAGAACGGCAATGTCCTCAAGCATGGCTTTCCGACGATCACCAAAACCAGGTGCCTTAACAGCAGCAACCTTTAAGGTGCCGCGGAGACGGTTCACAACCAGAGTAGCCAGAGCTTCACCATCAACATCTTCAGCGATGATGAGGAGCGGACGGCCAGTCTGTGATGATTTCTCAAGAATGGGGAGTAAGTCTTTCATGGTGCTGATCTTTTTATCATAGATCAGGATCAAGGCATCTTCTAGGAGGGTTTCCATGTTCTCAGCGTTGGTCACGAAGTAAGGGGAGAGATAACCGCGATCAAACTGCATGCCCTCAACGGTCTCAAGGTGAGTATCCATAGTTTTGGATTCTTCCACCGTGATCACACCATCTTTACCAACTTTGTCCATGGCCTCAGCGATCAAGTCACCAATAGCTTTGTCATTATTGGCTGAAATGGTTCCAACCTGGGCAATCTCGTTACTGCTGGCCACTGGTTTGCTGAGCGCATTCAGAAACTTGACAACCTCGACAACACCAGCATCAATACCCCTCTTGATTTCCATGGGATTGGCACCAGCAGTGACATTCTTCAAGCCCTGGGTAACAATGGCCTGAGCAAGTACAGTTGCAGTAGTGGTTCCATCACCAGCAATATCAGATGTCTTTGATGCAACTTCGCGAACCATCTGGGCACCCATGTTCTCACGGGGATCTTCAAGTTCGATTTCTTTTGCCACGGTGACACCATCTTTGGTAATAGTCGGTGCACCAAACTTTTTGTCGATAACCACATTACGACCCTTGGGTCCCAGGGTTACTTTTACAGCGTTTGCCAGAATATCAACACCAGTCTTTAGTTTGGACCGGGCTTCCTGATCAAATTCGATGTATTTTGCCATTTTTGTCTTTTTCCTCTCGTTTCTTTTAAAGGATTGTCAGTTGCAACTGACGTATATAATTCAAAAATATGCTCTATTAGCACTCACACCATTAGAGCGCCAAATTATATTCAGGTTACAAGCTGACTCCAAGTAAAAATCAGAGGGAAGGGAAGACAAAGTTCCGATGATAAGCTAAATAATAACAATTATATAATACAATAACTTTCATTTTTCATGACCTGGATATTCATGAAAGCATTTGGAATAATTTCTGATGTGCTGAAGCGACTGAAACTTTCAGCCGGCCTGACCATTTTCCAGAAGATTTAAAAGCTAGTTCCCAGTGCTGCCAAATCCGCCTGCTCCTCGACTGGTTTCACTCAGGGATTCCACTAGCTCAAAGGTGATGGGTGATCCATCCATGGCAACCAATTGGAACAAGCGATCACCTGCAGAAACTTGATAATCCTCGGTTTTGATATTATCAACCATACCGATAATTTCACCTCGGTATCCGCCATCTATCAATCCGATTGAATTTGACATCCTTAAAGGGGTCTTGGAGATACTTGAACGGGGCATGAGATAGTAGGGCTGGCCTGAGGACGTTTCGCAGGATATTTGCAATTTAAGGGGCACTGTTTCTCCAGCTTTGATGATCTGATCTTCCATTATAAACAAATCAAGACCGGCATCACCGGCATGGTAGTGTCCATGCTGCTCATAGCGCTCGCGGGATGAGGGGGTATGCGGTTGAATCTTTATATGCATTGCAGCTCCTAATTATTTTTTTGTAATTGTCATAATTAATCAATAGTTCGTCATCCCGAGCGGAGTCGAGGGATATTAAATTGTGTTTTCCATATGCAGCATCTCTCGACTCCGCTCGAGAAGACGTAATCTGGTTTCCGGTGGAATCATCTCTCGACTCCGCTCGAGAAGACGTAATCTGGTTTCCAGTGGAATCACCTCTCAACTCCGCTCGAGATGACGTTCTCAATTACCTTGGGGTCTATCAAATCTTGTGTCACCGTAGCTTAATGGAAAAGCTTATACCACAAGGAATTTCGACGGCGTTCTTCCTCGATCCAGCGATCTCTCCATTCCAGACCCGGTGTGATTTCGCTAAAACCCAGACTTTCATATACGGATGCGTGGACGCGTTGACGCCAGTCAAAATAGTTGGGATACTTATAACTACGTTTGGGGTGCACCGCATTGGTGAGGAGAATGACAAACATTTGATTGTCAGGATCAATCCAGATAGAGGTTCCCGTAAACCCAGTATGACCAAAACTATTGGCGCTTAGATAAACACCGCCTGAGCTGGCTTCATGAGGACTATCCCATCCCAAACAGCGGGAGTTCTCTTCATCCAGCATGTTCGCCCGACGGGTGAATAATTCAATGGTTTCTGGTTTAAATATGACGGTATCACCCAGCGATCCCTTATTCAGCATCATCTGCGCAAACCTGGCCAGATCCATGGCAGTAGAAAAAAGACCGGCATGACCAGTAATGCCACCCAGGGAATGGGAGTTTTCATCATGGACAAAACCATGTACCAGCATGCTGTCCAACTCACTTATTTCAGTTGGGACAATGCGATCAAGTCTCGCCCGGGGTAGATAGCCAGTTGCCTTCATAGACAGGGGCTTGAAGATGACACTATCTGTAAAGGTTTTTAAATCAGCTCCGGCTAGCTTCTCAATCACCATCCCAAGGGTAATCAAACCAATATCAGAATACCTGTATTTGGTACCTGGAATTGTATCCAGTTCTGATTGAAGCACGCTGTCCACCAGGGCTTCCCGGCTGGGTGCATCCATGCGAAAAAATTTCTTGAAGGGTTTCATTCCTGCGGTGTGGGTAAGCAGATTTTTCACGGTAATTATCTGTTTTAAAGAATCAATTGTTGAATCGGGCCCAGCAAACTCTGGGAGATAGGAAACCACTGTTGTGTCCAGGTTGAGTTTCCCTTCCTCATAAAGTTTCATGGCTGCCGAGGTTGTAGCTATCACCTTGGTGACAGATGCCAGATCGAAAATATCTCCGCGGTAGGTGTGCCGTTCTGAGTCATACGTGTGTTCACCAAAATATTCATGCATAAAAATTTTGCCGTCTTTGGCTGCCAGAAGTACGCCACCTGGCCACGCATTTTCCTCAAGAGCCTGATTCACAATGGGCATTATTTTGCCTGGGTCAGCTCCTATGTCTTCTGGAGCAACATGTTGCAGAATAGTTGGCTGAAGTCTGGGTTTAACATGGGTTGTGACACTGGTAAAGGGGAGTCCAATTCGTGATAAGCCATCTCCCCGTTGTGCTATTCCAGGAATAGTGATGGGAAGTTTACCATCAATGTCAGTTTTTCCCAACAACGCTCCAGCCAGCGCTCGCTGCATTTCTGTTTGATTACTATATGTCACGAGGTAGGTGGGGATGTCTGGAAAAGCCCTGATTAAATAGGGTGTCCCAAAACTGGTAACAATCAAATGGGGCGTTTTGCCAGAGAGGGAATCAACGAAGGTACTTTGAATAGGAGGTAAAAGTACCCGATCCTTGTTCATTTTGGTGCGACTAAAAATGTTGACGATGACATGTGCTGAATCGGGGATGCTTGCTAAAACATAGTCATAGGCAAAAACATCATCTGTATTGTCCAATATCCAGGATGAAGAATTAGGCAGCGCTCTTTGTAACTCCATCGAAACAGTTGATTGGTCGTGATCATGAGCCCAATCACGGATATCGACAATGTAGACGTGTTGAGAATCAGTCAGGTTTACCGGCACTAAATTTTGTTGGTCACGCACGAGAGTAACAGCTTTTCTCATTATATCCTGAGCCACACGCTTGTTATGGGTGGTGCCCAGTCGGGACTGCATGTCATCCAGACTTAAAGTTTTCTTTTTATCCAGACCAAGTTTTTGCTTGAGAGTTAAAATTCTCACCACAGATTCATCGATCCGACTTTCGCTGATCAATCCATCATTTACAGCTTCCTCAACCCAGTCCACTGAGCCCTTGTAATTACGATTCTGTATAATGATATCAGAGCCAGCCTTAATGGTCTGGACTAAGGCATAGCGATCAGGAAAATTTCGGGTAATACCTCCCATGGCCATGGCATCGGTGATGATTGCTCCCTTAAATCCCTGCTTCAATCTCAAAATATCCTGTAGCCAGTAGGGCGAGAGACTGGATGGGATTCCAGGTTCCAACTGAAAATCACCTGCATCCAGATGACCCACCATCACCAGATCAACACCAGCATCAATGATGGCTTGAAAAGGTTTGAGCTCCACATTCCATAGACGAGCAGAATCAGAAGGAATTTTGGCCAGGGATATGTGAGAATCAGTCTGAGTGTCACCATGCCCAGGATAGTGTTTGGCAGTGGCCAGCATACCCTGTGACTGAAGTCCCTGCATAAAACTGATGGCATAACGTGAAACTTCATCAGGATCCTCACTGAAAGCGCGGGTGTTAATGATGGGATTGTCTGGGTTGTTATTCACATCGACGACTGGAGCCAATGCGAGATGTACCCCAAGCGCGCGCCCTTCTTCAGCAGTTATTCGACCTGCTTCAAAGGCCAGGTTTGGATCACCTGTGGCAGCCAGAGCCATGGGCCACGGAATTTGTGTCCCAGCTCCAAATCTTTTTTGAAGTCCGTATTCCAGATCTGCCTGAACCATGATGGGCACCATGGATCTGGATTGCATTTGGTTGAGCAGCGTCAATGCAGAAGCGGTCTCGCCACCCCAGACATGGATGAAGCCAATGCCATCCGTTTCCAGGAGCCCTTCAATTTCCTTCCAACGGGCTGACTCTGCTGGCAGATAGTCCAGGCTCATGGAATAAACCATCATCTGAGAAATTTTTTGACGCAGGCTTAATTTCTTGAGTGTGGCTCTTACCCAGGGTGACGAATCAACAAGTTCAGGCTGATGTGTACAGGTGACCAGTAGAAATATTGCCAGGGTTGCTACAGAAAATCTGAATATCCTTGATGTGTTCATGGGGAGCTCTTGATAATTCTTAAAAATGAATAAAGGGTGTGTGATCTGCAGCCAGATATTGAATCAGGTTAATCTCAGTCTCAGAAAGGGTTAAGCTCCTTCGCTTCATCATGAGCTCGGCTGTTTGAATTGCCTTTTCCAACTCATGGGTCCCATTTCCCCATGAAAAAGAGGGAATAGCCCGGGGTGGAAAATCAGCCTGAAAGACATTGCAAAAGGGGCCAATCAGAGTCCCTGTGTTCAAGCGAATCCCGATGGCAGTTTTTGTGTGATCGCCTATAATGGATCCAAGGAATTGACGACCACTTTCGTAATTGTTTCCATCCCATGACACACGAATCTTCTGATAATTATTCTTCATGTTACTGGTGCTGGTTCCTGCCCCCAGATTGATCCAGGAGCCCAGAATGGAATCCCCAAGAAAACCATCATGGCTCTTGTTTGAATAAGGATGAATGATACATCCCTTGATTTCGCCCCCCAGATTACAGATTTTTCCGACCACAGAATGCCGGATAGAGGTAGAGGGTTTGAGAGAACTTCGCTTACCCAGATAAACGGGACCCACGATGGAAGTGAAAGGACTAATTTTGGCATCCTCATCGATGACAATGGGTCCATTGCTGGCATCCAGGTGAACAAATTTACTAATCTGAGCTGTATTATGGATGAAAATATTGCGTTCCGTCAGGGTTGAAAGATCTGAAGGGAGTTTTGTCAGGATATTATTTTCTTCCTTCCACAGTTGCGCATCGAATTCCATGGCTGAATCAATTATATCAAGGTATTCCCAGATCCACAGGGGTTGCTTATTACATATTTCTGCATCACATTCAATTTTTGGCAATCTGTCAAGTGTCTTGTGAAAATCTGCGGAGAACTTTATTCCCGAACCTGGTCGGGCAGCCACAATTTGGCCATCAATGACAACTGTTGCTTTATTGGATTCTTTTAAAATATTGAGAGCCGAGGGATACATCCAGGCAGGTGTTGCAGCATTAAGAAAGATGGCATCCTGGTCAGCATGCTTATTTATAGGTGTTTCAGGATACTTTTCAGCATGTTCCTTCGCCAGAATGGGACGAACCCACAACTCCACGGACCCTTCAGGAAGAATTCGTTGAGCTCTCTCAAGATTGGAAAAGATACCATAACGTAGCTCAGCAACTGATCTGAGGAGTGAAATGGGAGCGAAGGGGGAGAGATTCTCAGGTTCAAATAGTATGTGTGAGCTCATGATTTTATCCTGTTTTATTTGTAAGCAGTGACCATGTTTGTGGTAATCACCTATGCACTTGCCCCGTTGTTCGGATCAGGCAACGCCGGGTTTTAGCATTTTTTGACAGTCACTTGAATCTAAGCATGCTCTCAGTCGAATCAATACACAAAGCGATAGCATTAGTATGTAAAAAAGACTAACTTACTAGCCTGGGAATAGTAACTGAAACTTAGATCGTAAAGTAGGACTCAACAAACTCAAGCATTCATCATGGGATGGGAAGGTTTGTTTGATCCTGGAGTTATGTATGAAAAAATCGAATTTCCATTTCGTACGTCAAATTAATGAAATCTCAGTATTGCGAATTGTTCGTGATGAAGGACCTATTTCCAGATCTGAAGTCGCACGTAGAATGGGCGTTTCAAAAGTGATCATTGGCGGTATTGTTCGCCGTTTACTTGGAACCAATATTCTTTTTGAGATCGGCAAAGGGGAATCCACTGTTCAGGGTGGCAGAAGACCTGTGATGTTGGAGTTTAATGCCGATGCTGGTCTGGCAGTTGGAATAGAAATACATTTACATCGCGCCACCTTACTCATCACCAATATGAATGCAGAAATATTACATGAAGGCGTGGTGAATTTTAATGACAACACCAACCCCAAAGCCATTTTGACCCGAATAACCAAATCTGTTGAGAAAATGGTTGGTGATGAAGAGAAGATGAAATCGATTCTGGGTGTTGGTATTGCTTTACCAGGACTCATAGATTACGAGAACGGTTCTATTCTATCCACCCACTCCTTGAAAGCCTGGGAAGGTTTTCCCATTAAATCGTACTTTGAAGAATCTCTGGACACAAAAATCTATATGGAGAATGACGTAAAGGCCATCACACTGGGTGAATACCATTGGGGCGCCGGCCAGCAGGCAAAGAATGTTGTCTATATATGGCTGGGTGAAGGGATAGGGGCTGGAATCATTATCAACGGTGACATTTATCGTGGTATTACGTCTTCTGCCGGTGAAGTTGGTTATACCGAAATATCTGCCCGTGGGATTAATCGCGGCAAATATCCAATCCTTTATCAGGATCAACGCCGTTTTGGTGAGATTCTGACCACGCCACACTTAGAGTTTTCCATGCAACAGGCTGTAAGTGCAAATGGAAGAATGACGACCCTTAGGAACACTGAAATCAATCTTCAAAGCATTGCCACCGCTGCAAAAGATGATGATCCTCTCGCACTGGATGCCCTCAATGAGTTCGGTGAAATACTTGGTATTCTCACGATTGGTGTGATCAATTTCTTTAATCCTGAATTGATTATCATGGGCGGACCCGTCATTGACAAGTGTCCCATGGTACTTGACGCCGCAGTGCGGTGTGCCAAGGCAGATGTCCTGATGATTCCTGCTGAAGTAGTGCAAATTAAAGCGGGTGCATTGAAGAATCGAGCCGGAACCCTGGGTGCAGTGGGAATGGTCCTTCAGGATTTATTTAAACCACCAATTGTAAATCTGGCAACCTACCGGTCGCTGATTTTACCTGAATAATTTATAGATTTAAATAGTGCCTACTTGGAAGATCGGGAAATCTGGTCTCTAAGTATGGCTGCTTCCTCATAATTTTCAGAAAGTAAAGCCATCTGCAGCTCAATTTCGAGCTTTTCCTGAACCGGTAACTCAGAGGGAACCCCATCATCAGTGATGCGATGCTGCAATTCACGAAGTTGAAAAATTTCAGGACTTAAATCTGGTTGAGGATCTTCAAGAACATTTTTGTAGACATGTTTGATTTGACGAACACCTGCTTTTAATATTCTCAAGGCTTCCGTTTTATCGTCCACTTCAAGTTTTAACATGGTTTTAGCAGAAGTATTCATCATCATCACATAGGGTCGATGCTGTTGACTTGTGATATTCTCTACAGCTCCAGCATAATTGGCGATGACGTTGAGGATATCAAGATTGTGGCGGGTATCACGAATAACACCACGGTAGTCCTTCAATTGATGGAGACTGAGATAGCGATGGTAGAACTGCAACCCCTCTTGTCTCAAGTTGAAGGATTGTCGCGGATCAAGGGTGAATTCTTTTTCCTTGGCAGCCAAGGAGCGGTAATAGTCTAGGTAAGATTCAAAACCTTCAGGATGATAGCCATCTGGTCTACCGGTGTATTCCATCTGGATAAGACCAAGATCAACCCGCATCTGAACGAGTTGTCGACCATCTTTAGCCTTAATTATTCTTGCACTAACCGTGAGGGGATCAAATGGCCATTCGCTTAATATCTTACTAATATCCATGGCCGTTAATTAAATCGGAATATGCTTGATCTCCAATGCTTAGTATCTACTGAATGAAAATGTTTCTCATGGTACCCCTGGGGAGAAGTTGCTTTCTCTCAGGGACAATCGAGCTATCTTGATCCCATGAATGCACATTTACACAATCGAGAAATTATATTGTTGGGTCTGGCCCCTGTCACTGATGAAGTCAAAGGAATGTGGCACAATGGCTACCCTGTTCATCAGGGCGAAACAGAATCCAGCATGAATTTCGCCACGCTTTATGCCCAGGAGCATGGGATTGTGCCGGATCAAAACTTGCTCAGGCAAGAGTGGCTGAACTTTATTGATACGTTGTTGACTGCCGGCTTCCACCTCCATATTGTACCTTTTCCTGATGAGTTGAATCAACCTGATAGTCTCTACCATGATGCTGTCTTTATTAGAGATGGGGGAATGATCTTCAGGGGTATCTGGATTAAAAGTCGCTTTAGTGTGAAAGATCGGATCTATGAGGGCGAATTTCATACAAAACTAATTGAAGCCAAGCTCGGGAAGACGGTGGTTACCCTGCCTGAAGGCGCTCTCCTGGAGGGTGGAGATATTAATTATCTCGAAACCAGTCATGGAAGTTACTATTTTGGCGGTCTATCTCGTTCAAACAAAGCAGGTCATGATTTTGTACGCAGCATTATTCGTCCCGATCATTATATCCTGGTGGAATCCCAAGGCTACCATCTTGACACTGTTTTCACACCAGTGGTTACCGTGGACAATGAAATGAAGGCTGTGATTGTAACAGCTGATATGCTCAATAAAAAAAGCATGGATGCAATCCGCTCGCTGGGTGTCAAGGTTATGGAAGTTTCTCTATTAGACTCATCTGGTATTGAAGACGAATTGGGCGACTATGCTGTAAATGCACTCATTGCTCCTGGGATTATGGTGAACAGTAGCAGATTTTCAACCCCTGGCATCGAAGAACAACTTGCTGAGATGGGCATTCAGAGGTATGTGACACCCCTGACCAGCTTTCGATATGCCGGTGGTTCGGTACACTGTTTAACCAACGAAGTATACTAGCGTTAAGCTCAGGAGACTGAGCCCCTCAAAGACGCTCATCCCACTATTCCGTTGAACATTTCTACCAGTCTTCGCTCCACATACCACCGATGGCGGGGGTCAAGCTATGACTTGGCAGGCAAGCTCAATGTCCGGTTGAGTGACACTCCATTTTAAAGAATAAAAAAAGACCGATGAATCACCGGTCTAAATAACACTATAGTCGAAACGACTATAAAATGTGAGAAGCGTCTTAGGAAAAGGTGGCCATATGTTTGGCAACACGCGATTTCTGGTTAGCAGCTTTGTTCTTATGGATAATTCCAGTAGCGGCTACTTTGTCAATCACTGCGATGGCAGAACGACCGAGAGCAGTTGCGTTCTCGGCATTGTCTGTAGCCATGGCTTTTTTGATAGCGCTTTTCATCAATGAATTATAATGCTTATTGCGTATACGAGCTTTATCAGCTTGTCTGATACGTTTTGCGATAGTCTTTTTTACAGGCATATTTCTTCTTTCTCCTCAAAAATGCCCGCGAATATAGATGCGCATCACACCTCTGTCAACGCTTTAAGTAGAAATAAAAATCAAGCATTTGCATAGCATTCTGCCAGAGTGAAGTGCGTGAATTAATTTTCTAATTTGAAAATTCTGTTTTTGCTTTGACCCATTTCCGCCTACTTTATTGAATAACTAACAATGTTGTTTTAAATGGGTTTTAGATATCATGGACGGAACTCAAAAATTTTGACGATGTCGTCACTCAGGAGGAGAGCAGGATGAGCGATCGGTTAGAAGAGATCAAAGATTCTTTAAGGATGGTTCCTCTATTCTCTGATCTAAACGATAAAGTGTTGGCACATCTGGCCGAGGTCTGCCAGGAGAAAACCTACGACAAAGATCAGCATATACTTCATCAGGAGCAGTCCGGTGACAACTTTTTTGTAATTGAGACCGGTTCTGTAAAGGTTACTCGTTTGGCGGAAGATGGACGTGAAGCGGTTCTGGCCTTCCTGCGCGAGGGAGATTTCTTTGGGGAGCTGGCGATTCTGGACGGTGAAACACGATCAGCAAATGTGATAACATTAACTGAATGTAAAATTCAAACAATCAATCGTCGGGAATTTTTAGATCTTCTGGATCATCACCCGTCAGTTGCTACAGCTCTGCTCATGGAATTGGCCCTGCGTCTACGAAAAACTGACATGCACCTGGAATATCTGACACTTAGTGATGCAGAGGGTAAGATTGCATCTATACTCATTGGGTTGGCTGAAGAAAACGGAACCTATAAAATGGGAGATGTCACCCTCGGGAACATGCCCATGCAGCAGGATATTGCCAACATGGCTGGAACCACACGCGAAACGGTTTCACGTATGATGAAAAAATTAGAAGAGAAGCACTGGCTTACTCGTGATGGACAAAAGGTGATTATCCGTAAATACAGTAAGTTCAAGGAAATTTATCAGCTCAAATTCTGATCTTACTTCCCATGAAAATTGATCTAAACGGAATATTAGATTCCAAGCGCCTGGCCATTTCCCGGGCGCTTTCATATGTAGAAAATGCCGATAATCTGGACATGGCAATAACAGATGCTTTATTCAACCATCTGGGTCGTGCTTATCGTATCGGAGTGACTGGACCCCCGGGAGCCGGGAAAAGCTCGCTGGTCGACCGCATCATTACCTATTGGCGAAACCTGGACAAACGTATTGCTGTAATATCAGTTGATCCCACCAGTCCCTTTACTGGAGGAGCCATCCTGGGAGATAGAGTTCGTATGGGGCGTCACTATGCTGACAAAGGGGTTTTTATCAGGTCCATGGCCACGCGAGGCAGTCATGGCGGGTTGGCTCTCAGGGCCCAGGATGCTGCTGATATTTTCGATGCTGCCGGGTATGATGTTATTGTTTATGAGACAGTGGGAGTGGGTCAGGTGGAGTTGGATGTTGCCAAAGCGGCCGATACCACTCTGGTTGTTCTCGTTCCAGAATCTGGAGATGATATTCAGGCCATGAAGGCGGGGCTCATGGAGATCGCAGATTTATTTATTATTAATAAAGCAGATAGACAGGGGGCCAATCAGGCTTTTGCACAGATACAATCCATGCTGGAAATGAGACATCCTGAAAAAGGGTTGTGGCCGCCCCAGGTCATCAAAACCAGTGCGCTCAAGGATGAAGGTATCTCAAGTTTGACAGACGCTCTGGTAGAACATCGCGAATTTTTAGATGAGCACGGCATCATCCGTCAGAATTTCAGGGACAGAATCCGATTTAAGATCAAATCTCATATTGATGAAAATGTCCTCCACAGATTTTGGACCCAGGAGAGAAGGATGCTATTGGATCAAGCTATGACGACTGAAAATGTCATGAGCATCTTGCCTGGAAAGATTGTGGATTCTCTATTGAAGGATGAAGCGAAGTAAAAGTGTAGTCGGATCAGATACCAACTGCCAGTTTGCCATTCAATACCTATTCATCAACTTTAACATCCCAGTCTTGAAATAAGCCATCCTGGTTAAGGGAGCGGTGAAATTCCATAACAGTACCCCGGTGAACACCGATAAGATAGATGGAACCACCACCCTGGTAGTAATAGGAGTTTTCTGTGAAATTATTGCCATCCAACTCACCCGGTTGGATGTTATGCCAATCCTGGGTCATAATTTGACCTAGGTCTTCAGTAGGGTATACACCCCACTCACCATAATAGGCTCGAACTTCGTTGCGTATTGAACCCAATGCAGCCTCGCCTTCAGCTCTAACAGCTTTTTCAATACCACCCCGGTATATGGGAACTGCGACGGCTGCGAGGACACCAATGATCAGGATGACTATCATAAGCTCCACCAGACTAAATCCAGCAATGGATGTATTTCGAGATACAATTGTATCCGGATAAGGTGGTTGATTCTTATGTGTGTAGCGACGATTCATAATTAGCAGATAAAATAAGTCAGGCCATAGGGTAATTCAAATTCAATAATTCCAAATATTAATAGCAAAAGAATTCTCATTTCAAACTGAAAAAGGAAGTAAAGTTCACTCCGCATGGGAAAACTGCTGGGAGCACAGAATTGTTAGCATCTTCCGTCAATTGAGGTTTTTCTCACCTCTAATCCTTTTATCTTAATCGACTATGTCAAAAGTAAGCAATTCTGAAATGCCCCTGTTGGATCATCTGGAAGAGATGAGGTGGAGAGTAATTAAAGCCTTCAGCAGTATCCTCCTATTTGCCATCATTGGTTTCATTTTTTCCAACCAACTCATATACATTTTGAGCATTCCCATTGAACAAACTGAACCCAAGCTGGAGTTGTTGAATACAACCATCCTCGGCGTTTTCCTGGCTAAGATGCGTGTGGCAGTTGTTCTGGGTATTGTATTTTCTCTCCCCGTTATTATTCATCAGATTTGGAAATTTATTGCACCGGGGCTTCTGGATGACGAGCGGTCATTTGCACCTATGCTCATTATTACCACCATCCTGAGCTTTGTTGTGGGTGGACTATTCTCATATTTTGTCATGATACCCTGGTCGCTGAAGTTTTTTGCAGTATTGAATTACGGCCTCGAAGGCCTGGTTAACTATGTAACCATCACCGACTATCTCAACTATATCACCATTCTAATTTTGTTTACAGGCATGGCCTTTGAACTTCCTGTCATTGTATTTATCCTGGCCAAGATCGGCATTGTGACTCCCCACATTATGAGGAAAATTCGTCGCTTTGCATATCTCGGCATACTCATGGTTTCAGCTATTTTTACACCTGCCGATCCTTTTACCATGGTAGGGGTGGCCATGCCCATGATTCTCCTCTACGAAATCAGTATTTTTGTAGCCAAACTTGTGAAGCAAAAAAAGCAGGAAAAATCCGAGATGGAAGAAGTGGAATCTGAGGGAATAAATAAAGAGGACGAGTTGCTTGAAGATTTCCTTGGATGATCTCCTGCGGCCTATTCAGGCTGAGTTGAATAGTTTTCAGCATTATTTTGAGAATTCTCTCAAATCTCATGTTTTTCTTATTAATCAGGTCATGAAATATGTCATCGCCCAAAAGGGAAAAAAAATGCGCCCCATGCTTTTGTTGCTTTCGGCCAGGCTGAGCGGGGAATGCACAGAACAGACCTATTCTGCCGCCACGCTGGTAGAGGTATTGCATACTGCAACCCTGGTCCACGATGATGTTGTGGATGAAGCTGAAACCAGACGGGGTCTCCCCAGCATCAATTCAATCTGGCGCAATAAGATCAGCGTGCTCATTGGTGATTATCTCTTTTCAAAAGCTTTGGTAAAAATGGTCGCTCTAAAACATCCTGAGATGCTTGAGCTTCTGGCAAATACGGCTGACAAATTGGTGACAGGTGAAATTGACCAGATCGATCGTGCTCGATCTGACAGCATGACAGAGGAAGCCTATTATGCAATGATTGAGGATAAAACTGCTTCACTCCTGGCAACGGGATGCAAACTGGGTGCTATGACCACATCAAGTGACCATAAGGTCTGGGATGCCCTCTTTGAATATGGCAGAAACTTTGGTATTGCCTTTCAAATCAAAGACGATTTATTCGATTTTGAAGGTCGGGCTTCATCTGTGGGAAAACCCATTGGTCTGGATGTTAAACACAACATGGTAACCTTACCCTTGATACATGCGTTGCAGCAGTGCAACAAACAGGAACAACGTGAATTCAAACGGTTGATCAAAAAGGGTGGCGACAAAGTAATCCAGGAAAATGTCCTGGAGTTTATTAATCGCTTTGGGGGACTGGAATACACCAAACAAAAACTTCAGGACTATTCTGACAAGGCCAAAGCCACGCTAAGCGGTTTCCCTGATTCACCTGTCAAACACTCTATGATTCAGTTTATCGATTTCAATATTCAACGAGAGAAATAAACCCATGAAGTGCCACATTAAGGTCAATAATCTGGCACTCACGTATCGCTGGAAATCATTTCAAAAACCTATATTTAGGGATTTGAATCTATGTATTCCTGCAGGTGCATTCGTCACGCTATTTGGTTCGAATGGCAGTGGCAAAAGCAGCTTGGTTAAGCTCATTCTTGGATTAGAAACACCACAATCAGGTGTGATACTCATAAATGACGAAAGGGTTAGGTTTGGGTATCCCGATGGCCTGAAGCAGAATCAAATTTCCTATTTATCCCAACAGATAGAGGACCTTTTTTTCTCAGAAACGGTGGCTGAAGAACTGCAATATCAGGGGGATCGCCGTGCCCATCCACAGTTTCAAGATATTATCCAATCCCTGGGTTTGGAAACACTCATGGATAGAAGTGTTGAAAGTCTATCTGGTGGAGAAATGCAATCCCTGGCTCTGGCTCAGTTCATGACCCAAGATGCACCCCTGTTAATACTGGACGAGCCCAGCTCGTATCTGGATCGGGGGAAAGCAGCACTGCTTAAGGCTTTCCTGGTGAAGGCTCACCTATCTGGAAAAACAATTTTGCATGTCACTCAATTTGCTTCGGAGCTCGAGTGGGGAACCCATGCCATCGATTTAGATAAAACAAATGTGGACCTGGTTGCCTTATGAGTCTTTCAATTCCAGCATTGAGCAAGAATTATAAAGACAATCAGACCTTTGAGTTGGATTCTCATAAATTCACACTGGGTGGTGATGGATATGTATGCCTGATAGGAAACAATGGATCTGGAAAAAGCACCTTCGGAGAAACTCTGGCAGAGGTCTCAGCTGATTCTCCTGGAGAAAAGTGGTATTATTTACCCCAGCATCTTGACCGTTTCCTATTCGCCGAAAACGTAAGCGAACAGCTGAGCGCTTTACTCTCTCAGGAAATAAACCGGCCAAAATTGATCCGTCTTATTGAAGAGCTTGGATTTTCCCATGGAGAAGGAATGCTTGATTTTCCATTTCTGCTCATGAGTGGGGGAGAACGCCGTCGCATGGCATTGGTTTGTGTATTTTATCTAGAACCGGTCCGTTTGATCCTTGACGAACCAGAGATTGGTGTGATGGCAAAAGAAAACATGGTGCTTCTATCAAAATTACATAATTTGACAGCCAAGAATGCGAGGGTTATCGTCATCTCGCATAATGCTGATTTTGTAAGAGAATCATCGGATATCATCTGTCTGATGAATGGCAGAATTGCCAGAGTGGGCAGTACTCAGGATCTGATGTCTGACCCCCTCTTTAAATTAGATGAATATGGAGTCAGGTTTAGTCAATAAATGGTAACTTATGCATCCATGAAAAAGTTTTTTACCGCTGCCAATGTGACCTCAGTGGCCAGGGCTTTTATGGTCTTTCCTCTTGTGTATTTGTTGAATACATGGGAAGGAGGAATTGCAGAGTTTCCCATGTGGGCCGTATTCTGGATCATTATGGCCATGTTCTCAGATTATCTGGATGGCTGGTTTGCACGTTCCTACCACGAAGTGAGTCGCTTTGGGAAATTCCTTGATCCAATGGCAGACAAGATTGTTGTTTTTGGTGTGCTCTTCTTTGCAAAACCGATCTCTCAGGCAATCCCAGGCTGGTTTGTGGCTTTTATCGTGCTTAGAGAGCTATTAATATTTGGTTTGGGATATTATGTCAGCAAGGATTCAAAGCGTGAAATGCAAGCCAATCGTACAGGCAAATGGTCCATATTCCTCACCAGTATCACCTTCATCCTCATGATATTTGACCTCTATCCATGGGCTGAATATTTACTATATCTTACCGTTCTCATTGGATCCATCTCCTTGGTGTTATATCTGAAACGTTATTACCATCTTTATCAGGTTGATGTTAAGAATCCCTCGTAACGCCTCGACCATAATTATTAAGTAAAGTGTTAACATATGATCTTTTCGTCTGCATTTAATCGACTTAAACAAGGCTTAAGCCGTTCACGTACACAGTTTAGCAACCGTCTCAGTAAATTATTTACGGGATCAGTTCCACTCACTGATGAATTAATCGAGGAAATCGAAGAGATTCTTATCTCAGCGGATATTGGTGTTGAACTTTCCATAGACATTATCGAAGACTTGCGGAAAAATTTTCCCCTCAACCAGGTTGTTGAAATGAATTCAGTGGTAGAATTTCTTAAATCTGATCTCATGCGTCGTATGGAGGCTGATCCAACACCTGTTGAAGTGACTGAAAAACCTCATGTCATTCTGGTTGTGGGTGTAAATGGTACTGGAAAAACCACCTCCATTGGGAAATTGGCTTACCACTACACCAAACAGGGTAAAAGCGTCCTGTTGGTAGCTGGAGATACCTTTCGTGCGGCTGCTATTGAGCAATTGGAAGTATGGTCTGAACGAAGTGGTGCAGAACTGACCAAAAAAGAAGCTGCAGATCCAAGCTCTGTGGTCTATGATGCGCTTCAAAGTGCGCGTCAGCGGGGGATAGATGTGGTTCTCATTGATACAGCTGGACGTTTGCACACTCAGAAGAATCTGATGATAGAGCTGGATAAAATCCAACGTGTCGTGAAAAAAGTGATTCCCTCCGCTCCCCACGAAACCTTATTGGTCATAGATGCAACCACAGGTCAGAACGGGCTCATTCAAGCTCGCCAGTTTTCAGAGGTCACACCAGTGGACCATCTGTTTCTCACTAAATTAGATGGAACAGCCAAGGGCGGCATAGCCATTGCCATCCATCATAACCTTGATATCCCCGTGAAGTACATTGGAATTGGTGAGCAACGTGAAGACATCCAGGATTTCGATGCTGCCAGTTATGTTCAAGCATTATTTGAGGTAGGTTCCTAACCCACGACTTAAGTCGTGGGTTTATGTATGATTGCCTCAATACAAAATAAAAAAGTCCACATCATCAGTCTTGGTTGCGTAAAGAATACTGTTGATAGTGAGATTATTGCCGGTGGTTTGGAATCTGCTGGAATACAACTGGTTGATGAACCTGAGGATGCCAGTACCATTATTATAAACACCTGTGGTTTTATTGGAGACGCCAAGCAAGAATCGGTGGAAGTCATCCTTGAAGCGGCTCAGTTGAAAACCGATGGTCAACTTAAAGAGTTACTTGTAGCAGGCTGTCTATCAGCGCGTTACAAGAAAGAGCTCACCCAGGAAATGCCTGAAGTTGACAAGTTTTTTGTTACTGAAGATTTTAGAAACATATTTGAATATATCGCTGCCAAACCCCATTTGGCAGATGACCCTGATCATCGAAGAAAGCTGCTGACTCCCCGCCATTATGCCTATCTCAAGATCAGTGAGGGCTGCGATAATGTATGCAGTTTCTGTGCAATACCCTTGATGCGGGGCAAACAACGAAGTCGAGAAGTAGATTCTCTTATTAAAGAGGCAAACTCATTGGTGGCTCGGGGTGTGAAGGAAATGATGGTGATTGGTCAGGACACAACCACTTACGGCTGGGACCTAAAGCCCAAACGCTATCTCCACGACCTTTTGTCAGAATTGGATGAGGTTGAAGGTCTGGAATGGATCCGTTTGCACTATGCCCACCCTTCCCATTTTTCCAGGAAGCTGATTCCTGTCTTCAAGAATGCGAGGCGGATACTGCCATATCTCGATATTCCTGTACAACATGCATCTACCAGTATGCTCACTGCAATGAAGCGTGGTCTGGATGCTGATGGTCTGAGAAGATTACTGCTTGAACTCCGACGGGAAATCCCTCGGCTTAAATTGAGAACCTCAGTAATTGTGGGTTTCCCTGGTGAAACAGATGAAGATTTTGATACTCTTCTGAACTTCCTGGATGAAATCCAATTTGATCGGTTAGGCGTGTTCACCTATTCCGAAGAAGAAGACACCAGTGGGGCCGATCTGGAAGATGATGTTCCTGAAGAGGTCAAAATAGCTCGCATGGATGCCGTCATGGATTTGCAACATAGTATTGCTTTCAGTAATAATCAGGCGTTGATCGGCACAGAACTGGATATCATAATCGATAGTCCTGATCCAGATAACAATGAGCAAATGCTGGGTCGCACCATCTGGGATGCCCCTGAGATAGACCAGCAGGTAATTGTTTCAGGTGTTTATGAGTCCGGAAGTATTGTCAAATTGAAAATCGATGATGCTGGCGCTTATGAATTATATGCATCAGGACCAGGCAGTACCTTTATTCCACTGGGCAATATCACCTAAATACTTCTCTCGGCAATTGATTGCCAGACTTCTTGCTGGCATAAGCATGTGGAAATGCTTATATCTTAGCATCTTTCAACTCATAATCAGGATACGATATGACCGATAAAAAATCCAAAGTAATATATTTAATAGATGGTTCAGCCCTCGTTTATAGATCTCATTTTGCCTTCATTAGAAATCCCCTGATCAACTCCAAGGGGCAGTTGGTGAGTGCCATTTTTGGTTTTATGAATGCCATGCTGCGACTCATGATCCGTGAGAATCCAGAATATCTGGCGGTTATCATGGATACCAAGGAGAAGACCTTTAGACATAAACAGTATCCAGATTACAAAGCGACTCGTGAAAAGATGCCTGATGAATTGGCAGCTCAGTTGCCTGTGATCGATAATATCGTCACCAAACTAAATATACCTTACGTCAAGCGTGAAGGTTTTGAAGCAGATGATATTATTGGAACCCTTTCGAAACTTGGAGCTGAACAGGGCTTTGAAGTAAAAGTTCTATCTGGAGATAAAGACTTTGCCCAATTGGTAAATGACAAGGTACAAATAGTAAATCCCAAAGACAATCAGGTCTGGACATCCGCCTACGTTGAAGAAAAGTGGGGAGTCCCGCCAGAAAAAATCATCGATTTATTGGGACTTATGGGAGATGCCTCTGATAATGTGCCCGGTGTCTCTGGTGTAGGCCCCAAAACAGCTGTTAAGCTGATTCAGGAACATGGGACCATGCTGGAGCTCTATGAGAAGCTGGATGATGTAAAAAATCCAAAATTGAAGCTCAAGCTGGAGGAGAACAAGGAAAAGGCATTGTTATCTCGTGAATTGGTTACCATAAAAACCGATATGGATGATATGCCCAGCTGGGAAGAGATTCGTATCGAATCCATGAATATTGATGCAGCCCGTAGTGTTTTCCAGGAATTTGAACTGTTCAACCTCATGAAGCCTCTTGATGATGTACGGGCACTTTACGCATCAGGTGATGCACCTGCTCGTGAGGAGCGATCACGCAATTATACTGTGGTAAAACACATTCCAGAGCTTATTGAACTGGTGGAAACCCTCAAGAGCAAAAAAATGGTCGCCTTCGATTTGGAAACCACCAGTCTGGATGTCCTCACCACAGAGATTGTTGGATTATCCTTTGCCTGGGAAGCCAATAGCGCCGTGTACATAGCCGTAAAATATCCCAATCCACCTGATGGATGCTTTACTGCAGAGGATATTGATATCGTCCTGAGAGAGCTCAAGCCATTCTGGGACTCTGAGGCCATCAAAAAGACAGGTCACAATCTCAAATTTGATTTATCTGTCCTGAAAAGCTATGGAATTGAAGTAGCCTGTGTTGGTTTTGATTCACAAATCGCGGGGTATCTGGTGAATCCAGGTGGACGTGGTTATGGAATGAATGACCTCAGTGTCCAATATTTGGGTATTGATCCCATTCATATTGAAGAATTGATTGGGAAGGGTAAAGACCAGATTACCATGGATCTGGTAACCCTGGATGTCATTAGTGAATATGCGGCTGAGGATGCTGATATATCCTACCAGCTCTACGAGATCCTTTCTGAAAAAATTGAGACGGATAAACTCACTTCAGTTCTCAATGACATAGATTTGCCCCTGATTCCAGTCCTCATGGATATGGAACGTGAGGGGACCTTTGTGGATGCAAAAATTCTGAATGAAATGTCAGAGAGCCTGGGCCAGGAACTTGTCCGCCTGGAAAAAGCCATCTTCCAAGAAGCCGGTGAAGAGTTTAATGTGGCCTCTCCGCGTCAAGTGGCTGAGATACTCTTTGAGAAAAAAGGCATCAAACCCATTCGCAAGACCAAGACAGGCTATTCCACTGATGTGAATGTCCTGCAAATATTGGCCAAGGAACATGCCATTCCCCGTTATATGCTGGATTACCGGCAAGTTGCCAAACTCAAATCCACCTATACAGACACTTTGCCATTGTTGATTCATGAGAAAACAGGTCGAATTCATTCCAATTTTAACCAGACTATTGCTGCCACGGGTCGCTTGAGTTCCACCAATCCAAATTTTCAGAACATACCGGTTCGAACTGAATTGGGTAGGGACATCCGCAAGGCTTTTAGACCACAGTCCAGTGGGTGGAAAATTATAGCCGCTGATTATTCACAGATAGAACTCAGGTTGATGGCCCAGTACTCCAAGGATGAGCGCCTCATTCAGGCCTTCAAGAATGGTGAAGATATTCATACTGCCACAGCAGCTCATGTTTTTGGAACCAACCTCTTTGGTGTCTCAGATGATCAACGTCGTCGCGCCAAGGTGGTGAATTTTGGAATTATGTATGGGGCTGGTCCGTTTCGCATGTCCAACGAACTGGAAATAAGCAGGGGAGAAGCGGCTGAATTGATCAGCAATTACTTCAATACCTATCCAGGTATTCGAAATTATCTGGATGAGACCATCGAATTTGCCCGTGAAAATAAGTTCGTCCAGACCCTCTTTGGTAGAAGGCGTCCCGTCCCGGATATTGATGCTTCAAATCGAATGAGCAGAGAAGGAGCAGAACGCATCGCCACAAATATGCCCATTCAGGGAACTGCTGCCGACATCATCAAATTGGCCATGATCCAGGTCCATAAGCGGATTAAAGCAGAGGGATTGAAGACCAAGATGATCCTTCAGGTGCATGATGAGCTGGTGTTTGAAGTTCCAGAGGATGAAATTGAAGCGCTAACTCCCCTGGTTAGAGAGACCATGGAGCATACTGTTGATCTGGATATTCCTCTTACAGTTGATATTGGAATAGGTGACAATTGGTTGGAAGCTCACTAGCCTCCACGGGAAAAAAATCTCCAAATTTCCCTGATTTACGAGTTAATAAATATTCCGAATTAACTAACCCGCGTTATATTTTGGGCACATGCTATTTGTTTTATCAGTTTGGTGATTCATTAAATGGTCCTGTTTCAGGATTGTTTAATTGAAATATGTTGCACGCTGTCGCACAGGTCAAAATGACTGGTTTGGTTTTCAGGGGGCAATAAATAATAGAAATGATTTATATGAGACGTTCTGTTGATGGAGGATCTGTCATGAAGAAATTGATCATAATCACTCTTGCTGCAAGTATGCTGGTACAGGTTGGTTTTGCTCAGAATAAATTGGGTCAAACAGGGGCACAATTCTTAAGCGTTGGCTCAGATGCCTGGGGCGGTGGGATGGCAGAAGCCATGACCATCATTGAGATGAGAAGCGCCTCCTTGCTTTTCAACCCAGCTGGTATGGCACGCATGGATGCCACCATAGACATTATGGCCAGTCAGAATCAATGGATCGGCGATATCACCCACAATTTATTTACGGTGGCCTTCAATCCTGCTGATGGGAAGTATGGTGTCATCGGAGCCTCTCTCATGACAGTCGACTACGGTGAGATGCAGGGAACCATGGTTTGGGGGAACGATAAGGGCTATATCGATACTGAGATGCTTAGACCCAGTGCCTATGCTGCTGGTGTTGGTTATGCCACTGCCCTCAGTGATAAATTCGCAGTGGGAGGTCAGATAAAATATATTGGCTTAAATTATGCAAGAAGTGTCTACCCTGACGAATATGGCAATGCTGATACTGTTAAAAACCATATTGCTTTCGCAAACGCTTTTGATGTAGGTACCATTTTTAAAACGGGTTGGCATAGCCTGGCATTCGGTATGTCAGTTCGCAATTTCTCCGATGAAATAAAAATGTAGAAAGAGAGTTTCCAATTGCCCCTGACCTTCTCATTAGGGATTGGTATGGATGTGTTTGATCTGTTTCGTGAAAGTATGGGAAATCAGCAGCTTCAGGTGGCTGTTGATGCTCTGCACTATCGTTCACATCCGGAGCAACTGAAAATCGGCCTCGAATATAAACCGGTCAGTCTCCTTGCCCTGCGGACGGGATTCTATACAAGTGAAGATGAGAATACAGATAGTTTTGATCAGAATGACCTGACCTTTGGGGTGGGAATTCAACAATTCGGATTGGTATTTGACTATGCTTACACACCAAAAGGCGTGTGGAACGAAGTGCATCGTGTCTCAGCACGATTTTCATTCTGAGATCTGGGGAGGATAAGCACATGACTTTTACAAAAAATATTTTAAGAGCCGTTATTCTTCTTGGTGCCCTGAACCTGGTATTCGGTGGACAAACGGGAAAAATTTCTGGAACCATTCGTGACAATCAAAACGGTGAACCCATGGTTGGTGTCAACATTGTCATTGATCAACTTGGTGTGGGTGCAACTACAGACATGCGTGGTCAATACTATATCTTGAATATCCCACCAGGAAACTACACCCTGCGCTTTATGATGATCGGCTATGCACCCATTATCAATGAAGAAGTCGGAGTGGCAATGGATCAGACCACAATCATCAATCATGACATGACATTCAAAGTGCTTGGTGTAGAGGAAGTCCGCGTCACAGCCACCCGACCCGTTGTTGTGAAAGATTTATCAGCCAGTCAAATGTATATAAAAGAAGAAGCCATTTCTGAAATTCCAATTGATAATGTGGCCAGCCTGGTTGGTCTACAGGCAGGAGCCGAAGGCGTTTCCATACGCGGTGGCGGCAGTTCACAAACTGCTTTTATTGTGGATGGGTTTCAGCTGAATGATGGACGTTCAAATATGCCGACCCTGGCACTATCCTTGAGCTCAGTGAAAGAAGTCCAGGTACAATCCGGTGGTTTTAATGCAGAATATGGAAATATTCGCTCTGGAATCATTAATGTGATTACTGCCGAAGGTAGCCAAACCGGAATGACAGGGTCATTTTCATATTATTATTCGCCTCCTGCTCCCAAAAACTTTGGAATTTCTCCCTATGATGCTACTTCGTACTATTTGAGGCCATATCTTGACGATGCTGTGGCCTGGATGGGGACCACTGGTGAGAATTATGAAGATTTAAATTCCAACCAGGAGTATGATCCCAATGAACCTTTTGAAGATTTCAATGGCGATGGGGAATGGACAGGTTGGGACAGCTATACAAGGGCTCAATATGCAGATTTTGAAGGGTGGAATGCCCGCTCTTTGATCACCCTCCAGGATGATGATCCCACCAATGATCTGACCCCTGCTGCAGCTCAGCGGGAATTCCTGTGGAAGCACCGCAGAGAAGGATTTATTACTGATCCTGATTACACCCTTGATTTTGGTTTTGGTGGAGGTGTTCCCGGGATGGAATCCCTTGGAAATACGAGATTTTACCTCAGTCATCGCAGCGATAGGACAGGTTTTGTTGTACCTCTCGTGCGGGATGCCTATTCATCAAATACTACCAGGTTGAAATTGAATTCTGACATTTCTAAAAACATGAAACTGACCTCAACCTTTGCCTACTCAGAAGATCGATCGGCGAGTACCTATAGCTGGACGACGACACCAACTGGGGCCATGGTTAGCTCAGTCTATAGCGTGGCCAGTCTGGTGAAGGGTGGGAGTAACATACTCTTCATGCCGGCTTATTATAGCCCGGCAGATATCTACCGCACGAATGTTGGTTTTAAACTCAACCATATGCTGGACGAGAGCAGTTTCTATGAAGTGGTCTATCAATATTTAAGAAATAAGTATTCAACTTTTGGTACTGAGGCGCGGAGTGACAGCCTGTATGAGATTTCTCCCGGGGTATGGCGAGATGAGGCTCCCTACGGCTATGACGGTGGGGAGTGGATGAATCTGGGCCGAGATAACAGTCTAATTCAGAATCATTCAATTAAAATCGATTACACACGTCAGGTGAATGATAAAAATCAGATAAAAACTGGTTTCGCCTTCAATTATGCTGATTTGCAGATACGTTCATCTACGGAAAGTGATAAAGATACCTGGACCCGAGATCAGATTTATGATCGACCTCCCTTTAGTATGGCTCTATATGTCCAGGACAAACTCGAGTATGAAGGATTTATAGCAAATGTAGGTTTACGAGCTGAGTTAAATAATCCCAATGCTCCCATTTATAAATTAGATATATATGATCCGACCTTTGGTCAGGGGTATGGGGCTGATCTGGAGGAAACTGCTGAAACAGAAGATGCCAAGAGTATCTGGACGCTGAGCCCTCGTCTGGGTGTCTCACATCCCATTACGGATCACTCCAAACTCTACTTTAACTATGGTCATTTTCATTCTGAACCTGCCTCATCCTATAGATTCCGTTTGCAGAGAGAATCCAATGGACAGGTAACTTCAATCGGGAATCCAAATCTAGAGATGGAACGAACCATTGCCTATGAACTTGGTTATTCCCACAGTATCTATGAGAAATATCTCCTAAATGTTGCCACCTACTACAAGGATGTATCCAAACAACCTGGATGGATCACTTATACGAATGTAGGCGGTTCGGTTAACTACATCATACCTGAGAATAACAATTATGCTGATATCAGAGGTATGGAATTCACTCTATCCAAGCTGGAGGGAAGATGGTTAACAGGTTTTATTAATTACACATATATGGTGCAAACATCAGGTTACTTTGGTTTACGCCATTATTATCAGGATCCTATTGAGCAGCGGGATTATAACAATATCAATCCAGTTGAATCAAGATCTGTACCCACTCCTTTTGCACGTATGAATCTGGTACTGCATACTCCCAAAAAATACGGACCATCCCTGGGTGGTTTCAGACCACTGGAGGACTGGGGACTGACCTTCCTGACCAGTTTTCGGGCGGGATCTACCTGGAATTGGACAGAAAATAATCGTACACGCTCTCGTCCCTGGGTGGATACCTATAGCATCAGTAGTCGGCTATCTAGAACCTTTAAGTCAGATATGGGAGATCTTGAATTTTTTATGGATATCTCTAATCTCTTGAATTCAAAATGGCTGAGCTATGCTGGTTTTGCAGGAAGCAGAGACTGGGAAGCCTATCGCGCTTCACTTCATCTCCCATGGGAAGAAGGTACTGAGCACGGGAATGATGAGTTAGGTGTATATAGATCATGGGATACTGAATACCGACCCATTTTTGCTGTTGACAGTATCGGAATTGTCCAGGGAGCACCACAATCCCACGAGATATATTGGGACGAGAGCAATGATACTTACAGAAAATGGAATGATAGCACAAATGATTGGGATGATACACCTATCAGCCAGTCAGACATTGACAAATTGATTGAAGACAAGGCCTATATTGATATGCCTAATATCCGGTCCATGAGTTTTCTTAATCCTCGCCAGTTCACTATTGGCGTAAGAATTAAGTTTTGAGGTTCATAATGAAGAAAATGACAATTATTACTCTGTGCCTTACCCTGTTTGCTATGAATAGCTTTGCTCAGGTCTCGGCTTCGGAGAAGCGGTATCTCCGCGTGGGTTCATTGCAGTCCCATTTCTCTGCATACGGCTCCGAACGGGCCTGGACAGGCACCTATTATGAAGGGTTGCGTTGGCCTGCCCAATATCCCTATCAGGACAACTCAGTTATCAAACGAGCCTGGATTGCCTGTAAAGATTTTCAGGATGAGGAGGGCGTGGACTTTTCCAGATATGCCGTCTATTTCTATCTGGGTGACGAGGGGATATCATTATTCCCCATGTCAATCACTGAGAGTGCTAAATTCGTCAATCCCACTATCTATGTAGATGGCGAGGATTTAACATCCATCTTTGCCAACGAAATTGATACGCTGGATGAGAATCAGATTCCTGATCGAATCATTACCAATGTGGTGAATACATCAATGGGTCTGACCCAAACGCGTACAATTCTAGCATATAGCCAGCAATATCATGACAATTACTTTATCAAAATCTACACCTTCACCAATACAGGAAATATTGACTGGGATGCTGATATTGAGCTCACCGACTCATTGCGAGGGGTTCGCATGGGGTGGGGGACCCGCTATAGCATGGGGCGCGAGACAGCTTCATATACTGAGGGCAGCCAGTCCTATGGAAAACACAATTGGGTGACCAGACGTGGTGAAACCTATGCAGATCACTATCAGGATGCTATAACGGTGGCCGATCCTATCAAAGATTGGATCAGAGCTGGTTGGTCATATCTGGGTCAATCAAATCTCCTGACCTGGGACAATATTGGGGCCCCAGATGTGAACGGCAGTGGCCGATTGGTTTCCCCCCACAATACAGGATCAGCCATTCTGCATGTTGATGTGAGTGCATCAGACTCCAGTGATAACATTAATCAACCTACCTTCCTGGGGTGGCATGCAGGAGATACATATCCAAGTGTCGGTTACCAGCGGGTAGAAGATATTCCCGGCATGACAGCAGTTTACAGCATGCTAAGTGGCAACCCACACAGCGGACTGGGTGGCACGGGCAGGATGGATGAGGAGAACCTTACATCCATAACTCACAGACTTGATCCTCAAACCATCCATGGTGATGGCGGTGGTACCAATGTCATGATGACCTATGGACCTTTCGATCTGGCTCATGGTGAGAGTGTTGTCATCATTGAGGCAGAAGGCGTAAGTGGTCTTAGTCGTCAGGCTTGTGAAGAGATTGGGGCAAGATGGCAGCAAGCTTATCGGGATCCCTCTGATACAGGTCCATTCGACCTTCCTGATGGTTCAACAACGACTGACAAGGATGTCTACAAAAATTCATGGGTATACACGGGTAAGGATTCAATCATGCTGACCTTTAGCCGTGCTCTGAGAAATTTTGATAATGGCTTCGATATTCCACAACCGCCTCAACCCCCAACAAATTTCAATGTTGAATCTGGGGGAGATCGAATTAGTCTGAGCTGGTTGGCCAGCCCTTCTGAGTCTGAATCTGACTTTGCTGGGTACAAGATTTTTCGAGCCATTGGCAAGCCGGATACCACCCATGAAGAAATTTTTGCCTGTGGTGTTGGCACTGATCATCCAACAATTGATTACTATTTCGATGATACGACGCCGGTTCGTGGGCAAGCTTACTACTATTACATTGTAGCTTTTAATGATGGATCGAATAATCAGACTGAAATGAATCCTAAGGGTTCTCTACATAGTGGTCGATATTATACACAAACCACAAAATCTGCCGTTCTGAAGCGACAAGCCGGAACAGATCTGGATGCTATCAGAGTGGTTCCAAATCCTTTTAACATTCGAAGAAGTGGAACCAAGCTGGATTATCTGGGTGAGTCAAACAAACTCATGTTTCTGGATATTCCTGGTCAGTGCATCATACGTATTTATACGGAACGTGGGGATTTGGTTAAAACAATTGATCATACAGATGGTAGTGGGGATGAGGAATGGCGCGAACTGACTGATTTCAGGCAGACCGTGGTGAGTGGCGTGTATCTTGCTCATTTTGAATTACCAGATGGTCGATCGACCTACAGGAAATTTCTCATTATCAGGTGATCTGGTATTGAAATATTAGAGTTAATAAAGTTTATGTATTAACTCTTTGTTGGTTATATTTATGGCAAGAAATTAGTTAGGGATATTTTTTTGAGTTCCGCTTTAATGTTGACGAATTGGAAAATTTGTGTTCAAAAGCATTATAAATCGAGGATTAGGAAATGAAGAAGCTGTATAGTCTGTTGCTCTTGTGTTTATTAAGCACAGCAATACTCGCATCAACGACGGGAAAAATCTCTGGAGTTATCACAGATAATGAATCCGGTGAGCCCCTTATTGGTGTGAATGTCATGATTAGCGAATTGGGAGTTGGTGCTGCCACGGACTTTAATGGGTATTTCGCCATCCTTAGCATACCACCTGGATCTTACAATCTTTCCGCTAATTATATAGGATACGCTTCTGTCACATACAGCGATGTTCAGGTGAGAATTGATTTGAACACAACCCAGAATTTCAGGCTATCAAGCCTGGCTCTCCAGGGAGAAGAAGTGGTGATTGAAGCCACGAAACCCGTTGTGCGGCAGGATGTTGCTTCAAGTCAGCGCAACTTGAGCTCAGACGAGATCGTCGATATGCCCATTAATAGCGTCAGTGATGTTATTGGTCTTCAGGCAGGTATTGAAGGGCTTTCAATTCGCGGTAGTAGCGCAGATGAAATGACCATGATGATGGATGGTGTTACCCTCAAGGATGATCGGACAGGAGCCCCCATTTCTGGTATCCCCTTGAGCTCGGTAAAAGAAATAATGATACAATCAGGTGGATTTAATGCTGAATATAGTGATCTCCAGTCTGGTCTTATCAATGTGGTGACTCGTGAGGGTGGGAAGGACAGCTACTCCATGAGTTTATCCTATAGATATAGTCCACCTGCACCCAAACACTTTGGCATGTCTCTATTTGACAAAGATGCCTATTTTATGCGACCCTATCTGGATGATGATGTTGCCTGGACCGGTACAGATAACGGTGCCTGGGATGCATTCACTCAAAGTAGATATCCAGCATTCAGTGGCTGGAATCAAGTATCAGAACAACTCCTTTCAGATGATGATCCCACCAATGATTTGACACCCACAGGTGCCAAGCGTCTATTTGAATGGCAAGTTCGCAGACAAGGCCATATCACCAAACCAGATTATCAAATTGATGCTGGATTTGGGGGACCCGTACCAGGTATCAGCAAGGCTCTAGGCAATCTAAGATTCTTTGCATCTTACTCAGGCTCCCAGGAAATGTATCTCACACCCATGTCAACGGATGGCTATAGAGACTGGGTGGCAACACTGCGACTCACATCAGATATCAATTCAAAAACGAAATTATCCGTTTCAACTTTCAATAAAAATACATCCGCTTCAACCTCAAGTGGGACAGGTACTCCAAGCATATTTACCAGTACCTGGGGTATTGCCAGTGTTTTTGGTACCAATTCTCAACAGTCCTGGAAACTTTTATATCCAGATTATTACTGTCTCACAGATATTAATACCAATATGGTTTCAGCGAAACTGACCACCCTCATCAATACCAACTCTTACTATGAAGGTATTGTTGAGTATTCCAAAACCAGTTATGATACAAATCCCGGTGAACGCCGCGATTCCACATTGTTTGATATTTTCCCTGGTGAAGCAGAATACCTGACTGATGAAGGTCCTTTTGGGTTTGATGATGGAACCTCTGCCTCTGTAGCTGGAATATTTTCCATGGGTCTTAAGAGTAATGCTCGGGACACCTCAACCACATCCAGAATTAAAGTCAAGTTGGATTACACCAATCAGGTCAATCAGCACAATCAAATCAAAACGGGCTATCAGTTTGAATATTTTGACTATGATATGAATTATGGTGCCATAAATCCCGTATTGCCTGTTGGGCGACCCTTCAGCAAATGGCATAGAAGTCCTTATCAGATGGGGCTCTATGTTCAGGATAAGCTGGAGTTTGATGGGTGGATCGCCTCCATCGGTTTGCGTGCAGAATATTTCGATCCCAATACAGATTGGTATGATGTAGATGACTATGATGACATTTTCTTTTCGTCTAGTTATACTGATGATATTGAGGATCAAATCCCAACCAAGAAGGCTAAAGGAACATTCACACTCCTACCCAGAATAGGTATCTCTCATCCCATTTCAATCAATTCAAAATTGTACTTTAACTATGGTCATATGCGTCAGAAATTTAATCCTGATGAACTCTTTGGTGTGCGCCGCGTGACCGGTGGTGAAATGTCCACTTTTGGTGATCCTGAATTGCCAATGGAAAAGACGGTGGCATTTGAACTGGGATATGATCAGGCAATATTTGATCAGTATTTATTGCACCTCTCTGCCTATTATAAAGATAAATCGGATCAATCCTCAACCATCACCTTCGAGAGTAATACGGTAGACTACTCCAGATATGCTGCCATCTTCTATCAGGATATCCGTGGATTTGAATTCGAATTGAGTAAGAGTCGCGGCGATTGGATAACTGCATTTTTCAACTATACCTACTCTATTTATAGTTCAGGTCGTTTCGGGGTTCGCAATTTTTATCGCAATCCAGCCGAACAACGCGAAGAAGAAGCAAATTATTCCAGGCAGGTTCAGTATAAACCATTGCCACAGCCTCGGGTTAACTTCAATCTTGGCCTTCATACCCCTAAGAACTTTGGTCCAACATTTGCGGGAGACAAAATTCTCAGCGATTGGCATCTGTCCTTTACTGGCCGCTGGGTGGCTGGAGCGTATGCAACTTATGGAAATGTAGCCGGCATTATTAACAATGTCCGCTGGAAGGATTCCTACAATGTAAACAGCAAGCTCTCCAAGACCTACCACATGGGGAACGTCAATCTGACCTTCCTGGCTGAAGCCTACAACCTTTTCAACTTCAAGCATTTCTCAACAGCAAGCATGGCCACTGGCCAGAACTATGTGGATTACCAGGAATCACTCCACTTTGGCGAGGAAGTGTACGAAGAGCTTGGGTTCAACCATATCAGCGGTGATGATCGCCTGGGTGACTACCGACCAGATGATGTTGATTATCAGGCCATGGATTTTCAATATTCTGCCTATGCGAACGATGGTTCAGCACTGGGTGGCGTTGAAAACGTCTACTATTGGATTGAAGAAGAGAATATGTATATGAGTTATTCAGCAGCTGATGGTGACTGGACTCAGGTGGGTGATGCCACCATTCAGAAAGTACTTGATGACAAAGCGTACATTGCCAATCCTCCAAATGAATCGCTCATGTTCCTGGCACCCCGTGACATTTTTGTGGGTGTGAAACTGGCTTATAATTTCTAATTCGAAGTATTGAGAATTATTCAAGGAATTCATATGAAACGAAATCTATCAAGAATCAAGATCAGTACACCTTCAAGTGTGGTAATTCTATTACTGATCCTTGCTTTTGTAAGCCTGAACTTTGCCGCTGAATTCCGGTGGATAAAAGTTGGAAGCTTGCATAATTTCTATCAAGCAATTGGATCAGAACCAGAGGAAGATGTCGGTGCTGAACAACAATTTGGCATGCGTTGGAATGCATTTTATGATCACCAGGACATGCAGGCAGCCAAGGGCATGTGGATTGCAGTTGCCAACTACGAAGATCCCGTGGCAAACGCCACCTTTGATTATAAGATTGCCCATTGTGGACCTCGCCCACGTCCGGAAATTGCCTCCAATGAATTTATGCCCACGGCGTTTGGTATGACGGGAAGATTTGCAGCACCAACCATTATAGTTGATGGGGAATTGGCTTCGGATCTGGATTGGGATGATCTGGTGGATGATGGTGGATTTGACGTTTTCCAAAAAGCTGACCGTCAGATATACAATTCAGTAAACACCTCCACGGGTATTTCCTTTGATAGAAATGTTTATGCCTTCAGTCAGCAATACTATGACAATTTCTTTATTTATGAGTACACATTTGTAAACACTGGTATTGTCAGTCAAGATGAAACCATCAGTCACAGCAATACTCTAGAGGGTGTCTATTTTCACTGGCAGTTTAGAAATGCTGTTGCTGGTGAAGGTACTGTCGAGGGGTCCGGTATTGATTGGCGTGGCCGCAGGGGATGGGGAACTCCTCAGAACTGTCGCTGGGGTATGAATACCATGAACAGCGTCATTGGAGAGGATCCAGATAGCCCTCAGACGACATCCATGTTTTCAGGCGCCCCAGACTACGGGCGTATGGGGATTGATGAGTACGATTACGATAATGAAATGATGCGTGCCTACACTTCATGGCATGGCCGTCATTCCACACTGAGCTACGATAACATCGGTTCACCAAACTATCAGGGTTGGTTGGCTGATGGCTTAATGGGTGCATCTCAATTCATGGGAGCAGTCGTTTTGCATGCCGATGTATCAGCAAGCGATCATTCCGATGATGTTTATCAACCTTCTACCACTCAAAAAATTGAATCCAACGATGCTGAGACGACCAACAATGATCAATTCAGTAGTTCTCGTATGGAGCGAGGGTACACCCAATTTGTAGCAGCTGGTCATGAACCTCTAAATCATTCTGAGCAGGTGAAATCCCAGGGTCAGTTTCCTGATCAATTTTCTACTGCCGGTGGGTATTCACAGACCTGGTCATTTGGTCCTTACACCATGGCACCTGGTGACACAGTACGGATTGTTGTGGCAGAGGGCGCTGCTGGCCTCAACCGTGAGATGAATCAAAAGGTTGGTAATACCTGGTTTCGTCATGTTGCATTAGGTGAAACTCCTACAGCTGAAATGCCTGATGGATCAATGCAGACACTCACAAGCGTTGCTGATGCAGATGAGTACAAGAATTCCTGGGTTTACACGAGTCGTGACAGTCTCATGGAAACCTTCCGTCGGGCCCGTTTTCTCTATAAAAATGGGATGGACATGGGGAGTATGACACCTCCTGATCCGCCTCAATCTTTTGAAGTGATCTCACAGGGTAACAGGATTTACCTGACCTGGGCTGAGAATGCCTCATTGTCACACCCAAATTTTGAAGGGTATAAATTATACCGTGCCAAGGGTCAGTATGACTCAACCTATTATGAGATTGCTGATCTTAATGTGACTGATGGTTCGTTGGCTCATGAGTTTTCAGATATGTCAGCCGAACGAGGCCAATTATATTTCTATTACATTATATCCTATGATGATGGGAGCACAAACGAATTAGAACCTGGAATCCCATTGCGCAGCAGCCTTTTCTTTACCAGAACCAACAAGGGTGCTTCCATGCTGAAACCGCCAGCAGAGAGTATTGACAACGTGGTTATCGTTCCAAATCCCTACGTGATTTCAAATGAAACCCTCCAGTACGTTGGTGAAAAGAACAGTATCAAATTCTGGAATTTACCCGCTGCATGTGAGATCAATATATTCACAGAGCGTGGAGATAAGATATATACATATAATCATGTGGGAAGTGGTGTTGCCAGTTGGAACCTCATGACCTCATCGCGCCAGATTATTGTTAGTGGTGTTTATATTGCAACATTTGAGACACCAGACGGTGATAAAGTAATCCGAAAATTTGTAGTCATTCGCTAAGGGCTTAAGACCCAACGGAGGATTTTTTAAAATGATGAAGTGGAATCAATATTTAAAGCTTGTAATGGGGATACTCGTCCTCGGTCTGGTTCTCGTTACCTGTGAGGATTTTGAGGATGAAAAGTTTGAATTATCAGCCGTGGATGAAGCGGCTGTCCATTCCATGGCAGACACCCTCGAGATTAGCCTGAGAATGAGAAATGCATCAATTTATGCTGATGGAACCAATCTTGGTATCCTCCTGGCAGGAGGTGGTCTGGATACGGTAATCATGGCTGTGGATACGAGCAATGCCCTGGAGCTCATAGACATATATACGGCCCTGGGAACCACGGGACGTCCCTCGTTTGCAGCAAATGATACGGTCTATGTCACCCGGCTCACTGCCGACAGTCTATCGTTTCGCCTGCTGAATGTAACCACCCCAGGGACCTATGTGATCTATCTGAATCACCACGCTCAACCCAGTCTGTTTGCTGACAACTCGGGAAGTATGCTTCGGATTGATTTAGCGTCCGACGATATGTCACCAGAACTGGTTGCCAGTCTGTATAGCTTACCTGGTCCAGTACCAACCATAAAGGGCAGGTATGAGTTCGAACTTGATGCGGGGACCTACTTATTTGAGTTAGCTCGTATGGAAGCAACAACATTGGATGATTTTCGCGTCGTCCTTATGCGCGAGCAATAGAATGATCAATCGCTGAGGGACATGATATGAAGAATAAACGACTAGCCATTCTGATGACCCTGCTTCTTTCGAGTACGGCGTTTGCAGAATTTACAAAACTGGCTCAAACAGGATTCCAGTTCCTCAGTGTGATTTCAGATGCACGAGGAGCAGCCCTGGCAGGAGCTATGACCACCATGCCATACGGCTCAGGTTCTCTCTTTTTCAATCCTGCAGGTATGGCTGAAATGGAGGGTACGGTGGACATCGTAGCCAGCAAGAATACCTGGATTGCCGATATCAATCATACCACGCTGAGCATGGCCTATAAACCTGCCAATAATAAGTATGGTGTATTTGGGGTCACTGCTCAATCAGTAAATTATGGTGATATGCAGGGAACCATGGTCTGGGGTCACGAACCAGGATGGATTGAAACGCATACCATTCAACCCTCTGCTCTCAGTCTGGGTTTTGGATACGCGGTGAGTCTGTCTGATAGGTTTTCCATCGGTTCACAGGTTAAATATGCAGTTCAGCAGCTCGGTGGAGCAGTTGTTGAGATCCATCCAACTCAAGCAGATGTGGAAGATAGTCTTTCTGTTCAGAAGTTTTCTACTTCGGCAGTAGCTTTTGATTTTGGAACCCTATTTGATACAGGGTTTAAGGGAATATCCTTCGGGATGAATGTGAGGAATTTTTCAAATGAAATCGCCTATCTGGAAGAAAATTTCCAGTTGCCTCTGACATTCACCATGGGTCTCTCTATGGATCTGATTGATCTCATCCCCAACTTTTCTGATGCCCACTCATTAATGATGAGTGTGGATGCTGTTCATTCACGTTCCTATCCAGAATATCTTAATATAGGTATGGAGTATAAGCTCCTGGATATGCTCTATCTACGATATGGCTATCTCGACAATCGCGATGAAAGAGCTTCTTCCTTTGGTTTTGGCGTTTCACGTTTTGGTCTCGGGGTTGATTATGCGTACATACCTTTTGGAATCCTGGATGAAGTTCAGATGATAACCGTAAGATTTACATATTAGATAAATGATCCGTGCGTAGGATTTGGAGAATTAAGTTTATGAGAACACAAAATTTATTCAGTTGCTTAATTATTGGCCTCATTCTCATTGGGGGGATCGGCTGTGAATATGATGACTATCCAGATCCAATCTGGAATCCAGATGATGCAGGTGGAGCAACACCCGTTATCACTTCATTGGATCCACCAGATGTGGCCTATGATGGTCTCACCACGGTAACCATTAGCGGTGAGAATTTTTCACCAACGCTTACAGAGAATCAAGTCACTTTTAATGGCGTTACTGCCACCCTTAATACCGAGTTATCCACTGCAGCACAACTGGTTTTGACAATGCCCATTGTCATCACCGATGCTTCACTAAATGCTATCAGTGGTGTACAAGTCATGGTTGCTGTACAGGGTGCCTATGCCGGGGCGGTTTATGACCAGGATTTTCGTATCGAACGCGCTGTAATCGAATGGGGTAGCTTCATCGGGGAGAAACCTGAAAAGCTTCCCAATGCAGTAGCTGTTGATGCAGATGAGAATGTATTTATTGCGGGAACCGACAAGATTCTTTACAAGGTTGATACCCTGGGGGTCCGTACAGAATTTGGCACAGGATTAAGTGCCACAACCAATGACCTGAAAATGGGTCCAGGAGGAACCGTTTATTTTTGCAGGAATAATCCCTATGTATATCGTGTTGATGCCGCAGGTGGAGCTGCAGATCGCTGGCACAGGGTTGGTTCAAAAATAGCCTGTTTTGATTTTAATGTAGACCAGAATCTTTATTGCGGTGGCAAAAATGATTCATTGTATTTCATTGATATCACAGCTGAGACCAACCGCGGGGTTGCCCTGGCAGAGGACTACAGCTATACAGCTCTGAGGGTCTATGATGGTTATGTCTATGTGGCAGGCATCTATGAGGGAACGGATGTAGCTGTTACAGTGACTGAAGCAATATGGCGCCACGAAATTTTAGCTGGTGACGAACTGGGTCCCAGGGAATTAGTCTATGATTGGGCAGATGCTGAATATTCAACGGATCAGAATATTTTGAGCATGGTCGTGGACTCTGATGGTCTCTTTTATATTGGTCTAAGCGAATCAGCCGGTCCAGCAATCGTAACCATTAATTTTGCGACACAGGCCATCGAGCCATTCTATAACGCTGTTCTGACATCTCCAGCAACACATCTGTCCTGGGGAAATGGCAATTATATATATTGCGCCCGGACAATGAATAGCTCAACCGATGAGCTCCCCACAGGGGCATTTCGCATTGCACAATCTTTGACAAGTGCGCTATATTACGGGCGCAATTAGCAATAAAACGACAACTCAATTCATGGGCCGAACACCAATGTGTCCGGCTATACAAAACTAGGAGGTATTACATGAAGAGAACGGTAACAATGATGTTAATCCTGAGTCTATTTGCCTTTTCGGCATATGGCCAATATTGGGGCGGTTGGACCGGTGGATTAGGTACAGAAGCTGCTGATACATTGGATGCTTATGGACAGGGAATTGCAGTTGATGGTGCAGGGAAAATATGGTATACACCATATTATAGCTCTGAAACGGTAATGGTTGATACAGGAAGTGGTACCGCCGATGACGAACAAAATTGTCGCGGTATTTATGTTTTTAATCCTGATGGAACCGAAGCCAGTTTTTCACCCATTAAAATTTTGACATATGATGGTGTGACGGATACACTGTGGAACTCAAGTCGTGGTCTCAGGACTGACGCTGACGGTAATATTGTAGCCGGTTCCTGGTGCATGTATTATCGCATTAATCACTTAACTGGTGAAGGTATGGACAAACTAACTCCTTACCCAACGGCTGATCCAGAAGATAGTCCATGGGATGGAGAATCCATTACTGCTGCTGCTTTTGATGATGATGGCAACATGTACTGTAATGCTGTTATTGCCAGTGCTGGTCCTATCAATGCCTATGATGCAGATTGGGAATTAATTGATAATCTGGTGCCTGCCGATATGCTCGGTGGATACTCACGTACCATCGAAGTTGCTCCTGATGGAAGTGCAATCTATCATTGCAATTTCACTGGTAGCCACGGACTGGTCCGTTTCAATAGCAGCACCGGCGATGTCTATGGAGATTTCACCGCTTCTATTGATTCACTTTTTCCAGGTCTTTCTGTAGAAGCAACCGGTTGGGATCCAGCTGGTCGTCTGTGGGTTGGTAACACAGGTGGTGCAGCCTTCCAAAACTGTGGTTTCTATGCTTTTGATCCAGCCACAGATACAATGGTTGACAGCTTCATCGTTGGTCCTTCCATGGTTGATCTTGGTATCAAACCACGTGGTATTGATTTTGCCGCTGATGGTAACACTGCCTACGTCACATTTTTCAATAGCTGGGACAATCCTGCTATTTTCAAAATTGAAAAAGATGTTGTTGGTGTATGGGAACATACTGGTACTATGATTAGTGGCTATGCTCTAAAAGCTAACTATCCAAATCCTTTCAACCCAAGCACCAAGCTTGACGTTGTCTTGAAGGATGGTGGCGTAGCTGATCTTCGCATCTATGACATGCGCGGAGCAGAAGTTGCTGTATTGAACAACAGCTATCTCTCAGCTGGCGAACATACATTCACCTTTGATGCTTCTCAATTTGCAGCTGGTGTCTATATCGCTAAATTTACAGCCAATGGAGCCATGTATACTCAAAGCATGACTTTGGTTAAGTAATTAACCGTTATTGTTTGAAGAAGGGGCTGTTAATTCAGCCCCTTTTTTTTCGTTATTTTTAAGTACCGCATTTTTTCATTCCCCTTGGCTTACATTAGCGGGTGAAAAAAATGGAGTCCCACATGAAGAAACAACTATTCGCAATATTGACTGTTCTATTTGTCGTGCAACAAATCATGGCCCAGCCCACCAACGATGAGTGGCGGTCTACCTGGGTTATTACCTGGGAGCATATAAATGCTGGAAGCACAGTCGCTCAAAATCAGGCTCGCGTAAGAGAAATTTTAGATAATCATGTTGAAGCCAACATGAACGCAGTCCTATGGCAAGCCCGCCAGGGCGGAACAGCCTATTATAATTCATCATTTGAACCCTGGGGGTATTACGCAGGGGGTTCTTATCCAGGTTATGATCCACTGGCATACGCCGTCGAACAGGCACATATGCGGGGGTTGGAGCTACACGCCTGGTTTAACACTTTTCAAGCGGCATCAACCGCTCCGGGAACACCAGCCGGGGATCACCCCGAATGGGTTTGCCGGGATCAGCAGGATATCCCCATGCCATCCAGTAGAGCACTATCTCCTGGATTGCCTGAAGTACGAGAATATCTCGTAGATGTCGCCATGGAGATAGTCAATAATTACGATATTGATGGGATCCACCTCGATTATGTACGCTGGAACGAATACAGCGATTTGTTGTTCAGACAACCACACCCTGATCCCGTAGCTGAGATCAGTCAGCTTGATCAAGTCCCAGATCCGACCATGATGCTGAACTTACTCGATCCACAAAGCGGTCGTTATCTATATGATATTGATCATCCCTACAGCGGTGGAATACCTGAGGGTTATGCAAGCTGGCCTGAGTTCTGGAGATCCTCTGTTACCAGTCTGGTTGAAGCTCTGCACGATTCTATTCAGACCCAGAAGCCCTATGTGCGTCTGTCTGTTGCTGCGCTGGGGAAATACAACTGGTCCGGGTGGAACGGGTATAATGTGGTCTATCAAGATGCTGCAAAATGGTTTAATGATGGTAGTATCGACCAACTCACACCCATGCACTATCACTGGCTGACAGCCACTTCATTTATTGGCATGCTGCAAGGCAACTGCCCTGATTGTTGGAGTGAGTATATTCAGCCCGGGATTACGGCTGGACGCCTCTTTACGGCAGGTCCTGGCTCTTATTTAATGGTGGATAGCTGGGGAAATCATACCAGTATTATTAATGCGGTCAGAAATGTCAGTTGGGTTGATGGTTTCCAGTTTTTCTCATATGGCAGCTGGAAGGACTTCGATTATTTCGACAATGCCGGGGCTGGATTCTTCGCCAAAAAGACCAAGGTTCGTGATACGGGCCTCATCCTGGATGCCACCCCAGGCACCCCTGGTATTAGTCTGACTCAATTAGATGAACTAAACATCCAGCTAGATATTGCACCGCCAGCCGGTCTATCTGAGGACCAATGGTTTGTGGTTTATCGGGATGCACTGAATAGCATCGATCAGGATCAATCCACAATTGTTGATGTTCATTTTGGACAGGACAATTACAGCATAGTTGACGCCTTTGATGGCAATCAGGATCATAACGCTGAATACTATTATGCCTCCACCATGCTGGATCGGTACTGGAATGAATCCCTTACCTCAAACATAGTAGTGTCAGCCCCATTACCATCGTATGCACCACAAGTGGCAGATATCCTACCAACGGATGGAGATACAGTAAGTGTGGTCGATATCATTGATATCAACTTTAGCAAGACCATGGACATTGCCAGTGTGAATGCCGCCATTGTATTCACACCTGACATTGAGATGGATGATTACTTATGGAGTCCTGGTGATAAAAGACTGAGACTCTATGTAGATGGTCATTATGAATTTGGTACGACCTATACTCTGACCATCGGTGCCACATCAATGGACGTAAATGGTGTGCAACTTGATGGAAATGGGGATGGGGTCCCCGGAGATGCCTACTCAATTAGCTTCTCAACTCATAGTGTGGATTTAACCGGACCAGAAATCAGGTCCATGTTTCCTGATCCAGCTGCCGGTGTAGATTCCTTTGATGTGATGGGGGTTCTCAGCTTCACATTCAACGAACTGCTGGATCCAGCTACTGTAAATGAAACCAATGTCACCTTAATGATGGGGGATGAACAGATTGAAATTGATCCTGTTCATTCAGCCAATGAAGTCAGATCCATTATTGATGTTCGAGCTGAAGAACCACTAATTGGTGGCGAGACCTATTCGCTTCATCTAAACACATCCATAACGGATACTGCCGGGAATGCCATGGTTGAAGAAGTGACTGTCAGCTTTGTAACCCAATTGAATCATTACTCCGAGTCCATTCTCATCGATGATATGCGCGGAACCCTGGGATCGTGGGCTGCCCCTGGATATAGCGGTACCACTGCTGGAATTCTCGGTTCTCTCACAGAATTTGAGTATACCAATCTGGTCTACCTGCCTGCATCCTATGATTATAGCTCAAGGAAGAAATCTGCTTATCTGAAATACGCCTGGGATCCTGAATATGATGGGGGAGCAGGTCCGTATATGATCAGGGAATATCTATCCGGTGGAGCAGCGCGGGATGTTGTCTTCGATAATTCATACATTTTGCAATGCTTTGTCTATGGAGATGCCAGCGGAAACAGGCTGCGTTTTGCATTGGATGAAAAAATTGGTGTTTCCTGGCCCAATCATGAAGTATCCCTTTATCATGTTGTTGATTGGGAAGGTTGGAGACTGCTTGAATGGGATTTGAGCAATCCGGAACTGGTGGGAATCTGGATTGGCAACGAAATACTTGATGGAGATGGGTATCGTATCGATAGTTTTCAATTATCCTATGATGAGGAAGCCGGTGATGCTGCTGGTCAAATTCATTTTGATGAACTCAGGGTTGTTAAAAAGATGGGAGGCGTTTCAATTGATCCTTCACTTGAGACCCAATTGCCAGCTCAGGTCAGCCTGTATCAGAACTATCCCAATCCTTTTAATCCCGAGACTGTGATTAGTTTTGATCTGCCAGCAAGTATGCAAACTCAGATTTCCATTTTCGATATTCGAGGTCGAGAATTGGAAATTCTGGTGAATGACAATCTCCCAAGTGGAAAGCATACCCTTCACTTTGATGGAAGTGCTTATGCCGCCGGCGTGTATATGGTTGTCCTGGAAACCGAATTTGGCACCCAGGCCAAACGAATGCTGCTTCTGAAGTAGAAATTTGAGCCTAAATAGGATTTCTTTAAAGCACCCGAATTAATTCGGGTGCTTTTTTTAACATCTAGTGTAAGAGAATATATACTGCAATAAATATTAGTCCGCCGGACAAAGACCCGGCTACATTGACCCAATCATTGTCAAGCCACAATAAACCTGAGATATGTTTGGTTTCCTCGTGACAGTGGCTGACTCTCTCCGTGGCCTTCCCGCAAACTTCACACTTAAATTTGGCCTGAATACTGGCACCCAGTATACTATCCACAACACTGCCCAGGAACCCGGCACCGATCATCAAACCAATGAGCGTCAGGTCCCAGTCTACGAAACCCATAAAGGCGGCTATGAAGACAATAATTGCAGCACCTATCACGCCACCTGAGGTTCCCAACAGTGAAATCCCGCCTGAGAAACCCTTGGGAACTCTTTTCCAGGTAAGAATGTTAAGGGGCAGGGATTTGCTGAAGCTGCCGATCTCTGTTTCCCAGGTATCTGCTGTAGCACTTGCCAGAGAAGCCAGAAAGGCCCAGTAGAGCCAATCAATTGAGAAACCGCTAAGATACCAGGCAATGGTAAAAATCAGCGGAATACCGCCATTTGCGTAGACTTGGACAATATCTCGTTGAGAACCTTTGGAAGAGATGATGTCCTTCCTGGATTGTCTATCTGCAATTTTAGAAAGGATGCTGGAAAGTACAAAAAAACCGATGAGGGGCAGCATGGTGTGCCACCCACCCATACCAAACATAAATAAACCAAGCAGAAAGGCACCAAAACCACCACTCACACTCAAGGCCTTGAGTTTGAAGGCACCATAGCCAAGAATCATGGATACGGCAAACCATCCGCCCATGTAGGCAAGTGTGCCGGTGTGCATGGATGTCAGATATAGATCCATACCCAGAGCTGCAGTTAAGGTGAGGGTCAGATTATCGCTCCCGCGTTTGGAAACCGCTTCACCCACGGTTGCAACAGCGGCTGTGAAAAAAGCCATGGTTATCAAATGATGGAGGGGTAGGGGTGGATTGTTAATGATGTTGGAGTATACAGGGTAGGCTCCCATAACAACAATAAGTGTCATGAGAAAGAAGGCAATACTTCCTGGCCAACTTTTTTTATCGTGCCACAAAATAAATTTATGTTTTGAATTAACCCGCTCACCCACAACGGTTGCAGCTGTATCAGAGAAAGCCAGAATGAGCATAGCCACAACAAACAGGACAATATTGCGCTCCCAGAACATGATGACCAGCAGCGTAAATGCAATGGGGAAATAGACCGTTCCAAATGACACACGTTCGGTGGTATGCATGCCTTTCAAGCTATCCTTTTTAAGAGCGACATAGTTGAGAATGGTAAAGATCACGCCGAGCAAAATGACGGGTGTACTGGATTTGAGAAAAAATGGCGCCAGCGATACAAGAATTCCAACCATGACATGGACAAATTTTCGCGACAACTCTGGAGAGAGCTTCAGCACGTTACGTGCTAGCTCAGCCATTCCGATAAAAAGCATGATAATGCCGAAGAAGAAAGAAAATGAGATCCATTCATTGCTGATGTCGAAAAAGAGAGGCACTGCAGATTCCTTTCAGATAGAATTGATTGATAGATATTCTAATAATTATCTCACAGGTACCAACATTTAAAACAGACCTCAATGGTTGGCCATTAGAATAAGTCTTTGTGAAAAGGACTTTTCAATCTTCGCAGAGAATGTTTTAAGGGTAATTCCAAATAGAAGCATTAAACAGGTCACGGGTAATCTCTCGATTGTACAGATTTTGAAGCATGGAATATGGTGATTTTCTCCAAATAGAGACAAATGCATACGCTTCATATTGACTGTCATTAAGGATAATATTGAGTCTGGTTTGTAAATATGGCAATACATTCATCTATGATAAATCCATATATTACAACGATATAGAAAATTTAATTTGCCAGTCTAAAAAAAGGTTACTATCGAGTTGCTTACTAACTATATTTGTTGCAACATAGATCTAAAACATCGAAACTATTTAACTGCACTTACCTGCAGTTTTTGACAATGTGTAGAATTCTGTAAGTACTGAAACGGGCTTGGTCCTGGATCAGTATTTCGCCCGCCGAATCATATTTGAAGGCAGAATGGGGATAGGGCTATCAATATGAGATCTCACAATTTTCCAAATTCGAACTATTTGAAGACAATGAGGTATACTATGCAACGTACATTCTTCACCATCGTCCTGCTCCTGCTCATGTTGTCATCTACTTTTGCAGGAACCAGTGGAAAGATAACTGGCGTTGTGACCGATGAGAATGGAGCACCCCTCATTGGCGTGAATGTAATAATTGAGAATACCAACCTGGGATCTTCAACCAATGTTGATGGGTACTATGCAATTCTCAATGTTCCACCAGGGACTTATGCGCTGGTAGCATCCTACATTGGCTTTTCAAATGTAAAGGTCACTGACATCAGGGTTTCCATGAATCTGACAAGATATGTAGATATCACCATGACTTCTGAGGTTCTAACTACTGGTGAAGAAGTCCTGGTCGTTGCGAAACGTCCCTTACTCAATCAGGATGAATTCTCATCCAAGCACACCGTTTCCTCTGAGGAAATGGAAATCCAACCCATAGAAAGTGTCATTGGGATTGCCCAGAATCAGGCCGGTACCGTGGGGAGCAATTTTCGTGGTGGCCGAAGTGGCGAAGTTCTGGTGGTGATTGATGGTATCCCGGTGCGTGATGCGTCATCAGCCTATACTGGCGACTTTGGTGGCTTTACTCTGGATGTACCAAAAGATGCTGTACAGGAGATGGAAGTGTCCCTGGGAGGTTTTTCAGCCGAATATGGAAATGTTCAATCTGGTATTTTGAATCTTGCGATGAAGGAAGGCAGCCCCACTTTCAAGGGCTCCCTGTTCATGACCACTACTGATTTTGGTGGGCTTACCGATAAACTCATGCCTAAGGATGAGTGGTGGCTGGATGCCAAATATCAGCAAAAACTAGAGAGCAATTATCGCTTTTCTGTGAGTGGACCCCTTGTTTCAGGTCTGACCTTTAGTCTTTCAGGTGATATTTTCAACCGGAATCAGGGACTCTTTCTAAATCAGGAAGCCTTCAATCAGAGTTATCAAGGGAAAATAGCTTATCGCTTATCCAATAATGCCAAAATTGCAATTGGTGGGAACTACAGTCAAAACGAATGGGATAGTTTCTATTTTCAAGCAGGGAAATATGGTCCAGGTGAGAATTTTAGAACTGACCAATATGATTTTATCGAAGATTTGAATGCGTCAAATGATACACTGACGCGCTTTTTCTATGTGGATGATCCATTTGATTCCGACCTGTATACCTCTGGCGCAGTTGACAGCTTGCTCAATCCCTATTTTATTGCCCTGAATGATTCAGATTCCGTCGCTGTTGGCTACCATCGAGACATTTATCTTGATTCACCTCTGAATCACCTGACCTCCAGGAACAAAGAGAGCCAAATGCTCTATGGTGTATTTACCTATACCTTCAGCTCCCATACATTTTTTGAGCTCAGGGCTCAACTGATGAACTCCATGTACGAGAATGGCATGCGTGATTATTCTGATCGGGATGGTGATGGTGATACCAATGAAATGATCCAGTGGGATCGAAATGTTGAAGGACCCCGACCAGAGCGCCTGGAGCGGGAGTATCAATTCTGGTGGCTACAGGGAGACGATTCTGAGTATAGACATCAAGAGTCCAACTCCATTCTTGTCAAAGCCGACCTGACATCACAAGTAGATCGAAACAATATGCTCAAGGCTGGTGTTCAGCTGAATCTGAACACTACAGATGTTACTGATATTACCTGGTCATCCGTTACCGAAGAAAGTGATTTCGTACTAAACTCGCTGCGTAAGGACATCTGGGAAAACACGGATATGGAATTTGGGGCATATGTCCAGGATAAGATGGAATTCAAGGGTGCCCTGGTAACCCTTCTGGGGCTCCGTTACGACTACTTTAACCCCAACGGATTCGATGATCCAATTGTCTACCCCGGGAATATGGACAATCCCATATTGACCAAGGATGAGAATGGGTTTGCCATTTTCAATGATCCCAAAGAAGCAAAAGCGAGTCATCAGCTCAGTCCCCGGATCGGAATCTCTCATCCCATCTCAGATCGGGATATCCTGTTTTTTACCTACGGGCACTATTTCCAACGTCCAGACGGCCGTTATCTTTTTCGGAATCATCAATACCAAAGTTTGACCAAGGTGGGAAACTGGGTCGGTAATCCAGCACTCAAACCAGAAAAAACAGTATCCTATGACATCTCATTCGAGCATCTGTTTACTCCGACCTTGAAGATGTCCATCACAGGTTACTTCAAGGATGTCTCTGATCTCGTGAACAATGAGAAATTCGTTTTTCCAGATGGTACTGAAGTCAATCAATATGTCAATGGTGATTATGCCAATATCAAAGGTGCCGAGCTGGCTGTCAAACGCCAGAAGGTCAACCACTGGAGCCTTCAGGGGAATGTTTCGTACTCAATAGCCAAGGGACGCAATTCTTCATCAGGTGGTGTGAAACTCTATCCCTATGACAAGAAGATGTATCCTTTGAGTTTTGACAGACGGATTAGTTCGAATGTGAATATTAGTTGGTATTCGAATAAGGGAATTCAGCCCGTTGCCTGGTTAACCCAGGATTGGGTAGCCAATATTCAGTATGAGTACGGTACGGGGAAACCTTACACCACTTATGGTGTCCTGGGCGCCAGCAATGATCAGCGGCTGCCATCATTCTCCAATGTGGATATTCGCATAAGTCGTAAATTGAGCATGGGTAATTATGCCCTGCTGTTCAATTTTGACATTTTTAATGTCTTTAACAATGATGTCCATTACAGTATCTATACCAAATATTATAATGTGGATGAGGATCCAGGGGAGACCAATCCTCCGGATATTATTTACAAGGAGGAGCTCTCCGATCTGGAGATCAGAAGTCCTTTGATCTACGCCTCAGAGCGTCAATATAAAATCGGCCTTTCGCTGAAATTCTAGTAGAGCGATTCTTTAGGAGAAGTTATGCTTAGAAAATTAAAATTCTATTTGCCCCTGTTGTTGATCGCCATCTTTGTCCAGGCTGCTGGTGAGCCACTAAAACTCCCCAAAAAGAAGATCAGCCTCTTCAAAAAGAGTGAGGTCGTTCCCATCGATCATGAGTACCATCGTATAGGGAAAATCTGGATGCGGGTCACTAATTTCTCCATGATTGGAGATGATTCATACCGCGAAAGAACGCCTTCTGCTGATTGGCCAGGCGGTTCTGGCAATTCCTATTTATATCGAGGCTCGCTGTGGCTTACAGGAACCCGTAATGATGTGCGAGGTACCAGTGCAACGGAGGACCAGGAGTATACGCCCCTTGCTCTGGTTGAGAAGGAAACTATCCTGGATGGTCTTGCAGAACACACCTGGACAAAATTTACTGATGCCATACAGACCGATGATGCCCACGTTCCGCTAGGCCTGGAGGTGACTCAACATACCTATGCCTACGGTCTTAGTTTCGCTGATGACTTCATCATCTATAAATATTATCTGAAGAACGCCGGTGTTGATACAGATGGAGATGGGACAGTAGACGATATGTCTCCACTCAGAGATGTTCACTTTACTTTTCGGATGGATGGTGATGTGAGCAAGTTGACAACCTGGGATACTGAAGCTGATTTTGTAAACCGCGACGATCATGCCATGTGTCTTACAGGTGGATGGGATGAACTGTTGTTGTTTCCATATATGGAATATCAAACTGAACAGGATACAACGGTTTGGCCGTATATAAATTCATTTATCGGTGACTCAACCTTGACCATCATGTTTGATGGTGATAATCGGGGTGTGGTTGCTGAAGTGGATACCAGTCTGCTGGATCGAAGCAGCATGTCAGGCGCCTATCAGTATGATAATCCCCATGATGATTTTGGCAATCCAAACCCCCTGGGTGTCTTTCAGACGCCTGGTGTTCTGGCCATGCAAATGATCCATACTGATCCATATATGCCACCGAAATCATACACGACCTCCTATATCGGTCAGGACTTTTCTGGTGACGCAGCGATGTGGTCAAATGCTATTGGGAAGACGACATTCGACAAACTGTTCAAATTACCGCCTTTTCAAGGTGGCGGAGTGAATGAAGGTGATTATCGTGCAATCACCACCTTTGGTCCCGTTGACTCGCTGGCTTACGGCGATTCCATCGAGGTCATCTTTGCCATAGGCGTTGGAGCAGATGCTGACCTTGCAGGTGCATATAGTTTTATCCGACTACTTGAAGATATGGAAGTGGCCAAAACGCTGGTTGAGGACAATTTTGATATTGATCTGAATGAGATCCCGGCTCTACCAAATATAGAGATTGGCGCCGTCCTTAATGCAGACAATGTATTTGAGGGTGTAAATGTGACCTGGGATCCCTCTGTTTCTATGGCTCACACCAATTTTAGAGGATTTGTCGTAGCAAAATTCAGAGAGAGAACCGTAGCCGGACTACCCATTTATGATACACTGGGTGTGTATACCAAGGCCGAGGTTGAGGCCGAATTGCTGGCCACTGGTGAAAATTACCTGAGTGTCTACGATGCAGATGTGGCATTTGGTTATGATTACACGTACTCATTGTTTGTCCGTGGGTACTCAGATAAATATTTTAATATGGAACTCCTGTCCAGCGACTTTATCACTGCGACTGGCAAAAGCCACGTAAATACCATGGATGATATTTTGGTGGTTCCCAACCCATATCGGGCTTCGGCACCCTGGAATAATGCCAGCCCATCATCCTCTTCTCAATGGAAAGATCGGCTGTTCTTTATCAATTTACCAGATGATGCCACAGTGAGAATTTTCACGCTTGACGGTGATTTTGTGAAAATGATCAAGACCACAGATTTGAGAAACATTGAAAATTTACCAGAAACCAATTCTGCTACTGCAGAATGGGATTTGGTGAGCACATCTAATCGTGAAGTGGCACCAGGTGTCTATCTTTACCACGTATCTTCGTCCATGGGCGAAAAAATTGGCAAATTCATAATTCTTAAGTAAGGGAGGCGAACATGTATAGAATCCTAGTTTTATCATTCCTGATCGTAAATAGCCTCTTGGCATCTGCTTCGATTGGTTCCGTTGCCGGTCAATTTCTTGAGGTCAATCTCCATGTCCGCAATATGGGTATGGGTAATGCCGCTACCTCCCTTGTAAAGGGCAGTGGCTCTGTGCTTATCAATCCTGCAGGTCTGGCTGATTATGATTCTGATGGTGGGATAGATTCATATATCAGTTATGTAAAATGGCCAGCTGATATTAATTTTGGAGCCGTAGGTATTGCTACAAATATTGGCAATATGGGACGCATAGCTCTCAGTGCTGTATACGTCAATTATGGGGACGAAATCCGCACCACACCTGATATGCCTTTTGGTGATGGAACCTTCTCCATTGGGGGTATGAGTATTGGGTTGAGCTATTCCCGATTTCTTACAGACAAATTCTCATTTGGAGTCACCGTAAAAAATGTCAGTGAGAAATATGATGAATCTGGGTACTCGCAGCTCGCCTGGGATATCGGAACTTTATATCGGACGAGTTTCCATGGTCTTAAGATCGGTATGAGTATTCTCAACTTCTCCAAGGAAGCCCAATTTGACGGAAATTATCTGGATTATAGCGATCCCATTAAATATGCTGTCAATGACTCCAGTGACTATGGAAATTGGCCACTGCCCATGACCTTTCGCACTGGACTTTCATTAGATGTCTGGTCCTCTGGAAACCTGAAAGCCAATCTTGCCATGGATATGATCCACTCCAACAACAATGATGAGATTTATGCTTTTGGGACAGAAATCAACTATCTCAAAAAATTTGATATACGTGCGGGATATCAAATGGGTACGGATATTAGCGGTTTAAGTTTTGGGGCTGGATTTCAGGTCCTGGAAAGTCTGGGATTCGACTACGCTTTTAACGCAATGGAATATTTTGGACCTCGCCACAGAGTGGGACTCCGACTAAAATTTTGATAGATTTATTGTATATTAACGCAAAAAGAAAGGAAGCTGTATGAGAAAAGTTACCGTAATCATGTTATTGGGGTTATTTACTTTTTCCCAGGTAAGCGCTGACTTATTTCCGCGTCTGGATCTAGTAGATATCGAAGATGCATTGACTATGAACGTTGGTGGAATTGGAAATATTATTGCCGGCGTGGATGTTGATGAAGATGGCCTGACCGAAATCTATATGGTCAATAACAACTGGAACGATGGAGCAGATGAAGTAATCCCCCGTATATATAAGTACGAGCGGATTGCCGCTGAGACTTGGGACCTTGTTTGGGAAGCGATTCCACCATCAACCCTGGTCGAGAAACAGAATACCTGGCCAACCCTATCATTGACTGATCTTGATAATGATGGCAAGATGGAATTGTGTTGGGGTATTGTAAACAATTTCGTGACCATTGCAAATCCTGCTCGTATTGTTGTCTACGAACATGCCAGTGGTGATAATTTTGGTGTGGATAATGGAGGCGTTTGGGAACCCAATTCATCCTGGACAATTACTGATTCTGTATCAAGTCAGAATATCAGACCCATCGATTGGGTAATTGCTGATATCGATGAAGATGGTGTTGATGAAATCATTTTCGCTGATAGAAAAGGAAATGATTCAGGAGTGTACTATGGAATTTGTTCAGTAAGTGACATTCCTGACAATGGTGATGGATCTGAAACCTGGACCCTGGAGAGCAGTGGTTTAGATTTTGGCATGACCTCAGCGGTTGAAAATAAGTGGGATGTGGCTGTTGTTGGTAACAATGCCTATATCTTCTCCGAAACTGAGATCTCAAAAATATCATGGTCAGGTACTGCCTATGAATATACTGCTCTGGCACCACTGGCCGGTGGATCATCTGTACAGGCCGCCATGGGTTTAGATATTGATGGTGATGGTACTAAAGAGATTTTTGCTCCATCTTATGATTGGGGTGATGATACTCAAAAGGGAGTCTACATCCTTAAAGAAGATGCAGATACATTAGCGGCAACTTTGGTTGTGAACATGTCAGAATATTGGCCAAGTGGATCCCGTGGTATCTGGGGTGCTGAGAGTGGTGATATTGATGACGATGGGCTGATGGATTTTGTCATGGGTAGTAGAGCTTCTACACCTAATGGTCTGATCTTCAGAATAGAACATCAAGGTGGCGATATTTATTCAGCTGCCAATTGGGAATTGACCATCATTGACTCTGCTTATGCAGTTGTTGATTTACCTGAAGGTGGAATCTGGAGTGAGTTCGCCATTGGCAACGTGGATGAAGATGATGGGAATGAAGTGTTCTACACCTCTTCCGTTTCAGTGCCTTATTCAGTAGAATTTTCTACTACAAGTGTTTCTGCTCCTGTTATCATCCTTGATTCACCAAATACCAGTGTATCAATCGAGGAACGTGATGTTCAGATTGCTGATGGTTACAAACTTCAGCAGAACTATCCCAACCCCTTCAATCCTAGCACAACCATTACATTCCATATTCCTCAGAATGAATCGGTTAGCTTGAGTGTATATGATCTCCAGGGTCGGGAAGTTGCTACATTGTTGAACCAGTCCATGAGTGCAGGTTCATACGACCTGACTTGGGGCGGTCTTGACAATAACGGCGCCCAGGTTGCATCAGGTGTCTATGTTTATACTCTGAAGACATCGTCATACACAGATTCAAAGACAATGTTGTTTCTGAAATAATAATTTCAAAAACATGCTACTTAAAGAGGCCACCATTGTGTGGCCTCTTTTGATTTGATCATAAACATTGGTGAGGTATTCACAAAATATTCGGGTAATTTGGAAGACAGATTAGAAATCCAATGAGGATTTGATTGAATATACACAAAATGAAGAACCTGATGTTATATACATCTATAGTGAGGAACGCTTGATCTCAGAAGGAAAAGTAATAGTATGCTAAAGATGATCTTAATAGTACTGCAAACCCTGCTTCTAAGCACTGCAATAGCGCTTCAGATAGATTCACAAGTCACTCTGAGGGAAGCCGCAAAGTCCTGGGTATCTCTGGATGGTCGACCTCTGTACTATACTTCAAGTAATTCTCAGTATATGATTGATAATCAAGCTATTAGAAAAATGTCTGCCTATAGTTCTGAAGCCATTATCAGTCTCTCGCCAGCTGGAGATTATCGTCTGATCTCCATGCTTCAAGATCTGGGAGAGATTAAAAATGGAAAACGTTATTCCGATTATTTTGTCCTCGATGATCACAATGATCTCATGTATGCTGTGAACATGGGTACCGATTCAGATCTCAAACCTCATGTCGCTGCTGTATCTGATAAAGGAGTGCTGGCACTGGTCGATCCTGTAAAAGCATTTATCTATTTCTATGTCTCTGGTAATCTTGTAGCCGAAGGTCAGCTTTATGAGGATGATGGCGATATGAGCATGGAGCGCAATGTTCTCATGCATTGGGTTGGAGAGAAATGCTTCATATTGCTTGAACGTCCAGGTTTCAATGGGGGTCCTGCTGGCAAGTCTCTTTTCATCAGCATCAATTCTGACGGGCGCGGTCAACGAACATCCTATCTGCCCTTCACCTATCTCCAGGATTTTGTATTTCAGAATCAACGTTATTTTGTCAGCGGATATGACTATTCTGCAGTGGAAAAAGAGATGAAACCATTGATTGCTGAACTATCTGCCAGGGGAGAAGTCCTGTGGAGCAACGAAAATTTTGGGCATGAACTTTATTTATCCCCCAATGGTTCCTATCTGGCTGTTTTGAGTAGCCATGAATTCATCCAGCTGTTTGAATTGGGTCCCAAACGCGTCCAAAAGATTCATTTTGCCAATGACAACAAAGTCTGCCTGGGACTTTCAGTTAATGACAGGGGTGAAGTGGCTGTTATCCGCGTTGCAGCCGATTTCTTTGCCAAGCGAAATACTCATTTCTCTCAGATCTTTTTTCCCCAGACAGAAAGAAGTACTGATATACAAATTGATCCACGTTATCCCCGGTTGTTCCAGGTTGATACAGATGGAGACCGCTTTTTTATCGGAACCAACTATGAATGGCTAGAGATCAGCCAGTAATGCCCAAATTATTCATCCTCTTGTGGTTACCCTTAGGATTGGCTGCCCAGATAAATAATTTTTCATGGCCCATGGCACCCATGGACCAGCAACATCGCATCTCGGCCACTTTTGATGAATGTCGTGAAGATAGGGATCATTTTCACAATGGTACTGACATGCCGCTTGCTCCAGGAGAGAATGCGCTGAGTATTATGGCTGGCACCGTCACTGGAATTGGTTCAGACTGGATCAGGGTTGAAGACTTCGCATATGTCCATGTTATTCCTCTGGCAACACTGCTCGTTGGCAATACAGTCGCCCAGGGTGCCGTCGTTGGTCATACCGATAGCTATGCCCATATTCATCTGAATTATGGAGGAGGCGCTAGTGGCCACCCAACAGGGAACCCACTTTTGCCTGGAAAAATCACGCCTTTCGTGGACCCCTATCACCCGCGATCACCCATTATTCAATTCGTTCTGGATGGAAGCTCCAGCGCCTTCTTAAACAATACCCTGAGTGGTCATGTCGATATCATCGCCCAGGCAGCAGATACAACTGATCTTCAGTCCAGTATTGACATGAACAATGGTATCTACACCATTGGCTGGGCTCTGCATTCAGCAGACACCTCTGAAATATTAGAAGGCCCTCATTTCTGGTTTGAAGCCAATGAATTGTACTCAAATTCTAATATAAATCGGGTTTATGCTTCTGGTTCATCTACCAGTATTTATCGCTACATCGTAACCAATCGAGTCACTTCAAATGGCTATCTCGATTGTGACCTTTACCAACCGGGTCCATATGTCATATCGGTTATCAGCTCTGATACTCAAGACAACTGGGATACGACCTATGTTAACGTTTTGCTTAGTGATGTTGACTTGCTGCCACCAGGGCGACCTGACTTCAGGTACATTGGTGAAGATGCCAATGGGTATCTTCACCTGGAATGGGAAGCACCAAATGATGCAGATCTGGCGGGCTATATCCTTGAATTCTCATTCGATGGTGTCAACTGGAGCTCCAATCATGGTCCAGATATCCTAACTGCCGATATGACCAGTTTCACCGAGGAAAGCTTCCCAGATGACGCCTATATCCAATTTCGCATGAAAGCGGTTGACACGGCCTTCAACCCAAACCACAGTGAGTACTCAGATACCTATGCGGTCCGGCTCAGTAATAATCAACCCACCATACTCATCGTTGATGGTTTTGATCGCACAAATGGTTCCTGGACAGGTCGCCAGCATAATTTTGCCACCTATTATTCTGAAGCAATTGTGAATAGTGGCTCTTCTGCCGGCATCAGTACAGTGAGCAATGAATGGGTGACTGCTACACAGGATATTCACGATTATTCCGCAGTATTCTGGTTTACAGGTGATGATAGCCGAACCGATGAAACCTTTAGTACTTCTGAACAAAGTGTCATCACTGCCTATTTGAATGGGGGAGGATATCTGTTTGCATCAGGTGCTGAAATAGGATATGATTTAAGTGCAGGCTCGACAGCTGACGCAAATTTCCTGACCCAGATTTTGCATGTAAGCTATGCCGGGGATGATGGGAATCATTCAACTGTTAATGGAGAAGGACCCTATTTCTCAGGATTAGGCTTTAATTATGGCACCACGCCATACATTGAGGACTGGCCAGATCATTTCTCGCCATCCTCTGGGGGTGAAATAGCTCTCAAATATGGCAATGGCTTGAATGCTGCCATTGGATATAGGGATGATGCTTCAGGAACCCTTGTCTTGGGTTTGGCTTTTGAAACCATTGATACCGAGGCTCACAGGTCTGAGCTGGTGGGCCGGATCCTTGGATTCTTCGCCGGAACAACACAGATCACAGATATCCTTATCCCGGAAGAAATGTTAATTCATAGAGTATATCCAAATCCATTTAATGCTTCCATCAATATTGAGTACCAGATGGATCAATATGCTCATGGTCGAATTGTAGTCTATGATATTCAGGGGAAAATGATTATGGATCAGGAATTAAAAAATTCTACCCCTGGAACCCATACCTGGATTTGGAATGCTGAAAATAAAACTGGTCGGAGTGTACCCAGTGGGCCTTATTTTGTACAGCTGATTCAAGGTGATGCACACAGTGTGACACACAAGATTGTCTTAATCAAATAGGTGAGTCGTGAGAAGGAAGAGTTTACTTTTATTATTTGGACTTTTACATCTGGCGCAGGCGGATGTCCTGCATATTGTACCCTATACCCAGTGGACCTTTAATACACCACTTGAACGGGTCATTTATAGATCGAATACCAATGGATTCCCCATCATGTACACCCTGACAGAAAGCAAAATTTCCTACTATGATAGTCTGGGAAACAATATCATTGATATTGACCGCACTCCTGATGATATCTTCAAGATAAACAGTAACCTCACCTACTTTATGTTGATTCAGCACAATGAGTCTATGGACATCTCTAATCCACAGCTGCTCTATTCATTTCAAGTCTATGATTTTCAAGGAAATCCAAAGTATACCTTGGTGCATGGCATCCCCCTGGGAGAGGGCGTACTCAACTCACAGTTGACCAACCAGGGAAGCATTCTTCTCACCCAGGAGGATCAACCCTGGATTCTTGAATTAAGCAATGAGGATACGCTTTTATTTCTGGAAAACGTGGTACCCCGGGATCAAGATGATTGTGAGATTAAGCTTTTGGTTGATCAGCTTGTCAACAGGAACGAATTCATTAGTGCGTCCTCCTGCATCTCAACTGGGGAAGATGACTCCACCTCAAGAATTGATCTGCATCTGTGGAATCATGACAAACTTCTAAGCGACCCAGTTACTGTTCCAGGCAGGCTGGTTGGTCTTGAGTCCATACCAGGAACAGACAATTATTTTCTTGATATTCACGATGGATATGCATCCATACTTACCCTCTTTGATAGAGATCGAATCGTCAAACCTTATCCCTGGAAAACCTGGGAGATTCGATCCCTTGGGAAAAAGGCTGCTTTTGTCATCTCAGAAAAAGATTTGAATGTTATAAACCTTGGGGATGGTTCAATTATTTCAAGCTACCATCCCATCGATATGAGCACCATCAGCGATGCTGAGTATTTGCATCAATGGGGTCTGTTTCTTTATATACGCTATGAGCCCTTCTTTACGGAGAAAGGGGTACAGGCTTATCGAAAATTTGAGCTTGAAGGAGTGAGCAAAACCGGTCAGATCGCCCACCGTAGCTCATTTGGGAGCTGGACCACTACATTACCAAAATTATCTCAAATTGGAAAAGATCTATTTGCAATTCATATGCACAATGCTGTTCTTTTGTACCGTGTTGAATTGGAAAAAAAATAGGTTTCTTTCAGAATCAACCAAATCAAAATCAGGAGTGTAACTTGAAAATAAAGTTTTTCGTATTATTGGTGTTAAGTATGGCAATCATAAGCTGCAGCACCCAGCAGGAAATCGTTATCGCAGAAAAGCCCTTTGGCCTTTCCAATGTGGAGCAATTGACATTCGAAGGTGACAATGGGGAAGCCTATTGGGGTCCCCTGGGACAGCAAATTATCTTCCAGAGTAAACGCCATGGGAATGGTTGTGATAAAATCTACATCATGAATGCAGATGGCAGCGAACAGCACATGGTGAGTCCTGAGCTTGGCGCAAATACCTGCTCATATTTCAGCATGGACAAGGATAGAATTATCTTTGCCTCCACCTATGGGGTTGTGGATAGTTGTCCACCCCGACCAAAGCCTCAGGGTAATAAATACCTGTGGCCCTTGTTTCCGTATGATATTTATTCAGCCAATCCAGATGGTTCAGATCTTGTAAGAATACGAGAAAATGCAGGTTACGATGCTGAGCCAACCGTTTCCTTTCTCACAGGGAAAGTAATATTTACATCTGAAATCGATGATGATCTGGAATTGTTCACCATGAATATGGATGGATCTGATGTCCAGAGAGTTACCAATCATCTTGGTTATGATGGGGGACCCTATTTTAGTCCAGATGCCCAAAAAATTGTCTGGCGTGCCTGGTATCCTGACACTGCAGAAGATACACTTCGTTGGCAGGAAAATATGGCCCTTGATCAGGTTGAAGCGGTTCCGCTCTCCATTTATACCATGGATGTAGACGGCCAGAATAAAGTTCGTCTCACTGATAATGGCGCCACAAACTGGGCCCCATCCTGGCATCCCGATGGGAAGCATGTGGTATTCTCGTCGAATATGGACGACTGGAATGAAGCAGCCGGAGCCTTCGGTCACAATTTCGAATTGTATATGATTGCCATTGATGGTAGCGGACTAACTCGTCTGACCAATAATACTTTCTTCGATAGTTTCCCTATGTTTAGCCCCGATGGAAAGTTTCTGGCATTTGCATCCAATCGTGATGCAGAAAACCCGAGGGCAACGCACATTTTCAAGGCGGAGTGGAACGATTAATCCACGAATAAATAATTTTCTTGTCACACCAAGCGGTGATTCGAATCACCGCCTGGTATGTGATGAGTCATTGATGCACTGCACATGAACAACCTGCTCCTCACATACCTGCCCTACGGTGCCATTGATCTTCTGTTGAGCATCGCAATAATCAGTGAATTGGTTAATAAGCGTTATGATTTACTATGGGCTAATCTGCCAATCTTGATCTGGGGATTGGTCTCGCTCAATAAAAAAATCAAAGAGATGCAAGATGATCTGGCTGATTGAACTTAGCATTATCCTGGTGACGGTGATCCTGGTTACCCATGCAAAAGTATTTTATAACGCATCGTTTGTGTTGGTCTTCTGGATAGCTGGCGTCATTCTGGGATTCCTCCGTGAATATGCTTTAGGGGGAAATATGGAAATCTATAGCTACGGTGACTTCCATATCACCCTGCTTGGGGTGCCGCTCATCTACACCTTGTTCTGGACCAACATTACGTATATAGGGTTGATCTGGGCCAATAATTTTCTTAAGCGAGATTATTTAAAGGCCAAACCCCTTGATTACCATTTGCCCCTCATATTTCTGACCATGGTATTAATTTCATTTTTCTTCGAGGCCCTGCTCTCGCAGTATCAGCTTCGGGAGTGGAATCTGGACTCAAACTCGATGTTGTGGGGGAATACACCGCTCCTGGCGCCTTTTGCATATGGATGGACAGCAGTTCTATATGTTAAAAGTTTAAAGTTACTATCTAAAGAACCGCAGCAGCATTGGCAAATCCTGGTCCTGAAGCTCAGTCTGGCTCAACCCCTGGTGGTCCTTATTCTTGCCGGTCTATTACTTATCTCAAACCTGGCGATTATTCTGGTTTTTTCCTGATTGACAGTGGCTGGGAGGGGGATTACATTAGCCCGCTTTTTTGATATGCCCGGGTGGCGGAATTGGTAGACGCGCTAGGTTCAGGTCCTAGTGTACTCTTTTGTACGTGCTGGTTCGACTCCAGTCTCGGGCACTTCCAGTGAAAAGTGAAAAGTTAAAAGTTAAAAGTTGCCATCACCTCAGCGTGGTGGTTTTTTTTGTCCTTCCCCAAAGGATCAATAGACCGTCATCCCGAGCGGCCTGCAGGGGTGGAGCACCTACGGTGCGTAGACCTGAGTCGAGGAACGTTATTAAACCTTACCATCGTAACCGCAAGCGTAGATGGACCTGTCCATTGTGGCCGTAGGCGTAGATGGGTCTCGGGCACTTCCAGTTAAAAGTTAAAAGTTAAAAGTGAAAATTTGCCATCACCTCAGTGTGGTGGCTTTTTTTTGTACTTCCCCAGCTTGAACAATCAGCTTCAATCCTGTGAAGTTCTCATTAGCTTATATGCAACTCATGAGGAGAATTGTAGCAGATGGTCAATTATAAGCAGCTTGAGAACACCGTTCCCATCGAATTTGGAAAACAGTTTATCTCCTTTATTACGGGGGAGCACAATGACCATCGTATTTCATTGAAGTACCATTTCTGTGAGCAGGATGGTGAAGTCTATGCTGAAGTAAAATTTGGAAAGCTTGCTCAGGGACCTCCTGGACATGCACATGGCGGTGCTATTTCTGCTGTATTCGATGAGCTTATGGGCGCTTGCTGCTGGGTAAATGGTTATCCCGCCATGACAGCCCAATACACCACACGATTTTTTAAACCATTACCTCTGGAAAAAGAGGTCCTGTATTGTGCAAAAATTAAAGTTATTGATGGGAATAAAATCAACCTCAAGGCAAAATTGATTGATGAAACCAATCAGAAATATGCCAGCGCACGTGGACTTTTCATCCTCCAGGATATGGAAAAGTTCAAGCAAATGAATCTGGAGACAGGGAATAAGGTGCCATCGCTGGCCCAGCCCCACTAATAGTGAGCCAACAACAGAAGGAGTATTATTATGGCATGGATATTCAAGTTTGAACTCGATAAGTATGAAGTTGAAGACCTCAAAATTGTGCTTGAAAAACTGAAAAAGAAAGACGTTCGCAAAGTGGAGGTCTCTGTAAATGGAGATGTCCGAAAATTAGCCACAAACATGTTAAAGGCCGTGTATGATCAGGAAGACTTCTTTAAGGATGATCGTTGGTAAGTCGATTTTCTCAATTCTTTAGCCATCATGAATAATATTAATCCCAAAATATTTCTGCCGATTCTGCTGTTTCTCTTATGTTTTGGAATTTCCTATGTATTCATCATGGATATTGAAACGCCAATACCTGAACCAACAGTCAAGGCTGATAAGAAGACAGAGACAATCTATTTTGGAGTTATTTCCAGATATTCTCCCAGATCCATAGTGAGTGGATATCAACCCCTCATGGAATACCTCACCAATACGACGCCCTATACCTTCAAATTGAAGCTCAGTCGAAATTATCTCGAGACTGTGGACCAATTGGCCCGTGGTCGTGTTGATTTCGCTTCACTTGGCAACTATACATATATCCATGCCCACATAAATCATGGGGTGAAGTGTATTGCCATGCCCATTAATGGTGATGGCAACATCGATAATTATGATGATATCATCGTTCCCCAAAATTCAGATATTGAAAGTCTTTCAGATTTAGCAGGAAAATCATTTGCCTTCGCGTCAAAGCAATCTTTTAGTTCTTGGATGGGTATCTGGATGTTGAAACAGGCTGGTGTCGAACTAACCGATTTATCTTATTACGAAAATCTCAGTTATCACGATCTGGTGGCTGAAAAGGTATTAAGAGGCGATTTCGATGCAGGTATGGTTAAATCTGTCGTTGCCCAATCCTTCAGTGAATCGGGAATCAGAATTTTAGCCAGATCACCTGCAATACCCAGTGTGCCCCTGGTGGCTGCAAACCATGTTGATACAACTAGAATTCGGATTGTTCAACAATCGCTGCTTAAACTCCGCTTGCTTATCGAAGCAGGTCAAATATCAACCGTTAGTTGGGATCCTGAAGTCGCTAATGGATTTATGGTTGGCCATGATAGCCTCTTTAATTTTCCAAGACAGCTCTTAGGCGAAATAGAACAAGAGATGAGATGAAACTGATTTCCAGCATCCATGATAAATTGGTGTTCAGGATTGGATTAAGCCTCTCCATTGTCCTCCTGATTCTCTTTTTTGCCATCATGACATCCCAAAAAGAAGCCATTATCGGCAAGCATAGAACCGTTGCTTCAACCATGATTCAAACCGCCATCATTCCCATCAATGATGCACTTTACCTGGCTGGCGCGGAAAATGATGATTTTTTGCAGTCCTTTATCAAGAATTTTGTACAGGAATATCAAGGTGAGATAAAGTTTGCCATAATCCTCGGTGATGGAGGGCGGGTTATTGCCTCCTCAGACATCTCACAAGTCAATGAGATATACACCGATGTTTACAGTAATTCTGCCTTGGAATCCCTGGATCCCCAATTTCATATCTATGAGGATAACAAATTGGGCGGCGTCATGGAAATATCTGCTCCACTTGGTTTAATCACCCTTTCACATGGGGCTGTAAGATTGGGTCTTAATTCTCAACCTTTGAAGCGTGAACTTCGCAGCACCACGCTTTTTATCATTGGTATGATTCTACTAACTCTGGTCCTCGTGCTCTTTATCGTCTTAAGAATTAGTAGAAATGTTACCCGGGGATTGAGAGATACTGCTGAAGCCATTGATGCCATTGATTTTCAAACAGCTGAGCCACTTGAGCTCCCTGAAACTGACGATGAGATCGGGCTCCTAAATGACCGCTTCAAGCGTCTTCAAGAGCGTCTTATTCATGCCCGCTCCACCATGGAGGGAACCAATAATAATTTGATCCAGACTGAGAAACTGGCTGCCATGGGTCGAATGGCTGCCGGTGTAGCACATGAAATAAATAATCCACTCATGGGGTTAAAGAATTGTCTCCATCTACTCCATATTGATCCAGAGAATCAGGCTGATCATATCCGTCTCCTCAAAGATGGTCTTGATCGCATTGAGGTGATTGTTTCCAGGTTATTGGAGGGTGCCAGGAAAAAAACCGGCACCATTAAGGACTACGATTTCAACAGATCTGTGAGAGATGTGCTTAATCTGGTGGGTCATCGACTCTCCAAAGAGAAGATTATCACTCAGTTGCACCTGGATGACACTATTCCTGCTATCTACAATAATAAATCAGGATTTGAAGAAGCCCTTCTGAATATCTGCATGAATGCTTTGGATGCCATTGGCAGTGTAGGCACCATACACCTGCAAACCGAAATCAGGGGCAAGAATACTGCTGTCATTGTAGGTGACTCTGGTCCTGGAATTGCCAGTCAAGAACAATCAAGAATGTTTGAACCTTTTGTAACTTCAAAGGAAGTGGGGAAGGGGACTGGACTGGGTCTCTACGTGTCCAGGGAGATTATTGGAGCAATGGGGGGCGAAATAAGTTACTCCAGCAGTAGTCTGGGGGGAGCTGAGTTTACTATTGAAATTCCAATCCAAATTGAGCCAGACAAGGAAACGGCATAGCATGTTAAAAATTTTACTCATTGAAGATGAACGCATCAATAGAATAACGCTTCAGAAGTTGCTGGAACACGCAGGGTATGCCGTAACCTCAGTAGAGGACGGTAAGGCAGGTCTGGAGGCCGTTCAAAACGAAACCTGGGACGTTGTCCTCACTGACTATCGACTCCCCGGTGCAGACGGCCTTGAGATCCTGGAGGAAGTCAAGCGGGTTTCTCCAGATACCCAGGTTCTCATCATGACGGCCTTTGCAACAGTGGACAATGCATTATCAGCCCTGAAAAAGGGTGCCTTTGATTATCTGACCAAACCATTTGACCCAGATGAATTGTTCCATCACCTCGCCAGAATATCAGCCATAAAGGCCTTGAACTCGGAGAATGAAGTGCTCAGAGCTTCGCTTGCCGAGCTTAAAGTCTCGCCAGATTTAATTGGGCAATCGGATATTATGCGTGACCTTTTTGAAAAGGTGAAAATCGTTGCCGAAAGCGAGCATACGGTCCTGATCCAGGGAGCCAGTGGAACTGGGAAGGAAAAAATTGCCAATGCAGTTCAGTCGTTGAGTCAACGTCGGGAAAACCCATATGTAAAAATTAATTGCTCAGCCCTCAGTGAAACGCTTTTTGAAACGGAGATGTTTGGTCACGAAAAAGGAGCATTTACAGGAGCAGTAAAACGGTCCATTGGTCGGTTCGAGAGGGCCAAAGGGGGTACTATTCTCCTGGATGATATTGATGATTTAAGTATGCCCTTACAGACCAAACTTCTAAGGGTAATCCAGGAAGGCGAGATTGAGAGGGTTGGGGGAACCGAAGTTATTCCAGTTGATGTCCGGATTATTGCGGCCACCAAAATTGATTTGAAATCCCTGGTTGAGAAGAAGTCATTCCGAGAGGATCTGTATTATCGGTTGAATGTGATCCGACTAATCGTCCCAACACTGAATGAGAGAAAATCGGACATTCCGTTACTGGCTCATTTCTTCTTGTCCAAACTGAACCCAGATAAACAGCTCTCATCTGAGCTCATCAAAACCCTCATGGACCTGGATTGGCCAGGAAATGTGAGAGAGTTGGAACATCTCATCATGCAAATGTCAGTATTTTGCCGAAAAACTGTCATAGATTTGGATGATATCCCTGATTCTTACCTTCCCAAACAGCAAAAAAGTGCCGCATACCAGGAGCGCGGATCATCCCTGAACAATCAGGTGAACGAGTTTGAATTGCAGATAATCAATGAGAACATGGATAAATATCAGGGGAATCAACAAAAGGTAGCTGATGCATTGGGAATCCCCAGAACCACCCTGAGAAGTAAGCTGTTAAAACATGGACTCATCGATCCAAAAGATTGAGCGATTCTCGGGCTCCAGTGAGACTCAATAGGCTTACGGTTTTCTCTAACAAAAATCTATTATAGATAATATAAATTTCCTACTCTAGCACAGTGGAAATGACGATATTTCGTCTATGTTGACGATATCTGGTCTTTCATCGCGTGAATACCGAAGAAAGATGTGAGAAGTCCTGTGTGTAAGTAGAGTAAAAACAGCGCTACAGATTCATGGATCGTTTATGGCATACCATTTGGAATACATAAGGGCTGTGAACAAACATTAGATCCATCAAAATAAGGACATCAAGACATGGCAAAGATTGAATTAGGCAAGATTATTCCAAGATGGGAATGGCGAACTTTTGGGGAAGAGTTTGGTGTTGCGGAAGAGAACATCAAAGCCCACGAATGCACGCGAGCCCTGGAAAGTAGCGAAGTGTACATCCTCTCTAAAAAAAGTGGCGAGAATATTAAGGTTCGGGACACACTCATGGACATCAAAGTGTTGAGAAATGCTGAGAATGATCTGGAGCAATGGTTCCCAATTATGAAAGCTACATTTCCAATTGGAGCTGAAGAAGCAGCAGAAGTATTTAAGGCCGCAGGCGTTGAGGTTGAGGTGAAGAAGGACGATACCTGGGAATATGATGCCTTCATTTCCAAAATGGTTGATACCAATCCTGATCTCAAGGCGGTTGGTGTTTTCAAAAAGCGTTTTGGCTATCTGATTGAGGGAGCAACAGTAGAAATTGCAGACCTTACCATTGATGGAAAAGCAATCAGAACCACAGCAGTTGAAGATGCAGATCCTGAATTGGTTACACGACTAGTTGCAGAACTTGGTCTAAGCGGGTACGAAAATATCAGCTATATCAAAGCCATGCGTCGCATGGTCGGATTTGAGGTATAAGCCATGGGTCAGGAGATAGAGCGCAAGTTTCTGGTTACCGCAACAACCTATCGCGAATTGGCTAAGGGAACCCATTACAAGCAGGGATACCTGAATAGTCAGAAGGAACGCGTTGTTCGCGTAAGAACTATCGATGAAACCGGTTTCATGACTATCAAGGGTATCACTAAGGGCGCTACCAGATTGGAATATGAGTATGAAATTCCCGCCAAAGATGCCGATGAATTGCTAGACCTCCTCTGTGAACAACCCATAATTGATAAACATCGCTATAAAGTAAAAATGGGTGATTTTGTTTGGGAAATTGATGAATTTCACGGGGAAAATGAAGGACTCACCGTCGCTGAAGTCGAGCTGACGTCTGAGGATCAGGAATATCCAAAACCAGACTGGATAGGTGAAGAAGTCACTGGTGATGCTCGGTATTACAATTCAAACCTCATTGCTAACCCTTATTCTAAGTGGTAAAAATCCCAATTAGTCTATGAAACAAATGCTGAACGCTACGAAGGTGAAAATTACACTCCGAGTAATTGGTTTAGTGTTGCTCGTTTTGGCATTTTTAATATTGGTACCTTCAGCACGGGCTGCCTTCCCAGATAAGCCAATTAAAGTGGTCGTCTATACGGGTCCAGGAGGATTGATTGATATCAGTGCCAGGAAATTTGCTGGTATCGCTGCAAAATATACAGATGTCAATTTTGTTGTAGAGAATAAGCCGGGAGCTGGTGGGATAGTCGCTCTCAAAAAGGTTATCCAAGCCCCTGCAGATGGCTACAATCTGTATGCCTGTACAAAATCCAATATAGCCAAGTTCGTTCAGGTAGGCGGCGAAGGGTATCTCGATGCTCTGCACTGGACTGCCATGCTCATGGCTGACCCAGAATGCGTCATCACGAATCGAAAACTCGCTATATATGAGTGGAAGGATATTGTCTCAGATGCCATCGCCACCCCTGGAAAGCAAACCTGGGTTGGTCCTGCAGCTGGAGGACTTGATCATGTTACTGCCCTGAAGATTTGGGATAAGTATGGCATGGAGGCCAAATGGATTCCCTTTAAGAGTGGGGGAAAGGCTCTGGCTGCCCTTCTGGGAGAGCAGGGGGTTGCCTATGTAGGAAATCCACGTGATGCCCTTGGTAATCCCGATCTGTTTATTGCAGCTGTATCTGCACCGCAGCGCCTCGAAGCGTTTCCAGATGTACCGACCTTTACAGAACTGGGCATGCCGGACCTGGAAAATGAATTCATGTGGCGAGGTTTTGCCTTGAAACAAGGAACTCCGGCAGATGTTATTGAGTGGTATGATGACCTTTTCAAAAAAGTTTCCGCAGACCCCGATTGGCGTAGTTTCTGGGCAAAAGGCGGTATTGATGTTGCCTATGTCGCTGAGCCTGAATTCTCAAAACTCGTTGCTGAAGATGCGGAGATATTTGAATACTATCTGAAAAAGAGCGATATACTTCCTGGAGATGCCGTTGGATTTATGGCGAAAATGGCCAGTGGGGCTGCTTTCTATATACTTTCGATAATTCTTGTATGTATCTGGTTATCAGGATCATACATGGTTCATAAGTCACATTATTCTGCCATATTGGGACGGGTCTTGGTTATCGGGTTCTTCTTAATTGTGAGTATTCTTTTTCTGCTGCAATCAATGAATTTCCCAAGTAGTTCAGCAGTGGGGCCCGCCGTAGTCCCACGTCTTTGGATTTTCATGTTAATCCCTCTGAATCTATTGCTCTTGTTTAAGACATTTCAAAAAAATGAGGAGGTCGCGGAGACCGGCCCGCGTGTCGATATAGTACTTTGCTTTGTTGGATTTCTGGTTGCCTACCTGTTTGCCATGCAAGTATTTGGCTATTTCCTCAGCACATTTGTATTCATCATCATAAGTCTATACTACCTTGGATATCGTAAATGGCGCAACACATTCATCATCGCTGGTGCCTGGATTTTATTTTCTTATCTCGTTTTTTATAAAACCCTATACGTTCCCCTTCCTCTGGGAATGTTATTCGAAAACCTCTTCTAAGGATCTGAGCAGTGGAATTACTAAGCAATTTAGGAGACGGTTTAGCATTTGTTATGGGTGTGGTCCCAATTCTGACTATCACACTTGGTGTAGCAATGGGAATTGTGGCTGGAGCTACACCAGGGTTATCACCTTCCATGGGTGTGGCTTTGTTGGTCCCTTTTACCTATGCCATGTCTCCAACACTGGCATTGATTCTTCTCGTGGCTATTTACATTGCCGCTAATTATGGTGGCTCAATCACTGCCGTCACCATAAACGCTCCTGGCACCCCTTCATCAGTCGTTACTGCCTTTGACGGCTATCCATTAACGAAGAAGGGAAAACCAGGGCTGGCCCTTGGTGTTTCTTTGGTTGCCTCCACCGTTGGGGGTATCATCGGAACCCTGATCTTAATCTTCTTTTCAGGACCCCTGGCAAAGTTTGCATTGAAATTTCATCCTGCAGAATACTTTGCTCTTGCAATTTTTGGTCTGACCACCGTGGCATCTTTAGGTGGAAAAAATTGGATTAAAGCCTTCATAGCGGCAATGTTTGGCCTCTTGCTAAATACAATTGGCATTGACCCCATTTCAGGCGTGAGTCGCTTTACTTTTGGGATCTCATTTTTATATGATGGATTTGCATTGATCCCCGCGTTGATCGGACTTTTTGCCCTCAGTGAGATATTCAAGCAGCTTGAGAGTGGAGATTTCTCAAGTCAGCAAGTTGAGGCAGGCAAGCAAGAGTGGCCAACTGCCGGTGCATATTGGAAGTTAAGGAATACCATCGTGCGTTCCTCCTTTATGGGGACCATCATTGGGATATTTCCAGGAGCAGGTGCAACCATTGCAGCCTTCATTTCCTATGATGTTGCCAAGCGAGTCAGTAAACATCCAGAGGAATTTGGACACGGGAGCCTGGAAGGAGTGGCAGCCGCTGAAGGTGCCAATAGCAGTTCTGTAGGTGGCGCACTTATTCCATTACTCACCCTGGGCATACCCGGTAGCGCATCCACCGCAGTACTTATTGGTGCATTGATGATTCATGACCTGACACCTGGTCCACAGCTATTCATCTCAAATCCGGATATAATTTATGGGCTACTCGCGAGTCTGCTGCTTGCGAATATTATCCTGCTTATCCTTGGGTTCTTTGGAAGCCGTTTATGGATCAAAGTAACCACCATACCAAAAACCGTATTATTTCCGCTCATCTTTGCAGTATCAATTATTGGTAGTTTTGCCGTCCGGAATTCATTTTTTGATGTTGCAGCCTGCCTGGCCTTCGGAGTGTTTGGATGGATTCTCAGAAGATACAACTATCCAGTTGCCCCCATTATTCTGGGAATGGTCCTGGGAAATATTGCTGAAACAAATTTCATCCGCGCCATCATGATGGGAGGGTGGACAGTATTTTTTACCCGTCCCTTAAGTTTGGGAATGCTGATTGTTGCGACTGCCAGCTTTGCGTTTCCGCTGCTCCAGGCACGCAAAAAACTAAAGAAATAGGAAGCAGAAATGATTTTTAAAAAAACCAAAGGTCTTGAGCTCCAGATGGATGCCTTCCTGGATAAAATGTCTGAATCAGGAATTGTCTTTCGACGTGGTGTGAAGAGTTATTTGAAAAACAATGAGGAAGAATTTTCGAGGCACCTGGAACATATCAGAGTGCTGGAACATGAAGCCGATGAGCTTCGCAAGGCCATCGAAACCGCAATGTATACACAGACATTGGTTCCAGAATCCAGAGGGGATATCCTGGCCCTCATGGAAACCAGTGATGATGTGATTGATCGCGCCAAGGACACTCTGTCAGAAATGGGAATAGAGCGACCAGAAATTCCAGAACAATTCAAAGATGGTTTTATAGAGTTGGCCCGCACCACCATAAGAGCTATGGAGGAGGTGGTCAAAGCCATGCGTGCTTTCATGCGCGCACCCCTCAACGTGCGCAACTATCTTCATAAGGTATATCACTGGGAAAAAGAATCAGATCGTCTCGCCGAAGAACTAAAGCGTGCCATTTTTGCCAGTGAAGATCTCAGACTGAGTCAAAAGATCCATCTAAGATATTTTACGCTACATATTGATACTATAGCCGATAGAGCTGAAGATGTGGCCGATAGACTGGCCATTTATACCATAAAGAGAAGCATCTAACATGCTCATCCTCCTGTTCCTGTCAAGTGGTCTATTCCTTGGGTGGTCCCTGGGGGCCAATGATGCCTCCAATATTTTTGGGACGGCTGTTAGTACCCGCATGGTCAAATTTTATACAGCGGCTATTGTTGCTAGTATTTTCGTAGTCCTGGGGGCTGTTGTCTCAGGTGCTGGTACTACGCACACCTTGGGAAAACTTGGCGCTGTGGATATGATTGCAGGAGCTTTTATGGTTGCCCTGGCAGCTGCTGTAACTGTTTTTTGGATGACGAAATTAAGCTTACCCGTATCCACGAGTCAGGCTATCGTGGGAGCCATTGTGGGCTGGAATGTGTTCGCCGGTAAGACAACCGATATTCATGCACTGACCAAAATTGCTTCAACCTGGGTCATGAGTCCCATTCTCGCAGCTACTTTCTCATTCGTCTTCTTCCTTCTATTTAAAAAAATATTGGAAATCTGGAAGATTCACATTTTTCGACTGGACGCCTACACCCGGATTGGACTCATAGTTATAGGCGCATTTGGTGCCTATTCATTGGGTGCCAATAATATTGGAAATGTCATGGGCGTTTTTGTTTCCGTTGCACCATTTCAGAGCTTGAACCTTTTGGGCTTGGATATCAGCGGAGTCTCTCAGCTCTTCCTTCTAGGAGGATTGGCTATAGCCGTTGGTATATTCACTTACTCCAAGAGGGTCATGTTAACCGTTGGGGAGGGTGTCGTAAAGCTGACACCTCAATCAGCTCTAATCGTTGTACTGTCACAATCCATCGTCCTGTTTTTGTTTGCTTCAAAAGGACTCGAAACCTGGCTAATGGCGCACAACTTGCCAACGATTCCACTGGTACCTGTTTCCAGCTCTCAAGTCGTGATTGGAAGTGTATTAGGTATTGGTCTGGCTCATGGTGGAAAAGGGATTCGATTCAAAGTATTGGGAAAAATTGCTTCTGGTTGGGTCACAACGCCGATTATTGCAGCTGTGATCTCATTTATTTCACTCTTTTTTCTGCAAAACGTATTCGATCAACAGGTTGTGAAACCCAGTGAGATGATTGGGCATCATCAAATCGTATCAACTCAAATCACTAAAACCGGATAATGTCTTTATTCATGAAATATTTACGCACAATCCTCGTACTCTTTCTAGGTTCAAATCAAGCCTTTGCTGCTTCACCTCAAACAGATGGAGCTATTTCATGGTGGGTGCTCATCATGACACTGTTTGGCGGACTCGCCCTATTCCTGTATGGAATGGAAAAAATGAGCTCAGGAATGAAGAAGGCAGCCGGAGATAAAATGCGGTCAATTTTATCCGCCCTGACTAACAATCGCTATATGGGGCTTCTCGTTGGTGCCTTTGTAACCATGATCATCCAGAGCAGCAGTGCCACCACTGTCATGCTGGTGAGTTTTGTCCAGGCTGGGTTGATGACATTTGTTCAAAGCTTGGGTGTGATCCTCGGTGCTGATATTGGTACTACCATTACCGCCCAACTTGTGGCTTTTAAGTTAACTGATTATGCATTGTTAATGATCGCAGTCGGTTTTGGACTCATGATGTTTGGTCGTAATGACAATCAGAAGAATATTGGTGAATCAGTTCTTGGATTTGGAATCTTGTTTTATGGTATGAAACTCATGTCCGATGCCATGTACCCCTTAAGATCCTATGACCCCTTTATCACGACACTCTCACATTTAGAAAATCCTCTACTGGGTCTTTTGGTTGGAGCGGCTTTTACTGCTTTGATTCAGAGCAGTAGTGCCTTTACAGGTATTATTATTGTACTGGCCCAGCAAGGTTTGCTGAGTCTCGATGCTGGTATCCCGCTGATTATGGGGGCTAATATTGGAACTTGTATAACAGCAGGATTGGCCAGTATAGGCGCATCCCGAGAGGCAAAGCGTGTTGCCCTGGCCCACGTCATGTTCAAGATCGTGGGTGTCTTATTATTTATATTCTGGGTCCCCTGGTTCGCAGATATTATTCGCGCCATCTCACCAGCCTCCACCGAGGTTGGAATGGATAATTTGAGTGCTGTGGTACCTCGTCAGATAGCCAATGCGCATACTATCTTCAATGTGGGGCTGGCATTTATGTTTATTCCCTTCACAGGTGTTTTTGCAAAAATTATCCTCAAAATATTCCCGGATGTAGAGGATGAAAGAGATCTTACTATCGCTACCTGGCACCTTGATGATTCTGCCATTGAAACCCCAGCTCTGGCATTGGACCTTGCCCGATCGGAAATAGCACGAATGGCCAAGATCACCGGGAGAATGATGAATGGATTTATAAAGCCATTTCTCAAAAATGATCCAGGGATGGATAGGGTTCACCCGCAACTCACTGTTATGGAAGGTATTGAGATGAGGGAGAGGAAACTGGATTTTCTGGAAAAGAAAATAAAGAAGTACCTGCTTCAGATCGGTCAGGAACAACTCTCAGACACTCAGATAGCTGAAGTGTTTGGCATGATCACCATCTCAAGCCAAATGGAAAGCATTGGGGATATCATGGAGCGGAATTTGAGGCCGCTTGTGACCAAGAAACGCGCTCTCCAGTTGGATTTCTCGGACGAGGGCAAAAAAGAACTTGTCAAATACAATCTAAAAGTTTGCAAACAGTTCAGTCGTCTGGAAAAGACATTTTCAGAGTTGGATCCAAATCGCGCCAAAAAGGTAATGGTCAAGGAAGAGAAATACCTCAACCTGGAGCATCAATACCGAGAGTCGCATTTCCAGCGACTACACGCTGCACGCCAGGAATCGGTGGAAACTGACGCAATTCATACCGAGTTATTGGAAATGATGAAGCAGATCAACCACCACACCGGCGAAATAGCAAAAATTATTTACGAACTTGCTTACCACGAAGAAAATGAAGGAAATCCAGAATGATATTGAGAATTAAGTCTGTTTTGATAATTGGGTTGGTTTCAATCATCACGGCCTGTGCGGTGAATCAACCCATTACCCCAGTGCCAGCGATAACTCCAGAACCGGTGGCTGAAATTTCAGCTGAATATTTTTTGAACTCAAGTGAATACAAGCTGTTGCTTAAGGCAGATAATTTCGATGACTTTCGAAAAGGCTTTGCTGAGTATTGGCAGTTTGTTCAGGAAGTAGCAGCTGCTGAGGGTATACCCGTACTGGCAAAAGAAGACCCTCTAAAACTTTCTCACAAACAGGTCTCCTTTTGGGATACAGAAGGTCTCGACCTCCGGAAGAACAGTTTTCTGTTACGCAGGAAATCAAAATATAAGGGGGGAGAAATAGCCCCGGGATATGAATTTGGTCTGAAATTTCGCCAGCCCGACCCTGAGACAACTCTGTCCAAGGATCTGACGATGACAGATGGTTATGTTCCCAAATTCGACCGAATCGAACTAGAATCTGACATTGTGTATTATTCTGTAAAGAATGGTGGCAAAGATGTCACATATGCTGTCTCGAATTCAGTTCAACTTGACGATATGCCCTCAAACACATATGGCGGTTTTGTAAAAATCTATCCGGTTCTCGCCACACTTGGTATCCCTGAAGAAGCCGAGTTATCTATGGTTGCAGGAATTGCAGTCGATGAATGGATGGTAAAGCCAGGTAAACTTGAGTTTGGTGATGGTCTATTCGGCCGTATGGATATGAGTGTCTGGATCGTCGAAACTGAAGAAGGGGAAATGCGAATTGCAGAATTCTCCTTCGATCATGATTTCCTCAAAGACAGGCAATATGATGCTGAGGCTATGAAACGCTGCACATCATTTATTGAGAAGTTAAATGAGTATAAACCAGAATGGTCAGAAGCAGGTAAGCTTAAAGCTGCATATCTATTTGAATAGACAGGTTGTGATCAAATAAAAGAACTGATGAATCGATGAATGCCCAAGAAATAAATTTCGATACGAATCTGAACGTTGTTGCTCAGAGGGAATCCAGTAGGGGAGAGAATCTCACCAAATACATTGGGTTTCCATTGGGCATCATCTTCTTTTTGATTCTCTACCTCATGCCGACACCTGATGGCTTAACATTAGAAGCCCAGGCGGCCATAGCTTCCTTTGCCTTGGCCTTAACCTGGTGGGTAACCGAACCCATCCCCACATATGCCACATCCCTACTACTTATGGGTCTGCTTACCTTTTTTAATGGCTGGACTGAAGATAAGGTGTTGGGTGTATTCGGATTAGAGGTGATCTGGCTGAATATCTTGGCCTTTATCCTCAGCTCAACCCTGGTGAAAAGTCAATTGGCCAAACGCTTTGCTCTATGGATCGGCTTGCGTTTTGGACATAGTTCATATACGATCCTTGGTGCGTTTATCGTTCTTCAGCTTTTTCTGGCACCTTTTATTCCAGCCACGACAGCCAGGACAGTTATGGTCCTTCCAGTAATGTTGGTGATTTCATCTATCTATGGATCTACATCAGGTAATGGAAATAACTTTGGTGTAAACCTGTTTATGCAGAACCTCCAGGGAATCAGTATTTTCTCATCAGGTTTTATCACGGGAAGTACCTGTAATATCGTCGCCGCCGCCTTCATCTTCGAAATGGGCAATCAGAAAGTTTACTATTCTGATTGGATGTTCGGCATGCTGCCCATTACCATCATCGTTATGGCCATCTCCTGGTGGTTGGGACCCAAATATCTGTTTCCCATCAAAAAAGAAGACCAGCAGCCCAAAGTTAAGGGTGGCTTTGAGGTGATGCGTAAAATGCTGGACGAAATGGGTGGTTTTACCCTGGCTGAAGGCAAATCAGCAGGTGTATTCCTCTTCGTCCTCTTTCTTTGGGCAACTGATCGCTTTCATGTTGGCTGGTTCGGTTTTGAGATCAGTGCCGTCATGGCAGCCCTGCTCGGTGTTGTATTCGTCTTTTTGCCAAAAATCGGTCTATTGAAGTGGAACGACGCAGATATTCCCTGGCATGTCATGATCTTTAGTGCCGGTGCATATTCCGGTGGACTCGCTTTGTTTGATTCTGGTGCTGCTCGGTGGTTGGTAGGAAGTGTATTCGATATGGTTGGTCTTGGTGCTGATCTAAGTTTCTGGACGGTATATATCATCATCATTGCTTTCTCAATGTACGCGCATTTATTTTTTACCAGCAAAACCATGCGATCCATTGTGATGATACCCATTATTATCGCTATTGCGCAGCAGTTCGGTTTTGATCCTGTATCATTGGCACTGCCAGCTGCATTTACATTGACCTGGGTAATCACCTTACCAACCAATGCCAAACCTAACCTGATCCTGTATAGCGCGGGTCAATTCTCAATATCTGATAACTTGAAATATGGACTCACCGTTTCAACCATAGGTGTGGTTGTCATGGTGATTGCAGGCTTTACCTGGTTCCGCTTTTTGGGGATAACGCCATGAAGTATATAAATATTATCAAAACTCTTTTTGGACTCTCAATATTTTCCAGTATCCTGCTCGCTCAGCAGATTGATGTACTTGAGCAAACTGTATCTATTTCCGAGGACGGTTCTGCGCAGGTGACTTACCAGGTGAATCTCTCAGCTAGCGATAGTCTAACCACAGTTCAGATTCCCGCTGGATATGAGAATATGGAGATCACATCAGTCTCATTGAATGATATTGATATCACAAACCAAACTGCAATTATCATTGATAGATCATCGCCAGTCTTTGTTATGAACTTTGCCAAGCCAATTTCTGGTGAGCATTCCATCAACATAATCACTCAGATCAACGAATTTCTGGATTGGAGTGCAGCTGGTCCTGAAGAGTTTAAGACCTACAACTGGGAGGTCAATTATACCAATACATTGCCCGCCTCTATTGGCCGATGTGACTTGACTGTTATCTTACCTGAAGATTGGAATTTCCATCGGATTACTGGAAGTGATCCAGAGTTCAAAAAGAAACAACCCAAACCACCCTATATATTTGCCAAGGTCGGAGATAGAGCCAGCGTTTCTATATCCAGAACTCCAACGGCATACATGGAAAGTGTGGGTATCCAATTTGCGTTTAAAAACGAGCAGAAACCCAATATACTTATGTGGGTAGGGCTTTTGTTAAGTATACTCTATCTCTACTACTTTAGACATCTCGTTCTCAGAAGAGATGTTGAGCCAACAATTGAAACAAATAATGACAAGGAGTCACAATGAAACTGATAAAATTACTTTTAAGCGGAGTCCTACTGGTTCCACTTATCATCTTTGGACAGGGTATTACCGTGAGTACTGACAGTGGCTTAGATGTCGTACTGGGCGGTGAAGTAGAACTTGAGTTTATTGATGTTGAGGGAGCTGGGGGCTTTGCCAACCAGGACCTGACCTATCAAAAAGTCAAGAATCGTAGCCCACATATGCGTATTGATATGGCTGTCCTTTCAGCCCGTGTCAACTATAGCGAAAATCTTTATTATCAAATCGAGTTCCGTTTTGATGATGAATCCGCGTATGTCGATAAACAGTACGCACGTCTAAACGTTCCTGGTCTTCACACCCAATTTGAAATGGGCAAGAATCGTCCCTTTGTGAGTACAAAAAGACAATCGGAGGGCTATCCACTGATCGGAACTGCTTTCTGGAAAGGGCGCGAAGCACACCTACATTCAGAGACTGCGATACCCCTGGGTGAAAATGGAAAACTAATTGGTGGTCTGTCCTTCGCTATGAAGCGTCCCTTGGGAACAGATGATGCTGCCGAGGATAAATCATTCAAGATGATGGTTTATGATGACTATGAGCCCAAAAATGGTCAAACCTTTGAATATGGTGTGAAAGCCGGTGTTGAACTTGGCGGTCTTTCTGCTCTGGGATGGTTCTTTACAGGGGAACTCATTGATGATTGGGATTGGAAATCCAGCTTGAAACAATCCCTGGCACCGTACTCTGACATGGGTGATGAAACTGACATAACCCACTACTGGATGGGTGGTAGAGCCGGTTACGGAATCGGTGGACTCAACCTGGTTGGTGAGTACATTCTGGCTCAAGACGGTCTATTGACACGTGATGGTGCTTATGGAGAGGCATCCTATTCCATGAAAGCTCCCAAATTTTTAAGAGCCCAAAAATTGACTTTCCTGGGACGTCAGGGTTTTCTTAATTTGAAATCCAAAGAGAACAGTGCTGGAGATGAGTTGAAATGGGCTTATCTCAGTGAGGCCATGTCATGGGATAGACAAATGATCACGCTATCCGCCATGCTGGAAATAAATGATAATTTGACGCTAAAATTTGAACATTACATTCTCGATGAAACCACCGGTTCTGATGAACAACCAAGTGTTGAAGACGATCAGAGCTTGATGCAGATTAATTTTAGATTTTAGCAAACGATAATAGAGCTAATAGAGCTAATAGAGCTAATAGAGCTAATAGAGCTAATAGAGCTAATAGAATAGTAAACCACAAATCCTTAAAAGGAGGACGTAAAATGAAAAAAGTTACCGTATTACTTATGGTGCTAATGGCTGCTTTCTGGAGCTGTGAAGATGACGCGGTTGATGAAGTTCCAACCTTTGATTCTTTCAGCATTGAAACAGTTATGTCTGTTGCTACAGCAACAGATGCAAACCCAGAAATCGTACGTATGGTTCCTGGTAGCGATAATATGGCAGTATTTGTTGCATCAGCGACAAATCAATTGTTCGGTATCACCTACAGTGCCAGTTCATTTTCCATTAATGAGCTAGCTACGCTGAGCACAGGTTCAGCTACTGCTGAATTTACATCGATTGATGTATCTCCACTTATTGGTGGCGAGAATTATGTCGCTGTTTGTGTTGCTGAAGCAGATTGTGGTCGTGGATCAATTAAGTTGGTCAAGCTCTCTGATCCGACTTCAGTTGTTACTGTACCAGATATTGGTTACAATCCTGATGGATGTGCCTTTACCAAAGACGGTAGTTTCCTGATTGTTGCCTGTGAGGATGATCGTGAAGATCGTACCTGTAAGCCAGATACCCGTCATGGTGGTAGTGTTTCCATCATCAGTTTGGAAAACGGCATTGCCAACGCAACTCTCGTTCAGGATTATTTAGTTAATCATGATGTAGATTCTGAACCTGAGCATTGTGAAACATCAGCTGATGGAACCGTTGTGGTTTCAGTTCAGGAAACCAGTCAGATTCTGGTCTTCAATGCCAATGATGCTCCTCTGGATGCCTCAGAAGTAACCATTGTAGACCTGCAACCAGATGCCGGTGACAACGAAGCTGAACCAGATGGACTTTATATCTATCCGAGTGGTGATTATGCGCTGATCTCTAATGAGAGAAATGGCTCTTTCCAGATCCTTGATCTTACCACATTTACAGCTACTGATCCTGTAACAGTAGAAAATGATCTTCCAGACGGATGGAAAGTTGATGGCCGCAAATCCACCAAACGTACCGAGCCAGAAGAAGCCGCAGTTGTAGAGAAAGATGGACATATCTATGCTCTCATGGCACTTCAGGAATCACACGCTGTGATCGTTTATGATGTTACAGATCCTGCCAACATCATTTTTGATTCTGTCTCGGAAGCTGGTATCGGCTGGGAAGCAGATAATGCACCAGAAGGTTCAAGTGATATCGGTTCTGAAGGATTGGGTGCACATCCAACCAACGGAATGGTATTCAGCGCCAACGAACGTGAAGGAAGTGTAACCATGTTCTCAGCAGCCTGGGCACGCGAATAATCGCCTAAACTGTTTCATGTTTGAAAAACCAGCCTGGTTCTGCCAGGCTGGTTTGTTTAAAGTAGATCCATTCTATTAGATTTGGTAAGTGTCAGCTGTCAATAGCTCAAGAGGGTATTAGCATGCCAAAAGTTATCTCAATTCGTTTTCTTATCTTTGTTTTAAGCTTTGTAGTATTTGCGGCTTGCGCATTTAAAGGTGAGACCTCAGTACCAAAAAAAGCACCCATTTCACCATTAAATTTTTATCCAAATCCCCAAAGTGGTTATGGCTCGGGTCTTGACCAACTGGCACAGCCCGATGATGTGGAAATTTTAGCGAATGGTGACCTCATTGTCTCAGATGTAGACAATAATCGCATTCAGATATTTTCCAGAAATGGAGACTTACAAAAAACCATTTCTGCTGAAACGCTGGGAATTGAAATTACGGACATTGTCCCCACTGGTATAAGCAGTGATGATTCAGGCTACATTTATGTCACGCTTGAAGGCGTTGGCTCAGTCGCCAGATTCAATCCTGATATGACATTAGACCAATTAATAGGCTACCAGGGTGTCGTCTCGGCAGATGAATACTATCTGGACAAAAATGATGGGCTTCTCATCAAGCCCCAGGGAATCATCGTTTCCAGGGGTGGTGATATTTATGTCGCTGATATGGATAAAACGATATTCCGCAAAGATGGTGTTTACAATTTTGGATTCAGGAAATTCAAGCAGACTATTACCAATGATGTAACGAGCTATGTGTATGATAAAGAATTCGCCGTAACCCAGGAAGTAACCATGATCATGCGCAAAAGTGAGGGGATGGCCATTTCTGAGGAGCGAGGATTGCTGTTTGTAGCTGAAGAAAAGCCCGAAAAAAGTCAATTCGGGAATTCAGAAAAGTTTCGATACATCGGTGTGTTTGATCTGAAAACAGGAACATTTAAAAATCGTCTTATCGGTGTTGAGATGGTTGAGGGCAAGGTTATTTCAGGTTATAGTAAGGACTCAATCGAAGGGTTGAGTGTTTTCGGTGACTATCTGTTTGCAGTTGATGAAAAAGCCGGTCGAGTGGACTGCTACAACATTGATTCCGGGGAAAGGGTCGCCCATTTTGGAACCCGGGCGCCATTCTATTGTGATGATGAATCAGATTGCGTTCTCGATGGGGTGAATTATAATGAGCAAAACATCATGGCAGGTGGAGCCCAGGTACATCTGCTCAATGATTGGCATAAAAATGAGTTGGCCTCTCCCGATGGCGTAAGTACCAGGACTTTGCTAACAGGAGAAAAAATTCTAGCCGTAGTAGATCAGTGGAATTCCAGAATTCTGACTTATGATCTAAATGACATTTTAGAGTAGCGTTAATAATTAATATGATAGGCTAGCACTTTTGATTCAAAACATTTCTTTCCAGCTAATTTTGCCACTTATCCTCTCTGCAATATTTTTTAGCTGTGGTGGATCAGAAGAAATACCCCTGGCAAAAATAGTTACAGAGCAATCTAGATACCTCAGGGGATACCCCATTGAATTTAGTGCGGATCTAAAAGCTGGTGAAGATGCTGGTGACTACGAATTCACTTTTGATTTTGGTGATAGCACATCAAGCACTGGTGCTGAAGTAGTCCATATATATGATTCACCTGGGAAATACACAGTTACCCTCACCATAACTGGAAGCTCTGGTTCAGAAATAGACCAGCGTGATATCAAAGTCCTAAACTCGCTGGAATTGATGGCAATCTACAGCGTTCGTGTGGATTCACCTTCTGGTTTAAGTTTTGGAAGTGATCATAGCACTCTCTGGACCGTGAGTGACAAACCTGGTGGTGGCGTTTATGAAATAGACACAACAGGCAATCGAATTCGGTCATTGAACTATAGCGGCAATGATTTGGAAGGCATTAGTTTTGACTCAAGAGATTCCACGCTGTGGATGGTGGATGAAAATCTGGGACAACTCATACATCTTGATTCAGATGGGGGTGCCCTGGGATATCAGAATATTTCAAGCGTGACTGATGGGGGAGGCCTGGAGGGGGTTGCATTGGATGTAATCCATTCCAAAATCTATATGGTGAAAGAGAAAGATTTTGGGGCCTTGATTACCCTTGATGAATTATCGCTTACCCAGTCCCTGCAACAAATTGCCTTTGCACCAGATTTCTCAAGTATTGCTTATATACCTTCTCAGGACAAACTCTGGGTGCTCAGTGATGAAGCCTCCAACGTTTATCTAGTTAATCTGGATGGAAGTTTTCTGGATGTCTATGCCATTGATATGGTTCAACCAGAGGGGATGGTGTACGATGAACAAAGTCAAATATTCTATATCATAGACGATACGACAGAGAAACTCCATAAATACAAATTCTGGGACTAATTCAGGTGCAACAAACATCGATTGTTATTTCTGCCTGTCTCATGGGTGAAGCCTGTCGCTTTGATGGCCAGGGCAAACATAATTCGGAATTACTTGAGCTTCTAAAGGATAAAACCCTCATACCTGTTTGTCCCGAGGTCGAGGGGGGCTTGCCCATTCCAAGACCACCTGCCGAAATAAAGGGCAGGGGTGTATTTCGAAAAAATGGGGAGGATGTGAGCGAAGCATTTCAAAAAGGCGCATCACGCTGCACGGAGAGATCCGTTGCTGCACATGTGAGTCAGGCCATCCTAAAAAGTCGGAGTCCTGCCTGTGGATGTGGCAAAATCTATGATGGTTCATTTTCAAAAACATTGATTGGCGGGGATGGGATCTTCACCCAAGCCCTAAAAGCAGCAGGGATCAACTGCATCTCTGATGAACAATACCTCAAGAGTAAGCTATAATCCATAGCCAGTAAGGTCGTTGCCAGTAAGGTCGTTTCATGAAACGACCCGACACCATCCTCTATCAGGATTCCATTTTATGCAAAAAATCAATTTGTAACCAATATCCCATATTTCCCTCAAAGACCTGTGAGCGAAAGAATTTTGACACAAAATATATTTAACTCGATACTTTAGTAGGTATCGCGAATGGGAGAAAAAAATGACTGAGAATTTGACAAAACAAGATTTCCTCGATAAAGTTTTCGATTATGAGAATGAAAAAGAGTGGAAATACAAGGGTGATACACCTGCTATTATTGATTTCTGGGCTGAATGGTGTGGTCCCTGTAAGGCCGTAGCTCCAGTACTTGAAGAGCTTTCAAACGTGTATGAAGGTAAAGTAAAGGTTTATAAAGTTGATACCGAGACTGAGCAGGAACTTGCTGGCGTCTTTGGCATCCGCAGTATTCCTTCACTTTTATTCGTCCCCCTTAATGACAAACCTCAGATGGCTGCAGGAGCCCTTCCCAAAGAGCAATTTGTTCAGGCATTTCAGGATGTCCTGGGAGTTGCACCTATCACTGCTTAAAGGTTTTACTCTGATTTGATGAACACGAAAGGCCGGGATTCTAATCCCGGCTTTTATATTTTTACAGAGATGCAAACCGGCTCAAATCTCACAGCCACATTCATCAAATAACTTCCCAACTATCCAGGTACTTCTATATTGAACGCAAATGGAGGCTGAAGCGAGTTGAATCCCAAAGTCATAGCAGGTGTGGACGAAGCCGGTCGAGGTCCTCTTGCCGGTCCTGTTGTCGCATCTGCAGTTATTCTGAATCCTCTTGATATTCCAGAAGGCTTAAGAGATTCCAAAAAGCTCAGTGAAAAACGGCGGGGTGTTCTGGCTGCGGAAATTCGATCAAAAGCACTGGCTATTGGCGTAGGAATCGTTCATGAACAGGATATCGATAGAAACAATATTCTTCAGGCCACTTTTGAAGCCATGCGTCTGGCGATCTCAAACTTGAATATTGATTTCAATCACGTCCAAGTTGATGGTAATCATAAGATCCCTGGTCTCCAAATAGCACAGGAATGCATAATTGGTGGAGATGATCTGGTGCCTGAAATCAGTGCAGCCAGCATTATTGCCAAAACCACCAGAGATGCTATGATGATCTCCTATGATAAATTATTCCCCGAATACGGCTTTAAGTCCCACAAGGGGTATGGATCCAAGACGCATATGGAAACGCTGAGAGAAATAGGACGTACGCCTGTCCACCGTCGCAGCTTTCGACCGGTAGATTCCTGTCCCAATAAAAAGTACCAGTATTACCAACAGGAATCTTCATACGGACGCATGGGGGAGATCATAGCGGGAATGTTTTTGATACGTAATGGCTATAATCTTCTGGAACATAGCTACCACGCTGGCAGGGATGGCGAGCTAGACCTGATAGTCTCAAAATCAGACGAAGTCATCTTTGTTGAAGTGAAGAGTTTTGCAGGAGAAACGGATGACAGTGCTGCACTTGAACGTGTGACCCCGGCAAAACAGAAACAAATTGCCAGAATTGCTGAGATATATCTGGAAAAGCATGAGATTGGCCAACCAGAATGTAGATTTGACATCATCACTGTAAATTTCTCAGACCCCAAACCGCTCATTAATCATTATACCGATGCATTTTTGCCCCTTTAAGGAAAATCTCAATGAAATTCGTATCAATTCTATTCTTAAGTCTCAGCCTCAGTGTTGCCGTGCTGGCCACCCAACCAAGTATTTACGGCGAGAACGGTGTGGTTGTGGCCCATGATCTCGAAGCCTGTGAAGCTGGAATCGAAATCCTTAAAAAAGGCGGAAATGCTGTAGATGCCGCTGTGGCAGTCAGTTATGCCCTGGCAGTAACCCATCCTCAGGCAGGAAATATCGGTGGTGGTGGCTTTATGCTGATACACATGGCAGATGGACAAAAAGTTGCCCTTGATTATCGCGAAATGGCGCCAGGGAAAGCTCACAGGGACATGTTTCTGGATGATAGTAGCAAAATTGTACCTCAGCTTAGCACCCGTGGCGGTCTCTCTGTTGGTGTGCCAGGAACAGTGGCTGGTTTACAGCTTGCCCTGGACAATTACGGTTCCATGACTCGACAAAAAGTGATGAAACCTGCTATCAAGCTGGCACAGAAGGGTTTCACCATTCCATACGACCTGGCCTATTCATTTGGATGGCTAAATAAAGCCGCTGAGGGATTTGATGAAACCAGACGCGTATTCTGTCGTGATGGTGAGATTTATATGCCCGGCGAAACCTTTAAACAACCTGATCTGGCAAAAACCTTAAAAAGGATTCAGAAAAAAGGCAATGCTGGATTTTATGAAGGGAAGGTTGCACAGGCTCTGGTAAAGAGCAGCTCAAAATATGGTGGTAGCATCACACTTGAAGATCTCAAAAATTATACCGCCCGTCTACGGAAACCGGTACTAGGCTCTTATCGAGGCTTGGAAGTCTTATCAATGCCACCCCCAAGTTCTGGCGGAATTGCACTTATCTCAATGCTCAACATGATGGAGCCCATGGTCTTTGATTCTGTGGGTTGGCACTCAGCACAGCATATCCAGATGTTGGCTGAAGTTGAGAAGCGGGCTTATGCTGATAGAAGTGTATGGCTGGGTGATTCGGATTTCTTTGAAGTTCCCCAGGAAAAATTGCTTTCAAAAGCGTATGCTGCTATGCGTATGGCGGACTATGACAGTCTCTCGGTGACACCAAGTGATTCTATTTACCCCCTGAATGACAGAGAGTTAGCTGATATTCAGATTGAAGCACATGAAAGCGAAGAGACTACCCATTTTTCTGTTGTAGATAAGTGGGGGAATGCTGTCAGTGTTACCACAACCTTGAACTGGTCCTTTGGATCCTATGTGACTGTAGAAGGCTGTGGCTTTCTATTGAACAATGAAATGGATGATTTTAGCTCCAAACCTGGTGAACCTAATTCCTTTGGTCTCATTGGGAATGACGCCAATGCTATCGAACCCCAAAAACGCATGCTGTCCAGCATGACTCCTACTATTCTGACCAGGGATGAAAAGGTTGTTCTGGTTTTAGGTGCACCAGGTGGCTCCACAATTATTACCACGGTCCTCCAGGTCATCAATAATATGGTGGATTTTGGGATGCCCGTCCATGATGCTGTCAATGTCCCCAGATTTCACCACCAATGGCGACCAGATGTTATTTACTATGGCCCCGGCGCCATCAGCCATGAAACTATGCTGGTCCTCAGCAACATGGGATACGAATTTGAGCCACGCTATGGCTATGGCGAGGTGAACGCCATTTCCAGAGATAAGATTTTCGGGGGTTGGATTGGTGCACCTGATCTAAAAACTGCGTCTCATGGTGCCGCTTACTAGAAATAAAAAGCTGAACTTTATAAAATATGTACCGTTGATAGAGTGTCGCTTCATTAATATGGCAGGACATCAACATCGGGAGAGCGTATTGTGAGTGAAAAAGAAAAACAGGCGAAACGATCCAGGAATAGCAGTGCCTTTCGGGGCTTGATGCATATCATCGTTTCGGTGCTGATCTTGAGGGCTACCGTCATTGAGGCGTATAATGTCCCAACTGGGTCCATGGAAACCACCATCAAAATTGGTGACTTCATTCTCGGCAACAAATTCATCTATGGCATCAGGACACCTGATTGGATCGGCATTCCCTGGACAAATTTTGGATTTTCTGTTCCCTACTATCGTCTCCCTGGATTCGAAGTACCTAAAACAGGTGATGTCGTTATTTTTCGCTATCCCAATGATAAATGGCCAGGGCTTCAGATTGGACCCCATGACCCCAGTTTGAATTATATCAAGCGATGTATTGCAGGACCAGGGCAATCCCTGGAGATCATTGAGAAAGATGTATTTGTTGATGGTGTGCAGTTTGATCTGCCAGAACATGGCCGTGCTTCGAAATTGAACGTTTATGACGATGAGTATGATGAGCGAGGGATTTTCCCCCGGGGTATAGGAAATCGTGACTATTTCGGACCCCTTCACATCCCTGCAGCAGGCGATACACTGGTCTTCAGCGATGTCAACCTCGATCATGCAGCCAATGTGATCTCCCTTGAAGGACATGAGGTCACTCCAGGGATGTCAGGTCAGCTCTATATTGATGGTGAGACAGCTGATTACTACATCTGTGAACAGAATCACTATTTTATGATGGGCGACAACCGTGATAACTCCCATGATAGTCGTTATTGGGGACTGGTTCCTGAATCCAACATCATTGGAGAAGCAATTCTTACCTATCTTAGCTGGGAGCAAGAGGAGCCAAATTTACTAAAACGAATTTTTAAGGTGCGCCCTGGCAGGATGTTTAGACTTATCGATTGATCCTGTTTTTCCATAATATTTCAAGAAGAGGCTGTCTCAAAAGGGATGGCCTCTTTTTTTGTTTTGGTGGATTGATATAAAATGAACTATACGTACATAAATAGTTGTTTATATATGAATGATCTCACTCGCCTTTCAGGATAGTCAAAACTCCCTAGAAAACTAATTCCCGTCATTCTCCATCGAAAATATTTGTTTATTTTGTGTAAATCAGTGAACATTTTAAAATTATATATCGTTCAACGAAGGTTCCTGCCATCAAAATGGAGTAAACTGAGCATCAGGAGATCTAATTTTGAGTGAAAAAGAAAAACAAGCTAAACGATCCAGAAATAGCAGCGCCTTTCGGGGACTATTGCACATAGTCGTTTCGGTATTGATCCTTAAGGCTGCGGTTATTGAAGCCTATAATGTCCCAACTGGCTCAATGGAAACCACGATTAAAATCGGTGATTTTATTATGGGGAATAAATTTATTTACGGAATCCGGACTCCTGATTGGATCGGTATCCCATGGACAAACTTTGGATTCTCAGTGCCTGATTATCGTTTGCCTGGTTTTGAACAACCCAAGACTGGAGATGTGGTTATTTTTCGATATCCCAATGACAAATGGCCTGGGATTCAGATTGGTCCTCATGATCCGAGCTTAAGTTATGTCAAGCGATGCATTGCTGGACCGGGTCAGACCCTCCAGATAATTGCCAAAGACGTTTTTGTGGATGGGGTTCAGTTTGATTTGCCCGAGCACGGCAGTGCTTCCACGTTGAATCTATATGATGAAGAATATGAGGAAGGTGCGATATTTCCTCGAGGGGTGGGGAATCGCGATTACTTCGGACCAGTGCACATTCCAGCAAAAGGGGACACGCTGCTATTCAGCAAAGTGAATCTGGATTTGTCAGTAAATGTTATCTCTCTTGAGGGGCATCAGGTTGAACCATCCATCTCGGGACAGCTTAAAATCGATGGTGAGACCTCCGATCACTATGTTTGTGAACAGAATCACTATTTCATGATGGGCGATAATCGTGATAACTCCCATGATAGTCGCTACTGGGGGCTGGTTCCCGAATCAAATATCATAGGAGAAGCCATTCTAACCTGGTTGAGCTGGGAACAAACCGAGCCAAATCTGCTGAAACGGATATTTAAACTGCGCCCGGGGAGGATGTTTAGACTTATAGACTAAATTCTGCACCCAGAATCTTTTACAAAGCACTGCCATTGGTGGTGCTTTGTATATTTGTAAAAGAATTATTCCCTCGTCATCCCGAGCGGCCTGCAGGGTTGGAGCACCTATGGTGCGTAGACCTGAGTCGAGGGATACTACCCCTGTTATATCGGATCAATATCCCTAGACTCCGCTCGGATGACGGCCTGAAGCAAGCCCCCATGAAATGAATTTCTACATAATATGAATTTCCATACTTCCATTTTGGAATGTTGCTAACTATAATAGCGCGTTCTTTGCTAAGTATTTATCCATAATTTAAGTAGTATCTCTAACTCATTGAGGCACAATGACATCGCAAGAAATTCGAAATCAGTTTATACAGTTCTTTCAGGACAAAAATCATAAATTTGTACGGAGTGCAGGAGTTGTCCCATTTGATGATCCCACCCTATTGTTTACCAATGCGGGAATGAATCAGTTTAAAGGCATCTTTTTGGAAACAGAAACTGCAGGTCATCCCAGGGCTGTAAATTCGCAAAAATGTATTCGTGTTAGTGGTAAGCACAATGATCTTGAGGAAGTAGGTCGCGACACCTATCACCATACCTTTTTCGAAATGTTGGGAAACTGGAGTTTTGGAGATTATTACAAACCAGAAGCCATCAAATGGGCCTGGGAACTGTTTACCGATGTTTGGAAAATCCCCAAAGACAAGCTGTATGCCACTGTTTATAAGGATGATGATGAAGCGTTTGAGCTGTGGGAAACACTCACCGATATCCCCAGAGAAAATATTTTACGTTTTGGCGATAAGGACAATTTCTGGGAAATGGGGGAAACTGGTCCCTGCGGTCCCTGTTCTGAAATTCATGTTGATATTGGTGGTGACCCTGCCATCCATGGCTCTCATCCTGAATTAGGAGTAAATACTGACAGCCCACGTTTTATGGAATTATGGAATCTGGTATTTATTCAGTACTTCCGTGATCAGAATGGTGAATTAACCGAATTGCCAAATAAACATGTTGATACCGGTGCAGGACTTGAGCGCGTTGTCGCTTACCTCCAGGGGAAAGACAGCAACTACGACACTGACTTATTTACTCCGCTTCTTGATGAGATATCAAACTTGTCAGGTATCACCTACCAACGAGATGAGCAGGGAATGGCACATCGTGTCATTGCAGACCATATACGCATGTTGACTTTTTCCATCTCTGACGGCGCTCTGCCCTCCAATGATGGTCGTGGGTATGTCTTACGCCGTATATTGCGTAGAGCAGCCCGTTATGGACGTAATTTGGGCATGAATGATGCCTTCCTGTACAAACTTGTTCCCACTGTGGTGGCCGTCATGGGTGATGCCTATCCAGAACTCAAAGAGCGGGTCGCCTATATACAGAAAGTAATCAAGTCCGAGGAAGATTCCTTTAGCCAGACCCTGGGCAGGGGATTGCAGATCTTTTCAGGTATCATTGAAGATGCAAAAGCAGCGGGCGAAACCACACTTTCAGGTGAAAGTGTTTTTAAACTTTACGATACCTTTGGTTTTCCTGTGGATTTAACCAGTCTCATAGCTGATGAAGAAGGATTTGGTGTTGATCTTGAAGCCTTTGAAACCCTCATGAATAGTCAGCGCGAAAAAGCGCGAGAGGCAACCCAGCTCAAGCAGACTCATACCCAGGGAAGTGAATGGGAAATTGTCCATGCTGGCACACACTCGGAATTTCTGGGATATACGCATCCCCAATTGGATACTTCCATCGCTCAGGTGATGAAATCGGGTAAAAATATTTTTGTTATCCTGACTCAGACACCCTTCTACGCAGAAAGTGGTGGTCAGGTTGGCGATACGGGTCGTATCTATAATGCGAAAATGGAATTAGAGGTTTTGGACACACGCCGTGAAGGCGATTCCATTGTTCACAAGACCAGGTTGATATCAGGTGAATTTAATGCCGAGCCTGTGATAGCTGTAATCGACGCAAATCGTCGAGATGCGATTATCCGCAACCACTCCGCTACCCATTTATTGAATGCTGCCCTTAGAAATATTCTCGGAGATCATGTTAAACAGGCTGGTTCATTGGTGGATGAAAAGCACCTGCGATTTGATTTTAACCATTTTGAAAAAATGACGGCAGAAGAAATCAACAGGGCTGAACGGCTTGTAAACGCTGAAATCAGAAAGAATAACTCCGCCAGCATTCGCAATATGAGTTTTGATGAAGCCAAGACAGAAGGGGCTTTGGCCTTCTTTGGTGAAAAATATGGTGACCAGGTCCGCACCGTTAAATTTGGTGAGTACAGCCACGAGCTTTGTGGCGGGGTCCATGTCCAGGCGACTGGAGATATCGGGTTTTTCCGTATCGAATCTGAGGCAGCCATTGCCGCTGGAGTTCGCCGAATTGAAGCATCAACTGGAAAAGTTGCAGAAGAGAATGCCCGGGTAGAACGGGAGACCATCACTCATTTACGACATCTGCTCACATCAGATGTAGAATATCTTGGAACAAAGACCCAACATTTGCTGGATGAGAAGAAAGCTCTGGAAAAACAGGTCAAGGTCTTATCCTTTGATCAGGCCGCTTCTGTACTTACTGATATCCTTGGAAATTCGCAGTCAATCGGTGGCATAAACGTTTTAAGTGAAGTGGTAGAAGTTCCTGATACAGAGTCACTTAAAGATCTTGGTACAGAATTGATCAGGCAGATGAAAAGTGGTCTGGGTGTCCTGGGGACCGTCATAGATGGATCACCTTATGTGGTTTGTGTGGTTTCAGATGATGTGATTGCTCAGCACAAATTGAAGGCTGGGGATATTGTACGTGAATTGGGGCAGAAGTTAGGTGGTGGCGGTGGTGGAAAACCACAAATGGCCACTGCAGGTGGCAAAGATGCCGCTGCGTTGAAAACAGTTATTGCAGGTGTATTTGATTTGATAGGAGAACGTTTGGGATGAAAAAAGCTCAATTAATTATTGAAAAATCCACCTCTGGACATGTCGCTACATCGATCCCGGCTTTAGATGTGCCAGAAAAAAGCTTAAGTGATCTGATTCCTGAAAAATATCTAAGATCAGAAGCCCCCCGGCTTCCAGAAGTTTCAGAACCAGAACTGGTGCGCCATTATATTGGTATATCAACCAAGAATCATCATGTGGACAAGGATCTCTATCCTCTCGGGTCCTGCACCATGAAGTATAATCCCAAGATTAATGATTGGACCGCCTCAGTTCTTGCAGAAGTCCATCCCTACCAACCAGAAGAGCTGAGTCAGGGACTTCTTGGTGTCTACCATGAATTAGAACAGCAATTATGTGCCATCACAGGTATGACCGCGTTCACGCTCCAACCTGCAGCTGGATCACAGGGTGAACTGGTGGGTGTACTGCTCATGCGGAAATATCATGAATTGAGAGGCAATGACAAAGATGTCATACTCATTCCATCTGCTGCCCATGGCACCAATCCAGCCTCTGTCGCCATGGCAGGTTATAAGGTCGTTGAGATTAAGAGTAACTCAAAAGGCCTGGTAGATATGGAAGACTTCGAATCCAAAATTGATGATCGGGTTGCCGGTTTTATGTTGACCAATCCCAATACGCTGGGACTTTTTGAGGAAAATATTAGCAAGATTTCAGAGCTCATTCATGGTGTTGACGGTATCATGTATATGGATGGAGCCAATATGAATGCCCTCCTGGGTATCACAAGACCAGCAGATTTGGGCTTTGACATTACGCATCTGAATCTTCATAAAACATTCTCAACACCCCATGGAGGCGGTGGTCCAGGAGCTGGTCCCATTGGCGTGACTGACAAACTGGCGGCATATCTGCCCAAACCCCGTGTAGAGTTAATAAATGATAAATATCATTTAGAATATGGCTATGAGCACAGTATTGGACGAGTACACGGTTTTTATGGAAATTTTGGCATTTTGCTGCGCGCCTGGACCTATATCAGAATGCTGGGTCCAGATGGTCTAAGAAATATCTCTGAAATTGCTATTTCCAACGCCAACTATATGATGCACAAACTCAAGGATGTCTTTGAGTTGGCATATGATAGGACCTGTATGCACGAGTTTGTGCTTTCAGCTCAATCCCAGAAAGAAAAGGGGACCAACGCCCTCCATATTGCCAAACGGTTGCTTGACTTTGGATTCCATTCACCAACCATGTATTTCCCACTCATTGTTAAAGAAGCCCTCATGATTGAACCGACTGAGAGTGAGAATAAAGAAACCATGGATCGTTTTATCGCGGTCATGAAGCAAATCGCAGAAGAAGTGGAAACAAATCCTGAATTGGTCCATACTGCACCGCATTCTACACCTGTTGGCAAGGTTGATGAAACCCAGGCCAACCGCAATTTGAACGTCCACTGGTAGAATGGCCTTTAACTATATAAACAAATCGCTCCATTGTGATGGGGTTGACCTGTCTGCTATTGCAGATCAGTATGGAACGCCTGCATACATCTATTCCGAGCAGATCCTCAGACGCAATGCTGAAGTATTGAAACAGATTTTCATCGCTCGTGGATTTCAGGTCTCCTACGCCATGAAGGCCAACTCAAACCCAACTATTCTGAAACTTTTTAAAACATTTGGTTTTGGCGTTGATATCGTTTCATCAGGTGAATTTCAAATGGCTAAATACTGTGGATTTGAGGGGACTGAGATCAATTTCGCAGGGGTCGGCAAGACCCTCCCAGAATTGGATCTTGCGCTTGATTTCGATATCGGCCATTTTAATGTGGAAAGCCGTTTTGAGTTGGAACTCCTGGAAGAACGGGCCAGAATCGCAGGTAAAAAAGCTGCTGTCCTGCTGCGCTTGAATCCAGATATTGATCCTCAGACACATCCCCACATCTCAACTGGTTTAAAACAGAACAAATTTGGGATGAGTCCTGAAAAAGTGAGACATTTTCTCACTCAGGCCAAATCCTATCCTCATATTCAGTTTGATGGGATTCATTGTCATATTGGGTCACAAATTATACAACCTCAACCTTTCTACGATCTCATTGACTATCTGCAACAATTCACTACTTCATTAAAGGAAGAAGGTATTGAAATTACCCATCTTGATCTTGGGGGTGGTTTTGGGGTGAATTATGTGGATCCATTCGAAGATATTATTGAGACAACACCTTTCCTCGAATCAATTGCCCAACGTGCTATGGAAAAATTAGGTGATTACCAGCTTCATATCCAACCAGGTAGAGTCCTGGTTGCCAATGCTGGTGTCTTATTGTCAAGGGTTCTGGGCAATAAAGAGAACGGAGGTCATCAATTTGTCATCATCGATGGTGCTACCACAGAGCTGATCCGTCCCGCCCTGTATGATGCTTACCACGCTATTTATTCCCATATTGAGGATCGACCGCTGACCATGGTGGATGTGGTGGGACCAGTCTGTGAGAGTTCTGATGCGCTGGCGAGACAAAGAAATATACCCAAATTTGAAAAAAATGATCTCATGGTCATTGGATCAGCTGGTGCCTATGCCAGTTCCATGGGTTCCACTTATAATATGAGACCGCTATCACCAGAAATCATGGTGACTAACACTGGGGAAACCCAACTGATTCGTAAGCGTCAGTCCTTTGATGAAATGATTTTGCTTTACTCGTAAATTTTTGTCTGAAGGATTTTCCCCGATTACAGAACAGGGAAAAGTTGACATTGAGGAAAGCAGATGCTTACTTATATCCCGAGCAAATCGGATGATCACATTGCTTGATCAAAATCTTGTAACTAGCTGATTAACAACAGTATAATAGGACATTATCATGAAGAATATTATTCGTACAGACAAAGCACCTGCTGCAATTGGACCCTATAATCAGGCCGTTGAGATAAATGGAATGATTTATACAGCTGGCCAGATTCCACTGGATCCTGCAACGGGAAAACTAGTTGAGACATCATTTTCTGACCGCGTCTATCAGGTAATGCACAACCTGAACGCTATCCTGGAGGCTGCTGGCAGCGATTTTTCCAAAGTTGTCAAAACCAATATTTATGTCACAGATCTTGGCCAATACGCAGAGTTGAACCGAATTTATGGAGAATTCTTTCCAAGTGATTACGCGCCAGCCAGAGCCGCCGTCCAGGTTGCAGGTTTGCCACTTGGGACCGATATTGAAATAGAGATGGTGGCGTATAAATAAAAGCTATGAACTTTTCTTTGAAGCAATTTATCGTTTTATTTCTTGCATGCGGATTGTTGAGCGGTCAATCACGAGTTGAGGGGCAGGTTGACTCTTCCGGTGTTAAGAGCCCGGGTAAGGCAATAATTCTTTCTGTTATTCCTGGTGGCGGTCAGCTTTATAACCGACACCCACTAAAAGCACTCTTGTTTGCCGGGGCATTTGCATATTATGGATATGGATATTCCCTTGCCCAGGCAGATTATCAAGCTGATTTATCCAGCGAATCCCTGCATAGAACCAGGAATGACAAAGTTTGGATGATGTCTCTGATTTGGACGCTGAACATTATTGATGCTTATGTAGATGCCCAGCTCTGGGATTTTGAAAAGTATGAAATTGAGCAGGATGAAGAGATCCCACAAGAAAAACCAAAAAAGGTAGGACCAATAGATGACACAGAATAGAGAAGCGTGGGGATCCAAATTGGGATTTATCCTGGCTGCTGCGGGTTCCGCAGTTGGGCTGGGAAATATCTGGAAGTTTCCATACATAGCAGGGGAAAATGGTGGAGCTGCATTCATCTTTGTCTATCTGATCTGTATAGCTATTATCGGGTTCCCGGTACTCATTGCTGAAGTTCTGATTGGCAGGACCACTCAACGCAATCCAGTTGGTGCATTCGCCGCCCTTACGCCTTCTAAGATGTGGTTATCAGTAGGATTCCTAGGAGTTATAGCCGGATTTATGATCCTCTCCTTCTATAGTGTTATTGGAGGATGGACCATAGGATATGTGATAGAAACCTTGCGAGGGTCACTGTCCAATTTTCACAATCCTGAGGAGGCAGGTGTTCTTTTTGGTGTACTCTCAGGCAGTGCAACCTGGACCTTAGGTTATCATACCATTTTCTTTGCCATGACCATGTTTATTGTGGTCAAGGGGGTTCAGGGTGGTATCGAAAAATCCAGCAAGATTATGATGCCAATCCTACTTACCATCCTGGTTATTCTCATGATTCGTGGAATGACCCTGCCTGGAGCTGATAAGGGCTTGGCCTTTTTACTGGTCCCGGACTGGGCCAAAATTAATGGACATTCCATCCTCATCGCTCTGGGTCATGCTTTTTTTACCCTCAGTCTTGGTATGGGGGCCATGATGACCTATGGAAGCTATATGTCTAAAAAGGACAGTGTCATAACAGCGTCAGCCCAGATTGTCTTTTTGGATACGCTGATTGCCATCATGGCAGGAGTCGCAATATTCACAGCTGTATTTGCTTCAGGTCTTGATCCGGCTGCAGGTCCTGGGTTGATTTTCCAGACTCTGCCTGCAGTATTTGCCGGGATGACGGGCGGGGTTTACTTCTCTTTTCTCTTTTTCCTGCTTCTGGCCATCGCTGCCCTCACATCGGCAATATCCTTACTGGAAGTCGTGGTCGCCTATTTTGTAGATGAAAAAGGCTGGAATCGCAAAGGTGCAGTCATGATTTTCGGTGGTTCGATCTACCTCCTGGGAATTCCTTCCGCCTTGTCATTTAATCTTATGTCAGATGTCACTATGTTTGGAAAAACATTTTTTGATGTGGTTGACTTTATAGCCTCCAACATATTGCTGCCATTTGGGGGGCTGATGATAGCTATATTTGTGGGATGGGTATGGACCAGGACTTCTGTGATGACTGCAGTGAAAGAGGGTGCGGAACACCTGTTTGAGGCATATCCTTGGTTCGAGGGTATCTGGTTTGTGTTCCTGCGATTTGTTGCCCCAGTCTTGATAATGCTGGTCCTGCTGAGTAGTTTGGGTATAGTATAGATTTTCCGGAATAAAATATCCCGGAGGAGCAGGTAGTAACCGAATCGCTCCTCGCCAGATAATCCAGTGCATTTAATCATTTAGAATGCACCTTTGATTCCTATTTTAACAGGTTAATTCTTAATCGATCATATCAGGTGGAAAGGAATATCCTCTGAATTGATCGAGTATATATAAAAGGGGTTTATTATGATCCTTGTAAAAGATAATCGATGTGATTTTTGTGGCACCTGCGTGGCTGTTTGCCCCGTTGATGCCATAGAATTACGCGAAGCTGATATATCAATCATTCATGACGCCTGCATAGACTGTGATATCTGCATCTGGGTGTGTCCCATAGACGTGCTTTCTTCCGATGTTAAAAAAGAGGAGGTAAAGCATGACTGATTTTGATGTTATTGTTGTAGGTGGTGGTCCCGCTGGATCCATGGCCGCTGAAGCCGCAGCAAAGGGTGGAGCAAAGACCCTTCTGCTTGAAAAAGATAGAGATATTGGGTACCCCGTGCGTTGCGGTGAAGGTGTGGGAGCTTCCGGTTTAAAACAATTCATCGACCCAGACCCCCAATGGATTGCTGCTACGATCTCCAGGGTACGTATGCGTTCTCCCGATAATACAAAGGTGGATTTTGGGATGAAGGATGCTGGATATGTCCTTCACCGAAGATTGTTCGATTATGCCCTGGCCAACCGTGCTGGTCAAGCTGGAGCTGAGATCCAGACTCGTGCCTATGTGGATGGCCTGATCGTGGAAGACGACGTGGTTAGAGGCGTCAAATACCAATACATGGGTGAGAATAGGACCTTGACAACTAAAATAGTCATTGCTGCTGATGGTGTTGAATCCAGAGTTGGACGAATGGCCGGGATGCGTACTGCCACCAAGCTGAGAGATATGGATTCTGGCTATCAGGCCACAGTTGGTAATGTGGACATTGATCAGGAAATGATTGATTTCTTTATCGGGTCCAACTGGGCACCAGGGGGCTATCTCTGGATATTTCCAAAAGGTAATGGCATGGCAAATATTGGTTTGGGAGTAAACGGAAAGGTAGCAAAAGATTTTAGTGCACATGATCTTACCCACAAGTTCTTAAAAGAACATTTTCCAAAAGCCAGTATTTTGACCAGCGTTTGCGGTGGCATTCCCATCGCCAAAACACTTAAAACCATTACTAAAGATGGCATCATGCTCACTGGCGATGCTGCCAGAATGGTAAATCCCGTTACTGGAGGGGGTATTATCACAGGCATGGTGGGAGGTCGGATCGCTGGAGAAGTTGCTGCAGCAGCATTGCAGACAGGAGATCTAACGCCAAAAGGTTTTAAAGATTATCCTGCAAGATGGCAAAAAGCCGAAGGGAAAACCCACGATGGACTACATCGCGTCGCAGATGCCATTTTTGAAATCACTGATGAAAAATTGAATAAGATGGCCCATCGTCTGGCCAAGATACCTCCTGATGAACTCTCACTTATGAAGATATTTACGGCGGTTGCACGACATAAACCATCCATACTGATTGATGTGACCCGCGCCTTTGCCGGCGTTTGATCCATGGATCATAGAAAGCACAGGAAGATTTGATCACAACATACACAATCACCATAGCGGGTTGGCTCGCATGAGTTTCTCAGAATATTTACAAGGAATTGGCCTTGGAACCTTTGTTTCTTTTGATCTTGAGACCACTGGTCTTGATCCCAAGGTCGATTTTGTCATAGAATTTGGTGCTGTCAAGATTGTAAATGGCGTAGCCACAGAACGCTATCAACAATTTATTAAACCACCGGTAAGAATCCCTAAATTCATCACCAAACTCACCGGAATCACCAATGAAATGGTGGAAGATGCTCCCACTTTTGAGGAAGTAGTAGATGATCTCTATGATTTCCTGGGGGATCATCCATTGGTAGCCCATAATATTTACTTCGACCATAATTTTTTAGATGTCAAAAGAGAAGCCATAGATGGCATCCCGCTCAAGAATCAGCGCATTGATACCTTGAGTCTGGTGCGAACCCTGAGATATGATATGATTAATCATAAGCTGGGAACAGCAGCCGAATTCTATGGGTTATCCAAAGAGGGTGCCCATCGAGCTGATTATGATGCCGATATGGTTGCAGAAATATTGCTTATCCTCATTTCTGAGATGAAGAGACTTTCACCAGATGTACTCAAAGTTCTTGTTGATGTTATGCACGGGACAGATTTACCAAATGAGCCTCTATATACAGCCATGCTGGAATGGACTGCTTCTGGACGAGCCATGGAAGAATTGGATGAATATCCAAGAATTCCATTACCCCAGAAACCAAACATTCGCCATTCTACCAGTGAAGGTACTTTCCCTGATCTTGATCAGATATTTTCTGACGAGGGCTTGCTTTCCAAGCACCTTGATGGATATGAACCACGCCAAACTCAGGTAACCCTGGCTCATGATATCCAGTATGCCATGCGGAATGATGAGTTTCTCATGGGTGAAGCAGGGACGGGTGTGGGGAAGAGTCTGGCCTATACTATTCCAGCTGTCCTTACACGTCATGAACTCAAGGAAGATGAACCTATATTTATCAGTTGTAACACCAAGAATTTGCAGGATCAGCTCTTTCATAAGGAAATTCCCTTCATCCAGGAGAAGCTTGGGTTGCCTGTAAGAGCCTTGCTTCTCAAAGGACGAAATAATTACATCTGCAAGACCAAATGGCAGAGAGCCATGCGTGATGTGAGTTGGAGATTCAGTCGGCGCGAGAAAGAAGCGCTTCAGACATTGGTGGTCTGGGCTCACGAAACACCCACAGGTGACATTGATGAACACAATGGTTTTCATACCGTAGGGAATGCATTGGTCTGGTCCAAACTGAACAGTGAACCAGGATTCTGTACTACCAATGTTTGTGCCCATAATGATTTCTGTTATCTCGGCAAATTGCGCCAGGAATCTGCCAAGGCAGATATCGTGGTGGTCAATCACTCTTTGCTCCTGGCTGATGCTGCTGCCGATCATGCTATTTTGCCCCGCTACCAAAGACTCATTGTGGATGAAGCTCATCTCCTTGAGAAAACAGCCTATCAATTTTTTGCAGCAGAGTTTTCATACAGGAGTCTGAGAATACAGCTGGATCAGTTGTTCTATAAGGGTCGCAATAAGAGTGGGATGTCCATTGAGCTGAGACATCTTCTGGTACCTGTGGATGAAAAGCAAAAAGCGGGGATATCGGCTCAGTTGGATAAGCTTGAGACCGACATTCTAGAATTTGACAAGACCTTACTGGCCTTCTTCACCGAGTTCAAGGCAACTCGACAGCGCGATATCGAGCGAGCAACTTTTACGTACAAGGAATTGTACTCGGCAGAAAAGGATCCTTTTGCACCGGTTCGTGGAATCTGGTACTCAGTTATCACCAGTTTGACCTCATTGAATAATCTGGTCCGGGATGTAGAAAAATCTCTGGACGATCTGGATGACGAATCACTGTCTGGGCTGTCTGAGATTAGCTCAAGATTCCATTCCTGGCGTGAGATGATGGTCTACACACTTGAAATCATGGATAAACAGGCTGCCGCAGATAATCCCGAAATGATCTATTGGTTTGAGATCCTGCCAAAAAGCGAGGTCGTGGCAGTAAAATTTGTCCAGGTTCCCCTTGAGATAGGTAAACAGATGCAGGAGCGAGTTTATGAAGGTCTTGCCTGTGCCATATTCACATCAGGGACCCTCAACATCGATGGAAGTTTCAGCTATCTCAAGCAACGCCTGGGATTGAAGGGTCATGATAGATTGAAAGAAAAGACCTATCCCTCACCATTTTTCTATGAGGACCAGGCAAGAATATTTGTCCCCACATTTATGGGACCCCAAAACGCTGAGAATTATACCATTGAAGTCCTGTTTCTCCTTGAAAAAATATGGAAAACACATCCGGTTGGAACCATGATATTATTCACCAGCTATACCATGCTTATGAACTGGCAGGAAGAATTGGAGGATCTCATAAAGGGGTCAGGTCGTCGATTGCTGGTCCAATCCAGTCGTGTGTCCAGAATGGATTTGATTAATCAGTTCCAGAAATACCCGGATAGCATACTTCTGGCCACAGACAGCTTCTGGCAGGGCGTGGATATTCGTGGGGATGCCCTTCAATTGCTGGTTATTGCCAAACTACCCTTCCTGGTACCATCAGATCCCATTGTCCGCGCCAACAGCGATGCTCTGAAGGCTGCTGGTGAGAATGACTTTATGGGCTATAGCGTTCCTGAGGCAGCTATTAAGTACAAGCAGGGTGTTGGTCGACTCATTCGTAGCACTTCCGATTTTGGGGCAATTCTTTCATTGGATGAGCGAATATTTACCAAGCGATATGGTGATTATTTTCGTAATTCTACACCCATACCCCATGTACCTGCTAATTCAGAACGAGAACTGGTTGATTCCATTCGCGCCTGGTTCAGATCTCATGGAATTGCAGATGCCAATACAAACTAAAGTGAGCACGATATGATTTTAGATGGTAACTCATTGTCACTTCATGGAATATTTGAAGAACTGAAATCGCCTACAAAATTATCACTTTCTTCAGAATCAACCAGACTTGTGCGGAGATCACGTGAGGTTGTAGAGAACATGTTGGCGGCCGGGAAAACGGTCTATGGCGTAAACACTGGATTTGGCAAGCTGGCGAATCAAAGAATCTCCAGCGAAAATTTGAGACAGCTTCAGGTCAATCTCTTAAGAAGCCATGCGGCTGGAACAGGTGGGTACTTTTCTCAAAAGACAGTCAGGTTGATCCTGCTCCTCAAGATTAACAGTCTACTAAGAGGTTATTCAGGTATCAGGCTTGAGGTCATTGAAGCATTGATCAATTTGTACAATAACAATCTTACTCCTGCTATCAGAGAGAGAGGAAGTGTGGGAGCCAGTGGGGATCTGGCACCCCTGGCCGATCTGGCACTACCCCTCATCGGTGAAGGCCAATTTCTCATGGATGATGGATCTGTTAAACCTGCTGCAGAAATATTGAAGCAGTTCAAGCTTCCTATTGTGGAGCTAAAAGAAAAAGAAGGTCTTTCCCTGATAAACGGGACGCAGGTGAGCACAGCACTGGCAATTGAATCCCTGGAAAATATTCAGGATTTGTTCTTAACCATCTCAGGTACAGGCGCTTTTAGCACTGAAGTCATGCTTGGTACTGATACAGCATTTAAGAAAGAAATTCAGGAAGCGCGGAACCAGCCAGGACAGGTATTTGCTGGAGAAATTTTATTCACCCTCATGGCCGATAGCGGCTATCGAGATGCTCACCTTGACTGCGACAGAGTCCAGGACTTTTACAGCCTCCGCTGTATGCCTCAGGTTCATGGCTCATGGTATGATCTCATTGTTTATGCTGAACGAATTCTGACTCAAGAGGCCAATAGTACCACCGATAACCCCGTAACATTGATCGAGGAGAATATGATTGTCTCCGGGGGTAATTTTCATGCTGCTCCCATTGGTCACATTATGGACTATCTCGCAATTGCACTCTCAGATGTTGCTTCCATGAGTGAACGGAGAATTGCCGCTTTTCAGGAAACGAGTCAGAGTAATTTGCCCATGTTCCTTATGAAGGAGGCCGGCTTGAACTCTGGTTTTATGATAGCTCATGTAACTGCTGCAGCCCTGGCCAGTGAGAATAAGTCCCTGAGTCATCCAGCTTCAGTGGATTCCATTCCCACTTCTGCCAATCAGGAGGATCATGTGAGTATGGCTCCCATAGCAGGGCATCAGCTCAAGCAGGTTATCTCCAATGCTTCGAGAATATTTGCAATCGAGTTGATGTGTGCCGCACAGGCCAGGGACCTAAATCCTCAGTACCATCTCGCACCTTCCAGCGAGGCTATCTATCAACGAATTCGCCAGGAAGTGCCATATCTGGAGGTTGACGGTTCATTGAGCACTCATATAGAAAATATTTATGAAATGATTTCCTCTGGGGCCATCGCAAAAATTGTTAAGCACCGATTGGAGGCGCAAGCATGAGAATCCACAAAAAAAGAATCCTTTTTCCCCTGGTGATAATATTCTTTATCGGTTGTGCTTCAGAATCGGTGAAATATGACCTACCCAGTGCCGGTACCAGCAAAGCACCAAAGTGGGTCGATACACACATCACAGTCAGAGATACTATTTTTATAGTTATAAATCTACCGGAAGAATATTCTCAGGATATGGACAAATCTGTTCAAAAAGCCCAATCAGAATTGCACACCCTCCTGATGAATGAAGTCGAAGTTATCCTCAGGGACTATTGGGATGAAAAACAGATCAATTATTCTGATGATGACAAATTTCAACTTCTATCGGGACTTCCCATTACGCTTGAACAAGTCATGAAGCATGTGGAAGTAACCGATGGTTGGGAGAAAAATGGTGAAGTCTCAATCCTGTGTGCTCTTGATTATGAAGAAGTAGCCGAGGTTCTCATCGAGGATATGGAAATTGAAGACAGAGCCTTCCTGTCTTACTTAAAACGAAGAATGGATGATCTTGCTGAGCGCAACCGCTAGGATGGAAAATGAGATTTGTTGATTATGTAAAGATTAAGGTAATCCCTGGAAAAGGGGGAGATGGCATCATTGCCTTTCGTCGGGAAAAATTTGTTCCCAAAGGGGGTCCTTCTGGAGGGAATGGTGGAAGAGGAGGTAGTATTATCCTTAAGGTGGATGCTCAACTCCACACACTCCAGGATATTCGCTATCATCGCATATATAAAGCCCACAGGGGTAAACACGGTGAGGGCAGTCTTCGCCATGGCAAAAAAGGGGATGATATTACCGTCAAAGTCCCTGCTGGAACCATTGTCAAAGATTTACATAATGGTGAAGTGGTTGCAGACTTGCAAATTGATGGTGAATCCATTGTGGTCGCTCATGGTGGCCGGGGAGGTAGGGGCAATGCAGAATTTGCTACCCCAACCCACCAGGCACCTCGTGAATTCGAATATGGTCGTGACGGTCGGGAACGGGACCTGGAGCTTGAGCTAAAGGTTCTGGCCGATGTGGGGCTGGTTGGATTTCCAAATGCTGGCAAATCTACTTTGCTGTCCAGGGTGTCCCGAGCCAAACCAAAGATTGCAGATTATCCATTTACCACTTTGACGCCAAATCTTGGAATTGTGAAATCAGGTGCCTATTCAAGTTTTGTAATGGCAGATATACCAGGGCTTATTGAGGGTGCTCATGAGGGGAAGGGACTTGGTATTCAGTTCCTCAAGCATGTCGAGCGCTGCAGCGTCTTGTTATTTCTGGTAGATGCTAACGATGAAGATCCATCAGAATCATATCGGCTCCTTTTTGAAGAGGTAAAGAAATACAGCCCTGGATTGATTCAGCGCAAGCGCATGTTGGCAATCACCAAGATGGACTCCTTTGTAGGCGTACCAAAAATGTCAACCTTCGAGCCTGTGGAATTATTTCCCATTTCCTCTGTTTCAGGAGAAGGACTTGAGGTATTAATCAAGGCGCTCTCAACAAGTATAAGTGAATAAAAAACTTTTCAATATTATCAGGGTGCTCAGCATCCCCGGTGTTGGTCCTCGAAAAACCTTAGACCTTATCTCAGAATTTGGTTCGCTGGAAAATATCTTCTCAGTTGGTTATAAAGAGCTTACAAGAATTCCAGGCATAAAGGACAAAATTGCCCGCTCCATATTAAGTGAGCCTGATGAAGCTCTGATTGCTGGGCAGACCAAGCTGATCGACAAATTTCAGGTACAATTAATCACCCTGTGGGATGATGCCTATCCTGAACAATTAAAACAAATCTATGATCCACCCATCGCCCTGTTTTGCAGGGGTAATATTGACCTCCTGACATCAGACAGCATTGGAGTGGTTGGTACTAGAACGCCCAGTGCATATGGCAAGCAAATATCCAAGGAATTCAGTAGAGATCTATCCCAAAGGGGTCTAACTGTAGTTTCTGGTGCCGCCAAGGGAGTAGACACCTATGCCCATGAAGCGTGTCTGAAAGCAGGTGGACATACCATTGCTGTTCTTGGCAATGGTGTTGACAGAATTTATCCTGCTGAGAATCGACCTCTTTTTGATGAGATATGGAAAAAAGGATTGTTGATCTCAGAATTTCTCATGGGTAGCAAACCAGATGCACAAAATTTTCCGCGGCGCAATCGAATTATTTCAGGACTCAGCATGGGGACCATCGTGGTTGAAGCGGCGGAACGCAGCGGTTCCCTGATTACTGCCTATTTTGCCCTGGATCAAAACCGAGAGGTCTTTTCTGTCCCTGGTCCTGTGAACAGCCGCCAGAGTCGGGGGACCAACCTTTTAATCAAACAGGGAGCCAAACTGGTTGAAAATGTGGAGGATGTTCTGGAGGAACTTGGTGAGAAATTTAAAATGGGTAGCTCCCAGGGCCAGCAAGAGCTTCTCATTGCCGCCGATCCTGTGGAAATGGCATTGCTCGAACATCTATCAGAAACTGAAGAAATTCATATTGATGATTTGTCCATCCTGGCTGGACAGACTACCTTCGCACTTCTGGGTACCTTGCTCCAACTGGAAATGAAGGGGCTTATTCAACAATTACCCGGCAAATATTTTAAACGAAGATTCTGAAATAAAGGAATATGACCATGATCACCAGTCTGATCGATTATTTAAATCAAAGCGTCACTGCTTATCATGCAGTATTGACAGCTGAGGCAGCCCTCAAATCAAATGGATTTATTCAACTTGATGAGCAAGATGTCTGGGACTTAAAACCCAATCAGAAATACTATGTTATCAGAAGCCAATCAGCCCTGGCTGCGTGGCAAATGGGAAATGGCCATAGATCAGGTATACGTCTGGTTGGTGCTCACACTGACTCTCCAGGGCTTCATTTAAAACCTAAAGCCCAATATTCCAAGAGCGGCTACGTTCAGCTTGGGGTTGAGGTCTATGGGGGGCCACTTCTGGCAAGTTGGACAGATCGCGATCTTTCTCTGGCTGGTCGAGTTATTCTAAAGCAAAGGGGAAAACTCAAAGTTGTGCCCTTCAAATCAGATAAAGTCTTGCTCAGAATCCCTCAACTGGCAATTCATTTGAATCGAGAAGTGAATGAACTTGGGTTAAAGCTCAACAAGCAAACCCACATGCCACCGATTCTGGCGCTTGAAAGTACAGATGGCAAATCAGTCGATACCGGATTGATCGAAGGTCTTATTGCTGATACCTTGAAAGTTAAAAGTGATGAAATCGCCAGCTGGCAACTGGAATGTTATGACACCCAGACTGCCAATCTTAGTGGTTTAAATGATGAATTCATTGTGAGTGGGAGAATAGACAATCTCACCATGTGCCATGCATCTGTCCAGGCGCTAACTTCAAACGCGTTTATATCTCCGCAAACTGCCATGATTGCCCTGTTTGACAATGAGGAGATAGGCAGCTCAACTGAGAACGGTGCAGCCTCAGGCTTTATCAGGGATATTATCACCCGGGTGGTGAGTCCAAGTGAATCAAATCATATGACTCAAAGGGCTCTGGCAAATAGCGCCTGTATCTCAGCGGATGGCGCTCATGCCATTCATCCAAACTATGCCGAGTTTCATGACCCCCAGCATGCAGTGAAAATGAATCAGGGTCCGGTTATTAAGAGGAATGCAAACCACCGCTATGCCACCAGTGCCTTTACCTCAGCCATCTTTGAACAGCTATGTAAAGATGTGGATGTTCCTGTCCAACATTACGTTCATAAAACCGATTTGCCCTGTGGATCTACAATTGGTCCCATCACGGCAACTGGGTTGGGTATACCCGTCGTTGATGTTGGTAATGCCATGCTCTCCATGCATTCCATTCGAGAAACAGCTGGGGTGAAAGATCATGAAATGATGGTTAAAGTGCTGGAGCGGTTTTTCACCAAGCCAGATTTAATTTCGGTATCATAATCCAGGGATATCAATATCCACTCTGAATTTGATGTAGAATAATAAGATCAAATCAGACTTCCTTCACCCCTGATAATTGATACATTATTCTGCTTTTTTAATGAGTTTTAAACAGCGTCTGATCTTGAAGATGCGTTGTGCTTTCAGGTCCTGCAATGAGAGCGAGCCGAACCCCGTCAGATCCGGAAGGAAGCAGCGGTAAGCATTGTAATCGTGTGTCGGATTCGCCTGAGGCACACGCATCTTTGAGATCAGCTTTTATTCAACCAACTGGAAAGTCCCATATCGTGCCTGAGCAAGAATCTGCATCTATCGTTTCCTCGCTAAAATATCGTCCCCAGACATTTGAGGATGTGGTTGGCCAGGATCATGTTTCCAGAACACTTAGAAATGCACTTGTCAGGCATAGACTGGCCAATGGTTATATTTTTACTGGACCCAGGGGTGTTGGTAAAACAACATGCGCTCGAATTCTGGCCAAAGCAATCAATTGTGAAAATCCCAACGATGGCAACCCCTGCAATACCTGTAAACACTGTGTAGAAATCACAGGTGGCCGAAGTCTGGACGTCCAGGAAGTTGACGGCGCATCAACGCGGGGTATTGATGCCATTAGAGAATTGCGAGAGGTTGTAAAATATCCACCTACTAATTCCAATTATCGTGTCTATATCATTGATGAAGTACACATGCTCACAAAAGAAGCCTTTAACGCGCTTCTAAAAACGCTTGAAGAACCACCACCACAAGTTCTTTTCATATTTGCTACTACAGAGCCCCAGAAAGTTCCTATCACCATTCTTTCACGCTGTCAACGCTATGATTTTCGTATGATTTCTACTGAAACCATGGTGGCACGTCTGAAAATGATCAGTGACAAAGAGGGTATTTCAATTACTGAAGAAGGTCTGGCACTTATTTCCCGCAAAGCAGCAGGTAGTTTACGCGATTCGCTGAGTCTGCTGGATCAGGTGTCAGCATTTGCTGAAGATGAGGCTTCAATTGATCTGGTGAGAAGAGTACTGGGTGTGCTGGATGCCACTATATATTTTGAATTAATGCATAATGTGGCCAGTCAGTCTGCTGAAAACCTTGTGAATCAGGCAAATATGCTATTCTCCAGAGGGATAAGTATTTCTGAATTTCTCCATGGGCTCAGTGAGCATGTTAGAAATCTTCTCATTGTTAAAGTAGCTGGAATCACTGATTATCTTGATGTTTCTGATACAGATGCCAAAGCCCTGCAGGAACAGGCAAGCTATCTTGAAGAACGTGATCTCCTGCGCATGCAAAACATTGTGCTTGAGACCATCAGAGAACAACGATTTGTGAGCAATCAACTGGTTTCTGTAGAGCTCATGCTCCTGAAACTTGCCAGAAGTACTCGGGCTCTGGACCTGGATGCAATTCTCTCTGGGAAAAGCACCCCGGCACCTGCCATTCCAAAGGCTGTTCCTTCAAATTTATCTCCTCCCTCTGACAAAGGTGATTTAGCTCCAAAGAAGGCCGCACCGCTACTGAAGCCAACACCCACTCCTGAACCTGAGATCGCACCTGTAATGCCTGAAGCGGTTGAACCTGAGCCAGTTGTGGAAGCGGTCAGCATAACGGAACAAGTACCTCCGGCAGAACCAGAGAAAGCTGAAGAAATTATACCTGAACCAACTCCTGAGCCAATTCCTGAAGCTGAAGAAATACTGGTATCCGAAAGCAATCCGCCAGAAGCTGATGAACCCAGTGAGATAAAAATTGAAGAACTCCGCCAGAATTGGGAGAAATTTATTGAAAGTCTGGGTAAAATCAGTCAATCGACAAGCGCATTTATGAGTGAGGGGACACCAGCAAGTTTTGAGAAGGGCTGTCTGACCGTCTCATTTGCTCCAGAACAAAAATACCATATTCAGACCTTGAGTAAAAATACTGATGACATTCATAAAATTGCTTCAGAAGTATTCGGAACAAAAATGACTATTCTGCTATTAGAGGAGAATGGTCGTAAACCTAAACAACGCAAAGAAGACGAAATTCTGGCTCATCCAACATCTCAGCATCTCCTGGACATATTTGATGGTGAGATCATTGATGAGTAGGATTTGAACATGTATAGGAGAAAACTCCAATGATGCCAAAAGGCGGAATGGGAAACCTTTTAAAACAAGCCCAGAAGATGCAAAAAGAAATGGAAATCGCTCAGAACGAGCTGGTTGCCATTGAAGTAGAAGGCTCTGCCGGAGGCGGTATGGTCAACGTGAAGGCCAACGCCAAGATGCAGATACTATCCATCAAAATCGAGCCAGATGTTCTGGAAGATGATGTGGATATGGTTGAGGATCTTGTGCTCGCCGCAGTGAACCAAGCTCTGACAAATGCCCAGGATGCAGCCAACTCAAGAATGTCACAGGTTACTGGTGGTATGATGGGTGGAATGGGTGGACTCAATATTCCCGGATTTGGATGAAAATTCTTCCTGATAGTCTGGAGCGCATTACTGAGCAGTTCTCACGATTCCCTGGAATCGGCAAGAAAACTGCGCAAAGAATGGCTTTTCAGCTGATTGAGTGGAACACCGAAGATGTTCAGCGCCTAGGTGATGTAATCATCCAGAGTAGTGAAAAATTGCGCCAGTGCTCCATTTGTAATCTGATTACAGAGGCTGATCCATGCCCGGTTTGTCTTGATACACGGAGGGATGAATCCATACTCTGTGTAGTCGAGGATTCTAAGGATGTGGTTGCCATTGAAGAAACAAGTCGTTTCAGCGGGAAATACCATATTCTGGGGGGTGTCCTTTCACCTCTTGAAGGGATAGGACCAGATCAGTTAAATATTAGGAGCCTGCTCACACGCCTGGAAGGTGTCACTGAATTAGTCATAGCAATGAATCCCAGTGTTGAAGGGGAGACAACTTCCTTGTATTTAGCTAGACTATTACAGGAAAAAGATATAAAAGTGACCCGTTTGGCAAGAGGAATTCCCAGCGGGGGTGATCTTGAGTATATTGACGGCATAACTTTAGGGAGAGCTCTGGACGACAGACACGAATTAACATGATACATAATTTACCAAATATTCTGACCATTTTTCGAATCGTCGTTACACCCCTCATCGTATGGCTGCTTATAGGGTTTGATGGGTTAGCACTCCATGCTCTGGCTCTGGTACTATTTCTCATCGCCTCACTTACCGACCTATTCGATGGAATACTGGCCCGTAAACTCCAGGTAGTTACCGAGTTTGGGAAATTTATGGATCCTCTTGCGGACAAAATTTTGGTAAATAGCACCTTCATCACTCTCAATATTTTGGAAGTCATGCCAATCTGGATTACCGCTGTAATCATCCTGAGAGATGGTCTTGTTACACTATTACGATGGGGCATGTTGGCCAATGGGGCTTCGATGAATACCAGCCGTCTGGCCAAATTGAAAACAACCTTTCAATATATTTCCATGTATGTGGGATTAATCTTTATTCTCCTTGGCCATTTTCAAGAACTTGATACAATAGTTGCCTGGGTTGAAGAATGGTTTGTCACAGAGACTATTTTTACACTTACAGGTCTTGTAACTGCCTATACCGGTTTCAATTACTTATGGATAAATCGCGCTTTCATTAAAAATCTCTTTACGGAAAGCGAATGATTCAAGTTTTACGCGGCTTTACCTCAGTTGGATATGTAGGTCTTATACCAGGCGCTCCGGGTACATATGGGTCACTGGTAACCCTTCCCATTGCCTATTTCTGGAGCACATTGGTTACGGATAGTCCGTTTATAACATTTGGGCTTATCGCCGTTATAACCCTGTTGGGTGTCATTGCCTCAAACAAGGTGGGTGCATTTCTGGGTGTTGAAGATCCCGGAGAAATTGTTATTGATGAATTGGTCGGACAATGGATAGCGGTGCTTGCCATCCCGGCACATTGGGGTTTCTGGTTGGCTGCATTCATCCTTTTTAGAGTTTTTGATATCTGGAAACCCTGGCTCATTGATAAATCTCAGCAGTTACCTCGTGGTATTGGCGTCATGATGGATGATGTGTTAGCTGGATTGCTGACCCTGGCCATTATTCAAGGGGCAGCTGCACTTTTATGAACCATTTAAAGGCTATTACAATTTCTGTTGGCGATGAATTATTGTCCGGGAAAACCCTGGATTCAAATAATGCCTTCATTTCAAAAGAATTGGATCTGATTGGAATTCCTGTCATCAAGAAAATGATCATTGGGGATGTAGCCCAAGACATCATGGATTCACTGGACTGGGCCTTTGCTCAGGCAGATGTAGTAACCCTGACCGGTGGTCTGGGACCAACCCATGATGATATCACCAAATCGGTTCTATGTGACTACTTCCATGTGGGATTGAAGCTATATCCAGATTTATTGGAGAATCTCAAAGACCGTTTCGCCCGCCGAGGATTCAAGTTTTCAGAGTCGAATGCCTCACAGGCCGAATATCCTGAAAATGCAGCACTGCTGGAGAACCCCTTTGGGACAGCCCAGGGCATGCACATCCAGCATGAGGGGAAGCATTTGTTTGTGATGGCAGGTGTACCCAAGGAAATGGAGGTTGTAACTTCAGGCCAGATCATTCCCATTCTCTCAAAATTAACTCAGAAGTCCATTTCCAAAGTCGATATCCACTCAATTGGGGTACCCGAATCTACGCTTTATGAGTTGAGCAAGCCTGTCCTGGATGATTATTCCGATCTTAAAATTGCGTATTTACCCAAACAGGGCATGGTTACTATACGGGTTTCTTTCCCTTCGAAATCATCTGCTGCTGACCAGAAGCTCGTTGATGAGATTTACAGCAAACTTCGTAGCCTGAAGCCCAAAAATATTTATGGACGAGATGAAGAATTGCTTCCCATTCTCATCGGCAAGCTCCTCAAGGAGCAAAAAGCCACTGTAGCAACAGCTGAGTCATGTACAGGTGGACTGGTTGCCAGCCTCATTACCGATGTCAGTGGCAGTAGTGAGTATTTTCAAACAGGATTTGTGACTTATGCCAATGAGACAAAAATGTCCATGCTGGGAGTATTAGAAGAGACGCTTGTTCAGCATGGTGCTGTTAGCGAGGCAACTGTCTCTGAGATGCTTGATGGGACCTTGAAAAAAAGTGGCGCTGATTACGCAATTGCCATATCGGGCGTGGCTGGACCCACAGGGGGAACAGAAGAAAAACCAGTTGGAACCGTATATATTGGCGTTGCTGATAGGGGACATCAAAACATTAAACGCTTCCAATTTGGGAAGAATCGTATCCTGAATAAAGAAATGAGCGCCTTTTCATCCCTTAATCTGTTGCGACTTCTGATTGAGGAAGCAAATTCATGAGCGAAATAAGAACTTTTCTCGCTTTCCCCATTCCCAAGGAAATCAAGGGATACTTCAAAAACATGCTTGAACCCATTATTAATAAAGAGGATAAAATTAATTGGGTCAAACGGGAAAATATTCATATCACACTTAACTATCTTGGTGAAACTGACTCAGACAAAATTGAAGAGCATGCCAGACACATTGAGTCTGTGGTGCAAGCGTTTCCCGCATTTAAACTGGGGACCACAGATACAGGGATATATCCCCATGCTAATGAACCAAGGGTGTTATGGGTTGGTTCAGCACCTTATGATATCACACTAAGTTCATTTAAACAAAAACTGGATATAGAATTAACCCGATTGGGTTATAGACTTGATAAACGTCAATTTCAACCACATATTACGCTTGCTCGCGTCAAAACAATCTCACGCAAAAGCTCCTTTATCCATAAATTTCTGACTACTGAAGTTCGTGAATTTAATTTTGAAGTTGATACAGTGTTATGGATGAAGAGTACATTGACGCCGACAGGTGCAGAGTATGAAGAATTGAAATCATTTAAATTTAATAGTGGAGGTCAGTAATGAGTGCTGCTCAGGGAAAATCAAAAGACAAAGATAAAGCGATAGAACTAGCCGTTTCCCAGATTGAACGACAATTTGGTGCAGGGGCAGTCATGAGGATGGGTGAAGACCAGATGAACCTGGCGGTAGAAGCCATCTCCACTGGAGCGCTTTCATTGGATGTAGCTCTAGGAGTTGGTGGTGTACCTCGTGGAAGAATCATTGAAATCTATGGACCGGAATCATCAGGAAAAACTACCCTGGCTCTTCACATTGTAGCCAATGCTCAGAAAAGCGGAGGCTATGCTGCCTTTGTTGATGCTGAGCATGCGCTTGATCCCAAATATGCCAGCCAACTCGGTGTTGATGTCAAGAATTTACTAATTTCACAGCCCGATTCAGGTGAACAGGCATTGGAAATTACTGAAACACTGGTTCGGAGTAATGCGCTGGATGTGATAGTTATTGATTCAGTCGCTGCCCTGGTTCCACGTGCTGAACTGGAAGGGGAAATGGGAGACAGCCACATGGGTCTTCATGCTCGTCTCATGTCTCAGGCACTGAGGAAATTGACAGGAGCAGTCTCAAAGTCTAACACTTCAGTTATTTTTATCAATCAAATCCGTGAGAAAATTGGCGTTATGTTTGGAAGTCCCGAAACGACTACAGGTGGAAGAGCACTAAAATTTTACGCTTCAGTTAGAATGGATATCCGGAGAATAGGATCCTTGAAAGATGGCCAGGACAATATTGGTAATCGTGTTCGCGTGAAGGTTGTTAAGAATAAGATGGCACCTCCGTTCCGTGAAACTGAATTGGATATCATGTTTGGGCATGGATTTTCGTTTGAAGGTGACATCCTAGATCTTGCTTTACAGGCCAATCTGGTTCAAAAGAGTGGTTCGTGGTTTAGCTATGGTGAAGATCGTCTGGGTCAGGGGAAAGAAAATGTTAAAAATTTCTTTATCGAAAATCCAGATCTTATGGCAAAACTCGTTGGTGAAGTTCGGCTATTCCTGGGCATGGAACCAGTAGAGAAAAAATCAGAATAATCCAATGTAACTAAGCAATTAATCAATGGGCTACCATAAGTTATGGGAGCCCATTTTTGTTTAACCGCAAAATACACAGAACTCGCAGAGATTATTTATAATGTTATTCACCTATAATTTTGGGTGTTGAAATAAAGTGGCTAAGCGCTCTTTGCGAATTTTGCGGTTCAAATATTTTAATTAACCGCAGAACACGCAGAGTCCGCAAAGATTATTTATGATGAATGAATTATCCGAGGATAAACTCTCAGAGAAGATTATTGGTGCTGATATTGAGGTTCACAAAGAACTTGGACCCGGGTTGCTTGAATCAGCATATGAAGCTGCTCTTTTCTTTGAATTGAGTTCAAAGAATTTATTGGTTCAGAAACAGGTACCTGTAAAAACAATATACAAAGGCCACAGCCTAAGTGTAGGTTTTCGGTTGGACTTACTAGTGGAAGACAAGATAATTATCGAGTTGAAAGCTGTGGATAAAATATCTAATATACATTTAGCGCAAATGCTTACATATTTGAAGATATGCAATAAAAAGTTAGGCTTGATATTAAATTTCAACGTGAGATATTTGAACTCAGGAATCAAAAGAGTTGTCAATAACTTATAAATTTGGGTGTTGAAATAATAATGCTCAGCGCTCTTTGCGTATTTCGCGGTTAATATATTTTATTTGGATCAGCAATATGGCCAAAATCACCAAAATCACACAACAGAAGAAACTCAGCGAGAGATTTAATCTTTTTGTAGATGGACAATTTGAGCTAGGTGTTGATGGTTCGCTCATCGTCAAATATGATATCAAAGTTGGGGACGAGTATACGGATGAACTCAAGCATGATCTTGAAAATGATGATCGCACTGAAATCGCCTATATCGGCTTAATCAACTTTATCGCCTTTCGAGAAAGATGTGAGCAAGAAGTCAAAGATTGGTTATACAAAAAAAAGTATCATGATTTGGCAGACGAATTGATTACTCGCCTTACTGAACGTAACTATTTGAATAACGAGAGATTTGCCCGATTATTCATTAAAGATCGCGTGAAGATCCAGGGCTGGGGTCCTATAAGACTGAGACACGAGTTAAATGCAAAGCGAATATCCAAAAAAATTATTGAATCTGAAATAGAATCCATCCGGGAAGATTTTGATTTCAATCAAATGGCACAGGATCTGGCTGAAAGAAAATTAAAGAATATTCCACAACCAACTTACAAAGATAAAAAACGACTCTGGAGTCTACTCCAACGCCGCGGTTTCGAAGGCCCATCCATCTCTTTTGCGCTCCAAGGCATTACTTTTGTCAGTGATGACAAACCCACCTGATCTCCTGATCACATAACTCATATTACTATTTGGTGAATTGGCATTCACCTCCTATGTTTGGGCAACCCCAAACATGTAGGAAAAATGTACAAAAGTATCATGAACTTTGTGATGCCTCGTCCCATGATAGTGGTATCACTTCTATTTAATCTGGGTATTGTGATTCAACGGAATCTCAATCTCTCCCTTTGGATTCTTGCTTTATTGACGGGCATCGCCATTGTGGTGGCATTACTTAACAGACGGTCTGGAATATTACTCCTATTACTCATTCTGTCCGGGTGCCTTCGAGTTGCATTTGATGAGATCATTCCAGTGACCCACCTCTCACGATTTATATCAAATGTAGATTCAGTCTATGAGGTGAGGGCGATTGTCCTTACTATGGGCCAAACACGAAAAGGAACTCCGAAGTTCCTGATGCAACCTGAGACCATCGGACAGCAGGCTATCTCTGGTGGATCAGTATTGCTCTACTCCAAGGATATTGAGCAGGATGTTTGTCCTGGTGATACATTATGGGGACGGTTGGTTCTTAACAGGCCCCGTGATAAAAGCAATCCCCATGAATTCGATTACCGTGCATATTTGGAAGGAAGGAATATTTATTTTGAAGCTTTCCTGGAGGATGCGGGGGATGTGATTGTTTATCCCAGGGATGCAGGTTCAATATCCCTTTTAATGGGGGATATGCAGGACCTGATATCCAGTCACTTCCACAAATATTTAACACCTCGATCAGCTGGGATTCTATCTGCCTTAATTCTTGGTGAAAAGAGTGAGATTGAAGAAACAACCAGAAATGATTTTGCCAATACTGGTGTCATTCATGTCCTGGCAGTTAGTGGGCTTCATGTAGGGTATGTTTCGCTAATCCTGATTACCATATTTGGTCTTCTTCGATTACCACATCAGATACAGATGGGTAGCGTTATAGCAGGATTGATATTTTATGTGGGACTCACAGGGGCAGCACCCTCTGTCATGCGAGCATCTATCATGGCTTCGCTGATGATTATTGGTGGTCTACTTGAGCGAAAATCGGACATCCTCAACCTGCTTGCTTCGGCGGCCTTCATCATATTGCTTATTTCTCCAGCACAATTGAGTAACATCGGATTCCAGCTTTCGTTTTTGGCGGTTTTAAGTATTGTAATATTTTTTCCCATCTTTAAAAAGTTGGTGAGTGGTCTTCCAATATCGGAAACAAGTGGAATTGGCAAGTTGCTATATCCAATCCTTGATCTCTTCCTGGTCTCACTTGCAGCTCAGCTAGGGACCTTGGCTATCACTATCTTTTATTTTCATAAGATTCCAATTATTAGCATGGTTGCCAATCTTGTGGTGGTACCACTTATTGGAGTGATCGTGGCTACTGGTATGAGCTTTCTTATCCTGGGTTCCATATTCCCCTTATTGGCTCAACTCTGGGCTGCCACCATCGAAGGTGCTATCGACTTCATGCTCTGGTTTGTTCAAATCTGCGCCCAGGTTGATTGGGCCTATATAAACATGCGGTCAATTCATCATTTTGAATTAATTCTGCTATTGGTGGGTACCTTTTCCATAGCGATTATAAAGTACCGCAAAGTCATTAAGCTCTGGGTCATCCTGGTGTTGTGTTGGATAGCCATTCAAACATGGCAATCTTTGCTCACATCCCAACACCTCGAACTTGTCGTATTGGATGTGGGGCAGGGTGATGCCATCCTTATTCATGCACCCAATGGGAATACAATACTCATCGATGCTGGTTTAAGATTTGGAGGCAAGGATATGGGGGAGGATGTCATTCTACCCTATTTGAAATTTCGCAATTGGCCAAAAATCGATATCCTTGTACTAACCCATCCCCATAATGATCATATAGGTGGGGCACAATATCTTATAGAAAATATTGAAGTTGGAAAAGTACTAATGCCGGACATTGAATATGAATCTTATGGCTACAATATGTTGTGCAATATCATTGCCTCAAAAAACATTCCTGCCTCACCAGTATTTGCAGGATATATGGATTCAACCTTAAAGCCAATATATTTCAGGGTCACAGGACCAAAGTGGTATGATCATTCCTCCCGTCCATCAAACATCAACAATACCTCAATCGTTGTGCAATTATTTTACGGTGAATCAAGCGTATTGCTCACAGGAGACGGGGAAGAAACCATTGAGCACGACCAGCTTCCCCTGAGTGGACTGTTAAAGAGTGATATGATCAAGGCACCCCATCATGGTTCAAAAACAAGTTCTAGTCAGGAATATATCAATCTCGTGCAACCACAGGTTTGCCTGATTAGTCTGGGGATGAAAAATAAATTCAGACATCCATCTAAAGTGACATTGGAAAGATACATGAAGCTAGGATCTGAAATTCACAGAACAGACCTGGAAGGTGCCCAAATATATCGGAGTGATGGAACAATCTGGTATCGAGATGAATGGAAAAATAATTATTAATTGAGAAACGGTTTCGATATGAGGGGTATTGTACGATATTGAAAGCCAACGAATTCACTAAATGGAGCACTAGATGTCTACCCCAATTCTCATTAAAAATGCCAGATGTGTGTCATCAAGCGGTATCGTTCAACAGGATGTTCTTATCAGGGATGGAAAAATTGCTCAGCTGGGTCAGGTGAAGGAATCAGCAGCGGAGAAGGTGATTGATGGCACCCATCTGTATCTTTTGCCAGGAGCCCTTGATCCACAGGTTCATTTTCGCGATCCCGGTCTTACCCAGAAAGAAGACTTGAGAACAGGTTCCATGGCCGCTGCCTCAGGAGGAGTCACAAGTTTCTTTGATATGCCCAACACCAAACCTTCTACAATCACCATTGAGGGTATGGCAGAACGGAAAAGAATCGCTGCTGAAAAATGTGTGGTGAACTACAATTTTTTCATTGGCGCGACCAATACCAACCTTGATGTCCTTAATGAGGTTGAGAATGTGCCTGGAATTAAAATATTTATGGGTTCCTCCACCGGCGATTTGCTGGTCAGTGATACCAGGGATCTGGACAATATTTTCGGGAATGGTTCACGCCTCATAGCCGTCCATGCTGAGGATGATGAAATCATAAACGCAGCCCAGGAGATTTATAAGAATTCAACAGATTTTAACCACCACCAATTTGTCAGACCAGCTGACGCAGCTCTAAAAGCAACAACTCTGGCTGTTGAACTGTCCATTAAGTATCAGCGTCGTCTTCATATTTTGCATATGACTACCCTGGATGAAGTGAGATACCTGGAAATACAGAAATCGAAAGCACCAATCTCTGCTGAAGTGTGTCCTCAGCATTTTCTTTTAAGTGCACCGCATGTGTATCAGAAATTAGGTGCTTATGCTCAAATGAATCCTCCCATAAGGGATATTCGACATGGTGAAGCACTCTGGGAAGGCCTGGTGAATGGGGTTATAGACTGTATCGCTACTGATCATGCACCACACACCCACGAAGAGAAGGCCAAGCCCTTTGGTTCAGCCCCTTCCGGTATGCCTGGAGTGGAAACCTCATTACCGTTGCTACTTGATCGGGCCAATCGTGGATTATGCAAAGTGGAAGATGTTGTGAAGTGGATGTGCGAGAAACCAGTAGAATTGTACAAGGTCAAGAACAAGGGTCACATCAGAGAAGGGTATGATGCCGATCTTGTTCTGGTGGATATGGGAAAAAAGCGCTCCATTGAGAATGGGAAGCTCTGGACTAAGGTAAACTGGAGCCCCTACGATGGTTGGACCACCCAGGGATGGCCTGTGACAACCATGGTTAATGGGAATATTGTCTTTCAGGATGGTGGAATTGATGAAAGTGTCAAAGGCCGGGAAGTAATGATTGACGGCTAGCTTTTAAGAAGGTGACCTTTTAAAAATGTAAATGATGCGTTTGCAATGAGGGCATGCCCCTCATGCTGGGGATGTATCTGATCATCTGCCCATTCGGAGGCTGGCTTCAACTTCACAGCGTTATCAAAAACTGATTGAACATCAAGTACGGGAATAGCAAATTTATTCCCCAAAGCTTTAACCACGCCACAATACTCGTTCATTACTCGGTAAAATGCCTCAGATTTCGAATCCGAAATCAGATAGGGGGTTAGTAAGAATAATTGAGCCATTGGTAGATCAGCTCGCAACTCGCGTGTTAGTTTCTCTAACCCTGAGCTATATCTCTGAACTGAATATTCGTGGTTGCCTGAGATGAATTGGTTGTAGGCGTCATTTATCCCAATCTTTATTACCACAGCGTCGGGTTGATGATTTATGACATCTGACTGGTAGCGGTTGAGTAAGTCTCCAACCATGTGTCCATTCACCCCCGAGTTAACAAACTGAATATTTTCAAGCTGCTTATCCGAATCAAACATATCTTTCAAAATGGATACATACCCATCCCCAAGAGGAGTATGGGCATTTCGGTTTGCTGCGGTGATACTATCCCCGAAAAAGACAATTTTGGAGATCATACTATTGCCTAGAAATGACTTGATATGTCCCCGAGGTCCTTTTTGTCAATATCTGGTACCTCAGCATCCTTTGCAGGATGCCCGACAACGAGGAGGAGAAAAGGTTTTTCACCCTCAGGTCGGTTCAATATTTTTGTCAGGAAATTCATGGGACTGGGGGTATGGGTAAGTGCTACAAGTCCCACATTATGGAGTGCGGCGATCAACATTCCCGTAGCGATACCCACTGATTCTTTGGCATAATAGTGTTTATTTTTACTACCTCTTGCATCAATGGTATACTTTTGTTCAAAGACTGCAATAAGCACAGGAGCTTTCTCCAGGAAGGGCTTTTCGGCATTCGTTCCCAAAGGCTCTAGCGCTTCCAACCAGGCATCGCCAGCACGTCCTGCATAAAAATCTCTTTCTTCAGCTTCGGCAGCCTTGCGGATTTGTGTTTTGATGGATGCATCCCGAATGACAACAAAATGCCAGGGCTGCTGATTGGCACCACTTGGTGCAGTGGCTGCGGTCTTGAGACAGTTATCGATGATCTCTTGTGGGACTTCTTTGTCTGAGAAATCACGTATGGTTCTTCTGGATTTCATGAATTCATAAAACTCAGCTGATTGTCGTAGCATTTCAGCGTCTGAGAGATCAATGGGTCTATTAAATGGAATAAACTTGTTTGTCATAAGCATCCTGATCTTGTGATTCAAGTGTTCGAATAAGGTAATCGGATGCATCGGTGCGTCCATACTAATTGGCGATTGAAGATGAATTGTTGTAGCCTAATACAGGCTGGGGTGTAGCTCAAATATATAATTGATTGATAATACCCGTCTTCGCTGCATATTATTCAGCGGAGTTTATCCCGAGCAGGTCGAGGGGACGCGGTCGACTTCTCTCCGTTGGAGCGAAGTCGAGTACCAGGGGGGGGAGTCGAACCCCCACAGTGTTGCCACCGGTGGATTTTGAGTCCACTGCGTCTACCAATTCCGCCACCCTGGCTCTTTCTAAAAGCGCGCGCCATGATACATTCTGTGAAGGTATGTGTCAATAAAATGCTGTGCTTTTAAAAGAAAATGTTTATCATTAACGAAACTTAAAAATAATCCCAAGAAGGAGGAGCTGTCGTGGAATTCAAAACGATTGCAGAAATGTTTCTTAACGTCACAAAAACCCATGCTGACGCTGAACTATTTACAGAGAAGGTGAATGGCGAATGGGTGGGCGATAAAGGTAAAGATATATTTGAAATGGTTAAGAATGCGTCCTACGGCATGGCCTCTATCGGGATCCAGCCAAAGGATAATGTAGCAATTCTATCCACGAACTGCAGACGGTGGGCATATTCAGATTATGCCATTGCCACCAGGGGTGCGACATCAGTTACCGTTTATCCTACCCTGATCGCGAGCCAAATTCAGTACATTGTCGCCCACTCCGATTCAAAACTCATCTTTGCTCAGGATGCCAGCCAGATGGAAAAGGTTCTCAAGATCAAAGCAGATTGTCCTGAATTAAAGTCTGTGGTCTATTTTGATGAATCACTCTCCTATGACGATGCCGATGTCATTTCCTTTAACGAACTAATGGAAAAGGGCAAGGCATTCGCTTCATCTGAGAACGCTTATGACTTTGAGGCTCATGCACGTAGTGTAAAGCCAGATGATATTTTGACTCTCATTTATACCAGTGGTACCACTGGAAATCCCAAGGGTGTGATGTTAAAGCACAGCAATCTTGTGAGTAATATCCTGTCTTGTAATGCACGACTTGGTATAAGTGATAAGGATAAATTTCTATCCTTTCTACCTCTAAGTCATAGTTTTGAAAGATTGGGAGACTATGTAGGTACTCACGTTGGTGCGAATATCACATATGCAGAATCCATGGAGCAGGTTATTGCCAACTTGTCAGAGGTTAACCCCACTGTGGCTATGTCAGTACCCAGGCTTTATGAAAAGATGTATGCTGGCGTTCAAGCCAAGTTTGCAGGTGGCTCATTTATCAAACGCAAAATAGCTGGCTGGGCTGTTAAGACTGGTTTTGAGTATGTTGAAGCTCGTAACGCCGGAACTATTTCACCCAAACTGGCAAAAAAGAAAAAACGAGCCGATAAACTCGTGTTCAGTAAGGTTCAAGCGCTTCTGGGAACACAGTTTAAATTGTTTGCCAGCGGTGGCGCTCCATTGGGAGCCGATATTGGTAGATTCTTTGATGCTGCAGGTATTACCATACTTGAAGGCTATGGCCTCTCCGAAACATCACCAGTTATTACATTGAATCCACCTCATGATTTCCGTTTTGGCACGGTTGGTCCAACCATTGATGGTGTTGAGGTCAAGATTGCTGATGACGGTGAGATCCTCTCACGTGGTCCACATATCATGACGGGATACTACAAAGATGAAGCAGGAACCAGAGAAGCGATCAATGAAGAAGGATGGTTCCATACCGGTGATATTGGCATAATTGAGGATGGATATCTCAAAATTACGGATCGCAAGAAGAACATCATTGTGACGGCTGGAGGTAAGAATATTGCTCCTGCTCCCATTGAGGGAGCTATCTGTATGAGCAAATTCTTTGAACAGGCTCTGGTTCACGGAGACCGCAGAAAATTCGTTTCTGCTATTCTGGTCCCGAATTACACCGAGGTAGGTGAGTGGGCTGCTGATAATGAGATCACAGATGTGACTCCGGAGGCACTCAGCGAAAATCAAAAAGTGTACGATATGCTCATGGGAGTGGTAGAAGGCGTGATGGAAAACTTCAGCAGTTATGAAGCCGTTAAGAAAATCATCCTGGTACCCCAGGAATTCAGTGTTGAAGACGGCACGCTAACTCCTACCCTGAAAATCAAGAAACGGGTTGTTGAAGAACGCTATAAAGCAAAGCTCGACGCCCTCTACGAATAGAACAGAAAATGCTATAAAAGATAAAGAGCTCCTGGTCCTGATCAGGGGCTCTTTATATTAGAACAGGATTCATTTCCATGAATATTGCAGTAATAGGATCTGGAAGCTGGGGCATGACCCTGGCAATACATTTGCTCAAAAATGGGCACCATGCTGACGTTTGGTTTTACCTGGAAAAGGATTTCAATCAAGCTCAGGAGACCCGAGAACTTCCAGATTATCTACCGGGCATCACGTTGCCAGCCGAATTGGGTTTCACCATGGATATGGAAGCATGTATCCGCAATAAAGAGATTATTCTGGTGGCCATTCCTTCACATACTGTTGGTCTAACACTTTCAAAAATTTCTCATTCAATAGCTGCAGATTCTATCATCGTAAATGTGGCCAAGGGGATTGAAAATGATACCCTGAGGACCATGAGTCAGGTTATTTCACATGCGCTTCCAAACCACCCCATAGGCAATATTTCCAGTTTGTATGGTCCTACACACGCTGAAGAAGTCGTTCAGGAAATGCCATCAACCATCGTGGCGGCTTGTTCAGATGAAACCTCAGGGAAGATCGTTCAGAAAGCTTTTATGTCGGATACACTCCGGGTATACACCAATGTGGATATTCTTGGAGTGGAATACGGTGGATCATTGAAGAATGTCATAGCCATTGCTGCTGGAATCCTGGCTGGGATGGGATATGGAGACAATACATTGGCAGCCTTGCTTACCAGAGGTCTTTTTGAAATGACTCGTCTTGGTGTGTTCCTTGGAGCAAAGGAACAGACATTCGCTGGACTGAGTGGCATGGGTGATCTTATTGTAACCTGTCTCAGTACACATAGTCGGAATAGACATGTAGGGTTTGAGTTGGGAAAAGGTCGAAAACTGAAAGACATCCTTGAAGAAATGAAGATGGTCGCTGAAGGTATTAATACGGCAAGATCTGTGCATCAACTTATTGCAAAAACAGGTGTTGAGATGCCTATCTCAGAGCAAATATTTCAGGTCTTATTTGAAGAAAAAGATCCGCGTATTGCAGTTGAAGAATTGATGGGAAGAGCCCCCAGACGGGAGAGGCATTCAATAAGCTAGCGTGGATATCGGGATTGGATACACGATTGCTCCAATTGTAATTTAAATATCCTCTGCCAGGTCTTCTAGAGGGGGATATCGTGGGGATAATCCACATTAGAGTTTTCATAAATATCCCAATTTATGTCATCATTACTAAAGCTTGGTTTTTATTGATCTGATTGCTGAATCGTTTGTATCTGGTAGGTTAACGAATATATTCAATGTTTCGGATTCGAAGGTAATTCGATGAAGCAAAAATTAAGATATTTTTAGAGGTATTTTTACATAAATGAGTCGTGATAGAACTGGGGTGCGGAGAAACTGGGAAGCCTTAAGGACTTTGCTGGTTGATAATGATACATTTGTGTTCTCCACGCACGTTCAACCAGATGCAGATGGAGTAGGGTCGGAGTTAGCTTTAGCCAGGTATTTGACATCCATTGGCAAGACCGTCCATATCCTGAATCCATCACCGCTTCGGGTCAACCTCGAATTTCTACCTGATCCCGATGAGATTCACGTTTACAATAGCACAAAGCATGCAAAACTTATTGCAGATTCAGACATATTCATCGCCTTTGATATCGGCCATTATGATCGTTTGATGGAAATAAGCCAAGACCTTCAATCTATGGACATTACCAAAGTAAGTATTGATCACCATCCCGGTGACAAATCTCAGTTTGATATGGTGTGTGATTTTCCCACAGCAAGTTCAACTGGAGTGCTCATCTATGATCTCATTAATTCCATGGATGAAGCGGCAAATTCCCGTACTGAGATTGCCATTCCCATCTATTCCGCTATGATGAGTGATACTGGAAACTTCAGATTCAATAATACAGATCCTGAAACCCTGATGGCAGCAGCCAATTTGGTGTCAACCGGTGTAAAACCTTATGAGCTGTATGTTTATCTCTATGAAGACCTGAACACTCCAGGAAGACTTCAGGTGATTCAGAAACTTCTCAGTGAGCTGAAATACGATTGCGACGGAAGATTAGCCTGGTCAGTCATTAATTTTGAGGATATTCGTCCCCTGGGTGCTGTCCCTGACGATATGAACTCTCTCTCAGATTTTATCAGATCAATCAGGGGCGTTGAAGTTGGAATTTCAATTACTCAGATGGCAGGTCAAAAGGTTGATGTGAGCTTTAGGTCAAAGGGAAAGATTCCCATTAATACCGTTGCCCAATCATTTGGTGGCGGTGGTCATGCCTTTGCGGCCGGTTGCCATGTTGATGGAACCCTCGAGGAAGCTGCTGCATCAATAGTTCAGAGATCAATTGAAGCCATAAAAACCTGGGATGGGAATGCCTGACCCTCTAAAAATAATTGTAGCCAAAGATGCTGGATTTTGCTTCGGAGTAAGAGACGCCATCGAAAAGGCCCGAGAAGTGGCCAGAGAACATGGTAAAGTTTATATGCTGGGGGATATTGTTCACAATGAGCGTGTTGTGAAGGATCTGGCTAAGGAAAATGTCAGAGTTGTTGATTCTCTTGACCAGGTAGAAGATGCTCCAGTTCTTTTTCGAGCACATGGAACCATTCCTGATATATGGGCTGAAGCTGGAAAAAAAGATTTGACAATAGTCGATGCCACCTGCCCTTTGGTTCATGAAATACATGATGAAATAAAAAAGCTTCATCAAGAAGGCCGAAAATTGATCATTATTGGTGACCATGGTCACGATGAAGTTGTGGCCATTCAAGCACAGGTGCCGCAAGCCACAGTCATCTCGTCCATTGGAGAAGCTGAAGACCTGCCCCGCATGAAAAGGGCAGGAGTCGTTTCTCAATCGACTCAAATGATTGAAAATGTACAGGAGATTATCGGTATCCTTTCCATGAAGATATTTGATTTGAGATTTGTGAATACCGTTTGTTTCCCGACCAGAAGAAACCAGGGCCAAATCAAGGAAATCGCTCCTGTTGTTGATGTGATGGTTATTGTGGGATCTTTCACCAGTGCCAATACCAAGAGATTGCACGAAGTTTCTCTATCCTTGAATCCACGCTCATATATGGTTGAAAACGCTTTTGATATTCAGGAGAGCTGGTTTGACATGGCCGAATCAGTGGGTATATCCGCTGGGGCTTCCTCACCAGATGATCTTATCGAGGAAGTCGTTGAACATTTGAATAACTTACACGTGAAATCACGTGTATAAATATTGACAATCAAAGTTTCTGGAGAGAATGAAAATGACAAATGAGCTGTTCGAAGTAAAAACAGGATTGGCTGAGATGCTCAAGGGTGGTGTGATAATGGATGTCACCACACCTGAACAAGCAAAAATTGCTGAACAGGCTGGTGCAGTAGCAGTTATGGCACTGGAACGAATCCCAGCAGATATTCGTAGGGATGGTGGCATTGCCAGAGCTTCCGATCCAAAAATGATTAAAGAGATACAGAAGGCTGTTTCAATCCCTGTCATGGCCAAATGTCGTATCGGTCATTTTGCTGAGGCTCAAATCCTGGAAGCTTTAGAAATAGATTACATCGATGAGAGTGAAGTATTGACACCTGCGGATGAAGCCAATCACATCTGGAAGCACGATTTTAAGACCCCCTTTGTCTGTGGAGCCACCAATCTGGCAGAAGCACTACGTCGTATTGGTGAGGGTGCAGCCCTAATTAGAACCAAGGGTGAGCCAGGTACTGGGAATATTGTTGAAGCAGTGCGTCATATGCGCACCATCACCACAGAAATGGCAAAATTGAGTACTTTAAGAACTGATGAGCTCATGGCCGCCGCAAAAAACATGGGAGCTCCATTCCATCTGGTCGCTCAGGTTGCAGAAACGGGTAAACTTCCTGTACCAAATTTCTCAGCCGGTGGTATTGCCACACCTGCCGACGCTTCGCTTATGATGCAACTAGGGGCAGAGACAATTTTTGTAGGATCAGGAATATTTAAATCTGAGGACTCTGAGGCCATGGCCAGGGCTATCGTTCAGGCAGCAACATTTTTTGATAAGCCTGACAAGCTGGCTGAGATTTCCACAGGCCTGGGAAAAGCTATGCGAGGTCTTGATATGGTTGAAATCAAACCAGAAGACAGAATGCAAGACAGAGGTTGGTAGGGAGAAATTTTGACAATTCCACCAGAATATGATGATTTAACAATAGGTGTAGTGGCTTTACAGGGCAGCTTCGCTAAACATGCTTTCAGTATGGGCAAGCTTGGTATTAAGAGTCGAGCAGTTCGTGAGCCTGAAGACTTGAAGCTTATTGATGCGCTCATTCTACCAGGCGGTGAATCCACCACCATGTCACTGCTTCTAGAAGAAGAGGGGTTGTGGGAGCCCATGAATGAAGCGTTGGAGACAATGCCTGTATTTGGCACTTGTGCCGGAGCAATTCTTCTGGGGCAACAGATTGACGATGAACGGGTTCGCTGTTTTAATAAAATTGATTATAAAGCTGAACGAAACGCGTATGGGCGTCAAATTGAGTCCTTCAAAACATCCCTTATTATCCCCACGATTTTAGATCATGATTTTCATGCGATTTTCATCCGTGCCCCTAAATTTCGAGAAATAAAACCACACGTCATGTCCCTGGCAGTATTTGGTGTAGATCCAGTTCTCATGAGACAGGACAATGTATTGGTGGCCTCCTTTCATCCTGAGCTAACTGAAGATCCAGGCATTCATAAATATTTTGTGGATGAAATCGTTTTAAAGTCGAGGTAGTCTATCCATGTCGGATAAATATAAATTATTACAAACCATAAATTCTCCTGTGGATATAAAATCATTGTCCATGGAGAGCTTGCTCCAACTGTGCCAGGAAGTGCGAGACTATACTATTGAGGTTGTTTCTGAAACCGGTGGACACCTGGCACCCACACTGGGAGTCGTTGAGCTTTCAGTTGCTCTTCATAAAGTATTTGATTCACCCAACGACAAGATTATCTGGGATGTAGGTCATCAAGCATACGCTCATAAAATCTTGACAGGTCGTCGGGATGCACTGAGAACCATCCGTCAGTATGGTGGTATCAGCGGCTTTTGCAAGCCCATGGAGAGCGAACATGATATTTATGGCGCGGGTCATGCATCAACTTCCATTTCTGCAGGCGTTGGTTTCGCCATTGCACGAGATTTGAAGGGAGAGAAGCATCAGGTCATCTCTATTATTGGTGACGGAGCATTGACTGGTGGACTGTCGTTTGAAGGTTTAAACAATCTGGGGCATCTCAGAACCCGGATGATGATCATTCTTAACGACAACGAGATGTCCATTTCACCTAACGTAGGTGCCATGTCCAAGTATCTCTCAAAAATTACTACCAATCCGCTTTATAATCGTGTCAGGGATGAGCTCTGGAATGTCACTGGCAAGCTGCCTATCGGTAAGAATACAGTGCGAACGGGTATGAAGAAAATCGAGGAAAGTCTCAAGAATCTTTTGGTTCCTGGTGTCATTTTCGATGAAATGGGGATTCGATATTTCGGACCCATAGACGGCAACGATTTACCCCTTTTGATTTCCACTCTGGAAAATATCAAAGATATCAATACGCCGATTATGCTTCATATCATAACTAAAAAGGGGTATGGATTTGCTCTGGCAGAACAAAATCCAATAAAATTTCATGGAATTGGTCCTGCAGCCAAGCCTGGTCAGCCCAGCACAAGGAATGAAGTACCACCATTTCTCAATATCTTTGGGGACGAGCTCACTGCCCTGGCAAAAAAGGATAAACGAATTGTTGCGGTCACGGCTGCCATGCGAGAGGGGACGGGATTGTCTGGCTACGCCAAAGAACATCCTGATCGTTTCTATGATGTTGGTATTGCTGAGGGGCATGCAGTGACTTTTGCCGCAGCTCTTGCTGCACGTGGTCTCAAGCCTTTTGTAGCCATTTATTCTACCTTTCTGCAGCGTGCATACGATATGTTGGTCCATGATATTGCAGTTCAGAAATTACCTGTCATTTTTATGCTTGATAGGGCAGGATTGGTAGGAGAGGACGGACCCACCCACCACGGGGTCCTGGATCTGGCCTATCTTTCAAGTATTCCAGGAGTCGTTGTTGCTGCCCCCCGAAATGGGGAGGAATTGCGCCATCTGATGCAGACAGCTCTCTTGCATGAGGCAGGGCCATTTTTCATCCGTTACCCAAAAGCTTCAGCCTTAAAAAACAGAAAAACAGTTCAGAGTAGAGCAGTTGAAATTGGGAAATGGGAGCTCATCTCAGAAGGGAAAGATATTGCCATCCTCGCAGTGGGCTCGATGAACCCTGTGGTTGAGAAAGCAGTTAAAATCCTGGATGCCGAGGGAGTCAATGCCAGCTATATCGACGCCAAATTTATCAAACCCTTTGATGAGGATATGCTTTTGTCCCTCATGACCTCAAATAAACACATCGTGATCGTTGAGGAGAACAATTATCCAGGCAGCCTTTCCCAAACCATAAAGGCTTTTGCGGAACCTGTAGAAAACTGCGCCAGAATACATTCACACACACTGCCAGATAGATTTGTGACCCACGGATCACGGGCACAATTGTTAGCCGAGGTTAAGCTAACCTCTGAAGAAATTGCTGCTTCAATTCTTAAATTGAATAAATAATCATTGAGAATGGGTTTTAGTATGCCAGATCAATCTTACCAGGATAGCCTGAAACGCTGGAAACAGAAAGTTGCTGAATCCAAGGAACGTGAGTATGACTATGATACGGTTTCTGGATTATCCAATGACTTATTATATCTGCCAGATGAAGAGAATGAAAATTTAGATCAATATATGGAAAAAGTTGGATTCCCAGGAGAATACCCTTTCACCAGGGGAGTCCACCCAAATATGTATCGAGGTCGATTATGGACCATGAGACAATTTGCCGGGTTTGGAACGCCTGAGGATACCAATAAACGATTCAAATTTTTACTGGAACAGGGACAGACTGGATTGAGTGTCGCATTTGATATGCCCACACTCATGGGCTACGATTCAGATCATGCACTTTCACTTGGTGAAGTCGGTCATTGCGGGGTCTCCATCAATTCAATTGATGATATGATGACCCTGTTTGATGGAATCCCTCTTGACCAGGTCTCAACATCTATGACGATCAATGGACCGGCCATCATTCTCCTCGCCATGTATGTCGTGGTTGGAGAAAAACAGGGTGTTTCATCTGATAAACTGAATGGCACGCTGCAAAATGATATTCTCAAGGAATACATCGCACAGAAGGAATTCATTTTCCCACCTGAAGAGTCCATGCATATCATAACAGATATGATTGAATGGTGTACCGACCATATGCCTGCCTATAATACGATTTCCATATCTGGCTATCACATTCGTGAAGCTGGATCGACTGCTGCCCAGGAATTGGCATTTACCCTGGCTGATGGCTTTGCCTATGTGGAAGCTGCTATTGCAAGGGGCCTGGATGTCGACAAATTTGCACGACGCCTGAGCTTCTTTTTTAATTCTCACATTGATTTCTTTGAGGAAATCGGAAAATTTCGAGCCGCCAGACGTATTTATGCAAAACGTATGAAGGAAAAATATGGCGCCAAGGATCCCCGATCCTGGATGCTTCGCTTCCATACCCAGACCGCTGGTCATAGTCTGACAGCTCCTCAACCTGAAAATAACATTGTCAGAACGGCCTATGAAGCTCTTGCCGGCGTTTTAGGTGGAACACAGTCACTCCACACCAACTCAATGGATGAAGTACTGGCGCTGCCTACAGAGAAAAGTGTAGAGATTGCACTGAGGACTCAGCAAGTAATCGCATATGAGACTGGAGTAGGATCGACTATAGATCCTCTGGGTGGATCTTATTATGTAGAAGCGATGACTGACAAGATGGAAGCTGAAGCAGAAAAGTATTTTGAGACCATTGATGAATTGGGTGGAGTCGTGGCTGCTATTGAAGTGGGCTATTTTCAACGAGAAATTGGGAAGGCCGCCTATGATGTGGCCCGCAAATATGATGAGAAAAAGCGAATCATTGTCGGAGTGAACGGCTTTATTCGTGAAAATGAGACCATTGATATACCAGTTCTCAAAATTGATAAATCAGTAGAAATAAATCAGGTCTCCAAAGTCAAGGCCCTTCGATTGGCCAGAAATCAAGATTCCACGGATAAGGCATTGGTTGCGCTGACGCAGGCCTGCGAGTCAGGAACCAATGTAATGCCACCCTTGCTTGAGGCTGTACGCCAATCAGCCACGCTTGGGGAGATGGTTGAAGCAATGAGGGTTGTTTACGGAACCTATACAGAAACTCCAGTATTTTAGAAGGGTATTGTTCCTGATATGATAGATATTCACAATCATATGCTTCCAGCAGTAGATGACGGTGCCAAAAATGAAGATATGGCACTATCTATGCTAAAAGAGGCCGTGAGGCAGGGAGTCAATCATCTCGTAATAACTCCACACCTGTATGAAGCAGATATTATCAAGGGGACTGGAGAGTGGAAAGCTAAGATTGAAAAGGGCAAACAAACGGTTATGGAGCTTATTGGAGCTCATGAACTTCCCGTTGAAGTTACAGTTGCTGCAGAAGTTCGATACCAGGATATGTTGCCCATCATTCTTGAGGAGCTTGAAGTCCTTATTGGTGGGAAATACCTGCTCCTCGAATTCGCCTTCCATTCGGTACCAAATAATCTTGAGCGCATCATCTATGAGATCACTCGCAGAGGAGTTACCCCAATCATTGCGCATCCCGAGCGAATTAAACCCTGGCAACGAGATCCTAAAAGATTGGAAGAGTTGATAAATATGGGCTGTCCAACACAGTTGGATATCGGGTCATTTCTTGGTACGCTGGGACCTAATACTGAAAAGCTTGCCAATTTTCTGTTTGACAGAGACGCCGTGCATCTTGTTGGAAGTGACAGTCATAATATACAGGCCAGACCAGTTTATTCAAAACCTGGATATGACTGGTTATCAGAGAGATACGGCGTTGATTATGCAGACTTATTGCTTAAGCATAATCCAGAAAAAATTCTTCGGGGTGATCCCGTTGAGGTGTATCCTGTAAATCTTGAACCGGCAGCAATGTCGATAAAAGATAGACTTGTGAATATGTTCAAATCATAAATAGGAGTTATATCCATTGAATAGCAACAAACTAAAATTTGTAATTGGTACTCTGGTCATTGTTGCCGCAGTGATTGTGCTGGCAGTTCAGGGTATGAAAGAGGATACTACCATGTCCTACTCAAAAAGCGTAAGTGAGATTGCGTTGTTAGGCTCACGGGCACAAGCGCTGACACTGAAGGTGAATGGTGACTTGAAAAAGGGTAGTATTGTTCGAAACAATCTTGATCTGGACTTTATTATTACAGAAGGAGGCTCTGAATTGAGCATCCACTATATCGGGAAAGATCCGATTCCAGACACGTTTAACAATGATATGGACGCCGAAGTGATTGTTTCAGGAAAACTGCAACCAGATGGCGTTTTCAATGCAGAACGTATACAAGCTAAATGTGCTTCAAAGTATGAAGCCGATTATTCTTCCCCTGAGATTTAAAACCATATAGTTAGGATTTAGTTAAATGGCTGATTTAGGAAATATCCTTTTATTTTTTCTGTTCCCGGTAAGTGTATTTACCGCACTCACCGCATTAGCGGCAGGGGTGACCAAACGAAGAGGGCTTTTAGAAGCCGCTAGGAGAGGTGCATACGCTGCCTTTGGCGTGACAACACTTGCAGTCCTTGCGCTTGAATATTTATTGGTTACCAGTGACTTCTCAATTGAGTATGTCGCCAGTAATACCAATTTTGCCTTACCCTTGTTTTACAAAATTGTCGCCTTGTGGGCCGGTCATAATGGCTCCCTTTTGCTCTGGACCTGGATTGTAACCATATTCAGTGCGATTGTTGCCTACCAACATCGTCACAAAAACAATGATCTTATGCCGTACGTACTATTTGTCATGGCAACGACTATGGTTTTCTTTTCAATTTTGAGTGTTTTTATTTCCAATCCATTCCAGACACTTTATCAGGAATTTGGGAACACCTTGCAGGAATTCACAGCACGTGATGGACGCGGATTGAATCCATTACTCCAGCATCCCGCAATGATTATTCATCCTCCTATTCTGTTTATTGGTTATGTGGGATCGGTGGTACCATTTGCTTTCGCAATTGCAGCGCTGATTACGGGTAAGCTTGGCGCAGGCTGGATTCACACAACCAGACGTTGGGCACTCACTACCTGGGGCTTTTTGGCCGTTGGTATCGTGCTAGGCGGAAAATGGGCATATGTGGAACTCGGTTGGGGTGGCTACTGGGCCTGGGATCCAGTTGAGAATGCTTCCCTGTTGCCGTGGTTGACATCAACAGCCTACTTGCATTCTGTTATGATACAAGAACGCAAGGGGATGTTAAAAATCTGGAACATGGCGCTTGTGATTGCCACTTATTTACTCTCAATATTTGGGACTTTCCTGACTCGCAGCGGTATTGTGAGCTCGGTTCATGCCTTTGCTAATTCTGGTCTAGGACCAGCCTTCGCAATCTTTTTGAGCATGGGAATTATTTTCAGCGTCGCGCTACTATTGTATCGTCGCAAGGATCTAAAACCTGATGAAGAGATGGAATCGCTTGTTTCACGAGAGAGTGGATTCCTGTTTAACAATTTACTATTCCTTCTGGCTACAATAGCAGTCTTATGGGGAACCATGTTCCCTGTCATTAGTGAGCTGTTTACTGGAGATCAGATTACAGTAGGACCTCCCTGGTTCAATAATATCATGATTCCCATTGGGTTGGCTCTTTTACTTCTGACTGGGGCAGGACCATTATTAGCCTGGCGACATACATCTGTTGAAACCCTCAAACGCAGCTTTGGGTGGCCTATACTGGGGAGTGCGATCTTAGTTGTTGTGCTGCTTGCATTTGGTATACGAGATGGATGGGCTCTGGGCTCTTTTGCCATCTCCTTTTTTGTCATGTGGACCATTGTTGTAGAGTTTGTGAAGGGGGCGAATATTCGCAAAAAGAACTCCGGCGAGAATTTTCTGGTTGCCATGTATATGCTCTCTCGAAAAAATACCCGTAGATATGGTGGATATTTGATCCATGCTGCCATGGTTATCATGTTCATAGGCTTTACTGGAAATGCTTTTAATTCTGAGACACGTGCTGAAGTGGGTGAGGGAGATTCCTTCCAATTGGGTCCCTACACCTTTAATGCCATCAAAATTACGGAAGCTCAGACTGAAAACTACTCATCGCAAACACTTGAGCTGGAAATGTACAGAAATGATCGGCTTATCGATGTAATCACACCGGAGAAACGATTCTATTTTGCTTCTGAACAACCCTCAACCGAAGTCGACATCTATTCAACTCTCCGTGAAGACATTTATGCTGTGCTATCTGGTATGAGCAATGATGGAACAAAGGTCATCGTCCAGGTTTATCGAAATCCGTTTGTAACCATGGTTTGGATTGGGTCGTTTATCATGGCGCTTGGGACACTGTTTGCCCTGTTGCCCAATCTGCGCGAGTCCAAGGGGGGAGTCGAATAATGAGTTATTTAGCATACCTCACAGGGCTAGCCTTTCTGGTCTGGATTGTCATGCCCCTATTCAAAAAAGATAGCACCTGGGTATCACTTCATATGGAAGTGGAAGAACTCGCAGATAGAAAGCAGCGGGTTTATGGCAATATTGCTGATCTGGAATTTGATTTTGCCATGGGACGCCTGAGTGAAAAAGATTTCAAAAATATTCGTACTTCATTTCTTAGTGAAGCAGGTCGGGTTATTGAGAAGCTGGAAGGCCAGAAATCCACTGCGCTTATGGACCGAATTCAGAAGGACATTGAACATCTAGGAAAAAAGAAGAAGAAAAATAAGCACAAGCCCAAAAGCAGCGCTGCAGTTTTTTGCACAGCGTGTGGAGCAGAGAATCTTGCTGAAGCTAAATTTTGTATGAAATGCGGGGAGGGGTTGTCATGATTTCAAGATTTGCTCATCAATTCCTGATCCTGCAGCTTCTTTTTGGATTAAGCTTCGCTGGTGATCTCCGTGTTAATATTATAAATGGGACAAAAAATGAATCTGGCAATGCCGATCGTGTTGCCCTCATTGATCTCGCTGCTGGCATGGCTGAAGTGGCTTCGGCTTCAAATGTCATCAAATCAACAACATTTAGTGACATAAATGCTGGTGCTCAGAGTCAATATCTTGTCCGTGCAACCCTGGGTGGGGTTAACTATTCGGTGATGTTTGTTCCCACACCTGGTGTAACTGCCTGGGAAACTTCTTTGACGGTTTATGAATCAAGTGAAACGCTCAGGAATGTGAATGCATCAGTACCATTTTTTGTAATTTATGGATTTGAGGATAAACTTTACATCCAGAAGCGTATTGTGCTTGAGAACCTGTCTTCACCACCTGTAACTTTTTCTGCCACTCCTGGTCTGGCAAAGGTACATCTGCCAAATAATATTACAGAGCTAGAAAATTTAACCTTTAAAAGTGGCACCATGCCTGTGCGGACCGCTCCAATAGATACGGATGCTGGTCAGGTGTTGCCAAACCCCATCAAACCGGGCTTATCTGAGATTGATATGGCTTATTATACACCATATGATCCGAATGGAACCTCTCTATCCGAGTTAGTAGGATATGATATTGACCATTTTCATGTTTATACCATGCCGTTTGACCTCAGTATTACTGCACCGGGTCTCTCACGTGAGGGCACAGACAACGAAAATGGCCTGGCAATCTATGCTATTGAGGGTGTCAAGGCTGGAACCATGTTGGAATTTCAAGTTTCAGGCAAAGGGATGTCAGAGACTGGTGCAGATGACCATGACCATTCAGAACAACAAAATTCTGGAAAAATTGTCATTGAAAATCGCATGGATTCCAGTATTGAGTTAGCCCTGGCAGGTGTCCTGGTAATGGCACTCCTCGTATCTTTGTTTGTTTCGGTGACTCAACAGAGTGAGGACTTGAAGCAGGAATCTATTGTAATGTTGAAAAAGCAAAAGTCTGATCTTTTAAAACAATATGCCAAATTAGGCGATGCAACCTCAGATGCAGATGAAAGGGAGAAGCTTCTCTATCGTCTTGTCTCAGTCTACAAAACACTGGATAGGATCAAGTAGTTTGAGCGTACCTGCTCTTGAAGTTTTAGGTGTATCCAAAGATTTTGGACGGATTATTGCACTCCGTGGTGTGTCATTCTCTGTCCAATCAGGAGAGTTTGTCAGTATCCTGGGTCGTAATGGTGCTGGCAAGACCACACTCCTAAATATTCTTAGCGGTGTATCCAGACCTAGTGAAGGTGAAGTAAAACTTTTTGGAACGAATCCAAGCGACCGTGAAAATAAGGCCAAGCTGGCCGTTATCTCCCACGAGATGTTCCTGTATGGCAATCTGACTGCTCTTGAAAATCTTGAATACTATAGTCGTATTTACAATGTTCCTGATTCAAAGGGTCGAATTGAAGAAGTGCTGAATGATGTTGAGCTTACTCATCGTCGTTTTGATCTCGTGGCGACTTACAGTAGGGGTATGACCCAACGTCTTACTATTGCCAGGGCATTGCTGCACGAGCCTTCTTTACTGCTTCTGGATGAGCCGTTTACCGGTCTGGACCAGCACGCAATTGGAATGCTGATCGCTTTGCTTAAAAAGCAGAAGGAAATGGGTAGAACCATTGTACTCACAACGCATGATCTGCATACAGCTGCAGAACTCTCCCATCGATACCTCGTTATTTCAAAGCATAAGATTGTAAAAGATGGGTTGATGTCTGATACAAATCCAGATGCTATTCGAGCAAATTTCTTCAGTGCAGAAGCTGGAGGGATAGCGTCATGATGCAGACAGCCATCTCAATTGTAAAAAAAGATCTCCGCATGGAGTTCAGGTCCAAAGAGAGTATTCTGGCCATGTGGATATTCTCCCTGCTCATATTCGTCATTTTCAATTTCACATTTGAAGTATCCAGGTTGGTTATGCTTGAGATAGCTCCAGGACTACTCTGGGTGGCATTTGTTTTCTCAGGTATGTTTGGTCTCAATCAATCCTTTTCTCTGGAAAAAGAGAATGGGAATCTTCGAGCAATGGCCTTGATGCCTGTTGATGGCGGGCAGATTTATGTGGGAAAATTTTTAAGCGTTACCATCATCATGCTCATGTTTGAGGCCTTAATCTTCCCCATATTTATCATCTTTTATGATCTTCAGCTTTCTGTGGGTATGTTCATGCTTATTCCAGTCATTCTGGCTGGAACCATAGGATTTACAAGCCTGGGAACCATACTGTCTGCAGTTGCTGTCCATACGAGGAATCAGCAGATTCTGCTATCCCTATTATTATGGCCTCTGGTTTCACCAATTATCATCTGGTCCGTTACATTGAGCGGTATGGTGTTGAGCGGTGAAGTTACAGAGGCTTTTTATCCACTTCTTCTAAGGGTTGGTGCATTTGATGTTATCTTCTTCACGCTCTCCTATATGCTCTTTGATTTCATTTTAGAAGATTAGAATGAACCAAACAAATCAATATATTAAAGGCAATTCATGAGATCCAAAATTGATAAAGTACTACTCGTGATTCTATTCATTGCGTTCCTGGTGAGTATCTATTTAATTTTTCAATGGGTGCCTCAAATAAAGGCCTCTAATCCGGCTGAACAGATCGCCCAGCGCATATTCTATTTTCATGTTCCCAGTGCCTGGCTCGGCTTTCTAGCCTTCTTTGTGGTCTTCGGTGGCAGTGTTGCCTACCTGGCGACCCGGGACCGCAAATACGAGTTAATCTCAGTGGCATCTGCGGAAATTGGAGTTCTCTTCATCACACTAGTTTTGATTACTGGTCCTATCTGGGCAAAACCGGTTTGGGGAATCTGGTGGACCTGGGATGTACGTTTGACTTCATCGTTGATATTATGGCTCATCTATGTCGCTTATCTCATGTTGCGCCGCTATCTGCCGGACGGGAGTAAACGAGCTAACCTCTCCGCCGTGGTGGGCATTATTGGCTTTATTGATGTTCCTATTGTCTATTATTCAATTCGCTGGTGGGAGACGCAACATCCCAAGGCAGTTATGGCCAGTAGCGAAGGTAGTTTAGCAGCTCCAATGTTTTTTACATTTATGTTTTCACTGGCAACATTTACGCTTCTGTATGTGTATTTGATTCGCAAACGCTATCAGTTGTTGAGTCTTGAGGACACCCTAAATAAGCAGTTTAAAGAAATGGAGATTTTATAAATGGACGCTTTTGTATATTTATTTCTAGCCTATGGCTTCATCTGGCTGGGAATTTTTGGATTTATATGGTATATGAATAAAAAAGTGGATCTCTTAAATCAGGAAATGACACTCCTAAAAGAGCTTATCGACCAAAAGAAATAGGGATTTTTCCAAATGTCAAAAAAAATTGTTCACGTTGTAGGTACGGGCACAATCGGTGAGCCACTAATTGGATTGTTATCCGACTATAAAGCCAGCCTCGGTATTGATGAAATAACCTTTCACAAACGCACACCCCTGAAAAGTGAACATGCCAAGGTTCTCAGACTGCTCAAACGAGGGGCTCGTCTGGTAACGGATCAAGAAGCATTTGAAGGCTTTCAGGATATTGGATTGTCTCCTGCATTTTCTACCGTTGAAGCCATCGACAGAGCAGCTGTTGTCATAGATTGCACCCCAAAGGGTGTGGGTCATAAAAACAAAGTTAAATATTATCATAATTTTGATCATAATACGCTGGGATTTATCGCTCAGGGAAGTGAAACTGGTTTTGGAAAACCCTATGCTCGCGGAATCAATGACGAAGCCCTGATTCATGGAGAAGATCGCTTTTTGCAGGTCGTTTCCTGTAATACCCACAATCTTTCATCACTGGTGAAGACCATTGGCATGCATAATGGTGATCCTGAGAATCTTTTGGATGGTCGGTTCGTGATGATTCGTAGAGCCAATGACTTAAGTCAGGCCAATGATTTTATCCCAGCACCCGAAGTTGGTCACCATAGCTCAGAACGCTACGGTACACATCATGCTAAGGATGCAGCTAATCTGTTTAAAACCTTGGGTTATGATGTGAATATTTTTTCATCGGCCATGAAGTTGAATACACAATACATGCATATCGTCCATTTCAATATTAAGATGAAAGAGGCGATGACCATGACCCAGGTGATGGAAATATTTGAAAAAAACCCCCTGGTGGCAATAACTGAGAAAAGGCTCTCTAGCCAAGTTTTCTCATTTGGCCGAGATCATGGTCATTATGGTCGAATATTAAACCAGACAGTTATATCATCGCCAAGCCTTCAGCTTATCGATGGCGGAAAAGAGTTGGTAGGATTTTGTTTTACGCCACAGGATGGCAACTCACTCCTGAGTTCTATCTCTGCGGCAACGTGGTTTATGTACCCGAATTCCTACGAGCAGAAAATTCAATCCCTAAGTGATTGGTTCTTTGATGAGGTGTAATCATCCTGCAAAATATGAATAAATACGAAGCGACTCTATAGATCTCATAGGGTCGCTTTTATGTTAACCAGCACTTTATTTCGTCAATACTGCCTGTCATCGGACTGGTATAAACCCCAACTCAAAGTCTTGGTGGCTTGTTCAGGAGGTATGGACTCTACAGTGCTCCTTCATCTGCTACGTGATGTCCCTCATATTCAAATTGGCATTGTTCATTTTGATCATCAGCTACGTGGAGCTGAGAGTGATCAGGATAGGGGATTTGTCAAGCAACTGGGTTCGGATCTCGGATTTCAGGTGTATACTATCTCGGAAGATATTCAAGATTACGCTAAATTAAATGGCTTGAGCCTTGAAGAAGCCGGGAGTGTTAGACGCCGATCGACCTTCCTGGCGTTACGGGACCAATTGGGATATGACTATGTCGCTTCAGGCCAACATTTGGACGATCAAATTGAAACCATCCTGATGAATTTATATCAGGGAACTGGTATTCAAGGGTTGGCAGGAATCAGTGAAAGGGCCAATAGTTTTATCCGGCCCCTGTTGAATTACACTAGTGATGAAATCCAGGTCTTTTCGGATGAACATAAGCTTGATTATTGCACTGACCGGTCTAATGCAGATATATCCTTTTTAAGAAATAATATCAGGGCAAATCTTATTCCTGGACTGAGTAATGATATTGATGATCGGTTACGAACTGCTATCGAAGGAATATTTCGTGAGGGGCAGGTTATAAATCGATTGGTAGAAACTAGTGTAGAAGATGTTGATATAAAAGGATTTAGAGCAGATTATGCCCCGAAAATAGCATTAGGATTGGGAGAGCTCCCCGACTATTTTTCGCCGATCCAAAAGGCGATTTTTGACAGAGCTTTTCAATCAATTTCTTTGATGCCACAGGGAATCTCATCCAAGCATTTCCATGCTTTGAAATCATTGTTTAGTGACAATTCAATTGGAAAGGAAGTACAGCTTCCGGCTTCAGTAACGGCTGTTCGTGATAGAGGGGGAATAACACTATTCAAACCATCGGATTATCAGTGGTCAAGTACAGTACTATCAGGTACGAGTCAGGTTAGGTTTCCATTCTTTCAGGTCGATTTTACCACATCCATTCTTGAAGATCATATTCAAGATCCTGCTTACCTCTGGTACATGGATGCGTTAAACTCATACAAAATACGTATTGCAGAAACAGGGGATAGAATGATAGTCGATGTATCAGGTAGAACTATATCTATTAACCAGATCCTGCAATCAGCACATGTAGCTCCTCATCTGAAAACATTTTATCCAATTGTTGAACGTCAGGGTGAAATCATATGGGTGCCGGGCATCCGTACAGCACCATCCGCAATGGTTTCAGAAGAAATAATCAAAGAGAGTAGATCAAAGCACTGTATGAAGGTAGAATTTCAAAAGGGAACGTTCGAATGAATACGCGAGTAGTGGAAAACATGGGTAAATACACCGGTCAGGTTTTAGAGGAAGTCTTTTCCCGTGAAGTCATCGAGAAAAGAATTGATGAGCTGGCCAAGCAAATATCCACCGATTATGCTGGCAAGGTACCGATATTAATTGGTGTCTTGAATGGCTCTGTCTTTTTTCTGGCAGACCTTGCAAAAAGACTTGAAATTGATTGTGAGATGGATTTCATCAAAGTTTCCTCATATCATTCTGGAACCCAATCGTCCGGGACAGTTCGACTTCTTAAAGATATTAGCTGTATTATCACCGATCGCGATGTGATTATTGTTGAAGATATCATTGACAGTGGACTTACAGCCAGATTCTTGAAACATAGAATTCTCGAAAATCAACCTGCTTCCGTTGCCTTCGCCACACTGCTTTTTAAACCTGAATGTCTCAAGCTGGAGTTTGAAGCTGAGTATGTTGGTTTTGAAGTAGCAGACCGCTTCCTCGTAGGCTATGGTTTGGATCTTGACCAAAAGTTCAGGAACTTACCCTCGATCTGGGCATTTCCTGTAAAAATGAATTTGTAAAAGGACATCATGAACGCAGATAACCAATCAGATAAAAATCAGGAGAGGGGTCCTGGAAATCAGGACAATGCTCCTCGTCGCAACGAACGAAGTTCAAATCAACGTCGTAGACCACCAAGAAAACCCTATCCCAAGGCAGATAATCGCACCCAGCGTGATAACAGGGACAACAAGGACAAGCGAGATAGTCGGGATAAAAGAGATAACCGGGATAAAAGGGATTCTCGACCGAGAAATAGTCCTCGACCTGAGTCAAAACCCGTAAAGAAATCCACAAATATCAAGATTACCCGTCCGGCTGAGGGGAATGAAAACTGGCAAAAAGGATTGAAGACTACTCTTTTATGGGTAGTTATCCTGATGTCAGTATTTGTTTTTGCTCAGGTGTTAAAAACAGATACCGAGCATGTCCAAAAGCTGGGTTACACTGAATATAGAACCCTGCTTCTTGACGGTAAAATTGAATCCGCCGTATTGAAGAAAAATCAATTTCATGCAACGCTCAAAATTCCTGAAACCACTGTTATAAACGGTGTGAGTAAAGATTATACAAAATTCTGGGTAGTATTATCCCCAACTATTGACAGTGATGTCACTGCAGAGTGGGATGCCATGGGTATTGTCTATGAATTCCAGGACGAGACTCGTGATTGGGTAGATTATCTTTTTCAGATATTGCCATGGTTCCTGATCATCTTCTTCTGGTTCTTTCTTATGCGTCGCATGCAGTCAGGTGGTGGGGGAACGAAGGGCATATTTTCCTTTGGCAAGAGCCGGGCAAAAATCATTGATCAGGAAAAGCCTCAGACCACGTTCAGGGATGTGGCAGGTTGTGAGGAAGCCAAAGAAGAACTCAGAGAAATTGTTCAATATCTAAAACATCCCGATCGTTTCCAAAAACTTGGTGGCAAGATTCCCAAGGGAGCTCTTTTGATTGGACCGCCCGGTACAGGAAAAACATTATTGGCAAGAGCTGTTGCCGGTGAAGCTGGAGTTCCTTTCTTTAGCCTGAGCGGTGCTGATTTTGTGGAAATGTTTGTTGGTGTGGGTGCCAGCCGAGTTCGTGATTTATTTGAACAGAGCAAGAAAAGTTCACCATGTATCATTTTTATTGATGAATTAGATGCCGTAGGACGCCAACGTGGAGCTGGTTTAGGTGGTGGTCACGATGAGCGAGAACAAACCCTGAATGCCCTGTTGGTCGAGATGGATGGATTCGAAGCCACTGACAACATCATTTTGCTGGCTGCAACCAATCGCCCAGATGTATTGGATGCGGCCCTATTGAGACCTGGACGTTTTGATAGGCAGATTACCGTAGACAACCCCGATGTTCGTGGTCGGGAAGCTATTCTCAAAGTTCACTCTAAAAATATTCCTTTGGCCAAAAATGTTCGCCTCGATGTTATTGCGAAAGGCACACCGGGTATGTCTGGAGCAGATCTGGCAAACCTTATCAATGAGGCAGCGCTTTTAGCGTCCAAGCATAGAAAACAACGTGTTGAAATGGTAGATATTGAGCACGCCAAGGATAAAGTGATGATGGGCTCAGAACGCCGTAGCATGGTCATCACTGAGAAGGAAAAAAGAACAACCGCTGTTCACGAAGCAGGACATGCTCTGGTTGCGCGCCTGACAACAGGTACGGATCCAGTCCATAAGGTAACCATCATTCCACGTGGTCGTGCCCTTGGGCTTACAGCCCAATTGCCTGTGGATGATCGCTACAATTTTTCCAAAGATTACATGGAAGGCATGCTTGCCATCCTTATGGGTGGTCGTGTTGCTGAGGAAGTGGTTCTCAACCAGATGACCACAGGCGCTGGAAATGATATTGAACGCGCCACATCTCTCGCCAGAAAAATGGTGGTTGAGTGGGGCATGAGTGAAAAAATGGGTCCCATGACCTACGGTCAGAAGAAAGAAGAAATTTTTATTGGTCGTGATCTGGGAGTGCATCGTGATTTTAGCGAAGATATTTCCAAAAAGATTGATGCTGAAGTTCGAAAGATCATTGACACGGCCTATAAAAAAGCCAGAGAAATCATTTCTAAAAATCAGGATAAACTGGAGCTGATTACAAATCTGCTCCTTGATAAAGAAAGTATAGATGGTCGCCAACTTGACGGGATATTGGGTTTAAAGTATGTAGATCACACTCAGACTAAGCAAAGTGAGAATCCCCAGAGAGGTCGGGGTAGATCCAATAATCCGAGACACCGTTCTGACAACCCGCGTCAGAGACCGGATAAGGTTGTTCCAGGGATAGAAAAAGAAACTGCAAAGGAAGTAGAGCCGATTGTCCCAAAAGTTGAGACATCTGTTCCCAACGTGGAGACTGAATCTCATGATATCCCTCAGAAAACTGAGGAAGCGGTGAAAAAACCCGCTCCAGCTAAAAGAAAAGCTCCTGTGAGACGAAGACCTGCCAAGCCTAAGAAGCCAGCTGAGGGTGAGGGTTCAGAAGAGCCATCTGCCAAAGAACCCAAAGAGTAATTATCAATCATTTCCTATGACTGAGGACAGGGTTTCATCTGAAATAGGAAAAATATGGTTGATTAAAGATCGGGAGTTACATCTAGATGCGCCTGTCATAATGGGCATTCTAAATGTGACTCCTGATTCATTTAGTGATGGTGGCCAGTTTATTGATCCTTCAATGGCGGTTTCTCGTGCTCTGGAGATGTTGGATCAGGGTGCGACCATTATTGATGTTGGGGGTGAATCTACGCGTCCTGGCTCACTGCCAGTATCGGTGGAAGAGGAAATATCTCGCACGGTTCCAGTTATTACTGCTCTGGCTGCACAGTCAGATGCAATCATTTCAATAGATACTCAAAAGGCACCCGTAGCAAAGGCTGCGCTAAAGGCTGGCGCTCATATTGTTAACGACGTATCTGCAGGTCGGGGTGACCCAGAAATGTTTGAGATTGTCCGTAATAGTCAAGCGGGATATATCCTCATGCATATGCAGGGCAACCCTGAAACCATGCAAGTAGCGCCTTCATATGACGATGTGCTGGTGGATGTCAAAGACTTTCTTATTGGACAAATACATTCAGCAACTTCGGTTGGGATTGATATTGAGCGGATTGTAGTGGATCCCGGTATAGGTTTTGGAAAAACTTTAGAAGACAATCTAACTATATTGGGAAATCTACAGAGTATAAATGCCGCCGGCAGACCCATCATGATTGGCGCCTCACGGAAATCATTTATCGGTATGATTGATGACTCACCAGCAGACCAACGGCTCGGGGGATCACTGGCGGCAATCATCTCAGGATTTATGAGGGGTGTTAGAATATTCAGAGTTCATGACGTTGCTGAAACACGGCAAGTTCTTGATATCTTCAGTGCCATTCAAAAACATTCGGATTAAATTGCACAATGTCTGAAAGAAAAAATATACTCCTTATCGTCCTTGGACTACTGATTACAACTGTCACAGTTTATTTCTGGCGTTATGAATTGTTCTCTCTCGCTTTTCTATCTGTGCGTGTCTATGATGTGGTAGATATTCTTGCTGTTTCTTTCGTTCTTTATTCCCTATATAAAGTCTTTAAGGGGACCAGAGCAGCTCAATTGCTATCTGGTATCCTCATATTGATCCTCCTATCGGTTCTTGTCCGCTGGGCGGAACTTCATGGTATGTCCTGGCTCTTATCCAATCTTTCTACTGTTTGGGTTATTGCTGTTGTGATTCTTTTCCAGCCAGAACTGAGAAGAATCCTAATCTACCTCGGTCAAAATCCATTTGTCAGATACCTGTTCCGGGTTAAGAATCTTGCCATGGTTGGTGAGATTTCTGACGCCATCCTGACTTGTCAGGAACGCAAATGGGGTATGCTGATTGTCATGGAAGGCGAAGTTGGGTTGAAACACATCAAGGAAAAATCAGCCTCTATCAATGCTCGAGTATCTGCCGAGCTGCTGGTATCGATTTTTAATCCCACATCACCCCTCCATGATGGCGCCGTTATAATCAACCACGAAGTGATTGAGTCAGCCAAGTGCATTCTTCCACTATCAGAGGAGCCTCAGGGTGTCAGAATGAAGCTGGGAACACGACATCTCGCCGCATTGGGGCTATCTGAAGAAACAGATGCTCATATTCTGGTCGTATCTGAAGAAACGGGTACCCTCTCCCATGTCTATAACGGGGTCATGAAGCGTGGACTGGATGAGGTTCAGTTACAAAAAGTGCTCAATAACCTGATTGTCTGATATGCGACAACGGCTGATATGGATTCTCATTCTGGGATCCTTTCTCTCGGCAGACTCTGTGCAGCGTACAAGCTCCGCTGGGAATATAAATCCTCACTCCGAAATTATCTGGACTATCGAGATTCCAAAGATGAGTCATATTGGTGTAAAATCAGATGGTCTTGAATACTCAGGGTGGAACCAGACCGTTCTGGATAATGGATTTCGAGTTCCAGTAAAATCAAAACTGATTTTCACACTTGCGGGTCCTCCGACTATTGATTTTGATTTGGGTACTCCTCAGGTAGTCCCAGTTTCCGAATCTCAATCTTTTATCATGGAACAAGCAAAAGGAATGGATATCCAGGCACTTCCTGTACAGACAATGGGACGTGAAATAGTCAGTCTCAAACATGTTAGGGATGGTGATGGATATCAATTATGGGCGGTGAATGTACTGGGCGCTGAATTTAATGAGAGTACTGGAGAATGGATAATTCCCGGGCAGATCACTGTGAATATTGGCACAGATTTGATGCCGTCGAGCCTGGTGGATAATAGTGAGCTTTATCTAAATCACTATACTCCCACATCACATGGGACCCTGGCCGCAAATAATTCTGGTTTGGGTCAGGGTAAGGTGAAACTGCATATCCTCCGGGATGGTATATATCGCATTTACTACGATTCCCTTTCACAAACGCCGGATTTCCCATCAGGGCCAATCAGCAGCAGATCCTTAATTTTAAGAGAACGAGGAGCTGAACAGGCTATCCACGTCAATGATCATGGTGATGAGATTTTTAACGGAGGTGATTATTTTGACTTTATTGGTAAGCAAAAATATTTCGACGGTGAATCTCAATATTTCGATGCTTTTTCAGATATTAATGTCTATTGGCTTGATTGGGGCGGAACTGATGGACTACGCTTTGTTGAAGAATCAGGCGCCCTGGTTGATTTAACCCCTGTCAGACCGACGACCTTCTGGGACAGGATTCATGTTGAAGAAGACAATGACTTCGAAAGACTGGGGCAGGTTGATACAGATATGCCCAGCATTACGCGAGATCATTATTTCTGGGAATCTGTAAATTCAGGAAAGACCGAGGAAGTAAGTTATTTTCTACCGAATCCATTCCGCGGATCAAGTGAAAATCTTCAAGTATCTTTAGGCCTGCATGGTCTTACCTATAGTGAAACCGCTGGGGAGGTGAAAAGTCATACGCTCTATGCTTTCATGAATGATCACTCCATTGGCGAAGGGAGTTGGATTCAGCAAGAAGAGTATATCCTTACTTCACCATCAACTCTGAACCTCTCCCACAATATTCTAGCAGCAAATGGTGAGAATACTCTGGCTATATTCGCTCCGCCCCCCGCCGGCACTGAACCTGGGAACTATGATAAAATAGTCTTGAATTGGATTGAAATTGGCTATGAACATCTTCTTAAAGCAGATGACAACCAGCTGAGGTTTAGAAAGTCATTCATCAACCCCTCAACCAATCTTGAATATGAAATCCAGGGATTTCAATCCCATGAGTTGGTACTCTACAAGGAGGGGCTCTCAAAAATTACAGGTTTTGCCATACGGGAAAACTGGGATGCAGTTGAACCTGAATACAGCTTGGTTTTCCAGGATCATTCCACTGAGGCAACGCCTGATTATTGGGCTGCCAGTCTAGATGGAATTTTGCAGCCTCTTAAAATGACAATAGATACGACAGCCGTTTTGAGAGAACAAGAGGCAGATTTGATTGTCATCACTATTCCGGATTTTGTGGATGATCTGGAACCCTATTTAGAATTCAAGCGGACTGAGGGCTGGAATCCCATTGCCGTTTCGGTGGCAGATATTTATGATGAGTTCAACTGGGGTATTCATTCACCTCTGGCCATCAAATCCTTTTTACGATATGCGAACAACCACTGGGCTTCCCATCCTGAGTATGCCGTTTTATTTGGTGATGCCATATCAAATCCACAACAGACCAAGCGAGACACTCGAATTGAGAATATTCCTACTTTTTATATGCAGACCTACGGCTGGGGAGCAGCTGAGGCTGATTATTGGTACAGTCTCATCAATGGTGATGATTACATCCCAGATATCAATATTGGTAGAATTCCCTGCAATGATGTCGAAGATCTCAATACCTCACTGACAAAACTTATTACCTATGGTTCAGGAACAAATTATGGTACCTGGCAGAATGAACTCATTACCATTGCTGGATTCGATGCAACCTTCAAAAGTCAGAGTCAATCAATCCTGAGGAATACGGTACCGCCTGCTTACATGCCTTCCCGAATATTCATTGATCGCGATTCAGAAGGGCAAATCTTCTGGGGTGATACGGACTCGCTGGTGGAGCATTGGAATCGTGGCAAGCTGCTCATTAATTTTTTGGGACATGGTGGAGGAGCTGTTTGGGCTGACAGATCCCTGTTTGTAAGAGATGATATCAACTATCTGGATGAGGACACCCCACCTGCATTTGTGACCAGTATGACCTGCTTCACTGCTTCATTTGCACAAACCAGGGGACTGGGGGAGGTGGTCGTCTCGGAATCGCCCACAGGCGCCATTGGATGGTTTGGCTCATCTGGCGTAGGGTGGATAATCAACGATTATCTCATGGTACAGCCACTCATAAGAAGGTTGCTTGAAGATGATAAGACGGTTGGGGAAATTATCAATATTGCGCGGATGGAGTATTTCCTGGCCAATAGCGGGTACGATTATTTAAAGCCATCCATGTTATTCCAGTATAATTATCTGGGAGACCCAACCACACGGTTACTCCGGCCAGAGAGGCATGAATCTTTGGTTTCAGAGAAATCCATTTACGGTCTGACCGAGCAGCTCAATCTGAACTATGTAGATGACGTTCCAGGGGATATCAATCTGCTGCCAATAAATGCCGAGAACCGACCCTGGTGGTCTTTACCTCAGACGTTTCCTGCAGGATTAAACTCAAACTTTATCATCTCTCAGCAAGAGGCAACCCCCTCAGGAATGGCAAGAACAATCTTCACTCTGGATAGGGGAAACACTGAATCTGCTTACCAGGGGTTTGCGCCTTATTCCATAGCTGCTGACTGGTTTGAACATCAGCGACCCACAGCGGAGGAATTATCCCAATCACCAATTATTCCTATTCGAGTAAAATTTCATAGCGCTACCATAGAAGCAGACAGCATGCTTCTCATTCTTTCAGGATCCAATCAGGCTCGTATACAACTCATCAGGCAGGGTGACTGGTGGGAGCTGGCAGATACCACCCGTTTAAGTGCAGGAACCGCCACCACTTACTATTCTTTTTCTGCATTTTCACAAGGTGTTCACATTCAAACCTCAAACACTTTCATACTGTACCTCCCTCGTGATATATCGCTGACTGTCAACGACATAAGGGTTGGAGTTAAAGATATATTATGTGGTGTATATCTTGATTATTCATTGATGGGACAAGATATAACAACAGCATCAATGCATTTTGAAGCGGCCATGACAAATGGTACTCAAATTACTGATAAAACTATTGAAATCTATGAAGGCAATAATTCAATATTTATTCCTGTGATTTTCGGAATTGACACGGTTGAGGTAATCGCCTCCTTGAGTATCCTTAACGATGAGGACGTTGCTGACAATGCCCTGACCAAGGTCTTGACCTCTGATTATTACCAGATGCTACCAGGATTAGGCCTCACATTCGATGGGCAGTCAGCAGACACACTCCAACTTTGGGCAAGTGGAGGCATCTCTGGCGATCAAGCTGATACAGCCTGGGTCAGAATCACACCCTATAGTGATGCTATTTCGGCTCTGTCTGGAGTCACGCTGTACCAGGATTCAACAATCTATTTGCTTGAATCCTCTGGGCAAGATCTCACATTTCGGGTCAAATCGAATAGACAACTCTTTCGCAAAAATCTCATGCTCTCAGCATGGGAATACATTGAGCAAGTTCAGCCAAACTCCTATCCGATTAATGGAGATGGTTTGATTGCAATGGGTGTAAAACAGGATTTTTCAGGTCCAGATGTATCCATGATGATTGAGGGACAACTATTCTTTGATGGTGACTATTTGCTGAAATCCAGTCATATCAATCTATTGGCAGAAGATGAGAATGGTTTTTCCTGGAATCAATCTGCTGTAAGGGTCACAGTAAACGGAAGCCCCGCTGAAGCACAATTGGGGGATACTACTCAGTCTGGGCAAATCATAAGTGCCACCATAGCTCTCGATCTAGAAGTTGGCGAGCACATTATTTCGTATCAGATGAGTGATGCGCTGGGAAACTGGTCAGAGGAGGTGTCAATCACTGGTGTGGTTGCCGGCGCAGCGGCCATCTATGACTATGGTAATTTCCCAAATCCATTTGAAGGTGAAACACTCATCATCTACGAATTAACCCAACCCCTGGATGATGTTGTCATCGATATTTTTACTCTCTCTGGGTATAAACTTCACACTATTGACTTATTTAGTGCAAGAGTGAGCATTGGTCTTGGCGCTATTGGATATCATGAAGTCCCCTGGAACGGACGCGATCGCTCCGATGACTTCGTGGCCAATGGTGTATACTTCTATCGTATCAAGGGTCAGTTGAATGATGAGGAAATAGTAGGCCCCATTGGAAAAATGGTGAAAAACCGATGAGATTTCTAGTTTCATTTGTGCTGCTGATTTTTCTGAGTTTTCAATCACTCCAAGCCGGGGAGTATGGGGATGCATTTTTGCTGGCCAGTCAATACCCCCAGGTTCAATCTTTGGGATACAGCACGGTTGCTGGGAGAGTGGTTGCAGGTCACGCTTTGAATAATCCAGCTGGTCTGGCTGCCAATGGTCATCAATCGCAGGTGAGTATGGTTTATCAGCAATTCACCGGTCTTTCCAGCAATATTGGTGTCGAAGGCAAGTACCCCATCGGTAAATCGTACATGTTTGGCGTTACTCTGATTCATAGTGCTGTGGATGGTCTTTACTCAAGACCTGATTTATCTGGACTAAGCCCTGCAGATAGGCGGGATTCTGTGCTTGCTCTTGATAACTCAAGTTTTGATATCATTGATTATCGTGAGGATGGAGCTTTTATAACCATAGCCCGAGAATTTGAGTTTGAGATAAATCTGGGATGGAAATTTTTCAAAATACCCTGCAGATTGCCCCTGGGAGTTTCAGCAAAGTACATCGATAAAGTACTGGTGGACAACCGGGGATTGGGATTTGGAATCGATATTGGGAGTCAACTTTTCTTTAATCTTGAAGGTATGAGTGAGATATTAAATAAGACTGAGTTTGGGATTGGCCTATTTCTAAGTGATATTTTAAATACACCTGTCTACTGGACCACAGAACACCAGGATGCCATAAAACGGAGCCTGGTTGGAGGTTTCTCCATATCTCAAAATTTTCCAAAATATGCATCTCAACTTACCATTACGAGTTCAATCCAGACCAGGTATGAAGCTGTGAGGCAATTTGGTATCGGGATCAAAGTGAAGGACACCATTTTTCTACGAGGAGGCTACGATGGATACACACCTTCCTTAGGTCTTGGCATTGGCTTAAAAAAGTTTATTATTGATTACTCGTTTAGCCAACATGAGTTGGCAAACATGCAAAAAATTGGAATTAATTACCATTTTTAATGGTGTTTAGACAGATATGGGGCATAGCGTGCAAAAAAGAATTTTACTAATATTAACTGTATTGTTCATGATACAAGTTTCATGGGCTCAAAATAAAGATCAAAGTCAAGCAGATCCGCGATACATAATCGATCCTGAGACTGGAAAATTGAGTATGTCAATCCGCATTTGGGGTGAGGTAAAGGTACCTGGTGTAAAACTCGTCCCCAGTGATGCTGATCTAATCTCGATTCTCAGCTATGTAGGTGGTCCTACCGATAAGGCAAAACTTGACAATATCAGGATACTTCGATTTAACGAGACAGAGGGTGAACCCAGAGTTGTGGTTGCCAATGTGGAAAAATTTCTTGAAACCGGGGACAGTAAACATATTCCCAAAATATATCCTAATGATACTATTATTGTTAAGGGTACTATCTGGAAAATTCTGAGTACTGCAACGCCTTACATAAATCTGATGGTAACCTTAATCAACGGCTATTATCTCTACACCAGAACGACGACACCTTAAATGTTCGATGAAATTAGAGATGAAATGGGTGGACTTAAGCAGCGTCTCGATACGCTGAGGGGGCATCTTTGACCTCTCTGAGGTGCAGTCAGAACTGGGAGAATTAAAAGAGCTATCTGTCAAAGACGATTTCTGGAATGACCAGGCCACCGCTCAGGAAACCCTAAAAAAAATAAATTTATTAGAATCTCAAGTCTCAGATTGGGAAAATGTCCTCACCCATGAAGAAGACCTTGATATTCTGGTGGAATTGGCTCTTGAAGATCAGGATGAAAGCCTAACCCCCGAGTTAACAAAATCTTTACGCAAATTCCGCAAGACTCTGGACGACTATGAATTGCGACAATTACTCTCAAATGAGGATGATGCTCTCAATTGCATCGTCACCATTCATCCCGGCGCAGGTGGAACTGAATCTCAGGATTGGGCTGAAATGCTTTACCGCATGTACACGCGCATGTTTGACAATCGGGGATGGAGTTGGAAAGCTCTTGATTATCTCCCTGGTGATGAGGCTGGCCTCAAAGATGCCACTATTGAAGTAAAAGGCAGCTTTGCTTTCGGGTATTTAAAGGCCGAGAATGGGATTCACAGATTGGTGCGTATCAGCCCCTTTGATTCAAATTCCAGACGTCATACATCATTTGCATCTGTCTATGTTTATCCCCTTTACGACACTGAAATTGAAATTAACATTGATATGAGTGAAGTGAGAGTAGATACCTACCGCGCCAGTGGAGCCGGTGGACAGCATATCAACAAAACAGACTCAGCCGTACGGCTCACACACGGCCCAACCGGTATAGTCGTCCAGTGCCAGAATGAAAGATCCCAGCATAAGAACAAAGAAACGGCCATGAAAATGCTCAAGGCTAGACTCTATCAGCTTGAGAAAGAAAAGGAGCAGGCCAAGATGGATCAAATGGCCTCCTCCAAAACTGAAATTGGTTGGGGAAACCAAATCAGGTCCTATGTGTTTCATCCCTATACCATGGTCAAAGACCATCGCACTAAACATGAAACAGGAAACATACAAGCCGTCATGAATGGTGAAATAGACGGTTTTATCAAAGCATATTTATTGAATCAAATGGGAAAAGAATCCTAATGAGTGAGCGTACCCTTAATGAGATCATGGATCAGCGAAAAGAAAAGATTAAAACGCTGGTTGCTGATGGTATAAATCCATACCCACACAACTACCACCGAACCCACCTGATAACTGAAGCCCTGGAGCGCTTTGATGATCTCCAGGAGAAAAAGGGAACCCGCCTTGCCGGTAGACTCATGTCCAGACGCGTCATGGGCAAAGCCAGTTTTGCCAACATCATGGATGGTAGCGGAAAATTGCAGCTATACATCGGCCGTGATGATATTGGTGTTGATACTTACATGATGTTCAAACAACTGGATATTGGCGATTTCATTGGTGTCAGTGGTGAACTCATGACAACACGAACCGGTGAAAAAACCTTGAAAGTTCATGAACTAACGCTTCTGAGTAAGAACATCCGTCCTCTACCTAACGTGAAGGAAAAGGATGGCCAGATGTTTGATGGTTTTGAGGACAAGGAACAGCGCTACCGAAAACGTTATCTTGATCTTATCGTCAATCCTGATGTAAAGGAAACCTTTGTCAAAAGGGCAAAAATTTATCGGAGTATTAGAACCTTTTTTGACGATTCAGACTATCTGGAAGTAGAAACACCCATTCTTCAGCCGCTTTATGGTGGTGCCTCAGCACGTCCCTTTAAAACGCACCACAATGCCCTGAATATTGATCTTTTCTTGCGTATCGCTGATGAGCTATATCTCAAGAGGTTGATTATTGGTGGTTTTGAAAAAGTATTTGAATTTTCTCGAAACTTCAGAAATGAAGGTATGGATCGCACACACAATCCTGAATTCACCGCGATTGAATGGTATGAAGCCTATGTCGATTATTTTTATCTCATGGATCAAGTGGAATCACTCTTCAAGCATCTCGCTACAGATCTGGGCCAGTCCACATTTGAATTTAATGATCATGAAATTGACCTGACTAAACCCTTTGACCGGGCAACGATGGCAGAACTCGTGCAAAAACATGCCAATATTGATTTGTCGACGGCTGATACAGCAGAATTGCTCAAAGTTTGTCGTGAACACAAGATCGACTCTGCAAGTGATGCTAATTATGGTCAGCTTCTGGATGCCTTGTTTGATGAATTGGTCCAGCCACATCTCATTCACCCAACCTTTGTTACCGAATATCCGAAAGCCATTTCTCCACTTGCCAAGGAAAAGCGGGATAGCGATGGGACTTTTGTTGAGAGATTTGAATTATTTATTGCCGGGTATGAATTTGCAAATGCTTTTAGTGAATTAAACGATCCCATTGACCAACGTGAAAGATTGGAAGCTCAATCTGCACTTCGGGCAGCTGGCGATGAAGAAGCTCAAACTCTGGATGAGGATTTTCTCCAGGCTATGGAGTATGGAATGCCTCCCACAGGAGGTGTTGGCATTGGACTTGATCGTTTGGTCATGTTACTCACCGGTAATAGATCCATCCGGGATGTCCTTCTATTCCCACAAATGCGTCCTGAAACTAAAGGATAGGTTAAAAACCTCAGAAGTGTCCTATACTGGCTATCTCGCGACACGATATCTTTTCGGTAAGCACCGGGTTCCCTTTATAGCGTTTATCTCGCGCACCACCATGATAGGTATGGCGTTAGGGGTTGCTACATTGTTATTAGCCCTGGGTGTTATGCGTGGATTCGAATCAGTGGTCACAGACAAAATAATCGGATTTGATACCCATATTCGTATCGAAAAACTTTTTGAATCAGGTTTTGATCTTGATGAAGAGAAAATTTCTGAAATTTCTGAGATTCCTGGTGTTGAACAGATTTTCCGAATCAAAAAAGCTGAAGTCATGCTGAAGGCCAACAACATTACCGAAGGTGCCATGCTTGAAGTGATGCCTGAGTCTGCATTGAGTCAGCTATACTCGGTGAGTGCAAACTATACAACAGGGGAGAGCAACCAATCCGGTCTGATTATTGGTGCGGCATTGGCTGACCAGCTTGAAGTCAGAATCTCAGACCAGATTCTGGTATATGATTTAGGGTCGTTTACTGATCAGCTAGGTCTACCCAGCATTGCTGCGACACAAGTTCACGCCATTTATGAATCTGGTATGATTGATTACGATAGGAGTTATCTCTACTGCTCACCCCAAACCATGGATGAGTTGTTCCCTGATAGTCCAGATACAGATGATTTTGGCGTTTTTCTTACTGACATCTCTCTGACCAATGAAGTGATGAATCAGATCGATCAAATTCTACCCTATTCCCATTTGTCTATTTCATGGAGAGATCGACATCAAACCCTGTTTAATTGGATGAAGACCCAGCAACTCCCCATCTTTATCATATTTAGTCTGATTATGATTGTGGCCCTTGTAAATATTGCCAGTACACTCATCTTGATAATAATGGAAAAAAGAACAGAGATAGGAACCTTGAGAGCTCTGGGTACCAGTCGGAAACGAATTCGAAGAATTTTCGCCCTGGAGGGTCTCATGATGGGGCTTCTGGGGACAATTGCTGGTATCATCTTGTCCATCATTCTAGCCTGGTTACAGACAAGCTTTGGACTCATTTCGCTCCCCAGTGATGTCTATTTCATGGACAAGGTTTCAATTTTGATTGGGGTAGAAGATGTTATTGCCATTTCGGGAGGTGTCATTCTCCTCGCAATCCTATCCTCACTCATACCTGCTATGCAGGCCAGCCGTCTCCAACCTGCTGATACCTTGAGGGATGAATGAGCCAACTGAATTGGTATATGGCTCGTCGATATTTCTTTACCAAGAGGAGTAATCGATTTATCAGCCTGGTAGGTGGAATATCGATCATAGGGATTGCTCTTGGTGTCATAGCCCTCATCATCACCATGGCCATTTTAAACGGCTTTGAAGGAGAAGTGACACGTCGCATTGCTAATTTTATTCCCCATGTCATTATTTCCTCTGATGCGAATATTGATGAAGTGAGATCGCTAGTCCCTGATGCAAAAGCCATATACACCAGTACAGAACGAAAAGCCGTACTTGAGGTATTAGATGACAAAATGGTTTTAAACATTCATGCAATTGACCAGGAATCTTGGGAATATTTCTTAACGGATGCACCACGAGAGCAGAATACTTCAGGTCGTCTCAAGAGAAATGACTTCGAGTTACCTGGTATTGTTATCGGAGCTGGAATTGCTGATAAATTCTTTATCACAACTGGAGATACCGTTTCCATTCAAAGTCCTCTGGATATTCGCTCAGGTTTGTTTCGTATTCCTCAGAGACATTTTGTGGTGACAGGAATCTTTCGTTCTGATATCTTTGATTTTGATCGAAATCTGGCCATCATCGACTATGCTGAGGGTCGCAGAATGTTCAAATCTGCAGGCAAGGAAGTTATTCATCTTCAACTAAAGGACTTCAATGACGCAAAAGACGTCAAAGCCCAATTGAATCAATCCTTGCCCGACCTGGAAGTGCAAACCTGGTATGATCAGCATAAAACCCTCTTCGATGCCATGCGCATGGAAAAATGGGGGAGTTTTATCGGTTTGAACATGATCATTTTGATAGCGGTATTCAATATCGTCAGTTCTTTGATGATGATGGTCCTCGAAAAAACCAGTGACATTGGTATTCTGCGGGTGATGGGTGCACAATCATCCAATATCCGGAAAATATTTAACCTTCAGGGTCTCATTGTGGCTTTTCTTGGTGTCATCCTTGGTGTTGTTGTGGGAAGTCTTCTGGTTCTCAGCCAATCAAAATGGAGCTGGATCACCCTTCCAGATGAAATTTATTTGATACCAGTCCTACCCGTTGAGTTATACTGGTCTGAAGTGTTCATGGTTGGTATTGTAGCCTTTGCCATTGTTCAATTATCGGTTCGATATCCATCGAAAAAAGCTGCAAAGCTTTTGCCATTGGATGCAATCAATTATAAAAGATAGAGAAACAGATATGAATACCATCCTTCAAGTTATCGATATTAATAAAAGCTATTCAGCAGCAGGTGAGAAGCTAGAAGTCCTGAAAAATGTCAATTTGAGTATGGATAGAGGTGAAATCGTTGCCATCAATGGCCCCTCAGGGATTGGCAAGACCACGTTGCTTAATATTATCGGTACGCTTGATACGGCAGATTCAGGTGAATTGATTATTTCAGGAAAATCACCAATTACAATGAATGACGAAGCGCTGAGCACCTTTCGTGCAGAGAACCTGGGCTATATTTTTCAATTCCATTATTTACTTCCAGAATTCACAGCGCTGGAAAATGTACTCATTCCAGCTAAGATTGTTGATCTTGACAAAGAAATAGCCCGAGATAGAGCAAAAAGCCTCCTGGAAGCCGTTGGAGTCTATGAGAGGCGTCATCACAAGCCATCACAGCTATCCGGTGGTGAGAGGCAGCGTGTGGCCGTAGCCCGCGCCCTGATGAATCGTCCTGAACTGGTTCTTGCTGACGAACCAACGGGGAACCTTGATCCTGACAATGGCAAACGGCTCATCGATTTAATCCATTCAGTCAGAAAAGAATTTGAACAATCTTTTCTCATTGCTACCCATAGTAGATCACTCTCTGCAGCTTGCGATAGAGTCGTCTCCCTGACATAAACAAATTCTAACACACACATTGTTTTACTCAGAGGTATTCGTGCCCTATATTGGCACCTGATGAAACATGAATAATTTTGAGGTTATAAATTGAAAGCAAATTTCCATAAAAAACTCCAAGCAGTGATTCAGCTCTCCAAAGAGGAAGCTATCCGACTGGGGCACGCATATATAGGTTCTGAACATCTTTTGTTGGGAATCTTCAGGCAGGGTGACAATAAAGTCATAGATATCCTGCAATCATTAAATATTGATCCTACTGAGATTAAAAATCACATTGAAGAACAAATCCGTACTTCAGGTGGCACCATGATCCTTGGCACACTCCCTTTTACCAAGCGAGCTGAGAGAATTCTAAAAAATACATATCAGGAAGCTCGAGATCTCAATGCTGACGTTGTAGATGTGGAGCATTTGCTCCTGGCAATACTCCGTGAGCAGGAAGGTATTGCAGCTGATATGCTGGCTCAATTCAGCATAGACTATGAAATAGTTCGCGATGAAATGGAGTTTTCTCCTGAGGTAGGTGGTCGTGAGGTGGATCCTGGTAAAGGGAAGCCTCAGAGCAAAACACCTGCGTTGGATCATTTTGGACGCGACATGACTGCATTGGCCAGGGCAGGCAAGCTTGACCCTGTCATCGGTAGAGATAAAGAGATTGAAAGGGTCGCTCAGATTCTTTCTCGCAGGAAGAAGAATAACCCAGTGCTTATTGGTGAACCTGGTGTGGGTAAAACTGCCATAGCTGAGGGTCTGGCCCTGCGTATTATCGGCAAGAAAGTCCCACGCATTCTGCTGAGTAAACGTTTGGTATCTCTTGACCTGGCTGCGTTGATCGCAGGCACCAAATATCGTGGCCAATTTGAAGAGAGAATGAAGGCAGTTACGACTGAGCTGGAAAAAAATGATGATATCATTCTTTTTATTGATGAGCTCCACACTATCGTGGGCGCCGGTGCGGCCAGTGGTTCCATGGATGCCAGCAATATGTTTAAACCAGCCCTTGCCAGAGGTGACCTGCAGTGTATTGGTGCAACAACTCTGGATGAGTTTAGAAAATATGTGGAAAAAGATGGGGCTTTGGAGCGGCGCTTTCAGAAAGTCATGGTAGAACCTCCGTCAAGAAAAGAAACTTTACAGATTTTACACGGCTTGAAAGATCGTTATGAGGCTCACCACAATGTGCAGTATTCTGATGAAGCCCTGGAAGCTGCCGTATCATATTCAAGCCGCTACATACAGGATAAATTTCATCCAGACAAAGCGATTGATGTAATGGATGAAGCTGGAGCTAGAGTGCATTTGGCAAATGTGGATATTCCAGACAATATTGTGCAATTGGAAGCTGATCTGGATAATCTTCGCATCAGAAAAGAAGATGTTGTTCGTAACCAGGAATTTGAATTGGCCGCATCTCTCAGGGATGATGAGAGAAACCTGACCAAGAAATTGGAAGAGGCTAACGAAGAGTGGAATACGGCCATGAAGATTGATCCACCTCCAGTAAAAATCGTCGATATCGCTGCAGTCGTTTCATTGATGACCAGCATTCCTATCCAGGATGTGGCTGAGAGTGAGGCTGAGAGGCTTTTGAAGCTCGAATCTGAGATGACCAAGCATCTGGTGGGGCAGGAGCATGTAATTGATGCGATGGCCAAAGCCTTAAGGCGTGCTCGCAGTGGATTTCGTGACCCTAAAAAACCTATTGGTTCGTTTCTTTTTCTCGGACCCACAGGTGTTGGCAAGACAGAGATGGCCAAGGTATTGGCCAAGTATATCTATCAGAACGAAAAAGCACTTATAAAAATGGACATGTCAGAGTATTCTGAACGCTTTAATGTGAGTCGCCTGATTGGTGCCCCTCCAGGTTATGTGGGGTATGAAGAGGGTGGTACTCTCACTGAGGCGGTCCGCAGAAATCCCTATAGTGTTGTGCTCTTTGATGAAATCGAAAAAGCCCATCCTGAAGTTTACAATATGCTGTTGCAGATTATGGATGAAGGACAATTGACAGATAGCCTGGGTCATACGGTTGACTTCAAGAACTGTATTATGATAATGACTTCAAACCTTGGTGTAAAGAATCTTACTCAGCCTGGCATTGGATTCAATCGTAAAGATCATAAAGCCGTACTTGAGGATCAGCGTGCTAAGATAAACAAAGAAATGAAGGAAACTTTCAAACCTGAATTTATCAATCGCCTGACGGATTCATTCGTATTCAACTCACTTGTACGTGAGGACTTGATTAAAATTGTTGACCTGATTCTGGATGATGTAAGCCATTATGCAAATGAGAAGAATGTCCAGATCAAACTGAGTCCGGCGGCCAAGGCATTGATTGTAGACCAGGAGATTGAGACCGAGTATGGTGCTCGTCCCTTGAGGCGCATTATCCAGAATATGATTGAAGACAAGATTGCTGAAATGACGCTGAGAGGTAAGGTCAAAACCGATTCCACAGTTGCTGTTTCAGTTAAGAATAAGACGCTCACCTTTAAAGTGTCTAAATCAACCAGGAAAAAATCATCCAAACCTGAGGCTTCCCTGAATCACGAGTGAGATCCAGGTTGATCAATACGAATCCAGTTATTGTAATCCCGGTCTATAACGGCCGGGATTCTGTTTTACGGCTTGTTCAGGAAATAAAAGGCGTCATTGATTGTCCCATAGTGGTGATTGATGATGGGTCAACAGATGGAACCAGGGCTGAAGATTTTGTTGATATTGCCTATTTAAAGCATCCTCAAAACAGGGGCAAAGGTGCGGCCTTGAAAACAGGGTTGAAACTGGCTAAAGAAGCAGGTTTCCATAATGCCATCACTCTGGATGCAGATGGTCAGCATGACCCCCATGAAATCCCTAATTTTATATCACAGGTAGAGGAACATCCAGGTTCATTGGTGGTTGGAATGCGCAATTTGATTACCGAGTCTATGCCCTTTCATCGCAAGCTCTCCAATAATATTACCAGTCTAATATTGTCATTAAGAACATCACTACGAGTGCGAGACAGTCAAGTAGGTTATCGATGTTACCCGTTGAGTGATAGTCGATTATGGGATTCTATTGAAGATGGGTTCCAATTCGAATCTGCCGTATTTTTTAACGCGGCAAAGCTAAGAATCCCCTTAGTCTGGCAGCCCATTCCTGTTATATATGGGTCGGAAGAGAGTCATATGCATCTTCTCAAGGATACATTGCGTTTTGTCAGAACCTTTTTCAGGAGTTTTAAGTGGTAGATTCAGTGCTTCAATTCTTTCAAGAATTTATTCAGGATCCGCGTTGGATCACGTTTTTATTGGCTATGACGCCCATCGGTGAACTCAGGGTAGCCTTACCCTGGGGTATTACTTTTGGCAATATGCTATGGTATGACGCCTATATGTGGGCTGTGGCGGGGAATTTTCTGATTTCAATTCCCATTCTCTTCCTGCTGGGTCCAATATCCAAATTCTTAATGCGCTGGCCTATCGGTGAAAGGTTTTTCAATTGGCTATTTGCCAGAACCCGTCGCAAGGGGAAGATGATAGAAACCTGGGAATTTCTGGGATTGGTCATTTTTGTGGGTATACCATTGCCCGTAACGGGTGCCTGGACCGGTGCGGCAGCGGCTTTCCTGTTCGGCTTGTCCTATAGAAAATCTTTTCTGGCCATCTTTACCGGTCTCATAATGAGTGCTACGATTGTCACCATCATAACCACAACTGGCGTGAAACTATTCGGATAGCCCCATACAAAGGATAACCACAATTATCCTTTTGCTAACAGGGTTTGATAATGATATACTATCGCGCTTTTAGGGCATTTCGGGGTGTGGTCCGTCTTCGCTTCACCTGCTTTAGTTAGCAGGTTCATTGCTTCGACGGGACGTACTTCAGCTTATTGATATTGGCATAATGGAGAATGTTTCATTCCAGGGTATGCTTATCATTAATTCGGGGTGTGGCGCAGCCCGGTAGCGCGCTTCGTTCGGGACGAAGAGGTCGGAGGTTCAAATCCTCTCACCCCGACAGGTGAAATTTTACAGCGCGGATTTGAGTCCGCGCTTTTTATTTAAATGAGGATGTTATGGCAGAGCGGTATCCATTTGATCAGATCGAGGCGAAGTGGCAGAAACATTGGGACGAGAACAAGACCTTTAAGGCACTTGACCATCAGACTAATAAGCCCAAATACTATATTTTAGATATGTTTCCATATCCATCAGGTGCTGGTCTCCATGTGGGCCATCCTGAAGGGTATACGGCTACTGATATTCTCGCTCGTTATAAACGGATGCGCGGTTTTAATGTGCTTCACCCCATGGGTTGGGATGCATTTGGTTTGCCCGCTGAGCAATACGCCATAGAGACAGGTACTCCACCTGCCATAAAAACAGCAGAAAACATCGCCACTTTCAAGCGTCAGATACAATCCCTGGGTTTTTCATATGATTGGGACCGCGAAGTAAACACTACAGATGAAGCGTATTACAAGTGGACTCAGTGGATATTTCTCCAATTATTCAAAAAAGGCTTGGCCTACGAAGCAGAAGTTGCTGTCAACTGGTGCCCGGAACTGGGTACGGTGCTGGCCAACGAGGAAGTTATTGATGGTAAGTCTGAACGTGGTGGCCATCCTGTCGTCAGAAAGCCCATGCGCCAATGGATGCTAAAGATCACGGAGTATGCAGAACGACTGCTTTCCGATCTAGATGATCTGGATTGGTCTGAGTCGATTAAAGACATGCAGCGCAACTGGATTGGTAAGAGCGAAGGGGCAGAAGTCGAATTCCCATTAAATGGTCATGACTTATCCTTGAAGGTTTTTACCACACGTCCCGATACCTTATTTGGGGCAACCTATATGGTCATGGCGCCTGAACACCCTTATGTAAAAGAAATAACAGTTTCAGAACAGCTGGCTGAGGTGGAAGGCTATGCAGTTAAGGCTGGGTATAAAAGCGATCTGGATAGAACTGAACTTGCCAAAGATAAATCAGGAGTGTTCACAGGTGCATATGCTGTCAATCCAGTCAATGATGAACTTATTCCAATATGGGTAAGTGACTATGTATTAATGAGTTATGGCACTGGGGCAATTATGGCCGTTCCAGCTCATGATACACGGGATTATGAGTTCGCTAAAACTTTTGACCTGCCAATTCGGGAGGTTGTATCTGGTGGTGACATTAGTTCTGAGGCCTTTACTCAAATAGAAGATGGATTTATGATCAACTCTGAAACTGCAGATGGAAGTTTTTCCATAAATAATCTCAAACCATCAGAAGCGATTAAGAAAACCGGCCAATGGCTAGAGTCCACTGGCAAGGGTCACGTTACTGTTAACTATAAACTGAGGGATTGGCTGTTTTCGAGGCAAAGATATTGGGGAGAACCCATTCCAATCTTACATGATGGTAACGATGTTATCCCACTGTCTGACAGCGACTTACCGCTTACACTTCCAGTCCTGGAGCGTATAAAACCTTCAGGAACAGGGGAAAGCCCCTTAGCCAATGCCAAGGAATGGCTAAACGTAGTTGACCCATCATCCGGAAAGGTATATGTGCGAGAAACCAACACCATGCCTCAATGGGCCGGGTCTTGCTGGTATTATTTAAGATTCATCGATCCACATAATGATGATCAAGCCTGGGATTTAGAGAAAGAGAAATACTGGATGCCGGTAGATCTATATGTGGGTGGTGCTGAACATGCTGTGTTACATTTGTTGTACGCGAGATTCTGGCATAAGGTTTTATTCGATTTAGGCTATGTTTCAACTCGTGAACCTTTTCAAAAATTGGTGAACCAGGGGATGATTCTGGGAATGGATGGGGAAAAGATGTCCAAATCCCGTGGTAATGTCATCAATCCCGATGAGGTAGTTGGTCAATATGGTGCAGATACCATGCGGTTGTATGAAATGTTTATGGGGCCACTGGAACGCTCTAAACCCTGGAATACCAGTGGTATAGAGGGTGTTTATCGGTTTTTAAACCGTCTATGGAGACATTTTATTAATGATGAGGGCATCGTCATTGAGTTAAGTGATACCACACCTACAAATGAGACCTTGATCATGATGCATGCATCAATTAAAAAAGTTGGTAATGACCTCGAGGGTTTGGCTTTCAATACTGGAATTTCCCAATTAATGGTGTTTTCCAATCACTTAAGATCATTAGAAGTTGTTCCCAGGCAAGCCCTTGAAGTATTTCTCATGCTTCTAAATCCGTTTTCACCACATATTGCCGAGGAAATGTGGTCGCTTATGGGTCATGACGATGAATTAGTCTATGCCGAATGGCCTGAATATGATGAACAGCTTCTGGTGAAAGACATGGTAAAATTAGCCGTCCAGGTCAATGGAAAGGTGAGAGCACAGATAGAGGTAGAAGTAGATGCAGACAAAGAGACAATTCTCAAACTAGCTCACGATCAGAATTCAGTGCAGCAGCATACTGAAGGAAAGACTATCTTAAAAGAAATCGTGGTTCCAAACAGGATTGTTAATATCGTAGTGAAGTAGTTGAATATACTGGATTAGCGTAAGAAGGGTAGAGATACCCTTTTTATACAAAACTAACACTCGACATAATATATATTAACATGGTATTATGATAAATCCTGATTCACAGCCATTTCTATCCATTTCTCATAATCTGGATCGATATCACCCGTTCTGAGCATGATTATTTCTGGAGTGTCATAACTGTGTGACTTTTTAATATACTCCATCAACAGCTGCGCACGCTTTTCCGTGGTTTTGAATTGAAGTAACAATTCCTGTGACTTCTCCAATTGACCACGCCATTCGTAATAGCTGGTGATGTTTGGAATTATTTGGACACAAGCAGCCAGATGCTCTTTAATCGCGTCCTCTGCAAGTGAGTTGGCTAAGCTTGCGTTATCAACTGTTGTCGTAACAATGCAACATGATTCTCTCATAAATATTTCTCCGTGCGTATCTTCTTAACATGCATAATACTTTTACTCAAAATATCGTTCTGCAAATGGATTCCTTCACACCAGGACAATGCTATTTCATATGGGAATATAATATTGCCATGACTTAGGCCGCTGTTTATATTCGCCGCGCTTTAAGCTTTTTGCCGGGTGGTGAAATGGTATCACTAAGGTCTCTGGTTCCTTCATTGGGGGTTCGAATCCTCCCCCGGCAACGTTTTTTGAATGTTTTTGATTCCATGTAAATTGTGAGAATAATGGGATCGTCAATATCGATTGTAAGTGCAATCTCGATATTAAAGCATAATTTGGCGCGTTCGTCTAGTGGTCTAGGACGCTGGCCTCTCACGCCGGTAACAGGGGTTCGACTCCCCTACGCGCTACGACCAGTAAAGATTTCGATCTTTAATTGACATGCACCAGTAGCTTCCGTCTTCCCCTTCGATAAACTCAGGGTTCGACGTGACAGGCAATTTCGCTACTGGTTTGAGAAAATAGGTTTATGATGATGAATAATTTCATTATCAGTGGTATGCACCAGTAGCTCAATTGGATAGAGCGTTTGGCTACGGACCAGAAGGTTCCGGGTTCGACTCCTGGCTGGTGTACAAAAGGCCCCTGAATTTCAGGGGCCTTTTTTTGGTATATAACCTATTTGATTGTTCTTGAATTAGATCAATCCCCTTCAAACCGCTCCTCCAATTCTACCCCTAAACCATCAGCCATTCGGTTTACAAAGGCGAAATATGCAGTAATAGCACAAATATCGTGAATTCCGCGATCATCTAAACCCCGTGATCGGAGCTGCTCTACATCCATAGCACTCATGCAGGCCGGATTTCGTGTCAATTTTCCAGCATAATCCAGAATTGCCTTATCCTGGGCAGTCAAAGAATCATGCTCCCCAGCCCCTACTAGTCCTTCAATCAGGGAGTCCTGATCTTCAGAAGGAACTTGTTTAGCCCATAATAGTCTGCGGAGCCCCGCCCCGTGATGTTCAATTCAGTAGTGGCACTCATTGATGGCTGAGACGGTCACAGCAATCATTTCTCTTTGAATGCGAGTCAGAGGTCCTTTGTTGTACATTAACTCCTTATAAAGCGAGCAATGATGGCCCATAATTTCACTGTGCACACCATGGATGCGCAGGATGTGATCCGTATCGTTTACTCGATGCTCTTCAGGAATGTCTTTTGGGTCTACATATTTTATATATGCCATGAATTCTCCAAGCACTTCAATCAATATTGTTATTAATCAGTTTTAGTATAGTGTGAAGCGTAAATGATTGCAACAGGAGTCAGATCTATTTGGGGTATGAATATGTGACCAATGACCGGGATGACCTGATAAATGTCTCTCTGATATATACAAGAATAACCGAGTTGATTCATTGATAGAATTCTCTATCTTGCATTCTGTCTTAATATTGAATATGTAAGGAGCAAATGTGGAGTGGAGAGCCAGCCATATACTGGTCAAAAATAGAAGTTTAGCCGAAGATATTTTTAAACAGCTACAAAAGGGTGCTCGCTTTGAGCAGCTTGCCAAAGAATACTCCACTTGTCCCAGCAAATCAAAAGGTGGGGACTTGGGATGGTTCGGCTCCGGCCAGATGGTGAAACCTTTCGAGGAAGCAGTCAGGAAAATGGGTAGAGGTAGACCCTCCAAACCAATTTCAACGCAGTTTGGATATCATATCATCAAAAAGACCGGAGAGCGATGAGCAATCAGTTCGAATCATACCGCCATAAAACACGAGCGGTAGTATTCCTCATGTCAGCTGCCATAAAATCAATCTATGGTAGCCAGAGGACACTCATTATAGATCATTCTTTTGGGGATGGGTATTTTTGTATTTTAAAAGAACAGAAAGGGGTGTCTGTTGATGCGTTGAGCAAGATTTATAAAACAATGCTTCAACTTCAGACAGAATCCAAGCACATCAAGATTAGGGCAGCAAAACCTGAGGATTGGAAGCACTTGTTGGCACCCAGGGTAAGCACCTTGCGACCACCTGTTCTCATACTGGCAAACCATATATCAGCCTCTTATGAATTTACCAATCTTGATCTATCTGCACTTCCCAAATTTGAACTCATGCCTTATGATAGAGGATTCCTGCTGCGGATAGGTGAGAATGGGAATGATCTCATCGAATATTCTGATTCACCAAAACTATTTGGCATGATGAAGGAACATGAACGATGGGGCAGGATTCTCAAGGTATCATCCATCTACGATCTTAATAAACAGATTATGGAGAAGGGCTTTAAACAGGTTATCTGGGTTGCCGAAGGACTGCATGAGAAACGTATTGCCGCCCTTGCAGATGATATTAGTAATCGAGATGGGAGCCGGGTGATCTTCGTAGCCGGTCCCTCCTCCTCTGGCAAAACAACATTTACGAAACGGCTCGCCATTCACCTTGCAGTAAACGGGATACAGTCGAAGTACCTCTCAATGGACAACTATTTTTTAGATAGAGATAAAATTCCACCTCAAGCAGATGGTACATTGGATTTTGAGAATGTGAGCTGCATCGATCTTGAAGCTCTGCGACGAGAATTAAATCAACTTGTTAACGGTGAGGCGGTAAATAAGCGCAGCTATAACTTTGTGGATGGGAAACAAGAGATCCATATAGATACCATGGCACTAGAGCCAGATGAAGTACTCATCTTTGAGGGTATTCATGGATTAAACCCCCTCATTCACGAGGGCATGGCATCTGATAGGTATTATCGAGTGTATATAAGTGCATTAACACAGCTTAACATTGATAATACTCATCCCGTTTCTACATCCGATGGACGGCTCATACGCAGGATTGTCCGAGATCATAAGTACCGTGGATATAGTGCCGACGACACCATTGGCAGGTGGAACTCTGTCCGACATGGAGAACTAAGTAATATATTTCCATTTCAAGAACAGGCTGACATGATGTTTAATTCTGCACTTATATATGAGCTATCCATACTCAAGAGATACGCACTCCCTTTATTAAAGGCAGCCTCTAAAAACACAATCAGGGATAGACTTATTACACTACTGTCCCTCTTCCACACAATCCCAGATAGACACGTTCCTGGTACTTCAATATTACGAGAGTTTATTGGGAACAGCTACTTTAAGTATTAAACAAAATGAATATCTTAATCGTACTAGCCGGAAACCCTCCAAGCAAAACACTACTTAAAACTGAAATTCAAACAGCAGATCTTGTTTTAGCTGTTGATGGTGGATTTAATGTGTTTCGAAAACATAAACTTAAACCGGATCTTGTGCTCGGGGATTTGGATTCAGCCGAGTTGGTAACGACCGATGATGTTGAAGTCATTTCACTTCCAGACCAGGACCTCACAGACTTGCAGAAGACGCTCCAGTATGTGTTTGAATCTCACTCAGTGAACTCATTGATATTTCTTGGAGCTGGAGGTGCCCGAGCGGATCATTTCCTTAATAACCTGCACCTATGTGCATCAATTGATAATTCGGTGAGGATCATTTTCAAAAACGAAATTTCAGACAGCACAGATTTCTCGCTGGAAATAATTGAGAGAATTACCCCACAATCTAATTTCGACCTGCCGGTCAAGAAGGGCTCTACTTTGAGCATTTTGCCCATTGCTGATTTTTCAGGGTTGCATTCAGAGGGTCTCAAGTGGGAAATTGAGGTGTGCGATCATTCTGACAGCTTTATTAGTCAAAGTAATGTAACGATTAAGGATGACCCCACATTCAGAATACGTTCAGGATATGCCTATATCACTGTGTATCAATAGTTAACGAGATATACTTATGAATATACATTTAGTTGATATTGGTATAATCTCGGTCTATTTCGCCGCAGTATTATTTGTCGGATTATACAAGACTCGGACTGATTCAACCAGTAATTACATGGTCATGGGTCGGAAACTGACCCTGCCTGCCTTCGTGATGACATTGGTGTCAACCTGGTACGGTGGGATTCTAGGTGTCAGCGAGTACAGTACGACCTACGGCATATCCAATTGGGTAATATTTGGACTCCCCTATTATGTTTTTGGAATTGCCTTTGCCCTGCTCGTTGCCAAAAGAGCACGATCCCTTGAAGTAAACTCACTTCCCGAAATTTTGGTTTCTGACTATGGCAAAAATGCTGGAAGGCTTGCTTCAGTCTGGGTCTTGTTGCTTGCTAGTCCGGCTCCTTACATATTGACTCTGGGATTGATACTGAACTTTTTTCTGGGCATGAATCTGGTTATTGCCATAATAGCGGGCGCCGTATTTTCTCTGTTTTATATACTCAATGGTGGTTTGACCTCGGTAATTAAAACTGACAAGCTGCAATTTATGCTCATGTTTGCAGGGTTTGCGGTTATTCTGATTGTGTTAGGTGGAAGGTATATGAACCCCATTGAACTCTGGCAATCCCTACCAGAGTCACATACATCCCTCACAGGTGGTAAGAGCTTTGGATATATACTGGTTTGGCTTTTTATTGGCTCCTGGACTCTGGTGGATCCAGGCTTCCATCAAAGGGTTTATGCAACCACCACACAAGGGATTGCAAAACGTGGTATCCTATGGGCAGTTTTATTCTGGTTTCTTTTTGATTTAATGACAACGCTCACTGGTCTTTATGCCTTTTCCTACCTCCCCTCCAACACGGTTCCCTCACAGGCATTTCTAGTTCTGGCAAATTCAGTATTACCAGTCGGTCTCAAAGGAATGTTTTACGTTGGAATTTTGGCTACCGTCATGTCAACCCTGGATAGCAACACCCTGGTATCCGGGATCACCCTGGGAAAGGATATTTTCTCTGGATATCCTGCTTTTAAAAAACATTCAACCAATGCGCTCATTAAAGCGAGCATGGTGATTGTATTGTTAATGGGAATTATCACGGCCATTTGGATGCCATCTGTTATTGATCTATGGTACACTTTTAGTTCCATATCGATTCCAGCACTTCTGGTTCCAACACTCCTGAGCATATTTAAACAACCACTCTCCAGTCGTGCAGCCCTGCTTAATTTGACCCTCCCCCCTCTGGTGTCGTTTCTCTGGTTCCTTTTTGGAAAAATAGATGAATGGAATTACTTTTGTGGGCTTGAGCCATTCTATCCCGGTATTTTTTGTAGTTTGGTCATATTGATTCTGTTCAAGAACTCGCATAAGGAAACAACTCAGTGATAAATCGTCTACAAGGGAAGAATATTTTAATAACAGGAGCTAGCGCCGGGATTGGCGAAGCATGTGCTCACTTGTTTGCCCAACAAGGTGCAAATCTGATCCTCACGGCAAGACGCGAACAGAGATTGCGTGAAATGGCCATCAGACTTCAAAAAGAATATAAGATAGAGGTTTTTGCACTGGGTCTCGATGTGAGAGATGGATCTGCTGTTGAAAGTCTGATCTCCACATTGCCCGATTCACTAAAAAATATTGATGTTCTGGTAAATAATGCTGGACTGGTGCTGGGTGTTGAAAAGGCGCATGAAACACCTCGTGATGACGTTGATGTTATGCTGGATACCAATGTCAAAGGTATTTTGAATATGATTAGAGCCGTTGTTCCAAATATGGTGGCAAGGGCACAGGGACATGTGATAAATATATCGTCTATCGCTGGTCATGAAGCTTACCCGGGAGGAAGTGTCTATTGTGCCAGCAAGCATGCCGTGGATGCTCTGACAAAAAGTCTCAGAATGGACCTTGTCTCTACCCCGCTCCGTGTTACGGCCATCTCACCTGGACTTGTGGATACAGAATTCAGTCTGGTAAGATTTAAAGGCGATTCCAAGAAGGCTGAGGCCGTTTACCAGGGACTTGAAGCGCTGGTGGCAGACGACATCGCTGAAGCTGTGGTATTTGCAGCTTCCAGACCAGACCATGTCCAAATTGCTGATATGATTATTTTTCCCACACAGCAGGCTGCAGCCACCGTTGTGCATAGGGAGAGCAAATGAACACCTCGCTGCATGCGTCATTCAACTGGTTATTTGTTAAAAAAGGATGTATATCACATGCATTAACTGACGTGTTCAAGCTCAATTAGCATTACAATGTGAAAAATTATCTTCACGACATGAACACTATTAACCTCGGGAGGGGATCAAAATGAAAAGAACTGCACTACGATTCATATTATCATTAAGTGTAATCATCCTATTTGTCACCAATTGTGAGGATATCAATAATGACAATGAAGTGTCCCCAGAGGATTCTGCAGCCGCAATCGTTCTTGTTGCAGATGCAAATGCATCCCTGCTTCCTTTAATTGGAGGATTGCTAACAGCTGATCCCGATTCTGCTCAAACCATTCTTAATGGTATTGATTTAAGTGAACCACATGGGTTCTATATGGAAGCTTCTGAATTGGATTGGCGTAATCAGGATGCCCATTTTGGTCTCGGATTTACCAGTTTTCTTATTTTATCTCAAAAGACACTTATGAACGATATTTTTGGATCAAGTGTGAAAGTAATTGCCCCCTTTGATGATGCAGGAGCCTCAGCAAATCCTGTGGGATATGGATTTGGACTCCCTCTCTCAATTCCCAGAGTAAAAGGAATGATTGCTGCATACTTTGAAACGCCACTGTCTTTTGCCCGATTGAAGTTTGAATCACTGGATACCTTTAATGATTTTCAGGCTCAGGTGAATAGCACTCTACTGCCTATGGTTGATGCAGGTCTGGCATCGCTGGATTCTCTTGATGACAATCCAGTATTTGTTTACACTCTGGGTACAAATCTGCAGATAGATATGACTGATATTATAGCAATGGAGTCATCCCTGTTTGCGCTCCGGGGTTTCATCAAGACCTTGACAGCTTACAATTATCAATTGGACACGAGTGATCCATCTGCCATTATTTCCGGATTAACTCTAGGCTCAACATTTGGCACTCTGAATAGCGATGGAGCCACCCTGCTCAGCGAAGCCCATGCATCTGCACTGTCTTCTATTGATCGGGCTGAGCAAGTCCTTGCCATGGTAGATGCTGAAATGACAGAGCTGAGTCATCTTTTCGTTCAATTTACCCAATCTGAATCATCACAAATACAGACAAGTCTGGATATGCTTACGAGCGCATTATCGGGACCTACAACCATTGAGTATGCTTACGCTGACGAGCGGGGTGACGATATTATAGAGGCAAGTGCCTCCATGGATGTTTCACAATTTTACCTCAATCCAGTAGCTGATTCAAAAACGTTGCTGCCACCTTATACAATGAGTACAACCACAGCCTACAACTACAATCAAGTTACTTTGTACGAACAAATCAGTTTTGAAGAGACTCAGGTACAATTAGCTGGACTCAACAATACTCCTATTTCCGTTAATATTGAATATAATGAAAGTAATAGTGACACCAGCGCAACCGTTACTCTAGGGTTCTTGTCGTTCAACTTATTGACAGCAAATCAGAGTGATTTACCACCAGCAATATGGGATCTGTGGGCTGAATTTCTGCTCACCGTCGGAGAATATTCTGATGAACTCCACAATTTCCCTGAAATCTCATTTCATTGGAATGGATTTATTACCACAGGTGCCAGTCTTACTATTGATGGAAATATTGCCATAGATTATTTGGAAAGAACAGGAGAATATGCAGCTCCAGATGTTTTATGGGCCGCTACCTCATATGGCGATTGGCTGAGTGGTTGGAGTGACCCAACTGCAAATGGGATGTTTCCCGACTTTCTGGCTGAGGATTTTGCTCTCCTGCTTGGAATAAGCTGGGAATAGTAATTTCGTAATTTTGGTTAAAAAAAGAGACTGTCCCAAAAGGGTGGTCTCTTTTTTTTGGGTATAGAGGTATAGAGGCATAGAGGTATAGGGATACTGAATCTCATAAATTTGTTGTGTTGAATAGTTAAAATGCTTGAAGAGCTAGCTCCCTTAAACCGTTAACCCATTTTCATTGATGGAAATTGAGCTACATCGATACAACTCGTGGCATTTTAGAGAACTCTGGACCAAACATCCCTATATACCAAAAGAGGCCGTCTCAGGTTCTGAGACGACCTCTTTTTTGAACAATAAATATCTACTAACTATTTAATGAGAACCATCTTTATGGTTTTTAACTCATATCCATTATTGAGGATAGCAAGATATATTCCTGCAGGATGACTCCTTGCTTCCCACTGGATTGAATGCACACCGGCTTCCTGACTACCGTCGATCAAGCTCTCGATTTGCTGTCCTAAAATATTGTAAATAGAAAGCTGTACGTTGGTCGTTTGGGATAGTGAATATTCTAATGTTGTCGACGGGTTAAAGGGATTTGGATAGGCATTGAGAAGCTGGAATGTCTCAGGCAGAAAATGGACTTCAGGACTAACTGAAACGGTTTCCAATGCATTTGGACCCACATCATCAACTGTCAAGGGATGACGATACACTGTCGATACCTCGTATTCATCGGCACCAACATCATTGACACCAGACCTTTGTTGCCCTTGAATATCCTGAGAGATACTCAAAAAATCAACCAGCGCAGCATCCCTGGCAGGACTGCTTTCGCTGAGCAACCAAAGACTATCAATATTTGCATTGGTAAGCAAAGGATCGATGGTATTGATTTCACTCGCCTCAGCTTCCATCCCGATTCCAAATGCACCCTCCTGGAACATGATATTACCACTCAAGGTAAAATTAGTCGGCTCATTGATTATCTCGATGAGATCTTTCTGGCTTCCAACCACAAGATTATTTGCCATGGTGACATTCCGTGGTTCACGGTTCCATGAATTATCAGAGCGCCCATATCCAATTTCAATGTTGGAATAATTATTCACCAGCGTGTTGTGGGTAATAGCCACATTATCAATTCGCCAGTGTGCACTGAGGGAACCTGTGTCAGTATCACCATTTGTGAGTGTGATGGCTGCATCCCAACGGAAACCAGTTAAATCTGAAAAATAATTATTATAGATTTTGTGGTTGCGGGCATAGACCCGGACACCACCAGTCCCTTCTTTGCCATCTCCCAGGAAAAAATTGTCATGAACAACTGAACCATCTCCATGTCGTAGTGATACTGTACCCTGGGACCGCTTTATCGTATTGTATCTGACCGTATCCTTACAGCTTTTGATAGAAATTATTTCAGGGTCACCATCACAATCTTCAAAAAGGTTATACTCAATGACCGTAAACCCATCTGTGAGCGAGAGCTGGCTCCACCCTATCCGTATTGCTTCCATTTCATTATCATGACGTGGACCAATATTGTAGAAGTAGTTGTGATCGATACGATCATTCTGTGAAACATTATCACCGCCATCGATGGTAATAAAATTACCCAATTGATGTTTATCCCGGAATATGTTGTGATCAATACGGTTGTGATGACTGAGACGGTCCGGCTCATCCCAAACACCACCAATATAAACCCACTTTCCATTTTGACCCTCAGTCTCAGTGATTTGAAATGTATTGCGGGTAATGCGGATGTTATTACAAGCCTCCAGTTTGATGACAGTGTAGCGATCCGACGTAAAATGAAATCCCTCAATAGTGATGTATTCTGATCTCCTCAGTGTGAAATAGGACTCCCCGGCAAGCACTGCACCTCCAATATTTGCGGCTCTAATGATTATAGGTTCGCTGGAAGTACCTGAGGTTTCCATAGAGATACCACCCGTATCATATTGACCATCTGCCAGCTCAATAATGTCACCAGGTCGTAAATCATTGCTCTCACAGATGTCCTCAAATGCAGAGGCAGTGGAAAGTTCATATATTGTTGGCGGTGTATCGTCATAGACAACCACTGCACCAATTGTCATATTGCTGTGCACCACAAAGGTCTGTTCAAGATCAGTTCCTGAAAGATCCCCTGTCCAACCCTGATTCATAAAGCTGGTGGGCACATCCAGGGTCGCCGTAACATTCGTATAATCATAATAAAGACCGCCAGGTGGTGAAAGTGTAATGGTTCCATAGGTCGGCTGATTGACGGTAACCGTGTACTGAACTGGCGGGTTATTTGGATCAACAGAAACGTTGGCGCTAAACTCCATATCGCTGGTGATTAAAAAGGTTTTGACCAACTCGGTACCTGAGAGGTCACCAGTCCACCCAGAATTCAAGTATCCCTCAGGGACCCACAGGGTCGCAGTCACTTCAGAGCTGTCTGGATATTCATCAAGATCAGGATTAACGGATATTGAGCCTATTTCAGGTTGTTCATATTCCAGGGTACGGGTGATGATAAGTTCGGGGAATTCTACATCAGATATTGGCGTTGTACCAATATAAATATCGTCAATGGCAGCATCTACACTTCCAGTTGCACTATCATATCCCAGATTAAAACGGAGAGCGTGATATTCCTTAATACCAGCTGGTCTGGTGCCAGAAGCGGTTGGTGTATAGGTCTCTCGGAAAGATCCAGAGACAGCCTCTGATCCATTATAGATCACCTGATAACCAGCATTAACATAGTCTATCCGGGCGCTTAGACGATTCCATTCACCAAAATTATAATTACCGAGATAAAGTCTTGAGCCACCATTAAACATTTGGGCTGAGCCGGATGTCCCCTTCGGCGTATCAAACTCCATGACGAAGGTCCGCTTTTCGCTGCCCCCACCAAACAGGTCGTACCCACTAATGGCAAAATCCTTGATTGCCATGGAATTTATTTTAACAAACATATCAAGATAAACGATACCGCTCACACCCTGTTCATTCCCCTCGAAGGTTATGTTATGAACAACAAGTTGCTGATTATCGGCAATGAAATTAAGACTCTGAGAACCAGAATGAACCATCTCAGCGGTAGTTGTGATATTTGCTACACCATCCTCGAGAATCCAGTCACCTTGGCCATGGATGGTTCCAACACTATTGGTTTCAAAAGAAGTGACCAATATGTCTTCTGCGTTCAAAGTGAAAGAACCAAACAATAGTATCAAAATCAAAGTTATTAGACGGTTTTGATAAATTGAATTCATGAACGGCCCCTATATATTTAAGTCAATCAAATATATTCTAAAATAATATGTATGACAACATACATATTATTGAAATGGCTGCAATAAATATTATTAAGGTTATTGTGAATTATCGAGCAAGTTTGTGTGTCAAATAAAGTGGGGATATTGCAAAAAAAAAAGGAGCAGAATATCTGCCCCTTTTTTTAATGTTTTATCAATGAAGGTAGATTAAGCGTCAGGTTGTGGATCGGCTTTTAGCGCTGACAATTCTTTCTTATAACGATTTAATCCGGACTTGGAATATTCAAATATCTTATCATTGCCACTGACCTTCACCAAAAGCAAGGCTCCCTTGGCATCCTTGAGGTAAAAAGCTAAATCAAGGGTGGATCCATCCTCAAAACCCACACGTATGTCCTGGTAAAGGCTATTCTCAGGTCCAATTTTATCTGCAAAATTGCTGGCATTCATATTTTCCAGAGGACTCAACATATCTGTCACTTTTTTAAAATCTACCGGTTCACCATTATACATCCAAACTGCACCATCACGTTTGAGGATATAGTCCACCTCTCCTCTGAATGCAACTTCGTTAATCTGGCTAACATCAATTTTAGCGATACTTCTATCCCAGAAGTCCTTCTGAGTCTTATTTCTATATTGTGCCAGACTGGATTTTACGGCATAAACCTCAACACTGGACATCTCTCTAACGAAGGTTTCCTGGTAATTGGCTCCCTGTTTGCCAATTATCAAATTGAGCAATTCCTGGGAGTCATCAGATTTTGCCAGAAAACGTATCCCCTCAACCGTTACTTCATAATTCTCATGCTTCTCAGGATTCTTGGTAATCAACCGATCGGGGATTAATTCTGAAAAAAGCTCTAAAAACCGAGTCATGCGTAGCGTATCAACTGGATAATTCTCCAACGTCCATCCTGTCTCTTCTTTTGTGATGAGTAGGGAGACATCTTGATGTATCAGTTCGACTTCCACAATAGCATCTCTATTTATTAAAAACATATCTGTATCGATTGATTTAGTATCAACCTCACCGGTTTGAGTGAAATAATAGAGTAATGCCAGAATTCCTAATAGTCCTGCTGCATAGAGGGTTTGATTGTTTTTCATGATCAAGCTCCTGCAAGAATTTTTGATTTGTTTCGTAGATACCAGCGTATCACCCCAAACAATACAATGACCAGGGGTGCCAGCAGGATATTTATCCACTTAAGGAACTGTCTTGTTCCACTTGTCATCTCATCCAACTGTGAGGGTTGGACATTCTTTGATCGTATTGAAATCAAACCATTCCGATCATGCAGCCAGTCAACCGTATTTAGTAAGAAGGTCAAGCTGGTAGGCACCATGAACTGCTGGGAGGTAAACGTAGCATTGCCCAGGGTCACCATTACAGTCGAGGTGATGGACTCAGCCAGGTGCATCTCCGGGAAGGAAATGGAATCTGGTCTGGTGCTGCCAAACCAGGAAGCGTGCTCTCCCTCCAGAATAGCAGAGATTGCCTTGGGTCCTTCCCGATACATATAATCTGGAATTTGCTGACCTGCAGATATGTTGATGGATCGAGTCCGCTGATCAGGCATGGCAAAACCCGTCATATCTGAGGTGTGCATGAGGGGTGTGAAAGACACTCTGGAAGTATCCCCCACCTGTGAAACTTCATTAACGAAGAAGAAGCCAAGCTCACTCAGGCGATTGACAATGGGATTATCCTGGTTCAGATTTGAAATGCGGGGTGCAAATGGATAATCCATGGCAACAGGAATCTGTAAAAATCCCAGGTTTTGCATGGCTTGAACCTGATAGTTCGTCTTATCCACAAGAATTTGATTGTCGAATTTCACACCGTAGTGCTCAAAGAAGAAGAAAATATTACTTCTGTTATCCTGGACAGGCATATACTGATTCTGCATCTCGATAATTTTCTTATTCAAAAACAGCCCAAGTTTACCACCCCTGAGAATAAACTGATCTAATTTGTAGAGATCTTGATCGTTAAAATCAGCAGTCGCACCGGCTAGAATGATCGTATTAATGTCCTGGGGAATTTGAGCCTCAGAACTCAAATTGATTTCTACCAATTCATAATTCTTCTGAATTTCTCCAGTTGCTCTTGCTGCACCCTCTTCACCAAGTGATTGTTCGCCATGACCCGTTAACCAGCCAATTTTTGGGAGGCTACCCAGGCTTAACTTTTTGATCGCCCCTGTCATATCATACTCAAGCTGTTCAATTTGCTGGGCAAAGGGGATGACTTCTTTCTGATCGCCATACAAGAAGACAATACCAAGATAGATCCTCTGGACTTTGATTTCATCACTTTCCGTAATATTGGCTTGTACTGGCTGGACACCGTAGGACATGGCTTCCTGCTCCAGCTCCTGATTTTCACCAGAAATTGGAATGAATTCATATTCTAACGAGGAACCGGCATAGGCCCGATATTCGTTAAGCATATCCAGGACATACTGTTTCACAGAAATGAGCTGACGTGGGAAATTTTCAGAGAAATAGACCTTAACGGTGATAGGCTCATCAATATCAGCCAGAATATCGCGGGTCACATCACTGATTGAATAGCGCTCATTTTCTGTTAAATCAAATCGAATGAAAAGTTGTTGGGCAAACAGGTTCAGGATAAAAATAACACCAACAATAATAAGGGTAAAGGACCAGGTATTTTTTGTATTCATGATCTCATCCTCCCTATTTATTCTTCCGACTTGCCAGCGCCGTACTACTCACCAGCAAGGACACGAAAATGAGTGAAATGAAATAAAGGAGGTCTCTGGTATCCAGAACCCCTCTGAAAAAGTTCTGATAATGAAAACGGATACTCAGATTTTCAAAAAGGGTAGCAATCAGGCCAGAACCATTGGCCATCCCATTCATGAGGAAAAACACGGCGATAATGACAATCCCCATGATGTAGGCTATGATTTGGTTACGAGTAAAGCTACTGGCAGCAAGTCCCATGGCCAGATAGGTAGCTCCCAGAAAGAAAAATCCGATGTAACTACTAATCACAATTCCAGAGTCAAGGTCGCCGACAAAAGAGATAGAGATTGGTGCAATCAGCGTTCCACCCAGAATAATGGCAAAAATCACCAGTGTGGATAGATACTTCCCGATAATGATCTGCATATCGGTAATGGGCATGGTTACCAATAACTCCAGGGTATCCTGGTGCTTTTCTTCTGAGATCAGACGCATGGATACTGCCGGAGCGATGAATAGCAGTACGATGGCTCCATAATCAAATATGCCCCTGATGTCAGCAATGTTTATGGCGAAGAATGGATAATCACCATAGTCAAAGAAGAGCCAGTTGGTGATTACCAGGAATGAAGAGATGACGATGAAGGCAATAGGTGAATTAAAATATGTCTTCATCTCCTTTCTATAGATGGCTAAAATTTCAGACATGAATAGGCCCCTTAATTAGTCAATTTTCTAAACACATCTTCAAGTGTGAATGAAGATGGAGATGATTCAAGTATTTTCCATTTATTGCTCACGGCAAGATCGAATAGGTGTTCACGAAGATCTGTCCCGGCATCCACCTTTAGAGCAACTTCAATGTCTCCACTTTTCTGGAGTTTGATATCCTCCAGGTGAATCTGTTCAATACCGTTAATAACTTCAATGAACTTTGATTTATCTGCATGTCGCAGAACCATATCCAGATGCATCTGTCCTGCAATACTTGCTTTAAGCTCCTCAGCAGTACCTTGAGCGGCAATCTTACCCTGATCAATGATGAGGACCCGATCACTGGTTGCCTGGACCTCCTGCATGATATGCGTAGAGAAAATCACTGTCTTGCTTTCCCCAAGCTCGCGGATAAGATTTCTTATCTCAATAATTTGATTGGGGTCCAATCCAGTTGTAGGCTCATCAAGGACAAGAATTTCAGGATTATGAATGATAGCCTGGGCAAACCCAAGCCGCTGTCGGTATCCTTTGGAAAGTTCATGGATATCTTTGTGGATGACTTTTGAGAGTCCGGTTACTGATATCACACGATCCATCGCTCTGGTACGGTCAGCACCATTCACTTTGCGGACATCTGCTATAAAATTTAAATAATCCCGAACACCCATTTCTTCATAAAGCGGCGTTGATTCAGGTAAATAACCTATTTTTTTTCTCACAGCCATGGACTCATTAACCACATCCAGCCCATCTACGCTGATGGTTCCATTTGTTGGAGGCATATAGCAGGTGATCATTTTCATCATTGTGGTCTTTCCAGCACCATTTGGACCAAGAAAGCCAAGGATTTCCCCCTGTTCCACAGTGAAGGATACGTCTTTTACTGCTTCAAATGCTCCATAAGACTTGGTAACATTTTGTACATCTATCACGTGTCTTCTCCTTGATTAGATTGAATCTTTGTACGGTTTACAATATCAACAGCCAGATTTAAAGCTTTACCAGACTCAAGTTCGTCACTTCTGGCTTTAGCAAATTTTATTAAATCGGCTTTTTCTAATAATGAATGTGTATCGCTAATCATTTTAGCATCAAACTCACTCATGGAATTCATGGTAATAAGAAATTCTGATGTCGTCTGCTCCAGAGCATCCACAAGATATCTATTTTCATAATATTGTTTCAGAATATGGGTCAGTTCAGAATAGAAGTCCTTAAACTGTTCAAAGCGAACATATTTTGATCTTCTCAAAGATTCAAAAGCTCGCAAAGCAATCACATGCGCCTCTTCAGGAGGAACAATAATTTTTTGTGGAGAAGTATTCGAACCAGATCTTTTCAGGCGTTTGATCAGGTAATAAATCAGATACCCAGTAATGAGCACAACTACAAAAATCAATACATAGAGCAGGTTGATCGGGGTTCTAATGTCGTGAATGCCCTTGATATCCCTGAATGTGGTATCGCTGGGTGATAATACTGAAGTGATTTCAAGTTCTGGTCCACGAAGATACAAACTATCAAGACCATTGGCGTCTTTGACATAGGCGATTGATGAGGGGAATGTGTAAAATCCTACTGAATCGTAAATGGCAGTATTAAATCTTAGACTCGATCCGCCTTTGATACTGGTAAGTTCCCGACCGAGAATTTCAATACCTGTTCCCTCCAGATCCATATCACTAAATGTCAGCTGAGATTCTTCAGAATGATTAATATCCCAACCAAAAGTGATGATATCTCCCAGGGAGCCCTTTAGGCTATCTCCATGAAATTGTGCTTCCAGTCCAAACAACTGGGTTAAGCTCAGTAAGACTATGATTACCCTCAACCTCATCGTCTTCTGGCCGCTCGCTTTCTAAAAAAGCTAATCAGAGAATCAACGTAAGGGATATCCGTGCGAATGGCTAAATAATCAAGTCCACTTGATTTGAAAAACGCCTGCAATTTAGCAATGCGTTCTTTTGATTTATCCTCATAAGTCTTTCTAAATGAAGCCTTGCCTGTGTTGATAAGAGAAGTCTCCCCTGTTTCACCGTCATGAATCTGAATCAATCCCAGATCGGGCAGCTTAATTTCCCATGGGTCTTGGAGATGAAATGACAGCATGTCATGTTTGCGACTCGCTTGCTTCATACTCTTCTCATAATCTTTATCGAGAAAATCAGATATCATAAAGGTTACCGACCGTTTCCGGATGACCCGACTCATAAATTCAAGAGCAGTATTAATACTGGTTCCTTGATGCTCCGGTTCGTGATCAAGAACTTCGCGAATAACTCGCAGAACGTGTGAACGACCCTTGCGGGGAGGAATATATTTCTCCACACGATCGGTAAAGATAATGAGTCCTACTTTATCATTGTTTTTTACGGCTGAAAAAGCCAGCACGGCAGACAATTCAGCAGCCAGGGTTCTTTTCATCTGGACACGGGTTCCAAATGCGCCTGAGGCAGATGCATCAACGAGGATCATAACGGTAAGCTCACGCTCCTCTTCAAACAACTTGACAAAGGGTACACCTGTTCTGGCTGAAACATTCCAATCAATGGTCCTGATATCGTCACCAGGGGTGTATTCACGTACCTCAGCGAACTCCATGCCGCGGCCTTTAAATACTGAATGATACTCGCCACCAAACACCTCATTTACAAGGTGCCGTGTACTCAACTCAATTTTCTTAACTTTTTTTAGTAAATCGCGATTTAACAAGAGCCATTATTCCCAGCGAAATAATTTAAAACTGTGTCGATGTTTTCACTTAAACTACGAATTGGATCACGGAACTTCAGTGACTTCGAAAATCCGTTGAATAATATCCTCACTGGTGACTTCCTCAGCTTCCGCCTCATATGAAACCAGCACCCTATGCCTTAATACATCCATACCAATGGCACGAATATCATCTGGTGTGACGTAGCCCCGTTGATTGATAAAGGCATTTGCCTTGGCAGCAAGCGCCAGGTTAATAGAAGCTCTAGGCGAGGCACCGTATTCAATAAGCGCTTCCAGATCAACCAATCCTGCTCTAGCTGGATCTCGAGTAGCCATGACCAATGAGACTATATATTTGATAATTTTATCATCAATATAGATTTCATCCACCACATCTCGAGCTTCAAGGATATCAACCTTTTTAATGACAGGTTTGATATCAAATTTTGGCACTGGATGGGCCATGCGTTTGATGATTTCGAATTCTTCCTCATCATTTGGATAGTCAACTTTGAGTTTCAACATAAAACGATCTACCTGAGCTTCAGGTAGTGGATACGTACCCTCCTGCTCAATGGGATTCTGAGTAGCAAGAACCAAAAAGGGTTCTTCAAGTTTATAGGTGGTATCTCCGATAGTGATTTGCTTCTCTTGCATGGATTCAAGCAATGCTGCTTGCACTTTAGCTGGAGATCTATTGATTTCATCAGCTAAAATAATATTTCCAAAAAGAGGGCCTTTCTTGACGTTGAATTCACCATTCTTTTGATTGTAGATCAGCGTACCCAGTAAATCAGCCGGTAGAAGATCAGGAGTGAACTGGATTCGGCTAAAGCTGGTATCAATGAGTTCAGCCAGGGTTTTTATGGTAAGTGTCTTTGCCAGTCCAGGGACACCCTCCAGCAAAATATGACCGTTGGATAGTAGTCCGATGAGGATGCGTCTGATCATCCCCTGCTGCCCTACAACCACTTTGGCAGCTTCTGCCTCAAGTGTTTTTAGGAAAAGGCTTTTTTCCTTAATTTTCTCATTAAGCTGTGTTAGATCAAATGTCATGATGATTAATCCTGTGAATTAAGATGTCTTGCTAAGTAAATGCTGCAATTCAGGAATTTCTTCCAGTGACTTGCCCAGATATTTTAATTCAAATTCGACTGATGGTGCCATTTCATGGTTGGGATATGTCTCAATAAATTTAGAGTAATATTTTGTAGCGGCGTCATTTTCTCCAAGTTCATTGGCATAAATATATCCAATGGAGAATAAGGCCTTGGGTGCCTGCTCTGATTCAGGAAATTGCTCGACGATTTCTTCGTACACACCAATTGCCTTTTTAAGATCGAGTACGTTTTTGTGGTATACTTCAGCAAATTCGTATTTAACCTTCACAACATCAGGAGCATCAGAAAATTTATCCAGCCAGAGCATATACATTTTTACTGCAGATTTATTGGCTTGAACCGCCAGGGCTTGTTTCGCCAGGTCGCGTAAATCAGCTGCTGAATAATCATTGACGTCTGCTAAAGTGGCCATGTAGAACTCATCAGCTTTGTCAAGATCTTTCAAATGTTTAGCTGATAAATTTCCCGCTTTAATATTGGCGGCAATTCTTTGTTCAGCTGTTTCAGCTTTGTTGATAGCGTTTTCATAGGATTCCAGGGAGGCTTCATATTCTTTTGAGTTTTGTAATTCACTTCCTTGTGTAAGATATTCATCATACGATTTTCCGCACGAGATAACGAGCATGCTCAAGATGATAATTCCCAGAGTAACTATTTTTTTCATTTTTTCATTTCCTCTTGTTTCTTCTTCCCTTTTGAAACGCCTTGTTTACAACCTTTTTTCATCGTGTCGCTTGAATCACGAAATCTTCTACGAATCATTAGAAATCATGTTCCCTGCATTATAAAATTTTTAAAAGGCGTATGCTATTGCAATGTGAGTTTGTCCCGGTTTATTCGCATGTTGCGACCCCAGTGGTATTCCATAATCTATTCTAGCTGGCCCTATGGGTGTATCAATTGTGATACCGGCACCTATTGCCATTTCCAGATCAGACATAGCTACCTCCTCCATATCCGCCCAAAGGTTTCCCATATCCAGGAAAAGACTTCCTCCCAGTATGTTATAAATGGGAAAACGGAGTTCAAAATTTGTGTAAAGTCGTAGATTACCACCCAATGGTTTGCCGTCTTCTGCTGTTGGCCCGAGCAGTCGCTGTTCAAATCCTCTAATACTGGAGTTACCACCCAGAAAAAATCGGCTTGCATAGGGGATGATAGTTTCTGGGTATTGTTTAAAAGCCACAGCCATATTCATATTGTGAGCAAATACTACATCCCCAAACAAGTTCCAGAATGAACTGAATGAAGACTGCATTTGAATGTATTTATTTTCGCCGCCCAAAAGATATCCTACCATCTCAGGTTCAATAACAAACTTAAACCCATGATGGGGATAGAAATAATTGTCCCGTCTGTCCCAGGTGAACTTTAATCCAATTTTACGAGCTTCCTGATATAAATCCTCGACTTGGGTGGGATCACCACTGCTTTTTGAGCGACTCCATTCTGCAAGAGACTGAATCTTAATCGTTCTGAACCAACGATATGTCAGGACGGCCCGTAATCCATAAGCCAGGTTGTTAAAATTGGCTAGATCTGTATTCACAATATCAACATACCAGAAAAAGGGGTTTATGGTAAGCGGAATTCGGTACTTTGATAACCAGGGTTCAACATAAAAGAAATCAAAGTTAAAGCGTTGAGGTATGAATATAGAAGGGTAGATCGAGCTGATTTTGGTTTGAATTCGAACCCGTCTGCTCTTTTCAAATAAGTTATTATGATACCAACTCCCTGATAGTCCAATACTCAGTTCAGTGCCGGACTTCTCTGATTCCTCAGGTATACCCTGCTTGACCCCCATATTCATATCGAAAGCTCGAAACTTTGCTGCAATGACTTCAACGTCAATATCGATGGATGATGAATCCAGATGAACTCTCCCCAATGATATATTCACACTATTGAAAAGCCGGGTCTCATAGAGACGACGTTTTGACTCTTCAATATTAGCAAGATTAAAAACCTCACCCGAATTCACAATCAATTCCCTGGAGATGATTTGTTTTGGAATTTGATTTACTTCTTTAATGTTGATTTTGCCAATATTCAGTTTGGGGCCCTCTTTGACTCTGATGAAAAGGCTTACAGAGTCACCAACAACAACGCTATCCTTAATATTTATAAGTGGATATCCACTGTTTTGGTAGAGCGTGAGCATTTCAATAAGATTCTCGCGGATTTTAAAGGTATTAAAGCTGGAACCTGCCTGAAATTCAATTATTTCCAGATAGTCCTGTTCACTAAATACATTGTTTCCTGATAAGGTCACATCTCGGAGATAGTACTGCTTTCCCTCTTCAACCTTCAGGATGATGCTAATGGTTTCTTCACCCTGGGAAAGAGAATCAGTAATTTTCGCATCTAGAAATCCATGACGTGTATAATAGTCTTCCAATTTTTCGATTTCTCTGGCAAGATGATGCTGGTTATAAAAACTTCCCTTACTTACCAGTCGTTTTTCTTTGAGGTGGATTTGTTTGAGTAGATCCTTGCTGGTGAGATTCTTGTTACCGATAATTTGAATGTCAACAATTTCTGGAGCTTCTAGCACATTCTGGGGGAAGATTGTCAGTGAAAACAAAAATGTCAAAATCAGAAATCGAAAGGATTTTAATAGGTAAATTTCAGCCTCCCGTTCAATTCAATTTCTCCATTTTGATTGATTTTGCTAGTTACGGACACATTCTTATTGATCTGATACTCAAATCCAAAATCGTAATCAGTTTCACCATCAGTTGGCTGTATAGCACCTTCATAAGTTATCATTAAATTCTTTGACAGGCGTTGCCCCAGTCTCAATCTGGTCGAATCAGACGCTAGATCCACACCCACAAGATCAAGCCCGATGTATTCTCGTCCCAGTTTTGAAATCTGCTTTTCCATGAGAATTTCACCGTAGGTTTTAACTGGGTCCAGAGCGGTTTCATCAAAGCTGACTTCTACTAAAGTTTTATTTAAAGTCAGATATGTCAACACATCACTCTGGGTGAGTTGAGTATTCTCAGCAGTGATTACCAGCTGGGGTTCGCTTAGATCACCACTTAATTCCAGACTCACCCGCTCTCCATCGATATCTATTTCAGCTTCCATATTGATCTGGGGGTTAAAATCTACAGAATTAAAAATAATTTCTCCAGATACGAGATCCAGCTCGTTCCCAAGATAGTAGAATTTGCCGCCTTCCAGGACCTTCAGTGTGCCCGTAAAACGCATGATGCCATCACCATAATCAAGCAGCCATAATTCACCTTCAAACTCTGCCTCCATCTGATCATTTGAGATAAGTAGATCACTGGCAAATTGAGTGTTGAGACTATACTTAAATAAGCTGCTGTCGGTTTTGCTGATCATTTCATCATAGGAGGTCTCAGATTCAAAATTGGCGTAGTATCCTGCTCTGCGTACAGGGATAATAGCCTCAACATTTAGTGTATCCTGCCCTGTAAAGTGCAGGTCTGCATCGGCAATAGCCTCGATGAGGCCATCGGTACTTCGGTAGTAAACTTCGCTGGCTTTTAGCGCAATATCAAAACGAGGTTCAAAAAATGAATCCAAATTGATATTTCCTGTGGCTGTGACCTCCCCTGCAAAGTTTTGCCTTGTCTTTACGCCAATCAAATCTCCTGCTTTTGTGGCCAGCCATCCCACTGCCCCCTTGGTGTTCAAATTCGAGCCTCCGGAAAATTTCATACGACCAGAAAAATGATCAACATTAAGTGTATTGTCAATTAAGCTGACTTCAGCATGGATATTTGTAATTGGATTTCCCAGGACGGAAATTTCAAGACGCCCATTATGACCCCTTACTTTTCCATTGCGAATGGGAGCGGAAAATGGTCCGGTGAAGCTGAGGTTTCCAATAAAATCACCTTGGATCGCATCAATAGAAGAAATATAGGTCGACAAAAATGGCATTTCGTTAAGGTTAAATTCAAAATCCAGCCCCATATCACGCGAGGCAAACGACATTCTATCCGCTGCTATCAGATCAAGTGAAATTGGCATAAATCCTGTCCCAGAGCCATATCCCCAGTTGCTGATCATGGATAGTGTATCAAATGTAAGCAAATTGCCTTCGTAGCTTAATTCTGAATAGGCCTTGGAAAATGTAAGTATGTCAAATGAAGCATCTGTGAGGGCTAATTGTATATCCATTTTGGTGTCGATGGGAGTGCCACGCATGGATAGTGAGCCAGTTGCACGTCCAGATATTGGCAAATCCGCAAGGGAGGTAAATTTGAGATCTCTCAGGCGATAATTGTCTGTTTGGATAGAGAAGTTTTGACTGGTGTGACCAATATGAACGCCTTTTACCTTGTATCCCCAGGGCAGTTTTCCAACCAGATTCAAATATCCACCCGAAGTATAGGCCTCGATGTTGTTGCTGTATACTTCTGAGCTTGTCAGTCTTAGATCTACCAGAGCAGAATCACTGGGATAGCCTAGTGTGACCCCTTTTCTTAATAACAATTTTGCATCGAATATTGGATCCCAAAGGCTTCCTGTAATGGCTGCAGAACCTGAAGCAATCCCGCTAAAATCGACCTTAATCCTGAAGAAATCCAAAATTCGACCCACATCTATTATTTCAAAGGCTGTGTTCAAGTCATATCCGGCGTCCTTTGAGAAAGTGCCTTCTACTGAAACACCGCCATTATTGAATGTTAGAACACTTGAGGGAAGGTTAAATACCCCTTGTTGGTTACCCCTGACAAGTACCGTGTCAGCAAGTTTGAGCTGGTTCTCGCCTTTGATAATATTCAGCTTGTTGAGAATAATATCGTTGCCGTAGTAGCCACCGCTGATAGAAACCATGTTACCAACGCCTTGAAGGTGCAAATCTTCAATGAGGTACCCATCTTCAGATATATTTCCAAGTATGGTGTAGGATTGCAGACTATCTCCAAACAGGAAACCACTATCACCCATGAGAGCTATGTCTCCGCGCAGTTTTTTATTGTGAACTATTAGATCAATTTTTCCCTGACCAGTTAAACTTAATTTGTTATTATAGGAGAGATTGTTGGGCAGAATTTCCCCAGATATCCGCGGTTGATCAATCGTTCCGTTGATATTGAGATGACTGGAAATATCACCGGTGATTTTGTTGGATGTGCCAAGTAATTCAAGAAAAGAAAAATCAGAAAAGTCGATATCAGCATTCATATCAATCAATTCTTTAGATAACTTTCCATTAAAGTTTAGGTGGTTTTTGGCCTGAGTGATACGACCATGTGATATATCCATCCCCTTTTCCGCAGAATAGGCAAAATCTGATTCAAGACTATCAAAGCGTAAATTGTTAAACATGAAGGATTCTAATCGAGCCTTAATGGTGTATTTGTTCTGTTGACCGAGGATTGATATTTCGCCGATGGGTTCAGAAAATTGAATGTCGCTATTGACTAGCACCGGCTCAAAATTAAAACGGAACATATTGATCTGTGCGGTTTGCTCGCCTGTTGGCGATCTGGCAGCAACAATCCTAAATTGTTCTAATTCAGGACCTAGCGATAAATCGAAACTATCACCTGATGGTGTACTTTCCATGTCGTGGAGCTCAAATGGGATCTCAAATCCATTGAGTAAAACAGTACCCCCCCCTGACATGTGCAAATTTGTTTTAGTCTGTAAAATATCGACATTATAATTCAGGCGAACATCAGTAATCCAGGAAGGTAGAGCAAAATTCTCAAGTGTAGTGGGGTTAAAATTGCGGCCACTCAAGCTAGCCGAACTATGATCGGCGGTGTAAGCAAGATCGACCTTCATGGTTTGATTTGGAGAATTGATGTACAGATTGCGAACTTTTATCTCACCTTTCGAATCAATTCCAACGAGTCCCGTTACAGCCAGTGTGTCGCTGGCAATTGAAGTTAAGATTACAACTGCTGAATGAATTTGAGCATCAACAAAACCATCAATATACCACAGGGTCGAATGCACCAATGGCAGGTCAATGGCCTGTGTTGAATCGCCCCTCTTATAGGATACTCGCCCATTTTCTGCCCGTATATTTTGAATAATTGTTGATATGGCTGATTTATGATTTTTTGAATTATTGGGCAGATCTCGAGCGTGTTGTGACTCTATTGAATACCCGTTCATGAACAGGTTCTGTATTGTTACTTCCCTGGTGGACCAATCCCAATCCCAACTCAGGATAGATATTTCATCGGCTATAAGAATTGGGTTGTCAGTCTCAATGACATTGATTGATAACTTCTTTAGACCAATATTATTTCTAAGCAATCCCCCTTCAATCTCTCCACTCATGGAGATGCCAGCTGGAAATAAGGAGTACTTGTTGAGAGAGTTCAGAAGCAAAGTAGAAAATAAATGCGTCTGGAATAGGATGAGGTATATCAGGATGCTAATTGCGCTTAGCAAACCGCCACCAATCCATTGTGCAACTCTCCTTTTCACCTACTCATTTGCCCTTTCATTTGGCCTTGAATTTATTGAGGTTTTTCCATATTTCTACCACTTAGACTTAGAATGGTTCACCATTTTAATACCGGTAATTGGGGAAATATGAATAGATATTCTGTGTTTGAATCATCAGATAAAAGAAAATGATCAGAATAACGGTTGGGTTATCTGATCATTTTCTTTTATAGCATTGATGCAGGAGCACTTGCTCCTCATCATTTATTTACTCTTTTGGCTCGGACTCGTCCACTACTTCAAAGTCGGCTTCTTCCACTTCCTCGTCATCTGAGGCTTTGCCGCCAGCTTGTTTAGCACCTTCGGCAGATCCTTCGGCATCATCCTTTACAGCTTCATACATGGAGCCAGATGCCTGATTCCAGATCTCAGTAAGTGCTGCAATGGCTTTATCAATTGCAACCTTATCAGTGGTGTTGTTTGCTGATTTGAGTGCTTCAACTTTTTCCTCAATCATGGCACGCATCTCACCAGGTACCTTTTCACCGTACTCCTTCAAGTTTTTCTCTGTGGAGTAAATCATGGCATCTGCCTGATTTTTTGTATCGATGAGCTCTCTGGCTTTGTTGTCTTCATCAGCATGCTTTTCAGCATCATTGATCATAGCTTCCTTCTCAGCATCAGTTAAACCACTGGATGCCTCGATACGAATGGATTGTTCCTTACCAGAAGCTTTGTCTTTGGCGGATACAGACATGATACCGTTGGCATCAATATCAAAGGTAACCTCAATCTGTGGGATGCCCCGTGGAGCAGGTGGGATACCATCCAGAATAAAACGACCCATTGATTTATTGTCCGCTGCCATCTGGCGCTCACCCTGTAGAATATGAATTTCCACCTGTGTCTGGTTATCAGCAGCCGTTGAGAAGGTTTCACTTTTCTTGGTTGGAATAGTGGTGTTTCTCTCAATAAGGCGTGTACACACACCACCCAGAGTTTCAATACCAACTGAAAGCGGTGTTACATCAAGCAATAGTACATCTGAAACGGTACCGGATAAAACACCACCCTGAATGGCAGCCCCCATGGCAACGACTTCATCAGGATTTACACCGCGGTTAGGCTCTTGTCCGAAAATTTCCTGTACAATGGCTTGAACCATAGGAATGCGTGTAGATCCTCCTACGAGAATAACTTCGTTGATATCTTTGGCTGTTAGCCCTGCATCTTTTATAGCATTGATACAAGGTTGCTTGATTCTCTTGAAGAGATCATCGGTCAAGCTCTCAAACTTGGCACGAGTAAGTGTGAGCACAAGGTGCTTTGGACCCGTCTGATCTGCAGTGATGTATGGCAGGTTGATCTCAGTGGAACTCGTACTGGAGAGCTCAACTTTAGCTTTTTCTGATGCTTCTTTGAGTCTCTGCATACCCATAGCATCTTTGGAAAGGTCAATTCCCTCTGATTTCTTGAATTCGGCTACCAGCCACTCAATTATTGCCTGGTCCCAATCGTCACCACCAAGGTGAGTATCACCATTTGTTGATTTCACCTCAAAAACGCCATCACCAAGTTCGAGTACTGAGATATCAAAGGTTCCACCACCAAGGTCAAAGACCGCAATGGTTTCATCATTTTTCTTGTCCAGACCGTAAGCCAATGCTGCTGCGGTTGGTTCGTTTATGATACGCAGGACGTTCAATCCAGCAATTTTTCCTGCATCTTTGGTAGCCTGGCGTTGGGAGTCGTTAAAATAGGCGGGTACAGTAATAACAGCATCGTCAACTTTTTCACCCAGATATTCTTCAGCCGTTTGCTTCATTTTCTGAAGCACCATTGCTGAAATTTCTGGTGGAGAGTAAGAATCATCCCCCACTTGTATCTGGCTACGTCCACCAGGACCACTAATTACTTTATAAGGAACTTCTTCTATTTCCCTCTCAACTTCGCTGAATTTGCGACCCATAAATCTTTTGACAGAATAAATTGTATTGGTGGGATTAGTGATAGCCTGCCTTTTTGCAGGTTGTCCAACAAGACGATTTCCCTCTTTTGTGAATGCGACTACCGAAGGGGTTGTTCTCCCCCCCTCAGAGTTTGTAATTACTACTGAGTCTTTACCCTCAATTACAGCTACGCAAGAATTTGTGGTACCTAAATCAATACCGATAACTTTACCCATGTTTCACCTCAATCATATGTTTACTAATATTTGCATGCATTTCATAGCACCACTACAATGACAACTCCTGTGCCAACCCAATAAGTGAGCCATATGGGCGGATAATATTGAATATATGAGCCGATATGGCAGTTTAAATAGAAAAAAGGCTGGATCTTATTTGTCTTGCCGGTAGTGGTTCACAATTGGCATACGACGGCCAATACCGAATGCTTTTGATGATACGCGGATTCCCGGGGGCATTTGTTGACGTTTATATTCATTCATGCGAACTTTATGCAGGAGATCTTTGACCAACTCTTTATCCCATCCTTTGGAGATGAGCGTCGAAAGATCAGAATGCTCTTCGATAATAGCATTTACTAATGGTCCAACTACCTCATAGTCAAATGGATCGACTTGGTTGTCACGAAGTTCCGCACTCGGCTCTTTTGTGATAGTATTTTGGGGTATCAGGTCAGTATCGTTGATTTGATTGTAATAATTGGCCAATCTGTAGACCATACTTTTGCCGATATCGCTTATCACAGCCAATCCACCTGACATATCTCCATACAGAGTGCAATACCCCAGAGCAATTTCAGTCTTGTTGCCAGTGGTTAGAAGCAAACTGCCATCTTTATTTGAAAAGCTCATGAGGATATTTCCGCGAATTCTAGCCTGCAGGTTCTCCTCAGGAAGACCGCTGAGGGGTGCACCAAGAATTTGGGTATATGTGTTCTGGAATCCATCGAAAATGGTGCCTATAGGAACATTGAGATACTCCATTCCAAGATTAATAGCAAGTATTTCAGCATCTTTTACACTATGGTCAGATGAATACTTTGAAGGCATGGCAATTCCTAGAACGTTTTTTGCACCAAGCGCTTCCACAGCAATAGCTGCAGTTACGGCAGAGTCAATACCACCAGATAAGCCCAAGACCGCCTTGGAATGTCCGGTTTTAGAAAAATAATCATGAACACCCAGGACCAAACCTTTGAAAACTTGTTCTTCTTTCAGAATATCAGGCAACTCAACTGAATTACTCGTTGTGGAAGTGGCGGGAAGAATTACTTCACTGATACTTTCCTTGAATTGAGGACAAATGTGCACCCAGTCTGCATTTTCATTGGCAACCATTGACATACCATCAAATACAAGCTGATCTTGTCCACCCACTAAATTGACATAAATATATGGTTTATTATATTTCTCTATCTTATTGAGTATCAGTTTACTACGTTCAATGTACTTATTGGTTACAAAGGGTGAAGCTGATAGATTAATAAACAGATCAACTCCCATATCACCGAGGATATCACAAATCTTATAGTCTATGTTTTCATCCCACAAATCTTCACAAACATGTATACCCAAACGGAGGGTTTCACCATTTCTGAAGGTAATGGAGACTGGTTCATTGTCACGACCAGGTTTAAAATAGCGCCATTCATCAAAGACATCGTATGTAGGTAATAGGGATTTATTTACCCATTGAACAAGTTTCCCATGCTGAAGAACGGCGACACCATTATAGGTATCTGTTCCATCATAGTGAATTGCACCAATGAGCGTCAGCATTTCACCTGATGCAGCAGCAAGTTTGTCCACCATCTTTTGGTTTTCGCGAATAAAATATTTTTCAAGGATGAGATCTTGCGCTGGATATCCCGGGATAAACATTTCAGGAAAAACCAGCAAATCCTTGCCTGAGGCTTCCATCTTCTCCATGATTGCCAAAGCGTGGTCAGCATTGGCCTGTAAGGCACCTACAGTGGGATTGACCTGAGCGATTACCAAATTAAGATCACTTTTCATTAATCTTTCTCTCCGATCAACTCGAATATGCGCTTTACTGCATTGTCTGGATTATTTACTGCCTCTAATTCCTTGATATCCCATGAGCTATACCCAATTACAGGTTTTCCATATCCCAGAGTATAGGCTATTTCGGAAAGCGTCCCGAAAGCACCCTCGACTGCGATGGCCGCGTGAACTGACCGGATGATGATACCATTTCGGAGATCTCCCATTCCTGTCATTATGGGAACATCAATATAATCGTTGGCATCGAGACCATCAGAATCCTTAAGAATGCCCACAACAATACCGCCACCTGCTTTTGCACCCTTGCTTGCCGCTTCCATGATTCCTGCACCGCCCCCTGTATACACAATAGCTCCTCTCTCTGCGAGAAGTTTACCTGTATCAAAGGCGAATTGGATTCCATCTGGACTTGCGTCTCTTGCGCCTATGATGGCTATTCGTTTTCCGGTTTCGGATTTGATCATGGATTTAGACGTGAAATGGTCCTTGGAAAAGGTATGGTTTCGCGAATATGTTGCAATCCACATAACCAGGATACGACTCTTTCAACTCCTAATCCAAAACCTGAATGAGGGAAAGAACCGTAGCGACGAAGATCCAGATACCAGTCGTAATCTTCTTCTGTGGAACCATCCTGCTTAATACGCTCGATCAGGGCGTCGATATCATCTTCACGTTGTGATCCACCAATGATTTCACCATAACCTTCAGGAGCCAACATATCCAGGGCCATGGCCTGTTTATCGTTCTCAGGATCGCGTTTCATATAAAACGCTTTGATGGCAGATGGATAGCGATGTACCATCACAGGACTTTTAAATTGACTTGATATGACGGTTTCGTCACCACCACCAAAGTCATCACCCCATTCAAATTCAACACCATTGTCATTAAGAATTTTTACTGCCTCTGTATATGATATGCGAGGAAATGGTTTCTGAATCGCTTCTAATTTTGAAATGTCTCGCTCAAGTGTCTCAAGTTCAGGTCTACGATGCTCTAAAACTTTTGAAACAATGAAAAAAACGAAATCTTCAGCCACATCCATGTTCATATCCAGGTCATAGTAAGCCATTTCGGGCTCTACCATCCAAAATTCAGTCAAGTGACGGCGTGTTTTGGACTTTTCTGCTCTGAAAGTTGGACCAAAACAGTAGATTTTACCAAAAGCTGCTGCCCCAGCTTCCCCATAGAGCTGTCCGCTCTGAGTCAAAAAAGCTTTCTCTCCAAAATAGTCAGTCTCGAAAAGGGTTGCAGTGCCTTCGGTGGCGGCTTTCTGGAATATTGGTGTGTCTACCAGTGTGAAATCACGTTCATCAAAATAATCTCGGATGGCTTTGATAATGGTATGGCGGATACGAATAATTGCATGCTGTCGTTTGGAGCGAAGCCACAAATGGCGATTATCCATCAAATAGTCAGTTCCATGCTCTTTTTTGGATATGGGGTACTCATCTGCAATTGACACCAGTTCCATTGAATGTACCAGCATTTCATATCCACCTGGAGACCGTGGTTCTGCTTTGACTTCCCCTGTCACCATGACAGATGATTCCTGAGTAATCTGGTTCTTTATGTCAAAGGAGGCTTCATCAGCGTCAAATTTAGTCACCACACACTGCATGATGCCTGTACCATCTCTAAGCAGCAGGAACCAGATCTTGCCACCCTTACGGACGTTATAGGCCCATCCTTTGAGCGTAACGGTTTGCCCTACGAAATCTTTTGCATTTTGTATAAAGTGTTCTTTCATTTCTTTGCCTTGTTTTTCCATGACTACCATTCTTCCGTCATCGATTCAATAATAAAATCAATCAGTTTTTCAATCGTTTCAGTATACGCATCATCGCGTATCAGTTGTTCGGCTTCACTTCGCTTGGCATTTTCATCTTCGCTGAAGTATGTGCCAAAAACCGTAAAATTCTTTTTAAAAATCTCAGTTTCGCGAATGTGATCATACCAGATCACTTCTCCGCGGAATTCGAGACGATATTCTAAAACATTTTCGTTCTCATCAAAGCTATTAGGTTTATCTGTGATACTATTAATTTTTCCTTCAATATGAGAATCAGGGTTTTCTTTTGCCGAAAGAGAAAGCAATTGTTCCTTGAGCATTCTTTCAGTGAGAGCCTCTTCTATGTCTGTTTCTACAGCAAATTCAGTAGTTAAATTCTTGAAGGTGACCAACTCCACGTCATGGAGATGGTCTGGAATACTCCCTTTGAATGAATAAATAGCGCATCCAGCCATAAATAAGACTGCAAAAAGGATTGGGCTAATTTTCTTTAACAATTTCATACTCTTTTATCTTTCTGTAGAGAGTTCGTTCTGCCATTTGCAATGCTTGTGCTGTTTTGCGCTTGTTGAAGTTGAATCGCTCCAGGCTACGCGTGATGAGTTCTTTCTCAACCTGGGCCGCTGTAAGTGTTCCCAGCATCTGAGGATTGAGGATGGCAGGTGTATCATCACCATGTATTTCTTTGTTATGATCATCGGGCAAGACTTCCAGAGCAGGATTGTATTCTTCACCATTACTTTCTCCAGCTGGGCGAGGCGCTAACCTTTGATCAATGAGACCCTTCATCTCTGCAATTTCACGTCTAAGCATAAACAGCTGTTGAAGAATCAGCTCCCGCTCTGCCTGATCAACACTTCTATCCAGTTTAACCGGGAGCAAGGGGTTAAGCTCAGTCGGGCTTGATTCAGCGTTTAAATACCGATAAATGACCTCAGTCTTTATAACACCACCTTTTTCAAGAATAACCATACTCTCAATAAAATTCTTTAATTCACGAATATTGCCTGGCCAGCGATGCTGACTCATCACCTTTAATGCACCGTCTGAGAAGCCTTTAAATAATATTTGATTTCGAATGGCGCAATCAGCTGCAAATTTATTCGCGAGAATTGGTATATCATCACGCCTGTCTCTTAATGATGGTACCGTAATAGTAATAGCCTTCAGCCTGTAGAACAAATCTTTCCGAAATGAACCGGAGTCGACCTCCTTTTCAAGGTTGCGATTTGAAGCAGCCACAATGCGCACGTCGACTCTCATTGATGCTGATGAACCCACAGGCAGGAATTCACCCTGCTCGAGGACTCGTAACAATTTTACCTGAGTCTCAAGGGGTGTTTCTCCAATTTCATCCAGAAAGATAGTTCCCCCATCAGCAGCCTGGAAATAGCCCTTCCTATCACTCTGAGCCCCGGTGAAAGCGCCCTTCTTGTGGCCAAATAGCTCACTTTCGATGATCCCGGCTGGGATGGCTCCACAGTTTACAATGACAAAGGGTTTATGTGCCCGTCTGGAATGCTTGTGAAGTGCAGAGGCGACGAGTTCCTTACCGGATCCACTTTCACCTGCAATCAAGACAGAAATATCTGTTGGCGCGACCTGCTCAATGGTTTCCAACATGGATTGCACCCCAGCAGATTGTCCCAGGATTCCAAATTTCCGCTGTAAAGTGTCAGTACGATTATTTTCAAAATACATAGAACTGCTCATACTTTTATCGTTTCATCTCATTTTCAACCTTTTTAATCTCATCACGGATCATGGCCGCTTTTTCAAAATCCAGACTTTCCGCGGCTCTTAGCATATCCTGTCTCATTGTATCAAGCAGCTCACCTGTAATGTAATCAGTATCATATTTTTTCAGGCTTTCTCGAATGGCCTCTTCCTTGCTATGCATGGCGTCTGCAACCCCGGTAATCCCCATTATTTCTTCTTTTGTCTTATATATGGTAATTGGGACAATGCCGTGTTCTTTATTGTAGGCTATTTGTCTTTCTCGCCGTTGTTGGGTGGTATCGATCAAGTACTGCATACTGGCTGTTAGTTTATCTGCATACAGGATGACTTTTCCATTGGCATGTCGAGCTGCTCGCCCGGCTATCTGCATCAGCGATGTTTTACTGCGGAGAAATCCTTCTTTATCTGCATCAATAATGGCGACCAGAGATACTTCTGGCAGGTCCAGACCTTCTCTTAAAAGGTTAATACCCACCAGAACATCAAATTCTCCAAGACGTAAATCTCTGAGAATAGATATACGCTTAATGCTGTCAATCTCAGAATGGAGATATCGAACACGCAAATGATAGTTGGTGAGATAGTCCGTCAAATCCTCAGACATGCGTTTGGTGAGTGTGACCACCAGAACGCGCTCTTTTTTTTCAACTCGCTTATTGATTTCCTCCATGAGATCGTCAATCTGACCCTCACTGGATCGCAAATCGATGACAGGATCCAGCAGACCCGTGGGCCGAATCACCTGTTCGATCACCACCCCATCCGATTTTTCCAACTCATAATCAGAAGGGGTAGCGGTTGTAAAAATGACCTGATTCATAGAATCTTCAAATTCGTTTATCTTCAGGGGTCTGTTATCAAGTGCCGAAGGGAGGCGAAACCCATAGTCCACCAAATTCCGTTTTCGTGAATAGTCTCCATTGTACATCCCTCGGAATTGAGGCAGCGTCACATGCGACTCATCAATTATCATGAGAAAATCATCTGGAAAAAAGTCCAGTAAGGTAAAGGGTCTTTCACCAGGTTTGCGACCCGTGAGGTGGCGGCTATAATTCTCAATGCCTGAACAATGCCCTACTTCTCTTAGCATTTCCATATCGAATTTGGTGCGTTGTTCGATGCGCTGTGCTTCAAGTAACTGGTTATTTATGCGAAATTCTTGCACCTGTTCCTTGAGTTCCTCCTCAATATGATGCAAAGCTTTGCTGATATGCTCGTCAGAGGTAACAAAATGCCTGGCTGGATATACAACACAGACATCATCTTCTGAAACCACTTCACCGGTAAGGGGATCAATGGTCATAATATCTGTGACTTGATTGCCCCAAAACTCTATCCGAATCGCATTTTCATTGTAAGCTGGGAAGATCTCGAGGACATCTCCTCTCACCCTGAATTTGCCACGCATAAAATTAACATCATTACGCTCATAATAGATATCAACCAATTTGCGCATGAGATCGCGTTGATTGTAGCTCTGACCCTTATTAATGATTACCAGAGACTTTTTATACTCCTGTGGATCGCCTAAACCATATATACAAGACACAGATGCCACTACAATCACATCTTTACGAGAGAGCAGAGCACTGGTTGCCTTCAGCCGCAACTTGTCTATCTCCTCATTCATCGACATATCTTTCTCGATAAACGTATCTGTCACTGGTAAATAAGCTTCGGGTTGGTAATAGTCATAGTACGATATGAAATACTCCACCGCGTTCTCAGGAAAAAAAGATTTGAACTCCCCATACAATTGCGCTGCTAAGGTTTTGTTGTGAGAAACGATGAGTGTGGGTTTTTGAACTGCTTGAATCACATTTGCAACGGTATAGGTTTTGCCACTACCTGTGACACCCAATAAGGTTTGGAAGGGCGCACCGGATTTTATTCCACCTACAAGTTCTTCTATTGCCTCAGGTTGATCACCGCTTGGTGAATAATCAGTAATTAGTTTAAATTCTGCCATAATGACGTAAAATATACATATATGACAGAGAATCAACACTCAACAACTTGTAATATTTTTTTCTTTTTAATAAAACCTTCCATTTGCATTCCCCTTTGGATGCCCTAAAATGAAGCCATGCCAGATACTCAGACGATCATCTTCTTTATGATACTCATCGTATCCGTAATCGCCTTTATCCGCGAATGGTATCCCATAGAGGTCACTTCTCTTTTGGTGCTAGCAGCACTATTGCTCTCAGGTCTCATCGATAAACATCAGGCCATTAGCGGGTTTTCAAATAAGGCGGTAATTACAATAGGTGCCATGTTTATTTTGAGTCATGCCTTTACCAAAACTGGATTCATCCGTGTTTTTACTATTTGGCTGGAAAATAATGGGCATGGCAGGAATTGGTTGGTAAGTACATTATTCCTACTTTCAGTTAGCATATTTTCAGCTTTTATCAATAATACGGCAACAGTGGCCATCCTCATCCCTGTAGCTAGTGATTTATCACATCGTTTAAAAATCAGTGCTTCTAAAATCATGATGCCCCTATCATTTGCTGCCATCGTTGGTGGAACCTGTACAGTAATTGGAACTTCAACCAATCTGATTGTCAATGATATTGCCTTTGAAGCTGGGTTTCATATTGGTGTTTTTGAGTTGAGTAAACTGGGTATCATCCTGGTTGTAGCTACACTTGGCTATATTCTTATTGCGCAGAAATGGATTTTACCCTCACGGGTACCTATCTCTGGTCTCACAAATAAATACCATCTGGGCACCTATCTCACCGAAGTTAAAATACCCATGGATTCTCCCTTAAATGGTCGGAAGTTTATTGATTTAAATCTGGGACAAACCTATGAGTTGACTGTGCTGGAAATCATCCGCCATGGGAATCATATCACAACAAATATGCGAAATATTATCCTCAAAGAAGATGATATCCTCCTGGTCCAGTGTTCTGTGGATAAACTTCAACTATTTCGCGCAGAGCAAAAAGTCCTACTCCTTACAGATATCAAGATGAATGACAATGAATTGGCAGATAACGAGAATATTCTCCTCGAAGCCATGATATCACCTAATTCCAGTCTGGCAGGCTCATCCCTCATGGAAATTGACTTTCGACGCCGTTATGGCTTGTTTGTCCTGGCTCTGCGTCGTTATCGTGAAATCATGAGGACAAAAGTGGCTCATGTTAAATTGCAGAATTTTGATACCCTCCTTATTTTTGGTTCACGAACCAGAATGGCAGCTTTAAATACAGATCCGAATTTTATCATTTTGGACGAGTTGGACACAAAGCTTCATAAAATTAAGTATTGGTGGTTGGCTGTTGCCATCATCCCAATCGTCGTTGGTGTTGCTGCTCTTAACATCCTGTCTATTATGGAGGCATCACTGCTTGGTGCCATTCTTGTGATGGCAACTGGGATTGTGCCATCACAAGAAGCATATAAATCTATAAATTGGACAGTAATATTTCTAATTGCTGCGCTTATTCCCTTAGGTGATGCCATGGAAACCATTCATCTATCAGAGCGAATTGGTGGTGTGATAACTTATGCCAGCACTGAATTTGGAGATATTGGACTGATTGGAATTCTATTTTTCATTACCATGCTCATGACTTCCTTCCTCTCCCACACTGCAACAGCCATTATTATGACCCCTCTGGCCATCAAGTCTGCCGGGGTTCTTGGGTTGGACCCAATGCCCTTCATCATGACTATTATGTTTGCAGCTTCTTTGTCATTTATGACCCCCAACGGGTATCAGACGAACACCATGGTGTTTTCGCCTGGTGGCTATCGATATATGGATTTTATGCGTGCTGGCGTTCCCTTGCATATCATTCTGGGGATAATAGGCGTCATCCTCATTCCCACTATCTGGCCACTCTAGAATCAGATTACGGAAAATCTGCTTTATACAAAAGCACCCGAATTAATTCGGGTGCTGGATAATTTTGCTACCAAGCTTTGATGAATGTTGCTGAGAGCGGAAAATATAATCTGCTAATTCATACCCAGCCCGCTCGGGGGAGGCTTCATTCTTCATTTTATTCGATTACCTAGAAATGTTTTGATGCGAAGCCGCGTCCAGAATGGGACTTTAGGTATTTCTCAAATGCGATTGCTTTATCTTCTGTATCAAAGGAGATCAATGTCTCAAGTGACCATGGTTTATACCTGGCCGTACTTTTTACTTCTCCATAATTATGTTTTAGAATTCTTTTCTTAATGTCCGTTGTAAACCCAGTGTAATGTCTCTCTGGGTATTTTTGTGAACGCAAAATGTAAACATAAAACATAATCTGCTCTTAGGTTGCTAGCCTGCTCGGGCGTAATTCGAATTTTATTGGATTGGATAAATACTTCCCGGCTTCGCTTTCAGCTACGCGCGGGGTAGGCTTCATTCTTCATTTTATTCGAATGAAGCCTAGCGGAGGTGGGGGGACTCGAACTCCCAAGTCCTTTCGGACGGCGGTTTTCAAGACCGCTGACTTACCAATTAGCCTACACCTCCAGTGCAGCAATACCTGACTATTATACTCCATTGAGGAGTAATAATGCGGAGACGGTAGGATTAGCTGAGCGTCGTCCCTGTGGGACTCCCTCGCTTTACTTCGCTACGCTCCGTTTCGAACCTTTATTCTCCAGCAAATCGTACTGGTCGAATATAAGGTCCAATGTCAAAAATGCGGAGACGGTAGGATTCGAACCTACGGTACGCCAAAACGTACAACGGCTTAGCAAGCCGCCGCCTTAAGCCACTCGGCCACGTCTCCGTATTGAAAAAGCGCGCAAATATAAACCAACCCAATCTGAGGACAAATGAAAAGTGAGACTCCCCTATTTCATTTCGTGTTTAGGTCCAAATCTTTGACTGAAATAGATAAATGGAGTATCAATAAATGCGACCATAAGTTTGAGAATATAGGTTGTGAGTACTATCTCCCAGACTACCGACATGGGGAGTACACTCTCTGGATCGAGGAAAAGTCTTGGGAAAACAGCAAAGGCCAGAATGGCGAAGGTTACTGAATCAATTAACTGACTGGATGCTGTGGAGAGATTATTTCTAATCCACAGAAATTTTCCTTCAAATTTGGCTTTCCAAAAATGAAATGCCCAGACATCATGAAGTTGGGACATCAGATAGGCTATCACACTTGCAAGAACAATCCCAGGGGCAAAACTAAATATGGTATCCATACCCGCAGAAGCACCCCAATCATTGGGACTGGCTTCGTATAGGATCATAAATTGGGACATTACGAGGTAAAATAAGGTAGCCCCTAATCCAATAAACACACCCTTTCGGGCAGCTGCTTTGCCATAATATTCAGAAAGAATGTCCGTACTGAGAAATATGGCACCATACAGGACATTTCCACCGGTGGCTTCAAATCCAAAAAGTACAATAGTTTTAGTTACAAAGATATTTGCCAGTACATAATTGACGGCAATGAGCGCATAGAGCCAGTTTTTTCCCATGCGAAATGCAAACAGGACCATGCCAAGTCCTATAATGGTCTGAATAAAAAAGATTAACTCATTGCTCATTGTTCTGATTTCCATTTCTCAGCAAGGACCTGCTTTAATGAATCTGGCATTCTTGTCGGTTTTCCATTCATTTTAACAAATGCATGTATTGTTTTACCACGATTTAATATTTTTCCGGGATCATCATCATTGATCAATGTGTACAGGATTTCCATTTTTCCCTTTGGCCATTCAGTTACTTCGGTAATGCAGGTCAGATGGTCATCGAAACCTGGTCCATAAAAATAATCAGATTCACTGTGGACCACAGGCATCATGATGCCTTCTGCTTCCAGTGCTTTGTACGTGAGTCCCAGCTCTCTCATCATATCCGTTCGAGCAGCTTCAAAATATTCATAGTATCGGGAGTAATACATCACCCCCATTTGGTCAATATCTTTATAGCGAACTTTAAAATGGTAGTCGTATCGGATCATCCGCCTCAATCGCCTCAATCGCCTTCCCAGGCGCCCATGTTCTCTATCTTATGGATTCGCTTTTCAATCATCTCATCAACTGAAAATTCATTTATAGCAGTAAGTTCTTCCAGAATGACATTTTTCAGTATCTTTGCAGTACCTTTATAGTCGCGATGAGCACCCCCCAGAGGTTCTTCAATGATTCTATCGGCAATTCCCATCTCTAATAGATCTGCTGCCGTGACTCGCATGGCCTCAGCGGCTTTTTTCTTCTGAGTAGCATCTCTGTAGAGAATGGATGCACAACCCTCAGGAGAAATAACTGAATACCAGGTGTTCTCCAACATGATGAGTCTGTCACCTACGCCGATACCCAAAGCCCCACCAGAAGCTCCTTCCCCAATGACGATTACAATTATTGGGACTGATAAGTGACTCATCTCAAAAAGATTTCTGGCAATGGCTTCTGCCTGACCTCTTTCTTCTGCCTCCAAACCTGGATACGCACCAATTGTGTCAATGAGAGTAACTACTGGGAGCCCATATTTCTCGGCTACTTTCATGTGGCGTAAAGCCTTGCGGTAACCCTCTGGGTATGGCATACCAAAATTGCGGTATAGATTGTCCTTGGTGGTACGTCCCTTTTGCTGACCTATTATGACCATTCGTTGATCGTCTATGCGAGCGATACCACTCACTATAGCCTTGTCATCACCGAAATGCCGGTCTCCATGCAGCTCTATCCACGAATCACACATGAGATTAATGAGGTCCAGAGCATGTGGACGATCGGCATGTCGAGCAAGTTCTACTCGCTGCCAGCGAGAAAGATTTTTATTTATTTTGATAGATTGCTCTACCAGTTTTTTTCGAAGCTTTTTAATCTCCTTTTTCATATCCAGTTCTGAATCAGTGGACATGATTTCCATTTCAATAATTTTTTGTTCTAAATCATGAATTGGTTTTTCGAATTCTAAGACTGTTTTACCCATATTATTTCCCTAAGAAGGCTTTAATAATGATTTCAAAATCAAGGAGGACTGAATGATTGTGAAGATAATAGTTCAATAAAGAATACCTCTCATCTTCACTGAGCTGAGATCCCCCGCGCACGGATTCAAGACTGAAAATACCACCTTTAATATCCCATCCTTTATCCATCAGATCAATTGGGGATCCGACGAGGCTCAACTTTCCCCGAATAACAAGGGGAAGCAAGCTTAAATTGCTCCAAAATGAGAACTGCCCATCTGGCATTTTATAGTGGGAATATGTCTTTCCGCCTATCCTAACATCAGTAGCTATCATGGATTTAGCATTTACCATGAGACCTTGAAATGGTCGCATGACAAGATAGAGAAATGGTGCTATGATTAAATCTTCCAGTCGTTTTACAAATTTTGCTCCAGTATGATAGTATTTAAAATCCATATCAACAAATTGAACGGCTTGGAGGTTCTCAACAGCTGATTTGCCGACAATGAATGAAAGATTTCCTGGAACGAGTTTTATTTTTACTCCTTGTTGGCTTAAGATTGGCAAAAAGTCAAATATTTGGCTTAACTCGACATTATCAGAGGTGAATATTACATCATCAATACGATGATATTCCACAAGAGCCATCAAATCCCCTAGATGACCTATGATCCTGGCGTCATCATGCGCTTTGCCATCTGTTACAAGAATCCCTACAGGAGTGTAGCCAAGACCCAGGTTGGTGAGAAGCCTTGAAAAGATATCGCTGGCACTTTCGAAGTCACCAATGATAAGGGTTCTTTGTGTTCCCAATGCGAAATTCTCTGTTCGACGTGTAGAAGCAATTATTCGCCATCCTGAAATCCAGACCACTGCTCCCAAATAGCTGATCAGCATCACAATACGAGAAAATGCATAGTCCTTAAAAAAGTAAGTCAGCGTAACATTTATGAGGAATCCTAGCGTAGCGGCCAGTACAGATCGGCTCACTGAATACTTGTAAGTTCTATACAAACCAAGACTTGTGATAACAGCCAGCCAGCTTCCCAGATAAACAGGAAGCACGTATATGTACTGACTTAAAACATCAAAAGTCCTGAATTTCATGTAAATGGCGAGCAAGGTGAATATGAGAAGACCTGAAAGATCAAGGACATATCCCATGGCATTCTTGCTGATCTTACTTAGAATGGATAGCATATACCGTGCAAAAATTCCCAGCCGAAGCACCCAATGAATTGGAAACCGTCTTGAGGTCTTAAAATGTTTTCTGGTGAATATATCCATGGCCTTGTAGAAGTGTGTATTGGTATCCCACATGGCTACTTTCGACGATTCACCCTTATAATGAATGATGCTGGTTGTGGGTGTGTAATAGACTTTCCAACCCGATTGTCCAAACCGGTAACACCAGTCCAGATCTTCCCCATACATAAAGAAGATCTCGTCTAGAGTACCAACTTCTTCTAGTGCCTCCCGGCGAATAAACATACACGACCCACTTATGGCTTCTACTTCATAAGCTTCATCTGGATTGAGATGGGTCAAATTGTAGCGACCAAACCATTTTGATTTAGGGAAAACATTGGCCAGCCCAAGTAGCTTTGTGAAAGCTACCCAGGGAGTTGGAAAACTTCTTCTACAGGCCAACTGGAGACTACCATCATCGTTTAATATTTTGCATCCCAGCAACCCAATCTTCCCATCTGCTTCCATGACCTCTATCAGTTTTTGTGGGGTGTCCTCCTGGACCAGCGTGTCTGGATTGAGAAGCCAGATATACTCACCCCTGGCCTTTTTGAGGGCCTGATTATTGGCTTTTGCAAAGCCCAGATTATCCTGATTCTGGATGAGATTAATTTGAGGGAACTGGGTTTGGAGCATTTCGATGCTCCCATCAACAGAGTGGTTATCTACAACAAATATTTCTGTTTCGATAGATTGAGTGGCTTTGAGAATACTCTCCAGAGCCTGCTGCAAAAAGGCTTTAACATTGTAATTGACAATAACAATGGAGAGTTTCATAAAAATTAGATGAAGCGAAAAGGGTTAAATTTTTCCCAACAAAGCCATTAAACGCAACCACCAGACACGCCAGATTGCTTCGCGTACAATGGCCTTGGACATCTTGCTCTGACCCACAGTGCGATCGACAAATAGAATTGGCACTTCTTTAACCCGGTCTGGGGATCTTCTCCAGGCTCTGAAATTCATCTCAACCTGAAATGAGTATCCATTACTTCTTACTTTATCAAGATTAATCTGCTTCAGGAAGTCCACCCGCCAGCATTTAAATCCACCTGTACCGTCATTCACAGGCATGCGGGTAATCATTTGAATATATTTGCTGGCAAAATAGCTCAGCATCAGACGTTGAAGCGGCCAGTTTACGACACTAATGCCATTTAAATACCTTGAGCCAATAATCAGATCATTGGTTTCAATTTCTTTGAGAAAGGTCACAATAACTTCAGGGTCATGAGAAAAATCACCATCCATCTGTACGACCGTGTCATACTCATGCTCAATGGCATATTTGAAACCAGCGATATAAGCTGTACCAAGACCGAGTTTGCCTGCTCTTTCCATGAGGTGCAACTCGGGAGTGCCTTTTTGACGAGCTTTTACAATGTCAGCTGTGCCATCTGGTGAACCATCATCCACAATGAGAATGTCTGTTTTTACTGGGAGTGATAGCACCTTATCAATAACGAGAAGAATGTTTTCCTTTTCGTTATAAGTAGGTATGATTGTTAAATTACGAGACATTCATTTCTTCCTTAAGCAGAGCCAGCTCTTCATCAATCCCCATGATGGGTATTCCCAGCTCTTTGTTCAATTTTTCACAAATCAGACCGCTGCGCAATGGCCGTGGAGCCTTCTGATTCAAGTCAACCGTCGAAATTGCATTAATTAATGAAGAGGACAACCCAAAAGTATCTGCAATTTTTAATGCAAAAGTATAACGCGAAACCACCTCTTTTGATCCAAAATGCCAAATACCCCATGCCTTATTCTCAAGGATCACTCTAATTACAGTCGCCAGTCGACGTGCATAGGTAGGGTTATTGTACTGATCATCAACGATTCTGACCGATCTTTCATTCCGCAATTCATTAAGCAACCACGCCACAAAACTACTCTTAAGATGTTTCCCATTGCCATACATGACATTGGGCCTAATGACTGCGACCTTTGCCCCTGATTCCAGAACAGCTTTTTCTCCAGCAAGTTTTGACTCAGCGTATTTACCCCTGGCATCACCAGCATCAGTTTCCCGATAGGGTCCCGAATCACCACTAAATACATAATCCGTGGATATGTGAATAAGAGGGATATCGTTATTCTTACAAATTAAAGCAATTGCCGCTGGAACCTTACCATTCAAAGCAAAGGCTAGATCCTGATCATCTTCTGCCCTATCAACATTTGTATAGGCTGCTGTGTGAATAATGCTATCCGGTTTAACCTGATTGACATATACCTCGAGAGCCATGGTGTCATTTAAATCTATTTGTTCTACCTGGATATTATGGGATGAACCAAATATACTGGGGGTTAAATCAAGACCATAAATTTCATGATCACTGGAAAACTCCTGAACAATATTTTGACTCAACAGGCCATTGATCCCTGTTATCAATACACGTTTATTCAAACTATTATAATTCCTTAATCAACTTCAAATATTTCAGTATCGAATGTCCTGATGATGGTTTCCATTTGTCGAATGTATGGCATTTTGGCCTTTTCAGGTGCATGGACAATTCCCGATATTAGATAAATCCTATCTTTTACAGGTTCGTAAAAACCATACGCTATAAAAGGACCACCCTTTACTTCTGATTTTGATTCCCACAAACCATAGTATTTATATGTGGAGTATTGTTTGAACCAGATAGGCTCTGAAATCAAATAATCCCGATTCAGCTTCACATCTTTCAACTTTTTGCCAAATGTATTGGTCAGCAAATTATCCAATTGATATCCCAGCGTTGAATCCGTGGGGGTTGCCCATGAAACCACCAGCCATCGATATGGAAAATCACGACCCAACCATAGAATATTGTCCTTAGGTCTATTTTCGATTTCCACATAATCATGCATCATACGAAGATAAAATCCATATTGGTTGTAATACTTTTCAGCAAGCTCGAACTGTTCACCTGATCGGTAAATGAAGGCTGAATTTCGCTCAAACATCTTTTTTTCAATAAAATTGAAAATTTGATCCTGATTGATTTCTAGACGATTTCGAAGGTCGGCAAGATTTTTACCGATAACCACAACAAGTGCTTGACCTGTGGCATAGGCATCACCTTGCTGATAATAACCTTTGGGATTCCTACGCATATTATTGATGGTAGAGTCAGGAAGCATGGAACGTACCTGGGGGGTCACACCACTCTTTTCTTCAAGACGAGTCAGTATCAGCAAATTTTTATTTAGTATATTCGTGTTCAGATCATTTGGACTGATTCTCTGGAAGGTATATAGAGTCTCGGTGGGAGGAGTTTGATATACCTTCCCCAGAGTTTGAGCTAAAATCGGCTCGCAGGCTTCCCAATTTCTTTCATCACATACCACTGTAATGACATGATCATACCCAATGGCTTTTTCCTTGGGTCTCTCACATGCCCCTAGTGTTAGGACGACTATTAGCGCTATTACTGAATAGCGTATAAAATCTATTTTTCTCATCATACCCACTCCCCTGCGTTCACAAAAATAACGAAGCATAAAGTTATTCCCATCAGGAATCTCTCACAGCCTTTAATTGGTTATGAGCTCGAAATCTGCAAGTCCCTCAGAGATGGAGACGGATGTCACCTTGACTTTTACTGGATCTCCCAATCGATACATTTTTTTAGTTCGTCTTCCTGTAAGTGAGAAATTGTTTTCCTCATATTCATAGTAGTCATCAGTAAGACTGCCAGCATGCACCAGCCCATCGACAAAACTTTCAGCAAGTTCCACGAAGAATCCAAAATTCAAAACTCCGGAAATCACCCCTTCAAACTCCTGACCGATCCGTTTGCTGAGATACTGAAGCTGTTTCATTTTCATATGATCCCGTTCAGCTTCTATAGCGACTCTTTCCCGTTGTGAACAATGCTCAGCTAATCTTTCAAGTGACGCTTGAGAGGGCAGGTTGGTATTGTCGTTATGGACATACTGCTTCAGGAGACGATGCACCGTTAAATCAGGATAGCGTCTGATGGGTGAGGTAAAATGGGTGTATGATTTGAATGCCAATCCAAAATGTCCCTTATTTTCAACAGAATATTTAGCCTTGGTCATGGATCTAAGGGCTACCTTTTCGATAAAATGTCGATAGGGGCTCTCCCTCACTGCCTCTACCAGGACCTGATAGTCCATTGGTTTAACTGGCGTTTTAATCTTCTGGGGTATGTTTAAACGATTCAAAATCATCTGTAATTTGCTCACATCATCAATGGATGGTGTCTCATGGATTCGAAATATCCCAGGAAGTTTAGCCTTTATGAATTTTTGATCAAGGTATTCAGCAGTTACGCGATTGGCGGCCAACATAAATTCTTCTACCAGTCTGTGCGCAGTCAAACGCTTGGAAGGTTTGATGTCGTGTGGGAACCCTGTTTCATCTAAAATCACTATAGGTTCAGGCAGATCAAGATCAATACTTCCTCTGGATTTTCTGTCACGAAACAGAACTTTTCTCAACTTCTCCATTTCTTGTATTTGTTTCGAATAGGTATGGGCTTTTCCATGGATGATCTCTTCAACTTCTTCATATGAGAAGCGCTGGTTCGAATGAATGACTGAATTCATGATTTTTGATGGGCCGAATTGACCATCGCGTCCAATTTCCATCATGCAAGTCATGCTGAGTCGGTCTATATGTGGTTTCAGGGAGCACAAATCAGAAGCCAGCTTTTCTGGTAACATGTGAATGGCTGTACCAACAAGGTAAACACTTGAACCACGTTTTCTGGCACCTCTATCAATTGGACTACCTGGTGTGACATAGTGAGAAACATCAGCGATATGCACTCCCAGTTTCCACCCCTTGGATGTTTGCTCAATAGAAATGGCATCATCAAAATCCTGAGCCGTCTCTGGATCAATTGTGAAACATGTAAGTTCTCTAAGATCTGTTCGATTTTCGATCTCAGTTTGCACACTCTCTTCAGAGTACGATTCGGCCTGTTCCAAAGATTTCGATGTCCAGGTCGTTGGGAGGTCATGTTGTTGGACGATTAAGGCAATATCGACACCTGGATCTCCAGGATAGCCAAGAATATCTTTAATCCTCACAAGTGGCTCTGGATGTCCTGCGTCCCATTGAACGAGCTCTACGGTGACCATATGGCCGTCCCTGGCAGCATTCTGCTCTCCCTCAAGCACAGCAAACCTAACTCGTATGCGTTTATCCTCAGGAATGACCCATTGGCCAAACCGATCCTGCTGATAAACCCCAACAAATTGTGTCTGGTGCCGCTGAATGACCTCTATAACCTGGGCTTCAGGTTTATCGCCTCTTTGCTTATTTAGAATCTGTACTCTAACCAGATCTTTGTGGAAGGCATGTTGCATGTGTTGTGCTCGAACGAAGACTTCACTACCATCCTTCAGCTCTACAAAGCCAAATCCCCGGGAGGTTACTGCTAATATACCGGTCTTCTGCTGTTGCTTTGGCTTATATGCATATTGATTTCGGCCCTTTTGATCGATGTGGCCATTTCGATACATCTCCAGTAAGAGGATTTTAAGCGTCCGGTAATCGCGCTCTTTTATCCCTGCCGCTTTCATAATGGCACGGTGTTTATACCAGCGACCCGGGTTAGTTTTAAATGTGTCTAATATTTTCTTTTCAATTATCGATCGATCCATGGAATACCTCCAGAATACTCAAGATGGAAAAAGCTGTTACTCATTTTAATCCCTTTGTGAGAAGCCAGAATGAGCCGAATAGGTCCTCTTCCACTTCTTAATTGAATACCCAGACCATAGCCCTGGATATTTTCAATTGAATTATTTGTATTATGCAAGCCGATATCATAAAACGCAAGGATTTGCGACTGTTTGCCCAAGGTAAAGTGGAGGGTATTCTGTATACTTAGAGTATTTGGAGCACGGATAAATGCTTCCTCATATCCCCTGACACTATTCACGCCTCCCAAAGCCATGAGAATTGAAGGATCAGATAAGGATTGGGTATGATTTTGTATGGTTGCGTCTGATCTTTGAGAAACATAAAGATTGCCTGGGAGCCTATATTCTGCCTCAGATCGCAATGTGACCTTCCTGATGGATTGTGGTTCAAAATTCATTTCCTGATAGAGAGTGGTTCGTAATGATATCCCCTCATGAGCTTGAGCATTTAAGCTTGTTTGCCGATACCCGAGACCAAGTAAACGCTTTTTACTGGCAGCCCACTCTGGATGAAGTATGGAACCCTCATGGGTGATAATTGACTCATTCTTTTCATAATTGAAATATATTGACCGTTCCCAGTCAACATCCCAGCCCAGGCCAATTATAGTTTGGACGACCTGATAATTCCCATCAATTACTTCCCTCCCAAACTGAAAGTTTGCTACAAGGGGCCATTGGAACAGCCAGGGATAATTCAAACCCAGATTGAATGATTCAGAATTGGACTTTAAACGTTTCCATGAAAAATTGAAGGACTTTCCCTTCCCATCAAAATTTGGGATATTAACATTGAGCTGCCCATACCAGGTCACTGTATCAGCATTCCCGCTTTTGTTAAAGGCTGCCAGACCCTGCAATTTAAGTTCAGGGTGGTATTTAACTTTATATCTCATATGATACTCTTCATTATCATCTTTTGATAGTCGGGAGAAATCAGCCAGCTGATAACCCAGCCCATTTATTCTACGTCTCGCTTTCTGTAGTTTATCACTAGAGATAGTGGGTTGTCCCATTTTAAACTCTTTTTCCAGATAATCGGAACCTCTGGATGGGAGGCCTGAAAAATGAACATAGCTCAGAGTTGAGGGATCGCCAGGGAAGATGTCTGCGTTGATTTGATCTGGCTGCTCAGGAGATTGTGATAATTCAATTTTCGCATCCCAATACCCCATAGAAGCAATTGATTCCAATCTCGAATTTAAAATTGAGTCAATTTCTGAATCAAAAACCAAGGAAGTATCACTCTCTTCAGATTGGTTTATAACAAGCCTTAGCTCTTGTCCCAGGAGTGAAAGGCTGAACAAGGATAAAATGCCTATCTTGAGTAGGAAGCGAGTCATTAGAAGTGGGTTCTACCTTCCAGTCGTAAGTATTGCTCGTTCTGATTATCTCCACGTTTTTGGATGCTATAATTCATGGATACTTGAAACATGCTTGAAAAAGTATAACGACCATTTACAGAATACTTCCAGTTATCACCAGGCTGTCTTCCTGAAAAAACAGAATATGGGATGGATTGGACATCAGCCACAACCGTGGACAGGGTCAATTTCTGATCGATTCTCCCTCTCCGCTTGATCCGGAGGCTGTGATTAATATTCAGCAAAGATTCTGAATACATCTTGTCAAGTTGCATGTCGTTCACCAGAGAATAGGTGATATCCATTTCAAGTTTTTGTTGGGCAGATACTTTCGTGATGTGGTTCAAAAATGGTCTGGTAGATACCCATTCTTCTCTGGCAAGCGGATTATATTCAAGGGCACGCTTCCGAGATTCAAAAACAACGCCTATTTTTGATTGATGAGTACTATTCCAAATGAAATCCCCGTCAAGACTATGCGAGGTATATTCATTTTCCTCTGCCCCGTAATTGTACAGAGTTGAGCTATTTTGATTCGATTTTCCAGAATAGCTAAACCTGGTGATATTCGTGGTCTGTCCTGTTTGCATATCTAATCCAAGGCTTAGCATTGATTGACTCTGAATATCCCTCTGACTTTGAATTTCTTGCTTGAGGCGATACTCGTGACCCAGTCTACCTCGAAAAGCCACTCGATCCAAGTTCCCAAAGCCATCTGTCGTGTATTCTAGTTTGGATTCGTTCTCAAATTTTCGGACCTGTTCCTCGCGATCAGAATACAAACGCTGGCGAATAAAGCGTCCACCGCTCACGGGGATATAGTCCTGAATTGCTGGATCAAAACTAAAATCTCCATAACCCGTATCCACTTCGATGTAGTGATAATCAAATTTTGGAATGTGCTCTTCATCCAGGAGGAAATTCTCTTGAAAATTAAGATGCTTATCCAGTGCTTGTCCACTGACCTTTAACTTCCCCAGATAGTAAAGTTTGACGGCCCCGCTATCACTCCTGTGCTCACGATATTTCATGCTGAGCAACCCCTTTGAATCCAGAATATTTTCAAACCTGTAATCAGCTATCCAATCCTGTCTGTGATCACTCCATTTTGCAATGTCGTTTGAATTTAATATGCTCCTGTCAGGTTCAGGAAATCGGTAATCTCTTCTTTGAATGTAACTGATCATCACTTCCTGATTTTCGGAATATTCGAAGGTTGTATTGATCCCAGATTCCAAATGATCATTGCTCGCATGTAATACGGAGGATGATCCATCCTCAAGATTTATGGTCATACCAGTAGTTACCCTACCACGGCGGTAGCTGGATTTGAAAGCATGGGTTTGGCTAAGAGAACTATCAATATTGGAGAGAATGGCCATATATTCAACAAATAGCGGTGCCTTCTGATCTGAGCTGCTCTCAATCTGAACTTGCTGCCCCACATTGGCACCTGATCGCTCCATTGTGGAAACAGAAGTCTTTAAATAATTAGCTTTCTGCTGGCCAATACGAAGATGACCGTAGCTGAGATGTTCAGCCTCATCAAGCCGACTACTCAAATGCCATTTTCGATAATACTCCAATGACTCTAAAGCATCATGACTTGCATAGCCGGTTTGTATTTGTCTGTCACCCCAACGGAGTTCGAACCTTGGTCGATTGACGCCCATATCAACATCCCAGGCAATTTTGGATGACTGTTCCTCTGTGTTAGAGTACAAATTTTTGTTATCCTGGGAAATACCCACATCGAAATTCGCATCTAAGCTTGCCTTTTGTGCATGACCAGAAAGTGAAAATACGGACAGAGATTGGGGCGCAATATATTGGTTGGCAGGCAGATACTCGCCAAATTCAGGATCGTACACGAAGTATGGAACGAGAGCATTGATCTCTTTCCGATATGCTCCGCGATCCAGACCAACAAAGCTAAATTCAACCACATAATCACCGAGCTGCTCACCCCTGTATAACAATATTCCGGTGGAATCCTGATCATAACTACCATTAAGGGTATCAAGGACAACCGTACTTAACTCAGTCGTATTGGTGTTTGTACCCAGCGGTCCAAATATTTGTTCAAGTTGGTCAGGTTCGATATTTCCCAGCGGGTTGTTTTTATCATCCCTGATATCCTGCCAGGCTGCAGATACATAAAATGGTGAATTGGCCCGATTGCCCAGGGAAACTTCTCCGCTGATCAGTTGTTTCCCAAATGAATAGGAAGCAAGGTAGATATCTGGGACATATTCAAATTCAACACTAATCCTGGAATTGGCTGAAAGGATATGATTTTGGGTAAAGTAGATTTCCGCAGCATTATAATCGATGATGTAGTCATCATCTTCTCCCCGGATGAGTAGATGATCATCAAGTTTGACTTTCTCAGAACCACCTAGAACGATGATGTATTTCTCCCCATTTTTACCCGACAATCTATAAGGCCCCTGTTTCCCATTCTTACCCTGAATCTGAAGCAGATGGTTCTTTCCATAGCTGAATCCCAGGGCCCCCTGCAAGCCCCCCTTTTGGGATTTTGCCTGAACATTGATTCCCTCAAGGGATCGATCAACTTTTCCGAATTTGCCATTGTTGAGTTTTAAATCGACATCTCCTATGGAAGCGTTTAGGTCTGGACCATCGATTTGTATCAGTACTCGTTCGAAATCATTTAAGCGTCGTGTATTCCCAATGGGTTGAAGCGGTGAAGTCTTGTCAGTTAAGACGCCTTCAACAGTGTAATTCTCACTCAAATTACCCTTAATCTTGAGAAACATGCTTGATTGTAAGGATACTGATGAATTGCTGGAAACCTGTATTCCCCGGGTGATGCTTCCAACGGCATCAAGACCACTATTTGCAGGCTGAGGTTTAACAATTACAGCAGCATTACTCTTGCTTGTATCCAGAGCCGGTGTGTATGGAGGATGGTTTACAGCGTAAACTCTTGGTAGTTTCAATGTATCAGCACCCACGATGAAGGTTACTGAGTCAACACTATCATCTGTTGCCTGGGCTGGAATGGATCCCTGCCCGTATGCAACAATACATCCCAGAGAGACGATAAGAAATGTGATTAACCTGTAGATGTTACTACCGGATCTTTTTGATAATATTGTTTTTAATAATCGGCATTGGTTTTTCTGGTCAATCGGGTAAACGATGGAAGATCTAATTACGTTCCATTGCACAGAATAAAATATTCTTTACCAGGAATAAGCCAATATGAGAATATTATAGATAATATGGGCATATACGCTAATCCCATATCCACGAGTATAGAAAAGACTTCCCAGGAGAATACCTCCAAACATGCGCTGCGAAAATACAGGGAGGCTATAGGACTCCATGAATAAATGAAAAGCAGCAAAAACTACGGCTGAGAGTAGAATGGCAATTGGAACGGAGAAGCTTGACCTAAGCGAAAAACCTCGTTCAAGAATAATGAGAAAGGAACCAATTAATACAAGTCTGAAAATAAGTTCCTCAAAGATTCCTGCCCCTATTGCCAAATTAATATTGGTTATCTTTGCTTCCATTGTCACGAGTTGCAGGGGTAGCAGAGTAAACAGTTGGAGGCTGATAAAGATAAGAGAACCCCACAACATACTTTCTAAAAGCATATAGATAATATAATTGGCATGGATTCCAGGTTTTTTCTCAATCTTGTATCCACGAACCATGGTTATGATGAACAGGCCAAGTAGGATTGCTGAAACAATTAAGGGGTTGGTTAATCCCAGCGATTCAAAGAGGCTGCGCAATAGGATTTCACCTGTATTACGCAATTCAAAAAAAGAATCCCTGAATAATATGAGAATACCAATCTCATAGATGGCCACGGCTGGTAAAGTGAGTATCAGACTGTAATGAAGTGATTTGGAACTGTTTAGATACTGGCGGAGTGAGGAAACTTTTTTTGCCATGAATCGCTTCTGCTACTTTTTAGATGCCCTGGCGGGTAAAACTAGTCATTAAGCTTCAATACTGCCAGGAAGGCATCCTGGGGAACTTCTACGCGGCCGACCTGCTTCATGCGTTTTTTGCCTGCCTTCTGTTTTTCCAGCAATTTCCTTTTACGTGTGATATCACCACCATAACACTTGGCAGTGACATTTTTACGCAAGGCCCTAACCGTTTCACGAGCAATAATTTTTTGGCCTATGGATCCTTGAATGGGCACCTCAAATTGCTGGCGGGGAATTAATTCTTTCAACTTTGCGCACAACCGTCGAGAATGGTCATAAGCTTTATCCCGATGTACAATTTGTGAAAGAGCATCGACCCTTTCGGTGGCGATAAGAATATCTAATTTTACCAGATCACCTCTACGGAAGTCAATGGGCTCATAATCAAATGAGGCATAACCCCTTGATGTGCTTTTAAGTTGATCGTAAAAATCAAAAATGATCTCAGACAGGGGTATCTCAAAATAGATCTGGACCTTGGATTCATCCAGATAGTGTGTTGATTTATAAATGCCACGCTTATCAATAATCAACTTCATCAGATTACCGATGTAAGCAGGTGGCGTCAGCACTTCTGCAGTAACATAGGGTTCTTCAATATGGTCGACATCGCCAGGTTCAGGTAGATCGCTGGGTTTATCTACCATAATATGTGAACCATCCTTGAGGTTGACCTTGAATTGAACATTGGGCTGTGTCGTAATAAGATCGATGGCAAATTCACGTTCAAGACGCTCCTGAACAATTTCCATGTGCAATAGACCAAGATATCCCACTCGGAATCCAAAACCCAGTGCACTTGATGTTTCAGGTTCCCATGTCAGGGCAGCATCGTTCAGGTTGAGCTTTTCAAGGGCAGCCCTCAAGTTGGCATAGTCGTCAGAAATGATTGGATACACACCCGAATAAACCATGGGTTTTACTTCACGATACCCTGTTAGAGCCTCCATAGCGCCGTGTTTTGCCGTGGTGATGGTATCACCGACGCGAATTTCACTGATATCTTTAATATTGGCTATTATATAACCTACATCTCCAGCCCTAAGAATATCAGCCTTCATCTTTTTCAGCTTGAAATAACCAAGTTCTGCAACTTCATATTCCTCTTTGCTGGCCATGAAACGTACGATTTCTTTGGACTTTAACTGCCCTTCAAGAACTCGAACGTAGGCAACGGCACCTCGATATGCATCGTATGTACTATCAAAAACCAAAGCTCTCAGCGGCAGGTCATCATTCCCCTGTGGAGCTGGAATTCGCTGAACCACTGCTTCCAGAATTTCCTTAATACCGATATCCGCCTTAGCGGAAGCCTGCAAAATTTCATCCTCATCACAACCGAGCAGGTCAACAATTTGTGATTTAACATTCTCAATTTGAGCAGCCTGGAGATCAATTTTATTAATAATTGGGATAATTTCTAATCCGCTCTCAACAGCCAGCATGGCATTGCTGACAGTCTGGGCTTCAACACCCTGGGCTGCGTCTACCAGAAGCAAGGCCCCTTCACAGGCATCCAGACTTCTAGACACTTCATAGCTAAAATCTACATGTCCAGGAGTATCAATAAGATTTAGAACGTAATCTTTGCCATCATTGGCAGAATATTTCACCTGAATAGGATGTGATTTAATAGTTATTCCGCGTTCACGTTCCAGGTCCATATCATCCAGAACTTGATTCATCATTTCTTTATTGGAAATCGTGTGGGTTTCTTCAAGCAGTCGGTCTGCCAGCGTGGATTTTCCGTGATCAATATGGGCAATTATACAAAAATTTCGAACTTCAGATCTTATCATAGGGCGCAATATACGCTTGATTATCTCGTATCAAACAGGAAGGCAAAACAGAATGAAAATGTTGATCAGAAGATTAGAATTTTAAAAAGAAACTGTTTCCACCTTTGGGTGAGTCCTCGATGCCAACAATAGCGTCATGCTCAGCGGCAATTCTCTTCACAATGGCCAATCCAAGTCCTCGCCCTCGTTTGATACCTTCCTCAAGTTGGACATTGCGTTTGAATATGGTTTCTCGCATCTCCAAGGGAATTGGTGGGCCTGCATCTTCGACCCTGAGTGTGACTCGACCTTTCTCTTTTCTCAAAATCAGGTCTATGGAGCCACCTGCTGTAGAATATTTAACAGCGTTGCTTAAATAATTTTTGGGAATCTCTGAAATAATTGGATTTGCTTCCACAATAAGGGAATTTGGTAATTTAAGCTTTAAGGACATAGAGGCAGTCGTCATAGGAGATGAAAACTCAGATTCCATGCCCTTTAACATGGGAACCAGATCCATTTTATCCTTGGTAATATTTTCACCAATACTCAACTTTGACAATACAGTGGCGTTTTCAATCACCTTCATCAAACTTTCAGCACTGCCCTGCAACAATTCATACATCTCATTGCCATCATCTTCTGCACTCAACATGTCTGTAATTGAGCTAATGACCCCTGCAGGGTTTCTTAAATCGTGAGTGATGACATCAAGGAGTAATTCCTTCATCCCATTGGCATTGGCCAGTTCACTTGCTAACTCTTCAAGGGCTTTGCCCTTTCTTGCACGATCGATGGTAAGTGCAACTTGACCAGCAGCAAGATTTAAGAGTCTAATATCTTCATCTTCATACTGGGTTATGCCATCATATTCCTGCAGTACAAATGCGCCAATGACTTCGTCTTTTACCTTCAATGGTATTCCTAACCATACACTTGGCAACTCACCGGCTATTGTCACCTGACCACTATCCATGAGGGCACGGATTTCAGTCTGCTTGACATGAATTGTTTTCTGCTGCACGATCGCGCGAGCAGTGAGAGAAGTTTCTGGATCTAAAGGAATACTTTCCGGCAATTTTGATTTGTAAAAATCTCGTTCGTAGGGAAAGTAGAGTGTGTTATTTTCTTTATTCAGCATAACCAACAAGAAATTACTGGTAGAAATAATCTCGCTGATGAATTGGTAAATTTTGTCATAAAGGTTGGTTACATCAGTTGCCTCTATGGCCGCAGATGTGATTGCATAGAGCACATCACGTAGCTTTTGATCCTTCAGCGCTCTTTCTTCTTCGGCCTTCTGTCGTGTTATATCCTCAGTTAGGGCGACAAAATGGGTCACTGCGCCGTAGGAATTTCGAATGGGTGAAATAGATACTTTGCCCCTGGTAAGTTCACCATTACGTTTCCGATTAACAATATCACCAACCCAAACAGAGCCGCTCTTGATAGTGTCCCATAATTTTTTGTAGAAGAATTCATCGTGTTGATCAGACTTGAAGAGTCTTGGGTTTTGGCCCATGAGTTCGTCCAGACTATACCCCATTAGGGACAAGAATTGACTGTTAACATATTCAATGCTTCCCTCAACATCAGTAATGACCGTCATCACGGGGCTTTGTTCAACCGCCTGACTCAGTTTCTGAAGTTGAAGGTTTGCTTGATTTTGCTCGGTTATATCAAGTGCGTGGCCAACATTTTTAACATTTCCTTCGCTATCAACAAATGAGTTGGCAGAAACCAGTATATCACGTTTTTCCCCATCGGGGCGGAGAATATCCAGGGGATATTCAGTGGGAGCTTCCTCTCCAGCTTGTCTGGCTTCATAATTCTTGATTACTTGAAGCCGAGAAGGACCGAGGTGTTCAGAAAAATTTGAACCTATCAATTCCTCACGAGGTCGATCGAATATTTCGCAAAGCCGATCGTTTACGTATACAAATTTTGATTTGTGATCGATGATATAAATGCCTGTTGTGGATTGCTCCACAATCGCCTGGATATGTGCTTCTGACTCTTCAACCTGTTTTTGAGTTTTCTCCTGTTCGCTTTTTAGCTGAGCATTCTTTATACTTTGCGATATAAGGTGCGCAACATCCTTAATAACAGCAAATTCGCTACGGAAATTTGGTATGCTTAAATTCCAGGTAAATCCCAAAAGCCCAACAATCCGATCTTCTCCACGAATCAGAATGAGAAAGGAATCCTCATCCAGTAGTGTGTTCATGAGATCATCAGGAATCATCATCTTCTGATTTTCCAGGGTCTTCCTGTCTCTCTTTTTCAAATAGGATGCAAAGACCTCTGGCGAAATACCTTTTGATTGACTTGCACTTATTTTGTCATCATCAGACCATAGTATGATCCAATACTTTTTAAAAATATTTGTCGCTGAAAATGTATTATGAAGTAAGGTTCCAATTTCTTGTATGCTGCGGGTTGATCCCAAACCGCTGTAGATAGAATCCTTCATCCCCAGTAGTTCATTGATCCTGAGCATCATTTGATCCGTTGCAAAGCGTGTAAGTGCTATCTTGATCATCGTGCGAGCAGCTTGATCATCGATGGGCTTATGAAGGTATCCGTAGGCATCAGCGTCCTGTATGGCCTTGGAAATATGCTGTTCATCAGCATAGGCAGTGGCAAAGACAATCGGAACGGGATGTTTTTTGTGAATTTCCTGAGCTGTCTCAATCCCATCCATTTTGCCACGGAGCTTAATATCCATCAGAATTATATCTGGGTTGGTCTTGGTCGTAAGTTTAAGAGCCTCAGCTCCAGTCCCTGCGATCCCAACAACCGTAAACTCATCCTGCGCCAGCCGAATAGATAAATCCTCAGCTGAAAGCCGTTCATCTTCAACGATAAGAATGCGTATTTTATGTTCTGAATTATTCATTGTTTTGAAACATCTGCTAAAAATTTCAGTTGATTGACTGAAATAATATAATAAATCTATTACACTAGAATAATTTTATATGTAAGGATTATTCAATTTCTGAAAAATATTTAGCAATTCTTTGTCCAGCTTTGCCTTCCCACCCATCAATTGGATAGCCATCGAGGGTATCCCCTTCAATAATCGAGACGATTTTAGCTTCAATTTGCTCTACATCGAATCCAACCACTGTATTTGTACCCTTGGTAAGGGTTACAGGACGATTGGTTGCTTGTCCAATGGTTATGCATTGAACACCCAATATAGTGGATTCCTCCTGAAGCCCCTGGGAATCGGTCACCACACACACCGTATTTTTCAAGAGCTTTAGCAAATCGTGGTAATTCTGAGACGTAACAAATTGAAGATTTACACCTGGATCCAATATGACTTCCGGAATATCCTCGAGTAGCGTGAGGGTTTTGGGATGTAGTAGACAACAAATGCGTAGTCGTTCTGAAAGTTTTTCAAGCATGGTCATAAATGAGATCAGAAAACTTTTATTCCCCAGAATATGATCGTGATGCACGGTTAAGAGAATGTAGGCACCTGCTTCCAAACCATACCGGTCTAAAACATTACTGTCCTCAGCATAACCCAAATTTGCAAATACAGCATCGGAACGAATGTTTCCAACTTCAATAATGCTACTATTGTCATACCCCTCACGAATCAGGTTGATGACTGGTTCTTCATTTGAAGTAAACAGGTAGGTGGACAATTTATCAATGAGCATATCATTCTGTTCTTCAGCTATTTGAAAATCAAATGACCGAACTCCTGCATCGAGATGGGCAACTTCGATATGAGAACGTACTGCAACCAATGAACAGGCCAAAGCAGAGTCGGAATTTCCAAGGACGATGACGATATCTGGTCGATCAATGTGAATCTGATTTTCATAAGACATCATAATAGATGCCAATTTTCCAATGCCATCAACCGCATTGATATTGAGATAAGCATGAATGGGCGACAGGTGTAATTGCTCCAAAATATCCTGGCTGAGTTCTGGGTCATAGTGCTGACCAGTATGGATAATTCGAATTTCCAGTTTGTCTTCGAAATCCTGAAATGCAGTCTTTAATGCAGCTGCACGAATGAAATCAGGCCTAACTCCAACAATTATATCTATCTTTTTCATACGATCTCCATTTTCAGCTTACAATCTAGATCAATCCACAAGAATCAGGTCATGTATTTCATAATCCAAATTTATACTTCATGGTCAATCCGAAATGGCGAGGATCGCCATAGCTCATATAAAGTTTCTCATCATAGTCAGGTGGTTCGAGACCAAAGTAAAACCCTCGTATTGCATATTTTGTGTCTAAAATATTGTCTGCCCAGAATGACAGTTCAAGTGACCTGGAGAAGGAATATGTGATGCCAGCATTAAATAGATTATACGCCGCTGACACCTGATCATGACTCTCTGAAAAATAGAAATTATCCTTCCCGGAAACTGAGCCTCGTAAAGAGACATTGGTCCATAGGCTGTAATCTATACCAAGTTTGTAAGAATACTGAGGCGCATGGGCAAAAGCTCTATCGCCGAGTGAAATAAGTTGATCTGGGGCTACTTCGAAGGAATACTCCTGTGTTTTAGACTCCAGCAAGCCCAAATTACCTGACAGATGAATTCGAGCGTTCACTACTCTGCGAAATTCTAATTCCATCCCATAGACATACCCTTCCGAAGCGTTTCCTATGTAGTAAGTAAAGCTATTCGGGTCCATGGGGTCTTGTTGGCTGGAAAGTGAAACTTGCTGGTCAATTCGCTGGGTGTAAAATGCCAGAATTGAAAGCATGCCTGAATTGGAAACACCCCGGTATCCCATTTCATAATTATTTACATATTCAGGAGAAAAAGGGCGATTGATATCCAGGATGCGTGGGTGCTGGTTAATTCCACCAGCTTTAAAACCCCGCGCTACATTTATGAACGTCGACTTGCGCTGGTCAATTTTGTATAAAACTGCAATCTTGCCACCATTGAGTTGATCACTCATCCCGAAGGTGGTGGTTTTATTGTCTTCATAATCGGTATTACGCTTCCCTAGACGAAGATTGGAAGTAATCTTGAACCTGTCAGTTGGGCTATAATCTATTTGTGTATAAACAGAACTATTTCTCAAATGAAATTCACTTTCAAGTTCCGATTCATCACCACCGAATAAATATCCCTCGGCATCATCTTTCTCGATGAGATCCTTATAATAAATTCCTGTTATTAGATGAATAGATTCATTTTTACTGGCGTGGACCAGACGTAGCTCCTGCGTCCTCGAGTTTCGATTACGAGCGACCTCGTCGAAAAAGTCATACCTCCACCCCTCTATGTCAGGATCGAATCCGTAGGGCTCTTGAGCCCAAAAATCATCATTCCCCCAATCGCTATCATAACTGTATTGCATATCGGCGACTGAGAGAGAAGAGATCGAGAACAAATCTGTACCTGGGGAAAGTTCATATTCTGCTCTGACGACGATGGCATTTAATGTCTGACTATCCTTCCCAGGTTTGTCACTATAGGTCGTAAACCCAGTGTTGGTGGGACTCCATGTATCATACCCATTATCCATATTTACTGACAGTAGTGTGGTTTTGATTTCAAGTTTTGGATTGATGGCCCAGATTAGCTTTAGCCTGGCCATAGTTTCAAGTCTTTCATTGGTGGTATGGTCATCCAGATATTCATTATATTGGAATCCATTGGTGTATCCACGATAGGCAGCCAGACGGGCTTTGAGGTTTGAACCGGAATGTAGATTGAATGCTGTGCCTATATTCAGAGTGCTGGCATTCCCGGCAGAGACTGTGACATAAGCATCCTGGCCGTGGTCAGGATCATTTGAACGCAGAACAATAAATCCTGCCAGTGCATTGGGACCATATATTGATGATTGGGGACCGCGAAATAATTCCACTCGGTTTACATCAAAAGTTAAGCCCGACATGCCGATTCCACTCAGATCGAGATCATCTATGCTGAAACCAACAGAGTAGTTGGGCGGTCCATCACCTGCAAATTGTGATCGCTCCCCGATACCTCTGATTTGAAAATAACGCGGTCTGGAGCTACCACCTGCCCAGTTCAGATTGGGGATGTTGTTTATCAAGGTCTGAAAGTGGGGTTCGCTGGATTGATCAATTTCCCGTTTACTGATAACACTGATACCGCCTTCAGTATCCAGCAAAGATTGTGTTCTGAGTGCCCCATATACACTGACAGTCTCTCCACTTAATAAAATGGGGACCAGCTTTATAGTTTCCAGAACTTCACTTTCATTCAGGATTTTGCGATCATAGGCAATATGCTGAAAGACAATTTTACCATTGAGATCACCAGAAATGGAATATTGTCCTGATTCATCGGTAACGGTGCCCATGGAACCAGAAATGATTTCACACCCTACGATGGGTAAATTGGTGGTAGCATCCACGACTCGACCAGAAATGGTTTTTTCCTGAGAGCGTGCCCCGGAGTTAAGTAATAGAATAGAAATAAAAAAGATGGTGAAACGGTTCATATGTTCTCCCTACGCTGGCATGATCCAGATCAGGTTCCTAGGGTTTGATCTCAGCCCAGCCTCCGCGATGGAAGTCACTGGACACCCCGATATCGATGACAATATAGAGTTATGTTGGAGGTGAAGGGTAAAAAAATGCCACCCCAGAAGGATGGCATTTATGAAACTACTTTGAATATCGAATATGGATTAACGATTTTAGAATTGCGAATGTGTTTGCTCAATTTCCCAAATCTTCAATCGGTGTTCCTTGCCTGCCTTGCCGAAGCTGATAAGCGTGGGCAGGTTCTTAAATCAAAAAGAGACTACCCCTATTGGGACAGCCTCTTTATGAAACTCGATATTTGAGAAAGGGTTAGCCGATAACTGCGTCGACCTTGGCGGTAATCTGTGGTTTGGGTACGGCCCCAACAAGCATTTGGGCTACTTCACCATTTTTGAAAATCAAAAGACTTGGGATACTACGAATCCCGTATTTCTGAGCAACTTCTGGATTGCCATCTACGTCTAATTTTCCAACTTTCAACTTACCTTTATATTCACTGGCAATTTCTGCAACTACTGGAGCAACCATTTTACACGGCATACACCAAACAGCCCAGAAGTCTACAAGCACTGGTACGTCTGACTCAATTACTTCAGCATTAAAGTTGCTATCGGTAAATTCTTTCACATTTTCAGCCATTATCTCTCCCTAGGCAATCAATTAACATTATAAAACCTGAAGAAGATAAATGAAGCTTCAGGTATGTCAAGTTATTCAATCCATCAAATGCACTATGCTCTCATCCATCTATATATTTCTGGCAAAGTGATGCGTTTTCCATAAAGCAGGATGCCAGTCCGGAACACCTTAGCGGCTAGTCTGATACTTCCATAGACACTAATAATCATTACAATAATGGTTGTAAGTATCTGAAAAGTTGATGTCTCCCCTACTGCTATCTTAATCATCATAAAGAAGGGCGTCACCAGGGGTATATAGCTTAAAACATTTACCAGAGTAGAGTTAGGGTTTTCGATGACCATGGTCCACAGAACCATGGGAATGATAGCAATAAATGTGATGATTTGAATAGCCTGCTGGGCCTCCTGCTCAGAATCAAACAAGGCCCCTACTCCTATATATATTCCTGCATATAACAGATATCCGAGAATAAAATACGTAAAATAGAGCAGCCCGATTGCTGGCGTAATGAGGGATAGATCATAGTAACTGCCTGCGATGAATGTTCCAATCAGGTATATGGCAGATTGGGTTAGTCCCAGCAAGCCAAGTCCCAATATTTTTCCACCCATCAATTCATTGTAGCTCACCGTTGATAAAAGCACTTCAATGACCCGGGAAGACCTTTCCTCCAATACCGCCCTCAGCAAGAGCTGCCCGCCTGTAAAGATGCCCAGGAAGAGTAAAAACATGAATACAAAGGGTGCGATATAACCTGCGATAAGTTCTTCAGTTTCCCTCTCCTCAGATGAACCAATCTCAAAATGAGAAACTGTTACATTAAAAAATATTTCATCCAGTACATCATCTGACAACTGCAGAAAAATGGCTTTCTCCTTGATTAATAACTCCTTCAACTCAGATTCGATAATATCAGTTGAACGAATGGTTGAACTTGATCTGGCATAATTACGAAGCATTGGATTGGTAAAAAAATCAGCTGGAATTACGAAGTAACCATCGAGTGTCTTTTCATTCACCAGTTCATCAAATTGAGTTTGCAAAGATTCAAAGCTACCTTTGGACACGGCCAGATTGAAGGGCAGGGTTCCCTTCTCGGCGAACCGCTCGTCCAGAACAAGAGACAATTGATGTCCATAGAAACCTGTTTCATCAATTAATCCAAAGTTTTTGGTTTCAATACCTGCACCTGAACCAGCCATATATCCAGTACCCAGACTAATCACCAGGATCAGAATTGGCATGCCAAAAGTTCCAATGATAAACCATTTTGAGCGAATTCTACGACGATACTCGAACCATGCAATTTTCAAGGCATTCATGATTCAGATCCCTGTACCAAATGAATAAAAACTTCTTCAAGACCTAACTCGGCAACTCTCACCGATTTTAAATCGATTGATTTATTCAGAGTGGAAATGATATCCTGCTTTGAATGACCGTCAATTTCGATAAACATGGATCCATTTGTACGCTCTGTTGTGAAAGCAGAAAAGCATTCATGATTGAGATCAGCCTCATTTACAGGTGTTACCTGAAGACGCTGAATGCCTTCCGATTGCATTATTTTTGATAGTTCCCCAGCTGTGACCAATTGACCTTTATTAATCAGGGCAACATCATCACATAGCTTTTCCACCTGGTCCATTTGGTGAGAGCTGAACAGGATGGTTTTACCAGCTTGTTTCATCTCCTCCAATATTTCCTTCAACAGAAGCTGATTAACAGGATCAAGACCAGAAAAAGGTTCATCCAGGACTATGTATTGAGGGTCATGGAGGATGGTATTTATAAATTGAAGCTTTTGCTGGTTGCCCTTTGACAGTTCACTGATCTTGGATTGCAGCCTGGATCCCAGGTCAAAGCGCTGGAGATATGCTTTAATTTTATCATTGGCATGTGGAACGCTTCGAAGATGAGCAAAGTATTGCAGTGTTTCCATGACTGAGATCTTCTGGTACAACCCTCGTTCTTCAGGCAGATATCCTATTTGGTTTGATGGAGGTCTATTATTACTTCCTTCAAAAAGGATCTGGCCTTCATCGGGAATAATAATGTTCATGAGCATACGAATGGCTGTGGTCTTCCCTGCCCCATTGGGACCCAGAAAGCCATAAATTCTACCTGGTTGAATGGTCATATTGAGTTCAGAAACAGCAACAATGGAATCGTATGTTTTGGAGATTCCCCTGATTTCTATCATAATGTCACTTTCATGATTTGAGGAAGGAGGAGCAAGAGGGTTTAGTTATGGATGATCCGAATAAATTTTCGCTTACCGGCTTTTATGACGAAACTCCCCTTGGTATTAAAGGGTAAGAATTCATCCTGGACTTTTTCTCCATCAACACTCACTGCATTTTGCTTGATAAGCCTGCGAATCTCCCCCTTACTGCCGAACAATCCACTCTTATCCAGGAGGGAAAGCAGGGTTTCATCAGATGACTCCACAATGAGCTCAGGCATTTCATCTGGGATATCTTTTTTGATAAATAAATTATCGAAAGCTTGTTGTGCAGCAGTTGCTGAATCTTCATCGTAATAGACTTTCACCAATTCACGACCCAACTGTCGCTTAAAATCACGTGGGTTTTCCCCTGATTTCATTTTGGTTTCGATGCTCTTGATATCATCCATGGGGAGATTGGTGGTGAGGGTGAGATATTTTATAATCATTTCATCTGGTATGGATAACACTTTTCCAAACATTTCAGCAGGTGAATCTGATAATCCGATATAATTGTCATAACTTTTGGACATCTTTTCCACACCATCTGTCCCTTCAAGAAGGGGCACTGTCATGATAACCTGTTGGGCTTGATTGGATTTTTTTTGCAGCTCTCGTCCCATAAGCAGATTAAATAGTTGATCTGTTCCCCCCAATTCTACATCAGAATGCAGATGGACAGAGTCCTGTGCCTGGGCAAGTGGGTAAAGGAATTCATGAACCGAGATGGGTGTTCCACCCTTATACCTCTGAGAAAAGTCATCGCGTTCCAGCATTTGCGCTACGGTCACCTGGGCAGCCAGCTTAATGACTTCAGAAAAATTCATGGTGTTCAACCAGTCCGAATTGTGCACCACATCAAGCCTGTCGGTGTTTAAAATAATAGAAGCTTGGTCGAGATATGACTTACCAAAATCACGAGCTTCTTCCAGGGTTATACTAGGTCTGGTCTTATTTCTACCCGTAGGATCACCAATGGAGGCCGTAAAATCTCCAATAATGAGTATGGCATTATGACCCAGATCCTGGAATTGACGCAATTTTCTCAGGACGACGGCATGACCTATGTGCAAATCAGGACGACTTGGATCAGCGCCGAGTTTAATTTTTAATGGCTTCTCTGAGGCTATGGACTTTTCGAGCTTCTGTTCAAGTCCTTCAGGCGAAACAAAGTCTTCTACACCTCGGGAGAGTATATCTAGCTGTTCTTTAACTGGTGGAAATTTCAAAATCTTTCTCCGCTATTCTTAGTGACTGAGTTTTCTGGCTCTATCCATTTCTCTGGTGGCATCACGTTTGAGAGAGGTCTGCCTTTTATCTCGAATATTTTTACCCTTTGCAAGACCAAGCTCAACTTTCAGCTTTCCTGCCTTAAAATAAAGCGAAAGCGGTAGTAATGTATATCCTTTGGCTTCGATCTCATGACTCAATTTTCTAATTTCTTTTTTATGTAGTAACAAGAGTCGAGGTCGTGTCGGGTCATGTTGATCGTAATCATTTGCTGTTTCCCAGGGCGAAATATGCAGATTCAATAATGAGATACTCCCATTCCGTGGTCTTGCATAGGCATCACCCATGTTGAGATTTCCTGCACGAATTGATTTTACCTCAGTTCCATGCAGGGAGATGCCGGCCTCAAATTTTTCTATAATCTCATATTCGTAGTACGCGCGCTTATTGCGTAAAACCAACTTGATATGTTTATCGTCGTTCATGCCGAAAATTTATTCTTCCCTTACCTGATAACAACCCCGCTTTTAGTAATGTTGCCCTTAAAGGAGAGCTTTAATGAAAATATTTAAATAGAATTTGTCCATATATCAACATATCTGGTCCAATATTGTTGAAATATGGAGTATTTATCGATGATGAGTGCCCAAATACATCTAATAAAAAAAGCTGTTCCAGAGACTATTAATCCCTTGATGATCGTATAATAAGGGATTATAATTAAAGTAATGGTTCAAGTGTTTAACATCGATTTATGATAGAGTGAGCGGATTATGCCAAGGGAAGCCATCAAAAAACTATACTATTCAATCGGTGAAGTCAGCGAAGCAACTGACTTAAAGCAATACGTGTTGCGCTACTGGGAGTCAGAATTTCCCCAGCTATCTCCTGCTAAAAACCGTGCTGGCAACCGTACCTACCGGGAAAAAGACATTGAGTTGGTAAATTTTATTAAAACGCTACTTTATGAAAAGAAATACACCATTGAGGGAGCGCGTCAGAAGCTAAAGCAATTACAGGACAACGGTCAGCCTCTAAATGTCCTCAGCCTTGAAGAGCCAGTGGCAGCTCAACCTACCCCACCAACTCAAGCCGTAGAGCAACCTATGGCACCAAAACCAGTGACTTCTGCCCAGGGTGATATGACTCCAGAGCGTTACAAGAAATTTCTAACAAATCTTCGTATTGATCTAAAACAGCTTATTGATTTAATTGATTCATAAACTTGTTTTAACCCCTTAAAGCTCCTTGATTCGGAGTGTTTCAATTCTTTAATTAGGCCGCTTCATAAATAGCTCTTTTCAGGACCTGTTTTGTGGCAGATGATCTCGGAACGTGGCGCAGCCCGGTTAGCGCGCTTGACTGGGGGTCAAGAGGTCGGGAGTTCAAATCTCCCCGTTCCGACACCCACTAAACCCTTGCTTTGCGAGGGTTTTTTTATATTCCTGAGAATAATCACTGGTTAGCGCGTCCCGACACGAGTGTCGGGAAGGTCGGGAGTTCAAATCTCCCCGTTCCGACACCCACTAAACCCTTGCTTTGCGAGGGTTTTTTTATATTCCTGAGAATAATCACTGGTTAGCGCGTTCCGACACCCCATAAACCCTGCCTGCTGGTGGGGTTTTTTTTGGTAAACCGCAAAGTGCGCAGAGACCGCAAAGATTCTTCAGCACAAGGCTAAGCGCGTCCCGACGTGCGTGTCGGGAAGCTTGGGAGTTCACCACGAACATAGTGAGTAGAGGCGAGGGAATCTGAGCTTGTCGAAGGTGATGCTCAGTCAAATCTCCCTGCTTGTGCCGCCGAAGCTTGCCCGTAGGCGTATTCCGACAAAACAACATTGCTTTGAAGTGGTGTTTTTATAAATCCATTTAAAATATTGAAACATATTGATAGTATTCGGGTAAATTGAAGACATCAATCATATGCAATGATCATTCACAATCATATTGTTAAATAAAAAGGAGAGGAAAATGACTCTAAAAGAAAAGTTAGAACTACTATGGAAATATCTGTTACTGGCAGTCATAGTATTTGGACTGGCTCAGTTGGGAAGAACTCACAAATCAAGGTTGATGTACCATGATTTCCAGGGAAAACATGGTAATAAGATGATGTGGTATGGTGACCTGGATCACGATGCTGATGAAATGAATGTTGATGTAATGATTGAAAAGCTGGTCGACGGTGACTCCACCATAAAAGTCATCATAAACGGCGAGACCATGGATCTAAAAGACCTGGAAGAAATTGATGAAAATGTCTTTATCAAAAAAATGGTCGGCGAACACAATGGCAAAAAGCACGAAGTGAAAATCATTAAAAAGAAGATGATTGATAAATAGAATAATACAAAAAAAGGCGAGAATTACTCGCCTTTTTTATATGTTTGTGTCTAACCCTAGTGTGCGTATACTGCGATAGCTGACATGACTTCCCGCTCCACCGTCTTCCCTGCCGGCCTATTCAGCAACATACCGTTCACCACCAGAGCCGATGATCCTCCCCCATCCAGATTGATGGCGTCTTCACACCCCAGCTCCAACATAATATTTGCCAGTTCAGGCAAATCTACACCACGACTTATCAACTGCCTGCCATCGACCAACAGGAGTATCAAATCTCCTTCTGGGGTTATCCCGGCAGCCGTGCGTGGATGAACCTCAGGGATGCTTGATCCAAAAAACACTTCCTCATTAACGGGAATAAATACTTTCCCATCGCGAAGCAGCAGAGGACCAGCTCCAAGAATATCTCGATAGGTCCAAAGATTTCGAAAACTATTTTCTTTTTGTTGACCAGGTTGACCGGGCATATTCTCAATCCCCTGCTCCCAACTGAAAACTGAATCTCCTGAAGAAGAGACCCAATTTATTTCAACAGCATTATTCTCATCGAAACCAATTGCCGACCGATGGAGATAAAACCTTTCTTCATCTTTTAGAACCGATGAAGTGGCAGCATGAATCAACTCCCCATCAACTTTCAATATCCCCACATGTTTAGCAGGATTCAAATCCATCCTGAAATAGCCTCCATTTATAATCACAGGTACACTAAGACGACGGGCAAATTCTGATACAGTTTCTGTTCTGTCCGAATCGTTGGAAACAACAACGCGACTCTCAATTTCAGGAAGAGACTCTCTGACAAGGACATACCAGGCTCTCAGGTTTGCACCGACATGAACTGACTGATAAACGGATATTCCCTCAGGTAATTCTTGATTAATCGAATCAATTGCTGACCACTCAAGACCAAGTCCAGGATATTGAACTGAGGAATCCCCGGATGTATTACAGCCAGAGAGCATCAGGATAGTGAGAATAGATAGAAAGAAGCGTATTAACATATTAACCAATATAGTGTGATAATATCCAATATCGAAAAGTGATTCTTGGGTTGGTTATTTTTTTTTGGACGAGTTAATCAGGAATACAGCTATAATTGAAATCGTTCCACCAAAGACAATATTCCACTTCAATGGCTCATTTAATATGAGCATAGCAAAGATCATTGCACTCAGAGGGACTGTGAATATAAATGCTGAGGCCTTCTCAGAGCCCAAACGGGAAGCAGCAATGAAATAGGCTGTTGTTGCAAATGCCATAGCTCCCACTGAAACGGACAATAGATTTAACCAGAAGCTGAGCCCCAGTCTAAACACCGAAAACACTTGAGATTTATCCACAAATAGCAAAGCAAGGATTGAACTAAGCATGTAAAGCCAGAAGCTGTAGGTAAGTGTGCTCATGTGTTTATTAATTCTTGAGGAAATGAAGGTGAGGAAGGCCCAGGTGCTGGCGCATAGGACAAAGTATTGATTTCCGCTGGTAAATATGGCAGACCAACCATCTTGCCAGATGTTTATTAAGATGGTTCCACCCAGAATACCCAATAGAAGTCCCGCCAAGGAGCGTCCTCTGGGAATATTACGCCTTATAGTTGATATGAGTAGAAATGTTAAGACTGGATTGAGTGTAGTGACCAGGACTCCACCCGCCCCAGCAGAGCCAATCAGGGTTCCTGTAAAATAGAAATGATTATAGAGAACCAGAAAAATAGCGGAAGCAACGATTGAGGGTAATCCTGCAAGCGTAATCCTCCATTGTGTGCCACGGACAATTAAGACTCCCAACATGAATATCCCAGCTATGAAGAATCTCCAGAACATGAGAATTGGGATGCTGGTAAATGTCCCCAGGATTTTTCCATTTGTCCAGGAGAGACCCCACAAGGACATGGATATGATCATGATGATATATAGAATAGTATGTTCTGATCTCTTCATCAAAACATGTTAATCCAGACGATTGATATTACCGCTATTGAATGTAGTTATATAAAAAAAGCCCCCACCAGTTTCGTGATGGGGACTTTATATTGAGTTTTAGTCAGGTTTTATTCAGAGGCTGCTACGTAGCGTGGATATACTGGTTCAAACATATTTTCTTTTACCCAGGCTTTGATATCCTTTGGTCTCTCAACACGAGCCAAGCCTTCATCAAATGCCATTTCGCATATAGCTGCCGCGATAGTTAGAGATATTTTTCGGATTTTCCTAAGATCTGGATATACAGTCCGCAGAGCGAGTTCCTCTTCTGTAACCATATCCGCCAGCGTTTTCGCTGCCATATAGAACATGGCATCGGTTACCTTTTTGGCCTGACAAAGTGAAGCGCCGAGACCGACTCCAGGAAAAATAAACATATTGTTGCCTTGACCTGGAACAAATATTTTACCTTTCATTCTGACTGGATCAAAGGGACTTCCACTTGCAAATATGGCTTTCCCTTTTGTCCACTTGTATGCTTCTTGGGCCGTACATTCAGATTTAGAGGTAGGATTAGACAGAGCAAAAATGATGGGTTGCTTTGAATAATTCAGCATCTCCTTGATAATTTCTGGTGTGAATGTCTGACCCTGGCCACTTACGCCAACCAGAATAGTAGGCTTCACTGCTTTAATGACATCCATGAGATTATCTACGAGAGCTTCATCCCTGGCATAGGGTACTTTGTGATCCTGGAGCGGACGGGGACCATTCTTTACCACCAATCCCTGACTATCAATCAACCAGAATCGTTTTCTGGCCTCTTCTTCACTCATGCCACTTTCTTCAACAATTCCAGCCACAATCATGTCTGCTATACCAACCGCTGCTGAGCCTGCTCCGTAGAAAATGATACGCTGATCTGCGAGTTTCTCTTCTTTCATGCGCATACCGCCGAGTAGACCAGATAGAGCCACGGCGCCAGTGCCCTGGATATCATCATTAAAGCACAACACGTCTTCCCGGTATTTATTCAGTATTGGGAAGGCGTGATCGTTTGTAAAATCTTCCCACTGAATCAAAGCTTTGGGCCATCTGTCCTGTACAGCGTTGACAAATTCATCAACGATCTCATAGTATTCATCATCCCCAATACGATGTTGATTTAGTCCCAAATAGAGTGGATCAGCCAGTAATTCTTCGTTATTGGTTCCTGTATCCAGGAGAATAGGTAAGGTCTTACAGGGATAAACACCACCACCAGCGACATAGAGGGCAAGTTTTCCGATAGGTATACCCATTCCGTTGGCACCCAGATCGCCTAAACCAAGAATTCTGGATCCATCGGAGATCACAATAATGTCAATTTCATCTTGGTTCCAGTTATCGAAAATATCTCGAATATGGCCTTTGTCATTGGCACTGATATACATACCCCGATTTTTACGATATATATGGCCAAATTGCTGACAGGCGGCCCCTACAACAGGTGTATAGACAATCGGTGTCATCTCCATGAGGTTCTCAGTAAGCACTTTATAATAGAGAGTCTCGTTTCTATCATGAAGACTCGTGAGGAAAATAAATTTTTCCAATGGATCCGTTTTGCGTTGATAGTTTTCAAGAACCCTTAGAACCTGTTCTTCTATAGTAAATACTTTTGGTGGAACCAGACCACGTAGACCCAATGCTTCACGTTCTTCCTCTGTAAAGGCGGTTCCTTTGTTAAGTAGCGGTTCATTTAACACATCAGTGCCCCTGATGATCACCTCAAGTGGTTCATCTGGACTTTCCATCTGATAACGACGTTTTTTTACCATTCCCATGATTTTCCCCTTCTTAAACCTATTAATAAACATTAAGGGACACAATGTGCCGAAGTGAACCCTTTGCTAGTATTGATCTTTCATGCTAGCATAATTATGCAAAAATGATGCAAGCTTGGCACTATTCATGCAAATAAAATTCAACGATTCAAGATTTATTGATCAATACACGATTAAATAGCGGAGGGATAATGAAAGTAAGAAATCGTTGGTTTGTTGTTTTGGGGGCAGTTCTTATTCAATTGGCGTTGGGGGCTATTTATGCCTGGTCAGTTTTCACGCCGTCATTGGTGGATGCTGGTTGGACAAAAGCTATGACCCAAGCTGTTTTTGCTACCGGCCTGTTCTTTTTTGCGGTGGTAATGGTTATTGCAGGTAGAATTATGCCTAAACTTGGACCACGTAAGGTCTCCATGGCTGGTGGGTTCGTGTTAGGTTCAGGATACCTGCTTGCAGGATTATTCGGGGGGACCAACTTTATTGCCCTTCTCATCTTTATTGGAATGATAGGCGGAGCCGGAATTGGTTTGGCATATGTCGTCCCGATTGCTGTCGGTATGCGCTGGTTTCCAGATAAAAAAGGGCTGATCACGGGTCTGGCTGTTTCTGGTTTTGGCTTTGGTGCAACTTTATGGGTCAAACTGGCTGGATCATGGGGCTCACTCATTGCCCTTTATGGACTCAGTCCAACCTTTACAGCTCTGGGTGCAGTTTTTATGCTGATGATCCTGGTTGGTGGCATCTGGATGATCTTTCCACCTGAAGGTTGGCTACCTGCTGGATATACCCTACCTGTGGCTTCTGATGGATCTGCCATCAGCGATGAAAACCAATTTAACAGCACCGAAATGTTGAAGACTCCACAATTCCATTTTATATCAATGACTTTTGCCTTTGGTGCAAGTGCCGGACTCATGAGTATTGGCCTCATGAAGTTATGGCCCATGGTTGCCTTAACTGCCAACGGAATTGATAAGGTTGCTGCAAGTGCCATCGCCGGAACTGCCATGGCTGTATTTTTCTCTCTGGCAAATGGACTGGGTCGTATTGCCTGGGGTGCCATCAGTGATAGACTTGGACGTAAACAATCCATCGTGATAATGATGGCCACTCAGGGCGTTGTTGTGATTCTATTTCAATGGATGGCTGGAACACCAGCTCTCTTATATCTCGGAGCAACCCTTATCGGCTTTAATTTTGGAGGAAATTTTTCTCTCTTCCCAACAATTACTGCAGACACCTTTGGTACTAAATTTATTGGGCAGAATTATGGATGGATATTCTTAGCCTATGGCTTTGGTGGAATCCTTGGTCCCATCATGGGTGGCTGGCTTGGAGATATGGGTAATTTTCCTCTAGCCTTTACAATCTGTGGAATACTCTGCTTAATTGCTGCAGTGATTATGTCACAGATTAAACCACCGGTTAAATCGACTTAAATACATTGTTTAAAGTAGTATAAAAAGGGAGACAGTTTTATCTGTCTCCTTTTTTTATACATATCTGTGGATCGTAAATCAGGTGTGTATCGAGGCTAACACTTTTGATTGATGAACACCTGTGAGTTCAACACCTACAATGGTATTCAACAGCTCCTCCGAGTTGCTGGGAATATGGACTTTTAGGTAATTTTCTGTCATCCCTGTTAAAACCCCATTTTTCAAGCTCTCAAGCAAGACAAACTTTTTCTGATTTAGTTGTCGTAGGGCAAATGTCTGGTTCTTTTTGTCTGAAAGCTCCGTCAGGCGCTTGTTTCTATCTTTTCTATCCCTCATCCCCACCTTGCCTGGCAAATTGACAGCTTCAGTGTTGGGCCTCTCTGAATAGGTGAAAACATGGAGATAAGAGATATCAAGTGATTCGATGAGATCATTGGTCTCCTGGAAATCAGCCTCTCCCTCACCTGGGAAGCCGACGATGACATCCACACCTATTCCAGCATCGGGCATAACCGATCTAACAGCTTTGATACGGTCTTTGTATAGGTCAAGAGTATATCTGCGCTTCATAAGGCCGAGAATTTTATCCGAGCCGGCCTGCAAAGGAATATGAAAGTGCGGGAGGATACTTTTTGATTTTGAAACAAAATCGATTATTTCATTTGTAAGAAGATTGGGCTCGATTGATGAGATTCGAATGCGGTCAATTCCTACCACTCGGTCAAGTTTTCTCAGGAGATCTAGTAGAGTAATCTCCGATCCAAAACGGTAGTCACCCACATTTACGCCTGTGAGAACGATCTCCCTGACACCTCTAGCCGCGATTTCATAGGCCTGGGTAACCAGAATGTCTGGATCAATGCTGCGACTTTTCCCCCTGGCCAGCGGGATGGTACAATAGGTACAGGGGTAATCACAGCCATCCTGGATTTTTAAGAATGAACGCGTTCTGTCGCCAACAGAATATGATGGGGTACAGCCGTGTAATTCATCAATTTCAGTGTCGCGAATGATCAAGGGAGTTTCTTTTGGAGCGTTAAAATCAAGATGCTCAAGAAGATTGAATTTCTCCTTCGTCCCCAGCACCACATCAACATTGGATGTGGCTACAATATTTTCAGGTCTGAGTTGGGCATAGCATCCTATGACGGCAACTTTTGAATCTGGGGCCAGCCGTTTCACCTTGTTTACAATTTTACGAAACTCACGGTCAGCATTCTCTGTAACCGAGCAGGTGTTGATGACATACAGATCAGCTGCCTTGCTAAAATCTGTTTTTTCATACCCAGCTGACACAAATTGGCGGGATATGGTTGAAGTTTCGGCGTAATTCAGTTTACAACCGAGTGTATGAAATGCGACCTTTTTTGTGCTATTAATCATCGCCATATTATAGTTACTGAATCTCAATGGAAAAGTTCATTATGGTTTTGCATTATCTGTGAATTATATCTCGAATATTTCCCCGTATAATGCTTATTTAACAGAAGAATCTCCCCGAATTCAGTTTGATTTAATAGGGATAAAATTATTTTGGAATCTCAAAGACATTAGGAGATTAATAATTCATGCATGAGCTCACTTTTTTTAGAACTTGGTTGCCCGTCATCTACCTCTATGTGGCAGGTGGAATCATCTTTTCAGCGGGAATGGTAATTATATATATATCTAAATCGATTAAGCTTTCTCGTCCCATGCATAAGCGCTGGTTCTATGTACTCTTTTTCGGGTACTTCTATTATCTGGGGATTCATACATTTCTAACCTACGCAGCATTGAATTTCTAGGAGAGACTCATGGAACAAGCTATACAGACCACACCGATCTTCTGGATTATCATAGCTGGCTATTTTGCCCTGATCCTGGGATTTGGATCCTATTTCGCCAGATATAATAAAAACACAAATGACTTCTTTTTCAGTGGCCGTCGATTTTCATGGTGGCTGATCACCATGTCAATAGTTGCAACTGGCGTGGGATCACATTCATTTCTTAAATATTCAGCCAAAGCTTTTGAGCATGGTTTTTCCTCAACCATGACTTACATGAATGATTGGTTCTTTCTCCCATTCTTTCTTTTTGGTTGGTTGCCAATTGTTTACTATACACGTATTCGATCCATTCCCGATTATTTTGAGAGACGTTTTAATCGAAATGTACGTATCCTGGCAACCATAGCCATACTGGGTTACATGATTGGTTACATCGCAATAGGATTTCTCACCATGGGTAAAACCCTGGAGCCACTCCTGGGTTGGGATCTTTATACGATTATCTGGGTGGTCGCTATCATAGCAGGTATTTACATCACCTTTGGTGGCCAGACTGCAGTCATTTTTACTGATCTCGCCCAGGGATTTGTTCTAATATTCGCGGGTATATTGGTTTTCATTTTAGGAATCAACTATCTCGGTGGATTTGATGTCTTCTGGAATGCCCTTCCAACGGATTTTAAGCTCCCTCTCGCCCACTTTAATAAGCCCAGTAATTTCAATTTTGTCGGGATATTCTGGCAGGATGGTGTGGCTGGTTCCGTTGGTTTTCTCTTTATGAACCAGGGTTTGATCATGCGTTTCATGGCGACGAAATCAGTGAATGAGGGACGCAAGGCTGCTGCTTTTAATATTTTATTCCTCCTCCCCATTTCAACAGTGGTTGTAAGTAATGCAGGTTGGGTTGGCAAAGCCATTAGCCTCGTGACACCCGAAAAATGGGATGCAACCATTAAGCTGGATCATGTATTCACCCAGGTGGCAGCACTGGTAACCTCATCGGAAATTGTATTTGCCTTTATTATTGCTGCCGTTGTCGCAGCGCTTATGTCTACTGTGGACACCCTGATCAACGCCGTTGCAGCGGTTGTAATTAATGATATATACCGGCCTATTGTAAAAGACCGGGACGATAAGCATTATTTAAAAGCCGCAATGTTCATCTCTGCTGGCGCAACACTGTTGGGAGTTATTGCCGTTACATTCTTTGATAATTTCCCAACCCTATATGAAGCTCATGGGTTTTTCCATAGCACCATGACACCTCCATTGGTCATCGCCATATTTCTTGGTATTTTCTGGAAACGCTATACCACCCTGGCAGCTGTATCGACTTTCGTTGTAGGTGCCATTCTCATGTGGCTGGGTAACAAGTATCCTGCCGGTTTAATTGGTCCCTTTGATCACGGCATTGCAATGGATCCAGATCATCCCTACTCCTATATCAGAGCTCTCTACAATACATTTGTCTGTCTTGCGTCGGGTGTGGTGTTTTCCTTTATTTTCACCCGTAAGGTTGAGGTGAGAATCGAAAAGTTTACTGCCAATATTGTCGTAAATGCCAAAGCCCATCTCAATAGCACAGAACAACCCATCTCTGGTTTTGGAAGGGTTTATTACACACTGGTTTGGGGTTTTTCAAATATGATCAACTCCTTTGTCTTGAATGCCGCTGATGATGAAAAACTAGACGGTATCACAGTTTGGACGCTGGATAAGGCCAGAGAGATGTTCAAGGGCTCAAAACCCAATGATGTTCCAGGTGAAGAACCTATCGTACATTGGAAACTCGAGGAATCAGTGGATTCTTATGTACGATTCTCCCATAAACAAATGGAAGAGATGGCTGCAAATGTTGGTGATCTCGTTTACATCAGTGATAAACGGCGCTGGATGGGCGGTTTGAAATCTGTCCATTCAGTTTATGCAGAACCACACGATGAAGATGGTATTGTCTATATGACGCCCGACCTCATAGACGCAGGTCTATTGACCGAGGGTAAGGCACTTCGTGCTGAAAAAGAAATGTAATCATTCCATGCGCATACTTCTCTTTACCCTCACTCTCATTGGTTGGTCGGGAGAATTATACGCTCAAAGTCAATTCAAAGCAGCATTCTGGAACGTCGAGAATCTATTTGACACTACAGATGCTGCACTTATTCAGGACGACGATTTTACGCCATCAGGTAAGTACGAATGGACGGAAGAAAGACTGGTTAAGAAGTTTGAGGCCCTCTCCAGAGTTATCCATGATTTGGACAAAGCCAATGATCTGGCCATTCTTGGTCTGGCTGAGATTGAAAACAAAAGCGTTTTAACCCGACTCAATGACAGCTTTTTAAAACGTGGATTAAAAATTGTCCACAAAGAATCGCCTGACGAACGGGGAATTGACTGTGCCTTACTTTACGATCCTAAGCAACTCACGCTAAAAAGTAGCCACTTTTTGCCTATATTTCTGGCTGGCAATGAGAAAACCAGAGATATTGTTGAGGTTGAATTCACTTTTAACAGGACTTCTGGTGATAGAACCATTTATGTTTTTGTAAATCACTGGCCTTCACGGTGGGGCGGGCAAAAAGAAACTGATCCTCTCCGTAGAACTGCTGCTCGTACCTTGCGGACACGCATTGATCATATTCTCGTCAAGGATCCACAAGCTGATATTTTGATCATGGGTGATTTTAACGACTACCCAGATGATCCTTCATTATATGATGTCCTCCGAGCTCATCAAGCGGGTCCCCAATTGTATCCAGGTGACCTGATTAATACAACCTGGTCACTAGACAAAAACCCGGATGCTGGAACATGTATGTACCGCGGTAAATGGACAGTTCTGGATCAAATAATCATTTCATCGGGGATGCGTGATAGAAAGAATTTTGATTGGACCTTCGAATCCACACATCCATTTAAACCGGGCTATCTCCTTGAAAAAGATGGCGACCATAAGGGTTGGCCGGACAGGATGTATCGGAGCGGTAAATATCAAGGCGGATATTCCGACCATTTGCCGGTTGTGTGCAATATTACAGTAAGTCATAATTAAATGAACATTCTATTTGTATCAGCCGAAGTCGCCCCTTATTCCAAGGCAGGTGGACTGGCTGATGTAGCCGGCAGTCTCCCTCAGGCCATAGCCCCGTATGTTAAATCAATTCAGGTACTAACACCCCTATATGGTCAAATCGATCAAGTCAAGCATGATATCCAGCCAACTTCCATCAAGGGTGATATCACTCTAGGTGATGATATTATTCCTTATTCGCTGCATCAAACCACGGATAGTGATGGTTATACAAAAATTGGCTTTATTAAGTGTGAGCAGTTTTTTGGTCGAGATGGAATTTACACTGAATCAGATGGTGAGGGTTTTGTAGATAATAACCTTCGTTATTTTTATTTTCAACTGGTTGTGCTGGACCTTATTTCCAAGGGTAGTCTTCAGGTGGATATCCTCCATTGCAATGATCATCATACAGGACTATTGCCCGTTCTGTTGAAGGCGATGAAACTGAATATTAAAACGATATTTACAATTCACAATTTTCTATACCATGGTCATTTCTCACCTGAAGAGGCATCTTTTCTCCCAGAATCGACGAGCACGTACCTGACAAAAACGCAGTGGGACAATTATAGTGCGCTGCTTGAGGGAATTGATCATAGTGATATTGTGACCACAGTGAGCCCAGGGTACGCTCTAGAGCTACTAGAAGGCTTGAATGTAGATGAGCATAGCCTGATTAGAGTACAGGCCCGTGAATCCAATTTCTCAGGAATAGTGAATGGGATCGATACTGAATATTGGTCCCCTGAACTTGATCAATTTACACCCTATCATTTTTCAAAGGATGATCTGACTGGAAAAAGGAGAAATAAGGAGGCGTTGCTGGCAAAAGTTGGTCTTTCTCCAGATACTGATGCCCCTCTTTTTGGGTCTATATCAAGACTGGTAGAGAATAAGGGTTTCCCTTTGATTATGGAGGTCCTCGACGAGTTCGTTACATTGGGTGCAAAATTTATTTTTCTCGGTTCTGGGAGTCCTGAGATATCTGGGCAGCTCCGTAAAGCATCAAAAATACATCCCCAGCACATTGCATTTGAGGATGGATTTAATGAACCGCTGGCACATCTGATTGAAGCTGGTTGCGATATGTTTCTCATGCCCAGCAGGTTTGAACCCTGCGGATTAAATCAGCTTTATAGTCTGCGATATGGGACCATACCTATCGTTCATCTTACTGGAGGTCTGGGAGATACAGTGGCAGCTTGGAGCCCAGACTCTGGAACGGGATTTGTTTTTGAACCCTATGGTACAAAGGAACTGAGAAAAGCAATGAAACTGGCTCTAAAAGTATACCATTCTGGGTCAGATTGGAAAACTCTCATGGCGAGAGCCATGTCAAAGGATTTTTCGTGGGATCAATCAGCAAAACAGTATTTACGTTTATATAATCTTTGAAAGCGAGGTTCTTGTGAAACAGTCTGAAGTGCGTTTGGGAGCTATCATCCTTGGGGGTGGACGTGGAGAAAGATTATCTCCTTTGACCTCTTATCGTGCAAAACCTGCTGTGCATATTGGAGGAAAATATCGCTTGATTGACGTGCCCATCAGTAATTGCATCAACTCAGGGATCAACCTCATTCATGTCTTGACTCAATTCAATACGACTTCCCTCCATCGACACATCTCGCGTACCTATAAATTTGATATCTATTCAGGTGGTGACATTGAAATATTAGCCGCCCAGCAAACATCGAAAAACAAAGACTGGTTTCAGGGTACAGCCGATGCTGTGAGATCATATTGGGATCGATTTGAACAGATGAGTGCAACTCATTATATCATTCTAGCTGGGGATCATCTCTATAAAATGGATTATTCTGAGTTTTTTGATCATCACATCGCTACTGGGGCTGATGTTTCTGTTGGAGTGAGGCCCATGCCCACTTCCACAGCTCCTCAACTTGGTGTTCTGCAAGCAAATAGTGATGATAGGATTACCAGATTTGTTGAAAAGCCACAGACTGCGGAACTCATCAGTGAGTTAGCAGAAGTGATTGACGGTGAGAATAAAGTTTTGGCGTCCATGGGAATATATATTTTCAATAAAAAGGTGCTCACTGAGGTGCTGAAAATCAAGGGAGATGATTTCGGAAAAAATATCATCCCCCACGCCATCGAAACCTTGAAAACCACTGCCTTCAGATTTCAGGGGTATTGGGAAGATATTGGAACTATTAGAACCTTCTTTGAGTCCAACATTGCTCTGACAAAAGAGAAACCAGATTTTTCTTTTTATAATGAAAAGAATCCAATCTATACCCGGCAGCGATTCTTGCCTGGGAGTGAAATTCGAGGTGCGAAGATTGACCACTCCATCATTTGTGAGGGGTGCAAAATTGGCAATGCTCAACTGAAAGACTCAATTATCGGTATCCGAAGTATTATTGGAGATGGGGTAAAGTTGAAGCGTACCTACTTCATGGGTGCTGATTTCTATGATGATCCCAATTCAAAGTCACACATCCCCATTGGAATTGGTGAAAACTCTGTTCTATCGAATGTCATTGTTGATAAGAATGTGCGTATTGGTACAAATGTCCGACTCACAAATAAAGACGGGGTGGATGAGTTTGAGAGTGATACCATTACCATAAAAGATGGCATCATCATTATTCCTAAAAATGCCATAATTCCTGACAATTTTGAGATTTAAGCGATAATCACTGGAATTTAGGGTTAGCGAGAAGCGATTTATCCAAAGCGTGGTCTGAATTTAGAGGGTCAGTTAAGGGTTGAGCTATTTTTTTTTGGTATTGGATGTATCAGCAGTTTTTGGTTTAGACGAGTTAGATTTTGACCCATTCTTTGGAGCAGTTGTTGTCTCAGTTTTCTTGCCTTTACCCTTGGCATAGTCGGTGATGTAAAATCCTGAACCCTTAAATATGAGCCCGCTCCCACCACTAACAATTCTTCTGACACTTCCTTTACATTGCAAACACCTGTCTAAAGGAGAATCTGACATCTTTTGAAAAGCATCGAAATGAGTACCGCAACTCAGGCATTCATATTCATATGTTGGCATGCTCGATAACCTTATTCTTTAGCTTTTAAATGAAATTTTTCATGAAGTACGTCGGCAACATAGGGCGTGACAAATGAAGTAATGTCCCCACCAAAACTCGATACTTCCCTTACAATGGTCGAATTCAAATGGGTGTATGCTTCATGTGGCATGAGAAATACTTGAACTAGATCAGGAAAAAGCGTTCGATTTACAAGAGCCATCTGGAACTCAAATTCGAAATCCGACATCGCTCTCAAGCCTCTGATCATGGCAACAGCATTCAATTTGCGAGCATAGTCTACAACCAGGCCATCAAAATATGTCACATTCACATTTTCAAGATGCGCAGTAGTTTTTTCAATCATCTCAATGCGTTCTTCTACAGAGAACAAGGGCTTTTTACCGATGTTTCTCCCCACTGATACCACGACTTCATCAAAAACAGATACAGCTCTTTCTATAATGTCGAGGTGACCTAGAGTGATTGGATCAAAAGTACCTGGGTATATGGCTAATCTCTTTTTCATATCAGTGCGCCTTATATATTTGAATTTTTGTTTCTGCAACCACTTTTTCTTTAAGCAATTTAAAAACATCTGAATCCAGAATGCTTTCTTCTCTTCTGGCAGATTCATAGACAAAATAAGCATTTTCAGCGGCATGTACTTCTATTAGATGTATAATATTTGAGGAAAGTTTCTCTGCGTAGGGTGGGTCAGCTAATATGAGATCAAACTTTTGATTCAATTTCCTGAGCACTCTTTGAACATCTCCGACATACGCTTTGAAGATCTTGTCGCGATGCATCATCCAGATTTTCTGTTCGTTGATGTATTTCCTCTCCTGATCGATTGAGATAAGGGAAACCGCTCCTCGACTCAGTGCTTCGAAACCCAGGGCACCAGTACCGCTATATAGATCCAATACATGCATTTCCCGGACATCCCTGAGGGTATCAAATAAAATTGTACGAGCACGATCGGTGGTAGGTCTAACAGATCCTGTCTTCAGTTTTGGTAGAGGATGTCCCCTCCACTCCCCAGCTATGATTCGTGTCATGGGGTGTAATTGAAGAAGGTGACGCCAAAGGTGAGCTTGAGGATTTCAGCCTTAAACTCAATATCAATAGATCGAATGAGGTAGTTGCTCCTTGATTCAGACCAGGATGATAAAATATATTGAATTTCCTGGGCAGAGCCTGAGAATATAATTTGAACTGGATTGTCATTGGTGCCTCGTGCGGGATCAATAACGACTTCCTCCAAATAGTCATAAAATGGATTTGCCAGGATGTCTAGAAGTCGCATTGCATCAAAGGACTGTCCCCGAAAACCTTTCTCAGCATTCATAATAATTTCAAATTTACTGGAAATTTTGGCTGTGCCTGAGCTATAATCCTCTATAAAGGATCCCAGGACAAATTTATCAAGAGTAGTTTTCATTGCTCCAACCCATTCACCACCTCGAGGGGCATTTATGGAGAGAGCGTCTCTTTTCAAATACAGGTGTCCAGAATCATATTCAAGGGGGAAGTTACTTACCATTTCTGTTACCATAAGCAGCAGCGAGCGATTATTAATAATAGAGATGTCTTCATCTGTGAGTTTAACGACTTCTTCAGAAACTTGGGTGAACTCCTCATAGACGATAACAGTGTCTCTTCCACCAGGTAATTTCACGTATAGGGATTCAGGTTTGGCTAATGCAATTGAATCGGCCAAAGCAACGATATCATCGGTCAGGGGCATGAGTTCATTAAACACTTCGTCTGGAAGCACATCATCAATGACCAAGGAATCTCCAGAAAAATACTGATCGTACTGATCTAGATCAGAATCTTCTTCTACAGGGAGAACCGGATCTATACCCAATAGGTCGTAAACCATTTCCTGAGCCATATCTATGCTTGAATAAAGTATTCCTTTATCATTTAAATAATAGACTGTGACTACAAGCATGAGGATGAGAAGCACCAACTCACGGAGGGGATTTCTGTTGCTGTCTTTTGTCTTTTTCTTGGCCTTGGATTCGGTTTTTGGAATGTCTGCTACCGTCTCCAGCTTATTTTGATCAGGAGTTTCAGTTTTTAGGCTCGAACGTCGCCTACGCATGGTTTCAGCAATGAGTTCATCTTCAGACAGCTGGTGGGTTGAGGATTCGTCTGCCAGGAATTTCTTTAAATCCAGAATCCCTCTGTCTTTTCTAAGATCAATCTTCACTGAAGCGCTCCTGTATCTCTACATTCAACGCACCCAGGACGACGGCATATTCATCAATATTCTCAGCATCAGGATCTCTGAAATTAAAGTGATTGCCCAAATTAAGCGGTTGACAGCTAACCTCATATTGTTCCAGGTTGCTCATAAGAGAAGGATCCCCACTAGAGGAGAAGTAAAAAAGATTGGTAATCACATTGTCAGGATCGCGCTTGCCTTTGATTGCCCTCTCAATGGCTTCTTTCACAAGCATAATGAGATCGCCATCGCCCCTGACATGATCTAGCGTAATTTTGTAATCCCAATTTAATGAACCATGAAATAAGCCTGAAAATTCTTGATCCTGAAACATGTGACAGCTAATCGTATTTTCACGATTTTCCAAAACAACCTGGATTCCTCCTTCGAAATCAAGGAGCTTGGTTGCTGTCAAAACATTGCCAACTGCTTCTATCTCTGTAATAACATTCTTCAATTCCAATTCAGAAGGACCAATAATTCGGTCTAACCATGAGCCAAAGGATTGAGGTATTGCCAAAGAAAGATACTGCGCTGCCTTGGCTGACGATCTATTGAGTTCCTGGTGCACCATGGAATATTGAGCAAGGGACCCTTCCAGCATCTCTTTCATGTACCAATTGAGATATTTACTTAGATCGTTTCCTGATAAGGCAGCATCAACGGGATGAATACCCATTGGAAACCAATCGCTGTCAATGACAAGATGGGTTGCTGTATCTGGAAACTCTGCAGAATTACGAATGTTTGAAATTTGCTCAGCCAGGGCCATTATAACCTGGGAGTTTGTCATATCCGGGCTATGGAGATTATCGTTTAAACTGACTTTTCCAAGACTCTCGATAAATGGGGTACCCTTAAAATTCACCAATTGAGCGAATTTTATATTCTGCCGAGATATATGAATTGCCAGCATGGTGTATTAGCCTTCTACTTGGCCCAGCTTTCCTCTCCATCAATCAGACTTCCATGGGTTGAATCAACCTGAGTAAAGAAAAGATATCGTCTGGTTTCAATTGGATGTGTTATTGGAGACTCAATGCCCAGATTCACATTATTTCTCACAGTAACACGATATGGCAAATCAGTTACGGTACACCTAGTGAGTTTTGGCTCAAACTGATAGTGAGAAAACAGTTGTTTTTTAACATATTTTTTGCTGGTTGTTGTGTCGATCCAGCCGCCAAAGGAATCTTTGTGCATAAACAGATCCTTTTCATTGTCACCGGCGACAAATTCATCAGAGACAACACTAAGACTATCAATTTGGATGGAGTCGAGCTCTGAGTACATATCTGCAATAAGGAATAAATTTTCAAGCAGGCTATCCCCTGCGAAAACCAAAATGAATTTATCCATACCGTAGAAAACCTTTTCTACGTAGGCAGTATCACTTTTTTCCAGAATATTCATTGACAGTACACTATCAGTACCGTTGAAATCATAGCGATAGGCTGAATTATTTAGTTGCTTGAGGAAAGGCAAAGAATCGAGCGAGAATTCCTGAGTAACGCCCACCTTGCCTCTATACCAGACACCATTGAAAGTACTATCTTCAATCTGTACAACTGTATCACGTGCAATAGTAAAGGTAGTGTCATATTCCGAGAGATAGGTTGGAAATACATCAATAAGCAAAGTATCTGCAGGAAATTCAATAACCTGTTCACCGCTCCAGTTTAGTGTATCAACACCAGCCAAATGTTCTGCAATTCCAACGATATCGCGGGCTTGATTATGTATGTTGATGAATTTGCCTGTAAGTGTCTCTGCCAGTTTTATATTCATATCATCATATTTACGTAAGAAATTGTCATAAATATTCACATTAAAAGTATCAGACTCAACTTCTACCACCTGCCACTTTAAGAAATCAGATTTTTTTATTAGTTTTGCACCGATAAATTCAACCACTTCAACGGCGGCTTTTTCCCAGTCGAGATCACTTAAATTTACAGCTGACTTATAGTAAGCTTGTTCCAGACTCACCTTATTAAAATACTCAGAAATATTTTTGTGAATATTAATGTTAAAAACTGCATTTGTTAAATCTATATCCAGGTGGATTGAATCCAATCCGGCAGTGGGACTGTTTAATGAATCCAGAGCGACTGCTATAACTTGGTCGGCAATGTAAGGACTTGGTTCAGAATACCCTGTCAGGCGCTTGTATAAGTTGTTCCTTCGTTTTGCAAGCGCAGCTTCCATATCCCCAACTTTAACTTCGACAGGGATTTCAACTTCGATACCACTTGTATCCAGATACATGAGCTTCATAAAGTCAGGCATGGTTTCCAGCGTATCATTTAGTACGAGAAACTCTGCCAGGGCCATGTCATAGAGGGTGTCCCCGTAGGTAGTTGAATCATAGGAATCAATTACAAATTGTTTTTTTAGTGCTTCCAGTGTCTTTTCCAGGTTCTCTTCAAAGGTAGCTGGAATGATGAAGTCAATCCTCACATCACCATCAAAAATACCACCAAACTCAATACGACCTGAAAGATTGGGATTTTTGGCAATGCTATCCATGACGGCATCAACCAGGGGATTGGAGAAGGTTGGATATTTTGTGTAACTCGTGGTAAGTGCATTGAACATAGAGGTTTTGATGTTCTGATATAAAATATCAAATTTGTCTGAAACCGTGAAGCTCAAACCAATGCTATCAATCTCCATATTCTGGTCACCGACATAGTTGCCAGCGTCGAAAAGGGTTTTTATACTATCGAGAACGAGATTGATAGTATTTGCATCCATATTGTGATTGGGTTCCAGTGTCTTGAATAGGTCGAGATGTAACTTATTATAAAGCTTTTTGTATTCTTCAGAATAATTCACCGGAATAGACTTTGCGGCCATAGGTATCTTCTGAGGTCCATAATAGCTATAATTTGTATCCATAGCTGCGGCAAGAAGACTGTCTTTAACGCTATTCACAACAAGTAAAAGTTGTTCAGTATCAGTGGTATATTCTTTTGCCAATTGATAGTGAAGTTTTTCAGCAAGGCTTACAGCGTTCATCCGGAATCGAGCATCATCACGCAATGTGGCCTCATAATCCCAGATAGTCTTTGGAAGATAAATCACGCTGATAAACAGTATTATCAGAACAATAATTATTATTGAATTGGTTCTGTGATTGGCGAAAAAATCTTTACTCACGAGTCCTCCTCGACTACTCTGTCGTAACTAAACCCTCAATACGGGTGTATATTTTATTTCCGATCCCCTTAACGAGGACAATATCTGATTTATTCTTAAATGGACCATTTCGATCCCTATAATCTTTTATTCTTTCAGCTATAGCCGGTCCGATACCCGGCAGTTTAGAAAGTTCGTTAACTCCTGCCGTATTCAAATTTACCAGGTTAACAACTCCAACAATCCCCTCTGTAAGCGTATCAACTCCACTAGATTCAGGTGTTGAATTGTCCTTGTCAACAAACTGGAGCGAGTCAGAATTTATCTGCTCTGTGATCTTTATGAATTGTTGTTCCTCTTCATAAAACCGATTCGGAGTCAACTGTTTTTCAATACGCTGATTTCTAACAAGCCTGAGAACAGCACCTACTCCCAGTGTGACCACTAAAAAGTAAATTACAATTCGTTCCTGGCGGGTAAAATTTAGCAAGTTTCCTGCCTCATCATAGTAAGGATTTTATTTTTCTAAAGATACTGCGCTTGACTTTTTGACTACTGTAGTAGTCTGCCAGCTCTTTGTATAGCTCTTTCTCTCTCTTGCTTGGTTTTACAGGAGTTTCTATCTGAATCTTCACCATTTGATCACCAACCATATGGCTATTGATACGAGGAATCCCTTTTCCTCTTAATCGGAGAAGTTTCCCCGATTGAGAACCAGCAGGAATTTTCAGATTGACTTTTCCTGTCAGGGTTGGAATCTCCAATTCTGTACCAGCGACTGCCTGGGCCATATTAATGCCCAGTTCAAGATAGATATTATCCTCATCTCGAATAAATAAATCGTGTTCTTTTTCATCAATGAGAACAATCAGATCACCATGTTGCCCACCGCGTCTGGCTGAGTTGCCTTCGCCTTTAAGGGTCATATAATTGCCTGCGTGAACACCAGCAGGAATCTTAGCTGATACAACAGATTCCTTTCTCACTCTTCCATCGCCTCTACAAGTCTGACATGGATGAGCGATCACCTCACCGGTGCCGTCACAATTTGAACAAGGTTGAATATTGACAAATTGTCCAAACATTGATCTGGAAACTTGTTGTACTTCACCCCTACCATGACAAACCGTACAGTTTGTTTTGCTGGCCTTATCCCGTGCGCCGGTTCCGCTGCAATCGGGACAAGATTCGAATCTTTTGACTTTCATCTTTTTGGTGACACCCGTAGCAATTTCTTCCAGGGTTAAGGGCAACTTAATTTTTAAATCTGAACCTCTGGCACGACCGCGGGAGCGAGAACCCCCACCACCACCGAATATGTCTCCAAATCCACCACCGCCGCCACCGCCGAATCCATCCATAAATATTCGCAGGGCATCAGACAGATCTACACCGAATCCACCACCACCGAATCCATCGAAGGGGCTTCCACCCATGCCGCCTTCAGGCGCGTGACCGAATTGATCATATTGTGCTTTTTTCTGTTCATCATTTAAGACTGAGTAGGCTTCAGCAGCTTCTTTAAATTTGGTCTCAGCTTCTTTATCACCAGGATTTTTATCTGGATGATACTTCATGGCAATCTGACGGTAAGATTTCTTTATATCAGCTTTGTTGGCCCCTTTAGATAGACCAAGTACTTCATAATAATCGCGTTTGGCCATAACTATTGACTAACCACTACTTTTGCTGCTCTTAACACACGATCACCTGATTTATAGCCTTTTTCGAACACCTGGATGATGTTGCCGGGATCATGTTCTTCAGAGGGTTGCATGGCCATGGCTTCGTGCAGCTCGGGATCGAAAGGTTCCCCTGTGGGATCAAAGACTTCAACATCGTCAGTATCTTTCAGGAACTTTTGAATCTGATCTAAAACCAGAGCAATACCCTTGGATGAATTTTCTGCATCTGCAGCGTCCTGTTCATATTGGGCAGAGCGCTCAAGATTATCAATAATTGGAAAGAGTCCCATAAGCATTCGATCCTTGGCAAAGGCTAGGGATCGTTCTTTTTCTCTTTCTACTCGTTTTTTTCCATTCTCATATTCTGCAACTACGCGCAACATTTTTTCTTCTGCTGCTTGCACACGGAGTTGCTGATCCACCAGTTCATCAGTGAGTTTTTCCACAGTATCTTCAAGCTTTTCAATCTTTTTGGTTAACATTTTTTCTTTAGCTGTAAGCTTAGGCTTTGGAGTTGCCTTTTTTTGTTTGCTCGTCTTCTTTGTCGTTTTATCAGTCATATTACTTTATGTATTTCGTGTTTATTAATGTTTCAATTTTATCTGCAGTGAATTCTGCCAGACCAATGATACGTTCATATTCCATGCGAGTGGGTCCTAAAATATGAATTTCACCACTACACCTGTTCCCCTTATAGGCAATAGAGACAAGCGACATATTTTTAAAGAATGTCTGCCCCAGTTCCCCACCGATAAAAACACTGGGCTTCCCACTATATAAGGGTGCAGGTAAATACCGTTGGAGAGAATCAGTCTCTATAGCTTCCAGCAAGAATTCTAATTTTGCTGGATCCGCAATTTCCGGATAATGCAGCAACTGGTGTGTGCCATAGGTTCTAAAATCATTGCTGGAATTGGAATCCAGAACGTTGTTAAAACTCTTTAAAATCTGATCAATGATGGGGTTTTTTCGTGTCACTTCGTCAGTGCCCTGTTCAACCTGCTTTTGAATATCATCTATATCGCGACCAGCAAATAGATCATTCAATATATTTTCTGCTTCCTGCATCATAACACGAGAAAGCTTGCTCTCTAATTCAAAGGCAACCGTCTTGACCTGTCCCAGTGACATATGGACAATAAGAAGTACGGATTCATTATCCAATTCATGGAGAGCAATTGAACGAATACGAGTAGCTCTTTCCTGGGGGCGGGACATGAGCACCAGGGCATGAGACATATCACCCAGAAACTGAGCAGTATTTTTGATCAGTTGATCGAGATCTCTACTAAGATTATCCAACCCTGACTCATAATCTCTGGTGACGTTCTGCTGGGGTTGTTCGAGTTCCATCAGCCTATCCACAAAATATCGATATCCCTTATCCGTTGGAATGCGTCCTGCCGACGTGTGGGGCTGCAATAAGTATCCTCCCACTTCAAGATCACTCAAAACATGACGAAGTGTTGCGGACCCCACCTTGAAATAATCCATGGCAACCAGACGTGAAGACCCAACTGGGTGCCCGTTCACAGCATAATCTCTCACCAACCATTTGAGGACTTTTTCCTCACGGTCTTTGAGTTCTATAAACGTTTGTCTAGGACTTCGATTCATAACCGAACATAATAATTTTGGGTCCCAATTAATACAAGATTTTAAATGGGTAAAGAGTTGTTATATAAGGCTTGAAAGCAAATGTTCAGGATGGAGGAATCTTTAAAATCAAGCAACGAATCGGAGCATTCTTCTTACGGCCTTCAAAACACCTAAGGAGGAAATACTGACACCGAAAAGAATCAACCCTAATATTACTTCGGGATGATCAATTATCCTTACAGGTAAGTCGAATTGGACAAAATACTTAATACTATACTCAGCTAGCATGATCAGAAGTACTGAGAGACTTGCCCCAAGAAATCCCAGAATGCCTCCTTCCAAAAAGAAGGGTGCCTTGATCAGGAAATCGCTGGCGCCCAATAGGCGAACCGTTTCAATAAATTCGTATCTGGCCAGTATCATCAACCGAAGATTATTGGCAGTAAGAAATACTGTGGATAAGATAATGAGAAACAAGGTGACGGTGGCGACTGTGTAGACAAGCTTCATGATGCCCTGAACCCGATTGAACAGATCCTTCTTAAACATGACTTCATCTACCCCATCCAATTCATTCATGTTGTGGATAAAAGTTAAGATATATTCTGCAGAACGATGATCTTCCTCAAAAGTAATGCGAAATGAACTAGGCAATGGATTGTCATCCAGCAAGGAAAGAACATCTTCCCCAAATTCAGCATTATAAAGGGCGGCTGCATCTTCCTTGGACAAATATTCCATTCTAAAAATTCCTGGATAATCCCTGACGATGGCTGCCAACTCATGTTTTTGATGGGTAGTCACTTCATTTTCCAGGAATATTTCAAGATCATAGTTTGCTTGAAATTCACCTAAGAACTCCAGGCTATTATCAACTGCCAGTACACCCAGCCCCACGATCAGCAAGGCAATGGTTACGGAGAAAACGGATATCATGAAAGGCATGCGGGCTCTTTTGATACCAATAATCCCCTCTCTTATGATATAGCTTAGTTTCATAATGGCCTGTCACTCACAACTTCACCAGATACCAAAGTGATGTTCCTGGCTGGATCCTGTTTGAGAAGGTTATCATTGTGGGTGGCAAAAATGACACATGTTCCTGCATCATGAATTTTCCAGATATATTTAAGAACTTCACTTGCAGCTTTTTCATCGAGATGTGCGATAGGCTCATCGGCCAGTAGAATTTCAGGAGAAATAACCATGGCACGTGCCAACGCAACTTTCTGTTGTTCGCCAGCCGACAATTCATGGGGATAATGTGACAATCTGGAGCGAATACCTAACTCATCAGCCTTTAAGGAAACCTTACTTCGAACCTCATCAGTTTTGAAGCCTTGAAGTTCTAGAGGAAGGGCGATGTTGGAGTAAATGTCTCTGTCAGCCAACAGATGGAAATCCTGGAACACCATGCCAATTCTTTGACGAATCTTGGCAATGTCTCTTCTCTTTGTGTGGGTTGAGTCAGAACCAAGCACACTAACTGCGCCTGAATTAGGAAACAAATCCAAATAGATCATCTTGAGAATGGAGGATTTACCGCTTCCCGAATCTCCATATAAATACACAAACTCCTCTTTGTCTATGCTGAAATTCAGATCGCGTAGGGATATCCCCGTATCATATCTCAGGAAAACATTTTCGAATCTGATCATGCAGTCTTCCTCAGCATAACGATAAACCGTTCTGATTGTGCAGTAGGTTGATCCAGAGTTTCATCATCGAGAATTTTCCACCACTTATAATCTGAGGAGGTACAAAATCCCTCCACGTCACTTTGCTCATATGCTTTTTGAATATGTGATTCAACATCAACCGTATCTTCCCTATCTGTTCTCAGAGTGAAGACTGACTCAGCTAATTGAGAGTCAGGATCATAGTTGGTGTATCGCTCATACCCTCCATATTCATCACTGAATATCTCCCGATAGCCACGGAAATGGGTTTGGCATAACAGGGGGGTAACCACATCAAACAGCAGAATGCCACCTGGTTTGAGTAGTGTGAATGTATTTTGGAGAAATAACTCAATCTCAGACGTCTCCAGCAGATAATTCAAACCATCATGAAGATTGATGATGACATCAAATTCTTTGGCTGACGTAAAATTGACCATATTCCCAACCCCAAACTCAATCTGAAGCTTTTCCGCGAGTGCTTTATTGCGAGCAATTTCAATCATGTGTTCACTCAAGTCTATGGCAGTCATATTAATGCCACGCCGGGCAAGCTTGAGAGCCATGGAACCGGTACCACAAGAGATATCCAACCATGTCTTGTCTGGCTCATAGGGTGCAACCAGTGCCTCTATATCATCTACCCAAATATCATAATTGATATAATCCATGAGGGTGTCGTAATAGGCTGCAAGACGCTGGTAGGGCTGAATCGTCTGTATATTCTGCTTGTCCGGCATGAGCCTTGGTTTCCTATCAAGCTCGTCCATAAAAAAGATAGATATAAAAACTCAGATAACCGAGAACCAGGATGGTACCAGTGAGGCGTCCAATTTTATGCCGCATTCCAAGCGGGATAAGAACCAATCCAAATGCCATCATGATGAGATATTGGGCATGAGGAAATATTTTCACGGCTTCGCCAGCAATCGTCCGACTTTCAAGGACATCGAGTGGTTTTATTAATCCCACTCCTCCCATGATAAAGAGGATGTTAAAGACATTACTTCCAATAATATTTCCAACTGATATCTCACCATGTTTTCGGAACGCAGCTACCAGGGAAGTCGCCAATTCTGGTAGACTGGTCCCAACAGCCACGATGGTCAGGCCGATCACCATCTTAGGTATATCAAATTCTTCGGCTATCCAAACTGCACTTTTTACAAACAACCAGGCACCAACAGACAATGCTATACTTCCGGCTAAAACCAGGAGGAGATTATTTGCTTTACTTCCAAATTCACCTTCAAAATTTTCCAGTGGGACTTCACTTGGGTGACGATACAAATAAAAGATGTAGCCGATGAGAACCAGCACCATAATAAGACCATCTATACGCGATACGGAACCATCCAGAGATAGACCATAAAGCAGGAGGCTGACAGCAAAAAGAAAGATCAACCCTTTATAGGTTTGTTTAAAGTGGATGGTTATGGGGAAGATCAATCCGCTGACTCCCAGGATTAATCCAATGTTGGTCACATTGCTTCCAATAATATTTCCGATGGCAATAGTAGACGAGTCCTCAAAAACATTGGCGATCAAACTGACCACAAACTCTGGCATGGAGGTACCGAATGCCACGATTGACAAGCCAACAATAAGGGGTTTTACACCCATTTGTTTAGCGAGTTGACTACCCCCTTTTACCAACCAATCTGCGCCAAAAAAGAGTAAGGTGGCGCTGAGCGCAATGATAACACTATTCCCACCCATTCCGATTGAAGCAATCATGTTATCCATTATTTGGTTCCATAAAGTTTGTTGTTTTGAATATACTCTGAAACAACAGTTGGAACATAAAATCTTGTCATCCGATCCGCCTGGAATCGGTCTCTGATCTCTGTACTGCTGATTTCCATCCGGGGTAAATTTAAGAATTGGACCCGGTCGATAATATCAGCATCAATATCAGTTTTTTCGAATCTGGGGCGACGAGCTACGATGACTTGACTTTCCTCAAGAATTGCTTCCCAGTCCTTCCAGGATTTAAATTCAGCAAGGCTGTCACTACCAATTAAAAAGTGTAAATCCTTTGAGGAAATATTCTTTTTAACTTTCATCTCACGAATTGTATCGATGGTGTAGGATACACCACCGCGTACAATTTCAATATCCGAATACTCAAATTGGGAGATATCATTAATACAAAGCTTTAACATGGCAATTCTATGTTCAACGGGTGTGACTGGCTTGATTTCGAATTTATGGGGAGGTCTATAAGCTGGGATGAATACTATTTTATTCAAATCCAGGGATTCTCTAATCGCCTCCGCAATGATAAAATGTGCATTGTGGGGTGGATCAAATGTACCGCCAAAGAGACAGACCTTCAAGGGTTTCGGCTCACTTCTTCGTGGAATCGGTTTCTGCGACCACTTTTTCGCCCAGAGTGCGCATTCTCAGCATTTCCTTTTGGGTAAGGTCATTTTTACCATCAAGTGCAATGGAGTTCATCAATTCTCTGGCCTCAGACCAACGACCCAGAGCGACCATATCTCCAGCTTTTCCCAACCGAGCTGATGCATATAAAGCAGTATCAGAATAATCGTTTATGACATTGTCATAGTAATAAATAGCCGATTCGTATTCACGTAGCGTATCATATAATTTTGCGCTCTCCAGTAATTTCCTGGCGAGCTTCTCACGCATTTCAAGTATACGTGCTTGGGCTTCCTCAGAATACTTGCTCGTTGGGTAAATATCCACAAAATCATAAAGACTTCTTAAGGCCTTGTCAGTCATGTCTCTGTCTAGACGGTAGTCTGGAGAGAGTTCACAGTAAGCTTCTGTTTTTTTCCAGAATGCATCTTCAACGAAGGGTGAATTTTTCATTCTGCGGATTAGACGATCATATTCACTAATCGCCAGCAGATATTCGTCTCGCTCAAAATAGGTTTCAGCGAGTTGGAACTGTGCGTCATCAGCATAGGCCCCACCTGGATCATTGTAGATAATGAAGGTGAAGACTTCTTCTGCCTTGATATAATTATTTTTTTCGAAATAATCGAGCCCACGTTGATAGGAATCTGCAATATTTGATGCGTCCATATCACTTTTCTTACTTGCACATTGTTGAAATGAGAACCCAATTAAAAGGAGACCAAGCACAAGAAATGTATTTCGGGTAGAGCGTTTAATCAAAATGTTACCTCCATCGTGATGCCTCTCGAGACATTCAGCGGATTAATATAGAATTTTCCAGCGAAACTAGTTGATTCAAATGATGTCAAATCTGTGCCCAAGGCAGCATCAAACGCACTAATCAAATGGTTGACCATGATCAGGGTCCCTGCAATTTGTGCATTGCGATATAATTGATTGGATCTTGTACGCATATCGACATAGGTACTTTTGTTAGGTGTTAAATCATTGTCATCCTTGAGTGATATATCGTCCCAGCCACAAACGAATTCAGGATACTTGCTAATATTTTCGTAGAAATGATGGTCCCGGATAGGTTGTATGATTCCTTCAGAATCAATGTATGTGGGCATATTGTGGGTTCTGAGATTGCCGCAAGCAGTTTCACCATTATCACTAAATGACCATACCGTGTAATCCCAGTGTGCATCCCCAAACAATTTGAACTCTGATTCCTTATCCGTCCCGGCCTGGAAATTTGACTGATAGCCATAAATACCTGCTATCTCTGCGGCAACATACACTATTCCCCGGATTTTATTTCCATTTTCCCATTGACCCCAACCCGGAATAATCAAAGACTTCATAAAGTTCTTCAGCATACGCTTGTCTACTTTGAGTTTTGCAGGAGTTTCCTGAGTGTAGATATTCGATACGAGTAACAGGCTCATGAGAACAATCATGGATATGTTTTTAAATCTATTCAAAACCAAATAGTACCTTCCAGTAAAAACGCCATTCTCCACCATAGCTGATTACCTCTCCATTATTGGTAGTGACATCTAATTCATCCATTCCATAAAAAGCTCCAAACTCAAAGGCAGTGGGAAAAGCATAGTATGAGTTCAGGGCCAGTCTTAAATCCACTCCGATATCGCGGACCACCTCAATCTGATCACCTTCATGTTGCATCCAGGCGGATAGATCATCCGGTGTTACCATATCTGGATCAGCTGCCCATATGGCTCCAAACTGGCCATGGAAGCCTAGATAGAGGTCACGAATTGTGAGGTGTGCAACACGGTTGTAATTGTCCCTGAATAGTGGAAACCTCAATGATGTCGTAGATACCAGTCGACGGGTCCCCTTGAGTGAATAAAATGGATATCCTTTTAATCCGGGCATTCCGCCACCAAACTCCCAGAAGAAATCATCAATGGCATTATTGTCAATCAGGTTAAGATCTGTTGTATTGGAAATAACAATGTTGCCGGGAATTGGCAGTAGATATCCGTAGAAAGCGGAAGCATTCAGCTTCAGGTAGCGATTATTGCTAAAGATATTCCCCCAACGTTCTGTTGATTCATCATAGCCGTAATGATCAAGAAAATTATGGTGATTATCTCGGAGAGATAGGCTGGCTTTGTAGCCAGAGGGGTTTATCCCCCGCTCTTGCCGGATATTGATACGAGACATATCCCATTTTATTCCCCAGTCCCAGCCCTTGTAGTAGTCATAGCTGATGCCGCCAGCAGGTAAACCTGGACCAACTGTATGAATCCCAATTGCCGTCCGATAATTGGATGCAGAAATATCTAGCTTTAAAGCGTACATGGGCGGCAAGCTGAGATCAGCCGATAGTACACCCTGGGTTAAGCTGAAAGTCAACTCACTTTCTGCAGGCCATACGTGATCGTAGTACCATAATTCTTCAGATGTATGACGAACCATCTGATAGAATTCGAAGGTCAGGGTGGGCAAGAAACCCTTATACTGGGCCGACAGGAATAAATCCATGTCAAGATTGGGAGCCAGTCCAAATCCACCAATCATGGAGTAATTACTGATAATTTCATCTGAGAAAAAATAGAAACCGGGTTTAAAGAGGACATCATTCTTCGACTGATCCATTTCAATCTGCAGACGTGGAAGCAGGAATAAGGGACCTGCACGAAAAGCGTATTCAGTAGCGCTTAACTGACTCTCATGTCGTGTCCAGGTTGGCGCAATTATTCTGTGGACGGATTCAGCAAGTGGTGCAGTTTGAACCTGTATCAATTCTGATTCATCAAGCACAGCAATGTTAAAGCCCAGACTATCATATAGTGAATAATATAGCTTTTCTTTTTTCCATTCTGCCTGGAAGGCACCACCAACTACATTGGTGACACGGGGATTGTCCCTGGTTTGGAGGTCGTACTTGTAAATATTGAAAATACCAGTTCGATCATCGCTATAATAAATAATTGAATCACCCCTGAAAACCGGGTCACGTTCATCCCAAACTGATGTGAACAGCGGCTCAATTACACCAGTGGATAGATGATAAACAGCAATATCTCGATTGCTCCCGGAGGTGTAGTCGAAAATGATCCGATCTCCCTGAGGGGACCATTTCGGGACATAAACCTGAGTGCCCGGTTCAAAAAAGGTTAGTTGTTGTACGCTGTCAGGAGTACCGGGAAATGCCAGACAAAGGTTATTGGTGCCGTCCCGTAAATTCACAAAAGCAATCTTATCTGCCTGGGGCGACCAGGTTGGATTTTTTACCCGCTCACCAAAAGTAAGTTGACGTTCATCCTTTAGGCTGTCTGGGTGAACAATAAACAAATCTGAGAATCTCGATCCGCTAATCAGGAGTTGGCATCGTTCACAGGTGGAAACCTGGTTGCCGGATAGGAAGGGTTTGATGCTGTGGCTCGAGTGATCGGGGGTACGAGGATCAGGGATTCCCCCATCATAATATTCCTTACGTGCATAAACCAGATGCTCTCCATCAGGACTCCAATCGAAACCTTCAACGCCTGGGAGAACTTTGCTTGCCTCATCAGAGCTATCTTTAATAAATAGTGCGGTTCTGGAGAGATAGGTTTCACCAGCGCTGGAGATAAAGCCCAGTTTGCTGCCTGTTGAATTGAAGCTTGGATAGTGGTTTGCGTCCCCCTCGCGTTGGACAAAGTGGATGGGACTGATAGCTTCATCATCATTAAATGAATGCGACTGTCTTGCTGCCAGGGATGCGACCCAGTCAGACCATAGGCTGTTTGCTGACATACCCGTTTCGGCTTCAAAGGCGTTATAGAAGCCATAACTCAGGGGATTACTAATACGATCCGTAATCCTTTTTATGACATCTTGCCCAAACTCCTGGGCCAGATAGCGTACAAATCCAAAGCCATGGTCATACACACTTTCATTGCCGATTCCAACTTTACCAAATCCATCCATCTCGTTAAGCGTCAGGACTTTATCATAGCTGATACGATCTCGTAAGATCATATCTCGATTGCTATCCCACCAATCCCAGCGTGTGGTATCATTTTGGTATTGCGCAATTCCTTCAGCCCACCACATGGGAACAACAACAGACGGAATCGGATATGAAGCGATACCATTGGGATAGCCATATAGAACATCTTCTCTTCGCTCTGGCTCATATGAAATCACCTGGAGATATGCCGCAGGTACATTCCCATGCATTTTCCGAGAGGCTCTCAAGCTTATGATGTGCGTGAACTCGTGTGTGATGACATCACGCAGCCAGTAGTGAGATCCTCTTAAGCTATAATCCAGAGGCATGGCCCATATTTCGATCTTATTGTCAAAATAATAAGCGCCACCGTTGGCATAATCATCTGTATCCCGGATGATAAGATGTGTCTTTTCCTCGGGTTCATAGTTGTACAGGGATGTAATCCCACCATAGATATCATCGGCAACGTGGAGAGCTTCGTTGGCCGTCCATTCAGTATTTTGATGATAGTGCACGATGAAGTGTTCACCTTCAATGGTTTTCCAATCCAACTCAGGATGATTGAACCCCTGAGCAAAAAGCAGGCTTCCTGTGGACAGGATGAGGAGTATGTATTTCACAATGTTCATCGAATAACAGCTATCTTGATTATCTCTGATGATTTCCCGGCTACTATTTGAGCGAGGTAAACACCATTGGATACATCTGATGCATCCCAGACCCATTCGTTATAGCTATTGCGTTGAAGTATGTCCAGTTCAACCTGGACCACCTGGGCCCCATTCAAAGAGAATATTTCAATGCTCCAGGTATCTACATCTCCCAACCAGGCGCGGATGGTCGTAGTGTTGCCTTTGATTGGATTGGGGTAATTATATACAGAACTGGATTGGAGTGTGGGTGCAGTTGAAGGTGCCACTATTGGGGTTTCAGTAACTCGATTTCCAGCTCGGTTACCCTGCGGATCTGACCAAAAAGCAATCCCTTCTATGGTCTGATCATATTCAAAATAGAGGAGTTCCTGATCACTGAGAATCAAGGTTAAGCCATTTGTAGAACTGAGGGAATTTTCCACACTTCTGGTAACCTGGGGCAAGACACCACTGTCTAGCAATTCTCCTTCCAAATCGAATATGGAATACCCATTGGCATGTCTTAAAAATATAGTGAGTTGGCCATCAATTGTTGAACCAACTACTGGATTGCCAAAATATGGTTCTGTGTGGAAAGGATTACCGCTATAAGCTATTCCGACCTGATTGATAATCTTGATTGTATTTTCAAAGAAGAGGCCAATCTCATAGTAGCCGTCCAGATCGGCATCCAGAGGAATGATATGGAGGGGTTTTTCAACAGTAATTAAATCAACTTCCTCAGAAGGCAAATGAGATATTTTTAAGGCATTTTCAGCAGTAGACCATGAAATAACATCTATAGCTTCTGGAACGGCCATAGAGAGGTCATCAGGTCCCCTAAACAGCGTCACACCTGCAGGTTTAGGATTGTCAGAAAATTCTGAATAAAAAGATTGTATCCCTGATGTCGTCTGGAATCTTGCTATGGGTGGACCCGGTAGTGGTCCTTCTATGATACTTTGCCCAAGCGCATCAAACCACTTGACCAGAGCAAATCCACCATCTTTTTCAGCAAAATACGATAAGGTCAGTTGGCCATTCTGATTAATTATAATTTCGAAGGGATTGCTCACCCTCGTATTAGGATGTGAATCACCAGTTTCCACATTGATAAAATGTGTGCTTGTGGTCATGTTTGGAAATATCCAGGGATATCGGAAATGAAAGGTACTATCGCCTTCGCCATGGAGAATATCTGCTGGAGATAGAACCGAACTTGGTGTTTGTGTCAAGCCACCCTCTTCGAATGAGGTCATGACTATTTGTGTAGAATCCTTGTTAAAGGCCCACAGACTGTTTGCTGTTGCGCCCCATCCTAAAAAGCTGGAAATAGAGTCTTTCACAACCAATCTATCAGATGAAATCGAAAAGCTCATGGAAGAACCATTTTTAGAAATATTTTCGATTTTCAAGTGGCTGGGAGCCCCAGAATTGGATGTTGTTGCAGGAAAGGTGCTTGAGCTGAAATTGAGAAGACTATCCCCGACAATGTCCTCATAGCGATTAAGATGAAACCATCCCTCATTCCCTGCAAACCATGGATCAAACCACCAACCGGTTTCCAGATAGTCAGCAAAGAGCAATTGAGTGGCATATCCCATATCCTGGGCACCATCAGCTTCCACGAAATCTACCATCTGGATATTCCCGCCATTGGGATTATCATCAGTGTATCGTGCGGTTTCATCAATATGCCAGATATTGAGTCCATTGCCTGGCAAACCGGCATGCTGCTCATCGACCTGAACAACCACCCCATTTGCACTAAGAACGACTGAAACCGTATCAAAACCTGGCTCGTCAATCCAAAGTGGCATACTACTGGGATGCAGCAGATTTCTCTGGCGGTTTTCAATGAGATAGTACTCGGTATCGCTTATGGAAATTTTTACTGGTGGATCATCAACGCTAACTGAGACTGTATCCCCAATTCCTCTCACGTCAGGTAGGGTCCAGCCCTTTTCAATCCTGGTGAAAGGATCAGGATAGGCTGGTACGATACCATGAAAATTATTTGAGCCCTGATCCATAAGGGCAAATCCACCTACAAGAGAAACCCCTGTTTCAGTATTGTATAAGGGTGGTAAATCAAGATGAAAGCCGATCATTAACGCCAGGGTCCCGTTTAAGGCGACCTGATAAAAGCAGGGGTCTTCTGCATCCTCAAAAAGGGTGCGTGTTTCTTTATACTGAAGAAAATTTTGTGACTCTGGTATGATGATTAGATCAGAAAGATTGCCTTCATTGGTTTGAAGAAAACCATACTCTCCGAAATCTGGCTGTGAAAGATAGGCTGAGGGAATGTTTCCTGGTGTGGGATCAAGTGCAAATGCGAAATCACCACCCATGCCTGCATGGGCAAGAATGATTGTAGTATACTCATCAAAATTGACATCAGGATCTGCCAGGGCGATGACATCTCGACTCAACTCAAAAAGTTTTTCTGTTTCATCATATGCTTCTAGATATGGATGATAGTAGAGCATCTCATGGGGCAATAGGTAAACATCATCCTCATTCAGTGGATAAACGGCTGATTCAGCAATATTTACCTGAACCGCCCCATCACTAACCCGCTGCCAGTAGTTTTCCATGGCAGTGAGGTGATCCTGAAAATAGCTGCGATCATGAGGAGGTGGGTCCAGTGACCAGTCCGTACAATCGAGATCAACAGTGTCTTCCAGGACAAAGCTTCCATCCCCAGTTGTTGCTGGTGATGAGTCCGTTTGAAAGGCTACTCGAAGTACAGCAACCTTCAGCTCCTGCCCTGATAAGGATAGGACTGACAGAATAGTCAGCAATAATCTTACTGTGAATTGATTGATATTATCCCCGCGAGCTTTTGAGGGTTAAAAATTATGGATCGATGACCAGATTGATCCGATCATCCTAAAATTTTAACATAAGCGAGAATCGCATGGTATTGTTCAGAGGGTGTGTTTCCTCTGCCACGGTATAGCCAAAATCAAAGCCATAGTTTCCATAGCGCAAACCGGCACCAACTGTAGGCGTGGTAATTTTACCCTCAGAGTCATAGTAATAGCCTCCACGTATGGCAAACATTTCATTATACCAATATTCAAGACCTACACTATGGATCAGTGATTTAAATTCGTCAGCCGGACTTCTGTCATCGCTATTACCAACCTCAAGTAGTCCATTGTTTCCATATAATCCACCTTCTACAGCAGATGAATCAGGACCATATCCTCCAATAACGCGATCATCATCCATGTTGCGATCACCACCAAGATACCAGTCGTCTAGAAAAGAAGTGAAGATTCCTTTCCACCATGAATCAGTGTGAGCAATTTCATTCTGTCCATCTTTATTGTAATTTCCAGAAGGATCTTCATTGCCATCTTCATTATAGCCGCCAATTTTCAAATCACCGTCCCAATCCATGGATGCATATTCACCAACCAGTAGTTTGTTTACATCATAGACCACATTCAATCGGTTGTACTTTGAGTCGTACACGCGCATGTTGAAACCAAGTTTCAAGTTCGTAGGAAGTGGATCAGCTTGTTCTTTATCGTTGAAAATAACTTTGGGACCCAGGTTAGCCACCATGGCACCAAGATCCAATTTGCCACCCAAATATCCCTTACTCAGGTACCCCACATCAAAACCAAAATTGGTCGCTGTTCCTTTGGTCTTCTCAGTACCGACATTTTTATCCGTAAGGTGCTGATATAAAATTTTAAAGTTAAAACCCACACTTGAATTCTCAGATATCATTGTGGCATAACTTATTGCCCCTGAAGAGAAATAGGTCAGGAAGGTTCCAAGTGAAGTCCCATTTGCATCGGTATACTGTTGCTCACCTGCATTCAGATAGATAATATGTCCACCAAAGACTCCGAGACCCTCCACAGGAGCTCTTCCAGCCAGAAAATCATAGTACATATCATCTACAAGACCAGGAAGCCAATTCACATGCATTCCAGAGACCTCATAGCCACTTTGAAATCCAAGCCCGGCAGGATTCCAGTAGGTTGCGTAGGAGTCATCTGCAAGAGCAACTTGTGCTTCACCCATACCACCAGCCCGTGCACCAGGGGCGATTAACAGAAATAATGCACTCTGTGAGAATGCCACTGACAGAAACATCAGACTTCCGATGGTGAGATTTAAAAATTTATTCATTTTCATTCTAACTAACTCCTCATTCATAAAAAAACCGAATATTATTAATAACATTCGGTATCAACTTTAAAAAAAAGATTAACGCCAGGTTCGTATTTTGTTCTCGGTGGATTCTCATTAAAAAATCCCAGTAACGTTTTCTCTCTTAAAGTTCTCCTCTCGTAAAGCGGGCGAATATAGGTTTACACCTTTCGCTAATCAACGGATTTCACAGTATTTAAGCCCTCAAGTGACCTGGATAACTCTATGATGAGCCGTGGAAAACCATGACTAATATCATATGTTGTGTCCATGTAATTTTTTGGGTGTCGATTCAAATTATCACCTAAATTTTATATCTGTTTCTTCTTTATAGCCACTGATAAAATCCTGCACTGATTTCAGCTCTGACTTTCTCATCTCTTCGACGCTACCAACAAAGGAAAAGTTCCCCTGATCTAGCAAAACAATTTTATCTGCCAGAAAAAAGCCAGTGGGAATGTCATGTGTCACAATAATACTGGTCACATTTAAATCATCTTGCATTTCTTTTATCATGATGGCAATCTGAGCACTAGTAACTGGATCCAATCCAGTGGTAGGCTCGTCATATAGAATGTATTTTGGTTTCATGGCCACTACACGAGCCAATCCAACACGTTTACGCATACCACCACTTAATTGTGACGGAAATTTATGACCCACATCCACCAGCCCCACTCGTTCCAGACTATCCTTGGTAATAGTATCAATTTCAGCATCAGAATGCCGATTATATGCTTTTAGGCCTATACCTACATTATCATAAATATTCAGACTGTCGAATAAGGCGGCTGATTGAAACAACATCCCAAATTTGAGACGACATTCACCGAGTTGTTTTTGATTGAGCGTACCGAGATCATCCCCATCGATATAGATATGTCCTGAATCAGGATATAGTAGACGGGTAATCAGCTTGAGAAGAACGCTTTTTCCTGTCCCACTTTTTCCCATGACCACGAGACTTTGGCCATCATCAACCTTTATACTGGCCCCAGACAGTACATTGAGATCGCCGAACGATTTATGGAGATTTTTAATTTCGATCATACCGATACATTTCTGAATCAGATCGTTTTCATGGATTTAGATGTCGTCCAATTCCGCTCTGAACTCTTTAACATCTTCGAATTTCCGATAAACACTGGCAAACCGGACATAGGCAATTTCATCAAGATCTTTCAGATGCTTCATTACCAGTTCGCCAACATCTTTTGCATGAACTTCAGAAGATCCAAAAGTATTTACATCCTGTATCACCAAATCTACAGTTTGACTCATCTGAGTACTGTTCACAGGTCTTTTGCTACATGCTATTGCTATACTTTTAAGAATTTTTTCACGGTCAAATGGTTCACGTCGCTGATTGCTTTTAATGACCAGCAAGGGTTGTGTCTCGACATATTCATAGGTTGTGAAACGGTATGAACAGCTCCCACACTCCCGACGACGTCGAATTGCACGACCATCCTGGGTGTGACGGGAATCAATTACTCGAGTATCACCCTGTTGACATTGTGGACAATTCATACGTTTTACTCGACATCCTGATAGTGAGGGAAGTCTTTGACAAGTCCCCGCACCTTGGATCGGACTGATTGATTGACACTTTCATTATCTGGGTCAGAAATCACATCATTGATATATCCTGCAATCAATTTCATCTCATTTTCCTTAAAACCACGGGTGGTTAAGGCTGCAGTTCCAATGCGAATACCACTTGTAATGAGTGGGCTCCGCTGATCAAAGGGAACCATATTTTTATTGGTGGTCATCCCAGCATCTTCCAGAAGACGCTCAGCCTTTTTGCCACTAATATTATTCGCAGTTAAATCAATAAGAAGTAAGTGGTTATCCGTTCCACCAGAGATCAGCTTAAAACCATATTCATGGAGAGCAAGACCCAAGGCTTTTGCGTTAGAGATCACCTGCTTTGCATACGTTTTAAATGATGGTTCCAGTGCTTCTCCAAAGGCCACTGCCTTGGCAGCAATAACATGCATGAGCGGACCACCTTGAATGCCTGGCATCACAGTACTGTCCAGCAGCTCACTCATCATTTTGGTGCGACCACTTTTTGGAGCAACAATGCCGAATGAATTTTCAAAATCTTTGCCCATCATCACCAAGCCACCGCGGGGTCCACGAAGGGTTTTATGGGTGGTTGAGGTGACTACATGACAGTGTGGCATGGGACTAGGATGCTCCCCGGCTGCAATCAATCCTGCGGGATGAGCAACATCAGCCATGAGAAAGGCACCAACTTCATCTGCAATTTCTCTAAATAATTTAAAATCATAGTGTCTGGGGTATGCAGAACCACCAGCTATGATCATTTTGGGTCCATGCTTTTTAGCCTGGTCACGAACCATATCATAATCGATGTAGCCTGTTTCAGCGTTCACACCATAGGCGACTATCTTGTAAAATTTACCTGAAAAATTGACATGGGAGCCGTGGGTTAAATGGCCACCATGGGATAAATCCATACCAAGGACTGTGTCTCCAGGATTCACCAAGGTGAAATATACGGACATGTTTGCCTGGCTGCCAGAATGGGGTTGGACATTAGCATATTCAGCATTAAAAAGTTGCTTGACGCGGTCTCTGGCAAGATTTTCAGCAGTATCTACGGCCTCACAACCACCATAGTATCGTTTCCCAGGATACCCCTCAGCATATTTATTTGTCATCACGCTGCCTGCTGCCTGTAAAACAGCTTTACTAACGAAATTCTCTGAAGCGATTAACTCTAAGGTTTCGTTTTCACGATCGCGTTCTGCCATAATTGCAGCGTATATGGCTGGATCAGACGTTTTTAGCTCATTCAGCATCTTGACCTCGAGAATTATGCTCAATTTTGTTAAGTCTTATTGCATGTCTGTCACCCTCCCACTCTGTGGTTAACCAGACTGAGAGAATGCTTTTCATTGATTCTATAGATTGTGTTCTGGCACCCAGACAGAGGACATTTGCGTCATTGTGAAGTCGACTAAGTGTAGCCAACTCCTCATTGCAGCAGAGGGCTGCCCGAATGCCCTTATAACGATTTGCAGCTATGGACATACCAATACCAGTACCACATATCAATATCCCACGCTGAGCCTCGCCAGATTGCACTTTTTGGCTTACCCTGGCAGCAAAGTCAGGATAATCAACAGAATCCAGACTGTGAGTCCCTTCATCGATGATATCTTGCCCGATTGACTTGAGAAAGTGAACCAGCTCGGTCTTTGCATCAAAAGCGGCATGGTCACAACCAATGACAAGTTTCATAGCCGACCTATTTTAGCCTTTGGGAGCCGTGACACTACGTTTTAGCCAGGAATAACATTCCTTCCTGGGTTTAGCTTTACCGCCTTTAACGTATTCATCTCGATTGAAGAACCAGTCACCCTGTTGTGGAATACGAGCTTCTTTTAGAAAATCAATTTTATTGGCCGCTTTAAAATAGCCATTTGATTTTGCAGTTAAATAATCTTCGTACGCCATCATAAATACCAGTTTGTCATCAAAATCTGGAACAGAACCAGCACATGCTACACCCACGGCTTCAAATACAGAAGCACGGTTGGCATAGGTCTGACCATTTCTGGAATCCATTTTAATGGCTTTATCGGCCCATGACATGGCTGATTTGAGTTGGCCGTCCTCTATGTAAGCCTGTGTCATATCAAAGTAGATACGGACATCTTCAGGATTAGCAGTATTTAATTTTTGCAGCCAGCTGATAACTGTTTTTGTTTGACCCAATTCACGATATGCTTCAACAAGATCTTTCATGATGTTTGTCATACCTGGCGAAATAGTTAGAATACCTTCCAGAACTTTGATAGCGGTATCATTTTCACCATCATTTCGCAGTACTCGGACATAGTCCTGAGCATTGGAAATATTATCGGGATTCTTTCTATACTCTTCCTCAATGAAACCACGGACATCACCACCCTGAGCCTCTATGGATTCACGAACAATATTTCTCAAGTTTTTACTATCAGGGTTGGTAGCTAGAAGATGTTCGGCAATGTCTTTTGCTTCAGGATACATTCCAAATTTAATGTAGTCCTCTGCAAGTTCTTCACCCAATACAGAATCTTGAGGGAAAGCTGCATACATATCAACTTTAGCCTGTAGCAATGCGTCTTCATCATCCATTAATTTCAAGGTGAATAATTTATTTTCCCACAAGTATTTGTTGGTGGGGATAACTGCAAGGCCCTCATCGTAATAAATCATGGCAGTATCTAGATGGTCTAATTCGCGATAGGAGTTACCCATATAGACATAAACATTTTGAGCCATTTGTTCATCGACACACTCATATTCGAACAATTTCTTATAATTAAACAAGGCATCTGGATAGGCTTTATTCTTGTAGTACTCTGTTGCAAAACTTAAGTGTTTCATACAGTAGCGGGAATTTGCTTTGCGCACGGAATCTTTGCGTGCTTTTTCCATGGCAGCCAATTCTTCAGCTGTGGCTTGTGGAGGCATACATGCTGACAAGACCATTGTAAATAGCATGATGCCCATAGTAATAATTGATACAACTTTTAACTTCATGAGTTAACCCTCATCTTCTTTTAACTTTTTTGAACCACATATCATTAATTTGAATTCCAAATTTCATACGAGCGAAAAGCTCATCAGGCAGACTTTCATCCCCTCCACGAGATCCGAATTCCCCAGAAATCTCAAATAGACTTCTTCCATTCCTCAGAGCGAGGTTGGCACCAGAAATCAGTGAATATTCGTATATCATATTGCCATTGTCTGGTGACAGATAATAATTTTTGATTGATACCCCAGCCTGCCAACCGGTTCTTTTGGTCCAGTAACGTGAGGTTCTATCGGTAGGTAATTTTTGCCGGGAGAGTTGAAAAGATGCAACTGGTATAGTACTCCATCCAGCTGGTAGTGCGAATACTCTGGCTTCCGAGAAACCAGATTCGCTGAATAGTTGCTGTGCAATACCTGCCATAAAATTAACGTTTTTTGAGTGATGGTAGATGACACCAAATTTAATTGTGGTTGGCCAGGCTTTCAGCTCCTCATCTATTTCTGCAAAGGCATCAGATCCAGCCAGACTATCCCTACCGGAAAGTGTAGGTTTGTCGAAAGGGATATTAACTGTTAACCCTAGCGAGACTTTTTCTCTCACATTGGAAATAATTCCACCTTCAATACTATTTCCGGAGATGTCACCCTTTATTACGTACATATCTTGAATATCATCAGTCAGAATCGTGAATTCGCGTCTTATTTGACCCTGAAATTTATGCAACTTGAGCCCTAACTTCATACTGGGAGAGAGTGCATATCCAAGACCCAGATGAAAATCCCAAATTCCTCCAATTGATTGTTCTGAGAAAGAACCCATGTCCAGACTAGATTCATATCCAGAGGCAAAATCAGAGATTGCATGGGTTCCAAGACTCATCCCAAATCGCTTTCCCACTGGAATTGTAACAAAGACCTGTTCAAGCCGGGTTTTGTTAGACACGATATTGTCAATTGATCTAAATTCTGAACCCAAACTTACCCCAAAATGTACACGGTTCGAGCTGCTCAATGCAGCAGGATTGTGTATAGTGATGCGGGTGGAGTCCTCGAGGGCCACTACACCGTGACCAAGGCTGCTCCCCAGGGGGTCTGTTGTTGGATATATATCACCATAACCCAGCCGGTAGTAAGCAGATTGCCCCATGAGGGAAATTGCCAGAAAAAGTATGAGTATCAGCTTCCTCATGGTCGCACCGCCAGGGAAGATTTAACATAAAGAGCTGAAGCACTGGCATCTATTGAGATTGCCAGAAATCCAGGGGAGTAACCGGAATTCGTAGGCTTCAATATCAATTCTATTACATCTTCTTTATCATCTATGGCTGATTGAATAACATCCTTCACCTGATTGCTATTGTACCCATCCCCTCCATATTCAATAGTAGCTGACAACCCTGAGTTAGGGTCTTCAACAATCATACTAAATCTGAAAACACTATCAGTACTATAAAGAGATGAAGCCATATCATCAATTGCAGGCAGAACACTGGAAGAAAGAACGTGCTGGATTGTATCTCCGCCAAACATGAATCCTTGGAGATCAAGTGTCATGATAAGTGAATCATTCTTTAGTTGACTGATATAATCGAATTGCGATCGATCAAAAACCCCAGATTTCTCAATTAAATGCATATAGAGCGTATCGGCATCAAAGGTTATAAAAGTCGCACTGTCGTCCCCAGCCGTATCAGGTTCATGAAAGAAAAAGTTTAATAGTGGTCTTGAAACAGAGCCACCCCCGTAAAATGAAGAGAGGTATTCTGTAGTCGCAGGAAAAATCCCCAGACTGGCCGTGGTATCACCTTCAGTTATGAGGCCAAGGGGTAAAGTGTACTTCCAGGAATTACTTCCGCCAGAAATATTCATAGAATCTGTGCCAAGAAAATTGCCATAGCTGGAGCTTTCCAAGTCTATAGCTTGATCCATGGTTTCGTAATAGCCAAAGTTTAAATAAGTCGAAGCGATTGTGTCAGCCCCATTCTCAGGATAAGTCAAAAAATGGTTTACCTGGAATTGGATACTATCCACACCGGCGATATCCAAGGATGTGTCGGAGAAGACAAAGTCAACTGTAAAACCTGATTTATAGTATTGTGTTTCACCAACCCAGGCTCTGAAATGTGATCCCCATTCAATCTCAGCAGCTCGTGATTCAGTCGCCGTAACGTTGTTAAGGGTATCTTCAGTAAATGAGAATGGGTTGTAGACAAAGCTAGCATTGTCATAGGATAATGGTTCATCACACGACCACAAAAAAAGTGCGGTGATAAGAACTGCGAAAGGAATCCGGATTTTCATAAGCCCCTTTAAAAAAAGAGTTAAGCGATCAAACACTTAACTCTGTTGGTTTAGAGTCAACACTGTCAATATTCAGAGTTTTAATTCTCAACTCCAAAGAATGTTTCCAATTCCAAATTGAGCTGTTGCCATTCCTCTTCACTTTCATCAGAAATAGTAAAATACTTCACTTTTTTCCCAGCGGCTTTTAAGGCTTTCTGAATCTTGCTATTCTTTTCAATTTGATCTTTATTGCTTACACCATTTATGGATATGCTAATGATCTCGTCGGCATGCTTTATAGCCAGCCCCAGGAGATTATCCTCATATCCTGCATAGTCTTCTGGTTCCAGGCCAGCCATTTCGTATTGCTTTGCACCCACCTTGCCCATCTCTTCTATATTGACAAGATTCAAGACTGTCTTCATATCTGTGAAGAATTCTTCTTCCGCATAAACAGTCTTAAACAGTACGGGGACCATGGCAGTGGTCCAGTCATTACATAGGATATAATCTGGTTGCCAGTAGAGATAAGTTAGATTCTCGATAGCTATTTTTGAAAAGTAGAAATACTTCTCAGCATTTCTTTGATTGTATCGATTTTCAGCCACTTTGTATAATGTTTTATTTTTGCCACCAAAATATGGTTGATATTCCATAAAATAGACTTGAACACGTGTGGAAGGGACAAAGGCTGACTTTGCAGCGCCAAATCCAACTTCACCTTTATACTCTACTTCAATCTCTTTGAGGCGAATCACTTCACGAATCACATATCGACGTTCACTGACAAAACCATACCGTGGGGTAAAGATCCTGAAATCCTGCTTTTTTTCTTGAAAATGGGTTGGAACCTTGTTTGAAATTTTCGCAAGGTCAGTTGCCTCAGAAAAAGGAGCTACTTCTGAGGAGAGATAGTAAATTTTTGTTGGCATAGAATTCTTTTTTTTATAACCTATTTATCTGGAGGCGAGGATTTGCTTGACTTTTTCCCGGTAGGAACTCTCAGGGAACATATCCAGAAGCCGTTCTAATTCATTGTAACCGCGGGCTTTATCGCCGCTATTGAGGTAGGAATATCCAATCTTTAATTGTGCATCCTCGGCTTTGTTGGAATCATTAAATTGCATCACTTTTCTAAATGCTTCTATAGCCTTTGAGTACTCATCTAAAGCGTAATAGGATTCTCCAATCCAATACTGAGCATTGTCAGCATAGTCATTCTGCGAATCATTACTAATCAACATCTCAAAAGCATCAATGGCACCCATGAAGTCGCCATTTTGATACGAGCTTAATGCATCGATATAGTGTTGTTTATACGTCTCATAATCCATCTTTGCCCTAGCTGGGGACTGTTGTACTGGTGTCTGAGTCATTGGTGTTCGGACAATATTTGGTGTGGTGGATGGCATGGCCATTAGCTCATTAAACGAATTGGTAAGCGAGATTATTTTATTCTCCAGGAATACCAACTGGGATAGAATATCATAGTTGGAGCTATCCTGTACCTTTGCATTTAATTCTAAGGTTGATAATTGATCATCAGAACTCATCATGTGATCGGCAACATTGAGTTGAAATTCGGAGAAAGAGGAATCCAAGAGTGAAAATTGACTTACGATATTCAGTAAATTTTCTTCAAGGACGGCCATTTTTTCAGGATCCATAATTGCATAAATACTATCAACTTGAAATTGAGTATTTTGAATTGATGTGCCTAATCCGGCAATCGACTCTCTAATACCTGCCTGTTCAGCTTGTAAGCCTGAAATTTGCTCATCACTTGTTTGTCTTGATTCACTAGAAACAGAATCAGCCCGGCTTCGTTCACTAGCCAATTTTGCATCAACCTCTGAAGTAAGTTCATCGATTGAACGTTTAGACTCAGCATTGAGCTTGTATAAATTTTCAAGACTGATGTGGTTCTCGTTGTATGTTTCGCGCATGGCTTTGACTTCTTGTGAGAACTCTTTCAACCGGGCATCAAGAACCACCAGAGTGCTATCTGTACCCTGAGTATCCTGTTTTACTTCACTAAGTTCCTGCTGCAGTTCTTTAGAACCACCACAACCAATGATTAGTGCTAGTATCAAAATAAGAGCGAACGTTCTTTTGTACATTGCTTAAGCCACTTTCTGCTGGGAGTTAAGACAAGAAATCATACGGGCGTCAATTTAACCTCACCACAGGTAGTCGCAACGCAAAATGTAGTGGTCTCAGGGGGCTGGAGACACTACCCAACCGCTCGTCTGACTGAGGACATATTTACTGAGAGACCGGCCAATATCATTGAAGTGACCATAAATGACCCGCCATAGCTAATGAAGGGTAAGGGGATACCGGTTACAGGCATGATACCTACGATCATCCCCAGATTGACAAATACATGAAATGTATAAATGGATGCAATTCCAATGAGAATGACGCTATCAAACCGAAATTTGCTGTTATAGGCCTGGGTGATAAGTTTAGCAATTAGCAAATAGAAGAGTGTGATCACCACCAGGACACCAACAAACCCAAACTCCTCTCCTATCACGGTCATGATAAAATCTGTATGTTGCTCTGGAAGGAACTTTAAGTGGGTTTGTGTGCCTTCTCCCAGTCCTTTTCCAAAGGGGCCGCCTGATCCAAATGCTGTTAATGATTGAGATACCTGATATCCAGCCCCAAGTGGATCGGAATCAGAATCAATCATGGATAGAATTCGTTGTTGTTGATAAGGTTTTAACAATGCCCAGAGCAAATTCGTTATTCCACCTAATCCAACATTGATAAAGAAATTTAGAATTTTTGTCCAAAACGGGAGGTGGTTGAAGTACAAAACCACAATGATAATCCCCATCCAGAGGAAAAAGGTTAATGTCTGAAATGCTGCCAACATGGAAAGGATTGGTGCCAGGAGGAGAAAGAAATGGAGTGGCTTTATACCCGCCCAAAATATTATCACAATCAATATTCCAAAATACACCAACGCGGTTCCAAGATCTGGTTGGACCAGGACTAAAATTGTTGGCCCCAGAGCCATGGCTACGGGTGTCATCAATTCCTTGACGGTTGAGAGTCTCCTTTTATGATCGGCAAAGTATTTAGCAAGCGCCAATAGGAGCAATATTTTCATGAACTCAGATGGTTGAAATCCAATATTACCAAGAGTGATCCATCTGCTGACCTCATTGCCACTTTTTGTCATGATCGGAATAAGTAGAAGGACAATTCCAACCCCATAAGCAGGATAGGTCAAATTATGAATCAACTTTCGCGGTAAGAAGAAGGCCGTTAGAAATAAACCTATTCCAACAACTGTCCATATGCTTTGTCGAAAAAAGTATTCAGCACCGGATTCATGCTGTACCTCAATACTATAGATGGCCAGTAATCCACTTGCTGAAAGGAGAATGACTAATATGAGTGTGCTCCACTCAAGTTCTTTAAATCTTAGGAGGACATAGCTTCTGATATTCATGAGGGTCTTTTCGCAATGGTTCTTAAAACCTTACCAATAAGTGGCGCAGCTTTTCCACCACCACCACCACCGTTTTCTAAGAGAACTGCCCAGGAATATGGATAGCGCTCATCCAGACTAAAGCCAATAAACCAGGCATGATCTTCCCCATGAGGATTCTGGGCCGTTCCAGTTTTGCCGTAGATATCCCAATCTTTTTGGCGTGCGGCTTTGGCAGTTCCTTTTTTTCCGTTTACCACATCCCACATGGCCTGCTGAACAAAATCCCAGGAATCTTTTGAAGCACTGACCCTGTTTTTTGAGGGTGAATTAATCTCTTTAATCACAGTTCCATTTTTTGACACGATCTTATTTACAAAATGGGGTTGGAATTGAGTGCCTCTTTGGGCAAGCATTCCAGCGAATTGGGCCAGTTGTAAGGGGGTGACCAGTACATCACCTTGTCCGACAACGATATTCAACAGGTTTCCCCTGGTCCAGTTATTCACACCGTATTTACGATTCATATATTTTGTATCTGGAACAAGACCTTTATTTTCACCTGGGATATCAATTTTGGCACGCTGTCCAAATCCAAATTCACGGGCAATAAGGGCCCAGTCTTCAATTCCAATATCTTGTATCAGATTGTAAAAATATACATTGCAGGATTGTTGGATGGCATCATGCAGGTTCATTTTGCCATGTCCTCCTTTTTTCCAACATCCAAAGGAACGATTTCCCAGGCGATATGACCCATGACAAACATAGGTTCTCTCTTTTGCATTGGAATGGTTTTCCAGTGAATAGAGAGCTGCCAGAGGTTTGAGAGTGGAGCCCGCTGGATAAAGGCCCTGTATCCCTCTGTCATACAACGGTTTGCGAGGATCCTGCATTAAGGCATCCCAATCTTTTGAGGAAATTCTTCCTGAGAGCATCTCAAGATCGTAGCCAGGGCGACTGGCATAGGCGAGAATCTCACCTGTTTTATGGTTTAGCATGACCACTGACCCAGAGGAATCGGCCAGAGCTTTTTCTACGGCCGCCTGGATGTAGGAATCGATGCTCAATATGAGATCATGACCCGGAATTGGATTGATAGGTGCACGGTCTGGTACTTCACCAATTTCCTGACCAAGTGCATTTACTTCTATATATCTAAATCCCCTGCGACCATGTAATTCTGATTCATAAAATTTTTCCATACCCTTCCACCCCACCTGATCTCCAGGCTGGTAGTCAGAATCCTTTTTGAAGCGATTCAAATCATCCCTGTTAATCTCCCGTGTATACCCCAGGGCATGCGACAAGTCTAAATCAGAGACGTAATTTCGGATGGGCTCAATGCTGTAAGTCACACCAATAAGCTCGAGTCGATGCTCCTGCAAGTGGGATATCTTCTCAAAAGGCACCCTGCTAAAGACTTTGGCTGGAGCAAAAGAGCCACGCCGATTTTTTACAATACGACGATTAATCTCTTCAACAGATACACCCATAACGCTTGATAGACGTTCCAGCGATTCGGGTTTATCCTTTACTTCAATGGGTATTACAGAGATTGTATAGCTTGGGGCATTGTCTACAATGAGGTTTCCTTCTCTATCGTATATGACTCCCCGGGATGCTAAAACGGGAACAGCACGAATGTGATTTGCAGTTGCCTTCTCAGCGTATTTCTCGTGAAATACGATCATCAAGTAGTAGTAACGACCGATAAGTATAATAAAAAGGAGTGCTAGAAGACCGTGGACAAGAAGTGATCTCCAGCCCTCTACGATGTTCCTGCCCTGGAGCATTATTCTGCTCCGACTTTTAGAACGATAAAGCTCACGCTCAGTAGAGCTAGTGTATAGAGTGTCTTGGGAAGAAGCACCAGAAAGACAATATTCCCAGTAGAAAACTGTGAGTCCTGGAGAGAGATCATGACAGTAAGAAGAAAAAAGACAAGTAGGAAGCCAGTATAGAGAAGATACTGAACCATGACTGGTATTCTGACAATTCTGCCATGAAAGATTCCAGATAGATATCCCACTGTAGAAAGCGCCAGAGCTGTAATGCCCATCATGTCGGTGCTAGCCAGCGCATCGATGATGAACCCTAAAAAGAATCCCAGCCATATGGCATGCAGTTGACTGTTGGTTAATCCAATGTAGATGATAAAGATGACCAGGAAACTTGGGGTTAAGCCATAAAGGCTGAATATATCACCCAACATCCATTGAAATATGAGTACAAGCAGACCCAGGATACTATTTTTAATGATACCAAACATATTATTTCAGGATAAATACTTCTTCAATACGATTAAAGTCGGCGGCCAGATCAACACGAACGGATTTTACATAATCTTCCACAACAGGTGAAATTGTTGACACCCAGCCAACAAAAATATGCTCTGGAAAGATATCACTGAAACCTGAGGTTACGACAGAGTCGCCGGCAATTACTTCAGCATTTTTAGGCACATCTTGAATCACATAGCCAGTTTTCAAGGAATAGCTAAGGATACCCACATCCCTGGAACGCATTTCCCGAACCGACACGCGGAAATTTTTATCACTCACCAATTGAACAAGGGCGGTGTTTGCTGATATTGCCACAACCTTTCCCACTAATTGTGCCTGGGCATCCACAACACCAGAAAGCAGTGTAACTCCGTCCTCAGAACCTTGATCAACGGTTAGGCTGTTCATGGTATGGCTCCCCACATCGGATAGCACATTGGCTGGAATAACATTAAATTTCCTATCCCCCTTGAATCCCAGCATACTCCGGAGCCGTTGATTTTCCTTCAGAAGGGTTCTGGATTTGTTCAGGTCGATCTGAGCTTTGATGTGACGCTGTTGAAGTTCGCGGTAGTCCTTTTCAATTGTAAAAATGGTTTTAACCCATTGAATAGGCACATACAGATAGGCAGATGCCTCTAGAACAAGACCGCGTGTGCGACTCATGGCTGCTGTACCGCTGGATGCTATTATTAGAAGAGATAGAGCTATTGCTGCTATGAGGTTTACCAGAGGTTTATATCGAGAAATCGAAGGTGCTTGTGTTGCCAAGATTTAACCTATAAAGCGGGTAAATGACTCAATAAAGAACATCCTCGTAGCGTTCAATACTATCCAAGACTTTGCCAGTGCCTTGAACAATGGAAAGCAGGGGATATTCTGCAACGTTTACGGGAAGATCTACTTCCAGACGCATTCTTTTGTCAAAGCCCTGGAGCAGGGCTCCACCGCCTGTGAGAATGATACCTCGGTCCAATAGATCCGAACTCAGTTCTGGTGGTGTGCGCTCGAGGCACATTTTGACTGCATCCACAATGAGATCAATGGTATCTCGAAGCGCGTCTCTGATTTCAGAGGATGAAACCTCGATGGTTTTTGGTATTCCAGCAATCATGTTACGGCCTTTAACCGAGAGCTTGTAATCGGTACCCTGTAGTGCAGAACCAACATTCATTTTTATGCTTTCAGCCGTTCTTTCTCCGATGAGCAGATTGTGATCGCGTTTGAAGTGTTGAATAATGGCTTCGTCCATCTCATCACCGGCTACCCTGAGTGATTCTTTGGTCACAATGCCGTTTAGAGCAATAATAGCGATCTCGGTTGTTCCGCCACCAATATCCACAATCATGTTGCCAACAGGTTCGCTGATATCAATTCCGATACCAATGGCAGCAGCCACAGGTTCTTCAATGAGAAATACTTCGCGGGCATTGCGGCGTTCTGCAGATTCTTTGACTGCTCTTTTTTCAACTTCAGTGATACCTGAAGGAACGCAGATGATCATGCGAGGACGTGCCAATTTTGAGATGGGTAGCTTGTTCAGGAAACCCTGGAGCATGCTATCAGCCATCTCAAAGTCAGCAATAACACCATCCCGCAATGGGCGGATGGTTTCAATCTCCTGATGAACTTTGCCAACCATACGCTTGGCTTCATTCCCTACTGCTATGACTTTGCCGGAAGATTTAGATTTTGCAACAATAGACGGTTCGTTTAAAACGATTCCCTGACCACGAACGTAGATCAGTGTATTTGCTGTACCAAGGTCAACTGCGATGTCTACACCCATCCAGTTGCGGAAATTTGAAAATTTTGTAGCCATCTGCCCTCTCGTGCCTGAAAAGTGCTCTCAGGTCTTTGAAAACAATACTTTATCTGTTGCCCGAAAAACACTTTTTTTAGGGCGATGCAAAATCTATAAATTTTTGAGCCAATAGCACCCATTAATTGGCGTATCAGTGCTTTATTTTAAGGGGTTAGAACGAAGGAGCTAAAGCAGGACTTTTATTAAAATAAAAGAGAGCCAGACGATACTAATATCGGAATCGCCAATCTCCCTGGTCCAGATAGTTGTGATCTAATCTGAAGTCTCCAAATCCAGTTTCGTCTCTGAAAACAAATTGCTTCCCGATGAGATAATATTCCCACACTTGATATGGCTTCCTATCAATCTCAAATGGTCCCCGTTGAATTTCATCAGGGGGTCCAAATAGAATATAAATCATGCCTCGATCCGTTTTCCAGCCTTCCTGTACAACAGTGAAAGCTTCCATGGAGAAGGCTACACGTCTATAGTATTCTTCCATTAGCTCATTTTCCACAGTCCCGGGAGTGGGATCTAGTGCAGCCCAAAAAGCTTTGAATTTCTCAGTTTTTTCAAGCTCTGAGCCGATCATCATTTCTTTGATCTGGCGATCACTTGCAAGATACGTAAGCTGTTTAACAGCTTGGTCCATATCCTCCACCTCAAAATTGACACCTCTGATTCTAACTCTGAAATTTGTTTTCGTTATCACTCTGTTTCCCTGCACATCTTCAGCGGCAAAGAAAAGTGTATAGTTGGAATAATGCATATCAGTGAGAGGCACTGTAAAACTGAGGACAGAGTCAATTGATCCGATATGATCAATTAAAACCGTTTTATTCACTTTGGTTTCATCCTTCACCTTTAATTCATACTTGATCTTGAAAGGATGATTGTCACCAAGGAGACGAACCTTAAAGCTGAGTGTATCAATTATCTCATAAAAGGATTCATTCATGAGCAGCTTGGAGTTGCCTTCGGATCCTGTGTCCATGATGATGATATTGCCCAGTGACAATGCACCAGCATACATTTTTGACTGATCCACTCCATCACTCAGAATTGAGGATTTCTTGGTATAAAGATCGGTAACACGAACGTTTATTGTGAGTTGAGAAGCTGGTACTGTAAACGACTTAACCGATGTGATTGTGTTTGAATTATTTCTGGTATCCTTATACTCTGACAGGAGCAATGAATCACTCCATATTGCTCCAACTATTCGCTCTTTATCTTTATCTGCAAGATTGACAGCAACTTCATACCTTGCAAGATAGTGATCACCGGCTCGAACAAATTGAAGTTCTGTATAGGGAATTTTTACATGGACTGAGACCTTGATGTTTTCTTTATCGGCAAGTGGCTCAGACAGTCCGATGAAGGAAAAATCAGGCAGGGTCAAATCGTTTTCCTGATTCACAGTCTGTTCAGCACAACCCACAAACAGAGATACTGTTAACAGGGTATATAATGATATTTTCAATATAGATTTTTCCACTTTATCCTCGTTAATCCTAAGTTGGTTCCAGCCCAAATATAGCCATCTTTCATGATCAAATCAGTGATAAAACTACTAATCAGTCCATCGTTAACCGTGTAATGTCGCCACGACGACGATTTGGAGTTAAAACTATATAATCCAATATCTGTACCAATCCAGATACTTTTCCCTGCGGCGGCTAGCCCTCTTGGTTTAAAGGGCGTGTTGGGTGATAGATGGAATCCGCCTGCTTTTGAAAGCAGATTCACCTTCAGTAAACCCCTATGTGTGCTGGCCCAGAGCATATCCCCAACTATTACACTTTCATAGATTGGATCGCTAGCAGCATCCTCAGAAATTGGCAGGATTTCACCTGATGAGTTTACCTTAGAATTAAACTGAAGTGAGGCTTCATCATAAATATACAGCCCATAATATGTTGAAAGATAAAAACGTCCAGCTTTGTAATTTATATCGAATACAGGCCAGTTTAGTCCTGTAGGGAATAAGGTCTGCAAAATCGACCCAGATTCATGATAAAGATAGGCATTGCGCTCTGTGGCCACCATAATATTGCCGCCCTGCCCAATAGCCACTGAGTATATTCGATCACTTGTCAGATCTTTTTTTGTAAGAACCCTCTCCCAGCTACCCTGGGTCTGGCTTTGCCGAAAAACTCCACCCTTTGCAGCAATAAGCAATTCCTCAGCCCTAACATCGATATCGGAGATAAATGAGTAATCCCAGGCGATGTCTCGAATAGCCTCATCATATTCAAAAGTGGTGCTATCCATATATGTCAATCCTGCCCTGCCACCGATGACTAGTTTTTCTTCATAAATATCGAGTGCCATGACATCTGGTGATAACAACCCATAGGGTAAACTTGTGAATTCACCACCATGAATATCTTGATGAAAAATCCCCATGCCATATGTGCTTAAAAATGATTCACCTGCATCTCTCTCTCCGGTAAGGGATGAAACCACACCGAGGGAATTTCTGGGATGACCATCGAGATGTAGTTTACCTTCTGAATCAAACGAACCATCCCTCACTTTTTGTACCGGGAGGGATTCATAGATATCCATGAGTCCGTCTGACACCGAGTGAATCCACTCCACAGCCTCCCAGTCTATATCTAAATCCGTATTCGCTCCCCACTTTTCAAAGGTTCCAGCGGTTTTTGAAAATATTGTAGAATATTTGCCAACACTTTCCTGAGAGGAGGCTGACACGATGACATAGGCATGGGAAATCCCAATTTCATAAGTTCCTGAAAATTTGGGATCAGCAGGCAAAGGGATTTTGGACATCCAATCAGCGAGCTCATCATAGACAAAGACAAAATCTGGTGTCACCATCCAGACATCTTGTGTACCTGCATTCTGCCATACCCGTAAAACGGGATATTGGCTCAACCCATTACTGGCAGTGATGGGATCCAGCCAGTCACCTTTATGGTGATTGTATACGATTACACCGTCTTCAACTGCGAAATATATATTCCATGTGCTGTAATAACTGTGGTTCACGTGCTTCCCTGCGGGAAAACTAACAAATGTCCCCTTCTGGTATACATGTTGTGAATGGGCACCAATTATCAGGATAAAAGTCAAGAGTGTACGAAGGATCACAGATCGAAAACGAAACATATTATTTCCAGGTTTTTAAGGAATCAGTGTGTGGATGTCGGGAGGACCAATTAATCTGATTCACTAAGAAAAATGGCCAATGCCGCATAAGCCAGAACACCCAGGCCGAAGGACCCCAAGGTGGCTACCGCCCAGAAAATGCGTATAATGTTAGAGTCAAAATCAAGGTATTGACCTATTCCCCCACACACCCCGGAGATTTTTCTATCTGAGCGAGATTTATAGAGCTTTTTACCAGGTGGGAATATTCCATCCAGCGAAGATTTGGTTTCATCAGCATGGTTAAAATACAGATATAGACCTAGACCAATAATCAAAACTGGCCATAGAACGTGACCCATAGCCATGGCTATGCCAGCAAACACACCTGCGATGGGTCCAACAATACCAAATAGTAACAGGATTCCAGCAGCCATCATAATGATTCCCCAAAACCTGTTCGAATAAGTCTCAGGAGTAATCTCTGATTCAGGAGTTACTTCTTCAGTTCCCAATTCTGGATGTTTGGGTATAATTAACATAGCGATGATATAGGCTACGATCCCAGTACCCCCAAATACTACCAGAACCACCCACATCAGGCGGATGATAACCGGATCTATATTGAAATATTCTCCAATACCTCCACAGACTCCTTCAAAGACTTTATCTTTATCGGATTTGTATAGTCTATCCATCTTTTCCTCGTTTCTTTTGAATGTTTCTATCAATTTCCTTTACCGACCCTTGCACTAAGGGCACAAATCTTACGGGATCTTTTCTCTTTTTTATAATATGGCCATCTTTCTTGGTACAAATCCACACATATTGATCTGATTTTCCCTCAGGAGCGACCAGGATGCCCCCTTCTTTCAGACTATGGAATATATGCTCTGGAATCCTGGGGGGACTAGCCCAGAGAATGATACGATCATAAACCATTTTCTCCTCGAAATGTTCCCAGGCGCTAGCGTGCTTGAGATCAATATTGGATAGTTCAAGCTGATTTATTATGCTCATAGATTCGTCCAGCAATTCTCCATAAACTTCAATCCCGGTGACGTGATGACATAATTTTGAGAGTACTGCGGTGGCGTACCCACTGCCGCTTCCGATTTCAAGGACATGATGAATTGGTCGTATGTCGAGGTAACTCAGCATAAGTGCCACAATATATGGCTGGCTTATAGTCTGTCCTGATTTTATGGGAAGTGGTTGATCAGCATAAGCTTCCCGGGGAGAACTATGTGGAACAAAGAGATGCCTGGGTATTTCTTGAAAAGCATCCAAAATAGCAGGTTGTTGTATCCCTCTTCTCAGAAGCTGATCCGACACCATTTGCTGGCGGAGACTGTGAGTATCTCCAATTTCTAAGTTTCCCATTGTCACCAATTTAATCCTTTTCCCCACCCAAGCATTAAATTATCGAAAAACATTAATATATGGTCCAGGTTCAATTATATTTTGCCATACTTCCAAGGTCAGCGATAAAGTGTGTCAGTACCATTCAAAATGGGGAGAATTAGACATGGATATTGGAAAACAATTAAGGTTGGTGAGGGAATCACACCAGATTCTACAAAAAGATCTCGCTGCAAGTGCTGGTCTGGATAAAAGCTATATCAGCAAGCTTGAAAGAGGTTTGGCCGATCCTACCTTCTCGACCCTGTCTAAAATTTCAAAAGCCTATAACCTCTCGGTTGCCCATCTGCTCAACTATGGCAGCGAGGAAACATTCAGTCTGGATATAGATGCCGCCCTGGATGCTTTAAAAACGCTTAAATACAATATGGTTAATGTGGAGATAAATATTAAGCCGCTCTAAACAAAACAGGCAAGCCAGCAGCCCGCCTATTTTATCTATACCCATAAATCTGTCAATAAACTATGTTGAATTCAACTATTTGGAGCGATACTCAAATGGTAATGCAAAAGTCAATGCTACGGCATGTCCGTTTTGCATTGCTGGTGTCCATTGCGTATTCATCACTGCCTTAATCGCTGATTCGTCAAACATGTCACCACCACTTTTGGCAACCTGGATGTTCGAAACATTGCCATTCTTATCCACATGGAAATTTAATATGACATCCGCATCATTTTTTACCTTAAGAGCAAAAGCTGGATATACAGTATTTCGGCTCAAGGTTTCAAGTCCACCTACTGGCATAGGTTGGCAACAATTCCTATCCAATTTCCGATTGGCCATCACTTGTGTTGCGCCAAGTAAAAGAATGAGTGCAATTAATGTTAGTTTAGTTTTGTTCATGATTCTCTCCCCTTTGAATGTGTTCCGTCATAAATCATGGTCTCATCTATCTCAAACCATATGCCACTTCCCTCCAATAGTTCCTAAGCTACTGTATGTTAAATACTTAAGAAATTTTTATTAATACATTCCTTTAGAAGGATAAATCATCATATGATCTAATAATATATCAATATGATATAGCTCAGGGAGATATTATTGTCCAAATTGATCATATTGATGATTTGTCTACCCAAGAGGTAATATTTAAAGGGAAAAATTGTTTGCCCCGCCATTGGCGAGATTTATATTCACGCCGCTTTTAGGCCGTCCCTGATGGCAGACAGCTATGCGAGAGTAGCTCAGTTGGTAGAGCTCCACGTTGCCAACGTGGTTGTCGCCGGTTCGAGTCCGGTCTCTCGCTCAAAAAAAAGAGGCTGATTTATTCGGCCTCTTTTTTTTATATCCGATTTATAATGCTCACTACTGTTCTTTTACCTTGACCTTTTTAACCTGCTCTTTCTCTTCAGGCATATAATCCTTTACAATCTCAGCAACCTCAGGGGTATCTTCGATTTTTTCGTTTAGAGCAATGGGTTCAAGGTAGTAGCTATTTTTCAACTTCTTGATGAGTTCTACATTTGTTTCCCGCTCATTGCGCAGTCGAGAAATGAGTTTGAGTCTGTTTTCATCATCGGCGAAATGTTCTTCAAGCGTGACCCCCTCTTCAAGGCCTTTGGTCATGGCTTTAAGCCTATTATCTGCAAACTTAATACGTGTATACTGTGAGCTCACATTTTTCATTTGACTCACATTGTCAACATTTCTTATCCGCAAAATACCGGCATACTTCCCTTGTTTACCAATACGAATGATGGTCGTCCCATCCTGCTGTCGCGGATTTCGCTGAAGGGATCCAGATTTAGAGCGGATAAGAAAATCGATACCTTCAACCTCAGCAGTCAAAGCTTTTTCCAATTTTTCATCCACATTAGCCATTAAAAAAACCAGATCAACCTTGTCCTTAATTTCATCAATTGATTTTTGAGCAGCCTCAATGGGATCTGAAAAAGCAAATTCTTTTACTCTATTATCACCCTTGGTGATACCGACAAAACCCAGGGTCTGGTCATGTGTTTTGATAATTGTATAGGGTTCAAAAAGGAATTTGTCAGTATTTGCATCTTTTGTATTGGCGGAAATGAAGGGAAAATTCGCCTTCTGCTCCATTTCAAGTATGAAATCAAGACCCGCGGCAAGATCATTTGTACCTACATTCATGACCTGACATTCCATCACATTGTAGGCTGCTATAATAGCCGTGGCCACTTCTTTTAAATGTTCAACTTGATCCCCGGCAATATAGGGATATTTGAACAGCGCATCACCGGCATCAACAAAGTAGGTTGCCTCTGTCTCAATCAATCCTTTAATAATCGTATGCTTCCTGGCAAGACCGCCAAGTGGATTGGATCGTCAGCCGCAGGGTCCTACTTCCCCATCATTGCTGGCTGCAACCATGAGCGTAAACTCATTGGGGTTATAATTTGGATTCTTGGTCTCACTTTTACAGCCCACAGTAACCAGAACTATAAGCAGTAGAATCAATCCACTTTGTTTAAGAAGTAATTTCATTTTTATTCCTGACTCAATCTCTACTCATTAACGCTTCAATGTCAGTGATCTCTTTGGGAACTGCCGCTGTGAGATTTTTGTTCCCAGTCTCAGTGATAAGGATGTCATCCTCTATACGTATCCCAATACCTCTAAATTTCTCGGGTGCCTTGGATTGTGAATTCACATAAATCCCGGGCTCTACAGTAAACACCATGCCAGGCTTCAGCACAATGGATTCACCGTCTGCCATATAGTTTCCCATGTCATGCACATCAAGCCCCAGCCAATGTCCGGTCTTATGCATGAAATATTCCTCATAACTTTGGTTTTCAATGACTTCATCTACTGTACCGTCCAGTAGTCCGATGGCAATCATTCCCTCGACAAGGAGCCGCAAATCCATGTCATGGAGTTCCTGAAAAGTGACGCCAGGTTTGGAAGCTTCAATAACTGCCTTCTGTGCAGTGAGCACGACTTGATAGATGGCGCTTTGAGCTTCAGAGAACTTGCCATTGGCGGGAAATGTTCTGGTTATGTCAGCAGCATACATATCGTATTCAGCGGCAGCATCAATGAGTATCATGTCACCATCGACGATTTGATCACGATTTTTTATGTAGTGCAATACAGTAGCATTGTCTCCAGCCCCAACAATTGAGGAATAGGCAGGTCCTGTACTGCCTTCATGAACAAAATGACTTTCCAGAACCGCCTGGAGTTGATATTCATACATACCGGGAGAACATGCCTGCATGGCTTTAGAATGGGCGGCTGCAGAGATATCAGCTGCTTTTTGCATCAGATCTAACTCGTGTTCATCTTTGATTAGTCTCATGCCGTGAGTAAGCGAACCCACGGATTCGAGGCCTTCTGGACCCCCACCTGTACGCTGAACTTGTTTGCGTACCTGTCCAACCAGATCCAACATCTTATACTGGTGGACTTTATCGTGGTTTAAGTTTGTGTATACTTTTGCAGCAGTCTTCATTGCTTCCAGTGCAGCTGTTTCAAATTCTGCTATATCCTGAGCCTGATCAGCGCCATATTGATCAACAGTATCTTCAAAACTCAGTCTCCAACCTGTCCAGACTTCCTTTTTGGGATCCTGGGGAAGTACAAATAAGGTGAATGGTTTATCCTTATTATTGGGATTGATGATACAGGCAGCGCCTGGTTCGGTATAACCGGTGAGATAGAAGAAATCGGAATCTTGCCTGTAGGGGTATTCGGTGTCATTGGTTCTAATTTGTTCAGGTGCTCCCCTGAGGATAGCAATACCCCCACCTATGAGATTTAATAATTTTTGTCGGCGTTTACTATATACGTTGCTGCGTGGCATATTATTTAGTTACTCCTTTATAAGACGATGAAAATAAATTGAGTGCCCGCTCTGAACAAGGCACAACTTCAGGGATTATGGTTATTCATACTTCTTAAATGAGATCATCAAATCCGGTATTACGATTGGTTTCACCCATGCTCCTCTTTAGATTGAATAGAATTGAACACAATAATCAAGGATAATTCATATACATGAGCACCCATTTTTCAGAGTCACTTGAAACCCTAACCCGTTATCATCGGTATCCAAGTCGTGTGGTCCACATTGGTGATATCCCCATGGGTGGACACCATCCCATCCGCGTGCAATCAATGACCAACACAGATACAATGGATACTGAAGGCACGGTTGCTCAAACCATCCGGTTGGTGGAAGCAGGCTGCGATTACGTGAGAATAACGGCTCCCAGCGTAAAAGAAGCCCACAACCTGGGTGTCATCAAAGCCGAACTAAAAAAGCGTGGATACACGGTTCCTCTCATTGCAGATATTCATTTTGTTCCCAGAGCTGCTGAGGAGGCAGCCAAACTGGTGGAGAAGGTGCGGGTGAATCCAGGGAATTATGTGGATCGTAAAAGATTTCAGGTGCTGGAATACAATCAGAATGAGTATCAGGCAGAATTGAATCGCATCGAAGAAAGATTCACACCCCTTGTGAAATTGTGTCGGGAAGAGGGAACTGCGATGCGCATAGGGTCTAACCACGGATCGCTTTCAGACAGAATTCTTAGCCACTATGGTGACACTCCGAAAGGGATGGTTGAATCGGCCATGGAGTTCGTGCGAATATGTGCCAACAACCAATTTCATGACCTGGTCATATCCATGAAGGCCAGCAATACCCGCATCATGATTCAAGCATACCGCCTGCTGGTGGACCAGATGAACCGAGAGGGCTTCAATTATCCCCTGCATCTGGGTGTAACTGAAGCGGGTGACGGCGATGATGCCAGGATCAAATCATCACTGGGGATCGGCTCGCTGCTTCGGGACGGTCTTGGTGATACCATCAGAGTTTCTCTCACAGAAGCGCCTGAAGCAGAAATTCCAGTGGCCATTTCCATCGTCAAATCAATCGAACATATTGCTCAACACCAGGACATAGAACCGCTTGGCAATCTTCCCATCAATATGTTTGAATACCGGCGACGCGAGACAACCCCCCTCTCGACTGTGGGTGGCGATCAGGTACCAGTTGTCATTGCTGACCTGTCACAGATAGACGGCAGCCCTGACAATCACCTTAAGGAAGCAGGTTATCAGTTTGACTTGGTGAGCAAGAGCTGGGTAGCCGGAGATCAGGGCGCGGATATTCTCTATTTTGGGCAAAATGATATAGATATCAAACTTTCAGACAATTGCTTATGTCTCTATGATTCAGAGACTTGGACTAGTTTGCCATCACGGGACAATAAATATCCCCGCTTCACTCTTGAATCCTATTCCACAGAATTGTCTAAACATAATGTGGTCAATTTTGTCCAGGTCGACACCCTTGAATCCATCAGTGATTTACCAATAGACCCCAGCATCATCTGGCTTCTCAGTTCAAATAATGAGCATCAAATGGCCGATTTACGAAGATTCATTCTAGAGTTAACGAATCAGGGGAACAGACAACCGGTCATTCTCTTAAATAAACCCAATGACGAGGTACGTGAGGAATTATTGCTCTCCACCTCTGCTGAATTAGGGGCTATCCTCAACGATGGGTTGGCTGATGGGGTTTGGTTGAGATCAAACAACCCCCATGTAAAAGGTTTAAATGAGCTTTCATTTGGTATTCTGCAAGCGAGCCGAAGTCGCATGACCAAAACAGAGTATATTGCTTGTCCATCTTGTGGTCGCACTCTATTTGATCTGGAGGAGGTTACCGCTCAAATCAGACATCGAACCAGTCACTTAAAAGGTGTTAAGATTGGGATAATGGGATGTATTGTTAATGGACCTGGTGAAATGGCCGATGCCGATTTTGGTTATGTAGGTACTGGGCCAGGCAAAGTATCCCTGTATCGTGGGCAGATGGTGGTTCGACCCCATGTCCCACAAATTGAGGCTGTAGATTCATTGATCGATTTGATAAAAAGTGAAGGGTACTGGGTCGACCCTTAAATCAGCCCCATCATTTATTTTTTTGTACTTGTATTTGAATCTGAGCTTAGATTTAGGGTACTTTTAATAAACCAGTAGGAAATTCTATGAGGAACACTCTTTTTTGCATCGCTGTTTTCACAATGACTCTGTTCCAGCCCTCGTTTGCTCAAGAATCCAGAAACCTTGATACTGCTGAAGAACATGTGGCATTTGCACAGAGTATCTATTGGTCAGCTCTGACCCCACAGGAGAAGCAGACCTTTCTTTTTGCATATATTTCCAGCGCCTATGAAATTCGAAAGCTTGTAAACGAGACCATAGCCACTTCTCCTCGAAATACACATCACTTTAATGAAGAAATTGATAATTTATTCCTTATCTGGCAAAATTTATTGATCATGGAAGACAATGGTGATGCAGCAATGGATGAATTCATAGGCTGGATTGATCTCTATTTTGAAATCGATTCGAACAAATCGACACCGTTTATAAATGCCATAAAATATGCTCATCAAAAGATTAAATCTGATGATAAATCGGTTCTGGAATTATTCTGGGGCAAGACAACCGCACCAGAATCACGACTTCCTAAGGACGAGGTTCTTGAGCAAAAGGCCATTGAGCGCAAAATTGCTGCTTCAGAAGCTAGAAAAAGCGTTGATTCTGCCATAGAAATTGATCCTCCCATGGCATATAAGCCACTAAGTGCATCACCATCTACTGCTTTTGTTCTCACTGATGAAGAGCTCCGAATAGTTGCGCTAGCTGTTGAGACAGAATGTCTTAACAAGAATCAACCAGAAACCCTGCAAGACCCTGTTAAACTTGAAACTCTGGCCAGAAAACATGGCTTTGAAAGCATGTCATCTTTCAATCTTAAATTTTCAAACGCTCAGTCCAATAGTGGGCGCTGGAAATACATGAATAAACTCATTATTGAACAGGCCTTTGATCAAAACTGTATGTAAAGTCCTGTTTCAATTTCTAATCTAGAGAATATGTCCAGCTAACCAGGGACGTTCTCCCCTGCTCCACCCAAAATAGGTTCATTATCAAGAAGGTCATTCTGGCCTTCATATTGGTGTTTCTTCAAAAAGGAGTTAGTCATGCTGGCACGCGTATTAAGTAGTTCATTAATTGGGATTGACCCCTACCTGGTTGAGGTCGAGGTGAATGTTGAAGGTCACGCTTTTCGATATTCAACCGTGGGTTTACCTGAATTAGCGGTTCGAGAGAGTAAAGACAGGGTAATTTCTGCCATTAAAAATAGTGGTTTTAGGTTCCCGCCCAAGGCATACACCATCAATCTTGCTCCAGCTGATATCAAAAAAGAGGGCTCAGCCTTTGATCTACCTATCGCCATAGGAATCCTGGCTGCTCTGGGAATCGTCATGCATGAAGACCTGGAAGATTATGTGCTCATGGGAGAACTATCACTGGATGGTACTTTGCGCAGTGTAAAGGGTGCCCTGCCCTCAGCCGTGGGTGTACATGAACATGAGCTGAAAGGACTCATTCTACCTGCTCAAAACGCCCGTGAAGCGGCTGTCACAGGAAACATTGATGTTATCCCGGTCAATACGCTTCTGGAAGCTATTCGGTTTCTAAATGGTGAGACAATTATAGACCCACTTGAAGTAAATGCTGAGCATTTGTTCTCAGAAGCTCAGAACTACAACGTTGATCTGGCTGATGTCAGAGGACAAGCCCATGTGAAGCGTGCTTTGGAAGTAGCCGCATCCGGTGGTCATAATGTGCTTATGATAGGTCCTCCAGGTTCTGGTAAAACCATGCTGGCAAAACGGTTTCCAACCATTCTTCCTCAAATGACACTGGATGAAGCTCTGGAGACCACCAAAATCCATTCCATAGCAGGAATGGTCAAGACTGAAGGGTTGGTGGCTACAAGACCTTTTCGATCTCCCCATCATACGATTTCAGATGCCGCCCTGGTTGGTGGCGGTCGAATCCCGCGTCCCGGAGAGGTTTCTCTCGCCCACCATGGTGTGCTTTTCCTGGATGAATTGCCAGAGTTTCAGAAAAATGTGCTGGAGGTATTGCGCCAGCCCCTTGAAAATACTGAGGTAACTATTAGTCGTGCAAGTATGAGTCTCACCTACCCTGCAAACTTCATTCTTTTAAGTGCCATGAATCCCTGCCCGTGTGGCTATAGCAGCGATCCACGCCATGAGTGTACCTGCAGCAGTGTTGGTATTCAAAAATACATGGCTAAAATTTCCGGACCACTCCTGGATCGAATTGATCTGCATATAGAGGTACCAGCCATCCCTTTTGAAGAACTATCGAGCAAACAAGATGGTGAGTCCTCATCTCAGGTCAGACAACGTGTCCAGCACGCCAGAGATACTCAAATCAAACGCTTTATTAACGAGCCTCATATCCATTCAAATGCTGATATGCCCCCAAAGATGATTCGGAGCATTTGTCGAGTAAATGGTGAGTCAGCTTCCTTGCTCAAGTCGGCAATTACCAATCTGGGACTAAGTGCCCGGGCCTATGACCGTATCCTCAAGGTCTCACGAACCATTGCTGATCTATCAGAGAGTTCTGAGATTCAATCAGAGCATATATCTGAAGCAATTCAGTACCGTACTTTGGATAGGCAGTTGTGGATGGCGTAGAGGAGTTTCAGAGTTTATGAGTTTGTGAGTTCATGAGTTGATGGAGTTAAGAGTTTTTGGGTTCCATGGGTTTAAGGGTTGGGTGGTGATAAGGCTTTTTGGCTCCCCTCTGATAGTGTTTTAGTCTGAGGACGACCGATTTGAGGTGATAATTTAACTTTATCAAGGAACTCTATATGTCTGACTGTCAGTGAGATAGCTCCATAATCTTCTTCCACTAAACCACGTAAAAGATAGGGGCGCGCATTGCTCAGCATGCGGCAAAACTTTCGATAAACTTGTGGAAAGAACACGGTTTCGTATATGGCCGTCGTGTCTTCAAAGCTGATAAACTCCATGGGCTCATCGTTTTTGGTATGGACAACTTTCCCGGTAATTAGCCAGCCAATAACTGGTATCTCCTTCCCCACATACTTCCTGAGGTCACAGGCACGCACGTAGGACAGATGCTGCAACAATTTTGCATACAGACTCAATGGATGACGAGAAATTAGAAATCCCAATACATCAGCTTCATGAATGAGCATCGTTTTTTCAGAATATGCCCCTGTATCTGGGATATAGTAACTGTCCCGCTCATTCAGATCCAGCAGAGATATTGGTTTATCCCGTCTCTGTTGGTTGGCTCTGGCCTGATATAGCTGCCACATGAGTCCGGGACGCGCTTCTATGCCCTCTACACCGTCAAAAGAGCCTGCTTTGATGAGAATGCGGACATCAGACTGATCCAACTCAGGCATACGCCTCAGGAAAGTCTCAAATGAGAGGAAGCGGCCATTTGATTCCCGTTCAGCAACAATGTACTCCAGTGCACTCCTTTTAATCCCCTTCAGTTGCATGAAGCCTATCTGCACCCAGTCATTCAGGCCAGTATGTCGAATCTCTGAGTTGTTAATACTGGGGAGCAAGACTTTCAGGCCGAGGCGACGTGCCTCAGAGTAATACCCGAAAGTGGAATAGTAGCCACCCAGGTTGGTCATGACTGAGGCAATAAACTCTGCAGGATAGTGGGCTTTGAGATAGGCGGATTTAAACGAAACCAAAGCATATGAGGCAGAATGGGGTTTACAAAAGGAATAGCCTGAAAAGGACATGATCATTTCCCAAAGGGTCTCGATAACACTGTCCTCTACCCCATTTTTGCGGGCACCTCTGACAAATTTCTCGCAATAATCACGGAGTTTGGCCTCTTTGTGTTTCTTGGACATGACCTTACGCAATTCGTTGCCCTCATCGGCATCAAAACCGGCAAGACGCATGGCAACCCTGGTTACGTCTTCCTGGTAAACCATTATTCCATAGGTCTCTTTGAGGGTTTCATCAAGTAAGGGGTGAAGCGGATCATAGTCACCACCATGGAGACGGCGGACGAATTCTCTGATCCATTTATTGGCTGCTGGCCGGATAATACTGGAGGCAATAACCAGGTTTTCATAATCACCGGTTTGCATCTTACTCAGCAGCTGGCGAGTAGCTGGTGACTCCACATAGAAGCAGCCCATGGTGCGGGCAGTACGGATAAGTTCCTGGGTCCGCAGATCCTCCAGGGGATTCAGTTTCCAATAGGGGATGTCCACACCATAGTGTTCATGGACATCGGCCAGAATATCCCGTATTACGGCCAGAGAACGATTTCCAAGGAGATCAATCTTGACCAGCCCAAAGTCCTCTGCCTGATCTTTCTCCCACTGAATGATCTGAACTCCTTTGGGTGCACGCTGGATAGGTACATAGTTACGGATTTCCTGGGGTGTCAGGACAACCCCCCCGGGATGCACGCTCAGGTGTCTGGGAAATCCAGCAAGATAGAAGCCATTGCGGATTATCTCCGGCCAGGGATCCTTGAGGTCAAGATCGCTGAGCAAGGGATTGTTGGCCAACTCCTCAAATGGGTCACTGACATACCAGAGATGGGACAGGCGCTTGGTTACAATACCTATCTCACTCTCGGTCAAGCCATAGACCTTGGCAACCTCGCGTATAGCAGCTCGCGCCTTGAAGGTCACATGATTGCAGATCATGGCTGAATGGGAGTCACCATAGGTGTCAAAGGTGTACTGGAGAATTTCGTCACGGGTATCCCAGGGGAAGTCCACATCAATATCTGGTGGATCCTTGCGTCCTGGAGACAGGAAGCGTTCAAAGAAGAGATTGTGGCGGATGGGATCAACATGGGTGATTTTCAAAGTATAGGCCACAATACTGGCAGCGGCACTCCCCCGCCCGCACGTGATAGGTGATTGCTTGACGATATCCTGAACAATGAGGAAGTAATTAGAAAAGCGTTTCTCTTTAACGGTCTTCAACTCGTGCTCAATACGATCGCGGATACGATCTGTCATGTTGCCATAGCGTTCCTGGGCACCGAGGTAGACACGATTTTTTAATTCCTGATAATCCCTGTTATCATTGGAGTCAGGAAAGATGAAGTTGTCCAGGGGTGGTCGCCACTGACATTTCGCAGCAATTTCCATGGTACGGTCCAGAGCCTCTTCAGCAAAGGGCAGGACATCAAGTGTTTCTGCGCGACTATGGAGATAATAATGAATGGGAATCAGTTCTTCTTCAGGCAGGCGTGACAATTTGGTATTCAGATTGATGGCGCGCATGATGCGATGGAGCTGGTGTCCCTTGGGTGAGCCCATGTATGCGGGAATATTGGCCACAGATGGGAAGCCTTTCTCACAAGCCCAATGGTATAAGCTGTAACTGCCTGACTGCAGGGAGACATATACGTCTTTGGACTGGTAAGCCTCCAGTAAATCACGATTCTGGGTCAGCATGACCAATCCCTCCAACCGTCCTGTGAGACTTTTGAGTAAATCGAAACTTTCTCCAGCATGACGTTGGCTGATCAGACGACAAAGATTGGAATAACCTGTGGTGTCTTTAACCAGCAGAACAGCCTTGCGCTTCCGGGCATCATCCAATGTTGCCCCAACAATCATATCCAGGCCACGCTCCAAAGCTGTCTGATAGAGGAAGATCATGCCATAGAGATTGTTGGTATCGGCAATGGCAAATTGGGTAAAGCCCTTCTTGACCATGAAATCGCACAGATGCTTTGGAGAAAGGGTTCCCCTGAGCAAGGAGTAATGGCTGTGGACTTCGAGGGGGATCATTGAGTTAAGCGTTAGAAGTTAGGAGTTAGGAGTTAGGAGTTAGGAGTTAGGAGTTGGGACGGGATTGGATAGATCGCTGGTAAGCAATCAACTTTGGGCGTAAGGTGTTGTAGCCCTTCTCAAAACGCTTAACCTCTGATTTGGGTAGGTATTCCAGCACATCTGCGACAAGAAATTGGGCGTAGACCTCATTCAATGACCCCAAAGCAATATCGACAAAATGCTGTCGATCTTTGATTGTTCGTCGAGAGACGCCTTCTGCAATATTTGATGGAATACTAATGGCAGCACGTCTCAGTTGAGATACAATCCCAAATCTTTCTTCCTCTGGGAATGCCTTGGTAACGCTATAGATATATTTTACCATAAGCACAGAACGCTGAAAAACGTCTAATTCCTTGAAAGAGGCCATAATTTATCCTTTCTTTGCATCTTTCCACCTAACCCCTAACTTCTAACTTCTAACATGACTGGACCAGTGAGTCCAAACCGTATGACAGGGTACCCATGTCTCGCACGCAACTTGTCCATGGCCTGGTGTAAATCGCCATGTTTGGCAGCGTCAGGATCAATCACCTTGGAAAAAAGACTGATCTGTTGGGCAGCCTGTATGAGATTCTCAAACCCGATGGACAGATAGCGAACCCGGGTGCGTCGTTCAAAGAGTTGCTCAAAGATTTTCTGGGTGTAATAGAACATGAGGTATTCTTTGTTGGTTGCTTCAGGCAGGCGAACGGTGCGCGTTGCAATTTTGCTGTCGGAATAGCGGCAAAAGATACGAAAGCTGTTGACCTTCTTGTTCTTCTGACGCAAACGGGTGCAGCCACTCTCGATGAGATAATAGACAACCCCCATAATCAATTGATCATCGTTGCTATCCTCACTGAAGGTATACTCCTCTTTTATCTCCAGACGCTGTTCCGGGGGCATTACAGGGCTCAGATCAATACCCAGAGCCTTCTGATGCAAGGTCAGAGCATTTTTGCCAATGACCAAAATCAACTTATTGATGGGAACTGCTGCCAGCATGCCAATACTGGTCAGGTTCAACTCTTCCAGAAGTACCTGATCGGTGCTATGACCAATGCCAGGCAGCATCTTGAGTTCCAGGGGATCCAGAAAGGTGCGTTCGTTGCCAGGTAAAACATCAAAGAGCTCAGCATATTGACGGATGTAGCGTGCTGCCACAGATGAAACCAGCTTGTTGACAGAAATACCGATACTTGAAGTCAGCCGAAATGATTCACGGATATCCTTATGAATGCGATAAGCACTATCCTTGATGCGTCCCAGCAAACGTGTGGTGCCTGTCATATCAATGGCAACCTGTCCATAGCGGATGGGCTCAACATATGGTGAATAACGAGAAACCTGCCCCGTAATGGCGTTCATTGCACGCTGATACAGTTCAGGGTTGGAATCCACGACAATGAGGCGATGCTCCAGTTTGAGTGCCTGCCCCAGAAGCATACCCCTGTGGATACCTTCCTGGCGGGCCTCTTTGGAAGATGATAGCACAATGGCACGCCCTCCAGACCCAGATGCCACCACCACAGGTCGATCACGATAACTGCTGTGAACCGCCTGCTCCACTGTAGCCGGGAATGATGGAACTTCTATGTGTAGAACATCTTTCATTTTGGGTTGAAGGTCTTAAAGTCGAAAGTCTGAAGGTAGAAGACAGGAGTCAGGAGATAGGAGATAGAAGTCGGAATTTCCGGGGGAAATCCTGTTCCCAAACTCGAATATGTCTAACCGGCCATGCGGCTGTTAGTGGCGATCTCATAGTGAATCACAGGAGCTGCTGGACGGACAGGCCTGGTCTTTTTCTTCGGTGCAGGGACAGTGGCCAAAAGTCCAGCGACTCCATGGGATACTGAAGACAACACAGCTCTGGTTCTTCCCCGAGGACCACGAAACAGGCTGGAAACGGGCTGAGGTATTGAATTGTATCGCATATGTGATCCTTTTCGTTGGGGCTAAAGCCCCTTTTCATTTACGCTTTTTTAACCCCCGGCATAAATGCCGGGGTAATTGATTTCAGCCTTAGAAGACGGGTAATTGTGCAATAAGTACTTACCCCGTCCTTTAGGGCGGGGGCATAACGCTCAATTACGCAAGAGGGCTTTAGCCCAAACATCATGCCTGATACTGCCTTAACAGCCCTACAACAACACCCTTGAGGGCAAATTCATCATCTTCTGCTACCTGGATGGGCTGATACTGGCCGGAACTGTTGCAGGGACGCAGTGTGACGCCGCCAGGATGCAGGTCCAGCTTTTTGACTGTGGCCTCTCCATTGATGGTGGCAACTACAATCTGACCACTTTCAGCCTTGGGTTGAGGTTTTACAATAATGACATCACCATCTTCAATATTGGCATCCATCATGGAATCTCCACGAACCCGCAATGCAAAATTATTGGTCCCTTTGAGAAGGTAGCGCGGCACTTCCACAGGTTCAGGAATTTCAATGGCCTCAATGGGGATACCAGCAGTGACCTGTCCCAGAATATCCAGCACAACGGTCTCTCCTACCAGACCCGTGAGCCGAATATTGCGAGCAGCATTGCTCTTATCAAAAGCGATATAGCCCCTTTCGCGGAGGATATTCAGTTTCTTCTGGATGGAGAAATTGGAATTCAGTCCAAAGAACTCCCGTATCTCAGCAATAGTTGGCGCCATCTGGTGACTCTGAATGAACCGTGAGATATATTCGTAAAGTTCGCGTTGCTTTTTGGTTAGCATGCTCTCGCCCCATGGGTTACATCAACATATAAGCTCGAGCTTTGCGCCTCACTATGTCGCGTGGCAGGTGAAGGTTTAAGATAGCGGCGATTAATAGACCTCTCTACACGTGTGGCAGGAACTATTTCAACAAGATCAAAAACCTCTATGGCATGCTGGATCAATCGTTCCGCATGTTTAGATTTTCCATAACCCCGATTCATATATCCTCCACTTCTTGATTCACTATTCTTCATGGTTTTAATATAGGTGTACAAAAGGTGTATATCAAGCAAATGATGTAAATATATTACAAAATATTTGCTCATTGGGCATGAGGTTAGGTTTCAGGGTGAGGTGAATGAGCGTTTCCGGCATCACCTCACCCGCCATAGTGGGTAGGATCATAGTTTCGCCGCGATTATTATCTGAAGGATTCAGATAATAAAAAAACCTGCAAAAGGATGCAGGTTTTAAGTAAATCAGGTTAAGAGTTCTTTAGGGTCACGGCATATAGGATATCAATGCATATCTCTCGACTCAGGTCTACGCACCGCAGGTGCTTCGTCCCTGCTGGCCGCTCGAGATGACGAGCCAAGGATCCCTATAGGTTAAAGCTTATTTAAATTCGATGGAAACGATTCGTCCATTCATATCAAATACAGCAACACCATTGTCATAGAGCCAGACCTGGTTCTTTTCATCTACAATGTATCTCTCAATGGGATCTCCGTACTGACGATAGATGCGTTCCTGATCAGATCCTTTGATCAGTATGGGGGGTTGTGAATCTTTGCTGCTATCGACACTCGCAACAGGAAGCCCTTGTTCTTTCACCAAGGCCAGTTCCTGCTCCATGGCTTCCAGATTAAGGACAATAGAATCTAATTGAGCGACCATACCAGGTGGCATACCTTTGCCACTGGCATCAACCGCTTTTTTCAGGATCTTGATCTGCTTTACAATCACAGGAATCTGTTTGCCAAGCTTACTCTGATTCTTTTTGAGTGTGGCAACATCTTTTTCAAGGGTCTGGATTTTCTTGATGGCCATGGCCTGAAATTTCTCATTCTTATCAAAAAGAGTCTTGAGTTTTTGATCAACTTCCGTGTTGGCCGCATTGGAGGAACAATTCCACACAAACAGTGATATCAGAACAAGTGCTAAAATTATTTTCGGTGTTCTCATCATTTTTCCCATCTTAATGAATGCATTAACTCTGGTCGGCTAAACCAAAATAGCTATAAATCCTGCAATGTCTCGATTTTTTTAATCAGCAATGCCCGACCTTCGTTGGTAGAAATATCGACGACAAAATCCTCATCCAGAATCTGGACCCACTCCAAGGCAGCCTCAAAGTTACCGGAAGCAAAGTTAGCAGAAGCCAGCATAAGCGTGATTTCAACATAATCAATACGCCAATTGTGGGAAAATTCGAATATAGGTCGAAACTCGATGAGCACTTCTCCCCTTGAAATAGCCCTGACATAATCGCTGGTTACATGATAACTCAAGGATACGCCAGCCAACATCTCAAACCGTACCTGACTGCTATCAATGGTGATCAGATCCAAACCATTGTTAAAGAAAATAATAGCCGTATCTGGCTTGTTAAATTCTACATAGCACCAGCCAGCACCATTATAAGCATCAATGTATTGGGGATCCATCTCCAGCGCGGTCAGGAAATGGGCCAGAGCTCTTTCAAACTCTCGATTTTCATACAAGGTCCAGCCATATTCTGTAAAGTCATCAACTTCGGGTTCGATTTTCTCACGACATCCAAAAAAACTTATAAGTAGGATCAGCGCAAATAACCATTTCATTTTATTCATTTCACACCTCCTACCTTAGAACCAGCATTTTGACAGTTTTCACATACCCCTTGCCTGTCATCAGTCGCGCAAAGTAAATACCACTACTTACCTGCTTACCCTGATCATCCAGACCATTCCAGGTTATGGAATAACTGCCAGGTTGCATTTGAGTTTCCATGAGATTGCGAACTTCCTGACCCCTGATATTGTAGATACTAAATGCAATATCCTGATTTAAACCATCCAGGAATCCAATATCAAAATCGATGGTGGTGGAAGGGTTAAATGGATTTGGATAGTTCTGCGACAACTGGCTCTTCTCAGGAACAATAATGGTCCTTGGTCCCAATTTGAAGGCACCCATTGATGCAGTCCAGGCACTGACCCTTTCACCATCAGACACTGACGCCAGCTCAACATAATCACCAGCTGTACCCAGGAGGTATATGGCTTGATCATTTGTCAGTGCAGGCATACTCACCAATACCGGTTCAGCAAGGACCACACCATCAGTAAGCACTTTATAACTGGCCCCATCATGGGCACTCAGCATTGAGTCCAAAACCGCAATTCGGGTTGATTTCACGGCACTGTTTGAGCTACCCTTCATCTCGAATTGTTCATCAGGGCTGCGTGCCAGCCAACCAGAACCACGTTTGATCAAACTCACGGTGAGACTTACCGTGATGGTTGTATCACCGACCCAGTTTGAAGCATGCACTTCAAAGGTATTGAGACCTTCCTGAGTGACTTCTACAAGTGCGACATAACTGAAAGTATCAACAGTTGTAAGCTCAACTTCCAGACCTGAATAAGTAACATCCAGCGAGTCAATCATACCCAGGCTATCCACAATCATCAATTCATAAAACGAGGGGTATGCCCTGTTTTTATAAAATGCAATGACAGGTGTGGGAATATCGAAAATATCCACGGACACCCTGACCGTAATTGTATCCTGCAGTGGATCATTTGTCACAAGACGGAACTGACCACCATATCCACCTACAGTGAATGCAGATGGACTGATATTAAAAGCAATAACTGCACTGCTGTCATATTCGATGGTATCAGCCTCAATTGGCAGATTTATCCATGATGGTGCATCCAGCAATGACCATCGTAAATCGGTCAAGCCAAGATTGCTCATGGTAAATGAGGTGTCAATTTCTGTCATTCGTTCAATATTGACAGCGATGCTATCCGTGTTCAGCACTGCAAAGGCAGAGGATGTTGTCACATGGAAGGTATCAGCAATAGCTGATGTATCGGCTTGATCCAGTGCTCGGACAAACCACTCGATAGTACTGGATGGAAAATCCATGACTGAGACATCAACTGTGATCGTCGTATCTCCAGTTGCCAGCATGGTATCATAGCCGGCACCCTCCAGACTGAGTCGATAGGTAACCGGATTGTTCTCAATGTCAAATGCAGTGGTCCAGGTGAATGTCAACAAGAGACTATCACTTGGAATCAATTGAGTCGAATCAGCAGGTAACAGGAGTGTCACTGGTTCAGGAGCATCATTTACCTGCAATACTTCAATCACATATTGAGCGGTATCAGATTCTCCAAGAAGATCCCGTACCATGACAATCAACGTATCCAGGCCAACATCGGCATTGATTGGTGTCCATGTAATTAACCCACTCATGGAGTCAATCATTGCACTGTCAGGTTGCTGAAGCATTGAATAGAAAAGTGTATCTCCACTGATAGTCCCTAGATCCGGATCCGTACCAGGCAGGATAAAACTATACAAACTATCCTCATGAATGGTGGTATCTGCAATAGCCAGGAACTCAGGTGGCGAATTTACAACAAACTGGAAAATCTCCACACTGGTTGGATTTTGAAAGTTATAAGCATTGTCAGTCGCCATAACTTCTACCTGATAATCAATTCGATTGTCAAGAGAGTCACCTGGAAGGGTCACCCGCCAGGAACCACTCTCCATAAAGGTAAATTGAGTTATACTATCAGACTGCCAATCTGAAGTGATGTCATTCCACCACAGGCTGTCTGACAATCTCTTGATATTTACCCAGACACTATCTACCCCAGACAATTCATCGGTGGCAATACCCGTAATGGATGAGTCAGACTTCCACTCCCCAATATGGTAGAATGGATCCAGGTTCAGTGTATTCAGTGGCAATATCAAATCCGCAACTACGCCTTGTGTGGAAATGGTATCTGAAATATTTCCCGCTGAGTCAAGGCTCCGGACATTGATAAAGAAACTATCAGCATGCACAAAAGTCCCAAACGTATCAATCATGGTAGCATTCAGATCGAGATCATACCAATCAACTTCATCAGCCAGACCAGCAGAGCTACCAATGGAATATTCGTATCTAAGTATGTTAGATATTGGATCGGCAAAGCCATCCCAGGCCGCTGCAAGGGTGTCTTCAGCATTCACAAATCCATCCATATAGGTTGCTGAAGGAATGAAGTGACCAGTATCCGGGGGTGTTTGATCAATCACAAACACAGTATCGATACGTGTACTGGTCCTCGTATTTCCATAGGCATCGACAATGTCAATTTCCATGGTGATAAAAGCGCCATCTTCAAAGTCTTCCGGCGCAGCGACTATACCCTCTATTTCAGCAGCAGTATAATTTAAATTCCGATTGGTTAATGCTGTGATAGATGTGGTATCTCCAATCACTTCGAAATTGTTTACCGGCCAGGTACTCAGGTATATCCAGCTATATACTTGCCCACCAAAGAGGGATGCATCAGTATTATCTATTGGAACGGTGATATCCAGACCTGTATTGTAGGAGTTCCAATAGCCGTCAATGACTGGACTACCGGTCGTCGTGAGACTGACTATGTCAAATTCAGATGGCGGTGTACGATCGATATAGAGCTGATTCGAGCTCTCCACACCTCCTGTTTCATTACCAGCATTATCCCGCAAGGTGACATTGGTTCTCAAAGTGGCATTGTCCCCAAAACCATTGAGTGTATCCAGACTTGCTAATTCCAGAGTTACGATCTGGACTGTATCCAGATCAGTGATGGCAACCAGGGTATCCAAATCAATCCAACCATTTCCCACGTTAAATCTTGGCAGGATAAAGCCACTGGAAAGCGTGGGATCATTGGCAATCGGAACATGGATAACAATACCCTCGTTTGTGGAATTGAAGGCATCTTCAACTACATTTCCGCTATATGCTATAACTGTATCCACTGGGGCTGAAGCAGGACCTGCAATATCCATGAAGAGGGAGTCAGTGATTAAATCACTGACGGCTTGATTTCCAGCCCGATCCGTGAAGGCGACGCTGGTATAAAGATATTCACCATCGCTTGTTAAATAATCCGATAAATTCTGAATATCACTTGAGGATATTATCAGAGAGGTGTCTGTGTTTACAGTAAATATTGGAATATTTACCAAAACGATCTCAGGAGTACCGGTCAATCCGATTTGCATACGAACATCAGCTTGTCCGTTCACCATGGTGGAGTCATTGGGAATAGAAAGGTTCAAGCGTAGTGAATCGGAATTGGCATTCCAGGTATTCTCAGGCAGATTCTCACCAAACACCGTATCGAGTGCAGCTGTGAATAATCGTGGAGCCGTAGTGTCAATTTCCACGATGCTCAAGCTTGGAGCATAATAGACGTAGTTGCCAGCTTGATCAATGACATAAGCTTGGAATTCCATAAATTTGCCACTACTGAAATTGGTCAAAGCTTCTATGTCATTGGAACTAATAGATATAACATGTAGAGGATCAACTGTATCGAGGGTATCCCCCTCTGGGAATGTTTCAAATGGAAATGGAAGCACACGTCCTTGACAGTACACTTCTCCATCGAGGAGTGTCAGATCAGTATCGTCCAGTGGAATGCTAATGTCGATTCCCGTACTGGTATTGTTCCAGTAACCGTCAACAGTAGATCCACCTGTAACATTTACTTCATCGGTTGTATAGCTTGCAGGGAGGATTTCATCCACAACGGTAACCGGTAATCCAGCGTTGCTTATTCTTGTATTTCCAGCAATATCCGTTACAATCGCATCGAATTCCAGGGTTTGAACACTCCCCCAATCGGTGAGTCCCTCCAGAGTGTCTCGCGGAACAGAAATAGTGATTTCATTAAAATTGGCAATGACAATCGGGGCCATCACGTTTTCTGGTGTATTCACACCTGCTCGCAGTTGAAGTTCTCCCCCGATGAGTGTGGGATCAGAGTCATCCAAGGTTATTGTTACATCAATTCCATCATTGTTGGAATTGAAATAGTTTGCCTTTACCAACCCACCAGTAGCTAACATGGTGTCCAAATCAAACAGAGCGGGTGCCGTATAATCGACGTAAAGTGAAAACAACGCACCACTCTCGGTAGTATTTCCGGCTCTATCTGTGAGTGCTGGACTAAATCGAACTGTATCTCCATCACTGATCCCGAGCGTGTTCAGATCAGCTGGTGAAAGTGCCATAGCGAGTGGCGCATTAATATTTTCGAGTACCATGATGGAGTCGAATCCAGATGCTGCAAAACTTCCACCAGCTCCAATTTTGGATCGGAGAGCATAGGTGCCTCCAATCAGGCTGCTATCGTTTGGGATCACGGAAGTTACATTATACTGCAGGTTTGTTGCATTCCAACGTGCTGAATTGTATACAATTCCACCAGCAGCCCCATAGGATCCATCAGTAATTGCATCAGGATATATCTGGTCGATTTGCAGTGTGGTTGAACTAGTATTCCCTCTGGTCACATTCCCCGGCATATCGGTAAGCACACCTCGAATCTGTATAGAATCACCAATTTCAAAGTTTGACAAGCCTTCCACTTGTGCTGCACTGAGGGTGATGGTGATGGGATCAGCGGTTAAAATGCTAACGGGGCTACCAATGTTAACAAATGGATTCTCATCTACGCGTCCCTGTAATCGAGCACTTCCACCGATAAGTGATCCATCAAAAGCTGAAATGGGTAAGGTTGCTCTAATGGAATCCGTGGTTGCATTGTAATAACCTGAAACCACAGGATCACCCACCACAACAATATCTCCCGTATCTACGGTATCAGGTACTACGCCGTCGATATGCAGACTAAAGTCGGATAAATTAGTACCTGCTGTCGGCAGGGAAAGATCAACTGGGTTACCAACTATGTTTGCCAGTGCTCCAGCACCTGTTCCAAGTCCGCTTTCATCGATTTGTTTGACTGATAAAACATCTACAGAATCACCAGCCAGAATCTGGTAATAAAAGGTTAGCTGAGAGGTGTTATTAATTGAGCTTGCCGGTATACCAACTACACGATCAATCGTTCCGGTTTCCAAGGTCATCAACAAAGAATCCTCGTCCAGATGAACGCTTTCTTCAAATGTGACAATCACATCAATGATATCGCCAATTTTATAATACGCATCAGATGTACTCGTGGTAGTAATATTAAGAATCACGGGGTTATCACCGTATAAATTGATACTTCTTGTACTCAGATTGGCACCAGGTGGAACACTAAGATCAGCCAGATTCCCAGCCAGATCATAAACTGCATCCGAGGTAGTGGTTACACTGTCCACGATCAATGGTACTGCGTTATCCTCCGCAGCTACCAGAAAATTAAAGGAAAGCGTATCTGATTCATCAATACTATTGGTATCCAGTACCCGTGCTGAACTTGTATTCAAATACGTGTAAAGCGTTGCGCCACTCATATTCACGGGCTTTGAAAAATTCAATCTCACATGAACATTATCGTTAATGCCATAGTTGCCATCAGAATTGATAGAGGTAACACTCTCAATCTCTGGAATCTCCCGATCAACATAAAATGTATCCGCACTGGCTGCTGAGCTTAATTTCTCATTGCCAGCAAAATCCTTGATAAGCGCTGTGATATGATAAACTTTGCCGTCATCAAAAGATGTATGAGACTCTACTTCACTTTGGTTCAACGGAATAATCACCGCATCTCCGATGTCTCCAGATCCAATGGTGTAGGAACTTCCCAAAGTTTGTCTACCTGATATTGAGGCAAAATATCCCTGGACATAAATGCGACCTCCAACAAGGGATTGATCATCAGCAACATCAAAAGCGACGTTCATAAGGGTATCCGAGCCATTCCAATAACCTGAGGTAGGGTTGGTACCAGAAATTGTAATAGCACCCATTGTAAAATCTGCAGGTATAATTCCATCTGCGATGATGGCTGCATTATTGGCCAGATTTTGACCATCTGGAAGTGTAAGAACCGAGTTATTGCCAAAAGCGTCATTCAACGTATTCGCCCCGACCACGACCACACTATCAACTGTGAGACTTAAAGTGGCATCAAGAGCTTTAACCACATAGTTGCCCGCAAGCAGACTATCACTGCTTATCCCACCGATAGCAAAGTATCGACCTGCAGCCGAGTTTAAGTACACCCTTAGTGAATCGCCGCTCAGGGTTACCTTTTTGCTCATCTCAATGGTAATTTCAGCACTCTCACCAACACCCAAAGTATCAGTGGCTGTCGTTGCGATTATCCTACTGATGACTGGAAAAACACCATCAACCTGTATATTGCTGCTCTGGGCAGGTAGCGGTGTTAATCTTGCATCATTACCAGCTATATCGCGAAGATCACCAGTCGTTGCAACCAAACGTGCAGCCAAACTATTCGTCAGATGTCCCTCTGCGACTATATAATTTTCCCTTACTCTATTGGTGTCTCCAAAAGCTGTTGTTGTTAAGACAGCATCAGATACTGTACTCCCGGTTTCCAGGGTCGTACGCAGATCACCATCGCTTAACCAGACCTTCTCACTAAAGGTTAGGGTCACATAGGTGGAATCACCTTCACCAAGATCATTGCCATTTTCACTATAGGTAATACTGCTGATACTGGCTGCCGTCGTATCAACCTTGAAAGTATCTGCACTGGCGGTTCCAGTTGTACTGTTACCAGCTCGATCCTTGATAATGGCTGCCAGATGTAAAAACTTGTTATCACCGAAGCCACCATGAGCTTCGATATCAGTATCTGAAAGGTTTACTATGACACTATCTCCAACATCACCACTGGATATAGCAATTGAACTACCCAGAGTATCTAGACCAGCCGGTGAGGCGAAATAGCCCTGGATATAAACACGACCACCACCCAGAGATACATCATTGGCAATGGGTACTTTCACCGTTACAAGATTGGAGGTGCTATTATAATAACCTTCAGATTCATTGGCTCCACTGACTGTCACATCTGCAACTGTAAAGGCTGCTGGAGCTACTCCATCTACGATGATGGCTGCATTTGCATCCAGATTGGAAACCCCTGCCATGGATGCCAGATTTGTTGCGTTATTGCTGGCGCTATCAACCAGCGTGGCAGAGCCCACCAGCTCCAGATGATCAACAGATAAATCCAGGCTGGCATCATTAGTGCCTATAAGTAATGTACCTGAAGCTGAGGTGCCCTCAAAGGGTACTACAATTCCATTATTTGAAGTCCCTTCAAAAATGACCTCAAGATTGTCATCATTCAAAAATACCCATTCTGAAAAGTTCAGCGTAAAATTCAGCGTTTCCCCATCACCCAATGTATCCGGAGTTGTACTCGCTGTTATACTTGAGAGCGTTGGATTTTTGCCATCTACCCAGAGTGCACTATTGACTGCCAAATTAGTTGTGATGGAATCCAGGTTGGTGGGATTGCCGGCTGCATCCCTCAAACTGGCTCCAGAAGTCAAAGATAAATCCTCGATATCAAGATCTGTTGAGTAATCATTAGCTACGGCTTGAAACTCAAAGGATTTTGAATCACCGTTAATTGCTGTCACGCTATCATTTGCTGATATGTCAACATAGTCCACAACCATTTTTCCATCTGCCAGAGTGACAGTTTCGCTAAAATGAACGGTAATATCTGCGGTTCCACCGACTCCAAGTAAGCTATCATTTGGGAGAGAGGTAATACTTGAAACGATTGGCAAGGTTTCATCAATATAAAAACTGTCCACACTGGCTGAACCATCCAGGGCATTTCCAGCTGCATCCGTTATGATTGCATAATATTTGATGAAATTATTTTCACTATACCCAGGTATTAACTCAATATCCGAACGTGGGATGGTTACCTGATAATTAAATTCGTCAGTTGTTATAGAAGTTGAGCTACCTACACTTCGAGGCACACCGCCGATATAGCCCTTTACCTGAATAGAACCACCAACGGTCGATAGGTCGCTATCAACAGGAACCGTCACTTTCATCTGTGTGTTGGTAGAATTCCAGTATCCATAGTCAGCATGGGTACTTACGGTTCCGCCCTCAGCAATGACAGCTCCCACCTGGAATGAGTTTGGATAAACACCATCGATGACCAATTCATCTCCACCATTGGCAGCATCAAGATTTGTTGCTCCAGTGAGGGTTAGTCTATTGGTAACATTATTTCCACCATCATCCTTCAAGGTGGCACTTCCCGTCAGAGACAGGCTGTCCACTGATAAATCCGTGGATTGATCAGTTTCAGACACCGAGTAATTGACACCTACAGAGTTGCCATTGGGGTTGCTCACATCAATGGGGTTTGAAACACCATTTAAATAAAGCTTGAGCGATCCACCACCAGCAAGTTCCACATCATCTGTGAAATTAATAGTGATGGTGATTTGATCCCCAATTCCCAGCGTGCCAGTAGCCTGTGAAGAAGAAAAGGATTTAATGAGAGGTGCTACTCCATCAATACGGAGATTACTGTTACTGGCTAACGGGGTTGAGCCTAATCGGCTCACATTTGCAGTATTTCCAGCGAGATCACGGAGTGTTCCAAACGCTATCTCGACTGAATCCACATCCAAATCTCCCACACTATCACCTTGGGCAACTGTGTAGGTCCCAGACGGAGTGTCATCATTGGAAAAGTTTCCAATAGTCACATCTGTGGGTACGCCAGCTAAATCAATGTCAATCTGACCAACCAGGGTGACGGGTTCATCGAATTTGATAGTGATTGTTGCAGTCGAGTCTATTCCCAAAGTACCAGCCACTGGTGTTGACGTAAATTCATCTATTGTCGGTGCAGTTTCATCAATGGTAAGCGTGGATGAACTTGCGCTAACAATCGTCGCGTTTCCTGCATAATCAGTAATTATGGAAGCAATTTTTAATTCTTCGCCATCTCCAAAACCGCTGATACTCTCAATTCGTGTATTACTTACTGTAACTACCTGGTCGTCATTGGGATATATATTTAGTGCGACTGGTGTGCTAATAGTATCATCGATCGTTGCAGTTGCCCCAAAATATCCAAGAATCTGAATGGTTCCATCCTCAAGCGAGGCATCTCCATCAATATCGGTATAAACTTTGATGCCAGTGCTGGTTGAGTTCCAATATCCCGCCTTTTTCACAGACCCAGTTGTAACAACCGAATCAGGGCTGAGATCTGCAGGTGCAGTTTCATCAAACTGAAATGTTGGACCAATTTCAAGCAGGTCGCCAACTGGAATTCCGCCTAAATCTTTGAAGAGAACTTTAAACTGAAGGGTATTTCCACTTCCATTATTAAATCCAGTAAGTCCTTCTAGTGTGCCTGCAGAATAAGAGAGAGTTGTGTCTACATTCGGGCGTTCAATGTTAAATTGAGTTGTATTTCCACCAGTGGGAGATCCATTTGAAAAAAGGTTGATCTGAGCAGAAATGATTGATGAGTTATTGGGAATATTAAAATTAAAAACTCCTGAAGTATTGCTCGCATTCCAGCGATCACTCACTTCTGTCCCACCCGTAGGTGTGAAAGTTTGCCCCAGGATTAGAGAACTCATGCAAAAGAAGAGCAGACCAAATTTGACTGATCCTAAAACACGGGTTTTCATCGATTTCTTCATAATGATATTCTCTATTTTCTTTTCAAATTATTTACAGTTCCAGACCGATTGACAGGCGCATTTCTGCCCACCATACAGGTCCCAAGGTATCTAAATCAGTAATAAGAACCCCACGTGTGCCAATGCGAAGGAATGAGTTTTTAGTTGGCCTGAAACGGTAGCCCAATTCAACCATACTACCCATATTTGACTCCCAGAAGCCAAAACCAAAGGCAGCACTTGACTGATCCCCAATAGCTGAAGCCTGCATGATATATGATATTCCTGTGAAGGAGCCACCCTGGGGAAACGTATTCTCAAAGCTAAAGGTTGACACTTCAAATAGAAAAAACAGGGGTATGCTTTCTACATAAACTACATAGGGTAGTTTTACCGCCATACCAGCATCAATATAGGAATACCATGATTCAAGGACTCCAGCAACAGCAAAGGGCGAAGCCATATTAAAAGACAGGTAGGAACCATTGAGTCTACTATTTTTGAACATTCCCAGTGCAGGTCCTTTAACGGCAGTTCGCTTTTCGTCTTTTTTTATTTTTGCGGGTTTTTCTTCAGTCACTGCATCCCTATCGGCTTCACTCCCATATAGTTCCTTAATCAGGGCTTCATAATCCGCATCACTGGAACCATTTTGTCCGTCACCAAAAACCTTTGAGGTGTCCTGTGCTCCTTCTTCGTTTTGCACAGATGCATCCTGAGCAAATACTAGGCTGGTTGTCATCAATACGATGCCAAGCACTAAAAGGGTCCTGATAGTCAGTAATTTCAACATGATTAGCTGTGTCTTACTAATATTACCTGAATTACCAAAACTTTACACCGGTTGTAATTCTAGGCTCCAACCACCAGCTTGACCCTATGGGATCAATATTGTAGGCCCAGTTCCAGCGATATCCTGCAGAAAAGAATAAGGAATGGAATTGATAGGTATACCCAATCCCAGCTATAGCTCCGAACGTGGGTGTGAACATTCCCATCCCTACTTCAATCTCCGCACCATACATTTCTGCTCTGGCCATGGGCATGATGGAAAACCCCTTGAACTCTCCTCCTGCTGGAAAAGAATTCACAAACTTGAAACTAGAAATATCAATAGAGAAGGAAAGCTCCACAGGTTCGAAAGTAAAATGCCAGGGTAATTCTGTTGTCAGGGAAACATCCATGAAGGAGTACCAGGTATTTAACTTGTCTGGAACCATCTGCGGTGAATAAATGGAGAATGTGAATCCAGTATCTTCAAAAATGGTACCCTCAACGTATTTACCCAGATCCAGAGGATGATCAGGAACTTCTTCTAAAACATTACCATCTGCAGTACGGGTAATGAGACTCTCATAGTCACTGTCAGTGCCAAGACCCCATTCATCAACCTCTGCGGAGTCTACCTCCGCTTCCGTCTCATCAACGGTTTCCTCATCTTCAAATTCCCCAAAAAAATCATCTTCCCCGCTGGCTTCAGTATCAGATTCTGCATCTTCCTCAGTCTCAAAAGAAAAATCATCTCCCCCGAGATCAAATTCATCACCAAATAGGAGGCTATCCCCTTCAGAATCACCGAATAGATCTTCTTCCTGTGCATATAGATCTGGTGATAAAACTGTTAAAACCAAAAGCCCCGCTACAATCATCAAAAATCTTGAAGCCTGACATCTTAAATTCTTGACATACAAAAGCATAAAACCCTGTACCCTTTAATTGGTCTATGGACCATATTTTATTAATCATGAAATTTATGATAACTCGTGTTTGAAACAAGTCTTTACGTGTAGGTGTGATCTAGGAAACACCTTGTCTATCAAGCGTTAATCTTGGATTGCTTCAAGGAAATTATTCCAAATGCAGCATGGAGGTCTGTGATATACATTCAGAGGAGTGGATATTTAGCTTTTGTGAATGGATGGTACATAAATATATTGCCAGCCGCCTGAGAAATCAGGCACTTGATAAATGGAGAGGTGGCCGAGTGGCTTAAGGCGCACGCTTGGAAAGCGTGTGTGCGGCAACGTACCGTGAGTTCGAATCTCACTCTCTCCGCTCTAACTGATTATGTATGCAATAAACACCCGACTTAAGTCGGGTGTTTATTACTACTTCGGCTTAAGCCAACTCTCCAGAATATTCCCATCCCCAGCCATGTTTATCAATTGTTGCTGTAATACTTCCAGGGGAGCCAAAGGATTGGCGAATATTTTTGCCTGGAAAAGTGGCATACTATCATGGAGGTAAACCCCCAGGCGAGGAACAAAACGGCCGGCCCATTTTGGCAATCCCGTAAGGGGATAGGAAATGGCGACCTGGGTGTACCCAGCCTGTTCAATCTGGGATATCAGGTCTGAATTCCAGGCGTTGAATGGTGGACAAAAGGTCGTGACCTCACTCCCAATTCGATCTTCAATGTTTTTTTTTGAGCTCAGCAATTCATTTCTGATTTCGTTTGTATCCATGGCGATAAGACGACGATGGGTCTTCCCATGAGAACCTATCTCCCACCCCTTCTCATGTAAGCTGCGGAGTTCAGACCAATTCATGTGGCTGACCTGTCTGCTTTCAGGAAAATAGTCCCAGCTATTTTTCTTACCCACATAGTCTGTGATAGCGAACACGGTTGCAACTCCGCCAACTGTTTCCAGAATGGGTACTGCGAATTCGTTGATGCAGGAATAGCCATCATCAAAAGTGACCAGTATCTGATTTTGGGAATCATCATAGTCTTTAATATTTGAAAACGAAAAGCCCAAATGCTGGAGTGCCAACATTTGGGCTCTAAACTGGCGAGGTGTCGTTGTTGTAACTCCCCACTCATAATCTTCAGAGACCTTGTGATACACAAGACCCCTGTTATAAACGGGGAAGGCCAAACTTTAGCTCAACACCTTTGAAACGGGAGTATACTCCAGACCAAAAGCTTCAGCTACTGCTTCACAGGTAACCTTACCGTCTACCATATTTAAACCAAGTGCAAAGTTTTCGTCTGCTCTCAATGCTTCCTTGACACCTTTATTGGCTAATTTGATTATATAGGGTAAAGTTGCATTGGTTAGGGCTTTCGTGGAAGTATAGGGTACAGCGCCAGGCATATTGGCAACACAATAATGTAGCACACCGTCAACCATGAAGGTTGGATTTTCATGCGTCGTGGGCCTGCAAGTCTCAACACAACCACCTTGGTCAACAGCTACATCAACAATAACTGAGCCCGGCTTCATTTCACTAAGCATTTCGCGGGTGATAAGTTTTGGAGCTTTAGCCCCTGGAAGCAGTACTGCTCCTATCACAAGATCAACCGCTGGCAATAATTCGCGGATATTAGCAGGTGAACTATAAATTGTGCTCACATTCTTGGGCATAATATCATCCAGGTACCGCAGGCGATTCAAATCAATGTCCATGATGGTGACATTGGCACCCATACCGGCAGCGATCTTGGTGGCGTGGGTACCAACGGTACCACCACCTAAGACTAACACAATTGCAGGTTTTACACCGGGAACTCCGCCCAATAAAACGCCACGACCACCACTGGTGTGCTCGAGGAACTTGGCTCCTTCTTGAGTAGCCATTCGCCCGGCTACTTCGCTCATGGGCTCAAGAAGAGGTAATTTTTTGGTTCTGTCTTCAACGGTCTCATAAGCAACCGCCCAGGCATTGGTTTTAAGAAAATCTCTGGTAAGTGTTTCATCAGCAGCAAAGTGAAAATAAGTAAATACAATTTGACCTGGACGAGCTCTGGCTATCTCAACTGGTTGTGGTTCTTTCACCTTGACGATCATATCAGCATCAGCCCAAATCTTATCAACATCGGCTTCTATGGTCCCTCCGACTTCCTCATACATCTCGTTGGTAAAACCACTGTTGATACCACCATTGTCCTCAATGAGGACTTTGTGACCGTTCATGACCAACGATTCAACCCCACCTGGAGTCATCGCAATACGATTTTCATTTGTTTTAATTTCTGCAGGTACTCCGACGATCATATTCGCCTCCTTATGATAATGATTGGACGGTTGTGCATGTCCACACTCGAAAATCTCGAAATCCCCTGGGGACTGTCCTCTAGACTGCGCTGGCCGGTTCCAAAATGCTTGTAAAAAACATATCTGGATTGAACAATTCTCGTGCCAAGACTTGAATTCTATGGACATCAATCGCTTCAATCTTCTTGAGAAATTTATCTAGATCAATATTTTCACCATAATATATCTGCTGGCGACCCAGTCGCATCATACGTCTCTCCATGGATTCGTCACCCATGACTATCCCGGATTTGTATTGAGCCTTGACCATTTCCAGTTCAGCATCACTGACAGGATCCTTGACCATTTTTTCAAGCTCTATAAGACTTAACTCAACAGCAAGATCACGTTTTGCTGGATCTGTGGCCAGATAAACACCAAATGACCCTGTATCACGATACAGATTCACAAAAGAAAATATTTGATAAGCAACACCGTGGGCTTCCCGAATGTTCTGAAATAACCTGGAGCTCATTCCCCCGCTAAGGATTGAATTTAATACGGCGATATCGTACCGTCGTTCATCAAATACCGAGAATATTGGCAAACCGGTGATGAGATGACTCTGTTGAATATCCTTGGTTCTGACTTCCTTACCTGGTTTATAGCTTGAGGGGTCGATAGCTTCAAAAATATTTACCCCTGATCCAGGTCGATCATATCGGGTTTCAATTAATTTCACCAGATCCTGGTGATCTACAAAGCCAGCAGCCACAATAATTGTATTCTCCGGACTGTAGTTTCTATCCAGATATGTTGTCAAGGCCTCAGGTGTGAAGTCTTTAATAGAAGTCTCATTTCCCAGAATGGGCTTCCCAATTGAATTATCAGGATAGAGGAATTCTTCAAAAGTATCAAAGGCCAATTCTTCCGGGACATCTTTGCTATCGCGCAATTCATCCAGAACAACGGATTTTTCTCGTTCTATCTCGGCTGAAGGAAAAGTTGGATGGAGCAATAAATCTGAGAGTACGTCAACGGCCTCTTCCAGATACTCGCTGAGAAATCTGGCATGATAGCAAGTGTACTCTTTGGTGGTAAAGGCATTGAGGTGGCCACCCACACTCTCCAGAGAGGATGCAATTTCAAAGGTAGACCGATTTTTGGTACCTTTAAAAACTGTATGCTCCAGGAAATGTGAGATGCCAGCCAGGGGTGCAGGTTCATAGCGACTGCCTGCTCTCACCCAGATGCCTAAAGCCACCGAACGGACTGTGTCCACCGTTTCAGTAACGATGGTCAGTCCGTTCGATAGTGTCGTTTGCTTACGAAGTGAGGTCACTTCAGCAATTTACCGACGATTGTTATCCCGACGAGGTCCGCGATCCCGACCGCCACGATCTCTGCCACCACCGCGATTGTTATCACGTGCTGGACGAGGTCTCTTTGGTGGTTCAACGTAACCTTCTGGCATTTCGAGAAGTGCTTTGCGACTCAAGTTGTAGCGACCACTGTCATCGACTTCCATCAATTTAACTCTGACGGTATCACCGATATTGATAACATCTTCAACTTTTTCTACACGGGTATACTCAAGGTCGCTGATATGAATCAGTCCCTGCTTGCCTGGTAAAAATTCTACAAAAGCACCAAATGACATTAAGCGTACCACTTTGGCATCAAACTCTTCACCTGCAACGGGTACACGGACAATTCCGTTGATCCGTTCAGCAGCGGCTTCTGCGCCTTCAGCAGTTTCTGCAAAGACAAACACAATACCTTCCTGATCGATCTCCACAGTTGCGCCGGTATCAGCCTGGATGGCTTTGATGATTTTACCCTGTGGTCCAATGACATCACCAATCTGATCAGGTTTGATTCTGATGGTAATGAATCTAGGAGCATGTGGGGAAAGTTCTTCACGTGCAGCTGGCATGGCAGCTTCCATGATGTCAATGATGTGCTCGCGACCTTCTTTTGCCTGAATCAAAGCTTCGGTCATGAGTTTAGCACTGATACCCTCGATCTTGAGGTCCATCTGGATCGCATTGATACCATCTTTTGTTCCTGTGACCTTGAAATCCATATCACCATAGTGATCTTCATCTCCAAGGATATCAGAAAGTACGGAAAAACGCTTTCCATCACTGATGAGTCCCATGGCGATTCCAGCAACTGTTTTGTTGATGGGAACACCAGCATCCATAAGCGCTAATGATCCACCACAAACACTTGCCATGGAAGATGAGCCATTAGACTCGAGAATCTCAGATACGAGACGTACTGTATAAGGAAAATCTTCCTTACCAGGCAGGAAAGGTCTGAGACTACGCTCAGCCAGGTTTCCATGACCAATTTCGCGACGACCAGTAAAACCAATGCGACCTGTCTCACCTACACAATAGGGTGGGAAGTTATAATGGAGATAGAATGACTTTTTATAGTCCTGATCCACATTGTCGATGATTTGCTCATCTAACTTGGTACCCAGTGTTGTTATAACTAATGCCTGGGTTTCACCCCTGGTAAACAGAGCTGAGCCATGCACTCGAGGCAAGACACCAACTTCAGCAGTGATCTGACGGATATCTTTCAATCCACGACCATCAACGCGCTGACCCTTGGCCATAATTCTTTCACGAATATTGGCTTTGAGACGATTGCTAAAAACTTCTCCAACTACCTTGAGGTGATCAGGATAAGTTTCTTCGTATTTGGCAAGCAGTTCATCTTTTGCTGCATCACGTGCATCTTGTCGTTCTAATTTCAAAACAATTGAGTTCAATTTGGTAAGCATGTCTTCATCAATTGATGCATCCACATCAGCAACGATGGCTGCTTTGGTCTCATCCACTTTGAGTTCACGTTTTACAGGTTTGATCTCATCAATGATGCTCTGCTGGAAAGCCACAACTTCTGAAATGGCTTTCTGGGCGAAGACAAGTGCTTCCACCATGACTTCTTCAGATACTTCATTGGCTTGACCTTCCACCATAACCACATCAGTTGCCGTACCAGTAATGGTAACATCCATTTCTGATTCTTCAGCCTGGGCATAGGTTGGGTTGAGAATGAGTTCGCCATTAATACGACCTACATGAACTGAGGCAACAGGGCCATTCCAGGGGATATCGGAGATGGACAGTGCAAATGAGGCACCAATAGTACCCAATGAATCAGCTGTGTTCTCACCATCACTTGAAACAACAGTTATCATAACCTGAGTTTCATTGTTAAAATTTTCAGGGAAAAGCGGACGAATAGGTCTATCCGTCATGCGAGAACTGAGAATCTCTTTCTCAGAAGGTCGTGCTTCCCTTTTGAAAAAGCCACCGGGAATTTTTCCACCGGCATAAGCTTTTTCTCTATATTCGACTTGCAGTGGGAAAAAATCCCTGCTATTGTCTTCATGTTTTGATGCAGTAGCTGCCACGAGGACAGCAGTCTCACCATACATGGCGAGCACGGAGCCACCAGCTTGTCTGGCCATACGACCGGTTTCAAGACTAAGCGTGCGTCCGCCCAACATCATTTCTTTTTTAATCAAAATATCTCCAATTCCTATTTACGTATACCAAGCTTTGTAATTAAAGCTTTGTATTCAGCTGCATCACTTTTCTGGATGTAGCGTAGCAGGCGGCGACGTTGCCCAACCATTTTGAGCAAGCCGCGGCGGCTGTGGTGGTCTTTTTTGTAGGCTTTCAAATGCTCTGTCAGATTTTTAATCTGAGTCGTGAGAATAGCAACCTGAACACTTGTTGATCCGGTATCATTCCCATTTTCGCCATATTCCTTGACGAGAGCGGCCTTTTCTTCTTTTGTTATTGACATGTGTCCTCCTTCAGACATCCCGATAATTTTCGATTATCGCTAAACACGTTTTCTTATCGTTTTCTAATTGTTTTATTAAATCATCCACACTGGAAAATTTCTTTTCATCTCTTAATTTTTGTAAGAACTCAAGAATGACATCTTGCTCATACAAATTTTCTTTGCCTTCAGGGATATTGAAGAGATTCACTTCAATTGTAATCTCAGTCCCTTCCTTGAAGGTTGGACGAACCCCAATATTGCACATTCCAAAGCTGGAAAACTCATCCGTTTTTACCCGTGCAAGATACACGCCCTTATTCGGGATCAACTTATTTTCCGCATGCGGATCAATATTCGCTGTGGGAAAATTAAGGCTCTGTCCCCTCTCATCGCCATGGACCACTGTGCCAAATATTGTGAAGGCGTGGCCTAACATGGCATTGGCCAGATCCAACCTATCAGATTGAATGTGGTCTCTGATCAAAGTACTGCTGACTGGTACATCCTCATTATTTATGGGACCTACCACGCTAACTTCATAGCCATTGGTTTTACCACGCTCGCATAGCCATTCAGCATCACCGGTACGATTGTGACCAAACCGATGATCATAGCCTACCACAACATGTTTGACCCGAAGGGTATCTTCAAGAACCCTTTCAGCAAACTCATCTGCTTCCATGCTGGAAAATCCACGATTGAAATCAAGAACCAGAAGAAAATCTACAGGAGCATAATGCTCAATAAGAAACGCTCTTTCTTCAATTCCAGTCAATAAACGGATGGGTCTTCGATGGCTATCTCTCAACAATTCTTGTGGATGAGGATGGAAAGTGATGACTACTGATGGCAATCCACGGTCCTGAGCCTCAGATATACATCTTTCAATCAAGGACTGATGACCACGATGAATACCATCAAAACTGCCGATGGTAGCAACGCAACCGGTCAGTTCAGGAAAGTCTTCTAGGCTGCGGACAATTTCCATTTTTCAATAAACTCTGGTATGCTCAAGGCATCCTCTACGCGATAGTCACCTATGGCAGTTCTTTTTAATTCTTTTACGTGGGCTAATGTGCCCAGTTTTTGAGCGATATCTTCGGCCAGAACCCTGATGTAAGTTCCCCTACCGCAATTCACTCTTATATTTATTTGATCAGAACTCCATGAAGTGAGCTCAATATTATATATCGACACGATAGATGGTTTACGTTCAATGACCTTACCCTTGCGAGCCAGTTTATAAAGCTTTTGACCATTAACCTTCTTGGCAGAATACATGGGAGGTATCTGTTCTATATCCCCCTGAAATTCAGCCAGTGCACTTAAAATCATCGTTTCAGATAAGTCAGGTACTGTGCCAGATTCAGTAATGGTTCCAGTGCGATCTCCAGTATCCGTCCTATTTCCCAGCAGAATTTCTGCATCATAGGTCTTAGGCATATCCATAAATTCGCTCTGACGTTTGGTATTTTTGCCTGTTAAAATGATGAGGACCCCTGTGGCAAATGGATCCAGAGTGCCGGCATGCCCGACTTTCTTAATCCTGGTCGTGTATCTGACCTTCTGAACCACGTCAAAACTGGTCCAATCCATGGGTTTGTCAATATTAATGATATGCTCGGGGACAATCATAGATCTTTCATCACCCGATTCATCTTATCAGCATATCCCAGTGAATCATCAATGAAGAACCTCAACTCCGGTACATACTTGAGAGGTACTTCCTTACCCACATGAAAACGAGCGCGGCCATTGTGTTGCTCTAAAGTTTTAAATGTGAATGCAACATCCTCTTCGTTCCCATATATGGAAAAATAGACATATGCGATTTTTAAATCCGGAGTCATTTTTGCATTGGTAACAGAAACAAAACCCGGCGTAGCATTAGCCAGGTTCAATATCAGATATTCAGCTACTGCTGCCCTGATGGCCTCTGCGACCCGTTTTTGTCTTGCAATACCCATTTAGTTTACTTTATCCGACAAGGTCACTTTTTCTTCGCAGAAGATTCCAATTTGCGTTTAATAATTTCTTCTGAATAGAACTCCATGATGTCACCGACTTTTATTTTACTAAAGTCTTTTAGTGAAATTCCACATTCATTGCCTTCCATGACTTCTTTCACTTCGTCCTTGAAACGTTTGAGTGCATTTAATTCACCATTGAACAAGGCCTCACCTTCACGAATGAGGCGAACCTTGGCATTTCGGCGAACAACACCTTCTGTAACCATAGAACCGGCAATAATCCCAATTTTAGGAATTTTAAAGAGTTCAGTGACTTCTGCCTTACCAATTTCGTTCTCAATCACATCTGGCTCTAGAAGGCCTTCAAGGGCTTGATAGACATCATCAACTGCTGCGTAGATGACGTCATAGTAGCGTATTTCAACATCATCAGCCCTGGCCAAAAGTTTAGCATTGCTATCAGCTGTTACATTAAAACCAACAATAATAGCCTCAGAGGCAGCTGCCAGGAGCACATCAGATTCCTTGATCATACCAATACCACGGTGAATAATGCGGACTGCAACCTCAGTGGTGGACATTTTCATGAATGAATCTGCCAATGCTTCAATGGAGCCATCAACATCACCCTTGATGAGGAGAGGAACTTCTTTCACCTTTCCTTCAGATATCTGTAGGGAGATTTGATCCAATGTCAGATGGCGCATACGCTTGAAGTCTTGTTCTCTACGCAATGCACGGCGTTGTGTACTCACATCACGAGCTTCTTTATCATTTTTCATGACAATCAGATTATCACCAGCACGTGGGACATCACTAAAGCCGAGAATTTCTACAGGAGTAGAAGGTCCGGCACTTTTAATTCTTCTTCCATGATCATCTTTCAGGGCACGAACGCGACCCGAGTAATCTCCACAAACAAAGGGATCTCCAATTTTGATGGTCCCTCGACTCACCAGAACGGTTGCCAGTGCACCCACACCCTTATCCAGTTTGGATTCAACCACGATTCCACGTGCTTTCCCTGAAGGATTCGCCTTTAAATCCAGGACTTCGGCCTCAAGGGCAATGGTTTCTAGCAATTCGTCTACATTGGTTCCCAGTTTCGCAGAAATCTCAACATCTGGGTATTTGCCACCCCAGCTCTCCACCAGCATGTCACGTTCTGATAGTTCCCGACGTACTCGCTCGGCATCTGCTCCCTGCACATCCATCTTGTTGATGGCAAAAACAATGGGGACACCTGCGGCTTTAGCATGGTCAATGGCTTCTATGGTTTGTGGCATCACAGCATCATCAGCTGCAACGATAATAACAACAATATCTGTAACCTGGGCGCCTCGAGCACGCATGGCAGTAAAGGCTTCGTGCCCGGGTGTATCAAGGAAAGTGATAAGCTTGTCGTCACCAACTGGTACTGAGTAAGCTCCAATATGCTGAGTAATGCCACCTGCTTCACCGGATATGACATTGGCTTCACGGATATAATCAAGGAGAGAGGTTTTTCCATGGTCAACATGACCCATTATGGTTACAACGGGTGGACGAGGTTCAAGATCTGCTTCATCAACTTCTTCCAGAGCAATTTCTTCATCCATGGTAGTTACCGTGTTGTCTTCAAAGACAACGGCAATTTCAAATTCTTCAGCCAGGAGTTCGATGGTGTCTTTATCAATTCTTTGATTGATGGTAACCATCATACCCATATCCATACACTTGCTGATGATGTCAGCAACATCGATTTCTATGAGATCAGCAAAATCGTGTACGGAGACAAACTCGGAAACGCGATAGGCTGCATCCTCAGCCATTTCCTCCGGTCTTCCATCTCTACGACGTTTGCGTTTTTTAGTAGTATCCAGTGAAGTCATTACCTTTTTAATAGAGGCATCCACTTCCTTCTGGTCAAAAGTGCGACGTTTCTTAACGGGCTTGCCTCTGCCTTTAGGGGCAGCGGTTTTCACGACATGCTTTATCTTTCGCTCAATTTTCTTGGCGATAATTTTGTCAGTTGTAGATTCTTCAGGTTTTGCCTCAGGATCTTCACCTGGACGGAGAATGGTAGGCTTGGCAGCTTTCTTTGCACTTTTCTGCTTGTCCAGATCTTCTTGTTCTTTGGCAGCCTGAGCTTCAGCTAATTTGCGATTTTCTTCTTCTTCGATGTCGCGCTTGGCTTTGGCAATAACTTCTTTACGATCTTCTTCAGCCTTGCGCTTGGCATCTTCGATCTCTTGACGGCGTTGATCTTCGGCATCTCGTCTCGAACGATCTTCTTCCTCACGGGCTGATTTTGCTTCTTCAGCCTTGCGGATACGTTCTTCTTCTTCAACCCGGCGCTGTTCTTCAAGGGCCCTGCGATCAATTTCTTTCTGATCAAGCTCAATTTGATAAAGATCAGAAGCAAAGTTTTTGAGAATGAGATTGTGAGTTTCTTCGTCTACCGGACTCATATGATTAGTTACATCAAGTCCTTGATCCTTAAGAAAGGTCACTATCTCACTATGGGAGATATTTATCTGCTTCGCAATTTGATATATTCGTTTTGGTTTATCCAATCGTTCCTCTTTCCTCATCCCTTTTAAGCAGAAACACCTCAGCCCTGCAAAACCGGAGACATTCTAAAACTGTTTCCAGTGGCAGCTACCTAAGCTTATTCCTCATCTGAGTCGTCTACTTCTACGACTTCCTCGATGACTTCAACTTTTACTTCAACTTTTTCCATCAAAGCCGTCATGAACTCTTCAAGTGATTTCTCACCAAGTCCTTTCAGGCTCAGCAAAGCCTCCTTGCTGGTATTCACAACTTCATTCACCGTGTCAATACCATTTTCAGCAAGAATTGAAACCACTCGCTTGGGAAGACCCTCAACTTCTTCGAGGTATACTTCAACCACAACAGGACCTTCGACTTCACTGCGAGATTTTGCATCAATTTCAAAACCTGTCACTTTTGAAGCGAGACGGACATTCTGCCCATTCTTGCCGATTGCGATGGAGATATCTTCAGCCTCAAAGAGGGCCAGTGCTCTATGATTTTCGTAATCAATAGTCACGCGATAAGGTTTTGCAGGAGATAGTGCGCGGGTAACCAACAGTTGTGGTTCAGACGTGTAGTTGATGATATCAATTTTCTCGCCATTCAATTCACGAACAATAACCTGGATACGACTACCCTTCATACCAACACAGGCTCCAACAGCGTCAATACGCTTGTCATGAGATTCAACAATGATCTTGGTACGATCACCTGGCTCTCTATGGAGCGTGCGGATATCAATGATGCCATCTTCAATCTCTGGCACTTCATTTTTAAATAATTTGTGGAGGAAGCTTGGGTCGGCACGCGAAATGATAATTTCTGGACCGCGCTTATCTGAGCGAACCTCTTTGATGATGGCACGTACACTGTCGCCACGGCGATAGCGTTCACTATAAATCTGCTCTTCACGAGGCATCTTCAGTTCAGCTTTGTCAATATTCACAAAGAGTGCATCACGACGGATTTGATGAATCTCACCAATGATGATTTCACCGACGCGACTTGAATAATCCCGATAGATCTGATCGCGTTCAAACTCCTGAATTTTCTGGGCCATGACGTGGCGTGCAAATGTGATCAGACGACGTCCGAAGGTCGCAGGATCTACAACATCAATAAAGGGATCGCCAATTTCAAGGTCAGGGGCAATTTCTTGTGCGGTCTTGACATCTACTTCAAAATCAGGATCATCAACGACTTCAACGACCTCTTTTTCCTGGTAGATCTCAATCTCACCCTTATCCATATTGACAATTACATCAAAGTTGTCAACGTTTCCGTATTTCTTCTGAATCAAAGCTTCAAAGATTTCTTTAATGATATCAGCCAGCTCTTTGCGGTCGATATCCTTATCCTTTGCCAGCTGGATAAACGATTCAATGATAATTTTACTGATCAAGGGGTCAATCCTCCTTCTACCATCGCATATTTACTTTGCCTTGAATAACATCAACCATCTCCAGGACCATCTCTTCATCCTTTACTTTGACAGTAAGGGACTCATCAGTGGCTGAAACGATCTCGCCATCCAGGGGGTTTTGCATCGCTTCAGAGCGATGCTCAATTTTCATAGAATGCCCAGCCAATCTGTTAAAATGGCGGGCCAATTTAACCGGGAAGCTCGCACCGGGTGAGGTGACTTCGACTGAAACCTTCTCTATATCTAAACCGGGGAGTACAAGATTATTATGAATGGATCGATTAATACGAGCCAATTGGTCGATGGTGATACCGGAATCACTGTCACACTTTGCAATGAGCTGAAAACCACCCCGCGATGCAACTAATGTTACATCAACGAGGAAAATATCCTCAGCACCTTCAAAGCAATGCTCTATTCCGGCTTTTATTTCTTCATCGGTCCAATTCACTTCGCGTCTTCAATACCTTTACAAATAAACAAAGTGGGTCATTCAACCCACTTTGCGGGCGAAATATATTCGGGGAGAGCCCTGATTGCAAGTTCAATAATTGCAATTATTTCTCCAGCACTTTGCCTTCTAAATATTTCACCTGTTCGAGGAATTTTCCTGTAGGTTTTTTATTTAAAAGTTCTTTAACAATTTTATCGGCTTTGGTCACGTTTCCATCGGCGATATACGCATAGCCAGCCTGAAGCTTGGCGTAGTCAGATACAACACCCTTGTTTTGTGCACCAACTTGGCTATAGAGTGCGGCTGCATCTCCGTAATTGGTTTCTTTTTCCAAGAGATAGGCCAACTTCAATTTTCCAGCAAGTTGTAACTGTTTATCTGAACTATTAGCCAATGTGGTAAACAACTCTCTGGCTCCACTTATATCATTTACCTGCAACCTGGCAACACCAAGCTGATAGGTAGCCTGAGAAATTGCATCGTTGTTTCCATATTCATCCACAACACGTTCCAGTTCAGCGAGGACATTGTCCTCCATGCCACCAAGAGCAGCTATTGTGGCCTTTGTGCTTGCGAGCATGGCTTCGCTTCTGGTGGTCTCACGATTATTCATCCAACCCCAGACTAAAATGATGATAACAACCACAGACACAGCGCTTGTCAATATCTGTTTACTGTTTTTCTCGTAGAACTCCTGCCCTTTCTCAAGGGTATCCAGCAATGGATCGTGCTTTAATTCTTTTTTAGTTAGTTTCTTTTTGGGTGTCAACATCGGATATCATATCCCTTCAAAATTACTATTGTCAATAACGAACCCCGGCTCTTGCCTCATGGGTAATTTTCGTACCCCTGAGGTGATTCGAACACCTGACCTACGCTTTAGGAAAGCGTTGCTCTATCCTGCTGAGCTACAGGGGCATTGTCCATGGGGACTACCGAGCACCTACTCCTGGCAGGTATTCAAACTCGTGATCCCGTCTATAACCCGCCTGGGTGATCAAAGCCACTTCGTCGTGTTTATCCGCCAATTTTTCAGGGTGATATCGCGACGCAGCAGAATTATCGCATTCATCTCTGGGTGAACCCAGTTCATTCTGCGAAGGCGGATAAAAAAGCACGCCAATATAAACGAGCATGCAGGGGCACAAAAGGGATTTACTGGTAAAGATTAAACAGTTCTGAATAAACAAAGAGGCTGTCTCAAATCCTGAGGTGGCAGCTTTTGGTATATAGGGATGTTTGGTTCAGAGGTCCTTAAAATGTCACGATTTGTTTCGATATGGCTCCATTTTCATCAGGTAAAAAGAGTTTGGGGATATAGGGGTCTAGAGGAGCCAGTTTTTCAATCATTTTTCTTTCACCACAAATTCATGAAATTGTGAGCATTGGCAACCAACAAGTTCTCTACAATTACTTTATCAAGCACTGAGAGCAGAAAATCTTTATTCTCATTCATTTTACAACGAAGTAAACGAAAAGAATGAATCGTCTTATTTACGTTCGCGGACTTCGTCAGACCTGCCTATCAAAACCCATAGGGTGTAGATAGATTCGATGTAAGAGGCTAATAAATCAACGCTTTGACCTAGTTCGAATGCTCAATGGCCAAATCTTTGAAACTAACTTAGAGGGAGTTAACCCATTTGTATGCACTCATATCACTAACAATCATATATGCAAGTAAACGCCCCCTATTCCCCTATACCAAAAAAAAGGGGCTACCCTTTTGAGGTAGCCCCTTTGCAATTAATTCTATTCTGATTGTGTTTGTTAAGTTCTGATCTCCAAACCTCCAAATGCAACTGTACAGTTCAGGGTAATATTAACAGCGCCCTCTGCTCCACCCTTGGATTTGTCCTCTACCCCACCAAATATGGGGGTTCCAGTGACAATGACATTCCAGTCATCTGGTACTCGAATCTCCGCTCCTCCGAACAGGGCAGTAACATTAACCACGCACCCTGAATCAATGGCCTTTGCATCAGTCAGGTCAATCTCTACCCCACCGAATAGTGCCATTACATTGGCTCCTTTAAAAGCCTGGCTATGTATTTTCTTTTCGACGCCGCCAAAGATGGCCGTGGCATTGATAAAATCATCATCCTCAGATGTAACTGTTGAGAAAGATAAACCGGGCTTGCCTTTAGACTTCAACAGCATTGATACACCTACATAAAGAATGGCCAGGGGCCAGAGTTTAAAGATGCTGCCCCAATTTATAAAATCCAGGGTTGCAGATAGGAGAACCAGACCAATTATAAAGAGAATTGATCCGTTGCGACGATCGTCGCTCTTTAATTTTAGAAAGCCTGCTACGATGAGAATGACAGGCCACCATTCGCTTAAAAAATGACCTAAATGCATAATATTGAGACTTTGTAGTAGAAAAATTGCGCCTATGGCAATGATTACAATGGCAATCCATGATTGCTGGTTACTTTTTCCAGGTAACTTTTCAGTCATTTTATATTACTCCTCTATTCAAACTATTTGATTTATAAAAATACGATATAAAAGTGTTTTAGCCCAACGGTATTTTAAGATAAAGGACAATATTTGAGCCAGTGCCCTGCATATGCAAGGATGTTTTCACTTCACGCTCATATATCCCCTGTTTTTTTAGTTCAGCCCGGGTCACCCACCAGGCAATCAGAGATCCAGATAAAGCTCCTGTAAGAATATCAGTGAAATAATGCATATCGCCGCCCACACGCAAAAGAGCTGTTACTCCTGCTGTACTCAATAGAGTGGACCAAATTAGAGATTCGTGTTGGGGATAACTGCGACTTAGTATCATGGAATTGGCCACAGCCTGTGAAAAGGCAACACTACTATGTCCGCTATAAAAGGAGGTATAATCTTTCTTGCCTTCGGACTCACGGGTTTGGAAATAGCTGTAAGGACGTTCTCTTGCAGCAGCAATTTTTGCAATATTGGTCATGATGCTATTGGCTGCAAATACACGGGTATTAACTAGTAGAGCTAATTCTGTGTCCTCAGCCAACAAGGGTCCCCAAAGCAGACTTGACATGCTTACCCCGTAAATGAGTCTATCACTCCAGGCTCTGGCCCCATCCTGTTTGTTGACTCCCACCCATATTTTATCGCGCATATATCTGTCAAACGAATTGGGTGAACTCAATCGGGGTGTCTCAGGGACAAAATGTGATTTTCCATAAAGCTCAAGTCCGAGGGCCAGCCCCAGCCCTGAGCCTGAAATGAGCCAGTCTCTGGTGGATATCTCCTGAGCATAATTCAAATTGGTCTGCAACAGCAGCACAGAACAAATTAGAACTATTTTAATCCTAGAATCGATGTTAAATCTCCAGTCCAAATGGGTGAAATCTTTCAAGCCAGCAACACATCCATCATGATTTTGTGACCACCTCTAAGAATTGTAGAATCAAACATGAGAGCTCCCTCCAAACTGGAATGACACTCACATTTTTGCTGATGGTCATGGTTTTGAATAGTGTGTTTTAGGAGCTCCATGGCACTATCCAAACTTTCGCTGTATCGCTTAAGTAACTGAGGTACAGTAACATGCTGGCTTGGGTCATCCATCCAACAATCATAGTCAGTAGGGATGGCCACCGTTGAGTAACACATCTGTGCTTCCCTGGCTAGAAAGGCTTCTGGAATATTGGTCATACCCACTAAGTCACACTTAGCTGCATCTCTCATGAAGAAACTTTCAGCCCGTGTACCCAGTCTGGGACCATCCACACATGCGTAGGTCAAATTGTTATGAATTGGCAATTTCAGTGTTTGCCCTGAACTAAATATCTGATTGCGAAGTATGGTACAAACCGGTTCAGCTGAGGTTATGTGTGCTACCAGACCATCTCCGAAAAAACTTTTTGGGCGTCCATCTTTCACAAAATCAAAATATTGCGAGGGTAGGGCAAATTCGCCAGGTTTGATTTCCTCTCGAAGGCTTCCCGTTGCTGAAAAAGATATTACCCTTTTGACCCCCACTGATTTGAGAGCCCAAATATTTGCACGATAATTAACTTCAGAGGGTAAAAATTGATGAGATTCACCATGACGGGGCAAAAATACAATGTCCTCATCTCCTACTTTTCCAAATGATAGGTGAGCAGAAGGTTCTCCAAAGGGGGTTCCAACGATTCGGCTATCGAGAACCTCCATCCAATCTACATTGTACAGACCTGTACCACCGATAATACCCAGCATGGATATTTCTCCCATAATTCAGAACAGAATGTCGAGATTAATTCACAGCTTTAATCTAATCTCGAAATGAATGAGTAGTATCTTTTTCCCCTGCAGTGGGGCTTTCCAACTAGTCTAAGCCTCTTGATGAAGACAGGGAAGACAATCGTGAATGAAAGGTTTCTAAGGAGAAGGAACCCAGAAACCAAAGCTTATTATTTACCCAGATGGAGGGAGTAATCCCCCCTATGGTTTGACGGTTGTCAGCCGTATCAGTGATATCCACAACACTGAGAATCATTTCAGGGAATAGTTCGAGACTTTGTACTAATGACTTTAGGGTGTTATAACTGAAGTTACAGCCTTCACGAACAATGATTTCAACTTTAATCTGATCTGGATCAGTATGTATGTTTTCCATGTCTGAATCTAGACAGCACCATGAAGCGGGACTGTCAGGTTGCAGACATGTTTGTGGAAGAGAGCCTGGACTCAGGTTTCCAACTGGTCAAGGTCACCTTTAAGCTGCAGAAATCTTCGAGAGAACTTGATAACACCCTTTTCAGCCAACTCATTCAAAACCTGATTCACAGTCTGTCTGGCAGTGGCAGTGAGATCAGCTATCTCCTGATGGGTAAGAAATGGTCGTACCATCCACCCGTCCACCATCTTTTTACCAAAGGTTTCCACATAGCGGTGAAGAAAGGAAATAATCCTCTGACTTGCGCTTTTAAAGACCAAATCCTCTACATGGGCCTGAATCTTACGTAAACGCCATCCAATAAACTTATTCACACTCATGGTCAAATTGGGGCTTTTCTCCATGAGGTCCTGAAAATCTCGTTTGTCCATGGCACAGACAACTGCATCTTCAACCACCTCAGCAATATTGTCATGGGTATCCTGCCCCAGGATAGCGCTCTCCCCAAAAATTTCGCCTGGTCCTAAAAGTTGAAGTGTGGTGGTCTTGCCATCTTCAGAAAGTCTATAAATTTTAATTTTTCCAGCTTTGAGAAAATAAATTGTATTTGAGGCGTCCTCAGGAAAATATATAATTTCCTTTTTTGAATTGTTCTGCATTGATGTATTCTGTGCAAGTTCCATCATCATCTTGGGACTCATGCCATCAAACATGTTGAAATTCTGTAAATACCATAATTTGGTTTTTTCAGCCATGATATGTTGTACTCCTGTTTTCTATGGGGAATCGAGTCAAACAACATTTTCTATCCGTCACAGATTATCAAATTCAATAATTTGATTCCTGGTTGGCGATATAATAGTTGAAGCACGTAATTATTCAAACCGATACTTGGCTAAACAGAAGCGGCTCCGTAATGGGAACCGCTTCAATCACATTTAATTTGGGATCAGTATTAGCTGAGTGGTTCAAACCTGGCCTGGAAAAACCTGAGGTATTCAGGTTCATATGTGAACTGCAGACCCGTTATCTCCATTCTTCTTTCATAAACATCAGCAATGGATTCAGCCACCACATCCATGTGAGCTTGTGTATACACACGACGAGGGATGGTGAGGCGGACCAATTCCAATTTTGGACGGTTGTGGTCACCGGTCTTTTTATTCCTGCCAGCAGAGATAATTCCTCGTTCCATACTTCTGACACCGCTCTCAATATAGATTTCCGCTGCCAATGTCTGGGCTGGGAATACATCCTGCGAGAGATGCGGTAAGAATTTCTTAGCATCCAGAAAGACGCCATGACTTCCGATGGGCCTCACGATGGGGATGCCATAGCCGATGAGTTTATCTCCTAAATACTCAACCTGGCCCACACGGGCTCGCATATGGTCATCCTGTACTGATTCCTTGATACCGATGGCCAGAGCTTCCATGTCACGTCCTGCCATACCTCCGTATGTGTGTAAACCCTCATACACCACTACCATATTCTGAGCTTGACGATAGACATCTTCGTTATTGGTTGCCATGAAACCACCAATATTGACAATGGGATCTTTTTTGGCGCTCATGGTTGCATGATCCGTTAGAGAGCAAATTTCAAAAACGATTTCCTGGACGCTCTTATCAGCATATCCAGCTTCCCGTTGTTTTATAAACCAGGCATTCTCTGCGACTCGCGTCATGTCATGGACGATATCGATACCATGCCTGGTTGTGTATTCACGCAGCTCCTTAATATTCTGAAGTGAGATAGGTTGTCCACCTGCCATATTGACGGCTGTTGCAATACAGATATATGGAATCTTATCAGCACCCACCTTTTTAACCAGGTCATCCAATTTTTTAAAGTCAACATTTCCCTTAAAGGGATGTTCACTCTCAGTATCATGCGCCTCATCTATGATGACATCGACAAAAGTCCCCCCTGCGAGTTCCTGATGCAATCGGGTGGTTGTGAAATACATGTTACCAGGTATATAATCACCTTCTTTGATGAGAATCTGGGACATCATGTGCTCTGCTGCTCTTCCCTGATGCGTGGGAATAATGTGTTTATAAGAGTAATAGTCCTGGATTGCTTTTTCCAGGTTGTAGAAATTGCGACTACCTGCGTAAGCCTCATCACCAAGCATCATACCTGCCCATTGACGATCACTCATGGCATTGGTACCACTATCTGTTAGCAGATCGATGTAAACATCCTCTGATCTCAATAAAAAGGTGTTATAGCCAGCTACTTCGATTGCCTTGACACGATCTTCCCGAGAAGTCATTGTCAAGTGTTCGACCATTTTAATTTTCCAGGGCTCTGCCCAGGATTTTCTGTAGGTCATAATAATTCTCCATCCATAAAACGTGTTGAATCTATCGTTGTACGAAATGCCCTGGGAACGACACAATGTGACTGTGCCCACCATTTCGTAATCAGACCTGGATCAAGGGATAGTTTCTAAATCCAACTCGATGAAATACCAAGCAATAAGCATTCCATATCTATTAAAGGAGTACATATAGAAACACCCCTTGAAGCAATATCGTTGCCAGGGGTGTTCGTGGTTTTGGGAAGTATTACTATTGCTTAGAGCACAGCGAAATCTGGTTCAGCAACAGGGAATGGAATGCCGATGGTTCCATTGTCAATGTATAGCATGTATATGGCGTTGGCAGGTATGGCCTCACGCTTCAAGGTTTTTCCAGTGAAGTACTGGACTTCCTTGCCGCTGATATCAAGAATGATACTGGGAATTCTGGTCCCATCATTTAATTCGATGATATCAGTAAGTGATTCTGGATCTTTTCCCTTTAATAAGGAAAGCAGATTTACGTCCATATTTGTCTCCAATAATTGGACCTGACTGCGCTGAACAAGCTGTGTGGTATTGCTTGCGGCATCCAGAAAGTAGAAGTAACTCTCGTCAGCTTGGACAAGTTCACCACTTCTGGATTCCTGATCTGGATCAATAATATTGATCGGAATGACTTTTTTTGAGCTGACACCAACATAGTCAAGATTGTTTGAATTGGCTAATACTGAGGAAGCAAGAAGGGATATCATTAAAACTATGTTGGTGATGTTCATGTTGCTTCCTTTCAAAAAGACCTTCTGGTCTTGATTGGAAGCATGTTAGCCCATGCGGTGGTTCTGAGATATTGGGCTTACCCTATTGTTTTTGGTAGATATACCCTATTGGAGAGGAATAAAATGACGATATCTGGGATCCTAATACCTGAGCTTCAGGATTTAGCTGGGACCACGCCCAGATACAGCAATCCCCTTCCACAATGTTCTTGGTCATCATGGAAGGGGATTTAAAGACGTTTCTAATTGCTATTCTAATAAATCAATTGGATGGATTACCACCAAATCGTGTATAACACAGACAGAATTGCAAAAATACCAATTGCGCCCACATTGAAGATTGTATCAGTATGAAAGAGATCTTTGTCAATTTTGATGGCCTTGGAAGAGACACCTTTCTTTTCAATCAAAGTAATTGCCACCACAATTGCGCTGAGGATCAGAAAGACCACTCCCATGCGATTCAAGAACGGTAGCGCAGGGATGAAGAATTTAATGGCCAGGGATAAGGGAATCGTTAAAACTGCTGCCCATACAGCTGAATTAGCAGTAGCCTTTTTCCAGAATAAACCGAAAATGAAGATGGCAAAGATTCCAGGACTAATAAAGCCGGTAAATTCTTGTATGAATTGGAATGCTTGTTCCAGGCTCGATAAAGATGGCGCAATGATGACTGCAACAAGAAGGGCGACGGCGCTGGTCACACGACCTATAAATACTAACTGCTCTTCAGAGGCTTCCTTATTAATAATCTGTTTGTAGATATCCATTGAGAAGATGGTGGCAGTACTGTTAACCATTGAGCTCAGGGATGAGACGATGGCAGCAATTAATGCAGCAAAGGCCAGCCCCTTTAAGCCAGTAGGCACAAAAGTACTGAGGAGCCAGGGATAGGCTTCGTCAGGTTTGGCCAAATCTGCACTTAAAGCAAATGCAACGATGCCTGGAATAACAACAATGAGAGGCGTTAATATCTTAAGATATCCACCAAACATGAGTCCACGCTGAGCTTCTTTGATATCCTTGGCAGCCAGGGCCCGCTGAATAATGTACTGGTTACAGCCCCAATAGAAGAAATGCGCCATCCACATACCACCCAGCAGTACTCCAAGCCCGGGTAATTCTGCATAGTTTGGATTTGATTTATCTAAAATCATGTCAAATTTTTCAGGTACTTTTGCCAGGAGATCACTAAAACCAGCAATTGCTCCATGACCACCGCTGACCTGATCAAGTGCGAAATAGGTAGTCACCAGACCACCCACAATAAGAACCAGTACCTGAACAACATCAGTCCAGACAACAGCTTTTAAACCACCATAAATGGTATATAGGGCAGAGAATAATGCCAGACTGGCAATACCCCAAATCAGGGGCACGCCAAGAATAGTCCTTAGCGCCAGAGCGCCCAAATAAAGAACTGAAGTCAAGTTGACAAATACATAGAGCAGGAGCCAGAATACAGCCAGACCAGTTCTCACTCGACTATCATATCTAATTTCCAGCAATTGCGGCATGGTGTAGATACCCTCTTTGAGAAAGATGGGTAAAAAGTATTTGGCCACAACGATTAGCGTGATGGCGGCGGTCCATTCGTAGGTGGCAATGCCCAATCCAATGACATAACCAGAACCAGACATACCGATGTACTGCTCAGCGGAAATATTCGCTGCGATGAGGGAAAAACCGATGGCCCACCAGGGTAAGGATTTACTTGCCAGGAAATAGTCGCTTGAGTTCTTTTTGTGGCCTTTTTTCTCTCGAGACACATACAGACCCAAACCCACAATGAATACGATGTAGCTGATAAATACAACATAATCCAATGTTGAAAAATTCATGCATTAACCCTTTTCTTTTTATTTAGTACTTTAGTGACTGAGGTGCTGAGTTATCAGTCGGTAATCATCAATATTAGTAAATACTAATTTATTGATATTCAAATCTATCTCTACTTATGACAAATATCAGGCCATAAAGGTGACGGTAATATTTAAGCCATTTCAACCGAATTCGAATGAATTTATTATCATATTCATAAAATTGTTTATCAATATGTATAGCCAGCTTGCTGCTACCTTACACAAACTCCCAGACGATTTACTGGTGAGAATTTTTAATATTCTTATATGGACGTTAAGAAATCGAGAAGGGATGGCTGACGCCATCCCTTCTCTTAAGCAAAAAAAGCATATCTCCCGCATCTTGCGGCGAGGGTGTTACGATTAAATCTGAATGTTAAACCAGGAAAGGAGCTATAATCCCAAAGGCTACTCCCATGATAACGATGGTGCCTAATATATCTAGTGCAGAAAATTTTGAGACAGAATCCAGGTTAACTTCATTGGCATCTACCCAGTTTGATTGTTTTACTTGATTCGTTTTCATGTGCTTCTCTCCTATGCGTTGTTGGTGATTGCACAATAAAGATGGGTATGCAACACGATATCCATATGAGGTGTACCCCTATTATGTCTTCCCTTTAACCTACATATGCGGCATAACAATCCTCCAATGCAAGTAAATCCAGGAGCATACCCCTCGAAATCACCTTGTAGCTAAGCGAGTACAGTCTACTATTGACTATTACTTATCGTCTATGCCACGACACTATTTTTTTGGGTGGTGATTATGCCAATATCTGGCAGAGCTTGCTACCCTGGTGGATGTTCCCAGTGGTGTTTCACCTATTAGAAATTGAGCTATTTCTGATTTCTGGTAAATAGGCGAAGTGCAGAATCGACGAGACTCTCCTCCCCGACCAGGGTGATGATATCATTCTTTTGTAGGATGGTCTCTGCATCTGGTGTGATCATTTCTGAGCCTCTAATTAGCATGAGTATACTGGTTGCTTCAGGTAGATCAATCTGTGCAATGCGTTTGCCGTGTATGGCATCATTTAATATTTTTACTTCACGAACTTCCTGCATCTCATCAATATCCGCAGCCACAGAAAAAGCATCTTTGCTCAGTGCCATACTTTCAATGATCAGTGCTGTAGAATAAATCATGTTAACCACTCGTACACCGAGGTCGCGAAATTTCCTGTTCCTTACAGGATCCTTCACCAACGAAATGACATTCTCAATATTGAAGTAATTGAGAGCCAACCTGCAAATGCGGTAGTTCTCATCTTGCTGGTCCGCCAGTACAATCACTGTATTCGTCTTTTCTATGCTGTTATCCCTTAAAGCATTAACCAATACTTGCTGTGGTAAAAGCTCATTAGCTACTGCTTGTCCCTGCTCTAGTTCATAGAGTCCCTGCAGGCGAATATTTCGAGCTACCAACCCATGATGTTTGAATTGCTGCATGAGAAAATCAACCATGGGATGATCACCAACGATTAACACCTGATCGGGGTTTTCAGATTTCACTTTATTGAGCAAACTGAAGGCAATGGGTGAAAAGGTACAGGTAATAATGGCTACTAGAATTATACTTGAATTCAAGGAAGGTGAAATGACACCCAGTTCCAAACCGATGGCTGACGCGGCAATAATCAGTGAAAGTCGGGAACTGAGAATGAAACCTGCACTGAATGTTTCTCTCCAGGAGAAAAACACTCTAAATAACATTGATGGAATCAATTTGATGAGATAGGCAGCCAGAACCATAAAAGGGACAAGTATAACCGCCTCTCTCGATTCAAGGAGAGCGGGCAGATCGAATCTTACCCCCACCATGACGAAGAAAATGGGGATAAAAAAGCCATAGCCAATGCCATCCAATTTGTGTCTTAAAGCAGAGGTACTCCCACTGGATGCCAGCGAAAGGATGACACCAGCGAGGAATGCACCCAGGATGTTTTCAATACCCAGACTATCAGCCAGGGCAATAAACACCAGGGCTAAAGCAATGGCACCCCGAAGTTTTATCTGGGAGGTCGGCGAGGCCAATCGCTCCAATATCTTTTCAGTGGGCAGGTGCTTTTGGAAAAGTGCGGTAAGTCTATGAACAGCCACAAACACGGCAAACAAAACCAATATAAGGAGAATTTCCAGGGTAAGTCCCTGACTGCGGAGGAGCACATAAATACTAATGGCCAGAATACTTACAAAGTCAGCTATCAATGCTGCAGACAAAATTCTCTGTCCAAAGGGATTACCTGACAATCCGTGTTCTTTTAAGACTGGAACAACCACTCCAAGTGATGTGGTTGACAAGACCAACGTGATAATCCACGGTTCTGAAACCAAATCTAGACGATGCACAATCAGACCAGTGATAAAGGCCGCACCCAGTGTAAACACGAAGAGAATGAGACCGAAGATCAAGGGGTTGCTCAATATCCTGGCTAAAATACCAGAACGTTTCTTCGTGTTGACATCAAAGAGACTTGCAAAATCTATTTCAAGTCCAGAAAGAAACATGAGGAGTGAAAAGCCAAGGATGGACAGGATGCTTAATACATGATCTTCACGAATCAAATTAAAGCCACTTTTGCCCAGTAACATGCCAGCCAGGATTTCCCCAACAACTACTGGAATTCCTAATTTCCTAAATCGACCGAGAAGAATCGGTACGATGAAGGCCAGAAGAACTACAATGAGTAAAGGGACAAAAGAAAAATTATGAGCATTCATATGGAGGAATATCTAGTAATAAATGGGGCGTATTTAGTATTTAATAGCTGCTGGTAATTCTGAAATTCAGTTCCACAGCTAACTTGCAGTTACTCTTTCTACCACTTCAATCAATTCTTCAGAGGTAAATGGTTTACCAATGGAATCATCGGCTCCAAGGGTGACTGCTTCTTGCAGATAGGAACCAACAAATCCAGTCATGGCTATAATTTTTACGCTTTTGGACTGTTTTCGTATTTCACGTATGGTCCCGATACCTTCAACACGGGGCATGACGATGTCTGTAATGACAAGATCAGTAGGATTCCTTTGGAACTCAGCAATTCCCCCCCGACCGTCCCTGGCTGTGAGAATATCATATCCGAGTTCTTCGAAGAAATTGACTAAAACATCTCTTATGGATTCTTCATCATCTATTATAAGGACAGTTTTGGGATGATCATTCTGCATGAGATTATCTGATACTTTTTCCTCTGATTTATACTTTCTAAACCGTCTATAATTAGTCAGAATTGTGGAGCTTTAAAAGGACTTTATCAGGTTGGCCTCGTCAAGTAGGCTATCTCAACAATAATGTTATATATTCTCTCCACGGCGATGAAGTCAAGCTTCTCTAATTTTGCTTGCATTATTATGGAATACGGGAAAGTTTGATGCATGGTCTCCATTCATATCATAGATGATGACTCTGAAATCAGGGAGCTCTTAAAGGAGCTGTTTGAATCGGACGAATATGAGGTATCCACCTTTAACTCTGCTGAGGATGCCCATCCCTATATTCTTCGTGAAATTCCAGACTTGATCCTTTTGGATATCGGTCTACCCGGTATGGATGGCCTCACCTTTCTCGAGAAATTGAAAACTGAATTTGATGACGTTGAAGTCATTATGATAACAGGACAGGCAGATCTCCGCTCTGCCATCCGGGCCATCAAGCTAGGGGCGATGGACTATATCCGCAAACCCATTGATCCTGATGAATTAAAGATTCAGGTCAATCATGCCATTGACCGCCGCAAGAAACGTGAACAACTAAGTTACCTTCAGGACAAGAGTCAGAATCATTTTGGCAACATCGTGGGTACCAGTGAACCCATGCAGAAAGTATATCAATTTATCTATCAGGTAGCTGAATCTTCAAAAACAACGATACTTATCAGGGGTGAGACCGGTACGGGAAAAGGGCTGGTGGCCCGTTCCATACATTATCAGAGTCCTCGGGCAAAACACCCATTCATAGAGGTGAATTGCTCAGCCATCCAACCAAGCTTGCTGGAATCAGAATTGTTTGGTCATGAAGCAGGTGCCTTCACCGATGCCAAGAAAAGAAAAAAGGGACTGTTGGAACTGGCCCACGAGGGGACTTTCTTTCTAGACGAAGTAGGTGATATGAACCTGGCATCTCAATCCAAACTTCTCAAGGTACTGGAAGAGAAGACCTTTAGGCGGGTGGGTGGTACGAAAGAGATTAAAATCGATGCCCGCATTATCAGCGCATCATCAAAAGATCTGATGACACTTGTGGAGGAGAATAAATTTCGAGCTGATCTGTATTACCGCCTTAATGTGGCTTCGGTTCGGCTTCCTGCGCTGCGGGACCGTGATGACGATATTATTATCCTTTCAAATTACTTCCTGGATGTGTTCAATAAGGAATTCAAGCGGAATATCAGGAGTATCTCCCCTGCGGCCCAGAAAATGTTGATGAAACACCCCTGGGTGGGAAATGTCCGGGAGATCCGAAATGTAATTGAGCGAGCAGTATTGTTTGAACAAGGCGATGTGCTTTCACCTCAAACCATCAGTCTCCAACATGATAGCCAGTCCAAAGAGGTGCAGGATCTGTTGGATGTTAACGTAAATCAGGTAATTCACCTTCCAGAGGAGGGTATTTCACTAGAGGAACTTGAACAGAATCTATTGAAACAGGCACTTGATCGCACCGGGGGTAACAAAACCAAGGCAGCTGCACTATTGGGTCTTAGCCGGGAAACTATGAAATACCGACTAAAGAAATTCAAACTATCCTGATAGAAAACATCTCTTGTCCTTTATAGCATTAAAGATGGAATGAGTGGGGTTATGGAAGACATCGCTAATAATAGTCAATCGGATCAGATGGACATTCGTGAATTCGATGAATTGATGGAATTGGTCTTTGCTTATACTGCGGCTGCCCATGATTTTGGGTTTACCCACAAAATGAACAACCGTTTCACTGCACTTTCCATGAATGCTTCCTTTTTAAAAAAAGCACTTGAGAACAAGGATTACGACAAAGCCACAACAAAAGCTGCTCAGGTCTCAGAATCCATTACCAACCTGGTAAAATTTTCACAAGATCTCATGAGCACAGACCTTATACCTTCAGAAACCAAACACCTGGAGTTTCCCAGAATGATTTCAGATGCCATGGGTAAGCTTTTGAATCTTCACCCTTTTAGAGGCATAAATCTCAGGCAAGACCTTCTCCCCGACCCGTTCAGCACTGAGGCGAATCCAGGAATCATCTGGATATTTCTGTATACATATTTGAAAAATGCGAAACGGTATGAGATAGAGGGACCCATTCTACTGAGCACTGCATTTGAAGCTGAGAATAATCAATATTTAATCAAAACAGACGTCCAAAAGATTCTGAATGCTCCAGAGCAAGGATCTGAAGAATCAGCACTGGTTTTTCCATCAGCCGGAGAAATACCCCTGCGCTATCTAGCCAGAGTGATCAGAAATGTATCCTCAAAATTTGAATTGATCCATCAACCAGAAAGACCTCTGAGTCTTGAGCTCAGGATTACCCTATCCCACAGCGAGTAGCTGGTTTATATAAACCGGTTTTTATCACCCATTGTGGTTTATATAAACCATCCCTATCTTGAAGAATCATTCCATAAAACCTAGATGAGACTTGTAATAAAGGCACTCACGAGGTTTTTTGATAAGAATTGCATTATTTAATGGATTAGTCTTGTCAACCACTTAAAACATTAATTTACAGTTGTGTAAAAGGGAAATGAACTTCCCGAATGTTTGGTTAATTCATATAAATCACCTGCTTCTTCGGTCACTTAATACCCTCTCCCACGACCGGCTACAAAGACTGGCACGAAAATTGGACTTGTGATACATAGCCTTATCATAGTATCTTGTGTCTATTGCTTAAAGTTATGCATTAAGAATTTCGGCATGACACTTTTGGAAAATGTTATAGATTTGGCAAAGTAAACTTGAGGAGCATTGCTCCGAAATCAAGCTATCATTCATGATTTATGGAATCTTGATTTGTTTACATAATGTGAAACATACGATTGGGGATACACTCGTTAACATGGAGAAATCTGTTAACGATTAATAATAGAGTAATTCTTTAGGAAGGAATCGTCTCATGAAACATCGTAATTGGTTGCGGATCACAGTACTGATCTTCGCGGTCTTAGTACTCAATTTCTGCTCTGTAAACCCATTAACTCCAGACATTGATGGTGATATGTCATTGGAGAATGGAACACCGCTGGATCAGATCACCTGGGTTAATTGGAACCCCGAAGCCACAGCAGTCCTTGAAGCTGAACAGGACAATGCATTGGGTCGAAGGGCTCGCGGATATGCCTCTAAGAATATACATAACCACATCGGTGGAAATGTAGGTGGCCACAGGACATTCGGCAATCGGGTCGATGTGCCTGAATATGCCTTCGAAGAGTCAAATTTGGATATAAGTGTTCGCGTGCTGAACTATAATAGGTCTGGACAGACAGCTGCTGGTGTCGAGTTCCTACCTAGCAGACACTATAATGCTGATATGCATATTACCCTCAGTTGGGAATTTCTGGATGTTGACGGGGATGACTGGGAAAGTCTTAACCTGCAACCATATTTCAGTGAGGACCTGGGACAAACATGGTTTCCTGTGGAAGCTTACATCGTCGATCCTGAAGAAAAGACTATTAATTTTGCCATTGATCACTTCACTCAATATGGATGGGCTCTTGGCGAGGACGAAGACGATTAAGCATGTTAGTTCATGTATGTTTTTCTATTTACTATCGCCAACAAATAATAATAAAGAAGACATAAATTATGGGTGACACAAATTTACAATCCTTCTTAAGCGCTGTTCACAAGCTGGCAGTTAAAAGATGTGGGCAAGATTTTGCTGACTATCTGATACGTCTGCGAAGCGAGCGTGAGAGGCTGCTAAAGAAGAGTTGGAAGAAGACCGCACCAGAGGAACTAGGGAGCAAGACTGAAATTTTCAGAGAGATCGATTTTGATACAATTCAGCTTCATTCCGCCAAGTTTCTGGAAGAGCGTCAATATCTTGATTTGCTTTACGAGATTGCGAAAATAGCAATTCCTTATGGTCAATTTCACAAAGCTCAGCAATTGCTTTTGCTATTGAAGGATCATTCTGCTCTTTTAAAAGATGATAACTTCGCCGTACAGGTTCATCAGAGATTGGGTGATATTTCCTTTTATCTCTCGGATTTCAATACAAGCCTGACCGAATATGAACTCTGTATGGATTACTATATCAAGCTAAAGAATCCTCAGCTACTCGCCGGAGTAATGCTTTCTATAAGTGTTGTTCTCGTAGAGAAAGGTGAGGTAGATCGTGCTGAGAGTCTGATGCAGGAAGCCAAAGCGCTTGCCACAGAGTATCAGCTCAACAGAAAGTTGATTAAGATCAACATGAACCTGGGTAATATTTACCATATGAAGGGTTCCTACGATGACTCACTAAGCCATCTGATGCAAACACTCGAGCTACTGGGTGATAATGATGATCATTCTATCAGGGCGAGAATTCTGCATAATATCGGACTTGCCTACAAGGCGAAACACGAAGATGCAAAAGCATTGGAGAACTTTAATCAGAGTATCGAACTGTCTACCACGGCAGAGAATAACTATATGAAGAGCCTCACATATCTGGAGAAGTCAGAGATCCTCTACCGCGAGGATGATCTGTCAGCAGGAACCGCATTGGCTACATCAGCGTTTCAGGCATTCTCACAGTTCGGTGACCGGCTGAGCATCGGTGAGACCTACAAGATACTTGGTATGATATCCGGTAAACGGAAGAACTATCGTACTGCCCAGGCATTCCTTGAGAATAGTCTCAGGATATGTAGAGACCACAATAAACCCTTGAACGTTGGTCAAACTCAGGTTGAGTTAGCCCACCTCTTCATGGAGCAGGGAGATACCGATAAGGCTATTGAGTTGCTCAAAGATGCCAAAGCCAGCTTTGTTGATTTACATGCACTGGCTCGGGTATCAGAAGTTGAGAGTGAGTTATCCACCCTGATGGAATAGCGTTACAAGCTGTACCTCCGAAAAACGCGTATCAATAATGGTTGTCAAACCTACCCGGAATTTTAATTGTTTCGGGTAGGTTTTCGGAGTTCAGCTACAACTTGATTTCTATCAGCTTGGGCAAGGTAATCTCTTGCTTAATAATATTATAAAGTCAAATTATCCATTATCAGACTGCTAACATATAGTCTGATTAATCATTTATAAGGTAGGCAATGCAGCCTAAACAGAACAAACTTCGCCTTCAGGATGCCCTGGACCACCTGACAGATATCATCGTCTTAGCCGATGTGGATTATCAGATAATTGATGCAAATCAGTCAGCCAACATCATTATTGGACAGGGCAATAAACTCAGTGGCCTAAAATGCTATAAGATGATTCATGACAAAGATGCGCCCTGTGACAATTGTCCCCTCCCCGCCTCTCTTGAGACCGGGAGCCTGGTGAACTCCAATTATTTTGATGCACGATATGGTGAATTCTTTGAAGAACGCACACATCCCATCGTTGATGATGATGATGGTCTGCAAGGGTTTATCATCACGGTTCGAAACATCAGTGATATCCGGGCAGCTGAGGATGAGTCTGCACAGTCCAGACGACTGGCGTCCATTGGTAAGTTAACCGCTGGCGCAGCCCATGATTTTAACAATGTGATGGCTGAAGTGATGGGGCAGATACATCTTATCAAAAAATCAGCAACAGATCCCAAGCTGCTGAGACAACTGGATCTTCTTGAAGGATCCACTCGGACAGGTTCAGATACAATTCGACGGATGCTGGATTTTGCCCGTGGCGGCCGGGTTACCGAGAAAGAAACAATTGATACATCAAGCCTGATGCAAAACGTAGTCTATATGACCCAGCCAAGATGGATGGAAGTGCAGCAGAAGGAAGGCGTCATCATTTCCACAATAAGTGATTTTAAGCCAGAATTGTACATTGAAGGCAGTAAATCTGAAATTATTAACGCGGTTACCAACTTGATCTTCAATGCTGTAGATGCCATGCCAGATGGGGGTTTGCTCACCATGTCCACTGCTGAGTATGATGGTAAGATTCACATCAATGTTCAAGACACTGGAACAGGAATGACCGAAGATGTGCGAAACCGCATTTTTGATCCTTTTTTCAGTACCAAAGGGAGCTCTGGCACCGGTCTTGGGTTAAGTGAGGTCTATGGCACCATAAAACGGCACGATGGTGAAATCATAGTCGATAGTGAGGTGGGTGTCGGGACCATGATGACCCTCAGTTTTGATAAGGTTGATACGGGCCCGGTGGAAATACCTATTCTGAAACTGGAAGTCCCTCCCATCCGTATTCTGGCAGTGGATGATAATGAGTACTTTACAGAGATACTCAATGAGTTACTCACTTCTGAAGGACATACGGTTTCCACCCACACGTCAACTGCCAACGCTTTCAAGGATTTCGAACAAAACGAGTATGATCTGGTCATTACGGATATGGAAATGCCTGAATTGGGCGGTCGAGAATTCGCAGAAATGATTAAGTTAACGGGAAAGAAGACACCGGTTCTACTGCTATCAGGTTGGCCAATTTTCCTTGAGGATGAACCTAACCTGGCAAAATTTATCGACTTCGCGCTGGCCAAACCTTTCACGGTGGAAGACATTCAGGAAATAATTCTCAAAGCCATAGAATTTGGTAAATAAGCTTTTGCCCCACCCTGCTTCACCTGCTACACGAACCATCCAGAACATCTTTTCCCACTGCCACATGGGCAGAGATAATGAGGGCTAATCGCTAAACCTCTCTTGCAGGGTTCTCTTGTCTGAATAATTCAGCCTGTTGATCCTGCCAGGCTCCAGCAAGCGTTCTGAAGGTGCCATCAGCATGAGCGAAGAAAATCTTGAATGCTTCGCAGAGATAGTGTAGCCCACTCCCCTCACCTTTAAGGAGGCGATCCTTTGGGCAACCGCCTCGGCACAATGCCAACCATTCGCAGGCTTTACATTCCTGGGGCAATATTGATTTAGCTGATCCAAATCGTATCTGTTGATCACCATCGAGCATATCTATCAATTTTAGCTCATTGACATTCCCAAGAAGATTTTCAGAATCCACATAGAAATCGCACGAGTAGACGCTCCCCTCATGCTCTATGGTAAGATAGACACCACAGTCTGCCAGGAGGGTACAGTCTGCCGGAGGATGCCCCACATACTTACGAAAAACTGAATCAAAGAATCGTATGGATGTTTTCGACACCAGATCATCAATATCCAGGACCCAGAGATCGAAGGTACGGCACAGGAATTCGCCATATTCCTCAGGACTAACAGTATACGGCGCCAAATCTGAGGGTGCATCGCCATACTCCACACAGGGGATGAACTGCATGTGATCCAATCCAAGGTCCTTATGAAATTGGTAGATCTCCTCAGGATATTTCACGGAGTAATCATTTACCACAACAAGGGCATTCACATCAATTTGATGCTCAAGCATGAGGATTGCAGCATCTCTCACTTTTTCAAAGGAGGGCTCGCCTGCTTTATCTACACGATAGTGATCGTGGACATGTTCAGGTCCATCCAACGAGAGTCCCACGAGAAAATTATTCTCATGCAAAAAGGCAGCCCATTGCCCATCAATGAGGGTTCCATTCGTCTGTAGTGCATTCTCTACTTGTGTTCCTCTGGCATACTTCTGTTGAAGCTTAATTGCTTTCTCGTAGAAAGGCAAACCCATCAGGGTTGGCTCGCCCCCCTGCCAGGCAAAGGATATCTGACTTCTGGACTGCTCTAGAGCCTGCTTAATTATGGTATCCAGGGTTTGCTCGGACATGCGGTGAATTTTCGACTCTGGGAAGAGGGCTTCCTTTTCCAGATAAAAACAATATTCGCAATCCAGATTACAGTCAGGACCTGCTGGTTTGATAAGCAGGCTATTTAGGGGAAGATATTTCTGCCGCACTATCCCGACACTTCTCTCATATTCCCCGTTGATATCATCTCAGTGCTGACGAAAATAAATTTGTGAATTACATCAGCCATTAATTGGCAATCGAGTTATGTATTCTCCAGTCAATTCAGCAATGGCATTCAGCAGTGCCGGAGGAGTTGGTGGCACAGGCGGCTCTCCTGCACCTGTGGGCGCTTCTTCACTCTTCACAATGTGAATGTCCATAATGGGAGTTTCATCCATTTTTAGAAGTGGATAGTTATGGAAGTTGGATTGATTAACACGTCCATTTTCAAGCGTGATCTTGCCATGCAGGGCTGCTGTGAGTCCCATGACGATACCGCCTTCCACTTGAGCCCGAACTCCATCAGGATTTATAACCTGGCCACAATCAATGGCAGCTGTCATTCGATGAATACGGAACTCACCAGACTTCTCCTGGCTTACCTCAGCAACCATGGCGCAATAACTGCGAAAACTATAATGAACAGCTAACCCTCTGGCATGACCCTGTTCAAGGGTATTGCCCCAGCCACTTTTTTCTGCGACCAGATCAAGGACACCAATGTGACGCGGAGAGTCCTTGAGTAATTCACGGCGATAGGTATAGGGATCCTGTCCTGCAAGCCTGGCAAGTGCGTCTATGCCACATTCATTGACAAAGGCATTCTGAGTGTGGGCTACGGATCGAAATGGTCCTGTGGGTACAGGCAGGGGCGTCATAACCACATCAACATGGATATTGGGGATGGAATAGACCAGATCGGGAGCACCACCTGTAATGGTCCCATGCCAGCCAACCTCAGGACCAGAAACCGTATGTTTCCAATAGAGGGCTTCGCCCCTGTCACCTATCCCAGCTTTCAGACGATGCACCGTAGCCGGTCTATAGGTTCCATGTTTGATATCCTCATCCCGCATGCGTACCACTTTCACGGGTTCAGAAAAGTGTTTGGCGACTTCAACTGCATCTACTGTATAATCAGCGGCTAAGCGTCTCCCGAATGCCCCACCCATTCTCAGCGTGTGCAGAATTATCCTGGCATCATCAAAGCCCGTAATACTCTTGGCAGCTTCAAAACTTGCCCCTGGATTCTGAGTCGGAGCCCAAATCTCGCAGATTCCGTCATAGAAATGGGCGGTACAATTATTAGGTTCTTGCGGCGCATGATCCAGGTAGGGTACTTCAAAGAGCAGTTCCAATGATTTAGCGGCTTTCATCTTGGATATGTTTCCATCATCCCTGAGTACCTCTCCAGGTCGATCAAGGGCTGTCAGCATCCTCTGCCGTATATCTGCACTATTCATATTGGCGCTTGGTCCTGGATCAAAATTGACTTTCAGGGCTTTTCGACCTTGAATCGCAGACCATGTATCATTGGCAACGACTGCAACACCACTGGATACCTGCACCACAGCCTTAACACCCGGAACCAGCATGGCTTCGGTATCGTCGTAATCCACGACCTTGCCATCAAAGGTGGGGATTCTCTCTATTACAGCTGTCAGCATGCCTGGAACTATAAAATCATATCCAAAGATCAGGCTGCCATCCACTTTATAAGCTGAATCCAGACTTTTAATGGATCGACCAATGATTTTGAAGTCCTTGGGGTCCTTGAGAATGGGCTTCTCGGGAATCTGAACAGAAGCGGCCAGAGCTGCCAGGTTACCATAACTCAGTTTTTTTCGTGATCCCTGGAGATGAACATAGCCCACACTGGCATAGCATTTATCTGGTGAGACCTCCCATTTTCCAGCAGCAGCAAGAACCAACATCATTCTGGCAGTAGCACCAGCCTCACGTAGTCGATTATAGTGCGTTCGAATGCTGGCACTCCCACCTGTGGTTTGGCTACCAAAAATGGGGTTGAAATCTCCTTGAACAACCCGCACTTTGCTCCAATCAGCCTCAAGCTCTTCTGCCAGGATCATGGGCAGTGCGGTATAAATCTTTTGCCCCATCTCGCTGCGGGGCATGACAACTGTGACCGTATCATCAGATCCAATACTCACATAGATATTTGGTTCAAAGCTGAAATCTTCGATTTGTGTTTTACGCTCACATCGGCTAATAGAAAAACCAAGCAACAGAGCCATTGTAGATCCTGAACTCAGCTTAATGAATTCACGCCGGGATATCTGTCCCATCTTCAGGTCAGTCATGGTTCACCTCCCCTGAGACGCTATGGATGGCCTTGCGAATTCTCTGGTAGGTTCCACAACGACAGAGCACCCCGTTCATAGCGGCATCTATGTCGGCATCATTGGGATGGGGATTGGTTTCCAGGAGTTCTACAGCAGTCATGATCTGTCCAGGTTGGCAGTAGCCGCATTGGGGAACCTCTTCATCAACCCAGGCCTGTTGAACAGGGTGCAGACCATCTTTCGCCAGGCCCTCGATGGTCATCACAGATTTATTGGCTACAGAAGCAATGGGTGTGATACAGGACTTCGCTGTTTTACCATCAATATGGACCGTACAGCTACCACAAATGCCCATGCCACAGCTGTATTTGGTTCCAGTGAAACCCAGTGTATCCCGGATAACCCACAGGAGAGGTGTTTTGGGATCGACCTCAACAGAAACTTGTTGCCCATTCAATTGAAATGAAACCTTGGTAATCATATGAATCCCCTTTGTATTCGATCAGACAATATTATAAGATGTTATCTCAATCAGAAACACTTAAAATCTGCCCAAATTTTGATAATGGGAAACCACGCAGAATCGTGTCCTCTTCATCCCCTCAATTTGGTATTAACTGGGAGTTCCGGAATAAAAGCATTACTCTCAGATGAGGTGTATCTTCCTTAATACTCAGCGCTCAATCGTTTTTCCAGCTGATAAGCATAGAGTGAGGGAACGGCTATTCCCGGCTTATTTATCCCTTCAAGATAAGCGTCAGGACCGTAGGTAATATTCATTTGATAATTGGCACAGAGTCCCACCAGTCTGGCAGAGGGACCATTGGGAACTCCTTCGAGCTCAATGACAGCGCCAGTTTCATTTTCATAATTGAAAACAACATTGATATTCCAAAAAGTTGAGAAAGCACCATGTGTGGGTGACCAATACCCATCGCCTCCCTTATAGAAAAAGGTTCGACCAGGTTGGGTTTCTACTATGTCAATATTGTCAAACAGATTCTGGTGGTTGGCGCCTCCGTGCTGGTCAAGAGAAGGTGCAACGGTAACTGCGCACTGGGTGAACACACAGGCACGAGATCCAGTGTTAAAACTTAAGGAATGTCTACAGGGACCATTCACCTTCACATTTTTTGCCAGCATGCTAGTGACATCTCCAAACATGATGGTGTAATGACTGAGCTTTCCGGTGTAAACGCCACCATCAACCGTGATATTTGAACAAACATCAGCCAGAATGCCGCTGTCACCATTATGAACTGAGACATTCTTAACCCAGGATTGGGTCAAGTTTGTCAAATAGATCGCATTAAACCCTTTTTCAAGATGATGTGCGATGTAGGTCGTATCCGGGTCAGGGAATTCAAACTTGATCCCCTCGATCCCCACTTGCGTTAGTGCGTCCCATTTTGAAATAGTCGGGCACCATTCGGGTCGCAAATCATGAAGCAACTGCTCTTTCAACGTAACTGTATTCCCAGAAATGCTCATGATGGTCACTTCCTGCTTAATAATAGGTACTTCGGGACTTTCCCAGTGTCGACGTCCAACAATGACATCTTTTTCATCATAGAGATGATCAATGAGAGATGATTCCTCTCCCTCATTATTGTACCAGTTGATTCTGACTGATTCGCCTGCGATGAGTAGGCTTGCATCTTCTACCTCAAAGCTGTTTTCTCCCCTTTTACCTGAGATGACTTCAGCTAATACTTCAGGCTCTTGATAATAGTCCTTCAAGTATATTTTTGCCTGAATCTCAGAATTCTGGACCCAGATAAATCCGCCCGACCAGGCGTATTGTGAAAATGGCTCATCAATTCCACGATCTTTTTCACGCTGCCGTTTGTTGTTAACAACAAGGTATTCTCTCAATTCGGTCAGTTCTTCGGGGTCAGGTGTTTCAGAAAGTGGCTTTGGCATATAGATGATGGTACCGTTTTCAGTATCACCAGCACCCTGGAGTACAAAATTGCTGCGTTCAATAAAAAGTATCTCGCTCAGAATAATCCTACCAGGTGGCAGTCGCAGAACCACAGGACCATCAGATTCATGGGCAGCTTTGAAGGCGACTTGCAGAGCTTGGGAATCATCTCCATTGTCATCAGCCATCACTCCAAAATCGACAGCAAATAGTGTAGCCGGCAGTTGGGGTAATTCCTGTTCTCCCCAGCCATAGCCCGCTGTTGACCAATCGGGTAAATAGATATTTTCACTGATTAAAATTTCTGGTGTCCAACTCGTGTCTTTGGCCTGCTCACCAGCACATCTAAATAAGCCACCCATAACCATACCAATTTGAATCAGAAGAATAATACGCTTCACAGGTCTCATTTTTGGATACTCCCCATTCTAAAACATCATTCAGATAAACAAAATTAAACCCGTTGTGTTCGATTCCTCAGTATTTGAATCGCAAAATAGACTGCTCCCAGTATTACCAGAGCCTGGATTTGGGTATAGACATCGGTTGAAATGAGTACTTGATCCAGAAAACCCAGAGCAATGGCACCAGCCTTGATCAAATAATACACACCCTTTGAAATGAGAACTGCCCCGAGAAAGGTGACCAGACCGCTTGATTTCTTTTGCGAGAGCGATATAAAAACAAAGGCAAATACAATCAATTCCATACTCATAATCATGAACTTGGGAAACACAGGATGACCCGTACTGAGGAAGGATAAAATTGGTAGAGCCGCTGCAATTCCCAGAGCATTTCCTCGATTCGAATAGACTACGGTGATCAAAACCAGGATCTTCATGGGGTCTAGCTTATACAGGGGAAAAGGCAGGATATGTGCAAAAACGGTGGTTAAATAGAAACTTACAAGGACAAGTGCATCAACCAGAGCGGTCCGGGCCAGTGAATCTGGAACCGTTAGACTATCGATATTAATTGATCTCATTTAAGACCTTTCTCTTCTTCATAAAAACACATCCCTACCAGGTTTTGACCAGAAATTCATCCAGGGACAAAGCTGGTATATTTTCCTGGAGCAACAATTCAAGCTGCTCAGGTGTATTGTACCCCCAGGTTGCACAATAGACCCTTGCACTGGAATCCCGTTTCGCTTCCATCAGAGTACCCACATGATCATCTATGAAATGAATCTGTTCACCTTCAACACCTTTTTTCATCTGTATCGAGTTCAGAATGGTGGGCTTACGCAATGTTTTATCAGCCTGAAACATGTGATCAGGCCTGAGGCTTATCCCTGAGTGTTCCAGTATGAGGCGGACAGAAACCAGATCTTTGGTAGTGACGATGTATATCTCATCCCGATCTACTGATTTTAGGCATGCAGTCATGCCTGGGTAGAGCAGGTTCAGATCCAGCCACTTCTCAGGATTCTGGGTTTGAAGCCGTTCCCGCTCAGCATAAAAGAGTCGGCGATATGCTTCCCTGCTGGATTCATTTTGATCCAGGAAGTCGTCAAATTCCACCTGGGATAAAAATTGTTTTTTTTCAGCCATGGCCAACAGGAGAAAAACATAGTCTTCTCCACGTCTGATTAGTGGGCGGAGGTTTCGAAATTCCCCTATTTCAAGATCGCTGAACCCGCTTAGATCCTTCCGGGATTCATAGTCCCAATTAGCATGGGTGAAGGCATTGTAGGCTGTTACCAGGCATTCATCTATGCTATCTGCAATTACGCCATCAAAGTCAAGTGCTAGCATTGGGTATCCAATTCTTTAGCGCTGTACCCGAGCAGAGCCACCACTGGCAAATGCTTCAACCTCAGCCAGTCTGGCCATAGTCACATCACCGGGGAAGGTTGTTGATAGCGCTCCATGAGCCCAACCCAGTCGTAGTGCCTGATCCAGGTCTCTCCCATCCAGAATACCATAGATCAATCCTGATGCAAATCCATCACCTCCACCTATGCGATCAAGCACATTTAATTCGCAAGTGGGACTGATGGCCTGCTCCTCTGGGGTCCACACCACAGCGCCCCACTGGTGGCGGTTGGCAGATTCCACTTCACGCATGGTGGTGGCCACCATTTTCACATTGGGGAAATCGCGATGAACTTCTGACATCATCTGGAAGAACATGGAAGTATCTAATTTTGATTTTTTCTCCACATTAGGACCCGTTACTCCAAGTCCCAATTGCAGGTCCTCCTCATTCCCAATCAGCACATCCACATGTTTAACGATTTTCTTGAAGGTTGCCTGAGCCTGATCAATACCACCCATGGATTCCCATAGTTTACCACGATAATTCAAATCAAACGAGGTGATGGCACCAGAGGCTTTGGCTGCTTTCATGGCTTCAATGATCAATTCTGAGGTTGTTTCTGAAAGGGCTGCATAAATACCACCGGAATGAAACCAGCGCACGCCTCTACCAAAGATATCATCCCAGTCAAAATCACCGGGTTTCAACATGGCTCCTGCTTCATTGGCCCGATTGTAAAAGACAACGGGTGGCCTGACGCCATAGCCCACATCACTGTAAACGGTGGCAATGTTCGGTCCCCGTGCCCCATCGTGTTTAAACCACTTGTAGATTGGCTTGACACCCATTTCCCGTACACGTGTCTGCACCATTTCCCCAATCCCGTAATCAACCATAGCTGTTGCAATACCCGTTTTGAGACCAAAGCAATCGGCCAGATTGGCTGCACAATTATACTCACCACCAGAAACATGGATATTCAATGATCTTGCCTTGCGAAAGGGATATCTACCTGGATCCAGGCGATGAACCAAAGCTCCCAGAGATAGGAAGTCCAGCTCACAGTTATCTTGTCTAATTTCTAATTTTGCCATTGTCTTAACCTTTATTACTTTTTAATCGATATAACATTTCACCCGCTTTGGGGACATAGAGAACCCCTTCTTCCTCGCGGTCTTGAAAGTCTTTAATATTTATGGTGGCTGGATCCCGATAACCAAGATTGATCTTCTTGCAGGTCTCCTCGGGGATCCCCGTTGCCAGGATTACGTTTACTCTGGGTTTCTCTACCCCATCCTCAAAGGTTCCAATTCCCTTGACATGGGTGGAATGGGCCATTACCCCACCTGGAATATCCGTGAATCTATCTGGCTGCTTTACGAAATAGTCGCGGACGTGATACCCTATCTGCTCAATAATCTGGCCATGCATCTCTGACACCTGGGTGATGTGAGGGGCATAAATGATGAGATCACCTCCGTCAGCAACAACTGGCTCCAGTTTGTACATGCATTTACCACCTGTCCAGAGTTCATCATACATTTGAGGTGCTCGTGACAGCACCGTATGGTAGGATCGATCGGTGTAGACGATATGAAGCTTGTCTGACAGGTCTGAAGCGGCTTCCCAGGCATCCTCGGGCGTTCCAATGTATAATCCAGCGAGATCATTGCCCTTGACCACCAGACTCATACACATACGCTCCATGGGCAGAAAGGCGACAGCCCGATCGACCACTGCCCGCACAGGGGTGTATTTATGTCCAATAATCATGGGATTGGTGATGAGGGCACCCAACCAGTGAAACATGTCAATGATTTCCTGCCCAGCGATTCCCGGGAAGAGATATTTATTCCCTCCTGAGAAGCCCACCACTTCGTGCGGGAAGGTTGGACCAATAATCAGGAGGATATCATAATCGTAAACCATTTTGTTGATGGTTACACTTACTGCTTCTTCAATCAATCCACCGGACAATTCAGAAACATCCTTTGCAGAAAAGGTTCCGGCTATTTTGAGTTGAGCTGGATCCTGCCAATGATGGTTGAAGAAGCGGGCTTTGGGATAGCGTGAGGTACGTTCATCTTGAGTAATGCCCACCCGATGATTAATTGCATCATCACTCATGGGTGGATGGGTTCCCAGGGCTACTATAAAATCAAGCCACTCAACCCGATGAGCCAACTCCGCATAAACCAATCGGAACATGAGGTCAATAGGGGCTGTCCGGGTATGATCCGGGATAATACAAAGAACTTTCCTGCCCTCCATATCTTTGGAGGAGAAGCTGTCTTTAATCAGCTTCCTGGCATCCGGTTCGGAGAGTGACTTGTCTGTAAAACCCAGTCCTAACATGTAGTTTTACCTCCTGTGGACCTTATCAAACATCATAGGTTGAAGCTGATGTATTGCCACCCCGTCCGGTCCAATTCGTGTGAAACCATTCGCCACGTGCCTTGTCAACGCGCTCATAGGTATGGGCACCAAAGTAATCCCGTTGGGCCTGGAGTAAATTGGCCGGAAGTCTCTCTGAGCGATAACCATCATAAAATGCCAGAGCTGCGCCCATGGCTGGCATGGGTACACCCAATTCAACGGCTTTGGTAATGACTCTGCGCCAGGCTGCCTGTGCTTTGGTAACTGCATCAGTAAAAAATGGGTCCAACAAGAGATTGGTTAATTCATGGTTTGCTTCAAAAGCATCCTTGATTTTACCCAGAAAGGCAGACCGGATAATACAACCACCTCGCCACATAAGCGCAATGCCACCGTAGTTGAGGTTCCATCCATAACTTACTGCTGCTGAGCGCATTAGCTGATACCCCTGTGCGTAGGAAACGATTTTTGAGGCGTACAGGGCATCTTCCAGATCATCAATGAAGGCTGCTTTGTCTGCAATGCTGGATTTTTCAGGACCAATGAGAATTTTCGATGCTTCACGGCGTTCGTCTTTGATAGCTGAAAGTGCTCTGGCAAAAACGGCTTCGCCGATCAATGTCAGGGGCATCCCTTCATCCAGGGCAGCAATAGCAGTCCATTTCCCCGTGCCTTTTTGACCAGCTGTATCCAGGATCAGATCAACTGTGGCCTTGCCATCTTCATCCTTATAGCCCAGAATATCCCGGGTAATCTCGATGAGATAGGAATCCAGTTTACCTGTATTCCATTTTGCAAATACCTCAGTCATTTCCTCGTTGGACATACCCAGACCCTGACTCATCATCTGATAGGTCTCACAGATCATCTGCATGTCGCCATATTCAATTCCATTGTGAACCATTTTCACAAAGTGTCCGGCGCCATTCTCACCCACCCATTCACAACAAGGTTCGCCCTCATCGGTATGGGCTGATATTTTTTGAAAAATTGGTTTGACATGTTCCCAGGCTGCATTGCTGCCACCCGGCATGATTGAAGGACCAAGTAAAGCGCCTTCTTCCCCACCGGAAACACCGGTTCCGACATACAGCAGACCTTTGGATTCAACCAGAGCAGTTCTACGAATCGTATCTGGAAAATGTGAGTTGCCGCCATCAATGAGGATGTCACCCTTTTCCAGAAAGGGAATAATCTGTTCGATAAAGGCATCCACAGGAGCGCCAGCCTTGACCATTATCATCACCTTACGTGGACGCTCAAGTCCCTGGACAAATTCTTCAACTGTGTGATATCCGTGGATATTTTTACCTTTGGCGCGACCTGCAATAAAATCATCGACCTTAGAGGTAGTACGATTATAACATGCTACTGTGAACCCCTTGCTTTCCATGTTGAGAATCAGGTTCTCCCCCATGACAGCCAGGCCAACTACTCCGATATTTGCTTTTTGTTTTGACACTTTCGCCTCCATTACATCAATATGTTAATTTTTGTTTATTTATTTTATTCCAGTCTTTACAATGTTCTGCAGTGATCACCAGGTGCCCCTTCATGGCTTCCCTGGCACCGCCAGCATTCTGATCTCGAATGGCTTCAAATACCTGTTCATGAGACTTAACGGTCTCACTTAAGTCAGCATCAACTACACTGTACACAAATGTCCAGATCTGAGGCATCAGCCTAAGGATGGGCTCCATTTGGAGGGCTATGATTGGATTTTTTGTGGCCTGACATATTAGTAATTGAAAATTCCGATCAATTTCTCCCAGATGCGTGGAATTGTATTTATCACTTTGCCTTAGCTTTGAAAGGCATTTTTCTAGGACCTCAATATCGGACTCATCGCGATTACACGCAGCCATCCATGCGATCTGAGGCCCGAACATCTTGCAAACCTCTACAACCTTGATTATGAGGTTCTCATCAAGGTTCATCTCCAAGTATTGGCTCATAGGCTTCACTGCGTTGGCTGTGTCGTACTCACTGACGTATATACCACTGCCCTTCCGAATAGTGATCAAACCCTGAATACTCAGCATCTGCAAAGCCTCTCGTAAGGCCGTCCGACTCACACCAAACATCTCACACATTTCTTTTTCGGTGGGAAGCTTATCTCCTGGAATAAACTTTTTTTGGAGAATTGATTTCTCAATTTCACTTTGAATCTTGTTGCTTAAGGTTTCTGTGCTGCCAACTTTTGTGTATATGTACGTCATATGTTTCCTCGATTTTCCTGCCTGAGTTCACTCCAAAAAAGCCGATGCGCTTAAATAATGAAATCCTTTACTCGATTTTGTCATAAACCTGAAGGTCAAATAATTTGTAATACAAATCTAAAATAGAACGTGTAACGCAGGAATAAAAGGGTTGAAAAATATTTGGGGTACAGAAATCACCGTAGCCGAACCAGGTGCGCTAAATTCGAATGGGGTGGGAAGCTGAGGTGTCTTGCTGGACCTGTTCAAGACCAGCCTATTTGCTTGTTTAGTTGATTCTTAGCTCCGTTTGTGAGTCGAAGAAATGCAGGTTTTCATATTCGGGGTGGAGATGAATGATTTTTCCTGGTGTAAGTATTTCACTGGCGTTCACTCGAGCAACAAGCTCAACACTTCCCAACACCGCATGCAGGTATGATTCACTTCCCATGAGCTCACTGATTTCGAGTTCCACCTCTAAGCCATCACCAGATAGATTTAAGGACAGATGTTCGGGTCTAACTCCCAGAATCACCTGTTTCCCATTATAGGTCGTCAGTTTTGAAAAATCTCCCTTGGGATAGTTCAAGGTGAAATTTTCTCCTTGAAGTGACAGACTTCCATCGATCACAACTTTCGCCTCAAGAAAATTCATGGAAGGAGAACCAATAAAACTTGCAACGAATCGATTTACTGGATGCTTGTATATCTCAAGGGGGGCATCAGATTGCATGAGGTAGCCATCTTTCATGACGACGATTCTATCTCCCATGGTCATGGCTTCAACCTGGTCATGGGTGACATACATCATGGTGGATTTCAGAGACTGGTGGAGCTTTTTAATCTCATTGCGCATCTGGACCCTTAGTTTTGCGTCAAGATTGGATAGGGGTTCATCAAACAGGAATACGGCCGGATCTCTGACAATAGCTCGTCCAACAGCAACGCGTTGTCTCTGACCACCAGACAACTCTTTTGGTTTACGATGTAAATAATCCTCAATTCCCAGGATTCCAGCCGCATGCATCACCCGCTCTTTAATTATATCTTTAGGCTCTTTTTTCATCTTCAAACCAAAGGCCATGTTGTCATAAATATTCATATGAGGATAGAGTGCATAATTTTGAAACACCATGGCAATGGAACGATTTTTCGGAGCCACATCGTTCACCTTGTCATCACCAATAAATATTTCACCCGCTGAGGTCTCCTCAAGTCCAGCAACAATCCTTAATAAAGTGGATTTGCCACACCCTGAAGGACCCACAATGACGACGAATTCACCATCAGATATTTCTACACTGACATCATGCAGGACTTTTGTATCCCCAAAGGATTTACTGATATTTTTTAGTGATACTTCAGCCATGATTTTTCCTCGAATTCTTTGAACATTCTGTTTGTCTCATAATCCAATGATCTCTATCGCAGACAAATAATTTTGATGCTTTGTGAAATATTTCCTGCCTGTAGCCTGCAAAAATAAATGCCACTGCTCACCGGGGTATTGTCCCTGCGGAGACCATTCCACTGGACAGAGTAATGGCCGGCTTCTCGATAATTATTTTCCAAAATTACCAGTTCCTTCCCAGTGATATCATGAATGGTCAGGGATACCTGAGACGCCTGGGATAATCCATAATTAATCCTGGTAGAAGGATTGAATGGATTGGGATAGGCCGGAGACAGGGAGAATTGTTCAGGCAATTTTGCTTCGGAATTCCCATCCATATTTACAGGGACTGAATACAGGGCGAATATTTCAGCACTGGTCAATCCGTAGTCATATAGACGGACATCATCGATGATCCCCTTAAAATTGTATTCTGTATTACCTGGCAGAACCTGTCCAATCGTAAGGTCCACGTTCGTCTGATTAATGGTTCCTGAGAATGTTGTATGCTGATCAAGCACGCCATTGATATAGATATCAAAATTATACCCGTCGTATAGCGTGACGACATGATAATAGGAGTTCAAGGCCAATTCTGTCACCGAATCCAGATCCCTGACCCCCGTATTGGTTTTTACGGTCCAGCGAATACGGTTTTCAGTGATGGAAATTTTCCAGCGATTCTCCCAATTTCCATGACTGATGGGATAGGACTCACGTCCGAAGAATTCCTCCACCTTCAACCATAGACTCACGCTGATCGCTTCAGTAAAGTTTAAATCAGCAGCATTGCTGACCTGGACTCGGTCATTATCACCATCGAAGTGCAGGGCTGCATTGGGATGCCCAGCCCGATCTGGCACATAATTGGCGCCCGAAAATGTGACGGAATGCCCCCAACCGCTAGCATCATCCAGTGTGCCACTAAAGGGTAAGAATAGTCTGGGAAAACCCAATGCTCCACCCGTGGAATCGGTAACCACGATCTCTATCGAAGCGCTATCGGCAGCCATATCCGGATCACTGACTATACAATTGATAGTGTATTCTCCTGGCACATCAGTTGACAGCCAGGGGACTTCATGACCTGACCCACTAAGTGTGCCCCCGTCAGGAGCTGCCCAGACATAGGTGAGTACGTCACCGTCATTGTCCGTGGCTGTACAGGTAATAGTGGTAGAAGTATTTGGCAAAACAAACAATCGATTCGCGGTCAGAGCCTGGATGACTGGTGCATGGTTGATATTTTCTACAACCTGGAGGCTTGTCACAGCAGAGATACTCAAGCCTTCTGAATCCATAACCTGACATGATATTTCGTAACTGCCAGTATCACTTGGAGCTATGAATTGAATACTTGATCCTGTAGCGGCCAGAAGGGTATCGTTTAGATACCAGTTAATGGATACGTCAGTACCATCTTCACGATCTTCCGCCCCACAAAAGAAATTGACTGAGGTGCTCGCTTCAACCATGGGAGTTGGTGTACCAAAACCCTTAATCCTTGGTGGATGGTTGACCACGGCATCGGTGATATAATCCACAACAATGCCATCAATAAGGAGTTTTTCATAGTCAAAGCTTTGAATACCTCCAGCAGGAACAATGGCAACCAGCCAGGCACTATCTTCCATAATATTGAGAATGACAGAGTCACTCACAGATGTCGCAACAATCTGATTGGAGGTTAATTCGTAGATATCATACATGCCCGGAGGTAATGGCAGATTGACAGCCATGGGAATATCATACGAATTATAATATAGATAGCTTGGATAGGCCGGTGCATGATACCAATCCGTGGCCAGGAGATCAATCTGAAGAATTCCAGGGATGTTTGTCGTATCAACTAGCGCTCCCAGATAACCCACGTGAGAAGATCCATATAAAGCCAGATTGGTAGCTCCCCAGCCCCCGCTGATGGCATCACCTGTGGCGTAGGGGCTCGTCCCCATCCAATTCTCTCGCATGGATTCATGGGCGATATAGGAGTTTGGGTCAAATTCATATGACCAGTCTTCGCTATCCTGATTTGCCGCAGGGAGATAATTCGGGTAAAAGAGTCTTGATGCATTAGCTAGGTTCAGAATCCACTTTCCCATGGCTCTGGCAAAACGGTCATCATACCGGACCAGAGGTGCCAAAGCAGAAGCATGTTGGAATCCATTCATAGCAAAGGCGTATCCGTCATAGCGGGCTTCGCCGATTAATCCGTCACAATCATAGCCACCCCAGGTGCCCAGTGTGGCACCCCAATCACGTAAATAGGTGATATCAAAACACCAGTTAAGCATTTTTTCTACATCATAACTCGTCCCTAATTCTGCATTCATGCGCGCGGCAATGACTGCACCATAAGGCATCTGAATCTCATAGGACGGATTGCTATTGCGTGTATTGAGGAACTCCAGAGCCCATTCTGCCCCCATTCTCAAACTATCTGTTCCCAACTGAGAATAGGCCATATATAATAGCCAACCAATAGCGCCTGCAGCTTCAGGTTCAACAACACCACCGTCCAGAGGTGTCATGGTAGACAATGACCAGGCTCGATGCTGAAAGTTGCCATAGCGCCAGGGGTAAATGCTCCCACCCATATGTCCCACAGCTTCCAACCAGCGCTGAGCGACGGTCTCAAACTGCTGGTCTGAAACCCCATAGTCCTCATACAAGGATTTGAGTTGATAGAAAAATATATTGGGCATGGTTTCATACCACCAGTCGCTGCCACTTGATGCAGTATACCCATTCAAATAAACATTTTCACTGGGACGATTATTAAACCATTCCTGACTGCCCAGAACATAGTCAAAGCCGTTTTGATTGGATTTATCAATACCAACCAGACTGGCTCCCACCAGGGCGGGAATACAATTTATCCCCTCAGCATTGGTAGTATGGGGCGTCCCCACTACTGTATGAAGACCAAAACTCTCGTTGTCTGGATAGTTGACAGTACTGGACTGGATCCAGGTAAGCGGTAGATATGTCCCTATGGCGTTCTGATCGAAGACCAGTGAATCATAGCCCTGTGCCACAGCTTTCCAATCTCGCATTTCGTAGGGCTGCGGAAAGTTGGGCATTAACTCGACCCGGGGAATATTGATCTGCTGGCCAAAAACACCTACGGTTGACAAAATGATGATGAGAACATTTCTAACTTTGGATGGCATCTTCACTCCGTATGATTCTGATAGTAACATATCGATTTAATTTAATGAAAATGTGGAGATAGGGATGTGTGTAATTCTACAGCATAGATCCAACTCACCAGAGGCCACAATGTAAATTTCATCAGCCTCAACGACTCCAGTAGTAAATACTACATCCGGGAGGTAAATGGAATCTTGAAGATGTTTTGTCAAATCTGGATTTGCCTCCATGAGTGGCACAGAAAATTCTTCATGGATGATTTTTAAAGGGTCTTCAAGATCAAGGACCATCCAAATCGTTCTGTAGATACCAACCTGTCCCTCATCTGAGACTGCATGGAAAAGGATCAACCAACCCTCAGGGGTGCGTATGGGTGTGGATCCCCCTCCCACCTTACGAGACAGTACTGAGTCCTTTCTTGGTTTCAGAAGCACAGGGGCAGCTGGTCTCCAGTGAAGTGTATCAGGAGAAGTGGCAATATTGATCCCGGGACCTGACAAATTCTCTGGATGATGATCCATAAAATACAATTCGCCCTGGGGTCTGGTGAGAGCATGGAACAGCCCATTTATTTTCTCAGGGAAAAACACCATATCCTTGTTTTGATGATCCAGTATGAGACCCTGGTAGCTATAGTTCAATCCATCATTGGATGTGTATAGAACCGTAGAGTGGCGGCCTGAAGATACTGCACATGCCGTCATATAGTATTTTTCGTCGATCGTGGTGATACGGGCATCTTCCACCCCGTATTCCTGAGACTCGTTTTGGGGGAGGATCGTCTTATCATAGTGAATCTTCACAATATTTTTTCCGTCCTGATCCAACTCAACTGGTAACAACCAGGAGAGCGACGTCAGTGCATATACATCCTCTGTCCCTTTGAATTTGTATTTGCGCGGATCAGAAAAATCGATACGATCAGTATCATAAATATCATATGTGAATGAATCTATAGCAGGATCATATCTCAATACCTGAAGTTCATGGCCGGAGCGAGGCTGGGTCAAGGCTTCAGCCACCCTCACCATCATCAGTGTATTTCCACCTGGTAATCGACAGAATCCGGGATTGAAAGCTCCCAACACATATGTTTCCAGTCCAGTGGCTTTGCCAATGGGCAGCTGGTTGATATCAACATCCCCAGGTGAAAAGAGGATTTTATCAAAAGGAAATTCCATTGAGATATTACCAACCCCCGCGGCTCTGTATGGCCAGGAGACATTCAATTGTTGACTCAGCACCTGAATTGTGATTCACAGCATCCATGGAATTGATGCCATCAAAACATCTACCTGTTTCTGGATCATACATCTGAGTATTGGCGATATTTTGTCCGGCAAACCAGGCAAATACTTTCTCAGCGCTTTTTGCATATTCTGGGGAAGCTGTGATTGCTGACAATACCTTCATGCCCCGATACGTTGAGCCAATGCCATAGGCAATTTGGGAAAAATTCTTGATTTGCCAGGTACCCGATGAGTCCAGGGTAATTTCAGCCGGGAAATCTTTCTCTATGAGTGTGGGGACAAAATGATCAGCCCATATTTTCACACTCGTTAGATAGCTTTCCTCCCCGAGAATCAGATAAGCTTGCAGGAGTGCTAAAGCCTGATTATTCCCCCAGCCGTGCCAGGTATTCTGCCAACAGTAATACATGCCCCGATATTCTTCATTCTCGCCCAGGTACTGCCACCCTAACAGGGCCTCACTCAAATACTGTATTTCTTTTTTGTAGTTGAAAGGACCCAGACCATGTACACCGGCCAGAGCAATTATTAATTCTGATGATTGGTCAGGCGCACCACTCAGATTCCAACCCGGTCGTTCTGAACCATCATCAGCGACAATCATTTGTGGATAACTGGAAAATAGTGAATCAAGCTGCGGTTGAGATGCAGAAAATCTGTTTTCAATTCGTTCTGAAAATTGATTGTACTCAGATAGGGGTGCAAAGATTCGATACCCAGCACCTAAGCCTCTCAAGCCTCGTACAGCCCACCATTGAAAAGATGCGACACTTGTTCGATATTCCCGATTAATGGAACCATCTTCAAAGATAAAATTGTACCATAAACCATCTTCCCGGCTCAGGTATAATAAATATTCAACCATACCTTCAGCCACTGGTAGGAGATCTTTACGCTGATGCTGATTGATCTCAAACTCCAGGACCTCCAGAAAGCGACCCACATCGTCCACACAGGTAACTCCTTCTCCAGAAGCATCAATATGATCGTAACTGGGAGCATCTGCGTAGATCGCAATCCACTTTAACATGACACTGTCTACTTCTGTACTATCAACCAGGTAAAGCCCATGATTAATGTTTACAGGTAATAATTTTGCTTCCTGTGGACTACAATTTACTAAGAAGCTAATACTGGCAAAGATTACCATACAAGCAAATGATATTTGTGATATTGATTTCCATAGATTGCTTGTATTGTGTCCCTTCGAGAGCACTTCGACGAGCTCAGTGTGACACCTCAGGGAGACAGGCCAATTAAATAGTGTCTTGCTGCCTGCCAGGTCATAGCCGCGAGGCGTAGACTGGAGCCTGTCGAAGTATGACACGTTCCTTATTATACTGCTAATCTCAGCCACCTATATACCCTCCTAAAGATTTTGCTGTTCAATCATACCAACCAAAATTCCTTTTCAAAGACCACATCACTTTTTTTTATGTATGCCGCTCCAATCAGGCTATCTGCACCAGCATAAATGATATCATATCTGTCTTCCATCTCCATGGTTGCGCAACTGAAGATGACATTGGGAACGGGACCCTGTCTCTCCCACTCCTCTTCAGATTCAATCAGTGGTTGATTAAAACGAGCCAACACCCTCCTTGGATTATCACGGTCCAAAAGCACAGCACCCAGTCGGTATTGAAAAATTTCATCCACAGCGTGATATATGAGTAACCAGCCCTGGGGATGCAATACCGGTGGCCCGGCGATACCAATTTTTCTGGATTCCCAGGTCCCAGGAATCGGCGCCATGATGGATGTATGATTTGTAAATGTTTTAAAGTCTTCAGTTTCTGCTATCCAGATGTCAACCCCACGTCTATGGAGGAGGAGATATTTGTCACCAAATTTTTGAGGGAAGAAAGCTGAGTTCTTATTCTCTTCGTCTAACAATACACCCTGGCGATCCCAGGTTTTAAAGTCATCACTTATGGCCAAACAAATTCGATAATCTCCAAGGAAACGACCGCCAAAACCCGTGTAGGTCATATAAAAGCGACCATCCAGCTTGACAATCCGTGGATCCTCGGGACCTCTCAATTCCTGGGGTACATCGTTTTTCAATACTGGGTCAGGAAGTCCTTGCCAATCGACAATATTCTCGCTCCAGGCGTAACCGAGATTATTTATATACTCTCCAAATTTTTCATGACCACCAATATCAGTTCCACGATATATCATGTGATATTTTCCATTATCATAAACGGCTCCTGCATTGAAGACAGCAGCTCTTTCCCATTTATGTTCTGGAACAGTCTTGAGTACAGGATCCCGGGAATACCTAGTTAATTTCATTGAGTATATTTTTTCCTTATTACAAAATAATCGTCTATTGAATTATCAATTCTCTACTACTTCCCACTTCCAACTTTTAACTTTTAACTTCTAACTTCTAACTTCTAACTTCTAACTTTTAACTTTTAACTTTTAACTTTTAACTTTTAACTTTTAACTTCTAACTTCCAACTTTTAACTTTTAACTTCTAACTTCTAACTTCTAACTAATTCTTCAATCCCGACGTCGCCATACTTTCTATGAAATATTTCTGGAAGAATGAATAAATAATGATGATGGGCGCTGCCAAAAGCGTTGTGGCGGCTAGCTGGACACCCATTTGGTTGGAAGCTTGCCCGCCAATGGCAAATAAAGTTACCAGTTGAGGCATGGTCATGAGTGTTTCAAGCCTGATAACCAATAAGGGCCAGAGGACATCATTCCAGGATCCCATAAATGACAGAATCCCAACAGTGATGAGCACGGGTTTGGACAAGGGCCAGATAATGCGAAAGAGTATTTGAAACTCATTACAACCATCAATTCGAGCCGCATCAATCAAATCCTGAGGTATATCGCGGAAAAACTGCCTGAACAGCAAGATTCCGAATGAATTAATCATCCCTGGAACGATGAGGCTTAAATAGGTGTCAACCCATCCAAATTTTACCATGAGGATATACATGGGGATCAAGGTTATCTGAAAAGGGATCACCATGGTAAACAAAATGACTGCAAATATCAATTCATTGCCTAAAAACTTGAGTCTGGCCAAGGCATAGCCTACAATAGAACCAAAAAACAGGACACAAGTCGTGACACACAGGGAGACGAACATGCTGTTCATCAGTGCCCGTGCAATTGGAATTTTTGTGAGAACCGTTCTATAATTGTCCAGACTCATGTTAGGTGACCAGAGACCGATACCTGTCAGTTCCATCTCAGGTTTGAAGGTGGAGAAAAGCATCCAGATAAATGGATATGCGAAAATGATCCCCCCAACGGTAAGGGCCAAATAAACAGGTAAGTTTTTCATGCCGCGCATTTAATCCTGCTCCACAAATTTCTTCTGAATGAGAATGACCATAAGCACTATGCCCGCAAAGAATATCCCCAGCGTTGCCGAATAGCCCATATGCCCAAAATAGAAGGCTTGATTATAAATGTATAACATGGCTGAAAGCGTACTATTCATCGGTCCCCCACCGGTCATGACAAAAGGTTCAATGAAAAGGGAGAATCCGCCAATTGTTGAAAGTGTCATCACCAGCACCACGGTATTATTCAAAGAAGGAATGGTGATATAAAAAAATTGTTGAAGGGGGCCTGCACCATCGATATCTGCAGCTTCGTATAAAAATCTGGGGATGTTTTGCAAACCCACCAGAAACAGAATGACATAAAGCCCTACATTCTTCCAGGTAGCCATAATTGCGATAGATGGCATGGCCCAATTGGGATCATTTATCCAGGGAATTTTATCCAGACCAATTTTTAGGAGCAGCATGTTCAGTAGACCGGTTTCAAAGCCATAGAGTTGACGCCATAGAATGGTGATGACCACACCAGACACGATGACTGGCATGAAATACAGGGATCTGAAAAAGCCCCGAAAGCGAATTTTCTGATTCAAGGCAATTGCCAGTAGTAAGGCCACGACGATCTGCAAGGGTATATGTATGACCAGGAAGGTGAGGGTATTCCAAATTGCCTTGAAGAATTGAGCATCATTGGCCAACCGAGCGAAATTCCTCAACCCAACCCATTCCATAGGTGTGATAATATTCCATTTGTGAAACATGAGCAGAAAGGAAAATCCAATCGGGAAAGCGATAAATACAGAGAAGTACAAGACATAGGGCAAAGACATCACATGACCCGTGAAGCTCTCCCCTTTCATTCTGTTTAGGAGTTTCTTCATTTTGCTCGATTCCAGTCGATGATTACCTGAGATCGTTCTGCTGCGAGGTGGATGGACTCCTCAGGTGTTCGGGCATCAAAAACAGCACAGGCTTCAAATTCCTGTGAGATCGCATCAAAGATTTCTTTTAGTTCAGACGCACCATCAACTCCCCTGGTGAATACAGCCTGGTCGGCGAATTTGATCATTCCGGGATTCTTAGAGAAATAGTCTGCATAGCGGGGATCACTGGTAAGGTTTTTCCGGATAGGAATTTGACTGGTTAGCACCAACAACAGGCTGTCTGCCTTTTCTGAGATGAGGAACTTGGCAAATTCCCAGGATTCTGCAGGATAGTCGGTGGTGCTGAAAATGGAGATGTTTTTATGATCCCCATAGGTATAGACCGGTCCCACATAGTCATCAGGGATTGGTATGGGGAAAAAATCGTATTCGAATCCTTTATGCTTGAATTTTTCCACATGAGGTATGGAATAGGGTCCCGTGATTGAGGTTGCTATTTGTTCGCCAATAAACTTATCCCCCAGCATGTCTGTAATGGGGAAATAGCCTCTTTTGTAAATCTTCCGAAAGAGATCAAACACTTCTACCGATGCTGCATTCTCGAATATCAAACTATCACCATCAAAGAGAGAGAGTCCTCCTGAGGCAGCCACATAAAAGGCATAGTAATCAAAGAAACGCTGCCACCAGATCGGTTTGATATTGCGGTAGCCCATCCACTGATCCATTTGACCATCGCCATCCTTATCCAAAGTCAGCTTTTCTCCTGCTTCGAGCAATTCAGAGTAAGTTCGTGGCAAGGTGTCAATACCTGCATCCCGGAACATGGTTTTATTGTACATGATCATGATGGGATTGGTTTTCCAAGGCAACTGGTAATAATGATCATCACTGGCTGCAAAGGTTTTCATGAGTTCTCCAGGTACACGTGCCAGGTTGAACTCAAAAAAATCATCGAATTGATCCAGACGAACCAGACCGCCGGCATTGATAAACTCATCCATGGCACCAGGCCACATGTTGGAACATAGATCTGGTGTGGTTCCGCCTGCAATGGCTGCCAGGAGTACCTCTTCTGAGGATTGGCTGGCAGGAATGGGTTGGAGATGCACTTTGACTGTATGGTTCTCAGCATTCCAGTCATCAACCAGGATCCTGGCCAATTCCATCTCATGGGGATTGGATGAGCACCAATAGGTCAAGGTGGTAGTGCCATCTGGATTCACCTTTTTTACGCTATCATCTTTTGAGCAGTTGAGCAGAAAAAGCACAAACATCATTAGGATCAATAATCTGGGATAGAATATCGATGTTATACAATTTATTGATGCGAAACGATGGGATGAATATTTCATTGAATTAGAACATCAAGCCCAGTGTGAAACGTGAAATATCACCCAAACGACCCAGATCTGCATAGGCATAGTCAATTCGAATATTGGAAGCACCAAACAATCGATAATTCAGACCGGCTCCCATGGTCAAACCTGCTTCAGAATCTTCAAGGAACAAGGCATTGTAACCAGCACGCAAATACAACATGTTAAACATGGTCAACTCTGTCCCCAGGTTGACGCTCTCGGTTGCATTGATGGGGTGGAGAGCATCCAGAGCTACAAGCAGGGCAACACCAGAACTGATATTCTGCGTATACGAAAGACCAAACTGCATGTTCAAGGGCAGTGGCCACTCATCCATCTTGTATTCTGCCATGATCTTGTCATTATTTCCCAGATGTTGCGGATCTACATCGTAATAGATCAGCAGATCACTCCCGGCCAACTTTAACCCCGGTCCAAAATTCGAAATGCAGGCGCCGATGCGTAATCCTTCAATCCCGGTGTCGTAAAGGGTTCCGATATCAAAGGCAAAACTACTGGCCTGCTCATGCCAGATTCGTTCTGAGATGTATTTGGCATTGATTCCCATGGAAAAGCGATCCGTCAAATTGCGTCCATAGGACAGACCTGCAACCAGGCTCGAAGCTGAATACTCCTCACCATTACCATCAGGATATTGTACCGTCCGGACGGGTTGATTGGGCATGCTCATGGAATTGATAAATACTCCCATGGACCCAACATTATTACCCAGTGGGATGGTCGCTGCCAAAAAATTAAAGCTCACATCAGTAACCCAATCGACCTGTTCAAAAACACCACTTGCCTGTTGGATACGGCTGAGTCCGGCTGGATTCCAATACATGGCGATGGCGTCCTGGGCGACTGCCACATAGGCACCACCCATACCCATGCTTCGGGCACCGATACCCACTTCCAGAAATGAAGCAGCAGTCGTTCCCCGATTTGTTAATCGGTCACCAGCAGAAACCGCATTTACCAGCAATCCTCCACCAAGGAAGATCACTATTGCATATGCTATTAGATTCTTTCTTATCATATCCGTGCTCCGATTCTCAATTTAAGTAGCCCGCAAAAAAATCTATTTTACGACCCAGACCTTCATCACTGGTCTGAATGGACATCAATACTTTTTCATTAATCTTGATTTTGGCATTTTTTGTCAAGCTTTCGCATAGCTGCTCGAATTCCAGACTAGCGGCTTGTGCAGTATCCTCAGGCTCTGTTCCTGTAGTGTTCACCAGATTTTCTTTGATGCTATTCTCCAGTTTTCCAGCCAGCAGACGTTCTCTCCAGTAGCCGAAATCTTCCTGTACGCTGGGAAGCCTGGCTAAATCTTCAGCTCTCCCCTTCTCAGCAAAGACAATATCCCTCACATATATACCAATGGCATTGACCAGTGAATTCTGAAGGTCATTCAGTGATTTATCACTGAGTTCATAGGGGTTCATTCTGTAATAAAATCTGAAGTCCTCAACAGTCAACTTTCCAGATGCATATGTTGCCAATTCATCCCCGCTCAAGGCTTCCAGAGTATTGGGCTCTGGATTCAGCTCACCGGGAGATTCCACTTTGATCTTTTCTGCTTCCACCTGCTGCCAGAGAAAGTGGCTTAGTTGATCCATTGTCTGCCGACGAATGATCAATTGTTCTGGCTGCATCACATCTTGAACGAATTGAAATGCCAGCGCATGCTCACGACGTTTGCTAATAGCACTGCGATAGTGCTCCTGCTGCAGGTAAAACTCATTTTCTGAGAGTATCTGATTGCTTTCAATGTTCACCAGTCTGAAGATGTGGTAAGCCTGATTCTTAAGGAGTGGAGCTGTAAGGTCACCTACTTCAAGTGAAAACAAAATATCTTCCAGATTCTGATCAAGGTCATTCCAGGAGACCAGATTTACCAAGCCATATTCTGATGTTTTCATGGACTTGACTGCGCCATTGATGGAGACTTGTTCCCATTCTGGATTCCAGCTTTCCGTTTCGGTGGGTGGTTCCTGGTCAAGAATTGCGTGCTGAACCCAGAGGGTTTGTTGGGCTTTCATAAAAGCATCACGACAATCCGTCTCTGACACCACAACCTCGCTGCGTATCTGTTGTCTGAACAACTCTCGCCGAATGGCTGAATCCTCAAGCTGCTTGAGCTCGCGCTGTGTGGTGGGATCATTATCCAGCCCTCTCCTTTCCGCTTCCTGCGCCAAAAGGACGCGCTCAGTAATCCGATCCAGGACTTTTCCATAAGCAGATGCCTTGGGACCGGTGATCACAGAGCGAGGACTGGTTTCATAAGCGAAGATAAATTCGTCAACACCAATGCTGCGGCCATTGACTTGAGAGACCGACTGCTGAGAGTCCTGCCCACAAGCAGTCAGCAGGTAGATAACTATCAACAATAGGGGTGCTGATCTCATAATATTAGCTGCTTCCCTTACTTGATGACGCTAAAACGTCCAACATGCGTTCCAACATCTGGTGCATCGACATGATAGAAATAGGTACCAAAAGAGATCTCGCTCCCTTCGCTGGTAAGCAGATCCCAGGCTTCCATGCCATTGTCAGCAGACGCGTTGTGTTCCAGAACATCCACCAAATTGCCATTCAGAGTATAGATTCGAATGGTGCAACTACTGGGTAGATTAAAAAATTGAATCCGTCGTTCACCACGTCCAAACCTGAAGTAATTTTGAGGTTCCCATGAGGCTGCAACAACATAAGGATCGGGGACCACATGTATGTCGCTCAACTCACTTTTAGCCAGCGTGTTACTTGAATCTGGACCATTGATGGTGAAACGGTATTTTTCGCCATCCCTGAAAGATTTCCTGGTACTTAACAGGAATTTGTCACCTGCCATGGGCGGATCGGTGGTAATTACCGTCGTATCCAGTCCAGGCACTCCTCCTACCCAGACCGTATCCACAGAGAATTTGGATTCAAAGCGAATGACCCATGAGGTATGTCTATTAAAGATGAAGTCTGGATCAGGAACCAGGATGACCAGATCATCTCCATGATTGTAGGCCTGGTTGCCGTTGTGATCCCAAAGGGCAAAGGATGCAGCTGAGGAATCTGTGGTGTTTGTGATACTCACATTCACCATGCGTGAACTCAGGCCAAAGGCATTCTCAGTTTGAACTGTACTGGAATCCAGAAATTCGATCTCAAAATCGGCGGGCATATTGAGATTCAAGCGACGCCCTGCCACAACTTCCCAATCAGGGTTTAGTCGAATTCGTGTGGTGTAATCCGATTCTCCCTCGATCCAACCGCTGTTCACCAGATCATAGACAAGACTTGTGTCATTTTCGAAGGTAATCAGGCTCCCATTGAAGAGAGGGCTTTCCTGTCCCCGCGCAACCAGACGTGTGGTATCGATGACCAGCGTATCCTGAACCACGTCCCTCAGGGTATATTCTGGGAATATTTCCGTGTGGAACTTGGTAGAATCATGAAATTCAAGCTCATAAGTAACACTGCCACTGGGAACCTGAAAACCTGCAATGATATCCACAGCTATATGGCCTGTGGCAGGACCTTCATGCTGTATCCCGGCATCCAGTTGAGGTGGTGTGTAGCCTGCCGCATAGGGCCGTGGTACTGCAACACCACAATTCACATCCTGAAAGGTCACTCTACCAAAAGCATCCGTCTTGATGATAGATGAGCATAAGCTTGGGGAAAAGCCTTCAGGAGGACCATTATTGTAGTCAACCAGGCCATAATCGTATGCCACGACAGCATAATAATAGGTCTGCCCATTGTAAACATCCGTATCTGTCCAGGTATGTCTGAGACCAGTATTTTCCCCCATGTTAAATTTCACTCCATAGATATCAATGGGGTGGGGACCAAACCACTCATCATCAAGATCGTACTGAACAACGGGTTGGCGAAAGGTCAAATTTCCATATGAATCGGTAATAATCTTATTCTCCAGAAATTGAGCCTCAGTAGATTTATAGATCAGATAACCTTCGAAATCATATTCCTGCAAAAAGGGATCAAAAGATTGTTCTGAGATATCATCCCAGGCCAGAGTCACTTCTCCATCCCCTGGATATATGGTAAGCGTGGGTTTCAGAGGAGGTTTTGAAAAGCGGTAATCCGCATTATAAATCTGCTGGACCGTGCGCTTGTTCTTTAACAGATCATCCCGGTCCTCGCCGAATAGCAAGGACATGGAATAGCGTTCAGTCATGCCCTCCCTCAGTGGAAAAGTTCCAGACGAGAAAAACATAGCCAGATTATTGGGCTGCAGCAGTTCATGCACAGGAACCAGTGCTCTAGCAAAAACCCCCCAATTCTGTTCATCATTGGTGAGCTCATAATCATGTGTTGCAAAGATATCAAAACCGGTTAGACCTATCTGATCCGATTCGTCGGGATCGGTTTCGTTATAATCCGGTTCACCATTGGTGGGAAAGCCATCGCCTTCACCTTCATCGGGTGCGATGTAATGAACATCATAGGGACCCACGCCATCTGCTCCAAGATCGTCATTCAGAGGTTCGTCGAAGTCCCAGACATTATTGCCATTCATATCAGTGTAGCCATCCCAGTCACAATCCTCATCGGTTGACCAGTGAGCGGTGGGCTCTCTTAGGAACATCTCGACAAAATCATCCCAGGCAGCTCCATCGAAGCCATAGGGCGCTGTATCAATCCAGACTCCTGGGTCATCACTGAAGCGCAATTCATCAGTGATACCATCTCCATCATTGTCTATCCCATCTGTACCAATACCTGGACTCTCCAGAAAGGCATAGCCGGCATAACCTACGGGTGACCAATTACCTGGAGTCCCATAGCCATCGGTGTCATAAGCGAAGGCAATATCCAATTCAGCATCATACTCGCCGATATCATCAGCACCATCTTCAACACCCCCTACACCCCAGTCGATGTACTGAGAATAAAAAGTTTCTTCATAGTCATGGGTGGATTCATTACTAATAGTATACAGCCAGAAAATACAATCTTCGGCAAGTACATGACTCCATTGAAAGCCTCTGGCTTTGACTACCAGCCCGAGACCACCGCGTGTAGAGTCAAGGTCATCGCACCAGTAGTTCCAGTTGGTACTCCCCTCAACTTGACGGTTATATTCTTTGTCAGCATCATCATCGAAAACGAAGACCGTCTCCAGATCTGCATTGAAAATGCCCTTGCCGAAATAGCCATTCCAATAGCCATCCCAGGATCTGGGTTTATCAGGCCAACCATCTGGCCAGGAAATGGGTTCATTGCTTACGGCTGGAATAAAGTTCTCCTGCTGATCACCATTGAACCAGAATGGTCGCGGTTCAAAGCCCCAGGGGATGCCCGTTGGGGAACTATCCACGAATTCGCGGTATTGGGTTTCCATGGGATGAACCAATTGACCATACCCATTTTGGACTTCAGCTGCAACAATGAGGGCCACACCATCACAATAATGACGACCATATGTGGGCCAATTGCCAGAGGGCTCATTGGGGTAATCAGTCACTTCCCCATAGTTCTTATATTTTGTCAGTACCAGATTGCCATCCATGGTTCCGATCCGTCGATAGAGACGATTACCTCTCAGATCAAAAGGGGTCTGGGCCTGGAGCTCATGGAGCCCTGGTAAAAGAATACACCCCAAAATCAGGAGGATGCTGAAACGCTTGGTCAGGTTACTCATGAGGGACCTCCAAATTTCAAAGACAATCCAAATAGTATTTTGCGGGGTTCAGAATAAAATTCTGGCCGCGTATAATACTCTTCCTGAGTCTTGATGCCCCGATAGGTTTGAAAATTCATGTCGTAGTCAAATTCGGCTGAGCCGCTGGAGCTATAGACGTCGTGGACATTCTTTCTGTCCAGGAGATTATATATCTTTAAGTATGGGGAGAGGTTGAAACCGTAGATGAAGACATCCTTGGTGATATGAAAATCCAGGGTCATGGTTAGCGGTTTACGTTCGCCATTATAAATCCGATTCGAGTATCGGGCTGAAGATCTGGTATAGGGCAATCCACTTCCCATCTTGCTGATTACACTAATATGATAGCCAGCCTGGGTTGTCGTGGCACTTAAATTCAGGGAATGGGTTTGATCCCAATCCAGAATCACCCGTTTTTTCTCTGATTCAATGGGTGGATCTGCTCTCTGCCTTTCCCATTCTTCAGTCGGGTCCGAGGCATTCCCCGTGGCAACCTGATAGGTATAATCAACACCAAAACCAAAACCACCAGGCAACTGTCTTTGTTCCAGAGCCAGGGTAATCCCCTTCACATTGGCATGATCCCTGTTGATAAATCGGAAATAGCGCCCGCCATAAATGTCATCACGAACTTCCATGCCGATAAGATCGCGAATATCCTTGTTAAAGCCGGTAATATCGATGGTCAGATCTTCTGTCAGTCCCTGTTTTAATCCGATCTCATAGCTCACTGTTTTCTGGGGTTGCAATTCGGCGTTCCCCATGGAGTTATAGCGACCACGTGGTGGCTGGTCGCCTTCGATCTGGATTAAGGATACTTCGAAATCCGGGTTGATATAAAGATGCTCATAAGCTGGAACCTGGAAAAAATGCCCATAGCTGAAATGGATAACACCCCTATCGGTGATGGGATAGGCAATCCCCAATCTGGGACTGAATTGGGAAGAGGCTTCTGCAGGTCGTTTAACAGACAGGCGCGTGTCCCGGAAATCTTCAGGTACCACACCATCTGGGTCAAAGTAGTCAAAGCGTAAACCGGCGTTCAGAATCATTTCACCCAATTCAAGTTTATCCTGGAAATAGGCGTTAAATTCCACGGGCTTATGCCGGTAGCTATTGTTATATGCAGATGAATCCGGCGGTCTATTCACAAGATTGCTATCATCAAAATAAATCCAATATTCATGGAGCCAGAGATTGCTTTGCTTCAGACTGACGCCAAGACCAATTTTTTGTTGGGATGATATTTGGTTGGTATAATCCATTTTGCCAATCACATCACCAGTATTTCGACGGTGCTGCCACATGCGCATACCCCCAGTGGAAAACCCATTTGATCCATTACTGGTCAGATTTGACAGGGGCGCATAGCGGGGATCCTGCCAGTCTTCATAAACATATTGACCAAATTCAGTAAAACCCTTGGATGCATTCAGAGTGACAAATGACTCTGAGCTGAATAGGTGTGTAAATTGCAGAGAACCCCGATAGTCACCACTAACTTTTTGGTAATTCCCCTCAGGATTGTATTTAAAAGAGTGGTCATAATCACGATATTGTTCTGATTGGTAATAACCAGATACATTCAGCTTACCCTTGTTATAAAGCTTGAAGGTTAATTTTCCTTGAACGGTTTTACGGGCATGGGGCTTAAGAGCGACCACGTCCCCACTCCCTGTTGCTTCGATATAAGGATTATCTGGATTGTCAAAATTTGAGGAATCGGAAGGCAAAAATAGTTGTTCGCCAAAGAGATAACCCTCTCCAGCAGATTGTCGCAATAAAACTGAAAAATTTGAGGCACTTCCCAGAAAGGATGGCAGAGGTCCGCTCAGACTTAACTGCACATTATGGGTAGCCAGTGGATTTACTTCATCTATGTGAAGAAAGACATCGTCGTGACTGGAAGCATAATCACCAATATAGGTTGAAAGCTTGCCAGCAAAACAATCCTGGCCTTCCTTGGTCACGATATTAACGATGCCAGACATAGCTTGTCCGTATTCCGCATTAAAGGTACCGCTGATCACTTCCATGGCCTGGATCATATCATTTTCTACATCCAGAGGCACATCGCCAGAATATCCATCATTGATGGGAATCCCATCCACGATATAGACAACCTCGCCTCCACGGCCTCCTCTAAAATGGCCTTCTACCACACCAGCCTGTAAGTTGATGAGATCGCCCAGGGATTCGACCTGAAGCGCTTCAATATCTTCAGCGCTGACTCGATAGGATGTAGAGGTAACATCCTTTCTCACGGTGGGCGCTTTGGCGACTACGGTGACAACATCACCTACCAGGACTTCTTCCTGGAGCTGTATGATGACCTCTGTGGTCAGGTCAACCATCACTTTGACATCGGTGATTCGGGTTGTTGAATAGGAAATATATCCAGCCTTCAGGCTGTAAGTTCCTGGAGTGATGCCGATGATTGTATAATATCCATCAATATCTGTGGCGGCACCCATACCTGTGCCCTCCACAATAATATTTACGCCAATGAGGGGTTCTGCCGTGGTGGCATCAACCACTTTACCTGTAATTTTACCCGTCATACCTGCGAACACAGCCAGAGGCAATAGCGTAAGCATACATAGGGTTAACTTGTACCATTTTACAGACGTCATGGACATGACCTCCTCATTTCATTGTAATATTTTACTCAATCTATGGCCGGGTTTTGGCGTACAACCCGGCCATAGTGTACAGATTAGATGAGAAAAACTATCTAATCAGAACCATCTTTTGAGTGACGTGTGCGTTTGCACCGTTCAAAGAGTAGATGTAAATGCCTGTTGGCACGGCTACGCCAGATGCATTGGTTGCATCCCAAACGAGGCTGTGACTACCAGCTGATTGATATCCAGTGTAGAGGGTCTTGATCTTCTGACCGACAACATTGTAAATATCCAAACTGATCAGCCCATCCTGAGGAACACTATATCCAATAGTGGTGCTCGGATTGAAAGGATTGGGATAATTCTGATTCAGTCGATACTCACTTGGATTGATTGCCACATCAAAATCTGGATTAATGGCAACACCACCTGGAGCTTCAATCAAATGCTTGACGGTATAATCGTCAAAATAGGCTGTTCCTGTAGGACTTGAGGTAAAACGAGCCCTAACAGAAATTCCTGTAGCATCTTCTGGAGCCTGCTCGGCAACTTCATAAAATGACCAGTCACTATCGGCGGTTGTCTGATCAACATAGACGTATTTATCGCCACCTGTAGTGTTAAAGCCTTCATCCAGAACGACATCGTTATGGAAGAAATAGCAGAGGCCCAGACGTTCATCAAGACGTTCCCTACGAGTATAGGTAGGTTCAAAGGAACCGTCGAAATTCACACCTGCAGTCTTTACCCAAACACCAACTTTATACCATTCACCAGCTTCAACAGGATAAGGGATCGAATAATAAACGATCTCAGAGGTTGAGCTGGTTGTATCTGGTTTATAAAGTTCCTGGGCATAGCTACCGCTGTGGGCTTCATTGTTGGTGACGGTACCATAGGAACCATTGTCACCGGCGTACCAGTTCAGCCAACCCGTGATGGTTTCAGCATCGCCATTGAAGGGACCCATGGTCCAATCAGGAGTGGTGTTACAGGCAATATTATCAAAATAAGCAGTTCCAGTAGCATCCTTACCCATAATGAGCTTGATATTTACTTCTGCTGGTTCGGCACTGATAATAGTGATAGCTGAAAGCTCAGCCCAATCTGCGTCGGCAGCAGTCTGGGGAGCCCAGACATTTTCTGTACCCAGCACATTGCCTGATCCATCCAGGAATTCAAACATGACGCCAATTTTGGCATCATCATTGGCTGGATTAGTGTTTACACCGGCCAATTTGACCATGGCACCGACATTGTAGGTACCGGCCTGAGCATTGTTCCAGTATAGATTGGCATTATCAGCAGACATCCAACCCACCATATTGGCAGTAGCTGCCGCTTTGGTGATCATGAATGAGTGCATGCCGCCGTAGGCCATTGCTGCATCTGTTACACCAACATCGGTACCAAAAGTACCGTTCAGTGGTGACCAGAAGGCTGGTAGCTGATCTTCCATACCAGTATTACTCAACAGTTCCTCACCGCCAACTTCACTCATATGTACAACTGAGAAATCATCAAAATAGGCGAGTCCTGTAGGACTTGAGGTAAAACGAGCCCTTACTGAGATACCAGTGGCATCTTCTGGAGCACGTTCCATGACGGTATAATAGGTCCAGTCATTATCTGTGGTCACTTGATCGACATAGACATATTTGTCTCCGCCTGTGGTGTTGAAGCCTTCATCCAGAACTGCATCGTTATGGAAGAAAAAGCATAGGCCGAGACGTTCATCCAGACGTTCTTTGCGAATAAAGGTACCTTCAAAGGCACCATCGAAATTCACGCCAACAGTCTTTACCCAGACACCGATCTTGTACCAATCGCCTGCTACGGCAGGAACCGGAATTGAGTAATAAACGATCTCAGAGGTCGAACTGGTTGTATCTGGTTTAAAGAGTTCCGCTGAATAGGAACCGGTGTGTGCATCATTGTTGGTGACGGTACCATAGGAACCATTATCACCAGCATACCAGCTCAGCCAACCCGTGATGGTTTCAGCATCACCGTTGAAGGGACCCATGGTCCAATCAGGAGTGGTGTTACAGCCCACATTATCAAAATAAGCAGTTCCAGTAGCATCCTTACCCATAATGAGTTTGATATTTACTTCTGCTGGTTCTGCACTGATAATAGTGATAGCTGAAAGCTCAGCCCAATCTGCATCGGCAGCAGTCTGGTCAGCCCAGACATTTTCTGTGCCCAGCACATTGCCTGATCCATCCAGGAATTCAAACATGACACCAATTTTGGCATCATCATTGGCTGGGCTAGTATTCACACCGGCCAATTTTACCATGGCACCGACATTGTAGGTACCTGCCTGAGCATTATTCCAATACAGGTTGGCATTGTTGGCAGATTGCCATCCAACCATATTGGCACCAACAGCGGCTTTGGTAATCATGAATGAATGCATCCCTCCATAAGCCATTGCTGCATCTGTCACACCAACATCAGTACCAAAAGTACCGTTAAGGGGCGTCCAGAAAGCTGGTGTCTGGTCTTCCATACTAGGATTGACTAACAGATTTTCTTCTGCAAAGACAAAACTCAGTAAGACCAGGAGTAACGTGGTAGCGATTTTACGCATAGCCATTTTCTTTCTCCTTCTATTAATTGCCATTGTGGTTTTCCGTGATACTCCCCACAAGTGCATCCTCCGTTTCCCTGGCTACAGCTTGTTCAGTATCTACGACTTGACAAAAAGACTTCGGGGGCAATTCAACCCGAAAATTCTTGATGGTTTTCGTTTTATTCCTCAATCGCACGTCGAAAGCACGTGGCTCCCAGGCGTGATTAAACAAAAATTCTTTGGTTTCATGGTTGCGCGTGAAACGCATAAATTCGCCAGCTGAGTTAACACAGCTGGAACCAGCACTCATATTCTCTTCTCGAATGGCAGCATAAATCATGGTGATCAGATCCCGATGATCATCGCGGCAGGATTGCATCATGAGCATCTCAAAGGGGAAGAGTGAAAAATAAATAAAGCCCAATCCTCGGGCTTTTCTCACCAAGACAGGACGGCCTTGGTCGTCTTGCAATAACACATCAGCAGATTTTACTTCAGCAGGTAGATAGGCCAGGGAGCGCATGTTTTTTAATAAACCCAGATCGATGTTCATTGATGTGGTTCCGAAAGGACCCCATGAGCAGGGGCTGGAGATGGTCATGGTCTCATCAGGATAAAAATCAGGGAGGCCAAAACGCAAATTTGATTCCACACCCATTATTTCATCCAGATCCACCATCCAGTGATCATTGGCGAAACTTGTGTAAAGCACTCCCCCAGTATCTACATTTTTTAGGATTTGCTCCCAAAATGGCGCACTCAGCCGTTTCAATGCAGGTAGCCACAAAGTGGCTTGCGTTAACACGAAGGAGGCGTGATGCGTTAAGTGGATGTCATGATCCTGGGAACGGTATTCAACTCCAGGTTCATGTATACACGTTGGCAAAGCACCGGAACTGACCAGTGCGCCGTAAGTATGTAGATATAAATCGTATTTTTCGTCAGTATCCCGATCCCAATCAAAAGGGTATGGATAATAAAAGTTGGAGGGAATGATCAAATAGCTGTCGCGAGGAGCCAGCTCCCAATTGTCTGCAGACAATTCCTGAGAAAGATGTGAAATTTTCTGCATTTCAAGCAATGCGGGTCGAAAACTTCCATCAGATCGACGTAGACCAAATCGATTTTCAAAAGTATTGTGGAGATAGGGTCTTAAATTTGACTTCTCAAAATCGGTCCAACACCAATTCAGGGCAGCCGTTGCCCCTGCTTGCAATGCTGAAAAAATGACCTCTCTGTAATACAGAGCCTGGTTCTCCTCAGAACCCATGGAGATGGAGTGTCCAAACTCCTCCAGAAAAATTTCCTTTTTCCAGGATTTAGCCATAAGAATTCTAAACCCAGAAGTATAGGCCTGTGGCCAATAGTCGTCATAACGTGGATAAAAATGGACACCTAAAATGTCTTGTAGAGGCGCTAGCTCCCTCAATTTGTAATGGGTAGAAGGCTCTAAATTATTTTCCCTGCCGATTCCAGTTATCTCAGGCGACCACACCCCATCACCTATCACTACTGGTCTGGAATCATTTTCCTTGATAAACCCGATGATATCTGTAAACCACCTGGTAACTTCGTCAGCATTTTTCCCTGGAAAGTCATTGGGCATCTCATTTGACAGGCACCACCCAGCGATCTGCTTTGAATGAGCAGAAAGATCCAGAATGGTTTTGATGAATGCTTTTTGTTCTGCTAACACCTGAGGATCAGAGAAGAAATGGTCATCATCCCAACCATCCACGCGATAATTTTGACCAGACATATGCCCTACAAAAAGCGTTGGAAGGGCCTGTAGTTCAGCTGACTCAAGGTGAGCCAGAACACTCCGATAATGCTCTAATTGTTGAGGATCAATCTGACCCTGCTTTACAAAATCGGGGGTAAACAGGAAAAAACGGACCAGGTCTATACCTGCATCGCTCATTTGATGGAAATCGTGGAGGACCTCTGCTGAGTCCCATTCTGACCACATTTTTATCGCAGTGGAAGCGGGCCAGTAATTGACGCCAATCTTGAAGGGATTATTACTCAGGAGGTTCATCTTATTAGGAAGTATCTCTACACACGCACCCTACACCGATGGTTCTGGTCTGTGGTCTTTGTGCTGTATTGTTTATTATTTCTATAAGGAGTTTATAAGCTTCTTTACCCAGATCCATTTTGGGCACGTGGACAGTCGAAAGAGGCGGTGAGTGAAAACGAGCAGCATAGATATCATCGAATCCTATGACTGCGATATCTCCTGGCACCTCTATTTTCTGGCGTCTCAACTCTTCCATGACACCAATGGCCAGCGTGTCATTGGCACAGAAGACGGCATCAATGGGCATTTTCTTTGCCAATAATTGTCTCATACCTTCTATGCCTGATTCACGGGTTATTTCTTGATTCGATTGAAACACGAGGTCAGAAATCTGTCCTCCAGATATCAACCCTAAATCTCGATTTGCTGCTACATATGCTCTATAGCGTTCCTTAATTGAGGGGTGGTCTGCTGATCCACCAACGTATGCGATATGTTTCCGCTTTGCTTTTGCTAATTCTTGGATTGCAGTGTATACACCGTTGTAATTGTCAACCAGTACCTTGTTATAATTTTTGCCGGGTATGTCATAATCAAGCAGAACAAATGGAATTTTACGTTTTTCAAGCAAGGCAACCAGATTATGAGGGACTCTTCCGGCAAGCACAACGCCGTCCACATCATTAAATTTAAGGAAACGCGGCAAATCAGTTGATGTATTAAAATCCAGCTTTACGGTTGTTAACAGGATATAATAATCACTGTCTCGGGTAGCCAGCTCCATGCCCAGGAAACATTGGGAGTAGAACATCTCTATCTCGGAGAAGTGATCTTCCCAGATAATAAATCCGATATTCCCTGTGGTTTTACGAGCTAATTGGCTGGCAGACCGCTTTGGATGATAATCAAGTTTTTTTATGGTTTCCTGAACCAGCTTACGTGTCTCAGCGTTTACACCGGGACGACTATTCAGGACAAGCGAAACGGTAGCGGTGGAAACACCGGCTTGGTCCGCGATCATCTTAATGGTAGGTTTCATTTCCAAAAAGTATTAAAGTTTTATTAAAGTTATTTAAATCGGTTTAAAGATATTTATATTTGTTTAGATGTCAACCTTTAATGTTTACCTAAATTCAGGAGCCTTGATTGTATAAAAACATAGACTTGCAAGCGTTGGCATTACGAGCCCGGGGCATCCTGAAGTTGAATGACCTGGGGACTTCCACCAAACCCTCCCCCAAACTATACCCTCACCAATGGAACTGGGATTCAGCATTTATTGCCCTTGGTCTATCACATTCCGATACAAATCGGGCTCAAACGGAAATCAAATCCATGGTGCAAGCTCAGTGGGAAACAGGAATGATCCCTCACATTGTTTTTAACCCAGAGGCTATCAATTACCATCCCAGTCCTGAATATTGGGGGACACAAATTGCAGACGCCCCAACCACAATTCGAACCAGTGGCATTACCCAACCCCCCGTCCTTGCGCAGGCTGCTCTGGGGGTCTATGAGAATTCAGCCAAATCTCCTGCAGATCTAGCTTTCCTATCGGAGATCTACCCTGCATTATTAAAAGAAACAAATTTCCTCTATAACGAACGTGACCCCTCTCAGGGTGGGCTTTCCTTTATTTGTCATCCCTGGGAAAGTGGTATGGACAACTCCCCCAGTTGGGATATTCCACTCAATAATTTTGAAACGAAGTTTAAGCCCGAATTCATGCGGAAGGATAAAAAGGACATACCGGCAAATCAGCGACCCAGTGATGATGAATACTCCCGCTACTCTTATCTGGTTCAAGCCTATGCCGGTGAAAACTGGGACCAGTCAAAAATCCTGGACCTCAATCTGTTTCAAGTCCAGTCAGTCCTCTTCAATGTACTTCAGCTGGAATCCATGAAGGCGTTGGCCAGTATCGCTAAACTTGTGGATATGCCGAGTGACAAAATTAACCAAAGAATCCAACAAAGTCTGGAAAGCTTTGAAAACAAGCTATGGGACAAGGATTCTCAGAGGTATCTGGATTATGACTTGAGTGGAAATGCTCTGATTGAGACCGACAATATCAGCCAGTTTCTACCCCTCTTTGCCGGAATACCCCCAGCTGAAAAAGCTGAAGCCATAGTTTCCAGACTGCAGTCTCAGGACTATTGGCCAGATAAGGGTTGGGGTATCTGCACCCAAGCTAGAAGCAGCGCTGATTTTGATCTGGAATGCTATTGGCGAGGTCCTGTTTGGATCAACACAAACTGGATGATCACTAAGGGTTTGGAAAAATACAATCGTCCACAACTGGCGAAATGTCTGGCCCATGAGACGCTTGATCTGGTGGATAAATTCGGATTCTTTGAATACTTTAATTCTGATACGGGTCAGGGTTTGGGCAGTGATAATTTTTCATGGACTGCAGCGCTGGTACTGGATTTGATTGAATCGGGATATAGCTGAACCCTCAGCGCTTCTTTACTGTAAATGGATCAGGTATACGACCGATAAATTCGCCATCGCTACCATAATTTTCAAAAGCCATAAGCCTCCAGCCTGCCTCACTTGAATCGATAAACTTGCCGCTATATAGCAGCCCATTCTTATCGCTAAACAACCAGGGATCATCGGTATGTGTGAATGGTCCCAGGGGTGTAGCTCCGTGATAAGAGGCGAATCCCGTCACGGGTGGTTTATTTGTCCGATCCAGAAGGGCTTTTGAATGTGTAAACCTATCGGTGCTGAAAAGCAAATAGGTCTTTGAATCAACTTCAATAAGCTGTGGAACCTCCAGTTGCCCAAAATGACCAGGTTGTGTTACAGGTGGTTGAACTTTCCAATTGAGCAGGTCAGTGGAGACAGCATGAGCGATGACGCCCCTTCCATCCGGTATTCCAACATTTACCCGTGCAGTGATATAGGCGTGGAATTCACCTCCATACTCAAAAACCCAGGGGTCGCGCCAGGCTTGATCATGCCAGGCATCCAGATCGAGAAGTTCATACCAACGCGGATCGGTTTCAATAATTGGATTTCCAGAATACTTATCCCAATGAATCAGATCCTTAGATGTGGCAAGGCCAATCCTTTGAACCAATCCCTTTTCCCTTTTATTCACACCTGTATAAAACAGATAGTATGTATCGCTATTTTTATAGGTGCAACCAGTCCAAGTGGCTTCATCATCCCATTCACCTCGGGCTCCAGGGGCAAGCGCATCAGGTAGAATTTCCCATTTAATCAGATCCGTTGATCTGGCATGACCAATTGATGCATTAAAATGTCTGAACCGTTCATCTCCCAATGATTTGGGTGCCTGGAGGAAGAAAATGTGATGCTGATCTGCCTCCTTGTATAGCCAGAAATCCCAGACCCATTTGTCAACAAATTCAAGCATGTGATCCTCAGTTGTTATACTCGCAGTTAATTCTTTGATTACCAGTCCAATTGATGGTCAGGCACACCCATGGATTTTCCGTAATGCTTGGCCCTTTGCTTGGTCTCATTGTCATCCCTTTGATAAGTAAATATTTTCTTATGAAAAATGACATACTCACTGCTTGAATCTGACAGGTTAGCATACCATTTTTTCAAAATTGAATGAGAAACAGTCACTGCAAATCCTGCCATGTCTGCTTCTAAACCTTCGACATATATCGCTGTCCAAATTTTTGGTTGCCAATTAACAGCACGTTTACCAACGTTCCAGCTTTCCTCTTTGGTGATAGTTATCCTGTGGTCATGCAGGACATCAACATTTTCAAGACTTTCTTTTAAAATCAGTCCTGTGAACATAAACTGATCGCCAATCCGTTAATCATTCTAGAGGACATGCCCATTAATCATTGCAAAACAGGTTTCACCGGCAAATTCTTAAAAACCCGATAGGTAGCTGCCATATCCATACTACGCAGAAAAAAATATTTCACGCCATCTTGCTCCTGTACTGACCATAATTCTTTGGCGATATGGGATACCAGTTTGGGCAAATCAATAATGGCAGTTCCACAGAATATGTTTAAGAATAGCGGACCCCTTTCAGGAGCATTTTTTACAAGGGTGCGTATGCTTTGAGCATCAGTGTGTTTTGTACTGCCAATATGAAAACATTCACCATCCATATGGTAGTCGTATACGCCGATGCCTTTTGGACAAGTGCCAGCATACCCGCTATTCATGACGTATGGCTGCACATTCCAGGCCACAGCCTCGGATTCTTCCATCTGCTTAAGGGTAAGCATCCCAGCCGCTTCAAGATAATGGATGCAAAAATTGCAATACTGATGAAAAGCTTCATAGCGGTCGCTAAATGGATGCCCATCACTGAGCATGGCCGCCATTTCCTGATTGCCCATCCCCTCATAGTACCAATCAAACAAACGTGGAGCCAAATCTACCAGTCCGGGATTAATAATCCAGGTCATGGGAATTTCACCGTAGGCTTCACTGCGTATGATACAATCTGGTTCATAGACCATGCTATGGAGGAGATTATCACCATCTGCGACATGCATGGCGATATACACACCATTGGGGAGAAGCTCGGCCGGTTTGGGAGGGACTTGTAACCCTCGGGTTGATGGGAATGAAGCGTGCACAGTCAGATTTTCCACAGAGATATAGGGTACCATAAAATATCCGAGTTGGGCGAAAAAGGCATCGGCCCATTTCTCATCTGCCCAACCCAGAATTGCAGTGCCCTTTGGATAGCGAAGCAAAACATGCTTGTAGGCTTCCCGTTCTTCCTCAACACTGATATCGAGATAAAAGCTAAATAACCCTAAAGCGGTGACGTAATCCTTATTCGCGGCACCCCAACTGTGGGAGTCAGTCGTCATGTGTGACCAGGTAAAGGCAAATCTTTGCTCACTCTTTTCAAAACAGTTCTCTAACAGCCAATCCAGACATCCCATATTATTGACGAAGGCATCCTCGCGAAAATCTTTTATAATGGGAAATTTCCAACCCTCCAAGGCCGCAGCAAGCTCCGGTGAACAGATAAGACCATCAGTTTGTCCTGCTAAAGTGGTGGCAGCCTCAATGGTAGCACCCTCCAGTGCAGGATCCCAAAGGATCAGTCCTTTAATGACCCGATGAAATCGATGCAATATGGCAAATAAACCAGGCCAAAGTGGGTTTGAATCGGGTATCAGTCTTGCTTGCGGAATATCTGGGAAAAGAATGCTCAGATAGCGTTCCCCAATCTGAATCTGGGTTTCTCCACCCCTTAAGTTGTCGAAACAATAAGTGTTGACCACATAGAGCTTATCCGTAGAATCACGATTGATAATGCCCTGGAGACCACAGGCGGCTATTTGTCCATCCATCCTGTCGTTTTTTAGATCGACCACAATGAGAGATTGTGTTGGCTGATCAATTTTCAGATAGGGATTCATGATATTCCTGGAGCCTTTCGGTTGTGAGTATGAAAGATTAAAGGGGCTTGAGATGGTCATCGAAACTCCGATCAAGGAGATCAAAAGAAATCAGCGGCGTATACGTGTTCATGTCACTGAAATGACAGAGGCTAATTTTATTGAAGGAAAAGTCACCCAGCGCTTCCTCTGTGAAGGGAGCAAGGGTTTGCTTGATTCTATCAAGCTGAATCCCTGGTAGTTGAACGAAATATGCCAGACTGACATGCCCTAGAAATGATCTTTCATCCACCCTAAAACCCTGCTTAAGCTGGTTTTCAAGACTAAGACATTGTTTCAGAGACGCATCAGTTGCGAATTCAGCAAGCAAGACCAAACTCATATCCACACCGAGACCAGTCAGTTGACAGGATAATTTGGAATCCATCCCCAGTTTGGGAAAAAGTCTACGACCGGTCTCAACTATATCGAGCAATTTTGCAGGTTCTAAGGGAGCAGATCCGGCGACAATATCACATAATGTCATATGCAAGGACAGTGGCTTGAGCATGCTGAACACGTGTCCAACTCCTGCAGATTCCAAAGCAGTTTTGATTCGATGTTGAAAATCACGTATTTTTTTGTGTAATGCAGATTCTGGCTCAATAAACGCAACTACCGTCAGACCATAGATGGCATTTGCCGTTCCATCAGGATAGAATTTTTGAGAAAGGTCACCCAGAGTCTGGCCGGTGAGGTTTTGCAGTTTCCAGCCAGCTAATCTGCTTTTATAGCTCTGGATTATTTCGTCCACTTTAGTCCTCAGACAAACGATGCTGGGTAGACTTGGATTTTATCACCAGGCATAGGCCTCGGGAGCATGTCCTCCTGGACCTGGCCAAATCTCGTCAAGGGTGAGCAATTGCTCTGGGGTTAGTTTTATTTCAAGGGCTTGAAGGGCATCCTTGAACTGATTCATGGTTCTGGGTCCGATAATGGGAGCAGTGACGGCTGGTTGGCTCAGCAGCCAGGCCAGGGCTACTTTTGCCGGGGCTTTCCCCAGGTCGCTGCAGAATGCCTCGTAGCGCTCGATTTGATTCCGATGTTTCTCAATCATGGCGGTCCGGGATTCCTCCTGGCGACGAACCTTATCGCCAGGTCCCAGAATGCCACCCAAAAGTCCACCAGCCAGCGGGCTCCAGGGTATTAAGCCAATACCATATTCAAGGCAGGCCGGGATAAGCTCCAACTCAACTGTCCGGGTTTGAAGATTATACAAACTTTGTTCAGATACCAGTCCCAGGAAGTGACGGTTTTTGGCTTCATACTGAGCCTTGACAATATCAATTGCTGCAAAATTGCTACTCCCCACATAGAGGACCTTGCCCTGTTGAACAAGTAATTCCATGGCCTGCCAGATTTCATCCCAAGGCGTGGTGCGATCGATATGATGCATCTGGTAAAGATCAATATGATCCGTTTTGAGACGCTTTAAACTTGCTTCACAGGCTTGGATGATGTGATAGGCTGAAAGTCCACGATCATTGATACCCTTCCCCATTTTGCCATATACTTTTGTGGCCAGGACAATATCATCCCGTTTCCCAGATGCCGCTATCCAGCGACCCACAATTTGCTCCGTGATACCTTCACCGAGCTTCCAGCCATAGACATCAGCTGTATCAATAAAATTGAGCCCAACTTCCTGGGCATGATCCATAATTTCAAAACTCTCTTTTTCTGCAGTATGGGGACCGAAATTCATGGTGCCAAGACATAGCCTGCTGACGCTCAATCCGGTTCTCCCGAGATGGGTGTATTCCATTTATTTTCTCCTGAATTTTATGGTGTACTGATTATTAATTACCTTCCTCAAGCTTGACATGTATCGACTTATTTCCCAAATTGAAGTTCTACACGATTGATGCCCTGCTTTAGTGTCCCTTCCAATTGAAAGTATTGTGGTTCAATTTCCTCAAGTGTGGTGGCATCCATAGCATTTAAGAGTGATAATCGCTGTGGAGATGCCAGCTCGAAATTGAAATGTTGACCAACAACCCCCTGGAAATCGATTGTTAGCACAGAATCTCTCATCTGGACTGCCAGTATCTCTGCATCTGCACTGGCCAGATAAGGACTTATTAGTTTTCCCCTCACCAATTTAATCTTCCGGGCAGGTTTGGTTATTACAGCAGAATATGATCTTTCCCCATCCACCCATATTTGCTCAAACCACTTACCCCTACCATTTGTCTCAACTCTACAGAGTGAGCCCTGGATGAATAAATCAGCTTCAGTTTCCGCAAGACTTTCTGGTATACCTACATGAAAATACTGGTTCCATGAATTTTCTCTGAATCCCAGCAACTGATATAGTGACTGTAGATAAAAACCCCCGGCCCAGAGAAATGTGGGTTTATCAATTTCCCCATATCTTGGTGAATTTGGATCTGTACGACGGTATTCATAGAACGAGGGAGTTCCATTAGGGCTGGCAGCAATCCCCTCAATGGTCATGAAATCCTTCATGGCGCTGAGGGCTAATTCGTATTGCCCTGAGGCACAAAGGGCATTCACGTACCAGGCATTCCCCTGGGGCCAGACACCCCCATTAAAGTAAACCCACTGTTCCCCAGCTTCGTTGCCAGCGAAATGATAACGGTCACCCAGTAAATGAAAGTCCGGAGGCATGGCATTGCGGACGCCCAGATGCTTGTCAAGCAGTGTATCCTTTACTGTCTCCATCAATGCTCTGCTGTGCACTTGGTCCAACATCCCATAAACAACTGCCAGCATGGAACCCGTATAATAATGGGAGTCAAGTTCTCCATCATCCATGATATTCATGAGATACTTGTACTCATCACTCCATAATTGCTTGACCAATTCATCTTCCAAGTTTTCCGCAATCTTCAGATATGTCGGAAGCAGCTCTGTACTTTTTTCAAGGGTGTGGCTGATATATACAAAATCTTTTAAGGCCTTACCCGTGAGAACAGTGATATATGTGCGAGGTCCATACACATTCCCAATATCCCACCAGTCGGGACGTTTGGCGTACATCAAACCATCTTCACCCAGATTTTCCAGCATAAGATTGATGCTGCGTTCCAGTATGGGATAAAGTTCTGAGACCCGCTCTTTGTCAGCACTGTGCTTGAGATAACTTGCAGCCGAGATCACAATCCAGAGATGGTTCCAGTTATCAGAATTGCAGTACTCAGTAACAAATTCGCCTTCACGCCAGTAATAGGCATGTGGTAAGACGTGGTCCGCTTTGGTACGTTCCAGCAAGAATTTGTAACCTTCGCTGATATACTCGAGATCATATTTAACGACACCCAGGCCCGTGAGCAGAAGGTCATGGGTAAAGAAAAAGTTGTACTCTGCCGGACAGGGCATGGGCATAAGCGATCCATCGATATAATGCCTGTTTGCTCTCTGAATAGCTTTAGACCAATACGCAGTATTCTGAAGCGCTTCATCATTCACTTTGAGTCGGGTCTCCCCTGTGGCGTATGCGTTTACTTCCTGCTCATATTGTTTGATACTGTTTTGCCAGTCCTTATTAACCCTGGAGACCATGCTTTCCAGTTCCGCCTTTGTACACATACCCATGATTTGGTCTAAATGAAATGCTTGTGGTTTTTTGGCTGTAAGGTCAAAGCTAAACTCAACGGCAGGCTTGCTCCCCAGGTCGAGTTGCCAGGATGGGGCATTTTTGGTGACATTGGAAATAAATAAAGCTGCATTGGCACTGCCTGAATCGGAATAACTGACGGCAAAATCATTTCCAGGCAAGGCTTCCAGTTGAGGGTCATTGAGCCAGCGGTAGGCATGACTGGTGCGCAGACTGAGTGCCCATCTCACCGTCACTTTTTCGATGATCTGAGAACTAGAAGTACCAGATATATCCATTGCCAGGGCAACAATGGGCAAATCACCTCCAAAGCGATAGGATATTTTTATATCATAGTCATTTACTCGTTTTTCAAATTCAACAAAATGAGGACCATAAGTATACTTCCATCCCTCAGTCCCAATACTGAAGGAATCGCTCGCGGTGAATACGGTAATAGTTAGTGGCTGAGAATTATATCTCTTCCAGTAATCCGTACTAAGGTCCAGGCTGTTGGCCACGGGATAATAGAAGGATACTCGGGATGGGACGGGTCGGCTCTTGTGAAATTCTACGCCAGCGTAGGGACCTCCAACCTCGATTTGACCATAGCCTTTATCAAAAGTTTGTTGAACAGATGCTGGAGAGGATTCCTGGGAGCAGGAGAGGATACCCAGGCAGAGTATAAACACCAGGTATCCATTCATGCGCAGAGTTGATTTCAAGCTGGTCATTTTTGATTCCCGCCTTTCTGTCTGAGCACAAAGTATGTGCGCCGAGCCGAGATAATGAAATGTGATTAGATCTATGATATTAGCATAACCTCACAGTCATCCTGTCGCAAGGAAGATTTCAGTGAGAAAACTATAGCACTCCATAGGTCCAATGGACGTAAGCATTCCAAAAGTCAAGCCGAACTCAAGGACTACCTAACACCTTCCAAATAATGAGATTTAATAATACGGGAGCTTAAGAGTTATTTACTACCTGGTAAGTGCTGACTTTAAGCCTACTCACCTAATTCTAAATAAAATTTACTAATATCCCCACGCAGGACTGTTCTTGCCAATTCCAGGACATGTCCTGCCGTGGATTTGCTTATTCGCTCAATCAGAAAGACCGCATCCCGCTCTGCAATATTTAATAGATGGGCTTCATATTCATTAGCATTTACCGTCTTTAGCGTTTCAGTTGCTGATAAAACTTCAAGTCCATATCTATCTTTTACGGTTTTATAAAGAGATGCTTCTGGTACCAGTGTATCTATCAGCCCTGGGACCAATTTTTGAGGAATATATGAAGTCATCAGCGCTGTGGACGTGCCATCAACCTGTCGAATTCGCTGAATCGTTGTGACTTGTTCGCCTTCCTCTATTTCAAGAAGTCGGGCTATGTGTGGGGATGCACTCTGATTTTTTGAGAAATTCAGAATTGTTTGAATTTTCTTTGTCAGACCGATGATTTCCGAAGAAAAACTAAGTTTTGCAGTAACACTGAAGGTTATGGATTTATCCGTTACAAACGTTCCCCGGCCTTGAACCCTGTATGCTGCACCTTTGTCCACTATAGCTTTCAGTGCTCTCTGGGCCGTATTTCTACTCACATGGAGCTGAGCACAAATTTCATTTTCAGACGGTAATTTGTCATGGGGCTTATAAATGCCATCTTCGATGCTTTCCCATAAAGCCTCTTGCAATTGATAGTAGATGGGAATTATTCCATTCCGATTAAATTCTATTTTGTTCAATATTGATTTGTGTATAGTCAATCCAGTACATCCTTAAAGGTTTAGATGGTTTTCCAGGACTCTATTTTTCCCTGAGTGGGAAAAGAATATTTGTAGCAATCCAGCGTGGTTGTATATCCACAAATTCCATCTTGATTCTTACACCAATGGTTGAAGGTTGCTCCTTTAATAGTGAATCAACAGAGATGTCTGTTTGCCAGATAGCAGCTGGTTTATGCCACTGTCCGGAATTAGAGTAGTTTGCCCAACCAATTTGTTCACCTGGTTCGAGAGTAACAGATGCATCGCCTCTGTGCCCCACTTTGCTTCCCACCCACCGGGGTGATCCCAAATAGGGACCCAGGGGGTTAATTGTTAATTCTACAGGCAAATCAATGGGGTTGCCAATTGATTCAATATCGATGATCGTTTTATGGGTGAGGCTGCCATTGGCATTCCTCGACCAGACTTTCCCATCCCCTATCACCAAGTTCTCATCTCCAAAGATATTGCTCATGGAACTGGAGATGGCCTGGATTCGATCCATGGATCGACGTGAAGTCTGCTTAAGAAGAGAATCGCTGAATACTTCATGGAGCTCATAGCTACTTATGTCACCACCCTTGAGGCTCAGCAGAGCGTATTCATGACAGCCGCCAGATTCAGCATCCGCTTCCTTTATGGCACCGCCAGTTGCCCCCACGACCATATACTTAATGCCATCAATTAAGCCATCAACCTGATCATAATGGAAATGACCGCCGATAACGGCAACAACTGGATAGTCCCTCAGCACAGCATGAACAGGATACCAATTTGACCATGAATACCAGTGTGGATGATGGGTGACAACAATAATTCCTTTAGCGTCCTTGTTATCCTCAAGATCCTTTTGAAGCCATGCCATTTGTTTCTCAGAGATGCCATTCAGGAAGATCGATCCCCAACGAGGATCTGTATGAAGATTTTCAAGTGAATATAAAATAACCAGATGGTAACCTTGTAGATCAGCCGAATAATACAGATTATCCTGCATTGGTAGCCCCGCATTAATACATAAGTCTCTAAAACGTGTTTCGTTCGATCTATCTGCAGATTGTGGTTCATAGGAACTTGGATTGACATCATGATCTCCTGCCGTGAGATACCAGGGGATGTCCAGTGAATTCATTATTTCAATTGCCTGGTTAAAATCGGATACATATTCATTGCTATCCAGGACACGGCTTTCTGTCATATCACCAACATGGAGGAGTAGATCTGGTGAATGCGTACCCATTCGCTGGGCGGCGGTTGCCATAACTGAATATGCTGAATCGAGGTTATAAGCACCCGTCTGATCACCCATAATGGCGATTTTTATCACTGATTGGTCAACTCCACAACCCCCAAGGATCAACAAATAAAGAGATGAAAAGACTACTGTCAAGCGAACATGGCGAATAAATATTCTTACTTGCATTAGTTTCCCTCCCATTATTCTATCACATATTGGCAAGAAATACGGCCAACAAACCAAACCCTACGGTTCCCCACCAACTCGGTTTCATGGACTCACCAAAGAAGATCACAGAGGCTATCACACCCCCAAGAATGGTCAACATACCGTTGATAGTAAACAGCAGGCTGCCTGGCAAAGACATGCATGTTTTTATGAGGAGTAATCCTGAAATAGAGCCTGTTGCGGCCATGATTCCCAGCCAGACCAGATCAGAATAGCGATTGGGAACCGCTTTCTGCATCCAGGCAGTAATTCCAGAGAATAGGGCTAAACTACTGTACATGAGAAAGTAGATGGGTGGCATGTATGCCGATAAATAGGTCATCTCAGAACTGGTATCAATCATCCTGGTTCCCAAATCTTTCAGGACAATAAAAACCATACTATTACCAAGCAGGACCAGTAGCAATAATCCGCCATAAATTGATTTTTTACCCAAACCAGAGTTCGAGCTTGAATCATCTTTGGCTGGAGATTCATCTCCAGCTTGAGAAGCGAAAAGCACACATATAACAGCCGCCACCAGGGTGGCATACCCGGTAAAACTTATCTTTTCAGAAAAGACGATGGCTGAATACATAATCACAGGGAGAAAGGTCAGATTCATGGCAGACCACAGAGGTGACAAGGGACCCATGCCGAGACAGATACGCACGAGGTGCATGGCCCCAATTTGTCCTAGCGTGGTAAGCAGTGCCATAATCCATACGAAAAGGGGTAGCCCTCCGAAATCACTCCAGTTCACCTGGAGACCAAAAAAGATTGCACCTGCTATCCCCATGCACATAGAAATGTGTAAAGGGATAACCCCCCTGTTTTGCCCAATTCTAAAAGTGATCCCAATAAGTGAAAATGAAATGCCTGACAGAGCTGCCAGAGCAACGAGTCCAAATGAGTAATTGGCCATGATTACCTCTAAGATTACATATTAATTAAGACTGAATTCGGATTATAAAATAGACCAGCAATACAGGCCGTGAGAAGGGTCGCCAGCGTTGCGGCTATTAGAGCTCTAAAACCAAGACGAGACAGGTCAGTAATTCTTTTTGGCACGAGAGCGCCAATACCACCAACAAATATGGCCAGTGATGCGATATGTGCAAAACCAGTGAGCGCGTATGTGGTAATTACAACGGTTCGAGGCTCGAGAACCACCCCACTTTTCAGAAGCGCTGCAAGGTTTTGAAATGCCGTCACTTCTGTCACAATAGCTCGGCTACCAATTATTTTACTTACATGACCTGCATCTTCAATGGGAACACCAAGCAATAAAGTTATGGGGTAGAACAAATAACCCATAAGCCCTTTCAATGTCCAATCGATATCAATTCCAAACAAAGCATTGATCTGAGACCCAAAAAGAATGAGGATTTTATCTGCCAGAGCTACCAGCCCAAGAAAAGCGAGAAGGAGAGTTACGATACCTACGATCAATTTCACTCCTGCATTTGAACTTGAAATAATCGCGGCGATGAAATTTGGTTCTCGTTTGTACTCAGATTTTACATGTATACCCAGGGTTTCTGGTGTTTCACTTTCAGGGTAAATCAGTTTTGACATGATAATCGCTGCAGGTGCATTCATGATAGAGGCTGATACAAGATGCGCCGCAATGGTAGGGAACTGATCCCTGAGCATGAATACATAAACTGCCAGCATACTGGAGGCAATTGTTGCCATACCAGCAGTAAGAATAGTTGTCAGCTCAGATTTGGTCATGCCCGCCAGGTGTGGTCGTATGACCAATGAAGATTCGACACCAACAAAAATATTTGATGAAGCACTGAGTGATTCAGCACCACTGATTCTCATCAGACGTGTGAATACCCAGGAAAAGCCCTGAATGAGCTTATTCATGATACCGAAATAATACAGTATACCCATAAGCGCGGCGAAAAATATGATCGTAGGAAGGGCTTGCGTAATGAGGATGAAACCCAATGAAGGTTCCCCTCCCGGGCCCACACTGCCAGGACCTACAGCCAGAGGTCCAAAGACGAAATAGGTACCTGCATAAGCACTATCTAATACAGCCAGGACAACATCATTGATAAAGAGAAAGAAGCGAGAGCCAATTGGGATAACGAATACAAACATAGCGAATATCAATTGTAGACCCAATCCCCATCCAACCGCATGCCAATTCACAATTTTTCTATTGTTTGATAAGGCCCAGGCAATACCCATCAGGGCAAATATTCCAAAAATGTTTACCATATACTGCATATTTTAAATTTCTTTCTTAGGATCTTTGTCGATGGAGAAACCTTCGACTGCCATTTTCTCACGGACTATCATTTCGTCAATCTCTAATGGAACTGCCTGTAAACCAGGCGTCAAATCTGATGCGCTCAACACATGGTGCATGGCCGCCAATTGGAGGGAGAAGGACATGTCCATGATCTCAACTGGATGACCCAGACCACCTGCAATATTTATGATATCACCGTCTGCCAACAGATACAGTTTCCTATCATCAGCCAATTGATATTCTTCAACTTTCTCACGCAGCACTTGTGAAGAAATCGCCATGTCCTTGAGAACTGGTATGTCGATCTCATAGCCAAAGTGTCCAGCATTTGAAAGAAAGGCACCCCGCTTCATTATCTCAAAATGCTCTTGGCGAATGACTCGCTCTTCCCCAGTGCAGGTCACGAAATAATCACCCTGCGGGGCAGCTTCCAGCAAAGTCATGATTCTGAAGCCTTCCATTCGGGCTTCCCAGGCTTTCCAGGGATCAATTTCAGTTACAATGACCTCGGCTCCCAAACCGGCCGCCCGGTGCGCCACTCCACGACCAACCCACCCAAATCCAACCACCACCACGGTTTTGCCCACAACAGTCAGGTTGGTTAAATTCATTATCGATGACCAGGTTGATTGACCGGTACCATGGCGATTATCAAACAAGAATTTTGATTGGGCATCATTGATAGCCAGAGCAGGATATTTAAGTTCACCACGTTTACTCTTTTCACGCAGCCGATTTACGCCAGTAGTCGTTTCTTCGCATATTCCCATGAGGTTAGCTGTATGCTCGGGGTGTTTCCCCAAATAGTCACAAACATCGCCCCCATCATCAACAACTACGTGTGGTTTGCAGGATGTAATAGCTTCCAGGTAAGATTCAAAGTCAGCCTCAGATGCATCATGCCGTGCAAAAACATGAATCCCCTTCTCAGCCAGGGCTGCACAAACATCATCTTTTGAGGAGGTTGGGTTGCTGCTGGTGATCCACACTTCAGCTCCAAGCCGCTGAATCACTTCTGCCAGATAAGCTGTTTTGGCCTCGAGATGAATACAGATGGAAATACGCTTCCCCTGAAACACGCCATGGGAGGCAAATCGTTTCTCTAGACGGTTTAGGACACCCATCCACCGACCAGCCCAGGCGATTTTCACATGTCCTGATGGTGCCAGACTCAGGTCTTCAACAATGAAATCTTTTATCATAGAAAACTTTCCAGTAATATGCTGAATACTTAATTCTATGTTTATGAAGATCAGCCAGGGATCTTCATGCCAACCAATATTTTAAGTATGGGATGGTGACTTGTATGCCACCATCCCATAATCTGCAGAATCACCTTCCGGGAAACCTATCCCGGAATAGTATCGGTAACTCCTACTCGATTCTTAAGGCCAATGAAGAAGGCGAATCTCCAACATCATAAGTAGCTAGGACGGTTTCGTCAGCTCCAAGTTTGAGAACCTGATCATCATCCCAGATTGAAAGGAAGACATGCCCTTCAGTATCGCAGGTAACTCCTGAACCACCTGAACCCCAGAAATAGTCGCTGGTGTCACTAACCATGGCATATGTTTCCCAGTTATAGGAGAGCAATCCATAGCCCCATACACCGAGATAGGCTATACCGTCGCTTTCTGAAATAGCGATACTGCCAGGAGTTCCAGCGGTCATAATGGTCTCGACCACAGTATCTGTGGCAGGATTGATAACCACTACCTTGCCAAATGTTGACCACCAGTCACCCGTACAAACCACATGAACCAGTCCGTCTGGATCAGTTGCAGCAGCCTGAGGATTCAGTTCCACATCGATGGTGGTAACTACAGCACCCGTGGCACCGTTGATCACAGTAACCGTACCCGGTGAATAGGTGTAATCAGGATTAAACCCTGAATTGGTGGCATAGATCTTTCCATCAGCCAGGGTGATTCCCGTTGTGCCTGTACCGGCGGTAATTTCCATGGCAACGGTTTTTGTGGCCATATTTACTTTGAGTACTTTGCCAGACATCGAACATGCTACATAGGCAGTATTATCGTCATAAAAGACCATGTTCATGGGATTATTACCATCACCCAATGCAATGGGTGTTTCGGCAGCAAAGTTATTATCAGGATCAAAGATCATGATATTGTTGGTGCCAGAGTTTACAACATAAACCTTACCCTTATGATACATTACCTGATTTGGGTACTGGCCAAGTGTGCCAACATTATTCGTCACCGCATCGGTTTCAAGATCAACCTGGGAGATGGTGACACCGATGGCATTCAATACATACAATGCCAGGGCGGCTTCTGGAGTTTCCTGTTCTTCTGGATCATCCTCGCAAGCGGTTACTCCAAAAAGCACGATGGCAATCATCAGCAACCAATGAATCGTTTTTCTCATCTTTGTTCCTCCTTTAAAATTAACTCACCTTATTTGACTATATTTCACCCGATTCCAATATTTAACCGGAACTCCCGACCAGGAATGGGTTGATACTGAACAAATTCATATAGTTCATCAAAAATATTTTTTACCTGCAGGGTGACATCCAGGTCCAACCCTCCCAGTGCCGAATGCCATCCAAAAGTGATATCGGATACCTGAAAGGGGTCCAGCCAAATCGTATTGGCAGGTAGGACATAACGGTAACCCACGTATTGCCAGCTATAGCCCACGGTAAATTGTAACCAACTCGCATCTAAATTAAGGTTGGCAGTGTGCTCAGGTCGATAGACCAAGAATTTCTGATAAGAATTTCGATCCTCCTGATCATCATTTTTTGCTAATAAATGAGTGTAATTCGCGGTCAAATTGAGAACATCGGGAAATAGCTCGAGGCTCAGGGAACTTTCGATGCCCTGATTAAGCGCTTTGCTCACATTTTGGGGAGCCCATTTACTCTCCGTACCCCCCTGCTGCCAGATAATGAGATCAGTTAGTTGCATTCTGAAGTAGCTGATATCAAAAGCGATACCATTCAGGATTGGATAGCGTAGCCGCAGACCAATATCCCAGTCAGTTCCATGCTCTGGGGAGAGATCGGGATTTCCCACAGCAAATGCATCTTCCGGCCAATAGAGGTCATTGAAGCTGGGTGCCTTGTAATTGTAGCCAAGATTTGATTTTAGCGAGGTTCGCCAGCTCTCTCCAAAATTGAAAACCAATCCAAGTTTAGGTGAGAAATGGTTTCCAAAGTCACTATAGCTATCAAAACGTAAGGCTGGCAGAAAAGCAATTGAGCGTAGTCCCAGTGACTCATGAGCATGGATAAAATATTCATCCTGGACAAAGAGAAAGCGTTCAGTCCTGGTGTTTACTGGATCGGATGAGCCGTCTCCTCCGCTCTGGTTCTGGCGGAGTCCGGTTCCATAAATGAGGGTATGATTAGCCGCCAGTATGCTGGTGAGTTGTAATTCCATACCCGTGGTCAAGGACTTGTGGATATCATCCACTGCCACAGACAATTCAGCATTCTTATAAGTGTTGGTCGCCTGATTTAAGAATCCCTGAAGCCGGTAAGAATTGAACAGGTTCAGTTTTCCCTGGATATTCAGATTTAGCCGATTCGTCCGAGTGGTTGTCCGGGCACTGTCATATGGCTGAGAGGTAGAACCCGAGCTGCCTTTATCGTTAGAATAGTAATTATGTGAGAGATCAATTATGTGCTCCATAGGTTTTTCACCCAGCGTATACTGGAAACTGGTGAAGAAGTCATGAGCAACAAATTCATTATTATTTTTCTCGATGAGTGTATCCAGATAAAGATGTGGATATAGGAAATTTCCCTTTGTTTGCAGAATCTTGTAAGTAAAAGCACCCGCATATTTCTTCCCGGATCGCCGGATATTTGCTTTTGCAGAACTTGATGAAAATGATCCCGCCATGAAATCCAGAGCTGCACTGGTGGATTCCCTGCTGCTTTCTTTCTTGGTGATGATATTGATGACACCGCCAATGGCATCGGCACCATATAAAGCTGACCCACCGCCGCGGACGACCTCTATCTTTTCCACACCTTCTACGGAGATTCGACTAAAATCAACCTGCCCTGAGGCAGCATCATTTATACGCTGACCATCTACCATAACCAGCACCTGGCCAGAGCTCGAACCACGCAATGAAACAGACTTGATACCACCAAGACCACCATAGTCCTTAATATTGACCCCCTGGATATTCTTCATCACCTCAGCCAGGTTCTGTGGTTTCTGCAATTCAATGGTAGCCGCGTTAATGATATCTACTGAGGCTGGAACTTCACTCACCAATGCATTACCACGGGTAGCGGTAACCGTCACTTCTTCCCTGGCGTAGACCGGGTCATCCTGCATATGAATATTTAATTCTGTGGTCTGGCCAGCAGCGATTTCCGCCACCAATCCTTCCACAGAACTATATCCAATTCTTGACGCCATAATATCATATCTCCCAGGTGGTACATCGGGGATCCAGTAATAGCCCTCATGATCAGTTTCAGCACCTTGATGGCTATTTTGAATAAATACGCAGGCAGCAAAGAGTGGATCACCTGTTTCACTGTCCAAAATCTTACCCACCAGCATACCCTTGTCCTGACCGCTGACTATGGATACAGACAGATTGGCAATGATCAGGATTGTGAGTGCTGTGGTGATTTTGGACACTGGTAATTATTTCACAGTCTACAGGTTTACACCCAGTGAGAGCTTGACCATGCGACCTGGAGTAGAGTTTCCTTTCGTCCGCCAATAGTCAACATCCAATAGATTGGTGGCTTCCAGTGTGACGCTTCCAGAAAATCCAGAAAGGGAATAGCGATAATTCAGGTTTGCATCCAGAAGGCTATAGGCTGGGAGCCAGACCGTGTTCGCTGGTCGGTCATAGCGCAATCCTACCCAGTTATAGATTACATTAAAGTCTATGGCTTTCACCCTGAGTGTCCCAGTGACGCCAAGCTTATTCTTGGGCCGATAGATAATATATTTATCCATAAGCGTCCCTTCAGACTTGTTCAAGGCTTTCATGTAAGTGTATTCGACGTTCAAGAGTAATTTGTCTTCCATCATACTGATATTTGCCGATGTTTCTACCCCAGTAGTTGATGTTTTTGAGAGATTTGATGGTGTCCATAACTGACCCCCCTCGGCAGTCTGAGCCCAGAGGATGAGATCATCTACATCATTTCTGAAGTAATTGACAGACGTACTCAGATTCATCCCGGATACAGGAACTGACACATTTAAACCGAGATCATAATTCAAACCGTATTCAGATTTGAGATCCGGATTACCAATGGAATAAGCATCACGAGGCCAATAGAGATCATTGAACGAAGGTGCTCGATAAGAGCGTGTTATGTGAGTTGTGACATCCGCATTCACATCCCCCTGATGCCCTGTGGACAGGCTTAACCTTGGGCTGATCTCTGAGGCAAAATCCGAAGGATCGTCATAACGTAACGCTAGGACTGCTTCCCATTGTGATAAAAAGCCCTGCAAAGCTCCAGAAATTGAACTGGTGAGGAAGGCGCTTTTTGTAATTCGCGTTTTGTCGCCGACTTCCGAACTGTTGATCTCATCGTTGCGATATGAATAGCCGTAAGAAAGATCCAGTTTGTCACCAATTTTTCCCGCCTGACTGATATCTAGACCCTTGGCATAGTTTTTATGGTCACTATGAATTTCCACAGTACTTCCTGTAGGATCATCAAATCGCGTACGGACAGTCAAATATAAGGCCTGGGCTTTCAGTGAGAATCCCTTGAAAATCTCGGGTTTATTATAATTCAGGTTATATGAATTTGTATCAAATCTGAGACGAGCGTCTGGTGTGAGATTGTAAGACAAACCTGGCGTTCCATTATCAGCAATATAGCTTGAAACGGACATCTGCAATTTCTGGTCTGCTGGTAAACTCAAACCGATCTTCCCAAAAGCACTTTGAGTCGATTCATGATTATTTGTGTGTGTGATCCTGTCATCAGTACCGTAAGCGATGAGGCCATCCAGATCCGTATATGGATTCTGCATAAAATCGTAATCTCCATCCCAACCATCGATACGATAAGATAGCATGTAGTCAAATTTATTCAGGGTATTCGAAGTGTTCAGCGTAAATATTTGCCGGCCAAATGATCCCAATGAGCCTTTGGCGCCTAAACTCCAGCTTTTCATATCTGGCTCGCTCTCCGATTTTGATTTTGTGGTAATACGGATTACGCCTCCCACAGCATCGGCACCATACTCAGCAGAGCGCCCCCCACGCAATAACTCGATCATAGCGACTTTATTGATGGAAATAGTGCTGACCTTAACCCCTACACTTCCTGGAACATTTAGCTTTTGGCCATCCATGATCACCACAACCTTTGAGGCACTTACATCCCTGAGTGCTACATCTCCCTGCGAATTGATGTAGACTCCAGTAATGATATTCAGCGCATCACCGACATTCTCACAATTATGCATTTTGAAATCCTCTTCTGTCAACACAACACGGGTCGTGTTTGAAGCCTCGGTAGCTTTGGAGCTGTCCACTTGCCCTTTTAGACTTCCAAGCATGGCAATTGAAAATATCAGAACACTCGTAATTATAGCTTTCATGGGTTCATTCCTTTTGACCTTGTTCCAATGATAAACTTAAGATAACTCAAGTTTGTTGACAATTCGACTGGCATAATCGGCAAGATTTAGGTGGTTCGCCTCTTCAATGATGCCGGCCACATGATCAGGGAATGCATCGGCACCACTTATAGCACCAGCCATACTCCCTGCAATAGCACCCACCGTATCACAATCCCCCCCCATATTTGCCGCAGCATGGATTACCCGCCAGGGATCACCCATGTAATAGTCCACAAGGGCCAGAGAGGTGGGGACAGCTTCTGTGGTAGCAACACCGGTCCCGATATAATTATAAAGGTCTGTCCAAATACGCTGTTCCGATTTTCCAGAGCGAACGATATCAAGTGCCCATTCCGTCCGGTGCTTTATGGATGCACCGGTCCAGAGCCCACCTTGCTTCATCCCCTGGTCTACACCATAAAAGAACGCTTCAATGATATCATCAAAGCTGCCATCATTAATGGCAGTTGAAATGACTGAAGCCACCCCGGCCGCACCTGCGATGGCGATATTTGTGTTGTGGGTTGGCATACAGACGAGAGCAGTGTCCGCGACAACTGCATCAAGATCACCTGGGTGGGCCAGACCAACTGCAGAAATGCGCATACTTGCACCGTTGGTATCCCCGATCGTACCTGTTTCAGTTACTGGAACACCATCCCGGATCATTTTGAGAGCCCGTCCAGAACTTGGTCCCAGGTACAGTCCTTCCAGGGCGTTGAGAGATTCAGCCCATTCGATAAGTTTCCGGGCAGCACCTTCGGCGGTAAAACCACCGGTTTCCAGAAAAAGGTCAACCAGTTGAAGGGTCTGCTGTGTATCATCGGTGATCTGTCCTGCTATCATTTTGTCATGAATTAGATGTCCTGCTGGTGCAGGCATAAACGAATTTATACCCTCTGGAAATAGACGCCTTATTTCTTCAGGAGGTAAAAGCGAAGTAGGCATTCCCAATGCATCTCCGGCAGCTACACCGAGAAGGCAACCATAAATCTTATTTCTCATTGACTAACTCCCCTCGCCAGCGTCCCTATAACATAGATGGGCTGCTGTATTGATTTGCGTAGCTGTTTGAGATTTGACATTGGCAAGGATGCCAGGACACAGGTTGAGGGACCCGCTGATTTGTGAACATCAACACCTGGATTGGAATGTGGTAGGAGTGCTAAGTCCGCACAATTCGCCAGCTCAGTTTGCTCATGAATCACTCCTTTGGAACCAACAGGTAGAATATCATGGACATATTCCAAGCTAGCCAGAGTACGAACACAGCTTGTATCGGCGATATCAGGATCGTCCAGATCTACATCATCGTCGGGTGCGGATTTTGGTGTGCCCACGCAAACAACGACATCCTCAGGTTTTGATCTACCGGGTTTGAAATCTGCCTCACTGACAAAGCCGAGCACAACCACACCCATTCCGGTTTGAACTGTGGGCACATTGTCCTCAGTGCTCCCGGTGAGCATATTGTCTGCATCCAGACCAGCCAGTGCTAATTCTTCACGTATGCCCTCAATTATCGCCTTACCACTGGGATCCATTTCCACAGCCAGAGTATCCACCACAAGGGCAGGAATGGCACCAGAGGCCAATGTTTCCATCAGGGGAACCCGAACGGCAAAACGACCCAAGATCCGTTCCGGTACCTGTACGATATCATGAGGTTTTGAACCAATCCCACCATCTGAATCACAGGCAATTACCAATGAAATATCCTGTGATATCTTGATTAATGTGAGGTCCCGAACCGTGCGGATCAGATTCTTGCTTTGGATTGACCCACGCTTCAATCCTCCATAAATATCCAAAATATCAGAAGTGTTTGACATAGATGCTCTGCTTACTCAACCACTTCCAATGCCACATGAAAAGTATCCTGCTCTGTCATGAATTGTGGGACATAATCCATTGCCATGGATTCAATTCGACCAGGTGCATGGATTGCTTCGGCGAAAAGTTTCACTGCTGTGGGAATCATTGGACCCGCCTGTTTCGTTTTTGCAGAATTAATGTATCGAATTTTTCCGTTCTGGACTGCTAGAATATTTTGAGCATCTCTACGATTTGCGATTTCACTTAAAGTGGTGGTTCCATATCCGCGCTGCTCACCCTTAAAATGTGTACCTTCCAGCCAGGCAGTCTCCCACCAGGGGACCAGAATTACTTCAGGATTAACTGACAGCACTTCATCCCAGGTAATGGAGGGGGCAATTCCTTTGCGATCAGCATAAATGGGATCGGCTCCGACCATGCGCATAAGTTCAACAATATAGGAGTCAGCTCCCGGGGCGCATTTGTAGGCATAATTGATCTCATAGTAAGTTTTCACCGTAGGCAAATTTGCATACTCAAGTTCCAGCGCTGCCAATTCCGAGGTAATTGATTCAACCAGTTTTTGGGCGGCATCATCCATATTGATAAATTTGCCAAGAGCCAATATCTTCTCATAGGTTTCGGCCAAGCTGCTTTCTTCCATATGGATGTAAGGGATATTTTTACTGCTAAGATATTTATGATATTTCAATTGCATGCCAGTCGCAGTCAAAACGAGATCTGGTTTCAGAGAATCAACACGACTCATTGAAAGATCAACGAAGCCACCGATGCTCACCAGTTCGCCTGCTGATACTTTTTTCTGAATCTCATCGGGATAAATGCAAAATCTGGTCACCCCCACCAGTTGATCCATGGCTCCAATTTCTGCAACGGTTTGAGTCCAGTTTGGTGCCAGGGAGACTATTCTAAATACTTTTTCGGTTTCTGGTGTTCCACTACATCCGCTTAATATCCCGATTAATAACAGGAGGTTAAGGGATAATTGAAATTTCCTATACATGATTTGTCTCATTGTATTTCCCCTTTTAAATGAAAAAATAGTCATGTGAAAAATGTAAAATATATGAATGATTACGTTGTACCAACAACCCTACAACTAACGTAAATTAGCACTTGCTCCTTCGCAAGCATTTTTTTACTAAAAGAAGCTTAACTCAGCATATTAATTAACAGAGAAATGGGATTTCAGCCATCGTACGGGTTGATTGAATTGTTTACTCGTATCTATCCCAGGCAGCATCGGAGACGAACTGCTTTTGTAAGTGCAGTTTCTGATCTGTAGTCAGCCAGGAGGATTCTATACCATTAAGAATCAAACTTTTAATTTCCTCGTGGGAAAATTTTAATTCGCTGACAAGTGCACTGTATTCTTGTGGAAGCGAGGTATCAAACATGACGGGGTCATCTGTATTAATAGTAATGGATAATCCTTGCTCAAAGTATCGTCTAACTGGATGTTTCTGAATTGAGTTTACGGCACCAGTACAGACATTTGAGTGTGGGCATACTTCCAGTGGAATGCCATGGGCAGACAGGAATTCAACAAGCTTGGGATCTTCAAAAGCTCGTGTGCCATGACCTATGCGGTCTACTTTTAAACTATTGATGGCAGACCAAATGCTGGATGATCCAGCTGCCTCCCCTGCATGAGCAGTGGTTCGAAATCCTAATTTTCTGGCATGTTCAAATACATCTGCAAACCATTCAGCTGGAAAATCTTGTTCAGAACCACCAAGCCCTATTCCGATCACACCCTGGTCAGTCACTTCTCTTATCTGGGACAAAGTGATCTCAGCCATTTTTGGACCAAAATCACGAACGAGGTCGGCAACAAGTGCCACTTCAACCTCTGGGACCAGGTCAATACCCTTGCGGATGGCTCGGGTGATTTCCTGGGGGTTTAATCCATATTTTGCAAAATCTGGTGGGGAGTAAAAGACTTCCGAATAGCGAATATTCATGCGTGATAGTTCTCGGGCAACAGCCTCTGCCATGAGTGTAAAGTCATCATATTCACGAATAAACTGGTTCTTCCAGATCCAGGTCTCAATGAAATGTGGGAAGTCAGTATACCTGAACTTTTCTTTAAGTGCGTCAATATCTGCAACAGATTGATCCCCACCATACTTTTTTACCAGCTCCCACATCGTGGGTAGAGGAATGGCACCTTCAAGATGCAGGTGAAGCTCAATTTTAGGTATGCTATGGAACCACTTCAAATCTGTTTGAGATTGCACTTTTTCAAATCCTCCAGATGTAATAATCTCTTTAGTGGCAGATGATCATGCCAGGTAGGGTGGTGTGTAATGTATGAAATGAATTGAAGCATGTCACATTCGATTTCTTTTTTTGACTCCCTTGCCTAGTCAAATTAATACGAGACAGCCCTGGAAACCTTAGTTCTATATATCTTAATCCAGGGTTACAAAACACAAACTTAGCTCGGAATTCAGAAGTCTATTTTCAAGAATAAATGTCTTTTGTCGAAAAGTCTCCAAAAATATAGTGCTTGATTAGAATTCAAAAACCATGGCAAGCGTCTCGTGAAAATTTATATTTGACTATCACCAAATGATATCAGTAAGGGGGATCTTATGGGTCAAGTCATGCTTTATAGTCAGCGACAAGTCGCATTAGCTGCATTTATTGGAACACCGGCAGCATCTGCCATTTTAATGGCACGCAATTTTCGCCGGTTTGGCAAACCTGAAAAAAGTAAAACAACTATCGCTATAGGAATCGTTGTCATGCTGCTCGAGGTACTTGTAGCAGTGTTTCTTCCTAATGGTCCATTTCTTGGAATTATACCTTTCCTTGCTGTGGCAGCTGTCCAAATCTGGTATGGCAAAACCCAGAAGGACACCTATCTACAAATGCTTGAGCAAGAGGCTAACAAAGCAGGATCAGGTGAGGTCATTGGAATGGGTCTGATCTGGCTGATTCCCATCTGTGCATTGCTGCTCATCTTAAATACCATATTTCCAGATACCACCGTCACAAGCAATGACCCTTTTGCAGAAAACACTGATATGTTGATTCAGTGTGCACAGAAAGGTCAGCTCTTAAAACTCAGGTTTGAGTATTTTAAAAGAAAGCAATTTGGTGAGATTGAAAATAATGTGCTTGAAAAGGCACTGGCAGAAGCTATCCAAAACAATCATTTTGAAGTGTGTAAGTATCTACTTGCAAAAGAAGTCAATGTTAATAATAAAACCTACCACATGGAAACACCCCTGAATTTGGCGATCTGGAAAGCCGATGACATTATTGTGAACTACCTTTTAGAGCAGGGTGCGGATGTGAATCTCGCTGGCTACCAAGAGGCAACGGCTCTCCAGTGGGCTGCCGAACAAGGTAGAATATCAGTTGTGAAGGATCTTCTTGACCGAGGGGCACAGATTAATAGTCGTAATTTTAGTTATGCCTTTCAGGATGATCTGGATCCTGACACAGAGCTGAATATTGTGAAACTTTTCCTGGATCATGGTATTCAAACCGAGGATATATCTATTCATAGTGCCATCGGTAGGGGACGCCGGATTGAAATCCTGAAACTCTTCCTCGAGCGTGGCGCTGACCCCAATTCACGTGATGGTTTCTGGAAACCCGTTTTGCATGAAGCAGTCCAGTATGGCTCACTTGAGCAGGTAAAGGTACTCCTTGAAGCCGGTGCAGATACTGAAGCTATTTTTAAGTATGAAACACCCTTGGACCTCGCCATTAAAAAAGGGAGAAAGGATGTTGAAGATTTATTGAGAGCGTATGCTGCAAAATGAATACAAGAACATCGTTTTAGTGAAAGAAAATATAAAGTAAAATTACTTCATATTAATAGTTGGAAAAAGACCATATCCCCTACTAGGGATTAGATTGCTAATCGTTGCCCCCAATCGGGGGCGTAGATTAGTACGCCCGGCCAGCCTACGATTTTCAAGCTTCGGCCTGGCAGGCAGGAGTGGCTGTGCCTCCGCACTACGTGCTGCGCTCGCCTTCCTCCGCTACACTTCGGTTCGAACGCTACTTATCCTGCATGCCGCAGGTATATGGTTTGGATGTACGCCCGGCAGGAGTCGAACCTGCGGCCTTCGGTACCGGAAACCGACGCTCTATCCAGCTGAGCTACGGGCGCGAATATGGCAGGGCAAGGTATACTCAGCCTCTCCCCTTGTAAATCTATTTCAGACTGTTCTCAGCCGATTTAACCGTGTTTGAGAGCAACATGGCGATGGTCATGGGACCCACACCCCCGGGAACTGGAGTAATGGCAGCGCATTTTCCTGAAACATTTGCGAAATCAACATCACCAACCAGACGATATCCCTTTTCAGTACTATTATCATCAACCCGATTAATCCCCACATCAATCACAACTACACCTTCTTTGACCATGTCCTCAGTGATAAATTCTGGGACACCAGCTGCAGCAATCAGAATATCAGCCTGACGTGTGTGCAGACCCATATCAGGTGTCCTGGTATGAACCAATGTCACGGTGGCATTTCCCATATCCTTTTTCTGAATCATGAGATTGGCCATGGGTTTACCCACAATATTTGAACGACCGACTACTACAACATGCTTGCCAGAAGTTTCAATCTTATAATACTTCATGATTTCAAGAATTCCAGCCGGTGTGCAGGAGACAAATCCATCTAAATCCAACACCAGCTTACCCACACTGACAGGATGGAAACCATCAACGTCTTTGTTGGGATCAATGGTCTCAATGATCATCTGTGAATCAATATGCTTAGGAAGTGGCAATTGAACCAGAATGCCATGGACCATATCATCTCTGTTGAGATCCTGAACAACTTTCAATAGCTCGTCCTGAGAAGTTGTCACATCCAGTCTAAGTACCTGAGAATTGAATCCCAGCTTGGCACTCTGTCGCTCTTTAGATCTCACATAAACCTGAGAGGCGGGATCCTCCCCCACCAGCACTGCTGTTAATCCAGGCTTGATTCCCTTTTCAGCAAGTTTCTCGATTCGACCCTTAAGGTCAGACTTAACGGCCAGGGACACTTCTTTTCCACTGAGGATAAGCGGACTATTTGGCAAGTGCAGTACTCCTTGATTCTCTAATCACGACTACTTTGATCTGACCTGGATAGGTCATTTCTGCTTCTATGCGTCCGGCAATTTCCATGCTCAATGATTGTGCTCTCGTGTCATCAATCTTGTCACTTTCAACCATAACCCTGACTTCACGGCCAGCCTGGATAGCATATGATTTGGAAACACCGTCAAAACCTGTTGCAATGCCTTCAAGATTCCGAAGTCGTTTTATATAGCTCTCCAGTGTATCACCACGGGCACCACGTCTGGAACCACTTATGGCATCTGCGGATTGAACAAGCGCTGAAATGGGTCCTGTCATAGGCACTTCTTCATGGTGAGATTCAATAGCGTTAATAACGGCTTCTGGTTCACCATACTTGCGGGCATATTCCCCGCCAATCAAGGCGTGGGTGCCGTCGGTATTCCTGTCAATTGCTTTCCCTAAATCATGGAGAAACCCAGCACGTCTGGCCATTACGCCATCCAGGCCTAATTCTGATGCCATGAGACCGGTTAACCAACCTACCTCAATACTGTGCTTCAAGATATTCTGTCCGTAACTTGTCCGATATTTAAGCCGACCAATAAGCTGCATAATTTGAGCATGGAATGCTGGCAAATGTAATTCTGCCAGAGCCTCCTCTGCTGCAACCCGCATCTCCTCGTCCACTTCGGCTGTCGCTTTTGCAATCATTTCTTCAATTCGTGCGGGGTGAATACGTCCATCCTGAACCAGATTTGTCAGAGCTACCCGGGCAATCTCCCGACGGACGGGATCAAAACCTGAAAGCACAACTGCCTCAGGAGTATCGTCAACAATGAGCTCAACACCTGTAAGCTGTTCGAAGGTACGGATGTTTCTCCCTTCACGTCCAATGACGCGACCCTTCATCTGATCCGAAGGTAATTCCACAACTGAAACGGTTGATTCTGCTGTATGATCTGCAGCAGATCTTTGGATGGCAGAAATGACAATTTTATTCGCTTCCTTGGTTGCATTGGATATAGCGGTCTCACGAATTTGTTTGGCAACCACTGCGCCCTCAGCATGGGCAACTTCTTTTAAATTTTCAATGAGGCTATTTTTAGCTTCTTCCTGGGTCATCCGGGCAATTCGCTCGAGCTGTTCATTCTGCTGCTTGAGCATGTCCTCATAGCGTTGCTTTTCTGCTTCAATCTCACTTAATGATTGGGAAACCTGAGCTTCTACTTTGCGAATCTCCACTTCTTTTCTATCTAGAGATTCTGATTTGTTATCCAGCTTGATCTCACGGTTTGAAATATTTTTTTGAGACTCACGAACTTCTTGCAGTTTTACCTTGGCCTCGTCTTCAGCCTGGTGAATGATACTTATGGCTTCATCCCTTGCTTCCAGCTCTTTTTCCTTCTTGATTGAGATGGCGTCTTTTTCGGCTGTGGCAAGAATTTGTTCAGCCAGCATACCAGCATTTCTCGCGTTTTGTTTAAAAGAATAGGATACAAGGGGTATAGCGATGCCGAAGCCCAAGATGACAGCAATGAGGGGCAGGAATTGGGAAAAATCCATAGGTTTCACCTTTCATATTAGAATGAAAACCTCTGGGAATTTTATGCCTGTAAACAGGAACTCGGTGCTGACACACCGTTGTACGGAATTCTAAGCCTAAGTGCTAAGTGTTTCGTCAATGAGTTCGGTGAGTGCCTGTACGCGCTCCTCGAATCGATTTGCTAACTTTTCATTCTCCTGACGTGCTGAAAACAACTCATCAGTAATGTTCATTCCAGCTAGAATGGCTATCTTCCCCTCAGCCGAAGCAGTATTGGGACCATCGTCAACTTCTCTCATTTTCATATCGACGTAACTAGCGACACCACTGATATAACTGGAATCTGCCTTACCCTTGATGGTGTAAGATTTTCCATATATCGTAACTTGAACCGTATTGTTATCAGTAGTATTCATTGCGTCGTTCACTTATTCATTCACCAGGTAGAATTCGCGTCATAAAAGTTCCAACTCCGCATCGATCATTTCAATCATACTATTTAACTTACTGCGGACAGCTGTTTTATTTCCAACTGAGCCATCAGCAGACCGTTCTATGATCTGATTACGAAGTGAAAGGTTTTCTTTTTTTAGTAAACTCACATGAGCAACCAGTAATCTTACCTTGTCTTCAAACTTACTCAGGACATCATTGATCACTAGATTGCCTCTCTTAGTGTGGCGTTGTACGCGTCTTCCAAGCCTTTGAGAATCCTTTGGAAATCTTTGTCGATTTCTTTTTCAGTAAGGGTTCTCGTCTTATTCTGAAAAACCAGACGAAATGTAAGACTTTTTTTGCCACTTGCAATAGATTTTCCTTCATAGATATCGTATAAACGACTATATACTAAGGACTTACCAGCATTTTTTTGAATGGTCTCATCAATTTGATCAAAAGCAATATTCGAATCGATGAGGATTGATAGATCTCGCTCTACAGCAGGATAAATGGAAATTTGTTGGTACTGAATGTTTTGCTCTAGACCGAGGTTTTCAGCAATTCTGACTTCAGAATAAATACCCCTCACACTCTTCAATTTCTGGTTGAGCTGCTTTAATTCCCCAAGCACTCCAATCCGCTCATCTCCATTGAAGATTCCAATAGAATCATTAAAAAGATCGTGCTCAATAGATTGGAAGTAAATCTCCTGGCCAAATAAATCACCATAGATTGAGCGCAATATTCCCTTCATATGAAATACATCGGTTCCTACACTTTCCTGAGACCATTGTTTGCTCTGCAGCTCGCCAGAGATAAATATGCCGAGGTGACTGGTTTCTCGTGCACCCGTATCAGAATCCATATCAAGGGTGCTAACCTGACCCAATTCAAACAATTTCAAGTCGGACTGGCGGCGATTAATATTGTGGTCAGCAACTTTGGCCATTCCCATGAGCAGGGATGATCGCATAGAGGCCATATCTCTGGATAGTGGATTTGCCAACAACAAGGCTTCTTCATCACCGAAAACAGTGGGATGCTCATCAACTGCAAGTAGCCCATTTCCATAGATTTGGTTGAAGCCAATGGCTGCCAGATAATCAATAATTTTCTCGCGCATCTGGTCAGGCGTTTTTTTGTTAATCTTGTTGGCGATGCTGAAATGTTGTGGAAGAGGAATATTATTATACCCGTAGATACGGCCTACTTCTTCAACCAGATCAATCTCACGCGTAACATCTGGACGAAAAGTGGGGACCTTGACCTGAAATACTCCCTCCTTCTCGGAATGGAATAATTCCAGACCATTTAAAATCTTCGAAATGGCAGCAACATCGATGTCGGTTCCCAGGATAGCATTGCATCGTGCAGCCCGAAAACTGATTTCCAGTGGTTTAATAATCTGAGGGTAAGCATCAACCTGCCCCTGGGTAATCTCCCCTCCTGCCAGTTCTACGATAAGGCTGGCAAGGCGATCTAGAGCGTAGGGGATGCCATTGGGGTCTGTACCACGTTCAAAGCGATGAGAGGCGTCTGTGGCCAACTGTAGCTTTTTGGCCCCACGACGGACAACCACGGCATCAAAATAGGCACTTTCAAGTAAGAGGTCGGTCGTATCATCCTTCACTTCTGAATTTTCACCACCCATAATACCTGCAACAGCCACAGGCTTTTTACCATCACAAATCAGCAATACAGAATCGTCTAATTCACGTTCTTTGCCATCCAGGGTGGTAATTTTCTCTTTGTCAGCGGCTTTCCGCACGATGATTTTGCCGCCTTGGATATAACGCAAATCAAAGGTATGAAGAGGATGTCCCGTCTCCATTAACACATAATTTGCCGCATCAACCACATTATTTATGGATCTAATTCCAGCTGCCTGGAGTCTTTGACGCATCCAGCTGGGAGATTCAGCTATTTTCACTCCCTTCACAATACGTGCTGCGTAGCGCGGACAAGACTGAGGATCATGAAGCTCAACTGAAACTATGCTGGATGTTGGTGTTGAGGATTCTTTGAGATCGATGGCAGGTTTATGCAACTCCAAACCGAGCAGTGCTGCTAAATCGCGAGCCACACCAATATGGCCCAGCGCATCAGAACGATCAGGGGTAAGGTCTAATTCAATACTCACATCATTCCCAGACAGATAAGACACCATGTCCATCCCCAGCTCAGCATCTTCATCTAACACCATGATCCCGGAGTGATCCTGGGAGAGGTCCAATTCACGTTCGGAACATACCATCCCGTTGGAAACCACGCCTCTTAGCTTGGCTTTCTTGATCTTCATCCCATCCGGAAAAGTGGTACCAATCGTAGCCACAGGAACATTTTGTCCTGTATCAATATTGGGAGCGCCACAAATAATTTGTTTAGGCTCGCCATCACCCAGATCAATCATGCATACACTGAGTTTATCAGCGTCCGGATGCTTTGCTTTGGAAACCACATGACCCACAACAATTGATTTAAAGTATTCAGGCAAGGTTTCAACAATGACTGCTTCAAGACCAGCATGCGTTAATTTTTCAGCCAGAACGGCAGGTCCCAGATCAATGTCGATGTATTCTTTGAGCCAATTGTATGAAATATTCATATTATGTTCCGATTATGATTTTTCGATCATCTGAAGCGCGTCATCTCGAGCGGAGTCGAGAGAGAGTGACAACTTCCAAATATTCGTATCCCTCGTCCTTCGACTCCGCTCAGGATGACACAAGCTCGGGATGACGGATACAATTGCTACAACAGATGGCAAGGTAGACGCAGTTCTCATTACTCCTCTACACTAAAACTGTTTGAGAAAACGAACATCGTTCTCAAAAAGAAGTCGAATATCTGTAATACCATATTTCATCATGGCAATACGTTCGATTCCCATACCAAAGGCATAGCCTGTATATTCTTCAGAGTCAATATTGACAGCTTGGAAAACATTTGGATCCACCATCCCACAGCCGCCAATTTCCAACCAACCTGTTTGCTTGCAAACCCGACATCCCTTGCCTCCACAAAGGAAACAGGATACATCCATCTCGCTACTGGGCTCGGTAAAGGGAAAAAAGCTTGGTCGAAATCTGAGCTTCACATTTTCGCCAAAATATTCACGGCAAAAGAGTTCCAGTGTGGCTTTAAGTTCACCCATGGTCACATGCTTATCCACATATAGACCTTCAACCTGATGAAACAGACAATAATGCCCGGCATCGATGGCTTCATTGCGATACACGCGACCAGGCATAATCGACCGTATGGGTGGTTTTTCCTCCAGCATGAGTCTTACCTGTACTGGTGAGGTGTGTGTACGCAGAACAGAGTCATTTTTTAGAAAGAATGTATCCTGCATATCGCGAGCGGGATGCTCAGGTGGAAAATTCAATGCATCGAAGTTGCGCCATTGGGTTTCAATCTCAGGGCCTTCAGCCACAGAAAAACCAAGACGATGGAAGATTTGCTTGAAATCCCTGAGGGTACTTTCGATGGGGTGCAAGGTTCCTCGTTCGTAGATCACACCTGGTAAAGTGACATCAACTGAACTGATTGCCTGAACATCACCACGCTGTTCATTGATGCTAGCCTCTATGTGATCATGGATGTCCTGTTTCAGCTGATTGATCACACCGCCAAATTCACCACGACGTTCAGCTTCAACCTCTTTCATCTTTTTGAAGAGGTCGTTAATGACACCTTTGCGACCCAGGAATTCTTGTCTAATCCGCTCTAAATCAGAAAGCGCTGGACTTGATGCCAACGCTTGCTTGAATTCCGAGCGTAATTCGTCGACTTTTTTGAAAAGCGACATACGCGATCCTAACTGTGGTTTATTTAGTTTTTGCTACAATCGAAGCGAAACCAACTGGATCTGTAACAGCGATTTCAGCTAACATTTTACGATTGAGGTCAATACTACTTTTCTTTAAACCATTCATCAATTTGGAATAACTCAGGCCGTTCAAACGAGCAGCAGCGTTAATTCTGGCTATCCACAAACGACGAAATTGACGTTTCCGATCTTTACGATCTCTGTAGGCATAAACCCAGGCGCGTTCAACAGTCTCACGTGCTGTTCTATACAGACGTGAACGGGCACCATAGTAACCCTTGGCAGCCTTTAAATATTTTTTGTGCCGTTTTTTACGGGTGACAGCACTGTTTGCTTTTGGCATTGTAACTCCTAGTACTTAAGCGGATATCGCTTTTTTCACTTTAGCAGCATCGCCACCTGTCAAAAGACCGGATTTGCGAAGTTTTCTTTTCTGCTTCTGTGATTTGTTGTTCTGCATGTGACTGGTGAAAGCCTTGTTTCTCTTCACTTTACCTTTACCGGTTAGCTTGAAGCGCTTTTTAGCAGCACGATTTGATTTCATTTTGGGCATATCTCATTACCTCACTTCTTCAAGGTGACTACAGTGGTAAGGAATCTACCTTCCATAGTCGGGGTATATTCCATGTTCACATCTTCACCGAGATGACTCATGATTTTTGTCATGAGTAATGGTCCACGATCCAGATAAGCCATTTCCCGGCCTCTAAACATGATCGTTATTTTTACTCTATCTCCATCGTCCAGAAATTCTCGTGCTTTGTTGACCTTTGTCTGAAGATCATGATCCTCAATATTCGGTCTGAAGCGCACTTCTTTGTTCTGAATAATTTTTTGTTTTTTCTTTGCCTCTTTGGCTTTCTTAGCCTTTTCATACTTGTACTTGCTGTAATCCATAAGCTTACAGACTGGAGGCTTGGCGTTTGGGGCGACTTCTACCAGATCTAGTTCGGCATTTTCTGCTCTTTCCAGGGCCTCTTGGATGGTTACTAATCCTGCTTGTTCACCGTTTTCATCCACGAGTAAAACCTCTGGGGTGTCAATCTCATCATTGATGCGGAGTTCATCCTCCTTAGCGTATACCTTATACTTTTTGATCTATTCTCTCCCTTATTTCACCTAAAATACGTTCGCTCACTTCAGCAAGGTCAACGCTGCCTAAATCTCCGACACCGTGACGACGAACACTAATTTTGCTCTCTTCAACCTCTCGGTCCCCAAGGATAAACATATATGGAACCTTTTCAAGCTCTGCTTGACGAATTTTCTGACCAATTTTTTCATTTTTCCAGTTGGCTTCTACACGAATTCCAGCGGATTTCAATTGAGCAACGACTTCCTGGGCGTAGTCTTCATGACGATCCGCAATGGGGATCACCTTGACTTGCACAGGAGCCAACCACACCGGCAAACGGGCGGCATAATTCTCAATCAGGATACCCATAAAACGTTCCAGGCTTCCAACGACAGCTCTATGGAGCATGACAGGACGGTGGGAAGCACCATCCTCACCTGTGTACTCCAACTCAAAGCGTTCTGGCATGGAGAAATCCAGCTGACAGGTGCCGCATTGCCAGCTTCGGTTCAAAGAATCCTTGATATGGAAGTCAATTTTAGGGCCATAGAAGGCACCATCACCAGGATTCAACTGATAGTCGATCTCATTATCTTCCAACACCTTTTGCAGAATGGCTTCACTCTTGGTCCAGGTTTCAGCAGAACCAATAGCCTTGGCTGGTTTTGTGGAGAGTTCAACATGAACATCGTCGAATCCAAAAGCATGGTAGGTCTCAAATATTTGTTCAAGTACCTGACTTACCTCATCATGGATTTGTGCTTCAGTACAGAAGATATGTGCATCATCCTGTACAAAAGTACGGACCCGAAATAACCCGTGAGTCACACCTGAGCGCTCGTGACGATGCACCCGGCCGAATTCTGCCATGCGGATGGGGAATTCCCGGTAGGAATGAGCAGAATCACCAAAGATCAAGAGGTGGCCTGGACAATTCATGGGTTTCACAGCGAAATCACGATCGTCAACCTTGGTGAAATACATATTATCACCATAATTATCCCAGTGACCACTGCGATGCCACAATTCCTCAGAGAGGATCAGAGGTGTCCCAACCTCCTCATATCCATAGCGGATATTACTCTCACGCAGGTAATCCACAATTCCGTTGTATATCTGTGTGCCTTTGGGATGGAAGAAGGCGTTGGCTGGTGATTCTTTATGAAAACTGAACCAGCCCAACTCTTTGCCAAGGCGACGATGATCGCGCTTCTTGGCTTCTTCCAGCAGGTTGAGGTATTTCTTAAGTGCTTTTTTTTCAGGAAATGCTGTTCCATAAATTCGAGACAACATGCGGTTATTTTCATTTCCACGCCAATACGCTCCAGCCACACTCAAGAGTTTAAATGCACCTGCACGTTTAGTTGAAGGCAAGTGGGGACCACGACAGAGATCAATAAACTCTCCCTGTTCATAAGCTGAAATGATCTCATCTTCTGGTAACTCAGAGATTATTTCGACTTTATACGTTTCATTCATGGCTTCAAAGCGTTTGATCGCCTCATCCCGTGAAAGCTCTAATCTCTTAACAGGTAAATCTTCATCAATGATTTTCTGCATTTCAGTTTCAATCGCAACGAGCTGGTCATCAGTAAAGGGGCTCTCAATATCGAAATCGTAATAGAATCCATTCTCTATGGAAGGACCAATGGTCACCTTTACTTCAGTATAAAGGCGTTTGACAGCCTGGGCCATAATGTGGGAGGTACTGTGAAGCAAAATTTCGTGGGCTTCAGCATCCGTTCTTTTGAGAAAGTTAACTGAAGAATCTTCAGTGATCACCGATGCCAGATCAACCACTTTACCATTGATGCTTGCAGCGATGAGTTGTTTCTCGAATTGAGGACTTATCCCCTGGGCAATTTCGAACGCACGAATCCCGGACGGCAACTCTTCAGTACGGCCATCTGGGTATGTGATCTGTATATTCCCATTCGCGTTCATATCCTGTGGGCGATACTGGACTCGAACCAGTGACTCCTTGCATGTCAAGCAAGTACTCTAACCACCTGAGCTAATCACCCTACTTAAATCTTATTCCCCGGGTTCTACTGTAATGATAGTACCAGTATCGCCCATCTTTTAAAAAACTCGGCTCCATGACTCTCCTGACATTCATGTCGGGACAAGTACTCTAACCACCTGCCTGTCCGGCGTAGTCGCTAGACGTAGACGGAAGCTAATCACCCTGCTTCAATCTTTTCATTCACAACGAGCACTTTAGATCACCTTTGAGTTTTAATTGCTCAAAAACAAAGCGTAGTCCTCCTGTGGCACCAACTAAGATGCGAAAAAGCGTGCGAAAATAACTGCCCGCCTATGCGTGAGCAAGCAGATTTACCACCTTTTTTAAACATTCTTTTCTAATAAAATAAAGGACTTGGCGGTCTAATTCCTATTTCAGGAATTGATCGGCGACGGATGTACTGGAATCCTTGACTTCTTCAGTCACTTCGGTAGCCATACTTACTGGACTAAACTCCTTCTGAACAAGATCCATTTCATTGAGAACCACATCGATGGCTTTGGCAACATTCGCTCGTTGTTGTCTCGCCAAAATGGTTAACGCTATGGCTATTCCCACAATGACGGACACGACAAAATTACCAGAGATTGTAGCAGCAGACTCTATCCCTGTGCCACCAACCCACATGAGGACAAGGAGGGTAACGATTGAGAAGGACACCCCAAATACCAGAGAAGCTAGAATCTGAAACATTGAGTTTACAGAATTTATTTTTGAGACAAGTTCTTCAATCTTTTCCCAATCACGTTCACGCACTGGCAGTGCACTCTGCTCTTTGTGCTTACGCAAAATGAGATTTGCAGTCAGGTTTAATTCATTCATAAGGTGCTCCTTTGTCCAAGTTATTCATCCCCCAGGAATCCAGAAACATAAACGATGAAACGTCGATTATCTAACACATGGATATACACTGAGCTTGTGTGTTTAAAATTTAGCCTTCAATGCTAATTGCTGAGTCCCAAACTGTCAAGCAAGGAATGGAGCTCAGACACACCTGGGTAAAGTTATTTTTAGTCTGTGCAGCCCATAATCTTGATTTATTTCAAAACTCGGGACTGCTGGAAATTTATCTTCAATCCGTGACTTCTTCTTGACCCTTAGCCAGATCTAATGTCAAACCAGCTTTCATGAGATACCAAGCTCCCATGGGTGTATATAATAAGTAGTTCATAAGATGCATAACGATGGCGAAAGCTTTGGCTGCATCATTGTCAATATTAAATATCATCAGTGCTGCCAAAACCGCCCCATGATAGGTACCAACATAACCAGGTGCAGCAGGAACAGATAAGGATAGGGTCGTGAAAACAAGCAGAATGGATGAGACCTTCCACAGATCTACCAGATCAAGTCCGAAATCAAAAGCGGCCAGCGCTAGAAAAGTGACCATAAAATAGAGCAACCACAGAAAACCAGTTTGAAGGACTACCTGGAAGGGTTTTGGCATATGCCACAAGGTCTCCAGTCCTCTAAATATTGATAGGAGATGTTCAGCTCTTTTAGGATGCCCTCCATCGATAAAACGCTGACTCCATGCCTCAATACGAACCTGGAACTTTTCATGCTGGCGGTTGACCCAAAAACCCAATATGATGATCATGAGGAGGGCACCCAGCCCCAGCATAGCCAGAAGGCGTGCAGACTCAAACGTTGGAACCAGAGTAGCATAGATGCCAGCCAGGATGAGAAATGAAAACATATCTAAACTGCGCTCCACAACGATGGAAGCTCCCACACCACTGACTTTCAGATGATGTCGCTTGGATACCACCATGGCTCTTAACACTTCCCCTAGTCTAAAGGGGAGCACATTGTTTCCCATATAGCCCATCATCGTGGCTTCAAACAAGTGTTTGGTTTTAATTGTTCTTTGTGGGCTAAGTAAAATTTTCCAGCGTGCCGCGCGCACCACATTGCTAAGGACTAGCAGCAAGGCACCTGAAGCAAAAAGCCAATAATTTATGGATAAGATAGCCTGCCAGAAGGGTTCCCATTCAAGGTCCTTGAATGAATAATAGACCAGTCCTAAACTCACGGCGATGGAGGTTATAAACTTTAGCGGGTGTTCTTTTATCAAACCAACGATCTGCACTATTTTCCCCTCAGATCCGCAATTTGATAATGCAGATAATCCTCACCCATAATTGGAATGGTAAATCCTGCGTAGCTTTCTAAATAGCTCAGCGAGATGATGTATTTATTGCCATCATAGTCGACCAGAATTAGCTTTTCCAAATCGTCACCCTGGCCAAGAACCACTGCCAGACTTTCCCAATCAGAAAAATCATCTGCAAACTGGAAATTGAGTCTGCGCCTAGAATCGCTTAACTTTTTCTCCCCTTTATAGCGGGCCGAATTTAGATCACCCCCGACAAATAATTGCTTCAGCAATGCATCAGGAGATGCATTCTCGAATAAAATCTGATGCCTGCTATGGTTGACTGTAATCATCTCATTTTCAGTCACAAATATTTCCATCCCGAAATCGGCAAGCATGACGTGAAAATTTCTACCACCCCTAATATCCATTTGAATTCTAACCGTGTCACTTTTATCTGAAAACCGCCAATCAATGACCTGGTTGATTTTTACACTGGTAGTTTCCAGATTCATAAAGTGATCTATAATTTTAGCAAGTTCCTTGGGCGGTTGGGCTGCAGATAGTGAATTACTCAAGGATATAAAAGTCACCAGCCACAGTAGGCTGACATGCAATCGATAATATTTCATACGAGAGGAGGCTCCTGACTTAATCATCAAGGATATCTTCATCAAATGAAGGGTTGTCCAGGACTTCTGGTCCAACCAGGACATCACGAGCTTTACTGCCAGTGTTGGGTCCAACAATTCCAGCACGTTCGAGCTCATCAATGAGTCGACCAGCTCGGGCATAACCAACTCGAAGTCGTCTTTGAATCATACTCACAGAACCTTGCTGATGGAGAACTACCAGACGATAGGCCTCATCAAATAAGGGATCAAGTTCTCCCCCACCTTCCGTTCCGGCAATGGTGGGATCCTGCTCATCAACGATACCGGGTAGAAGTTGTTCTTCTGGTTTGGGTTGATCCTGAATATGATCCAGGACATCCTCAATTTCTTCGAGGGTGACAAAGGCGTTGTGTAAACGTACTGGTGCCGGAGCTCCAGGAGCCAGGAAGAGCATATCACCATTCCCCAATAGTTTTTCGGCACCATTTTGATCCAGAATGGTTCTTGAATCATTTTTCTGAGCCACCTTAAAGGCAATACGAGTTGGGAAGTTTGCTTTTATCACACCAGTAATGACATCAACAGAAGGCCTTTGAGTGGCAATGACGAGATGAATACCCACAGCACGAGCCATCTGGGCCAGACGTGCTATTGGCTCCTCAATTTCCTTGCCTGCTGTGATCATCAAATCAGCCAGCTCATCGACTAATACAACGATATATGGCAGATGAACATAGCCATCCTTGCCCGTGGCGCGTTCATTGTATTGATCAATATTGCGAACCGTTTTCTTGGAAAGCAGATTATAGCGTTTCTCCATTTCCAACTCCGCGGAACGCAACGCATGAATGGCATTTTTCGGAGTTGTAATCACATATTCGTCTATGGACTCACTGGTAATCAGATGATAGCCCTGGAGGCGCTTATAGGTGGATAACTCCAACTTCTTGGGGTCAATCATAATGAACTTCACCTGATCAGGACGTGCACGATATAGAAGGGAAGTAATAATGGTGTTAATACAGACAGATTTACCTGAGCCGGTGGCGCCAGCGACCAAGAGGTGAGGCATCTTGGCCAGATCTGCCACAAATATTTCACCAGCTGTGGTCTTGCCAAGGGCAATTGTTAATACGGAGGCAGGCTCAGAGAATTTTGGTGAATTGATACCACTTTTGAAATACACAATTTCCGGTTCATCATTTGGGAGTTCAATTCCCACAGAATTTTTACCAGGAATTGGTGCAATGATACGGACGCTCTGCGCTTCCATAACTCTGGCAATATCATCAGAGAGATTTGCAATTTTCGATACCCGGATACCAGGACCTGGTTCCACCTCGTATCTTGTGATGACGGGACCAGGGGCAATATTGGTCACACGACCATCCACGCCAAAGGTCTCCAATGTCTGAATCAACAATTCAGCCTTACGCAGTAGAATATCTTTTGATTGGCCAGCAGAAGTTGGCGGTGGTTCCATGAGCAAATCGACTGAGGGCAGTTTATACTCCCGTTTGGGGACCCGAACCTGAGTCTCATCGTAGTCTACTTGATCTTCAACTATGGCAGCTTCAATTTCTATTTCATTGGGCCTCAAAGTGGTTTGCTCCGCTTTCCCCAAATTCCCAGGCGGCATTTCTTCACGCTGAATCGGTGGTGGAGCTGTTTCCCCGACTGGTTCGGGAACTGGGTCAGATGTAGATTTTATTGGAGCAACGCGCTCCTCTTCACGCTGAATAGGGGCCTGTGCCCTCTCTTTAAGGTCCTTCACCTTGGCTCGCTTCTTACTGGCCATCTTGAGCTTGTTACGCAGCTCAGAGAGTCGATCTTCGATCCAATCATTGACACGACGGAATGAAAATCCGCGCCAGGCCTGGACGGTCACAATACCAATACTAAACAGGATGAGGACTGAACCCGGGAAACCCAGAAAATCTTTTAAGAGTTGACTGATACTAACTGTGAGATACCCGGAGTGTCTGAATAATTGATCTGATGTCAGGCCACTTTTCTCGGCGATCAGGGCAAAGAGGGTCATGAGGATCAGAGTGGTGGTAAAACTATAACCCGTAAACCTGAAAACAGGCTGAAAATCTTTTTCAGTAAAAACAACATAGCCCCAGACACCAATTAATAGAGCAATGACAATTGATCCCCATCCCAGGAACATTTTGAATAACGCCCAGGAGATAAAAATACCGGCATACCCCATCCAATTGTGGAAATGTACACCTGGCATGATGCTTAATTCTTCAGTAGGCTCATGACTCACCAGACTGAGGAGTACAAACAGACCCACTACCATGGTGAGTATTCCAAGGATCTCGCGACTTTTTTCTTCCAGACTAATTTGCTTCTTTTTGACTACCATGGATTCAATTGGTTTTCTTATTTATAAACGGTGGTTTGATGACCTTGATGGCCAGACGACGTCCTCTAATATCAATACTGAGAGTAGTATTCACTTTCTGATGTGGTTTATCAATATATGCCAGTCCAATGCCCTTTTTCAAAGATGGACTCTGACCACCTGATGTGACCACACCCACTTTCTCATCCCCTGCATAAATTTCGTATCCGTGGCGTGGGAGGCCCCGATCCATCATTTCGAAAGCAACAAGAAAACGTGTGAGACCTGCTTCTTTCTGCTTTATTAGTGCATCACGACCGAGAAAATCCCCATGCTCCAAATCAGTGGCCCAACCCAGTCGGGCTTCCAGCGGTGTGGTGGTTTCATCAATATCATTTCCATAAAGACAGAACTTCATCTCCATCCTTAGCGTATCACGGGCACCCAGGCCAATGGGTGACAACCCATATTCTGCACCTGCTTCCATCAAAGCAGCCCAGAGTTGTTCTGACTCCTCAGGATCATGGTACAGTTCGTAGCCCAATTCACCTGTGTAGCCAGTTCTTGAGATGAGCATGGGTAACCCATTCACATCACCTATGGCAAAATGGTAGAATTCAAGACTATCAAGATTGCCTGAGGTCAATTTGGACAGGATATTTTTTGATTCAGGTCCTTGAAGTGCCAATAGGGCGATTCCATCTGAACCATTGGTGAGTTGCACATCCTGAAATTTCTGCACCAGATCGGAAAGATGGTTCCAGTCCTTTTCCAGGTTGGAGGCATTTACAACCAGCATAAAACGATCTGCAAACCGGTAAATGAGAAGATCGTCAACAATACCACCATTTTCAAGGCACATGGTAGAATATTGGACCTGGCCTTTTTCCATTGATGCCACATTGTTTGCAGTGGCATATTCAACGAATTCCAGTGCTTGTTCTCCTGTTACCCAGAATTCTCCCATATGAGAGACATCAAATAACCCTGCCTGATTTCGCACCTTCTCATGTTCAGCAATGATACCCTCGTACTGAATGGGCATTTCGTATCCGGCAAAGGGTACCATCTTGGCACCAAGCGATTTATGAATAGCATTGAAAGCGGTTAGCTTCATGAATGTCGGTCCTCACACAATTATTCAGCTTTGAATCTAATGGGTATAAGATCAGGTCAAAATTGAAAATCAACTCAATATGGAGCACGAAGTGCGAATAAGCCTTATTTGAGTAATATTGAGGAGATTGTGCATAATTTCCATATTGCTGCTTCCCTACCCATTTCAATGAATTATATTGCTTTAAAAAAGGGTTAAAAATGGCTTCACTCATCAGACTGTCACTTGTTTTCGTCTTTGCCTTTGGAACGCTGTTGGGTCAGACTGAAATTTCTGCTCCCATCAAATTTGCCTGGCTCACCGATACCCATGTTGGTGGAAGAACTGGTGCTGAAGATCTCAGTATCGTTGTACATGATATAAATAAAAATGATAGCATCTCTTTTGCCATCGTATCTGGAGACATTACCGAGCTCGATGTTGGTCAAAACCTGCAACTGGCCAAAGCCATTTTAGATAGCCTCAGCATTCCTTATTACATCATTCCTGGCAATCACGATTTGAAATGGTCCTCTTCAGGTGGTCAACGCTTCGAACAGTTGTGGGGAGCAGATAGATTCAATGTCGAAGTTGGGGAGTACCGGTTTATTGGTATCCATCAGGGGCCTGTGCTCCGAATGGGTGCCGGTTACCTTGATCCAGCTGATATTTCCTGGGTCAAATCAATCCTCAAATCTCTGCCTGATCCTGAACAAAAAGTATTTATCGTCCTCCACTATCCTCTGGATCCATCAATTGACAATTGGCACACACTCCGGGATGTCTTGCAACCCCATAATATTCAAGCAGTACTGCATGGACATGGTCATGCCAATCGGGCCACATCCTATGAGGGCATTCCAGGAGTCATGAGTCGATCTACTTTAAGGCGAGGCCAGCAACCCACGGGCTATAGCATCGTGGATCTGTATCCCGCCTACGCCAATTTTACTGAAAGAATACCCCTGGCAGACAGTACCCGCTTCTGGTATCGTCTTCCCCTGGGTCATAAAAACTCCCAGGATTCCCTCAGTCTGCCCTACCCTGACTATTCAGAAAATGATACCTCTGGGGTTGAGATAATCTGGCAGTACAAGACTGGATCACTCATTACCTCAGCACCTGCTGTAGAGAATGACCAGGTGTATATCAGTACAGTTTCCGGCGAGCTTTTGGCCCTTGATATTGAAAGTGGTCATGTGAACTGGAGTTGGCAAGCTGGAGGAGCCATTCACTCAACCCCTGCAGTGCAGGGCACACGAGTTGTCGTAGGATCTGTTGATTCAACCATTTCCTGCATTTCCAGCAGGAATGGTGAATTACTCTGGCAGGTCAAAAGTAGCGCCTCTGTCTTCAGTTCGGCACTCATGGAGGGAAGAAAAGTGTACATGGGGAATGGCGATGGAGATTTTCAGGCTTTAAATCTTAGAAATGGAAAAAAGAAATGGACCTTTAGCGATGGATCAGGATACATAGAGACCAAGCCTGTTCTTGCTCAAGGCAAAATAATGTATGGTGCCTGGGATGAATCAATTTATGCCCTCAATGCAAGGAATGGGAATCTTGAGTGGCGCTGGAGCGATGGAAGATCTGGATTACTATACTCACCTGCCGCCTGCTGGCCAGTGGTGGCTAATGATAAATTGTACATCGTCGCACCAGATCGTGTCATGTCAGCCATCAATATCGCAAATGGTGAGACTATCTGGCGTAAATCGGGCCACAGAGTAAGAGAATCCATTGGGATCACTGAAGACGGGTTGAATGTTTTCGCCCGAACCATGCAGGATTCAGTTGTCTCTGTAAAAACCGCAGGAGATACCTTTAACCTGGATTGGATAAAGCATATTGGCTTCGGGTATGACATCGCACCAAATGCAATGATTGAGAAGGACGGTTATATCTTTTTCACTACAGATAACGGAAGTGTTTTCTGTATGGAGCGGACTACAGGAGATCTCGTCTGGCGCCATAGAATCAGTGATGGATTGGTGAACACCCTTGAAGTGATAGATTCGAAACGAGTGATTTGTACAGCTGCCGATGGCAATGTGACCCTACTTAAGTATACCCGATGATGCATACGGCTTATTTGGAAGAATAGATTTTCCTGGCGATGTATTTGCCTATTTCCAGACTGGCAGTCGCTGCAGGTGATGGGGCATTTAATACAAAGACGCCATTCTTTTGCTCAACGAGATGAAAGTCATCGATCAGAGTTCCATCAGATCGCAAGGCCTGAGCTCTAACGCCCGCTGCACCTGGTTGTAGATCATTGGATTCGATTTCAGGTATAAGCTCTTGAACGCTTGAGAGAAACGCGGATTTCACCACGGAGCGATACATTTCTTTTAGACCTTCGCCAAGATATGAATCGGCCAATTTCCAAAACCCGGGGAAGGTCAGGGTTTCAAACAAATCTTTGCCATTGATCTTCAACCAGCTATAGCCTTCACGGCTAAAGGCCAGAACCGCATTGGGACCGGCATGGACGCTGCCATCAATGAGACGTGTCATGTGCACACCTAGAAATGGAAATTTGGGATTGGGAACTGGATATATCAGATTTTTTACCAGTGACCGCTTATTCTGAGTTAGATGCCAGTATTCCCCTCTAAAGGGAATGATTTTCATACCAGGATCAACACCTGAACCTCTGGCAATACGATCTGAATACAGCCCCACAGTCGCAATGAGATATTTTGTCTGATACATATTCCTGGAAGTGGAGAGACTATACCCCCACTCCTGTAGTTTAATATCCGTAATTTCACAATCAAGGATCAGGTCGACGTCCATTTCCACAAGCAGTTCAACATATTTTGCAGCCACAACCTTAAAGTCCACGATGCCAGTGGAAGGGACATGGAGTGCTTCAATACAATTGATATGGGGTTCGATTTCCAGAGCAGCCTCCCGACCAATTCTTGAAACATCGAGCCCGTTGGCAGCAGCCCGATCATACAATGAATTCAAACCCTCAATCTGCTCTGGAGCAGTGGCTACAATCAGTTTTCCGCATTGTTCATGGTGAATGTTATGCCTCTCACAAAAAGTCATCATGGAAGCATTTCCAGCCAGGGCAAAACGGGCTTTCTTGCTCCCCGGTTTATAATAAACCCCGGCATGAATGACACCGCTATTGCGGCTGGATTGATGAAGGGTCCAATCCGACTCTTTTTCAAGGATGGCCAGCTTACAATCGGGGTCCCGCTCCTTAACGGCTAGGGCTGTAGCCAGACCGACGATGCCCCCGCCGATGATAATCTTATCGTAAATCATGGAGATTTATACTGCAAAAGGTGTGCTAGGATGAGTTTGTGAGTTAGTGAGTTGATGAGTTGGTGAGTTGGAGAGTTAGAGGGGTTTTTGAGTTTTTGAGTTGATGAGTTGGTGAGTTCGCAGTATCCACTTCTGTCTTCCCGAGTACTTCGGTTCAACTCAGTATGAACTATGTCGAGAGATATGAAATCCTACTTTTGCCAAGATCATATTATGTTAGCATTTAAATATATTGTACCCTTTGACTCAGGTCTACGAACCGAGGGTGCTTGGCCCTGCAGGTCGCTCAGGGTAACAGACTAATAGAATTGTATTGAGATTACTTTTGGAGGATTTTCTTGATCAATTGCTCTGTGGTCAGTTCGGTCTCGCTATCCTTCATGATTTTTCGAATTTTCGAATAAACTTCAGCCCTTGAATATCCCAAAGCTTCCAGAGCCATGATGGCCTCATCTTCAATACTGCTGGTACCAAGACTGGATGTCAGGCCACCTGGGTCACTGATTCCCAGGCCTTTTTCAATCTTGGGCTTAAGTTCCAGAATGAGTCTTTTGGCTGTGGTGGGTCCAATTCCTGGGGTTTTCGCAATGGTTTTGGCATCCTCGGCCATTACCCAGTTGCAGATATCATTGGGAGAGCCTCCAGATAGAATGGCCAGGGCTGCTTTGGGTCCGATCTTGGATATGGCAATTAAGTTGAAGAAGAACTTGCGTTCGTCCCGCTGAGCAAATCCATAAAGATCAAATATGTCTTCCCGGACATGGAGATGGGTGTAAATCATGACCTTCTCGCCGGGAGCGGGTAATTGTTCAAAGGTGCTATGGGAAACCTTCAGGCGATATCCTATGCCTGATGCTTCAACCACAACATGATCAGGTTGCTTGCTGATCAATTTGCCAGAAATAAACTCGTACATTAGATACCCATCTTAGCTAGTTTGTAATTTAGAGCATGACAAATGGCTATTCCCAAAGCATCAGAAGCATCCAAAGTTACTGGATCTTCTTTAAGCTTGAGCAATCGTTTCACCATATATAAAACTTGTTCCTTATCCGCTGCACCATTCCCGGTTACAGCAGATTTAACTTTGCGAGCGGCATATTCATGTACTTCCAGGTCAGCATGCTTCCCAGCCAACATGGCCACGCCGCGTACATGACCCATGAGTAAAGCTGTCCTTGCATTCTTCCCATAGAAAGCCTCTTCAATGGCCAGCACATCTGGTTCGAATTGCTTGATGGATTCAGCAATACCCTTATAGAGAACGGCTAATTTATCTGATAGTGAGTCACTGTTTTTGGTTTTAATAACACCAGAGTATACTGATTTAAAACGATTTCCGTCGTAGTCAACAACGCCAACACCTAGAATTCGTAGACCAGGATCAATGCCTATGATTCGCAGGTCCTACTCCAGTCCTTCCAGCATTTCATCCGTGAAATTCACACTGGCTGAAAGTTTTTGCATGTCATCATGATCATCAAGAAGTTCCATGAGATGGACCACTTTGGGAAGATCCTCAGCACTCACCTCTGTAAAATTATTGGGGATATTCTGGACCTCGGCAACTTCAACAGCATATCCGGCTTCTGCCACAGCTTCATTCACTGTATTCAGGTCATTGGGAGCAGAGACAATTTCAAAATAGTCGCCCTCATTGCTCATATCTTCCGCTCCACCTTCCAGAGCAGCCATCATGAGTTCATCCTCATCGACACCCTCAGTTGACACCTGGACCACCCCCTTGGTATCAAACATCCATCCTACGGCACCAGCCTGAGCAAGATTGCCGCCATGTTTGCTGAGCAGGTGGCGTATCTCGGAAACGGTTCTATTGCGATTGTCGGTGGCCACCTCCATCATGAGAGCCACACCACCAGGTCCATAGCCTTCATAAATGATTTCCTCAATGATGACACCTTCGAGATCGCCGGTACCTTTTTTGATAGCTCGTTCAATATTGACCGTTGGCATGTTGGAGGCTTTGGCTGTGGAAATAGCAGTCCGGAGACGAGGATTCATTGCTTCGTCGCCACCACCAGCACGAGCAGCGATGGTTAATTCTTTTGCAATCCGTGTAAATATTTTGCCTCTGGCAGCATCGACAACGGCTTTTTTTCTCTTAATGGTGGACCATTTACTGTGACCGGACATAATTCTCCCACTCTAATTTTCTAATTCAGGTGTATTCTCAGTCCTGATGACCCAGGCCCGTCTAAATCCATTTTGAAAGGCAAATTGCTGCAAACTTTGCGCATCTTCCCTGTTGTTCAATTTCCCGACCCTGATTTTGTAATACGGACTGTCAAATTGAATCATGATTTCGTTTTCGAAGATCGAAGCAGCTCTGGTTTCTAACGCAATAGCTGCATCATAATTATTTGTACTACCCAATTGAACCCGAAACACAAAATTGGAATATTCTGCAACCTCCACAGTATCAATATCGTCACCGAGGTTGGAGTAATAGGCTTTCAATGATTTAATTTGCTCGATACGGGCTTTTGAACCGGGCCAATCGTGCAAGGTGGTGGGATCAAAAGATTCATCCAATTTGACTTTATTCTGCCCCAAAATGAGGAGGGGCAGCACCAGACTAATATAGACCAACAGCTTCATGAATTATCCATCCCGTTTTTCCGTCTTCCAATCTAAGTTCATACCAGGCATCTGTTGCATCTAAAATTTCAGCCGAAGTTCCTTCATGAATAACGAACAAAGTGCTGGATCCTGGTATGGGTGCACTGGTTACTTCCGCCTCATCAACCAATAATACGGCATGTTTCTCATTTAAAGAAATTGATCTGTCAATGAGCCATCCGCCCACCACCAAAAGCAGGATTCCAAGAACAATAGATACAGGCAAGAATACCCGCCCCATGGGACTCCTCCGGGTCAATCGATACAGCGCAATTCCCAAGATCAGCAGACTGAAAAGGACTTCTTCGAGAAATTTTAATTCAGCAAGCGAAAGACTTTTACGCAACGCTTTGAACCAGGCGATGAATGGCATTGGTTCAGGCAATTCGAAGCGATCTTTGAGGAAGAGCCTTGAATATTGAAGATTGTGCAAAATATCAGGATCGCGGGGACTCAATTGTCTGGCTTTTTCAAACTGTAAAATGGCTTTTCCGTATTCCTTTTCAGAAAAATATGCACATCCCAGATTATAGTGAAGCCCAGGAGATACCATATCAGTGGCCAGTACTTTTTCATAGGAAGCTATGGCAGACTCAATTTCTCCTTTTTCATAATAACTGTTCCCCTGATCCATAAGACCCTGGACATCAACAGCAAAAACGGAGCTTAACATCGCTAACAGAAGCAGGGAACTCATCAAGGAGTTTCTCATTACAGGACCCTCCTTAATTTCTGAAACAGTTCCTGGGTAGTGGTTATCCACTCCGGGGCTGATCGTTTCACAGCGCCAGGAGCAAAACGATCCATGGCCAGATCCTCGAGGAAGGCTCTGTTTTCATCAATAATTTCCTGAGGAACGTCATGTTTACTCAACAATTCTATAAATTCAGACGTATCCAGAGTATTCTCTGACACATTCAACCGAGCACCAATAAATCCCGTGATGCATTGATGGAGCAGGGCTCGTAATTCCTCTGAATCTTCTGAAAGCTTCTCTGCCTTCTTAATTTGCTTTCGGGCTTGTTTAATAGCGTTTGTCCGACGTCGCAAATCCACATTCCCCTCAAGACGTCTAGACTGATATTCATACGCGAAGATTCCGCCGAGAACCAGCAATCCCAAAATGTGAAGCGCCCAGAATGCTCCACCCATAGATGAAGTCTGTGCTCTGGTAAATTTTGTATCTGTAGATTTGATGTATCGAATATCTTCCTGCATCAATTCAACCTCTTCCCTGCTGTACCCTGAGGTAACTAGAGGTCGGGAGCCCTCAACATCATAAACACTCAATTCTATTTTACCGGAATTCCTGGTAATATATCGCTCTGTTTTTAAGTCGAAGTAAGTGAATTCAATGGGGTCAATGAGAATTTCACCTGCAATTCGTGGCACCAGCAGGTAAGTTGATTTTTTTGAGCCAGAGTGTTTCATCCCTTTAATACTGATTTTTTCTGTACGCTCGGGTTTAAACACATCAATCCCATCAGGGAGCTTTGGCTCAGGGAGTTGCAGGGATTTAAAATTACCCGATCCTGTGAGAGAAATACTCAAACCAACTGCATCATTGGCAAACACAGCATTGGTATCCAAACCTGCGCGAATTTGAAAATTACCCACTGCTCCATTAAACTTCCGAGGCCTGGGTTCAGGCAAACTTCGTACATTTATCTTAATGGGATTGGAGAGAAAGTTTTTTGTCGCTTTTCTATTGGCCCCAAAGAACGGATCATTGAAAAATGGATCGTTAAAGCGACGGTTGCTTCTCTGATTAGATTTAACCTCTATTTCCAGCTCAGTCTTCAGGGGGTCAATAACCAATTCACCAGATTTGGTGGGATAATATAAAACAGTTTTCAAAACTGCTGTATTATACCGAACACCATCGACTACTTCTGAGACCAGCCTGGGCTGGGCAGACTGCGGTACTTCTTCAGCCCAGAAACCCACAGCATCAGGCAGTTTCTGAACCTGATAATTATACACACTAACCTGGGTAAAGAGTTTGTAGCGTACTGTGAGTGGTTCCCCCACATAGACACTGGATTTGGATGGAATGGCTCGCAAATAAATGGTTTGGTTAGCAGATACCTGCTTTCCACCAGATCCACGGGCGGCAATAATTTCAAGCTTCAAGGGCTGGGTTTTATATCTTGTACCATCAAGAACGACATCCACTGCTGGGAACGTGACCTGACCGGCTTCCATGGCCACAAAAGTATAGCTAATAGTTTTTTTGCTGCTGGTTTTGCCATTTACAATCGTGTAATTGGATGACTGCATGGGTCCGGAGAGGAGTGCAATTTTATCAATATCACCCAGTCGCACGTTGGGCATGACATCGCTACCCTCAACTTCAAGTTTCCAGGTGAATGATTCCTGAACCAGAACCTGGTTGGCATCCAAACTGGCAGTGACACGGGGCTGACTAAATGCAATCGAGCTGAGTAGCAGAAATAGTGAGAAAAGGGAATACTTGATCTTCATCTCATTACCAATCCTTCTCATTGTCTTTTCCTGAGGTCTTTAATCTGATCTGTTCACGCATATTTTCAGTTTCACGGTCCTTCAAAGCATCCAGCAATTGCTGGGCATTCATTAACTCTTCTTTATTGACTAGTTCTTCACCATCTGAAGGCTGCTGTTCCTGTTGTTCCTGTTCTCCCTGATCTTGCTCATCCTGGGATTGTTGCTGGTCCTGCTGGTCTTCCTCATCTCCTTCAGAGTCTTCCTGATCCTGTTGCTGCTCTTCTTGTTTTTCCTCATTCTCGTCCTGGGAGTCCGAGTCTTGCTGATCTTGTTTATCCTGTTTATCCTGCTTTTTCTTATCGTCCTCCCCATCCTGAGAATTTTGATCTTGAGGAGGAGGCGGAGGCATATGGTTCAACAGTTCCAGGTTTGCTTTTGCATCTTGATCACCTGGACGAATTCGGAGGGCTTGTTTGTAAAAGTCTCGGGCTTTCTCCACCTCCTGTTTGTTCAGATAGGCATTCCCCAAATTGTAATATACATCGGCTAGGGCATTTTTGTCTTTGAGACTCAGGGCCTTTTCGTAAGAGCCAATGGCTTCATCAAGATCACCCAATCTATAATTGGCATTTCCCTGGTTGTAATGAATATCTTTTAAATCTGGATTCTCTTCCAGTAGTTTATTCCAGGCTTCAACAGCCTCTTCATATTTTTGGGCATCGAATGCTTTTTTTGCACTGGACTGAGCAAACACAGTTAGTAGCGGGAAAAAAACCAGCATGATATAAATTATCAGGCGCCTGGGTCGATTAATCACTGATGTAATCTCCTTCCCAGTTTCTTTCAGTTCCATGCAAATCTGTTATCAATAAATCAAGTATGAGAAAAAGTAAGGCTATCCAGGCAAACCAATGAAACTGCTCCTTAAAATTGGTGAATTCGTGGCGACTGAATTCCTTCTGCTCCATTCCCAGGATATCATTGTAGATTTCTTCAAGCCCAGCTGATGCAGTATTGAGATGTACAAATCTTCCACCGGTTTCTACACTTATGGATTGGAGTGTTTCTGTATAAAGTCTGGTTGTGACGACTTCGCCAGAACTGGTTTTACGATAACCCAGTAGACTTCCCCGATCATCATATAGAGGGATTGGTGTGCCTGAGAATGAACCAATTCCAGCAGTATGGATAATGACGTTCTCTTTGCGAGCTCGCTCAAGGACTTCGTCCAGATTGCCTTCATGATCTTCTCCATCTGAAATCACGATCATGGCCCGATGCTGTTGATCATCTGGATCAAAGGCACTGAGACCAATCTCCAGAGCATTCTCAAAGGAGGTCCCCTGGACCCCAATCAGCGACTCATCAGAGATATCCAAAAACATATCAAATGCTGAGTAGTCCAAAGTAAGGGGTGTTTGGAGATGAGCCTGTCCAGCAAACACCACAAGTCCAACCCTATCACCCCGTAGTTCTTTGATCAATTTCCTCAACTCAAATCGAGCTTTCTCAAGACGATCGGGTTTTATATCCTGGGCTCGCATTGAATTGGATACATCCAGGAGCACGACGATATCAACACCTTCCCGGTGAATCTCTGTTAATTCATCTGAGAATTTGGGTCCCCACACAGCAAAGAGGAGCATCAGGATGGCAAGGATGCGGAGAATATCCTTGGTCAATCTTTTACGCTTGCTAACACTTCTGGAGAGTTGTTCAAGGAGTTCAGGATCACCAGCTCTCTTTAGCAAATTTTTGCGGGAGAAGCGAAACCACACACCAATCATTATCATCAGAGGGATTATTGACCAGAGTAAGCTCTGGAGCCAGATGGGATATGTTTCAAATTGAATCATCAGGGGAATCTCCTGAAGACCAGTCGTTCCAGGATGAATTCAATAATCAAAAGGAAAAGCGCCAGAAGCAGCGGAAAATAAAAGAGCTCAGCATGCTGCACATATTCTCTGACACTATACTCAGTCGTCTCCATCTCAGAGATTTCCTGATAGACTGCAGCCAGGCTCTTTTCATCAGTAGCTCTAAAATATTTGCCACCTGTAATATCAGCAATTTTGGTTAATGTTTCTTCATCAATATCGACCTGAACTGGCATGGTTCTCATACCGATAACGGTTTGGACAGGCATGGAAGCAGTTCCCCGGGTCCCTGCACCAATGGTATAGATTCGAATACCAAACTCTTTGGCCAGTTCTGATGTCGTGATGGGATCCAACTCACCAGCATTGTTGCGACCATCTGAGAGCAACACAATGACCTTGCTTTTTGCATCGGAGTCCCTCAATCGATTGATAGCGCCTGCAACAGCCATCCCAATAGCTGTGCCGTCAAATTTTTCATTGACGATTTCAAGCTGGGAGATGAATTCATTCAGTCGGTTCAGATCCGTCGTCAAGGGGCATTGCATAAAACTTTCCCTGGCAAATACATTTAACCCTATGCGATCATTCTGGCGCTGAGAAACAAAAGTCTGGGCAACCTTCTTGACTGCTTCCAATCGGTTGGGCTTGAAATCCATGGCTCGCATGGAGCCAGAGATATCAATCACCATCATGATATCAATTCCCTCAGCATTCACCTCTTGAAGGGCGTTGCGTTCCTGGGGGCGCATCAAGGCCACAAAAATAGCCATGATTGCCAGAATTCGTAATGTGTAGAGCATATGTTTTCGCCACATACCCGTGGTTTTTGAAATTCCCTCAAACATGAGGAGAGATGAAAATCTCAGGGTCCCAAATCGTTTTTGAGAATAGAATACATAGACAATCAGCAGCACAGGAATACTAAGCAAGAGCCAGGCTAATTGGGGGTATTGAAAGGCGAGTATCACTATATTTCAAACATTCTTTTAATCGTGTTCATCTATCCGTTTTTCCAAAACATCTTTTATAGTCATTGAGCTAATCTTTGTTTCATATAGATGTGATATTTTTTGAGAATATCCTGTTCAAATGGAACGAATATAAAATCCATGTATTCGGGGCTCCTTAAAGCCCGGCGATTAGAATTATGATAATATTCAGATGGGTAGAATTGTGACAACTTCTACGAATTCAGGAGAAGTCTTAGTCTTCTTTTTTTTCTTCAGTCTTTTCTTCGACTTTTGGTTCAGCAGGCGTATTGCCAGCTTTTTCAATTTCATCAGTAATACCGCTCAGGGCACCCTTGAATTCTCGGATTCCCTTCCCCAGACCCTTGGCCATTTCAGGCAAGCGTTTTGCACCAAAGAAAATCAATATAAATAAGATGATAATTAGCCATTCCCAGCCGCCAGGTAAACTCATGGATTACTCCTTTATAATTAATACTTAATATTGAAAATTGAACATTGATTTAACTTCACAAAGGCAAGCTACGCCATTGATAACTCCACATGAGGTCGATAATTTCCTAAGTAGCTCATTCTCCCTCTTCATATCACATTGTCTTCAATTTTCAATTACACCCTATAGTAACGCAAAAGATAATAAGCAACACCCATTCCCACGACACCCATAAAGTTCACTTTTAGAGTAAAACCGAAGGTGAGAGAGAAAATTCTAAGATCGAGTACAAAGGGTTCAGCTAATCCATATTTTGCCGTATCGAAGGAGAGAACAAAGAAATCCCTTACAACACTCTCAGGGAGCAATGCTGCTGCCACATCACCCAGCACTGAGCCAATGATGGCACCACTAACAATCATAAGAACAATTATTTTTATGTTACGACGTCTTGGATCCATTACTCAACCCCAACCTCATCATCACGTTGGGTCCGGGTCCATTTTAACAGGCTTGAAAGAATCATAATTACGGCAAGGGGGAACATGAGGAAGCCCTTGCTAGCGAATACCAGAATAATCATAATCACGCCAGAAATGAGAGATATTTTCTCTTTTGATGTCCCCTTCAAACTCATGGGAGGTGATTTTGAAAAGGGAATCTTTGATAGCATGAGACTTGAAATAATCATTACCAGAGGTAAAACGATTCTAGCCTCACCACCGGGTTGACGTGGGATCCATCCTAAAAACGGATAGTGATGTACCTGGCTCATAAAAAGCCAGATTCCAACAACCGTCAGAGCCATCAGGGGTGTGGGTACACCAAAAAATTGACCTTTTTGGGCACTCTCAGCTTCCAGATTGAATTTTGCCAATCTGATTGATCCCAGCATGAGAGGCATGAAAGCATAAAATCCACCTACCAGCTGCCCCAGGGGTTCTGCCCAGACCATATAAACGAATACGGAGGGAGCCAGACAAAAGGTGATAATATCTGCCAGAGAATCGAACTGGATTCCAAAATCGGAAGTACTATCCAGGGCCCTTGCGATTTTTCCATCGAACCCATCAAAGATGGCTCCAAAAATGATGAACCAAGCCGCCCAGAAATAGTCACCGTTGGCAGAAGAGAGGATAGACATAAAGCCCAGGAACATATTAAAGATAGTAAAGGAGTTGGGGATAAATCTTCGGCGTGGATTTTCCTTGAGGGGTAGTCTTTTGCGTGCAGGATCGCGTACCATGATTAATCCATTCTCGCCAGGATGGTGAGACCACCACGCACTGGCTCTTTCATTTCTACCAGAACCTTAGCGGCCCTGGGAATAATAACGTCCATTCGACTTCCAAATTTTATGAGACCATAACGATCTCCCTGGGTTACTTCGTCGGCTTCACGGAGATAATTGATGATTCGACGGGCCAAGGCACCTGCAATCTGGACAAATTTGACTTTCATCAGGTCATTCTCCACGCCCACTACACTTTGCTCGTTCACCTCTGAGGCATCCAAAGCGAAAGCTGCCTTGAAGGCACCGTATTTATAGTCAACAAATCCAATTTTTCCGGAAATGGGAACTCGATTGATGTGGACATTTAAGGGAGATAAAAACATGGTGATCAGGGTTGCATCACCCACATAGTCATCTTGAACATCCTTGATATCAACTATGACACCATCACCGGGACTTAAGATGTGTTTGGGGTTGACAACTACTTCACGTTCAGGATCCCTGAAAAAGTATAGGGTAAAAAGCAATAGCAAACCGCTGAGCATTGATGGGATTTTCCAGTAAAGGGAACCCCCACTGAAAAAACTAATTGTGGCCAGGATGAGTGTAAGCCCTAACACAATCACGATATTTGGATATCCTTCACGAGCCATAAATGTCTTTATATTTCCTCTCTATTAAACCGCGCAAAGATAAGCTCGGCTCCTACAGAATAAAACACGCTTTTCGGTGGGAAAAACAGCCTAGCAGAGGGGCAAACTTTGTGTTTTACTGAGATTATTTTTGAATAAGTATTAAAACAATCACTCACTGGAGGGAGCGACGGTCTCACCCAGTACGATGGGAATGGCCATACTCTCTGTTTGGCGCAAAATATTCAGCGTCAGTTGATCACCCCGCTTGAGATCCTGAAGATTGAAATAGGCAAAAATATCATCATCCGTTTGAATACTCTGACCATCAAGACCCACAATGAGATCACCAACTTCAACACCTCCTCGAGCGGCAGGTGAACCATCTTTCACTCCTACAACCACCACCCCCACAGTCGATCCCAGATTTAATAGTTGTGCGGTTCGAGGGTTATTGGGGCGATAACTGATCCCCGTTGAGTAATTTCTATCTACAAAACCCTTAGCCCTTAATTCATCAATGATACCGATGGCTCGATTGATTGGTAAGGCAAATCCGATCCCAATTGAGCCGGTGCTATTGGCTCCAGAAAAGATAAAGGTATTGATACCCACAACCTGTCCATCCGAGTTCACCAACGGTCCCCCACTGTTTCCAGAATTGATTGATGCATCAGTTTGTATCATATCCTGATAGATGCGCCCTGATTGCTGAAATCCAAAGTCCATATGCAGGCTGCTGATAATTCCAGCAGTTGCGATGGGCATTTTACTTTCGCTAAAGAGTCCAAATGGATTTCCCAAAGCGATGACCCACTCACCCAAGATAATTTCATCGGAGTTACCCAATTCTGCTGCAGGGTACTGTCCTCTATCAATGATTTTAATGATTGCCAGATCAGTTTTTTCATCTATGCCCACAACCTCGGCCTTATGCTGGGTCCCATTCGCCAGAGTGACCATAATTTCCACACTATTCTCCACAACATGAGCATTGGTTATGATATAGCCATCCTTGTCATAAATGAATCCTGAGCCAATTACTGCCTCCTTTTCCTGGAACCAGCGTGGTGTGCCCGGCATGATAAAGCGCCAGAAAGGATCGGACATGAGGGGAGATTGTGAATATCTGATCTGGGTTGTGGAAATGCCAACAACTGTAGGTGAAACATCTGCAATTCCTCGTGTAATTGCAGTTTCTCTGGAGTTAAATAGAGAAATCTTTTCAGGAATCTCAGCCGGGGAAATGCTTGGAATCGCCAGGGTCTCATCTGCGGTATCACTCGTAGCAAACTCACTTATTCCAGGAATTTGCCAGTTTCTCAATTCTCTGAGAGAAAGTGTCAACATTCCCAGAAAGAGGGCTAAGGCGAAGATTAGTGAAGTGATTTTTTTCATTTTAGCTTTATCATTCCATATCTCGAATGTGAATAATAAACTTTAATACCTGATCACACAAGTTCATCCTTGAGTACCTACCATGTGGGCTGGAGCGCTTCAGGATAAGTGACCTGGATAAGTGTCAGTCCATTGGCTGGAGCGGTCACCACATGTGATTGTCGGTTTGGCTCCTCCAAAAGGGCCAGGAAATGGCCGATGTCCCACTTCCCTCGTGCTACTTCAATCATACTTCCCACCAGCATCCGAACCATATGATGCAAAAATCTATCTCCTGCAATGGTAAACTTCAGGACGCCTGAAGGCTGCACTTCCCAGACTGCTGTTGTCAGGTTGCAAACCATATTTTCGGTCTCAGTTCCGGCATAGCAGAAACTTGAGAAATCGTGCTCACCTAAAATATGCTCGGATAACTTGTGTAATCTGGAAGTATCCAGGGGATATCGAACATACCATTGGGTATTGCGATCCAGCACATTGGGTGATGTGGTGATTTGATACAAATATTGCCGCCGAATGGCAGCAAAACGGCTATGAAAATTAACATCTACCTGTGAGGAGGCAATCAGTCTGATGTCTTCAGGCAGCTGCCGATTGAGAGCTTTCCAAAGATTTTCTACGGGGATGGTGCAGGTATCAATTTCAAAGTGTGCGACCTGCCCCAGGGCATGCACCCCGCTATCAGTTCTTCCTGATCCTATAATTCCAATTTTTTCATCGAATACCTTATTGAGGGCTCTCTCAATATGTCCCTGTACCGTTTCTGGATCGGCTTGAACCTGCCACCCATGGTAGGCAGACCCTTCGTATTGTAAGAGAAGTGCTATTTTCACGCCATGACTTTCTGTTTCTGGGCAATGGACACCAATCCAAGCCACAGAGTCATCAAGGACCAGATGATGATCATTTTTGCATCCAATGCAAGAAACAACAAACCCATACCCAGCCAGGCACTGCTTAATAAAAGCATATATTTTGATGTCTTCATCGTCATAACAGATGGCAGACCCCGAATGGCGAGTAAATCTCCCAATGTCATTGATCGGTGTATTGTATGAGAAATCAAGGCCTTAAAAACACTCTGCCAGAATCTTAATTTTTGGAGATAGGTTTTTCTGGGAGCCCCTGAAACAAAGAAGAGTTGAAACCTTGAAAATCTCTCCCACTCAACCTTTAGAGATGGCATAAATCTAAGTGACAAAACGACAAGCGTCTGTAATTTTCCAATTTGAAAACCAATCCACTCTAAGGGTGATAGCAGCATGGTGAGTTGAGCAATAGTTGCCGGGTTACGAAGTCTGGACTGAAAACTGGATACGATGACCAGGGGCCATGCAAATCGCTCTACAGCAAAAAGAAGATACTGCCAGTCTGCCCACAGGAACCCTTGATCCAGAGATTTCAACAGGAGTGCTCTCATGAAAGGTGAAAAGACTATTTGCATGATTGCCAGAAACGTTACCAGGCCCAGAATAATAGCCAATGTTTTCAGGGGAGAAGGAGAAGTCATCCACAGGACAACCAGGGTGATTGCTGTGATGCCTATGTGCCAGATTGTGGATGAAACTATAAAGAGTGAAATAAATATGAGCGCAGAGGTAAAGAAGGTGAACCAGATTAACCAGGGGTCTCCATCTGCATTCGAAGTTTTTGGATGGGAGTTATTATCTACCAAATCAAACCGGCCCTCAAAAAGTCAGAGCAATTCTAATTCCAGCACTTCCATCTATCATCTCAGGTTGAACCGTCATTGTTGTATCCAAGCGCTTGAGATAAAGTGCATCCATGGTACTTACCAGATGATTAAGTGCTATGGCACCAAAGGCGTAAGTCAGCCGTTGTCCCCACAAATATCGTTCAGTTTTGATATCAAAATATTCCTGACGTTTTTGATCTGATTCCCAGCTCCAATAATACCCATTGTCTGCAGAGTAAATGCGATCCCATTGGCGATTGCGGAGCATCTGCTCATTATAGGCATCCATACTTTCATATTTTGAGACACGGTCCAAAAAGACATCTGACTTTTTTTGAGGATCCGTTATCTGTCCATATTTAGAGGCAAAATAGTACAAATCATTTTCGTGGCTGTTTGCTGAGGAGCTGGCGATACCTGCAAATATCCACAGAGCTGCCTCAATACCATTAAAAAGATAACCCTTACCATGGGCTTGGTAGGTATGCTCGCCCCAACCGGGTATCAAGGTGCTTTTTAGAACGGATGGCTTAGATAACAGCCCATCTGCGGCATCCCCAATTATTGGGAAGATCGTTAATATGCTTATGAGTAAGACTTTCATGCTGTAATGATGCACTTTTTAGGTCCTTATAAAAAACAATGCTGCGCCAAGAGCAAATACACCTACTGTTGTCAAAATTATAAGGGGGACTGGCGGCTCACCCTTTGCGTAATCACCCCCAACTTCGAAGGGGGTTTCTTCTTCCAAAAGTGTTTTTAACTGGGCCTTTGAAAGATTATCTGAAATTTTTCCCCGCCAGACAAACTCGGTCTGGTCATATGAAAATACCACATTGAGTTCTAACTGACGAAGGTATCTTGAGTTCCGGACAGTTTTTGTCGGATCAAGATTTATTGTAAGTGTGAAATTAGTGGCAGTTATATCAACTCGCCTGTTTTCCTCTCCATTTTGATTCCTGGGCAGGCAGGAATTGAGATAAACATCCAGGTTTGATGCTTCAACAAACCTTGGATGAAGACTCGTCATGGGTAATGATGTGGAATCAGATATGGCCTTGTTCAAATTTTTAAGAAGTTCAGTGGTCAAATCCCGATGACTGGATTGACCAAATCCCAAACCACACAACAAGCATAGTACCAGAAGCTGTTTCATAATGAAAATAGCTGATGTAGGAATGGTATATGCATAAATATCTATAAAATGATCAAACAGATTTGCTGGATTTGCCCAGAACCACCCAAAGAAGACCCAGGGATGAGAGCATGAGAACTACAAGTGCAAAAACATCCCCGTTTCTGCTGTAGAATGTTCGCTCCAGTCCGATTGGAGCATCATAGATAATCTCACCCTTTTCACCGAGAGGAATCGAGGCTGCAATTCGACCACTTGGCAAGATCATGGCGCTTACCCCGGTTTGGGCAGCTCTGGCCACGCTAATGCGATGCTCAATAGATCTAAGCCTGCCTGCAGCCAGATGTTGATATGGACCAGGAGATTTTCCTAACCAGGCGTCATTTGTTATGATGGACATGAGGTCAGCACCATTATCAATAAAAGTTCGGAAAATGTAGGGATCAGCAGATTCGTAACAGATGAGCGTTCCAAGATCAGTGACCTCATCTCGACTTCCCATGGGATAGACTACGGATTCGTCGCCAGGTTGAAAATTCGCCTGTCCAAAATTTAGATTTGCCAGAATAGGGAATGTTTCTACCATTGGAATGCGCTCAGCAAAGGGAACCAAACCCTGTTTACTGGAGATCACAACAGGCATACCTGGAGAATAGTAGAAGGCTGAATTGAAGAATTGATAATCCCCATTCTTCGCTTTATGGTGCAGGGCCCCGGTGAGGATGGAGACGGCATTGTTCTCAACAAATTTTCTGATTTTGCGATCAAACTGGGGGTAATAATGCAAATGAGCAGGCACGGCACTTTCAGGCCAGATGATAATGCGAGCACTATCATTAACCGCCTTTCTTGATTGCGCTAAAATTGCTTCAACGTGCTTGGTCTTTTTCGAACGAACCCATTTTTGATGTGGATCTAGATTGGTCTGAATTATTCCCACTCTAATGGTCGAATTACTCAACTCTCCGATGACCTTCATGCGTACGGCTCCATAAATAAAAGAGCCAATGATAATGAAGCCCAAAATGCCCCAGACTAATTGCTGAGTTCGGACAGTGAGTTTGCCAAACTCCAGTTGAAACAGGAGGGTATTGATCCCAACAACCCAAAAACTAATGGCGTAGATACCACCATATTCAGCCAATTGCTGGAGTGGAAGGGCAAAATTCTGAGTCATGGCCAATGACAACCACGGAAATGCAAGGGTATATCCATGATAGCTGTAAAGGAATTCTATTGAGACCCAGAAAGCGGGAGCCAACCAGAGACCCTTTGTCCCCATTTTATTCCCCGTTCGGGCAATGATAAGGCCAAACAATCCAAACCATAGTGACATATAGGCAACGCTGCCCATCATGGAAGCTGAAGCAACCCAGAAATTTGTACCTGAGTTATTTGCTATCCAATTCAAGCTGGTCAGTGTGAAAATAAATCCAGTGATATACCCTAATTTGAAACCTCTTTGCCACCCCCCCTGCTGTAAGGCTGCCCAGAGCGGTATCCAGGCAACCCAGGCAATAAAGAACATGTCGAAGGGTGGAAAACTCAGGGTAAGCAATAATCCTGAGATGATCGCCAGTGTTTCTGGTGTGAATCGCTTCGTCATGCTATTTCAACCAATCCATTATCCTTGAGTTTCCTCAAGATACTGTTTCAAAATGAGTGCTGCAGCTATTCTATCTACTGCACCTTTATCATCGCCAACCTTTTTGCCCATGCGATGTAGAGATTCTTCTGCTTCCACAGAGCTGTAACTCTCATCAATCGTATAAACCGGTTGGTCTATCCTGGCTTTTAAAACCTCAATAAACGCTTCAACTCGTTTTGCCTGTTCGCTTTTTTCTGCACCAGGTCTGAGAGGTACGCCAACCACCACCTCTGTCACTTGCTCCTTTTGAATGACGTCGCTGATCTGTTCTACTGCATCGTCATTACTGGAAATCAGCAGTGTCTTATACGGACTTGCGATTATCCTCAGTGGATCAGTGAGGGCCAGGCCCACACGTCTTCCGCCGGGATCGACTGCTAATATTCGCCCTTGCATGTGACAGAATGTCTACAGCTTTACTCTACGGGCCGTTTCAGGACTTCTTTAAGCAATTTGCCAGGTTTGAAATGAGTTTTCCTCCGGGCAGGAACATAGATTTCTTCGTTGGTACGAGGATTTCTTGCACGTGGTTTGGCTTTGGTAGGTTTGACTTCAAAAACACCAAAGTTACGGACTTCAATCCGGATTGAAGCTTCATCGCCACTCATCATTTCCCTCAGGACGGTGAATACGCCATCGACAATTTCTTCTGTCTGGAATATTTTTTGGCCGAGTTTCTCAGCGGTTTTTTTTGCTACATCTTTTTTTGTGTATGTGATTGACATGGGTTATCCTTTCTTATCCATGGCTCTACTCACGCTCTACGCTTATCACGCCTTCTGAGGCAAGTAGCTTTGATTTTAGTCGGTCTAATTGTTTGACACCTTCTACCTCAATAATGACCAAACCGGTAACCACGTCACCGTCGACCTTCATGGATAGAGTATCAATGTTAATATCATAGGTAGAAATCGTCTCCGTGACATCCCTAACTAAATTTTTTCGTTCTTGTGCTAAAATTTTGAGACGAACGAGGAATTTCTGTGAACGGGCAGCTGCCCAATCCACGTCAATAATACGTTCTTCTTCGGGAAGATTGGTAGCAACGGTCTCACAATCTTTGTGGTGAACTGTGATTCCCCTACCCCGTGTAATAAAGCCCAGAATCGGATCACCAGGAATGGGGTTACAGCATTTCCCAAAGCTGATCATCATGTTGTCTATGCCCTGAATGGATACACCCTTTGTGGATCTACGGGCACGATTTAGAAATGATTCGGCGTAATAGCTCTCTGATTTTTCCGGCCTGGGTTTGACATATTCTTCAGGAAAAAAATTATTGAGAATCGAAGAAACGGTACGATGACCAGAGCCAATGGAAGCTATCATCTTCTCTTCAGATTCAAATTTTAGAGTGATATATGGGTCTTTGAGATGTTTCCACTCTTTGGCCTTTTTGATTTTACGCAATTCACGATCAAGAATCTCTTTTCCCAATCGCACACTTTGCTCAAACTCCTGACCCTTGATCCATTTTCGGATATTTGATTTGGCCTTGGAGGTTTTTACAAATTTCAACCAGGAAGAATTGGGTTTCTGAGAATCACTTGTAATGATCTCGACCTTATCGCCACTCTCCAGCTCGCTGTTCAGTGGTTTGATTCTTCCATTGACCTTGGCCCCAATACAATGTAAGCCGACTTGCGAGTGCACATCAAAGGCAAAATCAAGAGGCGTAGCCCCCAGAGGTAACATTCGCACCTCGCCTTTTGGGGTATAGACAAATATTTCGTCTTTATAGAGATCAATTTTGAGCAGATCCATAAACTGATGAGAGGTGGTCTTATCCTCTGTCTGCAGAATATCCACCAGGTTCCTCAACCAGGTCACCTGTTTATCGATATCATCCTGGCCAGAGTTGGCGTCTTGTTCTTTGTACTGCCAGTGTGCCGCAACTCCCTCCTCAGCAGTGTCATCCATTTCCCTGGTCCGGACCTGAACCTCAACGGGGAAGCCATCGGGACCGACGACAGTGGTTTGTATGCTTTGATATCCATTGGATTTGGGTTGAGCGATAAAATCTTTAAAACGTTCCTGGATAGGTGTATAAAAGGCGTGAATGAGACCCAAAACACTGTAACAGGATTCTACCCGGTCAACGATGATTCTTACTGCATAAATATCAAAAACATCTTCAAATGGTCGGTTCTGATCCTGCATTTTGCGAAAAATGGAATAGTGGGATTTAAATCTACTCTTATAAACAGCTTCAAACCCGGCCTCTTCCACTTTCTCTTTCACAGGCTCCAGAAACTTCTGTACATATTTTTCAAAAAATGCCTGTCGTTTGGGAATAAGTTTACTTAGCTCCTGTGATGCCTTGGGCTCAAGGATGTCGAAGATAAGGTCTTCCATCTCAGATTTTATACGATACATCCCCAGACGATGAGCAAGGGGTGCATAGACATCCCGGGTTTCTCTAGCGATTCGTCTTTGTTTTACAGCCGGGAGATGCTGGAGGGTGCGCATGTTGTGAAGTCTATCGGCAAACTTGATAATGATAACCCGGATATCAGCTGCGACAGAGAGGAGCATCTTTCTAAAATTGACAGCCTGTTTGTCTTCCTCACTGCGAAACTTCATATCTGAAAGTTTTGTGACACCATCAACCAGCCGTGCAACCTCTTCTGAGAATTCTTGTTCCACATCTTTGTGGGTATAACCAGTATCTTCAATAACATCGTGTAGCAATGCTGCTGAAATAGTCACAGGATCCAGTTTCATCTCTGCAAGAATCGTTGCTACTTCCACACAATGTGTGAAATAGGGCTCACCGGATTTCCTCAACTGACCCTGATGGGCTTTTTTACCAAAATTATAGGCACGCCAGACAAAATCTTCCCCAGTGGGTCCAATTGAACTGCTTCCCCCCATCAAATCGATGATGTTCTGGAAGTCATTGGGATATTTAGTCCCTTCCGAATTCAGGATTCTATCTAGTATTGCTGCAGCCATTAGAAGGGTTCAGGAGCTCCTTCATTGGGAGGTGGCGACGGCGAATAGGCGGACAGGTTTTCAAAGGAGGCAAATTTATCAATAAAACTGAGCCTGACGGTTCCAGTCGGACCATTTCGCTGTTTGGCTACAATGAGTTCAGCAAGGCCTTCCTGGGTATTCCCGTTATCATCCAGAACACCGTATTTTTCAGGGCGATAAATAAACATTACAACATCAGCATCCTGCTCAATGGAGCCTGATTCACGCAAATCTGAGAGAATGGGCCGTTTGTCGCCTCCCCTTGTTTCCACAGCTCGAGAGAGCTGAGATAAGGCAACGACAGGAAGGTCCAGTTCCTTGGCCAACATTTTAAATGAACGAGAGATCTGACTAATTTCCTGTTGTCTACTTTCAACTCTTCCAGTTCCCTGAAGGAGCTGCATATAGTCAACAATGATCATGTCGATGCCCTTATCAGCTTTCAATCGACGCGCTTTGGCTCTCAATTCAGTTATGTTGAGGGAAGCTGAATCATCAAGATAGATTTCTGCTTCAGCAAGGTTTCCAGCGGCGGTGCTCAAACGGGGCCAGAGATTGGATGGCAGACGCCCCGTTCTCACGAGGTGCGCATCAACCTTGGCCTCACTACAGAGCAAGCGCATGGCCAGCTGGTAATTAGACATTTCCAGCGAAAATATTCCGATCTTTGTTCCAAATTTAACTGAGGCGTTACGTGCCAGTGAAAGTGCCAGAGCGGTCTTCCCCATGGACGGTCGTGCTGCTATGATAATCAAATCAGATTTCTGGAAACCTGATGTAATATCATCAAGTGCATCAAAACCAGTAGCAACACCTCGAATCCCGCCTGGATTCTCATGAAATTTATCAGCCTGGGCAAAAGCCTCATCAAGAGCGCTACGGATTCTCACAAAATCAGCTGTCTTAAAGCGCTTCTCTGAAAGCTCAAAGATTTTGCTCTCTGCCTTTTCAAGGAGATCATCAACACGTTCGCGGGTTTCATAGGCCTCGGTGGATAGCTCTGCAGCAAGTTGAATTAACGCGCGCAGGGCGGAACTCTCCATGACCAGCTTGGCATAATAGCGGGCATTTGCTGTGGATGGAATCTTTTCAGTCAACTCTGTGATATAATATGCGCCACCAGCAGCCTGAAGATCACCACTCCTTTTTAATTCATCAACCACTGAAATCTGATCGACGGGTTCCCCACGGGCATCAAGATTAATAATGGCATTAAAGATTTTTTGGTGAGCAGGACGATAAAAGCTTCCCGAATCCAGAAATTCCATAGCTGATGAAAGTGCCATGCGATCCAGCATCATGGACCCAATAACGCTTTGTTCAGCTTCTTCGTTATGGGGTGGTAGTCTCAGATTTTGACTGGTTTCACTCACGCCTGAGCCCCTCTCTTTTCTAGATACATCTCACGTATTTTTTTGAAATCTTCCCAGGCAGGTCGTTTCCAGTTGGGATTTCTCAATAGAGCAGCGGGATGGTAGGTAACGACCAAATCTGTACCATGATAATCAAAGACCTGTCCGCGCATTGATGTGAGAGAATCCTTGCTCCGCAGCAAGGTGGTGGCTGAGATGCGGCCCAGGGCTACCAGAAGTTTCGGTTTGATCAACTCAATCTGTTTGAGTAGATACGGCTCGCATTCCTCAATCTCTGCTTTATTGGGATCACGATTATCAGGTGGGCGACACTTGAGGATATTTGCGATATAGACATCTTCTCTGGTGAGATCGATGGCTTTAAGGATATCCGTGAGCAATTTGCCCGATCGTCCGACAAAGGGCAAGCCCTCCAAATCCTCTTTTTCACCAGGAGCCTCACCCACAAACATGATATCAGCGTTTGGATTGCCTGCACCAAACACAAAGTTGGTCCGGGTAGACCCAAGGGGACAGTTCATGCAGCCTTTGATGGCGCTGTTAAATTCACTGATGGTCTTGATATCAGGACTCACTGAAATTCTCTCCATATCGGTTTCCTGATCGGTCTCAGGCATATATAGCGGTCCACCAAAAATCTCTAACTCGTCTTTGACGAAGGCTTTTATCTGGTCATGTTTATTCATCACCTGATAGAAATCTTGGTCAGTTAGGCTTTTTCAGTTTCTTCTTCAGCGGGACCATCGCCAAACATGGCCTGCTTTTCCCACTTAAGTTCACCGGATAGAAATTCTGTAAGGCCTACCGTTGTGGGTTTCACAACAGCATCATAGGCTTCTCTATCGATTTCAGTATCCACTTCGTAGGCTTGTGACATTTCATCTTCACCGCTAATCTCTTCGAGATTTTCTTCTTCACGACGACGTTCTTCTTCGATGACATAACGATCGCCAATGATCTGTCTCGCTCGTTTAGCGATCACAGTCACTGCTTCAAAAATATCTTCGGTATGCTCTTCGATTTTTCTGAACGGTACTGTCTGTAAACCCATTTATATACTCCTTTGTTGTTGATATATTTCATTTTCTAAAATTTCGGTAAATGCGTTAACTGCTTCATTCAATTCAGAGTTAACGATGGTATGATCAAATTGTTTTCCCAATAGCATTTCTTCGGGCATGCGTTCAAGGCGAATCCTGATCTGTTCAGGACTATCCGTATTGCGTTTAATCAGTCTTTGTTCCAAGGCTTCAACCGAGGGTGGTTCTATAAAAATTGATATACTGTGCTCGGGATATGCCTTCTTCAAATTTATCCCGCCTTTGATATCAATATCGATAAGCAACTGTCTTCCCTGCTCTAAAGCAGAATCTACGTATGAGCGCAAGGTTCCATAGAAGTGACCATTTTTTGAATAGACTTCCTGCCATTCAACCAATTCATCACGTTCGATACATTTCAGGAATTCGGCCTTGCTGATGAAAAAGTAATGCTGACCCTCTATCTCGTAATCTCTTCGTGGACGGGTTGTAACCGAGACTGAAAATTCAATCTCTGGAAATTTTTCCATGATGGCATTTTCAACCGTCCCCTTGCCGGCACCCGAAGGTCCAGCGACAATGATCAATCTTCCTTTTTGGGATGTCATTGAATATTTTGCACCTGTTCTCTTATACGTTCGATCTCATTTTTCAATTCTACAACAGCGTGTCCAATGGGAGTTGAGTTAGCTTTGCTGCCAACAGTATTTGCTTCTCGATTCATCTCCTGCAGTAAGAAATTTAAACGCTTACCTGCATCGCCATTCTCCACCATCAACTCACGAAAATGTTGAATGTGGGCATCCAGGCGGGTCAATTCTTCTGCAATATCCAGCTTGTCGCTCCAGAGTACAATTTCCTGCTCAAGACGTTTTTCATCAATCTGGGATTCACCCTCTAAACTGCTGTCAGCTATTTTTTTTCGCATTTTTTCTGCGATGAGGTCCAGTCGACCGAGATCCTCAGCCTGAATTTTGGAGGTAATCTCAACAATATTGCCGAGTTGCTCCAGGATGGCCTGCTCAAGTAATTCGCCTTCGCGTAGACGCATGGCCTGCATTTGTTCTGATGCCTTTTTGACAAGACTTAAAACGGCATCATTAATTTTGACCTGATCTTCTGCATCTGTGTCATATGTGATGACATCGGGGAAGCGAAGTAATTCAGCCATGGAAAGCGTCTCATGCTCACGACCCAAAATTTTAGCACTTTTGTTGGCAATTTGTTGGTAATGCAGGAGCAATTCCTCATTCATTCGCGGCTTGCCAATGGCAGTTTGATCCGTCCCCATATTCATGGTTAAAGTCACCCTTCCACGGCTCAATAATGACTGTAAATGGGTTCTGGCACCGTCTTCCACTTTTTCGTAACCACGTGGCAAACGCATGACGAATTCAAGGAACCGACTATTCACAGCTCTCAGCTCAATAACAACCTTCAGATCACCAATTTTTTGTTCGGCCCGGCCATAGCCGGTCATACTTATAAGCATAGGTCCTCTCTAAACCAGCATTTCATGCTACTTGTACACTTTATATCAAGCTATTACTTGAAATGCTGTGGCAAAGCCGCATAGTATAATTTTTGGCTATAGCTATGTCAAAAGATATATTGAAGTTAGGTCAATATTTTTTCATTAAGATTTGAGATTCGATCCTGAAGGGCTACAGGAATGATTGTGAGACCGATAAATTTGCCTCTCCTCAGTGCGTTTTATCAAGGGAGTTCTACAGAGCGGATCACCTTGCGTTTGCTGCTGTAAGTAGCCTTTATTCCACTACTGACCAGGGTATACATTTGCATGAAATCAGTTGTTCCATTCTCAACTTCTGAATTTTCGAAAGTTGCCCATGGGGGAGAATGCTTAAGCGGAATATTTAACCCGATTGAAGTGATAAGTCGCTTGTTGTCCAGAAAAAGGAAGCCATTCTTCCGCGTGGGGTCAACAGGCACCCAGCCTTTGACGGGTAAATAGATTTCTGACCAGACGTGAGCCCCAGTATTTTCAGGTACAAAGTTAAAGCCAGATTGTTGCCGGGCTGGAATACCGGCGATCCTGCACATGGTCATAAATAGAGCCGAATATTGTCCACAATCCCCAGCTAAAGTTTCAGCAGCATTGCGAACCCCTCTCGCCTCAGGTGGATAGACATAGGTCATATTGCTTTGAACCCAGTTGTAGATGGCTTCTGCCTGACTGACCGGATCTGCAACATTTTCCAGCAATAAGAATACGGTGTCAATCAAAGCATCATCTTGTTCCAGGAACCGTTCAGCTCTGGTATACTTCTGGATTATTTCTGGCGGAATTTGATTCCAATTAAAGTACTCGATATCCCTGTCTACATCCGGTTTGTAGTCGAAAGTGATATACCTGAATTTTCTGATGATAATGAAACTTTCATTTGGTGACTGGGATTGATTCCAATACAGAATCTGATTCCCATACTCCGGCTCATTTGAAATGTCTGTTGGCTGGGGTTGGATACTTGATCCAGGTAGTACCTTTTGGGAAGGATAATCACGAATATCTGAACTCCATATATGGAGGGCTGGAGATTGATCTGCAGCTAAACCCTGTTCTTGATTAGATGCATTCAGTGCCTCGCCTGATAGAAGGGAAATATCTTTAATTCTAACAATTAATTCACCTGTCACTAAACGGGGATTTGAATATTCGCTGGACAGGTGTTTCATAGCATTCTGGAGCATGAGTATTTCTTCAGGGTCAGGACGAGCGCTATGCTGGCTACAAGCACTCAGTAATAGCAATATGAGTAAAGGGGATGATCGTAGAAGGCTATGATTCAGAGACATACAGGTATTCCTTAAATCGATATTACTATTTCATATTCCTGGGGAGGTCGAACATAAGACTTAGCCCAAGCAATCTTACTTTTTGATATTCCAGTGTGCTATAGGGCAACTGCCCCTGATAATAAGAAAGCAAAATTTTGACAGGTGTTTGCGTGCTCCGGGCAAATTCAATTCCTGTTCCAATTCGTATATTAGGGACAAAATCATGATGCTCATAAAGCTTCATATCCATCCCTGCTACCAGAGCAAGCCCCGGGTTAGCGGAGAGTGGATAAATCCAATCTCCACCCACCTGAATCAGAAGGCGTTTTCGCACCGTGTTGGGAGAAACATTATATCCTGTCACACCGTAGAGATTTATGCTTTGGAATTTTTTATACAATGTCAGGTCCAGCTGTTCATAATTTTGAGTTCGGAGCGTAGCTGTCACGACGAAGTTGCGGATGATATAATCGTCCCCTAGATGGGATGACTGGTGAAAGAGACTGGCCTTATAAAATGTGGTTGGATTACATTGATAATGAAAAACTGAGGATACCCGGTAATCTGCATTCTGAAGTCCCCCCATAAATGCTTCACCCACATCAACTATGGAGAATTGTGAAAAGATGGTGAACTCCATTCCCAGCTCCCATTGACGTGCTGAGGATTGTATTGAGCGGATAAATTGCTGACGCATGCTCATAGAGATAGGTACATACATGAGTTGCCGGGTCTCCCCTTCAACCTCATAACTCAAAATACTGATACTCTGCTGACCAGCTGCTGGATCCAGGTAGAGGGATGGAAAGATTGATCCCTGTGGCAACCAGCTGATCTCCGAGGCTGATATGGAACCTACGAACAGCCCTGATGAACAGACAGCAATTAAAGCAATGTGAAGCAGTTTATTCAGATTATCTCCATAAAATGGAAGCAAATTTACATAAGGTCTGACAGCAGGAGAAAACTATTTTCAGCCAAGGACTGGACAACCCTTATTTATAACGTTTTCCTGAAGTTGATATAGAACAAGTGTATATATGATTATTATTTTATTATTATGTGCGTTAAGAAATTAATGCCTTACAATAGGGTATTAAGCAAAGTAGGAAGTGGCTTATAAAATTGATCAGAGCAAAATCCCACAATTACGTCATCATCCTCCTGTCCCTGCTTACCATAGGGTTCCTGGTGCTATATTCTTTTCAGAGCATCACCTATTTAAATACCCCTGTTGAAGAACGCTATCTGTTAAAGGAGATGGACGGTCTCTACGGGCCCTCGGGTCTATATGGACATGGTGTTGGCTTCCTCGCTGCATTTTTTATGTTTCTACTCTGGCTATATATCATACGCAAGCGCTGGAACCGCTTAAGGGGTATCGGTCGTTTAAGCCAGTGGCTTAAGTATCACATGTGGTTCGGAATTGTGGCCCCTCTCCTGGCTGGATATCACGCTGCTTTCAAGTTTGAAGGTCTTATTGGTGTCATGTATTGGGCCATGATTGCAGTCATGGCCAGTGGCATTGTTGGGAGATATCTTTATGGTCACATCCCTCGTCGCCGTGATGGTCACGAAATGAGCATGAAACAAATTAATACTGAGAAAGCCTCCAAATTGAGATCACTCCAGATGGAATTTGGGATATTACCTGAAGATATCAATCGACTGAAAGGCTTAACTCCTGAATTAAGCGGAGCTGGTACACTGGTTTCACTCTATCATCTCGCTGCCTTTGATATCAAGCGTCGCTACCAACTAAATCAAATTCTCAAGGACTTTGAGATTCGATATGGCGTTAGTAAGCAGAATCTGATCTTTTTTAAGGCAACGGTTGAGAAACAGCTCATCATGAGCCAGCGAGTCATAGCCCTGGATGCTGTGAGCAAAGTATTTCACTGGTGGCATGTCATTCACAAGCCTTTCGCCTATGCTATCTTTATCGTTTTGACCCTACATATCATCCTCACCTTAAGTTTTGGATTCACATGGATATTCTAAGCAACGAATCTGTATTGTCGTGGGTTTTGGGTGCCCTGCTCATTTTTGCGTTCACCATACCCTATCTGGTCAACTGGAAGCGCAAACAGAATCAGACCATTGATAAGCTGAATGAAGCAACACGAATTGGGACAAATAAAGCCCTCATGCAGCACCCCATTATTGATTTATCCAGGTGTATCGGTTGTGGCATTTGCACAAAGGTCTGTCCAGAGGGGGAAGTACTTGGTCTTGTAGGCGGTAAAGCCGTGCTGATCAATGGCAGCAAATGTGTAGGCCACGAAGTCTGCATGGAGAGTTGCCCCGTTGGGGGAATTGAAGTGGGTCTGGGCGATGTATCCAGTAGAGAAGACATTCCATTGCTCTCCTCAGAACTTGAAAGTAATCTGGAGAACATTTATCTCATTGGCGAACTCGGAGGCCTGGCCCTGATTAGAAATGCGGTCAATCAGGGGTCCAGAGTTGCTAAATCCATACAATCAAAGTTGAAGGGCTCTGCCCCCTCTCAACCCATTGTTGTGGTCGGCGCAGGACCTGCGGGACTCTCCTGTACTATCTCTCTCATGGAAATGGGACTACCGGTTGTTCTTCTGGATCAAAGTGAGCCAGGTGGCACCATCCTTCAATACCCCAGAAGGAAACTGGTCATGGTACAGCCCATAGAGATGCCTGGTTATGGTGAGATGAGCAATTCTGAATACTCAAAAGAGGAGTTACTCGAGATTTGGGACAAAATATTTGAAACTCATTCTCCTGATTTCCGTAGTGGCCATCAATTGGAGTCCATTGAAAAAGATGGCGGGGGCTATAAAATTAGAACCAGTGCTGGTGAGCTCACCAGCGAATATGTGGTTCTCGCTCTCGGTCGACGAGGCACAGCCAGGAAGCTTGAAGTTCCTGGAGAAGATCTGAGCAAGGTTGCCTATAAATTGATGGATGCTGAGACCTATCAGAATAAACATATTCTGGTCGTAGGTGGTGGTGACTCTGCCGTTGAGGCTGCCGTGGGACTGGGACAGCAAATCGGCAATACTGTGACCCTCTCGTATCGGAAGAGTAGTTTTGCCCGGATAAAGACCAGGAACGATGAACAGATTGCCAAAGCCGTCAAAAACGGATGGATTAGTATTATGTATGAATCCACTGTGGATTCAATCCATGAGGAGCACGTAATAATCAATCATCATGACCAAAAGAAACAGGTCAAAAATGATTACATCTTCATATTTGCAGGAGGAATCCCGCCCTTCAAATTGATGAATTCAATCGGCATTCAATTCGGGACTTCAACATTATCGTGAAATCAAAACTTTTCGTTCTCGGAATATTGCTTCTCATCATCAATCCTCTGACACTGGAGGCTCAATTGAGCCCGGGACCATTGGCCGAACCGCATGCCCATCTTTCGGGACTCACCAACTGTCTCACCTGCCATACCTGGGGCAGCAAAGATTTAAGTCCAAAATGTCTGGAATGTCACACACCGATCCAAACCAGGATTGTAGATGAGCTGGGCTTTCATGGTAATCTGAAGGAAAAGGATTGTCTTGCCTGTCATACTGATCATATGGATAAGAACTTTGAAATGATCCACTGGGAGCCATCTCAAAAGGATTTCGATCATTTAAAAACGGGTTATGAGCTTGAGGGTAAACACCTCAACCTGAATTGCAATGAATGCCATAGACGTGATTTTATAAAAGCAGAGGATATTCTGAATTATGCCAAATCCCAACCAACCAGGGATGTTCTCTCCTCCACCTTCCTGGGGTTGAGAACTGAATGCGCCAATTGCCATGTGGATGTCCATGCCGGTGAATTCGTAGACCGGACCTGTGACGATTGCCACAATGAAAATACCTGGGCTGATGCTAAAAATGACTATGATCACGATTTTGAGACTAATTTTCCTCTCCGCGGTGCTCATAAGCAAATTGACTGTGAAAAATGCCACACTGCAACACAGCCTGCAGTTGATGATTTCCAGGCTCATCAATTTACAGGTCTGAAATTTAACCTGTGTACCAATTGCCATCGCGATGAGCACAAGGGATCGTTTGGCTCTAATTGCCTCAAATGTCACACTGAAAACACCTTTAGACAGGAAGATGTGGCTGGCGCATTTAATCACCAGGTGACACGCTACCCTCTGGTTGGCAAGCATTCCAAAGTCGAATGCGCTTTGTGCCACACGAAGAAAGATCGATTTACACTGGATTCAAGTTTTGATCAATGCTCAGATTGTCATCCAGATCACCATAAGGGAATCTTTCAGAAACCAAACCGTGACAATTCTTGTGATCAATGCCATAGCGTTCGAGGCTTCTTCCCTCCATTATTTGGTGTGATAGAACACAGGAATACTCGATTTGCCATCGACGGAGCCCATCTCGCTCAACCTTGCATATTTTGCCATAAGCAGAATAATGAATCCGTATACCGTTGGGATCCCCTGGCCTGTCAATCCTGTCATACAACCATTCATGGAGAGCAATTCTCACGCTATCAACAAAATGGAAACTGGTGCGAGAGCTGCCATAAGACCTCTGATTGGGTCGATTTATCATTCGACCATGGCACTACCACTTTCCCCCTGACCGGGAAGCACAAGGATTTGGATTGTTCAGCCTGCCACAAAAGCAAAGTGGAAATAACCCAATATGAAAATACCAGCTCCACTTGTCACGATTGCCATAATGATGTGCATGGCAAACAATTCGACGGTAAAGCCTGCCAGGACTGTCATTCCACTCAAAAATGGCCAATCCCAGAATTTGATCATTTCAAATTGACCAAGTTCCCCCTTGATGGTCAGCATGAGAATCTGGCTTGTGGTCAATGCCATAAATTCGATTCAGACCTGACTACCATTCGTTTTAAACCCATTCCTCACAAGTGTCAGGATTGTCACAGCTTTGGGGATTTCAAGCGATGAGACTGCTATTAATCCCACTCCTCTGCCTGATAAGTAGTCTTGTTATTGCCCAGGACACTGAGGGTATCGAAACAGATTTAACCTGTGATGTTTGCCATGCCGGTGGTGACTGGACTTCTGATATCGGTAAAAATTTTGATCATATCATCACAGGCTATGAATTACAGGGGACCCACTCAGAAATTGATTGTGGAAGCTGCCATACGGGTTCGACTCCGGCTGAGAAGCATAATTTTGGTCAGGTTTCCTCTGATTGCAACGCTTGCCACGAAGATATCCACAATGATCAATGGGGAGAGGATTGTGAACGCTGTCATAGTCCGGATACCTGGACCCTGTCGACTCAACAGCAAAATCATGACTTGACCAATTTCCCCCTCCGGGGACCCCATCACAGTTTAAGCTGTGAGAGTTGCCATCTCAGTAATCCTGGCACAGGCTCGTCCCTGCCCCTGGATTGTGCAGGTTGTCATACTGCTGACTATAATGGCAGTACTAATCCATCACATCAAACTCTGAATCTGGGAAATGATTGTGAATCATGTCATGAAACTCAAAGCACACAATGGTCCCAGTCCAGTTTTAATCACAACAATACTGGGTTTTCTCTGATTGGTATGCATAATACCTCGACTTGTGAGAGTTGCCACACGGGAAGTGTAGCGAACACACCCAAAACCTGCGTGGGGTGCCACAGGGCTGACTATGACAATGCATCTGATCCTCCCCATCTGGCATCTGGTTTCCCCACAAATTGCAATTCCTGTCATGATAGTTTCACCTGGAATTCGAATTTTACTCATGATAGAACGGGTTTCACATTAGCAGGCGCTCATACTGATACGCCATGTCTGGGCTGTCATCCGCAGCAGAATTTCTATGATGCAGAAACAAGCTGCAGATCATGCCATTTGAGCAATTGGGAATCTTCCACCATCCCACCTCATGCAGATGCCGAGTTCGATGATAAATGCGAAGACTGCCATACAGAAATCGATTGGGTGCCTAGTCTCTGGAATCATGATACAGATTCAGAGTACCCCCTCACAGGTGCCCACGTTGAACCAAGTTGCGAGGTCTGTCACACGGTTATTCCGTACTCAGAACAACCCTCCCAATGTGTAGATTGTCATCAATCAAATTACGATGAATCGCTTGAGCCTAATCATGTAACTAGTGGTATACCAACGACATGCGACGTATGTCATACGACAGTAAATTGGAATTCAGAAGAAATTGATCACACCCAGACCGCCTTTCCATTGGTAGGCGCACATACAGAAATTGAATGTTCAACATGCCATGCAGATGGTTATGATTTACCCACGGAATGCCAGGGTTGCCACCTCCCGGATTATACATCAACAACCAATAGTGCCAGTCCAGATCATACCCACTATGGATTCAGTCAGGATTGTTTGATATGCCATAGTCAGGTGAGTTGGAAGCCTTCATCATTCGACCATGATGCTGATCTCACGGGTTTTGCCATACAGGGGGCTCATCTCACCCTACTCCCAGAGAATTGTTTTGCCTGTCATGAGACCGCACAATGGTCGGGACTTTCTTCTGATTGCTCCACCTGTCATCAGAGCAATTTCGAGAGCACTAGCGAGCCTGATCATGAAGAGAATGGGTTTCCTCAAAATCTTTGTGAGACCTGCCATTCGCAGGATGGATGGCAACCTTCAATCTTTTCCCATACTGCCACATCAATCGGCTGTGAGACCTGCCATATGGTTCAATACACAGGAACCGTTGATCCACCTCATAGTGAATTGTCTTTTCCAACTGATTGTTCAAGCTGTCATTCGGTTGATCAATGGTCTCCCAGCAGTTTTGCCCATGATGTTGAAACCACTGGATTTCTCACGGATGGCGCACACTCGCAGATAAGCTGTATTAGTTGTCATGAGACCTGGGATCCCCCCAGTGAGATTAGAACCTGTGCCTCTTCCTCATGTCACCTGGACAATTTTACCGAGAGCAGCAATCCACCACATGAAACCATGAATTTTTCTCAGAATTGTGTGGATTGTCACACTACAACGGCTTGGAACCCTTCAGCATTCCAACACAATGAGCTCAATACTGGGTATCCTCTTGAAGGTGCCCATACAAATGTTGAATGTCAGAGCTGTCATTCACCCTGGCAAATTATCCCTGAGGTCAGAACCTGCGCTGATGCCAGCTGCCACCTACCTGATTATAATGCCGCGACAGATCCAAATCATGCCACTGCCTCATACCCCCTGGAATGCGAGACCTGTCACTCAATGACTGCCTGGGAGCCATCCACTTTTAATCATGATGGACAGTTCCCCATCTATAGTGGCCAACACCGTAACGAGTGGAATGATTGTTCTCAATGCCATGTTGATGCCAATGATTTTGAAATTTTTACCTGTTTTGGGAGTGGTTGTCATAATGTGGCTGAAATGAATAATGAGCACTGTGAAGGTGCAAATTGTGAGAGTTGTAACGGCAATACTTATCCTGCATCAGGTGTTACCCCTGCAGAATGCCTCACCTGCCATCCCACTGGTGATGAGGATGATTGTGGAGGCGATCTCTTGAATTTTTTCAAAATGAGGACATTGCCCCAACCAACTGAGAAAAAAGCGAATGAGAAATTCTAGTTTTATAGTATTGATATTGCTACTGCCCTTATTAGCTCTATCTCAGATGACGGAAGACCGCGCTTGCCTGGATTGTCACCAGTCGGGTACCTGGTTCCCCCTGTCCAAGTCGCCAACTTTTGACCACAATCTGGCAACAGATTTCAGACTCCTTTACAAGCACGCTGATCTGGCTTGCACCCAATGCCATTCTGGTAATACAATCGATGAATTCCATAGCTTCTCAACCCCAGGAGTGGATTGTGTGAATTGCCATCAGGATATCCACCAGCATTACTGGGGCAATGATTGTGAAACCTGTCATTCGCCTGAGAGTTGGGATGTTGGTCTAGCCTTTCGCCGGCATGATGAAACTCTATTCCCCCTACAGGCCAGTCATCATTCCCTGGACTGCTATTTATGCCACACCACGCCTGGACGGATACCTTCAATAGAGTGCCAGGATTGTCACGATGCTGATTTTCTACCTGAACTTGCCTCCCACGATGGTCTGACAAATCATAGCGACTGTTCAACCTGCCACGCACCTACCCGATGGAATCAGATTCTTGCTATCAATCATGATGCCTTTTTTCCAATTTACAGTGGTCGTCATCGCAGTGTATGGGATGGTTGTTCAACCTGCCACACAACAGCAGGAGACTACCAGACGTTTACCTGTCTCGGTTCAGGATGCCATTCTGTTTCACGCATGAATTCAGAGCATTGTGAAGGGAATAGTTGTGAGCGACGTAACGGTTTAACCTACCCAAGCAGCGGCGTCCAATCAGAAGACTGTTACTTCTGTCATCCCCGGGGTAATGAATAATATGTGGGGATTGATGAGTCTACTCAAAAAAAATATTCTCTCCTGTTTATCTGTAATGTTGTTGCTGACTGCTTCTGGCATTGGACAAGAGCTGGCTACAGGTACGATTACTTATCTAAGCCGCGATCACGCATATATTGATCTTGGAAAGAAGAGCGGTATCCAGGTGGGAGATACCATTCAGGTCTTCCGAGATGAAGGACTATTAGGTATGGCCATCGTCTCACAAGCCAGCGGTGCATCTTCTGCCATTGAGGCATTGGACCCAGTTGCCATGGTCTGGGATATTGGGGATGATGTCCAGGCGAAAGTGATTTTACCTGAAGCCACCCAACCAACTGCCACGGCTGCAGTTGTCAGCCTCTCCGATGTAAAGCCAGTCGCTCAAGTCTTCCTGGACAGCAGCTCGTACACCCCACGAACACGGAGCAATATGAGTCTTGATGCGCATAGATTTGCCCCCACTTTCACCGGTTATGTCTCAACAAGGGTTTCAGATCGGGGAGGCGAAACCAGTGGCGACAGGGAATCTGCAGGATCCATCTCTGGTCAATTCAAAGTGCTTGATCTGGGTATCCGACATCTTGATGTCAGCACGTATATTCGTAGCAGCCGGTCCTCAAGAGATACCAGTTCTCAGACCAATATTTATTCCATCATGTTGAGTTACGATAATCCTACCAGTCGATTCAGCTATTTGCTGGGCAGAATGTATCATCCCCAGTTCTCCATGTTAGGAACCATCGATGGTATTGGGTTGACCTGGCGTTCGGATCGAAGAGTAATTGCTGTGGCTGGTGGGTTGATGTCCAATATCAATGACATTCAGGGGCAAGCTAAACGAAATAAATTTGGTCTTATTAATGAAGAAAGATTTAAATGGGGAAAGCTGCAGTTTGGCGTCATTGGAGAAACTGAATCAGGGGCATTTTCCAGAAATTATTTGTTGCTGGGATCCACAGCGAAATTGAGTCCAAGACTTAGACTAAGGGGCTACAGTGAATTCGACCTCGACTTGCAAGATCAATCTCAATTTCAGAGCACTGTCTCCCTGACACGTTTTCGTGCTTCGGTGAATTGGAGACCCTGGCGCTCCCTTATCAGCACATCACGCTACAGCTACCGGGAGAACGTTGTTGATTTGCTTGATACCGCTGAAACGGAGTATGAGAAAGCCGCTCGACACACCTTCAATACTAATTTGAGTTACATGTTAGGCTCAGGAATGAGTATATCAGGCCAGGCGAGTTTCCGTGGAGATGGGACAAACCGGCACATCCAGATATACGGCGTCTCATTCAGTCACCGAAAATTCACATCAAAATCCCTCTCGTTGAATGCCGGCGGAATGGCCATGTTTTCCTATCTGAGCGAGGGTGGTCGTGTCTATGCTTCTGTTGGCAGGGATATACTCCCCTGGCTGGATGTGGATCTGTATGACGAGATTTTCCTGTACAAAATTCTGGGTGATTCCAGCTTCAAAACCCGTCATTTGCCTGAGGTTTCTTTTTCAGCAAAAGTTCCCGGGCTCCAGCGCCTGAGACTGCGGACGCGTTTTGAACAGGAAGGTGGCGAATTACTATACCGCATCAGCCTCAGTGCTTCAAAACAGTTTTGAGTTATTATAATGCCCCCCACCATTTACATGATAAGAGGCTTTTGCAGGGTTCTTTTGATCAAGTGCTATTCGTAGCGAAGAGATTTAACAGGATTTGCCACAGCTGCCTGGAAGGATTGCAGTGCGACAGTAATAATGGCAATCATTATTGCTAATACCGAGGCTCCCATAAAAATAAATACATCAATATCAATTCGATAGGCAAAGTTTGCCAACCACTCCTGCATTGCATAATATGAAATTGGTACGGCAATGAGGATTGAAACAAGCACCATTTTTAAAGTATCTCTGGATAGCATCACCAGGATATTGGTAATGGAAGCACCCAGAACTTTGCGGATACCTATCTCTTTGGTACGCCTTTCAGCTGTATAAGCGGCGAGTCCCAGGAGACCCAGACAGGCGATGAAAATAGCCAGCGCTGCGAACAACATGATAATGTTGGCCGCCTGTCGCTCAGAACGAAACAACTCTGCCAGTGATTCGTCAAAATGATCATACTCAAGAGCCTGCTCGCCGGCGAACTGTTTCCAGGACTGTTCGATATGGTCCAAGCTGCCATTGATTTGTGTGGGATCGATCTTTACTGACACAAATTTACCCCAATTCGGCCGGGTTCGACTAAACTGATCGGATAATAGATACATCGCCAGGGGCCGGATTTCTATCTGGGGTGCATCATAGTGGTAATCCTTTACAACACCAATGATCTTGACAGGTACCCTATCAGGTCCCCGCTGGAAGGTTAATAGTTCCTTGCCAACCGGATCTTTGATTCCATAAGCCTTCACTGCGGCTTCATTAATAACCACCGCCAGGGTGTCAGTACCCCAATTACGGGAAAAAAATCGACCCTCAGCCATCTCCAGTTCATAAACACCGGCGAAATCATAATCCACAAAGAATGAGCCTAAAAGACGAACCACTTCTTCATCATTCACCATCATTCCGGTGGCATTGGCATTCATACCATCAGGATTCCCCGGCACGGATGTACTATTGCTCACCAGCTTGATTCCCGAGTCATCCCGTAGCGCCGCTTTAAATCCTTGAATGGTCCGACCGATATCATCGGTTTTATTGATAACCAATAGATTGTCAGGATTAAGCCCCAGATCTTTGGTCTGCATGTAATTCAATTGATCCTTGATGATCATGGTTCCAATCAATAGGGTGATGGATACTGAAAACTGGAAAATCACCAGTCCGTTTCTCAGCCAATTGCCCCCCTTGCCGGCCGAAGGGTTCCCCTTAAGAACCCGGAGCGGATTAAAGGAAGAGAGCAAAAATGCTGGATAACTACCGGCGATTAATCCTACTGGAATAACCCACAAATACACCCAGGGGATGTCTGAGAGATGGAGTGCGAGAGGGGTATCGATAATCCCCGAAAACCAGGGTAGGCTGACTTTGACCAGCAGAAGTGCTAGACTGAAGGCAATCAAGGTAACAAAAATGGATTCTGCCAGGAATTGCACAATTATCTGTCCTCGTTTTGACCCCAACGTTTTCCGAATACCGATCTCCCGGGCACGACTCATGGATCTTGCTGTAGAAAGATTCATATAGTTGATACATGCCAGCAGCAGAATAAATATGGCAATAAAAGCAAAGATTTTGACCGTTCGGCCATCACCGTTCGGTTCGATTTCTCCCTGTAATTCAGAATTCAAATGGATATCCAGCAGGGGTGTCAAGAAGAGTTCATAAGCATCCCCCCGCTCTATCAACTGATCCATGGTTATACCCATAAATCTTTCCAACTCTGGTCCCACATTTTTTTGAATTAAATCGGGAAACTTGGCCTCTAGCTCTGCTGGATCTGCTCCTTCCTGAAGTAAGAGGTAGGTTTGAAAATTATTGTTTAGCCACATGGTACTACGGGAATCCCCGTAAGTCGCCATGGCACCAAGAAAATCAAAATGCCAATGGGAGTTTGGAGGCATCTCTTTTACTACACCTGAAACGGTAAAATCTGTGCGATTGTCAGAATTAAGAACCTTCCCCAAGGGATCTTCATCGCCAAAATATTTCCGGGCCATTTTTTCTGTGATCACCACGTTGAAGGGTTGGGTCAAGGCAGTTTTGGGATCACCCAACACCATGGGAATGTTAAAGACTTCAAAAATTGTGGAATCTGCCTGCCACCAGCCTTCCTCAGAGAACACCTTATCCTCATATCGCAAGACCGGGAAGCCCGTGTTTCTAATGCGTACATAGTTGATCACTTCAGGAAACTCTTCCAACATGGCCTGTCCGGCAGGGGCCGTAGAGTTGGTCATACGAAAGGAGTTATCTCCTAATTTTCCAGCCAGGTTTAATCTTTGGATTTGTTGGGCATATGGATGAAATTGGTCATAACTCCGTTCATAACGAACATACATGAGGATCAGAATACAGGTGGTGACACCAATTGCCAATCCGGCAATATTTATAAAGGCATAGAGACGCTGCTTGATCAAAGATCTAAAAGCAACTTTTATATAACTTAACCACATAATGAATCCTCCTGTCTGGATGGTTTGGATTTATAAAGAGTTGCATCAGACATGAAAATTACCATTCAGCGTTTCATCTGCAATTTTACCATCAAACAGGTTCACCGTTCTATTTCCATAAGCCGCATATGCTGGGGAGTGAGTTACCATCACAATGGTGGTTCCCTGTTGATTCAAATCCTTCAACAGGTTCATTACTTCGTCACCATGTTGAGAGTCAAGGTTTCCAGTGGGTTCATCAGCCAGTACAATTTTGGGGTTGGTCACCAGTGCCCGAGATACGGCAACGCGTTGTTGTTGGCCTCCTGATAATTGCTGGGGGAAATGGCCACCTCTGTGCCCCACTCCCATTCTTTCCAACATTGTATTCACACGTTCTTTGCGTTCGGCTGTGGGAATCCCCAGATATAGCAGGGGCAATTCCACATTTTCATAAACGCGTAGCTCGTCAATCAGATTGAAGCTCTGGAAGACAAAGCCAATATTTGCTTTCCGAAAATCAGCACGTTGGTGTTCGTTGTAGCCGCTCACCTCTTCCCCGAGGAAGTGATATCTTCCAGATGTGGGATTATCCAGAAGTCCCAGCACATTCATAAGTGTTGATTTTCCACAACCGGAAGGACCCATAATTGATACAAATTCACCTTCCTTTATTTCTAAATCTATCTCATTCAAAGCAGTGGTTTCGATTTCTTCAGATCGAAAAATCTTGTTTAATTTTTCTGTCCTTATCATTTTGATCTCCTTGGTTGTCGCTATTATGCTTCGTTTTTAAAAAATAATTGTTCGTAGTCTCCGAATTGACGGTAACTGCTTGTGATGACCTTATCCCCTGGTTCCAGACCTTCCAGAACTTCATAAAAATCCTGGTTTTGTCTTCCCAGCTTGACTTGTCTTTTACTGGCACTCTGCCCACCCTCATCAAGAACATAGACCCATTGCCCACCCGTTTCCTGGTAAAAGCCCCCTCGTCTTAGTAGAATGGCTTGTTCGGAGTTGCCCAGCTCCAGACGCATGTGCAAGGTTTGCCCACGTCTGATGTCCTCTGGTTCCAGACCCTCAAAAGCCAATTCTATGCGAAACTGGCCATTGACAACTTCTGGGTAAATTTTGTTTAAATGAACAGTGTACTCCCTGGAGCCAATACTAAAGTGGGCAGGTTGACTGAGTTGAACTCGAGTGATGAAATGTTCATCCACCGGTGCACTGATCTTAAATCCATCAAGGATATCAATCTGCCCCAGTCGCTCCCCTCTGACTTTGGCTTCTCCAATTTCAGCGTTCAAAGAGGTCAATTGACCTGAAACGGGAGCTGTGATGACAAGATTATCTAAATTTTGTTTGACAATTTCCATATTGTCCTGCATACGTTCCAAGCCACTTTCCAGCTGCTGCACCTGAACCTCGCGATAAATGGAATCCTGCTCGAATGATTGGAGTGTCAGGACACGTTTTTTTAAGAGGTACTGATAGTCATCTCTACTGGACTCGTACGCTTCCCCTGAAATCATTTCCTTTTCTGCAAGCCTGGCATTGCGTTCGAAAACACGTTTAGATTGAAGTATCTGATAATTAAGATCCAGGAGCTGAGATTGGATGCTCAGACGGTTTTGCTGCATGGCAAGTTTGGTATTTCGAAGATTATTGCTCTGTTGGAACAATTCGGCCTCACGGTACATGATATCCAGGAGCAGGTTGGTATTTGCCAGGCTGATAATTTTATCACCCTGCTCCACGAAAGTGCCTGCGTCCATGTATCTGGTTTCCACTCGACCGCCTTCAATGGCATCGAGGTAATAGGTTTTTATGGGAACGACGGTACCACTGAGAGGGATAAATTCCTGAAAATCACCGCTCTCAACAGTGCTGATCCCAATCCGTCGATTATCAATTTTTAATGTATCGCCACCCCTGGCACCCATCACCAGTACTGAAACAACAAATATTGCTGCAGCTGCCGCGAAAGCATAAGGTCTATATTTTTTCCATCTGGATTTCTCAATTATGCGATCCATAGTATCCCCCATAGGCAAAGTGCAGCTCCACATAAATACATATTTCGATGAATACGTACTTGATTCGAGTGCAAGGTTCGAGTGAATGTCATGCCCGCTACTATCACAAGCCCTGTGCCAAGGATATTGGGGATAGCCTTAACTTACTGTCTATTATGTGCTTACATGAACATCAGAATATAAAAGGGTGTGATAATTGAAAGAATATTACTCATAAAGATATAGAATACATATCAATTGTATATGGATTACACATATTTATGGCCAATGTTACATCTTGGACAAAGCTTGAGATTATGGAATAAAGTGAAGTCCCGGATTTACCCGGGACCTCTTAATGCGGCTATAATTTAATTCAGTTAAAGAAGTTTATCTGATTCAGTTATCTTCCTGATACTCAGCAGGTTGTATAACTTCAATAAAGTTTACCCCTCAGCATCCAGAGCGAGTGAAACATAAACAAACACTGCATTCCAATTGATGGCAATCTCATTGGTGGCATAACTACAAAGTTCATCGATAAAGGCTTTGGCGGGATAGGGTGATAAATAGGCGTCTGCACCACAATCCTCTTTATTTTCTGGATTAGGTCCACCTGAAACCCAACCGGGTTGTGGCTCAACCACATCATCTGCCTCTGAGGGACGGTGATGGATATGCATGGGAGTTTTTTCACCAAAACCGGTGACAAATGAATATCCATTGGGATTCTTGCCCAGGACCCAGTCAAAGGTTGATTGAGCTGCATCCTTATACGCTTTTTCACCACTGATCTTATAGGCATAGATCAAAACCATGGCCTGATTAAGAAAATCGCTGGTACTCCCCCATCTGAATGCATCATTGGACACATCATAGGCGCTATTCATCTGTTCTTTTAAAAGCGAGTCTGCCAGCAAGAAGAAGGCCTGCTTGACTGCTTCATCAGGCTGATGATTTAATAGATCCATGGCTGCCAGGACTGCCCCATCTCTCCATTCTGGAACCAACAGGGGCTTTGGTATTGCTGCATCGTATTGCTCACCTGTGGTAATGCTCAACTCAGTGGCTGCCCAAAATTTCTCATCATTAAAGGGTTTGCCTGACTGATCATACGCCCCGGTATGGATATCTTTGGGTTGATTGTAGTAAACATCCATATTCTCCATGGCCCACTCCCAGGCTTTGATCGATGCAGCTAGACACTTCTCTGAAAAATCCATACCATAGGGTTTATAAATACGACTGGCTTGAGCCATGGATGCTGCGAAATCTAAAGCTGCTGCTGTGGTCTTCATCACCACCCAGCGTGATTCAGTATCCATTTCTGGCATAATCATACCAGGAAAACTTTTAGTTGTGAGCTTATGGTATACACCACCATCCTCAGGATCCTGCATGGTGAGCATCCAGTCAAGATTCCAACGTATTTCATCCAGAATATCTGGTGTCTCATCACCACTTTCAGGGATGTTGGTTTGTAACATTCCGGCCTTTTCAGGATAATGTTCAAACACGCTCATCATGGTGGAAACCGTCATTGCTGAGTTGACGATATACTTGCCATAATCACCAGCATCATACCAACCCTTAGGTGAGGAAATCATTGACCCCTCTGGCCGCGAGGCAGATGCAGCGGAAGCATGGATAACAACCGCAGTATCAGGATGTCCTGCAGCTCTCGCATAAACACCTGCGTATTTTTCATCTAGGGCAATACCAGCTCTGTGGAAATAGAATGCCTTCACACTTGCCCTGGACACAGCGGCATAAACATTTCTGTCGATATCAAATTCGTGAGAACTGGTGACACCAACTTGTAGCCTGTACGATCCTGGTTGTGTTAAATTTGAAAAATCAGCCAGACGTACTGTTTCTCCTGAAGCTTCCCAGTATTGGGGCTCACCAAGGTTTCCCTTGTGAACTACGGTCTGAGTTTGAACATCTATAATGCTAAAGGTGTCTGATGATCCAATGACTACTGCAGATTTATATCCATCAGGTAAATACCCCAATTGATTCAAATGAATGGTAATCTCAGGCGGTGATACGGTCTGAAGGGTTGGATTACACGATAGAATTATTCCCAGAATCAAGCTGACAACCAAGCTTAAGACTAAATGCTTTTTCATTTGGATTCACCCCTATTTTGTAATTGTGGCTATAATTTGGTAGGTATTATTGGCAGCCATGACGGGGATTTTGTTCCCCTCAAGCGCGTTGCCATCTATAGTCAGGACTACCTCCCCTTTTTCCATATGCTCAGGATTATTTATTTCTATTCGATATGTAGCGCCGCGAAACTTTCGTTCCACGGAATAGCTCTCCCATTCTCCAGGAATACAGGGATCTACAATCAATCCATCATAATCAGGTTGTATCCCCAAAATGAAGCGACTGATGGCGTAATAATTCCAGGAAGCAGTACCCGTAAGCCAGGAGTTCTTGGCCTCTCCCGGTTTGGCAGAATCCATCCCGGCAATCATTTGCGAGTAGACATACGGCTCAGTACGATGCACTTCAGATACATCTTCCAGATAGGCCGGTGCAATTTTTGAATAGGTCTCAAAGGCGCGGGAACCCCTGCCAATTTTGGTTTCGGCAATGGTTATCCAGGGATTATTGTGACAGAATATTCCTGCGTTTTCCTTATACCCTGGGGGATATGTGGATATTTCGCCAAGATTGAGTTTATAGCTCGTGAAAGCCGGTTGGTTCAGCATGATGCCATGCTCACAATCAAGAAGCTCCCTGACAGAATCCAGCGTTTGTAAGGCTCTACCATCATCAACACCTATTCCAGCCATGACACACATGCCCTGTGGTTCTATGAATATTTTACCTTCATCATTTTCATGACTGCCTACTTTTTCACCGAAATGATCATAGGCTCTTAGAAACCATTTACCATCCCAGCCATGCTGTGCTACAACCTGTTCCATTTTAGACACTTCTTGTTGTACCCGCTGAGCCTCTGCAGTATCATCGATCTCCAGGCAGATTTTGACATATTCATTACCATAGGCCACAAACATCCCAGCAATAAAAACTGATTCAGCCTTCCCCCCTTCTTTGTTCTCTGTGGTTTGGAAGGATTCGCCTGGGGTCTCTGAAAAACAATTCAGGTTGAGGCAGTCATTCCAATCGGCCCTGCCGATAAGCGGTAAGCCATGGGGACCCAAATTATGGATGACATGGTCGAAAGATCTTTTAAGATGTTCCGTCATGGGGGCAGCCAGGGAAGGATCATTTTCGAAATCCACCACTTCATCCAGAATTGATAAATCGCCAGTTTCCTTTAAATATTCACTCACGGAAAGGATCAGCCACAACGGATCATCGTTAAAACCTGACCCCACCTCATCATTTCCCCGCTTGGTCAGAGGTTGGTATTGATGATAAGCACCGCCATCTCTCAATTGGGTAGCCGCCAGATCCAGGATTCTCTTTCGAGCTCGTTCCGGTATTTGATGGACAAAGCCAATGAGATCCTGATTGGAATCACGAAAGCCCATCCCCCTGCCAATCCCACTTTCAAAATAGGATGCGCTGCGGGATAGATTGAAGGTGATCATACATTGGTAGGGATTCCAGATGTTCACCATGCGTTCCAGTTTCGGGTCTAGACCCCTCACTTGATATGTATTGAGTAGACCGGACCAGTGCTGTTTCAACTCCTCCAGGGCAGCATTGACCTGTCGTGAATGCTTAAACTGATGGTGCATGGCTTTGGCAATATCCTTGTTGATGATTCCAGGTCCAGCCCACTTCTCATCTTGAGGATTCTCTACATAACCCAACACAAACATGATATCTCGCGATTCCCCGGGAAAGAGCTCTATATCTATGTGATGAGAGGCTATGGGCGACCAGCCATGGGCTATAGAATTTTTGGAGGCACCTGCTGTGACTACCTCTGGTTTGTGTAGTCCGTTATATAGACCAAGAAAGGCTTCCCGATCGGTGTCAAAACCAGTCATTGGATCACTACTGGCATAAAAGGCGTAATGATTCCGCCGTTCTCTGTACTCGGTTTTATGGTAGATAATCCGCTCTTCTACTTCAACCTCTCCCGTGCTAAGGTTGCGTTGAAAATTAGTGGCGTCATCCTGGGCATCCCACAAGGCCCATTCTACAAAGTTAAATAGTTTCAGTTTCTTGGGCACACTGCCCTTATTCTTTAGCGAAATACGCTGAACTTCGCCCTTGAAACCAAGGGGAACGAGATGGGTGACCTCGGCTCTCACTCTATTTCTCTCACCAGCGATGCTGGTATAACCCAAGCCATGGCGACAAGAATAATTTTCTAGTGAGGCCTGAACAGGTTGCCAACCTGGATTCCAAATATCATCGCCATCTTTGATATAGAAGTAGGTCCCGCTTTGATCCAGTGGCACGTTATTGTATCGATAGCGAGTTATGCGGCGGAGTTTGGCATCCTGGTAAAATGAATAGCCCCCGCCAGTGTTTGAGATAAGCCTGAAGTAATCCTGTGTCCCTAAATAATTAATCCAGGGGTATGGTGTTTTGGGATCCGTGATTACATATTCACGGCGTTCATCGTCAAAATATCCGTATTTCAAGACCTATCCTTTGCGTCAATCGTTTGCAAGCTCATCAAACCAGCGTTTTTTCAGCCAGTAGCTGGTTGCTACTGCCAATGCCAAAGCAAACCCCATGGCATACCATTCTCGGATAATGAGATAGACTGGCGCTACTACCAAAGACGTCTGCCAGATGATTCCAACTGCAACATTGCTCAAGTCACGCGCTGCAGACGCACCTGTTTTAAATTCTGGGTTTTCGTTTAGAACTTCTGCAGCAACTGGCCCCCAGAAGCCCCAGGGACGTACAGTGGTGTAAAAAGATTTGAGATCAGCCATCTCATCGGGTTTCGTCATGAGACTGCCCAGAATACTACCCAGGGCACCAGCACCCATGGTAACAGGGAAATAATACAAATAATCAGAAGCTGGTACGATCTGAGCCAGAACCATGGCAGTGACTATCCCAGAGACCATGCCCCAGAAGTATCCATAGCCATTAAAGCGCCACCAGTGCCATTTCAAGACGTTTGGAATGGTGAAGCCACCCCATAATCCAGTTACGATCCAGCCCATGGCAGAATGGATGCTCTCAGCCTGGGTGCCCATGATAACACCCACCACAACGATGAGGATACTGGCACCATAACTCATCCAGATGACTTTCTTCTCACTGGCATCTGGATTGATATACCTTTTGTAGATATCATTGATCAGATAGGCAGCCCCGGCATTTACAGTGGAATCAAATGTACTCATATAGGCTGCCAGCAGACCAGCGATAACCAGTCCCGTGACTCCTACTGGGAAAAATTCTCGAATCACAAAGGGCATGAGCATTTCAAAATCGGCAGTCCCTCCCATGCTCCGTAATTCACCACTGAAGAATACCAGTCCAAGTACTGCAATCCCTCCAATCATCAACCAGCGTGGAATAAGGGCCGCTGAAACCATTCCACTCATCATGGCAGATTCTTTGGGACTGCGGGTAGCCAAAACACGCTGCATATCATAGTTGGGAGCGGTTCCAGCCATACTGGTGAGGATTCCCTTGAAGAGCATCATCATCCACACGATGGTGAACATGTTATAGCCATCGGCCTTTATCTTTTCTGTCACAGAGGGAAGTAGACCAGACCAATCCAGGTCAAGCGTATATCCAAACCATAAAGTTTTCCAGCCATCTGGAATGACAGCATTGAGAGCTTCTGGAGCCACATTGCTCATGGCGATAAAGGCAATAAATATTGAGGCGATGGTCAACATGATAAATTGGAATACATCGGTGATTACCACACTGAACATGCCACCAAGGATGACATAGAAGGTGGTGATCCCCATGAGGATCATGGCATAAGTGTCCGGTGTCCAGTCCCAGGGCAGAAATGCCGCCGCAAATCGACCAACACCCTGATAGGCATAGATCAGGAAGCTGACTACAGAGATCAGCGCAAAGACCACAATTGCGATTCGCGACAGCTCAGCCCCTCTACCTTTTCCAAACCGAGTTCCGATCCACTCTGCACCAGTCACGACACCACTTCGTCGAATCCACACGGCCAGGTAAATCATGAGAAATATTTGATTAAATGTGGGCCACAACCAGGGAAGCCAGGTGCCTTTAAGTCCATAGACAAAAAGCATGGAGACCAACCACATGGTACCGGCTATATCAAACATGCTGGAGGCATTGGAGACACCCAGGACATACCATGGGATACTTCTACCACCCAGGAAGTAGGCATCCATTCCTTCTCCTGCCCTGCTTCTTAGCCAGAGTCCCATAAGGACTACGGCGACGAGGTAAATAACAATAATAGAACTATCAATAATGTGGAGGGTCATAACCAGATGCTCCTTTGAGGCTGTTTATTCAATTATTTTTGTCAAGCTTTGGTATATTTTTATAGTAATTCTGGAGCACATAGAAGGCTTTCTTCTTCTCCCCATTGCTGCCAATTAATCCTTTTCTATTCCAGCCATCCTGAATTCCTGGCAATACGCGGCGGGGTGAATGGAAATCAACTAATATCCAGGGGGTTGCTCCCCGTAATTGAGGAATTCTCTGAATCATTTCAATTGATTCTCGATACAGATACTCCTGAAATTCTTCGGTCCAGATGGTGAGACTGTCCCCATGTAACCCTTGAAGCGCACCGCCACCAAATTCAGAGATGATGACAGGCTTGTCTTGATCAATGGCCCACTTGATTTGGTCGCATTTTTCCGGCAAGCCATCATACCAACCGATGTATTGGTTAAAACTCAGGACATCCACATAATCTGCAAAGGGGTCTGATATCTTTCTGGTCAAACCACCTTCGCCCTCCCCATGCATTTCCAGAGCAGCACTGATGAGCCTGGTGTTATCCTGTTGCAAGGTGAAGTCCCGTAGTCGTTTCAGGAAATCCATCCGGGCATCACTGACCGGTGTCTCGTTTGCCATGGACCATATGATGACCGACGCTCGGTTTTTATCGCGTGAGATAACTTCGCTAAGTTGCTGCTGTGCAGTAGCATAGGTCTGTTCATTCTCCCAGGAGATCGTCCAATACACAGGATTCTCTTCCCAGACTAACATTCCCATCTCATCGGCCAGACGAATCATATTTTCGCTATGAGGATAATGGGCAAGACGTACATAATTGCATCCCAACTCTTTGGCCCAGCCAAGGAGAAGACGGGCATCTTCCACGCTGTGAGCACGACCTCCGTGAAGGGGATTTTCTTCATGTAGAGATATCCCTTTGAGAAAAATGGACTTGCCATTTAGCAAAATATCGGGACCTTGGGTCTGGATGGTGCGAAATCCGATTTGATCATGGATCTCTTCATCCCCTGATTTAATAATTACATCATAGAGTTTGGGGTTATCAGGCGACCAGTAGGTGATCCTTTTTGAAGAGATGCTTAAATCTGCCCGACCCTGATCATCCGTTCTGAGCTTTTTCCTCAACTTCAATTCAGGAATGAGCAGTTCGACTTTGCGATTGGTCTTGGCCACTCCATCAAGTTGTATATATCCAGCGATGGTGCTTTGGGAGTCCTTTGCCAGTTGTACAAAGTAGTCCTTTACAAATGTTTCTGGTACTTCTACAACATGGACATCCCGCGTCAGACCCCCAAAATTCCACCAGTCTGTATTGACTGTGGGGACTTCATCCTTTTTACGTTTATTGTCAACCTTGACGATGAGGAAGTTATCCTGCGTTTTCAGTAAATGTGTAATCTCATAGTTGAAGGGTGTAAACCCCCCTTTATGCATCCCCAATTTGTGACCATTCAGGTAAACATCAGCCTGATAATTGGCAGCACCAAAGTGAACAAATACGCGATTTTTTGCATCCTCTCTTGTATAGTCGAAGGATTTTTTGTACCAGATGGTTCCCTCATAGTAAAAAAGATTTTCCTGCTGAGAGTTCCAATCACCAGGCACTTCAAGCGTTTCTGAAAGATCAAAGTCGTACTCGACTCTATCCCAGGGGTTTACCGGCTTTTGATTGGTGAAGAAACCCCCACTCTTGCTGGGATCGGCGTATTCGTCAAATGGTGTGTAGCGATAGTTATAAAATCCGTTTTCATAGGGATCTACAATGTAGTTCCATTCCCCATTTAGTGAGCTTGTCTTTCTACCGGCAAAATTCTGAATCAAGGGTTCGTATCCCAATGCAACCAGGACAAGGAGCAGAAATAAGGTCAATCTTTTGAGCATATGGAACTCCTGTGTATTATTGAATACTACCACGAATAGGATAAGAATAATAGGATGTGGTTGAGTCTACTCGTGCCACGACCCGGTATGTATAAAGGACCCCTTCAGAAAGACCAATATCTTCGTATTCATCTGCAATTCCTCCTAATTCAGCAATTTCCTCAAAGGATGCTTCTTCGGGGCGGCGTTGGATGAAAATTCGGTCATTATCTGTGGTTCGGTTGCTCCAGGAGATCTTGAGTTTACCTGGACCACCACTTGTCAGGGATAAATCTGTGGGACCATGGGGATGTGAGTATATAAGTATATCTTTTACTTCAGGCCAGGTTCTGTCTTCTCTTTCATAAATTCTGAACCAGCCTCCATCATCCCATACCTGGAAAGGGATATTATTCCGAAGGGCTTCTTCCACATAGGTAGCATAATGGCGCATTCTGGAATTATAGTCGCATTCCTGAACCGCTCCGAATTCACTGATCATCGCCGGGATATTGTTTGCCGTCGACCAGTCAGCGGCCTGTTTAAACATGGCAGCCAGGGAATTGACTTCCTCTGGTGTTCCCCAGGTCCCCTGCCCCTCACCAGCAAATGACCAGGGATCATATGAGTGCCAATAGGCCATGAGGAATTCATCATCCAGAATTGCAGCTGACATCATTTGCTCAAGAGAAGACCATTCGTTCCCCGAATAGATCACAATCCTTGTGGGATTATTTGTCCTGAGGATAGGCAATATTCTGGCATTTAAATCATCTACTTGTGGAGCGGTCAATCCATGGGGTTCATTGATTATTTCAAATAATAGATTGTCAGATTTGATCTGGAATCTTTCAGATATTTGGGTCCAGATGGCCTCAAACCGAGCGACATTCGAATCAGAATAGTCTTCCTTGAGCCAACTCTCATGATGGGCGTTGAGAATGATATAGAGGTCTCGGTCTAGTCCCCAGTTAACCACCTCCTCCACGCGAGCCATCCAGGTGGGATCAACTGTATAAGGTGGATAATTCAATGTGTGGGTACCCCATCTTACAGGAACCCGAACGCAGGTGAATCCTGCGGCTTTGTAATCATCAAAATAATACTCCAGTGCCGGACCATTATTCCAAGCTCCCTCGTCGTCAGGTTCAAGTGTATTTCCCAGGTTAATGCCACGCAGCATTAGGGGGATTAGGTCCTGAGCAGTGGTGAGTGTATCCTCGACTTGCTGTATATTATTCTTATCCTGATCTGTACAACCCAATGTGGCCAACAGGATGATCAATAAATAAATACGTACAAAGTGGGGCGTAAATGAAGTCATGAAAATTCCATCAGATACTTGGAGGGAAAGGTTTAGGGTTCTCTAACTCGAAAGGGACTCATCTGAGTATAAATTAATTTTATCCACATCTTCCAGCCGTGAAAGTTCCTTGACAAATTCACTCCCCTGAGAGGTTTGCCTGAGTGTCACATAATAGGATATTTCATACTGTTTGCTGCTACCCAGAGATCTAACATTAACCATGGTGTAAGAACGACAATGGGTCTTGATGATATCTATATATGGCGGTTCTCCCCCATTATGATCACCGCTATAAGCGAATTGTAGTAAATTTTCATCACTCCTGTGTGAGCCATACCCAATCTTACTCATGACCAATAGCACAGCACTTATGCTCAAGGTACCAATAATGGCGATTTGAGCCAGTCCCACGCCAGCAGCCAATCCTATGGTCAGAGAAAAGAAGATAAATACAATATCCATAGGGTCTTTAACAGCTGTGCGAAAACGAATGATTGACATGGCACCAACCAATCCAAAAGCCCGGGCAAGATTGTTGCCGATGACAATGATGACGACTGTGGTTATCATTGCCAGCACAACCAGAGAGTTGGAAATACTCTTTGAATATGAGGCACCACCAAAAGTCATTTTGTAGGTTTGTGCGATGACCAAACCACATAAAAAAGCTACCAGCAAGTTCAGGAGAACATCCCCAGTGCGGATATTCATGTCCATAAGTGACTGTAAATCGAATAATTGCATGCTTTGTCTTTCTAGTAATGACTCATGGAAATAATTTCACGTTTGGTACAATCCCCAATATGTCGATAATGGGTATCGACCCCTCTTACATACTTGGAGTAGGCCTGTTTGCTTAGATTGTACTTTCGAATAATCCTACGGAACCATTCAGGTACTGGATTTTCAGATTTGTACTCAAGTACAAAATCTCGCTCAAGAAATGGGATCAGTCGCTCCTCTTCAAAAAGATCATCCAGCCCAGGAAACATCATCGAGCGGATATTGCTATCAAAAGTGATTCGGTCGGTATGGTTAAATTTTCCGATATATGCCTCCCGGGTATAGGTCACCAGGTTCACAGGCACGCGGGAACTTCGTTTTAGATAGAATAGAAATTTGCTGGCTTTTTCATGAGAGTTTGGGAAATCTTTTCGGTATGGAAGGAGTTTTTCCATATCCCCTCCCGCCAGGAGGTTGGCAACATCAGTATACTTTACAGGAGTTCTATCTTTGGAAATAAAGGTGTTATTTTTCCACTTGATCTCGAGGAACACTTCACTATCAGGGCTCAACTGGTTATACCCACGAACGCGCAATTTCTTACGCATCTGAAGTCCAGCATGCTTCTCGTAGTAGTCCTTAAGTTCAAATGAGTCAAAATAAATAGATCTAATTTCGTAAATGTTGGATTCCTGCAATGCTCGATGGTTGTCAGCAATCACATAGGGAGCTATGGCACGACGGATTTCATCCATGGAGTACATGGGGATGAGATATTTGTTTTCTTGACGGCCAGGCATGTCTGAATCCTAAAACAAATCTTTCAATATTTGAAATACACTCTTTGAGGAAAATTTGACCGATGCTTCCAGCAGTTGACCGGGTACCAGTAAAGCTTCAGTATTGTCAATTCTAATACGAACCAGGATTAATTGATTACTGCCAACTCTCAAGATATGGTCATCAACCTGCATTTGCTCAGGGCTCACGATCTGTTTAAAATTTGGACCAATCAGGGTCAATTGAGATGTCCATTCAACCGTGCTGTGGGAGCCCCCCTGGATTGGCAACATGGCGACCAGGGTATCAACCTGATCAATGCTCATGAGGGTATCCGGGGACAATGGGAAGGATAATTTTCCAGAGAGTGGACTCACAAAAGTCATATGCGACAAAACATCGCGTGCCAGCTCCAATTTTTTTTCTTCATCGGCAATCTGCGCACGATAGACATCTAATTTCCTGGATTGGGCACCACTCAGGGCAGATCCAAGATTGGCTTCAGCGATGGAAACCCTGATGGCATCCAGTTTTTCCCGGCGCACTTCAAGGTCATATTCTTGTTGAGGTATAATCTTCCCATCCAGGAGGCTTTTTGTACGCTCCAGGATTTTTTGCTGTTCTTCCAGACGTGTTTCAGCATATGTCAACTGGAGTCTGGCTTCTTCAATTTCAGTTGCTTTGCTGCCGGAGCGTTCAAATTCAAGAGAGGCTTTGAGCGTATTGATATTTCCTTCAAGACTTACAATTTTGTCAGCAAGTGTTGAAGAGTAAATCCAGGCCAGGGTATCCCCTGCAGCCACAAACCCCTGAGATAAACCGGGATTTGCCTTATAAAGGACAAGTCCTCCCCGATCTGGCACCAAACTCCTGGAATCGAGCGTACGATTCCGCCATAAATCTTTATGAAATGTGGAGTAGGAGCCATTTCCATTGGATATGACCTGGAATTGAGTGGAGGCGGTAACCACAGCTTTAAGCGAGGTTCCCTGTGGAAAAGGAACAAACATAAGTATCACAATTAATACTGACGCGATTGCGATGTAAGGGGTTGTCCGCTTGTGCTTTACAATCATCTAGATACCAAATTCCTTCAGATTAAATCGAATTAGTTTTCAAAGCATGAGACGCTGTAATCTTAACATCCATTTGCTACAATTTAAAAAACCGTTGACCTCACATTGGTAACTCACTACAAACCTTGATCATGGAAGATAAATCATTTTCCTGGCTTGCTGGTTGTCACCTACTGCAGCGCGATAGAGATATACACCTGCTGGAACGAACTGTCCATCAATATTTGTACCATTCCAGAAAAGATATGGGTCACTATCCTCGCCGATTTCAAAGGTCTTTACCGTGCGTCCCCTGACATCTAATATCTCCAATTTCAATGGCGTTTCGGTTTGGGTCGTCACAGGGATAGTCGTGGCACCATTGAACGGATTTGGAAAATTTTGTCCCAGCGTGAAGGCAGTCGGTACTTCAGGAAAAGTATATGCTGAATCAAGGGTAAAAACCATGGCTCTCAAGTTGGGACCTGATTCCAATATTTGTAGTTTTAATTCATGCTCACCAATGGGAATATCCAGTCCTTCGATGAGCAGGGGTGTATAGGTTGTCCAACTTCCTGTGACTGGAGTATCTTCAATCGTAATTAAGACTTCACCATCCAGGAATAATCGGAGTTTTCCAGAGTAGGATGTGCTGGCAACTTCTATGCTCAAATCATATATCCCGCCATATTCGGCAGTAAAGGTGTATTTCATCCATTCACCCTGGGTTGCCCATCCCACATTTGGGATTCCAGAAGCCTCAATTTGCAGATCAACGCCGTCATTTCGGTACTGGTGACCATTATTCCAGGCAGTGTAATCATCCCAATGGACGGTTTCATACACATCATCTAAATATGCTACCCCTTGAGCACCGATGTCGTAATCGGCAGTTAGGATGGACCCGGGAATGCTGTGATCCGTGAAGGGTAGATTCTGAGAACTAAACTCAGGGCTGAACCAGGAGGCTACCACCCCAGGGCTAAAGCGACAATTCTCTGTTTTGAGGTTATCAGCCAACTCCATGAGAATTGTCAGAGAGGTGAGTGAACTGGGTTTGGGTCCTGTTCCCTGCCAATAATTTCTCAATAAGTCCCAGTTTGCCGGTCGCGAAGCTGAGTAGGGACTTGTAATGGTGTCTACTTTCTTGGTTGTCCACCAACACCACCCAATATCGTGTTCTTCGAACAATTGAACTGCATCATAAAACCATGTGTTTGAGTTCTCGCCAGTTTCACTCATCCACAGAGGCACATTATTCTGACCTCTTAAATTGAGATAGCTCTGGATCGAGCCCTGGTCATTGGTGCTCCAGTATTTGTGAAAACTATAGGACATGTTGATATCAAATGGAGGAGTTAGCCCCGTAAAATCCGTTGCATACCAATTGCCTTCGATAAAAAGAATATGGTTGTTGTCCACAGCTCTTATGACATTGCGAATGCTTGAGTACAGGGAACGAAGATCCTGGGCAGTCACACCTTCGGGGAGTACAGGTTCATTGAGTAAGTCGTACCCACCTACCCAGGGTTCATCAACATAGCGTTGGGCAATGGCTTCCCAGATTTCAATAGTATGGGACTTATTGGAATCTGCGAGCCAGAGACGAGCCGTACCATCGCTATCGCTAATAGGACCATGGTTCTGTCCTCCAGGTGCACAGTGCATATCCAATACCACATATATCCCAACATCAGCACACCAGGCGATCAAGGAATCAGTAACTTCAAAGCCCCAATCGCTCCATACGCCACGTGCTGGTGAGAACATATTATAGTGAAAGGGCATGCGAATATGATCGAATCCCCATTCAGCCAACTCAGCTATATCCTCTCGGGTCACATAGTTCTCGTGGTAGGCTGCATAAAATTGATCAGCCCCTGCCTCCCCTACCACATCGATAATATCATTTCTAATGGTTGTTGGAGATTGGGAAATGGTATGCAGCATATATCCCTCTGGAACCAGCCAGCCGCCCAGCCCCATGCCTCGCATGAGGGCAGGAATCCCCTCTGCATCTACAATATTGCGACCTTCGGCATGGATAAAAGCCTCAAGAGATACACAGCTCAACACCATTATCAATAGCAATAAATTTTTCTTTAGAGTGCGCATAAACCTTTGATCATCCAAAAATATTATTTTAGCAGGATAACTTTCTGACTGACCTGCTGACTCTCCGAACTTACCTGAATTATATAGGTCCCACTTGCCAGTGATACACCAGCCTGATCCCGCCCATCCCAACGAATTATCTGACGACTACGATCATTCCCATTCAACAAAGATTGGTGCATTAAATTGCCTAAAGTATCATATATGGATACTGTTAAATCAATGGATGCTGGTGTTTCCAGGGAGAGTTGAACTTCCCCATTGAAAGGATTTGGGTAGGCCGGCGACAGGTAGAAATCTGTGGGACTGGCACTCCGATCCTCATCTACTGATAAGGCAGGTCCATCATATCCTGTATTGGTTGGAGTGGTCATGCATAATACCAAAAATCCACCATTAAATACAGCGTTGGCAGGTGTGAAATCGACGTTATTCCCATCCCAGGTATGGGTTGCTTTCTGCCAGCGCGATGTGTCCCAATAATCAAAGTCATCCACCCAAAGTGGGGTAAAATCATTATTGGTCCCTACGGATCCATTGCCTGGATCATAGGCAGAATAGGATACCCAGTCGTAAAATGCATAAACTGGCAAGATATCGGGATTAAATGACCCTGCCCAGGTTGTGTTTGAAGGTTGCCAGATATTCATCATAATTTTCTGAGCATGATACACCGAATCTGCTCGCTCGCCGGACACAGTACGTATGAGTCGATCACCTTCATACCAACGAATGGCATCTGGTGTCCATTCAAAGGCATAGGTGTTAAAATCCAGATGGGGATTTACGCTGAGAAACACTTCAGACGCACTTCCCCATTCGTTCTGTATAATGACATTGGTCGATACTTTATTGTTGAGTTTGCCCATCCATTCCAGGTCAATTTCGTTCCAATGCTGTGTTCCGCTTAGTCCTTCAGCATGATAGTCTCTATAAGTGAAAAAGGAGCTCACAACGCCATGACCTGCCGCTGACTGCATTCTAACTTCAAAGCGACCGTACAAAAAACTTTCAAAGGTCCTGTACTCTGCCCCCCGGTACAGTTTTGCATAGCTTGTCACTGAGAGTAGCAGCAATAAACCTGTGGTAAAAAATCGGATTTTAGGGACAATTCTTATGGACATAAGGCTCTCATTTCAGCAATAATATTTTTCTGTTTTGTTGGAAATTGTCGGTTGAAAATCGAACGAAATAAACGCCACTGGCAAGATCACTGCTCTGCAGGAGGATTTGATAATCCCCTGGCGTATACATTTGAGAAGCTAAGGTTTTTACTTCAGCCCCTCTCAAATCATATAGTGAAATTTTGACCTCAGCTGTTTCGGGTATTGAAAATTCCAGACGGGTTGTATCATTAAATGGATTGGGGAAAATTTTTGTCAATTCATATTGTTGAGGGTGCGCAGGCATATCCATCCCAACCCAATAGCTGCCATCAATTTGAATGGCATTCAATAGTGGACCTGCATAGGCATAGGATTCACCATAGATGGTGGCTGCACCCACGATATCCAGGGTTCCATCAGTTATTTCCCAGCCAGTGAGTGTGACAGTATGGATACCATTATTCCCAGATTCTGCATAGACATCCAACTCAGCTACAACCAGGGAATCTTCCACAAATAGCTCGAATACCCGCTGCCCTGCGCCTGTATAATAGTGTTCGGCAAAATGGAGCTGAATATCAAAGACTCCAGGTGAAAGTCGAACATGATAGCGAGAGTATCGATTGAGTGAGGTTGCCATGACCGAATCCAGGTCGGTGCCTTCAAGATCGGGGTAATTATGTGCAGTCTGATAATTACCTCCATCATGACCATATTCCACCTCTGTGGACCACCATTGGTCAGGCAGGAATCCATTTGCACCAGGTCCAGCGCAATCAATATTGATGGGCAGTTCCAAGGGAGTCGGCATGATGATGGATGAAAAGGTAACGGCCTGTGAGTTGCCATTGACGGATTGATCCAGAACATTCTGGGCATATACAGTCGCTGAAGAACTAATATCCAATCCCTCAAGACTCAACTCAACGGTCCGTTGGTCTTCATTTAAAACAACCGAACTAATGGGGTAATTGGGAATGGAAAAGATTGTGGATTGACTGGTGTGCTCTACATCCAATTCTTTATTAAATCTAACGATAACTGAATCTGAGTTATGAGCCCGGGCCCACAAAATAGACGGGGTATTCGTATCATTGTAGCCCTCGTACCCTGGCCGGGTAAGGCAAAGTATCATATAGCCATCTTGATAAACAATATTTTCATCCATGAGAACTGAATTGTTCCCATTCCAGGTATGGTTATCACTTTTTTCCCATAATGAATCGGTGTAGGCGTCAAAATTATCAGTCCAAAGTGGGGAGAAATTAGAATCGGTACCCACACTACCCGTTCCTGGTGTATAGTCTGCGCAGGATACCCAATCGTAATAGGCGTACCTGGGCATGGTGCTGGGATCAATAAATCCAACCCAATCTGTATAGGAAGGCGTCCAGATATTCATCATGAGCTTGGCGGATTGGGAAAGTGTTGAGATATGCTCCCCAGTCTGTCGATAGAACTCCTCACCATCAATAAACCAGGCGACATAGTCAGGGGTCCATTCAAATGCGTAATTGTGAAAGCCTATGTGTGGATTAAAATTTATAGGGTGTTGTCTCAGATGTGAGCCTCGTTCATCGATGACATTCACATCAACATTATCAGCCCAGCGACCCAAAACTTCAAAATCGATTTCACACCAATCCGTTTCCGGGAAGGAATCATTATAAGTAAAAAAGCTGGCCAGGAAGCCTTCCCCCTGTGGGGATTTCAGACGCGTTTCAAAACGTCCGTATTGAAAATACTCGTGGGTTCTTAACTCAGCCCCACTGTAGAATTGTGCATGACCGCTACTCATTACAATGAATGAGGTAAGCAGGAGAAGTAAATATTTTGTGTGGTGTCGAAACATAGCTAGTCCTCCATTTTCCTACCATAATTCAATTTATTATCCGTTGTGAGCCGCGGAAAAGCCGGTACACTGAGTGGGAAGGGCACATTGCGGTTACTCACCACCATGGGGATGTTACTCAACTCTATATCCTCGAACATATCCATGTCGATGTGAATAACATCTGAATATTTGTTTTGAAGTGAATCTAAATAAGGATTCATATAGGTTTCCAGAATTTCAATTTCACTGAGCACCAATGAGTCAGATAGACCGCCCATAACGGATCTAAGATAATCATTACGGCTCTGGCGACTCACATAGTGATCTTCCCACATCTGTGAGGCCTGGACCACGTTCGGAACTCGATCATAACCAAGATCATAAGCCTTCTGTGCGAGATAGTAGTCCCGTACCATGTCAGCCATGGCAAATTTCAACTGCTCAGGGAATTCTCTGTGGGACATTTTCTTAATTCTGAATACCAGGGGATGCTTTTTCAGGTAGGCTTCAAACCTGTCTACAGTCCAAATATCCCCACTTACATCAAATAAAATTGCATCACCTGGCATGCCACCAGGAAGATCGTTGAGGGATTCGGTAAATACCTGTTCCTCGGCATTCCACACTGCTCGATTGAGCATTTTCTTTTTTTCTTCAGGGGATCTTAAATACAGTTCTGCAGTTCTTGTGGAATAAGATTTGAATACTTCTCGATTGAGATTCATTTCTTTATCTGCCATGATAGCGCCAACATAACGTTTGTAGATGCCATCTGCAGCACTTTCAACGAGACGGGTATGTACATCCTCCCATTGTTGCATTTTGGCTGCTTCAGTCACAGCGGGTCTATCCACCCAGCTTTTTAACTTGATGGTGATATAACTTTGATCTTCCAGGGCAAAGGGTCCGATCACAGCACCCTTTTGATGATGGGCATTAAAAATGGCGGACCTGATATTTTGATCTTCCCTGTCAAACCAGGTCAGAGTCCTTTCAGGGATGCTATCTGAACCAGCCAATGTCTTGGATAGTGTCTCAAAATCATAACCATCAGCGGTGGCTGTATTCCAGGAGTTAGCAGTATTAGAATCTGGTAAACTCACAAATTGAATTGTATAGGTTCTGCTGGCCAGACGATTGGCAAGTTTCAACTCTGTAGTATCAATCTCAACCTTGCTAAAGGCCTGTTCTTTATAGAGCCACTGTCTCATGGTCTGTTCTTTGCGACCATCCATATACGCTCTAAAATCGGCATCAGCCTTGATGGGCGAGTCCGGGTATTCCAGAGCCAGTAGTTTTTCGGAGATGAGACTGTTCAATATGATCTTGCGATGGATATAATTGGTACCGCTACAGTAATCGGGACGAATGGTGTATTCTGAGCGGCGCATGAAGTCCTGATTTGTAATAACACGATCACCCACTTTTGCCAGGATTTCACCTACTGGAGGAGTTTCTGATTCGCAGCTTACTAAAAGCAATAAAGCCACCCCAATAGTTGCAATCAGGGTGGCTTTCATTGATGGACAATTCATGTGTTAGAAGGTCAGGCCAAGTGTATAAGCGTGAGTCCTCCCCATGATTCCGGCTTCTTTAAAAGCGTAATCAACTTTTACGGACCGATTCCCCATGGCAAAGAGTTCAATCCCTCCACCGGCGGTCAATCCAAATTCAGTCTCATCCATATAGAGAGCCTTATAGCCACCCCGGAGATAAAATTTACCGGCATTGGATATCTTGAGGGCATATTCTGCACCCATGTTGATTGATTCGGAATTGTTGTTGGGATGGAGAGCATCAACAGCCAGGGTTAAGGAGCTGAAACGGTTCTGAATAGGTTTGTAAGACAGTCCAATTCTGAACATCAAGGGGAGCTCCCAGGCCTGGGTTCTATACTGACCAATTACATCTCCATAGTTGCCGGTCTCATCGGGGGAAATGTCAATGGGCTGGACAAGGTCGATACCATCATATTGCATGCGACTACCATAATTGGAAATACTCATACCAATATCAAGACCACTCCCCTTCTCACCACTTGGTGAAAAGAACATGGTTTTGACTATCACACCAAGGTCGATGGCAAACGCAGAGGCACTCTCATGCCAGATCTGGGAATTGATCATTTTAGCCGTAGCACCAAAGGAGAACCAATTGGCTATTTTCCTGGCATAAGAGAGGCCCACTGCGAAATCATTAGCTGTAAAAAATTCACCGGTTCCATCCTGGTTAGCCAGATTGGTCACCTGCATTTCACCGTAACCAACCTGGGTCAGGGATATTGCAAGTGTTCCGACACCTGGCATGACAACTGCACCACTGGCGAATATAGTATTAATGTCTACCAACCAGGGCTGGTACATAAGGGAGAAGGAACTCCGATCCAGGTAGGCAACGCTGGCTGGATTCCAATATACAGAACTCAAGTCACCGGTGACGGCGACATAAGCTTCACCCATGGCTGACGGTGCACTGCCCATTCCTATTTCCAGGAAACTGGCAGCTGTGGAACCATAACGGTTAATTTGTTCACCAAAACCTGTAGATACAGTGATAAGGATAATGGCCAGAAAGATTGTGGTACGTTTCATTTCAAACCTCCTTATTTGATAACGGCAAATTTGCCGGTTCTGGTTTCGTGGGCATCAGGGCCCGTTGCTTCAATGTGATAGAGATACATACCGGCTGCAATTTCCAGCCCCTCCCTGGTTAACATATCCCAGTGAACAATCCCGTTCTCCGGATCTGCGTTGTCGACTTCAATGCGATCCACAAGGGTTCCACTCACTGTGAAAATATTGATAACACACTCAGCGGGGATATGAGTGAACATTAATTTTCTACGTTGGTTTAGAAATGGGTTGGCGACTGCCGTCTCCATCATATTTGTTACAATATATGGATTAGGTACAACCTGAATACTGTCCATCTTGGTGGCAAGACTAACCAGATCAAGAGCTTCAGTGCTATTTACCGTGAACCGCAGGGAATCTGTTTCCCAGAAGGGCCTATCAAATTTGATTTGATAAACATCATCTGGTTCAGGGAATGTATTCGCTGTCACAAACTTGAAGTTGATCTCAAAAGCGGTGGCCTTCCAGCGATCGCGATCCTGAACACCAACAAGGATCTTATCATCAAAGATGTTGAATTCACCATCGTCATTAAGATCGATAGCAACCATGTCAAATTTTTCATGGGAATTATTGCTATCAACAAAACTTGTATTGAGGACATAAAAGCTAAAGGGCTCCTGCCAGAGGACATCCAGGCCTGAGGTTCCATCAACATCTCGCACAGTACCTCCACGGGCAATACCCACATAGGCAGAGTCATCATTGGTAAAGATGATATCATAATCCCATGCTAATAACCGAGATTCAAGTACGGAAGGAATAATGTTTATCAGACCATTTCCAGTGAGCCAGCCTGAACGAGAATAGCTATACTCAGGTTCCAGTACGCCTGGATCAATTTCAAGCTGCAGGCCGTCAAATACATCTGTGGTTACCCCATCAGGATTGATGGTCACGAAGTCTGAATATCCTTGCCCGACCAGGAGAGAATCTCCCTCGATACTGCGGATATTTTTACCGGAGAAGTGATCTACATTTTCACTATACACCAACCTGCTACTATCGGTTTCATCCAGGACGGAGAAACCGCTGGTAGAATAAAAGATCCCATGCTCATAGCTACTGAGCTGTTTTATCGTATCTATTTCAAAAGTAACAATGTAGGTATGATTCTCCTTGAGTGATGTATTGGACAGGATTTGTGGGGTAACCGAGCCCGTGCCAAACAAATTGTCAGGTTCTTCAACAGTAAGATCTGGCTGAACGAATCCCGCTGCAGTTTGTCTTGGCGTTATAATGGCAACATTCTTACCGTATGAGCGCACTTCTTCTGCTTCATCCAATTCAATGACTGCATTATTCTCAGAGGGAGATATTCCTGGACCAATATCAGGTGCACCATAGTCATATGCCACAACAGCATAGTAGTAAGTACGACCATTCTGCACACTATTATCTATATATCGGTGTGATAATCCTGTTTCAGATCCAAGGTAGTAGGCAGTTCCGTTCAAAAGACCGAAATCTGTAAAGCCCTGTTTTCCGTCTTTCAAATCACATTGGAAAATAGATGTTTTAAAGGTGGGCTGACCAAAACCATCTGTGATAATTTCTGGATCAGCGAGGAATTTATCTGTAGAACGATAAATTTTATATCCTTCAAAATCATTGGCATTACCCACAAAAGGATCACGTGTACGCGTATCTGCGATATCATCCCAGGTCAGGATGACTCGGCCATCAGACGGCGTGGCTGTAAGGGTTGGCATTTTTGGTGGCTGGGCGAAGCGGTAATCTTTTTCATAGATTACCTGAACAATTTTCTTGAGTTCATATAATGCAGGTGCCCTGTGATCCACATCATTCAGTCCATCAAGATCATCAAAGGAATGCAACTCACTCATTGATATGCGCTCTGTTAATCCCTGTTGTAAGGGAAATGGACCAGAAGCAAACACTTCAATTAAGTTTGATGTATTGGTAGTGTATTCCTCCAGAGTATCAGACGCAATGAGGTTCCACATGGCCTGGTCATTCTTAAACCAGGTTGTGGTGTTTGATATGGAGTGGCTGGGTACAGGGAACATCTGAAAAGCAGTTAACCCCACCATGTCAGATTCAGAGACATCGGTAAAGTTAAAGTTTGGTTCGCAACCTTCACCTTCCATGAATGAAGGCATATGGTCACATTCACCCAAATCTGGACCGTAATAGTTTAATTCACCAGGTCCTACCCCATCCAGTCCAACATCATCTCCAAAATATTCGGTTAGCTGGTAGATGCCATCACCATTGGCATCAAATCCATCTTCCCAATCCTGATCTTCATCAGCATCCCAGTGATCACGAAGATCTGATTCTGACAAATTGTAGAAATCTAAAAACTTTTCAAGATTATCAATGGTGGCGAGAGGACCAACGATGGCTGTGGGAACATTGTCTCTTTCTTCGTTCAAAAGACCATCGTCATCATTGTCCAAAAAGTCATTGGGAACGCCAGGACTTTCCAAATAGGCAAAACCCATGGTACCGGTCTTGACATTTCCGACGCCACGACCACTCACATCCCAGGAATAGGACATATCCAGTTCATCATCGAAATAACCTTTCTCATCATCACCATCAGATGCACCGACAGCACTGTGGCCGATGGCATTGTCAACCCAGTAACCGAAAGCCACTTCCAGCAGGTCATAGTCTGAGGTATTGGCAATGGTGTATTCCCAAAAAATAGCATCACGCGCCTGGGGGTTATTCCACTGGAATCCCCGCTGGGCAACTCGTAACCCTAGTCCGCCCCAGGGAGCACCAGGTTGCTGAGTTGCTGTACTCTGAATCACTTTGCCAGGTCTGGGAAAATATTTCACCTGATCTTCCAGCCCCAGGTATTCCTGGTCCTGTGCATCATTGACCACAAAATAGGCTTCCATGTCAGCATAGATTACACCACGACCAAAACGGCCATTCCATTCACCAGGCCATTTTGTGTTGAGTCCAACTGAGGGCCAGCCAGCAGTCGGCCAGGATTCTTCGAGATGACTCATGGCAGGATATTCACTGGTTAAGTTGGAATATCCTTCCACAGGATATAGACCCCACTCCACATCACCCAGAAGGTTTCTATCCATTTCCTCGCGATAACTGGTTTGGAGATAATAAAGGGTGTGATGGTCTTTGGTGACCACTTGAGCCCAATCTGTCAAGGGAACGGTGTCTATAGCTGCATCAGTATCTTCGATATATACTTTTGCACCGAGAAGCAGCCCGATTCCATCAACCATTTTTGAACCAGTTGAGTTATTTGGCCAACGAGAAACATTGGGTTTCTGCCAGGCTGAAAGTTCAGTGGTGTTCTGGAAGTACATCAGGACCCGATTACCGGTCATGTAGCCTTCCCGTTCAAATTCAGGATCCCCGGCTGGATCAATCGGTCCAACATAAGGGCGACCCTGGGCCAGGAGCGTACTGGTTCCCAGAGCAAGGGAAGCAATTAATAGTAACAGGAGATATGGACGAATTCTCATTACATCCTCCTAAAAGGTGAGGCCAACGCCAAGTTTGATCTGGCGGGGGGCACTAAAGGCTGAAGGGTCTTGGTAAAGTTCACTATACTCGAAAAAGTCTTCTTTAAAATTAGACAGATCAGCATCAGTGACAATGGCAGTATAGGCACGTCCTGTTTCGCCATTCACCCAATTTTCATTTAAACGATCGAACAGATTATAAATTGACAGGTCAAATTTGAGATCCATTCCTCTCAGGAGTGACATTCTATAATAGGCTGTCAGATCAGCGTGATAACGAATAGGACGGTAGTCGTTATTGGGGTAAAGATTTACACGAGCCAGAATACTTTCACCTTGTGGGGAGAAGGTATAAGGAGCTCCAGAATTGAAATATCCAGTAATAGATAGTCCATAGTTTGGTCCAACATAGCCAAGGGTGCCATTGAGAGTATGGCGTTGATCCCAGCTCATGGGAATAAATTTGTTTACGGGATCCTGACTGGAACCAGCCCTATCAAATGCCTGCTGTGGAGAATCAGCGTTTCCACGGGTATACTGAAGCGTATAGTTCAACCAGATGTTGATTGGATTCTTAAAGACATCAAACTTGACTTCCAGACCACGAACATTGCCGTAATCCTTGTTGGTGTACTGACCATATTCTATTTGATTATATGTGCTTATTATCTTTGTACTTAACAAGTTGTAGATGTCCTTGTAGAAGAGAGATACTTCCAAGCCCATACCAGGTCCAACTTCCTGCCACAGACCGATTTCATAGGCTACTGTTTTTTCAGCTTCAAGATTTGAATTTCCAGTGGTAGTGGCATAATCACTTGGTGCCACCAGGAAAGATCCATTTTGATACATGGCATACATGGGTGGCAGCTGGAAAAAGTGACCATAGCTAAAGTGCAGTATGGCTGCACTACCCAATTGATAGGCAAGACCTATTCTTGGGCTGAATTGAGAGGTTGTGGGTGTCTCTGGGTAGGTAGAAATACGCGTGCTATCATTCTCAAAATTTAGTTGATTGGCTGGATTGCGCAGATCACTTGGATAGGTTGTGGCCGGGTCAAACCAATCGTATCGAAAACCATAATTGATGACCATCTCATCATATTCCATTTTGTCTTGAATATATCCGGCAAAATCAGATGGCTTCACCGTATAGACATCAGCGTAAACAGAATTGTCACCATAAATAATTGGTTCATACAGCATGGTTGCTAATTCTGTACCTTCATGAACGTTGCGGATGCTATACCATTGATTGGTGAGTTCATGCTGAACAAAATTGAGACCTGTCTTGATATTGTGATGGGAGTTAATCTGCCAGGTCATGTCTAATTTGATACCATTGTCAACCATCCAGCGCTCACTATGGTCCTTGTTTTGACCACCCGTGTTAACCCCAACACCATAACTATTTGAATAGACATCATTTACATACTTGTCGCTCAATGGATCTTTATATAAATAGTTGCCATTATAGGTGTCTGTAGAGGACAACTTTAACTCATAGAAAAGGCTGTTGGTAAGTAGGTGATTCAGTTGAAATACTGAGAAATTGGATTGACGGTAGCTGCTGGCCATCCCATGAGGATTATAACGTGACCCATGGTCATAGCCATCCCAGCGATCATTATTGATGGAGTGCATAAGTGAAAATTTGATGCCACCATTGAGCTTAAAAACCAATTTCCCGAGAAAGGACCGATTCAATGAACCATTCATTGGTACCAGGACACTATCCCCTGTAGCCTGGGTGATCCAATTGGCGCTGGTGTCCGGCGTATAATCACTGTAGTCATCTACACTGTAACGTGAGATGCCATTGAGGTGATTGCGATTGTTTTGATAACGTGTATTTACGAAAAAGGTGATCTTATCACCAAGTACAGGACCGCTCAGTTGAAATTTGTAGTCTTCGTTCTGGTTTGCGTAAAGGGAATCAATGCCCTTAAATATATGATTGTTCCCCGTCATATAATTGGCCATTCCAGTATAGAATGAGCCATGAAATTCTTTGCCGCCGTCTTTGGTAACCGCGTTAACCACACCACTCATGGCGCGGCCGTATTCAGCGTTAAATGTGCCTGTAATAACTTCCAGATCACTGATGGATTCTGGCTCAATCTCAACCGAGGCTGAACCACCGCCAAAACTCTCATCAACGGGGATACCATCAATGAGGTATGAAACTTCTGTTGAACGGCCACCTCTGAAGTGACCATCTACCACACCGGCCTGCATATTTACAACTGCTCCCAGACTTTCAACCGGTAAAATGTCCAACTGCTCTGATGAAATATTCTTGATGGTACCTGTCTGATCCTTTTTCATGGCCATGCGTGCAACTTCAACCACAACAACTTCACCGGTAATAGTTGCAGTCTTCATTCTCACATCGACTGGTACGGTTCTGTTTATTGAAACCGCAATACCCTCAACGATAACAGGGGCATAACCAATCATATCCACCCGCAGATCATAGTGCCCTGGGCTGATATTGAGGATGTAATATCTTCCTTCAATATCTGCAGCTGCACCCATTTGGGTGTCCAGCAATATGACGTTGGCGCCGGGGAGCGATTCACCAGTCACATCATCAATAATGGTTCCGGCAATTTTTCCCGTTGTTTGAGCCTGGAGGCCGCCAACAAGTAGGAGTGACAATCCAGTGATTGTCAATATTCTGCGATGGAGTTTACCTAAGTCAAATTTCATCATCATATACCACTTTGCTAAGTGAAGGGGGAAAGGACTTTTTTTGTCCCTTCCCCCCACAGTTTATAACTCTATATCAACAACAATCTTATTTCATTAAGATCATTTTGTGCGTGCTAGTATAGTTACCAGCTTCCAGGCGGTACATATAAATACCTGAAGCGAGTGCTCCAGCCTGGAATTGAATCTCATGAGCGCCAGCCTGCTGAACATCGTTCACCAGAACCATTACTTCCTGACCCAAAACATTATATACAGTCAATTTCACAAGTTCGGATTGGCCGATTTCGTAATTGATGATTGTACTTGGGTTGAAAGGATTAGGATAGTTTTTGCTCAACGCATAGGTAGCAGGTGTCTCGACATCATCGATTGCAGTACCACCTGCACCAATAAATGAATATGACCATACAGCAGTTGTCTGCCAGGCGTTATCAGTATTGGTTGGTGAGCTCATGACGTTGCCTTCCCAGGCACTACCGTCATTATCATGGATAACAGGTTCCATAATTATACGATCGCCTTCAACGGGAGTATAGCGTGCATCAGTGAAGCCACTGGCTGTTGCCAGGGAGTCTAAGGAAACCTTAGCTTCGAAGACATAATCAGGATTGAAACCTTCAAAATAGTAGTTTCCATCGCCTGTAACTGACATGGTCAGCTGACCATCAACGTCACGAACCAGGGTCTGATCACTGAAAACTAATTTGTAGTCTGGTTTGTCTCCGCGATACATGGCATTGTGTCTTGGACCTGACTGGTCATACAGGCCAAAGAAGAGCTCAAAGGCATCCATATCCCACCAGTTGCCTTCACCTACATAGCCATTATAGACATTGTCTGTCACTTCTCCGGCTATATACATGAAATCATCATCCATGGCAATATAGAGGTTTGCTGATGCATCATCATTGTTGTCTACAGCACCCCAGATAGCTGAAATACCCCAGGAGTTGGGATCTCCGATAAAGAAAGGAGTAACATCTGCCCATTCATCCAGAAAACCATCAGCAACAAAGTTTGCTGGTGCATCCAATGAAATAGTTGGGATTCCAAGAGCTGTGTTGGAGTATGAACTTGGTGATAAACCTGGCTCGCTTGTGTTTGCAGAGGCATCTGTACAGGTTACAGCATAGTAATAATCAACAGCTGCATCGTCAGTCGCTGTATACAGGTAATGAACGACACTTGGTGCACCTTCAAGATGGCCTGCTTTAAGAACATCTACGGCAAGATCTTCAAGATCAGTGATTGGAGACATGCTGGCGTAGACGGTATACGTTTCACCTTCTTCACCAGGAACATCTTCCCAGGTTACCAGATTGTAGTTGGTACCAGGTAAGGCACTGACATTAGCTGGTGGTGGTGGAGCTGTAGTATCAATGTTACCCATATTCATGAAATACAGATCATCAAAGGCATAATTAACATTGGAACCATCCCAGCGAGTAGCTACTAATACAGCACTCACTTGAACTGTTCCTTCTGGCATTACCATTGTTGTAGTGTACATCTCATAATCTGTAGTTGTCTCAAATAAGACATCACCAGTTGAATTGAGAATGGTGCCACCACCATCTTTGGCTTCAATCTTATATCCACCGAAAGCACCTTCACCAGGAGTTTCAGAGATATTTTTGATGTAACCACCCAATTCCCAGGTTTCACCCTGAGAAGCGGGAATAGAGTCTTCTGAATAGAAAACGGCCCATGCAGCACCATTCTCAGTACCCAGTTCAGCAAACTTCTCGCCTGTGCGAGCAATTCCAGCGTCAGAGACAATGCGTGCATGTGCAGCGCCATCACCGGCGTGTGCAACACCCCAACCAAAATGGTCGTCTTGTTCATCAGCAGATTCAAAGCCACCATTGGTCAATTTGTTCTGTGAACCAGTCAGTCTGAAATCATCAAAAATCACGGAACCAGTAACCACATCACCAACGCCACTACCACTCACTGAGAACTCAAGAGCATAGCCTTTGATACGATCTTTATCCAACTGGAGGTTTCCAGGAGAACCTGACCAACCTGTGTGGGTAAAACCGGCATTGTCCCATGAATCAGTACCTTCAAGCAGCATGTTTATGGTGTGCCAGCCTGGTGCATCATCCAGGATATAACTGAATGAATACCAGAATTCGCCCAGATCACTATAACTGGAGTCAGTGATATCACCATAATCGAGAAGATTAAGTCTCAGGTGAACACGACCCAGAGAATCCTGGGGAACGATATTATAGTAAGAGAAAGTGAGACTATCATATAAAGACCAATCATAAACTCCTGTACTCAGGGTATCAGGATAACGATGCTGGAGTTTTGTATAACCACCCCAACTCTCAGAATTATGAATGCTATAGTCTACTCTCATTGCTGCGGTACCTTCCAAAACGTTGTCGGTAACGTAGCTGGTTTCAATCCAGCCAAGAGCTGGATCGGCGTTGGTGCTAATAGCATAGTGAGCAGCGGGATTATCAGCTGACCCACCCTCTGTCACTGGATCAAACCATTCCCAATAGTTGGTGTCAGCGGCAGCAACATCAAAATTATTGATGACCTGTGCATGACCCACAACCATGAGGAGCATAAGAACCATGCTAAAACGTAACACTGTCTTCATTGTGTAACCTCCTTGTGTTGTTGTATCTTCATATATTATGCAAATCTTATCCATAGGGCAAGAATGGCAACGACTAACACTATTGATGCGACAATATTATTTCTATTCCACTTGGCGTCCTGAACATCCATTCTACGACTGAGATCAGTCTGCATCTCAGATGCTGTGGCCATGGTGAGACCTGATATCTGACGTTTGTTCGGTGCTTCAGTAAACAAGCTCACCGTCACGACCACACCAACGGATACCAGGAACAGGAATATGGCAAAGTGTAAAAAATTCATTGTGGCGAACCAATCAAAGCTCCCCAGAGAAGTGCCGGATTTAACCATAATTTCGAGAATAAAGCGCAAGGCTCCCAAAACAGCACCAACTCCCAAAGCGGATATGGCACCTTGTGAATTAGCGCGACTCCAGAAGATGCCCAGTATAAATACTGCAGCAATGGGTGGACTGATATAGGCCTGGACACTTTGCAGATAAACAAATAATTGACCACTCAACATGGTAATGAGCGGAACTGACAGAACACCTAGTACAACCATCACTGTGGTGGCCAATCTACCCACCAGGACCAGCTCTACTTCAGAGGAGTCAGGTCTAAAATTTTTATAAAAATCAATGGTGAATAAAGTTGAGGTACTATTAAAGACACTGGCCAGTGATGACATCAAGGCTGCCAGCAAACTGGCAATGACAATACCCTTGACCCCTGAAGGCAGCAAATAACTGGTGACCAGAGTAGGATAGGCCTCATCCCCTGTGGTGCCAAAAAGAGCAGCAGCAATCAGTCCAGGAAGTACCAGAATGAATACTGGTAAAATTTTAAGGAAGCCTGCAAGAATGGCTCCTGATCGTGCATGATTTATATTTTTTGCACTGAGGACTCGCTGGACAATGAATTGATCAGTACACCAATACCAGACGCCCAGAATAGGAGCCCCGAATATGATTCCAGTCCATGGAAAATCCGGATGATCAAAGGCTTTAAACATCTCAAAGTATTCTGGTGGCAGTTTGGCTTGCAGGCCAGTAAAGCCACCTACCTCGTTTAAACCGAGTAATGTCAGGGCGATTGCTCCACCAATCAGGATAACAGCCTGAACCAGCTCGGTGTAGATGACAGCGCTTAGTCCACCAGCTATGGTATAAATTCCAGTCACGATGATCAACACGATGGCTGAGGTCATCATGTCCCAACCCAAAATTTTGTTTAACAACAATCCACCAGCAAACAGGGTCACTGAAATTTTGGTAATGACATAGGCAATTATGGAAACAGAAGTAAGATACATGCGACTGGCCTTGCCATAACGTCTTTCCAGGAACTCAGGCATGGTAAAAACACCTGATTTCAAATAGAACGGGACAAAAATCCATCCCAGAAACAGGACCATAAAAGCGGCCAGCCACTCAAAATGCCCAACAGCCAATCCACTGCTTGAACCGGTTCCAGCTAAACCAATAAAATGTTCACTTGATATGTTCGAAGCGAAAAGGGAAGCACCAATAGCAATCCAGCCGACATTTCTTCCAGCAAGGAAATATTCCGTGCTATCATTCGTTCTTCGGGAAAAATATATCCCTATTCCAATAACCAGGAGGAAGTACAGAATGATGACAGCGAAATCAAGTCCGCTCATGCATGACCTGTAGAACATTTGATAATTTGATCAATAATTTTCATTACTTACTTATTTATTAGTCAAATACTAGACCAGTCATGCCGATTCCTTCCCATCCCAGCTAGCCAGACCTGAAAATTGAAAAAATGAAGGGCCCTTATTTGATGTGAAGTTGTTTGTATAACAGGGGTTTACAAATGAATCTCCAGTTATTAAAAACGAAAATATTAACTGAAATAATTATGGTGAGGGAGTGAGGTATCCTTATTCGGCGTGGATTTTGGTTATTATAGGAATAATAATGTTATTATAATGATAATACTGGGGAAGGTTTTATTTCAAGCCGAGTTCCTTGCACATCCGGTGAAAATTTGGGGGCGCTAATCCGAGCTTACCCGCTGCCTCTGTATCGGTGCGACTGTGCAAACGGACAAACTCAAAATACTGTTTCCTGAAATTTTGTTCAACATCCTTGAGAGGCATGATATTCTCTGTTGAAAAGACTGGATTTGCCAATCCAACTACCGAATCCTGTGCCTGAACATCCATGGCAAGTTCAACGACCTCCCGGGTGATGGTATCACTGCTTAAGATCACAAGTCTCTGGGTCACATTTTTCAGCTGACGAACATTTCCTGGCCAATGAAATTGCTCAAGTAAACTCCAGGCATCATCGGTAATAGTTGGCAGAACAATGCTTAAGTCCGTGCAATGGTGACCCACAAAATAATCCACTAGCGTGCGAACATCTTCTTTGCGCTCTTTTAGTGAAGGTGCCTGAATATTGAGGATGTTCAAACGATAATAAAGATCTTCACGAAATAGATTCTTCTTCATCAGATCCTTAAGATTTTTATTGGTGGCTGCAATCACTCGCACATCAACATTATGACTCTTTTTTCGACCAATTTTATCCATCTCTCCTGTTTCGAGGACGCGCAATAATTTGGCCTGGGCCAGATAGGGTAACTCAGAAATTTCATCCAGAAAAATGGTTCCATTGTTGGCCTGCTCAAATAAGCCTAATTTATCTTCTTTGGCTCCAGTAAAGGCTCCTTTTATAAATCCAAAGAGCTCACTTTCAATAAGTTCATCTGGTATGGCAGCACAGTTTACCGTGACAAAATTTTCATAGCGGCGACTGCTCTGATAATGGATGTTTCTTGCTATCAACTCCTTTCCGGTCCCTGACTCACCAATGACCAGTACATTGGCGTGGGTCGCAGCATACTTGGCAATGCGTTCTCTCACGGCTAGAATACTTTCGGATTCTCCAAGCATGGGCCGTTCCTGGACTATTCTGGCAATTTTTTTATCCAGACGACTCTGGGATTGCATGCGCTCATTCTCAAGCTGCTTTTTCTCAGCCGCATTCATAATGGTCAGGATGAAGTCAGTAGGCTGGTATATAAAATCCTCAATATCGGAAGGATACTTTGTCCCGAACCAGTAGGCACCACTCTCAATCAATTGATTGGCAAAATGCAAGTCAGTCTGGTTGATGGTCATCTTGGTGATGACAATAATCTGAATGCTTGGATCGACCTTTTTCAGTCGTTTGATGAGTCTTTCACCATACAAACCGCCTGATATCTGATAATCCAGAATAGCAACATCATAGGGTCCCTTTTGTTCAAGGGTCTGGATAGCATCTTCACCTGTTGAAACAATATCTTGAATACAAATTCTTTCCCGATGTGGGGCGATGGTGTTTTTTATTCGGCGAACATCAAACTCTTCATCTTCAATCAAGAGCACTTTTATTTGATCATGTTCCATAATTTATCCTACTGGGGCCTGCAGAGTAAAGCAGGCACCTCCCTCTTCTCTATTGCGCGCATCTATTACCCAATCACATCTACGACTAATTTCCCAGGCCAGATAACAGCCATATCCAGAATTCTGACTCCCATCTTTAGTACTTATTGATTCCTTGAAAATAGCCTTTCGACCTGTTTCGTCGGCTGTTAGCAATTCTGGTGATAAACCTTTCCCATTATCGCATATATCGACTATAAGTTGGTTTTGATGACGGTCGAAACGGGTTTTAATTTCCAGGGTGAGATTATGATCTACATTGTGCTCAATGGCATTCTGGATCAGGGGCTCAATAATCTCCCAAACCACATACTCATTGACGTGCAAGATGGGCATATCATCAGCAAAATCAAGCTCTACGCTGACTGCATTGCTCTCGCTAACCTTATATACCCGTTGAAATATGTTTTCCACAACAAACTGAATAACCTCATTAATATTGGTCTGAAATATTGGATTTCGAATGACATGAAGGGGTGGATCATAGGTTTTCATATCATAAATGACCCGGGACACAAAGTTTGCATATTTGGTGACGCGATTTCGGGTTTCATCCAGGTTTTGATCCCGTAAACTCCTGAGATCTTCTTTGATAAATCCCATCACTTTTTCTGCCTTGTGATGGGTGTGGTAAATACGTTTTGTAAAAAGGGATTCTTTCTGGTGTTCCACTTGTTCCCGAAGTTGCTTTGACCGTTGATCAAACAGTTGGTGCTGTACTTCATCCCGTTCTTGTGCCGTATAGGAGTATATGAAAAACATGGCCAGGAATCCCACAAGAATGAGACCGGTAAACAAGACGCCACTTTGATTGTAGGCCGATTCGATGAGGGATAGAAATCCTGCAACATCGGGTGTTACACGCATATATGCCGCACCTGCAATCTCACCCTTATCATAAAAGGGAACCAGCACATGGAAAGTATTATTGCCTTCCAGGGAACTGACTATTTGTTCATCAGTCAGTAAAGAGTGGAAATGCTCATGGTAGTACAGAATGGCATTCTCAGCAGCGGGTTGATTCTCAATCATCAGGCTGGAATCTGGATCAAGATAGAGGTCATATATTTCCGCTCCTTCTCTCAGGGCAGCCACCTCCCCACCCTGACTTACCAGGAGATAAACCTCATCAATATTCCTTTGGAGCATCTGCTGACTTAACAGCTTATCAAAAGATTGAATAGTGCTTTGTCTATTCTCTCCATTTATTGAATTACCAGTTCGACCATGCTCGATGAGAAGTTCAAGGGCAGTCGTGGTGAGATCAGCAACTCGTTCTGCCGAATCTCGTCGATAATATTCCATGGCCTGTTGGAAAATCTGATGCGTAGACTGACTGTTGATGAAGGAGAGGGCCGTCTGGAAAACAACAACCACGATAAACAACACGAGGATGTGTTGAATCTCAAAATGATAGCTCTCAAATCTTTGCGGAAGTTTCAAAATGGGCTTCCTCTTTCCAGAACCTCTTCTATTTCCTCTTGTGCTATTGTCAAACCAGCTTCAACACCGATTTCTCCAGACAATATTTGGTGCAGCCTGGTTGAGAGGATATCAGAAATGAGTGTATACTGATCAAGCATAGGTCGATGAAGACCTTTCTGCATCATTTTCTGAATGAGTTGCAATCTTTCCTGGCGAGGTCCCGATTCGAGTCGGCTATAAAACTCCCGCTGTATAGGGAGCAGACCTTCACTTTCATAGAAAATTTCCTGGCCCTCCTTTGATGCCGCAAATTTCATGAATTCGATTGAGGCATCCTTGACAGGTGAATGTTTGGAGAGCATCATATTCCAACCACCAAAGACGGGTGTGGATTTTCCTCCCTGGAAATGAGGGACAGGTGCTATCTCCAGTTTTTTGAATAATTCTGGATCAAAACGTTGATAGCCCTCATTGTTGACTGTAGGCCATCCTCTTACAAAGGGAATGTCATTTGCCAGAGCGAAACGAATACAATCGTCTTCAGTCATTGCCAGGGCTTCATGAGGGGCGAAGTTGGTTCTGAACATCTCTCGCATAAATCGAGTACGCTCAACGACCACAGAATCTCTCAGATCCAGGAGTTTGCCAGTCATTTCATTCTGCAAGGACAATCCCAGAATTTCATTAAAATTGCAGATTAATCCTTCATAGGCTACTGCCTGGGGGACGAACATGGGTTTCCCTGGAAAATATAGAGCCCTCAGTTCCAGCATCTCTTCCCAGGAAATGGAATGCCTGATACGCTCTACGATTTCTGCCCCATCTGGCAGGGCCAGTATCAAATCCTTTCGGTAGTATAAAGCTCCAATATCTGTGTAAAGAGGAATGGCGTATAAAATGTCATTTACATAGCAGGTTTTAAGCGGTTGAGGCACCAGCTTTTTTAGGAGCTGTGGTGCAAAGTATGGGGCAAGTGGTTCGGCCCATTTGGTAAATCGAGGAACCCAGATCAGATCGACTGAAAAGACATCAATCCTACTGCTTCGGCTGCGTAAGTTCCTGGCTATCAGTTCTTTTCTCTGATTGGTGTTAAATTTTGAAAAGGGCAAATCAATTGCGATTACTTCAATCTCGCCTTCGTGCAATTCATTAAACTGTCTAATAATTTCGGCGTGACCGACACCAATGTTATCAGCAAAATAAACTCTCTCAATTCCGTCAGTATTTAAGGGGTTTGTTCCCAGTGGAAATGAAGAAATCAAAAATGATATAAGGAAGATCAAAGCTCCGATGGAAAACAAAAAAGGTAAACTGGTCGATAAGGTCTTTAGCCTTGGCCTTTTTTGGTGATCTTCTTGGTCTTGAAAGTTGTCCATTTTATTGAAATGATAATAATTGACGTATCAAAACAATACAAGTCCTAAGTAAGTCTTATCAGAGAATCTATTGGTTCTACGCACCGTTAAATTAATCTACCAAACATTTTCCCAACCATACATCACGAAAAGCTTGATACCTGGGTTCAGCCTGTCATACAAGCTTTCGATCTTATAGCCATGTTTACAATTACTTAAGCCAGGGGGTGTTGAGGAGAAAGGGTTTGCTAAATCCTTTCCCTCAACTGAGATTTATGGCCGAATATTTATTCTAACACCAATAGTGAACAATTAATCAATTCATGGCACTCAAATTGAACATCCCTTATTGTTATAACTGGTGGGGGTTACTTTTACCCAATTTTCAGGAGCTTAAATGCGAAATACTTTGACCACACATAAATATCTTGTTACGCTCATGATTGGGTTGCTCTTGAGCAGCTGCAACACAACTGAACCAGTGGTAAGACAAGAATCAGTCCATGGCAAAAGTGTTGAGACCATTGTTGAGATGATGACGCTCTCTGAAAAAGTTGGACAAATGACACAAGCGGGAAGAAACTACCTCGTTAAAGAAGAAGACATTAAAGATTATTTTTTAGGATCCCTTCTCAGTGGAGGCGGCTCTGCTCCAGGAAATAATGAGCCAAACTCCTGGGCTGATATGCTTGATGGGTATCAGGGATATGCTGATGAAACTCGCCTCGGTATCCCTCTTATGTATGGCATTGATGCCATTCATGGCCACAATAATGTGGTGGGGGCAACCATTTTCCCCCATAACATTGGTTTGGGGGCTACAGGAAATGCAGTCCTCGTCGAAGAAATTGCCAGAATAACCGCCAGAGAGGTGCGAGCTACTGGGATTAATTGGACCTTTGACCCTTGCGTCACTAACTCGAGAGATGAACGCTGGGGCCGCGCTTACGAATCATATGGAGAAGATCCTGCTCTCATCTCAGCCCTGGGTCGCGCTCAGGTTGAAGGGTATCAGGGATCCTCATTGAGTTCCTCTGAAGCTATTGCTGCTTGCACCAAACATTATATCGGGGATGGTGCTCCAACCTGGGGTACTGGTTCTGGTGGCAACATTGACCGCGGTGATGCCCAGATCTCAGAAGCCGAATTACGTGCGCTTCACCTCCCTCCCTATCAAGCGGCAATTCAAGCTGGAACTGCCACCATCATGGCATCCTACAATAGTTGGAATGGCCAAAAGCTCCATGGACACAAATACCTCATGACCGATCTACTCAAAGGTGAATTGGGGTTTGAGGGATTCATCGTTTCTGATTGGGCTGCCATCGATCAACTCCCTGGTAATTATAAAAGTGATATCATCGAGTCAATCAATGCCGGTGTTGATATGGTCATGGTGCCAGGGAATACTGCTGGTAGCGGATCCAGTTACAGAGAATTCATCAAAAAGTTGAAACAAGCTGTGAATGAAGGCTCAATTGAGATGTCACGGATTGATGATGCTGTCACCCGTATCCTGAATGTGAAAAAAAGCATGGGACTGTTGGATGCCCTCTATTCCAATGACCGTAGTTTAATACCGTCAATTGGTTCTCCAGACCACCGGTCCGTCGCACGTCAGGCGGTGCGGGAATCCATGGTATTGCTGAAAAACGAAAATGTTCTCCCCCTTTCCAGGGACTTGTCCACCATCGTTGTGGCCGGGCGAGGTGCAGATAATGTGGGCATGCAGTGTGGTGGATGGAGTATCGCCTGGCAAGGTGGCATGGGTGATATCACACCTGGAACAACGATATTGGAAGGGATAGAAGCAACCGTATCAGCTGCTACCCAGGTCATTCACTCCCCTGATGGGGTGGCCGCATCCAGTGGTGATGCAGTCATCGTCGTGGTTGGGGAAGCACCTTACGCCGAGGGTCAGGGAGACCGGGATGATCTCTCTTTGTCGAATGAGGATATATCAGTCTTGAATCGAGTGAAAGCCAGTGGCAAACCCATGGTGGTGGTCCTCCTCTCTGGTCGGCCAATGATTGTCACCGATATAGTAGAAAACTCAGACGCTTTTTTGGCTGCCTGGCTCCCCGGCACAGAAGGAAACGGCATCACCGATGTGATTTTTGGGGACTATAATCCCACTGGGAAACTTTCAGTGACCTGGCCCACTGACATGGGTCAAATTCCAATTAACGTTGGTGATAGCAACTACTCCCCCCTCTTTCCAGTTGGATTTGGATTGAGTTATTAAGCGTTGCGATTTCAAAACGAAGGAATTAAGCTGAAGCTGATATGAAACAATTACCAAACATCTTCTCCTCCACTGTCTATTTCATTGCTATGGCTTTTCCTTCCCTGCTTCTGGCTCAATCCCTGATGCTTAATGAAATCGTTGCTTCCAATCGGGCAAGTCTGAGTGATGAGGATGGCGACACACCTGACTGGATTGAAATTTACAATACGTCCTCATCTACCATTGATCTACAGGGTTTTGGTCTTTCTGATGATATCAGCGACCCCTATAAATGGACATTTGAAACTGGGCAAATTGGCAGTGGTGGTCACACCATCATTTTTGCTTCAGACAAAGACAGACAGAGTTTGAATATCAATTGGGATCTCATGCTTGACGAAGGTGATCTATGGCGCTACTTCGTGGGAACTTCCAACCCACCTGCTAACTGGAATGCTTTGGATTTCATTGAAAATCAATGGTTGGAAGGTCCCAGTGGATTTGGCTATGGGGACAATGATGACAATACTGTCATTCCAATCACCATGTCAGTATATATGCGCAAAACGTTTACATTAGCAGATACCTCATCGCTGCCAGGAATGCTATTTCATATCGACTATGATGATGGATACATTGCCTATCTAAATGGAATTGAATTCTCACGGGAAAATATGGGTGCGGCCGGTAGTGCCGTGAACAACAATACACCTGCAGCTTCCTATACTGAACCTTCATTACCGGGCGGAATTGACCTCCCCTACACACTCCTGCACAGAGATTTATTCGTGGATGGTGACAATGTCATCGCAATTGAGGTGCATAACCACTCCACCAGCTCATCTGACATGACAGCCATTCCTTTCCTGAGTATGGGTGAACTGGGTGGCTCTGGCTCTCCTTTACCTGACTATCTGCTTGTTCCAGGACAGAGCCAATTTCACACCAATTTTAAAATTAGCAGTGATGGTGAGCTGGTAATGTTAACCAGTCCTGATGGAGGGAGTCTTGACTCAATTAGAGTTCCCGAATTACCCTCTGATATAAGTTGGGGTAGAGAGCCTGACGCCAGTGCCAATTTATATTATTTCAATCCTCCAACACCAGGTGAGGCTAATGTGGGAGGATTCGCTACCCTGGCTGAGCCACCTACTCTATCCCCTGAACCAGGATTTTACAATGGCGGCATCGCCTTAAGTATGGGTACCGTCCCTCCAGGCCGGATATATAAATATACCACTGATGGCACAACACCGAACCTGGGTTCCGCTACCTATTATGCACCCCTGCCCATTACCCAGACCACTGTAATTCGAGTCTTGAGCTGCGCCTTTGACGGCACAAATCCCACCCAATCATCCTACAGCTATTTTATTAATGAAGACCCCTATCTTCCAGTAGTGTCACTCATTTTTGATCCAGGGGCTTTCTTTGATAATGATACAGGCATGTATGTCATGGGATCAAATGCATCTCAATCATTTCCTCACTTTGGTGCAAATTTCTGGGAAGATTGGGAACGGCAGGTCCATCTGGAATATTTTGAGGATGGAGATGATTTGAGTTATGCTGCTTCAGCTGGCGCAAAGATTTTTGGAGGCTGGAGTCGTGGGAATCCACAGCGCTCAATCTCGCTTTTCGCCCGGGGACGCTTTGGAACCAGTAAATTTGATTACCCCTTCTTTCCCGAGTTGGACATCGACGACTTCGAGGCAATCGTACTCAGGAATTCAGGCAATGACTGGAATGCTTCAGGCTATCGGGATGGCTTTATGACCGGCCTGGTATCTGAGAGGGATATTGACAAACAAGCTTTTCAGCCCGTTGAAGTCTATTTTAATGGGGACTATTGGGGTATCTACAATTTGCGTGAGAAGGTCAATGAGCATTTTGTAGCAAGTCATCACGATCTTGACACCGACGATATTGATTTATTGGGAATGGACGGCAATGAGGTGATTCATGGTGAAAACGGACATTATATTGATCTCATTGATTATGTGAATACCCATGCCCTTATCTCTGACCTTAATTTTGAGTATATCGAAGAACGCGTAGATATCGATAATTTTATTGATTACCAATTGGCTCAAATCTACTTCGACAACCAGGACTGGCCTGGCAATAATATAAAATTCTGGAACTCCAGACAACCTGGCAGCAAGTGGCGATGGATTTTATATGATACTGATTTTGGTTTTAGCATATGGAGCACCAATAACTACATAAGAAATACCCTGGAATTCGCCACCGATCCAAATGGACCGGGTTGGCCAAACCCGCCCTGGTCCACCCTACTCTTGCGGAAATTTTTGACCAATCCTGGCTTTAAACAAGATTTCATTCTGACAGCCTGCGACCTGTTGAATCAGCCGTTTAAATATGACAAAGTTGAGGCAGCCCTCAATGTACATCAACAATGGCTTTTGCTCTCACTACCAGATCATATAGCACGCTGGAATCACATCAACATTACCAACTGGTATAATGAGGGGATCATCATGGATAATTTTGCCTTGAATCGCCCCTATTACATGCGCAATCATTTCAGGAACAAGTTTAATCTGGGTGCTGATAGTGATCTTCAAGTCAATGTTGAACCTGCAGATGCTGGCCTGGTGCGAGTACATTCCATTATCCCGGAAAACTATCCATGGGTTGGTACTTATTTTTCGACTGTCCCCCTTGATGTGCGAGCCGTAGCTCTACCCGGTTATCAATTTTCACACTGGGAGGGTGTGCCAGGTGAAAATGTGGACTTGACTATCAGTCTGCTTTCAGATGTAGATCTAACCGCTGTTTTTGTCCCTGTATCTCCTGAGGATGGAGCTGTGGTTGTCAATGAGATCAACTATAATTCTGCCAGTGATAATGATTCAAAGGATTGGATCGAGTTATATAATGGAACGCCTGCCAGTATCGATCTGGAGGGGTGGACAGTTAGCGATGGTTCTGATGATAATCAATTTGTGCTGCCTGATATAGTAATTCCAGCTGAGGCCTATCTCATTGTGTGTAGTGACTCCCTAGCGTTTCGAAATATCCATGGAGATTATCCCCGCATTATTGGTGACCTGGATTTCAATTTCAGCAATGGTGGAGAACTCATTCGACTTTTCAATTCTGATGAAATCCTCATGGATAGTGTTCGCTATGATGATGAAGACCCGTGGCCTGCTGAACCAGATGGTGATGGGCCAACTTTGGAGCTAATGCATCCCAGTCTGGACAATGCAATAAGCTCAAGCTGGGCAGTATCAGATAATCTGGGGACACCTGGTGCACAGAATAGCCGCTTCGCCCATCCCTCTGCCATCGTTGAACATAACCGACCTGCAGATTTTCGTTTGGGAATGGCCTTCCCCAATCCTTTTAATGCCAGAGTCAGCATTCCATATACCGTACCAAAGACTGGATCATTTCAGATTGATATATTTGATCTCAGGGGTCGTTTAGTACAATCTGAAACCATCAATTCATCTATGGGTGCGAGTGGGATATATCATTGGGATGGTACCAATGAATCTGGAAGAGACTGCAGTTCTGGAATGTATCTGGTTCGTTTAAGTCAAAACGAACTCACCACTTCCAGGAAAATTGCTCTCCTCCGCTAGGAATAGCTACTCAACCAATTTAACAGTTCCAAAATTTGCCGGGGATTGATAGGCATTGTCCCGAGTGGCATACCAGGAAATTTTACCGTTTCTGGTATTACTATCATTATCATTTATATGAACATCAAGACCTAAAAAGTGGTCTGCAATTGCCATCCCATTGAGACTATCCCAGGGAATGGCAAGCTCTAGAATATATCCATCTTCATGGCGGACCTGCTCAAAGGTCGCCCCCTCAAAATAAGCACCAATATCTGCATACAAATTTTCACCATCCAAAACAAATCGCAGTTGGAATTCATCTTCTCCAAAGAATTTTGCTTTGCTATTATCCGCGTCCAGATAAATCTCGATGCCATCGTTTAAATGGTCTACTGAAGAGTTTGTGCTAAGACTATCGTCACGAACATCTATATAGAAATACAAGTTTTGCCAGTCCCAGAGAATGCTAAACCAGGAGCTGAGATCCTCCCCACCCTGGATGGACCCTGTGATGATATTTTCCAAAGTGAGTCGCTGTACTCCTGTCCAGGTTTCATCTAACAATCCATCTATTTCTGGAGGGATCTCTGTTCGCTTTACTTGAACCCCTTCAAATTTTTGCCACGAAATTTTACACGGAGACGTTTGAGTACTCCCCTTTTGATTCCACACCTTAACATGGAATTTGCCAGATTGCTGGGCTAAGGGAAGCTCATGGAGTAACAGCTCATATCCTGTAACATGGGAAATGACCTGATTATTGCGATACCATTGATACTCCAGTGGATAACCAGTTGCTTTGACCCGTAAAATCCCTGCATAACCCTCCATTATTTCCATATTTGCAGGTGCTTGAATAATCTTTGGTTTCTTTATTTCCATAGTCCGAGTGTATGCTGTGGGATCAAGAGGATGCAACGACTCAACCATTCCTGGGAAAAAGTCACAATTGATGGAATTGGTGAGGAGAGCCTGTTTTAATAACCAGCGCTTCGCCTGCCATTTGCCAGGCCGGGGACCTGCCCCATTCCAATAGGCAAGAATCTTTTCAAACCCTGGCGTCTTTCCAATGCTCCAAGGTTGTCTATTCAGCTCAAATTTTTTATGGGTCCACCAGTTCCAGCCCACATTGGCTTCTGCAAGAAATTGAGTGGAACGTCTATATAATTCCCAGGGAGGATCCTGCTCACCGGTCTCACCATGCCAGAGGGGCATATCATATTTTTTACGCAAATCATCCCAGCGTTGGAGACCTCTCTGGGTGTTTGTAGGTGGGTAGGAGTGGAAGGCCATGACGAGATGTGGATCCCAATCCATGGGTTCAAGGACAGAAAAATCCTGAGCCCAGTCATCACCTTCAATAAAAATGATGCCCTTGCTATCTGTTTCACGAATGACTCGTGTGATAAGAACATACAATTCCCTTAGTAATCCAGGATCTACCCCATCATATCTTGCCAGGAGTGGTTCATTCAAGAGATCGTAACCAACAATGCAGGACTTTTCTGCGTATCGTCTGGTGATGATGTCCCAGAGATCAATAGTCTGAGGCCAATAGATGGACTTTTCTGTCCAGAGGCGGGCTGTACCATCACTATCTGAGATATTCTCGGCATTCTGGCCACCAGGAGCTCCGTGAAGGTCCCAGATAACACCCATGCCTGCTGTTTCACACCATTCCACGAAAGCATCAAGATATTGAAACTTACTCTCATCGTAAACATAAGGTGCTTGAGAGGGTTGTTTATCTCGGGGTTGAAGCATGGAAGCCAGCAAAGGTACTCGAAGGGTGTTCACTCCAAATGATTTCATGGTCTCCACATCTTCGCGAGTCACAAAATTCGTATAATATACGTCCCAGAACTTCCGGGCATTTTTTGAACCAATGAGGTCTTCAATTGCTGCTTCGAAATGTCTGGGTCGGTCGAGTTTTCTAATGCCCCACATGTATCCCTCAGGGAGCAACCACCCCCCCAGACCAATACCGCGAAGTTGAACGATTTCCCCGGTCTTGATATCGATGATATTCTGCCCATCCGTTGTATAATAAGCTTGAAGATTTGATCCTAGTACCAACATGAGGCAGATTGACAGGAAGCACGTGGTTGTTTTCATTTTAATCCTCGGTAAGAATGACTTAGAATATCAATTGCCTCAGGTCTGCCGGATTCTGTTATATAGGCGGGTCTGAGCAGATACAATGTTTTGTTATCAAATATAAAGTGGCCAGAATAATGGCAATATAAATACTGCGACTAATCCAAAAAGAATAACCAGGGGCAAACCAACACGGGTGTAATCGGTGAATCGATACCCACCAATACCCATGACCAGGAGATTAACTGGATGGCCAACAGGACTTAAGAAACTGGCTGAACTACCGAGAGCTACAACCATGGCCAGGGCATAGGGTGAAAGCCCCAGATTTGTAGCCGTAGCAATAGCCATGGGAGCCATGAGGACAGCCACGGCCGCTGTGGGCATGACCTGTGCAAACAGACAAGTAATGATGTATAACCCAGCAATAATCCCCTGAGGTCCTAGAAAAGCCAGTGAACCCAGCAGGTTATCTGCAAGCAGAGTGGTCACTCCTGTTTCATGCATTGCAACTCCCAGACTCAACATCCCTGCTATGAGCATGATTGCCCGCCATTCAATGGCTTTATAGGCTTCATCCATGGTTAGACATTTTGTTAATACCATGAGGACAGCTCCAGCCAGGGCTGCGATAAAAATAGGTAGCCATCCTATGGCTACGGCAGCAAGGACACCAATTTCAATTCCTGCCGCAATCATGACCTTGTCTTTTTTATATATCGGCTGATCCAGACCACTGATGATGAGGTAATCAGCCTCCTGCTGCAGCATGCCCAGGTTTTGCCGCAATCCGTAAACCATGAGTGCATCCCCGGGTTCAAGTACAAAATCACGGAGGTTCGTCCGGTAGGCCCTGTCTCTACGCCAGATCGCCAACACAGTAAGCCCAAATTTTTCACGGAAGTACAATTCACCAATGGATTTGCCTGCTGCTGAATTGCGAGGAGAAAGGGTGATCTCAGCCACGCCGACTTCGTCAGATTCCAGACGCTCCAGATCATTCTTGGATTGTTCCTCCATCTCCAGATTCTGCAAGCTGTGAAGAATTTCTAATATTTCGGGCTCGCCTATGACGATGAGTATATCATTTGCTTCAAGCTCAGAATCAGGAGGAGGCATAAAGATGACCTCATCCCCTCTTCGAATTCCCAAAACGTTGATTCCCAGGGTGCTTTTTAAATGACTGCGGGCTATACTTCGAGTTGCCAGCGATGATCCTTCAGGGATGTGAATCCCGATGAGATGCCGATGCAATTTATATTGCAGGGCAACCTTGCGTGGTGATACGTAGCTGAACCCACTTACCTGATTGCTATCTGCCATGGCATCTAGTTTGTCTGTCTGACCAATTGATATGAGCAGATCATCGGCGTTAAATCGATAATTTCTCAAACGCGAAACCCGTACCTTGTCTTTCTGGATCACTGCGATAATGTTTATTTCAAAGGAATTACGGGTCCCTGCTTCCTTAAAGGTTTTTCCAATAAATTGAGAATCGGGAGCAATCTTAAATTCGGCAAATCGGATGGCTTCATCCAGCTCATGTTCACCAATCAGCCAACCACGTTTCAGAGTCAGCGTTTTCCAGTCTCGGAGTATACCAACCTGATCCCTTCTGCCGCCTACCAACAATTTATCTTCGGCACGTAACTGAGTATCTGGCCCGGGAGCCAAGAGGGTTTTCTCTCCCCTGAGAATGGCCAGGACATTGAAACCCAGTGCTGATCCCAGTCGACTCTCAGAGAGATTTTTGTCCTTCAACGCAGAATTTTGGGGAATGCTCATGGTCAAGAGGCGTTCAGTGAGCTCATATTGACCATTTAAAGTATCAGCGATGGACGTTGATCGACCAAGGTCTCTGTTTGGGAGGAGGTGTCTTCCAAATACAACGAGATAGGTGATGCCAATGAGCATGGCGATCACACCGATGGGTGTAAAATCAAACAATTCAAATGCTTCTAGCCCCTCCATTTCCAATGCATTGCTGATAAGAATATTGGGTGCCGTAGCAATAAGTGTGGTCAATCCACCAAACAGGGATGCAAAAGCCAGGGGAATCAACAATTTTGAAGGGGAGCGACCAGTCCGATGGGCAATCTCCATGACCACAGGCAACATGAGAGCGGCCACACCAATATTATTCATTACTCCCGATAGCGAGCCAACCGTCACCATCATGATAACCAATAATTTGATTTCACTGTTTCCAGAGAGTTTGAGTATTTGACCCCCCAGGATTTGAGCGACACCGGTTCTGACCAGACCAGCGCTTAACACCAGAACAGAGGCAATGGTGATGATGGCAGTATTGCTAAATCCTGCAATGGCCTGGGAATGTGTGATCAATCCAAAAATGGATAAAATGAGTAGTACCGATAGGGCTACCAGATCCACTCGAAGCCATTCAGTAACAAACAGCAGCACTGCTCCCCCAAGGACTACGAGTACAAATATCATGGAAAAAGTCATCTAATACCTGTCAGTTTAAATTTTTTAACCTTGATCTGATACGCTTCAGTGAATATTTGAAAGGTAAGGGGAAAACGTCAGCCTTGCAAGAAAACAAGGTCCCACCCCTGGCAACAATAGAAGTGTTATTTCAACAGATAAATTCGTGAAGTAAAGAGAATTGATTTTTCAAACGAGCTATATAGCTATCGAAGAAGTGTGACCTTATATACGTTTGATACATATGTATCCTGATGGACAAGAAAATAGACACCGCTTGGTAGATCAGTCGAGGCATTTGATTTCCCATCCCAGTGCAGACTCAATAGCCCACTTTCATCGGCCACGCCTGTCATTTCACGGACTACACGCCCTCGAATATCCAATATCTCCATCCTTGTGAAACCAGATTGAGAAATCTGCATTTGAATGGTTTGTTTGGGATTAAAGGGATTGGGATAGGCAGAGAGCACTCTGTGATTATCCGGTGCTTCAATTCCCAATTCCTGGGTTTGAGAATCCATCCATATCAATCGGCTCATGATCCAGTCACGGAGATAATTCAACTCATGAGCATAGCTTTCCCCAATGTAATCATTTGGCCAGACCCATTCGCCGATCACCGGCCAAAGGTCAAAATTTCTATTGATTGCTGGACCAAGATGACCTACCAGAGAATCCACCGTATCCATCACATGGTCATTGGATAAAACATCACCCCTTAATTCCTGCCATCTTGCATTAAAAGCGAACCTGAAGGTGTCATCATCCCAGATGAGGTACCACCAGAAGGGAATTCTCCAGGGGTCATCTCCAAAATTGGTCTCCATATACCAGCCCACCGTATTGGATCCATCGTAATAGTTGGCATTTCCAAAGGCCAGGTTGAAATCCCAAACAGGACCAGTATGGAATCTTGGATCATTGCTGTCTTTGTCTTTGTAAATAAATGAGCTCAGTCGATAGCCATCGACATTTTTAGCAAACTCCTGCATAATGGCGTAATCAATAAACTGCTCCCTGTCAATTTTATTATAGTAACCATCCTGGGGGTCCAGATAAGTGCCATCCTCAAACATCTGCTCAAATTCATCAATATAATTCTGGATGTAGCTCACTTGCTCTGGAGCAATATCATCAGCTGCTGGATAATGATATTGATAGTAGACTCCCCCATATTCAGGCAATGAAGGTTCAGAGAACCATCTATCAGTATTTTCTCCTGCCCATTTATCAACTTTAATGATGTAGCCTCCCGTCAAATCATCACCTTGAATCTCATCTGGGTTGAGCTTGGCAATGTCTATACGGTTATTGTCCCTTTTAATTTTCTCCATCAGGATATAGACGCCCTGATATTCATCATTGATGAAGAGTTCAAAAGCCTTGGTTCGACTGGCATAATTTCCAGTTTGTCGTGCCAGCGTATACACGAGGTCATTGCGAATGAGCGTTTTGTCAGAGTAAGGTGCATGAAGAATCCAGTCATTCTCCGAGGGGAAACCCATTAGTTCCACATTCAGGTTTTCGCCTGCTTCATCCCTGGTTTCTACGGCATATTGCTTTTTGGGGTACATTTGTGATGAGGCACCGCGAATTTCAATACCAATATGACCATTGTACCCTGTCGAGGGATCGGTGATGTTATTTTCCATTCCAGGTCCATTGTCAATGACGCGCATCATGGAATGAATTTTAGGTTCGTCGGGAATTGTCTGCCCCTCCGTATCTATAAGCACAAGTGGAAGTAATGATGTGAAAGGCTGGGGTGAGAAAAACCATTCTGGGACCTCGCCAAACATGGTAGATGCATCCATAATGTTAAATGATAACCAGAATCGCCCAGTTAGATCTGAGGAACTTGCCGAAATATTCTGGACATGAACGGCAAGGATATTCTCACCAGTATGGATCAAAGCCGGGAGCAAATCACCACCGATTTGCTTCATACCAGGCAGTTGATCACGATACATATTTGCCTCATGGCCCAAAATCATACCCTCATCAAAGGCGACAAATGATCCTGGGGTTCCCATATTCGGGCTTCGGAAAATCTCCTGTCCATTCAAATAGGCAATAAAACCGTCATCATAATCATAGTGAAGCAATCCTGCTGTGATCTGGTCCAGGGAAGGGATGCTAAAGGTTGTGCGGATATAGACAGCTGATACTCCAGAGATGATGGTTCCATCATCATTATCGCCAAAGCCAATTCCTCCTGTACCCTGTAACCAGGCAGTATCATCAAAATCGGGGTTCATCCAGTCCGCAGGCGGTTCAGCTACTGCAGGATAATAGCTCCATATATCATTGTCATAGATTGCAGTTTCCCAATGTTCCTGGGACCATCCAAGTGTCAGTAGCGTGAGCAAGAGTGTTATTAATTTATTCACTAGTTTTCCTGATATTCATATTCATCATCTGCGCCAAGATAACATTCCATCAAGCTTTTTGTATCTAAGAAATGGAAACGAATTACTAACCATTTTCATGCCACATAAAGTCAAATGTTTATTAGTATGCGGTGAATCAGATATTGGTTTCAGAGTGAAAGGTATGTGTGCTCCCAGGGGTGGTAAAGGAAGTTTAGTTAAATGCTTAGTAACATAAAGACCAGGTGGAGTTCAGAGTTTGGCTATCGCCATATCCTGGTAGTAGCCTTCCCGCTCATATTGAGCACTGGATCCTGGTCCATACAACAATTTGTTGATCGCATGTTTCTCAGCTGGCACTCTGAGGAAGCCCTGGCTGCAGCCATGCCGGCAGGGATCCTCAACTTTACCTTTATCTGCCTTTTTATCGGTACGGTGAGCTATGCAGGAACTTTTGTATCTCAATATGTGGGTGCCAAGGAGGATCATAAGGTTGGCATCGTCCTGTGGCATAGTTTCTATCTTTCTCTTTTTGGAGCAATTATTCTGCTCCTCATATCACCTTTTTCAGACTCATTGTTCAGGCTGGTGGGGCATAGTGAGAAATTGCAGCTCATGGAGAGTACTTATTTCCGGATTCTCTGTTTTGGGGGTTTGGGTCCGATCTTATCCTCGGCATTTGCAGGGTTTTTTACTGGTCAGGGTCGCAACTGGCCCGTCATGTGGGTCAACGTATTGACAACCGCAATCAATTTGGTTTTAGACTACCTGTTAATTTTCGGTGTTGGGATTTTTCCTGAAATGGGGATAGCCGGGGCTGCCATCGCCACCATTATTGCCGGTTTTTGCTCAATAGCAATGTACCTCGTATTAATTTTCAGACCTCAAAACCAGCTCAGATTCAAGGTCTGGGAATCGCGGTCATGGGATGTTTCATTTGTGAAGCGCTTTCTCAAGTACGGTTTACCCAGTGGAGGTCATTTCTTTCTGGAAATCATGGGTTTTACCGCCTTCATCCTCATTCTGGGACGCATAGGTCAGATGGAGCTGGCTGCCACAAATATTGCCATCAATATTAATAGTCTGGCCTTTATGCCAATGTTTGGACTGGGAATCGCTGTATCGATGATGGTTGGTCAGAATATTGGAGCCGGTAATCCAGAGACAGCCAAATATGCAGCGAACTCAGCTGTTCAACTGGGTATGGTATATATGCTTGTATGCACCTTCTTTTACGTCGTCATTCCACAGGTCTTTATTGCTCCCTTTGCCGCCTCTCTGGAGACTTTCAATGTTGCCATCATCTTGCTGCGCTTTGTAGCGGTTTATGCCGTATTTGATACCTTGAGCATATTGTACTCATCAGCTATTAAAGGCGCCGGTGATACCCACTTTGTCATGCGAGTGACTACTGTTCTTTCCATCTTCGTGCTTATTATCCCCACCTTTATCGCTGTAGAGTATTTTGACTCTGACCTCTATCTGCCCTGGACCTTCTGTGCCCTTTTCATCGTGGCCATGGGACTTACATTTCTTGGTAGATTCTATGGTGGAAAATGGAAAAATATGAGTGTCATTGAGACATCAAGTTTTCTGCCTTCCCAACATCCTGCAACCCCCATCGCCCCAGAAATGTGATTTCCGGAACCACTAGATCGTAACATTAAAGATTTATAGGTAACATTTACCTTTTCTCTTGACTTACCTCCCTTACGACAAATACTTTGTACGGTAATCGAACAAAGTATATTTTGCATTGAATGATTTGTTGATATAAGGAGTTTTCCATGCATTCAGAGAATAACAAACTGATTCGTCCCTTAGCCAGGGGACTTGCCATCAGTCTCATTGTTATGATTGCATTCTCCGTCTCCGATTGTACAAGCGGTCATGTCGCTTCTGTCAAAGTCATTTCAGATAGCACGGGTCATAAGCTAACTGTAGATGACACTGATTATTTCATCAACGGGATGAACTGGGACTATTACCCCATTGGAACCAATTACAGCTATATCCTTTGGGACCAACCCGAGGAATTTATTCTCAAAGTCCTTGACGATGAGATGTCCGCCATGAAAGCCATGGGTGTTAATACTATTCGCCAATATGTAGGCGTTCCACCTCGCTGGGTCAAGTATATCTACGAGACCTACGATATTTTCACCATCTTGAATCATCCTTTTGCGCGCTATGGAATGGAGATCGATGGTAAATGGATTGCCAATGTGAATTATGGCGATCCAGCAACACGAGATAAAGTTCTGGCAGATGTCATATCAATGATAGAACAATTTCGCTATGTGCCCGGTGTACTCATGTGGCTATTGGGCAATGAGAATAACTATGGTTTAATCTGGGAGTCTTCTGAAACACAGGATATGCCTGAAGCCCAGGCTAATCACCTGCAGCAGGCTCGCGACCTGTATTCACTTTTTAATGAAGCCATCAGAATTATTCATATACGCGACAATCGCCGACCGGTAGCCATAGCCAATGGAGATGATCAATTTATAGATCTTATCGCCCAGGAAATTAAAAATTTAGACATTTTTGGAACAAACAGTTATCGAGGCGCTTCATTTGGTGACCTCTTCCAGGTCGTAAATGATAAACTAGGCCTACCTCTGTTGTTTACTGAATTTGGTGCTGACGCTTATCATGCCACGGAAATGCGTGAGGACCAGACCTCACAAGCCAGGTATCTTCTGGAAAATTGGGGTGAGATTTATAGTAACTCCAGAGGTCACGGTACCATTGGAAATGCCATTGGCGGATGCACATTCCAATTCAGTGATGGATGGTGGAAGTCAGGACCTGATGATAATCTGGACATTCATGATATCCATGCCTCGTGGGCCAATGGTGGTTACTTCGAAGATTTTGTTCATGGTAATAATAACATGAACGAAGAATGGTTTGGCGTCTGCGGCAAAGAAGCCGCTGAAACTGAGGGCATATACAAGCTTTTGCCTCGTAAAGCTTATTATGTTCTGCAACAAGTGCATCAGCTGAATCCCCTCTCCCCTGAATTAAGTCTGGAAGATATTCAATCGCATTTCGCAAGCATTACCAGCAGCCTGATGGACACGTTGTCATCAGAAAGCGAAAAAGCCGATGAAATGATTACGCCATGACGACAGGGGTAAAAAATCAAGATCCTACATCTGGTGTAGGATATATACAGCCTGACTTCTTTGGCTACCGCAAGGTCGACCGTTGGGAAGCCAGACCTCTGGCAGATTCAGTGCTCCATTTGATTCGGCACGAACACCAAATCTCCCGGGCAGAGATTGCCAGACAAATTGGCCTTTCAAGATCTACAGTCACTGAAGTAATCAGAGACCTCCTTCTCACAGGCTATGTCAAAGAGGTTGGCTCCGGTGTCTCCAGCGGTGGTCGAAAACCCATCGTCCTTGAATTTCAAAATGACCATAAGGTGATCCTGGGGATTGACATCGGAGCTACTCATGTATCCGCTGCGCTGATGAACCTGGGTGGTCAAGTTCTGGCATTCGAAAAACGCAGCTATTCTGTGCGGTCTGACCCTGAGGGTACCCGTAGTCTGGTCTTCCAGCTTTGTGATACCTGTCTCAATCAAGTTGTGGATGGGAACAAGCGTCTCCTGAGCATTGGTATCGCACTCCCCAGTCCTGTGGATCCAGATCACCCCGAATGGATTTCTGAAGTCGTGATACCTGCCTGGCGCGGGAAAAATGAGTTGGATATCCTTCACAGTCATTATGGTGTCCCAGTCTATGTAGACAATGATGCCAACCTTGGTGCCCTTGCAGAATATCGCTGGGGTGCCGGTCGTGGATTTGAAGACCTGACCTATGTCAAGATAGGTTATGGAATAGGTGCTGGATTCGTGCTCAATGGAGAAATCTACCGAGGTTCTACTGGAATCGCAGGTGAAATGGGACACATGCCAATTGGAGCAAGCGATGTGGTGTGTGAGTGTGGTCTTAAGGGTTGTCTCACAACCCACGTGGGTGGAAAAGCCATGTTTGCCCGTGTCGCTGAACTCGCGGACAAATATCCTGAAAGCCCCTTGGCAAAAGGGACATTAAATCTTGAGGAAATTGAACTGGCTGCCCATGATAACGATGAGTTAGCCCTTCAACTTTATCAGGAAACTTCTGAATACTTGAGTACTGCTATCACCGGCTGGATCAATATGATGAATCCAGGACGTGTCATTCTCGGTGGCGCAATGAAGGAACTGCAAAGCCGTTTATTGGATCCCGTTCAGGAAAAAATTAAGGCGTGTTCAATTGTAGGATCTGTTCCTATTACGGACATTCGAACCAGCGAACTTGGACATAAAGCAGAAAGCATTGGAGCAGCGACATTGGCTCTGGAAGGTGTATTTGCGGAACCAGGTTTTTATCGAAATGATCTTGAGCCCATACCAGAATCGAACCTTTAGTTTGTTGAATACTATTGAGGCTGTTGAAAAGATCCTCACATATATATCAAATATATTCTCTTTAAGAAATGAGTAATGAAGGAGTCTCGCACATGAGTGCAAAAACACACTACAAAACTGCACCAGAAGATCGAATTTCGTTAAAACAGAAATCGGCATATGCAGTGGGTATGCTGGTAAACAATCTCCAGGCTGCTGCACTGCCTGCCATGGTAGTTATCCTCAACCTGGGTCTCGGTATGGATGTCTTGTGGGTAGGTCTCATTGGTGCCATTCCTCGCATTTTTGACGCGGTCTCTGATCCCTTGCTGGGTTACATCTCAGACAATACTCGAACTCGTTGGGGCAGACGTCGTCCCTTCATCTTCGCCGGTGCCATTTTAGCCGGAATCATTTTTGCCCTCATGTGGCAGTTACCCTCTGGCTACATCGACATTCTTGACAAGACTCCCATCAAACAACACCAAACCATTGCTCATAGCGAATCAGATGCCGTCTTTAATGATGCCGGTGGTGTGATCCTCGATTACTCAGATGAAACCATGGCCCAGGCCAACTTTGCTTTTTACGGACCAAAGTCACTTGCTGCTGAAGCCGGTTCAAGTCTGGCCACAAATCTTGACGGTTTCCCTCAGGTTGAAATCAATGTTGATATCCCAGAGTTCGAGTCATTTCAGGTCGTCTTCAATGAAGCTGCTTCTGCAAATGGTATGGCAGGCGAGTCCTACTTTATTGAGCTTACCGGGGAGATGTCTGAAGGCAAAAAGGGTAATCTCTACAAGTTCAAATTAGCTGATCTAGTCAGGAGTACCTCCATGGGAGATCAGGCTGGTAATGAAACCCTTGATATCCAAGCTCTGGATAATATTTCTATTCATCTCGCTGGATTGGTTGGGACTGGAACTGCCACCGTTCATTCACTCAAGTTGAGAAAGAGCGAAAAATTCTTTGTCACCTACTTCTGGTACTTCATGGCCATGTCCATTCTCTTCTTCCTGGCCTATACGGTTTTCGCCACACCTTTTGTGGCTTTCGGTTATGAAATGACACCTGATTATCATGAACGGACACGTCTCCATGCCTTTGCCAACACAGTGGGTCAGCTGGCCTGGCTGGGTGTCCCCTGGTTCTACGCCATCATGTCCAGCACACTCTTCAGAGACACCGTACATGGTGCCCGTACGCTGGCGATCGCTGTTGGTATCATCGTCGCAGTCTTTGGAATAATTCCCGCCATCTTCTTAAAAGAGAGGCAAACTCTGGAACCTGTAAAAAATGCAAGCAAGAGCATCGCTGAAAACATGAGCGAATTCTTCAAGGGAATTGTGACCACTTTCAAGTGCAAGCCCTTTGTGAAATTGTGCGGCGCAACTTTTCTGGTTTTCAATGGTTTTCAACTCGGTATGTCTTTCTCCATATATGTCATGATCTACTATCTCTTCGGTGGAAATGATGGGGATGCTGGAAAACTAATGGGGTGGTTTGGGATGCTTACCTCCATTGCTACCCTGGGTGTCATTCCATTGACCGGGTGGATCGCAACCAAGATTGGGAAGCGTAAAACCTTTCTCATTACGATCTCACTATCCATCCTGGGCTATGCCATCAAATGGGTGGGATACAATCCTGACTATCCATACTGGCTCCTTTACGCAGCACCTTTCGTGGCCTTTGGTACAGGTTCATTATTCACATTAATGGGATCAATGATTTCTGATGTGTGTGACTATGACGAGCTCGAGACCCATCAACGTCGGGAAGGCGTTTTTGGAGCCATTTACTGGTGGATGGTCAAAGTGGGTATGGCTCTGGCAGGGCTCATGACAGGAATTTTACTTAAAGTCTCCGGTTTTGATGTGGCTCTGGGAGCAGCTCAGGGAGAAAACACGCTCTTCCTGATCCGAGTATTCGATGTGGGTATTCCTCTGGTCACCTCGTTGATTGCATTGTGGATTATTTCTACTTACGGGCTCACAGAAGTAAAAGCATACGATATCCGAACCCAACTCGAAGCCAGACGCGGTAAAGTTGCTGCGGCAGATTCTACAGAAAATTAATAGAGGGGTGATTTTATTATTATGAACAGAAATATTAAACTAGGGGGCTTTACCCTCCTATTCATGACCCTCCTGATTGTGGCTTGTGGTCCCAAACCCGAGCTCACACCACAATCCCAGGCCAAGTCACTTGCATCTACTTCTGAGATCCTGAATACCTCTGCCAGCGGGAGTAAACTTGCAGTGCAGGAAAACGTCCAATTCAAAGCGGGGCAAGCAGAAGGTATTGTTATTCAGGTTTTCCCCGATAGTGTAAAGCAAACCATTGATGGTATTGGAACCTCATTCACTGAATCCTCAGCCTTTGTTCTGGCGCATTTAGAACCACAGGATCGTATGAAGGTTATGCAAAATATCTATGGTGAAGAAGGAGCCAATTTTTCTCTGACTCGAACCCATATCGGAGCCTGTGATTTTTCTGTGGAAGGCAAGTATTCATACGCTGAGCAAGCTGGAGATACTGAGCTTAAATCCTTTAGCATTCAAGAGGATCTGGAGGGATTTGCTCCAGCAGACTATCCAGGAATCAAGGACAGCAAGTACGATCTCCTACCCATGATTCAGGAAGCACTAAAGATCAAACAATCTCAAAAGGATTCTGAACTTCGCATTATCGCCTCTGCCTGGACAGCTCCGGCCTGGATGAAAGACATTGAGATGTATTTTCAGCCCATGACTGCTGAGAATAATTGGCAGGGCACCGGCGGTTCATTAAAACCCGAGTACGTCAGCACCTACGCAGATTATCTGGTTCGTTATTTTGAGGCCTATAAGGCTGCAGGAGTCAACATCTGGGGTCTTACTCCTGTGAATGAACCCCACGGCAATAATGGTCAGTGGGAAAGCATGAACTTTAGCCCTGAAACTCAGAGTGAATTTGTTCAGAAATATCTTGGACCAGGTCTACGTAAGGCTGGATTCGGGAATGCCCGGCTATTGATCTTTGATCAGAATCGTGATGGCATTGAGGAATGGTCAGACGTCCTCTACCCCGCTGATGTGAAAGAAAAATATATCTATGGCATGGCAGTACACTGGTATGAAAGCACCATCAAAGTTTATGAAGAAGTCTTTGATCGAGTCCATGCCAAGTTTCCTGATTACACCATCGTCCATACAGAAGGCTGCATTGATGATCTAGGTAAACCTGCACCCGCTGATTGCACAGATCCTGAAGGACGTACCGAGAAAGACTGGTTTAAGAATGATGAGTTCTGGTGGACACCCTCTGCTTCGGACTGGGCCTATGCTGTGCCTTGGGCAGGTGAAGCGGGAAAAGATCATCCGCTGTATACACCGGTTCATCGCTATGCCCGCAATATTATTGTAAGTCTTGACCACTGGGCCACTGGCTGGGTTGACTGGAATATCGTCCTGGATCAGCAAGGAGGACCCAACCATGTTGGTAACTTCTGCGGGGCTCCGATCATGATCGATACTCAATCTTTGGATGTCTATTACACACCGATCTTTTCCGTGCTGGCGCAATTCAGTAGAACCATCAGACCTGGTGATAAAGCCTTGCAGACTCAAGCATCTACAGACGGTTTAGGTGCTGATGATCTCCACTTTTGTGCCACCGTCAACAAAGCTGGTTTGATGAGCGTACAGGTGCTGAACACAACAGCCGCACCCATTCAATACAAATTGCAGATTGCAGGCGAGTTTGCAGACCTGAGCATTGCTGAGAACTCAGTGCAAACTGTCAGGGTCCAACTTTAGACTATTATTGGCCACTCCAGAAGTTTTGGCCAATACAAATTTTTGATGAAAGGTGATAAATTGAATTCATCTCCTAAACCCACCTACCAGTTAAACAAGAATGGTGACTTCGTCATCAGCAATTACAACGCTGCCAAGCCATTCTCCAGTTTCTTCCCGGGAATAGCCGGAAAAATGGGCATCCCCATGTGGATATTCTATGTAAATCGTGGACAGGGTATCTGCAGCATGGGCATCCAGGACAAGGAGAATCCCATCATGGAATTCCTCCCTGCAAACTGGGCCTATCAATTGGCACCTACACAGGGTTTTAGAACCTTTCTAAAATTTCCTGAGAGTTCTGGCGTCACCTTCTATGAACCCTTTCAGGACCATATTCAGGATAAAAATATTGACCGCACCCAGTGCATGAAGATTTCCCCCTCCCGCCTGGTATTGGAGGAAGAGAATAAGACCCTGGGGCTGCGTTTCACCGTTGAGTATCATTCTATCCCTGAGGAAAGCTTTGCCGGGATCATCCGAAATTTGCATATCACAAACCTGAACAAATCAGATGTAGCTTTCGAAGGGCTTGATGGTCTGCCGCTTATTATTCCCTTTGGTATTGGCAATTTTGGTCTCAAGAATATTCGACGCTTAATGGAAGCTTTTGTGGAGGTAAAGAATTACGATAACAAAGCACCTCTGTTTAAAGCCAAGGTCAAACCAACTGACACCCCAGATGTGGAAGTACTTGAACGTGGAAATTTTTATGTTGGATTTGAGAACAGCGCGAAGGGCATGCAAATACTCACTCCCATCGTTGATCCCGAAAGGATCTTTGGAGCCCATAACGACTATTCCTACCCAGATTCTTTCCTGAGCACCCCTTTTGACCAGCTTCTGGATCATCAGGCCTTTGAGAATCGCTATCCCTCAGCCATGGGTATGTTTTCCAAAACCTTAGGTGCCGGAGAAACCTATACAGTGAGTTCTGTGATCGGTCATGCTGAATCCCAGGGCGCCTTGAATGCGCTCCTCCCATCTATTATGAGTAAGGATTATTTCAGCAGCAAAGCTCAGGACAGCATCAAAATCATCAATGAGTTGACCCAGAAAAATCTCATCATCAGTCGGGAGCCAGTATTTGACATGTATGTCCGTCAAAATTTTCTGGATAATGTGCTCAGGGGTGGTTTTCCATACACTTTTGAAGGAGATAACTCAAAGTCAGTTCTCCATCTTTATTCGAGAAAACATGGTGATCTTGAGCGTGATTACAATGATTACCGCATTACTCCCTCCTTTTATTCTCAAGGGAATGGCAACTTCAGGGATATCAATCAAAACCGCCGCTCCGATTTGTTTTTTAATCCTGATGTCCAATCTGGAAATCTTGAACATTTTGTGAATTTGATTCAGTTGGACGGCTTTAACCCGCTTGTGATTAAGGAAGTTAAATATAGCCTTGAGGATGTATCAAGGGGCAGAGACGTCCTGGGACAACACCTCGAGCCATCAGTAGCTGAGCAGGTGTTTGTATATCTTGAAGATGAGGTCACTCCTGGTGAACTATTATCCTTTTTAGGGTCTCTGGGCGTAGAATTCCCAGACAATGCCGATAGTCTGTTGGGAGATTTGCTGCCATGTTGTAAAAAAATTCATGATACAGATTTTGCTGAAGGTTACTGGTCTGATCATTGGACATACAACATGGATCTGCTGGAAAACTACCTGAGTATATATCCGGAAAATCTCAAATACATCCTTATGGATTACCAGAAATTCACCTTTCATGACACAGCCTACAAAGTGCTTCCCCGGGATGATAAATATGTCATCTGGGAGGACAAAAAGATGCAGTTGAATTCAGTTTCCTTTGATGAAGAGAAGGCTGCTGTCATCGCCTCTCGAGAGCATGACCAACATCTGGTACGTACCAACTTCGGTTTGGGAAAAGTTGTTGAAACTTCCCTGTTTATCAAGTTGATCTGCACCATCACAAATAAAATTGCTTCTCTCGATGCATCTGGAATAGGTGTTGAGATGGAAACCGACAAACCGAACTGGTATGATGCGCTAAATGGCATCCCTGGTCTCATGGGTTCCAGTCTTAGCGAAACGCTGGAAATCAAGCGACATGCGACATTTCTTTTGAATTCCCTTCAGGAATCAAAATTGCTCGATACGGAGGTGAAAGTATTTGCAGAGTTGAACACCTTCATGCAGAAGATTTCTGAGCTGCTCCCAAGTGCTACCAGGCCATTTGAGTATTGGAATGCAGCAACATCTGCCAAAGAAGATTATCGAGAAAAAACCTTGTACGGGATCAGTGGAAACGCGACTCCAGTTAAACTGAGCTGGATTGCTGATTTCCTCACTGCATGTGTGGCAAGGATTGACGAAGGGGTTGCCAGAGCCTGGAACAGTGATGGCACTATTCCCTATACCTATTTTACCCACCGACCCAAAGACTTTGAACTTATTGAACTGATTGCTGATGATGGTCAAAAAACCATCAAAACAAACGCCAAAGGCTTCTCCTGTTTTCGCGTAAAGGCCTTCGAATGTATTCATCTTCCACTCTTCCTTGAGGGTCCAGTCCATTATCTACGTTGTCAACCGGATCAAGAGCATGCCCTTCAAGTCGCCACACACATTCGCAAAAGTGGTCTCTTCGATGAGAAGCTTAAAATGTATAAAGTCAATGAATCACTTGCAGATCAGCCCATGGAGATCGGGCGTGCACGCACCTTTTCACCAGGATGGTTTGAAAACGAATCAATTTGGCTCCATATGGAATACAAATATATGCTGGAGTTGCTCCGGAATGGTCTCCATGAGGCTTTCTATGATGATTTCCGGAATGTTTTTATCCCCTTCCTTGATCCAGAAGTCTATGGACGCAGCATCCTGGAAAACTCATCCTTTCTGGTTAGTAGTGCCAATCCTAACCCAGGCCTACATGGTACAGGCTTTGTGGCACGATTGAGTGGTGCAACTGCTGAATTCATCCATATCCTCATCGAGATGGCTGTGGGACCAACCGCCTTCGCCATGAAGAATGATAAAGAGTTGATCTTTAGTGTCAATCCAGTTCTTCCGGCCTGGTTGTTTACCAGCGAAGCGCAGACTGTAAACTTGACTCACCATGGTGAGATCCACTCCCATGCTATCCCTGAGAACAGTTTCAGTTTTATGTTTCTCGGTGATATTCTGATAAACTACATAAACCCAACCAGACAGAATACATATGGTCCCGGAAGCGTTTCACCAGCGGAATGGTCACTCTATGATGATGCAGGGAATATTCAACATATCAGTGGAAGCAGGCTGGATCATGACACAGCCATGATGATCCGGTCAAAAAAGATACGACGTATCGAGATTACACTAAAATAATTTTAATGATCAATCCTTTGACGGGGAGTTGTACATGAATAGATATGAAAAACAGATTACGGAATTAATGTCCAAAATGAATCTGGACCAGATGGTTGGTCAACTGGTTCAGCCTGAGCGACAGTTCGTGACACCAGCGCAGGTAAAAAAATACCATATCGGTTCAGTTCTCAGTGGCGGAGGTTCCGTACCTGGAGATAATGCTCCCGAGGATTGGATCGCCATGAATGATGAATATTGGGCTGCCTCCATGGAAGCAGATGAAGATCACCTGGCTATTCCGATTGTTTATGGTGTAGATGCCATCCATGGGAACTCCAATGTGACTGGTGCAGTGGTATTTCCGCATAATATAGGGCTTGGAGCTGCAAGAGATCCCGATCTCATGGAGCGAATCGCAAAAACAACTGCTCGGGAAATTGCAGTGACTGGTGTGGAGTGGACATTTGCTCCAACTCTGGCTGTTGTACGCAACGACCATTGGGGGCGCACCTATGAAAGCTATAGTGAAGATCCTAAAATCGTATCTGAATATGCACCCCGTTTTATTGCTGGCCTCCAGGGAAATTTTGGAGAGGAAAACGTTATTGCCTGCGCAAAGCATTTTGTAGGAGATGGAACAACGGTCCATGGCATTGACCAGGGGGATGCTCAAATCGATGAGGATGAATTGCGTCGTCTACATATTCCTCCCTATCAGGCTGCCATAGAAGCAGGTGTTCTCACCGTCATGGCTTCCTTGAACAGTTGGAACGGTCTCAAATGTCATGAGCACCGCTACCTGCTCACAGATGTCCTGAAAGATGAATTAGGATTTCAAGGTTTTATTGTTTCAGATTGGGATGGAATTGATTGTCTGGCTGAAGATTTCGGAAAGGCTGTAGAGCTGGGTCTGAATGCAGGAATGGATATGTTTATGGTCACTGAAAAGTGGCAGGAGTTTATTGAACACGCCAAGTCACTTGTTCTCGCTGGTAGAGTCCCCAGGAAACGCCTGGAAGACGCAGTCAGAAGAATTCTCAGGGTCAAATTCGAATTTGGTTTATTTGACAAACCCAGACCTGCAGAGCGCAAACTTTCCAGACAGACCGAGATATTCGGTTCCAGGGAACACCGTGAAGTTGCCCGAGAAGCAGTGCGTAAATCTCTGGTTATGCTCAAAAACGAAGAGGCATTCCTCCCCCTTGATAAAAATGCCCGGATTCTGGTAGCTGGCAAAAATGCCAATAATCGTGGTCACCAGTGTGGTGGGTTTACCGTTAACTTGCAGGGCGCCACCAGCAATGACGAGATTCCTGGTGGTCAATCCATCTGGGAGGGCATTCAAGCACTTGCTCCTGGAGCAGTTTTAAGCGAAAATCTGGATGGTGACGAAGCCAATCCTGATGCCCATGATGTCGCCATCGTAGTCATCGGAGAAACACCTTATGCAGAAATGCTAGGGGATGTTCGGGTCCCAGGATTGCTGCAAGAATACACCACTTTTCCCAATAGCACTCCAATACCCATTGACGATACCGAAGTGGCAGAAGTCTATGCCACGAATCTTTATCTCCACGAGATGCATCCCGAAGATATTGCAGTTATTGAAACAATTAGAGCGCGAGGCATTCCCGTGGTAACTGTCATGGTTTGCGGTCGTCCCCTGGTGGTTGAAAAAGAACTTGATGCATCCACCGCCTTTGTCGTTGCCTGGCTACCAGGATCAGAGGGTCAGGGTGTAGCTGATGTCCTGTTTGGTGATTTTGATATTCAGGGAAAACTGAGTGTTTCCTGGCCAAAATATGACAATGAGAACTGGAATGTTGGGGACCTGGACTACAATCCTAGATTCCCATATGGCTTTGGTTTCCAGTACGACAAATCAAAGAGCTAAGGTTTGGCATTATGAAAATTCAATTTCCCAAAGGCATAGTCATTCTTCTTTTCAGTGCAATTCTGATTGGCTGCCATCATCGTTCAGCACTACCTGAGTCTGAGGTTTCCCAGCCTGAATCAAATGCCGCTGCTCTCGCCCTTCAAGTTGGTGCTGACCATAACCCATTTCTGAAGGAAACGCCATTTGTCAAACGTCCTTTCAAGCCATATATCGGTGAAGAATGGATAGGAAATGCGATTTCTTACGGGTGCTATCGCAAGGGTCAAGCCCCAGGTGTGAAAACGCCAACAGAGGCTGAAATTCTTGAAGATCTCAACATCCTGTCTCCCCACTGGAATCTTATACGGGTATATGGAGCAGATGAAGCTGCCGAACGTGTTCTGAAGGTGATTCACGAGAATCAGCTGCCCTTCAGGCTTTTACTGGGTATCTGGCTTGAGAACGAAACAAAACGTCCAGAGCGCAGAGCAGAAAACCTGGAACAGGTCAACAAAGGCATTGCATTGGCCAACCAGTATCCCACTGAAGTAATTGCCATCAATGTTGGAAATGAGTCCCAGGTCAACTGGTCCTGGCATCGCATGGATATGGATGTTTTGATTCAGTATATCCGGGCGGTACGTCAATTTACCAATCAGCCTGTTACCACATCGGACGATTATAATTTCTGGAATAAACCAGAGAGTAAGGCTGTGGCTGATGAAGTTGATTTCATAGCGCTACATGCCTATGCCCTTTGGAATGGTCAGCTATTGGACCATGCCATGACATGGACAGACAGTGTCTACCGAGACATCCAATCAAGGCATTCTGATCTGGATATTGCTCTCACAGAAACAGGGTGGGCCACCACCTATAATCCCACCAAAATGGGTCCTGGTGAACAGGGCGCATTGATGAAAGGTGAGGTTAGCATGAAGGCTCAGGAAAAGTTTATAACAGAATTTTGGGATTGGGCTGAAACCGGGAAGATCACCACATTCCTCTTTGAGGCTTTCGATGAACCCTGGAAGGGTGGCGGTGATCAATCCGGTCCTGACGAAGTGGAAAAACATTGGGGCATCTTTTATGAAGATCGCAGCCCCAAACAGTCTTTTATCAATTATCTCGCAGAACGCGAGAAACATCAAGAGCATCCAATGTAAGGTGATGATTTTTTAATCTCCAGGATGGGGGCGTAACAAACATTGGGTTACAAGTGATATTTGAGGTTAATGAAAATAAACGTGGAGAATACATGAAACATAAAATGATACAAACAAGCGTTTTAGCATGCTTGATATCCATGGCCAGCGTGGGCTTTGCCCAGGTCGCTCCCATTGATTTTGAGACAGAAGGCAATGGTGCCGATTGGACCTGGACTCCTTTTGAGAATGATTCTAACCCCCCTGTTGGTGTGGTAGCGAACCCGGATCAAACTGGAATCAACACTTCAGCCACTGCGGCTTCTTTTACGGCCCTCACCACAGGCCAACCCTGGGCTGGTTGTGAATCGCAACATGGAGCGGATATAGGTACATACTCTATAAATGTCTCCAATAGCACCATTAAGATCATGGTGTACAAGCCTGTACTCAGCGATGTGGGCATCAAATTGGTAAAGCCTGATGGCTGGTCAATGGGCGAAATCAAAGTAGCCAATACTGTCATAAATGAATGGGAAGAGCTCACATTTGATTTCTCAAGCCAGATGCAGGATGGGTACGATCAGATTGTGATCTTCCCTGACTTTGATCTTGCTGGTAGAGCGACGGACAATACCTGTTACTTCGATAACATCACCTTTTCAGGACATGAATTGCCTCCAGGTCCAGCAGCCCACGCTCCAGTACCTACAGAACCAGCAGATGATGTCATCTCTGTCTTTAGTGACAGTTATGAGAATATCGCTGGAACCAACTTCTATCCTGGTTGGGGTCAGGCTACAGTAGTTACAGAAGTTGCCATTGAGGGCAACAATACACTGCTGTATAGCGGTTTGAATTATCAGGGAATCGAATTAGGCAGTACCCAGGATTTAACTGGAATGGAAAACCTTCACGTTGATTTCTGGAGTGCTAACTCGAATGCTCTTCAGGTTTTCCTCATCAGTGTAGCCTCTGGGGAACAAGCTTACACTTTCACAGTCAGTAATGATGCCTGGGTAAGTGTTGATATCCCCCTCACCATATTCTCAGACCTTGGTCTGGCACTCAATGATATTTTCCAACTGAAATTTGTTGGAGATGGTGATGTCTATCTGGACAATCTTTATTTTCTTGGTGAGGTAATAGTTGTCGAGGAAGGACCGAATGCACCCATCGATTTTGAAGTTGATGGTTATGGAGCAGATTGGACCTGGACAGTTTTTGAGAATGATTCGAATCCGGCTTTAGAAATTATTGCCAATCCGTTCAGCTCAGGCATTAATACTTCAGCAACAGTTGCCAAATTTACAGCCTTGCAAGCTGGTGCCCCCTGGGCTGGCGTAGAGTCCCTCCACGGCGGTGGAGACATTGGCACCTTTAGTTTTAGTACGACAAATAGTACGGTTAAAATGATGGTGTACAAAAGTGTCATCAGTGATGTGGGTATCAAATTCGCAGAGTCCAATGGTGAAGCCCAACCTGAGGTTAAAGTCGCCAATACAGTGATCAATGAGTGGGAAGAACTAACCTTTGATCTTTCCGGTAGCATCGGTATGGGTATTACAGGAATTATTGATCAGATCATTGTATTCCCAGATTTCCAAACAAGAACTTCTGAGAATATTTGTTACTTCGATAATATCACCTTCTCCGAGGGTGGTGGTGGTGGACCTGGCGGTGCACCCGAAGTTGCAGCACCTGTTCCAAACGAAAATGCTTCAGGCGTTATTTCAATCTTTAGCGATACTTATACAAACATAGATGGCGTTAATCTGAATCCAGGCTGGGGACAAGCAACCGTGGTGTCTGAAGTAGCAATTGCGGGCAATAATACACTGAAGTATGCTGGTTTGAACTATCAGGGTACTGAATTTACTGCACAGGATGTTTCAGGTATGAACTACATTCATGTCGACTACTGGACAGACAATTCTACTGCTTTGAACTTTTTTGTCATCAGCCAGACGCCTACTGTTGATAGTGATTATCATACCTTTGCACTAGTATCCGAACAATGGGTAAGTGTGGATATTCCGCTGACAACATATCCCAACGTAGATCTCGCTGATGTATTTCAGTTCAAGGTTGAAGGAAATGGAACTATTTATTGGGATAATCTTTACTTCTATTCTAATCCCGTAAGTGTTGATGACGGGGCTGAATTACTTCCACAGGAATTTGCACTGGAACAAAATTTCCCCAATCCGTTCAATCCTTCAACTACCATACGCTATAGTCTGGTTGAATCAGGACATGTTGTCCTTAAGTTGTTCAATATCAATGGACAAGAGGTCACAACACTGGTAGACGAAATGGCTGGGTCAGGTGAATATATATATAACTTGAATGCTGGTAATCTCGCTGCTGGAACCTATCTCTACTCGCTCACAGTTGGACAACAGAGTAGTGTTAAAAGGATGGTGCTGATTAAATAACATCAGCTTGTAAGTATGGTCAACCAGTATTCCAGGTGAATACTGGTTGGCTTTTTATGCATATCAATTTTGAAAAGGTTATTGAATTGGATCAGAAGTAGAATGTTTTTAAGGAATTATTAACTAGAGCAAACTACTAACACCGACTAAGTTTATGGAGTGTTATAAAATTCAATTGCAGTACCAGCTCAAACAGACCTGACGCACTGGTTATATCGAATCGAAGTGGCGTGAATGCATAAGCAACAAATATCATTTTTGAAGATAGTTATAGTTTATCAATTAACCGAATTGGAGGATTTATGAAATCAAGAACGATTATCTTAATACTTCTGACTTGTCTATTGTCAATGGGAGGAGCGATTTTTGCTCAGAATGCTCCTGTTGATTTTGAAGTCGGAGGCAATGGTGCGGACTGGACCTGGATAGTAGCTGAGGATGGTACGAATCCAGCCCTGGATATTCTCGCTAACCCAGTGAGTGGTGGCATTAATACCACTGCAACGGTAGCCAAGTTCACAGCAGAACTAGCCGGACAACCTTGGGCTTTATTCCATTCAGAGGGTATTGGCGAGTTTACTTTTGATGCCACAAACTCTACTGTAAAAATCATGGTTAATAAGCCAGTGATCAGTAATGTAGGCCTCAAATTTGAAGGAACGGGTCCTGTTTTAGAGCTTACGGTTCCCAATACACTTATCAATGAGTGGGAGGAAATAACCTTCGATTTTTCAAGCCTCATCGGGAATACTTATAATAAAATAGTAGTTATTCCTGATTTTGATTTTACTCCAAGAGCTCAGGAGAACATTGTCTATCTTGATAATGTTACTTTCTCGGAACAGATTATTATTCCAGATCCCGGACCATATGCTCCAGTTGATTTTGAAGTCGCTGGCAATGGTGCTGACTGGGAATGGATAGTAGCAGAAAATGGTACGAATCCAGCCCTGGAAATTCTCGTTAATCCCGTGAGTGGTGGTATCAATACCTCTGCAACCGTAGCCAAGTTCACAGCAGAACTAGCCGGACAACCCTGGGCTTTATTCCATTCAGAAGGTATTGGCGTATTTACTTTTGATGCTACTAACTCCACAGTAAAAATGATGGTGAATAAGCCAGTGATCAGTAATGTAGGCCTCAAATTTGAAGGAGTTGGTCCTGTTTTGGAGCTTACGGTTCCTAATACACTTATCAATGAGTGGGAGGAATTAACCTTCGATTTTTCAAGCCTCATCGGGAATACTTATAATAAAATAGTGGTTATTCCTGATTTTGATTTTACTCCAAGAGCTCAGGAGAACATTGTCTATCTTGATAATGTTACTTTCTCGGAACAAGTCCTACCTACAGGACCAACTGTAGCTGCACCAGCACCTATGCATGATGCTGCTGATGTCATGTCCATCTACAGCGAAGCTTACTCCAACCTGGCTGAAACCAACTTCAACCCCAACTGGGGTCAGAGTACCATGGTCACAGTTGATGAAGTGGTTGCAGGCACGAACACCCTCAAGTATGAGAGTCTGAATTATCAGGGTACCAACCTGGGTGGAGCTGATGGCGTTGATCAGGATGTCTCTGGTTATGATTATCTCCATGTTGATTTCTGGACAGCCAATGCTCCAGCTCTGAACTTCTTCCTCATCAGCCGTACAACAGGTGAGCAAGCCTTTGCTCTACCCATCGTGCCAGGTGAATGGGTAAGTATGGAAATTCCACTTACACACTATGCTGATCTGGGTCTGAGTCTGACTGACATCTTCCAGTTCAAGGTAGATGGTGGTGATGGTGCCACTTCTGTATGGTTTGATAACTGGTACTTCTACTCAGTACCTCCTGTGGAACCATTGGATATTGCTGGTACCTGGGTCGTAGCTCCTGAAGCCGCAGCCCTCATGGTCGGTCCCAACCCCAATGATGGGAGCTGGTGGTCCAACTCAGCAGATGATGTTACGACAAGAGCTTGCTTTTTTGATGACAAATTTGTTTTCAATGAAGATGGCTCCTTTGCCAATGTCATGGATGGCGATACCTGGCTGGAAACCTGGCAGGGTGTTCAGGCTGATGGTTGTGGAGCTCCCATTGCTCCACATGATGGTTCCAATGCAGCCACATATGCATCTGATGCAGGCGCAGGTACGGTTACGCTTAACGGTGTCGGTTCCTATCTGGGTATTCCCAAGGCTTTTAATGGCGGTGAATTAGGAAATCCAGCAGATGCCCCTGCATCCATCACATATGATGTGATGCTCTCGGATAACAATGAGACCATGACAGCGGTGCTCGATATCGGTGGTGGATACTGGACCTTCAAACTGGTTAAATTTGATCCAACGGATGTTGTGGATAACGTGGTTCCAGATGATTTTGCACTCAAGCAAAACTATCCAAACCCATTCAATCCCTCTACTACGATACGTTACAGTTTGATTGAATCAGGACATGTTGTTCTTAAGCTATTCAATATCAGGGGTCAAGAAGTTGCAACCCTTGTTAATGGGATGGCCAGTCCGGGTGAGTACGCATATTACCTGGATGCAAGTGACCTTGCTGCTGGCACTTATTTGTATGCCATAACAGCAGGAAATCAGACCATTGTTAAAAAAATGGTGCTTATCAAATAAGTCAATATCTGAAATATTCAGATTGAGGGCGAACAGCCCCCCAGCTATCTGGGGGGCTGTTTTACTTTGAGGTTGAGCCTGACTGCCAGTTCGTAGCAGGGAGAGCGAAGATGGAACATCAATAGGCATTTTGACCCATTATTGGGGAGCTCGATTCAGTTTAAATGGACGAGGTCTCTACAAAAGTGAAAATATTTGTCAATATGCAATAAATACTTTACTTTCTTCTCGTAATTAATCTACGATTCGACCTCGATCTGTATCATCTGAAACTCCCCCTTCCTGTTTTTTAATATAGGTAGATTGATACTTCATTCAATTGATCTTAAGTATATTTGAGGCCGCTCGACAATAATATTTTACTGATAAATAATAACATCTGATTGAGAGATTTGATCAATGAGGCATTTAATTTTCGGCGCACAATATATAATTACTCATCATCTCTTTAATAGGAACAGACCTCTGATCTGTGGGATAACGGTTACAAACAAGTGCAATCTAAGTTGTCGACACTGCCGCATACCTGATCGAGGAGCACGACATATCAGTTTTAATGAAGCGCTTACCGCAATGGAAGCTTTTTATCGTGAGGGAGGTCGTACTCTATATTTACAAGGAGGAGAGCCCTATATCTGGCGTGATGGAGAATATGGTCTTGAAGATCTCGTTGAGTACTCTCGCAGGATCGGCTATTTAGCCATCATCATTTACACAAATGGCACCATTCCCCTGGAGACAGAGGCTGACACAGTTTTTATTAGTATTGATGGACTCGCAGAAACACACGACAATCTGAGAGGGAAGACCTTTAATCGCATTTTGAAAAATATCAATGAATCATCACACCCTTCGCTTTATATAAATTTTACGATAAACAATTATAATAAAAACGAGATAGAGGAATTCTGTAAATACATCAATGACGTCGAATCGATCAAAGGCATATTTTTCTATTTTCATACACCCTACTATGGATATGACGATTTATACATTCAGCCAGCAGAAAGGAATAGAATAATACAGGGCCTGTTATCGTATAAGAAGAATTATAAAATATTAAACTCGCGTGCCGGTCTAAGTTCGGCCTTAAAAAATACCTGGAAACGGCCTTTGAATAACTGTCACATCTACGAAAAAGGCGTTACGTATAAATGTTGTAGATATTCTGGGAATCCAGAGTTGTGCGAGAACTGTGGATACTTAAGCTATGCTGAGATAGATCAAACTTTAAAATTGAAACCGTCAGCAATAATTAATGCCCTTAAATATTTTTAATTGTAAAATGAAAATCAACTACATCCTCTGGTCTATACTGGGTAATCGTCCCCATGATTGAGAATCTGGTCAGAAGCACTTTCAGCAGGTTAATCACCAAACAGAGTAATCTTACCCTTAAGTCAACAGTCCCCTCAACAAGGGAGCTTAAAAGTAAATTCGAATCGTTATCTGACCTTGGAATCTACCTTCACATTCCATTTTGTGACCGCATTTGCCCATACTGTCCCTATAATAAAGAGATCTACCATTCTGACATCGCTAAGCAGTATACAATCGCCGTGATGAAGGAAATTGCTTTCTATTCTGAGATGGTCGGGGATATGCCAATAAGCTCTTTTTATATCGGCGGTGGTACCCCCACAACCATGCTGCATAATGGCATCAAAGATATCATCTCCTACATCTATGATCATTTTAACATGCAATGTTCAATTCACATGGAAAGTCACCCTACCCACTTAAGCAATGACAATCTTGACGCGATTCAGGCTATGGGTATAACCAACCTGAGTATTGGTGTAGAATCACTACAGGACAGGCATTTGAGCGTTCTAAAGAGACCCTATACAACTGAGCAAATAATAAATATAATCAATAGGGTTGTTGACAGAGGCTTTGATTGTGTGAATGTGGATTTCATGTTTGCATTACCAACCCAAACCTTAGAGGAGGTCAGGCAGGCTGGGCGAATGCTGGTTGATATGGGAGTTGATCAGATAGCTGCCTATCCACTTTTCAAATTTCCTTACACAAAAATGGGGAGTGATGGCACGGAGAGTGTCTTCAAGCTGTCTACTTTGTTGCATAGAAGAAAGATGCTCAAGATTCTTGAGGAAATCTTTTATAATGCGGATTTTAGAAGATCATCTGTATGGGCATTTACAAAACAGGGGATTCCCAAGTATTGTTCAGTAACGGTACCTGTATACATAGGATTTGGGGCAAGTGGCGGAAGCTATTTAAAGGATATCTTTTACTTAAACACATTCAGTGCCAAAGAATATATCGAAGCATTTGAAAAGGGTAAACCAGCCATCGCGTTGTCTCTTGAGCTGTCAAGGGAGGTGCAGATGGCCGGTTGGTTGTATTGGCGTATTTACGAGACCCAGTTTAATAAAGGAGACTTCAAGGATCGGTTTGGTGTAGATTTTGATCGTATTTATGGAAGATATATGAGACTTTTGGCAATCATGGGTTTCCTAAACGATGATGGTAAGCAAATCATACTTACAGACCGGGGCAGTTATTGGATGCATGCTTTTGAGGATCTGTTTTCAATCGACTATATCAGTACCCTATGGGGCACCTCAAAACAGGAACCATGGCCAAAGAAAGTGATTCTATAATTTTAGCCCCGCTTCTCAATCTATCGGGATAAATATTCCGTCTGCTAAGCTATACCCTCGGAGACTTTTAAATATCGAATATCTGAATTTCGAGTGGATGGCTACTCTTTTACACTGCCTAACATGATTCCCTCAATATAGAACCGTTGTAAAGCCAAAAAGACAATGATAACCGGCAGTACTGTAATCACTGCCCCGGCCATCATCAATTCTGTGTCTTGAGCATGCTCACCTGAAAGATTTGCCATTGCTACAGGAAGAGTGTACATGTTCTCACGTGTCATGATAATGAGAGGCCACATAAAATCATTCCAGGTACCCATGAAAGTAAATAGTCCCAGGGTAACCAGGATTGGTTTCGCCAGCGGTAGAACAATTTTCCAATAAATTTGAAAATCGCTGGCACCATCCAAACGAGCTGCCTCAATGAGAGAGTCCGGCAGTGAGGTGATATACTGTCGGATTAGGAAGATGCCAAAAATACTGGCCATTCCCGGAATAATTACTCCGAGATAGCTGTTAATCAATCCCAACTGATTCATCATCAGAAACAGGGGCAACATGGTTACCTGAGCCGGGATGATCATCGCCGCCAACAGTAGTTTGAACAGACTCTCCTTACCAGGAAAATGGAATTTGGCGAAGGCGAAACCAGCCATGGAATTCACCAGGAGAGAAAGCGCTGTGATGCTGGCAGAGAGGATCAGACTGTTGAGAAAGTAGCGTACGATATTCATCGATATAAACAAACGCAGATAATGTTCCAGACTAAAAGACTCTGGAATGAGGTGGGGCGGGAACTGGTTGGCCTCCCCTTGCTGCATGAAAGAAGCCGAAACCATCCAGACGAAGGGAATCAATGTCATCAGGGCAACGGTAACAGCGAGTATGTGTATCAGAATTTTATTCCCGTTCATGCTCTACACTCCACTGTACTGTTTTTGGACGCGCAGCTGGACAAGGGTTGCTATAAAAAGTATGAGGAATAAAACAAAGGCCAGGGCAGCTGAATAGCCCATTCGCCACCAGCGAAAACCCTCCTGATACATGAGGAGAACAATACTTAGCGTAGCATTCATAGGGCCACCCTGGGTCATAACATAGGGTTCTGCAAAGAGCTGGAAATACCCAATGATGGTAATTATGGATACGAAAACTGTTGTTGGCATAAGCATGGGAAGCGTGATGTGGAGTAATTCCTGCCATTTCCCTGCACCATCTATCCGGGCAGATTCATAGAGTTCAGGGGGAATATTCTGTAAACCGGCAATAAAGATAATCATGTTGTAACCAAAATTCTTCCATACCGCCATGATAATGAGTGCCGGCATGGCCCATTTTGGATTCCCCAACCAATCAACAGTGCCAACACCTATGAGGCTCAAAAGATAATTCACTAAACCAAACGAGGGATGATAGATGTAACGCCATACAACAGCCACGGCGACCAGCGTGGTAACAACCGGGAGGAAATAAGCCAGTCTGAACAGGGACATGAAGCGAATAAGCTTGGAATTAAGCAGCAAAGCCGTGGCAAGAGAAAACATTAGGGATAGAGGTACGCCAATGAACACAAAATAGAGTGTGTTGCGCATGGCTTTCCAGAAAAGCGGATCGCTTAATAAATTTTTATAATTTTCCAGTCCTACAAATCGTGCATTAGAGCTATCTGCCAGGGAATAAATATCAAAATCGGTGAAACTCATTAGGAATGACGCTACCACAGGGATGAAGAAAAAAACAGCAATGAGTGAGAGTGCTGGTGCAAGAAATAAAGCAGGACTCATCCAGACCTTGAAAAAGGGCTTTATTTTCATATGCTTTTTTAGTTCCATCAATTTTGTCTAATCACGTGATAATAACCAGCGACGCTTCTCAAGAATTTTATTTACATCCTGATCCAGAAGCTCCATGGCTTCTTTGGATGTCCATTGTCCAAAAACCACATACTCCAGATACTGCTGAAGTTTCATCGCTATCTGCTCCCACTCTGGTACTTGGGGGGTCTTTTTTACTGATTCAAGTTGATGAAAAAAAGCTGCTGTTGGTCTCTTCCCCGACAACTCCAGGGAGGTCCAGCTTTCCACACGAGCTGGCAGATCACCTGTTTGGGCATAGAATTCGGATTGCACATCAGGTTGCGATAGATATTCGATCCAATCCCAGGCCAGATCTTTGTGCTTGGAGGAACGGAAAACTACCAAGGACGAACCACCAGCTAAAGAGAGTCCGGGATAATCTTCAACCCTGATGGCTGGCAAGGGGGCCGTGTCCCAGTCATCCTGCATCTGGGTTGGCAGTCTGAGTGTCATTTCTCCAATATTCCAGGGGCCGCTGATATACATTGCGAAGGTGTTTTCCTGGAAACCCTGATAAACGTTATTCACCTCTGTCATCCCTTTTGGTGCAAGTCCCTCCTGGAAGAATTGATCATAGATTTCAAGGCCCCGCAAGAATTCCGCACCTGAGAAAGTGCCATAGCTAGCCCTCTCCTTGAGAATTTCGGAACCCTGTTGCATCCCTAGAAAAATGGGTACCACCCATTCATTCAAGGGAAGAAATATTCCATATTTGGAATGCCCGTCTTTGACCAGTAACCTGGAAATCTCCAACATCTCATCCCAGGTTTCTGGAGGTCTTTCCCAGCCTATTTTGTGAAGGAGATCACGTCGATAAAAAAGGACGCGAGTATCAACATACCAGGGAATCCCATAGAGTTTTTCCTCAATCCTGTTGGTTTCCCAGATACCTGGAAAATAGGAATCTGACGAGATCATATTCGATGAATCCACTGAATTGTCCAACGCTTCAAGGGCATTGAGCACTACAAATTCTGGGATCCAGGTGTTGCCCAATTGACAGATATCCGGCAAGGAATTACCGGCATAGGCAGTGAGGAGTTTCTCATGAGCTGCGGTCCAGGGAATGTTCTGGACCACCACGTGAACACCAGGATTTTCTGCTTCAAATCCTGCTACAAACTGACGAACGCTATTGCCCTCTGCGCCAAATGCCCAGAAATCCAGGTTGATGATTTTTGCATCGCCACTGTTACTGCAGCTTGATACAAGCACCAAGGCCAGTATCAAGCTGCAGAACAGCTTATTGGCAAACTGACGTGGATTATTGACCCTTATGATACACCTGCTCTCATCGAATCAGTAGCAACTTCCCGGATTCTTGTACATCCCCATTGATCAGATGAAACAGATACATGCCACTGGCCACTTCCCGGCCTTGAGTGTTGGTGGCATCCCAGTAGAAAGTTCCTGCTCCAGCCCCCTGCTCTTGCCTGAGATTATAGATTTCATGTCCCAGCACATCGTAAATGATCAGATTCACAGGACCTGACTGAGGAAGCTGAAAGCGGATTCCAACCCGACTATTGAATGGATTTGGATAGCTGCCAAGTAATTGGAATTGATAATCCTCCAACAGTGCCCCATCATCAGGCTGGATGGAAAGCGTCGTGTCCGGGATAAATCCCATTTCTTCCAGAGCTGGAATGATCTCTGGATTTCCCATGAACTCATTCCAGATAAGACCCGTACGGTAATTCTCCATCATCACAATGATCGGTCCTTGATCAATGGCCAAATAGGAGCTTGAGTACCACTCATGGGTTTCATTGAAAGCATCATAAAAGCCAAAGGGACCAAAGATTCTTTCCCCGTGGTCCGCGTAAAAATGGTGGAGTGCAGCCATGGATTCCATAGGAGTATAGGGAAAACTGGATAGGGCTGCCGTAGGTGTAATGGTTCCATTGTCACGATTTAAAGCTGGTTCATGAGCGAGGTACCCGAAAGGATCGTCACTGGCAGTAAGTCCCCAGCAATCTTCACCATAGCCTACATAACCACCGGGATTATCAATACACCAGGCCCGGTTAATAAGAGTTTGGTTCCGGTTATTGAAGAAATAATTGGTATGACTATCCTGCCTACCCCGTGGATCAAACCCTAGATAGGAATAATGGGTGAAGAATAGCGGACCACCATAAGGCCAGCCAACGTCAAGGGTATAATCATAATAGCTTTCTCCATTATCATAAGTACTTGAGGAGCAAAATCCATCTTCCCAGAGATTAGCAGGAACACCATGAGTAGGCGATGCAATAGCAAGCATGTAAACTATCCCCGTTTCATTGGGTCCCTGGAGAGCGAAATTCATAGTCCATTCATAATCTGGAGACCAATGCCAGTAAAGAAAGTTGCTGGTTGGGGTTCGTCGATACCAGTCCCATTCGACGCTCTCCCATAAGGTGGTAGCCAGACTTACCAGAGCCTGTTCAACAGGATCATCACCATCGAAATATTTTCGTGCAGTGAGAATGCCCTGAACCAGAAAAGCCGTTTCTACAAGATCACCACCATTATCATACTGACTGAAGGGAATAACCTCGCCAGTCGTTCCGTTGAGCCAATGTGACCAGGCCCCATGAAATCTATCTGCGCCTTCCAAAAACTGGAATAATTCCAATAGACGAGCTGCTGCTTCTGCCCTACTCACAAAGCCCCTTTCAGCACCCACAACAGTAGCCATGATGCCAAATCCGGTACCTCCTGATGTGACAATATCATTGTTCCCTGGTGTACGTTCAAGAGCCATCTTTGAGACAGGATGGGCGTAATCCCAGAAATAGCGAAACGTGGATCTTTGTATCATATCCAGAAAGGCTTCATCCCCCAGAGCCTGAGTACTAACCTCAATGGGTTCAGTGAAGTCAGATTCGTTGTAACTGGCATCAACAGCTGAAATCTTGTAATAACCTGATAGTCCAGACTCACCTAAAAAATGATTAAAGAAGGGGATATCCATCTCCGTATACCCCACCAGGAAATAGCTTCCACCCCAATTGCTGCGATAAATTCTATAACCCGCTACATCCTCATCCTCCACTGGCGTCCAGCTCAAGTCAATATGCTGGTCATAACCTACGGCGGTAAGATTTGCAGGTATTCCAGGTGCTATGGTGTCGGCATCGCCAAATGAGGTCATACGAATTTCATCCAGAAAAAGAGTATGTTCCAGATTATCGCTGGAGCTTTGCCCATAGAAGATAGTCTTGACAGACGACATATTGGTGTTGCCGGCCACCACAAAGAAGGTATCAAGCGGCATGGAATATTGCTGCCATTGGCCCACGGAAACAGATTCAAGAAAACCACCCATATTCAATTCACCGGTCTTCTGACCGCCCGTGTCCTCAAGGTATATGAGTGGCAGATCATCCAAGTCAATAGCTGCATCGGTATACATCCAAAATGTAAGCAAATCCTTGGTGAGGAGATCGTGCCCTGGCCAACCGACCTCCGCAACAGCAGCTCCCCAATTGCCTGTTGACTGACTCGTCCAATGGAGGCGTAAACTGTTATTACCGTTGAATACCGTTCCCTCATCCACAGGAAATTTCTCACCGATGCGTTCCAACACGCTGGGTGAATTCACAAAACACCAACTGGGATCATAGGAAGTGGATGTGGGACTGTCATCAAAAAAAACGAAGTCTTCCGCCTGGGCGACCTCCACTGTGACGCTCATCAACAATAGTGTGCTCAATATTAATTTTTTCATGGCCATCTCCCTCCCTCGGTAAGATGAATGGTAATATGTTGTATTACGGTATATTTTTTCGTTCAACAGCTAGGGGGAAACACTCCTCAGAAGCAATGAACTCCAATACATGAGTCATTTCTCCAACCTGCTTGAAAGTCCTGGTTAAGGACCCCGTATTCAAATAATTATTGATTGACAGCAGAATCATCCCCTGGTCAAGGGCGAGGTATTTCTCTGCCACTTCTCCTGTTTTCGGGTTTACCGAGTCAAGAAACCCATAGTCTCCGCGGATCATGAAACTCTTTTCCAGCATTTCAAGATTATCCACAATCCAGCGAGGTGCTAAACTTAAGCCTAAAATACTGGCATGGGGTGTCACAATGTCTTCACGACTGCCCTCCCTGTGGCTACCAATATCTGAGACCCCAAAGACATCATAGCCACCATCAGGTGTGGCACATGGGCTCATACCCCAGACTTGATATCCCAGGTAGTTTAAGGCGTAATCTCTATGAATAGCCACGATCCGCTTATCGTTTTCCCCCAGCCCCTTGGGTGCTTCCAGTCCTTCGTTCACAAACAGGGTGGGCATAAGATATTCAAACATGCTCCCGCCCCAGGATGGTAAAATCTGCAAGGAATCTTTATAGAGGTAATAGCCACTGCTGAAGCTTTTTTCCTGATCAATTTGTTGTAAGAAATGATGGGGTGAACCATATTGATCCACGGTATCGGGCAACACTCGATAAAGCTGGGTCCAATGGCTCAGCGGAACTTGTTTCCAGGCAAGTCCCAGATAGCTTACGATCCTGCTTTCGCTACATAGCATTCCATAGTGATAGGGTGAGAATTCTTGTTTCTCCAGATCATAACCCAGATAAAATTGCCCAAGGTCTGGATCGAAGAGCCAGGCGAAATCCACACCGCTCAAAATATTCTGGCAACTCCTGTTCAATTCCGGGTATTTGACAGAAATTGCAGCAATACTGGCATACAACCAGGCGGCATCGACGCTGGAAACGTACTGGCGTGTCACCTCCATGGCTGGAATACTGTACCAATTGAGATGAAAACCCTTATAGCGTTCCATTTTCTGCAATGAACTCAAGGTGAGGGTTAAATATTCCATGGCTTTTTCATGAGAGATGAATCCCAAATCCTCAGCAGCAGCCACACATACCATATATATACCAATATTTGTGGCTGAGGTGTAATCTGATGGGGCGGAATTCCTGGCATTAAGATTGTCCGGTATCAAGCCGGTGGCACTATCAGCGAATGTTGCGAAGAATTTCCAGGTGTCTTCTGCCAGCGCTCTGAGATAGAGGCTGTCCCGGGAGGTGATTTGCTGAAGTTCTGGGGTAATCAGAAGTAAATCGGTTTGAGGAATAGATTCTGGCAGGGATGGAGGAACTGCACAGCTGGTGAGCAGCTGCGAGATCACCGGGAAGAGAATTATTATGCGAATTAATTTCTTGGGCATAAGCGAACCACAGTCATCCCACCACGCTTGCATCACATGGTCACCTGCACCAGGCATGATTTTGCATGTTGAGGTGGGATCATGTTGCCCTGAATGATCAACCCATCAACATGGAGCTCACTGATACCAGTACTGCGATTGTGGGGGTTAGTCACATTGATGGTATAGACGGTACCTCTGAATTTTCTGGTCATGGAATATTGCTTCCACTCTGCTGGAATGGCAGGATCAATAACCAGTCCTGCCCGAGTTGGTCGAATACCCAGGATACGCTCTGAAACCATCTTATCGAGCCATGCTGCAGAGCCTGTATACCAAGTCCAGCCCCCCCGACCATAATAATCGGAGTCAGGACCATCAATATTTCCAGGAGTCACATATGGCTCTCCAAGGTATCTCTGGGGGTTCATCCCATTATGTATGGGAGAAATTCCCTGGTAGACCTTAAAAGCCAGTTCGGTTTGACCTTGCAGTGCAAATGCCCAAATAGCCCAGGTGGCGGCATGGGTATATACGCCACCATTTTCCCGCGTTCCAGCTGCGTAACGGGAAAGATACCCAATACGGGAATCAGGTTCGCTATACGCCGGTGATAAAAGCAAGGGACCAAAGTCCTTAAGTAAATATTCTTGAACTGCAGACATGGACTTGAGTTGCTGTTCAGCGGTGCCGCTACCACTGATAACAGACCAGGTCTGTGCATTCAGGTAGATTTTACCTTCTTTGCATGCCTTGCCGCCAATGATATCGCCTTCATCTTTGGTTGCCCGAATAAACCAATCGCCATCCCACCCTGTAGTCTGAATGGCATTGATCAGTGAAAGAGATGTGTCCTGGAAAAGTTTTTGGTGCTTGGTGTCACCCATTTCGCCAGCAATGAGGATAAATTCTTTCAGGATGTAGGTTAAAAAGTGTGCTAGCCAGACCGATTCACCCTGCTCCTCCAAACCAACAGCACTGAGGCCATCGTTCCAGTCACCCGCCCCTATAAAAGGGAGTCCACGTTTACTTGTGCGCAGCAGACTACGCTTAATGGATTTCAGGCAATGTCCATAGATTGATTCAGTTTGTTTGTCATCATAAAAAGGAATCTGCTCGTGGAGCAGTGAAATGTTATCGGTTTCCTGTAGATAGGAGATAACCAGAAAGGGAAGCCACAAATAATTGTCAGCAATACCAGAATGCAAACCCTGCTCTGTAATGGGATGCCACCAATGAAGGACCGATCCGTCTATGTATTGGTGGGCTGCATGGAGTTTGATCTGCTTTTCAGTTTTGCTCACATCAACAGGTAGAAAAACCTGACTGTCCTGCAACTGATCACGAAAACCATAGGCACCACTCTGCTGATAATAGGCACTGCGACCATAAATACGGGCTGAAATAGTCTGATATTTCAACCAGCCGTTAGCCAGAATGTTAATAGATGCATCTGGTGTTTCCATCTGATGTGCATCCAGTATCTCTGACCAGTATGCTTTTACTTCATTCAGAGCTGAAACTCTTTGGTCAAGGGTCTGATATTTCTTGAGGGCGATCTCACAATTGTGAGTGCTGTCATACATACCTATTAAATATGCCAGATTCTGCTTGGCTCCTGGAGCCAGTTCTATAGGAATTTTGAGACTGGCGATAGCATCCTGCCACACTCCCTGTTTGCCTGGCGAACCATTATTAATAACAGCATTCGGTTTCTCAACGCTCCCATACTGACCCAGAAAAGCTTCCTTGTCACATTCATATCCAGTGGCTTTGCTGGTACAGGAGAGAAAGGCATTAAAGGGATGCTCGATATTCCAATGGCCTCTATCTCCCAGGGCTATGTCCCAGAGACGTTTGCTGGCCCAGATTGTGTTCGCCTCAGAATCAAATTTGGTCTCAATAAAATTCTTATGGAATTCTCTGTGATGATCATTGCTGGAGCCAAGTGTCCATTCGAAATAATTAAACAGGCTTAGCGATCTGGATTCGGACCCCAGGTTCTCAATTTCCACATCCCAGACCTCCATTTGTTCGTTCATGGGTATGAACAGGGTCAAGGTAATCTTTATCGTACCCACACGGGATTGGAAGACTGTATATCCAAATCCATGGCGACATTGATACTCATCAAGATCAGTCTTTACGGGCAACCAGGTGGGGCTCCAGAATTCACCGGTTTCGTTATCTCGGACATAGATGTACTTACCCCAATCATCTTTCACCAAATCCTGATGCCAGCGGGTAATGCGATTAAACTCGGAATGGTCCAACCAACTGAATCCCCCACCACCCTGGGAGATCGTCAAACCATAGCGACCATTGGACAATACATTTATCCAGGGTTTGGGCGTCCTGGGAGTCTTGATGACATATTCAGTGCCCTCCTGATTAAAATAGCCCAGCTCCGTTTCGAATTGACGGTCAGTATTCACTTAGGTGGTCCTATCATGATATTTTTTTAATGTTAACGATCATATAATCAGAAATTGAGCAATAGGTCAATTCTCTGGACATAATTAAGACGGCCAAAATCCTCATAGCTGTACTGGAATCCCAGGTCTAATCCGCCAACATTCAGGTGAAGTGATCCGCCCAGGGTCAGCCCTTTTTCGCTATCTTGCTGAAAAAGACTTTCATAGCCCATCTGAATCGCAACCATAGACCAGGGACGCCACTCCAGACCAAGATTCAGATATTCGTAATTGTCATTTGGGTGCACAGCGTCTGCTTCAACGGTAAATTCACCAAATTTCAGCTTTGGCAAATCATAGGCTAAACCAAAGCGAAAGATCAAGGGGATATCCCAGGCATTGGTATACAAACTGGCTGGTATATGGGAGTTATCTCCAGATGCATCGCTATTCTGGTCGTATACAATCATTAAATCCTTGCCGCTGTACTGTAATTTTTGACCAAAATTGGAAACGGTAGCACCGATCCGCAAGCGCCGGTTATCAAAATAGTATAAGCTCCCAAAATCCAGTGCTATGCCCGCTGCGTGCGAATTCCAAATGCGCTGATGGATATACTTCCCGTTAAACCCAATACTGAAAAAATCTGTAAGTGCACGGGCATATGACAGGGTAAAGGCCAGATCGGTGGCGGAGAAGTATTCTCCAGTTCCTTCGGGTTTATCAACGGTTCTTACCAGCATGTCACCAGTTGAGAGACTGACCAGTCCAAGACCCACCGATTGTGAATTTCCCAGAGGGATAATTGCGCCGTAATAGCTTATTTCCATATCGGCAAGCCAGCTGATTTGCTCCACCTGAATACTCCCCTTGTCAAAAAAGGCACCGGCTGCAGGATTCCAGTATAGGGCGCTGGCATCGTTCACCGAAGCAGCAACGGCCCCGCCCATTGCCATACTTCGTGATCCCATACCAATTTTCAGGAATTGCGCAGCAGTGGTTCCCGTCTTACTAATAATATCAGAAGCTAAAACAGGATTCCAGGAAGCAATAGATACAGCAATGCATACAGCAACCTGTACTGCAGATCGGTTAATTATATTGCTAAAGCATTTCATGACTGATTCCGTTACTTCTTCCTATTTAATCACAGCAAATTTGCCTGTAAATGTTCCCACCAGGTCACTATCCACATAATAAATGTAGATTCCTGGTGCCAGATCCAAGCCGTCCTTGGTTTGGAGGTTCCATTCCAGAGCGCCGTCAGCCATCCCACTAAAATGATCCAGGGAAATCACATGATCCCCACTGACACTAAAGATGCTGATCTGAGCTGCCTGGGGAAGATGAATAAAATTGATCTTACGCTCTCCACGCCCTGAAGCGCTCGTCCGCTGAGACTCCCAGGCGGCAGCTGCCACATATGGGTTTGGAACAACGGCGATATTACTCAGCTGATGACTTGCCAGATTTTGATCAACTTCGGCAGCAAAGGATGTGAATGCAAACTCATCACCGCTTCTGAATGGTAAATGTATTCCAATATTGGCAACATCCCCAGCTTCTGGTTCAATTAAATCCTCTTCAGGAGCCACAAAATAAACCCGCCATGTGTCCCGCCAGGTTCCGCCGACCTTCAGCTGCAATCTGAGATAATCCCCGGCTGAAAGAAGACTATCACGACCCTCAGCAGGCTCCCAGAGATAGGTTCTCACCTTTTTCCCGCTTGTCTGATCTATGACACGGAAGTTTGAAAGATGCTTAAAGCTATTCTTCAACATGGAGCTATCCAGCACACCATAGTGTACTTCATAGCTAGAAGGAAAACCGTCAATCCTGCGTGTGTAACCATCCCAGTAAGAGTTCCTTTCGGCGTAGATCAGGATGTTCGACTCACCTTGAACCCAACCTGTATTTTCTGGGTCTGGTGCCACAGAGTCATTTCTTACCTGGATACGCATTCCTGAAAAAATTGGATTCACATCCTCATTATCAAGTGCATCTGAATCACTAAAGATCAAAAGGGTATCCGTCAGATCAGATTCTAATTTGGAGAGGTTGTAGCTTAGCGTATCCTGATGGGTGGTGTCATCAAAGCTGAGACGGTATTCACCTGCGGTTACCCGAGATGGATCAATAATATTTATACTGATTTCCCCTGTACCAAAACCCTGGATACGTTGTAGTCCTCCAGCGATTTCAGGCGGCACATAGCCTGCAGCGGGGGCGTTGGGTGTGATGTATACCGTATTTTTATCAACCGTAACTTTGCCAGCGTTGTTCTTCACGATAACTTTCGTGCACTCCGAGGGCAGGATGTTTTTTTCTTCCCAGCCACGGTCGTAGGCCACGACGGCATAATAGTAATCCACACCATTCTGAACGTCTGTATCTACCCAGGAATGTCTTAACCCTGTATCCCCACCCAGATAATATTCAATCCCATGAACATCGACATTGAAGAAACCCTGGACGCCATTGGCATAATCGAATTGAGCTACCGGATTATGGAAGGCAGCTTCTCCAAATCCATTGGAGATGATGTAAGCATCGTTGAATGAAGCATCAGTTGCTTTGTAGATCCGGTAACCTTCAAAGTCATAACCCCCGGTTGCCGGATGTGTAAAGGCTGGATCATCATAGGAACTTTCTGCAAAATCATCCCAATACAGGGTGACCTTACCATCCCCAGGTACCGCGGTGACTGTGGGTTTTTCAGGTGGTCGGGCAAAATTATAGTTGGCGTTATATATATTTTGCACCACTTCTTTATTACGCTTCAGGTCGTCAAAGTTTTCACCGAATACCAGAGCCATGGAAAACCGTTCTGTATGATTTGGAGGCATGATAAAAGGACCAGACCCAAACAGGAAAGCAATATTTCCTGGTAGGGAGACATTGCTAAAATGATAATTGGCCACTCGGTCCCAAATAACCTCATCATGACCAAACTCCACCCCCTGACCGATATAAAAAGCATCAAAAGCAGTAAGCCCGATCTGATCAGATTCATCCTTATCGGTGATATCAAAGTTAGGCTCGCCAAGAGTTGGCAATCCATCTCCTTCACCAATATCGCCTGAACCAGCCAACCCATCTGCACCAATATCGTGGAGTTCAGGATCCCAGTCGTCATCATTATCAACCCCATCATCGCGAGCTTCATCGATGAGCGGATCGTCCAGTCCAGCGCCAGTTAAATAATTCTTATACTTCAATCCCATATGAACGGCTTCGTTTTCGTCAATAATGCCATCCAGATCATCATCCACACCATTAAAAGGGATGTCACTATATGTTGAACCACGCAGGTAGACTCTCACACTATCATACTGATTCAAGATGAGGCTATCGCCGGAAAAATGGTAGAAATCAGCAGAGCCACCCTCGCTAAAACTTGTAAGTATTCGTCCTCGGTTATTATCAACTTCCATATTTTGGTAATCAATCACCACGATCTCATCAACCAGGTTCCGTGGCTGAAAATCGATGCTTCCCAATTCTGGAGAAGAACCAGCTGCTGCGTCCTCATCGTTGTCTATACCATCAAAGGGATTTCCAGGACTTTCCAAAAACGCATAGCCCGCGTAACCTGTTTCCCAATTGCCTTCGCCCAGATTGTTGGAATCCCACGTATACGCCAAATCCAGTGACAGATCGTACAAGGCCAGATCATCATTGCTGTCATTTTGCCCGCCCACTCCTGCGTCTGCATACATCCCAAAAACTGTCTTGGCATAGGTGGTGGTTGAAACATTGGTTATATCGTAATGCCAGAAAATGATATCTTCTGCCAGAACATTTGACCATTGGAAGCCGCGTACTGCCACACGCATTCCAAGTCCACCGCGATTTGGGTCAAGGGAATCTGAGTTGAATAGCCCCCAAAAATCCTGACCATAGTCCTGATAGTCATCCATGACAAAATAGCTTTCCTGATCGGCATTGGTCTTTCTGCCAAAATAGCCGTTCCAGGAACCACCCCAATCAGCCGCCTGATCTGGCCAATAGAGCGGCCAGGTGTTGGGGTCATCGCTTAGCGCGATATAATCCTGGTCAGGATTGGCAAAACCAGATAGGGGTTGCCATCCAAATTCCATCCCTGTGGAGCCCTCTTCATAATGTTCTCGGTATCCGCCCTCAACGATGTGAGTGATGCGACCATCCTCCAGTTGCACCTCTGCTGCAACCAGTGGGTAGATACCATCCATATAGGAGTGATTTGTGCCCTTGGGCCACACACCTGATGGTTGTTTGCCCCACCAGCCTACCTCTCCAAAATTCCAGAATAGTGTTTCAACCAGATTCCCGTTATGCAGCCCCTGTTTACGATTGATACGATCCCCATGAAGCGCATCAATGTTATTTTGCGCTTGGAGTATTGAAATTCCGCCCAGGAGAAGGCTAGAGGTAATAATAAATAGTTTTTTAATCATACTCATTCCATCATCCTCAAAGCTTGAATTTCATGCCAATCAACACTTCACGTGGAGCCTGGAAATAATCCGGACGAGATAGAAAATCATCCAGTGTGTGAAGGGATTGTTCAGGCACATAGGTAGGGATCAGGCTATAAAAAGGGCTACCGGTATCTTTATTCACATCTCTGGCGTTCTCACGATCCATTACATTCTTAATCAAGAAATAGAGAGCCAAACGAGAATCTCTCAGAGGTATGGCATATTCTCCAGAAATATCCAGATTCAGGGTGCTGGGTTTTCGCTCAGAATTCTGGAAAGAAGTACGTTCGCCCTGGAACTCTGGGGTATAGGGTAATCCGGAACCAAATTGGCCAATAAGACTCAGATGCCAGTTTTTCCCATTCAAAGTCATTGATAAGTTAATGGTATGGGTCTGATCCCAATCCAACGGAACCACCTGTATTTCACTGGCGCGAGGAGGATCACTCTGACGGTCATTGAAGACACTTCGAGGATCGGAGGCATTGCCCTCAGCAGTTTGGTAGGTGTACTCAATAGAACCTGAGAAAAGACCAATTTGCTTCATTGAAAGCGATAGAGCCACACCCCTAACGTTAGCATAATCTTGATTTTCGTAGCGGGCATAGCTATCGCCAAGGATATATAGTTCATAAATTTGTGTACCAACCAGATTGCGCATGTCCTTGTAATAGCCTGTGATGTCCAGAATAAGATTGGCAGAGAGCATTTGCTGCAGGCCGAATTGATAAATAACTGTTTTCTTTGGGTATAGTGAGGCATTTCCAACAATGCTTTTTAGATCGCCCCCACGAATTTCAAATTCTGAATTATGATAGAGATACTCATAGACCGGAATCTGGAAAAAATGTCCATACGAGATGTGGATCGCACCCCTGTCGCTAATTGGATATGATAATCCCAGACGGGGAGACAATTGGGATGAGCTCGGTGCATCTTTAAAGGCCTCCTCCTGGTTTCCACTATAGCTACCATCTGGATCCCTCAGATCCAGGGGTTCCAGTCCATCAGGATGGAAATAGTCGTAGCGTAGACCTGCCACCAGCACGATGTGCTCAGCTTCGATCTTATCTTCAAGCCATATCCCTACTTCCAGGGGACGGTGTGTGTACTCGTTATTACCCCAATGTGCTTCAGGGAATATTTCAGGTGACCAGGCAGTGCTGCGATCCAGTTTAATGCTGAAATCATGTTGCCACAGTTCGCTCTTCCGGGCTTCAACCCCAGTCTTTAATTCGTGATGGCGATTGGGTTGGGCAGTAAGATTGACTTTAATTGTATTTACTGTGCTGCTTCGGTAGAAGTGATTCATGTCCATGCCACCGGTGAAGAAGCCATAACCCAGCCGCCTGGAAAGTAAGGTGCTTACATAGCGCTCATCCTGGTAGTCTTCATAGACATAATTACTTAAATCTGAATTGAAGCGAGAAAAGTTGACGGCATAAAATAGTTTTGAACTTGGAAAATGGTTGAAGGACAGGGTTGTCTGATAGCTTTCCTTAAAGTGGGTCTGGATGCCCTGCGGATTATACTTGTAGAGGTGATCGTAATTTGACCAGGATTGTCGGGTAAGATCAGAAGAGAGATCGATTCGGAACTTGGGACCCAAATGCTTTGATAGCTTGCCATGTGTGGAAAAGGTATTTTTGAAATTCATGGGTACCACATCACCGCTTCCCGATCGTGAGACGTACCAGCCTGCTGGATCAGGATCATCGATATTGGAAGAATCTGAAGGTAGAAATTCTTCGACACCGTATAAGTGCCCTTCCTTCGATTGACTTTTCACACTAAAAACAAAACCTGCATCCTTGCCGAGCATTCCCAGGGGTCCGGTGAGAGTCAACTCTCCGCTGAGATTCTGCAATGGATCAAGCTGGTCAATATTCAGGAAAGTGTCGTCATGTCGGGAAATGAAATCACCGCCATATAAATTGACTGACAATCCAAATTCAGGTGAACCACTCTTGGTGATAATATTTACAACGCCACTCATGGCTTGTCCATACTCAGCACTGAAAGTACCGCTAATAACTTTGATTTCCTGGATGCTGCTATTATCGATATTCACTGCCATTTCACCATTATAGGGATCAGTGACACTAACTCCATCCAGCATGTAGCTCACCTCACCACCCCTGCCCCCACGGAAATGACCGTCTACCACTCCAGCCTGCAGGCCGACCAGGTCGCTCATTTCCTGGACAGGTAGTTTTTCTATTTCCTCAGCACTGATCACTGCCATCGTGCTGGTGCGGTCGCGTTGAATATCTGGTCGGGTGGCGATTACTTCGACCTGGGTTGAGGCTTCAAGTACCTGGGTGCTCATTTTAAAATCATGAATCGAATTGAAGTCGGAAAGAACCTGGATATTATCCTGTCGGATTTTCTGGTAGCCAATCATTTGTACATTGAGGCTGTATAAACCTGGCCGAACATTTAGAATCATGTAATAGCCTTCTAAATCAGTCGCGGCACCGTAATTAGTACCTTCCAGAAAGACATTAACACCGGGAAAGGGTTGACCACTTTCTGCGTCAGTAACCTTCCCACTAATCTTGCCCGTAGTCCCTGCGATGCACACTCCTAGGAACATTTGCAGGAACAACGCAATCAGGATTGCTGATTTCACGTTTCTTAAGGTCCATTTCAAATGCATACTATTCATGACATTACCTGATATCCATGTCCCAATATTTTCAAGGCGGCAGTGTTGACAACTGCCACCTTGAAATTTTGTTAATTGCGTTCTAGTTTAACCAATTGCATCTCTATTTGCGCGTCCCATATGTTGCCGAGATATTGTTGATATGGGTCTTTGCGAGTCTCGAAGAGACGTGGCAATCTCTAGATTGTGTGCGAGTGATTCTGAGATCGCCGCGCGGAGTTTATCCTGAGTAACTTCGAAGGGATCACGAAGACACATAACGCGCATTCTGAAATTCAAATAGTATAATATCGTCCTGTTCTGTAGTCGCTATAAATTGCGCAACTCCCTTAGGATTATTTGATCATTACCATTTTCTTTGTGGCGACCTGATCACCTACTGTCAATCTGTAAAAATACATGCCAGTACTGACCTGCTGGTTGTTATCTCCCAGGCTATTCCACGAGAAACTGTGACTGCCTGCAGATAGAAAACCATTGTACAGGGTAGCAACATTTTGTCCCAGCACATTGAAAATCTCCAAATTGACGTTCCCTGCTTCAGGTACAGAAATATTTATAACGGTCCCGGCATTGAAGGGATTAGGATAATTCTGAGAAAGGCCGAAATCAGTTGGCCCAGCAATGAAGTTGTCTGTCGAAACAGGGCTACTACTCAAGACGACTCCACGATACATAAAGTATCTCTCAAAATTGGGGTCAGCCCACTGAGTACCCCACCATTCAGGTGCATAATCAGCAATTGCTGCATCATATTCATCTGCACTGGAATAATCCAAATCCCAAATGACTGCACTCAAGCGAACGGTGTCACCAACTTCGTACCCATAATCAGCCGTATTGATAACCAACTCAAGGGAATATCCAGCATCATCACCATTGGTTCCGGTGTGAGTTACGGTTCCCTCTGGTTCAAAGCTCACGCCTTCAGCTGATCCTGTGGGAACTTGATCGTTGGTCTCAAAGGAGATTCCCTCCCCTTGTACACCGCTAAAATACATAGCCTTGATCTCTTTGCGAGCAGCAGGGGCATAGTCACCCTTGTCCGTCATCCAAAGAAACAGGCCATCAGCTTCCCAGCCTGGAGACCATTTACCCACGGACATATCATTTGATTCTACAGCAATATAGAGCAATTCATTTTTATGAACAAATCGAATGATCGCTTCACTTGCATCGGTATAGTCATTTGCCGGATCACTCCACTGTGAATAGTAGCCACCCGTTGATCCATTAGCATTATGACCCACTATCACGGTTTCGGCACCTGCCCAAAAGCTTTCTGTGATCTGGCCATCCATAACAATGGCATCCTCAGTCGCTAAAGCAATACGGGTCGGTGGATCTGACAATCGCAGAATGCGCATGTCAGGACCCCACTCACTTCCCCACCAGGCTTTGTAAAACTGTCCAACATCCCAAGCTTCTCCAGCTACACCAGTATACCCATCAGGATCAAAGATATTGATCAATACCTGGACATCACTATAGGGATCAGTATACCCAAGATCGGCAAGGTGAATCACCAGCTCTGCAGTATATCCTGAATCAACACTCGTGGTATCGTTTACAATAGTACCTGATTTTTTAAAGGCGGCTCCTTCTGCGGATGTTGGATATAGACCTGGAAGTTCCAGGTGGATATCAGGGTCCGCACCCTCTAAGTTGAAGTATAGCTTATATTCTACATCTGTTCCGCTGGCGTCCTTCACCTTCATGAAGAGACCATCACCTTCCCAACTGCTATTGAAGCGGCAGACAGATTTATCATCTGAATCCAGACTGATGTACAAATCCAATCCATCATGAACAATCTTGACGATGGTGCTGGTCGTATCCGTATAAGGGGCCTGGACTTCAACTCCACCAGTAACGGCGAAGTCTACATCACCTGTACCCATGCCGGCATTAAAAACCAGTCGATCATAGCGGCGAGTCCAAGCATTCTCATCTAGGACACCATCCACGGTAGGTGCTGTTTCAACTGACACGACCTTTATAACAGCCGGATCAGCATGACTTCCTGCTACGACAGTCACCGGATTACTCAGAGTGGCTAACACTACCAGGAGTGCTGGTAGTACACGTAAATTTTTCATCACGTCCTCCTGTTTTCTTGCTGTTGAAACCCTTCTTCTGAAATCAAATTTGCTCGATTCCCAGGGAACAAGGATTCTGTAAAACATTTTTAAATAGCTGTTTGTTCACTGCCACAAGATCTGCGTATGATATGTTGCAGTGGAATAATGATTTTTTCTGTGGTTCTTTCGAGTGAATCGGTTTTCAAATTCTTCAGCATTGCTTCTGCAGCCAGATGTCCGAGGCGGCGCAACGGTACATGTACTGTGGTTAGTGCCGGATCCATGTAGGCTGCGGATGAAATATCATCAAAACCGACTATGGCTAAATCTGAAGGCACCTTGAGCTTCAAAGCCCTGGCAGCCTCAATAGCCCCAATGGCCATGGCATCATTTGCTGCAAAAATAGCTGTGGGTTTCGGATTACGTTTCATTAGTTCCAGGGTCGCCTGAAATCCTGAGGATTCTGTGAAGTTCCCCATAACTTCCAGATTCACGTCATCGTCAGCCTGGTATATTTTCCTGCCATCGACATAACCTCGATAACGTTCACGGGCATCATAGTTATGCTCACCCCCATGAATAAAAGCGATACGCTTGTGCCCTAGTTTGGACAAGTGTTGTATCATTTCTCTTGCAGCGTTATAGTTGTCCAGTAAGATGGTTGTAGCTCGGGGAGCATTGATATCACAGGAGATGAAAACCTCTGGTATTTTATAAGTTGAAGGGATTCTGAGCCCATTATTTCCATTAGCTGAGGGCATCATCATGATGAGGCCATCAATACGCCCCCCCCTGACAAACCCATTGATAATTTTGACCTCTTCTTCTTCATCATGGGCACTAGATATTAGAATCTGGTGCTCGTTTTGGGAGAGGTGACGATTGATCCCCTGGATGATCTCTGCGAAATAGTATGCACTGGCATCTGGAAATATGAGACCAACTGTTTTTGTTTTTTTTCGCTGCAAGCCCAAAGCATTTACATTGGGAACAAAGTTCAGCTCTTGAATAACTGCATTCACCCGATCTCGTGTTAATGGTCTGACTTTGTCAGAATTATTCAAGACGCGTGATACGGTAGCAGTGGACACTTTTGCTTTATTGGCTACATCACTTATAGTTGTCATTTGATCACCATATGTGGGACTAATAGTCTCCTTATTCAAGATATGTAAGCGATTACATTTAAATATATTCAGGTGTAAGTATTTGTCAAGCCCTTAATTTTTATCAGGATTTAGTCATATATACGTAAGTATATCATATACTTAAGTAAATATGTCCCTTCTGAAGTGGTTGGTGTGTCATTTACCAGTAATTCTTTAATTATACGAGCTTCGTACATAAAAGGAAGAGTACTGCCTTAATTAACCAGCACAAGACTCAATAATGCATGAATATGATCATTGATATTATTATACTTATATCCCTTTTGAACGTAATGTAATCCGTTACATCATGAGTTCATTTTTTTTTGTATGGGGATCTCAGGAATTTTACGGCATCAAAGCCGATGAATTCAGAATAAACCCTTCAATCCTTCTACATCAATACCTTATAGTCTGGTTGAATCGATGGTGGTTCTGTATTCGTCGTGGCGTAGCCTCGAAAAGAGGCGATGACTGACCATGCCCCAACAAACAAAAGAGTCCCCCTATGGGACGACCTTTTTACCTTGTAGCAGCCTGTCCCGTCGTAGCTCATCAATGTGCGTAGACGGAGGGGCGGATTTGGCTGCGGGCGTTGCCCTCGCCTTCCTCCGATACTTTGCCGCTGGCAAAGCATCTCCGGATGAACCGGCGTTCGTTTCACTCACTAGGGCGGTTCCGCATCACGCCCCACAAAGTAAAAAGGTCCTCCATCCGGAAGACCTTTTTACCTTGTAGCAGGGGGCGGATTTGAACCGCCGACACCCGGCTTATGAAGCCGATGCTCTAACCAACTGAGCTACCCTGCCATTTCAATCACTACCCACTCACGTGGGAAAAGGAGTTAATTTACGGATAAACTACCCCTTCTGTTTGCTACCAGTCACGACGTAGTCGTTCAGACGAAGTCGGACCCTGCCCTCTTTCAAAATCTCTTCTGGCGCGCCTGCCTGCCGAAGTGGGGCTCAGTCCCACGAAGGCCGGCAAAAATAGAATTTTCACTCCCTGTGAGCAAGTGAATAAACCAGGCATTACTGTGAATTTTCGTTTTCTATGATTGCTCCGCGGCCAGTTCAGTTTTTTCTGAAGATGAATGCTTTTTCATTTATTAATATAGTTTCAGATTCCAATTATTTGCCAATAGCTACCCCTATCACAATTATTTTATCTCCCTAAAGTTTGGGGGAAGAAATGTTGCAACTTCGACACTGCTTTGAATCCATCCCGACATTTGATCTGATAGCTGCAAATCCGACCCATTTATTATGAAGACAACCCATATCTATAACGCTTTTAGTAATCGATTCGCTTCTGCAATTGATAATAATGTTTTCTCCCAAGATGAAAGTTAAGTTCTTATGATGAAAATTCTACTAGTTGAAGATGAAAAGCGGTTAGCCCAGCATCTTAGTAGCCTCTTAACGGAGAATAATTATTCTGTCACCGCTGCCCATGATGGCAAAACTGCCTGGGATATTATCACTGCAGATGCATTTGACGCGATTATCCTGGATTGGCTACTCCCTGAAATTACCGGTGTTGAGATTTGTGAGCGTCTCCGACAACAAGGTGATAAAACACCAATCTTATTTTTGACAGCACAATCCGCAATACATCATCGTATAAAAGGTTTTGAAGTGGGTGCCGATGACTATCTCACCAAGCCCTTTCATTCGGAAGAATTGCTAATCCGTCTGGCAAGTCTTATACGGCGCAGTCACCAACCCCCCATCTCCATCTTCACATCCAAAGGATTTACCTTCGATGCGACCAAGCACTTTGTCTTTTTTGATGGTCAATCCACTGAACTTTCGCAAAAAGAATCTGCAATACTAAATTTACTCTTTCAACATCCTGGTGATGTGATATCAAGGAAAACCTTCCTCCAGGAGATATGGGGATATGATTTTGATCCCAAAACCAACACCCTGGAAGTGTATATCCGGATGCTTCGAACCAAACTCGATCGACTCAGTTCAATGAAGCTGATTTACACCAAGCGGGGTGAAGGTTATTACATCGAAAATGAAGCTTAGGCTACCCAACCTTTCCATAAGATTCAAGATCATTTTTGCCCAGGCAGCCAGCCTGGCAGGAATATTATTTCTTTTTACCTTCATCCTGTCTATCCTGCTAAATCAAGTTTTAAATATGAATCTTGATCGCTTTTTACATATGCAATCTGATAATTTCCAATCCACGATTAGCGTCCAGAATGGTCGAATTTCATTCCATGATTTACACAGTAATTTTGAGCACTCCGGTACACAGGAGGATGAAATTCCCTTCTTTGTTCAGTTCCTGAATGGCAGCGGACATACCCTCATGCTTTCAGGCAATCTGGAGGGTCGACGACTTTACCATGGTGGAAAACTCCCCCCACAGGAAACCATGGAGACTGTTTTCTTTTTTGGGGAACCGTCAAGACGTTTGACCACACCTGTACATATACACAAGCAACACCTTGGATGGCTCATCATTACCATTCCCTTCGATTATCTCGATGATTTTAAAGACTATAAGAATAAAATTGTTTTCATCACGGGTAGCATCGCTATTCTACTCTTCATATTCCTCAGCTTTCTTTTTGTGAAGTTAGCCTTGAGGCCCGTAAAGCAGCTGGCCAAGAGCGCTGAAGTATTGGCTGAACAATCTGAGATCAGTGCTCTCCCAGATATTGAGAGCAATGATGAAATCGGCGATCTCACAAAGACGCTGAACCACCTCTTGCGAAAAGCAGGTCAATCCATGGAGACCCTGGAGCTTTTCGCCGCTAATGTTTCCCATGAGTTGAAAACACCCCTGGCTATCATGCATTCTGAGATATCACTTCTTCAAAAGAATATTGATCCAACCAACCAGTATTCACTGGATCTGTTGGGTGAAGAAGTGGATAGAATGCAGACCCTCATTGAGAATTTGCTGGTTATTAGCAACTCGCAACGACCTTACAAACTCTTGCCATCAGACATATGGCTCCAGGATTTCATCAGTGATGAATCTGGTCGAATTCAACGTATCTTTCGTAACAAGAACATGCATTTTGATTTTTCAAAAGTTGAATCCGCCAAGGTCTATACCGATATCTATCTTCTGCAGCTCGTCTTTGATAATCTGGTTAGAAATGCAGTACTCTACTCGCCTGACAATACAACCATATCCATTTCGACTACCTCAGATGATTCTGGTGTTTCCATTCATGTATGTGATACCGGTCCTGGAATAGCTGAGGTGGAACTTGCCAAAATTCTTGAACCATTTGTTCGGGGAGAATCAAATGTCCATCAAGCAATGACGGGCAGTGGTTTGGGCTTATCCATTTCTACATGGGCAACAAAACTATTGGGCGGGAATCTCAACCTGGAGAACATCGCTCCTCATGGCATTCGAGCATCCATCACCCTACCCTATACTTCCAGAGACTAAAAGTTTTTTAAATACTCTTCCCTAAAGTAGGTATTTTTGTGCTCCTCAAAGGATCTGAATTCCTGATCCAATAAATATTGCAGTGGATTTTCTTCACCAAGTGCCAGAATAGAATGACAGAGTGTACATTCATCAGAAATACCCACGCCTGCTTCATCTACCAGGTGTCGATTATGACATCTGAAACAACCATCGCTTTGCTCATGCTGCATAAAATTATGGCAGGAGAAACATCCAAATTCCACACGGTGACCAAGGTGATTAGGATAGGTCCCCCAATCAATCTTCATGGCGGGATGAATGTTACGATCGTAAATGGCTTTTACTGCTTCTATTGATTTTGGTAGAGATAGGAAATCTTTATCTGGGTATTCCAGCTCATAATAAGAAGTAAGTCTATCTCCAATATCAGCCAGAGCAGAGTCTTTATCATTATATGAGGTAGTTATTGCGGCCATGGCTTCGCGCTTCATATAGGGAATTTCAGGATCAATATCACCCCTGGCCATGGCATGATCTAGAGCTGCATCAGGCTGTTCATAGATATGGGTGGCACGGTTATGACAATCAACACAATCCATAACACGGGGTTCAGAATCCTCAGAAGTGGAATCAGCCAGATGTTTATTGGTATATCTCTTAAAACTGCCATCTCGCTGCATAACCTCAACCCAGATCATATCCTCACGCATATCATCAACAGAGCTATAGCGAACTTTATTATTCTCGGCAATGTGCCAATGGATTCCTGACCCTACCCCGTTGGCTGCATCAACTTTTAGATTGAGAGTGGTGTACTGCTTGGTATTGGCCTCATCATCCCGATATCGCTCAATCTTAACCAACTTTGAGCCATAGTGCTTTTCAGGCCAGTGGCATTTACCACAGGTTTCGGTAGCTGGACGCAAATTGTGAATGGGGGTTCCAATAGGTTTATCATACAAGTCGAACATGGCTGATACTGCCTGCCAGGCACCGTTAACTTTAGCGGCTGCCAATGCCTGTAACCCCTCGCCAATATGACAATCCACACAGGGAACTTTTGAATGAGGGGAAACCGAGTATACTTGCCATTCGGGACCCATGATGGTATGACAGGCAGTGCCGCAAAATTCTGATTCATCCATGTAATGCATGGCACTCGAGCCTGCAGCGACAATAAATAGGACATTTATAATTGTCAATATACCGACAACTGGCACCACCTTCTCCCAAAAATTTTGTGCGTCTATTCCTCCACCCTCAAGTTTGTCTATGAATACATTGTGAAGTGTTGTTCCGGTTTCCTTTTTTTGTTTCCGCCAGGCAAAAGGCAAGAGAACCAATCCAATTACGAAAATGATGGGAATGATAAAGTAGGTAACAATCCCAGTATAAGTACTTCTGAAAACACCCACCAGGGACAAGCCCTCAAGGATGAAAAAAGAAATGAAAGCAGTACTCGCCAGAATGGTTCCAATTTTGCCAATCCAATTCAAGAATAGCAATTGTATAAACATCAAATATCGTCCAATAAAACCCATGTAGTTCTCCGTAATACAGATTATTGAGGATGAAAGTTAATTAACCTGACTGCGTAAGCAATTGCTAGTCTTAGCATTAAATATTATTAATTATCGATGTGGTCATCCCTGTTGAAATTTCCCAAACATACCTTATTTTAAATCTCTACTTTTAGATCAATTTAAGGAAGGGCTTAAGATGAAATTCAGCTATGGACGATTATTGCTTCTTGGGTTTGGATTTATGGGTACAACTATCCTGTGGGGAATCTACAATGCCTATGTCCCCATCTTCCTTCAGGCTGGTAGAGAGGGCTTTTCCACCACGTCTGGTGTAACTGGTTTTGGGATGAGTGCTACAGCAACCGGTTTTGTCATGACACTGGATAACATAGCCGCACTCTTTATCCTCCCATTTATCGGTGCCTGGTCTGATAGAATTAGAACTAAAATGGGTAGGCGAAAACCTTTTATAGCCATGGGAGCACCGCTTGCATTTATCGGTTTCATTGGAATCCCCATCATGCTGAACGTGTCCCTGATCCCCTTCATGATTGCCATCTTTATCACCCTCTTTTTCATGGATGTATTCAGAACACCTGTAATATCTCTCATGCCGGACATCACACCCTCTCCCAAACGCTCCCAGGCAAATGGCATTATAAACCTCATGGGTGGTGTTGGTGCAGTTCTGGCTTTTGTAGTGGGTGGTGTTCTGTTCAAGGTATCAGTTGGAGCCCCTTTCTATTTTGGTGGAATTATCATGCTCATCGGTGCTGCTGTTGTACTTTATTTTGTTAAAGAACCAGAGGTCCCGGAGCCTTCAGAGGACGAACCTGGACTTTTGGACAGCTTCAAGACGGTATTGGTTGACAAAGACAGATCTGCCTTGTTTTTACTCCTGGCAATTTTCTTCTGGTTTCTTGGGTATGGGGCACTGGAAGTTTTCTTTACCTCTTTTGCTGTAAATCGGTTCGGTGTGGATAGTGGGGTTGCCACTGGACTCCTGGCTTTTTTCTCACTCCCCATCGTCCTCTTTTCGCCATTGAGCGGATACCTCGGTGCTAAATTTGGAAGAAAAATAATCATCATGGTAGGTATTGTTGGCTTTGCCATCCTGCTTTTTTGGGGTTACTCAATTCAATCTCTATCAATGATAAAAGTTATGCTTCCCCTGACCGGAGTCACCTGGTCACTCATACTGGTCAACTCACTCCCTATGGTAGTGGATATGGCTCCTCAGGATCGATTGGGAACCTACACAGGGTTGTATTATCTCTCTTCCCAATCCTCAGCCATAGCTGGTCCAATCATGGCCGGTCAAATTATAGAAATCTTTAATAACAACTATGGTGTGGGTTTCATCTATGGGTCGATTACCTTGGTGATTGCACTTCTATTAATGATTCCAGTAAAACGTGGCGAGGCGCTCACAGAAAGCTGATATGCTTTACCATTTTCTTAAATACCTCTCATATTTCATGGTGACTGTTTTCTACAGACGCATTCATGTAGAGCATAAAGAACGTGTCCCTACAAATGGACCCGTCATTCTGGCTGCCAATCATCCTAACACCATGATGGATCCCCTGTTGGTGGCCCTACTCTGTGGTCGCAATCCCCACTTCCTCGGAAAAAGCACTCTGTTTAACTCGAAGCTAGCAAAAGCCTTTTTTAAATCTGTCCATGTATTGCCGGTTTATCGGAAAATTGATGCTGAAAAAGAGATGGGTAAAAATGCCCAGGTTTTTGAGAGATGTTACCAGTCCCTTGAAGCTGGGAATGCTTTGGTCATCATGCCTGAGGGCATTAGCCAGATGGATGGCACGTTGCATGAAATTAAGACTGGTACGGCTCGAATTGGTCTGGGGGCAGAGGTCAGGAATGCCTTTGAACTAGGGGTTCAAATCGTTCCAGCGGGGATTAATTACTCATCTGCAACGGAATTTTTTAGTGATGTACATTGCCGATTTGGACGACCCATTGACCTTCGCGAGTACCAGGATCTTTATAAAAAGGATGAATACGAAGCAGTTTATGAGGTGACCAATCAGATTCGTGATGCTCTGGCCAAGCTTACGACTTCAGTTGATAATTCAGAAACAGCAGGCATGTTGAAGAATCTCAAACTGATTTACAAAATGGAGCTTGCCATAGACCTGGGACTGGATGATGATTTAAAGCAGCATGACTTCTCCATGACCCGCGGCATGGCAGATGCCATCAACTGGTATTATGTGGAGCATCCAGAATTATTCCACCAAATGGATCGTCGTATGACTCGATATCTTGCAAAAGTAGAAGGTCTGGAGCTGCGAGACGAGTTGTTGTCTACAGCTCAGGGGCACAGAACCATTACTAAAAGAGCATTGGGACTTCTGGGTGTGATCACTGGATTTCCCATATACATCTGGGGTATCGTGAACAACTTTTTGGCCTATAGAATACCAGCCCAACTCGTAAAAGTTCTTGGAACGTCACTTGAATATTTATCTACGATAAAAATGCTATCAGGTTTTGTGATCTTCGCCTTGTTTTATACATTTCAAACCATAGGTGTCTGGTACCTCACAGGGTCTGGACTACTAACCACATTGTATATTCTCAGTCTATTACCTGCTGGTCTTTTTGCACGGTACTATCATGATACTATGCAGAGATACCGTCAACATATTCGCATTTTCACCTTGTTCTTAAAGCGCAAGACCTTGATGTATGAAATCATTCAGGAGCGAATGGCTTTAATTGAAGGAATTGATGAAGCGAAGGCGGAGTATATGAATCGGCTGGAAGAAGAATCAGGCTCCAATGTCGGTGTGGATGACGATGAAGCCTGATTGCATATAAGCAGATTGTATCTTAACAACGCCGTCACTCACGATCCGTTCCAACCTCATTTAAATTAATTCCTCAAGGACTTGACAGACCTTGTTGTCCCGATTATATTCAGCCCGCTTTCACCTGGGTGTCGCCAAAATGGCGAAGACAGGTAAACATCGCGGGATGGAGCAGTCTGGTAGCTCGTTGGGCTCATAACCCAAAGGTCGTAGGTTCGAATCCTACTCCCGCTACTCCCCTAAGCCCCTGTCAATCAGGGGCTTATTTGTTTCTAGGAGCATCTTGTCAATTACTACTGAATGTCTATAACGCATTGTATATACTGTACTTACACTGCCTCTATACAATTACATAGTATGTGTTAGGCGCACATGTCTCATAACTATACCTTTTTGAGACGGGTTAAGTGCCTGTATATATATGTTTTATACTATTGTCACATAGTGTATTGTAGTGTTACAGCGTGATGTAAAATGACATAGAAGTTGGCACAAATCTGGCACAGTTGTAGAGTGCCGCCGAGAGGTTGTAACCCTTGGCGACAACTAGTTTGAGAAATATCTGAATATTCACTATGGCACAAACGTGTTTATTTGGTAAACATGATCCAATTATGTGTCGATTTATAGACTAAGTATCAACCTATTAAAGTGAACGATATGACATAATGTTGAGATAGTAGTAATAATATTAGCACTATCTTGCTTATCCGTCATATACGATACCCCATCAGTGTCTACTGAAAACATAGCGTTACCAGCGATACTAGCGCTGATGAGGGCTTTTTGAGACAACGATACCATCCAACGCCAGTATATGCTCTTTACTGGCAATCGGTGGTAAATATTCAATATGTGTTGGTTCGATGCAACGTGTGTACTTCAAAGCAAAGTGTTCACGCCTTCGCATCGTTTTGGTAAATCCGATGAGAGTTAGAATGTACTTCTATTACTGTGCACGTGTTGTATGGGAACGTGTACAGCCTGTTGCATGGTACAGATTCTATCGATTGGTAGAGTACGGTGAGGGGTGGTGCCCCATCAATACTGTGATGATATATGTGCGCTCATGCCTACACTTGTTTCAGATGCAAACACCAGCGCACAGTTAGAATCATTCACTTGATGTACTTTTTAGATAGTTGGGTAATTCGTTTATATACTCAGCTGCTAATTCGGCATTAGGGTGAGTATAGATTTGTGTAGTCTGACTTGATGAGTGTGCCAGTAGGCTCTGTCTATCAAGAAGATTTAACCCTTGAGCAAGTAGTAGGTTATTGAAAGTATGTCGAAAGCTATGCAAGGTTGCTTTTGGCAGTTCGGCATCTTTAAGTATCTTTTGCAAGTACTTCCGAGGATTTGCTAACCTGTCATTTCGTTTGCTATCGTCCTCTATGTATAGGGTTGGAAACATCGGCCCCTCCTTCCCTTTGATATTTCCAATACTCTTTAGTAATATATCAGCTAAGGGTAGCTCATGGATTCTTCGCGACTTTCGTATGAGTTGCGTGATCATTTTGCGTTTTACGTCAATGTTCTCATAGCGGATCATTGCTACATCACCGGCTCGTAATCCAGTGTAAAGTAGGAAAGCATAGTAGAGGTTCCATTTCTCACTATTCTTGAAGATTACTTTAAGATCTGCAGAGACCAACAATCTGTGTCTCTCTTTTTGTATGATTTTCGGCAAAGTAGCATCATCACATGGATTCATGGTTATATGTTTTTCACGAATCGCCTGCTTAAACATAAGTGATACTACGTTCAAATAGTTCTTCTTCGTTTTCGAGGCTACATCCAACCAATCAATGTAAAAATTGATATGGTTTACTTCAATGTCACCTAACATCCTAATCTTTTGCTCCACCATACACTCTCGGAATCGGTCTAGGACTCCATCTGCAATTGCCCTAGTGTTTTGTGATTTGCGACTTTCCAGGAAGCTCTTATAATTAGTGAAATAACTCTCCAATTCGAGGGTATGAAAGTTCTTACTGATGAATGAATAATCATCATCGTATCTCATCCGATCCCACTTGGATTGGACTTCTTTTGCTAGGGTTTTTGATTTACATCGAGTTGATATTCTTATCCTTTGCCCGTTAATGCTAACTTCATAATAGTAAATAGATGAATTAGCTCTTTTGTATATTGTTGACATCATAGTATTACCTGTTTCTATTTAAAGCAGAACATGTATACCGAATGAGCCTCAACATTCGCGTACTTTATTTCGAGCTGTTCCTTAATGTTCTCTGAAAAGGATAATAGTGAGGACACATTTCCAATCAAACCGTCAACCCGCTTAATCTTTGTTGTCTTTTTGATAATTATGTAGGAGACAAGCCCAGTAACAATTGCTCCAGCGACGGCCCCCGCAATTCCGACTAACATAGCATTATCATACCACATCTTTTCCCCTCCTTACACCTAACTGTATTTGTGTAGTCTGTATTATAGGAATTTCATATTATAAATTATTGTCCGTATTGCCTACAGCCCTGGATTCAACCTAAATACAGTCTTACATACTCTGTCGTTGTGAGAACAATGCCTGAATGTAGTAGTTAAGCGTCTTATATCAAAACGAAAGCACATTATGCTTATTGAGTAATTTCAGTAACCGCCGGTATAAAGACCCCCCGGGCACGAAACCCAAGCACAGTAATGATCTATACTACCTACTCCCCCTGCATGACAAATAGATTTTCCATTCACATATAGGAAAACCGTCTCAAATACGTATCATAATCAAACTGGGTAAAGATTGAGTCTCATAAACCTGGGTTTTCGAAGCCAAATGCTACACGTAGCTACTGACCAAATGGCAACTTCCTTCTAGCATTTTGACACATTTCTTCTACTAAGTTGGCAATCAGCGGGTCAGATAGGACTAAATATCCCTCGGCCCTTAAAGCCGTGCCGGGACGACCACGTCCGCTTCAGCGGATCAGGACCCCGGGTACACCTCTAGACTTCGTTACGAGGTGCAAACACACGCTTCGCTACGATTGGCTAGTATTGCTATTTTATTCGACAAATCCAACCAACGCTTCAATAGCTGGTAGGATCCTTAATTCAGTCTGGGCAACTGGCTTGCCAGCTTGCTCTATAATAGTAGCACTTTGCTTTAGCCACTCCCGACCTGCCTTATCACCCGATTCAATAGCCATCATCGCTTCAAGTCCCAGTTTCGCCACGGCAGATAAATTTTCTGACATGGGTCGAATCTCATGCAATATCGGTGAAACTTCAATTACCACTAAAAGCTTCTCATGATTACTAGCCCAAAGTTGTAATCTTTGGATTAGCGATGCCGATATTGTTTTGTCAGAAGCTCCATTTTCAAGAAAATCAGTAACATCATTTCGGAATAGTCTAGCGACTTCTGCATCCGGTCTGGCGGCATCAATCACCCGTGTTAAAGGTGTATACGAAAAGTGCGTGCGCTGTCGGTTCCGGTTGTAAGTCTTCACTGATTCAATTGCATCCACCAGCGTTTTTAGTGCCGAGACATCTCGATTACCTGTGAGTCTACGCAACATCATGGGATAATTCTTCTCATGAGTCAAACCCAACTCTTCGAGATGGAAACTGGTAATCTTTAAGCGACGATACATATCATCGACATCACGAACAGAACTGGCTGACCAGAATCGCTCAGCTATGGCCGCCGTGCGTGGCCATATTCGGGAATCAATAATTTCTGGAGAGACAAATTCAGCCCACATGGTAGCTTCACCACCCAGGATAAAAGTTTGTTCTCTTTCATTCAAAGGTGAATCAGGAGGCAATGGGTCGTTCAAATAATGATAATCAGTCGGTTGATGCAAATCGATGTAATACCCATTAGATAACAAACTACGATATCCTCTTTGAGCAGCAGTAATCATAGCCTCTCGTCCCCGCCAGGATTGCAAGACAATATCCTTGGGCATATCCTCATGCAAGATCTCATCCCACCCTATCATTTTCTTGCCATTGCTTTTTAAGGTCGAAAGAAGTCGTTGATTAAAGTAGTTCTGCAGAGCAGCGTTGTCGGCAAAATCCATATCCTGTTTGAAGGCCTGGATTTTCTCATTCTTGTCCCAGTGATGCCCCTTGTTCTCATCACCACCTATATGGACATAATCATCAGTAAAAAGACTGGTCATCTCTTTCAAGAAGGCATCAAGAAAGATATAAGTTTCTTCAATGGCAGGATTAAACGTGGGATCCATAATCCCCCATTTTCGCTCAATGGCGTAGGGACCTGGGGCTGATGCTAACTCCGGATACGCTACCAACCAACTTGTCGCATGCCCGGGGAGATCAAATTCAGGGATAACACGAATCCCCCTATCAGCTGCATAAGCAATGACATCCTTGATTTGCTCGTGTGTATAGTAGAACCCATCTGACCCTAATTCATGGAGTTTTGGATGGGTTTTGGACTCCACTCTGAAGCCCTGGTCCTCAGTTAAATGCCAATGCAACACATTCAGCTTTACAGCTGCCATCCCGTCCAGATTGCGTTTGATCACATCTACAGGCATGAAGTGACGACAGGCATCTATCAGCAGGCCTCTCCATGGGAATCGAGGGGAGTCATTGATGGTCAGCGCAGGCAAGAAGTAACCTTGGGCATCAGCATCCAGCAACTGAAGAAAAGTCTCCAATCCGCGGAGAGCACCAACATCCGTCTCGGCTTTGAGAGAAATTCTCTTTTCAGATATGTCGAGTTGATAGGCTTCATCCATACCAAATTGTATCTCAGCCGGCTTCTTCACTTCAATGATCATTTGGGGTGCTGTAGGTTTATCATCTCGATCGAAAAATACCTGGGGCAAAAACAGTCCCGTTCTGCCAGATAATCGTTTGACGGTTCTACCTATAGCAGCATAGAGTCTTTTATCAGGTTCACCCTGGATTACAATCTGAAAACTATCATCCAGGTAGAATTTCCCCTTTTGAAGTTCCAACGAAGCAGGAACGGGCATGAGGTTACGGTAAGAAGGTTCAACCTGTTCAACTTGAACCCATGCATTGCTGGTGTCGGCGTTGTTTTGACACCCTGATGTTACCAGCACTAGAGTTATTGCCAGAAAAATTAACACATTATGCTTCATGCTTATATTTCTCCTGATACCTTTTTCAGATTATGATTTATCAATGCACCAGTGGCAATACCAACTCCTATTGTGATGAATCCAACCAGGTAGTTTTTGAATATCACCTGCCCAAATCCATACAGAAAAGCGTAGATCAGGATTACACCCAGCACCCAATTCATAAAGCTTGTCCCATAGCCACTATCCTGAACCACATCAGGCTCCATTGCCTTGATTGGGGCCCAGCCTATACCCCCTGGTCGTATTCTTCGAAAGAATGCCTTGAGGTGAGCTTCATCAACTGGAGAAGTGAGGTAGGTTACAATTAACCAGACTAGAGTGGTTCCAAACACGATGGGATAAAGTGTAATTGGTGATTCCAGACCAAATCCCCATCTGGCGATTGGATAAATGATGAGGGGTGCAATCATAGCTGAAATCTCTGACCATGCATTAATGCGCCACCAGAACCAACGCAATATCAGGACAGCACCTAAACCAGCGCTGGCATTGATAATGAATTCCCAGGCTCCTGAAATTGTGGTCAACAGAAACCTGGTGATCAACAATGAAACCACCGACATGAGGATGATTGCAATCCTGGACATCTTTACATAATGTTTCTCATCCTCATTTTTGCGCATAAATCGGCGATACAGATCGTTAATCAGGTAGGAAGCGCCCCAGTTCAATTGTGACGCAATAGTGGACATATAAGCAGCCAGAAATACGGCGATGAGTAAGCCCAAAAGACCTGGGGGTAAATATCTCACCATAAGCTTGGGATACATGACACCCGGATCTACGGTATTTTCATATTTCTCGTACATCGCCTGAAATTCAGTAGTCTCGTATGCAGGTTCACCGCTATGGATATTCACCTTGTCAGTGTAGGCCTGTACCACCTCTTGGTATAGGATGGGATTCTCAGCTTCGATGAGCTCCGGGCTTTGGGCTCTTGGTAAAATCACCAGGGCCGCTAATGCAACAAGAATCCAGGGCCACGGTCTTAGGGTATAATGAGCAACGGTGAACCACAGGGTGGCCAACTGACTGTTCTTCTCATCTTTAGTTGACATCATGCGTTGGGCAACATAGCCACCACCACCGGGGTCAGATCCGGGATACCAACTGGACCACCACTGAAGTCCGATATGGGCGAAAAAGGCTCCTATTGAAAGTGCAAATACGCCACCAGTAACCCCTTTTGTGGTAATGGCTCCAATTCTAGGAAAGAAATCCAGAACCTGTGGTGCCAGCTTTTGTTTTAAGGCTACAACTCCTCCTATCTGTGGGAGCTGAACAACAATGACTGCTAAGACAATACAGCCGACCATGGCAAAGAGAAATTGAAAGCTATCAGTCCTAGCAGTTCCAAGAAGGCCGGAAGCGGAGGCATATATCGCAATAATAAAAGCCGCAATGACAACCAGTAAGAATGCATCATATTCTGGGACTGTGACCTTAAAAATCTTTTCCATTGCTTTATTGACCCAACCCATGACAATCGCATTCATAAACAAGCCGAGATAGATCGCCCGAAAACCCCTCAGGACAGCGGCAGCTTTCCCTGAATAACGCAGTTCAACAAACTCCACATCTGTCATAATGTTGGCCCTACGCCAGAGTTTTGAAAAGAAGAAAACCGTGAGCATCCCTCCGATAGCCATATTCCACCATAGCCAATTTCCAGCAATTCCATTTTTAGCAACCAGCTCAGTCACTGCCAGAGGTGTATCGGCGGCAAAGGTGGTGGCAACCATGGCTGTCCCCGCTATATACCAAGGCATATTTCGACCTGATAAAAAGAACTCCTTGGTACTCTCCCCTGCTTTCCTTGTGTAATAAGCAGCAATTCCAAAAATGATTACAAAAAACAGGATGATGACTGTGAGATCGATGGCGTGTAAGGATTGCATAATTTGGTTTCCTTCTAATTGATCAATGTTGCATGCTATTGTGGATCACTTAATAACTGTTTGAATTGAATCCTCATAAAGTGCAGCTGCACCAAGGATTGCAATATGTGGAGTTCTATTTTCAATTACTGTAAATTGTTTAAGGACGTGTTTGAACTCAAAGGTTTCAATCTCCCTCAACATTGAATCTTTAAAAAACTCAAATGCCTTACTGACGGAGCCACCTAAAATGACCATCTCAGGGTCAAGTGTGTAGAGGATAATCTTGATAGCCTTCCCCAGCTCTTCACCATAATTATTAAATATTTCAATGGCTTCAACATTCCCGGCTAACGCACGTTCAAAAAGTTTTTTTCCAGATCTTCCACACTGGTTTTTAAAATACTGACCACTACAATAATATTCAACGTTGTGATCCTTATAGGGCAGCATTCCATATTCTCCTGCACCACAATTCTTACCGGCATACAATTTATTGTTCAGGACCAGCCCTGTCCCCATGCCTGTTCCCAAAGTAATCCCAACTATATTTTCGTATGCCTTCCCCGGTCCAAAATATTTCACTCCAGCCGCAAAACAATTCGCATCATTATTTACATAAGCAGGGACACAATAACGCTTTTCTAGCTTCTGCTTAAGCTGGACTTGTTGCCATGAAGGAATATTTGCGAGTGAATAAACAATACCTCGTGTGGCATCTACCAATCCAGGTGCGCCAACACCAATTCCTTTGACATTTCTGTTAAATAGATGATCGATAGCAAAATAGACTTCGCTCATCACTTCGTCTTCGGACTGCTCAGCATCTATATTTTTTGAGAAAGATTTTGCTATCCTACCGTTTTCGATCCTACCCGAACTCACAGTAGTACCGCCAAGATCGACCCCAATCGTCGTATCCATCACTGTTCTAGTCCCATCAGGTGCTTTTGCTTGTTTGGATTTCTTTTCATCGCAGATATGCCATTTTTATTGTTTTGTGATAGTCTCCAGCTTCAATCCTGCAAAAATAGAGACCTGTAGCCACAGGCAGGCCATTAGCCATCATACCATTCCAGCTAAGCTCATGAGTGCCTCCAGGTTTTTCTGAATTCTGAAGTACGATGATCTCACGACCGAGAATATCGTGAATTGTGAGCTTGACAAATGTGTCTCCCGCCAGGGTATACCTGATGGTGGTCGTTGGATTGAAGGGGTTGGGATAATTTTGATATAGCGAATAACTCAGTTGATCGAAGCTCTGTACGCCAGTGACTGAGTTATATGCTTGCCCTGGTGTTCCATAAAGACGGTCTGCTATCCAATTTCCACCTATCATGTTATCTGATGTCAAATCAATCAATTCAATTGTATATCCCGTACCATTGGCTGATACAGGCCAGGGTGTTGCAATTCCGAATTCCACCTCATCGATTAGCTCGCTCTCAGAATTGACAAGTTTAATATACTCTCCCGCGCTGCTGAGACCGAAATTGAATTCTCCAACCACACACTCAAGTGATGGATGAAATGCCCGGAAACTTTCAGAATCCCGTGCAATGATCAGGTAGGATTCAGGTTCGAATAGATATCCATTGGGAAAAAGGAAAGTGTCATTTGAGGCATCCATAAATGACCAGGATGACATATCAACGTAAACATCGCTGCCATTGTATAGTTCGACCCAATCCTCAGTATCATGGTTCTCCGCCGAGCGGTAATTGATCTCACTGATTACAACAACAGCTTCCATAGGATTGTTTTCTAGCTCAAAATTTGCCGTTAAAGTGATGTCTCCACTAAATGCAATCTCAGTCTCCGGAGTATCAATAGTAAACGACTCCCCTGTGGTGTTTGAATGTCCGGTTAGGGAACAGTCGAAACTGATATCTGAACTTGTGGGGCTGGCTTGGTGTACTTCTATGGCAAGAATGTTATTCCCTTCATAGATTAGTGTTGAAGGTATTGATATCTGATGGAATGCTGATTCATCAGCAATGGGTGAGCTGGCTGTTGTTGAATAATAGATCAACCCGCCAGGCATGTTGACACGGGCAAGCTCATTTCCATTCAGATAGACAACAGCCCCATCATCGACCAATAAACTTAAACTGTAGTCTTGATAATCACTGGTGCCGTTCATGCTAAAACTTTTTCGGAAATAGGTAGTGATGTGTTTATTGCTTGGATCTCCTCCATAATCAACAACCGTTGCCTCGTCGCCATCCCCATAGCCGAGTTGAGCCAACCCTGTAGACCAGGGTTCATCATTAAAGGAGGGCTGACGCCAACCAGTGCCCAGATTTGCGCCAAGATCATGGTATTTCCATTCGGAGCCTGTAGATACTATTTGCAAGTCTTCCACAGCCTCTATTTGGGCTTCCCAGTGTGAGAAACGGTAGCCCTGAATTGGAGTGGCGTTCAAAGAGACAGGAATTTCATTAAAGTATCTACCTGCAAATCCTGAATGCACTCTATGATTATCTATCATCACAACGCCAGATCCAGGAATATTGATCTGGATACCCACATGTGAGGCACCACTCAGGCTAAAATGATTGACGAGATTCTGAACCGTGTAGGCTTGCCTTTCCCTGGCAAATATCCGCATTTCATTAACGTTGGACTCCCACAACTCCATTGAATCAAAGGTAGCAGGTATCCAGGATTCTGCTGCACTTCCAACGGGATCAACCTGCCCCCCCCATCTGCCAATATGAGCTGGCATTTCAGGCCTTAAACGGTCAGCCAGGCTATCTACAATTGAGATGATCCGAGTTGAATCAAAAGTCGTACTCATGTGCCACGAATAACGATTCAAATATTTATGTCTGAATTCCAGGTTTTCCAGCAGGTTGCGAAATAGACGTGTTGACCATTCAGGATTTGGCCAGCTGGGACCAGTGGTTGTAGTACATTTATCGATCATATTCACAGCCACCCGATATGAATTCAGCGACCCGTCCATATCAAAGTTGATCCAACGCCAGCGAGAATACTCCCCTGTGTTGGCCTTCCAAAACTTGATATTGTTACCAGGCCAATCACTTTCAGCCTGATACATGTGCCCGATCATGTAGTCGATATACTGATCGATGTCCATCATGTCCTGAACCATTTCGTAATTCGTATCATCTGAAAGATCCTGAGAGGTGACGAAATCCATAAGCGATAGATAGTCCTCGTTACTTCCATGATGGATGCTCCAATTACTTCCGCCATTTGCGAGGATATTCACTTCATCTGGATTAACGGCAAAATTTCCTTCAAAATAGTGTTCATTTAGTTTTTCCCTGATGTTGTGAATTCCCCAATAATCACCGTTCAAATACACAACCACGGGTTGATATGCCTGATAATCCGAATTCATTGATCCCACGAGCATTTGCTGGGCTCCTGCGTCCCGGAACATGGTCTTGACTTGGTCATCGGCAGCGCTTCGTAATACGAATGTCTCAAATTTATCAATATCCTTTTCTTCGAATAGACGATGGCTGAAAGAGCCATCACCGTAATCGCTTCTCGCATAGAGTGCCAATGATTTTTGTGGAAAGCGATGTCGTGAGCAGCCCCCGAATATTTTGATGCCAGCACGTTGGTTTAAACCTGCCTCACCATCCATCTCGTAGAGTTCAAGATTTACAGGTCGTTCCCAATCCTGATTGACGTTGCCGACTACTCCTGCGCAGTAGCCGCCGGTTCCGTTTACTCCGGTGACATAAATACCGATCTCGTCATCAAAAAAATTAGCCGGATCAGTGACAATAGAAATCACAGGCAGGTTTACTGGTATATCGATGAAATACGTGTGTGTTATTATGGCGCTTGGCGGATTTCCAACTTGATATGCAATTGCTCTCACTGGCGTAGTTTCATTTATGTTGATAGGATTCGAGTATGGTGTTGAGGAATTATCTGGTCGGGTACCATCAATGGTGTAGTAGATGTCTAAACTGCTTGCATTAATAAAACTGACGACCTGAGATCCACTGTAAAATCCACCGTCCTGTGAGAATTGTGGCTGTGGGGTGATATCAATCGTATTGGCTGAATTATTTTCAGAACCTGGCGATGGCGGTGAATAGTATGCCCATTCAGAGAGATTTAATGGATTGCGTCCAAACGAGATATCATCTTCCTGCCCCCCAAAGCGAATAGAATCGATGGTATTTATCTCAGGATCAGATAGGGCCAGTTCTTCGCCGTTTTTGCTGATTTTGAAATTGGTGTGCAGCTCTGTATCTTCATTATCTGCCCAGACCAATAGGTAGCTGTGCGATGGTATTATGGTCATGACAGGGAATTGCCATTTTGTTCGGTCATCCATATTGTCGGTTAAATAATATCCACTGATATCAATTTCCGCATCCGTAGTGTTGTACAATTCTAACCAATCGGAAAACTCTGCAAAATCCGGATCCTGGTTGATAGATTGATTCGATGCCATGAATTCATTGATAACAATATCTGGAAATTGCGCAAAAAGGCAACTGCAACCAAGGACAACAAATACTCCAATTAGTTTGAGATTCAGATTAAAAGGAAAGAACATTTTGGTCATCCATAGTTTATACACAAAAAAGCAATCAACACTCTCCCAAGGTATTTCTGCTACAAGATAGGCTAGACATCATATCCTCATATGCAGATATTTAAAGAGAAGCGTGGGTTTGATAAAACCTGGTAGCACGCTAAAGGGTGTGTTTCTTAAGCTCGGATGGTCTGTTGCTGGGGTTCGTGGGTTTTAGCGTAGATAAACCATCTTAATGACACTTGAATGCTTTCCAGCCTGTAGCATGGCAAAATACATCCCGGCTTCCACTGCCTGACCCTCATTGTTTGTCCCATCCCACCAAACTTGATAGTTACCATGGGGCTGTGACTTGGAGACTAGTGTTTGAATCTCTCCACCAACAACGTCATATATTTTTATGTAGACCTCAGATTGCTCTGATAGAGAATACTCAATCATTGTGCTAGGATTGAAAGGATTGGGATAGTTTGGAAATAATTGAATATAGGCGTCCATTGTAGAAGAATTGAATGTCCGATCTATTGAAACGACATACGGTCGGATTGCCTCTAATAGTTCCGCTTCACCTGAGCTATAATCCTGACCCAATGCCCAAATCATGACACCTCCAAGCCCCCTAGTATTGGCATAATCGCATTTAAGCGCAACGGATATAGGATTATCATAGGTAATCAGTCTTGTTAGAGCAGCGTTCTGTAGATAGGGTACATTGGCAACTTCATCCCATTGACTGGTCCAGCCCTGAGCAATAAAACTTCCGATCTGATTATACTCATAAGTAATATTCCCACCTGTGGAGGCACCATTTATTTCAGAGGCAGCGAATTCTTTGGCGTAGAAAGGAATACCAATATTTAATTTTTGAGGATCAATATGCCGAGAGTTTATCAGATAATTCATACTCGTATGACAAGATCCATCACCGTCATTGGATGGCGAATTATATAGCGGTGAATTGTGACCGGCATGGCTTGTCCAAGTCCCATGATAGTCATATGTCATGGCGTTAAACCAATCGACATACGGTTCTAAGGCGTCCAGATCATAGTGCTGTCCAGACCAATTACCTGCAGGTATTGCCATAGTAATCAAAAAATTGTCGAATGTTGTATCAGTTGCTGCCCGGAGCTCTTGAATTAGTAGTGTATAATTATCTGTTTCGGTTGAATTAGCAGGATGCTCCCAATCGAAATCAACGCCATCATATTCATAATACTGACAGGTTTCAATAACATTCGATATGAAATTCTGTCGATTTTCTAGGGTTGCTGTCATGGGTGCAAATCCGTCTGAATTACCCCACCCTCCAAAACTAAGGGAGATATATCCTCCATTCTCATGAATGGTCACGTTCATATCCACGTCAAACATATTCAAATATGAATATATCTCACCAGTAGAGCTTGGCCAGGCAAAGGCATGATTAACATGCGTGAGAATTCCAAAATCCAGCTCTTCTGCCGGCATTCCCTCAGTTACCCAGTCTGGATAATAACCAACCACACGATTCTGTGCAGTTCCTGTAACAGCATAAAATATGATAAGAAGGCAAGAGAATCGTATGATGCGAAGCATTTTATCCTCGTTATGGTATGGTTGAAAAAGTCATGCTATTCTATGTCTTTTACTTCTTTAAAAGGCACAAACCAAGCTACTAAAAATGAAGGAATGGTAGCAACCATTACCCACAAGAAAAAATTCTGATAACCAATATAATCACTTATATAACCACTAACCATTGAAGGCAGCATAAATCCCAGATTCATAACTGCTGTCGCGAAGGCATAGTGAGCCATTTTATATTTTCCTGGAGCAATTTGCTGCATCATGAAGAGGATTATCCCAACAAAACCGAATCCGTAGCCAAACCATTCAATAGTAATCGCAGTGCATATGACGGCAAAACTTGTAGGTAATGCGTATGCTAAATAGGCATAAACCACATCTGGCAGATTAAAGACTAATGCCAGAATGAAGATAGAACTCTTTAAACCCCTACGAGCAACAAAATAGCCCCCAGATATAGAACCTATTACAAAGGCTGCTGCTCCAAATATTCCATATGCTATACCAATATCAGATGTCATCAGTCCAAGACCACCATCTTCTCGAGCAGCTCGCATGAATAGTGGAACTATTTTTGTTAATTGACCCTCTGCGGTCCTGAATAGGATAATAAATGCAATGCCCCACCAGATGTTGCTCTTCTGGAAAAAGTCTTTTACTATCTGTCCAAAAGTTTCAAACGCTTCACCAAAACTCTGAACACCTGTGGATGCACCCCCTGAAGGGAGCATTTTAATATGATAAAGTCCAATCAAAATGAGGATGGATCCAAATAAACCCATAACTACCATCCAAGCTTCTGTTACCCCAATGGTCACTTCCAGCCGACCCGCCACGTAAACTAGCGCACCCTGGGATAGAACTTTTGCGACATTGTAGAAAGCACCCTGCCAACCGACATATCTGGCTTGCTGGTCAGGTGAAAGGGTATTGATATATACACCATCGGCAGCAATATCATGGGTCGCAGAATTGAATGCAATTATCACAAACATGGCAAGCGAATATCTTACAAATCCATCAAGGGGTAAGGATAGTGCCAATAGTCCAAAGGCGACACCACCAATAAATTGGGTGCCAATAACAAAATGTTTTTTGGTCTTAAACATTTCCAGAAGAGGTCCCCAGAGCGGTTTGAGTGTCCAGGGCCACATAACCAGCGTAGTGAATAGGGCTATCTGAGCATCGGATAGACCAAGACTTTTATACATTAAAACTGAAACCGTTGCAGTTGCTACAAAAGGCAATCCTTCCGCAAAGTATAGAGTAGGTACCCATGTAGCGGGATGTTTGGACTTGAATTTATCTTTTATCATGTAGTGCCTTCTGTTCTCAGAATTGTTAATGGATAGTAACGTTTAGTTTTAACATATGTTAGCCTAGATCTGGAAATGGATGTCTTCTGATTATTTCCCTACTTTTGCAGAATTTACTTTCATACTTATTACTCAACCATTTTAGAGCAAATAAAAAAAAGCGCCCCATGCATGGTGTATACATGGGGCACGATCAACAGAAGAGTTTGTTAACTATTTCAAGAATAACATCTGTTTGGATATTGTCTGTGATTCAGATATTAAGGAGTATATATAAATTCCACTACTCACTAATTGACCTGCATCGTTCAATCCATTCCAACTTGTCTCGTGACGACCAGCAGTCTGGTTTCCACTTTCCAGAGTTCTTACCAACTCACCGCGAATATTATAAATCGCAATTGTCACCTCAGCTGTTTGTGGAATAACATAGCTGAAATTCGTGGTTGGATTGAATGGATTTGGATAGTTCTGACTTAACTGGAAATCACGAACAACCTGAGGAACCTTTGTATCTATACCAACTGGGTTCATGGTACCATGGGTCATCCGCAAGTTATCAATAACGAACGCCACAGTATCGTCTACACAGGCATTCCAATCAGCATCAACCTGTTCCTGGGTTGTATGAATACCAAAACCAATCGAATTTACCGTTGCAATCACATCATCATAGGTGGTTGACCAGGAAGGTCTGAACATATCATCCAATGGAATGACAATTTCTCTCCACTCATGGTAAGTGATATCGATATGCTCGAAAATACCATAGTGACCGGGACGTTCAGAATCACCACCCCAGCGGTGTAATTCATTATCATCAACATCAAACAAATCAAATGTAAAAATGAGATTCTTTCTTACCGGAATCGTCAACATTTTGATATTGAATCTTAGCTCTGTTGCATCACCGAGAGCCACTGGAGTATCGAAGGTGTAAGAAATATCAGTCCAAGTTCCCCAGGTTGCATAGGGGGCATCAAATTGAACTTCAACACCCATGGCTGAGGCGCCTTCAAAAATGTTATCATAGTCATCTTCAAGAATGATCACTACGTTTTCATTTCCAGCGCCAGTAGCCCAATCTCCAGCCATTTCATCAAAGGAGTGCATCTGTCCATCTTCAACTGGATTGGCTAGATATAGATCATCAATGAGAAATGATACAGTGTCAAAGGGATGGTAATAGAATCCAGCGGAGCTATCAGAATGGACTCCTAAATTGAATCCTGTGACCGCTTCTTGATCAAATACTCCGTTAACAGGAGTGTACCAACCTGGCTGAGCAAATCGACTAAATGGAATAGTTACTTCGAACCATTCGCTTTCTGCGCCTGTGGTATGTGGACTATAAAGAATATCCAAATCTTCCGGATATCTCCACATTTCGCCAGATTCTTCAAAGACATCGCAAGTGAATTGCATGGATCGAATGTTTGATGTGGGTTCTTTGAGAAGTTTCATCTTAAAGCGCATTTCACTATAACCTGAAAAATCCTGGGGAGTAGCAAAAGTGTATCCCATATCGGTCCAAGTTCCCCAGCCAACAAGATCTGTTAGCTGAACCTCAACCTGCATGGAGCCAGATCCCTCTTCAAAATCCTCAAAATTATCTTCAAGAATAATAACGTTACCTGGATGGCCCAGTGCAACGGCCCAGTCGCCAGACGTTTCATCAAAATTCAGAACCGTCGTTTGTGCAAAACCGAACGTGCAAAATAAACTTAGTGCAACGGCCCATGCCGTTTTTTGATGTAACCTACTAAGCATAATCGAATCCTCCTTCTTTGGATTTAGTTTGTCTTGATGTATCCGTATTATTTGAAATCATTTTATTAAATCTATAAACCTCTACCGAAATAGGGCGCTCCTGCCTTTAACAGATTGACACGTATAATTCTGCGAAGTTCCGCATCTCGATTTGCTCGATTCACATAGACATATACTCCGTTCCCCCATATTATGTGATCGGCGGGTAATAGTAGCTGTCCTGGATATAAGAGATCTGTGCTTCCATCTGTATGCAAAACAAGAATTGGGTCAAGTGTGGTTGTTGTCGTATTGGCTGTTCCTATGAGAATATCACCATCGGCAGCAATTGCAATTGATTTCAAATCCGAACCAGCTAAATCACCTGCGTCATCCCAATCGAATATCTGCTCGCTAGCTCCAACACTCCCTATATCACTGGTGATTTCACTTCTCCAGACACCATCTTCCCGACCGAGGTAGACATAGCCATCATAGACTCGAATCGATTTAATTTTTACACCATCCAGATATTGATCAGTACCATAGCTGTCGCCGTTGACATTTGAAACAACCAGTCCCCCGCCAATACCGCCAGAATAGATATTCCCATTTTCATCAAAATCGAATGAAGTCAAGCGGACTGATTGGCCCCCAACAGTTTCGGGGAAGGTGATATACTCTTGAGCATCACCTCCCCCTGGAGGTATCCGGTAAATAATTCTTTGACTGGTCCGTTGGATGTATAGCGACCCCCCAGGTCCTACTCTCATCTCACCTGCTGATGGAAATTCTGAGGTTGTACCATAATTTATACGTTCACCACTTTCCGTGACCTTAATCACTGTTCTATCATCCAGCATGATGTAAATATTTTCGTCTGAGTCAATAGCGAAACAACGGGTTTTTTCAGCATTCCCAACGCCGCCATATTCAAGACTTAAATTAGCCAAACTATAGGGTGCAGATACAATCTCAAGAGCGCCTGGAACCACTACACTAATTTCGAGATTCTCTCCCACAATATCTGGGGCAGCTACAATAATTTGAGTCTCAGACTCACTTTGGATTTGAGCCTTCGCACCGCTGAAGTAGACTGCATTTCCTCCACTGTCTGGCGAGAAATTTTGACCCGTAATCGTCACGGATGTGTATGCAGCGAAGGCAGCCCCAATTGGGGGGTCTATATTAGTAATGAGAGGTGTTTCACCAGGTGTTTGATCCTCATAATTTACAAGATCAATTTCTGGATACTCTTCACAACTAATTAATAAAATGCCAATAAGCAGAAATAACATTGACCATGAAACGCTAGAGCTCTTTTTGCTTATCAGTCCGGGTGAGATTTTATGAATCATAATGCAATCCTGAGGGAAAGTCTTTGAATACTATCAAATCGGCCAAAAGGTGTGAGAGCATAGTCGAAGGTCACACCAGCATAATTGATGCCCATGCCAAATGTGAGATCGTCTTCATCGTTATTCATTAAATACCCAGTCCTTAAGGCAATCATACTCAATGGATAGTACTCTAGCCCAAATTTATATTGCTCAGGGTGTGAACGTGGGTGCGTCGCATCCATAGCTAAAATGAGTGATTGTTTTGATTCCATTTCAAAGAAGCGAAAAATGTCAAAGGACAGGCCAAGTGTGAAATTTAAAGGAAGCTGAAAATTCTCTTCTCCATTGGCATAGGTGACTTCCGTGGAGAAATTCTTGACTGACATTCCAACGGTGATATCTCGAATTCCCGTTTTAAATATTGTCCCAAAATCGAATGCAAGAGCACTGGCGACATTTTTAGTTGTCGCAAAGGTGGAATCCTCTTTAAGGAGGGTACTATTACCTAAATAAGAAGAGGCATTTTTCAGATGAAAACCCACAGAAAACTTGTCAGAGAGTGCCTTCCCATATGCAATTCCTAAAGAAAAAGCAGAAGGTGAGAATTCCTCAGTGTCAACGTATCCTAATGAGTTTGGCCAAACCATGGTTCCTTGCAAGGTTCCGTAATCAACTGAAAGTAGACTGAGTCCCAACACCCCGTATTTGCCACCTTGGGGGCGAAAAATAAGTCCAGCAGAATTATGCTGAATGCCGGCTATCCATTGATTGATGCTAAAACTAGCTTCAAAATTTGTGGCCAACCTGGCGATGCCAGCTGGATTGAAGAAGAGTGCCGTTGCAGAACCCCCAACGGTGGTCATGGCTTCAGCCATGGCTCCAGCCCTGGCATCTGAAGTAACACTCAGAAATTGAAATCCAGTTTGGGCATCTTTTTGGTTTTCCTGTCCAAAGCTCATTCCAATCATACAAAAAATGAGAAGACCGGTGAACAATAAACGCATAGCAAGTGATGATTTCATACTAGCACTTCCTGCCCAAGCATGAATCTGATATGTTGTTTGCATTAATTAATGGCTCCGTTCTAATCATTCTGAAGTATGGCTAGGTAAAGTGGAACTTTTATACTGCCTGCAATGAACTGTGTTCGCTTGACCCTCATTACATATGGGTTGGAATCAAGCTTAAAGGTCACACGTGTCTTTATGGCAGGAGTATCAGAGATTTCACCGGTTTCTTCGTTGGCAAGATATTCTACGGTGCATCCAGAGATGGTACTAAGGGGCATGTCCTGAGTACTTACTTCAGCCTGAATTCCAGATCGGTTTACAAAATCAATACTGACATAATCACTAACATTATTTGCATTGAATGCCCAACTCACAAAAACAGTATGCTCTCCGCCTGAATTATTATTAAAATAGAGATATTCGGAACCCTCATTTAGCTCAACCAAATTGGTAGTATCCCTTGTGATCATCCCACTTTCAGTAGCAATCGAATCAAACAAAGCACTCAATTGAGTCACATCTTCACTGTTGGCTTCAAAAACCAATGAATCAAAAAGTTCGGTAAAATCATCCTGATGTGCCTGAATGGCTATATAGAGAGTATCATTTATAACTGTAGTATCTGATCCTGAGTAAACAGTATCGATGTGAATAAAATCTCGTGTCATAAAACTGCATGCCCGACTATCAAAACTGGTGATATTGTTCTCAGATTCCGAATAGGCATCTGGTGTAAACAAGTCACAGCTTTCGAAAGAGAATAGAACAGCTAGGGAGAGACAAGCCGACATTACTGAGGAAGTAGTTGACCACTTAGTAGCTGTCATAAAACTATTTTTGAGATTGCTTCTTATCATCGAATCACCGCAAATTTCCGATAGGTCTGCTCACCTTTTCTGTAAAACACCTCACCGGTTTCCTCATCGGCAATATTTCGGGTAACTTCAAAGTGGGCTATGTATAAACCACTAACAACTAGTTGTCGAGCCTCAGTTATGGAATTCCATAATTCATCACCGCTTCCATCTTGATGATCGATGGTTTTTACGAGATCACCTCTTTCCGTATATATCCTGATTGTGCAAAAACCGGGTATTCCATAGAATGCAAGTCGATCTTGGGCGTTAAATTGCAGGCTCTTGGACTTGATGTGAAAGGGGTTCGGCACAATCCTGAGATTTTCGAAGGATTCTGAGGCTGGCCTACGAAGATATGCAGGGGTATTCGTCATCGTATAAAATTTACTGCTAACCAGATTGTTTGAGCCGACGCTCTCAACATAATAGTAGTAATCAAATCCGCGGCGAGCTGTAACATCCTCAAATTGATTAGCAATCGTCGTTACTTCGGTTCCAGGACCACACTCAAATATTTTCTTAAAAAATTCGTCCGGTCTACCCTCTGCCCTGAAGACACGGTAACCTGAGAAATTATCATCCTCTTCAGCCTTTTGATTCCATGTGAGAATGATCCGATCACCACCTGAATTAACCAGAAATTCGCTTGGTGGTGGTGGGGGTTGGTTAATTTCATAATTATTATCATATGCGGTAATGGCTCTGCGAAAGGTTTGCATGAGTGAGTCCTCGCCAGTTTGTACCCACTCTCGTTTATACTCATTTCGATCATTCGTGGTACCGGAACCAGGCAATTCAAAGGGTCCCATATCATTGAACCATGTGTTACCAACCAGGGTACTTTTTTCGTAGTCTATGCCTGCCACTGCTTCTGCGAAAACAATATGGATATTATCACCTGGTTCAAGGGTATACGGACCGTATCCCTGTGCAGGCGAGTATCCACCTGGATCTCCGCCATATTGATCACCACAACTAATGCCACTGGATTGCATTTCTTCCCAAATAGATTTCTCTGGATGTCCCTGGGTCATATTTTCATAATATGTTCCCATGATACTGCCAACATATTGATCAAAGGAGAGATTATCACCGTCTGAGCCCAGGTGTGCTGTCGTGGATGGCTGACTGAGATCATCAGTCTCGTCATTGGCATCAGTGTCCGCGTGTAACACCACTACACCAGTATATGCTGGATGGCCTAAGGCTTGACCTTCTGAGGGGTGAGGTAATCCCCAATCCGCATCACATCCATGGATTGATTGAGAATGTGGACCATACCAGACATAGGTAGCACGCATGGGATCACCATTGTCCGGATCTTCCCAGATCGTGTGATTTACACTATTGCGTCCCCAGGTAATATTATTTGATGGATACCAATCTTCTTCAAAGGGAACCCAGCCAAAAGCATATCGATATTGAAAATGAAATACTACATCCGTCAAAGTTTGCTCAACAACATTACCATCAAGATCAACGATTCCAGTATTCTCAAACACATAATCGTAGATAAAATAATTATCGTTATTCTCTTGCGAATAAGCGGAAAGTGTTCTGGTAATAGTAATCCCCAATGACGAATTCAGCTTATTCACAATCACGCGGTCGGCGGCAATGCTAGGATCTATTTCGTCTACCCGATCATCAAAATCCATATCAGTTCCTGGGTTTCCATCAACTATTACGATTGGATGATCAAACTTGCCAATCATTTTGAATTCGACGGGCATGATCATTCGTTGTGGATCTGATGTTCGTGTTCCGGCAACGATGACCTTATATGGAAAAGGAGTGTCATTATATGTTGGATCCACATAATCTGTGGTTCCAATCCACATTGATTTCGCTGCTTGATTGTCATATCGTCCGTATTGAGCCGGCCAGTTCAATCCTTCCATTTGGTCGCCAATCGGTCCCCGAGCTTCCAGCTCACTTCCAAGGCTAGAATACCAACTATGCAGGTCACCTACTCTAAACCATTTTGTTTCAAGACCAGAAGGTTGGGCAATCAGAAAATTCGTATTTATTATCAAGAATAATACACATGTGAAAATCCGAGTGATAGCCCTTGATTGAGATTGAATAGTCAATTCAGAGGAGGTCTTATAACTACCTCGGGATGCTGATAATGCATTAATTATGGTAGTCAAAATGTTATTTGCACTCCAAAAAAGATTTGTCTTGGGTTTAGAAAATTAAAAGATGTCTGATTGGGCATGTCTATATATGCTTTTTCATCGATAATTTTATCCATCCTGGATGAACTCACAGCGGACCAATGTGCCTCATCACCTTCGCCTGTGTATTCCCAATAGTCGACATCATGAATCATTTCACCATCATTCAAACGTCCGTAATAGATCGCTCTTTCTTTACCAGGTAGAGGGGCACCCTCAATTATTCCCTGTTGTACAATCGGCTGAAAGGCGACATCAACATCTCTAAAATCACCAATCATGTCCTGGCCATTGATGTTTTGATAGTCCCCGCTAAGTGGTAATCGAAGCGATTTAAAATATGATAATCCATCGTGAAAATCCTGAAAGCTAGCCATTGACAATCTTTTGGTATTCAGAAGATTGTTCACCTCTACAAAGAAGGAGAAGTTTCTATCTTGGATATTTGTGTTTTTCTTAATTCTTAATACAAGGTTGAAATAATCTCGATATTTGAGATAGGTACTAGCACCCGGGGGAGCACCAGTATAGACCGAGCCAACTGTAAGTTGCGCACCTGCTTTCCAGTAGCCCAGAAAATTCATTGCCCAATCCCCAGCCGGATGAATGCCAGCAAGCTTGGGACCAAATTCTTTGGGTGTATGGAAGGTTAAACTCGCTCTTCCATATGGCTGCGGAATTGGCTTTGATTGATAGAGCAATTCTGTTTGTTCATCATATTCACGTTGGCGTGTGGGGTTCTCATGAATTTCTGCCTTTCCAAAACGACCAGAGGAACTGACCTGGTAGGTATAATTGAAAAATCCAGTGAGCCATCTTCCAGTAGTCTTTCTCGCAGAGAATTCCAAACCTCGAATATCTTCATAGCTGTTGTTGTTAGCCTGTCGAATTGAATATACTCTACTGTAATAATCTGTGTAATCTTGTTGATCAAATATATCATGATAAAATGCTGAAATCTGGATCAGGTACTCATTAAACAAGGAATAATCGAATCCCAGTTCATATGAAATTGTTTTTTCAAGTAACAATTCAGGATTACCAAAGTCCTCCAATTCTCCAAGGGCTCCTCTTCCCTCTTTGAATCTTTCCTCGTTGGTTGGCGATTGTTGAAAATGCCCATAATTAAAAAACAATTTTGAATACTCAGTGATGGGGTGAGAAATAGCTAATCGGGGACTAATTGAAAGGGTAGATTTTGATTTTTTTGTCGAATACAACGAGTCAGCGCTATAACCGGGTGATGCATATTCATTCCATTCATCGGAGAAGAGAAGCAGATCTGGCCATTCTTTTCGAGGGTTATTATAATCAGCTCTCAGACCTATATTTAGCACAAATTCTTGTACTTCATACTTATCCTGTACGTAAGCAGCCCCGCGGATTGGTTTATCTCTAGATCGACTATAGACCGTGGCATCAGGGAACTCATCTTTAACCAATCCATAGCTCATATTGAGGTCTTCAAAAACTAGTTCAACCCCAGTCTTAACCAGATTTTCAAAATTTATTTGACTTGTAAGATCAAACTTAAATGTAGTGGAAGTTGTCTCAGAGCTGTCACGGGTAGTTGCAGTATGCCCTCCGAAAAAGAAGTCAGTAGCTTCGTTACCAATTCCAGCCTCAGGTAATCCGCTAAAGCCGAATGGTGCTTCATCTACATAATATCCTGGCGCAATCATGACATCATGTGTGGTGTCCCGTCTAGCGATCGGACCGGTTAAATAGCTCCTCGATACTTGCTCAATACTTAGTTCATAGAAGGTCTTGGCGCTGAGTGAATGGTTTATTTTCAGGGCATTCATGCTATGATCTAAAACTGCCGCGCTATAATATGAGGGTGTAAAGACACGGCTGCTAATCTGGGAGGTACCAGTAGATAGGGCTATCTGATAAGGCGATCTCAAGTAATCTGTGCTAGTCCCCCCAGCTTCATCATAATTTTGGGCAACATTGAATCTAGTGCCTCTTAGTCCTATATATCTGAATTTCAAACCTGGCTTAATCTCTGAGGTCACGGAGAGCATAATATCATAGTCAATATAGTCATCTCTTGAGAGAGGAATCAGCAGCATATCTCTCTGAGTTCGACCTGATAAATAGAATCGTAAATCTCCCATTTGCTCACTTATGACCGGTACTGGTCCCCCAAAACCAAAATCTACATTGTAATCAATCTGATCGGTGGCTGGGGTGCGCCGGTGCTGCCACATAAATAGCTTTTGTGCTGCAAGAGGTGACAAATCATTTGAAGGGTCGCTATCCGATAGAAGCTGCTCTGATAATGAATTCCAACCATTAAAATCCGGATATTGATCCTGAGTATAAATATCCCAGCTACCATTTTCTGTCCCTGTCCAGGCTACGTCATCATCAAGGTATGGTCGCATCCACATCGAATTCTTATCATAAGGAGAGAGGCCAAAGTGCTTTGGTGCGGGTGGGCCGTACTTTGCAGTTATTGTCCCTTCATAGGATTTCCGGCTACCTTCTTTTGTGACAATATTCACGAGACCGGTTCTTACCTGTCCATGCTCTGCATTAAAGCCACCACGTTCGATGGATAATTCTTGTATAGCACTAAGGGGAATACTGGCAATAGGTTGATTGTTTCGCGCATCTCTCAGAGTAATGTCATCGATCTGAAATAATAATTCCTCAGCTCCTCCACCGCGTACGACCAATCCATCTTCGATTCCTGCTTGTAGTGCTATAGCAGATGCAACAGTAGACACAGGCAGCTCCCTCACTTCGCTACCTCGCAAAGCCGTGACGCTTGTAGCAACATCTGGTCTAACCACAGGCCGTGTAGCCACAACAGTTACCGCCTCACCCACAATCGCTGCGGAAGTCATAGTTATATCGACTCTGGTGTTCTGATCTATCAGAACCCTGACATCGGTTATATTATGTGCTGAATATCCAATTGTAGTTGCAGTAACGGTGTAGGTACCGGGGAGTAGGTGCAATATTGTATATCTACCCTCAGGATCTGTAGCAGCTCCAAAGGAAGTACCATCCACAATGACATTCACACCTATTAGAGGTTCTTCGTTCTCACTATCAGTAACTCGCCCAGATATTTTACCAGTTACACCAGCCTGAAGCATTACGCTTGATGACACAAGCAGAATAAGTGCAAGGAGTAGTGAGTTCCAGTTATGTTTTCTTTCAAACTTCTTCAAGGATTAATTCCTTTAGATGTCCGTGCATTTCAACCTGTCCTAATTAATTGTATGAAGATACATACAGTTAGTTTGTTTTCAATAGAAATATACTAAAATTTTAAAAAATCTTTTTTTGCTTCTAATTTTAGATAAACAAATGAGCTCATTACAGAGGCTTTTTATGAAAGATTTTCAATTCTGTTGGTAGTGAAAGCTGGTACTTTTAGAAACTCATCAAGTATAATTGAAGCTGCCCCGACCGCTACTGAATATCGCCCACTTTTACTTGCGACTATTGACAGGCTCTGCTTATTAACAGAAACCAAATCGTATGAAACTAATTCTTTAATAGGATCTAGAATTATGTCACCGACCTCAGCGACATCACCAGTGATAATAACTCGTGCCGGGTTAATCATGGCTATATGCTTTGAAATAGAACTACCTATCAATCTACCCAGCAACATAAAGTAGTGAACTGCCAGTGCATCACCCTGGTTTGCAGCATCGATTAGCATGCGGATATTGAGATCTTCGATCTTGTTTAGATATTTTTTTAGAATTTTTCCTTTGTTAAATTGATCACGTAACCTACTTATCATATTATACATAGGTGGGTATTCAGGTGTTATTTCACCAGAACAATAGTTGGTTCCGTGATACAACTCCCCATTCAGGACAAGACCGATTCCAATGCCACTTACATGCGCATCAACCTTTATCAAAACTGTCATGAAATTTTTTTCCCCACGAGCTGTACCAACAACTTTTGAACCGATGGCACTGGCATTCGCATTGTTCTCAGCTATAACAGGAAACTGATATTTTTTTTGTAGTGCTGAGGTGATCGAAAAATTCATCTGAGGTATAATGTCCGTCATCATCACCTCGCCAGTCCCCCTATTAACAATTCCTGCAATGGCAATTCCTGCTCCCAGAATCTTTTCTAATTCCACACCGGATTCTTTGATTAAATCATTGACACTTCTCAATAGATGTTGGGATAATTCTCTTGGATTAGTGATCCCATTGGCTTTGTATATTTTCTTGTTTTTAACTTCTCCATTTAATCCCAGCAGTGATATTGCTGTCTGTCCTATCTCAACGTCTAAACCCAGTGCGTAAGCTGCACTACTATTGATTTCCCATAGAAAAGGGCGCTTCCCACCTTTAAAAGTTGATTCCCCTTTACCAAGATTATTTATTAGGTTACGTCTCTTTAAACCCTTAAGTATATTGGATATAGTGGATGGCTGCATTCCTGATACTCGGGCTAAATCTGCTCCTGAAATACTTTCGTTTTCCAAAATGAGGTTGAGGACTATTCTGTCATTTATGTTCCTGATCAACCTAAAATCATAGGATTGAACTTTGTCTGAATTCATATGTACCTTTTCAATTCTTTCTTTAAATGATTGATAACCTCAATATATACATAATTATATACACATATCGACGTCCGCAATATGCATCATGTTTTTGCATTAACCAACATTTAGTTAGTTCACATGCAGAATTTACTGGGAAATATTAGAGTTCGGAATACTTTTATGTAAGGTGTCACTAAATCCTATTGCTGCGATCAGCGAATTGTCAGCACACTATCTATCAATTTTGACACACTCGATTTGGAGTTATAGTATGAAATATGGACATTTTGATCAGGAAAACCGCGAATACATAATCGAACGTCCTGATATCCCGGTTTCATGGACAAACTATCTCGGACTCGAAAATATGTGCACTGTTCTATCTCATAATGCTGGTGGTTATTCCTTTTATAAATCCGCTGAACATGGCCGCATCACTCGCTTCAGACCCAATGGCATCCCGTTAGACCGTCCTGGACACTACTTCTATTTACGTGACGATGAGAACAAAGACTATTGGTCAGCCTCATGGCAGCCAGTAGGAAAGAATCTTGATGAAGCCAGATATAGAGTACACCATGGCTTGTCATACTCAAAATTTAAATGTGATTATTCTGAAATTTCAGTCGAACAACTCATGCTTATTCCCCTGGGAGAAGACGTAGAACTCTGGGACATAACTATTACAAACAACAGCAATCGAACTAGAAAACTAAGTGCATTCTCCTATCTTGAATTTTCGAACCATCACGTTGAAATCGATAACCAAAATCTGCAGATGAGTCTTTACGCCAGTGGTTCCAGCTATCAAGAAGGTATCATCGAGTTCGATTTCTTCTATGAACCCTGGACCTATCATTTTTTCGCATCAAACTTCACTCCAGACTCATTTGATTCACATCGTGATAGTTTTATCGGCAACTATCATACAGAAACGAATCCTGAGGCTGTTGAACGTGGTACTTGCTCCGACCGTTCAGAACTTGGCGGTAACCACTGTGGGGCACTACACAAAAAACTCTCTCTGGAACCTGGTGAAACTAAGCGATTGGTATTCATGCTTGGTGTTGGATCCAGATCTGCGAATGGCCACAGGATTAAGAAGAAATACAGTGATTTTCATGAAGTTGACAAAGCCTTTGATGATTTAAAGACATATTGGGACAATAAAACCTCTCAAATGCAATGCAATACACCTCATACTGGTCTAAACACAATGATGAATGCATGGAATCTATACCAGGCTGAAACCTGCATCGTATGGTCTCGATTTGCCTCCTTCATCGAAGTAGGAGGACGAACAGGGCTAGGATACAGAGACACTTCTCAGGATATCCTTGGAGTGCTTCACAGTAACCCGGAAATGAGTCGACAAAGGATTCTCGAGCTTTTGCATGCTCAGTCAAATAAAGGATACGGTATACATTTATTTGATCCTGAAATATTTAAGCCTAATGAAGACCGCCTACCTGGTGTGAAATTACCAACCGTAGTCCCAACCCCCTCACCTTCGGATATAGTTCATGGAATAGAGGACGTTTGTTCAGACGACTCGTTGTGGCTGGTAACCACAATTTGCGAGTATGTATCAGAAACGGGAGATTTAGACTTCTTTGATGTTCGGGTACCCTATGCAGATAGCGGTGAGGACACTATTTATAATCACATGAAGCGTACTCTAGATTTTTCTGCAGAATTTATTGGATCGAATGGTATTTGTCAGGGATTGAGGGCTGATTGGAATGACTGCCTAAATCTCGGAGGCGGCCAAAGTGCTATGGTATCCTTCATGCATTACTGGGCGCTTCAATATTTTATAGAAGCTGCAGTAATATTAAATCTTGAGGATGATGTAAAAAAATATACAGCAATTTCTGAGAAGGTGAAAGCTGCCTGTGAGGACACGCTGTGGGATGGTGATTGGTACATCCGTGGCTTTACTCGTGACGGTCAAAAGATCGGGACTAAATCTAATCCGGAAGGTAAAATTTTCCTGAACGCTCAAAGCTGGGCAGTTGTATCTGGTGTAGCCTCTCCTGATAGAGCGAAAAAGTCTACAGATTCAGTCGAAGCGCATCTGTATTCAAAATATGGCAATCATTTAGTCTGGCCTGCCTACACTAAACCTGATGATGGTGTAGGTTACGTGACCCGCGTTTATCCAGGAGTAAAGGAAAATGCTTCTATTTTTAGTCATTCCAATCCATGGGCAATTATAGCCGACTGCATGCTTGGAAATGGTGAGAGAGCAATGAAGTATTACGATTCTATACTGCCATATAACCAAAATGAGGCAATTGATGTTAGGGAGGCCGAGCCCTACTCCTATTGTCAGTTTATAATGGGCGATCAACACACACGTCACGGCCAGGCACGTCACCCCTGGCTAACCGGCTCAGCGAGTTGGTTTTATGTGGCTATTTCACAATGGATCTTGGGGATCCGAACAACATTTCAAGGTCTTTTGATCGATCCTTGCATTCCAAAAGATTGGGATTCTTTTAATCTCACTCGGAAATGGCGTGGAGCAACATTCGATATTCGAGTCAAAAATCCAAATCAAGTGAGCAAAGGTGTTAAAGAGATAGCAATTAATGGTAAACCTCACCAGGGCCCTATCCCTGTTATGCCTGATGGCTCAACTAATTTGGTTGAAGTGACTATGGGCTAGATGCATTAGCTAGTTCTAACAATTGATTACAACCATACTGGAGGGGAACATGAAGCGATCGCAATCCTTACAGCTGACAATACTATTAATCTTTAGTTTATCGACATTAGCAGCAAAAGATATTATCGGTTATTTGCCTTCCTGGCGGTTTATGGAGAGAGACACGCTTGTATCTCAAGCTACTATCCCTTACGAAAAATTGACGATTATTAATTATGCCTTCTTCTATCCAACGCCTGAGGGAGATTTGCTCGGTCTACATCCTGAAGCCGATGACTTCCTGCTTAATGATCTCACCGGTAAACATACTGGAAAGCCGCTTCCAAACACCTCACTAATTGACTATGCCGAAAGGTACAATGTAAAAGTGATGGTTTCCATTGGTGGCTGGGAAGACAGTGGGAATTTCCCGGAAGTAGCATCCTCAGAAGCCAAGCGTACCAATTTTGCATCAAGTTGCATCAATCTCATAAGAAAATATGGTTTCCATGGGATCGATATCGATTGGGAGTATCCTGGTTTAGAAGCTCATAATGGCTCACCGGCTGATTATGATAATTTTTCACTCCTCCTTACAGTGCTCCGAGATAGTCTTGATGCACATTCTGATGAAACTGAGCTCTACTATCCTCTATCATTTGCTGCACCCGCCTCGCCCGTAGTTGCTAAGGGGTTTGATGTGGGAGCAATTTCTGAAATTCTAGATTTCATTAATATCATGACTTACGATTTTCATGGTGTTTGGGACAGTGAATCAAATCATAACTCCCCATTATTTGCCAAGTCCGGAGGTAGTGTGGATCAAGCCTTTAGGCTATACCATGAGAATTATGGGGTTCCGGCTGAGAAATTGAACCTTGGTGTTCCCTTTTATGGTCGCACTTTTGACCAATGTAGAAAAATCTATGGCAAACATTCTGGTGCCAGCACATATTTCCATCCTGAGGGATTCGCTGATTATCAGATGCTTGAAAATAACGGAGCCGGATTTAAACGAAAATGGGATGATAATGCCAAGGTCCCCTATTTTGTTAACCGAAAAAAGAAAATTCTCGTGTCTTACGACGATGCAGAATCAGTAGGTTACAAGGCAGACTATATTTTGGATAATAACGTGCGTGGTGTGATTATCTGGACCATTGTTGGGGATTATTTAGAAAACGGTGACACACCCCTTCTAAATGTTCTGCATGAGAAGTTAGACCAGAAATGACAATGAAATTTATTCATCACACCATTCTATGCTTATGTATTGCGTCTGTCGCATGGTCTCAGCAAAAGCTAATCATTAGCATGGATGGCGACAATGTTGTCAACAGTGTCGTGGATTCAACGATTCATCAAGATTATGGGCTATCTTACCCCTTAACTTATGAATTATCGGTTTCTTATTCTGAAGGGCTTACTGCTCAAAAACGACATTCCACTGCGGAGACATGGTCCACCATTGATGAGAAATTGCCTGAGGATTTTTATAATGGAATTGAAGCAGTTCGCTTTGACGTGGAAACTGAAATGGCCTATGTATCGGTTGCTTTCGCTAACGAAAGTGATAGCCTGTTTCTAAGGATTTTAAACTCCGATGGTACTAATGCGCTGATATCATTTTACGGTATTTCAAAATATTACGATAATAGAACAGCAACCGTAACCTGTTCAGCAGATGATTGGGCTGATTGGTTTGATGACTACTTTCCCTATGCTGTATCTGTATTTCGTGACCATAACCTCTGGCTTTCAGTTGGTATCATTAGCGAAGGATGTAATGCCAGCACATGGCAACACATCCAAGAACAGTTAGATCTGGGAATGGTTGAAGCAGCATCGCATAGCCGTAATCATCCACATGCTCCATATGGAGATGCGGATTATGAAGTTTCTGGTTCGAAAGCTGATATTATTGAGAACCTGGATCTCCCTGCCAATTTCAGAAAGGGAGATCAGGAATATGTTTACTTATGGATTGCACCATATGGTGAATATGATGATCAAATCGATGCTTTAGTTGCCTCAAATAAATACCTGGTTAGTCGTATGTACACATCAGGTGATTATTCCTTCCCAACATGGGTTGAAGATCGTTCGTTTTACGGAAGCACTGGTATGTCTCGCGAGGTGGGTCCGTTCTGGGAAGGGACGACGGATCTCGAAGATTTAAACGGCTCCTTTGACACTGCTTACGAAATGAATGGGATCTATCACCTCATGTGTCACCCTCATGTGTTGTCACAGGAGAATATTTGGGGATTCGACTACATTTGGTCCCATCTTGAATATGTAAGTAATCGGGAAGACATCTGGTATGCCTCCGTTGGGCAGGTATACATGTATCACTTAATGCAGGATCAAAACAGTTTCAATACTTTGAATATATCAGAGAATATTGAGACTCCATCCGGTTTTACACTTGAACAGAATTTCCCAAATCCCTTCAACCCGAGTACATCAATCAATTATTCCATGGAAGAGCCTGGGGAGATTCGAATAACTATCTTCAATGTGAGGGGGCAAAAGATCCAAACTCTCTTCAATTCTTATCAGACCTCAGGTATGCATACGGTCACTTGGGACGGTCTGAACAAATTTGGGAATCCAGCGCCTGGTGGAGTATATCTGTATAAATTATCAATCGGGCAGGCAGAACTCGGGAAGAAGATGCTGTTGTTACGCTGATTTCACTGATAATTCCTAGAACACTAAAATAGTTCTCCATAAAGAATTCGCTAATTATGATGCAATTCGCGACACACATACGCCACACCGACTCTGTAAGTAACTGTTATTTATGAATGTTCGTTGGGCTCATAACCCAAAGGTCGTAGGTTCGAATCCTACTCCCGCTACAAATAAAAAAGGTCACTCGAATAGAGTGGCCTTTTTTTGTATGTATGGAGATTGGAGTCAATTCCTAATGGTTCGATCCGAAGTAAAGTTGCCTGCTTGCCACGGCGTAGCTGAAAGCGAAGATGGGCGGCAAGTTTGAGGAGGAATGCGAGGGAATCCCGGAGGGATGTCGCTCAGCCAATCCCACAGGATAGCTGATGAATATTCCTGTATAATTATTAGCTTACCCACAATTATTTATGGTACAATCATTGTCTTGGGGATGAAGATGCATTCTAAACATTTCTGGAGCTGGTTCACACTCGTCTGCATGATCCTGGCAAGCTTTGCTCATGCCCGGGAGAAACTGGATGACACCTATCTACGAGTTAATCAGATTGGCTTTCTGGAGCAGGATACCAAACAGGGCATACTTTTTTCCAAACACTCCCTGGAAGGCAAAAAATTTTTACTGGTGAAGGATGGCAATGGCCACACGGCCATGCGATCCCGTCCCCTTCAAGAGAATCAGGGCTCCTATGGTCAGTTTGATCATCATTATATCCTGGATTTCAGCGATTTTCAAAAACCCGGTCGTTATCGTATCAAGATCAAGGGAACCAATATTGAATCCCTCCCCTTTAACATCGGCAATGACATCTACAATAAAGCTCACGAAGTCACTCTGGATTACATCCGTCAACAGCGCTGTGGGTACAACCCCTTTTATGATGAAGTCTGTCACAAAAAAGATGGAAAATCAGCCTATGGCCCCATGCCCGACGGTACCTACGTAGATGTTTCAGGTGGCTGGCATGATGCCGGCGATCATCTCCGCTATCTCATGACCTCTGGAAATACAGTCTGCCGCTTGCTCCTCGCTTATCAAGAAAACCCAGCAATTTTCGGCGATAAATACAACTCGCTGGGACAAACTGGATCCAATGGGACCCCGGATATTCTGGATGAAGCACGCTGGGGTCTGGAGTGGATGCACCGCATGCACCCTCAATCCGATCAATTGTTCCACCAAGTCGCCGACGACCGGGATCATATCGGCTTCAAACTGCCCTTTCTTGATTCAGCAGACTACAGCTGGGGACCAGGCAGCTACCGTACGGCCTATTATGCCACAGGTGAGCCACAGGGTCTGGGTAAATATCAGAACACCTCCACAGGTATTGCTAATCTCGCAGGTCGCTATGCCGCGGCCATGGGTATGGCCTTCCAGATTTGGAGGGATGTCGTGAAAGACCCAAATTTCGCCAATGAATGTCTCCAGGCGGGTATTGAGGTGTATGAAATGGGTAAAAAACAACCAGGTTGTCAGGAAGGCACCCCTAATCGGGCTCCCTATCGCTATCATGAGGTCACCTGGACCGATGACATGGAATGGGGTGCAGCCGAGCTATTCAAAGCCACCAAAGATCCAACATATCTGGCTGCTGCAAAAAAGTATGCACGCCTGGCAGGACCTGACCCCTGGATGGGTGCTGATACATCCAGGCATTATGAATTCTATCCGTTTATGAATATGGGTCATTATGCCCTATCGAAAGTGGTTGAACCAGCCTTCCGGGATACCCTGATCAACTATTATAAATCTGGCATTGATGCTGTAGCAGAGAGAGCGGAAGATTTTGTTTACGGAACTGGCACACCCTTTATCTGGTGCTCCAATAATCTGGCATCTGCCTTTGTAAATCAGGTGCTTTTATATGAGCGTATGAGTGGAGACAAGACCTACCATTCCCTTATGTCAAATCATCGCGATTGGATCATGGGCAGAAATCCCTGGGGAGTCAGTCAGATAGTCGGTGTTCCGGCATCCGGTGGGGTTACACCGCTTTACCCCCATGCCGCTGCAACGCTGGTTTGGGATGAGCCCATTAACGGCGGTTTAAATGATGGACCTGTCTATGGGAATATCTTTAAACTGCTCAAGGGGATCAAACTTTCGAAACCAGATGAGCTGGCAGATTTTCAATCAGACCTGGTTGTTTTCCACGATGATATCTGGGATTATTCTACCAATGAACCTACACTTGATGGTACTGCAGAAGCCCTGTTTTTCCTTGCTCTGCATTCAACTATAGCGGAGTGAAATTTCAATGAAACCAATTAAACGAAGAGATTTTGTTAAGATGAGCACACTGGGAAGTATGGGTCTGGTTTTGGGCTGCAGCGGAAGTAGAAATTTTGATTTAATCATCCGCAATGGATTATTGATGGATGGTCTGGGAGGTCCGGGACAAAAATTGGATCTAGGCGTTCTGGATGGTAAGATATCAGCACTTGGAGATCTTTCCGGGGCTGCCGCTGGACAGATCATTGACGCCTCAAACAGGGTGATTAGTCCAGGATTCATCGATATTCATACCCATACTGATACTGAGTTGCTGGTAAATGGAAATGGTGAAAGCAAGATTCATCAGGGCGTTACCACGGAAGTGAGCGGAAACTGTGGTTCTTCCCCCTTCCCCTTCACGCGAGAACGCGCTGCCGAATTTCATGCTGATTTGAGGGACGAATACGGAATCGAGACCAGTTGGACAGATCTGGATGGGTTCTTCAAGGCCATTGAACAAAATGGAACCTCCCTGAACTATGCCACGCTCACTGGCCAGGGTGACATTCGCGCCGCCGTAGTTGGCCGACATGACACGCCAGCAACTGCAGAACACATGATTGCTATGCAGAGGCTCCTCATCGAAAGTGTGGAGCAGGGTAGTTTTGGTCTATCCACAGGGCTGGAATATGCACCAGGCAGCTATGCAGATACGCAGGAACTCACAGAACTTTCATCTGTACTGGCTAGATACGATGCCATGTATGCCACCCATATGCGAAATGAAGATGACACCGTGGAAGAAGCCATTGAAGAAGCCCTGAAGATCGGCCGGGAAGCCGGGGTATTCACCCAGATCTCTCATTTAAAGGCCTGTAACAAGAATAACTGGCATAAAGTGGATCACATGCTTGAGATGATCGACTCCGCTCGTCGAAACCAGCCTGTACTGGCTGACAGGTATCCTTATGATGCCTGGGGTACCGGCCTATCCGCATTTCTGCCTCTCTGGGCGCGCCAGGGTGATCCAGACGAGGTATTAGCACGCCTGAACGACCCAGAAACAATGAAGCGCATCGAGGAGTATTCCAATGGTCGCGCCCTACGTATCGGAGGCTGGGAAAGAGTCATGGTCAGCAGTTGCTCCCACGATCCGGACAAATCCTGTGAGGGGTTGACTATTTTGGATGGTGCCAAAGAGCGAGGGTTGGAGCCCTTCGAGTTTGCTCGTGAGCTACTGATAAATTCGAGAAATAAGGTGAGTGTAGTCGGCTTTGCAATGGATGAACAGAATCTCCATAAAGTCCTCTCAGCGGACTTTGTCATGGTGGGATCTGATGGAACTGCAGCAGCTCCCTATGGCAAACTGGCCACTGGTAAACCGCATCCCCGCTACTATGGAACCTTTCCCCGCGTACTTGGCAAATATGCCCGAAATGAAGGGGTGCTCTCCCTTTCGACTGCAATAAAAAAAATGACCTCCATGCCAGCCCAGGCACTTGGTATAAAGGATCGTGGGTCTATAGAGGTGGGCAAGCAGGCCGATCTTGTGGTTTTTGACCCGGCCACCGTGCTGGACAAAGCCACCTTCGCAGATCCTCATCAGTATCCAGTGGGCATTGAATCTGTGATCGTGAATGGGGTGTTAACCATTAAAGATGGCGAGCATACTGGTGTACGGGCAGGTCAGATCCTTCGCAAACAAGTATGATCCAAACTGGTTTCTGGCTCAAGCGGTGCTGAAGGGACTGGAAGGTAAAGGTGCTAAACTACAGCCGCCTCCAGGAGTTGTATGGTCCCTTGATCAGCATCCAGTTCAGCGTTTGCACCAATTGGAATGGTGAATTTATTGGCGATATGCCCTATCATGGCTCCCTGGTAGGCCGGGATACCCAAGGGTTTAATGTGATCCTCCAGCACTTCCTCCAATGTAAATGAGCTATATCCGCTATCTGCATCGCAGTCCGTACATTTTCCAAAAACAAATCCTGCAATTTGATTGAGCACCCCTGCCAGTTTGAGCTGGGTCATCATTCTATCAATCCGATAAATGCCCTCACCAACATCCTCAAGAAATAAAATATGACCCTTCCAATCCGGTAGGTATTCAGAACCCATGAGGGCAGTAAGCACAGTCAGGTTTCCACCCACCAGCGGACCACGAGTCTTTCCTGGTGTGATGGTTTGAATGCGATCCTCCACCTGCGTTAGGTTGTCACCTTTATCATCAGGGTTTTTATAGGTGATGGCCTCAGCATCAAATAGAAGCCGTTTTACATAATCCACAGTAAAGGTATTCCACCCTGATCGGCCAGAGGGACCATGGAAGGTCACCCCACCTGTTTTGGCATAGATGGCCAGGAGGAGTGCTGTAACATCACTAAATCCCATAATTATTTTTGGATGCTTTTGAATCATGTCATAGTCAAGATATGGCAATAACCTTGCACAACCCCATCCCCCGATAAAGGTGAGAATGGCATCCACATCAGGATCTCTGTACATTTTGTTTATAGCTTCTGCACGAATTTCATCCTGGCCGGCCAAATACCCCCATCGATCCATGGCATGCTCATCCACATGTAGCTTCAAATCAAGTGCTGCCAAGGTTTCTTCAATTATTCGTAGTTTGTCTTTGCTGCGAGTAATTCCTGCTGGACTTACCAGGCCCACCACATCACCAGATTTGAGTCGAGGAGGTACTATCGCCTGAGCCCGGACATCTGCCAAAACAGTATCAGACCGAACTGTTGTCAATCCTAAGCCACCATATGCCAATACCTGTAATAATTCGCGACGATTGATATTCATATCACCTCTCCAAATTCACAACTTAAGAAACAAAATAATTTATGATTTTTGTGTCGAATCCAAAATAAATGGGCGGTGTTCCCATCCAACTGTTATGCGTCCCCTCTCAAAAATAGTTGAAATAAAAATTATAAATTGTTGTTTACTTTCAATTTTTGTTGTTCATATTCCCTGCGACGGCCAGAAATGTCCATGAGGACGGAAATGCTTTTTGCAGATGTATGTAAAAAAGCCTGGCTAAAAAAAAGCTGCCTGCGGGCGGTAAGTTTAAGAAAGAGGTACAAATGACTGATCAACTAGTCAACGGCGTAGTCAAATGGTTTAACGATTCAAAAGGCTACGGTTTTATTCAGCAGGAAGATGGTCCAGACGTATTTGTGCATTATCGCGCAATCAACGGTTCAGGACACGTATCATTGAAAGAAGGACAAAACGTTACTTTGAATGTTACACAGGGCGAAAAAGGTCCACAGGCTGAGAACGTAACTGCTGTATAATTCTTTAAATTAAAGAATTTATAAAAAGCCGGTCTCCTAGGAGCACCGGCTTTTTTTTATCTACAACTTCTCTTCAGGTTTAAAACGCTAAAACGGAGGAGTATCCACCAGGATGTATTCCTCGTAACACCGTTCGCCGAAATACTCGTATCCAGCATTTTCAAAAGCAGATCCAAACAACAGGCTATGGATAAAACCGTTCAGCTCAACTTGCTCTGTATGGAAAATTCCACGGGATGGATTCTCCTTTAAAAGAATCAAGATCTGTTCATCATCTGAACGATACTGGATGATCCCTTCATGGGCATCTGTTTTGGCGAGCCTGCGCTTTTGTCCCAGGTCTTTTATCATCATTTTTGATCGGTACCAGGTTCCACCCGTGGCACTGACAAAGGGTTTACCTTCATACAGCGCAATACTGTCGTTATAGGCAAAAACAGTGAGGTGGTTATCTGGATCTGAATTGAGCCAGGTTTCGATTTTCACACCAATTTCTGCATCATAGCCATAATTGCTATCGATGAAACCTATCCGCTTGATCCAGCCGGGAATCTGCGCTTGCGATTTGATAAATCCATTGACAAAGCTCCCTCCACCGCTGTGACTGCTTAATATGACCCTGGCTTGAGGATATATTGATCTGAGTGAATCTAGAACCTGAGCAATCATCTCACCATAATTTGGATGTGACCGTTTCCAGGCGGGCCAACTCAGATGAGGGGCTTCCAGGTAAGCCACTGTATAGCGCTCACGAGTATTCTGTCTCAACCATTTGGTTTGAGCATCAATGTACTGAATGTTGAAATGCCAGTCATCGGTTTCATTCTTCTGTTTACCCATGGTCCACTCGATACTGTTGCCGTTGGGCAGGGCATACAAAATAAGCATACGGGGCGAGTCAAATATTCCTTCTGTTTCGTAGGGATCATCCACGACCACTCGGATACTGTCCAGTAGATAAAATTCTTGATAAGGAGATTTTGGTTCAACCCCGATGAGTCCATCAGCTTCAGCAAAGCCTTCACTACCCCTTTGTCCAGGGATACCTGGAAGCTGAACATCATGATCATCGTTTGGGGGTTGAATTTTGGAACTGCTGCAATTAAAAATGATAAATCCAGCAAATATTGTTACCCAGAGAAAGTGTTTCATGTTACAAGCTTCCTTTCCCAATTATATGGTATTAGAGTATCAAGACGATATATACCCTGTGTCTACCAACAGGTTTTTATACTTCCTGGCTTCTGCTACCAGGGCATCACAGCGCTCGTTCTCCGTATTGCCTGCATGACCTTTCACCCAGCGAAATTCCACCTGATGCCTCTCAAGCAAAGCGATAAGAATCTCCCACAGATCTACGTTTTCAGGACGCTTTCCATCAGATTTCTTCCAACCCCGTTTTTTCCATCCATACACCCAGCGTTTAGATACAGAATCCACGATGTATTTGGAATCAGTATGCAGGACAACTTCAGAAGCTTCATTAAGTGCCTGTAATGCAACAATCACAGCCATCATTTCCATACGATTGTTGGTAGTGAGTTTGTAACCTGCTGATAGCTCTTTACGCCAGTGGCCCCTTTGGAGCACAACACCGTAGCCCCCTATCCCGGGATTTGGAGATGCCCCACCATCGGTATGAATGATGATTTCTCCATTGGGATCTGACAAAGATGATTTTGATTCAATTCCAACTTTATCAATATGATTCTTGATAAGGTCTATGAGCTCTTGTGTCACTGGTTCTTTTGCTTGCAGAACACATTCCCGCAGCCATTCAATGGCTTCGATCTCTCGGGGGAAACTTTTATATATTGCACCCTTGAATCCTTTGACTTGCTCAGAAGCCTCATCCCAGGAATTATATATTCCTGGTTGATGTCCCTGGAATACGGCATATACCTTTTTACTCATAATTGATGCAAGAAATGAGGTTTTAAAGCGTCGATGTGAGTGGGTTTATTCACCCCAGAAATTTGAAAAGAATAAATACCGCTCCAAGCACAAAGATAGTCCCAAAAAATCTGTGGTAATTGAGCACAAAATTATCAAAGCCATGATTCATCTTTTCCAGAGGTAACATAATGAGACCTGCTGAGACCCATGTATTAAGCCTTTTATTGACACGCTTCAATTTTTCTGGGCTAAATGCCAGCAAACTCCACATGGGGAAACCTAATATGATGGTTACGATGAGAAACCACTTGAGAGATTCGAGGAGGATTCCCAAACTCAATCCCAGTTCCGGACTACCAGCAGCAGCAACAACTTCATCTGTGTCAGGCATTCGATTAAAAATTAAGAATAATCCAATCAGCGATACGACCATCATAAGTGCCCCGACTGGAAGATGATTTCTAAAATAGAATGAATCTGTATCGCGAATAACATCCAGTGGTTTGGTCCATTTTGAGGCTGAATACCATTTATTCCCCATATGAGACCAATTTGCAATCAGATCAGGTTTCACAAACAAAATCACCCCTACCAGAATCGCAAATAAACTTCCGATGATAAAAAAGAGTTCTATCATTTCAAGATACATTTCAGCCATCATGAGCCTCCAACAAAATTAGGTCCCGTCTTTTTTTTTGAACGTCACTAAACTAATTAATCATTCCATACAATCCAATGGCTTGCTTTAATTCGATTTAAAGACTTGGGGACCTCATTTTTTCATTGTAATCAGCTCCTTTAGAACGCATCCTGCACGCGCTTTTAGTAACTATTTAATTTTGTGGTGTTTCCGATGGGGAAATCCACGTTGAGAGGATATAAATGCGCAAAGAAAAATTTAGAAATATCGCCATCATCGCCCACGTTGATCATGGAAAAACAACGCTGGTAGATGGGATGCTTCGACAGAGCGGTATTTTCCGTGAGAACCAGGAACTTACTGATAGAGTCATGGACAATATGGATCTGGAGCGTGAACGCGGTATTACCATTAGCGCAAAAAATACAGCCATTGAATATAATGGTGTTAAAATTAACATTATTGATACCCCTGGACATGCTGATTTTGGTGGTGAAGTTGAGCGAGGTCTAAATCTGGTCGATGGAGCCATGTTATTGGTTGATGCCAGTGAGGGCCCACTGCCCCAGACTCGATTCGTCGTGAAAAAGGCTCTGGAAAAAAATCTCCGGATCATTCTGGTGATCAATAAAATTGATCGTCCTGATTCCAGGATTGCAGAAGTTGTTGACGAAGTATTCGACCTCTTTATTGATCTGGATGCCACAGACGAACAGATCGATTTTCCAATTTTGTATACAATCGCCAAAGACGGTATCGCCCATGCGCAACTGGGTGATGATTCGACGACCCTCCGTCCCCTTTTCGAAACCATTATTGATTATATTCAAGGACCTGAGGGATCAGATGATCATGTCCCTCAATTCCTTATTGCCAATCTTGACTATGATGCCTACGTTGGTCAGATTGCCATTGGTCGCCTGAGAAACGGCGTCCTCAAAATGGGTACAAATTATCTACTGGCAGGCGAACACAAACAAACACCCAATGTAAAATTTTCCGCTTTATACACATTTGATGGTCTTCGACGTCAACAGGTCGAAGAAGTTGTATCTGGTGATATCATTGCCTTTGCAGGTATTGATAACATCTCCATAGGTGATACTATCACTTCAATTGAAAATCCAGATTTATTGCCTCGTATTCATGTGGACGAGCCCACAGTCTCAATGATTTTCTATGTCAATACCAGTCCATTTGCCGGTCAAGATGGTAAATACCTGACTTCAAGACATATTCTTGCCCGACTGGAAAAGGAAATGAAATTCAATGTTTCCCTGCAGATTGAACAACTGAAGAATCGCGCTGACGCCTTTGAAGTCAGAGGTCGCGGCGAACTTCAGATGGCTGTCCTCATCGAGACCATGCGCCGCGAAGGCTATGAGTTTATGGTATCCAAGCCCCGAGTCATCACCAAGGAAATTGATGGCAAGCTCTCCGAACCAGTTGAGATGCTATATCTGGATATCCCTGAGGAATTTGTTGGTGTTATGTCGGAAAAATTGTCCATCCGGAAGGGTCGCATGGTGAATATCATCAACCATGGTAGTGGACGGGTAAATTTAGAATTCAGAATTCCATCTCGTGGACTGATTGGTTTTCGTACCACCTTTATGACTGAAACCAAGGGTGCTGGCGTGATGAATACCATTATGGAGGGTTATGCTCCCTGGTTTGGTCCCATCCCCCAGCGAAATACAGGAGCTCTGGTTTCTGATCGTTCAGGAAAAATCACGGCCTACGCCAGTTTGAGCATGGAAGATCGGGGAGAACTGCAACTCGATGTGGGTACCCAGGTCTACGCCGGCATGGTAATCGGGGAGCGGAATCGTCCTGGAGATCTGGATGTAAATATTACTCGTGAAAAGAAATTGACCAATATGCGTAGCGCAAATGCTGATCAAACTGTCACACTGCGGAAACCTCATCTGCTTACTCTGGATGAGGCGATAGAATTTATCTCTGAGAATGAGCTGGTTGAAATCACACCTGAAAATATCCGCATTCGTAAAATGGAGCTGGATCCCAACAAACGTCTTTCCCAGGCCAGGAAAGATAAGCGGGTTGATGATTAATGTCCTTCCAATACCAAAAAACGAATAGCTATTTTGCTCAGGTTGCCAATGGTCTTGAGGAAATGGCCGCAGCTGAGATTGAAAATCTCGGTGCTTCCAAAGTCAATCAGCGCTTCAGAGGTTTACAGTTCAGTGCAGATGCAGAAACCGTTTACAGAATCAATTACGGTTCGAGACTGCTCACCCGAATTTTAGCGCCCCTGATTTCCTTCGATTGCCACAGTACCAAATATCTATACAAGACGGCCATGGATATTCCCTGGGAAGAACTCTTCTCACCAGATCAAACCTTTGCCATCTTCTCCCAGGTCAGCAATAGCGCTATCACCCACTCCCAATACGCCTCCCTTAAGCTGAAAGATGCCATTGTGGATCGTTTTCGTGAGAAGGTGAAACGTAGACCCAATGTTGAGTCAAAATACCCTGATATCTGGTTCAATCTCCATATTGAGAACAACCGAGCCGTCATCAGTCTCGATACCAGTGGAGGCTCTTTGCATCGCAGGGGATACCGACTGGATACAGTGGAAGCCCCCATGCAGGAAACGCTGGCCGCAGCTATCGTTCAAATGACCAAATGGGAGGGTAAAACCACATTTATCGATCCCATGTGCGGCTCCGGAACCCTCCCTGCTGAAGCTTATATGGCTCTCACCAACCTTCCTTCAGGCTATTTCCGAAAAAGATTTGGGTTTATGAAAATGCCCGATTTTAACAAGGGACTCTGGACGCATGTACGTAAGGAGATGGATGGTGCCTTTGATGCACCTCAAGAAATACCCATTCAAGCATCTGATGTCGACCCGGTTGCCATGAGAGTGGCCAAACGAAATCTCTCCCATCTGCCCCGTGGATCTGAAATCTACACCCACCGTAAGGATTACCAGGAGATTACCATTCCCCCGGGAGCCACTCTGGTCATGAATCCTCCCTATGGCATTCGCCTTCAAACTGGAGAAGATTTATCCACTTTGTATAAGGAAATGGGCGATTGGTTGAAACAGAAATGTGCTGGAAGTGAGGCCTATATCTATTTTGGTGAACGAAAATACCTGAAGAATATTGGCCTGCGTCCTGAATGGAAACGACCCCTGAGAAATGGTGGTTTAGATGGACGTCTCGCTAAATTCGTGATGTATTAAACATCTCCATAGACCCAGTATGCAACACCAGAAATTGTGCCTCCAGATTCATAAAACCCAGCCTGATAAAATAAATTAGCCCAATAAAACCTCCTCTCCCCACAGAGGAGGTTTTTTCCCTCGATGGGAAATGCTTGTGAACCAGGCAATTGATCAACTTTTTCCTTTCCCCACATCTGATCCGCTTTAAAATAAAGCCACAACTAACTACTACATGATATTCACTGAAGGGTTTTTCATGAAACGATCTACTGCTGGTATTCTAGCGTTTGCAACAATCTCATTTTTCCTATATGCATTCGGAGTTGATTTCTTCGATGCAATCTGGTCTTTCCCCTCTCAGCGAGCCGTTCCATTTATGGTTCTAGCACTGGTTGGCTCCGGAATTTTTGTGACCATATATCTTGGATTTCCTCAGATCAAGCGTTTCTGGCATGGGGTTCAAGTCACCATGGGTATCTATGATAATCCTGAAGATGAGGGCGATCTGAATCATTTCCGGGCTTTGACCACAGCACTCTCAGCCACAGTGGGTATTGGAAATATAGCCGGAGTGGGTATCGCGATTTACTATGGGGGACCCGGGGCATTACTCTGGATGTGGATTACTGCTTTTTTCGGTACTACCCTGAAATTTGCTGAAAGTACGCTCGCTTTAAAATATCGGGAAATGGATGTAAATGGAAACACTGCTGGTGGACCCATGTATACCATTGAAAATGGTCTGGGTCGGAATTGGCGCTGGCTTGCAGTAGCATTTGCGGCTTTTACCATTATCTGCTCAATGGCCACTGGTAATGCCATCCAATCATTCACGGTTTCCGATCAGATTTACTCTGAAGTGTCTCAAGTAGTTGGATCCACTCACTGGTTAACCTTAAAACATATGGTTTTCGAGGGTTTTTCAGTATCCATGCAGCAAATATTCAATGGACTATTGATGGCTACCTTGGTAGGAATGGTGATTCTCGGGGGGATCAAACGTATCGGACACGTAACGGGATATCTGGCCCCTTTCATGGCCGGAATTTATGTATTTGCAGCTCTGCTTATCCTTCTTTCACATTTTGATCAATTGGGGACAGCATTTGGGTTGATTTTCAAGATGGCTATCAACCCACCTGCCATGGCTGGTGGTGTAGGAGGTGGCGTTCTGCTGGTCATGCTCCACGGAATTAAAAGAGGATTATACTCCAATGAAGCAGGCCAGGGAAGTGCCGCCATTGCCCACTCTACTGCCAAGACAGATCAACCTGTACGCGAGGGTTCTGTTGCCATGCTGGGGCCATTCATTGACACTATCCTTATCTGTACCTTAACTGGTCTTGCAATCATCTCCACAGGCGCCTGGGAGCATACAGAATTTTTTGTACGAATTAGCGTCCATGATGCTACGCTGGCAGATTCAATAGTAGCATCAGGGGTTTTCGATGGACGTGAGCTCCTGAATAGTAGCTTGCTCACTTCTTTTGCATTTAAAGAAGGGCTGGGTTGGATGATCGGCTGGGGTGATAAAATTATTACGCTTTCTATTCTGCTTTTTGCACTTTCCACTGCCATCAGCTGGTCCTTTTATGGGGATAGAGCCACTGAATACTTATTCGGTCCAAAAGCCATCCTGCCCTACCGAACTGTCTATGTTTTCTTTGTTTTTCTTGGAGGCATTGCCAGTCTCGATGCAGTATGGAAATTTGGAGATGCAGCATTAGGGTTCATGACTTTGCCCAACCTGCTGGCAATAATTTTACTGTCTAAAAAGTTGAAGACGATGAGTACAGAATACTTCAACCAGGAACATGTGCCTTACAAATAAATCTATTTATTAAATAGAGGGTTACATGAATAATTTTCACGACCAACTTATTGGGGACGCCAGTTCAATTGCCAGAACTGCTGGTGAACTCATCCTTACCTTGAGCACTAGAGAAAGACAAATTTCATACAAAAGTAGCCGTGATATGGTGACTGAAGTCGATCAAGCTTCAGAAAACTATATTGTGTCCGAGATTCACCGACTTTATCCTGAACATGAGATATTGGCAGAAGAAGGTGGCGGATCCAGCTCACATTCCTCCCCCTACAAATGGATCATCGATCCTCTTGATGGAACCACCAACTTTGTCCATGGTTTCCCCGTTTTCGCCGTATCCATTGGAATTCAATTTGAAGATGACCTCCTCGTGGCAGCAGTCTATGACCCAAACCGGCAAGAACTTTTCAGCGCTGGAAAAGGTCAGGGCGCTTTTCTAAACGGGGAGTCAATTTCTGTGAGTCAAACCCATGACTTGGGCAAATCTCTATTGGCCACGGGCTTCTCATATTTTAATGATGATTATTTCAAGCTCAACATGGAGCTGTGGGCCTCAATCTATGGGAAAACGCAAGGACTGAGACGAGCTGGAGCAGCGGCTATTGATTTGGCCTGGCTGGCTTGTGGTCGTCTGGACGGACTCTGGGAATTCAGTTTAAAACCCTGGGATATTGCGGCTGGTGCTTTACTGGTAACTGAGGCTGGAGGTATGGTATCTGGCCCACGTGGTGAGGATCTGGATCTGGCTGTGGGACACATCATTGCAGCCAACCCGAATATCCATCCTCACATCATTAAAGAAATCAACCTGTTTAACCATAGACTTTAGACGATCAGGATCAAGCTCATACATGTTACTCACTGGCATTTTACAGGTTGAGTTACACTTGCCCGCAGTTCAGAGTTTGAAGCAAAAGCGGAGTGTGATTAAAAGTTTAAAAGAAAGGTTACGCTCTCGTTACAACGTCTCAGTTTCTGAGTTTGATTATCTGGATAAATGGCAACATGCCGCAATCGCTGTTGCTATGCTCTCATCAGACAGATCCTATCTTGACTCAAGATTTCAATCCATTTCACGATTTATTGAAAATGAGGTAATGGGACATGCTTATATCATGAAGTGTGAGCTTACCATTCTCTAAAACTCACGATATTCAAATATTTCTTCTAAACCTAATCCAAATATTTTAGCGATTCGAAAAGCAAGACCCAAAGAGGGAGTATACCTTCCTGCCTCAAGTGCCACAATGGTTTGACGCGTACAACCGGCTGCATCCGCCAATTCCTGTTGCGTCATTTCATTTTGCTCAAAACGGTGTTTGCGAATAGTGTTAAGAATTATATCAGTCGCCATAGTGATCCAACCACCAATAGCCATAAACGATGCCTATTGACCTGCTTAAAAACAGCATCAGAAACTGAGACCATAATGCCAAATAAGGTATATCAATGGGAATAGTCCCAGCCTCCCAATAGAGTTCAGTAAGTCCTATGGTCCAAACAAAACCCAATATCAAAATTCCCACGACTTGAAAGTTTGTTGCTCTAGACAATACGAGTCGATCCCTCTCGTCCAATAATTTGGACCAACGACTTTTTCGTGATGTGGGGAGCATTAAAAGTACGCTAATTCCGAGAGTCACCATGATCACTCCTGTTAAAGTGATTCGGAATTCTTCATTCTGAAAAAAATCTGTGACAGCATGCCCTTTGAACAACCACATGATGGTGGAAACTCCTGTAGCGATGGTAACAATATTCCACAGGGAACGTTTCTGCAATAAGGCCATAGGAATTTTTATTACTTCTCCCCCGTGGTCAATTTTGGCCTTGCGCAGTTTCAATACCTGCAGAGCTCGAACTGCGAGATAGGCGGCGGTGGCACTGATTAGAAAGGCTGCCAGCATGGTGGTTGATAACCAAAAATTCATTTTTTCTCTCCCTTCGATCAGCGATTAATGTAATATATTTTAATCATTATGTATACTATTTCATACATAATATAATATTTTCATTTTCCCTGATGAGGGAGCAGTTAAGCCCTACTTTTTACGAGGATTATCCCAGAATACTTCCTGATTCCCACTGCGATGATTTTCATAGCGGGCCATGACAAATAGTAAGTCGGAAAGCCGGTTCACATATTGAATAATCTCAGCAGCAACCGTTTCACTCTGGTTCAACGTGATAATACTGCGTTCAGCTCTACGGCAGACTGTCCGCGCCAGATGCAAAAGTGAGGCAGATTTTGTCCCACCTGGTAGAATGAATTCCTCCAGAGGGGGTAGTTCGCTATTCATTTGATCAATATGCTTCTCAAGCGATGTAGTATGCTGATCAGTAACCAGACCTTCTATCATACCGTCAGATGCCAGCTCGCCGCCAAGATCGAAGAGGGTGTGCTGGATACTTGATAGGACAGCAGCTAGTTTATCATCTGGATTCTCGGTTAAGACTAGACCTACAATGCTATTCAGTTCATCGATGTCACCATAGGCTGCGACTCGCAATGAATCCTTTGAGACTTCCTCCCCATTTGCCAGACGTGTCTTGCCCTTATCGCCATTGCGTGTATATATTTTTGTGAGTCTCATCTCAGATAACCTTCATAGTTTGTGAGCTATCAGCTCAAGATATTTCTACTTACAATCTCCAACAATACGACCGCTGCCCACAGGATAGTGAATACAACTGTGGACCAGATAGACAGGGACGGTCTTAGAATTCGATAGTCACGATCTACCCGAGTGAAAAGAATTCGGATGAGATTCGCTGTCCATCCTGCACTCAGGACCACAATTCCAATGAGCATGGCTGTTACTAATGATGAATCACCAGCAATATAAACCAGTGGGTAAAATGCAAAAAACAGTGAAACCAGCACGACACTACTGGTAAATCTTGGACGTTCAAATACCAACCCGCTTAAACCCCTTTTGTCCAATCCCTCATTTTCTTTGGATTCTATCATGACAAAGAGACCAATCAATGAGACAAAGAGAAGAATTCTCTGTAATCCTATCAGCTCTTGCGATGGTTGGAAGAAATTCTCAAGACCTGTTCCCAGTAATAATGTTTCCTGGGCAAGAAACAGGTATAAAAACTGTTTGGTAATACTCCTGCTACGCAGTCCAAATACCAACAATCCAATCATGACCAATCCAATAAGAATCAATTGAGTATTGGAGGGTGGATATACGTTTGAAATATCCAAAACATGACCGGGGATACCAGATAAGGTATAATGACCATACCAGACGATAAGCATACCATAGAGGGCGATCAGTGGGGCTGGGACGCTTAACTTTGGCCAGCGCTTCTCCAGGTGGACCACAAGGATGACCAGAAAGAACAGATCGGGGAGCAATTGAACCTGACGCTCCCACAAACCCATGACAGCAGAGATAAACCAAACCCAGAGAAGGTTCTTCTCAACAGTACTCAGCGAATAAGATTTTTCAGCAACAGTTCTTTCCAGGTCCAGCAGGACCAGCCCAGTTCCGCCCATGATCAGAAAGCGACTCAACGTCCATTCAATAAACAGATGATGAGAGAGTGGAGCAAGCACCACAGCAGCAAGATAGAGGATTAAAGAATACATATGTGCGGAGTTCTTCGAGGTTCCTGAATAATAGGCACTCAGGTGCAATGCGAATAGCATCATTCCAAGATGGAAAATTATCCCTGGGGCAACAAGGGGCAGGCGGAGTTGGGGGAAAATGCCCAGCACAAGGACAATTATTGAAACAAATGCCAATTGGTGCTGCCGGGCGGCTGAGATGAATTTTCCCGAGAATTGCAGGAGAATTCCAGACAATAGCAGGTATCCTGTTACAACGGCACTGATCAACTCAATTTACTCCATGGGTTGGATTAACTTTTCACTTAAAGTTCAAAGGGATCGTCTATCAATTCCATATAAACTTTGTTGGTATCATCGTGAAAGGACAATTTGATATAATGTCGATTATCACCATCAAATATATCGGCACCCTTTTCTGTGCAGTACAGAATTATATGTCCTTTATAATGACCATATTCACGCTTCAAGTCCTTATGGGCAACAAATATTAGATTTGTAAAGCTCTCTGATTCACGAATATGGACATCGCCATTCCTGTCACTGAAATCAGTAAGCAGATCGGGTTTTGAAACCAGGGACATATCCTTCCCAATCCAGATACTTAATAGTTCGAAATGGAAGGGCAGGAAAATTGAGTTCTTGATTAGAAATCCAGTCTCTTTTTTTTCAGTAGCCTGATGAATAGATTTGCTCATTATTGTTCTCCTGAGATAATTTTCTATAGGTTAAAAAAGATTAACCAGACTACAAAAAAGATGGGCAGTAGTATTGGTATTGAATATTTAAAGATATAGCCCATAAAGGATGGTACGTCTACACCAGCCTGTTCAGCTATGTTTTTTACCATAAAATTGGGAGCGTTCCCAATATAGGTCATGGCTCCAAAAAATACAGCAGCCACAGAAATAGCCATTAGGTATACAACTGAATTAGAGTCCCCTGGAACCGGAGATGGGACTTTCGTTGCAAACTGTTGAACGTCGGAAACCGAACTAATATCAAGTCCGAATTTTCCCATTGAACCTGCCAGGAAATTTAGATAAGTCGGTGCATTATCAAGCACGCCGGAAAGGGATCCAGTAAACCAGTAAAAGCGCGACACCGTAAATTCGGCAGCATGCTCTTTAGCATAAGCACCAATTAGCTGTAGCGCTGGAATCATGGTAGCAAATATTCCTACAAAGAGATAGGCCACTTCTTTGATAGGCTCAAAGTTAAACTCATTGCCACGTAAGGCTTCCTTATCCCCGGTTCGGTAAGCTATAAAAGCCACACTAAACATAATCACTTCTCGTATACCAAAGGGGACATGCAACAGTTTCTGTAAGCTGGGAAAACCATCGATCACTGCTGGATCCATAAATACTGAAATGATGATAACTCCCAGATAGATAAAGTTTTTGCTGCCGTGTATCTCAAGATTTTTTCCAGGTATGGGTTCTATACTGCTGGCAGGTACCCGCATATCGAAGGCCATAAAAACACTAATTACAGCCAAAACTGTGACCAACCATATATGCCAGACATGCCCAATCACCCAAAAGAATGGTACTCCCTTTAAAAAGCCTAGAAACAGGGGTGGATCTCCAATGGGAGTAAGACCTCCACCAATATTGCTCACAATAAAAATAAAGAAAATGACATGAAAGGGTTTCAGTCGACCTTCATTCAATCTCATAAATGGCCTGATTAAAAGCATGGAGGCCCCGGTTGTACCAATAAAATTAGAAAGTATGGCTCCACCAAAAAGTATGAGCCCATTTATCCAGGGTTTACCTGAGGAATTAAATCGTATAAGAATTCCACCTGAAGCCACGAAAAGCGCTGTAAGCAAAGCGATAAAGGATATGTACTCCTCCAGTGTATGTAGCAGACTGAGTGTACCATGATCCATTAAAAACCCATAGTAGACAGCGACGATGGCTCCCAGCGAAATGGCGACTTTGGGGTAGTGATGTTCCCATAAATGGGGGTAAAAAAGAGGTCCCGTTGCAATCATTAGCAGCAAAATGATAAATGGTGCAACTAGCCAGATCGGCGGCAAACTGCTATGGTGACCTGCTTCTGCCTCCTGATGCATATCCCCTTCTTGGTTGACAATTTGCTCACTGGCAACCTGTTCACTCGCGCTACCATGTTCTTCTGCCATAACTGGACTGATAATCAATAATGCCAGTAAGACCAGTTTGCCCAAAACAACCATCCTCATGCTTCATTCCCTTTAAATTCAAATCGATTTGATTTTATATAATTATAAATCGACTCCGATTCACTCCCCTTGAACATATCGTCCATGTTTTCCCAGAAAGAATCAAGTCTCATTTCGTATTTCTTTTCGTAAAGATAAGCCTGGATCAGCATATCCAATTTGTCAATTCGTTTTACTACCCGGGCCTCAGGAGATTTATTAGACTCAAAATCTTGCCAGAGATCTTTGAAGTATTCCCCTTCTTGAATGTCTTGCACTATCTGCTCAAAAGCAGCCGCTTCAGCCTCGTATTTCGTCGCTTCCAGCACATTGTCCCGGGGGGTTAAATCACCTACGATTGATTCTGCGATGTCATGCACAAGGGCCATGTTTAGGGCTCGCTCTACATTCACGCCATTCGATTGTAAAGTGGTGCGCAGATAAAGTATGAGGATTGACATCCCATAACTATGGGCAGCGATAGATTCAACACCCCGAGCATCAATTCCAGATTGTAACCACCCTGATCTAGGGATGGTTTTAAGCGCATAGATGTGCTCAAGGCTGGATATCAGGCGACGCGTCGGAATGTCTTTTCTGGTATCATTCATAAGGTAAGAAGATAGAATAAAGGGAGGTGAATGCTAAAGCGAATTGCCAGTTAACGGAAGGGATCTGAGTTTATAGCCTCCCCAAATAAGGAGTCAAAATTAAACAATTACCACTGATACTCCTAGCCGTAACTCACTATGTATCAGCAGATAAGGATTGTCCTGTAAAGTGTGTTGATGTAAAGATATCGATGTTTCACGCTTAAAGTGACTGTTGAAGTGAACAGAATACTAATGGCGCTGGATAAGATGTCAAAGTGATCTATGGCATCTCGAATTTTACATGGGGATGACGCACGATCAGGACGGGACAATGAGCTTTCCGGACAACTTTTTCAGCCGTTGAGCCATAAATGGCGTGACTAAATCCACTCAAGCCATGGGTGGCCATCACGATGAGATCCATCCCCTGTTCCTTAGCAAAGGAGACTATCTCCCGCCAGGGTTTCCCATGCAGATTTGATGAATCGGTCTTGATTTCAGAGGGAATTTGTTCCGCCACTATCTTGGCCAGCGACTCATCAACATATCCGCTGAGTTGTTTCTCTATATCTGGATAGCTATAGGTCCCCCAGGCAAAATCAACAGGGGCCACGATGGGTTCCACGACATGCAATACATGTAGACTGGCCTGGTACTTTTGCGCCAGATCTATGGCGAATGGTAGTGCATATTTCGCAGACTCTGAAAAATCAGTCGGTACTAAAATTTTGGAATACTTCATTTTGTGACCTCCAAATTATTGAGGAGGGATATCAGGCTGAGAGTTCTCTCCCCAGTTCCAGACCTTTCTGAAATGCTTTCAGATTGATCTCTAAAAGATGTCGCTTCTTAAAGATAAGCGGTAGAACCCTTTGAACCACCAAAGGATCGAGAAAATCTGAGTATCCGGCGAGGACACCGAGAATGACAACATTCGAGGTCCTCGTATTGCCCAATTCCTTTGCGATCTCAGTTGCTGGAATGGGTATTCGTATGATATCATCCCGTTTTGGCTCAATATCAATCAGTGAACTATCCCACAGAATGGCCCCACCTTCAATAACATCATCTTCAAACTTCTCCAGAGAGGGTCGATTCATGGCAACCAATACTGTAGGATGGGTAACCAGGGGTGATCCAATTGCCTCACGTGACAGCTTGACGTGACAGTTTGCTGTCCCCCCTCTCATCTCAGGACCATAGGAAGGGATCCAACTCACATTAAGATCCTGGCGCATCCCAATTTCACTAAGCCAGACACCCAGAGAGAGAACACCCTGGCCACCAAACCCGGCAATTTTTATTTCTTGATCAATGCTTTCACTTAGGGTCAATGAATCAGTTTCAATTTTTATCTTATCCTGCTCCAGTCCGAGAAGTTTTGGTACCCTGCTTGGTGAAGCAAAATGCTTACTCAAGTCCAAAGGTTCAACCTGTTGGGCGATATCTTTGAATACACCGAGTGGGAAGTTCTGCATCAGAGTTGATTTGATCCATTCCTCTGACTGGGGTGCTGTCATCTTCCACCCTGTGGGACAGGTGGATAAAACCTCAATAAAAGAGAAACCTTTCTTCTCGATTTGATTTTTGATACCTCGCCGGACGGCTTTTCGAGCAGCATTTTTTGACCGCACATCTGCCAACATAACGCGTTCTACATAAACGGGAGATTCAAGACTGGCAATGATTTCAGCCATACGCATGGGGTAACCCTCATTCTGTAGCGTTCGACCATAGGGAGTGGTTGTTGTTTTCTGACCGATGAGGGTTGTGGGAGCCATTTGACCCCCGGTCATTCCGTAAATGGCATTATTTACAAAGAAAACGGTTATGGCTTCACCACGGTTGGCGGCATGAAGTATCTCATTACCACCAATGGCAGCCAAATCTCCGTCTCCCTGATATGAAATCACGATAGATTCAGGCAAGGCACGCTTCACACCCGTAGCCACTGCAGGCGCTCTACCGTGAGCGGATTGGATATTTCCTGCATTAAAGTAATAGTAGGCAAAAACGCTGCACCCGACAGGGCTCACAAATATACAATTTTCAGCTACCTCATAATCGGTTAGGGCCTCTGCTATCATTTTATGAAGAATTCCATGACCACAACCTGGACAATAGTGAGTCTGTTCCTTATTATTTCCAGGACGACGCTCGTAGGTGTCGTAAAAGCCCTTTGATTTTCCTAATATTTTGACACTCATAGTACCCTCATCATGCGTTTGATCTCATGCACCAATTCTTTTATGGACGGGACATTGCCCCCCATCCTGCCGTAAAACTCCACGGGCTTGGCACCATTCACAGCCAATCGGACATCATCCACCATTTGACCATTACTCAATTCTATCACACTAAATGCTTTGACATGATCCATGGCAGCGAGTTCTGCGATTCGTTTTGATGGATAGGGCATGAGGGTTATGGGACGCAGCATGCCCACCTTTACCCCTTCAATCCTCAATTGATCGACGGCTGTATGTATCATTCGAGAAACAATGCCGTAGCCGACTACGATGAAGTCTGCATCATCAAGTCGATATTCTTCGAAGCGGGTCTCGCTATTTTCAATAATCTCGTATTTGCTCTGTAATTTTCTATTGTGACGCTCCAGATCATCTGGATCAAGTTCAATAGAGCTGATAAGATTCATTCTATCGCCATCGACTCCGCGTATGGCCCATTTCTTTTCAGCAAATTCTTCAACTGGTTCAGGGAAGTCGACTGGCTCCATCATCTGACCTATAAATCCATCAGCCAAAACAACGGCTGGATTTCTATATTTGTCAGCAAGATCAAATGCCAGCATGGTAAGGTCACACATTTCTTGAGCAGAATTGGGGGCTAGAACTATATTTTTGTAATTTCCATGGCCACCCCCCTTAACTACCTGATTGTAGTCACTTTGTTCCGGGGCTATGTTTCCCAGACCAGGGCCTCCGCGCATGATATCCACAACCACGCATGGGAGTTCAGCTCCCGCCAGATATGACATTCCCTCCTGCTTCAAACTAAAACCAGGGCTGGAACTTGCTGTCATGGCACGAATACCGGTTCCAGCAGCACCATACACCATATTGATTGCCGCTATTTCACTCTCAGCCTGAAGGAAGGTCCCCCCCACCAGTGGCATGTAAAGTGCAGCAGCGTGGGCAATCTCACTTGCCGGGGTAATTGGATATCCATAGTAAGCGCGGCAACCAGCCAGGATGGCACCCTTTACAATTGCTTCATTCCCTTTTACAAATTGTTTTGCCATGCTCTACTCCGCGAAACTTAGGTTTCTAAAATTGCTTAGGATAACTTGCTGACCACAGGCTTCACACTCTGCCAGCCCCTTCACCGAATCTGTGACTGTCAATCTACTCTGCACATTCTTAGTCTGGCAGATATAGCTTTCTTCAGCCTCAGCCCAATTCTTATAAACTGTAATTGCACCTGGTTCAGGACATGCATAGAAGCAAATACCGCAACCCGTACATCCATCACCATCATATTCAGCTGGACTATAACCATGCGTATTAAAACTATTTGCCAAGTGCAGGACATCAACTGGACATGCGACGACGCAAAGATTGCATCCTTTGCATTCCTCGATGTTGACTGCAACGAGTCCACGGGCTTTAGCCATATTCAGAACCTCCTCAGATTCATATTATCTTATTTCTCAATGTAAAAGTTTACTCCTGTGTGACTGTCGCTCCAACTCCTCCCGGAAGTCTGGGTGCGCAATTGAAATAAGAGCCTTGGCTCTTTCCCTCAATGTTTTTCCGTGAAGATGGGCAATACCGAATTCAGTGACGATATAGTGCACATCCCCTCTGCTGGTTGTGACAGCGGCCCCCGGTTTCAGGTCTAAAACAATACGGGATTGGGTGCCCTTTTTAGCTGTAGAGGGCATGGCAATAATGGGTACCCCACCAATACTTCGAGAAGCTCCCCGCATAAAATCAACCTGGCCACCAATTCCTGAAAAATTGGTGCGTCCCATGGAATCTGAACATACCTGACCGGTTAGATCAATCTCAATGGATGAATTAATCGCCACCATTTTATTGTTTTGAGCAATGATATAGGGATCATTCACATAATCTGTGGGATGAAACTCCATGAAAGGATTCTCATGAATAAAATCGTAAACGTGTTGGGAGCCCATAACAATACTGGAGACTACTTTTCCTGGGTGTAGCGTTTTTTCTTCGCCATTAATTACGCCAGATTCAACCAGTTCCACCACACCGTCACTGAACATCTCTGTATGGATACCCAGGTTGCGCTTTTCCTTGAGATAGAACAATGTTGCATCTGGTATAGCTCCAATTCCCATCTGCAGGGTTGATCCGTCTTCAATGAGACTGGCAATGTATTTTCCGATAATCATGTGCCGCTCAGATAATTCAACTTTGGCAGCTTGGAATAATGGCTCATCAGCCTCCACGATAAAATCCAACTTCGAAGCGTGTATAAAATTGTCGCCGTGAACTCTCGGCATCTGCCGATTTACCATGGCTACAATAATTTTGGCTACTTTGCAGGCGGCAATTGTAGTATCCGTGCTTACTCCAAAACTGCAAAAACCATGTGAATCAGGTGGGCTCACATGAATTAGAGCCACATCCACAGGGATGTGGCCATTTTTAAACAATCCCGGAATTTCTGATAGAAAGATAGGTGTCCAGTCTGCCCTGCCTGCGTTTACTGACTCCCTCACATTCGTTCCAGTAAACAGGGAATTAAGGCGCACATGGCCTTCCATCTCTGGCGTGACATATTTTGCATCACCTAATGTTAGAATGTGGCTTACTGTCACATCTTCAAGGTCCATGACTCGCTTGCTGAAAGCATCTACAAAAATCTGAGGGGTGGCGGCACCTGCATGCAAATAAACAGAATCTCGAGATTTGATGAGACTCATGGCCTCCTCAGGAGTTCCAATACGTGAGCGATAGTTTTCAGTCCATCCCATTATATTTTGATACCAAATAAGCGATTAAGAACGGGTTGCATATTTCGTCCACCAAGTGTGTACAATCCCTTTTTGAGTCCATGCGAATCTTTCATCGCTTTATCAATGCCCATCTCGGCTATCTGAATCAGATACTTGGACAATACATTGGAAAGTGCAATTGAGGTGGTTCTACTTATCCCTGAGGTAATATTGGGGACACAATAATGGATCACACCTTCATCGATATAGACAGGATCTGAAAGCAAGGTCGGCCTGGTTGTCTCACTGGCACCACCCTCATCAACAGAATAATCTATGAATACAGAGAGGTGTTTCATTTTTTTGACCATTTCCCTCGTGATTATCTGAGGAGTCTGGGCACCTCTGTTTAGAATGGATGTTACCACGACATCAGCGAAGGCAATGGTTCTAGCCACGGCTGGTTGATTAGCGTAAATAGTAGTAACCCGGTCACCCAAGGTGTTCTTCACCCTACGTAATTGTTCAATATTTTTATCAAGAATATGGACTTGCGCTCCCAAACCCACAAAAGCCTTTGCGGCACTGGCTCCTACCATTCCGGCCCCAACAATGACAACGGAAGCAGGGGCTACTCCTGGGACACTCCCCAACAGGACTCCCCTTCCCATGGGATCACGTCCTAAATAATTTCCAGCGATGATTGGTGCCATCTGACCAGCAAGTTCACTCATGATATTGAGAATCGGTCTGGAACCATCTTCCTCTTCCATGATCTCCATACCGATTAATGTGATTTTTTTTTCGGTCAAACCCTTGAATACTGCTGGGGAACTGACAGAGAGGTGCTGGAAGGTAATGACGGTCTGACCTTCTAGCATAAGATCGAGGCATTCCTCATTCACAGGCAAAATTTTGAGCAGCACATCAGAGCGACCATAAATTTCATCCGAGCTAAAAACAATCTGGGCGCCCTTGTTTGCATAATTCTGGTCAGAGAAGCCACTTGATATACCTGCTCCTGATTCTACAAAAACTGTGTGACCCCTCGTAATAAGAGATGTTGCTCCCCTGGGTGTTAAACAGACTCGCTTTTCATTCAAACGACTTTCATGCAGAATCCCAAAATTCATAGCCATCTCCCAATCTCATCCCCCTTGTTTTTGATACAAAACATTAAAAGACAAACAGTGTGCCAAGTATACAAAGTTCGTAAATTAGATAATACGAATCCTCAAGTGCTCTGGCTCAAACCTGTAGACTTGGTGAGTTTTCTTAATGGGTCAGAATACGATATAGACAAGTAGATTCCTAAATAAACTCAATCATTTCTACTGTTCATATCCACCTAAATCAGTTGACTCACCATGTAAAAACCAATTGAGCATTTTTAATGAGGATATCTCAACTATTTTAAAGCATGTTTAATCAGGTACTCACACTCAAGCAACGTCCGGGCTTCCGAGACATGATGCAACACCGTGTGCATGAAATATTGTTGATATCAAGTCTTTATGATGCCTTCAAGCTGGAAGAGGATGGACGTCTTGGTGAAATGATTTTCACTGAATACCAGGATATGAATCTTAGCAGTGCTCCAAGAATCACCAGGGTCTCAACGGGAGACCATGCATTGAGAAAATTGAGAGCGCGCCACTATGATCTCGTCATTACGATGACACGTATATCAGATATGGATCCCTTTGAACTGGGTCGTAAGATTAAAAAGAAGCAAGAGTCCATTCCAGTCATCATGCTGGCCTCGAACCGTCGAGAATATAAGTGGGCCACTCAACGAGTTGATAATCTCAAAGGAATTGATAAAACCTTCATATGGCACGGTGATTCAAACATTTTTACGACTATTGTAAAATACATCGAAGATCGTATGAATGCTCCTCGAGATATTCTGAAGGGTGGAGCACGAGCCATCATTGTGGTTGAAGACTCCCCAAAATATTATTCAATTTTTCTACCTATGCTTTACAGAGTGATCATCAATACGACCCAGAAATTGATGAAACATGAGTATACCGACGAGCTGCGTTTATTCAGAATGAGATCCAGACCAAAGATTTTGCTGGCATCCACATTTGAGGAGGCCACCGAGTTATATAAACTATATAAAAACAATCTCCTTGCGGTTATCTCTGATGTGAGGTACCCCCGCAACGGTGTACTTGACCCCCAGGCTGGTGCCAAGTTCATAAAAATTATTCAGAAGAAAAATGCCACGATGCCCCTCATTATGCAATCAATGGAGGGGAGTAATGAAAAAACTGCCAAGGATCTCGGGGCCTATTTTATTGCCAAATATTCACCCCAATTGATAAAGAGATTGCAGGATTTTGTTGTCAAGCACTGTGGTTTCGGAGATCTGGTTTTTAGCACTCGAGATGGGAAAATCCTTGCAAAAATTCGTCATTTAAATGCGCTGAGTGCGGCACTTGAATCTGTACCAATTCAGAGTATCGAATACCATTCACGTCGGGATCATTTCTCAAACTGGCTGGCCGTCCGTGGCTACTTTGATCTTGCTGATTTCTTAAAACCCATCAATTTCGAAGATTTTGAAGATCCAGAAGATTTTCGCAAAATTTTACTTGATGCAATTGAACGACAGCGAGTCCTTCAACATTTTGATAATATTGGCTACTACGATGTCGACACCTATGATCCAACCATTACTGCAGTCAGAATTGGGGGTGGATCTATTGGCGGTAAGGCGCGAGGTCTCGCTTTTCTCACTGCTCACAAGCGTCGATATGATTTTTCGCGGAAATACCCCGAAATAAGAGTTGATGTTCCTCAGTTCGCTGTAATTGCCACAGATATTTACGATCGATTCCTGGACATAAATAAACTGCGCAGCAAATCCCTGGAGTTAGAAACCAACCAGGAAATCGATGATCTGTTCCGGAAAGCTGTTTTTCCAGGTAATTTTACAGAGCAACTCCATTCCTATTTGGGTCATCATGCCGGTCCCCTTGCTGTCAGATCCTCCAGTCTCCTGGAGGATTCTCTATTTCAGCCATTCGCAGGGATTTATAGCACCTATATGCTTCCCAATTGTGCTCCAGCCCTTGACACAAGGGTTTTCCAGCTACTGGAAGCCATCAAACTTGTATATGCCTCTGGATTTCACAGAGAAGCAGTTGCTTATCTCAAATCAACGGGTAATCGTCCGGAGGATGAAAAGATGGCGGTGGTAATCCAGCATCTAAGTGGGCGAAAACATGGTGATTATTATTACCCCAGCTTTTCTGGTGTTCTACAGACCCTTAACTATTACCCCCAGGGAGCTATGCGCCGTGACGAGGGTATGGCAACCATGGCACTTGGTTTGGGAAGAACTGTTGTAAATGGCGAGAAAGCATTAAAATTCAGTCCAAAACGACCCAACGTTCTGCCACAGTTTTATGATGAGCAATCCATCTTAAAAAACAGTCAGAATTACTTCTACGCCCTGGATACAGCCCATTGTGATTTGCCTTTGGAAAGCGGGGAGAGTTCGAATCTCATTCAGTTGGACCTGAAAACTGCTGAGGAGCACGGCAGCCTGGACCAGATAGCCAGTGTGTATTCATTCCAGGACGGTCGCTTTCGCGATACCTTGTTCGATAAGGGTCCTCGGATTATAACCTTCGCCAACATATTGAAGTGGAAATCTCTTCCTCTGGCAGATATGCTCAGTGATTTAATGGAATTCGGAAAATTGGGTATGGGTTGTGAGGTTGAAATGGAATTCGCGGTAAATTTACCAGCAAATCGAGAAGAACCAGCAGAGCTATCCATTCTGCAAATAAGACCCATGGTCACATTCGAACGACCACATGTTGTTGACATTACCAAGGTGGGAAAAGACGATGAGCTGTTTCACAGTGAAATTTGTCTGGGCAATGGTGACAATGTCGAAATACACGATCTGATTTATATCGACATTGATAAATTCGACATCCTGAAAAGCCAGTATATCGCTGAAGAGATAAGAATAATGAATCGAGAATTCAGCCCGGAGAAGTCTTACATGCTTGTAGGCCCGGGGCGTTGGGGCACAGCTGACCCCTTGCTGGGTATTCCCGTGAATTGGAATTACATATCTAACGCCAGATCCATTGTAGAGGTAGGCTTACCGGATTTATATGTTGATCCTTCTTTTGGGAGTCATTTCTTTCAAAACATTACTTCTCTTGGGATTAGCTATTTTACGATTCCTCCAAGACAATTATCTGAAAAAATGAATCTCGATTGGTTTAAGAGTCAAAAGGCCGCCACAGAAACGAAGTATCTTAAACACTTTCATTTTGAGGACCCTTTCATTATTCAAGTTAATGGAATGAAAGGTGAAGGTCATATCTGGAGACCGGGCTGCAGCATGTCCCTGGAAAAGGAACAGTTCGAAATCACCCTTGAGAATTAAATAATTCACTTTATGTTCGGAGCAAACAAAAGAGGAGATGCTTGACATGAGAATTACCTTCAAAGCCCTACTAATCACTGTACTACTCACAGCAAGTGTGTTTGGACAAAATTCGGGGATAGGAATAGGCTTGTCCACCGATGGACTCACTGGAAAATATTGGATGAGTGGGACGAACGCTGTGGCTGTACACTGGAATTTTGGAAGCGCACTCGCTGCGGACTATTTGTTTGATTTACCCGACTTGCTTAAAATAACTGACAATGAGACACCTGTGTATTATGGTGCTGGTGTTACCCTGGGGACACATAAGGGTATCAATGATGACCTTGAGGAGACAACAGAATTTGATCTTGGCGTACGAGGGGTAATCGGGATCAGCTACTATCTTTCTTCTTATCCTGTCGATATTTTTATCGAAAGCACACCCACTCTAAAGATACTTGGAGGAGGCGGGTTTGGTTTTGGTGGAAGCCTGGGTATTAGATACTTTTTCTAATCCATACCACGTAACTTTCAAAAGAGGCTGTCCCAAGAGGGCGGCCTCTTTTTTGTTCTACGCAAGGCGAAATAATGGTTGATGACAGTCGTGGGGACAGAAAAGAGTCGTTTAATGGGCTCTGGTGGGTTGATTTTAGCGGATTCGGCTCAGAAATTTTGCATCGATTGGATTTTACATAAAGCAGTATGAAACCGTGGTTAAATGAAAAGAGACTATCTCAGGATCTATGACGTCCTGTTTTTTTGTGCAAAACTGATTGTCTTTAACTTTGTAGAAACGTTAAGATTTTTGAAGGATTCTTTTATTGAAATCCTCTGCATAGGGGTTAGTATTAAGCACATCCATACCTATTGGTATTATTGTTATAAGGGTATGGTACTGAGATAGTTAGCTAAACTTATTTTGTGAGGTCCCTTGGTGACAGATACAACACATAATTTTCATATACCCGTCATGGGCACAGGGCATTCCATTGACACCCCCATTCGCCTGGCCCATTTAGGAATCACTTCAGTTATTTCTATTATCGATGACATCCTCATGGAGCGCTTGAGGAAATACTATACGGCTGAGTACAAACTACCCTATCAGCCCATTTCAAACCGGGAACCCGATGGCCGCGCAAAACGAATCACCGCATATCTGGATATGGTCCAGGATATTGTTGAAATGAAGATGGCCCGCATTCGTGCTTTACCCTTTTTTGAGCAGAATGAAAAAACCCGATATTTTGAATTATTACCTGATACAAGCTCCCTTAAGAAGACGTATAATGACCTGCTGGAAACCAAACCCGGACAACTCAGGGAAAAGCTTTCTCAGGATCTCTCCAAAAGAATGAAACCTGGTAATATTGATGTCAACATAATGGTTAAAGTTGACAACATCAGCACCAGCAAGCATGGATCCCCCCTGGGAGAAGAATTTTCTGATGCCAAGGCTGCCTTGCGTGGTTTTGCCAAAAGCAAAGTTGAATCTGCCATGATCTTTTCTGCAGGAATCAACCAGAGTCTTTACGGCTACATGACCAAATACAGAGATTTTTATCGGGATCACCAGGGTGAGATCAAGAAGAAGATCATCCTTAAGGTCAGCGATTTTAGATCAGCCATGATCCAGGGACGCTACATGGCTAAAAAAGGAATTGAGATCTCGGAATTTCGAATCGAATCAGGATTGAATTGTGGTGGACATGCATTTGCATCACCAGGACACCTCCTGCCTATTCTGTTGAGGGAGTTCAGAGAGAAACGACAGGAGTTGGGATCCCAGTTTCAGCCCATCATCAAGAAGTTTTACGATAAGATGGATTGGGAATATCCAGAAGATCTCAACCATCACCCTGAAATCACAGTACAGGGTGGTATTGGGAATCATGGTGAGGTTCAGCGCCTTCAAAAGAATTATGGCATTGATCGTACTGGTTGGGCCAGTCCATTTCTGCTGGTCCCCGAAGCTACGCCCATTGACGCAGTGACCAGAATGCAGCTCATGAACTCAACTGACGACAGTCTATATTTGAGTGGAGCCTCTCCTCTTGGTGTTCCCTTCAACAACATCAAAGGATCAGGATCAGCCAAATGGGGAGCCAAGCGCTATGCCCAAGGCAAACCAGGGTCACCTTGTCCCAAAGGGTTTTTAAAATCCAATACCGAATTTACAGAAGAGATGATCTGTACTGCATCCACACAGTACATGACTCTTAAATTACGCCAGATTGATGACACCATCACACCTGGAGCCGAAAAGAATCTCGCCATCGAAAAGGTGTTGGCCAAAGAGTGTCTTTGTGAGCATCTTGGAAATGGAGCTCTGATTAGCCTGGGAATCTCCCCTGCATCACGGTCTCCTCAAGCCATCTGCCCTGGACCCAACCTGTCATGGTTTAATCGAAACTATTCACTGGAAGAGATGGTTGACCAGATTTATGGGAGAGGCAAGGAATTGCTATCAGATGAGCGTCCCCATATGTTTGCCAAAGAAATCCAGTTGTATGTGGATCATTTTCGATCATTGTTGGATGACGCACTAGAAGGGCTGCAGACACCGAAATTTCTTCAGACCTTCTATGACAATATGCAAGCTGGCTTGGATTATTGTAAAGAGATAGCCCAGGAAGTTTCCTATAAAGGTGAAAACCTTCCCTCTATCTCAGAAGCAGTCGAAACACATGGTCATCGCTTGGAAAAGTTCTACCAACATTTCAAGTCGAAATTGGGAGTGGAAACACCGACTTGATACATTAACCATTAATTTTTACAGAATAAAAAAAGCGCAGGAGGACCCTGCGCTTTTATATTTGTGCATGTTCCAGCTAACCCGACATCTGAAGATGTTATTCTCTAATTATTCAATATAAAAAGCGCAGGAGGACCCTGCGCTTTTTTATGTCTTTTTGCGGATCTAGTTATTTATACAACACCTTGATCCAACATTGAATCAGCAACTTTCAAGAAGCCGGCAATATTTGCACCAGCTACATAGTCTCCTGGGAAACCATAACGTTCTGCGGTCTGAAGGGCATTTGTGTGGATGCTCTTCATGATGTTATGCAGACGCTCGTCAACTTCTTCTCTCGTCCATGAAAGACGCAAGCTGTTTTGAGACATTTCCAGACCTGAAACAGCAACACCACCAGCATTGGCAGCTTTTCCTGGACCGTACAGAATTTTTGCATTCTGGTAGACGTCGATTGCTTCAGGTATAGATGGCATGTTGGCACCTTCTGCAACAACATAGCAACCGTTTTTGATCAAGGCTTCAGCTTCTTCCTTGTTTACTTCATTCTGAGTAGCACAAGGTAAAGCAACATCACATTTCACATGCCAGGGACGTTTACCTTCAAAGTATTCACCACCAAATTCATCGGTGTACTCTTTGATTCGTCCACGACGATTGTTTTTGAGATCCATGACCCAGGCCAATTTTTCTCTGTCGATACCTGCTGGATCATAAATTGTACCTGCAGAATCAGAAAATGTGACTGGTTTTCCACCGAAATCCAGAACCTTTTCTGCTGCATATTGGGCTACATTTCCACTACCAGAGATGGTCACAGTTTTACCTTCAAGAGTTTCGCCACGTGTTCCCAGCATTTCCTGAGCAAAATAAACGGTTCCATATCCAGTGGCTTCTGGACGAATCAAGCTACCGCCCCAATTGAGAGATTTACCTGTCAATACACCTTCAAAGGCATTCCGCAATCTCTTGTACTGGCCAAACATAAATCCAATCTCACGACCACCGACACCAATATCACCAGCAGGAACATCAGTATTGGGACCAATATGACGAAAGAGTTCAGACATAAAGGATTGTGTGAACGCCATAACTTCGTTGTCTGATTTACCTTTGGGGTCAAAATCAGATCCACCCTTACCACCACCCATGGGCAGGGTTGTGAGAGCATTTTTGAAGACTTGTTCAAAGCCTAAAAACTTGAGAATACCAAGATTAACGCTTGGGTGAAAACGCAGACCACCCTTATAGGGGCCTATGGCACTATTAAATTCAACGCGGAACCCACGATTAACCTGTACGGTACCAGAGTCATCAACCCAGGGAACGCGGAACATGATAACACGCTCTGGTTCGACAATACGGTCCAGAACCTTTGCCTCACGATATTGAGGGTGACGATCCATAACTGGCATCAAGGATGTAACTACTTCCTCGACTGCCTGTATAAACTCTGGCTGTGCCGGGTTCTTCGCTTGGACACCGGCCATAAATTCTGCAACATGATTAGACATGCATACCTCCTAAAAATTGGATTTCAGTTCTCATACTGCTCTCCTGGTGCCGCATGTCAATAAATGCGAGCGAGATGCCAGTTACTGAATAATCCGATGTTTGTGCCATTTTTGTCATTGTCCTGTTAGTGAGACAAATCTTGTGCCATTTTCATGATATTTGCTGAAAATCGGCAACGCGCGGATAATAATCTCATCTGGGTATAATTCATCACATTTATTACGAGAAGCATACATATTACAGTACAATGATAATGTTTTTGAATTGTTGCCCTCTTCAGCAGATGACGCTTAGCAATTAATTTGGAAGTCAAGATCATCGTTCCTATGTTGGGCGCTAAAGTAGAAGGAAATACGAGTGAAATATTCACTACATGATCTGTTGGATAATGTGGACACAGATTCAATCGAACAAGAGTCAGCCCTGGTCCAATATTTCAAGGATTTGGAAACACAACCTCCTGATGATCTCGGTATTTGGTCCAGTGAAATACTGAAATATGGCAATCATATTCTCGACACAGGAAGTCGTGAGAGCCTGACCTTTCTGTTGGAGCAGGGTTGGGAACCATTTTTCACTTCACTCATCAAAGCATCTCATATTCAGAATGACTGGTTTAACCTTGAAATGGAGGTGGTGAGAAAACTCAATTATACACCGGGTTATCTGTTCCATCGCAAAGCAGAACAGTTAGGGAATAAAACCTTGTTTAACTTCAAGCAGGGTCGGCAGTGGCAACAACAATCCTGGTCAGCTGTTCAGCAGTCTGTCACTCACCTGGCTGCTGCCCTCATTGACCTCATGGGAAGCACGACTCCACGCATTGCCATACTGTCGGAGAATCGCATTGAGGTCGCCATCACAGATATTGCCTGCCTGACTTATGGATTCGTAAATGTTCCCATTCAACCTGCTTCTCCGCCAGCTCAGATAGAATACATTCTCGCACACGCAGAGATACAAGCCATCTTTGTTTCCGACTCACAACATTTACGCAGTATTGAAAGCATACTCCCCAACCTCCCGTCTATTAAGCATATTATCACCTATAATGCCGTCGCGACAACAAACCCCCTGGTGAAATCTTACAAGCGGTTAATGGATGAAGGTGGTTCAGCCGAAGCTCTTGATTGGCTGGAAGGGATTCGACTTTCTGTATCGCTCTCAAATATTGCCAGCATTATGTACACATCAGGTACCACTGGGTACCCAAAAGGCATTGTATTCACCTATGAAAACATCATTTCTAAACGATTTGCCAGAAGCCTGGCACTCAACCTTGGAAAAGAGGATCGGTTTCTTTGTTTTCTGCCACTCTTCCACACCTTTGGAAGATTTCTTGAGATGTGGGGCTCAATTTTCTGGGGAGCCGAATACACATTTTCAAGTGGTAAGGGGACCCAATCAATCCTGGACGGTCTAAAGATTATCAAACCAACAGTTCTTATAAGTATCCCCCAACGCTGGCAAGATATCTACGATAATATTGGTTCGACTGTTGATCTGGTAAACGATGAATTTATTGTGATAGCGCGGAGAGTAAATGAGGTCACAGGTGGCGCTTTGAAATGGGGACTTTCAGCCGCCGGGTATCTTTCCCCTGATGTGTTTCGATTTTTCCAGGCACACAATATCCATCTTCATAGTGGTTATGGAATGACAGAAGCTACTGGTGGCATAACCATGACCCCTACAGATGGTTATATCGAGAATTCAGTTGGTATTCCTTTGCCGGGTATGGAGATCAAGTTGGCTAAGGATGGTGAGCTTTGGATTCGAGGCGCCTATGTATCAGGCAGTTACTGGAATCCTGTAGAACCAGATGAGCGACCTGACGGGTGGTTTACAACGGGTGATATTTTTCAAACGCTGGACAATGGTCAAATTGAAATCATCGATCGTAAAAAGGAAATTTACAAAAATGCCAAGGGTCAAACCGTAGCGCCTCAAAAAATTGAAAATATGTTCAGAGACTTCGAGAGTATCCACCAGCTATTCATTGTTGGTGATCATATGCCTTACAATACAGCCTTGGTCAGATTGAATCGAAAGCACAAGGACCTGAAAAGCATCTGGTCAGATCAGCAGAAAGTTCGGGACTATGTTGGCAATGTCATTCATTCAGTGAACTCATTTCTAGCTCCCTTTGAGCGGATTGTCGATTTTCGCCAGGTTGACCGCGATTTCAATAAGGACATGGGTGAGTTAACAGAGAAGGGTAGCTTTAAAAGAGCCAATATCCTCGAGCATTTCAAAACCGAAATTGGATCACTCTATGAAAAGCATTATAAATCATTCTTCATGGAAGATCTGGAGATTCAAATTCCCAATTGGGTTTTTCTTCAGCGCGGTTGGACTCAAAACGACCTGGTTATCGAGGATAGGATTCTCAAGCATAGGAATAACCGACATTCTCTGAGAATTGAGCTCGGGAAGGATGAGATTAGAATCGGAGCGTTTTTCTACCAGTTCCATGGAAATATTCTTCAATTTGAAGATATCATCAGGCAACCAGCCTATTGCATTGGTAATAAGGAACTGGAGAAGTTCCTGGATTATTCGAATTTAAGGATTAAACCAGTAAATATGAGCCCGGATCTGCTTCCAGGTACCTGGACCGATCTGGAGTTTACAGAAAAGGAGAAACTCCAGGCAGAAGCTGAAATTGAAAAAGCCTTAAAGCATTCTGACTATTCAATGGAAGCACTTAGGCCAGTCATTCTGATGGTATATTCCCAAACGCTTCAGCCTATTCAACAGGGCTTTCGCCTATTAAATCGCATCTATTCAAATTCAAATGAAAGTGTCCGACATATCGTGCGATATGCTTTCCTGCGTCTACTTCGTTCTGATGATATGGAGCAATCCCAATTTGCCTGTGAGCAGGTTGTTGCTCTCTTTCCTGCAAATGATCTGGAAAGGATAGTCACCTATGCACTGGGCAGAAAAGTGCTCTTCAACTTGAACGAGGGGAGTTCATCCTGGTCCAATATCAACATCCATAAGGTCAAGCTGGCTTCCGATTACTTAAAATGGTTATCAAATCAAGAGTCCCTGGCAGAAAAATCCTCAATCCTCTTTGAAAATGTTTTAGGGATTCTTTATTCATGGTCGAAACAATTCCCTAAATACTATGCCACCATCAGAACGGCCATGATCGGCTCCATTGTAAACCTTCCGGCAAAAAGTAGTATCTCGAAGAAAATCCTCAGCAGCTACTCTGCAATGAATGAGAATTTTTCAAAATCGATGCGGGATATGGATCCTGCAACAACAATGATCCAACATGAGCAGACCCTCGATTGGGAAGATGTCCTGCTATTTGATAAGCCGGTCACAATCAAGCACCGTGAACGAATCATGTCGGCGTTTGTCAACACATCAATCCTGAATGAATCAATGTATTTATTCTTTGAGCGCAAGCAATTGTCCCTTGATAAAATCCCTCCCCAGGGAATCTTCATAAATCTGTTGGGAAGTGCACATGGGAAAACAGTTTATCGTGCCACCATCCAGAGTAATGAAGGGAGTTATAAATTTGCCATCAATTTGAATGATGAGCTAAGTTCAGAACAAGTCTATACTGAAATATTCTGGTTAATGGCTTGCGCTAGGGAAAACAAATTCAACCAATTGGTTGAGACATTGGGATCCTATAAACCTGAGCAGGATCTCTGGACGGAAGAGTTTATTTCAGGTCTGACAGTAAGACAATATTTGAAGCAGGCCGAGTGGGCTGGATCTTCGGATGAGATGCCGGCTCCCGAGTTTATCTGGCCACACATCGTCTGGACCTCAGTCCTCACTTTTACGAGTTTTTGGAAGAGAACTCGGTTTAGAAAGATGATTTCGATTCCAAGCCCTGGGAAAATTGTGGTTCCAATTCATGACTACCATGTGGGTGGTAGATTGGTTTCCATTTCTGGCATCAAAGAAGTTTCGTCCGAACTGGAATTTATTGAGAACCTTGAAAACCTATTTGTTCGGGCTACTGAAAAAGAGTTTCCAAAATTCGAACTCAAGGTAGGGACTGATATCGTATATCACGCCATGAGGGAAGCCCTTGGCCAAAAACATTCCACAGCGTTTTTCGAAGCGATCCTTAGTGATAAGGCTATCACTCCTTCCAGAAAAAAGGATATCCTCTCCTTCCTTTCAGTGGTTGAGAAAGAAGGTTTCCAGACCAAGTCTGTTTATTTTGCCACACGCCGCTATCATCGCTGGCTCCTTATCAATCAGGATGCAACATTAAACGCCAAGGCTCACTTCCTGAAAGACTTGTATCGAGATTACAATATCCAGGGGAGTGAACCTGAATACCCGGATGCTCGCGTCCAGCTTTTTATGGATACCGTGTTTTCTGACTCGGATTCAATGCTTAAAGCATATCTCGAGCTACTGGGAAGTAACTTACGTCAGCATTCACTGGATGGTGGAAGCCTTCAAAGTGAAATCAGTCAATATATTGGATCCAATGAGCTGGACCATTACTCCTCATTTTTTCTTAAAAGACTGGCCTTCCCTGAATTACCTCCCAGCGAAGATATTGAACTTATTGCTACCCGTTCAACTGCCATGGACGAGATTGAGATTATGATCTCCAGGCATGATAGCAAGGGCACCTCGTTCCGAATCAGAAGGGCGATGCATCCGAAAGAAATAATCCAATTACAGCAACATTTTGTCAAGGCTCGCATGGATGTAAATTTCACCCATGAGCATAAATTTCTTGTCGCCTTAAACAAAAAGGGTAGTGTTATTGGTGGCCTTTTCTATCTGGACCAGGGAGAAGACGTTGTGTATATGGACAAGGTAGTGGTCTCTGACAATCACCGAGGAGGTGGAGTCAGCAGGGGGCTTCTAAATGAATTTGTAAATCGGATGAGAAATTTGAAGAAAAAAATGATCATCACAGGATTTCTGCATCCTGGATATTTCTACAAATTTGGTTTTATTATTGAAAAAGACCAGGGAGGCCTGGTCAAATATTTATAGGAAGCATAAGTGAGAATTGATTGAACCCTATTCCTCTCTCTCCAAAAAACCTTCCTCGTCTTTTTTTCTGTCCTCAGCCTCAAGATGTCTGGTCATAACCTTTGAAATAGTTGCTTGTTGTATGGCTGCCTTTAACTCATCATCACTAAATGGTTTGGTAAAGATTCCATGAGAGCTGGTCTCGCGAGCTGAATCAAGTGTGGGTGTATCTGTATGGGCTGTAATGAAGATAACCGGGATATCCGTTTCACGGCTAATCTCACGGGTAGCTTCCAGACCATTCATTTTACCTTTAAGGGTAATATCCATGAGAATCACATCGGGATAATGCTCATTGGCAGCTGCGATAGCATCTCTACCATTATTAACAATTCCAATGACTTGAAAACCCATTGCTTCAAGTCTCAGTTTTATCTCACTGGCAACGACAATCTCATCTTCAACAATGAGGACCCGTGTATCTATTAACTGCATTTGCGATATTTATTCGAGTTGATCACAATTGAACCTTATGTGCAATATTTGCCAACATTAATCCTCAAATTTATTCTTGGGCAGGAGTCAACCTAACAATATTTGCTCCAACATACATGTGACAAATTGATAAAACATAAAAGCCCCGGTATTACCCAGGGCTTTGTATCGGTCTGATCCCCGCTTTTATAGAATGGATTTGATGTATTCTGTCGTCAGCGATTTTGGTCGTTCCAAAGGCAGACCAATTGCCCTGTCCCAAACTGTGGATGCCAACACACCCATGGCACGGGAAACGCCAAAGAGTACCGTATAAAAATCATACTCATGCATACCGTTGTGAACCAGGAGCACTCCTGAATGAGCATCTACATTTGGCCAGGGATTTTTAGCTTTCCCCTGCTCCAATAGAATGGGTGGAACAACTTCATAAAGCATGCTGACCACCTGGAATAATTCATCATCTGGCATGTGCTTGAGAGCAAATTCGCGCTGTGCAGAGTAACGTGGATCCGTTTTGCGCAAAACCGCATGACCATATCCAGGAACTACATTACCAGAAGCAAGTGTATCCCAGACAAATTTCTTTAAGTCTTCCATGGTGGGAACACCACCACCTAGCTGCTCTTTTACATCCATTATCCAGCGCAATACTTCTTGATTGGCCAAACCATGCAAGGGACCAGCCAGACCGTTCATACCAGCAGATAACGCATAATAGACATCTGATAGCGTAGAACCAACAAGATGTGTTGTATGTGCGGATACATTACCACCCTCATGGTCTGCATGAATGGTCAGGTAAATCCGCATTAACTCTCTAAACATCTTGGTATCAAAGCCCATCATATGAGCGAAATTGCCACCCCAATCCAGTGTGGGGTCGGCAGGAATGATTTTACCATCTTTGTATGAACGGCGATAAATGTACGATGCCAGGGCAGGAAGACGAGCCAGAAGATTCATAGTGTCTTCATAGACAGGTTTCCAATAGTCAATTTTGTTGATGCCCTTGCGATATTCTGCAGCAAAAATTGATTCTGTTTGTTGAGCAACAATACCCACTGAGAACTGCGTCATGGGATGTGTATCTTTTGGAAGTGCATCTATTGCTTTGTACACATGTGCAGGAAGGGTACCACGATCTTGCCATTCCTTGGTAATCTCAGCAATATTTTCTTCTGTCGGTAGCTCGCCAGTCATCAAGAGGTAAAAAAGTCCTTCTGGTAATGGTTCTTCACCTTCGGGAGCGTGCGGAAGTTTTTCCTGGAGCTCTGGGATAGTAAAGCCACGAAAGCGGATACCTTCATCTGGATCCAAAGCCGAGGTTTCGGTAATCATAACCTTTACGCCACGCATACCGCCATATGCTTGTGCAACGGTTACATCACATAATTTTTTATCCCCGTGATTTTTTCTTATCTCCGCAACTTCTTCGCGAAATTTCGGGATGATCTCTTCAAGCTTGTTTTTTAATAATGACATATTCAAATCTCCTTCATAAAATTCTATCTCAAAAAAAGAATGCTTAAAATAATTGATTCTCAAGATTATTGATGCTGTTTCGCAATTATTACTCTAAGCTAGTACTTCTGCAAATATAGTGCCTGGAAATAGATATTGCGGAAATATTTTATTGCTACAGGAAAGTAAAAGATTCCCCCTTGATCCGCCTCTTATTGATTTCTTTTCATTATTCTGCTCTTAGTTTCCACAATGAGAGATCGATTAATTAAACTTCCTCCACCTCTGGAAAGTCGACTCCGGAAACAACTTGGGGAGGAATTTGAGCATTTTCAATCTGCCCTTAGAGAACCACCACCAATCTCCATACGAATGAATCCAGGGAAACCCACTCATCACGACCCCAGTGTCGACCCCATCCCCTGGTCCAGGGAAGGGAGGTATCTGGAATCACGTCCAAGATTTACTGATGATCCTTTATTTCATGCCGGTGCCTACTATGTCCAGGAAGCCTCCTCAATGTTTCTAGAATATGTGGTGGAAGGTGTTATGGATCTCAAGCAGGATCATCGGGTCCTGGATCTCAGTGCAGCACCTGGAGGAAAGGCTACTCACTTGCAATCTCTTCTGACAAAAGACTCACTCCTGGTTGCTAATGAAATTATTGGCTCTCGAAATAAAATTCTTCGGCAGAATCTAGTCCGTTGGGGTGGTGATAATCACTTCGTAACCCAGAGCGATCCAAAATATTTCAAGAAACTCCCCAATTATTTTGACCTTATCCTGGTGGATGCACCCTGTTCAGGTGAAGGACTGATGCGAAAAGACCCAGGAGCTATTGGGGAGTGGTCCGAAGACAATGTGACACTTTGTTCACGACGTCAAAAACGGATACTGGCCGATGTTGTACCTTCACTCTCCAATGGTGGTATCCTTATCTACAGTACCTGTACCTTTTCTGAAGTGGAGAATGAGGAAAATATGAAGTGGTTGGAGCAGGAATCAGGGCTGATGCCGCTTCCACTGGATATTCCTGAATCATGGGGCATTGTCCGGAGTGGACCAGAACGAGCTGGATATCGATTTTACCCCCACCACACCAGAGGCGAAGGATTCTTCATTGCAGCCTTCAATAAAGCTGATTCACCATCCACTCCGAGGATTAAAAAAGGCAAACCTGGTCGGTTTCCAGAATTAGCATCACCAGAAGACCGCAAATGGCTGCATTCTCCAGACAGATATACATTCCTGACTCGGGAAGAACATCGAATTGCGATTCCAAAAATCTTATATGAGGATTATCTCATAATTAATCGGTTGCTTCGCATAACGAGTTCCGGTCTCTACATGGGAAAAGTCTATCATGGCCAACTAAAACCATCTCCAGAGCTGGCTTTAAATCAAGCACTATCCAAAGACATTCAATCCATTGAATTTTCAGTTGAAGAAGCCCTGGATTATCTTGCTCATATCAATAAAAGTCATGGACATGACTATCCATCCGGGTACAATCTGGTTGTTCACAATAGTTATCGGCTGGGGTGGTTGCATGTTTTGAATACGGGACAAATCAGGAATAAATATCCGGCAGCCTGGCGCATCCTCCAGCGTCATGCAAAGAATTAAACATAACAGTAACTATTACTATTAGCTTGAATATCGCATTGTTTTGCTTACTTTTGTTTCACCATGGAACCTGTTAAACAAAGATATAGTCATCAAAGAGAAACCATTCTTACCGTTGTACAAAGCACATTGGTACACCCCACTGCAGATTGGGTCTACAAGGAAACCAGAAAAATCATCCCGAATATCAGTCTTGGTACAGTTTATCGTAATTTGAACCAGCTTGTAGAGAGTGGGCGCCTCCTCAAACTAAAAGATGAGGCCATGGTGCGCTATGATGGCAATACTGGTCAACACGATCATTTCAGTTGCTCGGTATGTGGTAAATGGTATGATATTGAACTGCTGGACCCGTCTATCTTTAAATCCTTTGCAGAGAAATACGACTTTAAGATAGAGTCAATTAATCTGGAGTTGGAAGGTACCTGCAAAGATTGTCTTGATTTGTAATTACACCTGAATATTGCACAAAAAAAAGAGGCTGCCCTAGAACCTGGGGCGGCCTCTTTTGGTATCTAGGAGTGTTTGGTTCAGAGTTCTCTATAATCTCACGAGTTGCATCTATAAAACTCAATTTTCACCAAGAGAAAAGAAAATGGGTATATACGGGTCTAAGGGAGCTAGTTTTTCAAGCATTTTCACTATGCTTCATGAGATTGTGATCAATAGCCACCAACACGAACTCTACAATTACTTTATCAAGCCCTCCGAGCTTTAAAACTTAACTCCCTTTTTTTACATCGAAGAAAACGAAAAGAAAGAATAGTCCTGTGTAGATTCGTGATCTTCGTCAGACTTGTCTATCGAAACCCATCGGGTGTAGATAGATTCGTTGTGAGAGTAAAATAAATTAATGCTTGGGCCTTGTCCGCATGCTCAAAGGCCAAATCTTTGAAGCTAATTATAGAGGGAGTTAACCCCTTTGATGCAAGTATATGCCCCTTATACCCCTATTAAAAAAAAGAGGCTGCCCTTTTGGGACAGCCTCTTTGTCGTGCAAGCATATATTTTATTGAAACTGGATATTGTAACCTTTGCTGGCCCAGGCCATAATTCCCATTCGCATATTCATCACATTCTTGTACCCCTGATCTAGGAGAATTTTAGAAGCTGTAGTACTGCGATTACCTGTTGCACAATAGATCAAAATGGGTTGATTCTGATATTGTTCTAATTCACCAGCTCTTGCTTGAAGATCCTGCAATGGGATCAGTACTGCTCCCTTGATATACCCTCTGCTAAATTCGTTCTTGGTACGCACATCCAGAAGCAGAGGTGGATTCTTTAACAACATCTTCCAGGCTTCCTCAGCACTCAGTTCAGTATAATTGGATTGACGCAATTCTACTACGTCGATGGTACCCACCTTGTCACCGATTGTAAAAGCGTAAGTCCCAGGTGTTTTCATTTTGAAAAAGGGCTGTTCAAGTGTGTTATCTTTCAACACTGCACTCACACCCAATTGTGGGATATTTAGTGGATATTCTACCTGAGATTGCCCTTGATCGTCAACATAGAACTTTACATAATCGCCACGATACACAACCAGTCTGGTTGTATCAGCCTTCATACTTATGGGAAGGTGGCGATAACCACCCTGAATTTTTCCTGAAACATCTACCGGTGTACTATCTTTCGCACCGAATTTGTCACATCCTGCAACCATGAATATTCCAATCATCAATAAAATGCCAGTAATTTTGTATTTCATGTTTCCTCCTGTAGCTATAGACGCCATATATATGCAATGGTGACAATATAAATACCAAGTTAAATTTTTATGAGACGACTATTTACTTCTGTTTTGATTGCACAGGTCTTTTCATCCCTCCAAGTGCGCCTGACAAATTCTCAGTGTGGCGTTCGTAGGTGATTAATCAGAAGTATTTAGGTCCGGGATAGAACTTTTTTAAGCCACATCTGGATGTGTTCAAGTTCTGGCTGGGAAATTTCATGACCCATGGGATATTCATGGTGTTCCAGCTCTGCAATAGGGCTCCAAAATGACACAATCTGACGACCATACTCAATGGGAATGACATTGTCATGAGTACCATGGCCAGCAAAAATAGGTAAATTTTTAAATCTTGATGTATCGCCAGAAAGCTCAGCCATATCTTCTGGCAATCGGCCACTCATGATTAGCAGGGCACGTAGACGTTCTGGAATCTGCAGGGTAATCAGATTTGAAATAGTCGCACCCTGGCTAAATCCAGCTAGAATTATCTGTTTATTGGCGATAATCGCAGTCTCTTGCAGGTGTGCAATTATCTCAATCACACCCTGCGTACTAACTTTCGCCTGATCAATGTTAAATTTCAGACTGCCATCAGAGAGCATATCAATATCAAACCATGAAGCGCCACCATATGGGGTTAGCCCACTTCCTCTGATGCTAAGCACTTGGATATCAGGATCAAAGTATGAAGCCAGACCCATGAGGTCGTACTCGTCTGCACCATATCCATGCAAAAGCACCAGTGTGGCACGAGCCTGCTTTAAATCCCGGGCAGGTCGATGTAAAACACTCCTGCCTTTGATGCTCAATTGTTCAATACTATTCATAAACGGACAATTATTTCAATGATGTATTGGTTTGAACCAAGCGGGGATATGACTCCCCGCCTGGTAATTAGCTCTCTACTCTTTATCCATAAAAGGATATGGAAATTCAGTGGGTGGTAAGAAATTTTCTTTTATGGTTCGTTGGGATATCCATCGGATCAAATTAAAGATTGAGCCCGCTTTATCGTTGGTTCCAGATGCCCGACTTCCACCAAAAGGCTGCTGTCCAACCACGGCGCCAGTGGGCTTGTCATTGATATAGAAATTACCAGCACTGTGACGCAATTTCTCAAGGGCCAGTTGCACAGCATCTCTATCCTTTGCCAAAACAGCTCCAGTAAGCGCATAGGGGCTTGTACCATCAACAACATCAAGGATATCTTCCCAGGTCTCATCGTAGACATAGATGGTAACCACAGGGCCAAAGATTTCCTCCTCCATCGTCTTGAAATGGGGATCAGTAGTTACAATGGTGGTCGGTTCAATAAAATATCCCTTAGAATCATCATAGGTACCACCGGTAATGATTTCTGCATCTTTATGTGAGCTTGCATAATCAATATATGCAGTGATATCAGCAAATGCTCCACTGTCGATGACAGCATTCATGAAATTCCCAAAATCTTCCACGTCACCAACTTTAATTTTGGCAACTTCTGCAACATAACTTTCTTTGAATTCGGCCCACATGGAACGTGGGATATAAACCCGCGAAGCTGCAGAACATTTCTGTCCCTGATATTCAAAGGATCCTCGAATCACTGCAGTTCTCAATACGTCTATTTCGGTGGATTCATGGGCAACGATAAAATCTTTGCCACCGGTCTCCCCTACAATGCGAGGATAGGTTTTATACTTTGCAATGTTATTTCCGATTGTTTTCCACATATTCTGGAAAACAGCCGTGGAACCAGTAAAATGAATACCAGCGAGATGTTCGCTCTCAATGACCTGGGGACCCACGACGGAGCCTTTTCCAGGGATGAAATTTATCACGCCATCTGGCAATCCGGCTTCCTCAAACATTTTCATCAGAAAATAGCCTGAGTATACAGCAGATGATGCGGGTTTCCAAAGTGTCACATTTCCCATTAAGGCTGGAGCAGTTGGCAAATTGCCAGCAATTGAAGTAAAATTAAAAGGTGTAACGGCAAATACAAATCCCTCAAGTGGACGATGCTCGACCTGATTCCACATTCCATCAGGAGAAACACCAGGTTGTTGGGCATAAATTTCCTGCAAATATTCCGCATTGAAATTAAAGAAGTCAATCAACTCACAGGCAGAATCGATTTCTGCCTGGAAAGCATTCTTGCTTTGTCCAAGCATAGTGGCAGCATTAAGAATGTTCCTGTAGGGACCAGCCAGTAGGACAGCCATTTTCTTAAAGATGGCTATGCGTGATTCCCAGGGCATGACAGACCATGTTTTCCATGCCTCCTGTGAGGCTTCTATAGCTTGAGCAATCTCTTTACTTCCAGCCATGTGATATTTTGCCAGCACATGCTTGTGGTTGTGGGGCATCACATTGGTTGAGGTTTCACCTGTGAATATCTCCTTGCCACCAATAATGACAGGGATTTCCACAACTTCTGACTTCATTTTATTTAGTATGCTTAATAATTCTGCCTTTTCCTGTGATCCAGGCTTGTACTCTAATATTGGCTCGTTCACTGCCTTTGGGACTCGGACTATTTTATCAGCCATATTTTACTCCTCACTCCATCACGCATTAAATTGTTACCAAAATATACTTCCATATTTTGATTTGATATCCCCAATGCAAAATCCAATCCAATCGGTATTGAAGGGATATCAGTCTTCTTACATCAGGTAAATTTTGTAGTAAAAATCCAAATCTGCTGGATCAGCGAATATACCAATCACTTCGTCGGGATAACTCTGCCCAAGAGGTACATTGGATCGGACAAATAATTCACCCCTATCATTTCGGAAAAGACCTGATCTTGAGGTATGTAGTTCTTTTCGAAGCTCAGTATCGAACCTTTTGATCAACCTGGCAATATCGCTCATGGATTCTGTCATGAGTCAATGTCCTCATCATCTCCATCAACAATATTTCTTAGTTCGGAAAGATTTGCATCAAGCTTTTCAGCATGATGCTGCCATTCTTTCCTATCCCCATGACCTGATTTTTGGGGATCACGAATTTCATCCTGAAGTACTTTGAGGAAACCACGCACCTTGTCGAGATTCCGCACAATCCTATCCCCAATTTCCTGAGGAGTTGGGGGTGTTGAATTCCTGGCTGGCACTGATTTATTTTTGAAACTAATCGTGGGTAATGCGTTTTCGCATACGAGCGATAATATCTGAGTCTTCTTCCTCTTGGTCTTCGAAAGACTTCTCCTGGGGCTCATCACCCTCTTGAACATCTTCATCAGTTGCTTCTGAGGGGTCATCGCTTTCTTCTGGCTCATCTTCCTCAAAGATTTTTCCGGCTTTGAGTTTACCAATAAGACCGCTGACTTCATTGTTGAAATCTTCAACCGTTTTCTCAAGGCGCTTGAGGAGCTCGTCCATGAGATCTTGTCCATAGACACTATTGATGCCATCCAGCATATCATTCAGCTGGCCTTTTAGAAAAGTCAGGCGACTTTCTGAATTATCAAAATCGACAGGTTCCTCGACGCTCTTAGATTCTTGAGGTTTTTCGTCTTTTCCCGGCATTCTGCACTCCTGTGATATTATTCTTAATGAAATGTTATGTCATAGTTCTCATAATGACATAGGGTCCTAAACTAGAATGAATCGCCGCTTCAGGCAATTGTTACCTCTCAGGATTTAATCAATTCCTGGGTGGTCTTCTCAGGTAAACACCCTCTAATTCTATATGCCCTTCAACTGTATCCATACCCTCTTTTGAAGAGAGAAGCGAATACCGGAGATTCGTGATAGCATCAGCATTTTCCTGGAGGCAAAGATACAACATAGATCGTAGCAGATCTTCGGTGGTTGCTTGCTCATTCCCTACAATTTTGATATAGCCACTCTCGACAAATGCCTGGTTGGCTTTGGGTATATATAATACAGGGAAATTATTGGAGCGTCTTGAGGGTTTTGGCTTCCATGGAGTGACTGTGTGATCCAGGATAACATCCTGGATGAGTTTGGGCTCAAATCTGCGATTTTTTGTTATGAACTTCAGAAGCGGAACTTTCAAGGGGTCCCTCTCTGGATCATCGGCTGGAAATGCAGCAAGACCAGCAGGTCCGAATGAGGCACCGATATAATAACATAAACTATCACCACTCATATATGCTGCTGGGATATCGCAGTACCAGGCACCACTCACTTCATAAAAGGTCAATTCCTGGTAAACTTCCATACCATCCTCCTTGATAAAGAGTTTCACAAAATCTGGTTCATTTAGATAATGGGGTAATATGACTTCCAGTTGACCTGGGACTCCTTGAAGAAAATGTTCAGGTGGATTATGATAGATTTCGAATGCATGAACTGCTGGGAAGGCACCAAACAAAAGAGTGATGGATAAAATGATTTTAGCTATCACTGAATTGAATTCCTGCTGTAGATAAATACTGATAGAGTTGAAAGTTATAATCATCTACCAGAGTCTGCACTCTGGCAGGACTAATTAAAGTCTGCAGATAGTACTGCTCTCTCAACGCTTGAATTTCAAACTGACGGCTTTCAAAATAGCGGACACCGCCAATAATAATGGCAGCATAACCAGGTATTTGATATACCCAACCCTTACTCCAGATAAATGAAAGATAGCCAGCCCCTCCCATTGAGCTGATTATGGCGAAGACGCGTCTTGATCGAAAATCCTTCAAAAATCCAGCTTCTTTGATGAGGTGAGATTCATATTCTGCAATAACACGCTCCTGACCCAGTAGCTGTAGGGATTGTGAAAAACTCAAGGGTTCGTTGCCCCGATAAAGCTGCCAGGAGGAATCAGAGAACACTTCAAGTTTCAGGCTACTACGTTGAAATGCATCAGGCACCTTCAGTTTCAATAACTGGCTGTCAAATTCAGGATAAACCGTCAGACTATCGACCTGACCATATCCCGATGCCACACTTAACAGAAGCAGTATGAAACATAGTCGCCATATTTTTCTGGAATTTAAGTTGTTCATTCAGGGCGGAATTTAGTCTTTTTTCACGAGGCTAATAATGCTTTTATGGTCATTTGATATGTGATTGCCCCGCCATTTACTCAACAGAAATTATGTTCCCCGATATACTGGTTTGTTTTACCTTGCTCCACGTAGCCCAGCTAAAATTAGTTTATCTAAAGGAACGCCTCCATGGACCCTGTTACTCTAGGTTTTATTCTCTACCTCATGCTTATCCTGGGAGTTGGTTTTTATACTGCACACCTCACAAAATCCATGAAAGACTTTGCGCTGGGTGGTCAACGCCTGGGTCCGTGGGTGATTGCCTTTTCGGAAAGGGCTTCAGGGGAATCTGCATGGTTAATTTTGGGATTACCAGGAGCTGCTCTGGTGGCTGGATTATTGGAGTTGTGGACGGTCGTTGGTTGTATCTCCGGGATTATTTTTTCCTGGTTTTTTATAGCGCAGCGTTTGAGAGAGGCGACTGAAGAATACAACGCCCTGACCCTGCCTGAGCTTTTCGCAAAACGATTCAGGGATGAGCGAGGCATTCTCAGGATTCTGGCTTCCCTTATCATCACCTTCTTTTTCACATTTTATGTAGCAGCCCAATTCTCCGGGGCGGGTAAAGTGTTGAACGTCACTTTTGGTGTGACCCATATGCAAGGGATGCTCATAGGTGCTGTTATTATTGTTTTTTACACATTGATGGGCGGATTCCTTGCTGTGGCCTGGACTGATTTGGTACAGGGCATCATCATGATTGGAACCCTGGTCATTTTGCCAGTAGTTGCATTTATTGAAATCCAGGCCCTCTCTGCAGTCGAATTTCAATTTGAGGGTAGTACCCTGTTCGCCGGGCAGACGGGCATGGCGGCTCTGGCAGCTGCCATAGGCGGGTTGAGTTGGGGTTTGGGATACATGGGGCAGCCTCATCTCCTCACGCGCTTTATGGCCATTGATAAAGCCTCGAATATTAAGATCAGCCGCCGCATCGCCATTTCATGGGCGGTGCCTGCCTTTTTTGGCAGCATGTTTATTGGTCTCACAGGATATTTTCTACTTCAAGCAGGTGGTATGAGTTACGATGGCCAGGTGTTAACCGGCGTGGCTTCCCTGAGCGATCCAGAAAAACTGATGCCCATCATGGCTCAAAATCTTTTGCATCCCTGGATTGCCGGAATTTTTATTTCTGGAGCGATTGCGGCCATGATGTCTACGGCAGATAGCCAGCTGCTGGTCTCCACCACCGTTCTGACTGAGGATCTCATAGGCAATTTCTTTCAGAAGCTGAAAAATCGCTTCGACTTGCTTGCCATTGGGCGAGTACTTACGATCCTGATCGGATTATTGGCGTTTTATCTAGCCTGGCAATCAACTGACCTTGTATTTGAAATGGTTAGCTATGCCTGGGGTGGTCTGGGCGCGTCTTTTGGTCCTGCCCTGCTACTCACATTGTGGTGGAAGCGAGTCAGTACTTCAGGAGTAATTGCGGGTATGATCTCGGGAACTTTATTTACAGTGGTCAATTTATTTGGTGATTGGGTAAGCGTTCGATTTTCAGCATTTCTCATTGCCCTTCTCGCCGTTTACATCTTTTCAATCCTCAAACCTGATAATTCAGTAGAATTGCCTAAGGGCTCATAATGAACGGGTATAAATCTTCAGTAAATGGCCTTGAGAATTGACCATGTCTCTAAAGGTCTTGTTGACTATCCCAAATCATTGTTAAATATTATATTTTTAAGGATACAAATGAGTTACATGAGATTCAATTGAAGTAATTGCAAATTTCTTGCAAATATTTCAATATAAATCATTGACATGTGACCTATTGACTACTATTTTTATCATGATTTTACAGGGACATCGGTCTGGTCGTATTCCCCCGCTTCCGGATTTTAGTTGTCCCTGTTTCTTTTTCCTAAAGAAACCAAAAAAAAGCGACCACGGTCGCTTTTTTTTATCCATAAACTTGTAAGTCTATTTTTTTAGTGCGGTCTCTTCGTCATCAACAATAGTGAACACATCATCCAGCTTGGATATTTTGATGAGAGAGGCAATTTTTGCCTGCGGTTTAACCAGAAAGCATTCACCGCCTTTAATTGTTGCCTGGCGTTTCGCAAATAGCAATCCACCCAGACCGGTACTGTCAACCATTCTGACATTTTCCATGTTGATAATGATATTTTTGAAGTCCGATTCTGCAATAGCCATAAAAATGTCACGCTTAAAGGCCTTTACTCCACGGATATCAAAGGTTGTATTCTGGACTCTCACGATGAGAGTATCATTTTTAAATTCTGTCTCAAATTTCATTTGATGGGATTCCCACTTGCACAAAAATATTTAGTGCTTTTCACTCTATTCGACGTCTTTAAACCACAAAGACCAGTTCCGAGTTCAATAACGCAAGCCCGAATATATTCGATGTCCATTATGAGGGCAAGGTCATAACCAGTGTAATCTGAAATAAATTCCTAAGCTTTATTCTATAACAGGGGTCTAGAATTTCTATTAAAATGCTGGCTGTGAAAAATGGACTAAAGATATTGCGCAACTTCTTGGGATTGGTCATTAAATTGTCCATACTTCCCCTTGTTCTATACACCTCAACTGTATCATTACCCCATCATACTGCGGGACCTGTGAGTTTCTGGCTGGGTACACTTTTAATTTTAATCGGGCTACATGGAATGATGCTTGCCGATCTTTTAATTCTAAGATTTGGAAATGGCAATCTTCACTTCTCTACAAAAATATCCCGTTTGGTAGATGTGGGCTTTTATGCCAGAACCCGACATCCATTTACCTGGTTTTTCTCCATCTATCAAGCTGGAGTTTTTCTCATATTCATAGGACTTACCTGGCAAACCTTGATCCTGTCCCTGATTCTTCCTTTGATTTACTTTTCATGGCTCCTGATGTATCAAGAGCCTCTTCTTTCCCGATCCCTGGGTGAATCTTATCTGGTGTATAAAAAGAATACACCATTCTGGTATTGGAAAGTAAAGGTCGCAGATAATCTCCAGGTAGGTTTTCGGCCACAACTTGTATGGCTCATTGGCATGCTTTTTATTCGCTTCTGGTACAGAATTAAGGTAGAGGGTACTGAAAACATTCCTCATAACCGACCATTTCTCGTTGTATCCAATCATGAATGCTATCTGGATCCATTTCTATTTGCCATTTTCATACCTTACGAGATAAAATTTGTGACCACGGCTGACGTTTTCACAACACCTCTGATGCGTTTTTTACTCAAAGGGACTGGCAGCTTTCCAATGCATAGACATAAGCAGGACTTAACATCTATTCGCACCATGATTAGGATGATAAGCAAGGGGCAGGTTGTTTGTATTTTCCCCGAGGGGGGTAGATCTCTTGATGGCTCTCCCCTGCCAATCCTCAAAGAAACTCTAAAACTTATTCAACACTGTAAAGTACCCATTTTACCAGTTCATCTTGATGGGGCCTATGAAATATGGCCCAGGTGGGCACCAAATCGCAGACGGGGAAAGGTCAGAGTTTCCTTCAAGCCTATTATTCCACTTGAGGCTCAGTCTGATTTGAATGAATTAGAGAATCAAATAAAAGCCAACATCTTTGCAGAGGAAAAAATCTTTCGCAGGGTAAAAAGCAGGACAATTACTCGTGGGATGGAACATTTATTATGGGCCTGTATTAAATGTCGTACGCGCAATTCAATCGAGGTAACTTCTGGCCAAAACCTCAGGTGCAATAACTGTGGTACGGGGTGGCAGGTGGCTGATGATTATACATTTAACACTTCCGCCGAAACCCAGCCTCTCTCCAGCATTCAATGGATTAAACAGATCGAAGCGGATATTTTAGGATATCCCCTCAATCTTGATCTTCCTTTTACCCTTGAGAAGGATGAAATTATTCAGCTTCATACTCCAATTGTAAAATATGAAAGTGAAGAAGCTGTACTTGAGGGTAATGACCTCAGCTTAACGCTCTCAAACCAGAGAGTCGTACTGTCTGACAAACAGAATCAAATCCAGTCCTGGTCCCTGGCAAATATCACAATATTCACCATGGATTACTTCAATGCAGTTTCTATTGGGGTAGGAGGTATAAGACACAGCTTTAAACTTCCCCCGCGAGAAATCAGCCTCAAGTGGCAAACTTATTTTGATACACTAAGGGCTGAATTTTCGAACAATGTTGCCAATTCAGTCTGATATTCCCTTAATCATTCGAAACAAATAGCACTTTCCCCCTTTTTAATCTCCCTTATCTTTGCGGTCACATCAAGATAAGAAAGGGATATCGTGAGTAAGCCATTACCTGAAATTACAGTTAAAGCAGTTTTCCTCGGCATAATACTATCCATGGTCCTGGCTGGCGCCAATGCCTACCTGGGTCTTTTCGCTGGCATGACAGCCTCTGCTTCTATTCCAGCAGCTGTGATCAGTATGGGTGTTTTGAGTTTATTCAAAAATCATAATATTCTTGAAGATAACATTGTCCAAACCGCCGCCTCTGCAGGTGAGTCCCTTGCAGCTGGTGTCATCTTCACTATCCCTGCTCTACTGCTCATGGGCTATTGGGAAACTTTCAATTATTTGGAGGTTGCTAAAATCGCCAGTGTGGGTGGATTAATTGGTGTCTTATTCACTATCCCGCTACGGCGCGCCCTCATCGTGGAAGCCAAACTGACTTATCCTGAAGGGGTGGCCACGGCAGCAGTGCTTGAGGCTGGGAATGCTAAAAGTGGAAGTGCTGAGGATGAGGTTCAGGGGGGGCTACGATTGCTCACCATGGCCAGTGTAACTGCCGCACTTATGAAATTGGGGCAACAAGGATTCGCTTTGTGGCATTCTGCCCTGGAAGGGGCCACTCATTTAGGACGTTCTGTTTTCGGTTTTGGAATGGATTTGTCACCAGCCTTGATTTCCGTAGGATACATCGTCGGTAGAAATATTAGTATACTTGTATTTTCAGGGGGGCTCATCTCGTGGTTCTTTGCAATTCCTATTTACACTGCTATTCATGGCTACGAAGGCAACGCTCTGGACGCTGCAAACACCATATGGGATACAGAAATCCGATATCTTGGTGTAGGTGCTATGGTCGTTGGTGGGATTTGGTCCTTAATCAAGCTCTTCAAGCCCCTCATGATTGGAATACAGGCAAGTTTAAGAGCTTACAGTAAAGTTCAGAGTGGTGAAGTCGTGCCACGAGAAGAACAAGACATTCCCATCAAATATGTGGGGATTGCACTGCTCGTACTTATGATTCCCGTCTTTATTATTTATAATGATATTCTTCCTACCCCCCAACTGGCTGTTTTAATAACCATCATCATGATGGTCTTTGGCTTTTTCTTCTCAGCTGTAGCTGCCTATATGGCAGGTGTGGTGGGTTCATCAAATAACCCCATTTCAGGAGTTACGGTAGCCACTGTCCTTTTTGCTTCACTCCTGCTCCTGGCTATTCTGGGTGCAGGATCTCTGCAAGGGGCCGCAGCGGCCATTATGGTCGGCGCCGTCGTCTGTAATGCGGCTGCCATTGGAGGTGACAACCTTCAGGATTTAAAAACTGGACATATCGTTGGTGCAACACCGTGGAAGCAGCAAATAATGCAGGTCATTGGGGTTTTAAGCGCAGCTATAGTACTTGGGCTTGTGTTGGACATTCTGCACACGGCATATACCATTGGCTCCCCCACCCTTTCGGCACCTCAAGCCACCTTAATGAAGGCTGTGGCAGAGGGTGTTTTTCAGGGGAATTTACCCTGGGATATGGTAATCATGGGCGCCATCATTGGTGTCATTATCATTGCCCTTGATATTCGCCAAGAACGCAAGGGCTCCGAATTTAGAATTCCAATTCTGGCTGTGGCCGTGGGTATATACCTGCCCATTTCCCTGACTACGCCTATTTTCATCGGAGGAATGTTAGCTCATTTTGGGGACAAGATGGGTGCAACTGATGCCACGAGAAAAAAAGGTTTACTACTGGCAGCTGGAATGATCACTGGCGAAGCCATTATGGGTATTCTGGTAGCATTGCCAATCTTCCTAACTGCAGATAAGGATTGGTGGCCCAACTATGGTGGTTTTGGCTGGCTTGGACCTATCCTTGTGATTGCCATCGCCATCTGGTTCCTCACTACCTTAAAAACTGATAGAACACAAGTCGGAGAAAATTGATGAAACCGGTTCGAAGAGATTTCTTAATTGAGCTTCCCAAGCCAGAACTTCACTGTCACCTTGATGGCTCCCTGAGATTGGAAACCATGCTGGATTTGGCTCAGAAAGATAAGGTTGAATTACCTGCCAAAGATCTGGATGGTCTTAAAAAGGCAGTGGTTGTCCAAAACCGGGTCAAGAGTCTGGAAGAGTACATTGAAAAATTCCAATTTACCCTGGCCGTCCTCCAAACCCCTGAGGCATTGGAACGTGCTGCTTTTGAGCTGGCCGAAGATGCAGCAGCTGAGAATGTGCGACATCTGGAAGTGAGATACTCCCCTATTCTGCACAAAGACAAGGGTATGACCCCCATGGAATCACTGGATGCAGTAATCAAGGGTCTACGGGATGCTGAACATGAATTCAATATCAGTACCGGGGTCATCATTTGTGGAATCAGGAATTTTTCTATTGAATCATCTATTGAGCTCGCAGAACTCGCCATCGCCTATAAGTACAGGGGTGTTGTGGGATACGACCTTGCTGGGGCAGAAGAAAATTTTCCTGCAAAGGATCATCTTGAAGCCTTCTATCTGATTCGCAATAACAATGTTAACGTAACCCTCCATGCAGGAGAAGCCTACGGGCCCCAGTCAATCCATCAGGCCATCCACTATTGTGGAGCAAATCGTATTGGACATGGTACCCGTCTGAGAGAAGATGGTGACCTTATGAATTACATTAATGACCACCGTATTTGTCTTGAAGTTTGTCTTACCTCAAACTTTCAAACTGGCACTATTGGCAAAGTTGGTAATCATCCCCTCAAGTTTTACCATGACTACGGTTTGAGACTGAGTTTGAATACGGACAATAGGCTCATTAGCGGTGTTACATTGGTAGATGAGTATATGCTGGCCCACAAAACCTTTAATTTCAATATGGAAGATTTTAAGGATTTTATTATCAGCGGATTTAAAAGCGCTTTTCTTGAGCACCGAGAACGTACAAAATTAATCAAGGAAGTTGCCCATCAGATAGATGATTATCTAGGGATGGGAGCGCATAAGTACTAAGCTGATTAGCTTTATTTATTTTTTCTGAGCAATCCCATGGATGGATTTTCGGGAATATCATCATGACAGCCAGAATTACAGCCTGAGCAGCTGACAGACTCGCCTTTGGGAGCTTTCCCCAGATTATAGAAATACCTCACAGTAAACCATATGGCGGTGCCAACAGTCAATGTCACCATTAACAAATCAATTAACTGAGCCAATTAAACATCCCCCCAAAATAGGTTACAGCAAAGGCCAGTGTGTATGCCAGCCCCAGTGAATATGCAATTGAAAATAAGGTATATGCCCAGGTGCCGGTTTCTCGTTTAATGGCTGCTACCGTTGCCAGACAGGGCGTATAGAGTAACGTGAATACCAGAAAGCTCAGTGCAACAAGGGGTGTCATTCCAGAAGACCTTAGCCCACTGATCACTCCCTGGCTGCCTTCATCAACATCCTCACCAACACCGAACAGGACACCATAGGTCGAAACAACAATTTCTTTGGCAACAAAACCTGTAATAAGGGCCACACTTTCCCGCCAGGTAAATCCAAGAGGTCGGACAATAGGCTCAAATATTTTCCCAACGCGTCCTATCCATTTTTGCTCAGTAATATCCCCAATCTCCTCTTGGCGAAGCTTGTTGAGTTCCTTGGTTTCCTCGCTAGCTAACGCTTCCTGCAATAGCTGGAATTGACGATGAAGTTCCTGATAACTTGCGCTGGCTGAATAGTCCACCATCTCAGAATGGTATGCTCGTCGGTCATTTAAAACTGATTTTTTGAATTTTGATCCCAGGTCGATCAATTGGAAATCATAATTTTGGGTCAGTGTCATTCTTTCTTTTTGATAATCTCTTTCCAACTCAACTTCTCTTGGGAAATATCCCAGAACCCAGATAATAACAGATCCAACCAGAATGACAGTACCCATTTTCTGGATAAACAGATAGCCTCGTTCCCAGGTATGCAGGATAAGCGACCGCAGCGTCGGACGCTGATAGGGTGGCAACTCCAGTACAAAGGGTTTAGACATGCCCTTCAGAATGGTTCGACTGAAAAGCTTGCCACTGGCTATAGCTGCGACAATGCCCAATATATACATGGAAAAAATTACCGTCGCAGCGTTATCAGGAAAAAAGGCCCCAGCTACAAGGACATAAACCGGCAATCTTGCAGAACAACTCATAAAGGGGTTGATAAGGACTGTGAGAATTCTATCTCGTCGTGACTCCAGGATGCGGGTTCCCATAATCGCTGGGACATTACAACCAAACCCCATGATCATGGGGATGAATGCTTTCCCGTGAAGCCCAATATTGTGCATGACCCTATCCATGATAAAAGCAACCCTGGCCATGTACCCTGAATCTTCCAGTACAGCTATAATGAAAAAGAGTATAAAAATGTTAGGTAAGAATACAGCGATGGCACCAACGCCACCGATGACACCATCCACCAGTAAACTGGCAAACATACTTTCTGGCATGAGGCCGGAAATAAAATTCATGAGCCATACAAGACCAGAGTCGATCCAGTCCATGGGAATCGACCCCAGATCATAGGTCAGTTTGAACATGAGCCACATGAAAAGACCAAAAATAGGCAAACCTAACCAGCGATTGGTGATCACCCTATCTATCTGGCGGCTATAATCCGCAGAAGCGATGATGCTTTCGACCACGCACTCACGCAGTGCACCTTGAATAAACCCATAGCGCGCATGGGAAATAATTGCCCTCCCAGTATCTTTGAATAATACCTCAATCCTGTCAATGGAGACCCTGGCCTGATCGAGAATGTCAGTTCCATTAGGATGGAGCCGAACTTCATCACGCGTTTGCTTATCCGATTCCAACAGTTTGATACTGGTCCATCGGCTATGCTTATCAGTAACATTATTTTTTTGAATCAGAGGAGTGAGCTTTTGAATTTCTAATTCGATATCTCTGGGGTAGCTAATGTCAATGAGGCGAGACTTCATGGATATTTCAGTACATACCCGCAAAATTTTCTCCTTGAGGAGGTCAATACCCTCACCTGTGCGCCCAACTACAGGAACCACTGGGGCACCTAAAAGGGTTGCCAGCGTATCGGCATCTATTTGCAGACCTTTCTCATGTGCCATATCCATCATATTGAGAACAATGACCAGGGGTTTGCCCAATTCTATAAGTTGAGTTGTGAGAAAGAGATTACGCTCGAGGTTGGAGGCATCAATTATATTTACAACGACTTGAGCTTCATCTTGTTCAAGGTAGTGGCGAACCACAGTTTCCTCGGCCGAGAAAGCCGCCAAAGAGTATGTACCAGGGAGATCAATAACATCAAATTTGAGGTCTGAATAGTTATAGTGTCCTGATTTTTTCTCAACTGTCACACCAGGCCAATTGCCGACCCGCTGCCTTGCGCCTGTCAGTGCATTAAAGATCGTGGTTTTACCACAGTTGGGATTGCCAGCTATTGCAATGTTAAAATTCATCCTAGGCTATCCGCTTGACACTGATTTTTTGTGCATCCATACCTCGCAGAGAAAGGTGATATCCTTTTACGATGAGTTCCATTGGATCACGGAGCGGTGCGTATTTATCAACACATATTTCAGCGTCACGGGTAATACCCATTTCAATCAGACGATGTCGGAAATTTTCACTCCCCCCAATTTCAACAATGCGACCCCTTTCACCGGGTTTTAAATCGCTGAGTCGTAAATCATTTTCATCTGATATAGGCAGCCTGTGACGGGGTTTCTTAAAATTAAACATTGCAGGTTTCCAGCATGTTACATACTTACCACTCTATGATAATACTTCATTTAACTGGTTTTCTTGCAATCAGAGCAGGTTCCAAAAATGTGCATGGTATGCGTTGAGGGTGTAAAATCATTTTCTTCACAAACAGATAGCTGCTGAGCTTCCATTTCCAGATTAAAAAACTCTATGACCTTGCCACACCCCTCACAGATGAGATGATCATGGTGCTCATCTTCACCCTTGCTGCGTTCAAATCGCATGCGTCCGTCCCCAAAATCCAACCTGGTGACCAGACTTTGATCAACCAGAGCTTCAAGGGAACGATATACTGTTGCTCGACTAACATTTTTTTGTTTCTTGATAAGCTCAAGATAAATCTCTTCGGCATCAAAATGTTCGTGAGTTGCGTCTAGTAATTTTAACAGAGCAATGCGTTGAGTTGTCGCTTTGAGTTCATGCTCCCGGAGCACTTGCTTTAATTCTTGATTTTTTGCTGCAGACATGATCCATTCTCCTCTCATTTTGAAAATAAGAATGAATCTCATCTACACAAGTGCAAATAAGTCTCATTTAGATTTAAAGTGTGAGTAATGTTGTATCAGGGAGCTGTTATGCCCCCTGGAATGTAGAATAAATCTATGTAGTTAGTATTTTAGGAATAATGAGACAAAAAAATTAATCGGTAACATCAAGATTGGCAAACTTGGCAATCAACTTCTTTTTAACGTTGCCCTGGAACATCACTGTGACTTTAGCTTCTGGACCCGTACCATCAACAACAAGAATTTTTCCCTTCCCAAAGATCTTGTGACCAACTTGCATCCCAGCCACATAGACCCCCGGTTCATGCTGATTCAGGGTTCCCATCGCCCGACGCATACCAGTTGTCTGTTTTGGCGCAGGTTTTGTGGGTTTGGTTCGAGTCACTTTTACTCCAGGTTTCTTGCGATATTCCTCTCGGGTAAAATCGCTGATACTTCTTGTTGAATAGTCTAATAAATGAGCTGGTATTTCTTCGAGAAATCGTGAGGGACGGCTATACATCGTCTCACCATATCGCTGCCTCATTTGAGCACCACTTAAATATGCACGTTCCATGGCTCGTGTCAAGCCTACATAAAAAAGTCTTCGTTCTTCTTCAAGAGCTTCATTGTCATCAATTGAGCGCTGTAATGGAAAGAGTCCATCTTCCATTCCTGTCAAAAATACTACAGGAAATTCAAGTCCCTTGGCACTATGCAGCGTCATCAGAGTGACCTGTTGTTTATCTTGATTAAACTTGTCAATATCGGTGAGAAGAGCGACTTCTTCCATATAGCCTGTCAAATTTGGTTCTTCCGCTCGCTGAGCATATTCAGAAATAGCTGATAGCAATTCGTAAATATTATCTGCGCGAATGTCACTCTCTGCCGTCCCCTCCTCTTTGTATTGCCTCACAATTCCAAGCTCATCCACAAAAACACGAGCCCACTCTTCCAGATTCAACTCTTTGAGTAAACTAGAATACTTCCCAATCAACTGGACGAACTCTATGACCTTGTTAAATGCTCTTGAGGTCAAGCCGTATTCCTGGGCACGGGTAGCAGCGCTAAAAAGTGAAATACCCTGATTGACGGCAAAGGCATTGATGGCATCCTGGCTCGTTTTCCCTATGCCTCGGGTGGGTTTGTTGATAATCCTCATGAAACTGACATTATCCAAAGGGTTTACTATGAGTCTGAAATATCCCAGGATATCCTTCACTTCCATGCGGTCATAAAATTTGGTACCTCCAATGATCTGATAGGGAACCCCATTTCTGCGCAATACATCTTCAAGTGGGCGGGATTGAGCATTGGTGCGATAGAGCAGGGCAATATCCTGAAAACCATGTTTATTGCGACGACAAACTGATTGGATCTCATCAACAATCAAGCGCCCCTCATCCAGTTCATTTCGTCCTTCCAATACCTTGATGATATCGCCATCACCACTTTCAGTGAATAATTCTTTTTCTGCTCTTTTTTCATTGAGCTTCACCACAGCAGAAGCCGCAGCCAGGATTGTTTTGGTGGATCGGTAGTTCTGCTCGAGCTTAAAAATCTGTGCGCCGGGAAAATGTTGTTGAAAATCAAGAATATTTCCAATATCTGCTCCGCGCCAACCATAAATGGATTGATCATCATCACCCACAACACATAAATTTTTGTGCTCATGACTGAGGGCTTCGACAAACAAGAATTGTGCTTTGTTTGTATCCTGGTACTCATCCACCATGATGAATTTGAATTGATCTTGATATTTTTTCAGGATATGTGGGTTCTTCTCAAATAATTCCAAAGGCTTCAAAAGAAGATCATCAAAATCCATGGCGCTGCTATTTTTGAGCTCGGATTGATACATCCCATAGATTTTTGCAACGGTATCGTCAAAAGTAGACATCGCCAAATCAGTTGCCTCAGGCGGAAATATCATTTGCGATTTGAATTGCTTGATATTGTAGAACACAGAATTGGGTTTGATGACATCAGTTGAGATTTGAAGGTCTTTCATGATCTTTTTGACTACTTTCTGACCATCCTCATCATCATAAATGCTAAAACTCTGCTCATACCCGATATAGAGTGCTTCTCGCCTAAGAATTCTGGCGCAAATGGAGTGGAAAGTACCCATGTTGACATAGGACCGCTCTTCACCGAGCATACGTTTTATACGTTCACGCATTTCCCCAGCGGCTTTATTGGTGAAGGTAACGGACAGAATTTCATGGGGCTGGGCAGTCCCACTATATATCATATTGGCTATACGATGGGTCAGCACGCGGGTTTTTCCACTACCGGCACCAGCGAAAATAAGGACCGGACCTTCCAGGGCTTCAACTGCAGCTTGTTGTTGAGGATTTAGTCCAGCCAGGACATTGTTCATCTGTTGGATCTCCGGCGTTGATAGCGATTCACTTTATTATTGTGTTCGCGAAGCGTTTTAGAAAAATCGTGAGCACCAGTGCCATCATTTTTTCCGACAAAATATAAAAAATCAGTTGTCTCAGGGTTGAGTGCCGCATTGATGCTGGCCAATCCAGGATTGGCAATAGGACCAGGGGGAAGCCCACGCTTCAAATAACTATTGTAGGGATCATTGATTGAAAAATGTTTCCGCTGAAGGTTCCCATTCCATTCTCCCCGTCGCACCAGCATATAAATCACCGTTGGATCACAACCCAGAAGCATATTTTTCTGAATTCGATTGTGATAGACTGAGGAAACCAAGCGGCGCTCATCTTCTCTGGCAGTTTCTTTCTCAACCAGTGAGGCAAACGTAATCAGCCGTTGAAGGTCAAACCCCATGCTGTTTGCCTTTTCAAGCATTTCTGGTTGAATACTATCCTTAAAGTGCCTGACCATTTTTGCAAGCACCATAAATTCATCGCTATTTTCAAGAAATCGATAGGTCTCAGGAAAAAGAGTACCTTCCAGATGGGAAAAACCATGCCCTGCTATGCTGAGCAAGGTAGAATCTGTGAGAAGGTCCATCATTTTGAGCGAATCCAGATTTAACTGCCGACTCAGAAGTCCGATGATTTCATCTGAGCGCAACCCTTCTGGAATGGTAACCGTAATCTCAATTGCTTTTGCATGAGCCAGTGCTTCTATGGCCTCAGTATTGGAAAGACCTTTTTGAATGGAATAAGCCCCAGGGTAAATGGCTCGTGTTCGATTAAGTAATTTTGCTGCGACCTTGAACGATTCTGGCGAGGAGATGATGTCAGCCTCATAGAGTTGCTGTGCAATGGAGCTCAATGAGCTTCCATCACGAATAATTATCTGGGCAAGTTCATTATCAGTTTTACCCGGTCTTGAATCAAAAATGATATACAGACTGGTGATGCCCGCCAGACTAAGAATAATAAGAGCTGTGAGAGCGTAGCGCAGAATCCTATTCAAGCACAATTTCCTTTCTAAAGTCTATCAATATAGAAGGGGTCATTTGTCATGTCAACGAGTGTAAATATTTAAACAATTAAATGATTTTTATTTGCGCACCTATTTGTCACCATCTATATTCGCCGCGCTATGATAAGTGAAGGTAAGAACGGCACCAAACACTGGCTCTCTGAGTTACCTTTTTCGCGAATAAACTATTTTCTTTTCATAGCAGGGCTTTTTGTCATTGTTCTTGGATATGTTTTGATGGGTACAGGTGAACTAAACAGTGTACAAGCGCTGTCGGTTTCACCCATTGTATTGCTCATCGGTTATCTGGTAATTATTCCAGTGTCAATCTTATACAGGAAAAAAGACTAAGCCATTTGAAATTTTTGGGATCGTAGTTTCCGTCTTCGCTCTCCGAGCTTCGCCGTGACAGGCAGCTTGATTAAAGTGTGAAAGCGGTGTCCCCCACAAATTTTTGATACTTTGGGATCGTAGTTCAGCTTGGTTAGAACGCCGGCCTGTCAAGCCGGAGGTCGCCGGTTCGATCCCGGTCGGTCCCGCAATAAAATCCTGCCTCTGGTGGGATTTTTTGTTTTTAGCACGCTCCCAACGAAACAACGATGTTACGAATTTTTTGAACCGCGAAGTGCGCAGAGAACGCAAAGGGTAGATTTTGATTGCAACCCCCAGCGGTAATCGCTTTGCTCCAAAGCGTTAAATCTATAAAAAAAACCTGTCTGGCGTATTTGGAGCCCATTGGCCATGTACCTATATTCCTGAGGTATCACTATTTTTTCACTGTCACATTGATATTTTAGATCGGTTTATTCGTTTTAAATATCTTTACCGGGAGAGCTCCACTTGGACAAGTATAGAAACCTCATTTCTGCACTTATTTTTATTTCTGCAATTGTTTTCATTTTTGCATCTGCACTGCATTCTATGGATGAACCCCTGGAGAGAGATATAACAACCTATGGGTACATAGGCCATGCGCTTCTGAGTGGAGAAAGCTTATATACAGATCTATGGGATCACAAACCCCCTGGTATCCACATTACTTTTGCCCTGGCTGAACTTGTTTGGGGGTACGGACAGCAATCCATATCCTTTATATGGGCTTTGATTTCTATCTTATCAATATTCCAGATTTATCTCATACTGGACAAAATAACTGGCTGGCAAGCAGCTCTTGTTAGTGTGATTTATTATACATTAGCTTCAAACTCCATCTTTTTACAGGCAAATCAGCCAAATACAGAAATCTTCATAAATTATTTTACACTGATTGCAATTTGGGCTCTGGTGCAAACCCCCAATCCCAAGACCAGACATATTCACATCGCCGGGTGGGCTATGGGTATTGCAACCATGTTCAAACCAGTTGCTGTTTTTGTATTGACCCCCATGCTTGTTTATGTTCTGATCAGGAAATATGCTGTTAAGAAAGAGCTCAATTACAGATCTTTGCTATTCTCAAGCCTCATGCTTTTATACCCTGTCCCCTTGCTTTGGGGTTCAATGTTTGGATACGCTATTCTACTGGGCCGATTTCACGATTTCTGGGATATACTTATTGTGTACAATGGACAGTATGCAGGGAATTCAATTCGAAATATTTGGGCCTTTTTAACCCACCCCAATTTTTTATTTCCACAATCCCTCACTGGAATTTGGACCATGATTTTGCAGGGGTATGCCTGGTTATTTATCGGATCTCGCTCGAAAAGTGTGAAAGTTCCCCATTATTTCTTTGTGCTCGTGACCATAGGAGTTCTTTTTGAAATAGGCAGCCTTGGAAAAAATTTCGCACACTATTTTCAAGTTTTAATTCCGATTTTCGTTCTGAATTCAAGTCTTCTTATTTATTATGTTTTTAATGAAATAAAGATCAGGAAATGGCCCCGTCTCCTAATCGGATCGGTTCTGCTAGCGAGCACACTTGGTACGATGATAAATTTCCAAATTGATTTTTTTAAACTTAATCCCATTGAAGTGTCCCTAAAAAAATATAGTAGACAGTACCTGGATGCCCGCGAAATTGGTCATGAGATAAATGCTATTACATCTCCCGATGACCTGATTTACTATTGGGGTTCTGAGTCCGGTGTGTATTATTATAGTCAAAGAAAATCTGCCTCAGGTGTATTCTACAACCTTCCACTGAAGGACAAAAATAATGAACAAATAGAGGCTCTCAATTCACGGCTCCTTGCAGATTTGGAGGAAACGCCACCAGCTATTTTTATCTGGAACAGCAAGGAGGGTCCTATGGAGAAAAGTCACCTCTATGACTTTATCACTGAGAGCTATCATTTGCTTGGGAACCGCTCATACTTTCAGATCTATGTAAACGAACTGGAGAAATATGAGTTTTGAGAAATATAAATATGTGGTGGTTGGCAGCGGGTTTTTTGGTGCCGTTGTAGCTGAACGTATTGCCAACCAACTCGGTGAGCCAGTACTAGTGCTTGAAAAAAGAGACCATATTGGCGGCAATTGTTATTCCGTTGACCACCCCGAGACTGGTATCCACTACCATCGTTATGGCACTCATATATTTCATACCAGCAATAGAGATGTTTGGGATTACGTCAACAGGTTTACAGAATTTAATGGCTATTATCATCAGGTCCTTACCACCTATGAGAATAAGGTGTACCAGATGCCAATAAATTTGGAAACCATAAACAGCTTCTATGGAATAAGTTTAAAACCATTTGAGGTTTCCAAGTTTATCAAAGCTGAAGTACACAAGTCAGGCATCACAAAACCACGAAATTTTGAGGAAAAAGCAATAAGTATGATGGGATTACCATTGTACGAAGCTTTTCTAAAGGGTTACACAACCAAACAATGGGGATGTGAGCCCAAAAGTCTACCAGTTTCTCTGCTAAATCGATTGCCTTTTCGGACAAATTATGATGAGAGTTACTTTTTCGACCCCTGGCAAGGAATTCCACTCAAGGGTTATTCATCAATATTTGATAAACTTTTGGCCAGCCCAAAGATACGGGTCGACATGAATACAGATTTTTTTTCTGTCAGGCATAAACTGGACCGTGACACTCTTGTTGTGTACACTGGACCTATTGATAGACTTTTTGACTATCGACATGGTCATTTGGAATGGCGAACCCTTTTATTTGAGGAACAAGTCGTCGGTGTTCAGGATTTTCAGGGGACTTCAGTGATGAATTATGCTGAAGAAAGTATTCCCTACACCAGAATTCATGAGCCCAGGCATCTTCATCCTGAGAAAGTCTATTCTGAGAATCAGACCTTGACCATTAAAGAGTATTCGCATAGTGGCAATGGCGAAGATCCCTTCTACCCTGTGGGCGGAGAAACGAACCGTGCTATCTTGAAAAAGTACGAGGCAGAAGTTTCCAAACAGAGGAAGCTCCTGGTGGGCGGCCGCTTGGGAGACTACAAGTATTATGATATGGATCAGACCATCGCTGCTGCCTTGCGTACCTATAAACACATTCGAGATCAAGCAAAATGATTGACGAGCAGGTCGAAACACTTTCCGTCGTGATTCCAGTCTTCAATGAAGCTGAAGTTATTTTAGATGTGATAAAATCCTGGGTCACATGCCTGGATGAGCTTGGTATCGGTTATACAATTCATGCCTACAATGACGGTTCCACCGACACGACTCTTGAAGTTTTGACTGAATTATCCACAAAGTATGAATCCTTAACCATTCATACTTCTAAAAACCAGGGCCATGGGCCAACGCTTTTAATGGGCTACAATCATTCCCTCTCAGAAACCTGGATTTTTCAAATAGATTCAGATGGTGAATTATCACCCGCCTACTTTAGTGACTTGTGGAGTCGTCGTCAGGAGTATGATTTCCTGATTGGAAGACGATCAGACCGATCTCAACCCCTTTCACGTAAACTCATTAGCCTTGTCTCTCGAGGTGTGATTCATCTATTCTACGGAAAAGGTGTCTGGGATGTCAACTCACCCTTCCGATTGATGAGAACTTCGGTTATGAGCCCAATTATTGCTAATATTCCAGCCAATACCTTTGCACCAAATCTCATCATTTCTGGAATGGTAAATTTGAAGAAGATTAACCACTCAGAAACCTTGATCCCCCATCAGTCAAGGCAAACAGGAGAAGTGTCAATCAAGAGGTTTAAATTGCTCCTTGTATCATTGAAATCTTTTTGGCAAACCATACACTTCAGGTTGTTTAGCGATATATAAACCTTTCTCCCCAGAGCGGTCCTCTACTATCAGCGATTATTTATAGCCATCCCAGCTTCAAGCTCCCCATCCTAGCATCAAGAGATATCATCGATACATCACCTCCTCACCTTCATATTCAAACTTTGACTAATTGAAAAGCAAGTTGGATTTCTTATGTTAGTCGCATAGCATTTGGAGCCTCTGAACATGAATATTTATCAAAAGTTACTCACAAGTCTTCTCGTATTATTTTTGATTGCCTGCTCATCAAGTATGCCAGGAAATTCCTCCTACGACTATTCCGAGATGGATAGGACAACCAGGAAAGCCTATCAGGGTGTTGAACGCTTTCTGGAAGCTAACACCAGCCGGGACTCACATCTCAAACTCAACAGATACACAAAAATCGACACCATTATTATCGATTCTGATTCAAAAAACATTGAAATCCATTTTAATCGGAATTTTGCCAACACACCCTTTAGAGAAAATGTTGTCACAGACATTCATTCTAGCATGAAGGAATCCTTGGGAAGAAAATTTAGAGACTACAGGGTGAAGATTTATGCTGTAGACTACCTCATTGAGGACCTCATCCCCAATTACTTCCGGAGCAGCAAACGCAGCTATGACCGATCCAGGATGCCCATACCTGAGATAAGATCTCTGCCACTGGTTCGAAATGTGAGCCACAAATGGACTCCATCATCTGGTCTATACAATCGCAATATTGCATTATGGCACAGCCATGGTTGGTACTATGAACAAAAGCTTCATCGCTGGGAATGGCAAAGAGCGAGAGTATTCCAGACCGTGGAAGACCTGCTCCCCATGTCCTTTACCTTAAAATATCTCGTCCCCATGCTTGAAAATGCAGGCGCTCAAGTTTTTTTGCCTCGAGAGCGTGACCTCCAGACCAATGAAGTCATCATTGACAATGACACACCAGGGGTAAAACCAGCATATCAGGAATATGACTCTAAATTAGAACAATGGAAGACCCTGGAACAACCCGGTTTTGCCATTGGTACCCCACCATATGTATCTGGAGACAATCCCTTTTTCATGGGAACGTCCCGTCTCATCAAGGCAGACACCAGCGGAAGCGCTAAAATACGCTGGATACCCAGTCTTCCTGAGGCAGGGAAATATGCGGTCTATATTGCTTATACTGCGGCTGACAGCAATGTAACGGATGCCCACTATACTGTTTTTCATAGAGGTGGTCAGACTGAATTTTTAGTAAATCAACAGATCGGTGGCAGTACCTGGATCTACCTGGGCACATTTGATTTTAACCAGGATCTGAATGAGGATATCCATCGGGTTGAGCTTACCAATAGCAGCACTGAATCAGGCCAGTATATTAGCGCAGATGCCATACGTTTTGGCGGAGGCATAGGCAATATTTCCCGCGAAGGACAAGTTAGTGGACGTCCACGATTCACCGAAGGAGCTCGTTATTATCTCCAATATGCCGGTATGCCAGATACCCTGATTTATAATCTGAACGAAGATGAGAGTGATTATAAGGATGATTATCAATGTCGCGCTGAGTGGGTCAATTATCTCCGTGGAGCGCCATATGGTCCCAATCTGGACCGTGAAGCACCCGGGCTCAATATTCCCATCGATCTGTCTTTTGCCTTTCATACTGATGCTGGATTTACACGCAATGATACTGTCATCGGCACGTTGTCTATTTACAGTACTGAAGACGCTGAAGAGACAGATTTTTTTCCAGATTCAATGTCCCGGATGACCAACCGGGATCTGGCAGATATTCTGCAAACCCAGCTTGTGAATGACATACGTGCCAAGTACGATCCAGCCTGGACCCGTCGTATGCTCTGGGATAGAGGATATAGTGAAGCTTATAGACCCAATGTACCTTCAGTATTGCTGGAGCTTCTCTCTCACCACAACTTTCTTGATATGAAATTTGCCAATGATCCCCGCTTTCAATTTGATGCAAGTAGATCTATCTATAAAGCCATGGTCAGGTACATTTCAACTCAATGGAACCTTGAATATGTTATTCAACCCCTCCCTGTCTCCCATTTCCAGGCCACTTTTACTCCAACTGGTGATTTAAACCTGCAATGGCAGCCAGAACTTGATTCTCTAGAGAGCACGGCAATTCCTGAAAAATACATGGTTTATACGCAAATTGAAGATGAGGGTTTTGATAACGGCTTTGTGGTGAATGGTCCTATTCTCAATATCAAATCACTGGAGGAGGGTATCATATACAGTTTTAAGGTGACTGCTCTCAACGCTGGTGGTGAGAGCTTCCCCTCTGAAATTCTATCTGTATGCGATATGGGTGGAGAAAAAGCACCTGTTTTAATTGTGAATGCCTTTGATCGTATTTCGGCAGCCACAACGATTGAATCGGACGAATACCTCGGCTTTTTTGACCTGTGGGATGAAGGTGTTTCAGATGGATATGATATGAATTATATCGGGTCCCAATATGACATACGGGCAGATTCACCCTGGCTTGATGACGATGAACCGGGACATGGTGCCAGTTTTGGAGACATGGAAACCACCCTCATACCTGGCAACAGCTTTGACTTTCCCCATTTGCATGGGAAATCCTTACGTGAGGCAGGCTATTCATTTGTGTCTTCAAGTGATGAAGCCATCTGGGATGGTCAATTGGATATAAATAATTATACCGTGTTGGATATCATTTTTGGCGAGGAAAAAGAAGTCCCTGGTCCAAAGGATTTCAGCCCTCGTGATTTTCGTACTTTTCCAAAAGCATTCCAGGAAAAAATCAGGTCCTACACACAATCTGGAGGAAATCTTTTTCTCAGTGGAGCCTATATAGGATTTGATCTCTTTGACAATGGGAATGACTCTCTGGATATGCAATTTGGTGAAGAAGTCCTCAAGTATAGATTTCGGACTGATCATGCGGTAAAAACTGGCAAACTGAGCATCATCCCTCAAGATTTATTTCAGTTTGAAACTACTCAGGTGTTGGAGTTCAACACTAGCTACCACCCCTCCCTGTACAAAGTAGAATCACCTGATGCTATTGAACCTGCTTCTCCAGAGGCCCTCACCATCCTGCGCTATGCAGAGAATAATACCAGCGCTGCAATCGCTGCTTCAGGAGCATCTAACATAGTAGCATTTGGCTTCCCTTTCGAAAGTATTCTCTCAGAGACCAGCAGAAATGAGGTCATGGCTTCAGTTTTATCTTTTCTGGATTCTGACTAGCTGATTGCCAACATAAAAAATATTGGTGCTCCATGGATCTTGAGTTAAAAACTAAATACTGGAATGACCTGCAGGCCAAGGATGCCTTTAAGAAATTCATCTTAGATATACACAATCTTGATTTTAATGAATGGGAATCCCGAGGGTATTGGGATGATGCATTTACTCCCTTTACTTTTTTTAAGGGTGGCGAAGTCATCTCCAGTATTTGTATTTATTTACTGGATGCAGTAATCCAGGGTCGAAAAACCAAGTTGATACAGATTTCCGGTGTTGGGACTAAAAACAGCTGGCGGAGAAAAGGTTTAAGTAGAGAACTAACCGATATGGGTCTGGATTGGGCAAAGGGCCAACATGAAGGTGTTTTCCTGTTTGCTGATGAGGAGGCTATCCCTTTCTATCTGCGTTGCGGTTTCTCTCCTCTTGATGAAAGCCAGGAATTTTGTCAAATTGAACCTGTTTACAAAAAGGCCGGTATTGTTCAGCTTGATCCATCTAATCAGCAACATCTGGACAAGATTCATCTGTATGCTAAATCCAGAGTGCCCATCTCAAATGAATTCAGCGTGTTCAGCTCAAGATTGCTCATGTTTCATGCATTATACACCATGCGCAACAAGATGTATGAGATCCCCGAGCTTAACTGTCTGGTATTTTTTGATCGAAAGGAGGATGTGGTAAACATTTATGATATTCTTGGAGAAGAGATCCCATCATTCCAGGAGATTTATCCCTATATCTCTTCGAAAACTGATACTCAGATCGATTTCCATTTTCACACGGACAAACTAAGTATCAGCGATATTCAGACCAGAACCGTGGGCAGCAATAATACGTTCGTAAAAGACCATTTTCCCCTAGTAGCACCTGCATTTCCCTATACGGCAAGGGCTTAACAGCCACACAAAACTCAGCCTAGCGCAGAAAATCAACTAGATTTTAGGACCTGCTGCTATCACTTCTGCCGTAACACCATCCTCAAACTGTTTGAAGTTTTCTACAAATTTTACTGCCAGGTTCTGATAGCGTCTGGTATAATCATCTTTATCAGCCCAGGTTAAAATTGGATCCAGTATATCTGAAGGTACCTCAGGACAGCTCTCTGGAATTTCGAAGCCAAACACGGGATCTTCTCTAAAATCTACAGCATCCAATCCCCCATCCAGCGCTGCATTAAGCAGAGCTCGGGTATGTTTGATGCTGATGCGAGTGCCAACGCCATATGGTCCACCTGTCCAACCTGTATTAATCAACCAGCAATTCACATTGTGCTTCAGCATTCGATCCTTCAAAAGCCGAGCATAAACATAGGGATGATGCACCATGAAGGGTGCACCAAAACAGGCACTAAATGTGCTGATGGGATCCGCACCCAGACCTATCTCGGTACCGCCCACCTTGGAAGTATAGCCGGATATAAAATGGTACATTGCCTGATCGGCGCTTAGCCTTGAGATGGGAGGCAGTACACCAGAAACATCACAAGTGAGCATAAAAATATTTTTGGGATTGCCACCTCTGGCACCTGGAACCGCATTGCTTATAAATTCCAGGGGATATGATGCCCGGGTATTTTCAGTATACATATTATCATCAAGATCTAAATGTCGAAAACGACCACCAAATACAACATTTTCGAGAATGGTACCGAACATTTGGGTTACTGCATAAATTTGCGGCTCAGCCTCAGGATTGAGGTTGATGACTTTCGCATAGCAGCCACCTTCAAAATTAAAGACGCCATCATCACTCCAACCATGTTCATCATCACCGATCAGTCCACGATTCACATCTGCTGAAAGCGTGGTTTTGCCAGTGCCAGATAAGCCGAAGAAAATAGCTACATCACCTTTTTGACCCACATTGGCTGAGCAATGCATGGTCAGGACATCCCGTTTTGGCAGGAGGTAATTCATTATGGTGAAAAATGATTTTTTTATTTCGCCACCGTATTTTGAACCACCAATAATCGCCAATCTCTCCTCAAAATTGAGGATAATGAAGGTTTCACTATGTAAATCATCATATTCTGGATCTGCTTTGAAATCTGGCGCTGATATCAATGTGAATGCAGGGACATGTTCCTTGAGTTTTTCATCATCACGCTCAACCACGAACATATTTCGGGCAAACAAGCTATGCCAGGCGTACTGGGTGATCACACGGATGGGCATTCCATATTTTTCATCGGCTCCCACATAGCAATCCTGTACAAACACATCTTTACCCTGGAGATAACCCTTTAGTCTATTAGACAGGTTGGCAAATTTCTTTTTGGTATATGGTTTGTTGTGCTTGCCCCACCAGATATCGTCCTTGGTTGAAGATTCTCGTACTACAAATTTGTCATTGGCTGCACGAGCGGTATGCTCACCAGTGTAAACCAGAAGCGGACCATTATGGGCAATTTTACCCTCTTCCCGATCCAGAATCTCTTCATAAAGCTCCGATGTGGATAAATTCCAAAAAACATCGTTTAAATGTTTTAATCCATGATTCTCCAATCCATGGTCACTGGCTAAAGTTCCTGCATATTGAGATTTCTTCATTTCATCGCGTAATTGACGTTTCATAACATCCCCAGTATTTTGTGATAAATATTGTCACGACAAGGATAAGCTTGAGTTCTCAACATGCAATTATTTGTTTCAAAAAAAACTCCGCGATGTAGACGGGGTTTTTTGAATTTTTTGGTCTTAATTTCTTAAGAAGTGAGTTTAATTTTCATCCAGACATCAAGGTCATTTTGCCCCATATCTGTTCCTGATGGGCCACCAGCTTGTCGACCTCCTCCCCTTTGGCCTCCTCCCCTGCCACCAGATCTACCGCCCTGACCACCGCCTTCCAGACCGCCCTTCATTCCACCTGAATGTCCTTCTCTCATATTAGGTTTTGTTGAGGTGGAGACGATTCTCAGCCCCAATTTCTTCTGTATATCAAAGTCAGCACCCAGAATTGCCAAAGGAATCTGATATTCAACAAAGAGTGTTTCATTATCAGAGTTCGCCGAAGCCATCAGGTCCGCAGGGCCCAGACTCTTTCCTGCTTTAGTATCTATAAGGATTAATGTCAAGTCACCATCAATTATTGGTAAAGGAGCAGAATTCATACCTCTACTCTGTCGCCCATCAACCTTATATTGTTCTCGCTGATAGGCACCTGGTCGTTTCCTTTCAGACGCTGTGCCCTCAAACTTAATTCCAAGATTCTGGCGTTTACCCCCTTTTACATCAAGCCACAAAGTGAGCCCCCCCGAGGCTATTCGACGCTGGAAGCCTTTATCGATACTGCTTATAGCAACATATACGTAATTCTTATCATGGCTCACACCAAGAGCAAAACTCTCACCTTCTGGAATCTGAAATCTGCCTGTCCACTCAGTGCGTAGCCCGTCGGTTCTAAAATCATTTGTTGCTTTCTGACTCAAATATGCTTTGCTACTACACGCACTCAGTATGATCACCAGACTCATCAATCCCATAGTTTTCCACTTCTTTATCATTTCAATTCCTAATCTATAAATAGAGTTAAATGTCATTCCTTTGACATTGAATTATTCGTTTGGTTAAGGCGATAAATTAAATTTCAAGCAGTTGAGTTATTCTTTTAATAAGAATAGCTGAAGCTTGCTGCACCTGTGCTTCTTCACAAAATCTACCGAGAGAAATTCTGATGGTCCCTAGCTGGTAGTTTAAGGGAATGTGCATGGCTTCCAGAACACCTGAACCTTTCCCATCCGCACTGTGACAAGCAGCACCTGCTGAAAGCATAACCTGATCAAGATCAGACAAGATCTCAAGTGCATTTAATTGAGCAAAACTGACACTCAGGGTATTGGGAAGCCTCGGTGTACTTGAAGCATTGATGCGTATTTCAGGGAATGCCTGTTTCAGACTTGCCTGTAAACGATCTCGCAAATTCTTTAGTCTAACCATCTCTGATTCCAATTTCTGCCTGGCAATTTCAGCAGCCATCCCCAAACCAACTATTTGGGCCACATTTTCAGTGCCTGCCCTTAAGCCTCTTTCATGATTTGCACCGTGTATGAGGGGTTCAAGATCAACACCCCCTTTGATATAGATGGCCCCAACACCTTTGGGTGCATACAATTTATGTCCTGCCACACTCAAGAGGTCACATCCTAAATCGTTCACATCAACTGGAATTTTCCCAACAGATTGGGCAGCATCAGTATGAAAGACTGCGCCTGCATGATGAGCTATTTCCGCCAGCTCATTGATAGGCTGGATACTGCCAATCTCATTATTGGCATGCATAACGGAAACCAGGATGGTTTTTGAAGTAATAATCTCCTCCAGGTCCTCAGCTTTGACAACTCCCTGATTGTCAACAGGAAGATATGTGATTCTGAATCCCTGATGTTGCAGGTATTGAACCACCTTTAGGATAGCTGGATGCTCAACCATGGACACAATAATATGCTGGCCTCTCCCCGAACTTCGGGAAGCAACGCCTTTTAAGGCCATATTATTTGATTCTGAACCACCAGATGTGAATATGATATTTTGAGAACTACAACCAAGTAGCCCGGCCACCTGTTCTCGGGCAACGTCTATGGCTTGTCGATTGTATTTGCCAAGACCATGACTGGAAGAGGGATTCCCGAAATGTGAACGATAAAAGGGTTCCATCGCTTCAAGCACTATGGGATCAATGGGGGTCGTCGCATTATAATCGAGATAAATATTTCCATTGGATAGCAGCATGGTTCACTCCTTTCTAAATGAGATGAATGAACACGTGAAATTAACCTCCAGACGGTAACTCCCTTAGACATTTATGATGAACTTAACCTTCTTAAAACATAGTTGTCTAAAAGCACAGAAAATTGAAAGGAATAACACCATGTACAAAAAAACGAAGCACTTCATCCTCCCCATACTTCTTTTGGGACTTACCCTGCCTACATTTGCTCAAATGGGAGCTGGAGATGGATATGGAATGAGGAAGACAAACAAACTCCAGGAATTGCAGCTGACAAGTGAGCAGGAAGAACAGATGCAAAACCTGCGATATGACTTTGAGAAGCTTCAAATAGCGCTGAAAGCCCATATAAAAACTGAGCAACTGGAGCTGAGAAAGCTTAAACAGGCAGATGAGCCCAATAAAAAGAAAATTCATGCTCAAATCGAAAAGGTTGGCGAGGAAAGGGTCGCACTGGAAAAAGCGCGGGCAGATCACCATCTTGAAATTCGCAAAGTCCTGACTGATGACCAATATACGATTTTCAAGAAAAATATGAAAGCCAAGGCCGGTCGTAAGGGCCACCGCGGAAAAGGAAACCGTGGTAACTGCGAAGGAGGTCCAGGACCCTTTCGCAAATAAATCTTCTTCCTCCCTATGAAGACAAAAAAAGCACCCTGCTCAGCGGGGTGCTTTTTAGTATCTGCGAATGTTTCCTGGGATCAGCTCATCCCACTCACATCAGATTCAAGGTTGATTAAGGTGATTTCTGAGGGAATTCCAAGACGCAGGGGGGGACCCCAATATCCTGTGCCACGATTTACATATACTTGCATTTTGTCATGGACATACAAACCAGCATAGTATTTATGGGCCCTGGCCACAGCCAGATTAAAGGGCATAAATTGTCCACCATGGGTATGACCGCATAACATAAGATCAATGGCCAGGTCCTGGGTCAACTCAGCTGTTCCAGGCTGGTGGGCCAGCATGATGGTGGGCATATCAACAGGGATTCCTCTCATGGCCTTCTGAGGGTTTGTTTTATGTGATTTAATCGTGTGATGGGCCATGAGGTCGGTAACCCCGGCAATTGCCAGAGAGGCTTCCCCTATTCTCAAAATGCGATGTTCGTTCTTAAGATGTATCATACCCAGTTCCTGGACTTTATCCACCCATTGCAGGGCACCTGAGTAATACTCGTGATTACCCGTGACAAAATAGGTGCCGTATTTAGATTTTAAATTGCGTAGCGGTTCAACATCTTTTGATAAACGGTCAACGGATCCATCCACCATATCACCGGTGAAAAATATGAGATCTGGTTTGAGAGCATTGACCTGATCAACTATTGTGCGTGCGTAGTCTCCCTTAATCGTAGGTCCAATGTGCAGATCTGATATCTGAGCAATCTTCAGTCCCTGAAATTCTGCAGGTAGATTTGGAATGGAAATATTTTGAGTGATAACGGTAGCCCTTCTGCGCGCTTGAAACAGTCCAATCCCACCCAAAAGAGAAGTAACACCCACAATGCCCAGGTTCATGGACATCAAAAGGAATTGTCTGCGACCTGGATCGAATTCAAGACTGCTGGGACTGCTATTGGTAATTGATTTCAATATTTTGAATGAAAGCGTACCAGTAATCCAGCCCAGATCCCGAATAATAAAGGCTATAAAAGCCAGAGAGAAAAGCCCCATACCAATAAACCCTACCCACAAAAAGGCATCTATAAAGGGGTTTTCATGTCCCCTGGATCTAAGGATCATTCCAGCGATGGGAGCGACAGCCAACAGGACAATAATTGTCCAATATACAAAAAGACCCAGACCTGAAATATCAAAGGGGGCAATCACTCTGGCGCCCACATACCCATACAGGAGGGTCATTACAAAAATGACGACGATAAAAAACACAACGTATCCTTTTCTTTCCCCACAAGGAACTAAATCAAATCCTGCAATGAGTCAATCCCTTTCTGATCCAAATTGCGGGGTGCAATCCAGCATAGCAATTCTATATTGTGTCACGTTTAATAAAGCATCAATAAAATTTTGAGGTTGATACTATGTCATTGCTCCGTCGGGCATTCATGAAGTTCTGGAATTTGGAATTATACTGGAAAGTGTTTATTGGAATGGGTGCCGGAATAGTCTATGCCCTATTGTTGGGTGAAAAAGCAATGAATGTGGCCCCTGTGGGTGACATGTTTATGCGCTTGCTGAAAATGGTCATCGTGCCCCTTATCTTTTTCTCCATCACATCTGGTGTAGCGGGTATTGGCGAGAGCAAGAGTCTGGGGCGTCTAGGAGCGAAAACCTTCGGATACTACTTCCTCACTTCAATGTTGGCCATCCTCATCGGCTTGACGCTTACCAATATTATTCAGCCAGGTGTTGGTGTGGATATAACTGCAGGTGGTAAAGATTTTGATCCCTCCAGCCTTAGCCAACCGGGAAGCTTAGGCAATATTCTCATTCGTATGATTCCCACGAACCCCATTGCTGCTGCAGCAAAAGGTGATGTTCTTTCCGTTATCTTTTTCTCAATAGTACTGGGCATGTCTATCACCGCATTGCCAGAAACTCAATACAAAGTGGTAAGAGATCTCTTTGACACCTTTTTTAAGGTCATGATGAAAATGACACAGGGTGTGATCCTCTTCCTGCCCATTGGTGTCTTTGGACTGATTGCCAAGGCAGTTGCCAGTACGGGGTTTACGCTTTTCAAGGCAGTTGGCTGGTACATGGTGACCATAGCATCTGGGCTGACCATTCACATTTTTATCGTATTGCCCATTGTTTTTTATCTTTTCACCAGGATCAATCCGCTAAAACACTTTAAAGCCATAGCTTCTGCCATGGCGACGGCCTTTTCAACCAGTTCTTCAGGCGCCACATTGCCTGTGACAATGGATTGTGTGGAAAATCGTGCAGGTGTCTCAAATAAAGTCACCAGTTTTGTGCTCCCCCTGGGTGCAACGATCAACATGGATGGAACCGCTCTCTATGAATGTGCAGGGGTTCTGTTTATTGCCCAGGCACTGGGATTTGACCTGACCGTGTCCCAACAGTTACTCATTGTTATCACAGCTTTCCTCGCATCAGTTGGGGCCGCCGCAATCCCCTCAGCAGGTTTGGTTATGATATTTATCGTGCTGGATGCAGTGGGTCTAGGTGATCATCCACAAGCCGCTATCATTGTCGGGACCATGCTGGCTGTTGATCGTCCCCTTGATATGTTTCGGACCGTAGTAAACATTACCAGCGATACCATGGGTGCTGTGATTGTCGCAAAATCTGAGGGAGAGGAAGTTCTGACCAAGGTCTAGTATTCATCCTCTACCAGTGGTTTTTCCGCCCTGCTGAAGGGTCTACATCAACCTTTATTAAAATCAAATTCGATAGCTCTAGGACTTGAACAGCTCTGGAGCTAAATTTGGCGCATCGGGGGAAAATTTGGGTGCTTTTTAAAAATTAAACTGCAATGATGCTCGGCATTTTTTGAACGAGAACTAATCAACGGGAACCCAACTCCTTATTGCTAAGGCAGGCCTTTCCCTCCCCCCAGGGATCAAGGAAGTCTGATCTTTCAAGGGCGGTGCCCACCGTGAATAAACACGGTTCAAAAATGTCACATTGTTGCAGTTTTTTTATGTCAGAAAAGGGTGAAACATCCAATTTGATACTAAAGCACTAATCCAAGTTGAAAATTTCGATGGGTTCCAGTAACTCAGCAGGTTCGATTCCAAATATCCGAGTATAAAAGTAGTATTCACTCTCAATAGCTTTGATCACAGTAGAGGACTGTCTGAATCCGTGGGACTCCCCTTCAAAAGGTAGATAAGCAACTGGAACACCATTTTTCTTGAGGGCAGCCACCATACTCTCCGCTTGTATTGGTGGGACAACAGGATCATCCAAACCTTGCATAAAAATGACTGGACAATCAAGTTGATCAGCAAAATATAGGGGTGAGCGGTCCAAGTACAGCTGTTTGTCTTCTGGATAAGGTCCAACCATACTATCCAGATAACGACTCTCAAATTTATGAGTGTCCTGGGCCAGTATGGTTAAGTCGCCAACACCATAATAGCTGGCTCCTGCCTTGAATACATTTAAAAAGGTCAATGCAGCGAGTGTGGTATATCCCCCAGCACTCCCTCCTTTGATGATGAGACGTTCTCTGTCAACCCACCCTTGATCTGCCAGATAATTTGCTGCTGCAGCACAGTCATGGACATCACGAATCCCCCAATCCCGTTTAAGACGTTCACGATAAATGCGACCATAACCTGTTGAGCCACTGTAGTTCACATCTACGATAGCAAAACCGCGGGTCGTCCAGTACTGAATGGCCATATTGAATGCGCTTGAGCTGTTGCCGGTGGGACCGCCATGACTCAGAACAATAAGCGGAGGTAGTTCATCTGGAGCTGCCTTGTAGTCAGGGTTTTGGGGAGGATAAAACCAGGCGTGGGTCAATTCATGGGGAGCTGTTTCAAAACTGATATGCTGGGGTCTGGAAATGTAGGCTTCTTCCATCTTTGTCTCCGCAGCCCTGCGCAAGCATGTAAGGATATTTGTATCCAAATCCATGGTCACCACTTCACCAGGATGAGACTCCGTACTGCCTATAAAGGCAATTTGGTTTTTTGTGCCTCTGACCTGATCAATGGTGGAATAAGGTGTGGCAATATCTTGAAAAGTGCCGAGATTAACATCGATTCGAATGAGATGTGAACCTGACATATCTGTATAAGCCGCCACCAGATCACCAGAATCCAAAACAGCATACTTGCTCATTCCGAAAACCCACTGTGGAAGTCCAAATTCTGCCTCTTTTTCGAGGACACAAATAGCTTGAGAGTCAGAATAGTGATAGATGTTCCACCACCCCGTGCGATCAGAAACAAAATAAATGCTGCCATCAGGATCCCAGCATGGCTGAAATATGGATTCCTGGTTCCCTCCGGCGATGTTCTGAATTCCCGTGACGTCCCCTTCCATGTTCAGGCTGGCTACATAGAGCTGGGTTCCGTCCCAGGGCATATTTGGATGGTCCCAGGTCAGAAATAGAAGCTGATTTCCATCTGGACTAAGCTGGGGGTTGGAATAGAAATCATGTCCTTCAGCAATGACATGCAACGCACCAGTTGAAAGAGAGATTCTGAGCAGACAGTTCACAACTTTTTGGGAATCTGCATGATTCTCGCCAACAGTGTAGAGTAAATTACGTTCCTCATCTCTTATCATATCTGCAAAGCGGTAATCTGGTTCATGGGTGATCTGTCTGGACCCACCATTGCCAAGAACTTGGTAAACTTGTTGATCTGCGTTGTTTATATAATAAGTGCAATCATCATGACCTAGAAATGCACCTCCACCATACTCATGGGCTCGCGTCCGTACATCACCTTCAGGGGATGTAATCTCGTGGATTTCACCATCAGACCAACCCATGAGTGCAGTACGACCCTTTTCAGCAGGTCGACCCTCTGTCCAACAGATTAAATCACCGATAATTTGAATTTGTCCCAGCCGTAAACTACTTTGTACCAGCGACTTCCCCGATATGGGAGATTTCCAGGAACCATATGGTTTAGTCATCACAATGGTGTCCTATTCTATACCATGATAGTTGGAACATTGATAAATATCAATTTTTCGAACCAATTTGCCGAAGTTTTCAATCCTGATGGTCTTCACCTTTTTCACCTCATCGAAATAGGGTACTATTTTTTTAGATTTAAAACGATATTCGCGTCGATTATCCACGACAAGCAATCCTGTCCGCCCCTTCAGTTCTTCATCTTTGGGCCAGATATCGAATTGGAGCGCGTGTTTTCCGATGATGTCCTGGGCATAGGTTCTGGGTTGATCGGGCAGATAGAATTTAAGCAGTGAACTCGCCTTATAATTGGTGCTGTAGATGAATGGATTTTGGCCCTCATTTTTAAGGGAATCCTGTATGGTCTTCACATCATGAGCAGCTTGCTTCCAACCACTCCAGGTATTCCCTTCGCCCAGAGGTACATTGGGAATCGCCACGACTGAGATACCTAATCCGAGAAATACAATTGAAGAGAAAATACCGATTCGCATACGATTAAATCTTTGTGGAGATTGAAAGAGAAAATAAATACCCAAAATGATGAGTGACCAGTACGCTGGTGCTAACCAATTCATTTTGACCAGACTCCTAAAACTCACGGCAATAAAAAAGACTGCGGTGACGAGACCACTGCTAAGCAGGAGTAGAATCTTGTCTTCCAGGCCTGAGAAGAGTCTTCGTCCATATCGGATTAATGTGGCAAATACGACGACAAACAAATAGGGGGATAAGATAAAAAACTGTGACCCCAACAGCTCTCCAAAATGTTTCACCTTCCAGTGACCCATCCCGGATGCCCTTTCTGATCCTTGAAATGCAAAGGACATCCAATCATGTTGAGCGTTCCAGATGAGCACAGGTGAGAAGATCACAATTGCCAGTAATACTCCCAGATAGGGATGTGGCGTAAGCAACCATTTCCGTTGATTTTTTGAAACAATGGTAAAAAGCAGAACTGAAGGTACCAACATGATCCCTGAATATTTTCCCAACCAGGCAAGTCCCATCAACAAGCCAGCCACATACCACCATTTGGGGTGATCAGTTTGAACTAGCTTCCATAGCGCATAAATAGTGGCGGTCCAGGCAAATAATAAGGGTGTGTCTGGGGTAATGACAAAACCATAGAGTTCGAAAACAATAGAAGCATTCAAAGCAAGCAGGGTCCAGAATGTCTGTCGTGAATTATCAAACATCTCCTGGATCATAGAAGCCCAGATGATGTTCATTCCGAGATACCAGAGCACTGCAGCCAGCTTTATACCAAAGATGGTCTGGCCAAAAATGAGGGTCGTCAGCCAGATGCTATAACTGGCCAAAGGAGGGTGATCAAAATAGGATAAGGCGAGATCCCTGCTCCAGCTCCAATAGTAGGCTTCCTGGGGTGTCAACGGCAAGATGATGGCCAGGAATAATCTAAAGAGCGTAAAACCCAGGATAACCTTCCAGGCACTTGTGGAGATTCCCAAATAGCTTTCTTTTCGTGTGATTTTATCCGACATGGAACGATTCCTATTCTAGTCTGGGGTGGCTCAGGTCAGAAGATAGGAATACGAATTCGGATGTCGATGAGTTTGTTATTAATGCTGTGAAAAAGAAGGGCTAAGAAGACCAGCCCCAATGGATCAGGGGAGAAAGATCTTAGTCGCGACCGCTATTATATTTCAGACGCTCCACGATAATGTTACGATTCGATTTGCCCTTATAGGCTTCCTGTGAGACGATATCCTTACGTCCGGGATATCCAACTTTGGAGAGAGTCGTGAGTTGATCCTCATCCTCATCATTGGGACAAAAGGCGCAGGATTGGTCGTCTCCATCAAGCTCATGAGTCGCAGCGCATGAGCTATGGACTTTATTTTCACCCGTGAGAATCAACGCAATACTCATGATGAGCATGGCGCCTCCGATAATACCGATTGTAAGGAGTAGTAACATCGTCAACCTTTCACTTCGTAACCTTCATCGCTCAAGTATACACGAAAACGGTCTCGATGTTCACCCTGGATTTCAATTTTCTCGTTTTTTGTCGTCCCGCCGGCACTTACCAGGTTTTTTAGCTGTTTTGCCAATGCTTTCATGTCAGGGACTCCCTCCATGTCATACAAAATCGTGGTAGGTTTCCCTTTACGCTTTTCCATGCGTAACCGTACAATCTTATTACCACTCCCACGGTTACTCGTTGAGTGGTCTGCGGCTGCATTGAAAGTCCAGCCTTCGCCAACACTGATTCTATTTGATTTCTTACGGCTCATACGCCCATAATCTATGACTGACTGGTCTGATTAAAACAAAAAGGTCCCGAATGCATGCAGACAGGACCTCTTCAATCTAACATGTGGCTCGTAGCCAGTCGTTAGAGACTCTTTTTAACCGCCTCTTCCATTTCCTTGAGAACTTCAGGATTCAGAATGGAAGCCAGGGTAGGCATCCCAATTTCCTGCAACTTGTAGGTCACGCGGACTGAGGGTTTTTCAATATTAATGATGCGTCTGAGATCGATTGGAGTACCAATAACCACGGCTTCACAATCAACTGCATTAATGGTGGCTTCAAGATCTTTCATCTGTTCTTCACCATATCCCATGGCCGGTAAAATCTCACCAATATTTGGATATTTCTCGAAGGTTTCAGAAAGCTTGCCGACTGTCCAGGGTCTTGGATCAACCAGACTCGCAGCGCCATATTTCTCAGCAGCTACCACGCCGGCACCATATTGCATCTCGCCATGGGTCAGGGTTGGGCCATCTTCGACGACCAATACATTTTTGCCGTAAATCACCTCTTCATCATCAACAGAAACTGGTGATGCAGCATCGACTACAATGGCTTCAGGATTGACGATACGGATATTCTCACGTATCGTGGATATATCATCAATATCTGCGGTATCAATTTTATTGATGACAATCACATCAGCCATGAGCAGGTTGGTTTCACCAGGATAGTAGGTCAATTCGTGACCAGCTCGATGAGGATCAACAACGGTGATCATGATATCAGGCATATAAAAGGGCATATCGTTATTCCCACCATCCCAGATGATGATATCAGCTTCTTTTTCGGCCTCTCTCAAGATGGCTTCATAGTCGACACCGGCATAGACAACCGTATTATTCATGATATGTGGTTCATATTCTTCCATTTCTTCAATAGTACAATCATGTTTCTTGAGATCTGCCAGCTCAGCAAAGCGCTGCACCTTTTGTTTTACAAGATCACCATATGGCATGGGATGACGGATGGCCACCACTTTTTTGCCCTGGGCTGTAAGATGATCACAGACGGCACGGGTTGTCTGGCTTTTACCACAACCTGTACGGGCAGCGCAGATGGCAATCACAGGTTTAGTGCTTGGAATCATGGTTGATTTGGCACCCATGAGACGAAAATCTGCACCGGCATAATTCACAATTGCAGCTTTCGACATAACATAATCGTAGGGAAGATCACTGTAGGCAAAAACAACTTCATCCACATCAAGATCGTAAATCAGATCTTCGAGTTCTTCTTCATCGTGAATTGATATGCCCTCTGGATAAAGGCTTCCAGCTAATTCTGCCGGGTATTTTCTGCCATCAATATCTGGAATCTGTGTGGCGGTGAAGGCAACCACATCGTAGTCTTCGTTGTCCCGGAAAAAAACGTTGAAATTATGAAAATCGCGCCCGGCTGCACCCATGATCAATACTTTAGTTCGATCGCTCATTTTATCTCCTTTATATAATTATTTCTGGATTGAAACAAAATCTACAACACGATTCAATGCAAAATTCCCGCCAATAAAGGCAGGATTGTAATGCAAACATTATAATCTTTTTTATTAATATGTATAGAGATTGTTAGGCTTTTTAATGCCCAGCCATTCTTAAAACAACTATTTAGTAATTATCTTTGCTACCAGGAACATTGGGGAACAAGGCTCCTTCTTCACGATATGAGAAGTTTGCCAATTCAGGATCATTTTCCAACTCAGTAATAATTCTTGAAATTTCACCTTCCATATAAGCAAATTCCATATGGCGATAGAGACGCTTCCGGTATTCTGAGGCACCGGGGAAACCTTTGAGATACCAACTAAGATGTTTCTTGATATAATTGGTTGCCCGATAATCACCCATAGCTACTGATTCAAGGTACAAATGACGATGGCATAATTTCACACGGTCAATCAATCTAACTGCCTCAGGCAGAACCCCAGTACTGAGATATTCATTAATCTCTCGGAATATCCAGGGATTCCCCAGAGCTCTCCGACCAATCATAACGCCATCGCAACCCGTTTCATCAAGCATGCGCTTGGCATCCGCTGCACTTTTAATGTCGCCGTTCCCAATGAGAGGAATACTGATGGCCTTTCGTGTTTCAGCAATCAAACTCCAATCCGCTTCACCTGTATACAGTTGCTTGGTGGTACGGGGGTGCAAAGTGAGAGCCTTAATGCCAGCTGCTTCCAGGGCAGCAGCAGCTACTGGAGCAACAATACAACCGTTGTTCCAACCTGATCGAATTTTTGCTGTCACCGGTATCGAAACAGCTTCCACAACAGCTCGGGCAACTTCGTCCATCAGGGGCAAATCTCTTAAGATGGCCGATCCCGCTCCCCTCTTAGTAACCTTGGGAACAGGGCATCCAAAGTTCAGATCTATGAGATCTGGTTTGACAATGTCTTCGATATATTTGGCACTCTGAGCCAGGACTTCTGGTGTTTCACCAAAAATCTGGACCCCGATGGGACGCTCAGATTCTGTGAATTTCATCATATCCAGCGTTTTCTGATTCTCTCGGATGATACCGTTGGCAGAAACAAATTCAGTATAGACCAGACCGGCACCCTGTTCTTTGCAGAGCACACGAAAAGGATGACCTGTCACACCGGCCATGGGAGCCAACAGAGCTATCGATTTCAATTCTATAGATCCAATCTTAAACATCTCAGAACATGTTATTCGTAGAGATCTTGGTCAACAACTAGTTTGTATTGATTTCGGGAGTCATTATTTGGTGAAATTGAATTGGTTTTTATACTGATTATTTTTCGGGTAATAGAATGAATTCTTCCACTAGTTCTGCGGCAGCCTGGACCAGACCAGGACAAATCGTTTGGGATGTTTCTTTGGATTTTGCTTCGAGTTCACCTTCAGGCGTACTGACATCACAACTCAACAAGTCACGACAAAGAATGGACCCACACTTTTTTCCAAATTTGTTGGTGAATGCCAGTGTTCTCTGATTGACGTAATCTTTTGAGACACCAGTCAAATCTGAAGGCTGAAAATCCAAGCCGAGCACCATAATGGATCCACTGACAGCCCCGCAAACTTCAGCCCGGCGCATGCCACTGCCAAAGCCACTGCCAATTCTGAGACAATCAGCTTCAGCAAGACCTCGCAGGGGGCCATAGGTGCCAATGATGGACTGAGCACAATTGCTTCCATTATTAAACTTTCCCATGGCATCCTCTACCCTACTCATAGCACCAACCTCTCTCGTTTATATTCTGGAGATAATTCGCTCACCGTTTTCAATCAACTCATCATGGTCTTCTGGCAAACTCAGATTTTCTAAAATGTCCAATGTGTGCTTCCTCAGCTTTTCCGAAGCCTTGGGCTCTTCCTCATCGAGCCACTTTTCTAAAGCGTATCCTGGCCAGATTTGACTGTGCTGTTCATGCACTTCTCGGTATTGAGCCAGGGTTGCTTCGGACATGAGGAAACTCCCCCCCGGTCCCGCTGATTCGATATCATGTAAAGGATCGGGATGGTCATCCATTACAAAACCGGCAGCAAATTGTCTCACTTGACGAATGATTTCATCAGCATAGACCACTGTGGTAGGTGAAAATGCTTGTGAATCAAAATTACCTCCAACAAAAGGGGCCAATCCAACCTTGCCCATGGAATTGGTAAGATGATTCATCCACAGGGTACCACTGGCTAATAAATCTGGTCCCCACCCGGTACCGCTGCCAGACGTTCCGGCATGTGGAATGTGGTAGTGATCCATCATCTCAGCACAAGCCAGATTGACCAGCATGGTTTGAGATGTGTATGCGGAAATCATATTCTGCATGTCAAAAACTGAAGGCAGGCTCCCTAAAATGATTGGTGTCCCGGGTTTGATTAATTGAGAGAGTACCAGACCTGCCAATAATTCAGCATTGAGCATGATCAGAGTACCCTCCGCGCTGATGGGTGCTGTTGCCCCTGACATTCCGTAACTGGAGAATATGAAAGGCAAGCCACGATCAATTGTGGAGAACATCTTATCCGTGGTGTCCTCATTCAGGACCAGGGGTGTAACTGGATTGAAATATGGGAGGATAAATGGTTTTTGCGAGATATTCCCATGAAGATGCTCCAGCATGTCAAGCGTTCGGTCAAATTGTATTGGTTCAGATATTAGTATACATAGAGGTTTGGTGGTATTGGCCATCATCTCCAGGGTAGCCAGTACCTCCCCTACTTTAGAACTGTCATTTTGGATCACCCCTGGGGTTGAAACAAGATCAAACCGGGAAAGGGTATTGCCCAGGGAGGAAGCGATTTCAATATGCTTCCGCGTTATGGGGGTGAGAGAGTCATTTTCCGGATTCTGATACCAGGAGTTGGTTACACCAATCCCATAAATAGTTCCAGATTGCTGATGGCCACCTAAAGAAAAAGCCAGACTGCCATCCCTATTGTACATATGGATATTTGAAGGTGCAGACTGGAGTGATTGCTGAACCAGTTCAGCCGGTATTCGAACAAGATTGTCGTGAATTGTCCCACCAATTGCACCAGAGAACATTACCCTCGCTCGTTCTGAGTCTACCCGTATCCCAGTATGAGACAGAACCTTAAGGGAGTCTTGATGGACTTTCAGAATTTGTTCTTCGCTAAGAACGGAAAGCTTGGGTTGAATTCTATGCATATGTTCTCGCAATGGGTTACCCCAGGGTGTTGAAAATGGAAGGTCCGCGTCTTATCTCTTTTTGTTACCTTTGTGCTGCTGTGTCAGGCGCTTTTGCTCTTTGCTGATCGCCTTCCACTTCTTTCTTTCCGCTTGCTCGGCCTGTACATCAGTCTTCCTGTCGAGATAGGTGAGTTCTTTTTTTAATTTCATATAATTATTAATTCTTTCCTCTGAAAGAACACCGCTTTCAACGGCAGCTATGACAGCGCAACCAGGTTCTGTCTCATGGGAACAGTCTGAAAATCGGCAGCCCTCGGAAATTTCTTCAATATCGGCGAAACTTTTGTCTAGATTATCATCCCGTTGCCAGAGTTGGAGCTCGCGCATCCCAGGCGTATCGATCAACAACCCTCCTGTAGGGAGAAAGATTAATTCTCGATGGGTGGTAGTGTGTCGGCCTTTGCCGTCCTTTTCTCTAACGGAGGCGGTATGCAGAAGTTCATGACCCACAAAATGATTGATAAGCGTGGACTTGCCTACCCCAGAAGATCCCAATAGAGCGATGGTTTGGCCTGGAGCGATATATTGATTCAGACTATCAAGGCCTGAATGTGCTTTGGCACTGACTGCATAGATTGGCACATCCTGAATTCTTGCCTGAATTGATTCCATGGCTGGTTCAGTCAGTTCTTCCAGATCAGCTTTGGCGAGGATGATTACCGGTTTTGCACCACTCTCAACCACAAGTGAAACATATCTTTCCAGTCGAGCAGGATTTAAATCCGTGCCAAACGTTGTGACTATCCAAACTGTATCCAGATTGGTGGCCATGACCTGTTCATTGGTGTTTTTCCCAGCAACTTTGCGTGAGAATGTGGATTTGCGTGGTAAAACACCACGAATCGTGGCTTTGCCTCTTTCATCAGTGTCATCCACAACCACCCAATCCCCTACGGCGGGTAATTCGGTTTGCTTGAAGGGAGCATGGAAGAGTCTTCCTGCAGCTTTTGCAGAAATTTCAACCTCACCGGTATGAACCTTGTACTCGCTGCGATGCTCAGAAATAACACGGGCAGGGATACCTTGGATATCCTCTGCGAGAGCTAACTTTTCAGCCCAGGTTTCATCCCACCCATAGTCTTCAAGACTCATATAAGCGCTTTCTTTTTTGGCTGCTCAACCATGAGATCTATTGGTTGAGTTATATAATCTATCAATAGCTTCGATTCTAAGCATACCGATGTGAAGAACCAGAATTAAAATGACTTCCCAATCTGTTGAAAGATGTATGCTCCTATTTCCCAAATAACAATCTGCGAACCTGTTGATATCCTGCAACAGCCAGATTGCTGAAAAAATAGGTTAACAGGATAAGTGAAGGATATTTGACCAGAGCTGGTAGACCAGTATTCATCAGCAAAGTACCAAAAATGCCGATCATGATGACGTGAATGACGTACACGCCATATGAATTTAAGTTTAAATGATTCCAGAGTTTTCCCGGTTTATTAAAATACCTCCAGAAGGTGCCAAACATTAAAAAGAGGAGAGCAAGGAGTGATAAATCAAAACTGAGCCACCAGATAGTTCGATATAGCGGTGTAACACTAAACCCTTCGGGGTAAAAGAAGGGATACAAGCGGGCAAAAATGTGAAGGGTAACCGGTATCCAGGCAACGCCATTTGTGATATTATACAGCATTTTCCTGGGGGGATTGTTGGTGAACGAACCTTGGCTGAAACTGTTGGCTCCCAGTAAAAAGGACATGAAATAAATCAGGAGCCTCTCGTTTTCAAAATCCAGGAGAGGCGTGAGTGTCCAACTCCGCATTCCCAACCACGCCCCCACACCATAGCTATAGATAAATCCAACAATGAGGGTGATCCCGATCCATGCTTTGATTGATAATACGGGAAACTTGAATTTGGATTTTGAGATTGGAAGATAAAGCAGATTAAACAAAAAGAGAACTGGCAGGAACCATAACCAGTTCTGGCTATTGGGGTTGTTGAAGTGAAGGTAGTTGGTCCAGACCTCCTGGGGCAAACCGCGTGAATAAAGGAAGATGACCTTATATAGTGGAATTAGGGTGAAGACTGCAATCAACCAGGGAAGGAGTAATCTTTTGGTCTTTCCTTTCAGGAATGCCATTGGGGTCTTGTTCCTTAGAGACCCTGGAACCAGATAGCCCGCAATAAAGAACATTATTGGCATGACCATAACATCAAACATGATTCCAATAATACCCACCCAGGTGATTGTAGTTGGATCGTCCACAATCCAGAACCAACCCCACAGTCCAGCTGCCTCATACACACCACCTACATGATAAAGAACTACCAAAAAAATGGTGAAAGTTCTCAAATTGTCCATCCAATGGAGTCGAGTGGTTAGATTTGTTTTTGGTTCTTCATTATTATTCATGGTGGCTGCTCCCCTTAATCCAGAATTCGTTTTTGTCTAATAGAACTATTCATCATCTCCAATTCTACCCCGATGATAATCGGACCAGAAGAAGGTGGTTTTGGCCATTTCCTCTACGCCAGGTATACTTTCCTGAGTATTTTTCTTGTTCTTATACTTTAGTAGAATTGTGATAACCGTAGTTAATAGTACCAAAAGCCCAAGGAGGATATGGATGAGAGTTCGGGTTTCAATGTAGATTGACATTTCTCAACATTCCTTTTTCATATCTAATCATACTTGAGGTGTTAATTCATGACACCTGTATTAGCCAATTGATCAAGAATTTTTGAACAGCCGCCACAGGCAATGTAGTCGGCATGGTCTTCCACATTTTCAAATTTTCTGCCAACAATATTTGAACACTCAAACTCATAATCGCTGACTTCCAAGAATTTCTCCATGTCGGCTAGCGTTTCAGGATTATTAAAATCAAGTCTCTCCCCAGATTCGTGATTGCTTTGCAAGCCTTTCAGCCAGATGGCAGCTCCCAGTGCGCCACAGGCACCTCCACTTAACCCAATACCACCGGCCAAGCCGGCAGCCATGACCTGATGTTCTTTTGAGAAACCCATTTTTTTAGCCAAAAGGGATGCACAACTGACAGGTTGTGGTGGAAATTCAGGACCATCATCTGTGAGTGTTTTCTGGATTTCCGCATAGGCTTGAGGAGCGAATTTCGCTGCCATTCTAAAACAGCCAATTGTGCCACCTTTGAGTAAAAAGAATGTCACCATTTTTAATGTAGAAGATGTTTTGTCTATATCAGTGATTTCAAGGCAATTCATATGTTTATTTTGAGCTCGAAATGTTTCAACCAATCGTTGAGATACTTTGACTGCTCTGGTTTCAGCTTCTGATCCTGAGCCATAGAGTTTGAAAGCTTCAGCCCCTGCTGCAAGTGCTGCTCCCCATATCATTCCACACTGGTAGCCATGCTGCATGATACCACCTGCCAGGGTGGCGGTTGCCTTTTCCTCAGGAGCCCTGCTGTTATCAAATCCCTGGTTGAGAACTCTCAACAAGGTCTCTGATCACGTGCCTACCTTCAGGAAGGCTCCTACAGCCCCAATTCCTGTAACATTACCACTTGTTTTAGCCATCATCGTTCCCCTTTTCTATCTCAAGGAGGCTTTCTTTGCCAGGACAATATCAACTGGCAACCCGAACATGGACATTTCTGTCACACTTGATATAATAAAACCACTTTCCCTGATGGATTGTTCAACATAAATAGGCCGACAATCTACATACCTATTGAAATTATTCTGAGTCCATTCATAAAGTTTCACCATGAAACCACCCCGCGACTTTTTTGACATGGATACGATGCACAGTCTACCGCCAGGCTTTAGTACCCGCTGACATTCTGCCAGAACCGCAGGAATTTCAGGAGTATCAAACAACTCTAAGGTGAAACTTGAGTAGACTGCATCAAAGGAATTGTCTGCATATGATAGTACAGTTGCATCTCCGAGACATAACTCAACAGAATCACCCATCCCCGCTTTTTGGAGTCTTGACTGGGCAACTTCCAGCATCCCCTGAGAGAGATCAACCCCAAAGACGCACCCCGTTTCTCCAACAGCTCTGACCATTTTCTTCAAGCATTGTCCGGTTCCGAAACCTACTTCCAGGATCTTCTCGCCTGCTTGAATATCCAGGATCTGTAAACCCATCTCTTTATACTTTTTTTCGGAGAGACCTGCGAGCAAGTCATACCAACCACTCATTTTATCATAACTTGCCCTGGCTTCTGCTTTGGACCGAGTCACTCTATTTATGGGTGCTGGATTGCTCATTTTGATTAATTCAGGATGTCATTGCCTTTTTAATATACCAATTTTTCCGTGTCTCAAGGTCAGGGATATTTGTCCCAGGAGAAGCTGTTCAGCCAGTTCTCCGAACAGATCTTTACGCCAGCCCCTGGATAATCTAGTTTCCACACCCAGGGTCAATTGCTCCAGATCGGATTTCGAAGCCACAAGTTTTGGGGCCACATTATTTTTCTCACATACCTGGGTGAGAAGGGCACGTAATAGCACGATGGCATCGCCATTTATTTCTTCATCAGATGAAGTATCCTGAACGGGAGGACATTCTGAGATGGGTAATCCCCTGGCTTTCTGGATACTTCCAAGAATTGCCTCTCCGATCCTTCCCTGGGCATTGCCGCCGATCCCCCTTGCGCGACCCAAATCCTTTAGATTATCGGGAGGGTTGGAGACCAGGTCCCGTAAGGCGAGATCTTTTATGACCCATCCCCGTGGGATATTTTGAGATTTCGCTCGCTCTTCGCGCCAGGTTACCAATTCATGGAGTATTGCCATTCGATGTGGCGTCATATTCCGTAATTTTAATTTCCTGGCCTGAGTTTCGGGGTTGAAATCGAAGCGCTTTTTATCTGACAATTCCAGCATTTCCTCGGCCACCCAACTCCCTCGACCCTGTTTTTCAATTTCATGCTGCAAGCGCTCATATACAGAACAAAGATGAGTAACATCAGCCTGAGCATATTCAATATGACGATCACGAAGGGGTCTTTTTGACCAGTCAACAATCTGTGAACTTTTATCTATTCTGGCTTTTGCAAAGGTCTTCACCAGCTGAGCATAAGAGACCTGGTCTCCAAATCCACAAACCATGGCGGCAATCTGGGTGTCAAATATTGGGGTCAATGAGAGTTTAAAGTCATTCCATAAAATGACCAGGTCCTGCTCCGCTGCGTGGAAGACTTTCACTATTTTGGGGTTTTTGAGGTATTGGATAAGGGGTTCAAGATCAATGTCAGCCAGGGCATCAATAACAGCAGCGTGGGGGCCATGTGCGATTTGAATCAGGCAAAGTTGAGGGTAATAGGTTTTTTCAGAAAGAAACTCTGTATCCAGCGACACATAGGGAGGCGTCCCCAAATCGTGTATAAATTTGACTAAATCCTGGGTTTTATTAATCAACAAATTGATGTATCTCCTGTTCTCTTTCATTCAATGTAGCCTGAAGCAGACAATTTTCCGAGAAAGCTCTTCCCCAGGTTATGCTTACATGTGAGATGGCGTAAGTTTTTCCCCTGGATTGGACCTGGAGGCTGGAATATCTGCTACTTCAGTTGCCTCATAAATAAAGGTAACCGAAGCTAGTTAAAGTTCTTCATGGATAATTCGATGTTAATGGGAGTAGTTTTGTTGAGCAAGATTTTGATTTTTTCCTCCATAGATTGTTGCAGTTGGAATGGATCAAGCGTTTGATAGAACTGAGTTAGTTTCTGTTTTGTTTTTCTTGATATCTGTCTTGATTCCATGATTCTTTGGTAAGGAGTTTTGGGATCATCATATAATTTTTTAACCTTAGCCCCGATTCTTTGCTTGTCCAATAGCTTTGCCGCAGGTCTGAAAAAGTTCATAATTAATCTCCACTCCTCCCTATATATATCGTTGAGTTGTGGAGCCAATGTGGGGTCATCAAAACGATTATAACCCAGGTATTGTCTCACGATCGACCAGTTTTTTTCTTCGATATGGGCGTTATCATTTTTGCGATATGGTCTGGATCGTGTGAAGTGAACTGGCTTTGATCTTTCTTTATAGTATTTGTAAAGGTGCCAATTTAAAAATTCACCCCCATTATCAGAGTCAAAGCCCCGTATTTCAAAGGGCAGCATTTTCTCCACGTCGATCAGGGCTTCCTTAATACCCATATACCCTTTTCCCCAGACAGCTCTCTGTTCAGACCAGCCCGTGGCTATATCTACTGCATTTACAGTATACACGAAGGATCCTGCCACAGAAGTGCCACAGTGGGCGACAGTATCTGACTCCAGATAACCCGGTCGTTTCTCATTCCACTGATCTGTGTTGATGGGAATGTGTGATCTGAGAATGGAACCTGGCTTGGTGGTGGCAAGACCAAGCTTTGAGTAATTGGCCTTTCTGTGAGCCATGAGTCGGTCTATAGTGGCATGGGAGATAGACAGTAGTTTCTCCTTAATATCATCAGGAAGAACCGTGCTATAATGACTCTCATAGAAGGGTAGCCAAAGAGCTATACCTGTCTTAAGTCTCCTTGAACAGGGTAGATTCATAACTCGCCATATCCGAAGGAGGACCTCCATAATTACCGGGTCATGATACTGTTTGGGCCTTCCGGGTTTTCCTGGGCTTCTGATCTTGAAGGTTTGATTCAAAATGCGGATAGCATACTTACGATTGTACCCACACACTTCACAGAACTCATCCAAAATGGCTCTCTTTTCTAAACGGTCTGCTTCAAAGTACCGCCTACGGATTGTTCGACGATACTCTTTACGGGATTTTTTGCTCATGTTCATGCACCTTATTTAAGGGTTACATTATTTATGAGGCAACGACCTTTTTCGAAATGGCTTAGGGTTACATTAATTTTGAGTCAATGCGTACTTCACAGATTGGATGAAATATTCTTTGACACAGGGACATGTCCGTCTATATTTGCGCGCTTTAGAATGGGAGTATGAAAATGGCAAAACGATGTGATATATGCGGAAAAGGTCCAGAAACGGGCAACAATGTGAGTCACTCACACAAGAAATCTCGTCGCAGATGGTTACCTAACCTGCAACGTGTTCGTGTTTCAGTCGATGGACAAAACACACATAAAAAAGTTTGCACGAGCTGTATCAAGTCAGGAAAAGTTGTTAAAGCTGCCTGATTTTTTTCCAATATTTAGAAAAAATTTAAAAAAGCTCCGTGAATCGGAGCTTTTTTTGTACCAATGCTTCCCGTTGGAGCTAGATTTTTCCATGATTAACATTCTCAAAAAACAAGTGACCCTGGCATGATTGAAATTCACATGAGCCCACCCCAACCAAACGACCACATTGCAGTTGATCAGGGCTCCCCTGCTCTGGCGTGTTATGGGTTATCTAAAAAATTTAAAACCATCCAGGCATTGGATGATGTGAGTCTCACGGTTCCCCGTGGATCCATTTTCGGGTTTCTTGGACCAAATGGAGCTGGAAAATCTACTTTAATCAGAGTGGTCGCCGGTCTTATCTCCGCTGATAAGGGACATTTTGATGTGCTGGGGAAATCAAGTCTTGAAGGCCATAGAGTCCGTGAAGGGATGAGTGCTCTGGTGGACAGGGCGGATTTCTATAAAAATCTCAGCGCCTATCAGAATATGAAAATGCTGGGAAGAATCACCGGTCATGATAGTGATGAACACATCAACAGTTTGCTAGAGTTACTGGGATTGTATGGACGTCGCAAGGATAAGGTTAAAACTTTTTCCCAGGGTATGAAACAACGTCTGGGGTTGGCCCAGGCTTTACTCCCCAATCCAAGGCTCCTGGTTCTGGATGAGCCCACCACAGGTCTTGACCCCCAGGGTATGCATGAGATACGAGATTTTATTCTGAAAATAGCAGCTGAACAGAATGTGACCATTTTTTTGTCCTCTCATCTGCTACACGAGGTTGAACTGATATGTTCAGATATTGCCCTCATTTTCAATGGCAAGCTGGCAGCCCAGGGCTCCATGCAGAACATATTTCGTGAAATTGATAATGTGACTATTGAGTTAGAGGTTGAGGATTCGGATACAACTCTGGCATTTCTGGAGAAGAACGATCTGGTTACTCAGGTGACTCCAATGGCGAATGCCATCAGCATTGAGATTCACTATAATAAAATTCCGGAGCTCATTCGACTTATGTCCGCTGCGAAAATTAACATTTTCTCTGTTTCTCAGCGGAATCGGCTGGAGAATTATTTTCTCTCACTCATGGAGGGAAAATGATACTCTTTAAGCTCACTCGTAACGAACTGTACAAGATTTTCTCACTGGTACGCTCCTATATAGGTATCATCCTTTTTACCGCTATCGTCCCCCTCATCCTATGGGGCTACGGCATGGGCACTTCCCATATTGAGGGTCAAATTGAGAGTTCAGTCTCAGACATGTTCTTTATTGAAGGCTCCCCCACCAACGGTTATACAGCAGCATATTTTATAATGAATTTCTTCTGGATACACATTCCATTTCTGCTGGCCCTTGTGGGAGGTGATATCTTTGCCGGGGAACACGCCAATGGAACATTTAGAGTGTATGCGACGAGACCAATTTCGCGGCTGAGCATATTCACATCTAAAGTTCTGGCAACCATTATTTATACCTTCATTTTCGTGTTTTATTTCGGGATACTAACGTTGGGGTTGGGACTGATCTGGCATGGTGGTGGTGATATGCTGGTGTTTCATAATGGCGTTCTCATTCTGGAGTCCAGTGATGCGCTGGTAAGATTTTTTATCGCCTACTCATTCTCCTTTATGAATATGGTCCTGGTAAGTTCCATTGCTATTTTCTTTTCAACCATGGTGAGAAATGCCGTAGGTCCAGTGATTGGAACCATGGCATTGTTCATTTTTATTCTAATGGTATCAAGCCTCCCCCTGGAGGTGTTCAAGAGTATTCAACCCTATCTTTTTACCACTTATTTTTCGAATTGGGAGCAATCATTTTTTGATCCTATTCCATGGGCTGATCTATTCAGGGGTCTTGGACTTGTATTCTCCAATATCGTAATGTTTCTTGGTATTGCCCTTATCATATTCCGTAGAAAGGATATCCTTTCATGAATCATACATATAAAAGTATTGCAATTATTATCATGCTATGCCTGTCTGCAGGCTTATCTGCCCAGACCTATCCCAGCCAAAAAGAGCTTCAGGATCTGATGCTAAGCAACTGGGAGCGCATTGAAGACTATGAGGTGGATATTAAGCTTGATCTGGACATTCCAGGTTTTCGTATGCCCTCTCGCAAAATTCACTACATGTACAAATCACCTGATATGAGCAAAGTCGAGGTAAAAGGATTCGCCATTGTGCCTAAACAGGGGATTCAACCTTTCTTCACTTTTTTGCGGGATTCGGTCTCCCTTAAGATCGTAAATGACTCACTGATAAAAGGAGAGGCCCTATTTGAGGTCACTCTCGAAGACACATTTATGAATGAACCAGGAATCATTAGCTTTTTTGTAAATCAGAAGACAGGGAATATTGCAGAGGCCTGGGTGGTTCATGATGGTCAAGAATTTTTTCGGCTTTATTCTGAATACGACCAAGTGGATGGTATCTTCCTACCAACATCCACATCCATAAAGATGACCTTTCCACCTGACTTTAAAAACCTTCAACGTCTGGGCAAAAAACCAACTGATATGCGGGATTTTGAAGCAAGCTTGACTGATGAATGGTTAAACGGCTCCATTACGATTCAATTCAAAAATTATAAAGTCAATCGAGGTATTCCAGACTACAAGTTTGAGGATGAAACTGAAGACGCCATTCAGGACTAAATTACCGATTTCCTCGCTTCATTATTAACCAACGGTTTATCCAATAATTTGGTTCAAATTCATGGATTTGGGTTGAGTTTCATATCACAGCAGATACATTACTTTGCTTTTAATCTTGAAGGAGAAACTATTGCGAAAAGCAGTTGTAGCTTTAGGTGGAAATGCTATCTCTCCACCTGGAGAAGTTGATTCAATTCGGAACCAGTTCAAACACACGCGAGAAAGCCTTGGATCCATCATTGACCTGTTAAAACAGGATATCATTCCTGTCATCACTCATGGCAATGGCCCTCAGGTTGGCAATGCTGCTCTCCGAACTGAAGAACTGGCTGGTTCCATTCCCTATTTACCTTTGGGAATCAATGTGGCCGATACTGAAGGTGGCATGGGATATATGATTGAGCAATCCTTGATCAACCGTCTCAGACAAGATGGGATTAACCGACAAGTTGTCACTTTGATCTCTCAAGTCTTGGTTGATGAAAAAGACCCCTCCATACAGAACCCCACCAAATATATCGGGACTGAACTTTCAAAAGAAGATGCGGCGAAAAAAGCTGCCCAATTCGGTTGGAGTATCAAGGAACTTGACAATGGCAAATGGAGACGCGTGGTACCCTCACCAGAGCCCATTGATATCATTAATTCCAAGGTGATTAGCCAGCTCATTGAAGCTGGGCACATTGTGATCGCCGTCGGCGGGGGTGGTGTCCCGGCATTTAGAGATATAAATGGTAATCTAGAAGGTCTTGATGCTGTCATTGATAAGGATAAGGCCTCTGCCCTGCTGGGTACTCAGATTGGTGCGGAGCTTCTCTATATTTTCACCAATGTGGAACGGGTCGCTTTGAATTTTGGCAAAGAGAATCAAAAGCTTCTGTCCAATCTCACACTGGCCGATGCAAAACAATATCTGGCTGATGGCCATTTCCCCGCTGGTAATATGGGTCCAAAGATCGAAGCCAGCATCAGTTTCCTGGAAGGCGGCGGCAGGCAGGTCATTATCACCAGCATTGAGGGCATCAAAAAAGACACTTCAGGACAAAACGGAACCATTATTACACATTAAAAACAATTTTAAAAATGACTCTCTCAATCATGGTTGAGATCTGACAAAAATGAGGAAGTAATACATGAATATTCATGAGTATCAGGCGAAAGAGATCTTTAGGAAATACAACGTCCCAGTTCCCAAGGGTGGCGTTGCCTTTTCTGCAGAGGAGGCTTTAAATGTTGCCAAATCTCTTGACTCGAACATCTTTGTAGTCAAAGCTCAGATTCATGCAGGGGGACGTGGTAAGGCTGGCGGTGTAAAAATTGCCAAAGACCTTGACGAAGTCACGCTGTACGCCAACGAAATATTAGGCAAAACACTGGTTACCCATCAAACAGGTCCTGCAGGAAAAACAGTGGGACGCCTTCTGGTTGAGGAAGGTATCGATATTGCCAGGGAACTGTATATGGGGATTGTGTTGGATCGACAGACTGGACAGTTCGTTTTTATGGTTTCTGAAGAAGGTGGCATGGAAATCGAGAAAGTTGCCTCTGAAACTCCAGAAAAAATCATCAAGGAGTGGATTGACCCAGGTATGGGTCTACAAGCTTTTCAGGCCAGGAAGTTAGCTTATGCCTTAAAACTGGAGGGAGTCCAGGTTCGAGAAGCCGTCAAATTTATGTTTGCACTCTGGGACGCGTTCAATGCATCAGATGCATCACTGGTTGAAATCAACCCTCTGGTAGTGACTGGAAGTGGCGAGGTCATGGCCCTGGATGCAAAAATGAATTTTGATGATAATGCACTCTATCGCCAAAAGGATATCCTTAAGTATCGGGATCTCAGTGAAGAAGAAGCCTCAGAAGTTGAAGCCTCCAGCTACAACCTGAACTACATTAAACTCGATGGGAATGTTGGTTGCATGGTGAATGGCGCTGGTCTGGCTATGGGTACCATGGATATCATTAAATTATACGGCGGAGAACCTGCTAATTTCCTGGATGTTGGTGGCGTTGCCAATCCTGACACTGTGTCGAATGGATTCCGTATCATCATGAGTGACTCCAATGTCAAAGCAGTATTGATCAACATTTTTGGGGGCATAGTGAGATGCGATCGGGTCGCCATGGGTATCATTCTAGCGCTTGAAAAAGTGAAGGTGAGTGTCCCAATCGTCGTGAGATTAGAGGGGACAAATGCCAAAGAGGGCGCCCGGCTTCTGGCCAATTCGGATATTGATTTTATTGTAGCCACAAGTCTGGCTGACGCTGCAGAAAAAGTTACTGCGGCGATCAAGGAGTAGTCCAATGATTTTAGTAAATAATGATACAAAGCTGGTTGTTCAGGGTATTACCGGGAGCGAAGGCTCTTTTCATACTGAACAAATGCTTGAATACGGAACCAAGGTGGTCGCAGGGGTGACTCCAGGAAAAGGTGGACAAACTACAGATACTGGTGTCCCGATTTTCAACACGGTTCAAGAAGCGAAGGACAAGGCTCAAGCCAATACCTCAGTCATTTTCGTCCCACCTCCGTTTGCGGCAGATGCCATCATGGAAGCTGTGGATGCTGAGCTGGATCTGGTAATCTGTATTACAGAAGGAATCCCCACAGCTGATATGGTTAAAGTTCATGCCTATATGGCTGGTAAAAAAACCCGTATGGTTGGTCCAAACTGCCCTGGTGTGATTTCACCTGGAGCTGGAAAAATTGGCATCATGCCAGGATTTATTCATCAGCAAGGTTCTGTTGGTGTGATTTCTAGAAGTGGTACCCTCACCTACGAAGCAGTGCATCAATTAAGCTCCAGGGGTATCGGGCAGTCTACCTGTATTGGAATTGGGGGTGATCCCATCATCGGTTCCAACTTTATTGATTTACTTAACCTTTTCAATGAAGACGAGGGTACGGATGCTGTGGTCATGATTGGTGAGATTGGTGGGACTGCTGAAGAGGAAGCCGCTGAATGGGCGCAAAAGCATTTCACCAAACCCATCGTAGCATTTATAGCAGGAACTACTGCCCCTCCAGGTCGGCGTATGGGTCATGCAGGTGCTATTATTTCAGGTGGCAAGGGAACTGCAGCGGATAAGATTGCAGCTCTGAAGGCTGCTGGTATTGCAGTATCTGAAAGTCCTGCAGGAATTGGTGAACTCATGGAACAAATATTAAAGAAGTAAGCAAATTTAAACGTTATAGGAGTTAAGATTTTGAGTAACAAAACATTCGCAATGATCAAACCTGATGCCGTGGCATCTGGCAAACTAGGCAAAGTTATCGATGCCACACTGCAGGCTGGTTTTTCAATCAAGGGAGGTCGGCTGACACTGATTACGCGTGCACAGGCTGAAGAATTCTACGCAGTTCACCGTGAGCGTCCCTTCTATGGTGAGCTGGTTGACTTCATGTCCTCTGGGCCCACATTTGTAATGGCTCTGGAAAAAGACAACGCTGTTCAGGCCTGGAGAGATACTATTGGGGCTACAGATCCAGCTGAGGCTGCAGAGGGTACAATTCGTAAAATGTACGCAGAGAACAAGGGCAGAAATGCGGTTCATGGATCTGACTCAGATGAAAATGCTGAGAAAGAGATTGCATTTTTCTTTAGTGGGGCTGAAATTATCGCCTCAAATCTCTAATTATTATCCTGTATCAGGAGGCAGAAATGACTAATAATGTTTTACTTAAGCGCGCTATATTGATTCTGATAGGTCTGAGCATTATTGTCAACTGCGACATGTATAATAGCCGATTTGGTCGAGAAGAGGTCAATCTGGGTGAATATATCACCCTTAGAGTTGAAGAACCTGTCGAAGGACAGGAAGTAAATTGGATCTTTTCTCAATTACCAGATAGCAGCAAATTGCTGGGTTTTCTGCCTGCTGATACGCTCGAATTGGTCTCATTTAAACCTGATTTCGCTGGTAAATATGATGTGATTCTTGAAGTCACCGTGGATGGTGAAACAGAACAAACCCATTTCTACTACGATGCACTAATGGGTGCAGACAATACACTCGTGGACGGTGAAATCCCTGATCATCTCTTTGAAGCTTCTAAAACCGGGGACACAACTGTGGCTGATACACCCTCAGTAAGTCTTACGGATGATGGTGTCCAGAGACGTTATCTATCTAAAATGAAAACGCCTGGTGATGTTGTTAAACCAACCAAAAGTGTGGTTAAGAGAAAAAAAGCTAAAAAAGCTAAACCCGCTGTTATCAGTCGAGGAAATCTTATTCCCCTGGCTGCTCGCACCTGGACCATTCAAGTTTCTTCCTGGCCATCATTAGAAGATGCTCAATCTGCCTCACGGGATCTGCAGGAGAAATATGGTATTGAAAGCTATATCCAGAGAGCATTCTTTAAGGATAAAGACGAAATCTACTATCGCCTGCGCGTAGGAAATTTTCAAGGATCAAAAGAAGCTGAAGCCTACGCCAAAGAAATCCAGGATATGACCAGCCTCCCTGTCTGGGTTGACTTTGTCCGACAGGAAATGTAATCCATATAAATATTAAAACTTCAATACGGAGACTCACTCATGCTTGAAACTCAACTGTATTTCAATTTCAAGGATATGTTTCGCGCGCCTCGCCTGGCACTTGGCCGACGAATGCTGGTTATGCTGGAAGCACTTTTTATTTCATACGTGGCCTTCGTTGTCCTTACCTATCTTGCCCTATTGGTTGATGGCAACTCTTTTGGGAGTATCTGGAATAAATATCATCTCTTGCCATCATGTTGTATCACTGCCTCCATGGGCTTTTTCGCACGAATTCTAATTTCTCTGTCCTATGTCATTTCAGTGGTTGTCATATGGCTTGGACTCACATCGGTTGCGAAAATTACCATCAAAGAGTATAAGGGTGATTTATTTTACTCTTCCCGAGATGGTTGGAAATGGGCGACTAAAAATTGGTTCCCTGTATTTTTTGGCCCCATATCTATTGGGGTTGTGATTGGATTTTTTGTACTTCTGGCCGCCCTCTTTGGATGGCTAGCGCAATGGCCAGTCCTGGATATTATCTTTTATGGTCTTTTGTTTGTCATCTTTCTGCCCACAGCCCTATTCCTCACATTCTCTGCTCTGGCTTTTGCTGTCGGCGTGATAATGTCACCCAGCATCGTTGCCTGTGCAGAAGAGGACACCATGGGCTCCATGTTCGGCTCCTATACCCTACTCTGGAATCAGCCCGTTCGCTTGATCGGCTACACAATTCTGATTGTACTTGCAGCCATGATGGGATATCAAATATTTTACTTATTCATTCTCTCTAGTTTCAAGTTTATTGAGATGGTTTTCGGCCATGAAATGATTATGGGAAACGCCTACATTGCCGTCAAGCAGGTGGGAATGGATTTATTCGGTAATTACAGTTTCCTACCTTCAAATTTATTCGCCAGCACCTGTCATGATTCTGCCTGTCTATTAATGCCCAATTGTTTAAGCAGTGTGTTTGAACCTGTCGCCGCAGGTTGTGGTGGTGGTTGTGGTGGCTGCGCATCTACAGCTCCATCTGTGATATCGGCCACAATTACTCAGACAATTACTGGTGTTTTAGTTGGTCTATTCACACTTCTGGCACACCTGGCAGTTCCAGCCTATGCGCTGGCAACCTTGGCTACGGGCTTATCCACCTCCTTCATCGTTCTCACAAAGCACAAAGATGATCAGGATTTGATCAAACGAAAAGATGCTGATGAACGTGCAGAGGCTGAAGCCGCCGAAGAAGAGGATCCGTCTGAGACTCCTGAAGTTGAAGATGAAGCCAAGACTGAAGAGCCTGAGGCCGAATAAGTCTCTCATTAATTAGAAATAAAAAGGGCTGGGTATCACCCAGCCCTTTTTTAATTCATTTTATTTTTATCTAGCTCCGATGGAACCATTCTTCGTTTTTTTGATAAGCCCGAGGTTTTCCCATAATCTCATGGAGGATAATACCCTGTTCAAGTTTCGAATAGGATTCTAAAACCTCTTCCAAAGTCTGACCGGCATTGCTCTTCACCGACTCAACTACCTTTATTAGTGGATGACTGTGAGGTTGCTTTTGCGACCCCTCCGCAAACCGTGGAGATGTGTCAATCGTTGAAACCGGAATCACCTCTTCCTCATCTTCCTCTTCAGGTTCATACTCTGGAGTGACCTGCTGAAAAGTCAGAGGTTCCTCATCTATCTCAAACAGCTCTTTCTTGAGTTGATCAAGAATCCCACCCACACCTTGAAGTGGTTTTGATATGGGAGCAGTTCTAGGTTTCTCCGCTGGTTTGACTCTCTGCCTGGCTTTTTTTTGCTTTGACCAGGCAGAGATTGCCATATAAACGATAAATAGAACTATTGGACCTAGATTGTCCAAATCCATAAGGGTTAGACCTTACTTCTTATCTGTTTTGTTTGAACCAGAAAGATTCTGTCTCATGGATGAATCAGCCTGGATGTTTTCCATACGATAATAGTCCAGAATACCCAGATTTCCCTGGCGGAAGGCTTCAGCCATAGCCCGTGGAACTTCAGATTCTGCTTCCACAACCTTGGCCCGCATTTCCTGGGTCTTGGCTTTCATTTCCTGTTCTTCGGCAACGGCCATGGCACGGCGTTTCTCTGCAACGGCCTGAGCAATGTTCTTATCAGCATCAGCTTGATCCATTTGCAGTGTGGCACCGATATTCTTACCGACATCTACATCAGCAATATCGATGGAAAGTATCTCAAAAGCAGTTCCTGCATCGAGACCCTTTGCCAGGACATTTTTGGAAATAATATCTGGATTTTCCAATACTTGTTTATGTGACTGTGAGGAACCAATTGAACTGACAATTCCTTCACCAACACGAGCCAGAACTGTTTCTTCTCCTGCACCACCAATCAGACGATCGATATTGGCACGTACCGTCACCTTGGCAACTGCAAAAAGCTGAATTCCATCCTTGGCGATGGCCGATACACGTGGAGTTTCAATCACACGTGGATTCACACTCATTTTTACTGCATCCAGTACATCGCGACCGGCCAGATCAATGGCTGCAGCGCGTTGAAATTCCAGATCAATATTGGCTTTGTCCGCTGCTATGAGGGCCAGGACAACCTTGTTCACGTCTCCACCAGCCAGATAGTGAGCTTCCAACACATTGGTATCCAAGTCTATTCCGGCTTTACGGGCACTTACCAGTGAATTGATAATCAGCGGTGGCGGGATTCGACGCAGTCTCATTCCGATGAGCGTTAAAAGACCCACGTAGACTTGTGCTGCGGCTGCGCTTATCCACAATCCAATTGGAATGAAATAAGTAAATAATACAAGAAAGGCAACCAGGCCAATCAGTATGAGCATTAAAGGTATAGCTTCCACAATTCCTCCTGTGTTAATTATTAAACTTTTTTATCTACAACCACTCGATTTCCATCGATACGAATGATTGTAATTTCTGTGTCTTTATCAATAAAGGTACCTGGGGTTACAACATCAACCCGCTGTCCTTCGATCAGTGCGGTTCCAGCGGGTCGCAGCGAAGTTATGGCAACACCACTTTTTCCCACCATTTCTTCCAGCCCCAGGCTTCCGCTGTATCCTTTAGCATGGGTTTCTGCCTCGGGCAGACTGAGACGCTGCCAGGCCTTCGTTTTAAGCATCCGTTTTACCATGAGGCCCAAACCAAATAGACCTCCAATGATGGCAATGACCAAACCCCACAGCGCCGCGTTGATGTCACCTGATGTAGGTGCCATAGGCAGGAGCATGGTGAACATGGCGTAAATCATAACAATGATACCCAGAATACCTACCACTCCGAAGCCAGGAATTACAAAGGCTTCTATACCCAGTAAAACTATACCCCCAATCAGGAACAACAATTCCATCATACTGGCGAGATTGGCAATGAAAGACGTGGAGAAGAATAGGAAGAGGGCAAGTAATCCAACGGTTCCAGGTATTCCCCACCCTGGACTCTGAATCTCAAAGATAAGTCCCAAAAATCCCAGGGTCATAAGCAGAGAGCTAACGATGGGATCTGTAAGAAAACGAACCACTGCTTCAGACCACGTTGGCACCACATATACAATTTCTAAATCGGAAAACCCAAAATGGTCAAGCACTTCACCCATTGAGTCCATTTGATAATCAGCCATTCCATATTTCATGGCTGTGGATGTTCTCAGGGTCAGTAATTTGCCCCCGTGAGCGCCTTCAATATCGTCGAGGAAAATGGTATCACCCGCAGCAGTTACCAGGGTATCAATATCAAGGGATTCATCTACCATGGCCATGGCAATGTCAGGATTGCGCCCTTTTGACTCAGCAGTTGAGGCCATTTCCTCACGCATATAGGATTGAGCCTTCTCTCCTGCCTTCTGGCTTTGCCCATCTACGACCGTAGTTGCCCCCATAGTCGCTCCAGACCGCATAATAATGGTATCACAAGCCAAAGATATAAGCGAGCCTGCAGAGATGGCTTTGGTGTTGATAAAAGCATATGTCTCAATTTTTGAATTTAAGAGGGCATTTTTCATCATTGTGGCTGCATCCACTCGACCACCAAAGGTGTCTATATCCAAAATGATAGCATCACCACCTGCTGCATTCAATGCAGGAATCTGGCGTTCAAAGAAATATGCCAAACCCATATCAATGGTTCCCTTCACCTCCAGAACATAGACTTGGGGAAAAATGAGAATGGGGATTAACAAAAGCAGGAATATTCGTCGCATAACTGTTCCCAATTGTTTTGATTTCTACAGCATAAATATTGTGGCCAAAGATAACCTTTTATCTCGCTGGTCGGTACCGTTTTCCGAAATATCAGGGGTCTTCTATGCGCATTTGAATGTTGCCATACTTCGTATTAATTTCAATCTCTAAGGGAGTGTGTGGGTAGGATTTGGAATAGAGCATGGAGAGCTGAATCTGATTTGCTCTGGACTTACGCGTACTGTTAAGTGGAGTCAGACGCCAACCTGGTTTTTCAAAAGGTTTGAATAGTGAGGGTTTACCAACTTTCTCAACCAGAAGTTTCAACACGCCAGATCCTCGACCATCCCACATATGATACTGAAGTGTATCGCCGTGCTGAAACTTGGTAAGGGATAAACTGTATAATAGACTGGGAATATCCCTCAATCCCTGGGTGTCTACTTTCTTATCCTTGCCATTTACTGTGGCCAGGTTGCTATCGCTAAAACTCACTTCATAGTTACGATGATAAGACCCTTCATGAATGGCTCTGTGATGAGTGATCAGACGTCCCACATCAATCATATACTCTGTGATCACAGTATCAGCGAGGGTCCACAGTGTTGAAAGCCAGGGGGAAGACTCGATAATAAAGATGCTCTTTAAAACATTTTCTTCCACTGTATGAATCAGGGTCGCCCCGCCTGCATGAACTGGTCCATATTTAACTTTATAGGAATAGGTCTCTGCAGATCTTCCACTTGCAAAAAGAAGAAAAATACTGAGTAATATCTTATTCATCAGGTTCATAGATTCAGAAACTAGACGGGATGTTTGCATTCCTCAAGCTTTTTGTCTATCCATTCATAACGATACAATTAAATTCATCCATGCAAATAAGACTTCCAAAACGCTTTATTGCCTTCTCCTTTGTGGGTGTTTCCGGTATTTTCGTCAATAGTGCGATTCTGTACTACGCAAAGGAATACCTGTATGTTCCCATTCCAATAGCATCCCTCATAGCCATTCAGATAGCCATATTTAACAATTTTTTCTGGAATCATCGATTCACCTGGACAGACCGGGGAATGAAGGGGTATCAGGCTATCAGAACTGGCTTGATTAGATTTACGCTGGTTAGCTGGATTGCCGGAGGGCTAAACTGGATCATTCTGCTCCTGCTTCATCACTATGTAGGAATCCACTATCTCCTGGCAAACTTGATCGCCATCTTTATTGCATCCATCTTGAATTATTTTTTGAATGATTTATGGACATTTCGTCACCCTGGGAATAACGAGAAATCTGATAACTGAGTTTTAGACTGTATCGCCTTCGGCAAACTGGAGGCGATATAATTTTTCATATAAGCCACCTGCTGTGCTCAAACTGGCATGGTTCCCCTGCTCAACAATCTCACCTGAATCCATGACCAATATTTTGTCAGCACTTAAAATGGTGGATAGGCGGTGGGCGATGACAATCACTGTCCGACCCTTCATCAAGGTTTCAATGGCAGACTGCACCGCTTTTTCAGATTCGGTATCCAGAGCAGATGTTGCTTCATCAAGGATTAGAATTGAGGGATCCTTGAGCAGTGCTCTGGCAATGGCAATGCGTTGTTTTTGACCACCTGATAACCGCGCCCCATGTTCACCCAACATGGTTTCGTAGCCCGCTTCCAGCTCGAGAATAAAATCATGGGCATTGGCTTTTTTGGCAGCTTCTTCAACGTCAAACTGAGTGCTCTCCATGCCGTAGGCTATATTGTTGTATACGGTATCATTGAAAAGGATGGTCTCCTGGGAGACGATACCAATCTGTCGACGAATACTTGCCCGGGTTAAGCTGCGGATATCATTCCCATCAATACTGATACTGCCAGCATTGATATCGTGAAAACGAGGTATCAGATCCACCACTGTAGTTTTGCCAGCACCTGATGGACCCACCAGTGCTATCACCTGCCCTTTCTCAATAACTGTATCGAGATTTTTGATGGCCTGCATTCCTGAATTATCATAGGCAAATGAAACAGATTCAAATCGAATCTCTTTTTCAAAAGGTCCCAGCTCCTGGCTGCCACTTTCATCACGAATAGCTGGCTCTATATCTAAAACTTTGAATACACGCCCTCCAGCTGCAACACCGGACTGAATGCTGATATTGACTTTTGCCAGATTCCTAATGGGTTGATAGATGGCGAAAAGAATGACAATAAATCTTAAAAAGTCCGAGCTCGTGATGGTTCCATATTCAAGTACCTGAACGCCACCAATCCATAGCAATACCACAGCCATGCTCACCCCTAACATCTCTGTCACCGGCAGGGATAGACTCTGGAGACTGATTTGCCTGAACATGAGTCGAAAAAGTTTCTGGGCTTCAGTGCCAAATCGTTTGCTCTCGTTACCTTCGTTGACAAAAGCCTTGATGATTCTAATACCTGAGATCATCTCCGTAAATCGAGATGTAATCTCTCCCAACTGGGTCTGGACACGCACCACCTTACGTCGAATGCTTTTGCTGATAACTGCAATAAATAATATGGTAATGGGAATAATCAGGATGGATATGAGAGTCAATTGCCAATTTATAATAAACAAAATGGTCAGATAGGCGACAATGTACATGGGTTCAATTACCAGGGGATGAAAGGTAGTGGCCAGGGCCTGGTTAACTTTTAATACATCATTCATGGCAAGAGAAATGAGATCTCCACTACGACGGGCTTGGAAGAAACTCAGTGGCTGAGATAAAAAATGCTGATAGAGTCGCAGCCGCAAGTCCTGAACTACTTTGGCCTGGACATAACCGGTAAAAAGCTTGTTACCATAATAGGCGATTGATTTTATGAGATAACTGAACAGGATAACCACTGCAAGGGTAGCCAAAGCATCAACAGGAGTGCCTGAGAAAAAGTACTCACTTGTTAATTGTTTCAATTTTTCATTTAGATCAATATTACCAGCCGTGGATTCTGCCGGAGTGACGATCTGTTCATCGGGGTTGGCAAAAATAGTGGTGATAAAGGATGCGGATAACCATAGTGTCAAAGAATGGAAAATCACATTAATAATTGAAAAACCCATGCCTACACTAATTTGCAGCCAATAAGGTTTGATCAGTTTGAGTATTCGTAAATACATAAGGCTGCTAGTTTAGGAAATCTTGAAGGGCTTGGCGAGAGATTTCACCTTCCCTGAGAATTTTGAAGGGTGAGGTAGTAAGATCAATCACTGTACTCCCCTTGGAAGGCTTCATGGGACCAACATCTATCATGAGCTCTACCAGATCATTATAATACGCTTCAACTTCTGATCGTGATGAGGCTGGTGCCATTCCAGTAGGGTTAACACTGGTTGTTGTGATGGGTTTCCCAAACAATTCAGGTATTTCGTGGGAAATTGCATCTCCCGGAACCCGAAACCCAATAGTGCCATTTTGTGATATCAATTGCGGAGCGAATCCGTATTCACTCCTACATATGACAGTTAGAGGGCCTGGCATAAAAGATTTAATCAGCTCAGCAGCATTCTCACTTAGATCACTTGTCAAATCAAATAGCTGAGAAATTGAGGCCAGGAGTACAGAAACGGGTGAATTCACACGAGATTTAAGCACATAGAGTAAATCTACTGCCTCAGATGAGGTGGCATCCGCTCCTAAACCATACAGGGTATCAGTTGGGTACACAATAACCCTACCAGCCTGCAGGGCGCTTCTTATTTCAGCCGATTGTTCGGTTGAGAAGGGCCTGGTTTCTCCTGAAGGACTTATGATTTTCATGACACCGATTTCGCTTCTTTATCCTGTCGATCCAAATCTCTCCAACGACGGTGAAACCAGAAATATTGTTCGGGATACTTACGTATTTCCGCTTCCAGCTTTGAAGTGAGAGTTTGAGTAATGTCGCGCACCCACTCCTCTGTCATCACATCAGGAAGATCATATTTGATCTCCTCGATCCTTATTTTGTAGCGCCCACGGTGCTGCGTGCAGACCAGGACAACTAATTTGGGTTTCGCACGATAAGTCAGTACAGCTGCTCCTCGAGGTGTGGATGAAGGAATGCCAAAGAAATCAATCTGGACTCCCTTCTTGCCTTTATACTGGTCCCCCACTACTGCTAATCCATAGGTCCGCTTCAAGGCTTCCTCAAAGGCAGCCATCCCCGACCAGGAATTAACCAATTCCAATTGATGATATTCACGAATCTTGGTTAAAAACCAATCAACAAGCGGATTTTTTTGAATGCGATAGATGGAAGCAGCTCCGTCACCAAGTCCACCAACGTAACGACCAGCCATTTCCCAGGAACCAAAGTGCCCGGTAAAATATAGAACAGGCTCCCCTCTCTCTATAGAACCCAGGACATAGTCATCCAGTCCAGGGGCATCTACGATGGAGCGTGCCTTTCGCTGGCTGATCATCCAGAGCTTCAGGGTGGAAATAAATCCTTCCCCCCAATGCATATAGCAACCCTTGATGAGCGTTTCGACTTCAGACTCCGACCGTTCAGGGAAGGCTCTTCGAATATTGCGGGCTACGGTAGATTTACGTTTGGTGAGCAGCTTATAGGCTATCCAACCAAAACCGCGACCGAGACGCCAGGTAAGTGTCCAGGGTAGAACGAAGAGGACCAGATTGAAGACCATCATAAACAGGAATTCAACAGTATATCTTAAATAGACCAACAGGTGAAATGATTTATGCTTTGGGGTAGCCATTTTCAGCCTGAGTATTTAAAGCCTGGAAATATCCTGTATGGTAATAAAAAGCACCAAACCCAACAAGAATAGCATTCCGACTTGCTGGATGATCAACTTGACATTCAATGGCAAGGGTCTTCGAATAATACCTTCGATGCTGATGATTAGGAAATGACCGCCGTCCAGACCAGGGATAGGTAAAATATTAATAAAGGCCAGATTCACGCTGATTATCGCCATGAAGTAAAACACATCAAGCCAGCCACGACGAGCCATATCTCCGGCCATCTTGGCAATCATGATGGGTCCACCCACTTGATCCATTGAGGTAGCCCCTGTGATCATGGACCAGAATCCACGTGCCATGAGGGTTCCGAACATGTAGGTGCTCCGGGCACCGTATCCCACAGATTCAACAAAACCCAGATCAGTATGCTCGGTTACACGGCCAATACCAATCATACCAATATCTACGGTTCCTTCGGCAGTAGGAACGGTCTCCTTGACAACAGTGATTGAATCACTGTAACGAATTCCGTTTCTCAACCATTCCACAGATATGGTTTCACCCGGTTGGGCATGCACAATACCAGTTAGCTCTTCCCATTCAGTCACGGATTGACCATTGATCATGACAATTTGGTCGTTCTCCATGATACCAGCTTCTTCTGCGGGGAAGATTTCTCTTTCTTCAGTACTCACCAGCGACCCTACAAAGGTCCCTTCTACTGGTTCGTCCATACCTGACGAATAAATGATGGCACTAAATAAGAAAAAAGCCAGGAGGGTATTCATTATGACACCCCCTGAAATAGTCAATAACTGCTGCCAGCGCTTCTTGCTGGTAAACTCCCATGGTTTTCCAGTAATTTCACCGTCCATGGATTCATCAATCATGCCTGACATTTTGACATAACCGCCAAAGGGAGTCCAACTCAGGGCATATTCTGTATCACCTGCAACAGGATTCTTTCTGGGAATACGAAATTCAATGGTCGTTGCATTGGCAATACGGTGGAGAAACCAGGGAATAAAGAGTTTGATCCAGAAACCATCTACTTTGTTCTGGATGCTAAGGAACCGGGGAGGCATACCAATGGAAAAACGTTCCACTCGGATACCGACCATTCGAGCCACCATGAAGTGACCGAGTTCATGTATTAAAATGAGAATGCCCAGCGTAAAAATGGCTGCGGCGATGGTTATTATTGTATCAACTGAAAAGAAACCCATTTAGCTTCTTCAACTCCTTTTTATAAATGCCTGCGTCCACTGTTCAATGGCTAAGATATCATTCAGATCTGGGTGTTCAACGAATTCGTGGGCATCAATGGCTTTTGTTATTAGTTCTGGTATTGTGGTAAAAGAGATCTCTCCAGCCAGAAATCTATAAACGGCTTCCTCGTTTGCTACATTCAATACGACGGGGACACTGCCCCCCTGCTCCAGGGCATCAAAGGCCAGCTGAATGCACTTGAATTTCTTTAGATCAGGTTCCTCGAAAGTGAGGGTGCCCACTTTTGCGAGATCAAGTTGTTCCCAATCCTGTTTGAGGTGACGAGGGTAACTCAGGGCGTACTGAATTGGAATCTTCATATCAGGTATTCCCAGTTGTGCTTTGACTGAACCATCCAGGAATTCAACCATGGAATGGATAATGCTCTGGGGATGGACAACAATGTCAATTTTTTCGGCTGGTAAGTGAAAAAGCCAACGGGCTTCAATCACTTCCAAACCCTTGTTCATCATGGTGGCAGAATCGATGGTAATTTTACGACCCATGGCCCAGTTGGGGTGTTTCAGAGCCTGAGCTACGGTAATAGTGGCAAATGACTCAACAGGTAACGTGCGAAACGGACCGCCAGATCCGGTGATAACCAGACGCTTTATATCTTCTGGTGCTTCTCCGACCAAACACTGCCAGATTGCTGAATGTTCACTATCAACAGGAAATAGGTTGACATCATGCTTTTGGAGCAGCCCATTGATAAAATCACCAGCCATCACAAGACTCTCCTTATTGGAGAGTGCAATATCAACACCTGCCTGGATACTCTTGATGGTTGGCTCCATACCGGCGCTCCCAACCAGGGCGTTTACCATGGTATCCACATCATCTCGGCCGGAGAGTTCGAGTAGACCTCCCCTGCCTTGTAAGACTTCTACTCCTGGTAAAGCCTTTTTAACTTTTTCATATTGGTCAGACGCTCCAATACAGACAGCGTTGGGAGAGAATTCCAAAGCTTGTTTAATCAAGAGGTCTGATTGTGAATGGGCTGATAGGTACTTGACACGATAAAGATCGGGGTAACTGCGAACCACATTGAGAACATTGACACCGATGCTACCGGTTGCCCCCATTACAGATAAGATTTTCATGCTGGCACCCATCTACTGTCGCTTCCCAATCAGCAATTCTCCTCCAAGGACCAGACCTGGTCCAGTCGAATTATAGGGTACCATAACTGATACTCTAAAGGTCTCATTAACCAGCCAGCCCACATATGGTACAGCCAGATAAATGGTTTCATCATAGTCAGGAATTCCGTTGCCATCCTCAACAACCAGATGATGCATATCAATAATTCCAATGACACCTACAATAAGCTTTTTTGAGGTATAGGCATATAGTCCGTGGATAGCGATATCTCTTTGAACATATCCGTCATCAAAAATGGAATTCCATGATATTCCAATGGCCTGCCGTCGCTGATGATCATCTCCCTTAAATTCAACTTGAATCCCTGTGCCCACTGAGAAATTTGGATTTGATCCAGGCCACCGTGCGAACTGCACCCAAAGATTATAGCCTGGATTCGGGTACATACTAAAGCGGGCTGCAGGCATGCGTTGGGCTGATCCTGAGTTTGAATGTATCTGAGATCCGGTTAGCTGCACCCCGAAAAAGTGGTCATTTTCGGTGATGTTTGGTAGATTTGTGACCAGGGTGGCGCGTTTTAAATCTTGTTTAAACAAATTGGCGTAATCCCAGGCAGGAAATCCTCCTCCTGCCATCAGCTGGGAATTGAGCATGACGCTGAGGGCGATAACTATTAGATACCTGGTGGATGAAAGTGACATAAGTCGAGTATTACAAAAAATGAAGGATATCCTTCAGGCCAACTAGCCTCGAATAATCCCTCGTGTGCTCTCGTCAATAAAATTGAGGATATCCTGAACTTCAGGTGAGATCTCGTTATTTTCCTTGATCTCTTTCACTGCGTGAGAAACATTCATATGGCTTCGATAGATTTTTGTGTAAGCATGCTTAATCTGATTGATGACGTCACTGGGGAAACCCCGGCGATGAAGGCCAACCGAATTTAATCCATTGTAAGTCAGTGGTGTATTGGATGCCCGAATATAGGGTGGAACATCTTTGGTAATCCTGAACCCTCCTGCAATAAAAGCATGCTTCCCGATCTTCACAAACTGGTGAATGGGAACAGCTCCACCGATGATCACAAAGTCACCAACTTCGACATGACCACCCATGTTGCAGGAATTAGCAATAATAACATTGCTACCAATTTCACAGTCATGACCAATATGGCAATAGGCCATAATGAGAACATTGTTGCCAATACTGGTTTTCCAACGATCCGTGGTTCCACGATGAATCGTGCAATACTCACGAACGACGACATTGTCGCCTAAGATGGTCTCGGTTTCTTCGTCGGCATATTTCATATCCTGTGGTATTTCACCAACAACAGCACCATTAAATAAGCGACAATTTTTACCAAGGGTAGTGCGGGCACCAACCAGCGCATGGGCTTTTATGATGCAGCCATCGCCAATGGTGACGTTTTCTTCTACAATCGCATAGGGTCCAATGGTAACATTTTTGCCGACTTTTACATTATCGGGACTAATCAATGCTGTTGGATGTATGCGAGATTCCATAATTTACCTGTCTACGATGGAGGCCATTAGATCTGCCTCAACTACCAGCTTGCCGTCTACAAATCCCATACCCCGGAGCTTGGCTGAACGGAGTCTAAATTTAACCAACTCTATTTCAAATATGATCTGATCACCGGGTTCAATAAGCTTACGAAACTTGACATTATCTATGGCTGAAAAGAAAACCAGCTTATTTTCCGGATCCTCACCGGCATTGAGGAGCAAAGCACCCCCTGCCTGAGCCATGGCTTCCAGAGTTAACACTCCAGGCATGACAGGTTTTCCTGGAAAATGTCCCTGAAAGAAAGGTTCATTCATGGTGACGTTCTTTAAAGCGGTAATTTTTTCACCTGGTGTGAAGTCGATGATGCGGTCAATGAGCAAAAATGGGTATCTGTGTGGTAGAATCCGCATGATGGCTTCGGTGTCGAATACAATTTGACGCTCTCGGGGTTTCCTTTGAAACCGTTTGGCAAGAATCTGTTTCTCATATTCCTTTTTGAGGAGACGTACCAACTCAACATTGCTGGCGTGACCACTTCTGGCTGCCGTGATGTGTCCCTGGATGGGCATTCCCAGGAGGGCGAGATCACCAATTAAATCAAGAATTTTGTGACGAACTGGCTCAGTCTTCGAGCGCAATTCTTTGCCATTCAGAATACCGTTGTCACTCTGAATTAACTTTTCATCAATATTGAATAGTTTTTGCAAACGGTCCAGTTCTGATTCTTCAATTTTCCTATCTATCATGACCAGAGCCGTGTCAGCAGAACCACCCTTGATTAGCCCCTGGGCCTTAAGTTCTTCAACTTCATGAAGGAAACAAAAGGTACGTGCTGGGGCAATCTGTTCGACGAAATCCTGTTCCAGTGAATAGAATGACATGTATTGAGTTCCCAGAGACTGCAATTTATAGTCAATGAGAAAAGTGACTCGGAATTGATTTGAAGGAAGCGCATGAATATCTACGCCTTTGTCGGGGTCTGAATACGTAATCGTTTTATCCAGTACGAGATATTCTCGGGCTGCATCCTGCTCTTCAAATCCTGCGTCAAGCAGAATGTCTACAAAGGGAATAGCCGAACCATCCATCACTGGCGGTTCTTTATTATCCAATTCAATGAGGATATTGTCAATCTCCAGGCCACTAATGGCAGCAAGGACGTGTTCTGTGGTGTGGATACGTGATCCATTGTGCTCCAGGGTGGTTCCCCTGGATATATCAACGACGTGATCAATATCAGCCGGGATGGGTTTGGCATTTGGAACATCTGTTCTTAAAAAACGAATACCAGTATTCTGAGCGGCAGGTTTGAAAGTCATTCGAGTTTGAACGCCCGTATGCAATCCTATACCCGCTATTGATACGGCCTTTTTAATACTTCTCTGATTTTCTCTTCTGTCCTGCATCTACTTCTTATCCTTCATTACCATTCAGCGTTCACTTAGTCTTTATTTACTTGTTTTTCAAGCATTTTAACAGTCTTATACAACTCTGGTAATTTTTTCAATATAGCTTCAATTCTTAATTCATCTCTGTGAGGCCGGGCAGGAAATCCACTGACCATGGTTCCATCAGGAATATCATGGGTTACCCCACCACGGGAGGCGATGGATACATCATTACCCACCTTTATATGACCGACAATACCACTTTGCCCCCCCATTTGAACACGGTCACCCAGATCGGTGCTGCCTGCAATGGCAACCTGAGCAGTGAGAAAACAATTTTTGCCTATGCGAACATTGTGGGCGATATGAATCTGATTGTCCAGCTTGGTGCCATCACCAATGCTAGTAGGACCAATAGATCCACGATCAATGGCACAATTTGCTCCGATCTCTACTTCGTCACCTAATATTACGTTGCCAGTCTGAGGTATTTTTTCAATGGTTCCTGCTTCGACTGCGAAGCCAAACCCATCGCTACCGATGACAGTACAACTATGAATAATACAATTCTGTCCTAAAACAGAATCTTCATATAGGACAACATTTGGATACAGACGGGTACCGTCACCCAAAATACAACCACTACCGATTACGGTATTTGCCTCAATGATGATATTCTCGCCAAGCTTGACGTCTGCATCTATAAATACTCCAGATCCAATTTCAACGGAAGCGGGGATCGTCACAGATGGATGGACAACTGCAGTTGCATGCACACCGGAACGCACGAAGCGCTCTTTGTGATTCAATAATTGCAATGCCTTTAGCATGGCTTGTTTGGGGTTGGAAGTCCTTAAAAGATTTTTAAAATCAATTTCCAAATCTTCAGGGACAATTAGTGCTCCTGCCTTGGTGGTTTCGGCAAATTTTAGATATTTTGGATTTGAGATGAAAGAGATTTCATCTGGTGCAGCCATCTGGATCTCATTCAGCTTTGAGATTTCCAGGCTCTCATCTCCCTCTAACCTGGCGCCGAGAGCCTGTGCCAGTTCACCTAGTTTTAAAGTCAATGAAATGACTGGCCCCTATTTCTGGAGCTCCTTTAAAACCTTTTCAGTAAGATCAAATTTTTCCTGGGCATAGAGGATGTTTCCGGCGACGACATCAAAGATGAAATCATAGGCTCCATCTTCACCGACCTTTTTAATAGCTGTATTGATTTTCTGGAGTACAGGGTCGGCCAGCGCTTGTTGTTTCTGATAGAATTCACCTTGTGGCCCAAGTTTTTGCACCTGGAACTGTTGAATATTTTCAGCAAGGCGTCGCATGTCATTTTCTTTGGCAGCACGATTGGTTTCGGTCATCAAAAACTTCTGACGTTCATATTCCTGCTGCATGCTGTCAAGGGAAGCAGCCATATCATAATACTGTTTTTCAAGCTTACGGCCTTCCACCTCAAGTTTGCTCTGTGCCTCTTTATATTCTTCAAATTGGGACAGAATATACTCAGAATTAATGTATCCAAATTTCTGTCCGAAAACCGCCATGGACAGGGTCAATAATAGAATAATACGAATCATGCTCTTGTTCAAAATGGTATCTCCTTAACCAATATGTCTTAAAATTGCTGACCGAAAATAAAATGATATTCCGGTGTTTTCCATGTGGGCACTGGATCGTTGTCAAATCCCCAACCGATATCGATACCCAACATGCCAAGCGGTGGCATGATGACTCTTCCACCAAACCCTACTGATCGTTTCAAATCAAAAAGGTTACTCGAATCAAAATTATCCCAAACGTTACCTGCCTCTGCAAATCCAATCAAGTACATCATGGGATTTGGTGAGAGCAGGAAGCGCATCTCAAGTGTGTACTTGAACGATGCCATTCCGCCAAAATAAGCGTTACCTTCCAAAGTTCCAACAGATCGTTCAGCATAACCGCGCAAGGCGCTACCGTAGATCAAACCAGCGCCTCCCATAAAAAAGTATTCATCATAGGGGATGATATGGGTGGAATCATCCTCTAATTGTTCCAAAATACCCCCTTCAAAATAACTCCGCATGGTCAACTTATCTTTCCAGATAGGTGTATACCACTCAAGGCTGGCTTTCTGCTTGAAAAAGCTCTCATTTCCGCCAAGAAACTTGCCACTATAGACAGAATTAAGTGTGAGAACGGAGCCGCTGGTAGGGAATTCCGGTGCATTTCTGGAGTCTCTTGTGATGGTCTGATTCAGACTGATACCAGAAGTTTGATCCAGGTCTGCAGGATTGACGCGGTCATAAACACTTTGATAATAGACTTCGCCGTATCGATCCACGGCGCCTCTGAAGGTCCAGCGGCCGCGAAAATAGTTATCTGGCCATTGGAAACGACGACCAAATGTTATTGATCCACCCGTCGTATGTACATCATAGGGTGTTGAGTAGCTCGAAGAGTAGCTCGAAAAACTGGAACTATTTCCCTGACTGCGATCCTGATCAAAAAGACTGATACCCAGCAGGTTAGGCGTATTGAATAGCCAAGGTTCAACAAAACTAATAGAAAGGGCTTCATAACTATACGCGCGTTGAAAGCTGAAAGAAAGTTGTTGTCCATTCCCCCTGAAATTTGGGAACTGTAACCCTACTGTACCGATAAAACCATCACGTTCACTATAACCGGCACTTGCAGTTGCTGTACCGGTATTCTTCTCTTCTACTTCAAAGACAAGATCGATTTCATCCTCATCATAAGGGATGACATCTGGTACCACATTTCCAAAATAGTTGAGAATCATGACTTCACGCTGGGAGCGCATAAGAGCGGTACGACTGAAAAGATCCCCTGGAAAGATTCGAAGCTCTCTACGAATAACACTTTCCTTGGTTTTGTCATTGCCTACAATATTGATTTGGCGGATATGAACAGGATTCATCTCAGTAATTTCAAGCGTCAAGGCCACGGTATCAGCTGCTACTGGTAATTCAACAGGGTTGATTTGACAATAGAGATAACCTTTATCCATATATGGACTTCTCACTCCCAGCTCTATCGCTTCCATCAGCTTCTCAGAATTATACTGATCGCCGCGTGATATGCCCAGTGAGGATAGAATATCTTCACTTTCAAAGATGGTGTTTCCCGTAACTTTCACTTCCCCATATTTATATTTCTCGCCTTCATAAAGGTGGATATCGAAGTACATTTTTTTCAAATCTTCAGAGTAGTAGAGGCTGTCACCCAGAACTTCGGCATCTCGATATCCAATGGAATGCATATATTCTTCAATCAGGCGCTCGTCTGCCCGGAGATTATCAATGGAGAACTCAGTATCAGCCCAAAATTTCCACCAGCGTTCCTCTTTGATCATGTCCATCTTCTTTTTGAGCTTACGATCAGATAACTGGGTGTTTCCAGTGAAACGAATCTCACCGACAGAAACTTTTTTGTTCTCGACGATGGTAAATTTTACACCTCGAGTATTCTCTTTTTTGCCTTCGAAGGTACTGGGTTCTATTTTCGCCAGGAGGTATCCGTCGTCATAGTACAAATCCTGAATTATGCGTTGGCTCTCATAGACAAGGAAGGGGGTAAGCGCCTGACCGGGATGCAGATCTAAAGCTTCATCAATCTTATCCTTTTTAAGCTTTTTATTTCCTTCCAAAACTACTTTAGACAGGCGTGGATATTCTTCCACAGAGATAATCAGGAATATTCCCTCTGGCGTTTCCCGATCTGATAGAATTTTAACATCAGAAAAAAGACCCAGACTCCAGAGCTGCTTGACGCCCTCTGAAAAGTCCTCTTGAGTAGCTTCCATACCTGCACTTAAACCTGAACTAGCAATGACCACGGCAGGAGTAGCTGTTTTTGTTCCAATTACGTCAATACTTGCGATTTTGAGTTTAACTGCCGGCTGCTGTCCCCAGGTTATGGATACCAGCAGAATTGAGCTTACGATGTGTAAAATAAATTTTTTCATACTTAGACGAACGTGTTAGTGCTGTATTTGTTCACTAACTTGTCCATATCTACGCTCCCTTTTTTGATAATCGCGTATGGCTTCCAAAAAATCTTTCCCCTCAAACGCTGGCCAATAGACTGGAGTAACAAAAATTTCGGTATAGGCAAGTTGCCACAGCAAAAAATTACTCAGTCTGAATTCCCCACTTGTCCGGATTAAAAGATCAGGATCTGGGATTTTGGAGGTATAGAGATAGTTGGAGATGGTATTATCATTAATTTTTGAAACTTCAAGTTTTCCATTCACCAGATCCGTTCCAATAGCTTGAACGGCGGTGAGAATCTCCTGGCGACTTCCATAATTCAATGCCAGGTTCAAATTTAGTCCTGTGTTTTGGGCTGTTCTTTTAATTCCTGCCAACATGCCGGCCCGGGGTCCCCTTGGCATTGAATCCAGATCACCGATTACGGTAAGACGTACATTATTGCGGTGAAGGTCATCCACCTCTTTTGTAATGGTATCCAGCAATAGATTCATGAGGGCAGAAACTTCGAGCTTGGGTCTTTTCCAGTTTTCGCTGGAAAATGTGTAGAGTGTCAGAGTCTCCAGGCCTAATTCGCCAGCCAGTTCAGTGATCCGGCGAACAGATTTAACACCTGCTCTATGTCCAAAGATTCTTGGTTTGGATTTTGACTTTGCCCAGCGTCCATTCCCATCCATGATGATGGCAACATGTTTTGGGAGATTCCCATGGGCAAGTACTTCAGATTTTAATTGATCAAACTCTGCAGACATATCTTCGATTATTCCATACCCATTGCAATTCGACCTTCAGGGCTGATCATTTCTGGATTCCAGCGGGGTTCCCAGACGACATCCACAACAGCCTCATTAACGCCATCCAGAGCCTCTACTGCAGCTTTCACATTTTGGGAAATGACAGCATGCATGGGGCAGGCCGTGGCAGTAAGGGTCATGGTAATATTAACCTTACCATTCTCGATACTGGTGTCATAGATCAATCCGAGATCAACCAGATTAACAGGAATCTCTGGATCGTAGACCTTGCGCAAGGCTTCCAATATGGTGTTTTTGTTAACCACTAAATAATGATTCAGTTTACCAATTCGTGTATTTTATCAGCAACATCTCTGAACATCTGTGCTGCCTCTGATTCTGGAAGATGGATGACAAGCGGCTCTCCATTTTCCCCTGCTCTCATAATCTCTTCGTTCAAAGGAATTTTAGCCAGAAGCGGGACATTCAATCGATTGCTCTCTTTGTCCCCACCTCCTGTTGAAAATATTTGTGATACATGGCCACAATTTGTACACACATGATATGACATATTTTCAATAATACCGAGGACTGGTGTATTGACTTTTTCAAACATGTTTGCTCCACGCTCAACATCCTTCAATGCCAGATCCTGAGGTGTTGTGACTATCACAGCGCCAGTAAGTGCAACTCGTTGGACAAGTGTAAGTTGAACATCACCTGTTCCAGGAGGCAAGTCCAGGATGAGATAGTCTAGATTCCCCCAGTTTACATCAAAGAGAAATTGGGTGACCATCTTACTGACCATGGCGCCGCGCCAGATTACGGGTGAACTATCTGTAAGTAAAAAACCCAGGGACATGAGCGACATATCATACTTCCTAATCGGCTCAAGTTTGTTCCCCTCAAGTACTTTTGGAACTTCATGCACACCCATGGTAATGGGTAAGCTTGGTCCAAATACATCTAGATCAAGTATACCAACACTGTGTCCTTGCTTGCGGAGTGCTGCAGCAAGATTAGCTGCAACAGTAGACTTTCCAACACCGCCTTTACCACTGGCTACGGCGATGGTGTATTTTACACCCGGTATTGATGGTGGAGCTTCAGGCGCTTCTGTACCAGGCGCAGGTTGAGTACTGGCCTGTACAATTTCGATACTGACTTTTTCATAGCCAGCCCCACGTAAAACCTTTTCGATATTTGAGAGGATTTCCTGGCGCACGTCTTCTTTTTCAGACGAAAATTTGACACCAAGTTCCACACTATTTTCACTCTCTTTAACATTCTGGATAAGCCCAAAGGCAACGACATCTTTATTAAAACCAGGGTACTTAACCTGCTGTAAAAGGGATTTAAGTTTATCTTCACTCATAGTATTTATATTCCTGTAACTTTCATAGCCCGCTAATATAGTTTTCATTTTAGCAGATGCAGGAAAAATGATACATCTGAACAGGAAAAGTGAGTTTTGGTGGCATTAAATTGGTTGGAGATAATTCAAGCGATTATCTTCGATCTCGAATCCTGGTCTCAATAAAAAAGGTCCCCCGGATGGGAGACCTTTTCATTTTAATAACGTGCCACTAAACGAAGGCTAGGACAATCAGCCAGTCAGTTTTGCGTAACGGGCCATAAGGACTTCATCTGATTCCACAACGCCCATTGGGATACAGTCGACGGGACAAACTTCAACACATTGTGATTCGTCAAAATGACCTTTGCACTCTGTACAGAGTTCGGGATCTATCTCGTAGAACTCATCGCCCTCAGAAATGGCGTCATTTGGACATTCTGGCTCGCAAGCACCGCAGTTAATACATTCATCAGTAATAGTAAGAGACATGAAACCTCCTGTGATTTTCTATCTCAATTTATAGAGCTACCCCCCAAATTATTGCGAAGCAGCGATTAAGTTTTTATCCCTGTGTAAATTCAAACACAGCATCTGAATAAAAGCTCGTACATCAAGTCAATGAACGTGCAAATATGATAGACACCCGAGCGATTCCCAAACACTATTTGAGGCTTCACAGGCTTTATTAATATTTTTTGAATATTCATCCAAATTTTGCCTTGAAAGATTATATTGTTTCTCGAAGTCGTTGTTATCTTTGTCAAACAGCTGAAATTCGAAACTCAACAATAGAGGGATATAAATGAAAATTGCCTATCTGGATGGAATCCGATTGTATCGTGTATTGTATGCTGGAATTCAAAGTCTATTGGATGAGGAGGATTATCTGAACAAAATAAATGTCTTCCCTGTTCCTGATGGAGATACGGGAACCAATATGGCATTCACCCTCATGGGGATCATTGAACATATTCAACCCCACAGCAGGTTGGATTTAAATGAGTTAAGCGATATTGTAGCTGAAGCAGCTTTGGATAATGCCCGGGGGAATTCAGGAGTCATTATGGCTCAGTTTTTTCAGGGTCTCAGTGTGGGTTTAAAACCCTATGCAGAAGTCAATACCAGCCAATTTGCCGAGGCGACCAAAATAGCAGTGGACGAATCATATACTGCCCTGATGAATCCCGTCGAAGGGACAATATTATCTGTGCTCCGAGGCTGGAGCGATAGCTTTATTGAGGCTTCAAAAACGAGTCCTGACTTTCAAAAGGTGTGGAAGATTTCCCTTGAAGCAGCTCAGAAGGCTCTGGAATACACACCTGAACAACTCCAGGTACTTAAGGATGCCGGTGTCGTCGATGCAGCCGGACGAGGATTCCTCAGTATTCTGGAAGGTGTCATGAATTTCATGGACACTGGGGACATTCGTAAACTACCAAACATTGATACCGGTTTTTCTAACGCTGCCCTTGGGTTGAATGAGATTGATGCTGATAGTCTCTCCTTCCCCTTCTGCACGGAGTGTATCATTGTAGGGGAAGACATACCCCGCGATAAACTCAGTCAAACCATGAAACCACTGGGCGATAGTATTGTTATCGCAGGATCCAAGCATCGTGCAAAAGTGCATATTCATACCGATGATCCCAGAAATCTCTTTGACACCCTGGCAAAATATGGAGAGATCCAGCAGCAAAAAGTTGATGACATGCGAGAGCAGAATAAGAGCGTTCGTTCTCAACAAAAGATTGCCCTGGTGGTTGATTCCACCTGTGATCTCCCCCCAGACATCCTGGAAAAACATCACATACATGTTGTTCCGGTCAGATTAAATTTTGGAAAAGAACAGTATATTGATCGAGTGACCATCACCAATGATGAGTTTTATGCCAAGCTTACTGATTCAAAGCATCATCCCCAAACTTCACAACCACCACCGGCTGATTTCAGACGGATGTACCAATTCCTATCCTCGCACTATGAATCTGTTATTTCACTGCACCTCCCCCAGGTTTTGAGTGGTACTTTTCAAAATGCTTCGGCAGCGCTGGAGAAAGTGAAGTTCAAGCAACACCAAACCATTATTGATTCCCTCTCTGTTTCAGCCGGGACGGGTGTGATTGCACTAGAACTTGCAGAGGCCATTGAGCAGGAATTGAGTTTTCCAGAATTGACGCAGCTTGCTGATGATACCATTGAAAAAACCAATATATTTATTGCCTTAAAAACTCTGGATGCCGTCCAAAAAGGTGGACGTCTAAGTGTGGGCAAGAAGCGACTGATAGATTTGCTGGGATTAAATCTTGTGCTAAGCATCACCAGGGATGGTTTCCTTAAACCATGTGGTGTCACCTTTGGTCGAAAAAACATATTTAAAAAGTTTGAAAAATTCGTGTTAAAAAAGGCCAGGGGTAAATCCATCAAACGAATTGGTATTGTCCATGGCGTGAACCCGGATACTGCTGAGGCATTGAAGGTTGTGTTTGAATCTACCTATCCTGAAGCCCAAGTATTTGTATCTGATTTTTGCCCGGCTCTGGGTGTTCATGCTGGTGTGGGTGCAATTGGTATTGCTCTCCAATACCATTAGGTCATGATCCATTTTGGGGGATATTCAAACCGGAAATTTACTTATATTCTGAGACAACCAAACAAAGGGGCGAAAAATGATTGAACTACTTATTCTCATATTGATTGCATATTTGCTGGGATCAACACCTACAAGTATAATTGTTTCCAAGCTGAAGTATAAAACCGATATCCGTGAGCATGGCTCAGGCAATGCAGGGGCGACCAATATTTTTCGCACCTTTGGCTGGAAACCGGCTCTATTTGTGACGATCATTGATGTATTTAAAGGGTGGTTACCTGCCTATACAGCGGGTCATCTTCATTCTGAATCAATCCTGTTTGCCAACAATCCTGATGCCCTGATGATCATCGCAGGGTTTGCTGCAGTCCTGGGACATACCTACACAGTATTTGCCGGGTTTAAAGGTGGTAAGGGAGTGGGTACACTGGCTGGAATGTTGATCGCACTCTTCCCCATCGCTTTGCCCATATGCCTCCTGGTTTTCATTATTACCCTCATATCTACAGGCATGGTTTCTCTGGGTAGCATGTTGGCTGCCAGTGCACTTCCCATTACCCTTTTTATTATTGAGGGTATCAACCCTGACGCACAAATATCTTTAACTTTGAGAGTGTTCTCATTATTGATCCCGTTGTTTATCATTTTTACCCATCGCAGCAATATCAAGCGAATCATGGATGGCAGTGAAAATCGATTTGAGAAAGCCATGATTTTTAAGAAGAAGACTGAGGAGTAGTTGATTAGGGTCTAAGGCAGTATCTTTCGTTTTACAATAGTATCCAATTAATTGTGAGTTAGCCTCATTATGAAGCCACACTTTAATACGCTACTCTCAACAATTATGTTATTAATTCTGGCACTAATTTCTTGTGAAGAAGCCCCACAACCTGAAGCACCGCCATTCCCTGATCTCAATTTAACGGCGAGAGATAGCATTGAAGCCACTGTTATCGCATACTACCTGGCACAGACAATTGAAGCGCCTGACACTCTGTTACAGAGTCAGTTGTACCACCTCAATAAATTGCGTCAAGTATATCGTGACACTTTTCCTTTTGTTGACTCGATTCGTTTCCTTCCACCTTGGGCTGTTGGGTCGTTATCACTAGGATTCGATAGCACCAGGATCGAAATGTTGATCCAAGGTCTATACACAGATTATTCAAGCATTCCAGAACGTTACCGACCAGATTCAATCGTCGTGACATCTAAAAATCTAGGGTTTGCTCGTGTGTACACTAATTATCAATTTCATCCTGTGTTGTTAGCTGAGTACTATCAACAGTTACCTGGACTTATTTGGGCAGTGGCTAATCGTTATGGACATTATGATTATGTCAACTATCCATTATTAACATTCGCTCAAGCTGATACGTTAGAATATATTTTTCATCTGAGTGGGGATATATATGGGTTCGGAGAACCCCCTCACTTTCATCATTTTGTGTATGCTGAATCTCAATTTGCCTACAATGGAGAGATTAGTTTTGAGAATTATACACAACTCGCGTTTGATTTTATGGATTGGGGATCACCGTAGGTGGATACAAGGGATACGGTTGATAAACAAAGCATCTGGACATCAAATTTGAGAATAATAGATGAATTTATTGATCACTATTATTGCCATAATATTTAAAAAGCAGAAAGCTCTGGATTTTGTTACTATCGAAAGTTACTGGTTAGTAGCAGGATTCTCATTTCAACTTTGCTTCCCTTTATTGGCCCATTGTTTTAGCCCGGACACTTTGTATTCTGAGCCTCTTCTGGACGGGCACATAGTACACTATTATGAGTTGGGAGAATTGATACCCTCGACCTATTCCTCAGAAATGTCTGTTGGTGACGGGTTGGACTGGGATTTTTATCCAATATCTACCAGGGCATATTTAAGCTTCTCGATTGATTCATTGGATTATACCAGTGAGTCCATCGTTAGCGCAATATTAAGAGTGTATCAATTACACTCTACAGGTGATAACAGCTCTGATGTTTTTCCTAGTTTTAGTGGTCATAACTATCCATGCCTGATTGACCATATCACCTATGGGGACACACTTGACACTGTAGATTGGACAGCAGGTGATAATGGGGATGCTCAAACGCTTCAATCAGGTTTTGGTACCATATCTGATAGCCCGGAGAACGGGTATAAAGAGATAAATATACTTGAAAACATTACCAACGATATCAATTCAGGCAGAAGTAAAAGTCAATATCGACTAAGATTTCGAGTCGAGCATGATGATGATATGTACAACGATTGGTTATGTTTTTCTGCAAGCACTTATCCACCTGCCTACTTCACGCCAGCAATCATAATTGAATACGATGCCACGAACAGTATCTCTTTTAACGGCTCTAAAAGCAGTTCATTGCTTGAACAATTTATTGTTTATCCCAACCCGACTAACTCCATGATGAATATCAGCTTTTGGACATCGGGTCAACAAGCTGTGAAGCTCGACATCTATGATTTAAAAGGACAGTCTCTGTACACAGAGACACTGCTATCTGGTAGAAGCGGGGGTTCCGTAAAAAATATATCTGTTGCAAGGGATCTATCCCTGGAAAGTGGTTTGTACTTCATCACGCTTCAGTCTGGAAAAGATGTGGTAGTTCAGAAAGTGTCAATCATAAAATAGGTGTGTGTTCCAAACAAAATGAATAGGCGTTGTCAGGTAGCATTAGCCGGCAGAATAATTCACAATTCACAATTAAAAAGTCCTACTTCCCCCAGAAAGCATTCATCTTCTTCTTTACGCCTTCAATCTTTTTAATATCCGCTTTGGCTTGTTTAATAAATGCACCATCTGGTTCGATGCGAATTGCTTCGTAATAATCTTCAAGCGCAGCATCATAATCCGTCCGATTATTTTTATATCTGGCCTGGCCCATCAAGAAATAAGGCAAACCTGAATTTTTGTCATAGTTTGCGGCTTTGCTGTAGTCACTGATGGCATCCCACAATCCTTTGTGAGCCCCACGATCAAATTTTTTCTTCCCAGCCAGGATAAGGGTACAAAATTTTTCCTGCTTGGAGTCTTTTGCCAGATCACCGATCTGAGCAGCAGCTTTCCTGGCTTCTTTCCAATTATTGGAGCCCATGGTGGTTAAAGCTCTATCATACCAAAGATTTGTGGCCAGTGACACCAGTGAATCCGAATCGAATCCAGCCTTAATGGCTTCCTGGTAATACTTCCCTGCAGTCACCCGTTTCCCGGCTTTGAAGGCACTCTCATAGGCCAACCGATACACTTTCCCATTGGCCTTGCCAGCTTTAATAATGGTCTCATAGTGCTCCAGGGAAGCGCCATACTTTCCCGCTTCAAACAGAGCTATTCCAGGTTTGATGTCTGGTCCCACCAGGGAGGCACAACCCATCAAAAACAAGCTCAAGAGAAATACTGCGACTCGTCTGGTTGTGTCTTTTGAAAACCTCATATCACCTCTATTCCAGTCCTAAACAAAAGCGAGGCATCTAATCCTCGCTTTAAATATCAATAAAATTATGGCGTATTGCTTAATGCCAGGTCAAACGCCCCATAAATGTAGAAACATCCATCTCTTCTTTATAGAGTTTCACCACATCCCCTGCATCGGCAGTGGCAGCGATGGATACTTCTTCTTTATACTGAACTTTTACTACCACGCTAACGCGGTCAATCGCTGTATGCGTGTTTTCTATGGCAGCACCGCTGGCAGCATATGCAACCAAAAGGCATTCATCAAAGCGATTTCTGCCTGATTTTAGAATTACCAGAAGCTGGAGAATAGTGTGTCCATCTTCCTCATAGGTTTTCATTTGAAAATCGGCATAGTCGACTTCGTAGCGATAACTCTTAAATATTTTTGAAGCTTCTTTGTACATAGCCGAACTGGATTGAGCCAGGCTAAGAGAAGAAAGGAGTAACAGATTTAGAACAATTATGGTCAGTTTTTTAAATTTCACGGTTTTCCTCCACCAATCAAGTTTTACGATTGGGCAATATACGTTTTGCTCGGTCTGAATCAAGCGATATGGGATGGCAACTATACAATTTCAAAGATTTAGAGAATTGCCTTACCATCCACTACAACGTGGTGGACTCGATTGCTAGCGTAGAAGTAGGGCAATTGGCGATAATTATCAGCTTGCCACAACACGGCATCTGCGCTCAATCCTGGGTAGATAGACCCTGTGGACTTCTCTATTCCCATGGATTTAGCAGCTCCTGAGGTGGCTGCCTGGAGTGCTTCAAGTGGCGTCAAATGAAGGTAAATCACTGCCAGCGTGAGAATAAATGGCATGGAAAGACTCATATTACTGCCGGGGTTGAAATCAGTGGCCAATGCCAGAGTCACGCCTGCATCAAGAAGTTTTCTTGCTGGTGCCCAGGTGTTTGTGCCGAGGAAGAATGTGGTTCCCGGCAATAGCGTCGCTACCGTGTTTGATTCAGCCAGGGCTGAGATTCCTGCATCTGAAATTGCCATGAGATGATCGGCTGAGAGTGCTCCCATTTTTACAGCCAGCTCAGCGCCCCCGCTGGATACAAACTCATCGGCATGGAATTTTAATTGCATCCCATGTTTTCGAGCCGCAGTAAGGATTTTCTCAGTCTCCTCGATGGTGTAGACACCATGCTCACAGAAGACATCACAGAACTCAGCAAGTTTTTGCTGGGAGACTGCTGGAATCATATCATTAACAATGATATCTATATATGAATTTCGATCATGTCGATACTCATCTGGTACTTCATGGGCTCCCAGAAGCGTAGAGAAGGTCTTGAGAGGTGTTCTTCCTGATGCAGTTTGAATGGCCCTTAGTGACTTTAACTCTGCTTCAGTGGATAAACCGTAGCCGCTTTTGCACTCTGCGGTGGTGGTTCCATGCTGGAGCATGAGATTAAAGCGAGTTTCAACCAGATCAGTAAGTTCGGATTCTGAGATTTCTCGTAATTCTCTGACTGAATTTCGAATTCCTCCACCAGCTTCTGCAATTTCCTGATAGGTTTTACCCTGAGATCGCAATTCAAATTCCAACTCCCGGGTGGTGGCAAAAGCAGGATGTGTGTGTGAATCGATTAACCCTGGTGTCAAAAGACAACCCTGAGCATTCAGAAATTTTTTATCCGAGAAAGATTTTGGGTGGTACTCTGCAAAAAGACCATCTTCAATGATCCAGGTGCCCCCTTCCCCTACTTCCATCTGCTTTTGAAGCGGATTCCAGGTCACCCATTGACCTAGATTTGTAATCCCGTTTATACTGGTGTAGTTCATGCGAGGGTCTTGGAATTATCCATTTATCATGGGTAATTTGACACCACGCTCATTGGCAACCTCGATGGCTCTTGGATAACCTGCATCCGCATGACGCGCTACACCCATTCCAGGATCTGTGGTAAGCACACGCTGCAGGCGCTCATCCATTTCCTTGGTTCCATCGGCTAAAATGACCATACCAGCGTGTATGGCGTAACCCATACCGACACCTCCGCCGTGATGCACTGATATCCAACTGGCGCCACCAACTGCATTGACCAAGGCATTGAGTATGGGCCAGTCTGCTACAGCATCTGAGCCATCTAACATGGATTCAGTTTCCCGGTTTGGAGATGCGACGGAGCCTGAATCTAGATGATCTCTACCAATGACCAGGGGAGCTGAGATTTCTCCATTGCGAACCAACTCATTCATGGCGAGACCCAGTTTTGCACGCTCACCATAGCCTAGCCAGCAGATTCGACTGGGTAATCCCTGAAATTCGATTCGCTCCTGAGCCATATCAATCCAGCGAATCAGTGCTTCATCTTCTGGGAACAACTCCTTTACAAGTTTATCCGTGCGATAAATATCCTGTGGATCCCCAGAAAGGGCAACCCATCGAAAGGGACCTTTGCCCTCACAAAAGAGGGGTCTTATATATGCTGGAACAAAACCTGGAAAATCGAAGGCATTTTTTACTCCAGCCGTTTCAGCCTGGGCTCGGATATTGTTTCCGTAGTCAAAAACAATGGATCCTGCCTTTTGGAAGGAGAGCATGGCCTCTACATGTCTGGCCATGGATTTATAACTCATGGCGATATATTTTTCAGGGTCTGATTCACGCAAGGCATTGGCCTCTGAAAAACTGATGCCCCGGGGATAATAACCCCGCAATTCATCATGGGCAGATGTCTGATCGGTAACCACATCAGGAATAAACCCTCTGGAGATTAGTTCAGGCAGGACATCTGCGGCATTGGCTTCCAGTCCAATACTGACTGCCTGTTTATTTTTTTTCGCCTCTTTAATCCAGACCAAGGCTTGTGCCAGATCTTTGGTAGACTTATCCAGGTAACGGGTATCCAGTCGTCTTTGAATCCGTGTGGGATCAATTTCAACCACCAACGCTATGCCATTGTTCATGGTTACTGCCAGGGGTTGTGCTCCACCCATTCCTCCGAGACCTGCAGTAACCACAACTTTGCCTGTGAGATCAGCCTGGTAATGTTGTTTGGCCAGAGATGCCAATGTTTCGTAGGTTCCCTGGAGAATTCCCTGGGATCCAATATATATCCAGCTTCCAGCCGTCATTTGGCCGTACATCATCAAGCCTTTTTTATCCAGCTCGTTAAAATGCTCCCAGGTAGCCCATTTGGGGACCAACATGGAATTACTGATGAGAACGCGAGGAGCTTGGGTGTGGGTTTTAAAAACGGCGACAGGTTTTCCCGATTGAATCATGAGTGTTTCATCATTCTCCAGAGATTTAAGACTCTTTAGAATGGCATCAAAAGATTCCCAGTTACGGGCGGCTTTGCCATATCCCCCATATACTATCAATTCATCTGGATTTTCAGCTACATCAGGACTCAGGTTGTGCTGTATCATGCGGTAAGCAGCTTCCTGGTGCCAACCCTTACAATGCAATTTACTGCCCGTTGGCGGTGTGATGATACGCCCCATATTGCCTCCTATTTTTTTAAGCTGCGATGAATCTGGTCGAAATATCGAGGATCCTTTTCATAGGTATCATAGGAAAATATAATAAGATTTTGGAATCCAGCATGCCTTGAATGTGCAATTTTTGCAGACGAAGTAAAACTATTTTGATTATAGGTAGCGATACCCATATAGATTTGATCAGGATTCAATTTTTCATTTTTCATCATGGTCATACTACGTTTGAAATCTGAGTCTGCTGTGGCGTAATTCATGGGGATCACGAAATCCATGCTGCCGTTTTTGAGCCAGGTTGGCCAATCCTGGAAAAAACGAGTTCGGGCAATTTCAGGCTTGGGCTTGACTGCAGCAGAAAACTTTATATCTGGACGTATACGCTTGATACTGTCATTAATTTCGCCAATAAACGAAGTTAATTCATTTCGACGAAAATTATTCCAGTACAACCAATACTTTTCCTTGTCCTCAGGATTGAGGCGATACCAGTAGGAACCTTTTCCATTACCGAGTGTGATGGGATCCACATTGTATTGCATGAGAAATTTTTTGCGACCTGCACGATTGTAGCCATAGTCGCGATCCTGGAATCGAACATAATCCAAATGAATACCATCCAGTTCATAATTTTGGACCAATTCATTGATAACAGTCAGCAAGTGATGGTTGGCATCATCATTCAGAGGAGATAAAAATACACCCTCTCGTCCGTTTCGTCCATTCTGTGAAATAAATTCCAAATCACCTTTACCACGACCGTTGACTTCAACCCATTCGGGGTATCGATTCACAATGTGGTTTGGATCCGATGGCATTTTTCGGGCAGACCATGAAAGATACATATTCACCCAGGCATGAATTTTAATTCCATAGGAGTGAGCCAGAGGAATGATGTCACGCAGGGGGTCATAATCTCCACGGGGTAAAAGCGTGGAGCGTGGGACAATTTGGCTGGAGTAATAGGCATCCCCACGACCTCGAACCTGAATAAACAAGTCGGTATAACCGTTTGATGCAGCAAACTCAACCAGCTTGCGAACCTTTTGTGGCGATGTGATAGAGTGGCGTACTACCCAGATCCCTTGCACTGGTTTTGCTGATAGTAAAGCGGGTAGGGCAATTAAAACGAAAAAGGCAGGGAGAATCCCTGCCTTTAAATATCTCAGAATCATCAAATTCTCAATGAAGAGTCAATGATCAGGATGTCTTCGATTCAGCTTCCGATTCCTCTGCCTCGACAGCAGGGGTTTCAGTAGCCTCAGCTTCTTCAGTAACTTCTTCAGCAACAACTTCGGTAGTTTCCTCTGCAACTTCTTCAGTCACAGCCTCAACAACCTCTGCTGGAGCTACTTCGGCAGCTGCTTCCACTTCAGGAGTCACTTCTTCAGCGGCAACTGGAGCTTTTTTGGCCTTAGCTTTTGTTTTTGCTTTGACCGCTTCAGCAGAAGGGTCAAAATCCACAAGCGCTAGAATGGAAACATGTGCTGCATCATTCTTGCGTTGTCCGAGCTTAATGATTCTAGTATAGCCACCATTACGATCAGCATATTGTGGCGCAATTTCATCAAAAAGAATTTTAACAACATCCTTATGAGGAATTACTTTTAAAACCATCCTGCGAGAATGGATATCACCTTTTTTAGCCTTTGTGATCAGCGTTTCAGCTAATCGGCGAGCTTCAAGGGCCTTGGGGTGAGTCGTCCGAATCTGTTTGTGCAGGAACAGGTTTGCCGCCATGTTAGCCAGCATGGCTTTACGGTGGCTGGCCGTCCGGCCTAGTTTTCTACCATCTTTTCTATGTCGCATTTATTAAACCAGCCTATTCTTCAGACATGTATTTATCAATGTCCATTCCAAAATGCAAACCAAGCTCAGCAAGTTTTTCGTTGAGCTCTGTGAGAGATTTCCGGCCAAAATTCTTATAGCGGAGCATCTCCTGTTCTTCTTTGCTGACAAGATCAGAAATATTCTTAATCTCTGCAGCCTGAAGACAATTATAGGAACGTACAGATAATTCGAGTTCATCAATACTGCGTTTGAGTTCATTGCGAATACGCAGAACTTCTTCGTCAATTTCTGATTCAGGCTCAGTAATGAGCTTGATATCTTCTGTAACGAAAATGCGTACATGGTCAATCAGCATCTTGGCAGCGTAATTGGCAGCTTCCTGGGGAGCAAGACTTCCATCTGTCTGGATCATTAATTCCAGCATCTCAAGATCTTCATCCTCGGCACCCTGAAGTTGAATAACTTCATAGGTAGCTTTTACAACAGGGGAGAAAATACTATCGATGAAAATGGTACCGATGGGATAGTCTGGCAGTTTGTTCTCATCTGCAGGAACGTATCCACGACCACGTTGGATTCTTAATTCGATGTTGATCTCAGCTTCATCATTAAGCGTGGCGATATGATGATCAGGATTCAGAATTTCAAACTGATCCCCACCATTAGTGATATCACCAGCAGTGAACATATGAGGTCCCTTGAGTGTCAACTGAACTTTGTCAGGGTTTGATTCGAGTAATTTGAATCGAACACCTTTCAGGTTAAGAATCATGTCAGTAACATCTTCCTTAACCCCTTTGATAGTTGCAAACTCATGGAGCACATTGTCCATGCGAACGCTCGTAATTGCAGCTCCAGGCATCGAAGAGAGTAAAACACGACGTAGGCCATTACCTATAGTAACGCCATATCCCCTCTCCAGTGGACCAACTATGAAACTCTGTTGATTGTCACTGCCGCCTTCTTTAATCTTAAACGATGTAGGTATGTGAAAGTTAGGCATATTATCCTTTCTTCACTTTATTACTTGGAGTACAACTCAACAACGAGCTGCTCATTGAATTCATCATGAACCTGATCACGTGCCGGGGCTTCGACATAGATCCCCTCCATATTCGCTTTGTCCAGTCTCAACCAGGGATTTGAACCTTCACCCTGAACGCGACGCATTGAATCATGGATAAGATCAAGCTTTTTGCTCTTCTCACGGACTTTAATTATATCACCTGGTTTCATCTGATAACTGGGGATATTGACTTTTTTGTTATTCACAAGAAAGTGTCCATGATTGACAAGCTGACGAGCCTGACGGCGGGTTCTGGCAAAGCCAAGACGATACACAGTGTTGTCTAAACGGCTTTCCAGCATAACCACGAGGTTGTGACCAGTGATACCTTGTTTCAGGTTTGATTTCTTGAAATAGTTTCTGAACTGTTTTTCAAGAACACCATAAAGGTATTTCATCTTTTGTTTTTCTTTTAGCTGTAAACCATACTCAGAGGGTCTACGGCGATAAGTCGGACCATGTTGGCCCGGTGGGTAATTCTTAGTCGGAGCTGCGAATTTTGGAGACTCGAAAGCCTGAAATCCGAGGCGGCGACAAATCTTACCGCGTGGTCCATTAAAAAGTGCCATAGTTTATAATTCCTTAAACGCGACGTTTTTTAGATGGACGACAACCATTATGTGGAATGGGTGTGATGTCCTTGATTGCTGTAATTTCCAAACCTAAAGCAGCAATTGAACGAATAGCGGACTCACGACCACCACCTGGACCTTTTACACGGATTTCAGCGCGCTGTAATCCGGCGTCCATAGCTTCTTTTGCTACTTTTTCTGCTGCAAGTGATGCAGCAAATGGTGTGTTTTTACGTGAACCTTTAAAACCGGCAACACCGGCGGAGGCCCATGCAATCACATTACCGTTGCGATCAGTAATACTGATTATTGTATTATTAAAGCTGGCCTTGACATGTACAATGCCTTCCGGCTCAACTTTAAGCTTTTTCTTTTTTCTGGATTTAGCTTGAGCTTTAGCCACTTACTATCTCCTAACCCTTTTTCTTGATTCCGACATTGCGTTTGCGGCCTTTACGGGTACGAGCATTGTTCTTCGTATTTTGTCCCCGTACAGGTAATCCACGACGATGTCTTAATCCGCGATAACATCCAATATCCATAAGGCGTTTGATATTCATCTGAGTTTCATTTCTCAGTACACCCTCAACTCGGTATTCTTTGGTAATAACCTCACGAATATCTCTAACCTGATTTTCGTTTAGGTCCTGAACCCTCATCTCTGGATCTACGCCTGCCTTTTCACAAATCTGGCGGGCAAAACAATCACCGATACCAAAAATGTATGTCAGACCATATTGAAGCTGCTTGTTTCTGGGTAAGTCAACACCTGCTATACGTGCCAAGTGAGTACTCCTTAACCTTGTCTTTGCTTATGTTTAGGATTTTCGCAAATAACTAACACCTTGCCTTTACGGCGGACCACTTTGCACTTATCACAAATTGGCTTTACTGATGCTCTAACTTTCATTAATCTACGTCCTATTTAGTTATTTGTATCGATATGTGATGCGACCACGGGATAAATCATATGGTGATAATTCGACCGTCACCTTATCCCCTGGAAGTATCTTGATATAATGCATTCGCATTTTACCAGATATGTGAGCAAGGACTTCATGACCATTCTCGAGCTTCACGCGAAATGAGGCATTTGGAAGATTCTCCAAAATATTGCCATCCGCCACGATCATTTTCTCTTTTGCCATATTCCCCTTACCTAATCAAATACCGTTTCTTCAGCCGTGCTCAGCACAACTGGACCATTTGCAGTAATTGCTATGGTGTGTTCAAAGTGAGCCGAATTTTTCCCATCACGGGTCTTAATCGCCCAACCATCTTTGCCGGTGAAAATCTCTTTCACACCTGCATTTATCATCGGTTCAATGGCCAAACACATGCCTTCCTTCAACTCCACTCCGGTTCCAGCAATCCCATAATTAGGGACTTGTGGATCCTCGTGCAATTTCTGTCCAATACCGTGGCCAACTAACTCACGAACAACGCCATAACCGTGTGATTCACAGAATGACTGTATAGCGTGTCCAATGTCATTGAGGTGGTTTCCCGGGATACACTGTCCAATGCCGCGGTACAGCGATTCCCTCGTTACGTCGAGGAGCTTTTGAGTTTCCTCAGAGATCGTACCAACTGCAAAGGTTTTTGCATGATCTCCGTAATATCCATCCACAATGGCACCACAATCTACTCCAATTATATCACCTTCTTTGAGCACAGTGTCATCTGGAATGCCGTGCACAACCATATCGTTGGGTGATAAACAAAGTGTTGCAGGAAAGTCATACAGGCCCTTAAAGCCTGGCATGGCATCCTGACTCAGAATGTAATCCTCAGCAATTGTGTCCAATTCCTTCAATGAAACCCCTGGTCGAACATGTTCTTCAACCTTTAGCAGGGCATCATGTACGATCTTCGCAGCACGTCTGATCGTACGGATTTCTTCCGTTGTTTTGTACCGAATCATATCAAAAAGCGCAACTTAGGAAAAACTACATCCGCCTGCGGCCACGAATCTTACCAGACTTCATGAACCCGTCATAATGACGCATAAGGAGATGTGATTCAACCTGTTGCAGTGTATCTAATGCAACTCCAACCATAATCAACAGGCTGGTTCCACCAAAAAAGCTGGCAACATCATAATCAACATTTAAAAAGTTGACAATGATTGAAGGGAATACTGCGATCAAAGCCAATGCTATAGCACCAGGCAGCGTCACTCTTGTAAGAATGTTATCGATGTATTCAGCAGTTCTTTTTCCAGGTCTAATTCCTGGAATAAAACCACCCTGCTTTTTCATGTTGTCTGCTACTTCAATCGGATTGAAAGCAATAGCAGTATAAAAATATGTAAAAAATACGATAAATAGACCAAATATGGTGAGATAGACCGGATGATTATAATCGAATAATCTCAACATGGTCCCAACCCAGGGACTTTCTGAGAAATAAGTACCTACCATGCCAGGAAGCATCAGGATTGCCTGAGCAAAGATGATTGGCATAACACCTGCTGTATTGATTCTTAATGGAATATGTGTGGATTGGCCACCATAGACTTTACGCCCAACTACACGTTTTGCATATTGAACTGGAATTTTTCTAGTACCCTGAGTTAACATGATAACACCAGCAACCACGGCAATTAAAATTCCAATTAGCAGGATTTCAGTAAAAATGGTGTGCACGTCATTCTGTACATAGTGAATCTCTTTGAAGATAACCTGAGGTAATTGTACCAGGATACCTAGCATAATGATCAGCGAAATACCATTGCCAATGCCACGCTCTGTAATCTGCTCACCCAGCCACATCAAAAAGATTGTGCCGGTTACGAGGGTAATAGTGGTGAGCGCCATGAAACCAACACCACCATTGGGAACAACCTGGGCTGTACCGCCACCTACGGAAGCTTCCATTGAGCTCAAGAATATTCCAATTCCCCAGCCTTGCATGGTTGCGATAAGCACAGTAGCATAGCGAGTGAGCTGAGTAATTTTCTTACGACCTTCTTCACCTTCCTTCTGCAGTTTCTGAAAATAAGGAATCACAGAACCTAACAGTTGAAGGATAATGGAGGCAGAGATATAAGGCATGATACCAATGGCAAACACAGTAGCTTTTTTAAAGTTACCACCTGCAAAAAGATCAAAAAGCCCCAGAAACCCTTGCATACCCTGCTGCAAATTATCAATAGCAGCGCTCAGGACTTCTACATCAACACCAGGAAGAGGGACATGGCTGCCGAGACGAAACACGGCAACAATACCCAGAGTAAACAAAATGCGCTGTCTTAATTCGGGAATCCGGAAAATTGTTTTGATTTTATCAATCATCTACGAGCTACCTTTCCCCCAGCAGCTGTGATCTTCTCTTCAGCAGATTTGCTAAAAGCGTCTACAGTGATTTCCACTGCGCGATCAATTTCACCATCTCCTAAAACTTTGATCAGACTATCAACCTTGTTGATGAGTCCTGCTTCCAGGAGTGCTGCTGCATCGATAACCTCAGCTTCGATTCGACCAAGGTCGCGAAGATTGAGAATTTCATATTCTTTACGGAACGGATTTGTGAAACCTCTTTTAGGAAGTCTTCTATGCAAAGGCATCTGGCCACCCTCAAACAAACCGGCACTTTTAGAACCCGTTCTGGAGCCATACCCTTTTTCGCCGCGACCGGCATTACGACCCCACCCTGAGGCGTTGCCACGACCGATACGTTTTCTTCTTTTAGTAGAACCGGCAGCTGGTTTTAAATCACCTAATTTCATTTAAACTTTCTCCACAGTCACCAAGTGCTTCACCTTGAAAACCATGCCACGGATGACATCATTATCTTCATGAATTACACTATGGTCAATGCGCTTTAAACCAAGCGCTTCAACAGTTCTTTTCAATTTTTCTTTTTGACCAATCAACCCTTTAATCTGGGTAACTTTGATCTGCTCGACTTTTTGCTTAGCATTCATTTTAGTTAAATAACTCCTGAATGGAAATTCCACGTCTGCGGGCAATCTCGGTTGCATCTTCAAGATTTTCTAACCCATTCATCGTTGCCTTAATGACGTTATGAGGGTTACGTGTCCCTAAAATTTTAGCCAGAACATCGGTGATACCAACCTGTTCCATAATGGCACGAATAGCACCACCAGCAATAATTCCTGTACCAGGTGAAGCTGGTTTTAACATGACACGACCGGCACCATATTTTCCGATGATAGCATGTGGGAGTGTACCATTAACGATGGGAACACGAACAACGCTCTTTTTTGCGTTTTCCTTGCCCTTGTTAACAGAATTCATGACTTCGTTGGCTTTTCCCAATCCAACCCCGACATGACCATTTCCATCACCCACCACAACTATGGCATTGAAGCTAAATCGACGTCCACCCTTCACAACCTTTGCAACACGGTTGATCTTGACGACTTTCTCTTCTTTGAATTCGATTTCGCTGGGATTAATTGATCGTTTCATTAACACTCCAATCCTTCGGCACGAACCGTGTCGGCCAATGCTTTGATACGGCCATGATATTTGAATCCATTCCGGTCAAATACGACCTTCTTGATACCTTTAGCCTTGGCCATTTCAGCAATGGTTTTTCCGAGAGCGACACTTGCATCAGTCTTGGTGCTGTCTTTTTTCAATTGCTTGGCTACTGCTTCCTGAAGATCAGCGCTACCAAAGAGGACGCGATGTTCATGATCATTAACCACTTGAGCATAGACATGTCGATTGCTGCGGAATACAACCAAACGTGGTACCTCTGCCGTTCCCTCTAAATGGGCGCGCAGAGCTTTTTTCTTTTTCAGCCTTTTTAAGTCTTTGGCTGATTTAGGATACTTCACAGCTTAAATCCTTTATTTTCCAACGGTCTTACCGGCTTTACGTCTGACATACTCACCTTTATAGCGAATACCTTTGCCCTTGAAGGGTTCAGGGGGACGTACGGAGCGAATCTTTGCAGAAACCTCACCGACCATATATTTGTTAAAGCCACTCACAGAAAAAGAGGTATTCCCCTTTTCGACTGCATAGTCAATTCCATCCACAGCACCGATAAATACGGGATGAGAGAAACCAACATTAATTAGCAGTCCACCCTGTTGAGCCAATACAGTATAACCAGTACCAATTACTTCAAGCTCACGCTTGAAACCGGCTGATACTCCTGTAAGTAAATTATTAATTAATGCGCGTGTTAAACCATGGGCAGCACGGGCATCTTTTTCATCAGAATTCCGATTAACGATAATATCGTTATCTTTCTGCTCGACCTTCACCAATGGAAGAAACTCAACAAAGTCCACGCCTTTGGGGCCCTTGGCCTCAATAACATCAGCGTGAATTTTCACTTCAACCCCGGCGGGGATCGCAATAGGCAATTTTCCAATTCTAGACACTATAGACCCCTAAAGCTTACCAAACATGGCACAAGACTTCACCACCGACACGCTCTCGCTTAGCTTGCTTGTCAGTAATAACGCCACGACTGGTTGTGAGGATAGCAATACCCAAACCATTGCGGACGCGTGGTAGATTATCGGCAGGTACATAATGACGACGACCAGGACGACTGATGCGAGTCAAACCAGCGATAACCGGTGAGCCTTGGGCTGTATATTTTAAATAAACACGTAATACATTCTGCATATCGTCTTCAACGATAACAAAATCTTTAATATATCCTTCCAGCTTAAGAAGTAACGCCATACGAAGCTTGAGGTTGGAACTTGGAATATCGGTCCAACGATGACCTGCTTGTTGGGCATTACGAATGCGGGTTAGGAAATCTGCGACTGGATCACTCATTGACATATTGAATGGTCTCCTACCAACTGGCCTTAACAATGCCAGGTATTTCGCCTTTTAGGGCCAATTCGCGAAAACATATTCTACATAAACCAAACTTCCGTAGATAACCGTGAGGACGACCACATACGCGACAGCGATTGTAGCCTCTTACCTTGAACTTTGGTGTTCTTTTCGCTTTGGCGATAAGGGATTTTTTTGCCATAATTCTGCTCGCTCCTATACCTGCTTACGTCTGAAGGGGATTCCCAGAGCAGTCAATAGCTCATAGGCTTCCTCGTCTGTCGTAGCAGAGGTCGTAATACTGATATCCATTCCATTGACACCCTCGATTTTATCATAATCGATTTCAGGAAAGATAATTTGCTCTTTAATACCGAGACTATAATTCCCACGACCATCAAATGATCTATTGGGAACACCATTAAAGTCACGAACGCGAGGCAATGCAATAGAAATAAAGCGATCCAGAAACTCCCACATGGTTTTACCATGGAGGGTTACGCGGGCACCCACTGGGTCACCAGCACGCAACTTAAAGTTAGAAATAGCTTTTTTAGCCTTAGTGATCACGGCTTTCTGGCCAGAGATAATTGTCAATTCATTGACAGCTGCCTCCAGACGACGTGGTTCCTCTTTAGCTTTTCCAAGCCCCATATTCAGGGTAATTTTCTTTAAAGCAGGAACCTGCATGGTGCTCTTATACTCAAATTTCTTCATGAGCACCGGTACAACTTCTGCTGTATACTTTACTTTTAAACGAGGTGTATAATCACTCATATTCACTCACACCCTATCTATCAATGACTTCGCCGGAAGTCTTGAGAAATCTGACTTTGCGACCGTCATCTAAATATTTAAAGCCTACCTTGGCTGGTTTACCATCCACAAGAAGTGCCACGTTTGAAACGTTGATGGCAGCTTCTTTTTCGATAATTCCAGAAGGGGCATTTGCTGAGGTCTGGCGTTGATGTTTCTTGATAAAGTTGACACCCTCAACCAGCACACGCTGAGTTTTTGGGAATACGGCTAAAACTTTTCCAGTTTTACCTTTATCGGCACCTGACAGCACCACAATCTGATCATTTTTCTTAATTTTCATTTTCATAGCCTCCTAAAGCACTTCTGGCGCCATGGAAACGATGCGCATGTGTTTTTTCTCGCGCAATTCGCGGGCAACAGGTCCGAAGATTCGTGTACCGCGAGGTTCACCCTGTGCATTCAGCAATACAGCAGCATTTTCGTCAAAACGAATATAGCTGCCGTCTTTACGACGGATCTCTTTCTTAGTTCTCACAACAACGGCGGTAGATACTTCACCTTTTTTAACCGAACTGTTGGGGATGGCATGTTTAACTGTCACCACGATCAGATCACCTACGGAGGCGTATCTGCGGCGACTTCCACCAAGAACCTTGAAACAGAGGACTTCCTTAGCACCTGTATTATCAGCGACTGCGAGTCGTGTTTCTTGTTGTATCATTGTTCTATCACCCTTACTTAGGCTTCTAGAGCCTGCTTAACGGTTTCAAGGAGTCTCCAACGCTTATCTTTAGAGAAGGGACGACTCTCAATAATTCTTACCTCATCACCAACATTACATGAATTTTTCTCATCATGAGCTTTGAAATTCTTGCTTTTTTTGATGAATTTGCCATAAAGGGGATGACGCAGACGGCGACTCACTTTAACGACAATGGTCTTGTCCATGGCATTGCTTGTCACAATCCCCTGGATCACCTTGCGGTTTCCACGTTCACTCATTTATCTAACCCCTTTTTCTCACGGATACCTAAATCCATTTCTTTCAGGACTGTCTTGATTTGTGCAATCTCGCGTCTCAATTCACGCACTCTAGTTGGTTTCTCCAACTGTTGTAGTGCTTTCTGAAAACGCAGGTTTGCCATTTCAGTCTCGTTATCAGCAAGCTTATTCTGTAGTGCTTCAACTGTAAAATCTTTGATCTCTGAAGTCTTCATCTTTAAGCCTCATGGATATCGCGACGGGCGACAGTTTTAGTTTTAATCGGTAATTTATGACCGGCCAGGCGGAAAGCTTCTTGAGCTGTCTTCAAATCCACACCATCAACCTCAAACATCACACGACCAGGCTTAACAACGGCAACCCAATACTCAGGTGAACCCTTACCCTTACCCATACGAGTTTCAGCAGGCTTGATAGTAACTGGTTTTTGTGGAAAAATACGAATCCACATGCGACCAGTTTTACGAACTTTACGAACAATAGCAACACGAGTAGCTTCAATCTGACGACTGGTGATCCAGCCAGCTTCAAGAGCTTTCAGTCCAAAGGTACCGAATGAAACTTCGTTACCCCGAGCCGCATTACCATGTTTTCTTCCGCGATGATGCCGACGGTATTTAACCTTTCTTGGCATTAACATGATCTAATCTCCCTTAACCGGCAATTCCGACAGCTTCCCCGTTGCAGATCCACACTTTCACGCCAATGACGCCATAAGTTGTGTGAGCTTCAACGAGAGCATAATCGATGTCAGAACGCAGGGTATGCAGCGGTACACGACCTTCATGGAAGGTCTCGGTACGTGACATTTCAGCGCCACCAAGACGACCGGAGACGGTAATCTTGATTCCCTCAGCACCCATACGCATGGTAGATTGGATAGCTTTTTTAGCCGCACGGCGGAAAGCAATCTTCTTAACCAATTGATCTGCGACATTTCTGCCAACCAGACGAGCACTTAATTCAGGACGCTTGATTTCGTTTACATTAATCTGAATCTCACGACCAGTAAGTCTGCGAATTTCTTCGCGGAGACGATCAACCTCTTCTCCCTTTCTACCAATCACGATACCGGGACGGGCAGTTGAGATAGAAATGGTGATCTTTTTACTGGTGCGATGGATATCAATTTTATCAACAGCGGCATGAGCAAGACGCATATAGATATATTTGCGAAGAAGAATATCTTCATTCAGTTTGTCTGCGAAATTCTTCTCGTCAAACCAGTTTGAACTCCAGGTTTTGTTAAAACCTAGACGAAAACCGACAGGATGTGTTTTTTGACCCAAAACGTCTCCTCTACTCTTTCTCTGCGACCACAATGGTCAGGTGACTTGTACGTTTTCTGATAATTGTTGCACGTCCCATAGCGCGAGGTCTAAACCGACGCATGGTAGGACCCTCATCACAAAAGGCTTCTTTGATGAAGAGCTTGTCTGCATCTACTTCAGAACCCTCGCGATTGATGGCATTAGCAACAGCGCTGCGAAGTGTTTTTTCAATAATCTTGGCAGCTTTTTTTGGTGTAAAATGCAATTTGTTAATGGCATTCTCGACCTGTTTTCCACGTACTTCGTCTAACACCTGACGAACCTTACGAGCCGACTGGTGGATATGTCTGGCTTTTGCTACAGCTTCCATACCTTACCTCTTCCTCGCCTTATCGCCATGACCGCGATAGGTTCGTGTAGGTGAAAACTCACCTAGCTTGTGTCCAACCATATTTTCTGAAACATAAACGGGAATAAATTTTTTCCCGTTATGTACGGCAAATGTCAAACCCACGAATTCAGGAACTATCATAGAGCGACGTGACCATGTTTTGATAACGACGCGCTTTTTACTATCCTGAGCAGCCTCGGCTTTTTCCATAAGCTTTGACTCAATGTAGGGTCCTTTTTTAATAGATCTTGGCATAATATATCAGACCTTATTTCTTCTTCCGACGAGCGACAATGTATTTGTTAGACGCTTTATTTTTCTTACGCGTCTTATATCCCTTTGTGGGTTTTCCCCAAGGTGTGGTAGGATGACGACCACCAGAGGAGCGGCCTTCGCCACCACCCATTGGGTGATCAACAGGATTCATTGCAACACCACGAACTTTGGGACGACGACCCATCCACCTTGCACGACCAGCCTTACCAATAGAGATATTTTCATGCTCTTTGTTTCCGACTTCGCCCAGGGTAGCGCGACAACGCTTATGGATCATTCGCATTTCACCACTAGGTAGCTTCAGGGTAACATAATCACCCTCTTTAGCCATTATCTGCGCGCCAGCACCGGCAGATCTTGATATTTGACCACCCTTACCAGGCTTCATCTCGATGTTATGAACAACGGAACCAGCCGGTATGTTTTCAAGTGAAAGACTGTTCCCAACCTTAATGGGAGCAGATTCACTTGAGATGATCTGTGAACCAACAACCAGCTTATGTGGAGCCAGGATATAACGCTTCTCACCGTCAGCATATACCAACAACGCGATATTGGCTGAGCGATTCGGGTCATATTCTATGGAGTCTACACGAGCCGGAATGTCAATTTTATTTCTTTTGAAATCTATGATACGGTAATGTCTACGATGACCACCACCACGACGTCTAGACGTGATGCGACCATTGTTATTACGACCACCCGTTTTCTTTAAAGGAGCAAGCAGACTTTTTTCAGGATCTGTTCGTGTGATTTCCTCAAAAGATGACGTTGTTTTAAAACGTTGTCCCGGGGTAATTGGCTTATATGTCTTAACTGCCATTCTGAACCACCTTACGCCTGCTCATCACGGAAGAAATCTATGGCTTCACCATCTTTAAGGGTAACCACGGCCTTCTTCCAGGAGGCACGAGGACCTTCTGTACGAATGACACGACCACCACTACGCATGGTTGAGCGTTTGACTTTTCCGTTCATATTCATAGTAGCAACTTTTTCAACCTTGACACCAAAGCGACTTTCGACGACTTTTTTGATATCAATCTTGTTGGCTGACTTTAAAACCTTAAAGGCATACTTGCGTTGACTTTCCTGCAATGCTGCACTTTTCTCGGAGAGAATAGGTTCAATAATAATACCTTGACTCATATTCATCTCTCCTAGTCTGCCAACTGGGCGTTAAGAATCTCAATGGAGGCTTTATCCATGAGAATTGCTTCATTATCAATTAAATCATAGGCAGAAACATAAGCTGTCTCGATGATGGCGACATTTTTCAAGTTGCGTCCACTCAGCATCAAACCTTCATCAAAGGTTGAAGTAAGAATAAGCAGCTTTTTGTCGGAAAGCTTCAAAGTATCAAGCAGTGCGATAACATCTTTTGTTTTTGGCTTCTCAAAATTGAAAGCATCCACTACAAACAGTGAATCTGATTTAGCTTTGTCAGAAAGCACGCTCCGACGAGCAAGACGCTTCACCTTTTTGGGTAAAGACATATTGTAGGTCTTTGGAGAGATAGCGAAAGTATGTCCACCACCAACAAAGATAGGAGAACGAGTTGATCCAGCGCGAGCGCGACCTCCACCCTTTTGCTTCCATGGCTTTTTACCACCACCAGCGACTTCTGCACGACTCTTGGTCTTGACAGATCCCTGACGAAGATTATTTAATTCTGCTTTAACAGCAAGATAAACAACATGTTCATTGGGCTCGATTCCGAAAACAGAATCCAGACCATCAACTTTTTTCTGAGTTGCTTTTCCTTCGGGAGAATACACTTTTAACTTCATAATCAACCCCGATCCAGCAATTCAACAAAACCATTATTGGGTCCAGGAACAGCGCCCTTTACCATAACGATATGATTATCAACATCTATGGCGACAACTTCCAGATTACGGATACTGGCTCTTTTGGCGCCGTGATGTCCAGCCATCTTTGTGCCAGGCCATACACGACTTGGATCAGAACTGGCTCCAATGGAACCACCGGCACGCAGCTGATCGGATTTTCCATGGGATGCATGACCACCATGAAAATTGTGTCGTTTCATCACTCCCGTGAATCCACGTCCCTTGCTTGTACCAGATACCGTGACATGGTCACCGACTGAAAACATATCAACATCTAATGCATCACCTTCTTTTTTGTCTCCAACTTCCAGATCGCGGAATTCGTGAACAAGATATTTAGGTGATGTATTGGCTTTTTTGAAATGTCCAATCTGTGGCTGAGTCTCACGAGACTCTTTTTTGTCTTTATACCCAAGCTGAACGGCTGAATATCCGTCACGCTCTTCAGTTTTGATCTGAGTAATGACACATGGTCCACCCTGAATGACAGTAACAGGTATTACCTGCCCATCTTCACGCCAGAACTGGGTCATTCCCAATTTTTGTCCGATTAAACCTCTCATGTTACACCTTAATCTCAATGTCAACACCAGCGGGTAAATCCAATTTCATCAAGGCATCAACTGTCTTTGCAGACGAGTTGTGTATATCGACCAAACGCTTATGAATCTTCGTTTGAAACTGTTCACGTGATTTTTTATTCACGTGGGGGGACCGCAATACCGTCACGATAGAACGCTTCGTGGGCAGCGGAATCGGCCCCGCAATAACAGCCCCAGTGGACTTAGCGGTTTGAACGATTCTTGCCGTGGATTTATCCAGCAGATTATGATCATATGCCTTGAGACTGATTCTTATTGTCTGTGACGGCATTCTGGATTCCTTTTAATAGCTTTAAATACGTTAATGATTATTACTCAATGATCTCAGTAACAACACCGGCACCAACAGTATGACCACCTTCGCGAATAGCGAAGCGGAGCTCTGTTTCCATGGCGATGGGCTGGATCAATTCGATCGTTAAACTCACATTATCACCAGGCATAACCATCTCGGTTCCCTCAGGAAGTGATGCTACACCGGTTACATCCGTTGTACGGAAGTAGAACTGTGGACGATATCCTTCAAAGAAGGGAGTATGGCGTCCGCCTTCTTCCTTCTTCAAGATATAGACCTTTGCTTTAAACTTGGTATGAGGGGTTACACTACCGGGTTTGATACAAACCATTCCGCGACGTAACCATTCTTTATCCACACCACGCAGCAACAGACCAACATTGTCTCCGGCCATTCCACTATCCAACAACTTGCGGAACATCTCGACGCCAGTTACAACTGTCTTCTTACTCTCAGTGGTGATACCAATGATCTCGATCTCTTCCCCAACTTTAACCACACCACGCTCGATACGACCAGTTCCAACAGTTCCACGACCGGTAATTGAAAATACATCTTCAACAGGCATGAGGAAGGGACGATCAACATCACGTTCTGGTTCAGGGATAAAATTATCAACTGCATCCATGAGCTCCATGATTGAAGCTGTAGCTACGTCATCTTCAAGATTGTTCAAAGCCTGAAGAGCAGATCCACGGATGATTGGAGTATCATCACCTGGGAATTCATACTCATCCAATAACTCGCGAAGCTCCATCTCAACCAGGTCCAGAAGTTCTGGATCATCTACCTGATCAACCTTGTTCATATATACAACCATGGAAGGTACGTTTACCTGACGGGCTAGCAGGACGTGCTCGCGGGTCTGAGGCATGGCACCATCAGCTGCTGATACTACCAGGATTGCTCCGTCCATCTGGGCGGCTCCTGTTATCATATTCTTAATGTAATCAGCATGGCCAGGGCAATCCACGTGGGCGTAATGACGCTTCTCTGTGGCATACTCTACGTGAGCCGTTGCAATTGTGATTCCGCGTTCACGCTCTTCAGGAGCATTATCGATACTGTCAAATGAACGGATTTCACACAATCCCTTGGCAGCCAAAACCTGAGTAATAGCAGCTGTTAATGTGGTTTTACCGTGATCAACGTGACCAATCGTGCCTACGTTCACGTGAGGTTTGTCGCGGTTAAATTTTTCTTTTGCCATTTTTAGCTCCTCTAGGCCTTTCTTTAGCCTTTAGACTTTTCAAATATTTTTTCAGCGATACTTTCTGGAATCAATACATAGTGATCGAATTGCATACTGAATACAGCACGACCCTGTGTAAGAGAGCGCAGATCCGTTGCGTATCCGAACATTTCAGATAGTGGTACAAATGCATTCACGACCTGAGCATCTTTGCGGGGTGTCATACCCTGGATCATACCACGACGAGATGAGAGATCACCCATCACATCACCGAGATATTCTTCAGGAACAACGACTTCAACAGCCATGGAAGGCTCCATCAGTTTTGCACCAGCCTTCTTACAGGCGGCTTGGATTGCCATAGATCCAGCAATCTTGAAGGCCATCTCAGATGAATCAACATCATGATAACTACCATCGTAAAGCTCTACACGCACATCCATCAGGGGATATCCAGCAACCACGCCATTTTTGAGTGCTTCCTGCATTCCCTTGTCGACTGCAGGGATGTATTCCTTAGGAATAGCACCACCAACAATTTTATTATCGAAATGATATCCCTTGCCGGCCTCATTAGGTTCAACACGAATCATGACATGACCATATTGTCCCTTACCACCGGTCTGTCGTGAGAACTTGGTGTTCTGTTCGACTTTCTTGGTGATGGTTTCAACATAAGCAACTTGAGGTGCACCGACTCGGGCATTCACTTTAAATTCACGCAGTAAACGGTCAACAATGATCTCCAGGTGAAGCTCACCCATTCCCCGAATAATGGTCTGACCCGTTTCGTGATCAACATTCACCAAAAAGGTAGGATCTTCTTCAGAAAGTTTGGCAAGAGCGACAGTCAGGGCATCGTTGTCTGCTTTGGACTCAGGCTCAATGGCAACTGAGATAACTGGCTCTGGAAAATCCATGGATTCAAGCACAATTGGGTGCTTTTGATCACACAGGGTATCACCAGTACGTGTGTTCCTGAGACCAATTGCTGCTGCAATTTCACCAGCATATATTTCATCTCTCTCTTCACGCTTGATGGAATGCATAATCATCAAACGCCCAACTCTTTCACGTTTGCCGCTAATAGAGTTAAGCACGGAATCACCCGTTTTAACAGAACCAGAATAGACCCTGAAGAAGGTTAATTTACCAACATAGGGGTCGGTCATAATTTTAAAGGCAAGCGCTGCAAAAGGCTCATTTTCATCAGCTTTACGATAAAGAAGCTTCTCACTATCATCAACATCATGTCCCTGAGTCGGTGGAAGATCCAGCGGTGAGGGCATGTAGGCGATAATTGCATCGAGAAGTCTCTGGACACCCTTATTCTTGAAGGCAGATCCAACCATGGTTGGAATCATGGAACCATCCAGGGTTGCAGCACGAATAGCTTTTGCTACCTCTTCAGGGTTTAATTCTTCACCTTCTAAATATTTTTCAAGTAGTGAATCATCATAACTGGCCACCTCTTCAAGGAGGAGGTGACGATACCTTTCAGCCTTCTCAACCATATCCTTGGGGATATCGCTATATTCAAAATGAGCTCCAAGGGAGCTATCATTATAAAGAATTGCTTTCATATTGAGGAGGTCGATGAGTCCAGTGAACAGCTCGCCTGCCCCAATAGGTAAAACTATGGGGACGGGATTGGCACCGAGACGTTTCTTGATCATTTCAAGGACGTTATAGAAATCAGCACCCGTTCTATCCATCTTATTTATAAAGGCAATACGCGGGACACCATATTTGTCAGCTTGTCGCCAAACAGTTTCACTCTGAGGCTCAACTCCACCAACAGCACAGAACAATGCAACCGCACCATCCAGCACTCTTAGGCTTCGCTCTACTTCTACAGTAAAATCAACGTGTCCAGGTGTATCAATAATATTAATGCGGTGATCAGCCCAAAAGGCTGTTGTAGCGGCGGAGGTAATGGTAATACCTCTCTCACGCTCCTGCTCCATCCAATCCATGGTCGCGGCACCGTCGTGCACTTCACCAATCCTATGAGTTCTTCCAGTATAGTATAGAATACGCTCGGTGGTGGTTGTTTTACCGGCATCGATGTGAGCCATGATGCCAATATTACGAACTTTGCTAAGATCAGTATTTTTCACAGCTTACCTGAAATGGGCGAAGGCTTTATTAGCCTCTGCCATGCGGTGAGTATCTTCACGCTTTTTAATTGAACCACCTTCATTATTGGCGGCACCAATTAACTCAGCGGCCAATTTTTCAGACATGGTTTTCTGGGAACGTTTCTTGGAGTAAGAAATGATCCAACGATAAGCCAGTGCTTGTCTACGGGCTGTACGAACTTCAACAGGAACCTGATAAGTTGCACCACCAACTCGTTTGGATTTTACTTCAACAATGGGAGCAACGTTCTCAATAGCCTTTTTGAAAAGCTCAAGGGGATCACTCTTGGTTTTTTGCTGAATAATATCAAAAGAACCATAGAGGATCTTTTCACTCAAACCCTTTTTTCCACGTTCCATGAGGTAGTTGATAAATCGAGCAACGCCCACATCGTTATAAACTGGATCGGGTAAAATACTTCTTTTTTCTGGTCTACGTCTACGCATCAGTCAAATTCTTACTTATTTAGGTCGTTTCGCGCCGTAGCGTGATCGACTTGTTCTCCGGTTTTCAACACCGGCTGTATCCAGGGTGCCACGAATAATGTGGTAACGCACACCTGGTAAATCTTTTACACGGCCACCCTCAATAAGTACAATAGAGTGCTCCTGTAAATTGTGACCCTCTCCAGGTATATAAGCTGTCACTTCAATCCCGTTAGCTAAACGGACACGGGCCACCTTACGAAGAGCCGAATTCGGCTTCTTTGGGGTGGTAGTATAAACTCTTGTGCACACACCTCTCTTTTGAGGGCAGGCCTTGAGCGCTGGTGCTTTCTTCTTCTTTACAAGGCTCTTTCGACCCTTACGCACCAATTGATTAATCGTTGGCATTTAATCTCCTTTTAAAAAGCCGCACAGTATAATTTCTGACCCTTGGGCAGTCAAGGTCATTTATTCACTTTCAGGCTCTGAATTTTCTCTAACGAAAACCTTCGCTTCGTCCCGTTTTTTCCTTACTTCCAAGACCTGTTCAGCGATCTCATTTACAGGACCTTCGGCTTTGATTTTACCATACTTTGCCAAACCGGTACCAGCAGGAATCAATCGACCTACAATGATGTTTTCCTTTAAGCCACGCAGCGTATCTGTTTTGGCATTAATGGCAGCATTGGTTAGAACTCGAGTGGTCTCCTGGAAGGATGCTGCAGAGAAAACACTCTCGGTGTTCAGAGAGGCTCTGGTGATACCTAACAACAAGGGTGTATGCGTTGCAGGTTCAGCATCACGATATTCAGGAAGGGCTTTATCATTGGCCTTTAACTCGGCAATGGTTTCGTCCATTTCTTTGCGCTCCACAAGCTGATATTCGGAGTACTCAGATTCACCTGGTTTTTCAACTACAACCATTTCAAGCACTCTGGCATTATCCGCCTGGAATTGAAATTTATTAACACGATCCTGATGAAGGTGTTGTGTATCTCCAGGATTCTCAACTTGGACCTTCTGCATCATCTGACGCACGATGGTTTCGATGTGCTTATCATTAATACGCACACCCTGAAGTCGATAAACTTCCTGGATTTCATTCACAAGATATTCCTGAACTTCACGTTCACCCTTGATTCGGAGAATATCTTTTGGTGATACTGGTCCCTCACAAAGCCTGTCGCCCGCCTGGATATAATCACCATCCAGAACAATAATGTGACGACCATAAGGAATTGAGTATTCATATTTTACATTATCGGGTGTTTCCACAAGAATGGTGCGAACGCCACGTTTGAGATCACCATAATGAACCATACCAGCAACTTCAGTTACTACTGATGGATCTGCAGGATTACGTGCTTCAAATAACTCAGCAACACGTGGTAGTCCACCGGTAATATCAGCTGTTCTTGATTTTCCCTTGAGGAATTTAGCAAGTGTGGTACCAGCTGGAATCTTCTGACCATCTGCAACGGTCAAAACGGCACCCACTGGAAGCACAACATCTTTTCCAATAACGGCACCCTTGCTATCACAGATTTCCAGACGTGGCGTCATTCTCATCCCACGGGCATCAGTGATGGTACGTTCGATTTTTCCAGTTTCTCCGGACTCTTCCACAAAGGTCATGTCTTCGACGATTTCCACAAACCGAATCGTTCCAGCAGTCTGAGCAATGATAAAGTCAGTTCGTGGATCCCAGCGGACAAGCCCCTGACCCTTCTCAACCTTCTCACCGTCAGCAACTTCTACTGTGGCAGCATAGGGAACATTGGCGCGTGTCAATGCACGATTATTACCATCCACAATTTCCAGATAGTTGTTACGCACCAGGGCAATCCTGCCCAGTTCCTCAGTCTCTTCAGTGACCCGTAAACCTGGGGAGTAGCGAATGGTACCTGCAAACTTCGCAGACATTTCACTCTCTTCAATAATACGGGCAGCTGTTCCACCAATATGGAATGTACGCAAGGTCAACTGTGTACCTGGTTCACCAATTGCCTGGGCAGCCATAATTCCAACCGCTTCACCAGCATTCACCAGTTTTGCAGTTGACATATTCCGACCATAACATTTGGCACAGACACCAAATTCAGCTTCACATGTGAGTACTGAGCGAATACGGACTTTTTCCACATTTGATTCAGCAATCTTCATGGCAAGTTCTTCATGAACCAAAATGCCTACTTCGGCGATCATCTCATCAGTCAGCGGATCAAAAACGTCTTCCTGAAGAACACGACCCTTGATACGATCCTGGAGAGGTTCAATGACATCTTCACCCTGCTTCAGGGCTTTAACATCAATACCATTGATGGTTCCACAATCTTCCAGACGGATAACCACGTCCTGGGCAACATCAACCAAACGACGGGTGAGATAACCAGCATCAGCAGTTTTCAGAGCTGTATCAGCCAGACCCTTACGAGCACCATGTGTTGAAATGAAATATTCCAGAACCGTCAGACCTTCTTTGAAGTTAGAGGTAATCGGGGTTTCAATAATTTCACCCTGGCTACCTTTTAAGGATTTCTGAGGTTTGGCCATTAATCCACGCATACCTGCCAGCTGCTTGATCTGATCCGATGATCCACGAGCACCTGAGTCAGCCATCATAAATACAGAATTAAATCCATCATCATGGGTACGCAGAGCATCCATCATCATGCCAGCAACCTGGTTGGTGGTATGGGTCCAGATATCCAAAACTTTATTGTAACGCTCACCTTCAGTTAACCAACCAGCTTTACGGTCAGCATTAACTTTTTCTACTTCCTTACCGGACTTGACCAGCAGAGCAGTTTTCTTTTCAGGGATCAGGATATCGGAGAGACCAATGGACACACCACTTCTGGTGGCATATTCAAAACCTAATCGCTTCAGAGCATCCAGGAATTTCACCGTCTGAAAATTGCCAGAGAAGCGCATCACATCACTGATCAGGTTCTCAAGACGTTTCTTGGTGATCAATTCGTTCATGAAGGGGTATCCCTCCGGAAGTGCATCGTTCAGCGTAAGACGACCAGCAGTGGTCTCTACCAATTTACCGTCCATACGGACTTTTATCGTGGCGTGATAATCCAGGTGGTTTGCTTCAACGGCCAGATAGACTTCATCAGGTGAGGAGAAAATCATTCCCTCCCCCTTGGTTCCGGGTCTGGTTTTGGTCAAATAATAACAGCCAATAACCATATCCTGTGAAGGCACTGTGATTGGCGAGCCGTGTGCAGGATGGAGGATATTATGACTGGAAAGCATGAGCATTCGTGCTTCAGTGATTGCTTCTGGTGAAAGCGGTAAGTGTACTGCCATTTGGTCACCGTCAAAATCAGCATTAAAAGCTGAACAAACCAAGGGGTGCAGACGAATAGCACGTCCATTGATGAGGACAGGCTGGAAGGCCTGAATTCCCAAACGGTGAAGTGTTGGCGCACGGTTAAGCATCACAGGGTGATCTTTTACCACATATTCCAATACATCATAAACTTCTGGCATCTTCTCTTCAACAATAACCTTGGCCTGTTTGGGGGTTTTGGCATAGTTGCGAACCAGTAGTTCAGAAATGATATGCGGTTTGAACAGCTCGATGGCCATTTCCTTTGGAATTCCACATTCATGCAGTTTTAAATCGGGTCCAACCACAATAACTGAACGACCAGAATAATCGACACGTTTTCCAAGAAGGTTTTGACGGAAGCGACCCTGTTTACCTGAAAGCATATCAGATAATGACTTGAGCGGTCGGCGTGTACCTGAACGAACAGCACTTTGCTTACGGCTATTGTCAAACAGAGAATCCACAGATTCCTGGAGCATTCGCTTTTCGTTTCTCAAAATCACATCAGGAGCTTTAATCTCCATTAGCTGACGTAAACGATTGTTTCGAATGATGACTCGACGATACAGATCATTGAGATCCGATGCTGCAAAACGGCCACCATCCAGAGGAACAAGAGGACGTAATTCAGGTGGAATCACAGGTAGAATAGTCAGAACCATCCATTCAGGACGATTAGGAACATCACCTGGCTTTGTATCGAAGGCCTTGATCATTCTGAGACGCTTCAGGGCATCAGCCTTTTTCTGCTGACTTCTGGTGGTCTTCACAATTTCCTTCAAGGCAATCATGTTCTTTTTAATTTCAAGCTCACGCAGCATGGAAAGGATAGCTTCACCGCCAGTTTTAGCGATGAATACATCTTCTTCGTCAGCTCCAAGAGCGTCAGGACCATAGATAGCGTCTAACTCGATAAAGTCTTCTTCATCCAGAATTTCACCTGGTTCTACATCGGCTTTTCCAGGGGAAATAACCACATAGGACTCATAATAGATGATACGTTCCAGATTTTTGGAAGTCATACCCAGAGTATGTGCGAGGGTCGAAGGGATAGACCTGAGGTACCAGGTATGCACAACTGGCACTGCCAGTGTGATATGACCCATTCTTTCGCGACGAACTTTTTTTCGGGTTACTTCAACTCCACAGCGGTCACAAATGATTCCTTTATAGCGGATTCTTTTGTATTTACCGCAATGACATTCCCAATCCTTGACAGGTCCAAAGATACGTTCGCAAAATAGACCATCTTTTTCCGGCTTATAGGTACGGTAATTAATGGTCTCTGGCTTAAAGATCTCACCACGGGACTCGCGCAGAATCTTCTCAGGCGAGGCCAGACGGATCGTTATCTCGGTAAAGTCGTTGACTACAGATTTATTAAGCAAAGGACAACTCCCTTTTTACTTTAATTCAACATCCAGCCCCAGACCCTTCATCTCGCGCAGCAAGACGTTAAAGGATTCAGGTATACCGAATTCGGGCAGATTCTCACCCTTAACCAGTGCATTGTAGACCTTTGAGCGGCCCTCTACATCATCAGATTTTACAGTAAGCATTTCCTGAAGTGTATGAGCAGCGCCATAGGCTTCCAGTGCCCATACTTCCATCTCACCAAACCTCTGGCCACCAAACTGAGCTTTACCGCCCAATGGCTGCTGGGTAATGAGAGAGTAAGGACCTGTGGACCTAGCATGCATCTTATCATCGACCTGGTGAGTAAGTTTCATCATATAGATTTCGCCTACTGCTACAGGATTCTCAATATATTCACCAGTGCGACCATCAATGAGCATGACCTTTCCACCGACAGGCAGATTGGCTTTTTTCATTAACGCTTCAACATCGGCTAAACTGGCACCATCAAAAACGGGTGTCTCAAACATGAGACCCAGTTCACGACCAGCCCATCCGAGCATGGTTTCATAGAGCTGTCCCAGGTTCATACGAGAAGGTACACCAAGTGGATTCAGTACGATATCTACGGGGCGACCATCTGGAAGGAAGGGCATATCTTCTTCAGCTACGATGGCTGCAACAACACCCTTATTTCCGTGACGACCAGCCATCTTATCACCGATCGAAATTTTTCGTTTGGTGGCAATCTGTACTTTAGCCAACTGGATAACACCAGGCTGAAGATCATCTCCAACCTTTTGTTTATACACATCATTCTCGTAGGTCTGTTCGATCTCACGATACAAACGCTCGTATTCATTGAGCAGCTTGTTCAGTTTGGTATCGATGTCCTCATCCAGGGCAATGGGCTCGCGACGATCGACACGCTCAAAATTGAGTGTGGCTATCGCTTCTTTTGTAAAAGGAGTCCCAGCTTTCAGAATGATTTTACCACCCAGATCCTTAACGTTGGCGGATTTCTGCTCCAGGAGCAGTCCATTCACCTTTTCGTTACGTTTCTTGGTCAAACTTGTTTTATCAAGACTGGCGCGCTGCTTGAGAGCGTCCAGTTTACGTTTTTCTTCAATGCGAGACTCACGACCCTTGCGCGTGTAAAGCTCAGTGCGAATGACCACACCCTTCACGCCAGGATCTGCCCGCTTGGATGCATCTTTTACATCACCGGCTTTTTCACCAAAGATAGCTTTAAGCAGCTTTTCTTCAGGAGTTGGATCAGTTTCTCCCTTGGGAGTCACCTTTCCAATCAGGGTATCACCAGGATGAACTTCAGCACCTACGCGAATAATACCATCGTTACTCAGGTTACGGGTTGCTTCCTCGCTGACATTAGGAATGTCACGAGTTAGCTCTTCTTCCCCACGCTTGGTTTCACGAACCTCGAGTTCGACTTCCTTCAAACGCATTGAGGTAAACACATCTTCTTTAAGAAGACGTTCTGAGAGAACAATAGCATCCTCAAAGTTGTATCCACGCCAGGGCATAAAGGCAACAGTGATGTTGCGGCCCAGAGCGAGATCACCTCGATCAGTACTCATACCATCAGCAAGTACATCACCAGGAGCAACGCGTTGTCCAACTTCAACCAGAACTTTCTGATTAATACAGGAATCCTGATTACTACGTTGGTATTTACGCAACTTATAAGAAATCATACCCGGCTCTTCAATGAGCGTAACATCCTCATCGATGCGGCGTGTGGTTTTTATAAGAATCTCGTCTGCACTTACCGATTTAACGATACCCTTTACATCTGACAGGAGCAATGCACGTGAATCCTTGGCTACGATTTTTTCAAAACCGGTACCAACGATTGGGGCTTCTGGCCAGAGTAGCGGAACAGACTGACGTTGCATATTCGAACCCATTAGGGCACGGTTAGCATCATCATGCTCCAGGAATGGGATACATGCTGCAGCAGGTGACACGATCTGCAAGGGAGAAACATCCATATAAGATACTTCTTCCGTGTTGATCATAGGAAAGTCACCACGAATTCGGACCTGAACCTGATCAGTGCTGATAAAGCCCTCTTCATCCAAATCTGAATTTGCCTGGGCAATAAAAGTTCGATCTTCATCGTCAGCAGACAGGAATTCAATGGTCTTTGAAACCTTTGGTCTACCATTGCTATTGATCACCTTTCGATAAGGCGTTTCAATAAACCCAAGACGATTCACAACACCATAAGATGCCAGTGAGGATATCAGTCCAATATTTGGACCTTCAGGGGTTTCAATGGGACAGAGGCGTCCATAATGTGTATAGTGAACATCTCGAACCTCGAAACCAGCACGTTCTCTGGTGAGAGCACCTGGCCCCAGTGAGGAGAGACGACGTTTATGTGTCACTTCAGCCAGTGGGTTGGTCTGATCCATGAACTGTGACAGCTGATTGGTTCCAAAGAAGGAAGAAATAGCTGAAGTCACAATCCTGGAGTTGATCAAATCCTGAGGCGTGAGGTTTTCATTATCACGCACATTCATGCGTTCGCGAATGGTACGGGACATACGGCTCAATGCAACAGAGAATTGATTCCCAATCTGCTCACCGACGGTTCTCACACGACGATTGCCGAGGTGATCAATATCATCAGTACCGCGCTCGCCTTTACGCATTTCAAGCAAGAAGTTGACTGACATGATAATATCATGTGGCGTCAGCACCAATTCGTCCAGAGGAACATCAATGCCAAACTTCTTGTTCATGCGGTAACGACCCACTTCACCCAAATCATATTTCTTTGGATCGAAGAAGAGTCTGAAAAGGAATTTTTCAGCAAGATCAAGGTTTGGTGGCTCTCCGCCACGCATCTCGGTATAGAAAACACGAAGCGCTTCGTTGGTATCAGAAGAACGATCCTTGGCAAGAGTATTCGCCAATAAATCATAAGCAATGTCTTCGGGGTCGCTCACGACCATGACACCACCGACACCTTCTTTTTTCAGTTCGCGTACTTTTTCCTTGGTCAGCTTGTCGCCGGCTTCCATGAGAATTTCACCAGTTTCCTTGTTGACAACATCAACAGGAACCGGAGTGTCATAGAAAGCCTTAAGGCCAACATTATCTGCAAGACGCAATTCGCGAATCACTCCAAAGGCGCTGAGGATCGACTCATTCGTCGAAAATTTCATGGCACGCAATAAAAGAGAGATGGGGAATTTACGACGTCTATCGATGACTGCATAAATCACATCATGAATATCAGTAGTAATGTCCAGCCAACTTCCACGGAAGGGAATAAGACGGGCAGAGTACAGTTTGGTGCCATTGGGGTGAATTTTCATATCGAAAAACACACCAGGAGAACGCATAAGCTGTGAAACAATCACACGTTCAGCACCATTAATGACGAAGGCTCCCCCTCTGGTCATATACGGAATATTACCAAAGAAGATATCTTGCTCAACGTGGACAGAATAATCGCCCGCTTCAGCACCTTCCTCGGTAGCATGTAATATTAATTTAACTTTTAATGGTACAGAATAAGTAACACCGCGTTCGAGGCATTCCTCGATTGAATAGCGGGGTAAACCAACACTGTAGGATACATAGTCCAGTTTGTAGTTCCCGTGATTGTCTTCAATGGGAAATACAGCCTGGAATATCGCCTCCAAACCCTTAAAATCGCGTTCGTGTGTAGCTACACCTTCCTGGAGAAATTCTTTCCAGGAATCAACCTGCAAATTAAGCAAGTTTGGAAGCTCAACCTGTGAACCGATTTGAGAGAAGGAGTGTCGTTCTATTTTACTGGGTAGGGCCAAAAGCCACCTCCACTTTTAGTTAATCAACTAAAGGCGCAAAAGCTCGCGGAAGAAATCTCCCGCGAGCCCGAATTCAAATGAGCAGTTATACTGGTAGTCAAACTATTTAAGAGCGACTTTTGCTCCAGCTTCTTCCAACTGCTTTTTGAGCTCCTCAGCTTCATCCTTGGAAACAGCTTCCTTGATTTTGCTGGGAGCGCTGTCAACCAACTCTTTAGCCTCTTTGAGACCAAGTGCAGTTACCTGACGAACAACCTTAATTACATTGATCTTCTTTTCACCGGCAGCTTCAAGCACAACATCGAACTCTGTCTGCTCTTCAACTTCTTCAGCAGGACCAGCAGCAGGACCAGCAGCCATGGCAACTGGAGCAGCGGCGGTTACGCCGAATTTGTCTTCGATAGCAGAAATAAGCTCAGATATTTCAAGCATGTTAGCGGTTTCAAGATAGCTCATTACATCATCACGTGTGATACCCATGAGTAGATTACCTCCAGATTTAATTCTTTGATTCTTTTAATGACATTAACACACCTACCAAATTCCGCATGGGAGCTTGAAGCACACTCAGGGTATTCTGCATGGGAGACTGCAGCCCACCTAGCAGTTTGGCAAGCAACTCTTCTTTCGATGGTAAATTGGCAAGCTTCACATAGAAACTTGCGTCCAATACCTGGCCCTCAAAAACCAATCCTTTTACAGCAGGTTTTTCTTTAGCCTTACCTTCCTTTTTAAGGAATTCTTTGATCACGCGAGCAGGCGCTGTTGGATCTACATTTCCAAAAGCCAGAGCGGTAGGTCCTTTAAGTACATCTTCCAGACCTTCGTAACCATTTTCCTTTACTGCAATGCTGACCAGCGTGTTTTTCATAACACGGTATTCAACATTGGCCTCATGGAAGAGGTTACGCAGAGCATTGGTCTCTTCAACCGTAAGCCCTACATAATCAGTAAAATAAATGGCACTGGCGCTTGAAACTTTCTCTCGAATGCTATCAAGAGAGTTAATATTATTCTGATTTGGCATATTGCTAACTCCTTAGATCGCTTATACGCCAAGCGTAGCTTTGTCAATTCTGATGCCAGGGCCCATGGTTGAGCTGAGAACCAACTTTTGAAAGTAGGTTCCCTTGGCGCCAGAAGGTTTCATGGCGATAAGACGATTGATAAGAACAGTAATATTCTCAGCCAGGGCACTCTGCTCAAATGAGGCTTTACCCACAACGGAGTGAACAATACCAAACTTATCAGTACGTAATTCAATTTTACCAGCTTTGGACTCATTCACGGCCTGAGCAATATCCATAGTGACAGTACCTGTCTTAGGATTTGGCATAAGTCCACGTGGTCCAAGGACACGACCCATTTTACCAACTTCACCCATATTATCAGGCGTGGTAATAATGACATCTACATCCACCCATCCGTCTTTCAACTTCTGGATATAATCTTCAAAACCAACATAGTCAGCACCGGCTTCAGTAGCTTCATCTGCTTTTGGACCCTTGGCCAAAACCAACACCCGAACCTTTTTACCAGTTCCATGTGGAAGTGTTACTGTACCACGTACCATCTGATCTGCGTACTTGGGATTTACACCAAGATTGATAGAAACTTCAATCGTTTCGTCAAACTTAGCCGTGGCGCATTCCTTTAACAGGTCTACACCAGTAGTGAGATCATACTCTTTGGTTTTATCAACTTTACTGAGATTAACTGTGCGTTTTTTTGATGTTTTCATCCCAGACCTCCTACCCTGTTACCGTAATGCCCATACTGCGGGCAGTGCCCTCAATAATGCGCATGGCCATCTCAACATCGTGAGAATTCAGATCAGGTTTCTTCATTTCAGCAATTTCTTTAACCTGAGCACGTGTAACTTTGCCAACCTTAACGGAATTTGGTGTCCCAGAGCCTTTTTCAAGCCCAGCAGCCTTCCTTAAAAGGACTGCAGCAGGTGGAGTTTTTGTGATAAATGTAAAAGACCTATCCGCATAGACAGTAATAACTGCCGGAATGATCAGCCCACGTTCTTTTTCCGTTCTGGAATTGAACGCCTTACAAAACTCCATAATATTTACGCCTGCCTGTCCCAATGCCGGACCTACTGGCGGAGAGGGATTGGCTTGCCCTGCGGGAATATGCAGCTTAATCTTGTTTATTACCTTTTTGGCCATTCGCTTACCTTCTTACTACTTTTCTAATTCTATCTGCAGGAAGTCTAACTCAACAGGTGTTGGTCGACCGAAGATGGACACCTCTACCTTAACTTTCTGCTTGGATTCATCGACTTCCTTAACAAAACCTGTAAAGTCCACAAAAGGACCATCGGTTACCTTGATAGGATCACCAGTTTTGAAAATTGTGCCCATGACTTCTTGACCATCGCGTTCTTCGACTTCTCCAAGAATCCGACGGACCTCAACATCCTTCAATGGAATTGGCTCACCTTTTGGACCTACAAAAGACATTACCCCGGGAACATTTTCCACAAGATAACGCGTTTCAGTGGTGACCTCCATTTGGATCATGATATATCCAGGAAAGAATACTTTATTACGAACATATTTCTTCCCTGCACGCATTTCGACCACATTTTCTGAGGGTACCAGTACTTCAGGGATCAGCTCACTCAAACCGGCAAGTTCTGCCTCTTGGAGTATCGCTTCACTGGTCTTTTTTTCCTTACCGGAAAATGTCCGAAGACTATACCACTTCATGGCCATTTATTAGCGCCCCATGATCACGTTTAGAACCAAGACGGACATGACTTTATCTAAAGTAAACAAGATGACCGCAATAAATGCGGACATACCTAGAACAACCCATGTTGAGCCTTTGAGCTCTTCATAGCTTGGCCAGGAAATCTTCTTGAATTCAGCTTGTACGCCGTCTAAAAATGCTTTTAACTTATTAATCATATTTTATTTAACAGCCTAAGAAATTGAGCAGGAGAGACAGGACTCGAACCTGCAACCTACGGTTTTGGAGACCGTTGCTCTACCAATTGAGCCACTCTCCTGTCTAGTACTCATTTCTTATTTTGTTTCCTTGTGCACGACATGTTTGTTGCAATTAGGACAATATTTCTTGAATTCTACGCGTGCCGGATGCAGCCGCTTATTTTTCTTTGTCGAATAATTGCGATGCCTGCATTCAGTACACTCAAGTGTGATTATCTCACGCATATATTAACCGCCGAACCCTTACTCGATGATCTCAGTAACAACACCGGCACCAACAGTATGACCACCTTCGCGAATAGCGAAGCGGAGCTCTGTTTCCATGGCGATGGGCTGGATCAATTCGATCGTTAAACTCACATTATCACCAGGCAT